>Ga0183096_1000001_pt1:182500-1170359 | contig 1170359 bp, 975 predicted proteins | sample Biomet5_FD_127791 | JGI IMG/M metagenome (GOLD analysis project Ga0183096, IMG submission 127791) | Microbial communities from bioreactor (seeded with sewage sludge) at LBNL, California, USA - Biofuel metagenome 5 (version 2) (version 3) | ecosystem: Engineered > Bioreactor >...
TTGGGTTCGGGTAAAGCATGTGTAGGATAGGTGGGAGGCTTTGAAGCCGGGGCGCCAGCTTCGGTGGAGCCAACCGTGAAATACCACCCTTGCTTTGCTTGGATTCTAACCTCGATCCTTGAATCAGGATCAGGAACAGTGTTAGGCGGGTAGTTTGACTGGGGCGGTCGCCTCCTAAATTGTAACGGAGGCTCTCAAAGGTTCCCTCAGCATGGTTGGTAATCATGCGGCGAGCGTAAAGGCAAAAGGGAGCTTGACTGCGAGACTTACAAGTCGAGCAGGTGCGAAAGCAGGACTTAGTGATCCGACGGCAGCGAGTGGAAGTGCCGTCGCTCATAGGATAAAAGGTACGCCGGGGATAACAGGCTGATCTTACCCAAGAGTTCATATCGACGGTAAGGTTTGGCACCTCGATGTCGGCTCATCGCATCCTGGGGCTGAAGAAGGTCCCAAGGGTTTGGCTGTTCGCCAATTAAAGCGGTACGTGAGCTGGGTTCAGAACGTCGTGAGACAGTTCGGTCCCTATCCTATGCGGGCGAAGGATACTTGAGAAGGGTCGCTTCTAGTACGAGAGGACCGAAGTGAACACACCTCTAGTGTACCAATTATCACGCCAGTGGTATCGTTGGGTAGCTATGTGTGGTTGTGATAAGCGCTGAAAGCATCTAAGCGCGAAGCACGCTTCAAGATTAGGTATCCCTTACGTAAGTAACTAAAGACTCCTCGGAGATGACGAGGTTGATAGGCTGCAGATGTAAGTGTAGTAATACATTCAGTCGAGCAGTACTAATAAGTCGTGAGACTTAACCATTTAAATTTTTATACACAGTAGATTTACTAAATCTGATTTATGACTCACTCTTTCTTCTTTCATTATTTATTGATTTTTTAGATTTTTGGCGACTATAGCCTGGGTGATACACCTCTTCCCATTCCGAACAGAGTAGTTAAGACCCAGTACGCCGATGGTACTGCATGCGCAGGTGTGTGGGAGAGTAGGTAGTTGCCAATTTTATTTTTAAAGCCTCTGTCAGAAATTTTCAGAGGCTTTTTTGTTTTAAAAATTATATTTAGAATATGCTTTAATAAAGATGAGCAGAAAAAATCAAAATGTTTAGATATTATATATCTAGATAATGTTATTGCTCAGATATTTATCTATCTTGAAATCAAAGTATATGACATAATTAATAATTAACTGCCTTCACTTTCAGTTCAAAAATTTATATTTTTTTCGATAATAATAAAAAAAATATTCAGAATTATGTTAAGCGATGAAGATAAGATAAAATGGTTTGATCTGGCTGTTAAGTTTCAACTGCAGGGATTGATATTTCTTACTATGAAATCCAGGCAGCTTTCAGGAGCAAAATGGGCAATTGAGGATTTAAGCAATCATAAAGTACTTAATTCTAATCTTGAATGGGAGGATGAGCGCCCACTTAAAGATAGGGATGAATCATACATGATTCGTACAAGATTTGATTTTGATACTGCGATGGCATTGTATGATCAGTATAAGATGGTAATGGAATAATTGTTTTTGATATTCTTAGAGAAATAATGATTCAGAAAATGTTGATGAATCTACCACCATTCTTAAAATACTAAAAACATGAGTTTAAGGGATTATTTTTCCAAATGGGCTAAGGATTTTAAGTTGTATTATTTCCTGTATTCTCCAGTTGTAATTACAGGCATATTTGATATTTTTTATTTCCCTTAAAATTATCCAGGGTTAAATGAATTTTTGGACCATATTAAAAGGCCACAAAAGGGGATTGGTTTTTATTGCAGTCCTTCTTTTAATTGAAAATATAGCCTGGGTTATTGAGCCTACCGTTTTTGGTAATTTGATTGATGAGTTTATTGATAAAGCGCAGGGAAGGAAGATTGTTATTGATGAAAAACATTTATTTCCTTTGTTTGCATGGGTTGGCATTTATCTTATAAATTCATTTAGTGGTTCTGCCAGAAGAGCTATTGAACCCAGGACTTATCAGAATATTTATGTGAATATTATTACTAAAATTACTGAGCAGGGGGAAAAGAACAGTATAGAAACTTCCAAAATAACTGCACGTGCCCAATTAAGCCAGGAATATATTACATTTCTACAATATCGTACAACTGAATTTATTGAGCAGGCAATTGCAATTTTAGGTGCCATTACCGCTGTAGCAGTTTTTGATATCCGTATATCGCTTCTTTGCCTTTTTGCTGCAATTCCAATATCTGCTGTAGGATTCATATACTACAACCGGATTTCATTACTGCAAAACAGTTTGCATGATAATTATGAAGCTACATACGATGCATTCAATAAACGTGATAATAAGCGTGTTATTTCTATGTTCAGGAATATGGCCAAGACTCAGGAAAGAATAGGCAGATGGAGCGCATTAAATTTTAGTGCTATAAGATTGTTCCTGCTGCTTATTTTTATCGGGGTGCTTTATATTTCAATTGACCTGGATGACTTTACCACAGGGAATATTTATTCAATAGTTGCTTATCTGTGGACATTTACTACTTCGGTTGAATATCTGCCTGAAATTATGGAAAGCTGGACTTCCTTAAAAGATATTACTGCAAGGATTAAAACAGAGGGGCAATAATGGTCTCTGCTTTAATCCAAATAAATTATTCATGCCCCTTGTCTTTTGTATCCATTGGTTCAAGGTGGGTCAGTACCTGTACATCTGCCTGAATAGCTGATTTAATTGAAGTTTCCAGATCTGTTGCGGTATTGTGTGCATCTTCAAGTAATACCCCTGATGGGAATAATAAATGGAATTCAATCCAAATAGAATCTCCGCTTTCACGGAACCTTAAGTGGTGGTATTCCAGCCCAAGTTTTTGAACTTCAGTATCAAGCAGTGTACGAATAGTGTTACCCAGCTTGTTGTCAGTTTCATCCATAAGACCGCCAATAGCCTGCCTGATAAGCTTTCCGCCAGTCCAGAGGATATTAAGTGCAGCAAGAATAGCAACAATAGGATCAAAAGGCAGCCAGCCTGTAATCCAGGTAAGTAAAAGGCCTGCAACAACCCCAAAGCTTGTCCATGAATCAGTTAGTACATGTTTGCCGTTTGCAATCAGGATGATGGAATTTGTTTTTTTACCCTTGCGAACAAGGAACCATCCAAGGAACAGGTTTATGACTGAAGCTGATAAAGTAAAATAGGTACCTTTATCAATATTAGAAATTTCTATTCCGGTTATAAACTTTTCAACGGAAACCACTATTATATAGGCTGCAGCAATGACTATAAGAAAACCTTCAACACCGGCAGAAAAATAACTTACTTTACTATGTCCGTAAGTATGTTTTGCATCAGCGGGCTGCAGGCTTAGCCACAAGCTAAATACTGCAAAGCCAACACCAATTATATGAACAACAGATTCAGCTGCATCAGATAAAATTGCAGAAGAGCCGGTTAGGTAGTAAGCATACCATTTTATAAGAAGCATTAGCAGCCCGAAATAAAAAGATAGCCTGATAGCAAAGTATTTTCCGTTGGAATCAGAAGCAGGTGCGGTCATTTTTCTCCCTTATTATATAATACAAAAATAGCGTTTTCTTTGAAACGCGAAAATAGACTAATACAAGTTTTAAAGTATTGAAAACAGCCCGGTCTTTTCAGGCAGGGCTGTTTTGAAGAACAAATTAATTAAAAACAATAAATTTCCCTTTTGGCGTCATTGAAATTCCACACTTTGCAGGTGGTTCAGTATCATATGTGTTCCCGCATACAGGGCATACAAAGTATTTTGAAGGCAGAGATTTTTCTTTGCCTGCCTCAAGCTGAGCAAGGGCATTTTTATATAATGCCTGATGTTTCTTTTCTACCTGATATGCATAATTAAATGAAATAGAAGCTTTATTTACTTTCTCATCTTTTGAAGATTTCATAAAAGAAGGATACATTTTATCCACTTCATATGTTTCACCATTTATAGCATCCTGAAGATTCTCTTTTGTTGATTTCACTTTAAATTCAGGCTTAATTTCTCCGGATTTCTCTCCAAGTTGTTCCAGTACTGCTTTATGGTTATTTGCATGAATGTTTTCAGCTTTTGAAGCTGCTTCAAATAGTAAAGCTATTTTGGCATAGCCTTCTTCATTGGCTTTTTTTGCATAAGCTGCATATTTGGCACTGGCAGTAGTTTCACCCTTTATTGCCGATTTAATGTTTTCTAAGGTTACAGATGGTACCTTAGCATTTAATCCGGACACTGATAGAAACAATACTGCTGCAAAAGCAATCATTTTGAACTTCATATCTTCTCCATTTTGTTTTAATTGAATGGATGTAAAAATATGAGTCAATAATAAAATGAAGCTTAAATAATTCTTAAGATATTCTTAAAAAGCAGTATTGTTTATGTGTTACAGGAAAGATAAAAGGTGGTGCCTTTATTTAACTCACTTTTAACACTTAGTTCCATATTTTGCAGGTCAACAAGCCTTTTGGCAATTGCAAGCCCAAGTCCTTTACCGGCTATTTTGGAATTTCTTGATTCGTCAATGCGATAGAAGCGGTCAAATATCCTGTCAATTTGTTCCGGAGGAATTCCCAATCCATGATCAGTTACAGAAAGAATTATCTTGTTATCAGAAGTTTTGACAAAGATTTCTATTCTGGATTTTTCCGGAGAATACTTTACAGCATTTGAAATAAGGTTTTCAAAAATAACATCAAGCATTGCCGGATCAGCATATACAGAAAGTTCTGTATTGCCGCCCGATTCAATTGTAATCTTTTTTTGATTAAGCAAAGGAAGTAATCTTGTAACTGATTCGGAAATAACGTCAGAAATCTTTACCTGTCTGAACTTTGGGAAAATCCCCGAATTTTCATATTTCGATAATTCGAGAAGCTGATCAACCAGAAACGAAATACGATCCACTTCGGATATAACAGTAGTAATTTTTTCAATATATTGTTGTGGCTCACGTGGTTTCCTAATCAGCACTTCAAGAGTTCCCTTGATAATAGAAAGAGGCGTTCTTAATTCGTGCGAGGCATCTGCAGTGAACTGCTTCTCTCTCAATATAACATTACCAAGACGATCAAGCAGTTGGTTTATAGTTTTGGTAAGAACAAGAAGCTCATCATTATGATGAGGCAGTTCAATTCTCTCATCAAGATTTTCATTTGTGATTCGAGCTGCAGTTGAGCTTATTCTGTTTACAGGAGAAATTGCAGAACCAGCAATAAATCTTGAAAGAAGAAATAATATCATAAGTGCAAGCGGATATCCTACCAGAAGAGTATATTTAAGATTATCAAGAACAACCAGCGATTCTCTTAAAGGTATTGCAATCAGTAGGTAACCAAGTGTTTTTCCTATAGGATTAACTATAGGGGTCTGAAGCTGCCGAATCTGGGCTCCATCGAGATAAGTATCAAAATATGCCTGGCTGGTTATATGAGGGCGAAAAACAATACCAGGCTTTGCAAGATTTGGGGTTTTCCTAATTATATTTCCCAGTGTATCGACCACCTGGATAAAAACCGGGTTAACCTCATTTCTACCATGTTCTGCTTCGGACCATTCTGATTGATTTGAAAAATGAATTCCGTTGTTAAGGACAGCAATACCCGAATAAATTTCATCAGTCTCCGCATCAAGATCAGAATCAAGGTGTTCATACACAGTATTAAATACCATAAGATAAATGGCAAAGAACAAAACTGCAATTAATACAGCAGTAATGCTTATGAAATAGAATGAAATTCGACTTCTGAAACTTAACTTTATCATGCTTCTTTAACCAGGTAACCAACGCCTCTTATGGTCTGTATATAATTATTCGCCTGTACAGAGTTGAGTTTCTTTCTAAGGGAATTAATATAAACATCTATAACTGAGGTATCAGCATCAAAATGAATGTCCCATACATGTTCAATAATCCTGGTGCGGGTACAAACTTTGTTTTTATTCCGGAGAAGATATTCAAGTAATGCAAATTCTTTCTGAGTAAGAAATATTTCGCTGCTTTTATATAATAACTGGTGAGTGCCGGGGATTAAGCTAAAATCTCCGAATTTAAGTGCTAAATCCACATCATTCTTTGAACGAAGCTGAACCCTGATTCTAGTAATTAATTCTTCAAATGCAAAAGGTTTTTTAATATAATCATTTGCTCCGGCCTCAAGTCCGAAAACTGTATCCTGTACAGACCCTTTTGCAGTAAGAAAAATAACAGGTGTAGCGTGGTTTTCCTTCCTGAATTGTCTGCATACTTCAATGCCGCTTAAGCCCGGAATAAGCCAGTCAAGCAAAACAATATCATAATCATTTACCAAAGCAAGATGAAGCCCGCTATTTCCATCAGAAGCAATATCTACGGCAAAACCTTCTTCTGAAAGCCCGTCTCGTAAAAAATTAGCAATACCCGGCTCATCTTCTACAATTAATATTCTCATAAATTATTTTACTAATCATTATCATTGTTTTTAGATTCAGTACCAGCGCTTGTGTTAGTATTATCCTGAGGAGTGAAACCGTAATCTATTTGAACTCCTGCAGCATGTTTGTATACAAGCTGTCCGCCATAGTGGCCTGTTCTAACTATAGAAACAACTGCAAGGAGGAATAACCCAAAGCCTGCTGCCTTAAATACACCGGTATATTTTTTAAATATAAATAAAACTATTCTTACTGCGGCGGCAACTGATATAATCCAGAGAGAAAGCTCTGCTGCTTCCTCATGGGTTTCCAGTGCACGGCTTAAGGCGCCGGCTTCAGAAATCCCTTCACCGGCGTTTTGTCCGGTAATGTATGCAGCAATTACTCCAACTGAACCCAAAATTAATAAATAGAATGCTGAAGTAGAAAAGAATTCTTTCTTCCAGAAAAATGAAAGAATTTCTGCGATAAATCCCACGATTATTAAAGCTATTGGGAAATGTACAATCATTGGGTGTAAGAATGATGCGTCAAACATAATTTCTCCTTTTTTCTTTGAAGGAAAAATAGCTCACGTCTCTTAGCTCATCCTAAATGAATTCTTAAGAATAGCTTAAAATGCGTAAAAGTTTTTCTTTATTATTAACAGATATCCTGATTAACCAGACAAACCCGGTTCTTAGTTATACTCTTTTTCCCTCAAATAAGGCTAAAATAGATATTATAATTTATGGGCATATCCAATATACATTACCCTTGTAGAGGAAGTTAATCCCAATTGTAATTCCAAATGTCTGTTAATGCCTGTGAAGCCCATTCCTGAAAATTTATCCGGGACATTAAAGCCCGATGCTTCAAGATACTGCCTTAACTCTTCCGGCCGGATAAATCTCCGGGGGTCATGTGTTCCTCCTGGTATAATTCTCAGTACATCTTCAACAAGGGTTACAGCCATAAAACCAGCAACACGGTTACGATTAATAGTATCAAACAAGAACAATCCGCCGGATTTCAGTACTCTGCTTATTTCAGAAATTACTTTTTTTACATCATTAACATGTTCCAATACATCAACACAAACCACAATGTTAAATGTATTGTTATTAAATGGGAGTGATTCTCCCGTCCCAACATGGTATCTAATATCCAAAACTGAAGAACATGCATGTTTTGAGGCAGCCTTTATTATAGACGCATTAGCATCAATACCAGTTACTATGGCTCCAAGCTGATGCAGCTCCTCTGACATATATCCGCTGCCGCAGCCAAGATCGAGTACTTCCATGCCTTTCCATGTTTTAACAACTTTATTAAAATACTGCATTCTTGGATAAACCTGACTGGCAAGAAGCCGTTGAAACTTATGGGTTGTATCCCACATTGAGTCTGCATATCTATCATATATTTTTTGACTATTTCTTTCCAATGCTAACTCCATAAATCAATTTTGTTGGTGCAATATATCTTTTGATTGCGCTTTTTACATTAACATTTGTTAATAAACAATGCCTGGCGGGTATGATAAAAATGATATCGCAGCTGTTTTATCTGAGAAGACTAAAAAACTTGTTTGTTATTAGTATATGGGTGGTGACTTATTCCTCAGTCTTGCGTAGATTTGGGCGATACTTTTTAATTGAGCATAAAAACAGGATTTTCGGAGAACACGTTGGGAATTTCAGTTATTTTTGATATGGATGGTGTAATTATTGACAGCAATCCATATCACAAAAAAGCGTGGAAAACTTTTTGCAGCAGGCATAATATTTTAATAAGTGATAATGAACTGGAAACAAAGATTTACGGAAGAACAGGGGATGATGCCCTTCCGGTTTTATTTGATAAACAGCTTAATAATGAACTTATTGCTTTATACTGCAGTGAAATAAATAAGAATTACCGGGACCTTTTTGCACCATATATTAAACCCTTGCCTGGTTTAAGGGAATTACTTAATGAACTTCTGTCGGCAGGAATAAAAACTGCAATTGCAACTTCAGCTCCGCCTGTTAATGTTGAATTTGTTTTGAGTGAAACACATCTTGAAAAATATTTTGATATAATTATTGATGATACAATGATAACCCGCGGCAAACCAGATCCTGAAGTCTATATTAAGGCTGCTGAAAAGCTTAATATACCTGTCCGGGACTGTATTGTTTTTGAAGATTCATTGTCTGGTATTACTGCGGCAAAGACTGCCGGAATGGGTGTTATAGGGGTAACTACAACACATAGTGCTGACGAATTAAAGGGAACAGATTTTATTATAAATGATTTTTTTGATGTGACCATTAATGACCTTGTACAAATTGCTGAAAGCCGCAAAGAATAAAACACAATGCCGGAAGGGAGGTAATCAGTAAATATCTGCCCCGCTTCTCGTTGCAACATAAGAACCAAGTTTGTTGGCTGCTTTAAGTATATTTGCAGCGTTTTTTTGTTTCAACATTCCATCAATAAAAGCCGCCAGAAAAGCATCACCTGAACCAATTGTATCCTTAACTTCAACTTTAAAGCCGGGATGTTCAATCCAGGTATTATTCATGAGTAAAGCGGAACCGTCTGCTCCTCGCGTAACACATATTATATTAGACCCAAATTTGTCAGCAAGGGAATAAACAGCAGGCTTTAATTCTGTTTGAAAACCAAACCATCTGCTTAGGGTATATAATTCTTCATTATTTAGTTTTATAACAGTACTTTGATATAATGTCTTTTCAACTATCTCCCGGTTGTCATAAGGCGGGCGGAGATTAACATCAAAAACATTTATCTTTTTAAGCCCAAGCAGTTTAGACAGTGTATTTCGCGTTGTTTCGTTACGCTGGGCAAGGCTGCCATATACAATAACATCAGAACTTTCTGCAGCATCCAGAAGTTTTTTATCTTCACTTATAAAATCCCATGCAGCGGGGTTTACAATTTCATACGAAGCATTTCCTGAAGAATTGAGGGTTACATTTACAAGTCCTGTTGGATAAACAGGGTCATTCTGTATGAGCGAGGTATCCATTCCTTTTTCAGTAAGCCGCTTTTTAATTATTGACCCGAGGGTATCATTCCCAAGCCGGCTTGCAATATTGGATTTTATGCCAAGTTTATGCAGATGACATGCTACATTAAACGGTGCCCCGCCGGGAAATAAACCAGTAGGAAGAGAATCCCATAAAATCTCGCCAAAGCATAGTACCTTTTTCATGCCGGAAAATAATAATAAATAGGATAATCTGGTATTGGCAGTTTACCAGAGAACATAGTGAAAGAGTATCTGTACTTATAACAACCTCATCTTGCCCTCTCCATATCAGGAGAGGGCTTTGGGCAAGTTTTAGACCAGAATTAATTCTTATGGAAGAGTTATTTATTTTATAAGCATAAGTTTTCTTGTTTGGGTATAATTACCTGAATTTATTTTGTATATATAAATACCGCTGGGTAATTCAGATGCATTGAATTCAACTTTATAATAGCCAGCATCTTTATATTCGTTAACAAGTTCTTTTACTTTTTGCCCGAGTATATTATATACAATAAGTGAAGTACTGCCTGGTTCAGTCAGGTCATATCTAATAACTGTAACCGGGTTGAACGGGTTTGGAAAATTCTGGTATAAGTTATAAATACCAGGTATTCCGGGTTTAAAGATACAAGTAACAGAGCTGGCAATATCTGTTTTAAATGCAGCATCTGATATATCATAAATCAAAGTGTTTTCTGCTGATGATATTTTAATTAAACAGTTATCTGATACCACTGAAGGGACCATCCAGCTATATTTACTGCTGTCAGCAGGATATGACGTAACAACATTATTCCAGTTTGTACCACCGTCAGAGCTAAAGTCAATATTAACATTAGATATACTCTGGGCTGACCAGGTAATCAACTGAAGCGAGCCACAGTCCCAAAGTTCTGAGCCGTTTGGTGAAGTGACAGAAACAGAAGCTTCCGGCTGAATTGAAAAAGAAGTATTGCATGTATCAGCTATAGTCCCATCAATCTGGCTTGTAATGCGCAAAAAACACTGACTGGAGTTCAATTTGGGAACAACCCAGGAATAACTGCCAATACGCGCATCAAGATTGTTTTTTACACTGAACCATTTGGTTCCGTTGTCTGTTGAGTATTCAAGTTTTACCTTTATAACTCCTTCTGAATTCCATGTGATATTTTGCGTGGAGCCGTTAATAAACTTTTCACCCCCGGCTGGATAAGTGATTTTAAGGCTGCCTGCAGGGCGTACTATATTACTTATTCTTAATTCATCAATATAACCGTCAAACTGAATATTACCATTTCCTGATGTGCCACCAATAAGCAAATTATTATTTGTGATTTTGGGTTTATGTGAAGTGTCAAATGTTATTGCAGCTTCATTGATTATCTGTCTTGTTGAATCATGCAGCAGGCACTTTAAAATTTTTGCTGAAACATTTCTTATAAATGTAATATGATACCATCTGTTAATACTAATGCTGGTATCACGAAAAACAACTTGTTCGGCACCTGAATCATAATCATAGCCGGCAGATAGAGTTCCATTAACCGGGTTAAGAATAAAGAAGTAATTAGCGCCCGATTTACTTAAAAGAAAAGGATAAGCAGTATTCCCGGTGCCCCATGAGTTGATTTTAAACCACAGGTCAATTGTCCAATCGTTGCTTAAGTTAATTGCAGAATAGTTTGGTATTTCAATATTACTGCAAACAGTTCCGGAATTATCAATTCTAAGTCCGTAATCAAGACCTGATTCGAAATTCCGGAAAAAAGAAATATCATGAGCCGGTGATGCTGAGTAAGCTGTATTATACTCATTTTTATAATTATTATTAAAGTGCAGTAAAGCAACGGTGTTATTGTCCCATATATAAGGGCCGCCGGTAACAGGGCTGTTTCCAACTGAAAATAAAGAAGTCTCTTCAGATATTTCAGAATTATCTTTATTACTTATTTTAACTTTGCATTCTGATGTTTCAATGGCCGGAACAGTCCATAAAAAAACACCATCAGCGGCGTCGGCCTCGGTAATATCTATCCAGTTTTTACCATTATCAGTTGTGTATGTAATTTTAACTATAGTAAACCCTTTTGCATTCCACCTTAAAGGAAGAGTGATACCTGACTGAATATAAGAAGGGATTGATTGAATAAGTGAAACTTCCTGAACATCATACACATTAAATACATTATCTGTTTTATCATATATGTTGATATTATCTGCGGCAGAGAGGCGTATTTTACATTCCCTTGAGATACCGGCAGCGTTTGTCCATGTATAACTGCCTGCAGAAGCAGATATATTATTTGCTATTACAGACCAGTTATAGCCATTATCCGTTGAGTATTCAATATTGATATTATTAACATTACTGCTTTCCCAGGTGATATTTATTAAACTATTTTGCTGCAGGTCTTCGCCTCCGTTAGGATAGGTAATATGCAGCTTCCTTCCGTTAAGTTCAGGTTCAAGATAAACAAACATCCAGTTCCTTTTTTCAGCATCACCGGAGCGGTAAAGAGACAGGTATTGGTCTGCCTGTTCGCCATAATCCCACCGTATATGAAAAAGATTTGATTCATTGTAGCCATCAGTAATAAACCAGTGATTCAGGCTTGCTGTCATAAGAGGCCTGCCGGCAGTCAGTTCTGATTTAACAATTTTTTCCCATTGAGCAGGAGTATAGGTGTCTCTTTCAATAAATTTAGATTTACCGGAATAATTAAAATAATGATGCATTGCTTCCAATATGCCATCCTGGGAGCCAGTACGCCATTGGTTATGCATGCCTACAGCAGCATGATACATAAGAGTTGCTATAGCGCCATAAACAGAATCCGGTGCACTATAGGGGACTAATGCAGGCATCCTGTCATATTTATACTCTGTGCCCTCAAAATCAGCAGACCATGAACAATTAAGGTAATCTGTAAAAGCTCTTGTTCCCGAACCTTTCCGCGGAAATTCCCAGAAACGCATTATATTAGTCATAGCGTCAGGGCCGCAGGCATTTCCGACTCTTCCATTTATATTCTCGTCATCTGACGCTGTAGTTTCAGGGTAGTAAGCATTTAACGGCCAGTTAAAGACAGGATATTCAATAGAAAGTAAAGGAGGAACTGAGGCAGCAATTTCCGAATAAGTAACAAATATAGGGGAGTAACTTACATCAGAAGCCTCAGAGGCATTACTAATTCGTATTCTCCATTCATAAGCCACAATTTCAGGGACTGTCCACAGATAATTCCCGTCTGCTGCCGGTAAAGATTCAGCAATGGTTGTCCAGCTATTACCATAATCAGTAGTATATTCCAGTTTTACATTGGAGATACCGGAGGCAGTCCAGGAAATAGACTGATTTGTTCCTGCCTTATAAGCGGAGCCTGCTGCAGGTGCAATAAGGGAAAGATTCTCTGTATAGGGCTCAATATTATTATAATAATCTATTTTTAATTGAGTATCAAAACGCAGCGTATTATAATACCTGTTTCCTGCGGCAGCGCCTACAGAATCCTCAAAGCCGCCGTTACCTGCCGAAGGAGAAGTGATGAAATATTTGTATTCATAGTAACTAAACTCTTCCAGTGTTTTCGTAATACTATAAACATAACCGGCAGTGCTTTTTATCATTTCATCATTTGTTTGCCAGTTATTAAACGAACCTTTGAGATAGACCTTATCCGCAGCCGGGTTAAATGTACCGGAATGAATTAACCCGGAAACATCAACGCGGAATGTAACATTTACAGATGCATTAAGTGGAGTATAAAACAGGAAGAGAAGGAGAGCTAAATAAACAAAAGACATAATACGGCAGGATGCAGTAATGCTTCTTTGCATAATTTTTCCCTTTAAGCCCCTTTGCAGAGCAGGCGGATTTTGCCTGATGCAAGATTTAATTAAATAATACAGGTTTTTTAGAAAACAGTTCCAAGAGAATGCTGCAGTTATTCACCTAAGCAAGTTGATAAATACTAATAGCTTAAATTATCCCTAAAATACGAAAGGCAACATGCAGAGATAAGAAATAAAAATGAGATTTTCCAATTAAATCAGAGGATTCCTTAACCTCTTATGAGTATGACCGGGATAGACATTTAAACTTATACTGCCGGATGTAAAAAGAAATTTTAATTCAGAATATCTTCAACTTTTCTTGATAAAGACGAAATGTCTTTAATATCATTAGGGAAGCCCGGCTCTATTTTTTTATTATTAACAGTTACTCTTAAAGCTCGCAGTCCATGGATTCCCTGCAGGTCTTCCAGCTCATAATCTTCAGGAGTTCCTTTCAGGTACCCGATATTTTCGAGGTATTCCAGGTAACGAAGATATTCAGTTGCTTCTCTTGGCTGAGAATAAATAATAGCAATCTTTCCCGGCTGTGTAAGCCTTTCGTCAGTATCCTTAATAAATGCTTTGTCTATGCGTTTTTTCATGATTTCATATCTCAGGTTATAGGTACCATCAACATCAAATTTCTTTTCATCCATTCTGAATCGTATAGAAAGAGGCTTATTTTGAATAAGGATTAAATGAGAAAGTTCAAAAGGTATTTTTAAGCTGGATTTTAATTCATCTGCTTTTTTAACAATACCGCATACCATAAGAAGCTGCCAGAGCCGGAGATTTTTAAGATAAAGCATGTCAAATTCACCACGCTGCAGCAGGGAGCCGCCTATATACATACCGTGTTCAACACCGTCAGTCTTGTATTTTTCAAAATAATGAGGCAGCATTGCCTGGGATATTTTTTCGCTCTCATCAAGGAATTTTGAGATTGTCTCATTTATGTGAGTGACGCTTTCTTCGTAGTTCCTTCTTTTAGCATATATAGTATGGAGCTGCGGGTCAAGTTTGGCATAATACTGCCTGATTAACTTTTCTGTTTTAGGCCCAAACTTTTTTATATGGTTAAAAACAGGTTCAATTTCTTCCTGGATAAATTCAATTACAGAAATTTCATCGCCGGAGTTCAACCCTTTTCTAAGCAAGTTAATATGTTTTTGAGTGTTATAAGACAGTTCTTTTAATACAGGAAGATTATTTGAGTCAAATGCAGAATTTATAATGTCGCCGGCAATTTCAAGATGAGCCACAAGGTCATCAACTACGGCATCATTTCTGAAAATAGAAGAATTTCTTATGTCAGATAAACCATAAAGCGGGTAAACATTATCAAATACTATCTCTTCCATTTCGGCAAGCTTATTTGTTTCTCTTCTGAAAATAAGATTTACCGCTGCTTTTCTGAAACGCCATTCTACTGATGAATGAATAGCAGTACACTCTTCTTTTATTACTGCCTGTATCTGTGTATCAAGTTCTTCCATACTGCGCTTAACGGCAGCAGCAAAAAGCATCAGGACGCTTTTAATCTTTATCCAGTTAAGGTAATTTATATCACCGGGATTAGGGCTGCCAAGCTCAAGCACACCTATTATTTTTTCTTTATAATACAAGGGGGCAATAAGTATATTCCGCAGCCCAAGTTTCATTAGTTCCTGTTCAACTAAAGAGCCGGATTTGTAATCTGCCAGGTCTTCAATTATTATTGTTTTCCTGTCTTTGGTAATCTGCTCATATATTGAGTTTTCAAAATTATCGCAATTAAAGCTGCAGGAATCATTTAGAATAAAACTGTCTCCAATTTTTCGTCCTAAATCTTTAAATTGGCTCCAGTCTTCTGGTATAGAAATAAGTCCCAGCCTCAGGTCAGGAAGTTCAAATAATGATTTTAATTTATCTTCAAGAATTTTAAATCTTTCCATTGAAATGATAGATTCTTTTTCAAGAAGATCAAATTTTAACGCTGAAACAGCTTCCTGTACTGTAACATCCATTGCCGTATAAGTTACAAAACCCTCAAAGATAAAATTTTCAACAGGCAGGGCGTTTAACCAGTTATCTATGTTATAAGGATCTTTAAGCAGATTGTTTATTTTTTCAGGAGTAAGCACAGGGAGGGTTCCTGTATGACTTATCTGAGTAAAAGAAATATCCAGATTAAACCGGTAATACTTATAAATTCCTTTGGAATGGTTTTTTAAACGTATAATTATAGGAATATCGGGATAGGCATTAACATTATAAAACTTTCTTAAAATAAGCAGGCAAGCGCTTATGATTTTGCCTTTGTACAATGCAGCATAGTCAATGCCAAGGTCACTTTCTTTTTCTATTTCAGCAGATTCAAATATTCTTTTAAACTCCGGGGTACTATAAAAAGACTTAAACTGGAATGGAACACTTGAAAGGCTTAACTGACTATCCCATTGAGAGGAAGCATACACAACACTCATTAACTGGTCAATTGTTTCTTTGTATTTTTCAACAATACTTAAGTCTTCAATAGGCTTATATAATTCAGGAGCTTTCTTCACATGCTCAAGTATTTGCCTGGCAATTTCTGATTTTAACTGGTTAGACTGTTTTGCCCTTTCCTCCCAGAACTCAATAAGGGGCAGAAAGCTTAACTGTGTTTTAAAAGGAAAATTATTAAACTCATTGCTGGAATTATTTATCCTCACATAAGGCAGGCTGTCGGTATTCATAAATATTTCTTTTGCTGTTGATCTGTTCATATATACAATTTCAAAATAACAATACAAGAGTATAATATTTTATGCTGGCAGTCAATACCACTGATAAAATACCAATATTCCGGTGTTTTATGCCGATTATTTAATAATTATCGAAAAAAAGTACAAATCTTTGAATGCCATAATACTGTTTGTTAATTTGGAATTAAAAATATTGAGATAATAATGAACTTGAAAAAATTTATTGCTATTTCCCTTTTAACAATTCTTGTTATAGCAAATACCGGTTGTTCTTCTTCAGTAAATACATTTAGCCGGAATACGGCTGGTGAAACAAATCCTGATACAGTTAAAGCGCAGAGATTTGATATGGGCAGGATGTGGACATTTGACAATCCGCCGGTTAAATACTTTAAAAGTGAATATAACTTCCAGCCGGACAATAAATGGCTGGAAAAAGCCCGTAAAGCTGCTTTAAGGTTAGGCAACGGATGTTCTGCTTCTTTTATCTCGGAAGACGGGCTGGTTATGACTAACCATCATTGTGTAAGAGGTATTGTAAACAGTGTAGCTAAAGAAAATGAGAACCTGTTAAGGGATGGTTTTTCAGCAAACAGTTTTAGTGAGGAGAGGAGGCTTGAAGGATTAACGGTATCTCAACTTGTTTTGATTGATGATGTAACAATTGAGTTAAGAAAAGCGATGGATAATGGTAAAGACGATGAGGAAAAAGTTATCCTGCGGGACATGAAAGAGAGGGAAATAAAAAACAGGTATGCAGAAAAAGATAATTCACTTTCTTATGAAGTGCTTTCTTTTTATAACGGAGGAAAGTATTCTGTTTATGGTTACAAAATTTATAATGATGTAAGGCTTGTTTTTGTCCCTGACCTTCGCACTGCAAAACCCGGCGGAGATTATGATAACTTCACCTATCCAAGGCATGGGCTTGACTGCGCTTTTTTACGGGCGTATGAAGAGGGCAAGCCTGCAAAAACACCGGATTATTTTAAATGGAATGAACATGGTGCGGAAGTTGGCGAGCCGATTTTTGTGGTTGGCAACCCTGGAAATACTGACAGAATTAAAACTATGAAACAAATTGAGTATGACCGCGATGTTTTTTATCCTGCCTATGTAGACCTGCTGGCAAAGATTTATAATGCACACCTTGATGAAGTAAACAGGACAAATGCTGAAGATTATAACCTGATTGCCAGGCTATATTCAATAGGAAATTCATTAAAGGTGTTGCAGGGTACTCTTAAAAGCCTGAATAACCCGGTTTTAATGGCGCGGAAACAGGATTTTGAGAATAATTTCAGAAATGCAGTAAATAGTAAAGAAACTCTCAAAAGCAGGTATGGCAGAGCCTGGGATGAAATATCAGATTTAACAGATGAAGCAAAAGCCGGTGCAAGAGAACTATCAGCATTCTCGCTCCCTTCGTTTTATAACTCTGAGTACCTGAATATTGCCCGTAATGCAGTGAAATATGCTAATGAGGCAGCTTATTCTGGAAGTGAAAAAACTAAGAGCCCGGATTATCTTGCTGACACTTATTACCCGGCAGGCTTTAATTTTAATTTGCAGGATAAAGTTCTGGCTGCCCAGATTGATTTTTATTATTCCCGCCTGGGAGCTGATAATCCGTTAATAATAAAGCTGACCGGCGGTAAAACTGGCATGGATGCTGTAGATTATATTAAAGACAAATCCTCCTTAACAAGTAAAGAAAAAATTAAAGATTTCTTTTTACAGCCGGCTGATTCAATATTAAATTCAAACGATCCTCTGATTAGGTTTATCCGTGAAGGTGAAGCAAGGTATGCTGAATTAAAAATAAAGAACAATGCTGTACAGGCAAAACTTGAGATGAATGAACAGCTCCTTGGCAGGGCATTATTTGAAGTTTATGGTGAAGCAATACCGCCGGATGCTACCGGTACATTAAGAATATCAGATGGTGTTATTGAGTCATATCCTTATAATGGGACAATAGCTCCAACCCATACCACATTTTATGGATTACTTGAAAAGTATTATTCCTTTGAAAAAAAATTCCCGTTTAATCTTCCGGCTGTGTGGGAAAAACTGCCCGATGATTTTGATTTAAGTGTACCGCTGGATTTTATATGTACAAATGATATAATTGGCGGAAACAGCGGCAGCCCGGTGATAAACAGAAACCTGGAGATAGTCGGGCTTGCATTTGACGGTAATTATGAGAGTCTTGCTGATAAATATATTTATACAACAGAACAGCGGCGGACTATTTGTGTGCATCCAAAAGGAATGCTTGAAGCAATACGCCACCTTCATAAGTTTAGCAGGCTTGGCGACGAGATAACAACGGGCAAAGCTGAAAAATAAAAAGCTGAGCGGACTGCATTAACAGTTGCTTCTTAGTCTTTTGCCCTTAGAGAAATACCAGGCCTGTTATTTTGGGACTAATGTGGAACTAAAATTGTAACATCTCTCAGTAAAAATTGAAGAAGTTTAGAGCTTCTGCATCCTTACGTCCCCACCCCATTTGCAGGATTTTAACTGCGTTACAATCCCGCAAATTGCCCCTCCCCGAAAAAGACAGGGGAGGGGAATATGAACAAATAATATTTTTCTTTTTGTGTGCCATCTTTTCATTATAAAAGTGTTTTATGTAATCGTTATTAAGTTGATATCTATGCCTTCCAAAACATGGGCTAATTTGATTATTTATATGTTTAAAAATGCTTAACAGCTTATTGTAATATATTTATATTTGTGTAAACAAAAATAGATTTTAATATGCCCCGCTGGTTAAAGATTTTTTTATCACTGCTTGTCTCTTTTTTGATTGTGGGTACTGCAGGTGCCATAATTTTCTATAAGGTTCTGTCTTCAACTTTGCCCGAGTATGAGGGTGAAATACCTGCAAAAGGAATTTCCGGTGAAATAGAAGTTTACCGGGATAGCCTTGCTATACCTTACATATATGCAAAGAATGATGAAGATGCTGCCTTTGCACTTGGCTACCTGCATGCACAGGAACGTTTATTTTCGATGGATATAATGAGACGTGCCGGAGAAGGCAGAATGAGTGAAGTATTTGGTGAAGAGACTCTTCCTTTTGACAAAATGTTCAGGACTATTGGAATAAGGAATTTTGCTTATAGTAATTATTACAGGTTAAACCCGAAGGTAAAAAAAATACTTGAAGCATACTCAAGGGGAGTAAACCGGTTTATTGAAGAAGGAAACCTGCCTGCTGAGTTTGGTGTGCTTGGATATGAACCATATAAATGGAAACCTGAACACAGTCTTATAGTTATTAGAATGATGGGATGGCAGCTTAATATGAGCTGGTGGTCCGATGTATGTTTTGCGAGAATGGTTCAAAGGCTTGGAGTTGAAAAAGTAAAGGAAATTCTTCCTGATTTTCCTGAAAACGGCCCATATATTATTCCACCTGCATTAAAAAATGCGCCGGCATTAAATACAGACCTTACACAGACTGATAAAAATTTTCGCTCATTTATGGGCTCTCTTGGTTCTCATCTTGGTTCCAATAGCTGGGTAGTAAATGGCAGCCTTTCAGCTAGCGGAAAACCAATTATTGCAAATGATCCGCATTTAGGCTACAGCGCTCCTGATATATGGTATGCTGCAATTATAAGAGCACCAGACTGGAGTGCTGAAGGTGTAACTTTACCCGGCGTTCCTGGTGTAGTTATTGGCAAAAACAGAAATATTTCCTGGGCTTTGACTAACATTATGGTTGATGATGCTGATTTTTATATTGAAAAATTAGACGGTCCGGGTAAAAATTATATGGTAAACGGCGAGTGGCGAAAGCTGGAGATAAGAAAAGAACATATTAAGGTTAAAGGAAAACCTGATGTTATTATTGATGTAAAATCAACACACCGCGGACCGCTGATAACTGATATTCACCCTGCTGCCGTTGTTTATCCTGACAAGAAGAATCGTCCTGTTATGAGTATGAAATGGACAGGCAATTCTTTTAGTGATGAACTTTTTGGATATCTTGAAATAAATAAAGCCAGTGGATGGAATGACTTTAAGACTGCCGTAAGTTACTTTAGTGTGCCGGGACAGAATTTTATCTATGCTGATAAGGATGGTAATATTGGTTATGTGTTTGGAACTCATCTGCCTGCAAGAGGAAGCAACAGCCCTACTATGGTTTATGATGGTACAAATGAATCAAATGACTGGAACGGGTATGTCCCCCAGAGTGAAATTCCGGTATTATTTAACCCGCCGGCTGGTTTTATTGCTTCAGCAAATAATAAAACACTGCAGGGTTTCCCTTATCACATAGGCAACCTCTGGGAACCGCCGTCAAGATATCAAAGGATTGTTGAACTTCTTTCATCAAAGCAGAAACATTCAGTTAAAGATTACCAGCAGTATCAGAGAGATATTGTATCCCCTTATGCAAGGGATTTAACAAAGTATTATATTGTTAATGCTTTTAAGGATAAAAAGATTAATAATAAAAAACTTAAACTTGTACTTGAACTGCTGCAGAAATGGGATTCTGATTTTGATGAATTCAGCCAGGTACCTGCAGTTTATGCTGAGTTTTTAAAATACCTTCTTCAGAACACATACAGGGACGAAATGGGGAATGATATGTATAATGAGTTCCTGTTTATGGCAAATGTACCTTACCGAAGCATAATGCAATTGCTTGAAAAAGGAAATATGGAGTATTCGAAGGAAATTTCTGACAGTGTTGCAATTCCGGGAATTGAAGGGGATTCAGTTAAAGTAGTTACGCGCACTGAAGTTCAAAGGCAAAAAACATGGTTTGACAATATTAAAACTCCACAGGTTGAAACCCGTGATGATATTATACGCCAAAGCCTGGTTGATGCAATTGATGACCTGACAAAGTTATTTGGAGATAATGTTGCTGACTGGCAATGGGGAAAACTGCACCAGGTTGTTTTTGAACATACTTTCAGCGGGATATCAGGGCTGGTTGATGATTTTGTTAATATTGGCCCATTCCCTATTGGCGGAGATGGAACAACTATCTTTAATACAGAGTACCCGTTTTTTGAAGGAGTAAAACAATTTCCAAAGTTTAATCATAAACCTTTTCAAAATACTGTTGGTCCATCCATGAGGTACATATTTGACTTTGCTAATCCGGATGAGTTTTACCTTGTACTGAATACGGGGCAGTCAGGAAATGTAATGAGTGAACACTATAAAGACATGACTAAAATGTGGCTTTATGGTAAATATGTAAAAATAAAAACTGACGATGCTTCAATCAGGAATGGCGGGAATAAACTTCTTCGTATTATCCCTGAATAAACATAAAATTAAATCTTCCTGCTGGTTCTAAACCAGTGGGAGGATCATATCTAAAAATACAGAACTGTTAAAATTCCCTCTGATTTCAAATCTTATCATTTATAAAAACATTGGATTATTTATTTTTATCTCTATTTGTGACTCTTATCAATGGCCTTTTTAACAAAATAAAAATGGACTTCTAAACAAAAAGTATAAACAATAATTTCATTTTCTTTGCCATGTAAAGTTTAACAATCCATTGGAAAGGTAATTAAAATGAAAACAACTGTTGCAGTGAATAATTATAACGGCAGGCTTCAAAAACCTATTGATTCAGGTTTTGACTATACTTCTACAACATCAGATGTAATAAAAGGATTTGACCTACGTGGAAAAACAGCTATTGTAACGGGAGGTTATGCGGGTATTGGACTGGAAACAGTTAAAACTCTTTCGTTAGCAGGTGCAGAGGTTATAGTTCCTGCCCGCAGTATGGATAAAGCAAAGATGAATCTGGCTGGTTTGAGAAATGTAAGGATTGAACAAATGGATTTAATGTCTCCCGAATCAATTGATGATTTTGCAGAAAAATTTCTTAAAACAAAAACGCCGCTTAACCTTCTTATAAACAACGCCGGTATTATGTGGGTTCCATTAGTCAGAGATTCGCGTGGCAATGAATCACAGCTTTCCACAAACCATCTTGGCCATTTTCAATTAACTGCCCGCCTGTGGCAGGCATTAAAAATGGCTGATGGTGCGCGTGTTATAAGTGTTTCCTCATTCGGGCATCAGATGGCGCCGTTTAATTTTGAAGATCCAAACTTTAATAATGGTGAATATGAGACCCTGACGGGGTATGGCCGCTCAAAGACGGCAAATAATTTATTTGCATTGGAACTGGATATCCGCGGACAATCATCAGGAGTCCGTGCTTTTTCTTTGCATCCCGGTTCTGTAAATGATACAGAACTCGGAAGAGTGGCGCCAATAACACTATTTCAGCAAATAGGAACTCACGATGAGAATGGAAATATTTACCCGGAAGTAGCGAAAAAATTAAAAACAATACCACAGGGAGCAGCAACATCTGTGTGGTGTGCTGTTACTGAACAATTAAATGGTATTGGAGGAGTATATTGTGAAAATTGCAATATAGCAGAGCTTGATACAGGCAATATTGACCATGTATATGATGATCCTGTTTCGCTCAGGGGTGTGCAGCCTTATTCACTGGACGAGGGAAATGCCGGTAGAGTATGGAAATTAAGTGAGGAACTAACAGGCATAACTTTTAGTGCTGAATGAAAATACCCTTGTAAAGTAAGGGGTGCGCTCCTTACTTTTTTCTGTAAAAAGATATATTTTAGCAAAATGAAGACTCATAAAGCACAATATGTAAGCTCAGAAATAAAACTTTCCAGTTTTGATGAGGCATGTTACAGCAGCGAAGTATTCCTGGAACATCACGCACTTGTGTGGTTTGTAAGCGGCCAGGCAAAAATAATCATGGCAAATAATGTGTATGTTTTTAATCCCGGCGATATAATCTTTTTCCCGCGCAATCAGCTTGCAACATTTATTAACTACCCTACAGACGGGAATCCATTTCAATCAGTTGTACTAACCCTTAGTATTGAACGCCTGAAAGATTTTTATATTAAACATAAAGTGTTACCGGCAAAAAATGTTTATCCTTCCAGAATAATTACTTTCGGGAAACATCCATTATTAGACAGCTTTCTTGCCTCACTAATGCCATACTTTGAAATGAAAGATGTTTTACCCGAAAACATGGTCTCAATAAAAGTGGAAGAAGCAATTAGTATACTAAGAACTATAGACCCGCTGATTGATAACCTGCTGGCGAATTTTGAAATACCCGGCAAGATTAATCTGGCAGATTTTATGGAAAAGAATTACATGTTTAATATTTCGCTGGATATGTTTGCCCGTATGACCGGCAGGAGCCTGACCACTTTTAAACGTGATTTTAAAAAATTATTTACTGCTACTCCTCAAAGATGGCTCACTCAAAAGCGGCTGGAGCATGCCCATTACCAGCTTAAGGAAAAAAAACGGAAACCCGGCGAGGTATACTTTGAATCGGGCTTCGAAAACCTTTCTCATTTTTCTTATGCCTTTAAAAAATATTTTGGTTATAATCCAACCGAATTAAAATAAAAACAAGGGAAGTGAGGTAATTACAGCATTATAGCTTAAAAATTTTAGTGCCCGGTATAACTCAAATAAAATCAATTCTTATTTTGCCTATCTTTTTGTTAAATTTAATAAAGAAAAAAAACTTTACAGGACATGAAAGTAACCGAGCATATTGCAAAGGCGAAGGAGCCTTTTATCAGTTTTGAACTTATACCTCCCAAACGCGGCGGAGATATAAAAGATGTACTTAATGTAATTGAAGACATTTCCAAATTCAGGCCGCCTTTTATTGATATTACAAGCCACGCTGCTGAAGTTTATTATGAAGAGACTGAGCATGGTATACAAAAAAAGATAAAAAGAAAAAGGCCTGGTACTCTTGGTATTTGTGCAATAATACAAAACAAATACAATATTGATGCTGTTCCGCATATTTTAACAAAAGGTTTTACCAGGGAAGAAACAGAAGATTTCCTGATAGAGCTTTCTTACCTGGGAATAGAAAATATTCTTGCAATTCGCGGGGATGACAGCGGTTATGAAAAACCTGTTCCGGAAGGAAGAAGCGCTAACAGGTATGCAGTTGACCTTGTGAAACAAATAAATGCCATGAATCATGGTAAATATCTTGAAGAAAACCTGCTTGAAGCCCGTCCTTCCAATTTCTGTATAGGTGTGGGAGCTTATCCTGAAAAGCATTTTGAAGCTCCAAATCTTAAAACTGATATCCGTTTTGTAAAAGATAAAGTTGACGCCGGTGCAGATTATGTTGTTACGCAAATGTTCTATGATAATAAAGTCTATTTTAAATATGTTGAACTTTGCAGAAGCGAAGGTATCAATGTTCCAATTATACCGGGATTGAAGATTCTGACTTCAAAGTCACACCTGATAAATATACCAAAGAATTTTTATATTAATATCCCCGATGAACTTGCAGATGAAGTGTATGCGGCAAAACCTGAACATGTTCCTGAGATAGGGGTTGAATGGGCAGCCAAACAGGTAGAGGAACTGCTTAATAATAATGTACCTGGGGTGCATTTCTATATTATGCAGAACTCCGCTCCGGTAAAAAAGCTAATGAGCCGATTAAAATTATTTTAGTATGCCAGTACGTGAAGTTTGTAATATCAGTGTGTTAATTTTTATAACCAGCAGGAATGTTTGTAAATGTTAAATATAAGAACCCGTGAAAGAAAGAAATTGAAGTGGGGCATTGCAGGGCTTGGCAGGTTTGCTGAACATTCGTTTATTCCTGCACTTGCTCATTTAAGAAAAAGCCGATTGGTTTCTGTTTACAGCCATGATATTAACCGGAGTAAAGAAATTGCCGAAAAATCAGGCTGCCCCGGATTTTACAATAACTATGATGATTTTCTTGCTTCTGACATTGATGTTGTATATGTGGCAAGTGCAAATCATAATCATTATGAGCAGGTTATTAAAGCTGTCCGCGCTGGTAAGCATGTGCTATGTGAAAAACCACTGGCAATAGACTCTAAACAGGCTGAAGAAATGGTTAAAGCCGCTGCAGATAATAATGTTCAGCTTGCAGTTAATTATGTTTTCCGGGTACATCCTCTTATCCTAAAAGCAAAGGAATTACTTGACGCTCAGAAACTGGGTAAGCTGATTTCTATACAACTTAACTTTAATATTGATTTCCCTCCGGGTACAAACTTCAGGCATGTTAAGGAATATGGCGGTGGTGCATTAAGAGACCTGGGAACTCACATGATTGACCTTTTACGTTTCTTTGGCGGAGAAATTGAGAGTATAAACGGTGTTGTGGATAATATGGTATATAAAAGTGATGTTGATGATTTTGCATCGGCTATAGTAAAGTTTAAAGAGTCAGGCTATGGATACGTAAATGTATCATTCAATAATAAAAAAGCATTTAACCGAATAGATATACTTGGGCATTCAGGGGCTGTTAGTATTGAAAACCTTATTGGGGCAAAGTTTGTACCTTCTAAACTAACCATATTGATAGATGGCGAAGCAAAAAAAGCTTTTATGAAGAGGGCGAATAAACTGCTGCTTTTTCTTAAATCAGTGCAGAAGTCGTTTTTAGCAAATGAAACTCCGCTTGTAACCGGTGAAGATGCCCTTATAAACATAAAATTGATGGAACAACTGGAGTCACAGAATCTGAAGAGCTGATTACCTGTGGATAATACTCCTGTTAATCATATTAAACAAAGATAAATTATAACATGCTTTGCGCTAAGCTCAGTGCGCTTTGCAAAATAAAAGCATTATACATGTGCAAGCCTAAGGTCCTACGCATGATAAATGGTAAAATGACAGAAAAATGAAAATAGCATTAATGTTAGGGGGAACTTCCCCTGAAAGAGAAGTATCAAAAGGAACTGCTGCTTCAATATATGCAGCTTTAAAATCACTTGGACATGAAATAGTATTAATAGATCCGGCCTATGGTGCCAAACAACCGGAAAAAGAAGAAGACTTTTTTAGTGAAAAAGATTATACCCCTGTATCAAACCGGAATTATGTTGAAGCTGTAAACTTGTCAATATTGGACAATGTAGAACTGGTTTTTCTGGCAATGCATGGCAAGTATGGCGAAGACGGTACAGTTCAGGCGTTGCTGGAGTTAAGGGGCTTAAAATATACCGGTTCAAAAATACTTTCCAGTGCAATCTCAATGGATAAGGAGATGTCAAAAATTCTTCTTAAACATTATGGCATCAATACTCCTGCATGGATGTCTGCAGGTATTAAAGAAAAAATAAGTGCAGATATAGCTGTCCTAATAAAGGAAGAAGTCGGATTTCCTTGTGTTATAAAACCAAATGACCAGGGATCTACAGTTGGCCTGACTGTTTGTGACAATGAAAGCCAGGTAACTGATGCAATTAAGCTGGCACATAAATTTTCTGATAAGGCACTTATTGAAGAATATATCCCGGGCAGAGAGCTAACTGTTGCTGTGTTTGATGGAAAAGCCTTGCCTGTCCTGGAAATTAAGCCAAAGCACGGGCTTTATGACTATGAATGCAAGTATACCAAAGGTATGACCGAGTATATAGTTCCTGCTGATATTACTAAGGAAGTTTGGGATGAACTGCAGAAATTAGCTTTGCTTACTTTTAAAGCGCTTGGGTGTGAAGGCTATGGACGCGTTGATTTCAGGCTTAACCCTGAAAATGTACCTTATGTGCTCGAAATTAATACACTGCCTGGCATGACAGCTACCAGCCTTGTCCCAAAGATGGCAAAGGCTGCAGGTATTACGTTTGAAGAGCTTATTGACAGAATTATCAAATTAAGTGTGTAAATGTCATTTTTATCAAAAAAACTGAATCTTTATATAATTGCATCACTGTTCCTTGTGGGAATAGCAATCCTGTTTTTTAATGAGGATGGAATCTTTAAATATGTAAAGCTTCAGAAACAGGTAAAGGAGTTAGGTGAACAATTAAAATCTGTTGAAGATGAAAACAAGCAGCTGCAGAATGAAATTGATTCACTGAAACAAAATGTCCCCGCAAAAGTTGAGAAGGTTGCAAGAGAAAAGTACAATATGATAAGAGATGGTGAAAAAACTATAAAGATGGATCCTAAATAACCGCAGGAAGATAGTAATGATGATTCCGCAAATACCTCTTGCCGAAAGAGTTCGCCCAAAAACTTTAGATGAATACCGGGGCCAGGATGCGCTTCTTGGCCCGGGAAAACCTATACGAAGGATGATTGAAAATGATGTTTTAAGTTCATTCATTCTCTGGGGCCCTCCCGGAACCGGTAAGACCACAATAGCCAGAATAATAGCCGAGCAGACTAATTCAGAATTTCACCAGATAAATGCTGTCTCTTCAGGGGTGAAAGATATACGCAGCATTATTGATATTGGGACACAAAATAAGATGGCTGGGCGGAAAACCATCTTATTTATTGATGAAATTCACCGCTTTAACAAGAGTCAGCAGGATGCACTGCTGAATTCAGTTGAATCGGGAGTTATTACACTTATAGGCGCTACAACTGAAAATCCGTCATTTGAAGTTATTCCGGCGCTAAGGTCAAGGGCAAGGGTTTATGTGCTTGAGGAATTATCAGCTAAAAATCTTGAAGATATTCTGGATTCAGCAATAAAGAAAGATGAATTTCTTTCCGGCCTTAATATAGGGGAGATTGATAAGAATTTTCTGATTTACCTTTCGGGCGGCGATGCCCGGTCTCTGCTAAGTATATTTGAAGCTGCGGTTATCCAGGAAATAAAATCTGACCCTGTTAACATTTCAAAAGAAGTACTGGAAAATGTAGTTCAGAAAAAGAATATAGTATATGATAAAGCAGGAGAAGAGCATTATAACATAATTTCTGCTTTCATAAAAAGCGTAAGGGGAAGTGACCCTGACGCTGCATTATACTGGATGGCTCGTATGCTTGAAGGCGGGGAAGACCCACTATTTATTGCCCGCAGGCTGGTTGTACTTGCTTCCGAAGATATTGGAAATGCTTCTCCAAACGGACTTGTACTTGCTGAGGCTGCATTCAGCGCCATTCATAAAATAGGAATGCCTGAAGCAAGAATAATACTTGCACAGTGTGCCACTTACCTTGCATCATCACCTAAAAGCAATGCAGCTTATATGGGGATTGAAACTGCACATGCTGATGTTGTTAATAAACCACTATACCCGGTTCCGCTGCATCTCAGAAACGCCCCCACAAAGTTAATGAAGAGTATAGGTTATGGACAGAATTATAAATATGCCCATAATTATGAAAATCATTTTGTTGAAGAAAATTACCTTCCTGAAGAATTAAAAGGCAAGCAATATTATTTCCCCACAGAAAATGGCCAGGAAAAAAATCTGAAAGAGCGGCTGAAATCTCTCTGGAAGAAGTTAAAGAAATACTGACTTTTGGTCAATGTTCATTAGTAAATAGTCATTGGGAAAAAGTTATAGTTAACAGGTGTCTATTTCCCTGAATTTGTGCCAATTGAATTAATATATGCATTTAGTCTTTTCCCTATAATTTCAAGGTCGCTAACTAAAGGCAAATATTCTGTCTCTGGTATAAGATTTCTGTTGAACGCCTTCCTGAGCCAGGTTTTTGTTTCGAAAAGTGAACCGCGTGAGTAGTAACAAAAGTTCCTATTCTCTTTATAGAAGTATCTTCCAAATCCTTTGCTAAGATTTGCTGCAACTGAATCTGCGGCCCTTACAAATTGTTTGCCGATAGTATCTTTTGCAAAATAATCCCATTTTTCTACTATTTGCCAGACTATTTCTGCCATATTCATTGACATGCTATAAACCTGTAATTCTTCAAGTTCCATAACCTTCCCATCATATGTTAATGAATTAATTTTGAGATTTTCCAATGACCAATGACCAATGACTAAAGTAATGCAAAAACTTTTCCCGGAAGCTGTTTTACTACTCCTTTAAATTCAAGTGAGAGGAGATGTACAAGACAGTCAGATGTGGAGAGGCTTGAGATGGCAGCTATTTTATCTATTTGTAATGGCTCCTGGCCAAGAGCAGATAAGATTTTCTCTTCGAACATATTAAGGTCAGCCTGCTGTTTGGGGATATTTTTACCCAGCACCGGTTTTAATTTTAATTCTAGTTCAACAAGAACATCCTCTGCCGAGCGGATAAGTTTTGCTTCCCCTTTTTGAATAAGAAAATTTGTCCCTTCAGACTGACGCACACCAAGGTTACCAGGTACAGCGAAAACCTCGCGGTTTTGATCAAGGGCAAGAGCTGCAGTCTGCATTGCACCGCCTGCAATAGCTGTTTCAACCACAATGCAGCCAAGTCCAAGTCCGGCAATAATTCGGTTCCTTTTGGGGAAATTAACCGCATCAGGCTTAGTCCCGGGAGCGAATTCAGATATTACTGCACCATGTTCCTTAATTTCATTAAAAAGCTTTTTATTCTCAGGAGGATAAACAACATCAAGCCCGGAACCTATGACAGCAACAGTACGCCCGTTATTTTTTAAGGCAGAATTATGTGCAATTGAGTCAATTCCGCGCGCCATACCACTGAGGATTGTTATGTTTTGTTCGGCAAGTTCACGTGCAATTCTTTCTGCCTGTATCTTTCCATAAGCAGTGGGCATACGCGTACCGACAATAGAAATCATATAATTTTCCTGCTCCAACAGGCTGCCGGTAATATATAGAATAAGAGGCGGATCAAATATCTTCTTAAGCAGCGGCGGGAACTCGCTGTCCCAGACAGTTATAATCCTTCCCCCAATCTTGTTAAGAACTTCAAGCTCCTGTTCAAGCTTTGTTTCAATATCTTCCCTGGAGCTATGAATGTGTAATACTCTCTTTGCCAGGTTCATGCTTATTCCATCAGCCTGGGCCAGAGAATGCAGATCAGCTGAAAGTATGTTTTTTGTGGTTTTAAATTTGGCAAGCAGGTTCCGGAGTTTTGCCGGCCCAATTCCTTCAACAGACAGAAGAAGTTTCAGATTTACAAGTTCTTCAAAACTCAATTTTGACATGAATAATTCCCCGGTTCAAGAATTACAAAGTTAATGTATAATGCCCGAAAGAAAAAGGCTAATCCCGCCTGAATTAACCAGGGAATTACAATAACAGAATTTAACTGTTTAAAAAAACAATTAATCCGGAGATACCGACTGCAATAAAATGCAGTAAGCGGGATAATTATTAAGTGTCGGTGAAGGCAAAAAAAGTCCCGCCGTAAGCGGGACGAAAAATTAAGCCTGGATATTGTTTTCAGGAAGAGAGGTTTCTTCCTTAACTTCTTTTTTCCTTGAGAATATAGATAAAGGGAAAATAAGGAAGTAGGCAATAAAAAGGATAATTGGGGATAAAACCAGCGATGCTGTGCTATCCCAATTGCCCATTGACATAACAAAATAACCAAGAATCAAGAGGGCAAAACCTAAAAACAGAAAAATATAGTTTTTCTTTTCCCAGTAAATACTAAAAGGAGAAGAAAAGACCTTTTTTGTTGAATGAGTATGAGAAACTTTCTTTTTTACAGTTGTTTTTGCCATTTTAAGTGTCCTAATCTAAAAATAAGTCACAGTCTAAAAAATTAAAAAAAGCCCAGTGATGGGGGACCACTGGGCTCGACTCGTTATCATCAAAAGGCAGGGGAGAACCCTTTGAAAGAGTCGGATTAAATATAAAACGCTGGAAATTGTTTGTCAAGGTTTAAGCTTTACTTATTTGATAGACAATTTTCCTGATAGTATCAAACTGAAGATAGGGATATTCTTCCCTTATGGAGTCAATAGCATCACCTGCACTTACTTTGCTGGCTCTAAGTTGTTTAAATTTCTTTCTGATCTGGTAATCTCGTACGGATTTTTCATCTATAAGTCCCTGCGAATTCAGGAGCTCATAAATATCGTCACTGATAAGATCGCGTAAAGGATTATCTATTTTTGCCTGAATGGTCTTCATCTGTACTTCCTTTCTTTTATTTAATACGGTAACCCTAAAAGATGGTATCAATAATTACTTTATAAACAATCTCCTTTGCAAAAAGTTCCAAAAAAACAACAAAAAAACCGATCACCCGAAGATATAACGGGACAAACCGGCAAGAATTTGCTAAGTAGGAAAAAGAGAACTGTTAAAATTTTCTTACCTTAGTAGCAAATCGATAATAATATAATCCTTTTTTTGTTACAAAAATATGATAAAAATCATAAAAGTCAAGGGTTTGAGAGCAGGAAACCATTGAATTATTGACTCCAATCCAAATGACAGCTAAAATATTATATTTAAATAGATTTGAAAATTAAAACAAATAATATAGTCTGTAATGTCATTGTTTCTCAAGTATTACAAGTAAATTTGTTTGCAATTTTTCAAGTTTAGCCTTTTGCGTAAATTTATGCCATATAAATAAAATATAAAATACCCACTTCCTTGTTGCATTAAGGTCTGAAATAAAAATCATTTTAATTATATTAAAATCAGGTTTTAGGCTTTCGAAACTTGCAGGAGTATTTAACTTGTGATAAGTTGGAAATACATCTTCATCATTAACCTTGAATAATTTTGTAAGAATTTTGTTTTTAAGAGAATATGGGAGCAGAATTTTGGGAATAAATATAAAAGGGCTGAGTAAATTTGTGGTAAGAATTATTAAAATTCCTCTTTTTTTAAGTACTCTTTTAATCTCATTTATATATTCATGCTTATTTTCAAAATGTTCAGCTACAAAACGCAGAGTTACGATATCTGCGTAATCAGAAGGAAGGGGTATATGCCTAATATCTGCTTTTATAAAATTACTCTCTTTACAGTCAACAACATCAACTCCTATGGCCTGTTTTACCAGATTTTGATGTGTTAGTACCGTATTATTGAAGCCACAACCTAAATCTATCCAAACTTTAGATTTATCAAGGTATTTTAGAAGTGTGTCCGTATAAACTTCCCAACGGGGTTTAAATAATGGTGAGAATTTATTAATTGTTTTCTGCGACCATTGTAAGTTATCCATCTTATCTTATAATTTTTATTTTTTATCAATAATATAAGACTTTTGGCTCAATATAGTATTAAGTAATCATAAAAAGTATCTATGATTTTCTTAAATTTTTAAGATATGAAAATTTGGATGAAAAAATACCCTTTTTGGGTTATGCAATATTAAATTAATATCTTAAATTTAACTTTTATTAAATAAATAATAACATTATATGGACAAATCAGAAATAATAAAAACAGAAAAAGACAATAAAAATAAATCTTTTGAAGATTTTCTGATAATTTTAGTTACCTATAGAAAAAGTATCATAATCAATGTGCTGATTATAACTATTGCTGCAACTATTGTCAGTTTACTTATTGAAAATCGTTATACAGCAACTACATCTTTTATTGCACCCAAGAAGAAAAGTAGTCTTTTGGGAGATGTTGGCGGATTTTCAAGTACAATTAAAGATCTTTCTAAGAGTTTAGGTGGACGGTTAGGTAATGTAACCGATGAAGCATATAATTATTTAGTAATTTTACAAAGTCGAAGAGCCTCGGACTCAGTAATTAAGAAATTTGACCTTAGGAGGATTTATAAAATTGATAAAGATAAACCTTATGAGGATGTAATAACAACATTAGAAGAAAATGTGGACTTTAATGTTGAAGATGAAGGTAACATTGTTGTTTCGGTTAATGATAATAATGCTGTTAGAGCTTCGCGAATAGCTAATTATTATATTCAAGTACTTAACAATATAAGCTTAGAGCTAAGTATTAGTGAAGCAAAAAGCAATAGGGAATTCATAGAAAAAAGATTTCTGCAATTACAATCTGATATTCTTAGAATTGAAGATAGTCTCAAAGTATTTAGCGAAAAATATCATGTTTTCGAAATTGAAGAACAATCGAAGGCAGTCATTACAGTTGCTGCAGAACTGAAAGCACAAGTGGAGATAGCTAGATTAGAAAGAGACATCTTATCAAAAAGGTATGGGGATGAAAATCCATTAGTTCAGCAAGCTAATTATAAGTTGGCTGAATTAAAAAATCAGCTTTCAACTATGAAGAATGGTGAAAATGAAAATAATAATTCTTTAGATGTATTTATTCCCTTTAAAAATATACCTGAAGTTGGTATTCAATATCTTAGATTAAAAAGAGATTATGAGATTCAAACAAAGATTATGGAGTTTCTATACCCAATTTACGAACAAGCAAAAATAGAAGAACAAAAAAATATACCTGTCGTTTTAGTTATTGACAAAGCTTACCCACCGGAGAAAAAGACCTCACCCAAAAGAACTATAATAGTAATTGTTGCCTTTGTAATCGCATTGTTCTTTTCGATTGTTTATGCATTATTAAAGAATTTTATATATAACATTAAAAATGATAAAATTCGTTATAGTAGAATTGAGAATAAGATTTTCAGACCTCTTAGAACAACATTTAAAAGAATAGATTAGTATATGTGGTTTGCGGAGATCAAGCAACTTAGATATCTTATACTGGGGGAGCTATTACTATTGGGAATATTTGGATTTCTAGGAATTATTCCTCTTCTATCAATAGTTGCCTTCATTTTAGTTGTTGGTGTTTCTTTTTTTATAGTTGAAAATCCAAATATTGGCATACATATTTTATTGTTTTCCATAATTGTGGATGCACTATTTTTAACAAGAACTATAACTTCTGGCCCCAGCATATTAATAGAAGAAGTGGTTTCTGTCCTCTTTTTTTCTCTATTTTTTTTAAAATATTTATTCTCATTAAATTATGATATAAAGTTCCCCACTTTCATTATAGTTTGGTTGCCATTTTTAATTTGGAGTTGGTTGGGTTTATTTGTCGCAATAGATAAATTTAGAGTAATAGCATATTGGAAAAATTATTTTGCTGGTTTTTTTACATTTTGCTTAGCCTACCATACTATAACCAAGCCTCAACATATCAAATCTTTTCTCATTGGGATAGTCTTATGGGGGTTATCTCTAGCTCTTATAGAGTTTAAAGTAATTGCAGAATTGGGAGGATTTGAAATTGGAATTGTTGGATTATTCCTAAAGAAAAATCTATTGGCGATAGTGTGGGGTAAATCTAATTATATAGCCGCTTTTTTTGTGCTTATTATACCCATAGGTATTGGAACTGTTATTTATTTCAAGTCTAGATTGATTCGAATACTGATTATGATTGCAATTACAGTTATGGCATTTGGATTAATACTAACTCTCTCTCGGGGAGGAATACTTGCTCTTTTAGTTGCTCTTTTTATTCTTTTATCGAAAGTCCTTAAAACTAAAACCTTTATTCCAATTCTTGTAGCGACCTTACTCATAGCTACAGTAGTCGCTTTAAACCCCCTTACTACAGTTTTAATTGATCGTATGTCGTCAGTTGAAACATCTTCCTCTTATTTTTCTAGGCTAAATTATTATCAAGATGTTTGGAATACTTTCTTAAAAAATCCTATTACTGGAGTTGGTTTTGGGAATCTTGGACATTATTCTGTTTTTAAATTATCTGAAAAGGATTCTCCTTCCGCACATAATATTATTCTAGGCATTTTAGGCGAAACTGGTATAGTTGGTGCTATTTTTTATTTTAGTATATTTTTTATTCTATGGAAATATTTGTTCACTCTTTATAGAAATGAAAAAAATGAATCGCTTAAATTCCTCAGATGGTGTTTTATTTCTGCGCTGATAGGTGGATTTATACATGCACTGATGGAGCCAACATTTGAAGGATTTCAGTATTCAATTATATATTGGAGCATTGCTGGTAGTTACTTGAAGCTTAATTTACTTAATGTAAATAAAAGTTATAATTGTTAGTAAAAGTTAATAATGCCATCTGAAGGAAAAACTTGAAACCTACTATAAAACTATTCCAATATAATGGAAAATCCATAGCCCAAAATACCGTTTATAATTTAATTGGGTATGGAATCCCATTAGTTTTCGCTTTAGTATTTTATCCTTCTTTGATCAAGAACTTAGGTGCTGAAAAATTTGGTGTCTTGAGCATATCTTGGATTGTCTTGGGATACTTCAGTTTTTTTGACTTTGGTATAAGTAAAGGATTGACAAAAATAATAGCTGAAAAGCTCAGCCAAAAACAAGATGATGTTATTCCACCACTTTTCTGGACATCTTTTATTATTATGTGTAGTATTAGTTTTTTTGGAATAGCTCTATTCGCGACTTTTACTCCTGTTTTGGTTAACAGTTTCAATATTACTAAGAATTTGCAAGGAGAGGCAAAAAATGTATTCTATATGTTGGCATTATCTCTTCCAATTGTCACAACAAGTGCTGGATTTAGAGGGGTTTTAGAAGCTTACCAAAAATTTATTATCGTAAGTGCAATTCGTTCTTTATTGGGAATTCTTACTATAGCCTTTCCATATTTATGCTTGTTCTTTTTTGATGATTTATTCTTGATTGTTGCTATTTTGGTCTGTATAAGGTTGTTTATTTGGTTACTTTATCTATATAGATGCTTAAAAGTAAATCCAGCACTCAAAAAAATCCAATTTAATTTTACCTTGATTAAGCCGGTTTTTCGTTTTAGTATCTGGATTACAGTTGCAAATATAATTGGGCCTATAATTCTATATTCGGATAGATTTTTAATAGGAACTGTTATTTCAGCTTCAAGTATCACTTATTATGTGACGCCTTATGATATCGTAACTAAAATTTTGCTTATACCCAATGCTCTAACTAGCGTTCTCTTTCCAATTTTCTCGTATAGTTATTCATCAAATCCTGAAATTGCGAAACGCATCTTATATAAAGGAGTTAAATTTATATTTTTAATTGTATATCCAATTGTTTTAATTTTAGTGACATTTGCATTCGAATTATTAAAATTATGGGTGGGTTTAAGTATCGCAACTAGTAGTACTAAAGTTCTTCAGTATCTATCAATAGGGATTCTATTGAATTGTTTGTCATCCATTCCTAATAATTTTTTTCAAGGAATAGGTAAACCTAAAATACCTATTCTAATAAATCTCATGGAACTACCTTTCTATATTCTGTTTATGTGGTTGTTTGTAAAAATTTCGGGTATTATTGGGGCTTCATTATTCTATATGTTAGCTGCATTCATAGATGTCGTATTAATGTTTTGGTTTGCCAAAAAGCAATATGAACTTAATTTTAAGTCATTAAAATATTTATATGTCTTTACGTTATTTTTCCTAGTATTATTTGTTCCCTTTTTTCTGCCATCTTTAGAGTTGAGATTCTTTTATTGTATGATTTTATTGCTCCTATTTGTTACATTGGGCTACCGATTTTTCTTGACTATTGAAGAAAAACAAACTGTTCTAAAAGGATTCACTTTATTAAATACCGTGAAATGATTAATGATTTTGAGCATAATTGGACTGTCGCTGGCGTTACTATCTTATATAACCCAGATATTAAAGTCATTTCAAATATTAAAACCTATTTAAATCAGGTCGATAAAGTATTTGTGTATGATAATTCGGAAATAACAAATAAAAACATCGTAGATAAATTATTATCAATAAAAAGAGTTGTTTACACGAAAAATACAAAAAATATGGGTATCGCATATACATTGAATAAAGCTGCGGAAGTTTTGGTAAGTCAAGGGTATAAATATCTTTTTGCGATGGATCAGGATAGTTCTGCTTCAGAATATTTGCTTAGAGAAATGCTGAATGCTATTGAGAAAGATGAAAAAATTGGTTTAGTATCTCCCAAGATAAAGCAAAAAAAATCAAAAAAAAATTATAATATTAATCCTATAGTAGAAGTTAATGTCGCAATTACCAGTGGAAGTCTAACTAGATTATCCGCACATAAAAAAATATCTGGATACAATGAAAAACTATTTATAGATTATGTCGATCACGAATATTGTCTCAGGCTTAAAAGTAATGGCTATAAAGTGATCGAATCAGGGCCTGAATATATTAATCATGAACTTGGTAACATAAAGGAGAAAAGAATATTATTTTGGCATGTATATCCAACAAATCATAAGCCAGCTAGGTTGTACTATCGTACGCGAAATAGGTTATTTGTATATAACCTATATAATAATATTTTCCCTGATTATGTCAGGAAAGATAAAATTAGCTTTATTAAAGAAATATTAAAAATATTTATATTTGAAAAACAGAAAATTCAAAAATGCAAGATGATAATAAAAGGTTATCTCGATTATAAGAGCAACGTTTATGGTTATCAAAAATCAATATTACTGTAAATTATTTTGATGAATATTTATATAATAATAATAAATTATAATGGTATTGAAGATACAATGGCTTTGTTGGCATCTATTAAGAAACTTCAAGTAAAAAAAATCAATCTTATTATAGTTGACAATCATTCTTGTGGGAATGACTCTGCTATACTTAATGAGTATCAAGGGTGTGAACTAAAAATTATTGAGCTATTTGAAAACCTTGGCTTTTCCGGAGGAAATAATCTTGGACTTAAATTAGCACTTAAAGAACATGCTGATTATATTTTGTTACTTAATAATGATACTATTGTTGAACCTGATTTTCTTAGAGTTTTGGTAGATAAATTTGATAAGTATCCGGATATTGGTATAGTCTCTCCACAAATCAATTATTATTCTGAACCAAATAAAATATGGAGTGCTGGTGGAAAAATAAGCTGGTTACGAGGATCAGGATTCTCTGATTCAGAGGAAAAAGTGAAAACTCAGAATGACCGTTTTGTGGATTTTGTTTCCGGCTGTTGCATGTTAATAAAAAGCGAAGTGTTTAAAAAGATTGGTCTTTTAGATGAAAACTATTTCCTGTACATAGAAGATACTGATTTCTGCCAGAGAACAAGGCGAAAAGGCTATAAAATACTTGTTACAAGCGACTGTAAAATATATCATAAGGTAAGTTCATCTACTGCCAGAGTAAATACACAATTGCCATTATACTATACTACAAGAAACCGCTTGTATTTTTCTAAAAAACATTTTCCTGTTCGGTTTTATATTTCTTTTAGTTATATATTCTTTGTTATGTTTATAAAAAGTATATGTTGGGGTTTTAGCGGGAAAACTGGAAATGTCAGAGCCGTTTTCTTTTCTTTCAGAGATTTTTTGTTAGGCAAAGTTGGTAAAACAGAATTAAAGTTTTGATATATGAACATTGGTATTGATGCTCGACTTTTAAGTAAAACTATAACCGGTATAAACCGTTATCTATATAATATAATAAAATATTTACCAGAATATGATAAGGAGAATAATTATACTCTTTTTACATATGCAAATACCTCAGTTGAAAGTAATTTCTATAATGTGGTTGAATCGCCGCGAAACGCAGTTCCTCGTCAGATTTATGAGCATTACTGGTTGAACTTTATCCTTCCTGCATATCTGTCTAAAAATAAAATAGATATATTTTTTACTCCTTATATTTTAGTTCCAATAAGGAAAGGCACTTATAAAAACATAATTGTTATTCATGATTCAATGCCTAAGGCATGTCCCCAGTATTATTCTGCACATTACAAGAATTACCTGAACCTGGTATTACCTCCATCAATAAAGAGGAGTGACGCAATCCTTACAGTGTCTGAGTCAGCGAAGGCAGACATTTCTAAATATCATAATGTTAAATCTGAAAAGATTCATTATATGCATTTATGGACTGATGATAAGTATATCCCTAAAAGTATTGCTCCTGAGAAAAGAGATTATCTTATAAAGAAGTATAATTTACCTGATGAGTATTTGTTTTACGTCGGGGCAATTGAAGAAAGAAAAAATATAAATGGCATTATCAGGATCTCAGATTTGCTTCAAAGTTCTGGATTAAATATTAAAATAGTTCTTGTAGGGAATCCAGGTTTTGGATTTAAGAAACTCATAAAAGAAATTGAAAAAAGAAGCGATAAAATAATATATCTTAAATATGTGGAAGAAGATGATTTGCCATATCTCTATAACCTGTCAAAAATATTTTTATTCCCATCTTTTTACGAGGGGTTTGGATTGCCTCCCCTGGAAGCATTGAAATGTGGAATTCCGGTTATTGCATCTGATAATTCTTCATTACCTGAAATAATAGGGAATGGAGGATTGCTTTCAAATCCAACAGATTATAACACATTTGCTCGAAATATAGTGACTTTGCTCGAAAATAAAGAGTTTTATGAGAAAATGAAAGAAGAAGCATTAAAACAAGCAGAAAAATTTACCCCGCAACGGCAACTGCCAAAATTAATTGACCTTTTCCATAGGGTAAAAAATCAATAATTTACTTTGAGGATATTGTTAGTTTTACTATTTGGATTTTGAACAAATTATTTTATTATTGTAACTACCGAATACTTTATCAATAAGATTTTGACTGGAGAAAGTCCTGATGAATATTGCTTTTATTAATCCCCCGTTCCTTCCAAAATATTCCAGAGGGTCGAGGAGTCCGGCTGTAACAAAGAGCGGTACTGTATATTATCCTATCTGGCTGGCTCTGGCTGCAGGGTTTGCTGAAAAAAATGGCCATAATATTATTTTAGTTGATTCATCTGCAGAACTACTGTCTCCGGATGAAACTTTTAACAGATTATCAGGTTTTGACCCTGATTTGGCAATCATTGAAACAAGTACCGGGAGTATTAGTAATGATATCCGGTTTTCAGAAGAATTAAAAATTAAGTTTCCTTCTTTATTTGTTTGTCTGGTTGGAAATCATGTGACTGCATGCGATAAAGAAACCTTACAGAATTCAAAAACTGTTGATGCAATAGCCCGGAATGAATATGAAGAAACAGTTGTTGATCTGGCAGAAAAGCTTCAAAATAAATCTTTTCTTGAGTCGGTACTTTCTTTAACCTGGAGAAATAATGAACAAATAATAGTTAATGCTAATCGCCCGGCTACATCCCCGGAAAAGCTTGATTCAATGCCTTTTGCCAGCGAGGTATTTAAGAGATTTTGCAGCCCCAGGGACTATTTTTTCTCTGCAGGCAGATATCCTCAGATGATGCTCTATACAGGCCGGGGCTGTCCCTATCTTTGCACTTTTTGTGTGTATCCACAGAATTTTTATGGACATACCTACAGGCATCGTTCTGCCCAAAGTATTGCTGCTGAATTTAAATACATAGAAGAGAACTTCCCGGAAGTTGTTGAAGTTACTATTGAAGATGATACTTTTACGGTCTACAAAAAACATACGATAGAAGTTTGTAAACTTCTGATTGAACAGAAGAATAAACTGACTTGGACATGTAATGTGAGGGCTGACCTTGATGAAGAAACTATGCAATGGATGAAAAAAGCAGGCTGCAGGTTAGTAATAGTTGGGTTTGAAAGCGGTTCAAATGAAATATTGAAACTGATGAAAAAGGGTGTAAAGGTTGAACAGTTTAAAGCAGCAGAAAATGCCAGAAAAGCTGGACTTTTAATTCATGCATGCTATATGATGGGGAATAGGGGTGAAACCTTGAAAACCATGAATGAAACTCTGACTCTTGCAAAAAAACTTAATACAGATACTGCTCAGTTTTTTCCATTAATGGTATACCCGGGAACTGAAGCATATAACTGGGCTAAGAGTGAAGGATTGCTTCATGTAAATTCGTATGATGAATGGTTAACCCCGGAAGGATTACATAATACAGTTGTTGGGACACATGATCTAAAACCTCAGGAAATTGTTGATTTTTGCAACTATGCCAGGAGAGAGTATTATCTTCGTCCTGCTTACCTGATGGTTAAATTAAGAACTCTTTTAATGCATCCATCTGAATTAAGGAGAACTATTAAGGCGTTTTTAACATTTTATAAATATCTCTTTAATAAAGATAATAAACAAAACAAGATAAAATTTGACGCAAAAATCGAAGAAATAAGAAGCACCACGTTTGGTCAGTCAGGGGAAAAACTTGCTGCCGAATCCAAAAATTAGTTATTGAATTTAATTCGAACTAAAGCCGGTTACACCGGCTTTTTTATTAAAAACTTTCCTCTCTATTCAAAAACAGCTAATATTGTATAGTAAAATTAAAATAATAACGTATAATCAGATAAATGATTTTAATTCTTAAGGTGGTATTTGGGATTTCTGCTTTTTTAGTAGTACATACTTACCTGATTTATCCGCTTTTAATAAAATTTATATCTCTTTTCTTTAAAAAAGATAAAGTGTTAACATCCTGCAATCAAAAGGTCTCTGTGTTACTTTCTGCTTTTAATGAAGAGAAAGTGATAAAAGAGAGAATTGAAAATATTGCTAAACTTGATTGTGATTTTGACAATATTGAAGTACTAATTGGTTCAGATAACTCAACAGATAAAACGAATCAAATTATATCAGAAATGAGCTTGCAATTTAAGTGGCTAAAACCATTTTTATTTGAAAAAAGACGGGGAAAGGCACTAGTATTAAATGATTTGGTAGCAAAAGCCTCAAATGATATACTGGTTTTTACAGATGCAAATACTTTTTTTAAGAAAGACGCACTTAAAACACTAATCAGTTATTTTAATAAAGAGGATATTGGCGGAGTTAGCGGCAGGTTACAGCTAATTGAATCAGAAATGATAGAAAAAGGTGTAAAAGAAAAAAACTATTGGGATTATGAAATATTTATAAAAAAAAGTGAGGGGCGTTGTGGTATACTTATTGGGGCAAATGGTGGAATATTTGCCATTAAGAGAAATTTGTATAAGAAAATACCTGCTGATAAACCTGTAACAGATGATTTATTTATTTCTTTGAATGTGATAAATAAAGATTTCAAGTTTTTGTATGCTAATGAATCTATTGCTATAGAAGAAGTCGGGCAAAAAATCATACATGAGTTTAAGAGAAAAATTCGCTTTTCAGCTACAAATTTTCAAACATTAGTGTTGTATAAAAGCTTACTGTTTAATAAAAATTTATTGCTTTCCTTTTCTTTTTGGTCACATAAAGTTATCCGTTGGATGACTCCATTACTTCTGATAGTTGCATTTCTAAGCAGCATGTTTCTTTTTATTTGGGCGGATGAATTTCGTGTCATTTTCTTTGCGCAGGTATTGTTTTATGGACTATCTGTTATTGGTTATATACTTGATAAAAAGGGTGTCTCGATAAGTTTATTCAGTATTCCATTTTATTTTTCTTTGGCTAATATTGCTATATTAATTGGTTTGAAAAATTTTTTAATGAAAAAACATAGTATTGTTTGGGATTCTACTCCAAGATAAATGAACAAAACCACTGAAAAAATATTAATACTTTTTGCCGATTTCCTAACCATCAACCTGGCGTGGATTTTTTATTCTTATTTGAGAATTGAAAGCGGACTTTTCCAGGTGATTATTATGCCGGAAAAGTTTATTGCTATGGTAGTGGTCTATTTGTACTGGCTAATTATTTTTACGTTTGTCGGTATGTACCGTACCTGGTTTGCTGCTTCACGGTTTGATGAGATATCTACGCTGTTTAAGGCTTCTTTTGTTGGTATTTTCGCACTGTTTTTTATGATTTTCCTGGATGATTACATCAAAAATGTATCATCCCCTACAAGAATTCTTATTTTCATTTATTGGGGGCTTTTTCTGCTGTTTGTTGGTTCAGGCAGGTTGTTTATACGCGGTTTTCAGCGCAGGCTTCTTATAAAAGGGTATGGACGCAGAAATGCCCTTATAATTGGTTTCAATCCCCGCGCGTTTGATGTACATGATCAGCTTTTAAAACACAGGGCACTCGGGCTGGATGTTGCCGGATACCTGGTTGTACATGATGAGAAATTAAATGGCTCTTATAAGGGAGTAAATGTACTTGGCAAGACCCGCGATCTTCCTGCTATTGCTGATCAGTATAATATAAAAGAAGTAATTATTTCTCTTGATAAACAGGGGCTGCAGAGTATGGAACCCCGCAAGGATTCTGAAAACGATGCAGTGATAGATATAATTGGGGTTTGTGATGCTAAAGATATCCGTATAAAAATTGTTCCTGATTTATATGAAATTTTAAGCGGGCAGGCGCGTACTTCCCAGATTTACGGCATAACATTAATCGATATAATGCCCCAGCTTATGCCTGAATGGGAAAAGAAACTGAAGCGAATGATAGATGTAATGGTATCATTTATTGTCCTAATCTTAACTTCTCCTGTGTTTTTGTTTACTGCAATTGCTATAAAGCTTGAAAGTAAGGGACCTGTATTCTTTGTCCAGGAGCGGAGCGGGTTAAATGGTGAGCCATTCAAGATGATTAAATTCCGCTCAATGAGAGCCGATGCTGAGAAAAAAACCGGCCCAATATGGTCGCAAAAGAATGACCCTCGTATTACGCAGGTAGGCCATTTTATAAGAAAAGTAAGAATTGATGAGATTCCCCAGTTTATAAATGTTTTATTAGGTACAATGTCAGTTGTAGGCCCGCGCCCGGAAAGGCCGTTTTTTGTTGAAAAACTGGCGCAGGAAATTCCTTATTATAAAAGGCGGTTAAAAGTTCGCCCTGGAATTACAGGCTGGGCTCAGGTTAAGCATAAATATGATGAAACAATTGAAGATGTAAAGGTTAAGCTGAGATACGATCTTTTTTATATTGAAAATATGTCTATAAGAATGGATTTCAAAATAATGTTTCGTACAGTGTTTGTTATGATGTTTGGGAAAGGCCATTATGAATAATCAGGCGTCTAAATTGAAATGGGAATAATGTTTCCTAATAGTATTAGCTGCTTTTTAGCAGTTAAGTATTCTATCACACGGAAATCTCCGGTAAAGACCCGGAAGTATGGTTATGGCAGAAAAATCACTGGTTATTATACCAACTTATAATGAGCATGAGAATATCAGGAATATAATACCTGACGTTCTAAAACAAAATGAAAGTATAGACATTCTGATTGTTGATGATAATTCACCTGATGGTACAGGTGATTATGTAGAACAGATTTCAAAATATAACAGTCGGGTAAAAATAATAAGGCGTTCTGGTAAACTGGGGCTTGGAACTGCTTATGTTGCCGGTTTCAGGTATGCACTGCTGAATAATTATGATTATATTTTTGAAATGGATGCAGACTATTCGCATGACCCCAAAGATTTAAACAGATTATTGGCTGCTATAAGGGAATATGACCTTGCAATAGGAAGCAGGTATAAAGGCGGTGTAAACGTAGTTAACTGGCCAATGCAGCGGCTTTTGCTAAGTTATTTTGCCAGTGTTTATACCAGAGTAATTACGGGGCTTCCAATTCATGATTCAACTGCCGGATATAAATGTTTCCGGAGAAAGGTTCTTGAATCAATAAACCTGGATGAAATAAAATCAAACGGGTATTCATTTCAGATTGAAATGCACTACAAAGTGTGGAAGAAAGGTTTCAAAATAGGTGAAGTTCCAATTATTTTCATTGACCGTGAAAAGGGCCATTCCAAAATGTCAAAAAAGATTGTATATGAGGCTATTTTTATGGTTTGGAAGCTTCGTATAAAAAGTATTTTCGGTACATTATAATTGGTACCGGGTACCTGCTTTATCTAAATAAAAAAAACAATCTTCTTAATACAGATGCAAAAAACTGATCTATCAATAATTATTGTAAATTATAATGTTAAGGAATTCCTACAGAACCTGATTCATTCAATCTATCAGGCTGTAAAGAATATTACTTATGAGATAATTATTGTTGATAATGCATCTGAAGACGGCAGTATTGAGTTTTTAAAAGAAAAGTTTTCTGATGTTAAGCTTATTGAAAACAAAAAGAATCTTGGATTCAGTAAAGCAAATAATATTGGACTTAAAGAAGCAAAAGGGGAATTCCTGCTTTTATTGAACCCGGATACAATAGTAAGTGAAGATACGTTTGATAAAATGATTATGTTTTTTAAGGAAAATCCCGGAGCGGGGCTTGCCGGGTGTAAAATACTAAATCCTGATGGTACACTGCAGCTTGCATGCCGCCGAAGTTTTCCCGGCCCGTGGACTTCATTTTGCAAAGTAACCGGACTTAGTTCTTTTTTCCCTAAAAGCCGTTTATTTGCCCGTTATAATCTAACCTTCCTGGATGAAAATCAAACTAATGAGGTTGATGCAATTTCCGGATCATTCATGATGTTTACGCGTGAAGTTTATGAGAAGGTAGGCGGGTTGGATGAAGACTTTTTTATGTATGGAGAAGACCTGGATTTATGTTACAGAATTCAGAAAGAAGGATATAAAGTATTTTATGTACATTCCACGCAGATAATACACTATAAGGGAGAAAGCACAAAAAGAAGCAGTTTTGATGAAACAAGGGTCTTCTATGGTGCTATGCACTTGTTTGTAAAAAAGCATCTTTCAAGTTCATTCCTTGTGGAAATGATACTCCAGACAGCAATTTTCTTAACAAGAATATTTGCGTTTCTAAAAAAGCGTAAATTGATTGTTCTTGCAATAATAATGGATTTTTTCTTTTTTGATCTTATTCTGAAATTAATAGAGAAATTCTGGATTCATATAGTAGGCTGGCGGGGATTTCCAGAATCTGCGTATCCTGTCGTTTTTACTGTGCCTGCCCTGGTACATATTTTAACAGCTTCAGCTTTAAGAGTTTACAGAAAGGAATCTTTATCAATACTGAGGAATATAGCTGCTGTTATTGTTGGGTTTTTTATTGTTTCATCATTAACATTTTTCTTTAATGAATTTGCCTACAGCAGGGCGCTGGTTTTAATCTCTTATGTTATGTTAGTGTTTGTTTTATCATTCTGGCGGGCGTTTGTCAGATTATTTTTTAGGGCTGATATTGATAAAGAAGAATTATCAGGCAGAAAAACTGTTATTGTCGGAACAAATGTTCCTGCTGTAAACATTGCCGAAAAGTTAAAAACCAGAAATACAAACATTCACTCAGTTATTGGATTTATCTCAACTTCAAAAAAAGAAATAGGCCGGAATATAGGTGGACTGCCGGTAATTGGAAGTACAGATAACCTGGCAAGAATTCTAAGTGATAATAAAATCAGGGAAGTGATTTTTTCATCTGAAGAAATAGCTTATAACCAGATGATGAGTATTGTAGCGGCCTGTCATGGCGAAAGAGTTGAGTTTAAACTGGTTGGAAATAATCTTGATTTCCTTGTGGGGAAACAGTCGGTTTCAATTATGGATGATTTATCGCTTATTGAAATAAATTATAATATATCTGAGCCGTCAGCAAAGTTTACCAAGGCAATTTTTGATTATTCAGTCTCAGCCGTAGTTTTGTTTTTGGTGTATCCTTTCATATATTTAATCAGTATGCTTACGAGGAGAAGGTCAGAGTTCATTGATTTTATACTTGGGGCTCCATCAGTTTTGGCTGGAAATGCCAGCTTTGTGGGCCCAAAGGATCCCGATAGAGCGGGAGACTTGTACCTTGGAAAAAAGGGATTAACAGGACTTTGGTATATTGAAAACAGCAAAGGAGATGAAACAGAAAAGTTAGATATCTTTTATGCAAAAAATCAGAATATATGGCTTGACCTGGAAATCCTGGGCAGATCATTAAATAAAATGTGGAATAAGTCTTAATTATGTCTAAAACAATCTTAGATTTTGAAAAGCCTGTATTTGAATTAGAAGCAAAATTGGATGAAATGAGGCAGTATGCGGGGAGCCTGGATATTGAAAAAGAAATAATAAAAATTGAAAAGAAGGTCAGACAGTTGAAAGAAAGTCTGTATAATGATTTAACGCGCTGGCAGCGGGTACAGCTTGCAAGGCACCCTGACAGGCCGTATACACTTGATTATATATATAATATTACAAATAATTTTATTGAGCTTCACGGAGACAGGCACTTTAAAGATGATAAAGCAATTGTAGGTGGTTTTGCTTCAATTGATGAATACAAAGTAATGGTAATTGGCCATCAGAAAGGGCGTGATACCAAAACTAATGTTTACCGTAATTTTGGTATGCCAAATCCTGAAGGTTACCGAAAAGCTCTTAGGCTGATGAAACTTGCCGAAAAGTTTAATAAACCTGTTATTACAATGATAGATACTCCCGGGGCATTTCCGGGCCTTGAAGCAGAGGAGCGCGGGCAGGCAGAGGCAATTGCAAAAAATCTGCTTGAAATGAGCCGATTAAGAGTACCGGTACTTGTTATTGTGATTGGTGAAGGTGCCAGTGGCGGTGCTTTGGGCATTGGTGTTGGTGACAGAATACTTATGTTGGAAAATTGCTGGTATTCAGTTATCAGCCCTGAATCCTGTTCAAGTATTTTATGGAGGAGCTGGGATTACAAGGAACAGGCTGCTGAAGCATTAAAATTAACTGCTCCTGACTTGCTTGAACAAAAACTTATTGACAGGATAGTTCCTGAACCTCTTGGCGGGGCCCATAAGGATCCCAAAGAAGCAGCATCAATTCTTAAAGGCATTATTAAAGAAGAGCTTTCGCAACTGGTTAAAATAAAGCCAGACAAACTTGTGGAAACACGACTTGAGAAGTTTGGTAAGATGGGAGAGTTCTACGAATAGGCTGTTTTTCTGATATAATATTTAAAATTTGACCCGGATAGAAATCCGGGTTTTGTTTTAAAATAGATAGAGTAAACTAAAGTTTAACCGGATTTTAACAGAATAAACAGGCAACAACAGGATTATTTTAATAAATTTGTAGATGTAAGTAATCTGAGATTTATAAAAGATTGTTTATTAGAACAGAATTAAGTATTTGTGGTAAAGGCAGATAAATGTTAAAACATCAGACTGAAATCAGGACCAGGTATTCCGAAACTGACCAGATGACGTATATCTACAACGGGAAATATTTTGAATATTTTGAAGTTGGAAGGGCTGAGCTGATGAGAGAAAATAACCTGACATACAGGGAGATTGAAAATCTTGGGTATTATATGCCGGTTATTGAATGTAATATAAAATATATCAGTCCGGCTTATTATGATGAGCTCCTTGTGGTTGAAACAAGGATGGAAAAATTACCAACATCCAGAGTGCACCTGGATCATACGGTCTTCAGTAAAGAAAGAAACGCAGTTGTGGCTGAAGGTTTTGTTGAACTGGCTTTTGTAAAAAAAGAGACAAGGAAACTTTCCAGGCCGCCGGAATTTTTTATTAACGTAATGAAAAAATACTTTGAATAATAATATGAAACAGAGCATCGAAGAAATATTAAAAAACGCCATGCAGGAAGATATTAAAGATGGTGATATTACCACTATGGCTATTATTCCTGCAGATATACAGGGGGAAGGGAAATTTCTTGTAAAACAGGATGGAATAATTGCCGGGTTAGAAATTGCTGAAAAGTGCTTTAGATTATATGATCCATCACTTGTTTTTACATGTTATAAAAAAGATGGCGATGCAGTAAAATACGGTGATATTGCTGCTATTGTAAGCGGAAAAGCTTCATCGCTATTAACAGTAGAAAGAACAGCACTGAATGTATTGCAGAGAATGAGCGGTATTGCCGCAACTGCTCATACCTACCAGGAAAAGATAAAACATACCCGTGCAAAAGTTATTGATACCAGAAAAACAGCCCCGGGCTTAAGGCTTCTGGATAAACTGGCCGTTACAATGGGAGGCTGTTCAAATCATCGTACAGGGCTTTATGACATGTTCCTTATTAAAGACAATCATATAGTTGTAGCCGGCAGTATACCGGGAGATGAAGGCGCCATTACCAAAGCCGTAAGAGCCTGTGTTAATTTCAGGCAAAAAAGGAAAAGTGACTATAAGATTGAAGTTGAAACCAAGAATCTTGATGAAGTAAGAGAAGCTTTAACTACAGAAACAGATATGATAATGCTGGATAATTTTGATGTTGAAACAATACGCGAAGCTGTTAAAATTATCAATGGCAAGTGCCTTGTTGAAGCTTCAGGCGGGATAACTATTGATACAATTAAAGATGTGGCTGAAACCGGTGTTGATCTTATTTCTGTTGGTGCATTAACACACAGTGTTAAAGCCCTGGATATATCCCTGGAGATTGAATTAATTAATGTTTGACAAGATTAAACAGCTATCCAAGGATACTGCGGTTTATGGCATCAGCACAATGCTGGGGCGGTTTCTTAGTTTTTTGCTGGTTCCATTTTATACCAATGTTTTTGATACAAAAGATTATGGCATAATCTCTAATATATATGCTTATATAGCCCTGCTGAATATATTCTATATATATGGCATGGATGCAGCATATATGAAATTTGCTTCTTTAAGGGAACTTGGGGATGATAAAGATAATTTTTCAACTCCATTCTATTCTGTTGTGGCTACTTCTGTTTTATTCAGCCTGCTTATTATTGCCTTCAGGGGAAGTATGATGACGGCCATGAGTATACCGGGAAGCCATTCTGAACTGATTTACTATATAGCAATTATTCTTTTTCTTGATGCACTTGCTGTAATACCTTTTATCAAACTCAGGCTTGACCGCAAAGGTAAAACTTTTGCATTGTACAAGTTTTTCAACATAGTAATTAATGTAGCATTTAACCTTATTTTTATTGTTGGATTAAAATGGGGTATAGAATCCGTCCTTTTAAGCAATTTACTGGCTTCGCTATTTTCACTGTTGGTAGTTTTACCGATTATTACAAGGAATTTAAAACCTGCTTTTCATAATGGCTTATTTAAAAGACTGTTAAAGTTCGGTTTGCCTTATCTGCCAGCCGGGCTGGCTTCAATGATTATCCAGGTAATTGACCGCCCCATTATGGAAAAACTAACTAATTTAAGTACGGTTGGTATTTACCAGGCAAGTTATAAGCTTGGCATTTTTATGATGCTTTTTGTTACTATGTTCCAGTTTGCATGGCAGCCTTTTTTCCTGGAAGAATCAAAAGGAGAAAATGCCAAGCAGATATTTTCGAAAGTACTGACATATTTTACCCTTGCCGGAAGCTTTATCCTTATAGTTGTCTCATTATTTATTGGTGATGTTATAACAATACATATATTTGGAAGGACTATCTTTGGCAAGGCATATCTTTCCGGGTTGTACATAGTTCCTGTAATTTTATTAGGCTATCTTTTTAACGGAATGTACGTTGTATTTAATGCCGGAATATTCATTAAAGATAAAAGCATTTATGTGCCTTTAATGACAGGTATTGGTGCGGTTGTAAATATTGGAGTGAACTTTTTATTAATACCTGTGTGGGGAATGATGGGCGCTGCTATTGCTACTTTTGCAGCATATCTGAGCATGGCTGCGGGTATTTATATAGTAACACAGAAGTTTTATAAGATTGAATATGAACTAGGTAAAATAGTTAAAATTTTCGCAGCAATAATAATTACAGGCGTCATTTATTATGCTCTTATGCTTAACGGCAGTCTGATATTTATTTATAAAATTGCACTGCTGGTTTTATTCTGCGCTATAATTTATTTCTTTGTTATTGATAAAAATGAAATTGCGTTTATAAAAAGAAAACTGGTGAGAAGGTAAGTTCCGTTATAATATTACGGGACGCACCCGCCCCCATTTTGCCTTTGGCAAAATGACCCCGCCCTAATCAGGGCGGGGAATAAAAATAGAAAATAGAAAATAGAAGGATAAGGATGACTGAAAAAATAAGAGTTAAAATAAAAAGAATATCGGATGAGTTTGCAGATATACAATTGCCTTCTTATACTACTGAAGGAAGTGCCGGTATGGATATACGGGCGGCTGTAAATGAAAATCTTATACTTAAAGCCGGTGAGGTTTTACTTGTCCCTACAAATTTATCCGTGGAAATTCCTGCCGGTTATGAGATACAGGTGCGCCCAAGGAGCGGGCTGGCAATAAAACATGGCATTGGAATACTAAATTCCCCGGGTACTATTGACTCTGATTACAGGGGTGAAGTGAAAATTATTCTGATGAATTTTAGTAAAGAAGATTTTATAATAAGCAGGGGAGACCGAATAGCCCAGATTGTACTATCTAAAGTATATCTTGCTGAATTTGAAGAAACTGAAAGTTTAAAAGACAGCACCAGGGGTGAGGGTGGTTTTGGACATACAGGTAAAGGATAATGTTAAAATTCATTATCCTTTGTCAGGTTTTTATCCAGCACTGATTCTTCATATTTGAAATATTGTTTTACAAGAACCTCTCCGGCAGTTAGTTCTCCTGCCTTTTTTATTTCTTCTTCAGAGTGATAACCTTTTATAAGAGTAATCCTGAATTGATGTTCTAAAGATGAATTTTTAATAATATTGATGGAACTGGATATTGCAGTAAGGTCAACATTAACACCGCATATAGTATTATAATTTTCGGGAGAGGCTTTAATATCCATAGCAACAAAATCAATCAGGCCTTCACTGATGAGGCTCTGTAAAGCCGAAGGATTTGTCCCATTAGTATCCAGCTTAATTTTAAATCCAAGTTTTTTAATGTCTGCTATAAACTGCGGGAGATCCTTGTGAAGAGTAGGTTCTCCGCCGCTGATTACAACGGCGGAAATTTTACCAATTCTGGATTTTAGAAAGCCTATTATAATATCAGCATCCATATCAGGCTGATATAATTCAGGAAGTACGAGATGAGAATTATGACAGAATATGCAGCGAAAATTACACCCCGTTGTGAAAATTACAGTACTTATTTCACCGGGATAGTCAATAAGTGATAATTTCCGCAGTCCGCCGATTCTCATACTTTAAAAACTGAACGCATTTTGTATTCTTCTTTTTTACCGTCATTCCACTGTTGAACGGGACGGAGATAACCAACTACTCTTGAATAGACTTCGCAGCTCTTGCCGCAAGCGGGGCATTCAAAGCTTTCACCGTCAATATAGCCGCAATCAGGGCAAACACTGAAAGTAGGAGTAATTGAGAAATACGGCAGCCTGTAATTATTTGCAATTGTCCTTATAAGTTTTTTCAAAGCTTCGTTATCTTTAATTCTTTCGCCTATAAACAAGTGCTGTACAGTACCGCCGGTATACTTAGCCTGCAGGCCATCCTGAAGGTCCAGCATTTCAAACATATCATCAGTATAATCAACAGGAAGCTGTGAGGAGTTTGTATAGAACGGTGATGAGTTTTCATTATACCCTGACTCGTTGGCACAAATAATTCCGGGGAATTTCTTCTTATCAAGAAGTGCCAGCCTGTATGATGTTCCTTCTGCCGGAGTCGCTTCGAGGTTATATATATTGCCGGTTTCTTCCTGAAAATCCACAAGTTTGGCTCTCATAAAATCCATTACTCTTTCAGCAAATTCACGCCCTTCTTTTGAAGCAACATTTTCGCCAAGAAGATTGAGGCAGGCTTCATTCATTCCAACAAGGCCGATAGTAGAAAAGTGATTTTTCCAGTAAGCATTAAATCTCTGCTTTACACTTCTTAAATAAAACCTCATATAAGGATAAAGATCTTTGTCAATAAAGCGTTCAAGAATTTTACGCTTTATCTCAAGGCTGTTTTTTGCCATTTCCATCAACTGAGCAAGACGTGTAAAAAATTCCGGTTCATCTTTGGCTAAAAAGCCAATCCTTGGCAGGTTTACAGTAACAACCCCAATTGAACCAGTAAGAGGAGATGCTCCAAAGAGTCCGCCGCCTTTACGGTTAAGTTCTCTGTTATCGATTCTTAAGCGGCAGCACATACTGCGTGCATCTTCCGGCTTCATATCTGAATTTATAAAGTTTGCAAAGTAAGGTATTCCGTATTTAGCAGTAACATCCCATAAAATTTCAAGATTCGGGTTATCCCAGTCAAAGTCATCAGAAATATTGTAAGTTGGAATAGGGAAAGTAAATACGCGTCCTTTTGCATCACCTTCACGCATCACCTCAAGGAAAGCCTTGTTAAAAATATCCATTTCTGCCTGGAAACCAGCGTAAGTTTCCGCCATCATTTCGCCGCCAATAATTACAGCTTTGTCAGCATAATAAGAAGGGACAGTCAGGTCGAGAGTAATGTTTGTAAAAGGCGTCTGGAAACCTACACGTGTTGGTACATTAACATTAAACAGAAATTCCTGTAATGCCTGTTTAACTTCATCATAAGTAAGATTATCATATCTTATAAAAGGAGCCAGTAAAGTATCAACATTTGAGAATGCCTGAGCTCCTGCTGATTCACCCTGAAGCGTATAGAAGAAATTAACTATCTGGCCGAGGGCACTTCTGAAATGTTTGGCAGGTTTAGATTCTATTTTACCTGTAGCTCCCTGAAAACCGGAAGTAAGCAGATCGTAAAGGTCCCAGCCAACACAATAGACACTTAACAGGCCAAGGTCATGGATGTGAAAATCACCACTTGCATGTGCTTCTTTAATATCATTAGGATAAATTTTATTAAGCCAATATATTTTACTTATTTCAGAGGAAATATAATTATTAAGTCCCTGCAATGAGTAAGACATATTACTGTTTTCATTAACCTGCCAGTCAGCTTTGCTTAAGTAGGCATCAATAAGGTCAACATCAGATTTGAGAGCAAGCTGGCGAAGCTGTGCATGCTGTTCACGGTAAATAATATAAGCTTTTGCAGTTTTCTTAAAAGGAGATGTAAGCAGAATTTCTTCAACACAGTTTTGTATATCTTCAACCCCCGGAGAGCTGTTAGTAAAAATCTGCTGCAGAAGATTTGCAGTTTTAAGAGTAAACAGCCTTGCTGTATCTTCGTTAAATTCACCGGTTGACTGCCCGGCTTTGTTTATAGCGTTAAATATTTTTTCCAGGTTAAATTCAGCAATTTCACCATTACGTTTTTTTACTTCCTTAATAGTTGTAACAATATTATTCATAGATTAACTCCGATTTTGGTTTTGCTGAAAATTAAACTGGTATTAACTTTACGCGGGTATAAAAAACAATAAAAATGCATACTTATAAACCTTTCATTTCAAAATGCCAAAAAATGGTTTTAGTATGCTTTCGCGGAATAGTTGTTGCACAGGAAGATAATACACGGGGGTGCCCCTTAATATATTCTCTTCTGATTAAGCTTTTCTTCCCGAAAGCCTCCATCTGTATTGCGTCAGGCAGGTCTCCTGGCTTGTTCTATCTTAAACCACCTTCCCATCCGGCATAAATGGACAGTGGCATTAAAGTTTAAGTATTTGGCAGAACTTACAGTTGCGGGAACAGCCCCGGAGTTGCACCGGGTTCCCTTTTAATTCTGTCATGAAGCCTGACGTTCAAATGATGAGTGTAAAAATAAATAAATAGAAATGTTAAAGACAATAAAAGATGTTAAAAAAAATTTTAAATGCAGTAAGTGAGCAAAACTTGTTGACTATTATTAAAAAATATGTGTTAGTATCGTAAATGCAAGAAGCTTAATCAAAGATTCTTAATATGAGGCATCTGCTGATTATGCTATAAAAAATATTCATATATTCAACCTGTTTTTTTTGCTTAATAGTTTATATGTTGCTGATGGAAAAACTCCATATAAGATTTCTACGTTTTACGGCTTTTTCAAATTAGCCGCATTTATTTAATACACGAAGTTTCTGAACATGTCATCTGATTTTATTCATTTACATAACCATACACATTACAGCCTTCAGGATGCAGCATGCACTGTTGAAAGTCTTGTTTATGCTGCAAAAAAGCATGATATGAAATCTGTTGCTTTAACAGATCATGGCGTGATGTATGGCGCTGCTGAGTTTTATAAAAAATGTACAAAAGCCGGCATTAAGCCCATTATTGGAATGGAAGCTTATATTGTTACTGACGGAAGCTGCGAAGTTAAAGGCGCCAGTGATGATTCCTCAGATAAATCTTTTGGCGAAACAACAAAGAAAAAGAAAAGGCATTATAACCATTTAATACTCTTGGCTAAAAACAAACAGGGTTATAAAAACCTTTCAAAACTTTCTACGCTTGGGCATACAAAAGGTTTTTATTATAAACCAAGAATAGACCTTGACCTCTTAAGAGAATATAAAGAAGGTTTGGTTTGTACTTCTGCATGTGCGGGCGGTGTTGTTGCTGTTGACCTTATAAACGGAGACTATGAAAAAGCAAAACAGTCTGCTCTAACTTTTAAGGAAATTTTTGACGATGATTTTTATCTCGAAGTGCAGGACCACAATATGGAGGTGGAAAAACCTGTACTTGCCGGAATGCCAAAACTTGCGAAAGAACTCGGAATTAAACTTGTTGCAACAAATGACTGCCATTACATAGAAAAAGACCACGCACTCGCACACAATATACTTCTGCTTCTCTCCGATAAAAACGGGCAGGATTATCATGATTTAAGATATGGTACTGACCAGATATATTTTAAATCAGCAGAAGAAATGAAAAAGCTGTTTAAAGATTATCCCGGCGCTATAGAAAACACTCTTGAAATTGATGAGAAGATTAGTCTTGAATTAAAAACAGGAGAATATTTCTATCCCAATTTCCCAATTCCTGCAGACTCACCTGCTCAGACACTTGATGGTTATTTTGAACAACTGGCGAGAGAAGGGCTGGAGAAAAGATTTAAAACAATAACTCCGGAAATACAGGAACGTTTTGACTTTGAGATAGCCACAATTAAGTCAATGGGATTTTCAGGGTATTTTCTTATTGTACAGGATTTTATTAATGCTGCGAAAGGGATGAAAATACCTGTCGGCCCCGGAAGAGGCAGCGCCGCAGGAAGTATTGTGGCGTATGCATTAAGGATAACTAATATTAATCCTCTGCCATACAATTTACTTTTTGAACGATTTTTGAACCCGTCACGTAAATCAATGCCTGATATTGACGTTGACTTTGCTGATGATAAAAGAGGCGAAGTAATTGATTATGTGCGCGGCAAGTATGGCAATGAGTGCGTAAGCCAGATTGTTACATTCAACAGACTTTCATCAAAAGCTGTTATAAGGGATGTTGCCCGCGTATTAAAAGTTCCTATCCCAACAGTTAATAAAATCACTAAATTCATTCCTTCAAAATTTGGGAAAGTATTTACTGTTGAACAGGCACTGAATGAAGTACCTGAATTAAAATGGGTAAAAGAATCCCAGGAACCGGATATTCAGAATCTTATTAAGTATGCAAAAATACTTGAGGGAATGAACAGGAATACTTCCAAGCATGCGGCAGGCGTTGTAATTGCCCCTGCAGATGTAAGCGACTTTGTACCTCTTGCAAGCGCAGTATCACAGGAAGAAGTTGTAACCCAGTACAATATGAAGGAAATTGAGGAGTTCGGGCTTCTTAAAATGGACTTTCTGGGACTGCGGACTTTAACTATTATAAGAGATGCACTTACCCTTATTAAAAAAAATCATAATATAGACCTGGATATTGATGCAATATCCCTTGTGGATGAAAAGACATTAGAGCTTTTTGCAAAGGGACAGACAACCGGAGTGTTCCAGTTTGAATCTGCCCCAATGCGGGAGTACTTAAAGAAGCTTAAACCAGCTTCGTTAAGTGACCTTTCCGCTATGAATGCTTTATACCGTCCGGGCCCAATGGAATTTATTGATGACTTCATTGACCGTAAGTTCGGCGTTAAGGAAGTTGTTTATATGCACCCGGTTCTTGAACCAATATTAAAAGAAACATACGGAATTATAGTTTACCAGGAACAGGTTATCCAGATTGCCAACCGTGCCGGTGGCATGACGCTTGCGGAAGCAGATATGCTTCGCCGTGCTATGGGTAAAAAAGACCTTCAGGCAATGAAGGAACAAAAGGTTAAGTTTGTTGATGGCGCTGTTAAAAACGGAATTCCTAAAAAGTCAGCAGAAGAAATTTTTGATGCAATAGATAAATTTGCCAACTATGGTTTTAACAAAAGCCATGCTGTTGCATACAGCTATGTTGCATACCAGACTGCTTATCTAAAAGCGCATTATCCTGCTGAATTTCTTGCAGCCAACCTTACAAACGAATTCGGCAATACTGATAAAGTAACAAACTTTCTGGAAGACTGCCGGAAACTAAAGATTGAAGTTAATCCTCCTGATGTAAATAATCCTTCTGTTTATTTTGATGTACGTAACGGGCAAATCATATTTGGTATGTGCGCTATTAAAAACGTAGGTATTGGCGCTGTAAATGAGATTATACGAAGCCATGATGAAATCGGCAGAAACTTTACAAGCATATATGATTTTTGTGCCAATGTTGATACCCGGACTGTAAACAAGCGCAGTATTGAAGGGCTTGTATTTGCAGGGGCATTTGATTCTATTGACCCTGACAGGGCAAGTCTGCTTAATGCGGTTGAACAGGCGCTTGAATTTGGAAGCCGTGCAAAACAGGTAACAGCTTCTGCCGTTGACAGCCTCTTTGGTGAGATTGAAGAGGAAGTAAAAGTTTCTGAACCCATACTGCAGAAAGTGCGTGAATGGGAACCAAAGTATAAGCTTTCCAAAGAGAGGGAAGTAACGGGGTTCTATATATCAGGACACCCTCTAAGGAAATATGAAGTAGACTACAAGTCATTTACTACAGTCCATCTTGGTGAAACGGAAGCGATGGAGGATATGGACCTTGTACGTGCCTGCGGTGTAATTACAGACCTGAAAACCAAGATAGATAAAGCCGGAAAGACAATGGCATTCTTTACGCTTGATGACCTGAGCGGCTCATGTGAGTGCCTTATGTTTGGGAAAGTATATGAACAGTTTGGGAAATATATTGAAGAAGAAGCCTGTATTTTTATTGTGGGCAAGCCTGAAAGCAGCGGCGATGCAATAAAACTTCACATTGAAAAGGTTATGTCGCCGGAAGAGGCAAGGAAATTATTTACTGAAAGTATTATCATAAATCTTGATAAAGACAAAAATAATGTTGATACATTAAAGAGTATTAAGTCATTATTAAATAAGCATAAAGGCAATCTCCCGTTTTTTATTCATCTTTTTGACGGAGGGACAAGGCCGAGGATTTTTGAATTTAACAATTTGCGCCTGCAACTATCAGATGAACTGATTGAAGAACTGACTGGTATTGTTGGGGAAGATGCAATAACTTTCAAATGCAAAAAGATTGATTTCACTCCTTCCAAACCGGATTATTCAAGATTCAGGAAGGGTAATAGTTTTTCGAATTAAGAGCATTATTTTTATTGCTTCCTGAATTCATGGTAATGGGGCATTACTATCAGGTTACCGATATACCAATCCTTCCGGATTGAAGAAAAATGCTAACCAAAAAATATATTCTCCATTAATCTGTTTTTCAGATTCCTGATAATATCCATTCTTAATTTCAATACAAAGAATATAAACATATATTTTGGCGATGCATAAAACTGCCGGAATTTACATAATAATTGGGAAGTGAACCGGAGCCCATATTTGCAATAAGTGTTATTGTAATCCAATCACCATTTTTGTATTTTTTAGCTTAAATTTTTAAACACTCGCAGGTTATAATAAGAAATGAAAAAGAATGATAATAGTAATTATTGGGCTTTGATACTTGGTGCATCTTCCGGATTTGGTGAGGCTGCCGCTATTAAGCTTGCTGAAGACGGTTTTAATATTTTAGGCATGCACCTTGACAGGCAGGCGACTATGCCTAATGTTGAACGGATTATAGAAAAAATTAAATCTTATGGCGTAAGAGCAGAGTTTTTTAATGTTAATGCGGCAGATGCGGTTAAACGTGAAGAGATTATACAGGATCTGAAAGAGATGCAGGGCGGCAAGCCTTTAATAAAGGTTCTTATGCATTCGCTGGCATTTGGCACATTGAAAGCATTCATTCCCAAAGAAGGGGAAACAGGCGTAACCAAAGCGCAGATGGAAATGACGCTTGATGTTATGGCAAATTCACTTGTATACTGGGTTCAGGACCTTGTTGCAGAGGATATGCTTGCCCGCAAGGCACGTATTTTTGCTATGACAAGTTCAGGCGGGCATACTGCAATACCGTACTATGGTGCAGTATCAGCAGCAAAAGCGGCTTTGCAGTCTCATATCAGGCAGCTTTCAACAGAGCTGGGTTATCTTGAAGTTTCCGCAGTGGCCATAATGGCTGGTGTTACAGATACTCCTGCTTTAAGAAAGATTCCGGGAAGCATACCAATGCTTGAAGTTGCCAGAAGGAAAAACCCCCGTAACAGGCATACTACTCCTGAAGATGTTGCAAAAGTAATAAGCCTTTTATGTAAGGATGGCGGTGAATGGGTCTCCGGTGGTATTATAAATGCCGACGGTGGAGAAGATGTTGTTAATTTTGTCGGCCAGGGTGAAAACAATACAGTAAACATATAATTTTAAGAACAGGAAATTAAATGAAACCAATTAATTTTACAGATGATAATTTTGACAGTGAAGTTTTAAAGTCAGATAAACCGGTACTTGTTGATTTCTGGGCTACATGGTGCGGCCCGTGCAGAATGATTGCTCCTATAGTTGAAGAACTTGCAGGAGAATTTGAAGGTAAAGTAAAAATAGGCAAGGTTGATGTTGATAATAATCAGCAGGTATCGATTAAATACGGAGTAAGGAGTATTCCAACTTTATTGATCTTTAAAGACGGGCAGATAAAAGATACAATAATAGGTGCAGTACCCAAAAACATGATTGTACAGAAGCTGAATGCAGCAATGTAAATCAGCTGGCAGGGCGGGCAATTCCGGCATACAAAAATAAAAGCCGGCTGCCGGTTCGCCTGCATGATAATACAGCTCCGGTAACAAAAACATAACCGGGGCTGCCGGTGGAAAGACAAAAATCCCCATCTTCCGGAACCCCAGAAATGCAGGCAGATCCAACGAAATCATATCGGTTTTTTCTTTGTTATTCTTTCACAGGAGAAGTATGAAAAAAATAATTATTACAGATGCCGTTGATAAAAAGGCTGTTGGTGTTCTGGAACAGGCAGGTTACCAGGTTACTTATAAACCGGGCATGCCTAAGGAAGAAATACAGGCAGTTATAAAGGATTATAACGGACTTATCGTAAGAAGTGAAACAAAAGTTACCCCCGATCTTATTGAATTAATGGACAATATGGAAGTAATAGGGCGGGCAGGTGCAGGTGTTGATAATATAAATTTAGAAGCTGCAACAAGAAAGGGAATTATTGTAATGAATACTCCGGGTGGAAATACTGTTTCTACCGCAGAGCATACAATGGCACTGATGCTTTCTATGTGCAGAAATATAGCACAGGCAAACCAGTCAATCCGATCCGGCAAATGGGATAAAAAATCATATAAGGGAACGGAGCTGCTTGATAAAACGCTTGGTGTTGTAGGGCTTGGAAAAATAGGAAGGGAAGTTGCAATACGTTCAAAAGCTTTTGGAATGAAAGTGATTGGATATGACCCTGTATTATCGGAAGATATTGCAAAGAAAATTGGTGTTGCCCTTGTTGACCTGGATACAATATTTGCGCAGTCAGATATTATAACTGTCCATGTGCCTCTTAACAGTGAAACAAAAGACCTGATAAGAGAAGAAACACTTAAGAAATGCAAAGACCATGTAAAAATAATTAACTGTGCACGCGGCGGAATAGTAAACGAAGCTGATATAGTAGCTGCTTTAAATTCCGGTAAAGTATCAGCAGCAGCATTTGATGTTTTCACACAGGAACCGCCTGATTTTTCAAATCCGCTTATTTCACATCCCAAAGTTGTTACAACTCCACATCTTGGAGCTTCAACAGATGAAGCACAGGAAAAGGTTGCTATACAGATTGCAGAACAAATAGTTGACCTGTTTAATACAAAAGCTGTAAGAGGCGCTGTTAATGCATCTGCTGTAGAGGCAATAGGCAACAAATATATTGCTCCTTTTGTACAGCTTGCAGAAAATATCGGTGCAATACACTCACAGTTTATAAGCGGGCAGCTAAAGAAGATTACTATTAATTACAGCGGTGAATTGCTTCATAATTCAACATCGCTTCTTTCAACAGCAGTATTAAAAGGTTTCCTTACCAAAAGGATGACGGAAGTTGTTAACCTTATTAATGCTCCTTACCTTGCAAAGCAGATGGGGATAGTAATCAATGAAATAAAATCCGGCGCTAACTCTCATTATACAAATCTTCTTGCGGTTGAATGCGAAACTGAAAAAGAAAAGCGTTCACTTGAAGGAACTGTATTTGGCAATAATGAGGTACGTATAGTCAGTATAGATGATTTCCACCTGGAACTGAAGCCGGAAGGAAATATGCTTTTCTATTCCAACATAGATAAGCCGGGAATGTTAGCAAATGTAAGCAGAATATTATCTGATGCAAGTATTAATATTGCAGGATTATCGCTTGGCCGTACTGATCCCGGTAAAAGTGCTCTTACCATTATAAATGTTGACGGTGAAATAAGTAAGGCAGTTCTTGATTCTATTTCAGGAATTGAAGGTTTTAGTAATGTCATTGCAGTAAAAATTTAGGTCATTTTAGGAATTTAGTTGACTTTTAAAAATAATTTGTTTTATTGCATAACAGATTTTACAAATAATCCTTGACAAACCCAGGGGGTTATAGTATTTTCAAGTATTGTTTCACACACGAAGACTTTTCAACACGCAGGTAAGCTGCCCTGCGTGTTGTTTTATTTTTTTTATATTTCTTAATTCAAAATAGTAAACTTAATCATAACTTATAGGAGAGCTTATGCTTAAATATGTTACTACGTTACTTATTGTTATTTCTATAATAACATCTCTCTCTTTTGCTCAGACAAAAAAAATTGTAAAAGAGCAAACCATGAGGAAAATGGATCTTAGTAAAGTTGATAACCAATCTTCGGCGCTCTTAAAGAATTATCAGCCAAGGAAAGTTAACACGCTTGGAAAAGCTTCTGGTACAGCACAGGATTTAATGTATGCTGCATATGACTGGATATATAACGGTTATGCACCAAACATGCTTGTAATGTACGATTTAAATAATGATGGGGTGAAAGATCCAATTGCTATTGGAACTGATTATGCTCCATTAACAGGGACCCCTGTAAGGCATGCGATGATTGCATATATTGATGAATTTGGTTCAAATTCATATGCCCTTTATGGTACCAAGGATGATGGAACCTATTATAAAACAGGTTCAAACAGTATGATTATTCTTGATGAAAAAAACAGTGTCGTATATCCATGTGTATATGATGCTTTATCAGGAGTATTATATAATTCTCTTTGGGCTATTGACCTAAGTACTGATATTACTGCTCCAACAAAAGTTACTACAGAGGGTTATTCCGGCGGCTGGCCAAGAATGACTTTAATTGATAATGGCGTTTTCTTTAGTGTTGATGACAACACTGATGATCTAAATTTCAGGATAATGAAATCAACAGATGGCGGGGTTACTTTTGATTCTGTAACTATTTTCGGTGCCGGAGATGCCGGATACTGGTTTAGCAGTTTCGGCGGTACCGAAGATCCTCTGATTGAAGGTAATGGTTCAAAATTATCAGTTATATCAGGTATAGAAAGAAATGGCGCTTATAACGGATATGGATTCTACTCCAGTGGAACTACAGATGCTGATAGTGCAAATGTTATCTATCATTATTATTCAACAGATGCTGGTGCTACATGGGCAGGCGAAACAATAGAAGTTGATGGTGTTGCAGGTCAGGTTTCAAATCGTCCTAATATGTGGGCTACAGCTCAGTGGTGGGATGTTGGTGACTATACAGTAGATGGTTCAGGAGTAACGCATCTTGTTCACGTGGCTGTTAATTCTGTTGATGTTTCGGGAGCAGGTGACACTATAAGTGTATTTCCAATATTATACTGGAATGACAGAGATAAAAACTGGATTGCAATTACAGATACAGTGTTAGATTATAACTACCCTATTCCGGATGATGGTTCATTTTCATATCCGGCAAACATGCTTGCATGCAGCTCTCCAACTATTGCAACTTCAGATGATGGTGAAGTAGTAGCTGCCGTTTGGGTAATACCAGAATATTCAGGTGAATTAGGTAATAGTGATATTAACTATTATCCCGGTGATGGTGGGTCAAGTTCTGCAGCTGTTTACTATACCGATTTAGTATATGCTTACTCTTCAGATGGCGGTAAAACATGGTCAACACCGGAACTTCTTGAAGATCAAAAAAATTATCCTGAACAATGGCCAATATTATCTCCAAAGGTTGAAGTGGATGGTGGTCAGGCTACAATAAATTACATGTATTATATGGATGCACTCCCGGGTTCAGCATTGGTAAGTGGAGATAATTCACTTTCTGCAGATTCAAAATGGGTATATAACAGCAAGACATTTGCTCTTGGGGCTGTTAGTGTTAATGATGACAAAGCTATTGTTAAGAATTATTCACTTGAACAGAATTATCCAAATCCTTTCAATCCAAGTACTGAAATTAAATTCACACTGGCTAAGTCAGGTAACGTATCATTAAAAATATTTGATATACTTGGCAGGGAAGTAGCCAGCCTTGTAAACGGCCAGTTAGAAGCAGGCAGCCACTCAGTTAATTTCAATGCTGCTAATTTATCTTCAGGCGTTTATATGTATACAATAAGCGCAGATAATTTCAGCATGACTAAAAAAATGATGTTAATGAAGTGAGAAAGCAGAATTAATATTCTTTTTGAGCGGATTTGTCTGAAAGGATAACTCCGCTCTTTTTTTAGTTTAAACAAAATCAATCGTGGAGAAGAGATGAAACGCTTATTTACAGCTATAAGCATCATTCTGCTTTTATTGCCTGCCATAAAAATTAATGCGCAAACCGGAGTTGGAAAACTTAGCGGTAAGGTTTTAGACGCAGAAACTAAAGAGCCTTTAATAGGGGCTAACGTATTACTTGTTAATACACAGTCAGGGGGTGCAACTGACGTTAACGGGAATTATTTTATTCTTAATATAACTCCCGGTACATACAGTGTAAAAGTGAGTTATGTTGGATATGCTCCCAAAATAATACAGGATGTAAGAATTGTTGCAGGTATTACATACGAACTGAATGTAAGCCTTTCAACAGATTTTACATTACCTGAAGTTGTTGTTGAAGATAAAAAGTTTTTTGAAGAAAAAGCAACAAATACCGTAAAAGTTGTAGATGCTGACCAGATATCAAGAATGCCAATTCGCGGTATTGCCCAAATAGCATCTGTACAGTCTGGTATTGTAATGCAGGAAGGAAGCGGCGGAGCCGGCGGTAATGCAACAATTAACATAAGAGGCGGCCGCGGCAGTGAAGTCTTATATATCATAGATGGTATTCCGCAGAACAACCTGTATACAAGAACTAGCGTTGCCCAGGTAAGTAACTCTGCTATTGAACAGATATCTGTTTTGCCTGGTGGTTTCGAAGCAAAATACGGACAGGCTCAGTCTGGTGTTATTAACGTTACTACCAAATCAGGTGATAATGATTATAACATATCTGCTGAAGCTGTAACATCAAGCTTTACAGATGATTTTGGATATAATCTGTATTCCGGAACTATAGGCGGACCTATTATTCCCGGTATAACAAACCATACTTTCTTCATATCAGGTGAAAGAGGCTGGTTTGCTGATTCAGATCCTATTGCAAAGCCAATAGAATATTATTACCTGGTTGATGGTAACTATATTAAAAAATCTTATAAAACACATCTAAATAACCCGGAAGATGTTTGGAGATTATCCGCAAGAACCAGCCATAGAATGGGCAATTTTTCTGCCAATCTTGGTTTTATCTATAATGATAATACATCCAAAGTATATTCGGGAAGATCTGCAAAAAATTCTGCACAGTTTTTTGATGAAACATACTATCAGAATATGTCTTTCAGCGGCCGTGTATCACAAACAGTAAGCAACAGTACTTTCTGGAACCTGTCATTAGGTTATAGAATATATAACTTAAAAAGATATAATCCATATTTTGAAGATAACCTGCAGGCCTATGGCGACAGTGCTTTATGGGCACAGAAATTTGGAGTTACGCTCCAGGGAGATGGGCTTCGTACTGCATCAACTGATGCTTCCGGTGTAATGAGGCCTTATGGTTATGCTACAAACTTGTATCAAAAAAGAGAAAATAATGCTCTTACTGTAGATTTTGATTTTACAAGCCAGATTTCCAACCACCTGTTTGAATTTGGCGCCGGTGTATCAAGCAGTATAGTAAGAGGTTATGGTTTATACGCTTACCAGGTTGCCGGAATTTCTGCAAATAGTGAAGAAGAAAAGTATTATAAGCTTGCACCATTTGTATATGGCTATGACTTAAGCGGCCAGAATAAAGTTGGAACAGATTATTCTGATCCTGAAGCCGCGGTTGGTAAAAGTATGCAGAGAGCAGATAACCTTCAGAAAGCCCGCAATCCTATAATTGCCTATGGTTACATTCAGGACCGTTATGAATTACAGGACCTTATTGTGAACATTGGTTTAAGGATGGACTATTTTGATCTTGATGCTTATGAATTTAAGAATCCTGAACTTCCTTTTGCAGGTGGTGAAGACTCTTATGCTTTCGATAACGGCGACTTCCAGTTAAGGAAAGCTGAAGTGAAGTTATCGCCGCGTATTGGTATTGGCTATCCTGTAACATCATCAACTGTATTTCATGCGCAGTTTGGTAAATTTATCCAGCTCCCTGAGCTAAATGATGTGTATTCAGGTCCGTTTGATTTTAATGACTGGATTTCTTCTTCTCCGCAGCAGTCTGCAAATGGTGCCCTGGATTGTGAAGAAACAATACAATATGAAGTTGGCTTCAGGCAAATGCTTGGAAGTTCAGCAGCTCTTAATATTACTTTGTTTTATAAAAATATTAAAGGTCTCGTAAATTATGAAGCAAGGCAATACAGGGAAACAGAAGGAGGCGAAATAAAAACTGCTATCCTTACAACCAACAGTGATTTTGGTACATCCAAAGGACTTGCCGTATCATTTGACCTTGCAAGAATGAACTTCTTCAGCCTGTCAGCACAGTATACGTATTCACTTGCTGAAGGTACAGGTTCATCAACCAGTTCAAGCCAGACAGCAGTATTCAGGAATACCGATAATCTGCCGCCTAAGGTTATTGCTCCGCTTGATTTTAACCAGACTCATACAGCAATATTGAATCTTGATTTTTATGTGCCTAAGGGAACTATAAAATATCTTGAAGGCTTAAATGCAAACTTCCTTATTTCTTATAACTCAGGCAGGCCTTATACACCGCTTGATTTATATAATATTATTGGTGATAACGGTATTCTGGCTGAAACAGATGGTTATATTAATTCCAGAACAACACCATCACAGTTCAGAATTGATATGAAACTTGAAAAAAGATTTGATCTTGGCTGGATTGATATATCTCCATATTTGTGGATAGAGAACCTGCTTGATGCTGATAACATAACAAATGTTTGGCGCTCTACAGGTGATCCTAACACAACAAACTGGCTCAAAAGTGCAGAAGGTAAAGCTGCTGCGGCTAATAACGGACAGGGATATATTTATGATTACCAGACACTTGAAAGAACTCCGGACAATTACGGAATCCCAAGATTAATAAAACTGGGATTAAGAATTAATTTTTCAGGTGCTTCTTTATAGATAAATTTTTAAAAAAAGAGTAATTGAAACCATGAAAAAAATTATTACTAATAACGCATTATTATTACTGATGCTGGCAATGGCTTTTAATTTTGCTGCATATGCCGGTAATAATAAAAAAGGCGGAAGTATTGCCAAAGTAAATACAGCAGCAAAAGCTTCTACTTCTACAACCGGTAAAGTAGGCGATTCGTACCGTATGTATATAAATAACATTAACATGCCGATGAACAGAAGCGGAGTAATTGCAGCAGTTAATATTGAAGACCCAATAGCTGAAGTAAGCGGTGCCGGCGGTAAATTTGCCGGTGATGTATTCCTGTTTTCAGCAGGATTCTTTTTAAGCGGTTACAGTAATGGGAATCTTTTTGCAAATGCAGTAGCATCTGCCTCTCTTGTTGAAGACTATGTGCCGGGTACAGTTGAATCAGGGCAGTCTGACCCGAGAGCTCAGTTATATGTTGTGAAAGCATCAGATGAACCATTTAGCCAAAGCTGGATTGACTGGAAAGATGCAGTTGCACTTGGTGCAGATTTCTATGATGGAAATAATGACGGACAGTATGATCCTGTTGATTTAAATGATAACGGGGAATGGGATGCAGATGAAGATCGTCCTGACCTTATAGGTGATGAAACCGCATGGTGTGTTTATAATGACGGATTAAATCAGTCATCAAGGAGATGGACAACTGAAGCTCCCAAAGGTATTGAGGTAAGGCAGACAGTTTTTGCTTTTGCTTCAAAAGGTTCTATTGGCAACATTATGTTTGTCCGTTATCGCTTTAAATATGTTGGCCGCGGACAAGCCGACGAACCAGACGTGCTGAAAGACTGTTATTTTGGTGTTTGGTCTGATACTGATCTTGGGGATCCGGACGATGATCTGATCGGCAGTGATCCTTCCAGGAATGTTGGTTATACTTATAATGACGGCCCGGATAATCATGCTGTGTATGGTAACAGACCACCTGCTTTCTTTATCGACTTTTTCTCCGGCCCTATTTCTTATATTGCCGGTGAAACATACGTGGATAACGATGGTGATAATGAATATACTGATGGAATTGATACCCCTCTTGATACTGCGTTCAGTGTTCAGGGACAGGTTAAAGGGTTGAAGACATATCCCGGATCAAAAAATCTTGGAATATCATCTTTTATCCAATATATAAACGGCGATGCTAAACTTGATGATCCTGATAACGTAATAAAGGCAAGAAATTACATGCTTGGCCTTGATGCTGATGGTGCTGCTGTTGATCCCTGCAATTTCGCTTATGGCGAAGTAAAATCAGGTGATTGCAAAACAATCAATAACAGATTATGGTATTCCGGTGATCCTGTAACAGGTACTGGCTGGATAAACACTGTAGCTGCTGATGCAAGGCAGATGACTAATATTGGCCCCTTTGAACTAAAAAAGGGGGAAGAAAAAGAAATAGTTGTTGCTTATGTAGTAGGACAGGGCGAAAGTGCTCTTAATTCAATTGAAAAAACAAGAGCAATTGATGATGGCGCACAGGAAATATTTGACAATAACTTTCTTGCTCCTTCAGCCCCGCCTGCCCCACAGGTGGAAGTAGCTTCAGGTGATGGTTTTATCGATATTTCATGGCCTACTCCAAAACAGGTTGGATACAATATCAAAACTGATACTTATGACCTTCACTTCAGAGGTTATAATGTTTATGCCTTTCAGACATACAGTACCAGTGAAGTTGTAGATAACCAGACAAACAGTACTGTTATAGCTAATTATCAGCTTAACGATTTTATAAATAATCTATACCTGCAAAGCGCTGAAACAGGAGGTATTGAATCATTTGATCCTGTTTCAGATAACAGGCTTGATTACACTGTTTACACTGATGCTTCAACCGGAAGAGTAAGGCTTAGAATAACAAAAGATCCTTTTACAGGTGAAGATCTCGTGAAAGGTAAAAAATATTACTTTGCTGTAACCTCATATGCAATTAACTATGATGCCCTGGTAAATAAAACTGCAGGAGGAACCTATGGCTCCTATGGTGATTATTATCTTTCCAGTGAAACATTTGTACAGTCTGTAGAAAATGTACAAAAGATTAATGTAATCACTTATAATGAAGATGAATATGCACCTCGTTTTGATGAGGTCACTACGGAAAGAACTGCCGGAGGTTCCAGTGGTACTGTACAGTATGATATAATAAACAAAGAAGAACTGACCGGTGATACATATAGTGTTAAGTTTATTACGGATAGTTCCACTGCTACATATTCAACTTATTGGAAGCTGACTAATGATACAAAAGGGGTTACTATGGTTGATAGTTCAAAAGACTATTTGTATGGGTCTGATGCTGTAAACCTAAAACTTTCAGACGGTTTCATAATGAAAATATCTGAAGAAGTTCCACATCTTGATACAGTATTAACATTTAATACATCTTCAAGTGTTTTTGATGCAGCTAACTCTACTGTATTTTATCTAAATACAGATATTCCTGAAACAAGAAGACTTCCATCAACTTCCGGCGGGTATTTAAGTAAATATAACAGTACTTATGTAAGAGCCGATCAGTTGAAGAGAGTTGAAATTCGTTTTGGTGAAAGCGGAAAAGCTTACAGGTACCTTAACGGATTTTATGGAAGCAATGCAAGCCAGCAGCAAAGATTCTTTAAATATGCTGAAGCTGTAACATCTGCTGATACTGTCGGTAAAGGGGTTGTAGGGCAGTGGGACACAGCCAACGATCATGCTAAAGGTTTCATTGATGTCCCTTTCACTGTTTGGGTTAAAGATTTTCAGAGTGGTGAAGAGAGACAGCTTGCATGTGCAATAATTGAAAAGAGAGCTTCCTATGGCGGCAATCCTGACGGTGTCTGGGATCCGGGAACAAACCTGAACCTTTCAGGAGAGTTTATCATAGCATTTAACTCAAATTATGATGCAACAGGCAGCCAGCTTCCTTATAAAGGCGGCTTTGTTAACGGCTCTTCTACAGTATGGGCTGACTTAAATGGCGGTGGGACTGCATTTTATCCTTTGCCTGATACTGCTCCTTATACAGCAAAGGAAAAAGCTATTGCATCCTCTCCATTATTTGATGTTTTATATGTGTTTGGATTACAGAAAACAACAGCCGGTGTTAGTCCGGCATCTGGTGATAAGGTTGTTGCAACAGTTGATAACTATCCTTACACAGCTAATGACGTTTATACATTTACTACTCCTGTAAAAGGTGAATTGACTCTTGAAGAGCAAAAGGCACTATTTGAAAAAGTAAATGTTTTTCCAAATCCTTTATACGGATATAACCCGGCAACAAGCTGGGCAAGTGCAAATCCTGATGATCCGTTCGTTACGTTCTCAAATTTGCCTACAGATGTTACAGTAAAAATATTCTCGCTGTCAGGCTCACTTTTAAGAACATTAACGACAAATGATAAAAGTACTCCTGGTTCAGCATTCCTAAACTGGGATCTGAAAAATGAATCAGGATTGCGGGTTGCCTCAGGCTTATACCTGGCAATTGTATCTTCACCGGGATTTGGGGAAAAAGTATTGAAGTTCTCAATAATAATGCCTCAAAAACAAATTCAGAGATATTGATGGGTGCTAAATTCACCTGTAATTATATAATACCAGGAGTTTAAGAAATGAAAAAATATTTAATAATATTAGCATTATTCGTCGTAAGCACGGCAGTGTTTGCGGGCGATGAAGCCAGGAAAGGAACTACCGGCGCAGATCAGCTGCTGGTTCCGGTTGGAGCCCGCGGTATTGCTACCGGAGGTGCATTACTTTCCAGCCTTACCGGGCTTGAATCAGTTTATTATAATCCTGCAGGCCTTGACCGCACAGGTACTACAGAATTAATGTTTAATTATATGCAGTATCTTGCAGACATAAATGTATCATATTTCGCTGTATCTACATCATTTGGTGAATTTGGTTCTGCGGCATTAAGTTTTAAAACTTTTGACTTCGGGGATATTCCTGTTACAACTAATGATTTCCCTGATGGTACCGGAGAGACATATTCGCCAACTTACCTGACAGTTGGTTTAACTTATTCAAAAGTATTAACCGACAGAATCTCTGTTGGTACTAATATTAAATTTATAAGTGAGACAATTGAAAATACCACTGCAACTGGCCTTGCTATGGATGTTGGTGTGCAGTATAAATTTAACAAAGCAGTATCTATTGCGGCAGTTGTTAAGAACATTGGTACTAATATGTCATATTCCGGCGAAGATCTCAGAACAAGAACTACAGTGCCAAATTCTGCTTTGGGTTCTACTTCTGCAGTTTATGAAGTGGTTGCAGAGTCTTTTCAGATTCCAAGCTATTTTGAACTGAGTGCCTCTTATGATTTGTTTTTTAATGAGCAAAACAGTCTTTTACTTGGTACTACTTATACAGCAAACAATGCTCTTGAAGATCAAATCAATTTTGGAGCTGAATATAATTTCCTCAATACATTTTATGTTAGAGGCGGCTATAATATGCTTACGGAAAATACAAAGCAAAATACGTTTGGTTTTACTGCTGGTGCCGGTATTGATTACCAGGTATCAGACGGGCTTAATATTGTATTTGATTATGCATTCAGGGATGTAAAAGAATTCCCAACATCAAATCATATATTTACCGTTAAGCTTTCTCTGTTATAATTTTACCTTGTTTGCAGAAAAAAAAGCGTCTATATTTATAGACGCTTTTTTTATTTCCAGAAATAAACTCCGGAACGATAAATGAGAATAAAAATACTATTAATTTCCTTTTTATTGGCTGGGAGCCTGCTTTGGGGCCAAAGCAGCTCACTAAATTTTGATTTTGACTACGCTCAGTTTGGTTATGATTCTGTTTCGAATTATTTGGAAATATATTATTCCTTTAACCAGGCTTCGTTAACGCCTAATGCTTCAGATAGTGCCCGATATATTGATGGCGTTTTAAGAGTTGTTGTTATCGATACTCTTAAAAATGATACTACTGTTAGCCGGGAATGGAGAGTTAATCATAAAATTATTGACAGTGTTGACCTTAAGTCAAAAAGTTTGCTGGGAGTAGTAGGTTTAGTGATTCCGGCAGGGCATTATAAAAGTATAATAAGCGGTTATGACTTTAATAATCCTGTTAAGAAGAAAGAGATTCAGGAATTCTTTTCTGTAAATCCATTTATTAAAGCCGGAGACAAACCGAAAATAAGTGATGTGCAGTTGGCGTCGCAAATTGTACAGGATAGTGAAAATAAAAGTTCAATATTTTATAAAAACAGTTATGAAATTATTCCTATTCCTGTATCGGTTTTTGGAGAAAACCAACCTGTTCTGTTCTATTATACCGAATTGTATAATATTGCCTCACAGGATAGTACACCATTAAAATACAATATTCTGGTTTTGAACAGTAAGAAAGAGGTAGTGGTAAATAAATATAAATATATAAGCCGAAATATTGATTCAAGAGTTGAAGTTGGTTCTGTATTAGTAAATAAGTTCCCAACAGATGCATATACCATTGTTGTTAATCTTTTGGACAGTACATCAAATCATGGTATTTCATCATCAAAAAAGTTTTATATATACAATCCTTCTGTAGTTAAAAAAGATACAGTAATATCTGCAGGAGGCGATATGCTTGCAAGCCAGTTCGGTGTTATGACTGAAGAAGAGCTTGATGATTTATTTGCAAAATCAAAATATATTGCTACCAGCGCTGAATTAAATCAATTTGAGAAAATAAAAACTATTGAAGGAAAAAAAGAATTTTTATTCAGATTCTGGAAAGCAAGGGACCATGAACCCGCTACTCAAAAGAATGAATACTACGAAGAGTATATTGAAAGGGCAAAACAGAGTGATGCCAGGTATGGAACAATATCAAGGAAGGGATGGAAGACTGACAGAGGCCGCGTATTAATGACTTATGGCGAACCAAGTGAAATTGAAAGATTTCCAAATGAAACAGAAACAAAACCTTATGAGGTATGGTACTACCATGAACTTGAAGGCGGCGTTAAATTTATATTTGCAGACCTTTCAGGCTATTCTGATTACCAACTGGTTCATTCAACCATGCGGGGGGAACTACAGGATGAAAACTGGCAGTCAAGGATATCCTCATTTTGATGAAATATCCTGATATTATTTTTGAAAAGATAGAAGCTTTTACCTGTTAATTTGCATTTGAATGAAAAACATTGTTGAATATATTCTGTTCATTGTAATTAGTTACACCGGAAGAATTCTTGGATTGAAACTTTCGCGGCGGTTGTCTTTGATTCTGGCGTATTTGTTTTATTACTTAATACCTATAAGAAAAAAGACAACAATTGAGAACTTAACTAACGCATATCCAGAGTATAACGCTGAACAGATTAACGAACTTGCCTTTAAATGTTATAAGAGCTTTTCTATATCAATAATTGAAGTCCTGCTTTTGCCTCATTTTTCTGCTGAAGAAATGAAACATCTGGTTGGCTGCGATAATTGCAGCCTGATAAATGAAAAATATAATCAGGGTAATGGGGTAATATTATTATCAGCACATTTTGGAAACTGGGAATATATTGCTGCTTCGTTTGGTTTACAGACGGGTATTCCTTTATCTGTTATAGTTAAACCGCAAAGGAATCCTTATGTAACAGATTGGCTTAACAAAGCGCGTACAAAGTGGTCAAATAAGGTTGTTCCTCTTGGAATTTCTATTCGCCAGGTTTTTAAGGAGTTAAAGGATAAAAATGTTGTTGCTATGGCAGCAGACCAGAGAGGGCCGGTTGACGGCATCAGGGTGAACTTTTTTAATCGCCCGGTTTCAGTTTATCCGGGTCCTGCATTGCTTGCATTAAAAACAGGAGCTCCTATCTTGTATGGAATTCCTATCAGGCAGGCTGATTATTCTTATAAAGCTACTATGGTTGAAATTCCTATTGATGATATAACAGGAACAAACGAGGAGAAAGCAGTTGAAATAAGTCAGCGCCACACTACATATCTTGAAAAAGTTATTAGAGAACATCCTGAACAGTGGCTCTGGATGCATAAACGCTGGAAGTATTAGTTCAGACTGAAAGAAAACACCTGGAATTCTAAAATAATTTGTAGAAAATCTGAACTCAGAAATTCATGTGAAATAAATACCCCTGTGCCTTAATGAATAATCCCATAGTAAGAAAAAGATGAATTTAATTGATTTGGCGCTTGGTTTATATTTGGTTATTTTTTGTCTGCTTTTTGCAATTTATGATGAGTTTATGATAGTGAGAGGGCTTTGGAAAAAATTTTAGTCATTCAAACTGCGTTTATTGGAGATGCAATTCTTACTCTTCCAATGTTACAAAAACTAAAAGAATTATTTTCATCAGTTGAAATAGATGTAGTTGCTATTCCCTCAACAAGTGCAATCTTTTCTTTATCTCCTGCCGTTAATAATGTGCTGGTTCTTGATAAAAAAGGAGAGCACAAAAAACTTCGCAGATTTTTTAGTTTTTGCTGTATGGTGAAAAAAAATAAGTATACGCGAATATATTCCCCGCATAGATCCTTACGTTCATCTTTACTTGTGTTGTTATCCGGAGTTAAGGAAACGTATGGATTTTCTAAAAATAGTTTGCGACAGGTGTATAAATATCTTGTTAAATATAATCCCAGCAATCACGAAGTACAGAGAAATCTTGAATTGATAGGCGTATCGGGTGAAAGCTGGAGAATACAACCAAAATTAAATATTACTGACGCTGTTTGTGATAAGATTAGCAAATATATTTCAGATGCAAATATTTCCCGCAAAATTATAGCTGTTGCTCCCGGAAGTGTATGGGCTACAAAAAAATATCCTTCAGAATACTATGTTGAGGTAATAGAACAATTAATTAAAAAAGATTTTTTTGTGATTTTAACTGGCGGCATTGAAGATAAAGATATTTGTAATTCGATAAGGAATAAAGTTAGTAGCCCACATGTGTTGTCTGCAGCAGGTGATTTATCACTTATTGAATCAGTTGAGTTGTTAAAAAGATGTGCCCTTGTTATTTGCAATGACAGTGCCCCTACTCATATGGCAATGTGTGCGGGAATTAAAGCTCTTACTATTTATTGCTCAACTGTTGCAGCTTTTGGCTTTTATCCATACAGTAAGGGCAGTCAGTGGCTGAGTTACGATGAATTAGATTGCAAGCCATGCGGTATCCATGGTTACAGGGAATGCCCTGTAAAAACATTTGACTGCGGATTTAAACTTAAATCTGCTGAAGTAATTAAAAAAGTTGAGGAAATGTTAGATGATGAATAAAGATGCTGAACTTATAAATATTGATGAAAACCTGGATTTTGCTGTTGATAAGGCTGAGAAGATATATTTGGGTGGTAATGTTTTTATATATCCTACTGATACTATCTATGGGTTTGGTGCAAATCCTTTTAATGAAGAAGCTATTGCCAGGATAAACACAATAAAGGGACGTGAAGAAGGCAAAAGTTACATTTTCCTTATAGATGGAATTGAAAGTCTTTTAAAGTATATTGAATTAGATTCAGAACATCATATTGATTTTTTACATTCTATATGGCCAAATCCGGTCTCAGTTGTATTGAAATTAAATAAAAAAACTGCAACTGTTCTTAACCAGGAAACTGCAGCATTCAGAGTTCCCAATCACAGGTTTTGCCAGAAGCTGTTAAAAAAACTAAAAATGCCTCTTGTATCTACAAGTGTAAACAGAAGTTCGCACCCGCCGGTGATTGAACCTGTAATAATTAAAGAACAATTTTCTTCGGAAGTTGATGCTATATTCTTTAGTGAAAAGAAATCATTTATTGAAGCATCTACAATAATTAACCTTATTGACTCTGCTCCCAAATTATTGAGAGAAGGGAAAATTAAATTTGCAGATTTACTCAGTAAATTTAATTAGTTTTGTTCAAATTAAATATCAGCTATGTTTTTAGAAATATTAAAAAAGATTAAAGACTATTCTGTACTTATTATTCCCGGTGGCGGAGCTTCTGGTTTAAAGTCTGCAAAACTGTCTTCTACCAGGGTTCTTATTTATATTGCCATATATACATTGGCAATTTTTGTTTTTAGTACAGTAATTATTACAGTTACTCCGCTTCATGATGTCTTTACTTCCAAATCCAGCCTTAACAGCAGTGACCTGAAAAATATTCAGACTTTAAAAGAAAGAATGGTTTTTCTTGCCAGAGAACTGGAAAGCCTTAAATCAACAAATGAAAGGCTGCGGTACGCAATAATGCTTGGAGATTCAACGCTGGCAGATACATCAGTTAAAGTAGAGGAAAACAAACCAGACCTTAAAAAGAAAGCCGGCGGTAATTTACTTGCTGTGATAGCTGACTTGTTCTTTGCAGAAAATAAATATAACTTACACAATAAAGCAGAAGAGCAAAAAGGTAAACCTTCAAAGGAACCTTTATATTATTTTAACAGTCCGGCAAATACTTTTATAAGCAGGGGATTTTATCCGGAAAAGGGACATTTTGGCCAGGATTATGTGCTGAAAACAGGATCCCCGGTTTATGCTGCTGCAGGAGGATATGTTATTTTTTCTGATTATACTGTAAAAGATGGGTATATGGTAATAATAAATCATTATGACGGTTTTATTACTATTTACAAACATTGTTCATCGCTTATTAAGCAAGTGAGGGAAACAGTATATCAGGGTGAGCTTATCGCATTAAGCGGGAATACAGGCGAAGAATCTATTGGCCCTCATCTTCACTTTGAAATCTGGAAAGACGGACAGCCGGTTAATCCGGAGAAATATTTGTTAAAAAAATAAGGAGCACAGTTAAAAGTGAAAAACAACGGAATTGGGAAAGACGATATTACAATAATCTCTGCCGGAGTTACTATTGAAGGCAAGGTAACCAGTAATGGCAGTATACGAATTGATGGAACTATTAACGGAGATATTACAGCCGGCGGCAATATTAATATTGGCGAAAATGGGGAAATAAATGGGGAAATATCCGGTGAAGTTATTTCTGTTGGCGGCAAAGTTGTGGGTACCATAACAGCACGCGAAAAACTAACACTGGAAGCAAAATCCATACTAAAAGGCGATATTTCTTCAAAAATACTCGTGGTTGAAGCTGGTGCCAGGTTTGATGGAAAAAGCATGATGGGGCAGTCTAATCAGACTAAATTTGAACCGGCAATGGCAGAAATAAGACCCGGCAATGAAAAAAAATAGATCCTCAGAAGAAGAGGGAATCAGCAATGCTTACAGGGAAATAGCCCCGTATTTAAGCCTGGGGCTGCAGCTTGCTGTTACTGTTACAATAATGATTTTTATTGGTATTTGGCTGGATGGGAAATTCAATACAAAACCAATACTTACAGTAGTCTTTGCTTTTCTTGGAGTTATTACCGGTATGTACAATTTTATTAAATCAGTAACAAAATCCGGCAAATAATGACAGGAAAAACTTTTCTAAAAACCTCCTTCCTTATTTATGTCTTAATTATGTTTGTTATTGCCGGGACATATTTGTTGTCTTATATTAATAATTCACTCTTCTTTGCAATATTAGCCGCCTCTTTAATTACATTTGCCGCATTTTTATTTGGCATATTTACTATAAAATTTGGAATGAATAAATCGCATGAAATATTTATTTTTACAATATTAGGAGGAATGGTTGTAAGATTAATTGGACTTTTGGCGTTAGTTTTTATTTGTTTAAAAATTTTGGAATTAAATCCGAATAATTTTATATTTTCTATCCTGTTTTTTTACGTGTTTTTTCTATTAGTGGAGATTTTTTACTTAAATTTCAGGAAAAGGTAATTTTATGCCTTTTAATCCGGTACAGGATTCGATAGCAGTTGCAGATACTTTGCACAAATCAGGTGGTTCTGATAGCGGCTGGATTATGCATCACGTTACAGATAGCAGAATCATCGATATAGCGGGGTTTGAAATACATATACCCCAGTTTCCTGTTATATTTGGTATAGATATGACACCAACAAAGCATGTAGTCTTTATGTGGCTTGCTGCTTTGTTAATATTAATAATATTCTCAGTTGTTGCGTCAAGGTATAAGAAGTCGCTTATTCCCAAAGGGATAGCTAACTTCTTCGAAATATTAGTATTGTTTGTAAGAGATGAGATTGCCAGGCCTACTATTGGTAAAGGATACGAGAAGTTTCTCCCATATTTACTGACCATTTTCTTTTTTATTCTTTTCGGCAATTTCCTTGGTTTAATCCCATTTACAGCTACATTTACAAGTAATATTGCTGTTACCGCAACACTCGCCGCACTTACTTTTATTATGACCCAGTTTGGCGGTATGAGAAGCAACGGAGTATTCAGGTATTTCAGAGGGCTGCTTCCGCACGGAATTCCATGGTGGATGTATCCTATAATGATTCCTGTTGAACTACTTGGGTTATTTACAAAGCCGTTTGCATTGTGCATACGTCTTTTTGCAAATATGATTGCCGGGCATATAGTTATTCTTGCCTTGCTTGGGCTTATCATATTTATGAAAACAATTTATGTGGCTCCTGTTTCAGTAGGTTTTGCAGTGTTTATTTACCTGCTGGAAATCCTGGTTGCATTAATTCAGGCATATATTTTTACTATGCTTTCAGCTTTATTTATCGGAATGGCAGTACACCAGGAACATTGATTTTTTACCCGGGTTGGTTTTTCCGGGTCGCAGGTATAAATAATATCTGTAACGTAACTAAGTTATAAAATAAACTACAAAAAAAATAAAAGGAGATAATAATGGATTTAGCATGGTTAGCAGCCGGTATTGGTGCAGGTTTAACTGTAATTGGCGGTGGTCTTGGTATAGGTAAGCTGGCTGCTTCAGCTATGGAAGCGACCGGAAGACAGCCAGAAGCAACCAGTGCAATCAGAACTTCAATGATTATTGCTGCCGCTCTTATTGAGGGTATGTCATTCTTCGGACTTGTAATTTGTATTTTATTAGCATTAAAAGCTTAAATTAAACGGAGTGTGAAAAAACGCTCCTTTTTATTTTTTTAAAAACAGGAATCTATAATGCTTTTTGGTTTTGTGTTATCTGTATTAGCTTCTCCTGAAGGCGGCGGTGGCGGATTGCTTGATGTTAATCCCGGCATTGCAATATGGACTGTTTTAACTTTTGTTGTGCTTCTTATTGTTCTTAAAATGGTTGCATGGAAACCAATTTTAAGTGCCTTGTCTCAGCGTGAAGATGCTATTAGGGAATCTCTTGAAAAAGCAGATAAGGCTAAAGAAGAAGCTCAAAAAATGTTAAATGAAAATCAGGCTAATCTGGCTAAGGCAGGTGAAGAAGCAAAGGCAATAATTGAACAAAGCAGGCAGTTTGCTGAAAAACTGAAAGATCAGATGCTTCAGGACAGTAAACAGCAGTCGCAGAAAATTATTGCAGATGCATCTGCTGAGATAGAGCGAAAGAAAGAAGCTGCTTTTAGTGAGCTTCGCGGCCAGGTTGCAGAAATTGCCATAAATGCAGCCGAAAAGATTCTTCAGGAAAACCTGGACAAAGAAAAACAGAAAAAAGTTGTAGATAAATATATAAGCGAAATCACTAAAAACTGAAAATGACTAATACAAAAGTCTCTTTAAGATATGCCTTGTCTCTGCTGGGAACAGCAAAGGATAAAAATATACTGGATGCAGTATCTAAAGATATGGATTATATATCAGCAGTTTTGCATGCAAGCGGGCAATTAAGGGCAATGCTTGGGAACCCGGTAATTAAACCGGCTCTTAAGAGTTCTGTTCTTAAAGAATTGTTCAGTGGTAAAATAAACAATGATTCGCTTGAGTTTATATTTTTCCTTGTGGAGAAGAACAGAATTGAGTTTCTTCAGGATATTGTAAATAAGTTCTTCGAACTAAGAGACGAATATCTGGGAATTGTAAATGTAAATGTTAAGACTGCTCTTGAATTTACACCAGAACAAACCAGTGTTTTAAAAAAGAAATTTGAAAGCTTATTAAATAAAAAAGTAAACTTTCAATTTGAAATTGATAAATCAATACTTGGTGGATTTATAGCCAGGGTTGGTGATACTGTATACGATGCTTCAATAAGCAATCAGCTCAATTTGTTAAAAAAACAATTTGCGGAAGGTTAGTTTACCTTCACAATGCAGGAAGATTGTATAACATTTTGCATGGTATTTATATTACTGTGCACAGATAAACCTTAAAAGGAAAATAAAATGGCTGAAGTAAGACCGGATGAAATATCAGCAATACTCAGAAAACAGCTATCTGGATATGAAAATGAAGTAGACATCTATGATGTTGGTACCGTACTGTCGGTTGGAGATGGAATTGCTCGTGTATACGGGCTTTCTAAGGTAATGGTCAGCGAGCTTGTTGAGTTTCCTAATAATGTTTTTGGTATGGTTCTTAACCTTGAAGAAGACAGTGTCGGCGTTGTAATTTTTGGCGATTATACAACAATTAAGGAAGGCGATACCGTAAAAAGAACAAAAAGAGTTGCCTCTATGCCGGTAGGCGAAGAAATGCTGGGGCGTGTAATTGACCCTCTTGGAGTTCCTCTTGATGGCAAAGGTGTTATTAATACAACTCAATTTATGCCAATTGAAAGAAAAGCTCTTGGCGTTATACAGCGCCATCCTGTTGAAGAGCCGCTGCAAACAGGTATCACAGCTATTGACGCTATGATTCCTATTGGCCGCGGACAAAGAGAGCTTATTATTGGTGACCGTCAAACAGGCAAAACCGCGGTTGCTATTGATGCTATTATCAATCAAAAATATACACATAGTGAAGAGGCTAAGAAGCTTGGTATCAACCCGGTTTTTTGTATCTATGTAGCAATTGGGCAGAAGAGCTCAACTGTTGCTCAGGTTGTAGGTAAACTTAAAGAACATGATGCAATGGCTTATTCAACTGTTGTAACAGCTTCAGCTACTGATCCCGCCCCATTGCAGTATATTGCACCTTATTCCGGTGCTACTTTAGGAGAATTTTTCAGAGACAGCGGAAGGCACGCTCTGGTTATTTATGATGACCTTTCGAAACAGGCTGCTGCATACCGTGAACTTTCATTGTTATTAAGAAGGCCTCCTGGACGTGAAGCTTATCCCGGTGATGTATTCTATCTTCATTCAAGACTTCTTGAAAGAGCTTCAAAACTTAGTGCTGATCTGGGCGGTGGGAGTTTAACAGCGCTTCCTATTATTGAAACTCAGCAGGGCGATGTTTCTGCTTATATCCCAACCAATGTAATTTCTATTACTGACGGACAGATTTACCTTGTATCAGATTTATTTAATGCCGGTATAAGGCCTGCTATTGATGTTGGTATTTCGGTATCACGTGTTGGCGGTACTGCCCAGATTAAGGCTATGAAAAAGGTAGCCGGAAGCCTTAAACTTGATCTTGCACAGTTCAGGGAACTGGAAGCTTTTGCCAAGTTCGGTTCTGACCTTGATAAAGCAACCCAAAGAACTCTTCAAAGAGGTGCAAGGCTGGTAGAACTTTTAAAACAGGGCCAATATGCCCCATTGCCGGTTGAAAAACAGGTGGTTTCTGTTTACCTGGGTACGACCGGGTTAATGGATGAAATACCTGTTGCTGAAGTTAAAAAGTTTGAAAAAGAAATTCAGGAATATATTGAGGTTAATTACAGCAGTATATTTGAAAGTATTAAGAAAGAAAAACAAATTAACGAAGAAACTATTGCTTTAATAAAGAAAGCAGCAGCAGAATTTACACAAACATTTAAAGCCTCTGCTGCAGTGTAATAATTTATGGCTACATTAAGAGACATAAAAAACAGGATAAATGGCGTTCAGACTACGCAGCAGATTACCAAAGCAATGAAGATGGTTGCTGCTGCCAAGCTGAGGAGAGCCCAGGAAGCAATAATAAATGCGCGTCCTTATTCAAAAAAGATCTCTGAAATGATGCGTGATCTTATTACTGAAGACGATATTGCCAATAATCCTTTCATTACCCCCCGTGAAACAAAAAATATTGCTCTTGTTGTTGTTTCATCAGATCGCGGATTATGCGGAGCTTTTAATACTAATCTTATTAAAGAAGTTACCCGGTATATTGATGAGGACTTGAAAAATACCTCTGCTGCCCTGCATATGTTTTGTGTAGGCAAGAAAGGTTACGAGTTTTTCAGTAAAAGGGATTATTCAATAGCTGGTGACAGGGTTGGAATTTTCGCAAATCTGCGCTATGATAATGCTCTTAATATTACAAATGAGCTTATAAAAAAGTTTCTTGATGGCTCATTTGACAAGGTTATTGTTTTTTATAACGAATTTAAGTCAGTTATTCAGCAAAAAGTAGTTGCTGAACAATTTTTACCTGTGCCTGTTAATAATGAACAGGATAAAGTAAAAAAACAACAAGACTATATATACGAACCAAATCAAAAAGAAATTTTTAATTATCTTCTGCCAAAACATCTAAAAGCGCAAATGTGGCGAATTTTGCTGGAATCAAATGCATCTGAATTTGGTGCAAAGATGACGGCAATGGATAATGCTACAACAAATGCAAGCGAATTGATACGTACTTTAAGTGTAAAATATAACCGTGAACGTCAGGCTGCAATTACTACTGAATTAATTGAGATAGTTTCTGGCTCAAATGCGTTGAAGGAAGGCTAAAAGTATAGTATATTACAAGGCTGAATTTTAAATGTCTTTGTAGACTAGAAAAACTATATGCTGGAAGAATTATCGCAAAAATTAGAATCGACGCTTAAAAAGATACGCGGCCAGGGAAAATTAACGGAAAAGAATATTTCCGATACGCTTAGAGAAATAAGGCGTGTTCTTTTAGATGCTGACGTAAATTATAAAGTTGCAAAAGAGTTTATAGATAAAGTTTCTGAAAAAGCTCTGGGGCAGGAAGTTATTGCCTCAATTACGCCGGGCCAACTAATTACCAAGTTCATTTATGATGAGCTTGTTATTTTACTTGGCGGCGAGCATACAGAAATTAAAATAAACGGATCAGGCCTCACAACTATTCTTATAGTTGGTTTACAGGGTTCCGGTAAAACTACATTTTCCGGGAAACTGGCAAAAAGGCTTAAAGAGGCCGGACGTAAAGTACTGCTTGCTGCAGCGGATGTATACAGACCTGCGGCTGTTGAGCAGTTGAAGCTTTTAGGCTCACAGATTGATGTAAAAGTATTCTCTCTTGAAGAGAAAGATGCGCAAAAAACAGTGCGTGAAGCTGTTGACTACGCTAAAGAGAATAACTTTAATACTGTGATAATTGATACTGCAGGCAGGCTTCACGTTGATGAAGAAATGATGAATGAAGTTGCTGCAATTAAAGATTTTGTTAGTCCTACAGAATCATTATTTGTAGTTGATGCAATGACAGGACAGGATGCTGTAAATTCGGCAAAAGCATTTAATGAACGTATAAATTATGATGGTATAGTTCTTACAAAGCTTGATGGTGATGCAAGAGGCGGTGCCGCCCTTTCAATAAGAACGGTTGTTGGCAAACCGATTAAATTTATAAGTAATGGTGAAAAGCTTAATGCTCTGGAAGTGTTTCATCCAGAACGCCTTGCTTCACGGATTTTGGGAAAAGGCGACATAGTATCGCTTGTAGAGAAAGCCCAGGCAAACTTTGATGAGTTGGAAGCAGAGAAATTAGAGGAAAAACTTCGGAAAAATAAATTTGATTTTGAAGATTTTCTTAAGCAAATTAAAGTAATCAAGAAAATGGGTTCTTTGTCGTCGTTGCTCGGAATGATTCCCGGGTTAAATTCACAGATAAAGAATGCTCAAATTGATGATAATGCTCTTGTAAAAGTTGAAGCAATAATAAACTCGATGACGCCTAAGGAACGGATGACTCCCAAAATTTTAAATGGGAACCGAAGGATGAGGATAGCACGAGGAAGCGGTACATCAATTCAGGATGTAAACAGACTTATAAAACAATTCGGCGAAATGCAGAATATGATGAGAAAGCTTAATCAAAAAGGTGGATTAGGCGGTCCAATGATGAAAAATTTCAAAATAAACTGAACGTAAATTGGAGGTTCAATAATTGGCAGTTAAGTTAAGACTAAGGAGAATGGGAAAAAAGAAACAGCCTATATACAAAGTAGTTGCGGCTGATTCAAGGTCTCCGAGAGATGGTAAATTTCTTGAAGCAATCGGAATATATAATCCATTAACAGATCCTTTTACACTGGATATAAAAGAAGACAGAGCAAATTACTGGCTTAATGTTGGTGCTCAGCCTACTGAAACAGTTAAAAGCTTGTTGAGCAAAAAAGGTATTCTTTTAAAGAGAGACCTTACAAAGCGTGGATTATCCGAAGACAAAATACAGGAACGTATGGATAACTGGGCGAAGCAAAACGAAGCAAAGGCACAGAAAAAAGCTGATAAGAAACAGAAGAGTTCCGCAAAAGAAGAAGTAAAAGAGAGTACTGCAGAAGTGAAGGGTGCTGCTTCTGAAGAGAATTCTGCTGCTGAGTAAAAAATAGCTTTTGCTGCAGGGGAATTCGGTACATAAATCTAAAGCTCCCGTCCTTTTTTATAGGAGGCTTCTTTCTATGAAAGAATTCATTGAATTTATTGCTAAACACCTTGTGGATAATCCCAACAGTGTCTCAATAGAAGAGAAGGTGCCAGAGGAAAACAAGGTTGTGCTTTCTCTAAAAGTTCAGGCAGATGATGTTGGCAAAGTCATTGGCAAGCAGGGAAAAACTGCCCAGGCAATGAGAACACTTCTGACAGCCGTTGCAGCAAAAGAAGGCAAGAGAGCTATTTTAGAAATTTTAGATTAAGGATGAACAAGTTTAAGTGCCCGAGTATTTCCTAATTGCCAGGATAAAATCCGTATATGGCAAAGATGGTTCCGTCAGGATAATTTCATATTCGGATTTCCCGGAAAGGTTTTACAGCCTTAAAAAAGTCTTTATTGATTTTTTTGGAAATAAAAAAGAATTTTTGGTTGAACATGTTAGTGAGGCCAAAGGTTCATTTATTGTTAAGTTTAAAAATTTCAATAATGAGACTGATTCCGGTATACTTACGGGTAAAGAACTTTTTGTGGATGAAGAAAATCTGGTAAAACTGCCGGAAAACTATTTTTTCATTCATGATCTTGTTGGCAGCAAGGTTCTTAGAAATAGTGAAGAATTCGGGATTATATCGGAAGTGCTTAGTTTGCCAGCAAATGATGTTTATGTTGTGCATAATACCGACGGAAAAGAAGTCCTTATTCCTGCAGTAGCTGATTTTATTGAAAGCTTTGATGCCGGAAAGAAAATTTTAATACTGAAACCAGGAAAAGAACTTTACGAAGAAGATGATGAGGTTTGATATAATATCTGCTGTGCCTGACCTGCTTTTGAGCCCGCTTAATACAAGTATTATTAAGCGTGCACAAAACAAGGGCAAGGTAGATATATATATACATAATCTTCGGGATTATGCGCATGATAAACACAAGCAAATTGATGATAAGCCTTTCGGGGGCGGTCCCGGAATGGTTCTGAAGCCAGAGCCTTTTTTTGAATGCATTGAGAAACTGCTTGGTGAAAGAAATTATGATCATATAATTTTTTTAACACCAAAAGGGAAAATATTTAATCAGAAAGAAGCAAACAGGTTTTCATTAGCTGAAAACGTTATGCTTGTTGCCGGGCATTATAAAGAGATAGATGACCGTGTCAGAGAAAAATTTGCAACCGATGAATTATCGATTGGAAATTTTGTTTTGACCGGCGGAGAGTTGCCTGCACTTGTTATTGCTGATGCTGTTATTAGGTTAATTCCCGGTGTTCTTAATGATAGTGAATCTGCTCTTGATGATTCATTTCAGGATGGAAATAAAATTGAAGCGCCTTATTACACACGCCCTGCTGAGTACAGGGGGATGAAGGTGCCCGAAGTTCTTCTTTCGGGTAATGAGAAGATGATAAGGAAATGGAAAGACGGGCAGTCAGAAGCTTTAACTGAAAAATGGAAAAAAATTAATTTAAATTGTGGAGAAAACAATGATTGACATTAATAATTTAATACCCGAACAGACAAGAACCGATTTCCCGGTTTTTAATTCCGGTGATCATATAAAAGTTCATGTTCGCGTTATTGAAGGCGATAAAGAACGTATTCAGCCTTTTGAAGGTGACGTTATAAATATACGCGGAAACGGAGCTAATAAAACTTTTACCGTAAGAAAATTATCAAGCGGCGTTGGTGTTGAAAGAATTTTCCCTTTCAATTCACCTAAAATTGCCAAGATTGAACTTATTAAAGAAGGTGATGTTAGAAGAGCTAAATTATATTATCTCAGAAAACTTTCCGGTAAAGCTGCAAGAATTAAAACAAAGTAATTCAAAATCAGCTGATGCTATTTATGTTTTAGGAGAGACATATTTTTTATGTCTCTTTTTTTATGCTGTAACCAGTATGGTGAAAACTATCCAACGAAAAAAATACCTGGTTAATCAGGGTATAAAAGCTGCATATTTTAATTGTTAATATTTTGATACTTTTCGATAAATAATTTCAGGATACTGTGAAACTTTTTTTCCCCAATAATATTTTTGCCAGGCTTATTGCCGATCATTTGCCGGAAGGTATGAAACAGAGTGTTATGTTTTCTCCTTCATCAGTAATTTCCAAAGAGCTGGCTTCGGATAAGAATGCTGTAGGGTTAATTCCTGTTATGGATATATTAAATCATCAGGATTTACTAATATCTGCTAAAACCGGAATATCATTTGAAAGTCAACTGTGCAATTCTTACATGTATTTTAATGAAGGACAGCGCGATATTAAGGATGTTTATCTTGCCGGGGATATATCTGCTCAGGAAGTAATACTATCAAAAATTATTTTTAAAGAACAGTATGATGCTGCTGTTGAAATGCACCTGCTTGCTGATAATAATCCTGATGGTAAAAATTTTATTCTTGCAGGCGATAAAAATTTTAGCGATAATCTGTTTCAACACGGTATAAGCTTTGCTGAAGAGATGATTGAGAATCTGAATCTGCCTTATGTTAATTATGTTTTTGCTTCAATGAATAAAGGAAGTATGGAACTGTTTCATGAGGCAATGACCGATATGGGCGGGCTTATTGACAGCAGCATGGATGAATATAATTTTGATAATTCAATCACCAGTTTGTCTGCAGATTATGTAAAATCCAACATATCATCACTTATTGTTAATTTTGACCAGCAGGACATTGAGGGCCTGGAACAGCTTATCAGGCTGCCATATTTCTATGGTATAATAAAAGATATACTTGAAGTTAAATTTATCAGGTAGGCAAAACTTAAACACTATGAAAAGAATATTAACAATAATAATTGTTGTTTTAATTCTGCAAAGCAATTCTTTTCCGCAGATTACTGTAACACTGCCAAATATTGAAAGGCCAGCGGGTTCTACGGATGAATATATTCCGATTGCAGTTGATAATATTAATGAACAGGATAGTATATGCGGTTATAGTTTCTTCCTGTACTATGATAAAAACATAATACATATAACTGAAGCAAGTGGAGAAAACACTATTACAGGCAGTTCTGGTCTTTTTAATGCAGATATAGATAATGGAGTCTTTAAGTTTGCATTTATAGATTTCAATCTTATTCCGCTTCGTGGTTCGGGCACATTGATTAAACTGAAGGTATCTTATCAAAATGCCGGTACTACAAAATTATCATTTCGCGGAGTAAATGGAGAAAATACTCTTACTTTTGAAGATGATACAAATTCTATTGTTAATGAGGGGAGTATAACAGTGAAGGAACCAACATCTGTAGAAGATGATATTTCTTTCCCTTCAGTTTTCGGATTACAGCAAAATTATCCTAACCCATTTAACCCATCAACAGTATTTGAATTTAATATTACTGAACCTGCTTATACAACTTTAAAGGTGTATAATATACAGGGAGAAGAAACAGCAGTCCTGGTTGCTTCGGAACTGGGAACAGGACGGCATACAGCAGTGTTTAATGCTGCAGGTTTTGCTTCAGGTGTTTATTATGCAAGGCTGCAGTCAGGAAATAATACTGCAGTTAAGAAAATAATGTTAATGAAGTAAAAGATTAGAAATAGGACAACTTACTGTAAGTTGTCCTATTTAAAATTAAAAAGCTACATGAGATACGCTGAGTACATTGGGATTGTCATTCATTTTTTTAAGCATTTCGGTAGTAGCCGCATTCTTTAACTTCATAGTACAGCAGGCAACAATACCACCATCAAAAATTATATTTTCAATTTCTTCAATATTTATACTGCCTTCTCTTATAACTGCAAGGATTGAAGCCAGAACGCCGGGTTTATCATAATGTTTAACAACAAGCTGATGATGTGCATCAGTAATTTTAGCCCGGTTAACCCAGTGAGCAATTATACCACTGCTTATAAAATCAAATATAATTCTGAGCGTTTCTTCTGCTACAGCATTCTGGGCCTGTTCAGTTGAAGCCCCAATATGATGAGTTACGTATACATTGGGGTTATCCTGAAGCTTTGATTTAACTTCGCCTGTTTTTCCTTCAGGTTCACCCTTGAAAACATCCACAGCAACACGAATATTTTTTTCTTTAATAGCTTCAAGCATCGCCTCTTCATCAATTATATCAGCACGGGAAGTGTTTATAAGCAAAGCATTTGGTTTCATGTATCCAAACATCTCTTTATTAAACAGACCTTTGGTTTCGGCAGTAGCCGGCAGGTGTATTGTTATAATATCGCACATAGGCAGAAGCTCATTCATTTCAGAAAAATCTTTAATCATAACTCCTTCAATTCTGGAAATATCTTTGCCATATACATTCATTCCGAAAGCCTGTGCTCTTTTAGCAACTTCCTTCCCAATATTACCGACACCAATTATTCCAAGATTTTTTCCCAATAGTCCTTCTGCTTTTGAGTATTCACCTTTATTCCATTTGCCATTACGGAAATCAGATACATTATCAGGGATGCGCCTGTCCAGAGATATCATAAGCCCCATAGCTAATTCTGCAACAGCAACGGCGTTCATACCAGGACAGTTTGCTACATAAATGCCTTTTTGATTGGCAGCCGGAATATCTATATTATTTACCCCGGAGCCTGCACGAATAATAAGATTAAGAGATTTAGAGTTGTTTATTGCAGCGGCATTGACCTTTGTTGAACGAACAACAAGTATATCAGCTTCGCGGGCTGCCTCTGGCAGGTCAGCCTCACCAAGTTTAGGCTCATAAATTACTTCCAGTTCATGGTCGCGAAGCCGTTGTATATAAAGATCAGGGAATTTGTCGGCAATTAGTACTTTTACTTTCATATAAACCCCGTTAATTAATTATTGGTAATTTTAATTAAGAGTCCGGAATAAACTTTTTGAGTAAACAATACAGCTAAAAAGTAACTTATTTATTCATTGGTATTTTAATATTAAAAAGATCAGCATTTTTAACAGCCCTTTCATAACCGGCATCAACATGACGAATAATTCCCATACCGGGGTCATAGGTTAAAACGCGCTCAAGCCGTTCTTCTGCTTCTTTTGTCCCATCTGCAACTATAACCATACCTGCGTGAATAGAATTACCAATCCCTACACCGCCTCCGTGATGTACTGATACCCAGCTTGCGCCGCCAATGGAATTGAGCAGAGCATTAAGGATAGGCCAGTCAGCTATTGCATCACTGCCATCAAGCATGCTTTCAGTTTCCCTGTATGGAGAAGCAACAGAACCGCAGTCGAGGTGATCTCTGCCAATTACAATAGGAGCACTAACTTTACCATCAGCTACTAAATGATTGAATATCTTTCCCATTTTAGCTCTCTCGCCATATCCAAGCCAGCATATACGTGCCGGAAGCCCCTGGAAGTGCACTTTCTTTTTTGCCATGTTTATCCAGTTTATTAGTGCAGTATTTTCAGGGAATGCTTGTTTAACAGCTTCATCAGTAGTATAAATATCGTCAGGGTTTCCGGATAATGCTGCCCATCTGAACGGACCTTTCCCATCACAGAATAGAGGGCGGATAAACTCAGGGACAAAACCCGGAATATCAAAGGCATTTTCAATCCCGTTACTTTTTGCCTCACCTCTTATGTTATTGCCATAGTCAAAAGTTATAGCTCCACGCTTCCGGAATTCAAGCATGGCGGTAACATGAGCTGCTATAGTCAATTTTGCACGTTTAATATACTCATCAGGATTTTCTTTTCTTAATTCAAGTGCTTCCTTATAGCTTATACCCATTGGTACATAACCATTTAGTGTATCGTGAGCTGATGTCTGATCTGTAAGTATATCAGGAATGATATTCCTTTGTAAAATTTCAGGAAGTATTTCGGCTGCATTTCCCTCTATTCCAACTGAAAGAGGCTTTCTATCCTTCTTTGCTTTCAGAACAAGAGAAAGGGCTTCATTAAGATTGCGGGCAAAAACATCCAGGTAGCCGGTATTAATTCTTTTTTGGATCCTTTCGGCATCCACATCAATACCAAGAAAGGCAGCACCATTCATTGTTGCTGCCAAAGGCTGAGCCCCGCCCATGCCACCAAGTCCGGAAGTAAGCAGAAATTTGCCGGCAAGAACTCCTTCGTTTCTTCCGGATGAATCAGAAAAGTATTTTTTGCCGCATTCAGCAAAGGTTTCATAAGTTCCCTGTAAAATACCCTGGGAGCCAATGTAAATCCAACTCCCGGCGGTCATTTGCCCGTACATTGTTAAGCCAAGATGTTCAAGACGTCGAAATTCATCCCAGGTTGCCCATTTGGGAACAAGCATTGAATTTGAGATAATTACTCTTGGCGCATTAAGATGAGTTCTAAATATTCCAACAGGTTTGCCAGACTGGATTAAAAGAGTTTCGTTATCTTCAAGATTTTTCAGAGAGGAAATAATAGCGTCATAACACTGGCTGTTTCTTACAGCCTTACCGCTGCCGCCATATACAATAAACTCAGAAGGGTTTTCCGCAACATCGGGATCCAGATTGTTCATCAGCATTCGCATTGCTGCTTCCTGAATCCATCCTTTGCATGAGATGGAGTTTCCCACAGGAGCTTTTATTATTCTTTCTGTTACGGGCATTGTAAGCCTCATATATATTAATGTTTCAGGAACAGGCCTTAACTTGTGGGGGCCGGGTGGAAGGTATCTTTATACCTTTCCACCTGTCCTCATTAAAATTCTTAACAGATTAATAAAATTAAAGACTAATTATTGTTTAAAATGGTTTTCAAGTATTCCTTCATACTGTACAAGCATAGACTTATACAGCCACTTTTTGAGGAACCAGCTTTTAGCCATAGTTTGTTTCATGAACTTTACATTTTGTTCAAGTTGAAATTTTAATCTGACCTTTTCATCCTTTGTTAGTTTTACTTCTTCAGTATCAGAACTAAGTTTTTCAATTATAGCATGCAAAGCTCTTTCTTCGTGGAAGTATCTGTTATCGTTTTCAACTTGTTTAAGGGCTTGTTTGCAAAAGGTTACAAGCAGTTTTTTTTCATTTTTACTAAAAGCAAAATTATAGTTTGTGAATAATTTCTTCATCTGATAAATATATTGTTCATTGTTAGTGTATTTTATTTCATAGCCACAAAAATATGAAATTTATTCTAAATGGAAGATTGTAAAATATAAACCCCTTATACTATTTTTAAGGACAGGAGAGTTTCCCTGATTTTTTGGTATCCGGGTTTAATTATACTATAGATATAATAAAGTCTGTCTTTGTAACTATTAAATGCAGACTTCATAGCATTAATTGTTAACTTTTCAACATCATCCAGTGTTAATCCGAAGTGTTCAATAGCAACAAGGAATTCCTTTGTAAGGGTTGTGTTGCTCATAAGACGGTCATCGGTATTAAGAGTAACGCGGAATTTTTCCTTGAATAAAATTCCAAAAGGATGATTTTCTATGCGGTCAACAGCACCGGTATGTAAATTACTAAGAAGGCAAATTTCCAGGGGAATTCTTTTGTCAAGTACGTACTGGGCAAGATCTCCAAAACCTGCTATTTTACCTTCAGAACCAAAAACAAAATCCTGTTTAAGCTGAGTAGCATGTCCAATTCTGTGAGCTCCGCACCATTGTATAGCCTGCCAGATAGATTCCTTTCCAAATGCTTCGCCTGCATGAATAGTAATGTTGAAGTTGGAACGCTGAATAAACTGAAATGCTTCTATATGTTTTTTGGGCGGATAGCCGCCTTCTTCACCGGCAAGGTCAAAACCAACAACACCTTTGTTCCTGAAATTTACTGCAAGTTCTGCAATTTCAAGAGTATTTTTCATATTGCGCATACCGCAGAGGATCAGCCCATACCCAACCCCAAAATCTTTTTTACCTTTTTCAAGTCCGGTAAGAACAGCATTTACTACGTCTTCATTATATAGTCCGCGGGCAGTATGAAATACAGGGGCAAAACGTGTTTCAACATAACAGACTCCATCGGAATGCATATCTTCCATCATTTCATAGGCAACGCGTTCAAGGCTTTCTTTAGTTTGCATAACAGCACAAGTGTGTTCAAAGCCCTGCAGAAATTCAACAAGGTTTCCTTTATTAGCGCCTCTGTGAAACCATTCGGCAAGTTCACCGGCATCAGTAGTAGGAAGCTTTTTATAATTAAGGTCATTTGCAAGTTCAACAACAGTTTGTGCCCTTAGGCCGCCATCAAGATGATCATGCAGCAGAACCTTTGGAACAGAGCGGATAATTTCTTCGTTAGTCATTATTTAAAACTTTCTTTTTTAAAAGATATTTGTTTCAAAAAGCAAATGCAATTAATGTAATATAAAGCAGCAGAAAAGAATTTACAGAAAGATAATAAAAAGCTATGGCAGAGTATAAAGTAATAGAATATATTTACGACAATATGAATTAGGAATTGTATTAATGATGAAGGCACGCATTTAGTATTAATACATATAAGGCTTAAGATGTATATATCAAAGTTCCAACAATAATAAGAAATAATAAACCGGTACAATAAATAGATATAATCAGGGCTGCAAGTTTTTAAAAAAAAGCCAAAAAACCATTTTGATTTAAAAATTAGATGTATATATTTGCATCGTTAACTATTGAGCATCTGAATATTTTGTGTTGGTGCCAGCTTAATCGGAGAAAAAACATAAAAGTGCGCTACTATATCAATCCAGTTATACTTTTATTATCAGCTCTAAATTATCAACCGCAAAAGAATTTCCGGAGGGGAAGAGGAGAGGTTGGAATTATGCCACTTTTTCTTATACCCGGAAACTATCAATTAAACCTAATTTTAACTTTGCTAGTAAATCAAATATTGATTATCAGAAATTTTGTATCGATTAAAACAGGCTCTGAGAAGATTTTGAAAATAATAAACAAAATGGTGTCCGACAAATGTTGTAATAACCGGTTGCCGGGACAGTCGGGCAAAGGATTATACTTGGCAAGGTCAGGAAATCCGGGTTACATAAGAATAACCCCGGTATTTGAAAACAGGTAAAAAATCGAAGTTTTTTAAAAAAAACGTTTGTTATATTTCCCGCAATAATTATTTTAGGTGTGGGAAAATTACTTATTTTGGCAGAAATATTATTTGACTCTATTTTGGGGATATAATATATTTCTCAATCAAATGTTTCATTTAATTTAACTTAGCCGATTTTACTTAAAGTAATTAACGATTTCGCATTAGACTTTTATTTGAGGGAACAATAATATCAAAATAAATCAACGTAATGGGAGGAACTTATGGCCAGATGTATGCCGCCTTAGGTAGTAATAACACGCAGAGATGAGTATAATTAACTCATGAATAGAGCTTTCGAACTTAACTAAATCTTTCTAAATATTTTTCGGAGAAAAATATGAATCTTAAAAATCTTTTAACAAGTCTGCTAACGCTTGTTTTATTTACCGTGCTGGTAAGTAGTTCAGCGTTTGCCCAGACCTATGTTAGTAATACCAACGGTAATGATATTACCGGTAGTGGTACCGCTTTGTCTCCATACAAAACGATTACCAAAGGTATTGCCAGCACATCTGAAGGTGGATCAGTGGTTATATTAGCTGATACGTACAATGAAACTGTACCAGCTATTACAAAATCACTTACACTGATTTCACAGTCATTTAGCGGTTTAAATACCGTTACCATTACAAACGGTTTGACCGTTAATGGTACTGGTAAAACTGTTAACATCGGTAGAACAGCTGATGGTAGTGTTGCATTTAATTTAGGTGCAACAACCACTGCGCTGATTCTTCAGGATGGTTCAGTTAATATTTCACAGGCTAACGTTGTAATAGCCAGCGGTGGTAGAATTACCAGAACCGCCGGTACAATTAACGAAGCCCCTACAACAACAAATGTTGATGTTCTTTATAATGGTACAACTTCTATTACAGCTGGAGCTGAATTACCAGCAAGCTTAGGTACAGGTACTTTAACTGTTAACTTAGGCGCAGCTGCTACTTTATTGACAGTAAATGGTAATCTTGCTCTTTCTTCTGGTCAGATAGTTGTTACACAGGGTTCTGTTGCTTTTAATGGCACAGTATCTATTAGTTCAGATACTCCTAATGCAGCAGCTATTACAAATAATGGCGCTGGTACTGTTACATTTGCTAACGCTGTAAGTGGTGCAAGAGCTTCTTCTGGTGCACTTGTAACCACAGCTATTACAAATGGCGCTGGTGTTGTTACATTAACAGGCGGAGTTTCTGGTACATCTACTTTTGCATTTGGTTTAACTAACGGCGCTGGTACAATTAACGTTGGTGCTGGTACATATGCTGGTCCTATCGTTAATAATACAGCTGCTGGTACTCTTAACTTATTAAGCTCAGTAACATTCTCTAACGCTTCTGTTAGCAATGGTAATGCTACTGCAGTTGTAAAATTAAACGGATTTCAAATTTCATTAACTGGTACTACAACTTTAACTAATACTGGTAATTTCATTTCTGCTACAGCTTCTACAGTTGGCAGCGGTATGATTAACATCAGCGGCGTTGTTACAACAACAGGCACTGGCGAATTACCAAATGTCACTGTAGCTTCAGGTGGTAAATTAGTACTTGGTGCTAATACTGCAGCTTATGGTGATGTTACTTTGAATTCAGCCATTTCCGGTGCGATTACCGATGGTGGTTTTAATTTATCAGTTTATGGTGCTTTTAACAGGATTGACAATACTCCTGGTAACTATACAGCAACAGGTACTTTGACATTTGCAAGTGCAACTGCTCAGACATTTACTCCTGGTGCTTCTTTAGTTCTTAATAATCTAACAGTAAACAAAGCTTCTTCCAGTGTAGTTACTTTAACAGCTTCTGTTGAAGTTGCTGGTAATTTAACAATTACTGCTGGTAGCCTTGATGTTGGAAACTTTTATCTTAATTTAAGTGGTGCAAGCACATTTAATAACAGCGGCAACTCCTATTCAACAACAGGTGTTGGTTATGTTGTATTTAAAGGCGCTAGCGGTACCGTTACAGGTACAGGTACTTTTGGTAACATATTGGTTCAGTTAAGCAATGCTGCTAATTCAGTAGTTACCGGTTCTAATATTGCATTTAATGGTACATTATATCTATATGATGGACAGTTAAATGTTGCTAACGGCCATACAGTTACTTTTGCTGATGGTTCTACAATTAAAATTGTTACAACCGCTGCAAATGCTGCTGGTTTAACAAAAGTAACAGCTGGTGGTACTGGTACAGTTGCATATGCAGGTACAGTAAACCTTGTTTATGAAGGTACAAGTGCTTATGATGTAACTGCGCTTGCTTTAGGCGCAAACACTGGCGGTCTTGAATGGACAGTTCAGCCACTTAAACTTAATAACGTAACAATTAATGCTACAAATACTGTTACAGGTGCAAACGCAGCTTCTACAATAGCTGGTACATTAACAGTTGCAGCTAATGCTATATTAGCACAGGGCGCAAATGTTTATACATTATCCGGTGATGCTAAAACACACAGCATCCTTGGTTCAGTTACCGGTGGTACATTAACAGTAACCGGTAGTGGTTCACAGGTTAATGGTACTACTTCAACAGTTGCTGGTAATACAGCTACAGTTAACAGTTTAGCTTTCGAGCCAGCTGCTAACAGTGCAAGCTTCTCATCAAGCAATCTTAAAGTCATTTCAGGTGACCTTACCTTACAGGGTACAAGCACAAAAACTGGTGCAAATGCAACAGTTATTATGAACCCAACAACATCTACTTTAACCGGTGATGTTTTGGTTGGTAATGGTACTCTTGGTCCTAATGCAGTTGTTACAGTTGCTGGTACAACAACTTCAGTTTTAGGCGGCGATGTAACTTTAACTGATGGTACTTTAACCTTAACCAGAGGTGGTAACAGCACAGTAGTTGGTGGTGCAGTTACTTTAACTAAAGGCGTATTAACATTAGGTTCTAATGTTACAGTAACCGGTGCTACAACACAGGCTGCTGGTAACTTAGCTCTTGGCGGCAATACATATACACAGTTAGGTAGTGCAGCTGCTCCTGATTTTAACAGGACAGGTGCTGGTACAGTAACAAATGGTACAGTTGCATTTGATGCTTCTGCTGCTCCGATAACAGTTACAGTTGGCGCTACATTAGTATTACCAAGTGTTACTTTTAATGGTACTGCTAACAGCGTTACTTTTGATAACTCATTTGAAATAAGCGGTTCAGCTATTTTTGATAACGCTGCTACTGTTGCTATGACAGCTGGTACAGTTACTTTCTCAGGTAATTCAGTTGGCGTTACAAATGATGCTGGTGCTTTTACAGGTGCTGCAGCTTTTACAGGAAGCAATCCTGTATTAACTTTAGCTCAAAACTATGCATTCCCGACATTAACAGTTAATACTGCTGGTACATTTACAGTTGCCGGTTCTCCTGCTACAACAGCAAGAACTTTAACAGCTGGTACAGCATTTACATTAACACAGGGTACTGTAGCTTTAGATATTCATTCACTTAGTGTTGCTACAGCTTTCACACAGACTGCTGGTACAATTACACAGTCAACCGGTTATCTTAACCTTAATGTTGCTGCTCCTGTTATTGCAGCTTCAGGTTTCTCAGTTGATAACCTTAATATTAATACTACTGCAACTAGCTTTGGTACTTCAGCATTTACTGTTACAAAGAACCTTGTACTTGCACAGTCTTTAACAACCAGTGCTGATGGTAAACTTACATTAGGTAACGGTGCTACAATTGAAAGACAGGGTAATGCCTATACATTAGCAAAATTACCTACTTTCGGTACATCTACAAATGTAGTTTATTCTACATATGCTGGTGCTGCTGATATTACAACAGGTAAAGAATTACCTGCAACAGTTAATAACTTAACTGTATTAAGTGATGCTGGTATATTAAAAACAATTCTTGCAGCTAATGTTACAGTTAATGGTACATTAAGCCTTGCAGATATGTTTGATGCTACTACAACAGCCAGTGTTGCAATAACAATGGCTAATAATTCTACATTAGAATTAAAAGTTGATGGTACTTCAGCTCTTGATGAAAACCTGACAAAAGCTGGTTCAATGAACCTTATTTATAACGGTGCTGCTAACACAACAACCCGTGAATTAGGTGCTTTATCAAGTGGTGCTTATTCAGCTTATGCTGGTAATGTTACTTTCAAATCAACAGTTACATTAGATGCTCCTTTAACCTTAAACGGAACAACTACTTTTGATGGCGGTAACTTTGCATTAGCAGGCAATGCTCTTAACATTGGCGGTAACGTAGTTACTGCTTCAACAGGTAACTTTACAAATGCTGGTGCTGCTGCATTCCTTAGCTTTACAGGTGCAACAAACACATCATTTGGCCTTGCTGCTGCATGGTCTGTTCCTGCTACAATTAAAGTTCGTTTGAATAAAACAAACAATAATAGTATAGTAACTTTAGCTGGTGGTAATCTTGATTTCGCTACAAACAGCGTTGCTCTTTACTTCCAGAAAGGTTCAATAGCTACTGGCGATAACATTATAATTATTAAACATACAGATAATTCTGGCCTTCCTTCACAGGGATTTGACAGAACAGGTGTTACCGGTTCTAATCAGTCTCATGTAATAGGTAATGTTCAGAAATTGATTGATGCTACCGGTGTTGCATATGCTGGTACTCCTTCAGTAGCTCTTACAAGAGTTGAATTCCCTGTTGGTACTGAAAACTACTACAGGCCATTTGCATTACAGTTCAATACTATACCTACAGCTAATTTTACATTAACTGTATCACATGATACCACAAGCCCTGCAGGCGAAAACGGATTCCCGATTTCAGCTACAGATGCTCTTGGTAATGCAATGTCAATTACAAACTATCCTGATTTCTATTGGTTAGTAAAATCAAGCTTAACTTTACAGCCTGCTGTTAAGTATGATGTTGAAGCTACAGCTGCTGGTTATACTGATTACGAACAGGAAGGTATTCAGAATATCAGATTTATTAGAAGATTTGCTAATAATGACAATAACCCATGGGTTCTCCAGGGTGGTACAAGCTATGATAACTCAACTAACGGAACAACCCCGGTTGTTATAGTTAGAGATGCTACCGGTGCTATTTCAACACAGGGTGCAAGATTTACCTATAGCCAGACCAACTTACCTCCTCATTTTACAGCTGCTTTAACAAGCCAGACTGTAGATGAAGGTGATACTTTAAGCTTTACTTATACAGCAGTTGATCCTGATATCAATCAGACAGCTACTTTAAGTGCAGTTACTTTACCAACTGGTGCTACATTTAACGCTTCTACAGGTGCTTTTAAGTGGATCGTTGGTTATACACAGGCTGGTACACATACAATTACTATCAGAGCTACTGATGGTATTGAAAATAAAGATACTACAGTAACAATTACAGTTAACAATGTTAACTTTGCTCCTGTATTCGCTAATCCATTAGCAACTGATACTATTGCACATACTGAAACATTGACTTATGATTTCAATGCTACAGATGTTGACGGACAGACAGTTACATTTGGTTTAGTAAGTGTTACTCCTGCATTTGCAGGTACTGCAGCAGTTGTTCCTGCTACAGGCGTATTAACTTTCGCACCAGTTTATGCTGATGCTGGTAAAGTTTTCTCAGTAAAAGTATTAGCAACTGATGGTATTGATACTACATTCAATACAGCTGCTATTACAGTTGTTAACGGTGCTATTAGAGGTGACGCTGATGGTAATGGTTCAATCCAGCCAGCAGATGCTACCAGAATTCTTAATGGTGTAATTGGTAACCCTGGTTTCACAACAGCTGTTGATTCTTTCAGAGCTGATGCTAGTGGTAACGGATTCATTACATCATACGATGCTTACTATGTATTATACTATATAGTTAACGGTTCATTCCCAACAGTAGCTAAAGCTGCTCCTGCTGCCGGCGAAGTTAAATTCGGCGACTTAAGAAGCAATGCAACTGACGCTAGCGTTGTTACTTTACCTGTTAAATTAAATGGTACAAGTGGTGTTAACTCAGCTTTAGTTGAATTAACTATTGATGAACAGTATGCTGACTATAAGAATGTTGCTTTAAACTTACCTGATGGTTGGTATTCAGCTACAACTTATAAAAACGGTAAATTACTTATCGCTTTAGTTGGTACTAGTGCATTAAAAGATGGTGAAATAGCTTCTGTTAATTTAAGCTTAAAGAATAAAGAAGCTAGATTTGAAGTAAACGGAAACGTTACCTTAAATGAAGACTTAGCTAAAACTTTAGCTAGCTCAACTGTAAAACTTATTCCATCTCAGTTTGATTTAAGTCAGAACTATCCTAATCCATTCAACCCAACAACTAACATTAAGTATCAGTTAGCTGCTGATCAAAAAGTTAGCCTGGTTGTTTATGATATGTTAGGACAAAAAGTTGCTTCGATAGTTAACGGTGTTCAGGAAGCTGGATACTATACAGTTCAGTGGAACGGTACAAATGACTTCGGTCAGAGAGTTTCTTCTGGTGTATATATCTTTAGACTTGTTGCCGGTGACTTCGTATCAGTTAAGAAGATGAACCTTCTTAAGTAATCGGTTCTGTTGAAAACAGGGCATGCTAAATGCCCTGTTTTTTATAAACTGAGCTCTAATAAATTAGACAATAAGTAGAGGTAATAAATGAGAAATATTAAAGTAAGTGTTGTAAAGCTCCTGTTTCTGGGAGTAGCAATGCTTATGCTAGGCGCAAGTAATGTTATGGCTCAGGTCAACGTTTCGTTACCAAATATCACCAGACAACATGGAGCTCCTCAGGAAGAGATAAATTTAACTGTTAGCAGCCTTAATGGCCAGAATGTTGCAGGTTATACTTTCACTGTTACCTATGATAAAAATGTAGTTTATCTAACAGAAGCAACAAATGCTGGTACTCTTTCAGAAGGTGGTATTTTTGTACAGAAAGCTGACACAGCTAATGGCACACTTAAAGTTGCCTGGGCTAATGGCAGTGCTATTTCAGGTTCTGGAACTTTAGTGAAAATTAAAGTTCAATACAGGAATTATGGAACTACAGCTCTTGATTTAGGAAGTTCATTCCTGTTTAATGAAGGTAATCCGGCTGTTGCTGTAACAAACGGCAGTATTGCTATTCCTTCATTAGCTGTTAAGTTTGCAGATACAACTGCAACAGTTGGTGATACAATACTTGTTCCAATAACAACATCTCAGCTTAACACAGCTGATAACGTTGTTTCTTATCAGTTTAATGCAACATTTAATCCTGCTGTTTTAAGTGTTGTTGGTATTCAGACAACAGGTACTCTTAGTGCTACCGGCCTGGCTCAGTATACAGCAAATAATACTGCTGGTACTTTTTCAGTTGCATGGGCAGCAGGTTCACCTGTTTCAGGTTCCGGAGAATTGTTATTAGTTAAAGTTGCAGTTAAAGCTGCTGGTACAAGTGCATTAAGTTTTTCTTCTTTTACATTTAATGAAGGAACTCCTAATGCAGGGTTACTGGGTGGTTCTCTTATAGCTTCAGCTGTTTCTACTTATTCTGTTTCTGGTAAAGTTGTTTATAATAATGCTGCTTCATCTCCATTAGCTGGCGTTATTGTAACTCTTTCTGGTGCTAAAAGCGCTGTTGATACAACAGATGCTGCTGGTAATTATTCATTCACCGGTTTAGTTGCTGGTACATATAATGTGGCTGCTGCTAAAACAACCGGCTGGGGTGGTGTAAATGCTACAGATGCATTACTTGCACAGAAAGCTTTTCTTGGAACTGTTACTCTTGACTCACTGCAGAAACTTGCTGGTGATGTTAATAACAGTGGTGCTATTAACAATTCAGATGCTCTTGATATTGTCAAAAGATATGTTGGTCAGATTTCTGCTTTTACAAAAGCAGATTGGGTATTATTACCTGCTTCTGAACAAGTAGTTCTTTCTACATCAAGCAAAACAGTAAATATTGAAGCTCTGGCTACTGGTGATATAAATGCTTCATTAGCTATAGGTTCACAAAAAGTAATTGCTTTAAGTCTTGATGAAAATATTTCAATAAATGCTTTAGCTAAAGAAACCGTTGAAGTTCCAGTAAAAGTTAGCCAGTCAATGATTCTTGGTGCTGCATCTTTACAGATTGCATATCCAGCTAATTTACTTGAATTCAAGGGTGTAAAAAGCGGTAATATTCAATTCGTATCAAATGTAAAAGATGGCGTAGTTAGCCTTGCTTGGGCTGACTTAAATGGTGCAGGTAAAAATGCTGTAGAGCTTAATGCTAATGATGTGTTAGCTACTTTAGTATTTACTGCTAAAACTATTGGCCATGCTTCATTTACATTGGACGCTAACAGTGAGTTAGCTGACAATGAAGGTACTGTAATTAAAGGTTCTGTTGCAGCTCCGGCTGTAAATATTACTTCTCCTTCTTCTTTTGCATTAAAGCAGAATTATCCTAATCCATTTAATCCATCTACAAAAATCAGCTATGCAATTCCTGAAGCAGGAAATGTTACATTAACAATTTACAACATAACCGGACAGGAAGTTGCAAAACTTGTTAATGGTGCTCAGGCAGCTGGTTCTCATGAAGTTACATGGACAGCTTCAAATCTTTCAAGTGGTGTATATTTCTATGAAGTTAGATTTGAAGGCGCTGGCAGAAACTTTTCTGACATTAAGAGTATGATTCTTTTGAAGTAATTATTTATCATGCCTGTTTAGAAATTAAACAGGCATGATATTTCCCTTTAATTTACAGTAATATTTAATTTTGATGAGGCATCTCTAATGAAGAGATTTATTATATATTTAAGCATACTTTTTTTGGGATTAGCGTATGTGACTAATGCTCAGACTACAGTTAGCTTGCCAGATACTGTTGTTACAGTAGGCCCCACCACATTGAATATTCCTATTACGGCTCAGAATTTTGATAATGTAGGTGCAATAAGCTTAACTATAAGCTATGATCCTTCAGTATTAACATTCAAGGGGATAGAAAATGGTGCGGCAGCAGGCTTCTCTGTAAATGAAGCTTCAGGAATCATTTCTATCGGATGGTTTACATCTGATGGCGTTACACCAATAAGTGTACCGTCAAGTGGTAAATTATTAGATCTTAAGTTTGATTATACAAGTGGTAACAGTGCTTTAACATTTGTTACTGCTAATGGTAAAAGTGAAATAGCTTCATTAACCGGTTCGATTTTAGCTACTACTTTTGGTAATGGCAGTATTTCTAGCCCGGTTAAAGTTTCTTTAGATCATATAAAAGCTTCAGTTGGTGATACAGTAGCTGTTCCAATAAGGGCTTTAAATCTTCAGAATGTTGGTTCTATTTCACTTTCAATTAATTATGATAGCTCTGTACTCCAGTTCATTGGTTTATCTGATGATGCTGTTGGTTTTAGTAATGTAAATGCAACAAGCAGTGCTGTTAATTTAGCATGGTTTAGCTCAAATAATACTCCATTCAGTTTACTTAATGGTATTATGACTAAATTAAAGTTTGTATTTAAAGGCGAATCAAGTGCATTGTCATTTTTTACCTTTAGTGGTGCTACAGAAATTGCTGATATAAATGCTAACATTATTAATGTTACATATATAAATGGAAGTGTTACAACAGATAGATCTGTTAGTTTACCTACTGTACAGGCTAATCCGAACACAAACGTTACTTTCCCTTTAACAGTTACAAATCTAAGTGTTGGTTCTGCAAATATTGATTTAGCTTATGATCCTGCAGTTCTTACATTTGTTAAAATAGACAATATTGCCGGTGATGGTGCTGCTGCAAATGTAGTATCCCCCGGACTATTAAGAATTGCTTATTTTGACGCAGATCCTGCTTCTGCTACAGGAAAGCTTTTTGATGTGGAATTTTCATATAAAACTGGTTCATCAGCATTAACATTTGTTCAGGCAAATACTTCCTTCACTGACGCATTAGGCGCTGTTTACAGCAGCTTTGATTACGTTAATGGAGCGGTTTCTCAGATATCTGCTCAGGCACCTGTTTTTACTGCTGTGATGCCAGATGTGTCAGTTAATGAAGCTGATACATTAAGATTTGATTATAATGCAACCGATGTAAATAATGATACTCTGACTTTTGCATTAGTTGCTCCTGCTCCTGCAGGTGCTTCTATAAATGCTGCAACAGGTTTATTTACATGGGTTCCTACTTATGAACAGGCAGGAACTTACAATATAATTGTAAGTGTTTCTGATGGTGCAAATACAACTGTTGACACTGCTGTTGTTACAGTAGTTAATGTTAACAGAAATCCGGTATTTGTAAATACTCCAGGAGCTACAGCTAATGTTTATTATACTGATCCTGGTAAATTTACATTCCAGTATACAGCAAGCGACCCTGATGGAGATCCGTTAACTTTCTCTATAGTTGGTACATCTTCCAAAGCTTCAATTACAGCAGATGGCGCATTTACTTATACTGCAAATGATACAACCACTATTGAAACAGTAACTGTTAAAGTTTCTGATGCTTTTGGTGGCGCTGATACTGCAGTTACAGTATTCTCTAGTCTTGATGCTGTTATTGAACCAGGCAAATTGCCTACTGCGTATGCATTAAATCAGAACTTTCCTAATCCTTTTAACCCGTCAACAGCTATCAGGTTTCAATTACCTAAAGAGTCTTATGTAACTCTTAAAGTATTTAACCTTTTAGGTGAACAGGTTAGTTCAATTGTGAATGGATATTTACCTGCAGGATACCATGAATATAAGTTTGATGCTTCAAACTTAGCTACTGGTATCTATATCTACAGAATTCAGGCAGGTGATTTTATTTCTACGAAGAAAATGACTTTGATAAAATAAGATCCATATTTGTTCTCTGCAAAAGCCCCGTTTCGATGGGGCTTTTTTTTTGGCAGAAAATGCAAATATGTATAAAATAACTGCGAAATAAGGTAAAATATGAAGAATAATTATACTCATAACTATGTTTATTATCTTGACTTGTCTTATTCAAAACAGTAATTTTAAACCTTAAAATAGATTTTTAAATTGGAGTAACTATGTTGAAAAGAAATTTAGTAATTTTTGCTGCATTATTATTTGGCATGGCGGTTACAGGTTTTCAGTGTGCTTCTACTGAATTAACCAGTGCTAAGCTATATATTCAGCAGAAAAATTATGATAAGGCTCTTGAGTCCTTACAAAAAGAAGTACAGAAAAATCCTAAAAGTGATGAAGGCTATTATTTGTTAGGTGTTGTATATGGTGAGCAGGAAAAATATAAAGATATGGTTGATGCTTATTCTAAATCACTTGAGGCGAGCCCTAAATTTGATGCAGATATAAAAAATTCAAAAAAATATTTTTGGGCTAACCTATTTAATAAAGGGGTTAATTACTATCAGAGAGGTTCTAAAACAGAGGACAAGGATAGTTCAAAAATATTCTATGATAAATCAACTTTAGCTTTTGAAAACTCAATTTTTGTAGAACCGGATTCTGTTGACTCATACAGAAATCTAGCTTTTGTTTATTTAAGCCAGGGAAAAAATGACGAAGCTGTTGAACCGCTGCGTACAGTTGTTGAGAAAGATACTGCGGCCGAAGGTTTCCGTTTCCTAGGTGAAATATTATATAACAAAGGTAATCAGGCTGCTGCAACAGATAGTGTTAAGGCTCAGGGTTATTATGATGATGCTATAAAAGTATTAGAAAAAGGTCGCAAATATAATCCGGCAGATTCAGATATACTTCTGCTACTTTCTAACTCTTATATAGCTGCTAAAAAAATTGAAGTTGCTAAGGATGCATTTAAGGCTGGTATTGAAGCTGATCCGAAGAACCAGTATTATCGCTATAATTATGGCGTTATTTTACTGGGTGCTGAAGATTATGCAGGTGCTGAAGAACAATTTCTTAAGGCAATTGAAATAGATCCTGGTTATGAAAATGCTGTTTATAACCTTGCTGTTACCTACGTAAGGTGGGGTACTGCAATAAGTAAAGAAGCTGAAGAAAAAGGTGAAACAAATACTGAGTATAAAAAGAAATACGAAGCTGCATTACCTTATCTTGAGAAAGTTGTTGAAAAGAAAAGTGATGATGCACAGGTTTGGGAGCTCATCGGGAGAGTTTATACAATATTAGGTATGCAGGATAAAGCAACAAATGCTTTCAATAAAGCTGATGCAATAAGAAAGAGATAAATTATAATGAGTCAAAATCAACCACAGGGACAGCAAATAAATATTGAATTAGGCGAAAAAGAAGCTGAAGGAATTTATTCGAATCTTGCGATAATTACACACTCTCCGGCAGAGTTTATTATCGACTTTACAAGAATTGTTCCTGGTGTACCTAAAGCAAAAGTACATGCAAGGATAATAACTACTCCACAGCACGCTAAAATGCTTATGAAAGCACTAAAAGATAATATTGATAAATATGAGTCCCGTTTTGGTGAAATTAAAACAGATTCATCCCCGGATAATCAACATTTTGGGTTTGTGCCCACAATTAAAAAGGATGAAAAAGTAAATTAAGTTTATTCATGCTGGTCCCCGAAAGGGGATCAGTTATTTTAAACAAAAAGAAATTTTAAGGTTGTTTTTATTGTTTTATTCGCGGAATATTTATCAAAGCTGCAGCTAAAAACACAAAATTGGCAAACCAAGCTGTTATGATCGGATTCATTGCTCCATTTTTGCCAAAAGCCTGACTAACCTTCATAAATACAAGATAAATAAAAGTTACCAGAATATTTATTCCTATCTGGACTGCCAGACCACCTTTTCTCTTGTTTGCAGAAATTGGCAGCCCAAATAAAACAATTATTATACTTGCCATAGGGAAAGAAAATCTCGAATAATATTCAATTAAGGTGCTGGTAGGATCATTTCCGGCACGTTGTTGCGAATTTATAAGCTTTTTTAACTCAGAAAGATTCATTTCTTCAGGTTTCTGCTGCTTTGAATTTAAATCATTTGCAGTGAAGCGTAAATAATCTAATTTGAGATTTTTAAAGTAATCGACACTCTGCGATTCATTTTTGAAAGTTCGTTTTAGCCCATTATTTGCAGTCCAGTTATGGGTAACAGAATCATAAGCCATTGTTTGGGCGTCAATTCTTGTTGTCATTTGGGTGAGATTTTCTGGGGAAAATTCCTGAATGCTTACATGATTTGCAATATTTCTGAAATTATCAAAATATGCAATATTTACTATTCTTGTTTTATTATCCTGAAAAAATAAATTACTTCCTGTATAATTTATACCCTTTTTTAAAAATTCTCTTTCAATTCCAACTTTAGTTTTATTTGCTAACGGCACAAGATACCCGGAGAAATAAACCGAAAATCCAGAAATTAAAATGGTTGTAATTATAAAAGGAGCCATAAACCTGGTAAGGCTAACACCACTGGCTTTAATAGCAGTTAATTCACTAAGATTTGCACTTTTGCCTGCAGTGAAAAGTGCAGCAAACAAAACAGAGACAGGAGTCATAAGTCTGATTATTTCAGGTGCAAAAACAATATAGTAGTGTATAATTATTCTTCCGGGTACATTCTGATCAATAAAATCATCAAGGTTTTCCATCATATCAATAACAACAAATATGAGAGTAAATGCTAGTATCCCAAAGAAAATGGTCTGTAAAAACTGCTTTATCAGGTATTTATCAATTAGTTTCATGCCTGGTCCTCATGCATTTGGTTATCCTGCCATTTTCTGGGCAACAGCCATTTAATAAATGAAAAATCAAGTGTAATTGTTTCCTTAGCTGTGCGCATGGTCAACAGAATACCAGCTATGCCGAGCAGTATGTTAGCGGCCCACATACCAATAAAAGGAGATACCATATTTCTGTCAGCAAGTTTCTCTCCTCCAATCAGAAATGCCCAATATATCAGGAAAAAGAACAGGCTTATTCCTGCGGCAACACCAAATCCGCCTTTACGCGTCATAACTCCAAGCGGAGCGCCAATTAATACAAAAACAATACAGGCAGCCGGAATAGCATATTTTTTATAAACCTCAACCCAAAATCTATTCATTTCTTCTTTTTTAATATTTAATCTGCTATAATTTGAAAGGATAATGTTTTTAGTACCCTTTACTTTTGCAATAGCTCGGACGTAAACTGCTTCTTGTCCAGCTTGCTCAGAATTTTTAATAAACGGCATTTTGTTACTTATTGTATCAATAAAAGTATATTTATAAACTTCGTTATTAAGCAGTCTGCGTTCAGTATTATATTCTTTTTTAAGACTGTCAATTATGGCTAGCATATCATTTGAACTAAGCTCGCGGTCTCCGCGCTGCCCGCCCGGGCCTGATTGCTGAAAGCTAAATTGTGCAGCATCCATAGCAATACGGTGTTTCTTAAAAATAAGTTTTCTGTATAAAGTTGTACCACCAGATTCAGATTCATGTATTTCTCCATCTTTAAGGTCCATAATAAGCTTTGTTTGGTCTTTTGAGAAATACAGTTTACCTTTTTCAGCAGTAACTACATTAACCTTTGCCGGGTTGCTGTAGTCATATATTACCAGATTAGAAAGCTCATTGGTTTTTTGGTCAATTTCGCGGGCGAGCATTGCATAATTTGGTACCTCCTGAGAAAAGACACCCGGTTCCAGACTTAGGGTAGGTTTTTTGTTAGATATATCCTGCATTAATATTTTTGCCTGATGGTTTGCATCCGGCAAAACGTCATTGTTGAATAAAATAAGCAGGTAGCCAACAACAACACCAGCAATTAATGGCGCCATCATCATCTTATAGAGGCTTATACCTGACGATTTCATTATTGTAACTTCATTGTTCTGTGACATTGCACCAAAAGCCATAAGTGTAGCAACAAGCACAGCCATAGGCACAACCAGAACTACCATCCAGGCGAGATTATATACAATCAATTGTACAATAATCAAAGCATCAAGCCCTTTTCCAACCAGACGGTCAGCAAACCTCATAAGAAACTGGAGCAGAAAAATGCAAATGAGAGTTATTATAGAAAATGAAAACGGGGCAAAGTGATTTTTTAATATATATCTGTGTAAAACCATTGGCTAAAAATATGAAACATGAAAAAGTTTACCAAATGATAAATTTACATAATTTAATATCAGATTGTTATCTAATAAATTTAACTTATACTGTAACTATCAATGGTTTTGCCTGTAGATTGCCGGTTAAAATATTGTTATATTCCTTTATTAAATTTGAATAAAATTACGTTTTGTATATGCGGTATAAATTTTTATTCCTGATTTTATTGCTTGGTTTTGTATCGTGTAACCCGGTTACAGGTCCCAGGAAGATTAATCTGGAAAGAGATTCCAATTTTCCTAAATGGCTGATGGCAGGAGATTACAGGACTGACCAGACTTCAGGGATAGCATTTCTATATGCGGATAAAGCCGGTCTTAGACATTTTCTTTTAGCTGATGATATTGGCTCTATACATCATATGGTAATGTCAGATACATCTATTGTAACGATTGTGCCTGTTAAATTCAGTGAGGAAGTAGACAAGTATTTTTCAGTTTTTCCTAAAAAAGACTTTGAAGAGATTGTTTATGATAAGTACACTAACAGTGTTTATCTTTCAGTTGAAGGAAATATGCCGGCTCCGAAAGATTTTACAACAATTTTAAAACTGAACTATGCCGGCGGTAATATTTCTTCAGATAGTATTGTCTCTGTAACAAAAATGGATATTAAACCTGCTTCATTGTTTAAAAAATATGTTCAGGCTAATGTTGCCTATGAAGGCATGGCTGTTGATGAAAACTACCTGTATCTTGGCCTTGAAGGATTTCAGGCAGGAGCTTTTTTTGCAGATAGTACCATACTGTTTGTAGTTGAAAAAAAGTCACTTTCTATTGTCAGGGAAATAAGCACAAGCGGGCTGGGAATACATACAATTTGCGGTTTATATTCTGATAAGAATAAATCATTATATGGGATAGACAGAAATAATAAAAAAGTATTCCATCTGTTGTTGAATGATAACCTTGAAGTAACAGAATCAGATACAGCGTCAATATATACCGGCATTCCCGGATACTTCTCACTGCCTTATGTTGCTTCACTGGAATCTATTACAATAGATAATGAAAATAATCTGTATCTTGTTGATGATCCCTGGAAAACTTTTTTTATTCCGCCGGGTGATGTTATGGCAAAACTTGATAATATTACAGGAAGTAATTTTAAAAAGTTTGTCCCGGTTATATTTAAATTCAAATTAATTAAATAAAGGAGCTAATTTGCAGGAAGTAATTAATTATATACAATCTAACAGGGAAAGTTATATTGAAGAATTAAAAGAATTCCTCAGAATTCCCAGTATTAGCACACTGCCTGAAAACAGCGATGATATAAAAAAGTGCGCTGAATTTGTAGCTGATAAACTTAAAAATGCAGGCATGAGCAGGGTTGAAATATTTAAGACTGAAGGCCATCCTCTTGTTTATGGCGAATGGCTGGGCGCTCCTGGAAAACCAACAGTACTTATTTACGGGCACTATGATGTTCAGCCCGTTGATCCTATTGAGCTTTGGGAAAATCCTCCCTTTGAGCCGGTTATTAAGGATGATAAGATTTTTGCACGCGGCGCTACTGATGATAAAGGCCAGGTTTTTATGCATATTAAAAGTGTAGAAGCCTACTTTAAAACTGTTGGAAGTCTGCCATTAAATATTAAGTTTATTATTGAAGGCGAAGAAGAAATAGGCAGCAGCAATCTTGAAGTATTTATTAATAACAACACAGATCTGCTTAAATGCGATACAGTCCTTATTTCTGATACTGCTTTATATGCCCCGGGACTGCCAACTTTAACATACGGCTTAAGAGGCCTTTGTTATATGGAAGTTGAAGTAACCGGCCCTAATAAAGACCTTCACTCCGGAACTTTCGGAGGTTCTGTTGCAAATCCTATAAATATTCTGGCAGATATCATAGCCAAACTACAGGATAAAAATGGAAAAATTACAATCCCCGGTTTTTATGATAGCGTGACTAAATTATCAAAGATGGAGAGAGATAATTTCAAAGCATTAAAATTTTCTGACAAAAAATATGCAAAGGAACTTGGCGTTGCTGAATTAAAAGGAGAAAAAGGTTTCAGTACCCTTGAGAGAGTATGGGCACGCCCGACACTTGACTGCAATGGGATATTTGGCGGTTTTACAGGCAAAGGGGCCAAAACTGTAATTCCTTCGTCCGCTACAGCAAAAATAAGTATGCGTCTTGTCCCTTACCAGGAACCTAAAAAAATTGCTAAATTATTTGAAAAACACATAAAACAACTTGCTCCAAAATCGGTTAAAGTAGTTGTAAGAAGCCTTCATGGTGCCAACGCTAGTATGACTCCGCTTAATGATAAAGCAACTATAGCGGCTTCAAAGGCAATGGAAAAAGCATTTGGCAAAAAGACTGTCTATGCCCGTGAGGGTGGTTCAGTGCCAATTGTAGATGTGTTTGGAAGGAAATTAAAAGCTTCTGTTGTATTAATGGGATTAGGGCTTAATTCTGAAAACCTGCATTCTCCTAATGAACATTTCAGCCTTAAGCATTTTCAGCTTGGGATAAAAAGCAGTGCATTGTTTTTTAATGAATATTCATTATAATGTTTCATAACGATACGCTTTTATTAAACAATTGACATATTTTGAGAAATCCCGGGAATGTTGATATAACAAAAGTTTGAAAATGCCCGGGATTTTTGTTTCTTAGTGATTACTTTTCCGCGGCATAGTAATTGTTAAAACTATTTTGTTATGAAGAATGTTATGCTAAAACTTTTTACCTTATGCATTATTGTATTTTATGCAATGGTGTTTATTTCGTGCGGTGATGATAAAAACGATGATACTAAAGTAGGGGGTGGTGGTGATGCAGCCTACTCAGCTTCAAAGGATGAAAGTATACAAAGGTATAATTTAAAGAAAGCCAGAGGGCAACAATCCGGCAACCGCACCCCATGTGATACTTTATCAATTGTAGAATATATCATTGATAATTATCCTTCAGGAAGCTACCTTGTAGATTTTGACCAGACCAATACATACAACGCCCCAAAGCATGCTGTTTTCTATTATAATCAGGGAGGAAGCAGGTATATATTTGCTATTGTGGTTAAATCTGGCGCAGATAACCGTCTTGTGGAAAAGAAAAATGTTATTGGCTATGACCAGAGTTATATTGACCTGGACAGTACTGAGCTTGGCACTCCGTTGTTTTCGCTTGTATTATTTAAATGTGATAATAATTCATTGCAGGAGCTTTGGGATTCTCCAATTCCAAACCATGGGGGGTTTAACAGGTTCTCAATGGAAAAATGGAAATATAACGGAACATCATATATATGCTGTAATTTTTATGATGCCCGCAGCGGCGGCTACCTTGACTATAATTACTTTTTTGTTGACGGTATAGAAAATAAACCGCATCTGCTTATGACTTATGAGGGCATAAATTATAAGCGCAGCCTTACTAATGTTAATAATGACAAATTTCCTGATTATTTGGAATATGTCTATTTTGACAATGGTGACAGGGTTTATAAAAAAGATGCAGTTCCTTTTGTGTGGGATATTAAAGCAAATATGTACGTTAATACGCGAAACAGAAAACAAACTCGCCCTTATTAGTTTTTTTTCGTATTTTTGCAATTCGAAACAACGGCCAAAACTATTTTGTGACAATCCGGCCTTAAACGTAATTAATTTTTAACTTATACTCAGGGAGGATAATGCCAGAGACGGATGTAATCGCTTCACCGATGTTAAGCTATTTTGAGAGCCTTAATTATAACTCTGATGTAATTAATGGAATTAAGGCCATCAGGAATTACGGTAATACCAGCGACGAATTAAATTCTTTATATTCAGGCGTTGGGATAAGAGATATTTCTGCCAGCGGCATAATAGAACTGAGAGGTGCTGATGTGCTTGATTATCTGCACCGGATTACAACTAATAGTCTTAAAGAATTACAGAAAGAAAAAATTACCCGGACTATTTTTACTACTGAAAAGGGCAGAATAATTGACACCGGTACCATACTTAACTTTGATGATCACCAACTCCTGGTTTGCAGCGCTGAATATAAGGTTATGGTTAAAAGATGGATAGATAAGTATGTTATTTCAGATGATGTAAAAGTCACTGATACTGCAGGCAAGTATGTTTTGCTTGAATTATGGGGCAAACAGGCTAACTCATTTATGATGTTTATTTGCGGCAATGTTGTTAATAACATTGGCGAGAATAGTTTTAAAGTAATAAATGCAGAAAATATGCTGTTCTTTTTGGCGCGTATTACTGAAAGAAATGGCGCTGAAAAATTCTGGATAGTTGCTGATCCGGAAAACGGACTTAAACTTGTACAGTATATGATGGAAAATCACGGACCGTACGATTTTAACCTTGTTGGTGAGGATGCTTATAATATTTACCGGGTTGAACAGGGCCTGCCATCGGTTCCTTATGAACTGAATGATTCGGTTAATCCGCATGAAGTAAAAATGCTGGACCTTATTGATTTTAAGAAGGGATGTTATATTGGACAGGAAGTTATTGCCCGGCTTGATACTTATGAAAAGGTAAAAGGCTATATGCTGGGGGTAAAATTTTCTGAAAAGGTTGAAAACAATGGCGGCTTTCAGCTATTTAATGAGGATGGGAACGAAGCAGGCAGGGTAACCTCACTGGCATATTCAGAAAAGCTTAAAAAGAATATTGGACTGGCTTTTATAAAAAAAGCTGATGCTGTTGAGGGCAAACACCTAAATGCCTTGGTATCTGATGGAAAATCTGTTCCGGTAACTGTAAGCAATCTGCCGTTCAGGAAATGAAAATATATACAAAACAGGGCGATAAAGGCGAAACAGGACTGTTTGGCGGTGACAGAGTCTCCAAATCCTCGCTGCGTATTGAAGCGTATGGAACAATTGACGAGTTAAACTCGTTTATAGGATTGACGATAACAGAATTACTGAATACGGAAGTTAAAGAGCTTCTTCAGGGGCTACAGTCACAGTTGTTTATTGTTGGCTCAGACCTGGCTACTCCTGATAACGAAAAAACCCGGAAATATAATATTCCGCGGGTTACTAATGCTTTTGCTCTTGAAGCTGAAAAAGCAATTGATTATTTTGAGGGTAAGCTGGAAGAATTGAAGAATTTTATACTTCCCGGCGGCACAAAAAGCGCTTCGCTGATGCACATCTGCAGGACAATATGCCGCAGAGCCGAAAGGCGGGTAGTACAGTTAAGTTCAGCAGAAGAGATAAATGGCAATATAATTATGTTCTTAAACAGGCTATCTGACCTGTTATTTGTTCTTTCGCGTGTTGAGAACGCTGAAGCAAATTTTCCCGATGTAATCTGGAAAAATCAGTAGGTTATACGCAATAAGCAGTACGCAAAAATTTCCGGTTGATTTTCATTTTTTTTACCTGCTGCATACTGCCAATTGCATACTTGTATTTAACCGGGGGTGAATTTTGGTTTCGACGGGGCTAATAAAGCTTGGAATAGCACATCGTGTTCCCGGAACACACGTTAATCACCGGATCAAAATAATAACTGGCGAATATAACTACGCCTTAGCTGCTTAATTTTATAGCAGCCATTCTCGTTAGCTACTCATACCGGGCTAATGTTGAGTGACGTTTAGGTGTGATATCTTTTAATGATGCTTGTGCGTTAAAAGTGAAACTTTAATAAGATCGTTTGATGCGGGTTTTGTTTATGGTGATGCATCAGATTAAAAAACAAAATAAACTATATGTGTAGAAGTTCTTTGCCAGGTAGCTTCGGACGCGGGTTCGACTCCCGCCACCTCCACTCAGGCTTCGCCTCACTATTGTTCGGCTATGCCCCGACAGGTCAGATATGAATATATGTTAGTTTAACTAATATTTAATTAGCGAAGCCGGAATGAATATAGAATGTAAAATGCACTATCGTTCGGCTACGCCCCGACAGGTCAGATATGAATGTAATTAGTTTAACTAATATTTAATTAGCGAAGCCTGAAAAACCACTATCGTTCGGCGAAGCCTGAACGCGGCGAAATTCCGAGTCATTAGGGAATGAAATCGGAAATATCTATTTTCTTTGACTTTGGATCCCAAATCTAAATTTAGCAGATGAAATCTTCCTAATGGGGAAAGTAATATGTATTACTACGTTTATATTCTGGAAAGCCTGAATTATCCGGAAAAGTATTATACCGGGTATACTACAGATATAAAAAAACGATTGGTTAAACATAATGAAGGAGGAAGCATCTATACATCTCTGTATAAACCATGGAAAGTTAAAACTGCTATTGCGTTTAATGACAAAGAAAAAGCAATACATTTTGAAAAATATCTTAAAAGTCATTCCGGGCGCGCATTTGTAAAGAAACATTTTTAGTAATAAGTTTTAAAAATGCTTCAGCTCCTTTAATAATTACCAATCACGCAAATGGCTGAAGATCCAACTCCGTTTAAATAATTACATTCCCATTACAAATTTCCTTTTGGTATTATTATATAAGTATTATTTTAAATGCAATAATTATGGGGGCATAATTTAAATAGTACAGTTATAGTGCATGATTGTAATAATCGTGGCTTGTATATATTTAATTATGAATTCTTCATACCCTTTGTACACCCCATAATATTTTATAGAGTTTTGTACGACTGACAGATTTATAAGGCGATGGCAGAAGCTAAAATGAAAAAAGAAATGAAGGAAGATATTAATTCAGAAGTTGCTTAACTTAATGTTTATTTTCCGGGGTATGGATCAAATGGGGATGAATTATTTTTATGAACCGCATATTTTATTCTGCTTAATAATGTGATAATTTTAATGCCGGAGCTTATAAGCACCAGAACAATATAGTGATACCTCATTTTTACATTTACTATTGGTGGAGATAAACCAGATGACAAGCTTTGATATAAATATTACAAATCGTGAAAAATGGTTGATAATTATATTGAGAGAATTTGATTTTTTGTATATAAATGGTTATAACATCTCAAATATAGACCTCTATGATAGAGAATCATCTGTTACTTATTATTCAAAGAAGAATAAAAGAGAGATACTTATTATGTGGGCTGATTGGAATAAAATTTATGTTCAAATAACAATAACCAATTCCTGGTTCTGGGAAAAAGATACTATTAATGTTCATGATATAGCCAGAAAAAATCCATTCAACATAGAAATTCCTATTGATGTTCACGATAATAATTACGGAGATATTATAAAAATCAATGCCGACTTTATTAAAAAAAATCTTATGGATATTATTAGAGATGATAAGTGGGTTGAAATATAAATATCTTAGAAAAAGATGTTCATAATTAATTATAGTGGAAAAATTAAAATATTGTTTAAGGACTTAAATATAACCTTTTAGTGAGGCGTAATTCTATCGATACCAACGGTTTCGTCCTCTCTTTCATACTGTTCATTACGCTCCTTATTGTAAGCATGCTGCCGGGATTGATAACATTTCATTTCTTTCTTGGCAATATGGAGGGTAAAAAGGAGAATCATGAATCTGCCAGTTCTTATAATTATGTTTCTGATAATCCAATACGCCTATTTGATAGGTGAATACTTTTAAATATTGCTATAATCTTTCATAGACGAAATAGGGTCTTTTGATGAAGAATATAGTGAATGGTTTGCGAAAGATGTTGGCCTTGTTAAAAGAGCAAATGTATATTATACTAATAGAAGTATTTTATTAAGAATATATATAGTTGCTAAAGATACTGAACATAAATGGAGTAGGAACAAACAAGTTGGTAAAATAAGAAAAGGTAGTCCAGCAGATAAGTTTAATAAGCAGGTTAAAGAAGTTCAAAAGAAAAGGCGTAAAAAATGATAAGAAATATTTTATTATTTGTAATACCATTTACTCTTATAATAAGTTCTTGCAATTTAGATTATAAACATGACAAAGAAATACACTACAATAATGATTATTTCCCTATACAGAAAGGAAACGTATGGGAATATTATTCTAATAAGTACTCTAAAATAATTTGTGTTAAAAACGCGATCCAAAGAGATAATTATAAATATTATTTATTTGAAGAGAGGAAAGTATACGATGGAGTGACAGGACCTGCATTGAGTAGATTACTTCGTTGTAATAAACAAAAGAATATTGAGGTTATTAAGTATGGCCATAATAAATGGTTTGATAGTGATAAACCACAGGTGATTTGGTATAAATTTGATGCAAATATCGGAGAATCCTGGGTTTCATGGGATTCTAGTGGCAATATATCTGTTAATGGTAATAAAACTCACGTTTACAAGATTACATTATTATCAAAAACAGATACTGTAGTTACAAAAGATACTACTTTTACAAATTGCTATAAATTTTTTATCGACGATGTATATTCTTCTGATGATGAATATATTGAGTGGTTTGCTAAAGATGTTGGCCTTGTAAAAAGATCAAGCGCATATAATTTTAATAGTGGTATTTTATTAAGAACATATAAAGTTGCTAAGTAATAGTTGTTAAAAGAAACTTTGCTGAAAGCTGCACTTTATTCCGGGGGTAAACTACTAATGGTTTAATAAACAGAAAGAACTAAGGTTAATATTTATTTCAATTGTATTTGTAATTGATGAGCTAAAATTATGCATTATAAAATATCACTTTATTTGTTTGTTATATTTACTTATAGCAATATAGTTTTATGCCAGGAATTTAAGAATGATACGTTATTTGTAAATTATCTGAGTGGTAAATGGTATTCTTATAAATTTATACCAGGTGATATATCCAACATTGGCAACGAAGAAGCATCTGCTTTTTTAGGCAGAAATATTATCTTTAAGAAAAGTGAGGCTTGGATATGGGGAAAAAAATGGAAATACCTTCGTACAAGTTTAAAAAAATTGATTTTGCTTCTAATCTAGACAATTACTGGAGAATGGATTATAATAAACTGAAAGTAAATGAGGACAGTGTTATCCTTTGTGAAATTAAATACTCTAAGTTTCCCAAAAGTTCAGATATATCTGTTCTTTATATTCTATCTAATGGGGAAATAATATATGTTGAAGACGGAATGTTTTTCTTTTTGAAAAAAGAATAATTATCAAAGTGAAATACCCAAATTAGGGATTTGTAAATCGACAAGGTTCATTATACTGCGTTAAAATTTTATAACTCTCAAAAGTTCAGGCAATAATGAGCCGGGAGATTTTTCATCTTAAAAAAATATTGTAATCAGGATGCTGGTTTCGCCCTATCCTTCATTCTGTTAATTACGCTCCTTGTTGTAAGTATGCTGCCAAGATTGATAACATTTCAGTTCTTTCTTAGCAATATGGAGGGTAAAAAAGGAGAATCATAAATCTGCCAGCAGCAATTAGGGTGTATCCAATGAAAAGTATACCTTTACAGGTAAAGAAAGAGACGATGAAACAAATTATGATTATTTTGTTTCAAGGTATTATAGCAGCAGGATAGGGAGGTGGCTGGGGGTTGATCCGCTGGTGGAGAAATATACCATATGGAGCCCTTATAGTTATTATATAAATGACCAATTAATAATAATTGACCCGAACGGGAAAGAAATAAAAATTAAGCAGGTGAAGGACAAAAATGAAATATTAAATATATAATAACTTATACTGCAAGTATTAGACTTGGAAATTTAGATAATTATGCTAATTTGAATATCAGCAAGAGAGATTTGATGCTTCTGGCACAGGATATTGAATCTGAGCATTTCCGCATCCCTGAGCATTAATTTGGGCATAATGCAGGCTTAGCCCATTGGGGTAAAGAATGGTTTGGAGGGGAAAATTTTTCCGGAAAAGAAATCACTGATGATAAGGATAATTTAATGCAAACTAGTGAACATTCTTCGGGTAGAAAAATAACGCAAAAGCAAATTATGAAAATTATTAAATATAATAGTAAAAAAAGATGAAACTAAAATTTCATAAAATTTTAAATATAATACTGTATTTAATATTAATTATTAATATTTCTGTATCATATTTATTCTCTCAAGAAAAAGATAAAGCCGAAGTTCATTTTAATCTTAGTGATGGTTTTATTAAAAATGAAAAAATCGAAATACTTATGGTGAATAAAGATGGCCGAAAAAAAATATTCTCTGGAAAATTGGACCGAATTGATTCAGAAGAAGTAAATTGTTTCATCTGTCAAATTAACAAAGGCGAAGTTACTACCTTTGAATTATATGCAAAAGATAGAAAAATAAGTATTTCTTATAGTGTAAAGATAACCAGAACCCCACTAGTCACAATAGAAGTATCAATATCAGATGCCGGTTTTCACGTGCTATTTAGTGATAAGCGTTTCGTGTATAATTAACAGGTTGGTTTAAAGAAACGTGCCTTTTGATAGAATATGAATAAAGCAAATTGTTTAATTTAACAATTATACATCTAATTTATTTAGCACTGAAGCGGAATTATATGCTGGACTCATTAGCGATTGCATGAATAGATTCTATCGAACTGAAGAGAAGCGTGCAAAGGCATGAATGTGAGAAGAGGGAGGTTAGGAAACTTCATAGAAGCTATCTTAATTGTTTTTATAAATTATACATATTTAAATTTTATACTTCCATTTAAAATAGTTTAAAAATTGTGTGCTTTAAGAACAATCACGGTTTTGCCCTCTCCTTCATTCTGTTCATTACGCTCCTTGTTGTAAGCAGGCTGCCGGGATTGATAACATTTCCGTTCTTTCTTGGCAATATGGAGGGTAAAAAAAAGAATCCTGAATCTGCCAGCAGCAATTAGGGGGTATCCAATGAAAAGTATACCTTTACAGGTAAAGAAAGAGACGATGAAACAAATTATGATTATTTTGGCACAAGGTATTATGGCAGCAAGGCTGGTCTCAAAACACTATATAACAAATATTTAAACTATATGAAAAAATAGGAAAAAATATGTGGAAGATATTATTTTGTGGAATTCTTCTTTTGAATTTATCATGTTCATCCTTATCCGATACTAATTTTATATCACGAAAATTAACAAATAGTAATATGCTCAAGTGTATGTCTGATTTTATAGCCGAACATCCGGATAATAGTATTTATGGATTGTACTTTATACGCTATACTCGCGATTCCAGTTATTTTATATTTATAACTCACGCTCCTAAAAAAACTGTTATTTATAACAATAAGCCAGACGATTTTATAAAAATTGATAATAAATTCATAATTATAAATTATGGATTAAATAATTTGCAAAATTATGATTCCAGTAAAGCTGTTCAAATGATAAATAAATTAGAAGAAGAAGGGATGCAATTTACTTCAGAAGATGGTTTGTTTTCGCCATCTGCTATAATGATAATTATAAGCGATGGAAAATGTTCAGTACGTGAGACCGGTTTTTCATTATTTGATATTCCAACTTCAAAGGTAATTGAGGATACAACCGGTATACATTATTATATCCCAAGTTTGGAGGAATTACAGGACACAAATCGTTCAGAAGATTATACGCCAAGTATTGAGGAACTTCAGGACACAACTGATTTAGAAGATTATACCCCAAATAGTGAGTAATTGCATAATCATAATTAGGCATATTATATACAAGAGAGATGAAATGGTATATCCAATGAAAATTATAAGTTTACAGGTAAAGAACGTGACGATGAAACAAATTATGATTATTTTGTCGCAAGGTATTATGACAGCAGGATAGGGAGGTGACCGGGGGTTGGTCCGCTGACTGAAAATATACCGGTTGAAATCCGTATAATTATTACTTCACAATGAAGATAAAACAGAAAACAAAAATATCGGGAAATGTATCTATGAGATTAATATTTGTATTAATGATGACAGCTATTTCTTATGGACAGACACTTCCAACTAAATGGTATATTGATTTAGATAATGATTCTATAAAAGATAGAGTTCAGTTAGTATTTGATGATTCAACTTATTTTCTTAAAATCAATACTATGAAAATAAATCTGAATAGCTCTGTAGTTGAAACTATTGCAGATGAAAAGAACAAAGACAATGTGCTAATAATAGATGATATTGATAATGATAAAGAAAAAGAAATAATTGTAAATATGGAAGACCCAATATTCTACAATAAAAGTATTTTAAAGATATTTAAAGTAAAAAATAAAGAGATTGTTGAACAAGCGTTCTTGCTTGATTATGAAGAGAAAACAAATGAGATTATATCTTTTGGCAAGATAGTTGTTTATAACCATTATGATAAAAGCCTTTATATAAAGGTAGGAACCCATATAGTTCAGGCTGTTAATAATGAGACTATGTTTTATCATAAAATTATATTACTAAGATGGAATAAATATACTGGATGTATGATGCAATATGGCGAAAAATATTATAAGGATATTAATTATAAATATTTAAACAAAATTATATGGGATCGTAACAATTAATATAATTTTATAATCTCATCAACATATTTCCTTTCAACCACCCTGTAAGCTGGTTTGTACAGCCGTTCGTATATTTCTGAATGGTGTACCGCAGGGAGGCCTTTTGCCAAAAGCTCATTAAAAAATTTATCCATCTGCTCTGCCGAAAAATTAAACATACCTTCTGCTGCCAGTTCGCGTGCTTTTTTGCGGTATAACATAAACGTATCTTTTGAGCCTTTATAAGTGTTTGCCGTTTTTATAAAAGCCTCAAGCAATTTTTCAGGAGAATAACTTTTTTTGATATATGGACGCAGGTTTACCCTGATTATTGCACTGTCAGGGGAGAGAATAGTTATAAGTTCATCTTTTATATCCATGTCCATAGTTTTTAGTTCATTTTCCATCCATGCACGTACGGCAGATGTATCTTTTACTGCGTGTTCACTGCCAAATGAAGCCTGGTGGATGAACTTATATAAATCCTGCACTTCCATTTCAGGGTGGAGTTTTATTTCGTTTATTAAGACAGCTTTAATATTTTTTTCATCATTATTATTCGCAGACAAAACAGATGCTGTTAACAGCAGGATGAATAAACAAATATGGCTGGTATACATAAATTACCCCATAACTTTAATCTTTGTTCAAAGTTAATTTACTGATTTTTATTAAGCATTGCTGTTTTATAATAAGAAAAAATGTTTTGCGATATCTGAACGTTTGTAAAGTCCCACAGATTAGTATTTATCTGCTGCATCATTAGCATTGTTGTTATCCCGGGTAACTGCGTAAAAAAAATATGGTAAAAACTAAATGTGTTATAAAATGGAAAAAGAGGAGGTCTTCTGTCAGGGTATAGCAAAAAGGACCAGTATTAACCGGCCCTTTTGAGTAACAATAAGGTTAGAAAATTCTGTTACCAGAATTATCTCTTCCGTCATCAACGTTTCTATCCTGTTTTTGCTGATAGTTGTTGAATGAATACCTGAGAGAGATGCCATAGTTGGGAGTATATTTTGCTGTATACTTGTTATATGAGTAAAATGAAGGCGCCGTGGTTTTTGAGGTTCCGTTTTGCCCTTTGAATATATCCTGTGCATTAAAGGTAACTTCCAGTTTTTTGTCAAAGAAATTCTTTCCGACAGAAAATCCTGCAAACGTTCTTGAACTGTTATAAAAACGATCATCAGTGGTTTTGGGAGTATACGAAGCATACACAGAAAAGGTTACATCATACCAGAGTTTCAGGCTTAAATAGTCAGTCATTCTGAAAGAGCCTCTGTCTATTGCATACTGGTCATTAAGATACCCGGCATCTTCTTTCATATAAGAATAGCTAAGAGATATATTAAAAATCTGAAGCCAGTCAGGCAGTTTAAAAGGCATACCGGGGCCGTTCATAATAGGAATGTTTAATTCTGCTCCATAAGTTTTTGTCGATGTAGCATTTACATAAGAAGTTACAAAGATACTGTCATTTCTTACTGTATTAAACGAAACTACGTTGCCTGTCGTACGTGAGTAGTAAAACTTCAATAATGAGCTGAAAGCAAGTTCAAATATGTTCGTATAAGTTGGTTCAATACGTGAGTTCCCTCTTGTTTCACTGTTTGGCCCATAAACAAAAACGAATGGATTTATCTGATCCATTCGGGGCCGGTTTATTCTGCGTGATGCATTAAATGAAACCTGGTAAAGAGGAGATATGCTATAAGCTACCGAAAGAGAAGGGAAAAGGCTCAGGTAATCGTTATTAAAAGTTTCATTTGTAACTTCCTGTGTTCCTTCTGCAAAAGTTTGTTCAAGACGTAAACCGGCTTTTACATCAAAGATGCTTATTTTTCTTGTATATGTAATATAGCCTGCATGTATTGTTTCATCGTATTTAAAAATATTACTTAGTCCAAGACTGTCACCCCATACATCTTCTATATATAAGAAGTTTTTGTTGGTATAATCATTCTTCCTGTTTCTATACGTAAGCTTGTAACCAACCTCAAATTTACCATATTCATCAGTTGGGTTAACATAATCAGTTTTTAGTATGAAAGTATTGTTCTTTTCGCTCTGATGGCTCATCTGGTATGAAGGGAAATCTATTGTATAATTATAATGTGAGATAAGGTCTGTACCGTTAAAGTTATCCTGATTTGTGAAATAAGCATCTGTAGTAAATTCATGCCCCTTATTATTAAACTTGTGTTTGTAAAAACCGGAAGTCGAATAATTCCCATATTTATAATTAACATTGGACTGAGAATAATAATTGTATATTAACTCCCTACTTATATTAAAATTATCTGAAACTGATCCATTATCATTTGAAAATTTCATCAATCCGTAATTAGCTGAAAAAGATAAACTATTCAATGTATCCGGGTCATAATCAATTCCCAGGTTATACCCTCTATAATTTCCATTAGTACTGGTTGTGTTTTTAGATATTATCTCATGTAATGCATCGCTGTTGTAATTTATTCTATCAGCATCAGAAGAGCCGCCAAATTTACCCAGAAAAGTAAATGTAGATGCATTTATACTGAAATTATTCTTCCTGTAATTAAGCATCAGATTTGCCATCCCAACATTACCTGTTGAACCATATATAGTAGCTGAGCCGCTGTAGTTATCAAAAACATTTTTCTTTGTTATTATATTGAGTATACCTGCTCCGCCTTCAGGGTCTTCTTTGGCTGAAGGTACTGTAGTAAGCTCAACTTTTTCAGCATAAGAGGCAGGCATCTGGCTAAGCAATTCATCGCCCATCTGAACAGGATGGCCGTCAATCATAATATTAACAGCACTGTTCCCACGTACACTAATCTTTTTGGAGGTTGGGTCAACATCTATAAGTCCTGTGTTTTTTAACGCGTCTGATACAGATGCATTATTTCCGGGAACTTTATCAATGTTTATGATAGTCTTATCCAGGGAATATTCCAGCATAGGCTTTTGAGCCTTTACTTCCACATCCCCAAGCTTAACTGCTGACTGGCTTAAGAATACCTTCCCAAGACTGCCTTCTTTAAGTGCATCAATTGTTTTGGTATTGTAACCTACCATAGACAGTTTAAGAATTACATCCTTATCTCTTATATTTTTTATTTCGAATTTGCCGGTGCTGTCTGTAGCAGTACCGGTTATTAGTCTTCCGTCTTCTTTTGAAACTATAACAGCGTTTACTCCCGGAAGAGGATCTCCGCTAATTGAATCTGCAGCAAAGCCGCTTAAAGTTTTTATTTGTGCAAATGCATCTCCAAAAGTAATGCAGGTAATCAAGGCAAGCACAAAATAGAAGTTCTTCATGAATAATATCCTTATCAGGTTCTTCTTTTAATAAGAAATACCGGTTTTGAGTTTCTGAAATGTAACCCCTGTACCCCTTTGCTTAAAATACCAGGTGCAGACAAGCTAATGAATACATTGTAAAAATATGTAAATGATGCAATAATAATCCACATAATTGTGATGAAAGAAAATTACCTATGGTAAACGGGCGTTGGTGATTTCTTGTTAATGTAATTATTAACCTTTACCTTTTATAAAATTTAATTAACATATTCAATGGAGTATAAAATGTACCATCCGCGTTTTACCGGCACTCATTATGAAATTGGGTTTAAGTTCGGGCAAATTCTGAAGAAACAGTATGTGGATTTTGATTCAATTATTAAACTGAAAGATTACCAGATAGACTTTGGTGTACAATCGGGAAAAATTCTATCACTGGTATACCCTGAGGTTTGCCGGGAAATAAAAGGTATTACAGACGGACTTCAATATAGCTACGAGAAATTTTCTGCATGGCTTTTATGTATGGCATGCTGCCTTAAAGGATGTACTGCTTTTTGCTTTAATAATGAAGGGCATATTGTATTTGGAAGAAACAATGACCTTCCGCCAGAATTAAAAAAATTAAGCCAGAGTATGCTATATAAACCTCATCACGGGTATTCTTTCCTTGGGAATACCTCTTCTATGGTTCACCTTGAAGAGGGAATAAATGAAAAGGGGCTTGCTGCAGCAATGACATTTGTTGTTCCGGAATTTATAAAGCCCGGCTTAAATTCAGTATTTGTAGTGCGCTATGTACTTGAAAAATGTGCAAATACAGAGGAAGCAATAACTGCTATTAAAGATATACCTGTTTCTTCTGCCGGGAATGTTTTACTTACAGATAAAGCAGGTGATATGGCAATAGTGGAATTTATTCCGGAGAAGATTAATATCAGGAGGCCTTCATCTGATGAGAAATTTTTAGCTGTGGCAAATGATTTTATTTCAAATGAAATGAAAGAGCATAATACTAACGGGCCGGATATCTATTCCTCACATGAAAGATATTTAACTGCCTATTCATCTCTTAAGAATATGAATACAAATGACAGTGTCAATTATACAAAAGATATACTGGCAGGCAAGTATGGTTTTATGTGCCAGTATGGAAAAGAAACAAACTGTGATACTATCTGGTCATCGGTTTTTGATTTGACTAAGAATAAGGCCTATCGTGCTGAAGGCAACCCCGGGAAAGTAAAATTTAGTGAAGATAACAGGCTCCGGTTGATTATGTCTGTTTAGTTAATTGTTTTAAAAACTTTAATTTTTTGCAGAAATTTTACAGAATTGCTTTATAAAACAGACAGGCCACTTTCAATATATACCTTGCTATTTGGCCTTTAATTAAATATTATTGCTAAGTAAAAATAAGTAAAACAAAGCATAAAGGCTTTTCCGGGGATGAAAACGAAAGTAAAACAAACGCAATTGAGAAATGCCGTGCGTTTTTATCTCATTAAAAGTTAGCATTATATTTTCTCTTTCTTTTCATCTAATTAATTAAACAGGGTTTTTTATTAATTGAGTTTATTGCTATTTTAAATGCCATTATGCACAAACGATAGCGCAAAACAAATAACAGGTATTTATATGAAAAATAAAACTGTGTTTTCATTCTACACTGCTTTGCTGATTCTTACTTTGCTTTTTCCTGGCAGAATAAATGCTGCGGATAAAGCTGCGTTTAATGGCTCTTTTATTCAGCCATGGCTTGCCGGTTCGTGGAGCGAAGAAAAATGGCAAAAAGAATTTGCTTCATTAAAAGAAGCTGGTATGGAATATCTTGTAATTGGCCCGCTTATAACATCCGCTCCCGGCGAGGTTTCCAAAACACTTTATCCATCTTCACTCCCAAACACTACTGCAGGCCCTTATGGTACAGGCTTTCTGGAAAGAGTTCTGAAGAATGCCGAAAATTCGGGAATAAAAGTATTCCTCCAGGTAAGTGAAAACGCACAATGGTGGACTTCTGCAAGTCATGATACTTCATGGCTCTTTCCCCAGATGAGGCTTGATAACGAGGTATGCAAAGAGGTGTGGACTCTTTATAAAAATAAATATCCAAATGCATTCCATGCATGGTATTTTACTTATGAAGAAAATAATGTGGCTCTTTCAGATGCGCAAAATCGTGATACTTATGCAGCAGCTATAAATATTCAGCTGGATTATCTTACTGCTAATAATATACGCCTTCCGTTTATGTGGTGCCCATATATGAATTCAGCAATGACTACATCTGATCAAAACAAAGATTTTTGGATTGATGTATTTTCAAAATTACATACAACTACCGGTGATATTTTCTGCCCTCAGGATTGTGTTGGCGCAGGCGGACTTAAGATTGACCAGGTAGATGAGTGGTTTTCAGCTTTGCGTAAAGCTGTTGATACAAAGCCGGGTCTTCTTTTCTGGTCTGATATGGAAACATTTGATCAGACTGATTGGACCTCAGCTACTGTTGACAGGCTGGTAAGGCAGCTAAAGATTGAAAAGCCTTATGTGGACGATTATATTACATTTGCCTACTGCCACTATCAGAGTCCTAATAATACAGTTTCAGGTTATCATCTTACATATCTTGATTATTTAAAAAATGGCGTGGTGGAAACATCTGCACCTGTTTTACCAGGGGCATTTACGGCTGTTGCTGATTCCTTTGGCAATGTAACACTTAACTGGGATGCAGCAACTGATAATATTGGAGTATGCGGATATTATGTGTATCGTAATGGAGTAAGGATATGGAAAAAACAAATAGGCAGGTATGATGGAGCTTCATCTATTGCTCCGCTGCCAACAACACTAAAGGATGGAAGCCTTAACCCTAATACTGAATATACTTATGAATTAAAAGTATATGACTTTGCAGGTAATATAACAACCTCAGAACCTGTTACTATAAATACCGGCATTTTTAATTACCTTGCTAATATAATATCTAAAGGGTGCTCTTATACAGTGTCACGTACAGCTGATTCTGAATACCCTGACACTGATAATAAAGAACTGACAAATGGAAGTACAGGACGAACGATATCGCATAAAGACCCAAGTTATGAAGGTGTTTATGATGCAAATAAAAATACCCGCTATATTGTTATTGACCTTGGCAGTGAACAGCCGGCTCAGCAGTTTATAGCGTATTTTTTATATGAAACATCATTTTCAGTTTCATTGCCATCCCAGGTTACAGTTTCAACCTCGCTTGATAATTCTTCATTTAAAACTGCCGGAAGTTTAAATATTCCCACTATTCCTTACGGTACAACAGCATCTTTAAACAAATGCATTTATACCTTGTCTGAGCCGGTTAGTGCAAGGTATGTTAAGTTTAGTGTAGCTCCATCAAGTGTCTGGACATTTGATAATGAGTTTGAAGTAAGGAACAGCAATGTATCAGCTGTAGATGATAATATTCTCAGTCCGGCTCTGTTCTCACTGGAACAGAATTATCCAAATCCTTTTAATCCCGAAACTGTAATAAAATATAATATTGCAAAAGAAGGATATACAACACTTAAAGTATTTGATATACTTGGAAGGGAAGTGAAAACACTTGTAAGTGAGAATAAACCTGCCGGCACTTACAGTGTGATTTTTAATTCATCTGAAGTATCCAGCGGAGTTTATTTCTACACTCTTACACAGGGCAGTTTACAATTTTCGAAGAAAATGATTGTTGTTAAGTAAAAAGAGGTATTTATAAAAGGCGGTTTAAATAAAGGGTTCATTTTTTAATTCATAACTCTAAACACTAATTAATTTTAAGAGGTTAGTAATGGTTGTTGTAGAATCTTACGCAATAGCTATCAGCATGTGTTTTATTACAATGTTATGCTGGGGCTCATGGGGAAATACACAAAAACTTGCAAGTAAAGAATGGAGTTTTCAGTTATTCTACTGGGATTATTCCATTGGCGTACTGCTGCTTTCCCTTGTTCTTGCATTTACGATGGGCAGCATTGGCACAGAGGGAAGAAGTTTTTTAGCAGATATTAGTCAGGCTGATTCGGGCAATATTTGGTCTGCAGTTATTGGCGGTATAGTTTTTAACCTGTCAAATATACTGCTTGTTGTAGCTGTTGATATCGCCGGAATGGCAGTAGCTTTTCCCGTTGGAGTTGGGCTGGCACTTGTTCTTGGGGTTATAACTAATTACGTCGCATCACCGGTAGGCAATCCTGCATTATTATTTATTGGTGTTGCATGCGTTGTTCTTGCTATACTAATAGATGCTTTTGCTTACAGGAAAATGTCTTCATCTAATAATAGCAAAATTTCAAGAGGACTTATTGTTGCAATAATTGCCGGTGTCCTTATGGGGTTTTTCTACAGATTTGTAGCCGCTTCCATGTCCGAAAACTTCATTAATCCGGACGCTGGTAAACTTACTCCTTATACAGCGGTAGTATTTTTTGCTATAGGCCTGCTGCTTTCAAATTTTGTATGGAACAGTATTATGATGGCAAAGCCACTTGATGGCAAACCTGTTAAGTATTCTGATTATTTTACAAAAGGCAGTGTTAAACTTCATTCCATTGGTATACTTGGAGGGGCAATATGGGGATTGGGAATGGCTTTCAGTATCATAGCTTCAGGCCCGGCAGGCTTTGCAATTTCTTACGGCCTGGGACAGGGTGCAACTATGGTGGCTGCTTTCTGGGGCGTTTTTATCTGGAAGGAATTTAAAAATGCGCCTGCCGGAACAAACAAACTTCTCACATTTATGTTTGCATCATTCATAATTGGGCTTGTATCTATTATTATTTCACGATTGGTTTAGGAGTAAAAAATGTCAAAGATATTTGTTATAGGCAGTTCTAATACAGATATGATTATTCAACTAGACAGGCTGCCTGTACCGGGGGAAACGATTATTGGCGGTAAGTTTTCCACAGCACCCGGGGGAAAAGGCGCTAACCAGGCAGTTGCCGCTGCCAGAGCCGGAGGCAGTATCACTTTTTTAAGCAGAGTTGGTACTGATATGTTCGGAGAAGAGGCGATAAAAGGTTTTGCTAAAGACGGCCTGGATATAAATTATATCTCCCGGGATATGAATGAGCCTTCAGGTGTTGCATTAATTTTTATTGGGGAAAATGGTGAAAATTCGATTGGGGTTGCTTCCGGAGCTAATGCTAAAATTTTACCTGAAAATTTAGAAAATCTGTCAAACATGTTTTCTGAAGGTGATATTTTATTAATGCAGCTTGAAATTCCGGTTGAGACAATTGAATATGCTGCTACTGTTGCATCAGAAAAAAATGTTAAAATTATTTTGAATCCTGCTCCTGCACAGCATTTGAGTGATGAGTTATTAAAAAAGATTTCAATAATAACTCCAAATGAAACTGAGGCAGAAATCTTAACAGGAGTAAAAGTAAATAATGATGACGATGCCCAAAAAGCAGCTGATATATTGAAGAAAAAGGGAGTTGATACCGTAATCATAACGTTGGGTTCACGAGGAGCATTTGTGTTTGATAATGAATTCAATGGGCTTGTTCCATCTTTTAAGGTTAAAGCAGTAGATACTACTGCTGCCGGTGATGTTTTTAACGGAGCATTTACAGTTGCATTGTCCGAAGGAAAGTCAGTTAAAGATTCAGTATTGTTTGGTAATGCAGCAGCAGCTCTATCTGTTACAAAACTAGGGGCACAGCCTTCTGCGCCGCATAGAGAAGACATAGAGAATATGCTTAAATAGACTAATCGACTACCTGTTATTTTATTAAGGGATATTGAAGAAATTATCAGTATCCCTTTTTTGTAAACCGATTCCTGTATAAAAACAAAACAGATGCAGTTGAGTGATAATAAAAATACTAAAAATTAATTGAGCATTATGCCGGAATGAATTATCCTATGGAATAATTGGCAGTATTACTGGTAGATATTATGAAGATTAACGTGAATTGTTTTTTGTTCCAGGCAGTTCCACAATGAATTTTGTTCCATGGTCATTTATTATTTTTAATTTCCCATCTATTTGCCTGGTAAGCCCTTTTATAAGCTCAAGACCAAGAGTACCTGTTTTCTTTGATGCCACATCTTCTGGTATGCCATATCCGTTATCTATAACTTCAAGTTTAATTGTTTCCTTTTCTTTTAACCTGATTAATAATCTTTTGTCAGTTATTTCTTCACTTCCATATTGTGGATTAAAAGCATGCTTAAATGTATTAGTTATTAACTCATTTATAATCATTCCCAACGGTATAGCTGTATCAACTGAGAATTTAAGATTATCAATATCGGTACTTATTGCGATACCGGCAGATTCATCCTTGAATGAGCTTTTTACATTGTTTAACAGTTTTATTATATACTGGTGAAATTCAACCTTGCCAAGGTCGTTATTCTGATAAATGTTTTCATGTACAAGTGACATGGAAAGTATTCTGTTCTGACTTTCGGTAAATAATTGAGCAACTTCCTTATCCTTAACTTTTCTCGATTGCAAATAAAACAGGCTGGAAATTACCTGCATATTATTCTTCACTCTATGATGTATTTCCTTCAGCATTACGTTCTTTTCTTCAAGGGAAGCTTTTATTTGCGTCTCAGCATTTGCTCTTTCTATTATTTCATTTTGAAGTAATTCATTTGTCTCCTGAAGCTGTAAAGTCCTTTCTTTAACCATTGCATCCAATTCAGAATAAAATGTTTTTAACTTAAATATCATATCATTAAACCTTATTGCAAATAGTCCTACCTCATCTTTGCTGTAAATCTTAGCCCTTGCGTCAAAATTTCCTTTTGCTACTTCACTGGTTGCCTGCATAATAGAATTTATTGGCTTGGTAAAAAAGATTCCAATTAACAATGAGGCCAATATCCCTGTAAAGAAAATAAAAACAATAATTACCAGTATTTCATTTTTTAACTGGGTCATATTGTTTCTAATAATGTTTGTAGAAAATCCCATAAATACCTGTCCTATTACATTTTTGTTCAGGATAATTTTATCTACAACTTTTATGACAGGGTAACTGTGTATATGTGCAATTTTGGGTGTTACAAATGAAGAATCAAGAATTCCCTTTGGGTATTTGTGCGAATAAAGAATTTTATTTTGATTGTTTACGATTATTATGTACGCAATATCATTGCTGTTTGCTATCGGAGCTATATCTTCTTTTAATGACTGCGGATCATTAAAAAGTACCGAAGATACTGCTGTTGAAGCGGCTATAGCACATATAGTATTTGCTTTATCTTCCAGTGCTGAAAATCTTTCATGCTCAAATTTATGTGGAAGATAAATAGCAAGAAATACTGCCAAAACTGAAAATAACAGAGTTAACAGTATTATTAATTTCGCTTTTACGCTATTGAACAGTTTACCGGGCATTATCATTTATTATTTTTGAGATTTTCAACAACCTTGAACTTAAAATTATTCCCTCATCATCAGCAGATTTTAAGTTAACTACTATCTTTGGTTTGTCCTGTTGTATTTCAAAACCTATACTGAAATAAGTATAAACAAGTGATGGGGAAGCACTTATTGTTAGAATTTTCAAATCTTTACAAATCTTATTAATTACCGAAAAATCTATTCCTCTTAAAGGGGCTATGTATATACAGTCAATAGAGTGTTGTAATATGAATTGCCGTAAATTACCTGTCCCTGATATTCCTATAGGTATTATGATAAAATCTACTTTAAATTGAGCTTGTTTTATTTGTTGTACAACCTCATTATAAACTTCAACTGAACTTCGCGTATTTTCATTATAGATTATTCCTATTGTAATACTTCCCTTCATATTAAATTCGCTGTTTAGCAGTAAAATTTTTGGAAGCAGTTCTCCCTGTAGTGCGGCAGGCACTGGCATTTCCTGTCCTGCAACATTGATGCTGAATAAAAGCCAAAAAATGGATGCAAATATTTCCATATTATAACAGGAATACTTTTTCATAATTAAAAAAGTTCATAACTGACTGAAAACACGTAACTTCTTCCCGGCATAGTAAATAATGCCTCTATGTGCTCTTTTCCTCCAGGGTATTGGATTGTATTGTTAAACAGATTGTTTATTCTAAGGGATAATCCAAAACCATTAATAATGCTTGAATTGCTGAAACTTAAAGCTGAATAATTAATAATCTTTGTTTTGACGTTTTCATATGTTAATCTTGATGTTTCGAAGATATACTCAAATGAGGCATTTATGTTATATATACTTCTGTAGAAACCGGCTTTTAATAAGTTGTCAGGCGAGTTTATCAAGTCCTGGTTATTATTATCCTTTCCTTTCTGCCATGCATACCTTAAATATCCACCCGATTTTTCATCTAATGTCAGATTTGCTTCCAGTTTTATCCCGGCGACGTTAATTCTTCCCGAATTTGTATAAAATGTGAGCCCGTCTTCAGGTGACTCTACTGTAGTTATAAAATTGCTTATTCTGTTAAAAAATACTCCTGCATTAATTGTAATGTTGTTTAAAGTCCTGTTATTCCAGTTAATTTCAAACGTTGATATTTCCTCCGGTTTCAAATCAAGGTTCATCTTATACCCGGAAGAGAAATCATTGTTGTATTTTTCATACAGAGTTGGCATTCTGAAACTTGTTCCCCAGAGCAAACGTATTGTATTATAATTGTCAGGAGATATTATGAATGTAATTCTTGGAGTTAACTTATCGCCAGTCTTTTGGTAATTATCATATCGTAAGGCAAGATAACAGGTCAGGTATTTGTTTAAGTTATATTCATTTTGTAAATAAAATGCGTATTTATTAAAGGCGAAATCAAACTTGGAATAAATACTGTTTTTATCTCTATATATATAATCTGCGGTAAAAACTCTTATGAGTTCAAGTCCGGCTGTAATTCTGTTGTTGGTAAAAACATCCCACAAGTATCCTATATCCGCACCGGCAGATTTTGAGTTATCAGAATCCCAGTTTGAAATTCCGCTGTAAATATAGCTGCCTTTAAAATAGTATTGATCATAATAAACGCGCGTCGTTAATATCTGGTTGTATGAAATACTATGCTCCAGTTTTGCCTCTGCAAAACTAAAAATGTCAATAGTGGGAGAATTAGTCCCGAAATCAACTCCATAGGGCATGTTTGGAACATCTTTTCTCCTGTAGCTTAACATTCCGGAAACTTCTAATTCTTTATACTTCATTGAAGAATAAAAACCGTATTTTTTCTCTCCATCAAGGTTTTCAACTATGCCGTTATTGGTTTCCGGGTTATCATACTTGCTGAAATAAAAATCACGCCCGTTATTTTGCCAATAATTTAGTGAAAGGTTTAAGTTAAAATTATCTCCATCGTTATAAGAAAATATTCCTGCCGCATTCCTTAAATTAAAGCTTCCTGTTTCTCCTTTTACAACCAGGGATACTGGGTCTTTACTTTTCTTCGGAACAATATTAATTATTCCAAGCATAGCATTTCCACCATAAAGAACAGAGCCGGGCCCTTTGATAACTTCAACTCTTTCTATATTCTTCAAATCAAACAATAATTCATTCAATAAATTAGAATTATATACGTTATCCGAAAGCTGGTGCCCGTCAATTAAAACCTGTATACGGCTGTTATAATCAGTCGGTACTCCCAGTCCGCTTATTCCAATATATTCATAATTCAAATCATTGCTCAGGTACATGCCTCCAAGGCTGAGTATTATATCTGAAAAAGTAGTATACCCGTACCGTTCAATTTCTTCACTTGTAATTATATCCAGAGAATAAGGAGACTCGTATGATAATTGTTTATACCTTGTTGCAGATTCAACATATTTATTTTGTGTTACTTCTTTGTTAAGTAATTCCTCTATATCTGTTTCCGTAGAATCATTACTTGTTTGGCAAAGTGAATCTGTCCAAAAAGACACTACTATAAACAATATGAATGAAAGATAATATTTCATTAATATATCATTTACTACATTATTGTAGAATAATGCGAATATTTATTTTGGGTAAATAAAAGCCCTGAATTAACATACCTGATTGCAAGATGTATGGTAATATGATAAACTTTTTTCTTTTTTACCATTAAAAATTACAAAGTTTTAACTGCTAATTAGCAATATAGCATACAGACAACTATATGCCATATTAATTTTCGGCAGTATTCTCTTTTTAAGTGATAATCGATAGAAAAACAATCTGTTTTAATAATGGAATTTCAAACGGTGGTTTTATTCTTTAATAACAAGCAGTCTATGGAATTGTTTCGTATTAGTATTGGAGAATAAACAGGTGCCCGGTTCAGGGTATTTTAAGGCATACCCCGGTATAAAAATGGTTATGAGTTTATTTGGTACGGGTTATTTTATCAGTAAGTGTTTGGTGTATATTTAAATAATTTTGGTAAAAGGCTTAAAATATCTTTACTTATAACAATATTTTTATTGAAATCGAGATGTTATTCACCTAAATTGTATTACTAAATGGAAAAGATTTCTTTTGTTAAGATGAGTGGGGCAGGGAATGACTTTATTATGATTGATAAAGATTCAAATCCTCACTTTAATCTTACTAAAACGGCAATAAAAAATTTATGTAACCGCAGAACTGGTATTGGCGCTGATGGGCTGATAACCATTCAGAATTCAGATGAGATTGATTTCATAATGGATTATTATAACGCTGACGGTTCAGGTAGTACTTTGTGCGGAAATGGTGCACGTTGTGGCATATTTATGGCTGGTCTTTCAGGCCGTGTTAAAAATAACAAAACTGTTTTCGTTCAAAATTGTGTAAATTATTCCGGCGAAATTCTTGATGAAAACAAGGTTAAGTTTAATTTGAATCCGCCCTCTGATTTTCAGGAGGGGATTTGTTTTACAGCCGGAAATAATTCTGTAAGTGCCTGTTTTTTAAATACAGGTTCACCGCATATTGTGATTAATATAAAAGATATCAAAAATTCTGAGGGACAGGCTTTCAGTTCATTATCAGATGTGCCGGTATATGACCTTGGCAGGGAGATTAGATATCATGACCTTTTTGCCCCTTCTGGTGCAAATGTAAATTTTATATCAATATCTGATAATAAGATTTTCATCAGGACTTATGAAAGAGGGGTTGAAGACGAGACTCTTGCATGTGGTACTGGTTCTGTGGCGGCTGCCCTTATTGGAAGTTTTATTTTTAATTTATCTGCACCTGTCTCTTTAATTACTCATGGTGGAGATGAACTTATTGTAAATTTTGTTAAACAAAACGATGAAATAAAGGATTTATCTCTTACAGGACCCGTTAAAGTTGTATTTACCGGGAAATTCTTTCTTAACAAGTTTATATAATTATCCGGAGAAGAAATGGGAAAAGTAATATTCTCAATACAATATGAAATTGCTGCTGCTAAAAGGGACGAATACCTTGGAGTTATTAAGGAACTTAAAAACCTTCTTAAAGCTGAGGGCCTGGAAAGTTATTCGGTTTATGAAGTTAAAAACAAACCTAATAACTTTGAAGAGATTTATACCTTCGTTTCCCCTGAAGCTTACGAGAATTTTGATGATGATCAGAATGAAAGATTAAACATTCTTATTAATAAGCTTAATGATTTTATGACTGATAATCCAACAAAATATACTACCCTGTACGAATTAACTGAAGTTTAAGAGATTGGCGGCAATTGCCGCCTTTTCTTTTTCATTGATGCTTAATATTTTTCTGTACTTCAATTTTAATTAAAACAATTTGATTGTTGTTTTAATGCACATTTCTTCTTATCCTATAAATAATACTTTCATTACTTTGCTGATATTCAGATATATTGAAATTATCATGTGTTATTCCTTACATCTGTTTCCCTGAAAGTAAGAAATGTTAAAATGTTTACCTAAAATATATGGTAAATATTTTCCCCGTTTGTATTTGCGGTTTTTTCAGTTTTTTTTGTTTATATTTTAAAAAAAATTTATTCCGGTACTCAATGTTCGAATATGCTGGCGCCTTACATATGCATTCCTCCTTTTCGGATGGTTCTGGAGAAGTTAAAGATATAGCCGGATTCGCAGATGAAGTAGGCCTTGAATTCATAATATTAACTGACCATAATACCCTCCGTGCTTTAAATGAAGGTTATGAGGGTTGGTATGGCAATACTCTGCTGCTTGTTGGTTGTGAGATAAATGATAAGGAAAATAAAAACCATTATCTTGCACTTAACGTAAGGGATACTTATTCTACCCGTATGTCCGCTTTTGAATATGTAAAAAAAGTCAGAGAAGACGGTGGAATTGGTTTTATTGCTCATCCGCATGAAAAAAGAACTCACATGAAAGAGCATCCGCCATATCCATGGGTGGAGTGGTCTACTAATGATTTTACAGGGATAGAGATATGGAACCATATGTCTGAATGGATGGAAAACCTTACTGAACAGAATAAATATCAGTCTTTTCTTCATCCGTTAAAGTCCATTATTGCACCGCCTGGTGAAACACTGGCAAAATGGGACGAACTTAACCTTTCCAGGAAAGTTATAGGTATAGGCGGCATTGACGCCCATGCGCATAAATATAACCTGCTCGGATTTCTTGAAGTCGAAATTTTTCCTTATAAGGTACTTTTTAAATCTATTCGCACTCATATTTTAACAGATGTTGAACTTATTCCCGGTACACCGCTTAATGAAGCAAAAAACATAATATATTCTGCTCTTAAAAATGGAAATTGTTTTGTTGCTAATGATTATCATTCAGATTCCAGGGGTTTCCGTTTTTTTGCTGATTGCGGGCATAAGATATACCAGATGGGAGATTCTGTACCCATTGGTGATAAAATAAAACTAATTGCTATGGTTCCGGTACTCAATGCTGAAATTCGATTGTTGCGCAATGGCAAGCAACTTGAGACTGTAAATAATAATGAAGCTGAGTTTATAGTTACAGAGCATGGGGTATACCGGGTAGAAGTATACCTGAATGGTAAAGCATGGATATTTTCCAATCATATCAGAATAGGGTTATAGAGCGAAATAATATGTGGAAACTTATTCCTGCCTTTTACAGCTTTCAACTGATATTCCGCCTTTAATTATTTCCAATTTGTTTAGTTACTTTTTGTCTGTTAAATTATTATCATTCAGTAAATAATTTACGGGGAATCATGCGCAAAATTATTTTTGATATAGAAACCTGTAGTTATCCTTTTGATACTCTTTCAGAAAGTCAGCAGGAGTACCTTCTCAGATATGCCGAAAAAGAAACTGATGAAGGGACACGCCTTCAGAAAAAAGATGAAGCTATCCGCTATATGAGTCTTTATCCCTATACCTCAAAAATAATTGCTATTGGTATTTATGATGTCCTGAAAGAAAAATCCTATGTCTGTTACGAAAGTAACATACCGGAAGAGCATTATGTTGAAGAAAAAAAGGTTTTATATAAAGGAATGACTGAACCTGAAATGATAAAATCTTTTTGGCGTATCTGCGAAGCATCTGACCAGCTTATATCTTTTAATGGTAAAACCTTTGACGCTCCTTTTATAATGATTCGCTCTGCTATAAATAAGATTAAGCCGGTAAAAAACCTTGTCAGTAAAAAATATGATTCTTCTTTTCATATTGATCTATTGGAACAGCTTACATTCTTTGGACTGGTGAGGAAGTTTAATCTTGATTTTTACTGCCATGCTTTTGGTATAGAATCTCCCAAATCAAATGGGGTGAACGGTATGGAGGTGAAAAATCTTTATGAAGCGGGCAGAATAAAAGATGTTGCGGTCTATTGTGGCGAAGATATATTTGCCACATATCAACTATATAAAATATGGAATGAATATATTAATATAAAAGGCTGACTGTTTTTAGCAATAAAGTTATCTCATTCACCGGGGAATTTTTCAGCCATTTTATCGAGAAGGCTGGTCATTAAATTATTGCAACCGGCAAAATACTGTTTTGAAGAGAGTATTTTATCTTCACTCTGGATATAGTTTCCCGGAACTAATTCATTTCGGCAGTTTTCAACCATTCCTTTTACTGATTCTTCTGTCACTTCCAGGTGAAACTGGATTCCAATTACTCTGTCTTTTAGTACAAACAACTGGTTTTTGCAGGCAACACTTTCAGCAATAAGCATTGCACTTTCAGGCAGGTTAAATGTATCTCCATGCCAGTGAAAGACTGTTATTTCTTCCGGAAATAATGAAAATAAATAATTATCCTTTGTCTTCACAACAGATTTAACAGGCATCCACCCTATTTCTTTTTCATTATTTGGAAAAACATCAGCGTTTAATGCTGCGGCTATTAACTGGGCTCCAAGACAAATTCCCAGTACAACTTTATTATTCTTAATTGCCTCACTGATAAATGCTTTTTCTTCTTTTAACCAACTTATTTTATCTTCATCATAAACACCCATTGGGCCGCCCATAACAATTAACCAGTCAAATGAGTTTTGCGGAGGGAGTTTATCCCCTCTGAAAAATCCGGTTATAAAATATTCGTGATTATTCTTTTTTAACCATGCCTCAATTATGCCCGCAGTTTCAAATGATACATGTTGAAGTATATGAGCTCTCATTTTATTTCCATTTTTAATATATGCCTGACAAATATAAAATATCTGTGTTTAAAATCTTTTCCTTTGGTACAGTTTTTCTTGCATAATTTTATAGCAATCAATTAAAAACCTATTATTCTAAGCTATTTTTGAGGAAAATACTAATAAAAATTTCGGCAGGTTTTAAAAATCATTATTTGTTCCTTTCAATCACAAATGTATAATTCTTATATTTGTTTAGCTATTTAGGATTCACTAATATATCTATTAAATACACAGATTGGAAAAGTAAATAAAATGAAAGAACCCGAAGTAAATCTTGACCTTGCACTTGAACATGGACTTACAGAAGAAGAATTTGAACGAATAAAGAAAATTCTTGGCAGAGTACCCACATTTACTGAACTCGGTATTTTCAGTGTTATGTGGAGTGAACATTGCAGCTATAAAAATTCAATAGCGCTTCTTAAAACATTGCCCAGAAGCGGGGGAAGGCTGTTGGTTGGTGCAGGTGAAGAAAACGCCGGTTTAATAGATATAGGTGAGGGTCTGGCTGTTTGCTTTAAAATTGAAAGTCATAATCATCCATCGGCTGTTGAGCCTTATCAGGGTGCAGCTACAGGTGTTGGTGGAATTATGAGAGATATTTTTACAATGGGCGCAAGGCCTATTGCTTCACTTAATTCTCTCCGTTTCGGTTCTCTTGATGATGCAAGAACAAGATTCCTTTTTGATGGGGTCGTTAAAGGTATTGGTGATTATGGCAATAGTTTTGGTGTTCCTACAGTAGCCGGTGAAGTTTATTTTGATGAATGCTATCATGATAACCCGCTGGTAAACGCTATGGCTGTTGGTATTGTTAAAAAAGAAAATGTGGCAAGCGCAGTAGCAAAAGGAAAAGGCAACGCAATAATGATTGTCGGCTCTTCAACCGGCAGGGATGGTATCCACGGAGCTACTTTTGCCTCTGAAGAAATATCTGAAAAATCTGAAGCTAAACGCCCTTCAGTTCAGGTTGGTGATCCCTTTACAGAAAAATTGCTGCTTGAAGCTTCACTTGAAATTATTCGTAAAGGCTGGCTAATTGGCATTCAGGATATGGGAGCTGCCGGTATAACCTGCTCTTCAAGTGAAATGAGCGCTAAAGGCGAAGCCGGAATGATAGTTAATCTTGATAAAGTTCCGCTTCGTGAAGAAGGTATGACGGCTTATGAAATTATGCTTTCCGAAAGCCAGGAAAGAATGCTTTGCTGTGTTAAAAAAGGATATGAAGATAAAGTTAAAGAAGTATTGGAAAAATGGGACCTGCACTGTGAAATTGTAGGTGAAGCTACCGATGACGGGCTTCTGCATGTACATTACCAGGGAGAAGAAAAAGCTGCAGTTCCGTCTTATGAACTTGTTCTTGGCGGCGGAGCCCCTGTTTATAAAAGAGAAACCAAAGAACCTGCTTATCTAAAAGAAACAAAAAGTTTTAATCTGAACTCAATTCCTGAAGTAACAAATATTGAAGAAGCTTTCTTAAAAGTTTTTGCTTCTCCAAACATAGCTTCAAAGAAATGGGTTTATGAACAATATGATTCTATGGTTAGAACCAATACAGTCACTGGCCCGGGCTGTGATTCTGCTGTTGTTTTAATAAAAGATACTAACAAAGCTCTTGCAGTAAAAACAGATTGTAATTCACGTTATGTATACCTTAATCCAAAAGAAGGAACAAAAATAGCAGTTGCTGAATCTGCCAGAAATATAGTATGCTCGGGCGGCATTCCTCTTGGAATTACGAACTGCCTTAATTTTGGTAACCCGTATAAACCGGAAATGTACTGGCAGTTTACCCAGGCTATTGAAGGTATGGGTGAGGCATGCAGATTCTTTGAAACCCCGGTTACCGGCGGTAACGTTTCATTTTATAATGAATCTCCTAATGCTGCAGTTTATCCAACTCCTACAATAGGTATGGTTGGTTTAATTGAAGACCTTAAAAATATTACTACTTCTTACTTCAAAAATGAAAACGACCTGGTATATGTTTTAGGAATAGATAATGAAGAAATTGGCGGAAGTGAATTCCTTAAACTTATACATGATAAAGTAGCAGGTGATTGTCCCAAAATTGACTTTAACATCGAAAAGAAACTTCATGATAGTGTGCTGGCTTTAATAGATAAACAGCTTATTAATTCAGCACATGATATTTCCGAAGGTGGTATTATTGCTGCTCTTGCTGAATGTTGTATAATTGATGAAGAAAATCTTCTGGGTGCCGAAGTAAATATTCCGGTTAAAACAAGAAAAGACCTTTCTTTCTTCTCTGAATCTCAGTCAAGAGTAATAATATCAGTTTCTCCTGCAAATAAGAATGCTGTTGAAAAAGTACTTGAAGAAAAAGGACAGCCGTTTATTGCTATTGGTAAAACAGGCGGCACTGCACTTAAGATAAATGATGGCGTAAGCTTTGACCTTAATAAACTGGCTGATTTATATTTTAATACTATCTCCCGGATTATGAATGCCTAAAAAAGTAAAAGAAAATAATAAATTTTCATTTACTTCTGTCTCTGATTACATACATAATATTTGTGGGAAATTCCCCTGGCTTGAAAAAGTAAAAAGTTTTGCTGTACATTATGGCGGCGGGCTTTATGACAGGATAGACAGGCATCATGTGTTTTTACTGGGCAGCGGCCTGGCATTTTCACTCTTTGTGTGCATTGTCCCGTTTGTATTAATTATCTTCTCAATAGCGGGCAGCCTTCTTGATTCAGCAAAAATGCAGTATCAAATAACAGCTCTCATTGATGCTGTTATTCCATATCACAGGTATTCCGCTTTTGTAAAGCGTATTATTTTTACCAGGATAAATGAAGTTATTCAGTACAAAACCATTGCAGGTATTGTGGGTGGTTTTGGTTTGCTTTTTGCTGCTTCCGGTTTGTTTAGCAGCATGCGCACTATCCTGAATACAGTCTTTAATGTTGAAAACGATATTCATTATCTGCTGGGCAAATTAAAAGATTTTGCCCTGGTATTTATGGTAATACTTCTCTTTTTTGCCACTACTATACTTATGCCCATTGTTGATGTTTTAAGGCAGGCTGCAAACCAGTATGAAATATTGGCTGTATTTAAATCAGGCATTTTTGAACATATTGCATTTTCAGTATTATCATTCCTTGTGATTTTGTTCCTTTTTCTGGTATTGTATTTTACTGTTCCGGTAGTTAAACTGCCTAAAAAAGCCAGTATGGTTAGTGCTTTGTGGGCGGCAATACTTTGGGAAGCGGCAAAACAGGTATTTGGTTACTATATTTATAATTTTGGTACCCTGGGGCAGATTTACGGTACCTATGCACTTATTGTTGTTGTAGCCTTCTGGATTTATTATTCTTCTGTTGTGTTTATAATTGGCGCTGAAATTGGCCAGCTTTACACTGAAAGATTAAAAAACCGGCTTTTATAACTCATTTCTTAATATTATTTTACCTTCTTTGCAGGTAATGGCGAAATGAATTTTTTCTCTCTGCCATTTTTAGTAAATTTAAAAATATTTCAATTGTATTTCAGGACTTAAATGAAAGAGTATCTCGATTTAGTTAAAACTGTTATTGAGCAGGGTACCCGTAAAAAATCTCGTACCGGCATCGATACTATATCTTATTTTGGAGCATTTTATAAGGTTGATCTTCAAAAGGGCTTTCCGCTTCTTACAACCAAGAAAATGGAGTGGAAATCCTTATTATATGAGGTTTTATGGTATTTATCAGGTGATAACCACATAAGGAATTTAAGAAAACACACAAAAATATGGGATGCCTGGGCTGACAAAGATGGCAATCTTGAAACTGCTTATGGGTATTACTGGCGTCATTTTCCAAGTGCGCAGAAGGACGCTGAAGGTAACTGGCAGGTAAGGGAAGTTGACCAGATAAAATATGTTATTGATGAACTTAAGAACAAACCATACAGCAGGCGCCTTGTTGTTACCGCATGGGAACCCGGCAATGCTACAACCAGTATACTTCCGCCATGCCACTATACATACGTCTTTAATGTTAATGATGGTAAGCTTAACTGCCACTTAACTCAACGTTCAGGTGACATTGCACTTGGCATTCCGTTTAACCTGGCTGCTTATTCACTGCTTACACAGGTTATTGCAAATGAAACCGGGCTTGAACTGGGCCAGTTTGCTCATACAATTGTTGACGCTCATATTTATGTTGGCGATAAGGGTACTCCAAATGAAAAATATGATCATCTTGAAGGATTGAAAGAACAAATTAAACGCGAGCCTTTGCCATTGCCGCAGCTTAAAATTGCAAAAAAGCCAATTGACGAACTTACTTTTGATGATTTTGAGGTTATTGGGTATCAGCACCATGACCGTATTAAATTTGAGGTTGCTGTTTGAGAAAAATTATAATTGCCGCTGTTGCTAAAAATTGGGTGATTGGCAGGTCAAATGGCGAGATGCCATGGCACTCAAAAGAAGATTTTCAGCATTTCAAAAAAACTACACTGGGTTCACCGGTTATTATGGGACGAAAGACTTTTGAGTCTCTTGGAAAGCCTTTAAAAGACAGGCTTAATATTGTTATATCCCGTAATAAAAATTATGCTTCCGGCTTTGAAGATGTAAGATTGGTTGGTTCACTTGAGGAAGCATACAGTATGTGTGAATCAGGGAATTATGAAAAAGTATTTGTCCTTGGCGGCGGTTATATTTTTAATGAGGCTGTTCATTCTGTTGATGAAATGATACTTTCTCACATGGATTTTGATGCCGTTGGAGATGTGTTTTTCCCAAAATTTAATGATGCTGAATGGGAAATTAGTGATAGAGATAGAAGAAACGATTTTGAAATAATTTATTACGTTAGAAAGAGATAAATGTCATCGAATATTATTAAAGTATTGCCTGATCAGATTGCTAATAAAATAGCCGCTGGTGAAGTTGTTCAGCGGCCTGAGTCTGTTGTTAAAGAATTAATGGAAAATTCTATTGATGCCGGGGCTAAAACTATTGATTTGATTATTAAGAAAGCAGGTAAATCTCTTATACAGGTTTGTGATGACGGTTCAGGTATGACAGAGGAAGATGCTGTTTTATGTGTTCGTAAACATGCAACCAGTAAAATTTCTACTTATGAAGACCTTGAGGCAATTTCCACTCTTGGATTCAGAGGTGAAGCACTCAGTTCAATTTCTGCTGTGAGCCAGCTTGAAATAAAGACCGAAAGAAGAGAAGATGAAGTAGGTACTGTTATCCGTTTTGAAGATAATTCTGCCTCCGGAACAGGAACAATTATTAAAGAAAAAGGCTCTTTTGCAAAAGGTACTATAGTTTCTGTTAAAAATTTATTCTTTAATACACCGGCGCGCAGAAATTTTCTCAAATCAGATGTAACTGAACTTAAACACATAATAGATACCTTTAATAAAATTGCATTAAGCCACCCTGAACTGGGCTTCAGGTTTTATAATGATGATGACCTTATTTATGATTATTCTGCCGGTGACCTTGATAAAAGAATAAGCCAGGTGTTTGCAGATAATATGCTCGATGCCCTCATTCCGGTTGAAGAAAGGACTGATTATCTTTCTGTTTTTGGTTATGCAGGCAAACCAACACTGCTTAAAAAAAGTAAAGGGGAACAATATCTCTTCCTTAATAACAGGTTTGTTGTAAGCAAGCAGATTAATCATGCGGTTTTTACTGCTTATGAAAATATACTTGAAAAGGGTGATTACCCTTTCTTTGTTTTGTTTCTTGAGCTTGATCCACACAAGACTGATGTTAATGTTCACCCATCAAAACTTGAAGTTAAGTTTGATGATGAAAAAGATATATACAATTTTGTTCTTGCAGTAATAAGAAAAAGCCTTGGTACGCATGACCTTGTGCCTGCAATGTCATTTACTGACCCGCTTAATAATGAAGAAAAACTACGCTTCAACAGCTTTAATCATGTGGAAAGAAACGATTTTTCTGACAGGCCATCATTTTCTGAAAGAAAATCTGTTGCAAGAAATGATTTTTCTGACAGGGAAATTGATATGATTTTCAGCGCAATTCCTGATAATGTTTCAAGAGTTCCCAAAGCAGACCCATCTGCTCCTCATCCATTTGAAAATGTTCAACAGGAAGAAAAACCTAAAGCGGAAAGCCGTGAAATCTTTCATACTACCCAGAAGTATTCTGATGCGCCAAGGGAAGAAGATCTGCCATTTCTTATACAACTTCATAATAAATACATTCTGTCGCAGATTAAATCCGGCCTGATGATAATTGACCAGCACGTGGCTCATGAGAGAATTCTTTATGAAAAAGCTTTGGGCAGAATGGAAGCTAATATGCCGTTTTCTCAGCAGCTTCTTTTCCCTCTTACAATTGAAGTTGATCCTGCTAGACAGTTAATTATAAAAGAAATTTATCCTATGCTGGTAAAGCTTGGCTTTGAACTTAAATTCTTTGGTAAGAATACACTTGTTATAGAAGGTGTGCCTGATGATATAAAGCCAGGCTCGGAAGAAAAAGTTCTTATGGAGGTTATAGATGAATTTACTTATAACCAGCGGGAAAAAAAGCTTGAACAGCGCGATAATATAGCCAAATCTTATTCATGTAAAACTGCAATAAAAGCAGGTGACAGACTTTCTGATAAAGAAATGCGCCTATTGATTGACCAGTTATTTGCTACTTCTATGCCGTATGTTTGCCCCCACGGCAGGCCGATTGTAGTTAAAATAACTCTGGATGAGTTTGACAGAAGATTTGGAAGAACATCCTAAAAATTCCCCGGGAAAACCCGGGCTTTTCGACCTTTAGACTATACTATATAATAATCTGTGCCCAAAAGGCATAAGTAAATACTATTCTTAATCCGGAAGAATAATTGCAAAGGAATAAGGTGTGCTATGGAAAGAGATTTTAAGGCTCAGAAGGACTCCTATTTTAACCGGGCTGAAAATGCTCCAAATACCGGGATGAAGTTTACTACGGTAAGCGGCAGGGATATAAATGTATTATATACTCCTGCTGATATTGAACATATAAATTACCTCCATGAAACAGGCTTTCCCGGTGAGTATCCCTATACCAGGGGAATTCACGCTAACGGGTATAGAGGGAAAATATGGACAATGCGGCAATTTGCCGGTTTCGGCTCGCCTGAAGATACAAACCAGCGTTTTCATTACCTGCTGAATCACGGACAAACCGGCCTTTCAGTTGCCTTTGACCTTCCGACTCTAATGGGCTGGGATGCTGATGCTCTTCTTAGTGAAGGTGAAGTTGGAATCTGTGGTGTATCAGTATCTTCACTTAAAGATATGGAGACGCTGTTCGACAAAATACCGCTCGATAAAGTATCAACATCAATGACAATCAATTCTCCAGCAGCAATGATTTTTGCATTTTACATTGCCGTTGCTCAAAAGCAGGGAATAGCACTGAACAAACTGCGCGGGACACTGCAAAATGACATTCTGAAAGAATACATTGCTCAAAAAGAGTATATATATCCGCCTCTTCCGTCAATGCGGATTATTGTTGATATGATTGAATACTGTTCAAAGGAAATACCCCAGTGGAACCCTGTTTCAGTCAGCGGTTATCACATACGTGAAGCCGGTTCAACTGCTGCACAGGAACTGGCTTTTACCCTTGCTGATGGTTTTGCTTATATTGAAGCATGTATTGAAAGGGGACTGGATGTTGATGAATTTGCCCCGAGGATCTCATTTTTCTTTAATTCTCATCTCGATTTTTTTGAAGAGATTGCAAAATTTCGTGCAGCAAGGAAAATTTATGCAAAAAGAATGAAAGAACGTTATGGTGCTAAAAATCCACGGTCATGGTGGCTTAGATTTCATTCCCAGACTGCAGGATGTACATTAACTGCACAGCAGCCTGAGAACAATATTGTAAGGACAGCATTCCAGGCGCTTGCCGCAGTACTTGGCGGTACCCAGTCATTACATACCAACTCGATGGATGAAACACTTGCCCTTCCGGGAGAAAAAGCTGTTAAAATTGCTCTCCGCACTCAACAGCTTATTGCTTATGAAACAGGTGTAATTAACACAGTTGATCCGCTTGGAGGAAGTTATTTTGTTGAATCATTAACTGACAGGATGGAAAAAGAAGCAAATGAAATTTTTGACAAAATTGACTCATTGGGTGGAGTGATACCAGCAATTGAAGCCGGATATTTTCAGAAGGAAATATCTGATGCAGCTTATAAGTACCAGGTAGAAGTTGAACGGAAAGAAAAATTTATTATTGGCGTAAACGAGTTTGTTGAAGAAAATGAGAAAATAGATATTCCCATTTTATCAGTATCACCGGAAGTTGAAAAACTTCAAAAACAGCGCCTTGCAGATATAAAACAAAGCAGGAATTATGATGCGGTAAAACAAAGCCTAACGGAAATAAAAAATGCCGCACTAAATGATAATAATTTAATGCCGGTGCTTGTAAAAGCAGCACATAATTACGTAACTTTGGGGGAAATGGTTGGAGAACTTAAGCAAGTTTTCGGAATTTATGAGGAAACTGCCATCTTCTAAATGCTACATACTTATTTAAAATTATTGCGGGTGCCCCAATGGATAAAAAACTCTTTTGTTTTTGTCCCGCTCCTTTTTTCCAGGCACCTGTTTGAAGCTGAATATTTTCTTCCTGCTGTACAGGGGTTTGTTATATTCTGCATTATTTCAAGTATTGTTTATGTTATAAATGATATTATTGATATTGAAGCAGACAAACTGCACCCTGTTAAAAAACTGAGGCCGCTTCCGGCAGGGGAAATAACAAAAAAACATGCCTCATTTGCAGCCGGTATATTGCTTGTTGTTATATTTATACCGCTTCTGTCTTTTAACAAAAATTTTATTTTTGCTGCTTCCGCCTATTTTATTTTAAATCTGTTGTATTCAACAGTACTTAAAAATATTGTTTTGCTGGATATATTCAGTATTGCTGCCGGTTTTATGCTAAGGATTATTGCCGGAGCTATGATTATAGATGTAGGAATTTCAAGCTGGCTTATCTTAACCACAATGTTCATTTCACTTTTCCTTGCCATAATGAAGCGCAGGTCTGAACTTGTTTTACTTGAACCTGAAGAACCTGCTTTCGGCGGCGTTACCCGTAAAGTGCTGGCTTACTATTCACTTAATTTTACTGACCAGATGGCTACTGTAGCTGCAGCCGGTGTAATTATTTGTTATGCACTTTATACTGTTTCAGCAAGAACAGTTTCTGCATTTAATACTGAAAATCTTATTTATACTACTCCTATAGTTGTATTTGGAATTTTCAGATACATGTACCTTGTATATATGAACCGGAAAGGTGAAAATACTACTGAAATTATTCTGACTGATATTTCTATGATTGTAACAGTAATATTATACATTATTACTACGACGCTAATCATTTATCCTTCACTTAATTCATGAGTACCGACCTGTTAATATTAATTGTTTTGGTATTATTGAGCGCTTTTTTTTCCGGCTCAGAAATGGCTTTTGTGGTATCAAATAAAATAAAGATTGAAGTAAGGTCGCGAAAAAAAAATATTGCTGCACAAAATGCACAGTTTTTTGTAACAAATCCACAGACTTTTTTCTCTACAATACTTATTGGGAATAATGTAATAAACATTGCATTTGCTTCAATAAGTGCGCTGGTACTTTCTTCGTGGTTTGGTTTTAGCGAGTTTTCAATACTTATAATATCAACACTTGTTATACTTGTTTTTGGCGAACTAATTCCCAAATATATTGCCGGCGAGCTTGCTGATATGGTTATACTGTTAACTTCAGTTCCGCTAAGGCTGTTAAGTATAGTGTTATACCCGCTGGTGAAAATTGTTTCCTCTTTTTCTTCGCTGTTTACACAATCAAAAAATGTTACTGAAGGAAGTATAAATTATCTCTTCAGCAAAGAGGATATTGAGTCCCTGGTAAAAGAGAGCCACGATGCCGGTATTGTGAATAAAAAAGAAAGTGATATAATAAATAAAGTTCTCGCCTTAGGTGATCAGCGTGTTTACGAATCAATGCGCCCGCGTACTGAGATTATTGGTGTTGAAATTGATAGCAGTGTGGATGAAGTTTTATCAGTATTTATAGATTCAGGTTACTCAAAGCTCCCGGTTTTTGAGGAAAGCCTGGATAATATAAAGGGTGTGGTTTTTGCTTATGACATTTTTAAATCACCGCAAAAGCTGTCTGATATTATAAGAGAAATAATGTTTGTCCCTGAAACAAAAAAGAGCTTTGAGCTTCTGAATGAATTCCTTGCAAAAAGAGCATCAATTGCAGTAGTTATTGATGAATTTGGAGGCACAGCGGGGATAGTAACTATGGAAGATATAATGGAAGAACTTTTTGGTGAAATAAGGGATGAATATGATGTTGAAGAAAATATCTGCCGTAAAACTGCTCAGGATACATACCTGATAAGCGGCAAGGTTGAAATTGATTTTATAAATGAAAAATATAATCTTAATATTCCTCTTGGGGATTACGAAACAATCAGCGGATACATAACCTATAAATTAGGAAGAATCCCTGTTCAGGGAGAAACCATTACCATAGACAATTTTACAATTCTTATCGCAAGGTCAAGCAATATTAAAATTGACCTTGTCAGGCTGACAGCACTGTCAGGTGAGGTTTAAATATAAAGAAGCGCAGCCATTATTTAGCCTAATCTATTGTAATATAAGCCCTTATAAGTATTTAATATATCATAGCTTTTGCTCTATCCCTTTTTTAACGTATTTTTGTACAATTCCTATAATAGATTATTGAAAGTTTACAGGTAAATTTGATAAATATTAGTATAGCCGGAAAAGATAAAAATTCTAAAGCAAGGGCTGGCAGTTTTGAAACAGATCATGGTGTAATACAAACGCCCATTTTTATGCCGGTAGGAACCCAGGGAACAGTAAAGGCTGTTAACCAGGATTTTCTGGCAAATGATATTAAGGCACAGATAGTTCTTTCAAATACTTATCATCTTTATTTGCGTCCCGGAACGGAGATACTTGAAAAAGCCGGCGGGCTGCATAAGTTTATTAACTGGAATAAACCTATTCTTACTGACAGCGGAGGGTACCAGGTTTTCAGCCTTACTGAACTGCGAAAACTTAAAAAGGATGGAGTGGAATTCAGGTCTCATCTTGATGGCTCTAAACACTTTTTTACTCCTGAAAAAGTAGTTGCAATTCAGCGCAGTATTGGTTCGGATATAATGATGGTACTTGATGAATGTACTCCTTATCCATGTGAATATGATTATGCTGTTAAATCTACAAAGCTGACATCAGACTGGGCTGTTCTTAACAGGGAAGCATTTAAAAAATCAGAGCCTCTATACGGGCACAGGCAGTTTCAGTTTGGTATTATTCAGGGCAGTGTATACAAAGATTTGCGTGAAAAATCAGCATCTGATTTATTGAAGATTGGCTTTGACGGGTATGCAATTGGCGGACTTGCTGTTGGTGAGCCGACCGGCATTATGTATGATCTTGTAGACTTTACTACTGACTTTATGCCTGAAAATCAGCCAAGATACCTTATGGGTGTTGGAAGGCCGGAAAACATACTTGAAGCTATTTCCCGTGGTGTTGATATGTTCGATTGTGTTATGCCTACACGTAACGCACGTAATTCAAACCTGTTTACATCTGCAGGCGTTCTGTCAATGAGGAATGCAAAGTATAAAGATGATTTTACAACTATAGATGAAGAATGCAGCTGCTATACATGCAGGAATTTTACAAAAGCTTATTTGAGGCATTTGTTTGTCTCCCGTGAAATTCTTGCACTTGAACTGGCAAGCATTCATAACCTTCATTTTTATCTTGACCTTGTTAAACAGGCACGGGAAAAAATAATTGAAGGTACCTTTACAGAGTGGAAAGAAGAAAAAATAAAAAAAGTAACAACTGGAAAAAATACAACGGAGGATTAATTGGAATATCTAAATGCTTTTATACCGTCATTAAAAAGCCTGGCAATGGCTCCGCCTCCTTCAGGCAATGGTGGTGCAGGTGGTGGAATGTTAAGCACCATAATAATGTTCGGCGCTATTTTTGTGATCTTTTATTTTATGATTATTCGTCCCCAGCAGAAAAGAGGTAAAGAAAGAGAAAAAATGCTTTCTAACCTGCAGAAAGGCGATAAAGTTGTAACAAGCGGCGGGCTTCATGGCGTAGTAGCCGGTATTGATGAAAAAACTGTACTTCTTGAAGTTGGTGATAAGGTTAAAATGACTTTTGAAAGAAGTGCAATTTCTGTAATACTTAATAAAGAAAAAGCTGCTTAATTTTAGTTTAACAATTTGGCATGCAGGCGCCTCCCGGCGGCTGCATGCGTTAAATACAGAAAGATAAAATGTTTATTTCAACGGAAGAAGCCATTGAAGAAATAAAAAATGGCAAGGTTATTATTGTTGTTGACGATGAAGACAGGGAGAATGAAGGGGATTTTGTTTGTGCTGCTGAATATGTAACTCCCGATATAATAAATTTTATGGTTACTTACGGAAGGGGTATGGTTTGCTGTCCGCTTACAAGCAGCAGGCTTAAAGAACTTGACCTCCCTATGATGGTTGATGACAACTCTGCACTACACGGAACCCAGTTTACTGTTACTGTTGATGCAATTGAAGGCACTACTACCGGTATTTCTGCTGCAGACAGGGCACATACAATAAAAAAATTGATTGAAAGTAATTCAAAAGGTTCTGACTTTGCACGCCCGGGGCATATCTTCCCGCTGCGGGCTTTTGATGAAGGCGTTTTAAGGCGTGCCGGGCATACTGAAGCTGTGGTTGACCTGTGTAAAATGGCTAACCTTAAACCAGCAGGTGTGCTTTGCGAAATTCTTAAAGACAACGGTGAAATGGCAAGGGTTCCTGACCTGGTTGAAATTGCTGAAAAGTTTCAACTGAAAATTGTAACAGTTAAAGATATAATAGCATACCGCCTTCGTAAAGAAAAATTAATTGAAAAAATTGCGGATGTTAATTTCCCTACAAATCATGGGGATTTCAGGCTTAACCTTTATAAAAACCTGCTTGACGGCAAGGAACAGGTTGCTCTTGTTAAAGGTACCATTTCAGAAAATGAACCCGTCCTTGTAAGAATGCATTCAGAGTGTTTAACCGGTGATGTTTTCCATTCGTTAAGGTGTGACTGTCATGACCAGCTTAACAGGGCTCTTGATATGATAAATGAACATGGCAGCGGCATTCTTGTCTATATGAGGCAGGAAGGAAGAGGGATAGGCCTGGGCAATAAAATTCTTGCTTACAAACTGCAGGATGAAGGGAAAGATACTGTTGAGGCTAATGAAGCTCTTGGGTTCAAAGCCGACCTTAGAGATTATGGCATTGGTGCACAGATACTTCTTGACCTTGGCGTTAGAAAAATTAAACTGTTAACCAATAACCCTAAAAAGATTATCGGGCTTAAAGGTTACGGGCTTGAAGTTTCAGAGCGGGTGCCAATTGAAATTGCTCCAAATAAAAATAACGAACGTTATCTTCAGACTAAAAAAACAAAACTGGGGCATATTCTTCTTCACCTTCCCCAGGATAAAGCCTGATAGTTTTAGTGATATTTATAATTTTACAGGCCGGTTTATACCGGCTTGTAAAATAGTAATCTAAAGAGTAACTTTGGATTAAGCAGCGCAAAATATGCTGTGGAATTTTTTTCCTGCGCCCGTAGTTCAATTGGATAGAATGTTGGATTCCGGTTCCAAAGGTTGTGGGTTCGAATCCCGCCGGGCGTACAAATCAATTTGGGGGAGTGCAAAACCTGCCGGGCATCAATTCTGATACCATTAGCCGAATAATTTTTAGAAATTCTTCATTTTGGGCTTTCCTATTACAAAATTTGACCTTAAATTTAAAGTCTGTAAAAAAACTGTTATCAAAGGGACTTAAATGTTAACAAAAAGAAAATCAATCTCTAAAAAAGAGATAAAAGAAGATAAATTAGTTGAAACGTACTATAAGGCATACGGGTTTTTTGAAGAAAACAAATCTAAAATTGCTCTTTATGCAGGTGTTTTAGTACTGGTTGTTGTTGCAGTTTATTTTTACATTCAGCATAAAAATTCTAACAATGAGGAAGCAGGACTTCAGCTTTCACGTGTTATGGCATTATATGATGCTGGTTCTTACCTGGAGGCTATTGAAGGCAGGGCCGGTACAAAGGTTACAGGGCTTAAGAAAATTGTTGCCGAATATGGCAGTACGGAAAACGGTGAGGTTGCCAAAATTTATCTTGCTAATGCTTATTCTTTCCTTGGCAAACAGGATGAAGCTTTAAAGTATTACCAGGATTACAGCGGAAGCAATGATTTATTTAAAGCTACTTCTATTGCAGGTGAAGCTGGTTATTATGCTTTTAAAAATGAGTTTGAGAAAGCTGCTGATAAATATGTTGAAGCTTCAAAAGTTTCAGATGGAAATGTATTAAATCCAGATTATATGCTTTCAGCTGCAAAAAATTACATGAAAGCAGAGAAAAACGATAAAGCAAAAGAACTTCTTGAAGATATTCGCGACAATTATAATACTTCAAGCGCTTTCAGGGAAGTTGATAAATATCTTCCCCTGTTAGATTAAAAGACTAAGAATTTTAAAAAACCGCAATTTGAAAAAATTGCGGTTTTTTTATGCTTTTTTGCTAAAAAATACACAAAAATGCCCCCAAATTGCTCCAAAACTGAAAATTCGTTTTCTTGACTTTCAGGGCTTATATATCTATTTTTTCACACTTATTTAACAACAAAAGAATAAAAAATTTTATGGCAGATACTTCAGATTTCAAAATTGGTTTAATTATCAAATTTAAAAATGATCTTTATACAATAACTGATTTTCAGCACGTTAAACCGGGAAAAGGCGGCGCTTTTGTAAGAAGCACACTTAAAAATCTTAAAACCGGCAAAGTGCTAGATAATACATGGCGCTCTGGCGAATCTGTGGAAGTTGTCAGGGTTGAAAGAAAAAAATTCCAGTATTTATACCGTGAAGGCGATTTTCTTGTATGTATGGATAACGAGACTTATGACCAGATTAATGTTCCCAAAGAACTTTTTGGTGATGGTGTTGACTATCTGAAAGAAAGCGATGAGGTTGAAATACTATTTAATAAAGATGATATTGTAAACGTTGAAATACCGGTTTTTGTAATCCTGAAAGTAGTTGAAACTGAACCGGGCTTTAAAGGTGATACTGCTACTGGTGCAGTAAAACCAGCTAAACTTGAAACCGGCGTTAGTGTTAATGTACCTTTGTTTATTAATGAAGGCGATGTACTTAAGATAGATACGCGTACCGGTGGTTATGTAGAAAGAGTTAAAGCTTAAGAAGGAATAATATGGATTTAAACCTGGTTAAAAAGCTTATTAAGCTGGTTGATTCCAGTGAAATAACTGATCTTGAAATTGAAGAAAACGGCCTACGAGTAAAAATTGCAAAAAAAATAAGAAGTTTTCAGCCCGCAGTACAGCCTCAATATTTACCGGCTTCTGTTGTTGAACAACAACCTGCTGCAGCAAACGCAGACGCAGCAGTTTCTCCTAAAGAAGAGAAACAGGAAAACCTGCATGAAGTTAAATCTCCTATAGTAGGTACTTTCTACAGGGCTCCTTCTCCTGATGCTGATTCTTATGTGCAGGTTGGTGACACCGTTTCTGCCGGTTCGGTTCTTTGCATTGTTGAAGCAATGAAATTAATGAATGAAATTGAGTCAGATGCAAATGGTAAAATTGTTAAGATACTTGTTGAAGATGGAAAACCGGTGGAATATAACCAGCCGCTGTTCTTAATTCAGCTTAGCTGATGTGTTCCATAAAATTGAGGATTATGTGTTTAATAAAATATTAATTGCTAACAGGGGGGAAATAGCTTTAAGAATAATAAGAACATGTAAAGAACTGGGGATTAAAACTGTTGCAGTTTATTCAGAAGCTGACAGAGATTCTTTACATGTTACATTTGCTGATGAGGCTGTTTGTATTGGCCCAGCTCCCAGCAAAGAGAGTTATTTGAAAATTCCCCTGATTATTTCTGCTGCGCATATAACAGGGGCAGATGCAATACATCCCGGGTATGGATTTTTATCAGAGAATGCTAATTTTTCTGAAATATGTACTGAATCTGGTATAAGTTTTATAGGCCCTTCGCCTGAAATGATAAATGCAATGGGCAATAAAGCCTTTGCAAAAGATACCATGAAAAAAAATGGTGTTCCTGTTGTTCCGGGGAGTGATGGAGTAATTACAGATCCTGAAGAGGGAAAAAAGCTTGCCGCAGAAATAGGATATCCTGTAATTATTAAAGCTTCTGCCGGCGGCGGCGGTAAAGGTATGCGTATTGTAACTGAAGAGGGTGAATTTGAAAAACAATTCCATACAGCCAGAACTGAAGCCGAAGTTAATTTTGGCAATCCGGATGTATACCTGGAAAAATATGTTGAAAATCCCCGCCATGTTGAAATACAGATTATGGGTGATTCATTTGGCAATGTTTACCATTACGGCGAAAGAGATTGTTCAGTTCAGAGAAGGCACCAGAAATTAATTGAAGAGTCTCCATCTCCTGCAATTACTGATGAGATTCGGAAAAAAATGGGCGATGCTGCAATACTTGGTGCTAAGGCAGTGAATTATGAAGGGGCAGGTACAGTTGAATTTCTTCTTGATAAGTATAAAAATTTCTATTTCATGGAAATGAATACCAGAATTCAGGTTGAACACCCGGTTACTGAGTCTGTTTATCATGCTGACCTTATAAGGCAGCAGATTCTGGTTGCTTCTGGTGAAAGAGCTGAAGTTCCGTCAAGCACGCCTTCAGGGCACAGTATAGAATTCAGAATAAATGCAGAAGATCCTGATGCAGGTTTCAGGCCTTCGCCCGGTAAGATACAATCTTTGCATTTCCCCGGAGGTTACGGGGTAAGGGTTGATTCGCATATTTACCAGGGGTATACTATTCCTCCATATTATGACTCTTTAATTGCAAAATTAATAGTATGGGGAACAACAAGGCAGCATGCTATTGAAAGAGGTAAAAGAGCTCTTGAGGAATTTGCTGTTGAAGGTATAAAAACTACTGTTCCTTTTCACCAGAGGGTACTGGAAGATAAAAGGTTTGTAAGCGGTAATTTTGATACCAGTTTTATTGAAAAAATGGAAGCGGTAAAGTAAGTTTTCCGCATAAACAAAAATCAGCTGCCGCCAGGCAGTATATTAATTTATTAACGCAGAGGTTAAAATGGAATTCCCTTCAAATTTAAAATATACTGAAGAACATGAATGGATACTTGTAGAAGGTAATACCGGAACCATAGGTATTACTGAATATGCCCAGGGTGAACTTGGCGATGTTGTTTTTGTTGACATTAATCCTGATTTGGGAGAAGTTTCAAAAGGCCAGACATTTGGTACCATAGAAGCAGTAAAAACTGTAAGTGATTTGTTTGCTCCATGCAGCGGAAAACTCATTACAGTAAATGAAGATTTAAGTACAAGTCCTGAACTGGTTAATTCAGATCCTTATGGAAAAGGCTGGATGGTTAAAATTGAAATAACCGACGTTTCAGAGCTTAGCGGGCTTTTAAGCGCAGATGATTATAAAAAATTAATTGGCAAATAAGTTTTTCTTTCCTTAACCCGAAGCAGAAAATGAATAACAGGGAAACTATACTAATAATAGATTTTGGGTCACAGTTTACACAACTTATTACGAGAAGAGTGCGTGAAGCTGATGTCTACTCTGAAATGCACCCTTATACAATTACTACCGAAAAGATTAAAGAGATAAATCCAATAGGTATAATTCTTTCCGGCGGCCCGATGAGTGTTTATGATGATGGTGCTCCGGATATTGATAAACAGATTCTTGAAATGGGAATTCCGGTTCTGGGAATCTGTTATGGACTTCAGCTAATAAGCCTGAAGCTTGGCGGCAAAGTCAGTCCGGCTAAAGACAGGGAATATGGTAAATCTGTTCTTAAGGTAAGTACCAGTGATGACCTGTTGAAAGGAGTTAAAGATAATTCTGTTGTCTGGATGAGTCATGGTGATTATCTGACTGCATTGCCTGAAGGCTACCAGATTACAGCTACATCTGACCACTCTCCAATTTGTGCTGCTGCTGATTATAAGAACAAAATATACGGGCTTCAGTTTCATCCAGAGGTAGCACATACAGAAGAAGGAACGAAAATAATACATAATTTCCTCTTTAATGTGTGTAAGTGTAAAGGCAACTGGACTCCTCTAAACTTTATTGAAGAGTCAATAAACAAAATCAGAAAAACTGCCGGGTCATCAAAAGCAATATGTGCTTTAAGCGGCGGTGTTGATTCAACTGTTGCTGCAGTGCTTGTTAAGCAGGCATTGGGTGAAAATCTTATTTGTATCCATATTGATACCGGTATGATGCGCAAAGATGAAAGCAAACATATTAAAGAAGTTTTTGACGAGCAGCTTCATCTTAATCATATCCATATAGATGCTTCTGAAAGGTTCTTAAAAAATCTTGAAGGTGTTTCTGATCCTGAAAAGAAAAGAAGGATTATTGGAAATACCTTTATTGAGGTTTTTGAAGAGGAGGCAAAGAAGATCGATGGTGCAGAGTTTTTGGTACAGGGTACCTTGTACCCAGATGTAATTGAAAGTGTTTCAGTTAGGGGAGCTTCAGCAACAATTAAAACACACCATAATGTTGGCGGTTTGCCTGAAAAGATGCACCTGAAACTGATTGAACCTTTCAGGGAATTGTTTAAAGATGAAGTAAGGGCAGTGGGAAGAGAATTAAAAATTCCTAACGATTTTATAGACAGGCATCCTTTCCCGGGCCCGGGCCTTGCCGTTCGTATTACAAGTGATATTACAAAAGAGAAACTGGATATTCTGCGTGAAGCAGATGCAATATATATAGATGAAATAAAAAAAGCAGGATTATATAACCAAATATGGCAGGCTTTTTCTGTTTTGTTGTCTGTACAATCAGTTGGTGTTATGGGTGACCACAGGACTTATGAAAATGTACTTGCACTGAGGGCTGTTACTTCAGTAGACGGTATGACTGCTGACTGGTTCAGGTTTGACCATGATTTTCTTGCTGATGTATCCAATAAAATAATCAATAAAGTCCGCGGCATTAACAGGGTGGTGTATGATATTAGCTCGAAGCCGCCCTCAACAATAGAGTGGGAATAAAATTGGCTAAGGATCATACTTTTGAACACAGGCTTAAAGCTGCCAGGGATCTTGAAGCAGAAGGGAAAAATCTTCATGCACTTCAGTTATATCTTAAATTAGTTGAAGATTATCCTGAAAATCCTGATCCATATTACTCGTTGGCTGAACTTTATGAGAAAGCCGGAAACCTGGATGCTGCTGTTGTTTTATTGAAGAATTTTTTAGATGATGATCCTGAAAATAAAAGTGTAAGGCTGTTCCTGGGGCAGTACCTGCTGCGTAATGCCAGGTGGGAAGAAGCGATTGAATTCCTTGAATACCTTATGCCTGAAGAAGAACCAGTTGCGTTTTTCTTTCTGGGGTATTCTTATTTTATGCTTAAAGATTATGAACGTGCACGGGTTAGCCTGCTGAATTTTGTTAATATTGAAAAGCAGACAGAACTGCTTCATGAAGCGCACATATATCTTGCGAAAATAGAAATTCAGCTTAATCGTTATGAAGAGGCATTATCTTATGCACAAAAGGCAAATGTAATATATTCCAACTTCTGGGAATTAAATTTAATTTTTGCAATTACTTATTATAATCTTGGTATGTTTGCCCATGCAGTAATGTCAGCAGAAAAGGCAATTAAACTTAATCCCCAGGAACCGGCTCCGCATGAATGGGCAGGTAAAATTTATTATAAGCTTGGCGATTACGAAAAATCAGAAAAAAGCTTTTTAAAGTATATTGAATTAATAGAAGATGCCGGTGCCGATGTTTACGCAAGCCTTGCACAGGCCTGCCTGAAGTCAAAAAAAGCTCAGGATGCACTGACATATTTTGACCTTGCACTTAAACTGGATCCTGGAAATAAAGCAGCTATTGAAGGAAAGCAAAATGCGTCAGACCAGCTTAATGGTTTAATGCTTGATGCACAATAACCTTATAAATAAAATGCTTAATAAAATAAAAAACTCTGCAAATACAGTCTTACTGTTTTATTTGTTTCTGTTTCCTGTGTTATTTACGGGCATTACCAGAGGAGCCTCCGGCCCTGAATTTGATATTGCCCTAAAACTATATGAAAATCTTCAATTTAAAGAAGCCGTAGTGAAGTTTTCTATACTTTCAGTAAATGGGGAAGGGCAGGAAAAACAGTTATCTTCATTGTTCTATGCCAAGTCGCTTATAAAGCTTAACCGGGCTGGCAAAGCTGTATATTACCTTGACAGCTTACTTAAACAGGATAAAAGAAATCCTTATGAAGATGAAACAAGATTAACGCTTGCCGAAGCATACGTTAATGATTCTGATTATGCCAATGCTTTTGGTGAGCTTTTACTGCTTGCTGACAAATCTGAAGATAAATATTATAAGAACTATGCACGTTCATCTGCTGCAAAGATAAGCGAATCTCTTCTTTCCTCTTCTGAATTAAGGAAAATAATTGCCGGTAAAATTCCGGATAGTTTAAAGCCTTTTACCATGTTGTTACTTGGTAAAGCATACTTAAATGAATTTAAATATGATGACGCAAGGAATGAATTTCTGGATATACTTCAAACTTATCCTTCTGCTGCAGAAAGAGAAGAAGCAAATGCACTTTATTTAAAAGCTATAGATTTTAACAAAAAAGGTTCAGGCAAAGCAGTAAATTCTCCTGTAATTGGAGTTCTGCTTCCGCTTTCAGGCAGTCAAAGTTCGCGCGCAGCCAACGAAATTCTTGAAGGAATTAAGTTTGCCGTTTCTGAGTTTAATGAAAATACACAGGATAAAACAGGGCTGCTTATTAAAGACTCGGAATCGAAAAAAGAGAAACTTGAAACAATTAAAAATGAATTTTATTCGGTTCCCGGTTTAAAAACGATTATTGGCCCAATATACAGCGGTGAAGTACGGGATGCAATTAATGTATTTAAAGACGGCCGCTTAGTGATAATTTCCCCAACTGCCACTGATAATGACCTTACTTTTGATAATAGTATATTCTTTCAGGCTAACCCTACCTTTACGGTAAGAGGGAAGGTGATGGCGCAGTACATCTATTTTGTCGAAAATAAAAGAAAAATGGCAGTACTGAATGCTGCAGAAGGTTATGGGCCTGTATTGGCAAACTCATTTATATCTGAGTTTGAACGTTTGGGTGGGAAAATAATTGTTAAGGAGACATATAAGAGCGGCAGTTTTAATCTTCAGGCACCGGCTGCAAAAATAGCCTCTGCATTAAAACAAATTGAAGGGATATATATCCCATTATCTGATAAGGTTGATGCACCGGTGATTTTGTCTCAGCTTGATTTAAATAAAATTAAACTTCCTATATATGGTGACCAGGACTGGCTGATAGCAAAAGGGCTTAATACTTCTTCAGAATTAAGCAGTCAGCTCACATTTACTTCGGATTATTTTATAGATTTTAACAATCCTGATTATAAAGAGTTTAATGACAGGTTTTATAGTCAGACAAAAACTGATGCAAACAGAAACGTACTGTATGGTTATGATACGGCAAAATATCTTTTGTCAATTTTAGCTGGCCTTTCCGGGAATACTGAACCAGTTAAAGGAAAAATGGAAGAAGATGTAACCGTTGATGGATTTCATAATAATATTTGTTTTGATAGAATGAGAATAAACAAATTTTTGAATATTGTCAGATACAGGGATGGGGTATTTGACCTGGTTGATAAGTTTAAACTGAATTAAGGTTACAAAAATTCAGAAAAAAACAGGTGAATTATCTTAAAAATAAAAGAGTTGCCGCTGGACGACAGGCCTCGCGAAAAGCTGGCCATGAGAGGGCCGCAGAATCTAACAGATGCCGAACTGATTGCTATACTACTGAGGACCGGAACAAAAGGAAGTTCGGTGATAAATGTTGCGCAGGAATTACTTGCTTCCAATAATAACCTTGCAGTGCTGGCAGGAAAAACTTTATCTGCATTAACAAAAACACCGGGGATTGGTAAGGACAAAGCTGTTACACTTATGGCAGCTTTTGAGCTTAGCCGGAGAATACTTTCTCAATCCAGGTGGATGTCTGACAAAAAAATAACATCGCCTCAGGATGTTGCAGACATCTTTATTCCTCTTTTTGCGGATGAAGTTAAGGAGCATTTTATTGTTGTATGCCTGAATTCAGCAAATAAAATAATAAAATATGAAAAAATTTCCGTTGGAAATTTAAATTCAAGTGTTGTGCATCCGAGAGAAATCTTTAAAACTGCCATTGAAAATAACTCTGCCAGTATAATTCTTATGCATAATCACCCAAGCGGGAACCCTGAACCGAGTCAGACTGATATTTCTGTGACTAAAAAAATAGTCGAAGGCGGCAAAATAATGGACATTCCGGTTTTTGATCATATCATTATTGCCGGAAATTCGTATTTAAGCTTTGTGGAACGAAGATTGATATGAATTGTTGGCTAAAACAGAAATGATTGTTTAATATCAAGTTTACTTGAAATTATACACCGAAATTGTTATATATGAGGGCAATTATTAATGCCCTTATACCTATAATTCATTATTTCTCATACATTTATAAGGAAAATAAAAAGATTTATAGGACATTTTAATACAGAGTATTTAATCTCAAAAAATAAATAGTATCTAATCAATTGGAGGTTCTAATATGAAACTAATTAAGGTAGTAAGAAATACAGCCGTTATAGCTTCATTAGCTGTTGTTACAGCTGTAATGAGCGGCTGCGGTGGTGTTACTGAGGCTCAGATGGAAGAATTAAAAACACTCAGAGCAGAAGTAAATTCTCTTCAGGCCGAAGCAAATTCTTTAAGAGATGAAAGGTCACGTCTTGAGAAAGATATCGCTGAAAGAACTGCAAAACTCCAACAGTGCGAAAGAGATAAAGAGCAGACAAAAGCTAATCTCGAAAAATTACCTAAATAAGAAAATTAAAATTTGAATTTTGGAGGAAAAATAATTATGAAATTGACCAAATATTTAATGAGCATATTGGCTGTCATGCTCTTTTTCACTGTTAACATTCTTGCGCAGGAAACAGAGATGACCGAAGAAGAATGGAATGCTGAAATGACCCGCTTAAGAGCTGAAAAAGAAAGCTTAACAAGCGAAATAGCTACCTTACGTTCTGATATTGAAAATATGAACAAAACAGATATCAAAAGTTTTGAAGATTGTACCAATGAACTTTATGCAATGGTAGGAGCTTCAAAAGCTGATATCGATAACTTTAGAAATGCAGTATCTGAACTTGATGGTAAGATCAGAAGAAAAGAAGGTCCTAAAGCAGACAGACAGAAAGATCTTAATGCATTAAAAGCTAACAAGATTTCTGCTCTTCCTGAATTTTTTAACAAAGTTCATACACAGATGCAGCAGGCTTTGGATTCATGGGTTGAAGAACCAACAGATATTTCTTATACTGTTGTTAAAGGTGATCACCTTTGGGGTATTGCTGGTAAACCACAGCACTACGGAAACAGCTTTGCATGGCCAATTATTTACAAAGCTAACCGTGATCAGATTAAAAATCCTGACTTAATTTATCCTAATCAGACATTCAAAATTCCTCCATTGTCAGCAGAGGAAAAAGCTAAATATGATAAATTAAGAGCAAACTACAAGCCAGCTCCTGTTCAATAATTAATTGTTAATGGGAACTTTGTCAGTTTTTCATATTAGGACCCTTGTCCCTGTTTTCAGGGACAGGGGTTTTTTTATTTAAAGGAGTTATATGACAGCTATAGAGAAACGATTGACGCTTGAAAATGTAGATATGCAATCGCTGTTAGGATGGAATGATAGTAATCTTAAATTAATTGAAGACAGATTTAACGCTACAGTAACAGTTCGCGGTGATATTGTTGTATTAAAGGGGGTTGTAGAAGAAATAGATGCCATTGAAAAAGCGCTTAAAGAAATGGTATATGTTCTTAATACAAATGGCTCATTAAAGAATTCCGATGTTGAAACTATTATTGACCTTACTGTACAGGGAAAAGAGATAGTTAATGACAAGGAATTTGATGCAATTGTCCTTTATACTAAAAATGATGTAATTAAGGCTAAAACTGCCGGACAGCAAAAATATCTTGATGTTGCAGTAAAAAATGATATTACCTTTGCTATTGGCCCTGCCGGAACCGGTAAAACATATCTTGCTGTTGCGCTTGCTGTATCAGCTTTAAAGAGAGGTACTATAAATAAAATAGTGCTTGCGCGGCCTGCAGTGGAAGCCGGCGAAAGCCTTGGCTTTTTGCCAGGCGATTTCAGGGAAAAAATAGATCCTTATCTGCGCCCGCTTTATGATGCTCTTGATGATATGATGCCTTCAGAGAAACTGAAAAGCTATATTGAAAAAAGAGTAATTGAAATAGTTCCGCTGGCTTATATGAGAGGCAGAACACTAAACAATGCCTTTGTTATACTGGATGAAGCCCAGAATGCTACAGAAACCCAGATGAAAATGTTTCTAACCAGGCTTGGTGCAAATTCAAAGGCAATTATAACCGGCGATATTACCCAGATTGATTTACCATCTAAAGCCCCAAGTGGTTTAATTCAGGCGAAAGAAATTCTTGGTAACATTGAAGGTGTGGGCTTTGTTTTCTTTGAAAAGTCTGATGTGGTACGGCACAGGCTTGTTAAGGATATAATAAATGCTTACGAAAAACATGATAAGTAAGTTTTATATAAGCAATGAAGAGGCCTGTTTTCAGGCCCCTTTTTATTATTTATAATTGCTTAGTTGATATCTTTTTTACTTTCGTTCCAGTATATATCCATTTCTTCAAGAGTAGACTCATTTATTTTTTTGCCGGTGGCAGCTACCTTTTCTTCAACATAATTGAACCTGTTAATAAATTTTTGGTTTGTTTTTCTCAATGCATTTTCAGGGTTAATTTTGAGAAAGCGGGAGTAGTTAACAAGAGCAAAGAATACGTCTCCCATTTCTTTTTCAAGGTGTTCCTTCATTTCAGCGTTGTCCGGGTTGTTAATATGCATCTCCTCAGCTTCATGCATTTCTTCAACTTCTTCAATTACTTTTTTCCATACATCTTCCTTTTTGTCCCAGTCAAAGCCAACTTTGGCGGCTTTTTCCTGCAGACGGTAAGCCCGTTGAAGTCCTGGCATCATTTGCGGAACTCCTTCGAGAATAGACTTTCTGCCTTCGCTAAGTTTAATAACTTCCCAGTTCTTTTTTACATTTTCAGCATCTGAAACTTCAGCATTGCCAAAAACATGCGGATGCCGCCTGATAAGTTTTGCCTGTATGAAGTCAATAACATCTTCAAGCTTAAATTTGTTTTCTCCCTCAGCTATTATAGAATGAAAAACAACGTGCAAAAGAAGGTCTCCAAGCTCTTTTTTAAGTTCATCGTAATCTTTATTTTCTATTGCTTCAACAACTTCATATACCTCTTCAATAGTAGAGTCTTTTATTGAATCATTTGTCTGCACACGATCCCATGGGCATTCTTTTCTAAGTCTTTTCACAATATTTACAAACTCGTCAAATTTTTTTTCAATCATTTTATTTCCTTATTTTTATATGAGTAATTTACTAAATATGAATGTAATATTTATATTACGCTTAAAATCCATCATATTTTGGTACAAACCGGAATAGCTTATGTTTGAAGAAAGAATAAAAGAACTGGGCATTGAAATCCCCGAAGCTCCAAAACCGCTTGCTGCTTATGTGCCTGCTGTAAAATCAGGAAACCTTATATTTACTGCCGGCCAGCTTCCGCTTGTAAATGGTGAGCTCAAATATTCAGGAGCAGTAGGTAAAGATATTAGTGAGGAAGATGCTAAGAAAGCAGCTGAAGTATGCGCACTTAATTGTCTTGGTACTGTAAAAGGTATTATTTCTTCACTTGATAAAATTGAACAAATTATAAAATTAACTGTTTTTGTTAACAGTGCAGAAGGCTATCAAAACCAACCTGTGGTTGCTAATGGTGCTTCTGAAATAATAAGTAAAATTTTCGGAAATAACGGGCTTCATGCCAGGAGTGCTGTAGGAGTAAGCGGTTTGCCGAAAAATGCTTCTGTTGAAGTTGAAATGATTTTAAGAGTTCTGGATTAGAGTACAGGCAGGATATATTAAGAATATATCCGATACTGAAACACTCTAAAGTTTTATTTGTTGTGTACGATAATTGTTTTGAAAGGGGGCTTTCAATTTATTATCGGTAGAGAGCAGTGGATAATAATTATTCCAGATATGCAAGGGTAAAATCTGCCCTAAACCATTACCATATTCCAATAGCAATAACATCTCCGGATAAACCGGAAATTGGGCTTGAATATATTTCCAAGTGGCAAAAGCTGATTGATCTGATTACCGGCATTGTAAGTGTTCCGTCCGGATTGATAACCAGATTGTCTGAAGAACAGCTTGAGGTGCTTTTAACAAACAACAGTCCTGATAATTTATTCAAACCGGAAAATAAATTTGAGCTGGGGATGGGTTGGTATTGTGAGACGGTAGCAGGTACCAGAGATATGCTTGTTGTTCCAAATGCACTTAAAATTGCAGAGTGGAAAGAAAACCCGAGTACTGAATATAACCTTATCTCATATATGGGCTTGCCAATTTTATGGCCTGACGGTGAGATGTTTGGGACTTTTTGTTTATTAGACAAGAATGAGAAGGAATACACAGAACAGCATAAAATACTTCTAAAAACATTACTTGAGATAGTAGAAAATGATTTGAAATCAGCTTTATTATTTCAGAAAGCGCATAACGATATTGTTCAGAAGGAACTGGAATTAAGGGAAGTTCATCATTGTATTAAAAACCAGTTTAATCTTCTTTTAAGTACAATTTATCTCCAGTCAAAATACAATTCTGATAAACTCGAAAATGTAGTTACAGATATTCAGGCAAGAATAAAATCTATTTCTCTCCTTCATGATAAACTTTACCATTCTACCAATATGAGTGTAATTTCACTTGGGGACTATCTCAATGAATTGGGGAAGTTTGTTATTGAGACAATGAGCTCCGGGAGAATTTCATTTAGATGTATAAGTGAAGTTATAAATGTAACACCCAATGTTTCAGTTAACTGTGGGCTTATATTAAACGAACTGATAACAAATTCTATAAAATATGCTTTTTCTGACACTGAATTACCTGATATTCTATTAACTATATATAAACTGGATGAGAGCCACCTGCTTTATACATACAAAGATAATGGTGCGGGTTTGCCTGACGGGTTTGAAACAGGGCAGTTTAATTCATTGGGAACAAAATTTATTGAGCAGGAAGTAAAACAGCTTGATGGCAGTTTTGAATTTTCCGGTAAGAATGGATTTGAGTTTAGCGCAATTTTGAATATTTAATTAGTTAACATGCGCTTTGTGAGTATAAAAATAAAAAGTGATTCTATAGAATGACTTAATCGGCTGTTCTTTCTTATATGCCGGAACAAAATCTGTTGTTTTAATTACCTCTGCAATTATTTCTTCAATTTTGATTTCATCTAATTTATTCATATCTACTTTATTTCCGATAAAATAGATCTTTTGCTTCTGTATTTTTTCAATTTCAATATTTCCAACAGTTCCATCTTCGTTTACATTAAAAGCAGCTATTACCTCTCCATCCATGTATAATTGATTTATATCAACTAAACGCAGTACTTTGGCTTTTAGTGAATCAATTCCTCCAATCATATAAGGGAATGATTCAAAATTATTATTTGTTATAGAAACATCGGTTATATGGAAGTCAGTAATGAATTTTTGCTCATCAAAAACCGGGAAACAATTCCACACCTGTACGGTTATATTCTGACCGCAACCGGGAAACAAAATAATTAACGCAATAATAATTAAGATAGACAGTGAGTATTTTAAATGCATAGTTTATGACATTGTTATTTTTATAAAGTATAAAAATAATATGAAAAAGTTAAGGGATATTTATCCATATTTGGCAATCAATTCCATCCAATTTAACTTTCCAATAATCTTTACTTTATGTATGTTTTATCCGGTATACAAACAAACATTCTGCAATAATAATGTGCAGAGAAATAAAATAATATGTATAAGGAATATATATGGATGGATTACAGGGGAATCTTCCCGACACAGCAATAATACTGTTAATATTATTTTTTGTGCTGGCTGTTTTAACAGTAATATTAAAGTCATTTAAAAGCATAGGCCCAACAGAAATTGGCCTGGTAAATAAAAAGTTTTCGTTTTCAAAACTTAAAGATGATAACCCAATTGCATTTAACGGCGAAGCAGGTTATCAGGAAGAACTTTTAATGCCGGGATTAAGATTTAAGCTATGGCCTGTCTATAATATAGAAAAACATCCATGGGTTCAGGTACCTGCCGGGGAAATAGGTGTTGTAATAGCACAGGTAGGAGATCCAATTCCAATGGGTTCAAAGTCAGCGGTGTATAAGAAAGAATTTGGAAATTTTCTTCATGTTAAAGAGTTTATAAATCTGGGTGGACAGAAAGGTGTACAGAGGCCTGTACTGCCTCCGGGATCTTTACTTCCGATACATCCGGTTGGTTTTTTGGTAATCACCAAAAAAAGAGTCTATGGTATGCCAATAACTCCTGAATTAAGAGAGCTTTCACTTAAAAAGGGAGGAGATCTTTCACCACAGGCTTTTGGCCTTGATCCATCTGAGCTTAATGTTGTATTAATTGAACCAAAAATTGATCAGAATGGAAAAACCATTGATGTTGTAGGTATTGTAACTGTTAATGACGGTGACCCGTTATCATCAGGAGATATAGCAAGCAGGCTGGGTGGTTTTGATGATATAGCAAAGCTTGAAACAACAGGCAGTATTTCTGATCTTTCATTAATGGAAACCATACTTGGCAATAAAAATTCTGTACATAATAATTACCAGGACTTTCAGGCGTTTATTGATAATGGCGGAAGAATAGGCCTTCAGCATGATCCATTGCTTTATGGTATGTATAACCTTAATCCGTTCCTGGTAAATGTGGAAATAGCGCCAATGCTTGTAATTGAACAGGGACAGGTAGCAGTTATAAAATCTTATGTCGGACTTCCGTCTCAGGATATGTCGGGAGAAGAGTTTAAATTTGGTTCAATTGTAAGGCCCGGCCATCGCGGTATATGGCGCGAAGCGCTAAGAACAGGGAAGTACCCGTTAAATTCACACTGTTATAAGGCTGAAATAGTGCCTACTGCAATTTTGAATTTGAACTGGGCAGAAGCTTCTTCACAGGCTCATAACCTTGATCAAAACCTGAAACAGATTGTAGCAAAATCCAGGGAAGGTTTTGTGTTTAAGATTGATCTGCAGGTGCAGATACATATACCTGATACACAGGCCTCAAAAGTAATTTCTATGGTTGGTTCTGTGAAAAATCTTGTTAATGAAGTATTGCAGGCTGCTGTAGGCAACCACTTCAGGGATAAGCTGCAGTCAATGCCCGCTATTTCATTTATTGAAAAAAGAAATGAAATTCAAACGGCAGCTACTGAATATATTGAGGCCAAGCTTAAAGATTATAATGTTGAAACAAGAGGCGTATATATTCAGGATGTAATACTTCCGGATGAGCTTGTACAGGTGCTTACACAAAGGGAAATTGCTAACCAGGAAATACAGACATATAAGAAAAAAGAAGAAGCACAGCAGCAGCGTATTACTACTGAAAAGGCAAAGGGTACTGCAGATATGCAGGCGGAGCTTGCCAAATCTTCAGTTAATGTTGATATAAAAAAGAATGAAGCTCAGCAGGTTAAAATACAGGCAGAAGCATACCAGTATAAACGTGAAGCTGAAGGACGTGGTGATTCTTACTATGTAAGTGAAACAGGCAAAGCAAAAGGAGCTGAAATTGAAGCAGTCGGCCTTGCCCGTGCAAAAGCAGCTGAAGAGTTAAGAAAAGCTGTTGGTGAAGATGGGACTACTGTTGTAAATGCTATTGACGCTATAATGAAGGGTGATAAGAAAATAATGCCCGAAATATTAGTGGCTGGTGGAAATGGAGGAGCGCTTGATGCTCTTGCTGCAACAGTAATGAAATATTTCCAGATAAAGAATACAAATTCCTAGCAACAATACTGCCGGGTAACCAATATAAGGTTACCCGGTTGTATTTTTCTCTATTTAAGAGGAGCCTTTAAGCTTTTTACTAATTCAAGCGTATTTTTATAATCCGGGTTGTCCTTTCCAAGAGATTTAATCACAGCACTTCCAACAATAACTCCATCGCAGTATTCAGCATATTGTTTTGCATCTTCCGGTTTTGATATACCAAAACCAACGAGCATTTTGTTGACTGAAATATTCTCATAACATTTTTTTACGAATGATAGATTATCTGTCGATTTACGTTCGAAATTACCGGTGGTTCCGCTGACACTAACACAGTAAACAAAACCCTGGCTTTTTTTATCAATCTGTTTTATTCTGCCAGTTGAAGTTGTAGGTGTTACAAGCAATATAACATCTATCCCGCTGAATTCGGCAGTATAGAAATTATCATATTCTTCAACCGGTACATCGGGAATAATTATTCCATCTACACCTGCATCCTTTGCTTCTTTTGCAAACTTATCAAGCCCGTAATTAAGTACAGGGTTAGCATAACCCATTAAAATTACAGGTTTACCGTTTGTTTCAGGATCAGAAGTAGCAATAGATTTTATTTCCCTGACATATTTTAATGTAGCCTCAAGATTTATTTTATTTTCAAGAGCTGCCAGGGATGAAGCCTGAATTATTGGGCCATCGGCAAGAGGATCGCTGAAAGGGAACCCTATTTCCAGCATATCTGCCCCGGCTTTTAATACGCTTACAGCAAGCTGGGCAAATGATTCTTTTACCGGGTATCCGCTTGTTAAAAAAACAGAAAGTATCTTCTCCCCATTATTATTCTTAGCTAAAATATAATCATGTATTTTTGACATCAGAGTAAATCCCCAAAACTGTTTCTAATAGTATTTAAATCTTTGTCGCCGCGGCCGCTGACATTAACTACCACAATTTCATCCTTTGATGTAGAAGGCATTAAGTGTTCAAGGTAAGCCACAGCATGGGCAGACTCAAGAGCAGGAATAATTCCTTCTTTTCTTGAAAGAAGTTTTGTAGCCTGAAGTGCTTCCTCATCATTAACAGAATAATAATGAGCTTTTACCTGATCTTTCAGGAAGCTGTGTTCCGGCCCTACACCCGGATAATCAAGTCCGGCAGAGACTGAATAAGCTTCAACTATTTGACCGTCATTATCCTGCAGCAGATAGGTCATCATTCCCTGGAAGATACCAATTCTGCCCGCAGTAAGAGTTGCACAGTGTTTATCGGTATTAATTCCAAGCCCTGCAGCTTCAACTCCAATAAGTTTTACGGAAGTATTAATAAATGGATAAAACATTCCCATTGAATTACTGCCTCCGCCAACACAGGCAACAATATAATCCGGCAATACTCCTTCTGCACTCATGATCTGTTCTTTTGTTTCATTTCCAATTACTGACTGGAAATCTCTAACAAGCATAGGATATGGATGCGGCCCAACTACAGAGCCAATTATATAATGTGTATCGGCAACATTTGTAACCCAATCGCGTATAGCTTCATTTGTAGCATCTTTTAATGTTCTGCTGCCTGATTTTACAGGTACAACTTCAGCACCAAGCAGTTTCATTCTGAATACATTTGGGCTCTGGCGTTCAATATCAACTTCACCCATAAACACTTCACATTTTAATCCGAATTTTGCACACACAGTAGCTACAGCAACACCATGCTGCCCGGCGCCTGTTTCAGCAGTAATACGTTTTTTACCTAATCTTTTTGCAAGGAGTATCTGTCCAAGTGCATTGTTTATTTTATGTGCTCCTGTGTGGCAAAGGTCCTCGCGTTTGAGATAAATTTTAGCTTTGCCATAATATTTGGTTAACTCTTCTGCAAAAGTCAGGGGAGTAGGCCTGCCCGTATACTCTTTGTGAAGGCGGAACAATTCTTTATTAAACTCAGGATCATTTTTAGCTGAATTATATACAGTCTCAAGTTCTTCAAGTGCAGTAATCAAAGTTTCGGGTACAAACTTTCCACCGTAACTTCCATACCTGCCCCCGGAGTCAGGATAATTATACGTTTGCATATATATTGAATTTCCTTTCAACTACAGGTGCCAGTTGCTCAATCTTTTCCAGCATCTTTTTGAAATTTTTAGGAGTTAATGACTGGTAACCATCTGACAAGGCTTTGTCAGGATGATTATGGACTTCAATAATTACTCCATCAGCGCCGCATGCTATAGCTGCCATTGCCATAGGAGTAACTTTATCCCAAATACCAATGCCGTGTGAAGGGTCAACAAGTATTGGCAGATGAGAATTTTTCTTAATCACAGGAACAGCATTAAGGTCAAGCGTGTTCCTTGTTAATGTTTCAAATGTTCTTATTCCTCTTTCACAAAGGATTACATTATAGTTCCCCTGCGAAAGTATGTACTCTGCACTCATAAGCAGGTCTTCAATAGTTGCGGCAAGCCCTCTCTTTAAAAGAATAGGAGTAGTAAGTGTTCCAACTTCTTCAAGAAGAGAAAAGTTCTGCATATTCCTGGCTCCAATCTGAATTATATCAGCTACTGAAGATATAAGATCAAGATTATTATTATCCTTTGCTTCCGTAATTATTTTTACACCCAGTTCTTTCTTAACCTCTGCAAGAATTTCTAATCCTTTCTCTTTTAATCCCTGGAATGAGTATGGGCTTGAGCGCGGTTTGTATGCACCCGCACGGATAAATTTAACACCCATTTCCTTTAATTCGCCGGCAATATCAAACATCTGGTCACGGCTTTCAACAGAACAGGGGCCTGCAATTACCGTAAGCTCTTTCCCGCCTATTGAAGCATCCCCGAAATTAATTACTGTATCTTCTGATTTCATTTCCCGGCTTACCAGCTTATAAGGCTTTGAAACTCTGACAACTTCTTCTACAGAATCCATTGGCAGGAAATCTTCAATTGATAATTTAGCAGTACTTCCGGTTACACCAATTGCAATTTTTTGCGAACCGAAAATTTCATGTGATTTGCAGCCATAAGACGATATCTTTTCTTTAACATTATCAATATCTTGCTGCGGAGCATTCAGTTTCATCATTATCACCATTTTTACCTCGTATGTATTTTATTAAAAAAATTCAAAATCTTTTGTTTGTCTTTTCTCAATGGAAGTGATTTATCATCAATTTCAAGAGAAGAAGATATATCAATAGCGGCGGGTTTTATAAATTCCATAATATGAGCAATATTATTAATTGATACTCCACCGGCTAAGATAATTCTGTTCCTTATACCTTCAGGGATAATATTCCAGTCAAAACTAATTCCCGTTCCTCCATAAGCAGAAGGAGAAAAAGCATCCAGTAAAACCGGTATGTTTCCATACTGTTCAATAATAGAAAAATTAAATTTGTCTTTTACACGAAAGCCTTTTATTACCGGATAATTTATACCACCTGTATATTCTGGTGTTTCATTTCCATGAAGCTGCACAGCATTAAGTTTTATCTCTGCAGCTATCCTGTTAACTTCATCCAGGGCTGCATCAACAAACACCCCGACTTTAACAGTAAACGGCGAAAGACTGTTTATGATTTCAGAAGCAGCAGAAGGAGTGATGTATCTTTTACTGTTTCTATAAAAGATAAAACCAATTGCATTTGCCCCGCAGCTTTCAGCTATAAGGGCATCTTCAATATTTGTAATGCCGCATACTTTAACCTTCATAACTGCACCATTCAACAAGTTCTTTTAGTTTGCCTTTTGTATCTTTGCTCGCCATAAAGTGTTCTCCTACAAGTACAGCATTTATCCCAACTTTTTTCAGAAAGTCTATATCGGATTTAGTTTTAATTCCACTTTCAGATACAATTTTAATATCTTCATTTATTGTGCGTATTTTATCAGAAAGTACAGCCGTGGTATCGAGTGTTACAGAAAAGTCTTTAAGATTCCTGTTATTTATACCAATTAAACCGTTAAGAGTAAAGTCAATTTTTTCAATCTGTTCAGGTGAGTGAAGCTCAAGCAATACTTCCAGCCCGGTTTCTCTGGCGGTCTGTGTTAAGTCTCTGATCTGGTTAGGGGAGAGAGCCTCACATATAAGCAGAATAATATCTGCCCCGAAAGCTTTTGCTTCAAGTACCTGGTACTCATCAATTATAAAGTCTTTCCTTAACAACGGAACTTCTTTAAATGAAGCTATTTCTTTTAAAAAGTTTATATTACCTTTGAAAAAAGTTTTATCGGTAAGTACTGAAACTGCGCCGGCCCCGCCATTGAAATAATCTTCTGCAATTTTTAGATGGTTGAAATCTTCCCTGATTAATCCTTTTGAAGGGCTGGCTTTTTTTATTTCGGCAATAACAGAAACAGACTCTGTTTTATTCAGCTTCTCAATAAAAGAGATTCTTTCCCTTGAGAAAAACTCATAATTGCTGAATGAAGAAAATGAATATTTTTTTCTAAGCTCTGCAACTTCCGCTTTTTTAACTTCAAGTATATCAGAAAGAATGCTCATACAATTTCACCGAATTTTCTTAATTCATTTAATTTACTTAATGCTGCTCCGCCCAGGATTGATTCTTCCGCAGCTCTTTTGCATTCGGAAAGATTATCTGACAGGCCTGCGCAGTAAAGAGCCAGCGCTGTATTAGCAGCAATAGTATGAAAAGCTCCGTTTGTTGTTTTATTTTCAAATACATCCAGTATAATTCCTGCATTTAACTCGGCTGAACCTCCAATAATCTCTTCATTACTGATAGCAGGGTAGTTAAATGAGGAGTTATCAATTTTATAGAATGAAACCCCCTTGCCTGAACTGTATTCGTAAATATCAGTCTGATTGCCTAAAAATATTTCATCATATTTATCACAGCAGCATAAGAAGCAGACTTTCTCCATACCAAGGAATTCAGCAGAACCTGACATATTTTTAGCAGCATCAACACTGAAGGTCCCTATTACTTGTTTTTTTACACCAGCCGGATTTGTTAACGGGCCAAGTATATTAAATACAGTTTTCATTCCAAGTTCTTTCCTTACAGGAACAGCATATTTCATAGCCGGATGATACTCAGGTGCAAAAAGGAAAGTTATTCCAATTTTGTTCAGCGCTTCTTCAGACTTGTCTTTTGGAAGGCTTATATTTACACCAAGCTGCTGAAGTACATCAGCACTGCCGCATTTACTTGACATGGACCGGTTGCCGTGTTTGGCTACTGTTACACCGGCTCCTGCCGCAGCAAAAGCCACTGCAGTAGATATATTAAATGTACCCGAATTATCGCCGCCAGTTCCACAAACATCAATAGCATTTTCATCGTCACATTTTATTTTAATGCTTTTGTCGCGCATTGCCTTTGCAAAACCGGCAATCTCAGGAGATGTTTCCCCCTTTGCTTTAAGTGCAATAAGAAATCCTGCGAGCTGTGAGTTATTTACTTCACCGCTCATTATATGATCCATCACCTGGTAAGATTCTTCAAATGAAAGATTCTCTCTTTCAATTACTTTTTGTATGTATTTTTTTATCATTGTTCAAGCCAGTTTTTAATTAAGTTTTTACCTTCATAAGTAAGTATTGATTCAGGGTGAAACTGAATTCCTTCTACGGGATAATCTTTGTGCCTTATACCCATTATGATACCATCATTTGTCTCTGCAGAAATTTCAAGCACGGACGGAAGAGTTTCTCTTTCCACTATAAGTGAGTGATAGCGTGTAGCTTCAAAATTCTGCGGTATATTTTTAAAAATAGTTTTTGAATCATGCTTTATCTGCGATGTTTTGCCATGCATGAGTACAGGCGCTTTTATTACCTTACCGCCATATATTTGTCCAATTGCCTGGTGGCCAAGGCAAACACCAAGTATGGGGATATTCTGTCCAAATTCTCTGATGGCTATTAATGACACTTTGGAATCTTCCGGTTTTCCGGGCCCGGGAGAAATTAATATTTTATCAGGGTTGAGTTCTGCAATTTGGTTTGCATCAATTTCATCATTCCTTTTAATAACAAGCTTGTTCTTAAATTTACCAAGAAGCTGAACAAGGTTATATGTGAATGAATCATAATTATCAATTACCAGTATTTTCATCTATAACCTCTGCATATTTTAAAGCATTAACCAATGCTGCCGATTTATTTTTTATTTCTTTTGCTTCAAGTTCAGGTATACTGTCTGCAACTATACCTGCTCCTGCCTGCCAGTACATTGTTTTTCCTTTTGAAAAAAGAGTTCTTATTGCAATACACATGTCAAGATTTCCTGAAAAATCAAAGTAACCTACGGCACCGGCATAAACATTTCTTTCTGCGTGTTCATAATCATCAATAAGCTGTATCGCCCTGATCTTTGGTGCGCCTGATACTGTGCCGGCAGGGAAACATGATTTTAAAGCATCAATGGAATCTTTATCATCTGCTATAGTCCCTTCAACTTTAGATACCATGTGCATTACGTGGGAATAACGTTGTATCTTCATATTCTCTGAAACATGAACGCTGCCGTATTTGCATACTCTTCCAAGGTCATTTCTTCCAAGGTCAACAAGCATTGTATGTTCAGCAAGTTCTTTAGGATCAGCTTTAAGTTCCTCTTCAAGCGCCTTATCCTCTTCAACCGTTTTACCTCTTTTGCGTGTTCCGGCAATTGGAAGCACCTGTGCTTTTCCATTTTTTATTTTTAGCAGGTCTTCGGGGGATGTACCGATAATAGTAAAATCATTTTCAAATTGTAAATGGTACATGTATGGTGAAGGATTAATAATGCGTAATGCTCTGTAAACATTAAAAGGGTCGCCGTGAAAATCAGCAGAGAACCGTTTTGAGAGTACTATCTGGAAAATATCTCCCTCAAGTATATTATCTTTTCCGGCTTCAACCTGGCTGTAATACTCTTCCGGGTCGAAATCTCCGGATAATTCTCCGTTAAGTTTAAAATCAGAACTGTAATCGATGGGCTTTTTTAATTCTTCCCGGAGTTCTTTTAATTTTAGCTTTGCTTCTGAGTAAGCAGATTTTAAATCTGTACTTTTATCAATGTGGACATTAGATATTAGAATAATCTGATGTTTATAATGGTCAAAGGCCAAAATTGTATTATAAACACCAAAAATTGAATCAGGATTATTAAGGCCTTTCCCGTTATTGGTGTAGCTGAATTTTATAACACGCTCAACAAGTGCAATGTTTTCATACCCAAGATAACCAACAATACCGCCGGTAAAATCGGGAAGTATATCAATTTTAGGCTGCTGGTATTCTTTTATTTCAGTGCGGATGAATTCGAAAATACTTTGTGATATGGTTTTAGATGCCTGGGGGCCTTTTATGGTAAGTGAAAGTCCCTTATTACTAATAACCTTTTCAGGATTTTTACCAATGAATGAGTAGCGGGTCATGCTTGAAGAACCTTCAACAGATTCAAGCAGGAAACTCTGCTTATCTCTTTCACGGATTTTTAAATATGCAAGAACAGGTGTAAGGAGATCGGCGGTTATTGTTTCATAAACGGGGATCAGATTATATGTTTTTGCCAGTACAGCAAATTGTTCATATTTCATTTTTTATTCCGATAAACTTTTTAATCTGTATTTTGTTTAAGATGTTCATACGATTTATTCCAAAAAAAAACCCTTCCCAGTTAACTGAGAAGGGTTTTTAATAAACTATTATATCTCAATATCACCGGCTTATACAATTACACATACTAAACCACCACCAAAATGCTGGCCTAAAATAATTTGCGTAATAATATGAGCTGGTTAAATTTTTCATAATTTTAATGCAAAAATAGAAATGTTTTTTTCTTTGTCAAGAGATTATTTGAAAATATAAAAATAATTTTGCTGAAATATTCCATTGCCGGGCTTTTTGTTTTAATTATACAGGAAAGTGAATAATGGTAATTCTTTGAAAAAGATGCCAAATAATACTTAAAACAGAAGAAAATGGAACAAATAATAATTAAAAACAGTCTAAAATTGTGTAACAGGCAGTAAAAGCGGGTAAGGCTGGCAGTATAAATGAATTCTGATTATATTTGATGTATAATAAATAAAGAAATGTTTTAAATGACACGTGAAATGTTCAGAGCGAAGATTCATCGTGCAACAGTTACGATGGCTGAACTTTATTATGAGGGCAGCATTACAGTTGATAAAGAACTGTTAGAAATTGCAGGGATTCTTCCGTATGAAAAGGTTCAGGTTGTTAATGTTAATAACGGAAGCCGCCTTGAAACTTATACTCTTGAAGGTCCTGCAGGCAGCGGAATGATATGCCTGAACGGGCCTGCCGCAAGGCTTGGTGCCGTAGGGGATGAAGTAATTATTATTACTTATACCCAAATGAGTGAAGAAGAGGCCCGGAAACATAAACCCAGGATTGTTTTAGTTGATAAAAATAACAAACCAAAAGAAGTTATTTAACCGGGTATAAAACAGAAGAAGCAATTGTGAATTGATTTTCATACTTCTTTTAGTTAAAATTAGCTGATTTTTTGAGGTGAAATGATGAAAAAAGCTTTAGTATTGGCGCTTTTAGTATCAGTTGCCTGTTTTGGGCAGATTAAAAAGACGGGATTAAATTCGCCAAATATCATGGATGGAATAGTCTCAGGAAATTCAGGTTCGTTATTTAGTTTTTTAAATTCTGACAAGTTTTCGATGAATCATACTTTCAGTATGTCTTATTCTGCTTTTGCAGGTGAAGGGCTTGCTCTTGGTGTTTATACCAACAGTATGATGTATAAGTTTGCTCCAAATCTGAATGTTCAGCTTGAAGCAAGCCTGGTACAGACTCCATACAGCACACTGGGTAAAGATTTTGAGAAAAATATTAATGGATTGTATATTAGTAAAGCAGCTATTAATTATCAGCCATGGAAGGATGTTCATATAAATCTGCAATACAGGCAGCTGCCTTATTCAGCATATTATAACTCCTATTATGGCGGGTATGGCAGCTCCTTCTGGGGAAACAGTTTTTATGACGGTACGTCATGGTTGAACTCAGAAAATGATCAAACAACTTTTGAAAAATAATTTTAGCCTGCCTGTTGCTGCAGGCAGCACTAATAAATGTAAGTCGGATATATAAGTGAAGGAAAAAAGCCAGCCGGATAATCTCCCTAAAAATATTAGTTTTAAGACTTCCGCATCTAATCTGTTCCTGAATATTATTATTATTGCATTGGCTGTTTTAACAGTATTTTTAATATACTCGTTTGTAACAAAGATTAAAGGTAATGCATCTGAACAGGAGCAGGTTTACGTAAAAAAATCAGCGGCTTCAATGGTACAGGTTGAAGTATTAAACGGCTGCGGTGCCGGGGGTGTTGCTGATAAATTTACAGATTTTCTAAGGAAGAATAATTTTGATGTGGTTCAGGTAGGTAATTACATCTCGTTTGATATTGATAAATCAATGGTAATAGACCGTACCGGAAATAAAGCAAATGCTTTTAAAGTTGCTGAAGCGCTGGGTATTGATAAGTCCAATGTAATTCAGCAAATAAATAATGATTATTTTCTGGACGTGTCAATTGTGATAGGGAAAGATTTTAATCAGTTAAATCCAACAAAATAAAGGTATAATTTGGAATCAAAACAACTGGCTGACAGAATAACGGAACTGATATTTAACAAAAAGGGCTATGACGTTAAAATTCTTGATCTCAGGGAGCTGACAACAATATCTGACTATTTTGTCATTTGTACTGCTGATTCAGATACACAGGTTAAAGCAATTGCTGATGAAATTGATAAAAGCCTGCGCGATGAAGGCACGCACTTATGGCATAAAGAAGGCTACCAGGCTCTTAGCTGGGTATTGCTTGACTATGTAGATGTTGTTGTTCATGTATTTAAAAAAGAAGCCCGTGAATACTACAGTATTGAAAAATTATGGGGAGATGCTCCAACATTTGATATTGAAGATCCGCTTCTTAAACAGCCTGCGCCGGTTGTTAAAAGAAAGCCCGGAAGGCCAAGAAAAAATAAAACTGAATAATTCTGAAATCAGACTGGCAGTATCAGTCATTATAATTTAAACAGGTATACTCTTGAAAGAATATTTACAATCACTTTTCCAAAAAGCATCAGAAAAACTTGATTACCTTGATGGATTAAACTTTACTTTTGATACTCCGCGTGTTGAGTCACATGGCGATTTATCAACAAATGCTGCTATGCTGCTTACGAAACAGCTTAAAAAAAATCCACGCATTATTGCTGAGGAAATTATTAATGCATTGCCGGTTGATCCTGCTGTAATATATAAAACTGAAATTGCAGGCCCCGGGTTTATAAATTTCTTTTTTACTCCGGCTTCAATAGCAGGAGTAGTAAAAGATATTCTTGAAGCGGGTGATGATTTTGGAAAATCAAAAAAGTATATCGGTAAAAGAGCAAATGTCGAATTTGTATCTGCTAATCCTACCGGGCCTTTGACTGTTGGACATGGAAGAAACTCTGTTGTAGGTGATACAGTTGCAAACCTGCTTGAGTGGGTTGGTTATGATGTTGACAGGGAGTATTACTTCAATAATGCCGGAAGGCAAATGCGTGTACTTGGAAACTCTGTACGCCTCCGTTACCTTGATTTACTTGGTGAAAAAAACGAGTTCCCGGAAGACCACTACCAGGGTGATTATATTAAAGACATTGCCAAAGATCTGTTTGATGAGTATGGCAGCAAACTGAAAGATGAACCGGCAGAAGGCGTTTTTAAAGACAGGGCCGAGTCTGTAATATTTACAGACATTAAGAAGACTCTTGAACGTATTGGCATTAAACATAAAATATTCTATAACGAAAACAGCCTCTATGAAGAAGGAAAGATAAAGGATCTTCTTGAATTCTTCAAAGAAAAGAATCTTTCTTATGAAAAAGACGGCGCTGTTTGGCTAAAATTTGCCGAACTGGAAGAAGACCCTGCGCTTGCTGCTGACAGGCAGGATAAAGTAATTGTAAAATCTACAGGTGAACCTACATACAGGCTCCCTGATATTGCTTATCACAAAACAAAGTTTGACAGGGGATATGACCTTATGGTTGACCTTTTTGGTTCTGACCATAATGCTACTTATCCTGATGTTATGGCAGGCTTAAAGGCCATAGGCTGCGATCCGGCAAAAGTAAAAGTGTTAATTCACCAGTTTGTTACAATTATGGAAAATGGTGAAGTTGTTAAAATGTCAACAAGAAAGGCTAACTATATTACTCTTGATGAGCTTGTTGATGAAGCCGGCGCTGATGTGGTACGTTACTTCTTTAACATGAGAAGCATTAGTACACACATGAACTTTGATCTTACACTGGCTAAGAAACAGTCTGATGAAAATCCTGTTTTTTACCTGCAGTATGCCCATGCCCGTATATGCTCAATTGTAAAGATGTCTGGTGCTTCAAGGGACGGGAAAGAAACTGAAAAGATAACTGCTTCAGTTGAAAATTTACATCTTTTAACTACTCCCGAAGAACAACAGTTACTAAAAAAGCTGCACCAGTTCAGGGAAGAAGTATTATTAAGTGCTGAATATATGGAGCCAAATAAGATATGCAGCTATCTGGAAGAACTTGCTGCATCATTCCATAAATTCTATACATTCTGCAGGATTATTGGTACCGAAAAAAATCTTGCTGAAGCGAGAATGGCCCTGGCTGTGGCTGCAAAGAACGTTATTAAAAACGGACTTACCATACTTGGCGTTAAAGCACCTGAAAGAATGTAAATAATAATTAATTTTGTTTTAATATGTTAAAGGGTATTATATTAATACCCTTTTTTTATTAACGGGAGAATTATGCTCATTAAAATTGCTCTTAATGGTGCCCGCCCTTTAACAGAAAATCCGCATTCAATTGAAGAAATTATTAACCAGGTAAGCAGTGTATACAGGCTTGGTTATAAAGTATTTCATATACATTGCTATAATAAAAAGGAACAGGAGAGTCTTGCCCCGGATGATGTAAACTTACTCGTCTCTTCTGTTAAGAATATTGCCGGTGATATTCAGATTGGCATAAGTACCGGAGACTGGATTGAACCAGACCTTAATAAAAGACTGGACTATATAAAAAATTGGAAAACAGTTCCGGATTTTGCATCAGTTAACTTGATTGAAGATAATGCAGTGGATGTATGCAAAGCGCTTATAAGTAAAGGAGTTTTAATTGAAGCCGGGTTAAATGAACTAAAAGCCGCAGAGATATTTGTAAACAGCGGACTTGATGAACATTGTTTAAGGGTTCTAATTGAACCTGAAGAGGAAACCTATGAGGGGGCTGTAAAAACTATAAATGAAATAGAGAATATTTTAAATATCAGCAACTGCAAAATAAAACGGCTTCTTCATGGATATAATGCCACATCATGGCCGTTATTTTTTGAAGCTGAGAAACGCGGGTACGATACCCGCATGGGGTTAGAGGATACTGTATATGATAAAAATGGAAATAAAATAAAAGATAACGCAGAGCTTATTAAAACCCTGGAAAATATCATTTAGATTTCCGGTTGAAGTTCAGTTTTTTTCCGCGCAGCCTTGTCCCATAAAATCATTGACATTCCAAACAGGGCAAAAGATAACATTATCACAGCCATAGGCATAGCTGTGCCATTATGAAAGATGCTTACCAATGCAGATGCCAGTGCGCTGAAAATCATCTGTATACTGCCGAGCATTGCAGACGCAGTACCGGCATTTTTTTGAAAAGGTTCAAGTGCAAGCGCATTTGTATTCGGGTTTAAAAAACCCAGCCAGTACAGGTAGATGAAAATAAAAAGCATTGATATAATAAAATAAGCATTAAACTGTATTGATATAATTAATAAAAGCGCTGATATAGCCTGCAAAAGAATAGTAATGGTGGTTATCTGGCGGCTGCTTTTCTTCCCGAGTAAAACTCTGTTTGTCTGGCTAGCTGAAACCAATGCCAGCGCATTGAATGCATATATCCATCCAAAAGCGCTTTGCGGAATTCCAAATAATTGAATAAACACGAAAGACGAATCTGATATATAAGTGAACAATGCAGCAGACGCAGAGGCGCTTGCCAGTGCATATATCAGGAACGTTCTGTTCTTAAATAAAGAAAAGTAACCTGAAACAATTTTTAATGGGTGAAACGAAATTGAAGGATCAGGCTCCTTTGATTCAGGAAGCTGCTTCACAATAACAAATGTTATAGCTGTAGAGAGCAATACCAGGAATGCAAATACATATCTCCAGCCGATTGTAACAACTATTGTCCCTCCTATTATGGGCGCTAAAATAGGCGCTATTCCCATAATAAGCATCATCATGGAAAAAACTTTTGCAGTTTCATGTGGAGAAAAAAGATCTCTTACAATGGCGCGGGAGGCAACCATACCCACACAGCCGCCCATGGCCTGAATGAATCTTAATAATATAAAAGAATAAATAGACGGAGACAGTGCGCACCCTGCAGAAGCAAAAAGATATATCAGTAATCCGGCTATAAGCGGACGCTTTCTGCCGTAACGGTCAAGCATAGGGCCGTAGAATAATTGTCCTATTGATATACCAATAAAATAACTGGTTAAGGATAATGCTACATGCTCAATATCAGTACCCAAATCCCTTGCAATAGAAGGAAAACCGGAAAGGTAAGCGTCAATTGAAAAGGGTCCTATAGCGGTTAAAAATGCAAGTGTATATATAATCCTTTGGCCTTTTACTTTGTCCATCTGCTCTAATCAAAATTAATAATAATACAAAGATACGAATGAAAAGCCTATATGTAAACGCCGCACGGACAGTATCAGAGGCTTAATCAGAATTAAATACAGAATCCATAAATTCAGGATAGGTATACAATGCAACTATTATTAAATATAAACAATACCAGGGAAATGGATTGTTAAAACTTGCATTATCAATTATCTTTGTTTGCAATTATCAAATAAATGGGGAATCCTTATGACATTAAATAAAATTATAATCCTTGTTATGATTTTAGTTTTTCCGTCATTTTCACAGGTAACTATATCCAATGTATTTATTAAAGTTGGAGAAGTAAGGAATTTTCAGGATAACAATGATAAAAAGTACGCTTTCTTCGGGGAGGCGGGTACCGGGGGAGTATTGATTACAGATTTAGTAAACTGGAGTATAAATATAGGCTATTGGGATGATGGCATCGATTCACAAAATAAGTATACCGATGCTGAAAATATTTCAAATTCGTGTTATATTCTGGGTATGAATCTGGAATATAAGTTTTTGGGATTAGCTGATTCTGCTTTTACCGTTTCAGCAGTCGCAGGTATCGCTTACAATATTAAAAATAACTCTGATGCAATTACCAGCGACAAAATAAATACTGATTACTATTTTCAGCCTTACGCCGGGTTAAAGGTTAACTACAGGTTTACTAGCAGGTTGTTTCTAACCGCCGATGTTGGTTCTTATATAGGAGTCAGCCGGGAAAACCTTGGAAGGGGAGTATTTGCGGCAGGAGCGGGATATTACTTTAATTAATTTAAATGATGGATATTAAAGAAATAATTTTAAAACAGCTTAACTATAACAGGCAGAAAAATATCTTATATAAGAATTCTCAGGACATATTAAATGTTGATGAGGAATTTCTTTCTGCCCTGGAAAATAGTGAACACAGTGATATAACCGTCGAACTTGTTGAATATGCCTCTGATGAACTGATTAAAGCTGTTTATTGTATAAACCAGTTTATAAATGTATCCGCAGATAAAAAAGATGAGCTTAAAGAAATATACAGGCAAAGCTGGGGTTATATATCTGCCGGTATGAATGTCCAGGACTGCTTGTTTAAAAAACACTATCCCGCAATATCAGCATGGCTTTCATCGTTGTATCCTCCATTAATCAGGGAGTATTTAAAAGAGCAGAAAGAAATAGGAAGTATTGTTTGTGAGGAATACACTCCTGAGTTTCAACTGCAAATTCTTGGGATTGATATTAATACCATAATGCAGCCTGTCCTTGACATAGGCTGTGGAAAAAATGCTAACCTGGTACAATTTCTTAGAAATAATAATATTGAAGCTTATGGTTTTGACAGGCTTATTGAAACTGAAACAAAACATATACATAAAGCTGACTGGCTGACTTATAATTACAAAGTAAAAAAATGGGGAACTATCATTTCCAATGCTGCATTTTCAAACCATATTATGTATACAGCCAGGTATGAGACCGGTAAACTTAAAGACTATCTGCTAGTTTATAATGAAATAATTAACAGCCTTAAACCCGGAGGTGAATTTATATACGCTCCCGGGCTTACCTTTATTGAAGAACGCCTGGATAAGGGAAAATATACAATTAATACTTTGTTAATTACGGGGGAATACAGAAGAGTAACCGTCAGGAAGAATCTATAGTAAATAAAAATCAAGATTCTTAATCAGCAATAGCTATTGAAGCAGCATAAATTTTTTCAGCGCCGGCAGAAAGCAATACTTTGCCGCATTCAGAGGTTGTAGCGCCTGTGGTTATTACATCATCTATAAGCAGTATTTTTCTTCCGGTAACATCTTCAGGATGTTTTACTTTAAATGCGTTTGCCATGTTTTCAGCGCGCTGTTCAATATTCATTGTGGTCTGTGATTGTGTATAGCGTATTCTCTTTAGCGTTTTAGTACTAAAAGGAATTTTGCTTTCTCGTGATAGTCCTTTTGCTATATAATCTGACTGGTTATATCCTCTTTCTGCCTTTTTTAAACTGTGTAGGGGAACAGGAATAATTAAATTTATTTCCCACTCTTTTAAAATTACAGATAACTCAATTCCCATTATTTTCCCAAGGAAAATGCCATTCTGGTAACGCTGGCCATATTTAAGCGAATGGATTACATGCTGGAGTTCTTTGTCTTTTTCAAAAACAAAAAGTGAAGTAAAGCCGGATATGATATCTTTTCCTGCGAACTTTCGTCTGAATTCAGCAATGATTCTTTCTTTTTCAGCAGCAGCTATTTTGGAATAACACTCAGCACATATACACTTTTCTTCCGGCGTAAGCTTTTTACTGCAAGCCGGGCAAATACGTGGAAGAAAAAAATCAAACAAGCCGGATATCACAGGAATCATTTTATTTTTCCCCAATGACTATTATCTTAAACCAGGTTTAATAATTTCCCCATCAGTTAGCATATAACCTGAATACTATAACATACCTGAACGTTTGCGGATAAACCATTCAGCAGCAAATAAAAATATTACTATTGCCATAAGCCATTCATTTGACCATAAATCAATTTCGGTTGTTGAAATATTTTCCTTTGAAGCTCTTTCGTTAACCTGCTTAAGAATACTAAAAAGCTGATTATAGTTTTTGATTGTATAAAATCTGCCGCCGGTTCTTCCCGCAAGAAGTGAAAGAAATTCTGCATCCATACGCGGATTGAGCATCTCTATATCAACCTCGCCGACGTTAAATCTCCCATTATCAGTCCCGAGCTTATTCCCGTTTAGAAGGGCATAACCTGAAAAGAAGTAATCCCCGGTTTTTGCTGCAGGCAGGGTTCCTTCATATAATCCACTGCCAACAGGATTGAGAGTAATTTCATATTTATTATTTCCTGAAGTAATGTTTACCTTAACTTCTGCATCATCAATGGGATTAAAAGAAACATCATAAACCTGGCCTGTAAATTCAACATCTTCACCTGGTGAGTATATTTTTTTTGATGTTTTTATGGATACTCTTTTTAATTCATCTGAAGTGTTCAGCCACTTAACACCCTGCAGTACAAAATTATCAAACAGGTTTAGATTTTTTGTGGATGTTTGTAATTTCCAGCGCCAAATATCTTTAGCCAGTACGGCAACTGATTTTTTACTTCCAAGCCGGCGTGAGACTACCAACGGCCTGTTTAAGGGGATATTGTTTATTTTAATTCTTGAAAGCACTTCACTTTCAGGTTTGGCTTCAAACACAGAATTCTGTAATGGTACTGGCGGAAGATTATTCCATGCAGATACCGGGTTTGATGTATTATTCTGTAATAATGGATTTTGAGCCTTATCAACACTTATATCCGGCTGAACCTCAGAATAACCCTGGTTAATTCTGCCTATTGAAAAAGGCAGGTCGGCCTGTAATTCTTTCAGTTTGTTAAGGTCAGTGCCATCAGATAATACAATAAAAAATGGCTTGTTTGCAATACTTATTGCCCGTTTTATCTTTTGCAAAAGCTCAGGCGGGGTTTCTTTTGAGGGGAAGCCCACAAGATAAAGAATATCTGAACTGTCAATAAGCCTGTCACGGTTATTATTTTCAAGAAACTTTCCGGCAGCAACTTGTGTTATTGAATTTAGTGTAAGGTTAGGGTCTTCTTTTAGAGAATTTTTTATAAAAGTGAGGTCCGTTGAAGGGGCACCTGCAGCAACAAGTACTTTAATCTTATTACTTAAAACATTTACGAAAAATGTTTTTTTATTATTAAGTTTTGAATACTCACCGGGTTGGTCAGCAATTACTACTGATAGTTTTTTTTCTCCACCGGATTTGGGTGTATAACTAAAATTTACATTTTGTATATCATCTCCTGCCAGGGAAATATTATTCTGCGCGGCAAGAGTATTATTTTCATATAAAGAAACCGTAACTGTTTTTCCGTCATATCCTTTGCCTGAAATGGCAGCATTTATAGTTGTAGGGGTTTCAGCATAAATAAAATCATTAAACAAAACATTTCTTACTTCAATGTCATTTTTTCTTGATGAATCACCAATTCCTATTGTAAACACAGGTATGTTAAGTTTCTCAGCAGCAAAAATAGGGGTTGGACCCTCTGTAATTACACCGTCACTAAGAATAACAACTGCGGAGATGTTTTGGGCATTTCCTTCTTTATTCTTATCTGTTATATTACTAAAAATATCAGCAAAATCGGTACTTCCTTCATCAAACTTCAGTTTGCCGGTACTGTCCGGGTTAAACCGGCTCACCTTACTGCCAAAAGAAAAGAATTCGGAATTATTTGCAATACTGTTTGCTGTATAACTGCCAAGGATTTTTCCCTCAGTTTCATTCCTGGCGCTTCCGTCAACAAAAGTCATGGAGCGGGAGTTATCAGCAAAAACCAAAACTTTGGGTTCAAGTATATTCTTTTTTGTTATAGTTACAATTGGTTCAAAGATTATGAAAACCAGGAAAATAAGTGCAAGCGCTCTTAATGAAGTAAGTATTACTCTTTTTTGAGGGCTTACAACAGGTATAGTATACCTGTAAACATACCATGAGTAACCTGCTATTATTAACAGTGCAAATACCAGCAGGTATCCGCTATATGCAAAACTGAGACTTAAGCTTTCAAAATTAAACAACGTTATTATCTTAATTAGTTTTATATACAGAAATTATAATTCAATATCTTATACAAGACGCAAAAACAATATTTTGTTGCTACTGAAGGAGTAACAAATAGTTCGCCTGCAGTAATACTGAAGTTCAGATATCCATTAACCGTAGCAGTTTAGTCCAGGCTAAGATTTTCAATATCCCAGCCTTTCATCTTTTCAAATGTTTCATAGTCTGTAAGGTCAAAATGAATAGGTGTAACTGAAATATAGTTGTTCTTTATGGCGAACTGGTCTGTATCCATCTGGTTATCAACTTCTACAAGTGTACCTGTAAGCCAGTAATAAGCTCTTCCATAAGGATCTTTTCTTTCTTCGTAAATATCATCCCATTTTGATTTACCCTGTTTTGTAAGAAGAATTCCTTTTATCTGTTCAGCAGGTATATCAGGAATATTAACATTAAGCAATGTCCCAACCGGGAGGTCTTTGCCAATAAGTTTGGAGGCAACAAGCCTGGCAATTTTTCCAGAATAAGTAAAGTCTGTTGCCTCATGGTTTGTAAGCGAAATTGCTATGGAAGGCACATCCATAATTGCAGCTTCCCTTGCGGCAGATACAGTACCGGAATAAATAATATTTATGGCTGTATTAGAGCCATGGTTTATGCCAGAAACAACAAGGTCTGGTTTTTCCTTTAATATATTCCTGATTCCTATCTTTACACAATCTGCCGGTGTACCGCTTACTGCATAACCAAAGAACTTCCCGTTTTTCTGGTATTTAGTAACTCTTAGTGGTATCTGCATTGTTATTCCATGGCCAACAGCACTCTGTTCTTTAAGCGGGGCAACAACTGTAACCTCGCCAAGTTCTTTTAACGCTTCAGCCAGTACCTGGATACCGGGAGCATCTATTCCATCATCATTAGTTACAAGAATTTTCAAGGTTATTCCTAAAGAAATTGAAGTAAAAAAGTAAATATACGGTTTGGAACGACCAGTCTCAATTGAATGATTTGGAACCTTTCCGGGTATTTTGTTTATTTACATTATGGTAATACTTAAACCTTATATATACAGAGAATACCCTGAAATAGCTTTCGGCTTTAATACTAAATGGGGAAACGGAAGGCAGGCGCCTTATTTTTTTAATGTATCTTTTTCTGTAGGAGATAATGATACAGTTGTTAAAGAAAACAGGGAGTTATTCTTTAATTCCCTTGGCCTTGATGAAGAGCATGTAGCCTTTCAGAAACAGGTGCACGGTAATAATGTAAGCATTGTTAACAAAGCAGGTTCTGCCGGCGAAAGTGATGCGCTTATTACTACGGAGATGAATCTTGGGCTGGCGATAAGCACAGCAGATTGTAACCCGGTTTTTATATATGACCCGGAAAACAGGGTTGTTGCCGGAATACATTCAGGCTGGAGAAGTACTCAAAAAAGAATTGTTGAAAAAACACTGAATATTCTAAAAAATGAATTTAACTCCTCTCCAATGAATATGGTTGTCTATATGGGGCCTTCCATAAGCTTTGAGAATTACGAAGTTGGGGAAGAAGTTGCAGTTCAGTTTGGTGAGAAATATATAAAACCCCGTAATGGCAAGTTTTTACTTGATGTTGCTGGTGCAAATTATGACATGCTCCTGAATTTTGGAGTAGATAAGAACAAAATACAAAAATCTGTTTTATGTTCTTTTGAAATGGATAATCTGCTGCATTCCTACCGGCGGGACGGCCTGCAGTCGGGCAGAAGCCTTGGTGTAATTACCATGAAAGAAAAATAATTTAGTAAGGTGTAAAATTTCGGGAATTGGCTGTATTTTGATAATTTAGCATTGGAATTTCGGCCGGTTTCTGTTGATTGTACGGTTTTTTGCCGGCTGTAAGTATAAACAATTGACTGGGATAAAGTAATCAGTAAAAAAATGTGTTTTTTTAGCAAACAACAGTCAATTTAGTTAATTAGGAATAAAATGGTAAATATTATCAGAATAAAGAAAGCGATTTTTTACGCATATCATGGAGTGCTTTCAGAGGAACAGAGTGTTGGCGGGAAGTTTGAAGCCGATGTTGATATATATACTGACTTTTCAAAGGCAGCAGAGAGCGATAGCCTTAAACAAACAATTGATTATGGTAAAGTGTATAAATTTATGTACAAACTTTCCCTGGAAAAGAAATACCGATTAATAGAAGCCCTGGCAATGAATATTGCTGACGAATTACTGGTTAACTTTCAACAAATAAATAAAGTAGCTGTAAGGGTAAGAAAAAATAACCCTCCTCTTGGCGGTGTGGTGGATTGTGTTGAAGTTGAAATAATAAAAAGCCGCGATGATTTAAAAAACGAAGGTTAATAAGTGTTTAAGAATTATGCATATATAGCGCTTGGATCCAATATAGGGGACAAATTAGGATATTTCAGGCTGGCAGTTAAAGAAATAAGTAATTCGGGTACCTGCAGTGTGGAAAAGGTCTCATCGGTTTATGAAACCCTTCCTTATGGCAATAAAGAACAGGATAACTTTTATAATGCTGCTATTTATATAAGAACTGAATTAGAAATGTTCGATTTACTTGCCTTTTTAAAGAGTATTGAGAAAAAATTAGGAAGAGTGAGCGGGCCAAGATGGGCTCCAAGAGAAATTGACCTGGATTTATTGTTTTTTAATGATGTGGTTTATTCAGATGAAAAGCTTACTGTTCCGCACAAGGAAGTGGCAAAAAGGGATTTTGTTCTTGTGCCATTATGCGAAATAGCTGCGGACTTAATTCATCCTGAATTAAACAAAAAAATTTGTGATATTTGTATAGAAGATCCTGAAAGAAATGTAATCGGCAGGATTGCTGAAAAAATAATATAAAAGTGAGTGCACCCAAATTGGCCGAAAATCCCGGGGTAAAATATATAGCAATTGAAGGAGTAATTGGTTCAGGTAAAACCACTCTTGCAAAACTGTTAAAGGAACGCCTGAATGCACAGTTGGTGCTGGAACAGTTTGAAACAAATCCTTTCCTGGAAAGTTTTTATTCAGATAGAAAAAGGTATGCCTTCCAGACACAGATGTTTTTCCTTATAAACAGGTTCAAACAACAGCAGGAATTAATACAGGAAAACCTTTTTACTGAATATATAATATGTGATTATATCTTTGACAAGGATAGAATCTTTGCTTATATGAACCTTAACGGGGAAGAACTTAAACTCTACGAAAATGTATTTCCGCTTCTCTCACGCAATTTAAGAAAGCCTGATGTTGTTGTATACCTGCAGTCAAGTGTTGACAGGCTGATGTATAATATTAAACTAAGAAGCAGGAAAATAGAAAAAAATATTACCCGCAGCTATATTGAAGAGCTTAGTGATGCATATAACCACTTTTTTTTCAGGTATAATAATACGCCGCTATTAATTGTAAATTCCACTGAAATAGATTTCGTTAACAGCGAAAATGATTTCAATGAATTGTTTAAACAAGTATTCAGAGAAGACCGCGGCTTTATTGAATATTTCAAACCAGAGTCAAGATCCTCATTATAACAACAGCAGGCAGTTATGTTTAGGTTTATATTATTATTTATAATTTTTTATCTGGCATTCCGGTTATTAAATTATCTTATCGGCAGGGCAGGAAGAGCAGCCAGGGAAAACCAGTCAGCAAATAATAACGTATATTCAAATGTGCAGAATCGTAATCCTAAGTACAGGGATATAGAAGAGGCTGAGTTTACAGATATAAAAATTGAGCAAAAGAAAACTGAGAACGAAAAGAAAAGTGATTGATGGCTAAAAAGAGTATTGTTTCTGATATTGTTAATACCTTCTTTAAAAAAACACTCGCTGTTGAGGAAAATAAGAGTTTTAATATTGGCAATCCTAAAAAATTCCTTATTGTCAGGCAGCATAATCAACTTGGGGATCTACTCTCAAGTGTTTCCCTTTTCAGGGCAATTAAGGAGACATATCCCGGCTGTCATATTACTCTTATCTTAAGCCCGGTAAATTACCAGGGACTGGTTAAAAACCGGTATATTGACAGGCTTTTTGTCTTTGATAAAAAGAAACTTATAAATCCTGAATATTATGTCTCGTTTAAGAAACTGCTGAAAGATGAATATGATGTGGCTATTGTCCCTGTAGTTGTTTCAATATCGTTCACAAGCAACATGATATGCAGGCTTGCTAATGCTAAGGTAAGAATTGGACCTGAATCTCTGGACGGTAAAGTAAATGAGAGCAGCTATTTCTTTGACAGGCGGGTAACCCTTGACTGGAGAAAACACCCTGATTCCAATGTATCTGAGAGAAGCCTTGATATAGTAAGGCCTTTCGGGATAAATACAGAAAATTATAAATCTGAAATAACATTCGATAATGATGATATTAAGGCAGCAGATGCCTTTATAAGAGAACTTGGACTTAAGGAGGGCGAACTTCTTATTGGACTGCATGTTGGGGCAGGGAAAATACAGAACAGGTGGTCACTTGAGAAATTTATTGAACTGATAAATAAATTAAACGAAAACTACAGTGCCAGGTTTTTTCTTACAGGGAGCACTGCTGACAGGAATGAGTTTTCTTATGTGATAGACAGGCTAAAAGACAAACCGGGTTTGTTTCTTAATAAAAAGATTCCGGAAGTAGCTGCTCTTATTTCTAAGGCAGATTTATTTATTTCAAATGATACCGGAATTATGCACGTGGCCGGAACAACAAATACCCCGCAGGTATCTGTTTTTGGCCCTACAAACCCATTCAACTGGGCTCCTATAGGATATAATAAGCTTTTTATCAGAAAGTCTGAATTGATTGATGATGTTACTGTTCAGGATGTATATGATTTATGTGCAGTATTATTAACAGAACAACTAAGCTAAGGAAAGAAAGGATAACATTTTGCCGGTAAAACATTTTGCTGCCATAGATATGGGAACAAATTCATTTCATCTTATTATAGCTGAGGTTACGGAAGATGGAAAATTTAAAATTGTTGACCGGCAAAGGGAAGTAATACGGCTGGGTTCAAGGCAGGGTGAAAACCTGAACATTATATCTGAAGAAGAAATACAGCTTGCCCTTGGTTTGCTTAAAAGTTTTAAAAAGCTTGCTGAAATATATAATGCTAATATTTTGGCGGCAGCAACGAGTGCTGTTAGAGAAGCTGAAAACCGGGATGAATTTATAAGCAGGGTGTTTGAAGAAACCGGAATTGAGGTTAATGTACTTGAAGGTAAAAAAGAAGCTGAACTAATATACTCAGGTGCTGAAAAAGCATTATCACTTGGCAGCTATAATTCTTTGTGTTTTGATATCGGCGGCGGCAGCAGTGAAATTATATATTCTGAAAAAGGTAAAGTAATATTTGCAGAAAGTATAAAAATAGGTGCAGTACGCCTTAGTAAAAAGTTTTTCCCTGATTTCATATTGAATGAAAACAATGTAAAAGATTGCAGTGAATATGTTGCTAATGAAATAATGAATAATACTAACCTTAATCCTCATATACCATTTGAGATAGCTGTGGGTACATCCGGTACAATTCAGTCAATAGCACGTACAATTAGTTTGATAAAATACAGGACACAATCAATAACACAGGATGACCTTACTTTTACGCGTAATGAGTTGGAAAGTCTTTATTATAAAGTTATAGGTAAAAAATCTGTTGAAGAAAGGCTGACTATAGCCGGGATTGAAGAAAAAAGAGCTGATATTTTACCTGCCGGATTAATTGTATTAAGAAAATTATTTGAGCTTTTTAACATAAATGAGATGAAAATTTCTGATTATGCCCTTAGGGAAGGTATAATCTTCAGTGCAATTAATTCCTGAAAATTAGGCTGAAAATGTACAAAAAACGGGGAAAGTGGCTAAAAACTATACTTTGGCCGCCAAATGTAAAGAATACCACCTTTTAATAAAGCCGCATCATAATTATATTTAAGGTTCAATTTTTAGGATACTATGAATAATATCAGAAATTTCTGTATAGTAGCACATATTGACCATGGGAAATCTACGATAGCAGATTGTCTGCTGGAAGCTACAAAAACTGTATCGCAAAGAGAGGCAAAAGCACAGCTTCTGGACGACCTTGATCTTGAACGTGAACGCGGCATAACTATAAAATCGCATGCTATCCAGATGCACTATCTGGCCTCTGACGGAGGAAAATACACATTAAATTTAATTGATACTCCCGGCCACGTTGATTTTAGTTATGAAGTATCCCGCTCACTCGCTGCATGCGAAGGAGCTATACTTGTTGTTGATGCAGCCCAGGGAGTGGAAGCCCAGACTATTAGCAATCTTTATCTTGCTATTGATGCCGGTCTTGAGATAATTCCTGTTATAAATAAAATTGACCTTCCAAGTGCTGAAGTAGATAAAGTTAAAGCCCAGATTATTGACCTTATTGGCTGTGATGAAAGTGAAATTATCCTTGCAAGTGCTAAAGCCAAAATAGGAATTCCTGAAATACTTGAGGCAATTGTAAAGAAAATTCCTGCCCCTAAGGGTGATGTGGATTCTCCTTTACAGGCTCTGGTTTTTGATTCAATATTTGATCCTTACCGCGGCGCAATTGCTTATATAAGAGTATTTCATGGGAATGTGAAAACCGGTGATAAAGTCACATTTTTTGCTAACGACAGGGAATTTGAGGCTGAGGAAGTTGGTGTACTTGGGCTGAAGAGAATTAAAACCGATGAAATTTCTGCCGGTAATGTTGGTTATCTTATTGCCGGGATAAAAGATGTACATGATACTAAAGTTGGTGATACAATAACTCATATAAGGAATGGAGCTAAAGAACCTCTTCCCGGTTATAAAGAAGTTAAACCAATGGTCTACAGTGGTTTGTACCCGACTGATTCCGAAGAATTTGAAGACCTGCGTGATGCACTTGAAAAATTCAGGTTGAATGATTCTGCACTTGTTTACCAGCCTGAAACATCTGCTGCTCTTGGATTTGGATTCAGGTGTGGATTCCTTGGTTTACTGCACATGGAAATAGTACAGGAAAGGCTTTTCAGGGAATACAACCAGTCAATTATTACCACACTTCCTAACGTGGAATATTATATATACACAAAAAATGGGAAAAAGCTGGTAGTTGATAATCCTGCTGATATGCCGCCTGTGGGTGATATTGATTATGTAGAAGAACCTTATGTTAAAGCACAGATTGTTTGTCCCAGTGAATATGTAGGTAATATAATGAAACTGGGCATGGATAAAAGGGGCACATACAAAAATACTTCATATATTGATCCAACCCGTGCGGATATACAATTTGATTTTCCGCTTTCTGAAATAATTTTTGATTTTTATGATAAACTGAAATCAACTACAAGAGGTTATGCCTCATTTGATTATGAATATATTGGCTACAGGCAGTCTGATCTTGTGAAACTTGATATTCTGCTTAACGGGGACCAGGTAGATGCACTTTCAATGATTGTTCATAAGGATAAAGCTTATGATTGGGGCAGAAAGGTTTGTACGAAACTAAAAGACCTGATACCACGTCAAATGTTTGAAATTGGAATTCAGGCTGCAATTGGTACAAAAGTAATTTCAAAATCAGTAGTTAAAGCTTTAAGAAAGAATGTACTTGCAAAGTGTTATGGCGGCGATATTTCAAGAAAGAGGAAACTTCTTGAAAAACAGAAGGAAGGGAAAAAGAGAATGAAACAGGTTGGAAATGTGGAAATTCCTCAGGAAGCTTTTCTTGCTGTGTTACAGATTGATGAATAAAGCAGGTGCATTTTGTACACTGACAACAAGAATGACGATATAACTATAGAAAAGAAGCCATATTGTGAAGACAAGCTAAGAATCAATGAATATATTAGGGCCGGTATTATTGCGCTTCTGGCAGCAGTTATAGTAAAATCCTTTTTGTTGGATGCATACCGGATTCCTACCGGCTCTATGGAAAATACCCTGCTTGCAGGTGATTTTATTATAGTTAATAAAGCAGCTTATTCATTGTCTACTCCCGGTACAATTCCATTCCTTAATATTGATATCCCGCGCCTGAATTTATTTAACACCAGTAGTCCTGATTATAATGATGTAATAGTATTCCAATTTCCAGGATACAGTGAAGAGCTTACCCCATCTACAGATATAAGTTATATTAAACGAATAGTAGGGCTTCCCGGGGATACTGTAAGGATAGTAAATAAAAAATTATTTGTTAATAATAAAGAAAGAGAGCTGCCTGCGAAAGGCAAAATTTCAAAAAATACGTATGGGCAGGATATAATTGAAAAAAGAATTTTTCCTTCTGACAGGCAATGGAACCGGGATAATTATGGACCTTTGGTTATTCCCCAAAAAGGAATGACAATTAAACTTACCCCGAAAAATATTTCGGAATGGAAAACAATTATTGACAGGGAATATGGCAGGCGGGTTGTAAGTGATGAAGGAACGGTTATTAATATTGAAGGAACCCCTGTAAGGTCGTATACTTTTAAGAAAAATTATTATTTTGTAATGGGTGATAACCGTGATGATAGTATGGATAGCCGCTACTGGGGGTTTGTACCGGAAGATGCAATAAACGGAAAAGCATTCATGGTGTATTGGTCCGTTGATCCGTACAGATATGATGGCGGATTATTAAAATCCATACGCCTGAACAGGATGTTCCATAAAATAAAATAAAAATTCAAAATATATATTCATATGAAAAAAATTATTCTTCTGGTATTAGTGTTTATCCCATTTATTATGCCGCAGTCAAAGTATTTTATCTATTTTAAAGATAAAGGGGCGTCTGAAACCAGGCTGAACAAAACTTCGGCAGAATATAATGAAGTATTAAGCCAGTTTTCAGAAAAAGCTATAGAAAGAAGAAAAGCTGTACTTGGGGAGGATAATATAATAACATACGAAGACCTTCCAGTGTGCAGGGAATATGTTTCAACGCTTGAAGATATTGGTGTGAAAATAGAAAGGCAGCTAAACTGGCTCAATTCTGTTTCAGCATACCTTAATAAGGATGAATTAAAAAAAGTTGAAGAGCTGTCTTTTGTTGATAAAATTGAAAAGGTAAAGACAATACAATTTAACAGGAATGAAGAAGCTGCAAATGAAATTAGAAGTAAAGGTAATGTATTGTCTGATACTCTTGGTTATGGTAAATCATTTTCGCAGTTGACTATGTCAGACATACCGGCTGTTCATGCAGCAGGAATAACCGGGAATGGTGTTTTGGTTGGCTTTCTTGATTCTGGTTTTGACTGGAAGAGGCATGAGTCTTTAATGAATGCTAAGGTAATAGGGGAATATGATTTTATTTTTAATGACAGTGTTACTACTAACCAGGCTGTTGATGCTGCAAAACAGTATGAACATGGTACTAAGGTTTTTTCTGTTGTAGGCGGTTATAAAAATGGTTCATTTATTGGGGCTGCCTTTGATGCTTCGTTCCTCCTGGCAAAGACAGAATACGTACCAACTGAAACAAAAATTGAAGAAGATAATTATGCTGCAGCACTAATCTGGATGGAACAAAAGGGGGTAGACATAACAAGCAGTTCGCTTGGCTATACTGAATTTGATGATAAGGGTGATTCCTATACGTACAGTGACATGAATGGTAAAACAGCTGTATCAACAATTGCACTTGAACATGCGTTTAAACTGGGTGTTATAACTATAACTGCTGCAGGTAATGAAGGTGAAAATGACTGGTATTATATAAGTGCCCCGGGAGACGGAAAGAATGTAATAACAGTTGGCGCCGTTAACAGTGCGGACAAACTTGCTTCATTCAGCAGTCATGGCCCCACTTATGACGGGCGAATAAAACCGGAAGTTACGGCTCTTGGTGTTTCCGTATATGGGGCAGTGGCAGGTACCACTTCCGGGTATTCCACATCTAACGGGACTTCACTCGCAACACCGATAGTCTGTGGTGTGGTTACTTTGCTGAAGTCTGCATATCCTGCTCTGCTTAATACCCAGGTCAGAAAAATAATGATGGAAACTTCAGATAATGCTGATTCTCCAAATAACAATATTGGCTATGGACTTGTTTCTGCTGCAAGAGCTGTTTCTTACCCAAACATTGAAAAAGCAGGCTCCGAATACCTGCTTAATAAAATGTTTATTTCATCAGGTACAAGTGATGTCTCTTCAGTACAGGCACACATATCTGCTGACGGAAACAGTTATACTGTTAATAATCTCTTACCGGATAATGCACATAAATATATTATACCGCTTTCAGAGTATATACTTGGAGATACACTGGATTTATATTATACATATACAGACAATTCAGGAAATTCAGTAAGAGAACCTGTCTCTGATAATTACAGATTAGTGTTTGGCGGCTTGAATGTATATCATCATCTGGAGGTTGAAAGGCTTTTCCCTGTTAAGTATGAACTTGCTCATAATTATCCCAATCCGTTCCGTTTTTCAACAACATTATCTTATGGTTTGCCGGAGGCAGCCAATGTAAAGCTGACAATATATAACATTCTTGGAGAAAGAATAACAACGCTGGTAAATTCATATCAAGACCCGGGTAACTATGAAGTGAGATGGAATTCAGGAGATTACGCGAGTGGTGTATATATTTATGTGCTTGAGGCAGGCAGTGAAGTGCTTGCCGGAAAAATGGTTTTAGTAAGATAAGGAAATAAAAAAGAGATGGACCAAATACTTTATCCTGTGCAGAATGATTATATTAATTCTTTCAGAAAAGAACCGGATGTACTTATTAAAGAAATGGAAGATTATGCACATGAGAGAAATATCCCTATTCTGTCATGGCAGTCTGCTAATTTTTTAGAACAACTTGTAAGAATGTTAAGACCGAAAAGGGTCTTGGAAATTGGAACAGCAATTGGATATTCTTCTATCAGGATAGCCCGGCAGTTAAAGAAAAAAGGCGTTCTACACACAATAGAAAAGAGTCCTGAGAATATTGATAAAGCAAGAGAATTTATAAACAAATCAGAGTTTGGTGAAAAGATTAAGATATTTACCGGAGAAGCGCGTGACATAATGCCTTCTCTTGAAAAAAAATACAACCTGATTTTTCTTGATGCAGATAAATATGAATACACTTTGTTATTTGAATACTCTGCAAAACTTTTAAAAAAAGGCGGTATTATTTTTATTGATAACCTGTTATGGCATGGATACGCTGCCGAAGAAAATGTGCCACCTAAATTTGAGAAGTCATCAAAAAATGTGAGAGAGTTTAATAATATATTTATGAATCATCCCGGGTTTAAAACTACTTTACTTCCTATAGGAGATGGAATAGGGCTGGGAATAAAACTTGAGGATTAATATGCAGACACAATATTCAGGAATTCCGGTAAATTTAGTCAAAGAGGTAGATGAGTTTTCTGGTTTATTGCTAAAAAAAAGAGCTGATCTTCAAATAATATTTGAAGAAAGCCTGGGAAAAGGGAAAGAGAAACAACTTGAAGAGCTTTCTTTTACTTCCAAATATGTAAAAGGATTATTTCGGGTACTAAAGGATGGAAGCAGCAATTCTGAAATAAAGAACATAGATAATATTAAAACTGACCTGACAGAAAATATGAAAAAAGCTGTCAGCCAGATTAAAGAAATTATTTCAGGAGTTGATGTAAATACATTAAATTATTTTAACAGGACGTACTTTGATTTGTCTTCACAATGTTTCATGAATCTTAATGAACTGCTTGAAGATCTTGAGTGGACAAAAAAGTATTTAAATAGTTTGAAAAGGGGGATAAGAAATTAAAAAAAAGAAGCTGCCTCAAAAGAGGCAGCTTCTTTAAGTTATGATTTCGCAAGCCATTTCTCAAGAGCGGAAAGCATATGAGTCATTGCAGTAAGCAACGGTTCATGCTGCTTCTCATCTATTTCCTCAAGAATTTCTCTGTGTATTTCAACATAAGCATTGTTCAACTGTTCGACTATGATAGCTCCTTTTTTAGAAAGAGAAACCCTCATATTTCTTCTGTCGTTTGGTTCAATTTCGCGGGTCATGTACTCTTTTGTAACTAAACCATCAATGATTCTTGTCAAACGACTTGGGCTCAGGCCCATTCTTGCAGCAATCTGCTTGTTATTTACACTTTCATCGGCTCCGAAAAGTCTCAGGCACCTAAATTCGGCCTGGGTCAAACCATATTGGTCGGCCAGGTGGTTTTCTTTTTCCTGGCAATTTGCTAACAAGTTAAAAGTTAAATCAGCTAACTTGTGAGCATCTCTACTAATGACCTGTTCTTCGATCATCTAATCCCCAAGTATTTGTCTATAACAAAAATCGCTAAAGTGCACGTTTTATTCAATAGTTTACAAAAATAAAATTTTGTCAGTTTTTTCTATTCTAATTGTTCCTTTTGAGGCTTCAAAAAGTTGATTTTCCAACTTATCGAATAATTCAGGCTTGACGAAGCATTCAAAGTGAACTTTTTCTGAATAATCTGTTTTAGCAATTTTTGCTTTAAACATATTGATTGCATAATGTACCTGGCTCACCTGGTTAAAATCAGTTGTGATGTGCGCCACAAAGTAAGGTACTTTTAATACTCTGTCAACGCGGAATAATAATTCTTCAGCAGCGAAATAGTATGCTTTTCCAAGCGGGCCAACGCCGAGTTTTATACCACCATAATATCGAATAACTACAACAAGGATGTTTCTAAGTTGATAATGGTCAATAGCATTTAATATACGTATACCGGCAGTTCCGTTTGGTTCACCATCATCAGAATACTTGAATTTATTATCTGAAAACTTAAATGCATAACAATGATGAGTTGCATTATAATGAGTTTTGCGAACTTCAGAAAGTATTTTTTGAGCATCCTCTTCGTTTTCAACAGGGTAGGCCTGCGAAATAAACTCGGAATTTTTTTCCTTAAAAATAAATTCGGAGGAACCTGTTATGGTGTAAAATTGTTCAATTTCTGACATTTATGGCCTAAATCTCATAAGCTTCAGGAAAACTGCTTTAGCAGGTGTACTTCTAATTAAATTGATTTTAAGAACATCTAATAGTAATATAAAGTTTGCAATTTTTAAAATTATTCTAAGACTGAATTGGAAAAAGAAACTATTATTATAAAAGGCGCCCGTGAACATAACTTAAGAAATGTTGATGTTGAAATTCCCAGGGAGTCATTTACAGTTATAACCGGATTGTCAGGATCAGGAAAATCATCACTTGCATTTGATACTATCTATGCCGAAGGACAAAGAAGGTATATTGAATCATTATCTGCCTATGCCCGCCAGTTTTTAGACATGCTTGAAAAACCAGATGTTGATCTTATAGAGGGATTAAGCCCTGCAATATCAATTGAACAAAAATCTACTTCAGGAAACCCGCGTTCAACAGTAGGAACTGTTACTGAAATATATGACTATTTAAGATTGTTGTATGCAAGACTTGGTGTTGCTCACTGTTATAATTGCGGAAGGCCTGTGCAAAAACAAAGTTCTGCACAGATTATTGATACTATTATTACTTCTCTGGATGGTAAAAGAATTAATATACTTGCTCCGGTTGTACGCGGAAGAAAAGGGCATTACAGAGAATTGTTTGAGGAAATTCTCTCTGATGGTTTTCTTAAAGTAAGAGTTGATGGTGAATACAAAGAGATTACTAAAGGATTTCAGGCAGACAGGTATAAAGTACATAATATAGAAATAGCAATTGATCGGATGACAGTAAATGAAAAGTCAAGAGGAAGGCTTACAGAATCTGTTGAAGTTGCAATTAACTATGGCAATGGGATAGTTATTATTGATGATGGAAGTGAGGATTTTATATACAGCCGGCATCTTGCATGTCTGCACTGCGGAATAAGTTACCAGGAACTTGCTCCAAACTCGTTTTCATTTAATACTCCCTATGGTTCATGCCCTGAATGCGAAGGCCTTGGAGAGAAAAAAGAACTTGATATTAATTTAATTATACCGGACTGGGATAAAACCATAAACCAGGAAGGCATTGCTGCACTGGGAAAACCAAGAAGCATCTGGTTTTTTAATCAGCTTGAAGGTGTGGCACACAAATATGGTTTTGATTTTGATACCCCCTTAAAGAGTCTGAATGAAGAACAAAAGGCAGTTTTATTAAACGGCAGCAAGGATAAAATCCCATTTTCATATTCTTACAGCGGCGGGAAACCTGTTACATATATGCATAAATTCTCAGGCTTATTCAGTTACCTGAAGAATTATTATGAAACAACAAGTTCCAATCATATAAGAGAATGGGTGGAATCTTATATGAATACAGTTCCATGCCCCTTATGCAAGGGGGGAAGATTAAAGCAGGAATCATTATCAGTTAAGTTCCAGGGGCTTAATATCTCTGAAGTAACCTCAATGTCAATACTAAAAACGCTGGAGTTTTTCAAAGATGTTAAGCTGAAAGGAAACGAAGCTATTGTTGCGCGGCCGATATTAAAAGAGATTACAGAAAGGCTAAGCTTTTTACTTGATGTAGGGTTAGATTACCTGACTCTTGACAGGTCGGCACGTACATTAAGCGGAGGAGAATCACAACGTATACGCCTTGCTACGCAAATTGGATCACAACTTGCCGGTGTATTATATGTACTTGATGAACCAAGTATAGGGCTTCATCAGAGTGATAACGTGAAACTTATAAAATCATTAAAAAATCTTCGGGATCTTGGAAATACTGTTGTTGTAGTTGAGCATGACAGGGAGACTATAGAAAGTTCTGATTTTATGATTGACCTTGGCCCGGGTGCCGGAGAAAACGGCGGTAAGATTTGTTTTGCAGGCGAAACATCAGAGCTTATGAATTCAAAGAATGGAATTGATTCATTAACACTTTCATACCTGACAGATAAAAAGCAGATTAAAATACCTGAAGTAAGAAGGCCGGGTAATGGCAATTTTCTTGAACTTAAGGGTGCGTCCGGCTTCAACCTGAAAAATGTTAATCTTAAAATACCGCTGGGTACTTTTACCTTAATTACAGGAGTCAGTGGTTCAGGAAAATCTTCGCTGATAAATGATACCCTGGTTAAAATTTTGATGAATAAAATATATAAGTCAAAGTCTGTTCCGCTGCCATATAAATCTATATCAGGGCTTGAAAATATTGATAAGATAATAGAAATAGACCAGTCTCCTATAGGCAGGACTCCAAGGTCTAACCCGGCAACATATACAGGACTGTTTACCTTCATAAGGGATTTATTTGCACAACTGCCTGAAGCTAAAATGCGCGGCTATAGTACCGGAAGATTCAGTTTTAATGTGGCAGGAGGCAGGTGTGAGGAATGCGGCGGTGACGGCCTAAAAAAAATTGAGATGAATTTTCTGCCTGATGTTTATGTCTTATGTGAAGCCTGCCATGGTAAAAGATATAACCGGGAAACCCTGGAAGTTTTATATAAAACAAAGTCTATCTCAGACGTGCTTGAAATGAGAGTTGATGAGGCATGTGAATTTTTTGAAGACCTTCCAAGAATTAAGCGTAAACTTAAAGCTATAAAAGATGTTGGGCTGGGCTATATAAAACTTGGACAGCAGGCTACTACACTTTCAGGCGGTGAGGCGCAGCGTGTAAAGCTTGCTACTGAACTGAGTAAAGTAAGTACAGGAAAGACACTATATATACTTGATGAACCCACTACAGGGCTTCATTTTGAAGATGTTAACATTCTGCTAGGGGTACTGAATAAACTTGTAGAAAAGGGAAATACAGTTGTTGTTGTTGAGCATAATCTTGATGTTATAAAAACAGCAGACTGGATAATTGACCTTGGACCCGGAGGCGGTGAACGGGGCGGGCAAATTATAGCTGAAGGTACTCCTGAAGATATAGCTAAAAATAAAGAAAGTGTTACTGGTAAATTTCTTAAGAAAGAATTAAAAATGGCCAGGTGATTAACCCGGCATCAGCTAATACTACTTATAAATTCATTTTATTTGAAATCTTCCGGGTCAGCGGATGTTCTGAAATTTTCATTAAGGGCATCCATCCTTTCCATATCTGCAACTGATATTTCAAAATCAAAAATATCTGCATTTTCAATAATTCTTTCTTTATGGGACGAACGCGGTATAATTACAACTTCATGCTGAAGGCTCCATCTTAGCATTATTTGCGCCGGTGTTTTAGAATATGTGGCAGCAAGTTCAACCAACAGCGGGTGGTCATGTTTTTTGTTCCTTGCAAGAGGGGAATATGCAACTAATTGTATATTATTAGATTTGCAAAATGCCAAAAGCTCCTTCTGATAAATAAACGGATTAAACTCAACCTGGTTAACTGCAGGCTTAATATCTGAATTATTAAATAATTCTTTCAGGTGCCGTATTGTAAAATTGCTTACTCCAATAGCTTTGCAAGAAACGCTTTTAGAAATTTCTGTCAGAGCTTTCCATGTCTCTGTTCTTAATCCTGTTACAGGCCAGTGTACTAAATATAAATTAACATAATCAGTATTTAGCTTTTTTAAGCTTCTCTCAAAAGCTTTAAGAGTTGACTCATATCCCTGTTCGTCATTCCAGACTTTTGTAGTTACAAATAACTCGTTTCCCGGAATACCACTCTTCCTGATTGCTGCGCCCGTTCCTGTTTCATTCCCATATACCGAGGCAGTATCAATATGCCTGTATCCTGCTTCCAGTGCAATTGACACTGCTTTTTCTGCTTCAGAATCAGGAAGCAGTTTATATGTGCCGAAACCTATAAATGGAATTGATGTCCCGTTATTTAATAAAACTTTATCCGTAATATTCATTGTCTGCCTTATAAGATTTTATGGAACAATTCTAAGTATTGGTATTATAAACAATAATACCCAAAATCAAAAAGGCTATTATGAAAAAACTCATTCTGTTTTTATTGTTAATTATATATACTGTTCCGGCTGTATCACAGGTGCAGCCTTTTGGGACTGCACTTGAAGGATTTGATTATCCTTATGAAGTAAAGTATACCAGGTTTAATGTTGAAGGTAAAGATGTACGAATGGCTTATATGGATGTTAAACCGGAAAAAGAAAATAACGGGAAAACAGTTATACTTTTACATGGTAAGAATTTCTTTGGTGAATACTGGAGAGAAACTATAAAATTCCTTGTTGCTAATGGTTTCAGAGTAATAGTCCCTGACCAGCTGGGTTTTGGTAAATCATCAAAACCAGAGATTTATTACACATTTCAAATGATGGCATATAATACCAAAACACTGCTTGATTCACTTGGAATAAAGAAAGCTGCTGTAGTCGGGCACTCAATGGGAGGTATGCTTGCTGTAAGGTTTGCTTTAATGTATCCGGATATTACTACTAAACTTGTTCTGGAAAACCCTATTGGGCTGGAAGACTACAAAACCAAAGTACCATATTCTACACTTAAAGAGTATTATAAAAAGGAAATGTCTCAAACAGAGGATGCAATAAGAAATTACCATAAAAAGTATTATCTGCGGTGGAAAGATGAGTATGATAAATATGTAAAAGTACAGGCAGGATATATGTTAAGCGCTCAATTTCCACAGCTTGCATGGGTTAATGCATTAACCAGTCAAATGATATACACACAGCCGGTAGTATATGAATTTCCGCAAATAAAAGTACCTGCGCTTGTAATAATAGGGCAGCATGACAGGACGGCTATAGGCAAAGATAAAGTAAGTGAAGAAATTGCTAAAACAATGGGTAATTACCCTGAACTTGGCAGGAAAACTGCTGCTGCAATTCCGGGAGCACAGTTAGTTGAAATAGAGGATGCAGGGCATATACCGCATTTTGAAACTCCGGAAATATTTTACAATGCACTACTAAAATTTCTGAATGAATAGAAAGGCTACTTGTTCCATGTCTCAGGGAAATATGTTTCCGGGAAAATAGTACGGGCATCTTCAAGCAGACTATTATAATTTTTAGAAGTGTAATACCTTTCAGAAATATGAAAAAGAACCAGTTTCTTTATATTGGCATCAGCAGCCAGTTGTGCGGCCTGCCTGCTTGTTAGATGATAATTACGTGAGGCCAGTTCCGTATCATCATTATGGTACTGGCTTTCGCATATAACAACATCAGAACCTTCTATAAGTTTTACTGCATTTTGTTTTGCCGTATCATCATAAATAAAATCAGTCAGATAGGAAATACTATCACCTTTCCGTTTTACCAGTAGTTTTTCGCGAAGTTTTCCTGCGTTCAGTAATATTCCATTAACTTCGATGTTTACACTATCATCGATAGATAAATCCCTTACAGACTGAAGCCAGCTTCCGGCAGATAACCCGGTTTTATCAAGTTCTTCTTTACTGATGTTTAAAGTATCTTTCTCTGTAATATTATAGGCGATTGAAGGAATCATATGATTAAGGATCACAGCTTTCAGAACGAAATGCTGGTTGTCCATAAGGGTAATTTCGCTGCCTGAAAAATCAAGCTGAAAAGGATAATCAAAAGAATGTGCATCTTTATAAGCTTCTGATGTAATGAAAGAAAATGAAGTAACAGAAGTATTAAGAATGTCGGTAATTATGAATTTGCCGGGCGTTTGTCCTACAAGATTCCAGGTAAATCCCTTAAACCGGTTTTGAAGTATAATAGATGTATTTTCTGGCCCAAAAATATAGTTTACTTGTTCCCTGTCAAAATTACGGCGAAAGTAGTAATCAAATCCTGCAATATGATCCATGTGCAGGTGTGAAAACAGGAGGTAATCTATTGATTTAATATCATTTTGTTTTAATCCGGCAAAAATACCTTCACCGCAGTCAAAAAGAAACCTGTACATTCTGCTTCCGGCATTAAGCCAGATATAGGCAGCATTGTCACGCCCGGGTTTGCCAAGTATTTGATATTCTATGCTCATATTACAGAATTTAGTATGTACTCAAAATAATAAATAATCAGAAGAACATAAATCAGGGGAAATATGCTTCCGGGACAGATAGAATATAAATGCATTTATTTTTAATAAAAAGTAAAAATATTCAGCAAAAACCCCTATTTTAAATACAAAAATAAAACAAAGTATTAGAGGAATTGCTATGAACAAAATAAGAACCATTATTATGATGTTAACAATACTATCATGTGCTGCGGGTACTGTTTTTTCACAAACCAAAGACAGGAAGGATATTCCTGAAAAGTATACATGGAATCTTGCTGATATTTATGCTACTACAGCGGATTGGCAAAAATCTGCTGATAAAATAAAAGCTGATATTAACAAGTTTACTGAATATAAAGGCAAACTTGGTGAAAGCGCGGGTACCCTAAACAGTGCATTAAAAGACTATTTTAGCATGTTGAAAGAGTTTTATAAACTTATGTCATACGCAAGCCAGATAAGTGACCAGGATGTATCTGTGTCAGCTAACCAGGAACTCAACCAGCAGTCAAATAACCTTGGGACAGAATTTTCCGAGAAAACATCTTTCCTCAGGCCTGAAATACTGTCCATAGATGCTGCAAAGCTTAAGAAATTTATGGCTGAGGGAAAAAGCCTCTCAGATTATAAAATGTACCTGGAAGATATTGAACGTACAAAAGAACATACACTTTCAGCAAAAGAAGAAGAAATGCTTGCATCATTCGGACTTATAACCAATACTCCTTCTGATGTGTTTAGTGTATTTACAAACAGCGAAATGCCAAGGCCTGAATTAAAACTTTCAACAGGTGAAACAATAAAACTTGATGCTTCAACTTTTACCAAATACAGAACAGTTGATAACAGGGAAGACAGAAAGAATATATTTGATGTTTATTTTAATAATTTCGGGCAGTTTAAAAATACAATTGCAAATAATTATGCAGGCAAACTGAAAACTGACTATGTGTATGCTAAAAACAGGAAATATGCTGATGCTCTTGATGCTGCAATGTCAGGTCCAAATATTCCTGTTAGTGTATATGAAAACCTAATAAAACAAATTCATAACAGCCTTCCAACTCTGCACAGATTCCTGGAAATGAAGAAAAAAATGCTTGGTGTAGATACACTGCATTATTATGATTTATATACACCGCTTGTAAAACAGGTCGATATGAGCTTTACAATAGATGAAGGCCAGGATGCAATTCTTAATGCACTTAAACCAATGGGTGAAGAATACCAGGCAACATTAAAGAAAGCATTTGCCAACAGATGGATAGATTATTATCCTAATACCGGCAAGAAAAGCGGTGCATATTCAAATGGCGCTCCTTATGATATCCACCCATACATCCTTATGAACTGGACAGACGATTTTGAATCTGTATCAACACTTGCACATGAGCTGGGACATACTATGCACAGTTATTTCTCTAATAAAACTCAGCCTTTCCAGACATCTGATTACGCTACATTTGTCGCTGAAATTGCTTCAACATTTAATGAAAACCTGCTGAACAATTATATGACAAAGACTGTAAAGACAAATGAAGAAAAAATGTATCTGCTTGGCAGCTATCTTGAATTATTAAGGACAACAATATTCAGGCAGACAATGTTTGCTGAATTTGAGTGGGAAGCACATAAACTTGTTGAAAACAACAAACCAATTACAGGCGAAATATTAAGTGATATATATTATAACCTGGTTAAGAAATATTATGGCAATGATGAAGGTGTATGTATAGTTGATCCTTCTGTTGCTTATGAGTGGGCATATATACCTCACTTCGTAAATTATACTTATTATGTTTACCAGTATGCTACTTCAATTATATATGCTACGGCTCTTGCTGAAAAAGTTATAAATGAGGGAGATCCTGCTGTACAGAAATACTATTCAATTCTAAAAGGCGGAAGCTCTGAGTATCCTCTTGACCTTATTAAAAAAGCCGGAATTGATCCGCTTTCATCAGAAGCTTTTGAGCTTACAATGAAAAAAATGAACAGCATTATGGACCAGATGGAGAAAATTTCAGGAAAGTAATTTGCTTTATTTTTGAAATACAGGAAAATTTGTAAAACCTTCAGAGCCTGTTATGACTTTGAAGGTTTTGTTTTTTAACCTGTTCTATTTGTTATAAACAGAAAAGTTTAACCTTTATTTAAAACTAATGCCGGAATGATTATGAAAACACACAAATACTGGCTTATTTTATTTATGATAGCCGGAGTTAATTCTATTTACGCACAAATCAATAATGGAAATATTATGCCTCCAAAAGCAGAAAAAATTCCCAAAGCATTAACCATACATGGCAATACAAGAACAGATAATTACTACTGGCTGAATGAAAGAGAAAATCCAAAAGTTTTGGATTATTTAAAGGAAGAGAATAAATATACAGATACAATACTTAAGCCTACTGAGGAATTGCAGGATAAGCTTTATAAAGAAATAAAGGGCAGAATAAAACAAAATGATGAAAGCGTTCCATACAGGGATAACGGGTATTATTATTTTACCAAATATGAAGAAGGTAAAGAATATCCTGTATACTGCAGGAAAAAAGATCAGCCGGGTGCTGTTGAGGAGATAATGCTTAATGTAAATGAAATGGCTAAAGGTTATGCTTATTACAGTGTTACAGGTTTAAGTGTGAGCCCTGATAACAGGTATCTTTGTTTTGGAGTAGATACTCTCAGCAGGAGGATTTATGATGTCTATTTTAAGGATTTAATTACCGGTGAGATATTAAAAGATAAAGTATCAAACACTTCAGGATCGGCCTGCTGGGCTAATGACAACAAGACAGTATTTTATTCTGTAAAAGATGAATCTCTCCGCCCTTACCTTATTAAAAAGCATATACTTGGAACTGAATTTGAACATGATATTAAAATTCATTCTGAGGATGATTCAACTTATGATTCATTTGTATATAAAACAAAATCAGATAAGTATATTATAATAGGCTCCGGAAGTACATTAAGCACTGAATACAGGTATCTTGATGCAGACAATCCCAATGGAGAATTTAAAGTAATTCAGCCAAGGGAGAAGAAACTTGAATACTCAGTTGATCACTATGGTGATTATTTCTATATAGTAACCAATCTGCCTGCTTCAGGGCAGGATGATGCCAAAAATTACAGGCTCGTAAAAACACCTGTTAACAAAACAACAAAAGAAAACTGGGTTGAGGTTATACCTCACAGAAAAGATGTTCTGCTTGAGGGGATAGAAATATTTAAGAACTATCTCGTTCTGCAGGAAAGAAAAAACGGGCTTATACAGCTTAGAATTATTAACTGGAATGATAATGAAGAGCATTACCTGGACTTTGGAGAGCCTGTATACGTGGCATATATTTCTGCAAATCCTGAATTTGATACTGATATTTTAAGGTATGGTTTTTCCTCTCTTGTTACACCAAATTCGGTGTTTGATTATAATATGACAACAAAGGAAAAAACTTTACTTAAGCAGGATGAAATAATCGGCGGATATAATGCTTCTGAATACCAGTCAGAACGTTTATATGCTCCCGCAGAAGATGGGACACTTGTTCCAATTTCACTGGTATATAAAAAAGGATTGAAGAAAGACGGAAATAACCCGCTTTTGCTTTATGGGTATGGCTCTTATGGTGTTAGTACTGATCCATGGTTTAGTTCTGTAAGGCTAAGCCTGCTGGACAGGGGATTTGTGTATGCAATTGCACACATAAGAGGCGGGCAGGAAATGGGGAGGCAGTGGTATGAGGATGGGAAGTATTTCAAAAAGAAAAATACTTTCACAGATTTTATTTCCTGTGGTGAATACCTGGTTAAAGAAAAATATACAAATAAAGAAAAGCTTTTTGCCATGGGAGGCAGTGCAGGCGGGTTACTGATAGGAGCTGTTATAAATATGCGTCCTGACCTGTTTAAGGGAGTAATAGCCGCAGTACCATTTGTAGATGTAGTAACAACTATGCTTGATGAAAGTATTCCCCTTACAACAGGAGAATATGATGAATGGGGAAATCCTAACCGCGAGGATTATTATAAATATATGCTCTCATATTCCCCATACGATAATGTTGAAGCAAAAGATTATCCTAATATGCTTGTTACTACCGGGTTGCATGATTCACAGGTACAGTACTGGGAACCTGCTAAATGGGTAGCAAAGTTACGAGATATGAAAACTGATAACAACGAACTCCTGCTTAAAATAAATATGGACTATGGGCATGGAGGCGCTTCTGGCAGGTTCCAGCGGTATAAGGAAATTGCTTTAGAGTATGCTTTTATACTAAGCCTGTTGAATATAAATTTATAAGAATTATTTTTAGTCCCGCATTTTTAACTGCGGGACTTTTGTTTTTAAATCACTTTATACTAAAATCATTTTTACTGCATTCAGTACCTTAAAATGGAAAATCTTCCTGTACTTTTTGCTCAATTTTTTCAACCGGCTTTTTGTGTGCAGTAAGATGTACCGGGTTTCCATCAACAAAAATTGATTTGTGCGGCTGTGTGGGGCAGGCATGTTCACATGCACCGCAGCCAGTACAATATTCAGTATTTACCTGCGGAATGTTTATATCTTTATACGGAACCATATCAACTGCCTTGGTGGGGCAGTGTTCTGAACATGCACCGCATGCAGTATTTTCTGTATAAACTATACAGTTCTCTTTTATAAAATGCGCTTTGCCAATCTGGATGGTCTTTTTCTTATCAGAAACCAATTTAGTGATTGCTCCTGACGGGCAAACTTCTGAGCATTCAACACAGTCATAATTACAATAACTATAGCGGTAATCCATTACCGGCTGGAATATTCCTGTTACACCATACTCAAGAAGAGATGGCTGAAGAACCTGTGAAGGGCACGCAGCAATACACAGGTGGCATGCAGTACATTTTTCATTAAACCTTTCTATGCCAAGTGATCCCGGAGGAGTAACAGGATGTTTCTTGTTTACTGGGATTGTACTTTTCTTTTTCGGAACTATTTTAAGCTGAGCATAATTAAGTCCAGCTAATAGCAAAACTGAAGTTAAAGTTTTAGAAACGAATTTTCTTTTACTTTCATCAGTTTTCACTTTTTTCTTTATTCTTGAGTTTGTGTTCTTTACAGTTCTATTGCCGGCTTTAAATGTTATTCCTCCTGAAGGGCAGACTGTAAAACAGTTATAACAGCTAACACAGCGGGAGAAATCAATATTTTTGTTCTCCTTATCTATACAGCCGCTTTTACAAACTCTTTCACATGATTTACATGACAGGCAGGATTCTTCATCAATTATAATCTTAATAAATGAATATTTTGATATTAACCCGAGTAATGAACCAACCGGGCAAAGCCAGTTGCAGAACAGCCTGCCGTTTTTGTAAACAAGTATAAAAATAGCGGCTAAAAATATAACCGGGTATAATATATTCTGCAGTCCGAAATGTTTTAGTTCATAAGGGCTTACAGCATAAGAACCGGCAGCCTCTAATGATGATGAGACAAGATTATTGCCGGAAATTAAAAGAGGGCGGATAAGATTCACAAGAATTTTGCCGGAATTGCTGAAGGGGTCAAGGAGATTTATAAAAAGGGCCAACCCGGCAAACATTGAAATAAAAGAAACAATCATAACCGAATACCTGAGATATGTTTTTTCTTTTACATAGTAATAAAACTTGTTCTTTTTGAATTTCCGTATAATGAATGAAATGATATCCTGAATTGCCCCAAGCGGGCAGATTGTTGAACAATATAATCTTCCCAGTAAGAGAGTAAGCAGAATAACAATTATAAAACCAATACCTGCAAAACTAAATGAAGTGAAGAACTTTAACATGGAAGGTATAAACTGCAGGTATGTTACGGAATAATAAAAGTCAGGACTTATAATGTTGGTGAAATCCAGGAAAACCATAGCTGTGAGTAAGAAAAAGGCCAGGGTTATAACCACCCTGGCTTTCTTAAGAAGAGCAAACTTCATTATGACATCTTTATCCTGTTAATTGATAGCTTGTCGAGATCCATTACGCCCAGTTTCATATCATTTGCAATTTTTATATGGCTAATGCTTGAAGGCTCAACTCCAAAAAGTTTAGCGGCAGCAGAATCAGCAGCAACAATATCAGTAGAAATAATCTGGGATTTTAATGTTAATACATCGTCTTCTGAAACACCTCGCGGGCCGTTTCTTTTCAGGACGCGGTAAGCATCCACGATATTTAAATCAGGTTTACGGTAAGTAACCATATCTGCAATACACTGATGCAGATTATTCTGATGCCAGTAGCCCCTGTCCCATACAATTCCCATAAGGTTTTTCATCGAAATTGTAGTGTTTGCGGAACTATGATGTTTCAAAATAGGCACATTAATAAATACATCAGATTCAAGAATCAGTTCATGAACTTTGGCTGATTTTAGTCTCTTTCCGCCTTTAACATCAACCTCCTGGTAATGGCTTTCACTTGAACCGGTTACAACAGTAGCGCCTGCATCAGAAGCAGCTTTTTGTATTCCGCTATTAGAGTAACATTTACTCCAATTGTCACAGGTGTTATCAAAGACAAAAACTTTTTTAGCGCCGGCTTCAAAACATCTTTTAACAATCCGGTGAATAAGTTTGGGATTTGTATTTGCTGCATGTTCCGGGATTACATCCCAGCCGATATTAGGCTTAACAACAACTGTTTGTCCTTTTTTCACAAAGGCTTTCATTCCGCCGAGGGAAGCAATGCCTTTATCAAACATATCTTCAGCTTCAGCACCCTTAATAGCAACAAGGTCATATTTAGGATCTTTGGACATAGCCCAAAGGCGGGTTATATCCGCAGCGCTTAGGACAGTAGAACTTAAAACGCCTGCCTGAAAGCTTCTTTTTAAAAAGTCCCTTCTTTTCATGGTCCCCTCTGGTTAACGGTTAATTAATTATGATAAACATAAATAAAAAAATGATAAAGTTCCTGCAATCTTAATGAAATAATAATAATTTATTGCTGTCAAATAAAACGTTTGGGGTTTTTATGAAAAGTAAAATACTATCTGTTAAAAATTTTCTTTTTAGGCAAACACTCCTGCTATGCCTGTTTTCATTAATTTTGTTTTGGACCGGCAGTTTGCATGCACAAAGCTGCGGAGATAATTTAACCGGTAACTGGCTTGGGAAACTTAATATAATGGGGAAGGAACTGCGGATTGTTTTTAAAGTTGCAAAAGCTGAGGAAAATACACTTACTGCTTTGCTTGACAGTCCTGACCAGGGAGCAAAGGATATACCGGTAAATAAAGTTTTCTGCAGCACTGACAGTGTCTATTTTGGCGTACAAATGATAGCAGGGTATTTTATTGGAAAACCAGATTTTTCTGCAAATAAAATAGAGGGTAAATGGCTGCAGGGCGGTCTGAATTTACCCCTTGTGCTTGAAAAGGTTGATAAAGTTGAGGAGGTTAAACGTCCTCAGGAACCAAAAGCGCCATTCCCATACAATGTGGAAGAAGTTACTTTTGAGAATAAGGCCGCCGGTATTATACTTGCCGGTACTTTTACTTATCCAAAAGAAGGGAAAAATTTTCCGGCAGTAATACTTGTTACAGGATCCGGGCCCCAAAACAGAGATGAAGAATTATTTGGGCACAAACCATTTATGCTGTGGGCTGATTATTTAACCCGCAATGGTTTTGCAGTATTAAGATATGATGACCGGGGGATTGGCAAGTCAACCGGAGATTTTAGCAAAGCGCTTACTACAGATTTTGCTGATGACGCTATAGCCGCTGCTGCATACTTAAAAAAGAGAGCTGAAGTAAATTCATCTGAAATAGGAATAATAGGCCATAGTGAGGGTGGCATTGTAGCCCCGATAGCAGCAAATAAATCAAAGGATATAGCCTTTATTGTTTTAGTTGGCGGCCCGGCAGTTACAGGCGCTGAAATTGTACGTTTGCAAACCAAACTGATTATGAAGCAAAACGGTGCATCAGACGAAAAAATACAGATACAGGATGATTACTATAAAAATGTGTTTGATATTCTTCTGAATACAGCAGACGAAAAAACCGCACGTGAAAAAATTGAAAAGGTGAATGAGGATTATTTAAATAGTCTTTCAGCGAATGAAAAACAAGAACCTCAAAACTCAAGGGAAGCAATAGCCCAGGGTACAAATGCACTTTTATCTCCATGGTTTAAGTTCTTTCTTAAATTTGATCCAAAAACAGAACTAAAAAAAGTTTCTGTTCCTGTACTGGCTTTATATGGAGAAAATGATTTACAGGTACCTCCGTCCCAGAACAAAGATGAGATGATTAAAGCTCTTGATCAGAGTAAATCTCCCAAGCATGATATTATTGTAATACCGGGTGTTAATCATTTGTTCCAAAAAACAGAAGGACACTCTCCAATGGATTATGCGGGAATTGAAGAAACAACATCTCCTGAAATGCTTGAACTTATGGCCGGATGGCTGAAAGAAGTTGTTGGAAAATAGCGAAGGTTTAATAAAAGTCCCCGTCTGTTAAGCTGGCGGGGATAATTTTTATTTCCGTTTAATACATGAGTTGCCAATAATCAGTTTCGGCTTAAGTAATATTTTAATTTTCCTTTTCTTTTCAGGATGGTTTATCAACTCTATTAATGCTGCAATAGCTTCTTTTCCCAATAAATCAACCGGCTGATTTATATGGGTAATCTTTGGGCTGAAAATTTCCTGGCCGGGTATTTCATCAAAACTAAGCAGTGAAATATTTTCAGGGATAGAAATATTCATTTTTTGAAAAGCTTTAATAACACCGGTTGTCATTAAACTGTTAAATGAAAAAACAGCAGTGGGTTTGTTCTGCTGGGAGAATAATTCTGAAATTCTTCTGCATGCTACTTCTTCATTAAACTCACAATTAAGAACGAATTCCGGGTATATCTTTAATTTATTTTTTAACATTGCATCTTCAAACCCGGAGTATCTTTCCGTATCAGGGTATAAGGTCCCGCCTCCTCTTAAAACAGCAATTTTTGTGTGTCCAAGTTTTGCCAGGTATTCAGCCGCATCAAAAGCACCCTGGTAATGGTCAGTTGTTACATAGTTATTTCTTCTGCTGTCATACAGGCGGTCAAAAAGAATAAACCGCATATTGCTTTTCATCAGGTATGCAACAGATTCCCTGTTCCCGGGTGCAATAATAATTCCGTCAACTCTCTGGGATTGAAGAAGCCTTATATAATTTAATTCCTTAACCGCATCTTCATCGGTATTGCATAATACAAGATTGTAACTTAGGGAAGTAGCATAATCTTCAATAACCCTGAACCAGTTGTTAAATAAAGTGTTCTTAATATCCGGCATTATTACACCGATAGTGTTAGTTCGTTTGCTTACCATTGAACGAGCTATCTGGCTGGGCTGGTATTTCAGCTCATCCATTACACGGTATATTTTTGCGGCAGTTTTGGAACTGACGATTTCTGGATTATTAAGCAGCCTGGAAACTGTTACAACAGATACATTAGCCTTTTTTGCAATATCGAATATATTAGCCATAATTATGTTTTATACTACAGTTAAAGGCCTTTTCTGCGGATTTTTATTTGCATTGCATCACTTATTGGTTCTTCAGCGGCAAGAATGAGATAGCCGCCTCCGCCTGCACCGGAAATCTTCCAGCCGTAAGCTTTGTCTTTGTATTTATTTATGGTTTTGTGGATAAAATCATTAACCATGTTTGGAAACATGACAATCTGCGCTTCAAATGATTTTCTGAAAAATTCACCAAATGAATTTAAATCCTGGTTCAGAATAGCTTTCCAGCAGCCCTCTGCAGCATCAGCAAGTGCAGCGGCATTTTCAGACGTTAAGTTTGTGTTTTTCAGGACGTCATATTCCGGCCCGCGGGGATCAAGAGTAATCAGGTACAAATGGTTTTCCAGCCAGTCAAGTATATTATCCTCATGCACAGATGTTATTTTAACAGGCCAGTAATCTCCATTATAATCTATTTTATTAAGCCCCGGCATTACAATTCCCAGTGCATCTTGTGAACCACTTATAATATCCTTCCCGGGAGGATTTTCAAAACTGAAAAGTATCCTGGCAAGATGTTCTTTGTTACCCGATGGAATATCCGTCTGCCATAACTTAATAGCCTGCCTGCGCGTGCTTGTTGCCATGCCGCTTCTTTCATTAAATTCGATGGTAGGCTCAATAGGGAATGTAATAACCGGACCTGCTGCTAATTTGCCAACATAAGGCTGGTCAAGCCATCCTCCGGCAACATCAATACGATATGGCATGGTACATTCCTTGCGAAGAAATGTTGTGGATCTGACAGGAAGATTATCATGCGGAATTCTCTTTAATACAAGGTAATCCATCCCCATATTGCTGCAAAGTTCTTCTTTGGCTAGCGTATTGCCGTCTTCATTAACCACAAACACATCTGGTTTTATAGTATTTACTTCATTTAAAAAATCCATGATTCCACTGCCCGAATTTATCAGGCATTGTTTTACACAGGAGAGGGCTTCTACAACATACCTGCGTTCCTGCTGGTTATTAACAGGATATCTCCCTTTAAGTCCAAAAATTGTTTCATCAGCGCCAATACCAACATAAAGGTCTCCGTAAGAAGCAGCTTCCTGCAGAAAGGCAATATGTCCGCTATGGAGCATATCAAAACATCCTGTTACAAATACTTTTTTTACCGGCATATATGTGAATCCCCCGTAAGAGAGTTAATAGGTTAAAATGAAATTATAATTGCTATACGTTTATCATCAATATTTAAGATATTTTTAAATAAAATACAATAGTTTGACCTGATAAAGGATCCAAAAAATGAGCAGAAAATGCACTTGTCGAATATTTAGAAGCAATAATGGGGAAAATTCCTTCACTGTTAAAATTAACATTTAATCTCTTGTATTTTTGGCAAAAAATAGGTAATTAAGTATATAGAAATGTTAAACGTTTATCATTTTTGAAAAATAAAAAGTATTATGAGGGAATGGAAGTTTATAGGATTTGATCTGGGCGCTGAAAGCAGCCGATGTATAGCTGCTGTTTTAAACGGTAACGGATTAATCCTTGATGAAATACTCAGGTTTCCAACTTATAATATACAAACCGGAAGCGGTTTTCACTGGGACGTACTAGCTATATTTAATTCCATTCTTGAGGGAATTACAAAAGCAGTAAACAAATACAGCAGTTCGTTTGACGGGATATCTATCGATACATGGGGTGTTGATTATGTGCTAATTGATAATGAAGGAAGGGTACTTGGTTATCCTTATCATTATCGTGATAACAGAACTGATAAAATTGTTGATGAGGCATTTGAAGTAATTGACAGGTATAGCCTGTATAATAAAACCGGGGTTCAGGCAGCACAGTATAATACTTTGTTCCAGATGCTTGCTGAAGAAAAACAACAGTTAAGTCTACTGTCCCTGGCAGACAAAGCATTACTTATGCCTGATTATTTTATCTATTCTCTGACAGGTAATAAACTGGCTGAGTATACTATTTCATCAACTACAAATCTAACTGATCCGATAAAAAGAGATTGGGCATGGAAAACAATAGAAGCATTTAAACTTCCCTCAAAAATATTTCCTCCAATTGCTGAACCCGGAACAAAAGCAGGAAATGTATTACCATATATAAGTAATAAAACCGGACTGAATCCCGATACCCCGGTGTTTTTAAGTGCATCGCATGATACTGCTTCTGCTTTTGCGGCTGTACCTGCTTCTCCTGAAGAGGGTATTTACCTGAGCAGCGGCACATGGTCTTTGCTCGGTGTACAGATTGAACATCCGGTTTTGTCTGAAGAAGCAATGAATAATGCATTTACAAATGAAGGGGGAATTAACCTTTCTACATGTTTTATTAAAAATATTATTGGCTTGTGGCCTCTTCAGGAATGCAGGCGCCACTGGCTTTCAGAATGGAAGGAATATTCATACCCGGAACTTGTACAGTTGGCTATAGATTATGGCAGCGCAAATGCGTGGATAAACCTTGATGATATAAGATTTCTTAAAGCAGGTAATATGCCGGGTAAAGTAATAAACTTTTTAAAAGAAACAGGACAAAAAGCTGAAGATAACCCTGGTTTTATTACCAGAGTAATTTTAGAAAGCCTTGCATTTAGTTACAGAGATACTGTTAAAAACCTGGAAGATATAACAGGTAAAAAATATAATACATTGAATGCTGTTGGCGGGGGCATACTAAATGAACTGCTTACGCAATTTATTGCTGATGCAACAGGATTGACTGTTTTCGCCGGGCCGGTGGAAGGAGCTATAATTGGAAATATAGGCATGCAGGCAATTGCTTCCGGCGCAGTTAAAAATATTGACGAATGGCATGCTGTTATAAAAAAATCATTCACAGTAAAAAAGTTTGAACCAGTTAACAATAGTTACTTTGAAGAGTATGAAAAAAGCTATAAAAGAATTGCAAACAATAAGATAAAATAAAAAGAAGAAGGAGCTAAAGTGAACAGCGATTTATTTTCACTTAAAAAAGAAATAGTTGAAGTCGGACAAAGAATATACAATAGAGGGTATGTTGCATCAAACGATGGAAATATAAGTGTAAGGTTAGATGAAAACCGAGTGCTTATTACACCTACAGGAGTAAGCAAGGGTTTTATGAAACCGGAAGACCTGATAATTGTTGATATGGATGGTAAAATGATATCAGGTAATAAAAAGCAATCATCTGAATCAAACATGCACCTGCAGATATATAAAGACAGGCCGGATATTAAGAGCGTATGCCATGCACATCCGCCTTATTCAACAGCATTTGCAGTTGCAGGCATTCCGCTTGATAAAATGGTTCTTCCTGAAGTTGTAATTGCTCTTGGTACTATTCCAATTGTAGAGTATGGCACAACCGGAACAGAAGAGTTATATGGCAATATTGCAAAATATATTCAGGATTATGATGCATTTCTTCTTGAAAACCATGGTGCCCTTGCAATAGGCAACAGTGTATTAAATGCTTATCATAAACTTGAAACACTTGAACATGCTGCAAAAATTCAATTCTTTGCTCATCAATTAGGCAGAGTAAATACAATACCAGATGCAGAAGTAACCAAGCTTATTAACCTTAGAGAAAAGTTTGGTATTCGTAAAGATATTGGACTTAAAAAGTAAACTTAACCACAACCAGAACTAAAGAAGGAAACTTCAATGAGTAATAATTTCTTTAACAGGCTAATGGGCTCAATGCCTAAAATAGGTATACGCCCTGTTATAGACGGTAGAAGGGGCGGAGTGCGTGAGTCCCTTGAAAACCAGACCATGGGTATGGCAAAATCTGCTGCTGAGTTTTTAACAAATAATCTCAGGCACCCAAACGGCATGAAGGTTGAGTGTGTAATTGCAGATACCACAATTGGCGGTGTGGCAGAGGCGGCTGCATGTGCTGATAAATTTGCACGCGAAGGAGTCGGTGTATCCTTAACAGTTACTCCCTGCTGGTGTTATGGTACAGAGGTAATGGATTCAGATCCATTTATTCCCAAGGCAGTATGGGGTTTTAACGGAACAGAAAGGCCGGGCGCTGTTTATCTTGCTGCAGCTCTGGCCGGGTACAGCCAGAAAGGATTGCCGGCATTTGGCATTTACGGTAAAGATGTACAGGATAAAGATGAAAAGAAAATTCCTGCTGATGTTCAGGAGAAACTTCTCCTTTTTGCCAAAGCTGCCCTGGCTGCTGCTTATATGAAAGGTAAATCTTATCTTTCAATTGGTTCAGTGTCAATGGGTATTGCCGGTTCTGTAGTTGACCCGGATTTTTTTGCCGACTATCTTGGCATGAGGAATGAAAGCGTTGACTCGACAGAGATTTCACGCAGAATTGCCGAAGGTATTTATGATAAAGCAGAATACAGAAGAGCACTTGAGTGGGTTAAAAAATACTGCAAGGAAGGCTTTGATAATAACAAAGTTAAGATATCCCGCGAAAAGAAAGATAAGGAATGGGAATTTGTAACCAAGATGACCTTGATAGTCCGGGATCTTATGGTTGGTAATTCACGCCTTGCAGAATTGGGATTTGGCGAAGAAGCTAATGGCCATAATGCAATTCTTGCAGGATTTCAGGGACAGCGCCAGTGGACTGATTTTCTTCCTAATGGTGATTTTACTGAAGCTATGCTTAATTCCTCATTTGACTGGAATGGTATCAGGCAGCCATTTGTACTTGCTACTGAAAATGACAGCCTTAACGGTACTGCAATGTTGTTTGGGCACCTGCTCACAAATACAGCCCAGATATTTTCAGATGTCCGTACTTACTGGAGCCCTGACGCTGTAAAACGTGTTACAGGAAAGAAATTGAGAGGCCTTGCTGCAAACGGATTTCTGCACTTAATAAATTCCGGTTCTACAACTCTTGATGGTACCGGTAAGCAGAGAAGAAATAATAAACCTGTAATGAAACCATTCTGGGAAATAAACCAGAAAGAAGCAGATGCTTGTTTAAAGGCTACCAGGTGGTGCCCGGCAAGTACAGAATATTTCCGCGGCGGTGGTTTTTCATCACAATTCTTAACAGAAGGCGGAATGCCTGTTACAATGTCAAGAATAAACCTTGTTAAAGGATTAGGCCCTGTACTTCAGTTAGCCGAAGGTTATACTGTTGAACTTCCTGCTGAAGTGGACAGAGTTCTTGAAAAAAGAACAGACCCTACCTGGCCAACAACATGGTTTGCTCCAAGACTTACAGGAAAGGATGCATTTACAGATGTATATTCGGTAATGGCAAACTGGGGTGCTAATCATGGCGCTATAAGTTATGGCCATATCGGAGCTTCCTTAATTACTCTTGCTTCCATATTGAGAATTCCTGTAAATATGCATAATGTTGCAGAAGAAAAAATATACAGGCCAAGTGCATGGAGCGCTTTCGGTACAAAAGATACTGAAGGAGCTGATTACAGGGCATGCAAAAACTTTGGGCCGTTGTACGGCAAATAATTCTTCTTTTAGTAGTCCCTCTTTCGGCAAAAGAGGGACTAATATATAAATTCAGTTTGTATTTACTCATTTCTTTAATAGCAGGGGAATTTTTATTATAAGGAGGCATTAAGAATGAAAGGTACTATTTTTTACCAGGTATTTTTTGTTTTCCTGTTTGTAATACTTTTATCATTTACCACTAAAGGGCTAACAATGAAAGATGGCGGGGAAAAAATACAGAAAAGATCGGGCAGCCTTATAAAGGTCAGGCCTGAATTTGAAGAACGTTACATTATCCTTCACAGAAATACATTTCCGGGAGTATTAAGCAGTATTAAACGGTGTAATATCAGGAATTATTCTATATTTCTCCGTAATGGAATGCTGTTTTCATATTATGAATATATAGGGAATAATTTTGAAGCTGATATGAAAGCAATTGGTGATCCTGTTACAAAGGACTGGTGGAAACTTACTGACCCAATGCAGGAGCCTCTTACCACACGTAAAGAAGGCGAATGGTGGGCTGAAATGGAACAGGTGTTTTTAATGCCTGAAAAAATGAAAGAATCTGATAATGCTCAGCGTATAGGCTTAACTGCAGTTATTCAGGCGGGGAAAGAAGAAGAAATTAAGAAATGCTGTGCTGAGTTTTCTTCTGCCTTAAAAGAAGAAACAATGAAACAGGGATTTCAGAATGCCAATATGTTTATGAAAGACGGCAGTCTGTATTATTATTATGAATACACCGGTGCTGACATAAAAGCATCAGTAAAGGCATTAAGCAGTAATAAAGAGTTCACAGATTTTCAATCCCGGCTTAACAGTTTCCTTGTAGAACAGGATGGAAATTACTGGAACGAAATGACAGAAGTATTTCACACCAATTAACCAGGGGCAAAAATGAAAGTTACTTCACTTGATTATTCTATCATTATAGTTTACCTGGCTGGTATTGTATGCCTCGGAATATGGGCTGGCCTTAAAAGGCGTAAGGCCGGGGAGGGCAGCCATTATTTTTTGGCAGGAAACACATTAACATGGCCTGTTATAGGACTGGCTATGTTTGCAGCTAACATCTCTACTGTTCACCTGGTAAGCCTTGCAGAATCTGCATATAAGTATGGGCTTATTTATGGTAATTTTGAATGGATGGCTGGTTTTACTCTTATCCTGCTTTCTTTATTTTTTGCCCCGTTATATTTAAGGTCTAAAGTTCCTACACTGCCTGATTATCTTGAAAGAAGATTTAACCGAAACTGCAGAGACTGGCTTGCTGTTATTTCAATAGTATCTGCAATTGTTATTCATATTGGTGTTGCACTGTTTACCGCTGCATGGGTTCTGTGTGGAATTATGAATATTCCGCCGCATTCTACTATTATGGGAATAAATGCATTGATGTTTTTTATCATTGCCTTAGGAGTCCTTACCGGTATTTATACTATGATAGGCGGACTGCTTGCTGTAGTAATGACAGAAAGTGTTCAAACTATACTGCTTCTGATTGGCGCTGTCTGTATTACTGTAGTTGGTTATATACATGTTGGCGGATGGGATGCACTTGTTAATACACTTGCAACAAAGCCTCATCCTCTTGCAGGGAATGGTATTCCTGAAAGTACAGGAAACTTCCTTAACATGCTTAGGGGGAGTGATGATGCTTCAGGGCTGCCATGGTATTCAATATTTCTTGGTTACCCTGTTATAGGAATATGGTATTGGTGCTGCGATCAAACTATAGTCCAGAGGGTACTTGCTGCAAAAGATGAAAATCATGCAAGGCTGGGCCCTTTGTTTTGTGCTGCTTTAAAGATACTGCCGGTATTTTTCTTTGTATTGCCGGGCATTATTTGTGTGGCATTAGTGCAGAATAATTTCTTTAATGGTGAAGCTCCTGCTGCTGCTGCTGATACTTATACCTTTATGATAACTCACATGCTGCCAATTGGGCTTAAAGGGTTAATTACTGCGGCAATGCTTGCTGCTGCCATGCAGACCTGTTCAGCTGCCCTTAATTCTACTGCTACATTATTTTCCTATGACATATTTAAACGCTGGCGTCCTGAAACAACTGATCATAAGTTGGTAGTAATTGGTAAAGTTACAACAGTAGTTGCTACAATACTTGCAATAATTCTTTCTCCAATTTTCGGGCATTACAGTACTATTATTGAGGGATTAAATAAACTTATCTCCTATATTGCCCCTCCGATTACAGCGGTATTTTTATTCGGTGTCTTCTGGAAAAAAGCTTCAGGTAAGGCAGCTTATATTACTTTAATAACAGGCGCTGTTATTGGTTTCGTTTTATTTGTACTTGACTGGAACGGAATCTATAAAGTGAACTTCATGATGACAGCATTTTACTTATTGTTGATATGTTCATTGATGATTTATGTTTTTTCAAATATTTATCCTGAAAAACTTAAGGATGAAGCTAAACTTCTTGTTTGGGAAAGTTTTAAAGAGCCGCTTAAAACATCGGTCCATACCGGAATCTTTTCCAACTTTAAATATCTCTCAGCAGCAGTCTTTACAAGTTTCGTTATATTGTATTATATTTTTAGATAGAATATCGTTTCCTTACTTTTCATTAAGGCTGTCAAATGGGCAGCCTTTTTTTATTCCTGTTTAATATTTAGGTAGATATTAACCAAATTTGTGGCATATTTTAACTATTTTGTTAGCTTCATTTAATACTTTTGGGATAATTTTACTAACAAAGCAGACAATTCTAATATAAAGGGTGCAAGTATTAAATAAATTAATCGTCAAAAAAAGAAAGAATATTTTAAGTTGCTGTAACCTTTAATATTAAAAGCGATTATACGATGTTGAAGAGAGACAGAGGGGATTTACTGCGGGATGATAAAAGTGTTTTCATGTTTTTTCTTATAAGTTAAAAACGTAATTTAATTAGTTATTTTAGGCTAAAATATTCTGTATGTTAAGAAATTGTTAATTCTAAACTTTTTAACACAATGACATATTCCAGAAAAAGACCTTACCTGATTCCACTGGTTATTCTGTTTATCATAACAGTAATAATTGTACTGAATATGTTGGTTAAACCCTATTTAACCATCAAAACTTATTGTGAAGTTCTTCCTAAAGAAAAATGGCTTTTAACAAAAGGGAATAACGGGCAGGTTGTTTCCAGCATGATAGACTTTACGCGCGGCTATACTGTTAATTACAGTTTAAATCAGTTTGAGCGCGGAGAATATGTCAATCTTGATTTTGTTTTTAATAAAGACGGGAAAAACTACGTAAGTAAAGGCGATACTATTATTTCCATAATGTCCAGTGATGTTTCTGAAAAAATGAATACACTGGCCGGCGATATAGCAGTGGCAAAAGCAAACCTGAAATCTCAGAGTTCAGGTGATAAGGATGCTCTTATTAAAGAAGCACAGGCAAAGTTGTTATATAATGCAAAACAAATTGAAGATCAGAAGGTACTTGTTGGCCGCGTTGAAACATTACGTTCAAAAGGGCTGGGATCACAGCAGGAATATGAGACTCAAAAATGGCTTTTGGATTTATATGAAATTGAAAAAGATGTTTACCAGTCACAGTTGGAAAACTTACGGACCGGAGTAAAAAAAGAGGAAAAAGAACTGCTTGCAACCCAGGTTAACTCTCTTGAAACACAATATAAAGTTTTACAGGATAGGTTTAAAAAACTTGCAATAATTGCACCTTTATCGGGCAGGCTTGGAGTAGTATTTTCGCCTGATACACTTCTTTCTGTTATAAATGATAAGCAGATTGTTCTTCACACTGCAATTCAGACAAAGGACCTGGGGCTGGTAAAAGCCGGCCAAAGAGTGGGTATTCAGTTTGTCGGTAAAGATGAAAAGATTCAGGGTGAAATATTATCATTATCGCGTGAAGTTAAATTAATCCACGGGGAACAGGTGGTTTTTGCTTCAATCCTTCTTGATAACAGTAATGGCAGGCTTTTACCTGGAATGGTGCTTGAAAGTTTTCTTGAAATAAGAGAGATGAGTTTTATAGAGTTTCTTATGAAAACACTGCTTACATAATGGCACGGCTGGAGTATAAATATAAAGTTCCTTATGACGTCAAAGACAGGTTACGGGCTGATATGATGCCTTTTCTTAAATATGATGGCTTTTCCGATAAGATGCCTGATAAGGAATACACTGTAAGAAGTATCTACTATGATACTCCTTCACTTCAAAGTTTTTATGAAAAACTTTCAGGGGTAAGAATAAGAAATAAATTCAGGATAAGAGGTTATAACGGGCTGACAGATGACAGTCATGTTTTTGTTGAAATAAAACGGCGCGACACAAGTTATATATCTAAAGACAGAGCCCTGATGCCTTATTCTGAATTGGGTAAATTTCTTAATGATGCAGATCTTTCAAGAGTATCAAATCATTCTGTTGAATATGAACAAAGAGTCAGTTCAGCAAGGAACTTCCTTTATTACTTAAAGAGGAACAGGTTGCAGCCTGTAATAAATGTTGTTTATGAGCGGGAAGCATTTGAATGTAAGTTTAATTCCGGGCTTAGAATTACTTTTGATATGAACATTAGAAGCAGAATGACAAATACTTATGAAACCCTGTATGAAGAAGATCATATGGATTATCTTTTTGCCAGGGAGTTTGTACTTGAAGTGAAATATGGAACAATGCTTCCTGCATGGGTACCTGCTGTAATCAATAAATATGGGCTTCAAAAAGAATCAGTATCAAAATACTGTTTAAGTGTTGAACTGCAAATGAAAAATAAAGTTTTTTATCATCCTTTATAAGCTGAGATAATAATGCTCGAAAATCTTCAATCAATATCTGTATTTTCTCCGGCTCTTTCTGAAATTGTTAGCAATGTTTTAATAAGTCTTATATGCAGCTTTGTTATTTCATTGGTCTACAGATATACGTATAAAGGCCCTGGTTATTCAGACAGTTTTGTAAATTCAATTGTTTTTTTATCAGTTATTACTACAATTGTTATTATGGTTATTGGTAATAACCTGGCAAGGGCGTTTGGGCTTGTTGGCGCTTTATCAATTATAAGATTCAGAACAGCAATTAAAGATACTGTAGATATAGTATATATATTTCTTGGGCTTGCTCTTGGTATGTCTGCGGGTGTGGGTTACCATAAGATTACAATTGTAGGTACACTGCTTATGACGGGAATTCTTATCCTGTTTTCAAAACCTAATTTTAAGTATTTCCGTTCAAGTCAGTATATGCTGCAGTTTAACTATTTAAATGAGGCAGGCAGTAAGGATGAATTTTCTGATATATTATCAAAATACTGCAGAAGCTATGAAATTATGAATATAAGAGCTAATGATTATGATAAATCACTGGATTACACTTTTTATATACAGGTTAAAAACAGTGATGAGAGTAGAAAAATTATTGAAGGTTTACGAAATATAAACGGTGTCCAGAAGATAAACCTGTTTTATGATCAGCAGAATTTATAAACAAACTAAATATTTTAATGAAATCCCCACCTTGAGAGGATGGGGATTTTTTTTCACTTTAATAAAGAAATCTTTATGGCGGACATGTTGGTGCCGGATTGTAATCTGGCAATATAAACTCCCGAAGCCAGTTCGAAGGCATTAAATTTAATAGTATGTATTCCCGCCTCCATCTTCTGATTTAACAAAACAACTACTTCACGCCCAAGCATATCGTAAATCTTTAAGCTTACATTATTAAATTCCTTAATTGAAAATCTGAAATTTGTAACAGGATTAAATGGATTTGGATAATTTTGCTCCAGTTTAAATTCAGCAGGCAGAATTTTATCACTTAGTACAACAGTAGATTCCACATCGTCCTCACCCGGAGAACCATTGATTCTGTATGATGCTCTCCAGTTGGAAGGATCATTAAGATCGCCAGCAGGATTGATGACAACAAGTGAATAACCATCTCCGTCTGCTTTTTCCGGCCAGGGTGATTTATCATCATAAACTACTGAAAAAATAGTATCGCTGGTTACTGTACATAATGTTAATCTTTCTCCACCATTATCAAGTTTACCTGAATAAACACCAAAAGGAAGAAATCCATACCTGTTTTTAAATTCATCACTGTTTGATGCAAGTACAAGGTATTTACCGGCTGCAAGTGATGATCCCTCTGGAAATACATAAGTTAAACCGTTTTCAAAGTATATACCTGATAGGATAAGACTTGTATTCCCGGTGTTTTTTAATTCTATAAATTCATATTCATCATCATTAGTTGTGTCTCCATCCAGGGGATGATAATTAATCTCTGTAAGTTTCAATGAGCTGAAATCTGAATTAACATAAAGAGTAATTTTATGAAGAGCGCTCCAGGTATCACCATCTTTTATGCGTGCTTTTATTACTGTAGTATTTGTAATAGTTATTACTGAATTTTTCTCTGCAATATATGCAGAAGAATCATTTACATCGCCTCCGATTTTTCTGGGATCTGAGCCATTTATTGTATAATAAACTATGCCCTGCGTATTTGGGTTAGCCATATTTAAACTAAAACCCGGATCAATTTCCAAAGTTTCAGATGTTATAAGTTTAGACCCGCTGCCAAATACCGGAGGGTTTATTTTGGGATACAAAGATGCCTTTCTTAATTGATCCATTACTATACTGGTCCTGTAAGGGAAATAATTGTTAATTATATCATCAACTGCCCACTGCCAATCATCTTTGGTCTTTGCCGGATATGAATATGTATTACCCCAGCGGGCTGATTCTCCAATTATAGCCAGTTCAATTTCTTTTGCACGTTTTTCAAAAAAGGTAGACGCCTGTGATGGGGTCATAATGCCATTATTGAAGAAATATTTATATACATGATCTGCAAAACGCAGTCTGTATTCGGCATTATCGGATAGTTTAAAATGCAGCCATTGCGGGTGGAAGATACCAAACCAGTCAACAACCATTTTATATTCGTTGGTTAATGTCCCAATATTTACGCGGTCTTCGGTCAAACCTTTTGCGTTCCAGTGTTCACCGCTGGAAGTTCTGAGTGTATGTTCCGCATCGTGAGCGAAAAACTTGAATCCTTCGTTGGCATTGCGGTTATAAAGACAGTAAAAGTTATTTGCTCCTTTGTTGTTTTGCCACATTGAAGTTGGACTGTCAAAATTTCCTGCATAGAATATAACAAGCATATAATCAATCAGGTTATCGATATCTACCAATACCTTGTAAAGAGGATTTAGTGAGCCATCAGGATTTCTTCCTTCAAGTCCATAATATAGTGAATTCGATTTAAAGCCGGTCTGGCAAAGTTTATATATCCTTTCCCAGGTATCTTCATTTCCATCAGTTGCAGTTATAACGCCATCTTCATTTTTAATAACATCATAGTCTTCAGGTGAGCCGCCCAAGTAACTTGCAGCATAACGGGCTTCACTTCTTTCCTGTGATTGGTATAGTCCCCAATAAACACCGTTTATATATAAATGATAATATCTGCTTCGTGTGTACGGCTGTCCCATTTCTCTTTGTAAATCACGTGAAAAAACATCCCGGTTCATGGTATTATATTCAGCCATATGCCCGGGGTAGCTCCATGAATAATTCTGGCTTGTCCTAAAATCAATTTTATCAAATTCTTTTACACCTTCATCTCCAAATAATGGATACTTAAGCTTACCTTTACCATATTTTTCACGAAAGAAAAACCTGAATGCATGCTTTGGGTTTTCATTGTGCCTGCTGTAACCTCCGCGAATTCTTATTCCTGCATTTATCTGGAATCCTTCAGAGCCATCAGGGTTTATTATCTCAAGCGAAGCAGGGCGTTCCCAGCTGTCTCCTTCTTCCAGTGCATTTACATATATACCGGTAGAAGCAGAAAATAAATTTTTAAGATCAGTAACAACAGATACAGTAGGAATGGCCAGCATAGCATCATTTATCAGGTCTTTATATCGTGGATCAGATAATATATTCTGATCCATACCATAAATAATATACTGGTAAGCCGGGTTATTATTTGCTGCAGGCCAGGAAGAATTTGGACGTCCATTTTCAGGTGAAAGAGTCCCGATTTTATTTATAAACAAATAGGTGTTTGTTACTGATTCGCTTGCCTGTGTCCCAATTACAGTACAGGCCCGTAATACTACCCCCGGCGATTTAGCCCTGCCTCCGGTTGTGCTTTCAGGATCAATTGTTATTATAACCGGCTGCCGTGAAGTTATTGAAGTATTTGAGGTAACCGGATCAGAGCCATCAAGGGTATACCTTATATAAGAATTAGCTGAATCATTTGATATGGTTACATCAAAACTGCTTTCGTAAAAGCCATGTTCCATAGAAAATTCAGGCTTTTGTATATCTGTCTGGGCATATACAGCAGTATAGAAAAAAGCTAAATAACAAATAAACAGGATTGTAACATGTCTTTGCTTCATTTCCCCTTCCAATAATTCTAAAAAATATATAGAACACCGGGAGATTTCCCAATCAGGAATTTATAATATTAAGCATATATAATCCACAGTACAGTGCATATTTTTATCCGGCTACTGTAAGGGCGAGATGTCATAATTAAGTTAGATAAAAAACAAAGACTGTATATACTATTCAGGATAATAAGTACCTGACTTTATATTCTTATTATTTTGTTTCAATTCTGATAACAGGGTAATCCTTCCCGGCTGTTATCCAGTCAGTATATTCATTATAAACTGCAACGCCAAGCATTGACTGTGGTTCCAGCCCGAGTACCAGCATATTACTATGCAGCTGATTTATTGGTATAAAATAATATTCTTCTGTATTTAGACCGTTTATCTTAGTTTTTGTAACATGTGGATCCGGTATCATGGTCTCTTCAAGCTCAACTGAATCAACCCAGGTAATAGTATATTTATAAAGTTTATCTTTTCTCCCTGGTTTATACTCAGAATATGTGATACCATGATTATCAAGAAATGGCTTAATACGTTTATCTGATTTTGGCAGCAGGTATCCTGCCGGTTTGGCTGATTCAAGTATTTTACTGAAACTGTTGTGGTAATTATTTACTGCTATTACGGTGTCTTTACCGGACAAAACCGACTGAAGTTTTAATTTTAATGTGTTATTCCCACTTATATGTTCCATCCGAATAGTTACTTTATCACCCTCAAAACTGTTAACAAGTTTCTTCCGTTCTGCTGAAACCAGTTCCTTTATTTTGTTTTTATTCTTTGCTCCAAATTCAAGAAATGCCTCAATAGCTGCTGCCTGACCTTCCGCACGATGTTTAAGGTTATCTTTGAACGCATCTTTTCCATTTAGTCCTTCCAGAATAAATGAAAATGTATTTAATATGCCGAGGCTTTGCCTTCCATCATTAATATCAAATGTTGAATGTCTCATACGGAATTCATTTGGCGGGCCGCCTAATATGTAATTATTAAATGTAAAACCATTTCTTTCCAGCCTCTGTTTTACGTAAGGCAAAAAATCATTATTTGAGTATGATTTTATTTCTTCAGAAATATTAGGATTTGTTGCTGCCCCAAATTGTTCGTCCCAGTGTTTTATATAACCAAATTTCTCCCAGTCTTCAGTAAAGGGAAAATATTCATGCACATCCAAAGTCATTTCAGGAAGATATTTATTAAATAATTTATGCAGCCCAATAATTTCTGGTTCTGTCATAATCAGGTGATTTCTGTTTAAATCCATCGCATGCCCGTTCCTGCGTTCATTCTTCTCAGAGCCATCCGGATTAACCTGTGGTACTATAATCAGGTCAATGTTGTCAAAGAGCTTATTCAATTTACCTGATGAAATTTTATTTAGTACCAGGAGGGCACCTTCTTTGCCGGATTGTTCATTCCCATGCTGCTGTGCAAAAATCAGAACTTTAAGCTTGTTTTTATCATGGCCAAATTTTGTTTTGGACACCAGCAATGCAGGAATATCTCTTCCTTCAGCGGACTGTGCTATATATTCCAGTATTATATTGAGCTTATCATTTTTAACTGCCTTAACACAGGATATTAGCTCATTATACGAGGTGGGTACCAGGCTGTTTTCTGAAATTATATTTTGCGGCATAATACCTACTGTCATTGTTAAAAGTAAAAATAGTATTCTCATTTATTCTCCTGCTGTTTTAAGGGAAAAATTTCAGAGATATTAAATATCCTTATCTGAAAATTTATTCTTCAGACTATTTTATATAGCATAGCTTGATGATCCTGGTGAAATTATCAACCCTCATCTTTGCAAAATAAACTCCCGAGGCAAGTCCGTCCGGACGGTAGCTTAAATCATGCCTGCCTGTCTGCATTTCGCTTTGAATAATTACAGATATCTCTTCTCCCATGACATTATATAACCGGAAATCCACAAACCCGGCTTTGCTGAGATAAAAAGTAAAATTAGTTTCAGGGTTAAAAGGATTAGGATAATTTTGACTAAGTGTAAATGTATTAATAAGCTGAGCATTTTTATTAACTGATACGGTATTAATGAATGAACCCTCACTAAGTGAATAATACAAATCATTTCTGCTGCTTACAGAATAACGAAGGTTATTCATTGCAACAATCTGCCGCGTTCCGGAACCTGCTTTGTATACAGAAGAATCTATAAGAGTAGTATTCTGTGCATTTATTATAACAAACGGGTAATCACCGGTACCTGAAACTGTACTATTTGCGGCATTAAAGTTTAGAAGATCATTATTATTTAAATAAACGCCAAAAATTTTTCTGTTCCTCATCATCCCCCAAAGTACAGCGGAGGTTCTGTTTTCGTAAAAGTCAGAGTCTTCAAAGAGAAGAGGCTGAAATACCATGTTATTATATAAAGCAAGAGAGGAAGAAATTTTCATCCTACCATACCAGCTTGCCAGATCATCTTCATCTGTATTATCTACAAAAATATCTCCGGCAAGTTTACCGGAATTGCCTATAAACAGGGCAGGTTTATTATTTAAAAATGCATTTTTTAATTCGGCACTAGCCTTATAATCATAATTGGAAAGTAAGTTTAAAATTCCAGGAGAATCACCTGAAAAAGTGTAATATGATGCTTCTTTAATAGATTCAGATGAGGCTTCATCTGTAAGTGAGGTGGAGTTTATGTTTAACACAGAAACAGGATAACCAAGGGAAGAAATAGTAGCGCTTATTTTGCTATTTGGGGCAGAATAACCAGAATGAGTTAAAATAAGTACAGGTTTGATTTCTTTGCCGGATAAAAATGCTGCAACTGAATTACTAATCGTTTCATCAGAAGCATTTCCTGTAAGCATAAAACTGGTAACTGGGAAAGAGTTGTTATTTGAGTAAAAAGGTTTTGCTGTTAATGGAGCCGCTATTATGCTATGAGTTTTAATGTTATATTGCCATCCGTCAGTCAGTTGGTCACATAAAAGGTTATCAATAATATATCCTCTGGAGGAAGATTCAATAACTGTATTTTGGTCGCTGTAAAATACAGCAACGGCCCCGGAGCCCATTACAGTAGCTGTTAAATCCGGATTAATACAAAACGCTGTATGATCATCAATGCCAATTGCTGTAACGGGCATGGTAAAATTCACTTTTATATTCAGCATCATCGGGAGAAGTCTGCCAAACCTTCCCCGCTCAATAAAATGTGAATCAAAAAGAACACCGGGTATTAGCTTTAAGAAATTTGTTTCAAAGACTATATCATTATTAAAAGGGTTTTTTAAAGCTTCATCAGGATATGATGAACCATTTTTAGCAGAAAAAATAAACTCTCCAAGCAGTGCTTCTCCTGCACTTGTCCCCGCAATTACTCCGCCATTATTAAAAATATATTTTATCGCTTCTTCAGTTTTTGTTCCTTTCCACAAAGTAATATACCTGTATTGATCTCCACCTTTAATAAAAACGGCATTTGCTGTTATCAGTTCATTATATGTTGACTGCTGTTCGGCCAAAGTTCTGGAAGATATTTTCAGGTTCTTTACTTCAGAGGCCCCGAGTGATTTGAAATAATCCGGTATCCATTCTGTCTCATCATCATAGGAAAGAACAAGAATCTTACCGCTGTCAGCTTTTTGAACAATCCATGAATAGGGAGCATCACTCCAGTCGTTATAATCTTCACTTCCGCCGCCAACAGCGCATATATATCCCTGCGGATATACATCAAAACTAATGCATATTATTAATGCAGCCAGATATTTTAAAATAACTTTGATTTTCACCGATGCCAAACATGTTGTAATATTTACTAACTGTAAGTTGAGAGATACAAAAACTTTCTTTTAAAAATAAAGCTCATAATCAAAAACTTACTTCAAGAGATACTCTGTGAACTGCAGGTAATATGTCATACATAGAATAAGAATAATCAAATTTTACAAATGAACCGGAGAAAGGTAAATTAGCGCCTGCACCGAAAGTGAAATCCTCATCATCATAATTATATTTATAACCGCCTCGTAGAAACAGCCTGTCAAAAAATGAAAGTTCGGTTCCGAATAGTAACCTTTCATTATTATCATTTGGATGGACGGCATCAATTGCCCCTTTCATTTTGACAAACTGTGCAGTGAAAACATCAAAGCCAATGCCTACCTGGAAATTAAGGGGCAGGGGATAAGTGTCTGTTTTTAAACGTGCCGGGGTAAGCCTGCTTAACGGATAATCAGTATCCTTGTCGTATGTAATATCAAGATCAGGGCCGTCATATTGTAAATCGCCGCCAAAATTGGTCATTGACATTGCAATTGTAAGATTCTGAAAATCAAGATGATACTGTGTGCCTATATCAAAAGCAATTCCATCTGCAGTTTCATTCCATATTCTTTGTGAAATATATTTTGCTGTGATACCTACGCTAAAACGGTCTGTAAGGTAACGTGCATAAGTAATGCCAACAGCAAGGTCAGCAGCATCAAAATACTGGTCAGTCCCATCTGGTTTTTCTTCTGTGGTTATTTCCATTTTCCCGGTAGTAAATGAAATTAAACTGGCTGCAATTACACCATTTTCACCCATATTATAGGCAAGTGCTGCAGCATTCAGGTCAAACATGTTAAACCAGCGAGCGTATGAAAAATGGGCCTGTACATTATTTATATTTACAAGTCCGGCTGGATTCCAGAAAACTGAAGAAACATCATTTGTAAGCGCAGAGGCTGCTCCACCCATAGCAGTATTCCTGGCGCCAACAGGAATTTGTAAAAACTGGGCTCCTGATGTTCCCAGGTTGGCATTCTGGGAATAACAGGCAGTAGTTATTAAAAATAATAATAGTAAAACTCTTTTCATTTTAAGTATCTCCGGTACAGTTCGGTTTATTTAATTATAGCAAAACGTTCCATATATTCAGCGGTTGCTGATTTTACTACATATATATATACTCCCGGTGCAACCTCTCTGCCGCTTTCAGAACGAAGGTCCCATGTTTCAGTTCCATTAGTGGAATTATGCTCAATTGTTTTAACTTTATCAGCGTCAACAGAAAAAATATGAATTGTACATTCCGGTGGAAGATTAATAAATTGAATCTGCCTTAAAGGTTCACGTCTTAGCTCACCATATTCCGGTTCCCATAATGATGAAGCTACATAGGGATTTGGTACAACTCTTATTTTATTCATACTGTTTTTAATTGTTTCATTATCAACAGTTGAACCTTTTATGCTGAAGCGGTATTTGTCCCTAACGTTTGGTTCAATTGGTTTTACTGTAATTACTGAAAAAATATTTCCTGCCTGAGGCGGATTTGAAGAGGGAAAAGCAATCGTCCCCTCAATTCCATAAAATGAAAATGATTCTGAATTGTATAAGGTATCTGTAAGAATTTCAGCAGCATCTTTTACAGATATAATTATGTATCCGTTTCCTGAATTATCAAAGCCCCTGCCTTCTGTTGAAACGAGATATGTATTATCCACTATAGCCGACTCATCAGAGACTGAAAAACTAATATCTATATCATCACTGCCGCCGACACGCGAAACACTATTGATAATTTCAGGTGCATTAAGACTGTAAATTACTCCATCACTGGTAACCTGTTCCTGCCCAACAGAAACAGGGCGGGGAGTGGTTACTGTATCAGTAGTTCCATTTTTAGTCGTATATAATGAATAAGAAATATCAATTTTATCTCCTGCTTCAGGAAGATAATCTGCATCCGTGCCTGCTTCATCTGCCATAACAATGGTTAATCCCTGTCCTGTAATTGCAACACTTCTGCCACCTTCATTATATGTGTACCCTTCTCTTATTACTTCATCAGTTGTTAAATTATATACATCAAAAGTTTTTGCAGAAGTAAATACTATTTCATAACGGTATGGCTTTGTTTTAGCAGAGTCTGTTATGTTAATGGTAACATTTGTTTTTAGATTTCCGCTTATCTTCTGCGATGTATAAGAAAATCCTGTTATATATTCATTGCCGGCAAGTGATTCAAAATCAAGCGGATTAACATTTAACATATAATTTGATGAGCCATATATCTTCTCTGCTGTATTTACAGAAACAGGTGTTCTGCCCGAGGCAGCAGAATATGGTGTCAATGCAATTGTATTAACAGCTTCAAGTGTATTGCCTACAGGAGATTCAAGGCTTGAAATTCCATTTCCGCCCCTGTCGTAAGCCGTTACTGAATACCAGTAAATAAATCCATTGACTATTGTAGTATCGGTATAGGTATACTCAAGAGAGGAAATTGGGTAATCTTTTAATAATTTCCACGACAGTCCCTCATCATCACTTCTGTAAATTCTGTACCCGGCAAAATCGTATTCATTAGTAAAGGCATCCAGACTTTGTTCAGATTTATCATCCCAGAAAAGAGTTGCTCTTTTGTCGCCGGCAATACCGGATATTGTAGGGCGTGCCGGTGGTTTAGCCAGTTCAAAATTATAATTATAGGCTATCTTTGCCTGGTCAGTGGCATAAAGAATTTCATCAAGTGTTTCACCTGCTACAATGGCAGTATAAATTGTAAGCGTGTCTCCCATCTTTAATGTATATGGGCCTGATGAAGCAGTAGGGACTATATCAGCACCTGTTACAGGTATTGTATTTTCGTCATCATAATGGGCTATTTTATTAGTGCCTGTATGAAAATATCTTGATCCAATTGATGAATTGAATAAATTAGGGTCACTTGACATTATACCATATTGAATTGAATCAATATCAACATCGTCATCATAGGCGTTGTAATGCCAGTCAGTAATACCTGCTTCAGTACCATTTATATCGGGAGTATGGATAAATGTAACTCCAAAGAAACCTGTTTTCCCATCAGGCCATTCATCTGATTTCCCATCATCAAAATGATATAACAGGTTTCGCGATTTATCAAAACCCAGCCTGTCATCAGCATATTCCGGATCGCCGCCGCTCACATTTCCAACATCTATATCTTCATACATTCCAAAGTATAATTTATCCAGGTCCTGGCTGCCATTATTAATAATATCAAATTTGAAAAACAGTATATTTTTTGCAAAATCGACACCGTAAGCATAGCCTGTCTGCGCAACTGTTATCCCAAGTATTTTTACAGTATTTGTACTGTCATTAAAAACACAATAGCTATCCTGGTCAGATTTTACAATTGGATTGCCATCAGCATCCTTAACAGGCCAGCCTGTGGCAGGCCAGGTGTATTTATTGTCACTGAAAGCAATTTTTGCTGAGTCCCTGTTATTGTATCCCCATGCAGCTTCCCATTCTTCATTCTCTGTATACCTGCTTTGGATAACATTTCCGGGAATTCCTACCCAGGGGTTTATCCTGTAGATATAATTTTTAGTGCTGTTTATAGGAAACTCGCCGGAAGGTCCCTGTGTAATCCTTCGCGGGTAAAGTTTTCCACGGTTTTCAAAAAACAGGCCTATATTACTTGCATTGTGAGTGCCTCCTGCGCGGTCAAGAATTGCTGAGGGTTTTTGAATTATTTCATCTTCAGGGATAATATCTTTTTCATGAACTTTCTTTTGAGCAAAGAAGTTCGGTGAAACCAAAATGATAATAAATAATAGTAAAAATTTTCTGTTCATATTGTTATGGCTTAAATTATTAAAACTTTATACTTGCCCCGAGCCTTATTGATCTGGGCGGGCCATAGTTTGAAGGGTCCTTCATATATTCTTCAGAATGGCTTCCTTCATTAGTAAATTCAGGATCGCCAGTATCTCCATATACGTATAAAACATTCCGATGGTCAGTAAGATTTAGAACTTCAGCAAATATCCTTAACTTGAATTTACCTGTAAGTTTAATATCTTTTCCTACCATCAGGTCGACTGAATAGGTGGCCGGCATTCTTAAAGAATTCTTTTCAACAAATCCAATATCTCTTCCACTGGGTGTATATGGATAACCTGAATTGATTCTGCCAATTATGCTGAAGTCCATATCTTCAAATAAATATGAATCAAACAAAACCGGCCCTTCTCCTTCAGGTATTGTATAAGTGCCGCTGAAGTTGAAAAGATGTGTTTTATCAAAATCAAGATAATATAACTGTGTTGACTCCTGGGTACCAGGGTATTGTTCTGTTTCTGAAGAAGCGCTTCCTTTTGCTACTGAATAGGTATAGGTTATGCCTCCTGAAAAATGCCTGTCCGGACGTATATCAACATTAATTTCAAAACCTTTAATATTTGCATAATCTTCATTTACATATAAAGTATAACCTGTATACCTGCCATCTACGTAAGGATAATAGTAGCGTGTGCCGATTAGTCCGGTAACATCTTTATAATATGCAGTTAGGTTAACAGCAACCCTGTCAGAAAGCTGATGCGCAACACCAACTTCGTAAGCAATAGTTCTCTGTGCATCAAGATTTGCCTGTCCGAATAATGGTTCCTTAACATTCAGGTCATATTGCTTATTTTCAAAAAGGTATTGAAACTCAGGGTTTTGAAAGAAGTGCCCGTATGCAAAGTGGAGTTTTGTCCTGTCTGAAATAGGATGTGCAATACCAATCCTGGGAGAAAACTGAGTTCTTGGCTTAACCTTAATAATTGATGAAGAAACAAGCGGGTCTGCTCTGAATTCAGCATTTGCATTCATATAATCAAAACGAAGTCCGATGTTAATAACAAGGAATTGGAATTCAATCTTATCCTGAATATATGCCGCAGCTTCAAAAGGATTTGTCGAATAATCATTTAAGTATGGGTAAGTCCTTTTGGGATCATATATGTAGAATAAATCCAGCCAGTATTGTTTAAAAGATGCTCCAAACTTAATCTCGTTTAAATTATCAAATTGCCACACTGCATCAGCTTTAACATCAGCAGTTTTTGTACGGCTGTCAGTCATTTCCAGCGGGTCTGCTTTTGAATAAAATTCAAAACCTGTTCCAATATCCAGATACTGATACTCATTTGATGACATATATAAAGAAGTATCTTTATCAATACCCGAATAATAGCTCTGAGTAAAGTAAGAGAACCGGAGGTCATAAAAGAAATTATTTGCAACTGTGTGAGTAAGAGTAAGTGTTCCCTGGTAACTGTCAGTCTTTTTATGCAGATACTGTTCAGGTATATACTTGTACAAGTGATTGTAATTCTGTTTCCTTCCAATACTTCCCCGGTTAGAAAGGGAAATTTTCAGCCCCGGAATGGCAGTTGTTGAAAGCTTTGAGAAAAATGTTGTTGCATTATCATAACCAAAGGGCAGGTAACTTCCTTCTTTTTCCTGCTCAGCAGAAATAAAAAATTTAATACTGTTTGTAAATAATGGCCCGCCAAGACTTCCATTAATCCTAAGCTGGTGAAGGTCCGTGTATCGTTTTATTCCGAATTCACTGCTTCTTAATTCGAGTTTACCTGAAAGTTCATCCGGCCCGTCACGTGTTACAATATTTACTACACCGCTTAAAGCGTTTCCATATTCAGCATTGAAAGTGCCGCTTAAAAGGCTCATCTGCTGAATAGCATCATTATTTATCTGTGTAGCTAATCCGCCAAGCAGCGGATCCTGCACATACATGCCATCAACCATATATGCAACTTCATTGGATCTGCCGCCGCGGATATTAAGATTTGTGCCATTAGCGACAACCCCTGCCTGTAAAGAAAGAAGGTCTACAAATGTTGAGACCGGCAGAGCTTCAATTTCGTCACGTGAAATTACCGAGATTGAACTGGTAAGATCTTTCTGAATAAGCGGCGTTGCTGCTGTAACAACTACTTCATCAACCTGTATTGACTGTGGCCTGAGTGCAACAGAAATATCTGTTGTCTGGTCAACAACAATTCTTACCTGCTGAATAATAACCGGCTCATATCCCAGGTAGCTTACCTTTACGCTGTAAACACCCGGGGGGATATTAAGAATTACATATCTTCCATTTACGCTGGTCGCTGACCCGAAGGATGTACCCTCAATAATTACATTTGCGCCAATAAGTTCTTCTCCTGAACCTGCATCTGTAATAACACCGGAGATTTTTCCTGTAACTCCGGCAAATACTGCTGCCTGTAGAAGGAAGAAAATAAAAGCAAGCTTCTTCATAAAAACTCCTGTAAGGAACGCCGGTTAATCAATTATCTGGTCCTGGCCTTCCATAATTTTAATAGATTCCTTTAAGATCTGTTTGGCTTTTGCTTTATTCTGAAACGCACATTGTGTTGCAATAGCATTTATCAAAACAGAAATAGCTGCAAAAGAATTCGTAAAAAGCATATTCTCGCTTTTTACAAGAAGAGTAACATCAGAATGAAACGTTACCGGGGATGAATTTTTATTTGTAACAGAAATAACTTTAATCTGTTTTGAATGCGCATATTTAGCGGCTTCAATTGTTTCCCTTGAATATGGAGGGAACGAAAAAGTTATAATGAGGTCATTGCTGTCAAGAAATAAAATCTGTTCATGAAAAGTAGCATGTGTATGTTTAAATACATTAGCCTCAACCGCTACCTGTGTTAGCTGGTAAGCAAGTATTTCTGCAAGAAGATATGAAATCCCAAGTCCGGCAGTATAAACCCGGCGCGATTTTAATATAAGTTCTACTGCTTTATGGAAATTATCCCGCTCAATAAGGTTTAGTGTCTCGTTGATATTTTTTATATCAAGACTGGCTACTGAGAGCAGCAAATCTTCCTGTCCTTTTTCTTTTTCAAAGAAAGGAAATATTTCCTTGTTGGAAATTTGATTTTGGAGTGATTCAGCAATAGAACTTTTTAATTCACTGAATCCTGAAAATCCTGTGTTTTGCGCAAATCTTACTACAGAAGCAACACTTGCTGATGAAGCCTTGGAAATTTCGCTTACATTAAGGAAGGGAATCCGGTCAAAGTTCTCTATTATAAATTCAGCAACCTTTTTCTGGTTTTTGGGAAGCAGGTTAAAACTTGCATGAATCTTTTCTTTTATATGCTGATATCTTGCCATATATGCTGATTATTGATATACCGGCATTTACCGGTATATCGTGAATTAAATTTTTTATTAAACAATTTTATTTTAACAATGTCATTTTTTTTGTTGCCTGGAAATTGCCTGCTGTTATCTGGTAGATATACATTCCGCTGGCAAGCGAGGAGGCGTTGAAGTCAAATGTATATTTACCTGCGTCCATCTCATTGTTAATAAGTGTCGCAACTTCCTGTCCAAGTATATTAAATACTTTTAGGGTAACTGTTTCTTTTGATGGAATTTCAAAAGAGATTTTTGTTGATGGGTTGAATGGGTTTGGATAATTCTGTTCAAGACTATAAACAGAAGGGATAACATCATCATCTCTTTTTACAGATGTAAGAAGTGTATATTTACTTTCGGCTTCTGCCATTGCTTCCAGCATAGTTGTTTCATCAGTTCCAAGAGCCATTGCAAAATAAACTTCTACAGAATCTTCAGGATTTAATGCATACTTCTCTGTTGATAATATAGCAACGCCTCCATCTTTATCTGTACCGTAAAGAGCTGAATCTTTAACCCCGCTGGTCATCCATCTGTAATAATTTGTATCAGATTTTTCATAATCTTCATACCATTCAAATATATGTGCAGATAGTACAGATGCATTAAGTATTTTAAAACCAACCCATGTTTTATCGTAAGCATAAAGTGTCTGGTTCTCAGCATTAAACCTTACTGTATCATTTTCATAGGTATCATCAATTGCCGGAATTATATCCAGCCCCACTGATGGGGTTAAAACTGAAGCATCTTTATTTGTTATCTTGTACTTTATAACAATATAAGAACCGTCAGGCCAGCCATACACATGTTCATTTACAAGAACATTTGGAGGAAGTCCTGAATAGTTGTTATCAAAGGTACCTGTGGTACCATATGGGAATTTTTCAGTGCTGTCAATTGGAACTACATCTTCCACAATATCTACATCACCCCAGTAATCAAACACTTCATTTTCATTGCCTGATATAAGTATAGATGCCCTGTCAAAATGCGGAATTGTATCAGAGTTTTCAATTGTATAAACTCTTACAGCACTGTAAGCATCTGTTCTGACCAGAATTTTACCGGTATTAAAATATACCTGTGAGAAAGCTGTTGTACTCATCAGAACTATGCTGAATAAGAATATTTTTAGCAGGTTTTTCATACGCTCACCTTTATGTTAATTATAATTTTATTGCCAGTTGAAAAAGAACGGCGGTACAAGCAGCAGCATACCAACAATCAGGAAAATTATTTCAAGCGGCAGGACCCACTTTGCCCACTTTTCCCATGGTACATTTGCCAGAGCCAGTACACTCATTGTAACTGCTGATGTAGGGATAATCATATTACTGAAACCATCGCCAAACTGAAATGCCAATACTGCGGTTTGCCGCGTTACATGAACAAGATCCGACAGGGGAGACATAATTGGCATTGTAAGTACTGCCTGCCCGCTCCCTGAAGGAACAAAAAAGTTAATAAATGTCTGAACAAGGAACATTGCCTGTGATGATAATATACTATGCATTCCAGATAGCGGTGCAGATAACTGGTAAAGCAATGAATCGATAATTTTACCATCTCTGGATACGATTAGTATCCCCCTCGCCAGAGCAATTACCAGGGCTGTTGAAGCCATATCTTTTGCTCCCTGTACAAAAGCGTCAGTTATTTCTCCTGGTTTAAGTTTGCCTGCAATTCCGACCGCAATGCCAGTGACAAGAAATACTGCTGTTATTTCTTCAATATACCATTTGTATTTTAAAACACCGGTTACAAGCACTATTAGTCCCAGCAGGAATATTATCAGCACAGCCTTATGCCGGTTATTTAAACCCGAAAAGTTTTGAATCTCTGATACATGGATACCTTTTCGTTTCTCAATATCACTTAAATAAGTACAGCTTAATTCAGGTTTTTTCTTTACTCTCTCTGCATATCTTACAACAAATAATATGGCTGTTGCCGTTACAACTATCCAGCAGAATATTCGGTATCCTATTCCTGAAAATAACTGCAGCCCTGATATTTCCTGCGCTATTCCTATTGTAAATGGATTTAAAAATGCTCCGGCAAATCCTGCTCCGGCTCCTATAAATGGTATTGCAATTCCGGTAATTGTATCATATCCAAGCATTAACGCAAGGGGAATAAAAACCAGGATAAAAGGTATTACTTCCTCACTCATTCCAAATGTTGCACCTCCAAAGGAGAATGTAATCATTAATGCCGGAATAAGAACTGCCCGCATAAGAGCTGATTTATTATGTACTTTTACAATTCCAAGTATAGCTGCATCTACGGCTTCAGTTTTATGGAAAATGTTAAATGCTCCTCCAACAATAAAAACAAGACCTATAATCAGGGCTGCATCAACAAAACCCTTTATAGGTGAAAGTAGAATATCCCCTAACCCCTGCGGATTGCTTTTTACATAATGAAAGGTGTTATTTAGTACTACTTGTCTTCCATTTACTTCATGGCGAGCATATTCACCGGCAGGGATTATCCATGTAAGCAAAGCTGTTAGAAATATCAGTGAAAATATTATTATAAAAGTATTTGGTGCTTTTATTAAGCTCAATTTCATTGAATAATTTCCCTGGTATTTAAATTGTATTTATCACCTGACATTAATATGTGCATTTTTAAGTTATGCGCTGAAAGATTATTGTTTTTATCAGTTTTTGTTTCAGAAGCTTGTGTTGCATCATATATTATTACCTGGTTTTCTCCAAGTACTTCAAAAGTATCATCCGGGTTAACTATAATACAGGTTGACTCATCTATTCCTATACCCGGCAGAGAAGGGTGTTCAAGTATAATACTAAGCAGGCGGTTATTTCTTCTCCTTTTAATGAAATGCTGGTCAATTACTGCCTTTGTGACAAATCCAAAACCTTCTACTGTTTCAACATTCCCTTTTTGAATCGTGTGAAAAGAAACTGTAGAATCTTTATTAACAAGTTCATTGCCGGTAAGCATAACTTTACTCATAACGGCAGCGCCTGCGCTGGTTCCGCTCACAACCCCGCCATTGTTATAAATATCCTGTACTTTACGGAAAAGTGATGTCCCAAGTAAATCTCTTGTCAGGTAGGTTTGGTCACCACCTGAAAAGAAAACACATGTTGCATTGTTTAGCTTTGTAAGGTTACTGTCAGCATCTGCAGTTTCTCTGCTGCACAAAATGTATTCTACATTTGCAGCTCCGAATTTCCTGAACTCCTCAGCCTGGTATTGAGCTGTTTCAAGCGGTTCGCTGCTGGCATTTGGTATAATAACTATTTTGGCATTATTCCCGCCGGCAAGTGATATGATTTTTTTCATTATGCTGTCAGTTCTTTCTCCTCCGCCTATAATAACCAGGTGGCCGCGTGCAATTAAAGAAGAACTGAAGCATGTAAATAAGAGAAGCAGGACAGTAAAATATTTCTTCATATATTATTTTCTTATTAATTGTAAGGCAATTTCTGCACTCTTGTGCAGGTCTTCTAATAAAATAAACTCATCGTTTGAATGTGGGTTCTGAGCGCCAATTCCGATATTTACGGCTTGTATATTTCTTGCATTAAGTGAATTGGCATCACTTCCACCCAATGATTTTACCGGTGCAGGTGAAAGCCAGCATTTATTAAGCACATCTTGTATGTCTGTAAATACTTCGCTTGTTTTGGAAAGAGTAAAGGGTTCAAAGTCCCAGTAAGAATTAAATTCTAAACTGGTACCGCTCGCCTTAGTCCCATCAAGTAATATATTCTGGATATTTAAAATTTCGTCTTCTACTTTTTGCCTGCTGAACGATCTTACCTCTCCCTCAATAAAAGTTTCTTCAGGAACTACATTAACAGCCGAGCCTCCTGATATCTTGCCTATGTTAGATGTTGTTTCTTCATCAAGACGCCCTTGTTTTATCTTGCTGATAATGCTGGCTGCGGCGGCAATAGAGTTTATTCCTTTTTCAGGTGCAAGTCCGGAATGTGAAGCTTTTCCTTTAATGATTGCAGTATAACCCATTGAACCACAGGCTGAATATATGAAATTGCCGGGGCGGTAGGATGAATCAAATATAAATGCTTTTTTTATTGCCGGTGTTATTTCAAGGTGTTTTGAACCTGCAAGCGTTGTTTCCTCGCATGTAGTAAAGGCAACTGTGAAATCTTTGAGAGGTATTTTTTCCAGACTGGCTTTTTCCAGCGCATATAACAGAATTGAAATTCCGGCACGGTTATCTACTCCTAAAACAGTATCCCCTGATGACGTTATTTTCTCATTAGAAATAACCGGTTTTACATCTTTTGTTGATCTTGCTGTATCCATATGAGATAGCAGCATAAAATTTCCGCCGCTGCCGTTTCTGCAAATAAGATTTCCTGTGTTTGCTGAAGAATATCTGAAAGATTCATCAAATTGGCAGATGAAATTATTTTTCTCTAAAAAATGCTTAATGTAATCTGCAACAGGTTTTTCTTTTCCTGAAAGGGCTTCAATTGCTGCTGCCTGAAGAAATATCTCAATCAGTCTGTTCATTTGTAATAGATTTTACGTTAGAAATATAAAATGTAATAAGTATTACAGAATTACGTTAAAAAATACAATTAAATCAAGTACAAAATCAGGCAGAATGCATTTTATACTAAATTTAATTATGCCATTGTTAAAATAACTTAAGAAATAATGAATAAAAATGTAAAAAGACCTAATTTAATTAGTTAAAAAATGGTCCGGGTGATTTTATGTAACGTTTGAGGTGCTAAGGCATGACAATAAATGAAAGAGAAACCTGCAAAATTCATAAAATGATAGTAATCGTTAAAATAAAATTGTATACCGTATATAAGGATAAATGTATAAAAATGCAAAACGAGAATAGTCATCGTTTACTACATGAATATGATAATATATCCAATAAATAATGAAAAAGTCAAATATCGTTGATACAATAATGAAATCCAGTATGAATAAAAATGCATATAAGTGCGAAATATTGGCGTAAAAAAAAACCGTAATTATACTGATTTTATTTGGTTTATCAGATTATATATTGCGTATGTTTTTATGGGAGTTTTATAGTGGATAGAAAAGAATTAATGATTCTGCTTAACAATTTGCTTTTGCAGGACCATATAAGTATAAAAGAGTATCAGGATAAATACTTTTTTGTAAAAAGGGTTGAGGAACTGGTCCCGGCGCTTCGGGAGGAAATTTTATATAAGGCGCTGGAAAATACAAATAATTATTACCATACTCCTGTAAAAAAAAGATTATTTATTGATAAATTTACTTCTGAGATTTACAAAATGATGGGATAAATGAAAATAGCAGGACTATTACAGGTGAAAGAGTTCGTAGATGTTCTCTTTAATTTTAATAATCCAATTTACTATTCTATCCTTGCAACTGTTTTTATTATTGTCCTTGTTTATTTCTTCTATTACTATATTATTTTCCCTCTAAATAAGAAGCATATCCTCGAAAAAAAAGAACTTGAACTCAAACAGGTAAGGCTTATGGCGTTATTTGCTGATCTTGATCCTGATCCTGTATTGAGGGTTGATAATACCGGTTCTATTATATATACAAATAATGCCGCAAGAGACCTTCCGGAATTTAGTTCCATTGAAGGCAGGGGGATTGACGAGCTGCTTCCAGGAATTAGTATTATGATTCCTGAGATTATTAAATCTAATTCTAACCAGGCTCATTCAGCATATATTAATCAGAAATACTACATGATTACTCTCCGGGGTAACCTGTTCCTTAACATTGCCCAGATTTATCTGCATGATATCTCTGACAGAAAGAAATTCGAAAACCGGCTGAAGTATTCAAGGAAAAAACTGAAATATCTTTCACATCACCTTATTGATGTAATTGAAGATGAAAGGCAAAGAATTGCCAGTGAACTTCATGACAGCATTGGGCAGAATATGCTTTTTCTTAAAATGAAACTGCAGAATATGGAAGTGCCTGCTTTTACTGGCGAAAATAATGAAGAATATGATTCACTTATCAACCTTTTTGAATCAACTATTAAAGACCTACGCAGTGTAATATATGACCTAAAGCCTAAAATACTGGAAGAAATGGGGCTTGCCCCTGCTTTGTTGTACCTATGTGACAGAGTTTCGGCTGAAAGCAAGATTGAAGGAAAGGTAGATGTAACTGGTTTTGATAAAAGAATTGACCTGAAAAAAGAAATTGCTCTTTACCGGGTTGTACAGGAAGCTTTAAATAATATTATAAAACACTCCGGCGCAAAGCATTTTAATGTTCAGCTATTGAAAGGGAACAAAGTTGTAAGGATCATTATTTCGGATGATGGAGTTGGTTTTGACAGTGAAAAATACTCCCGTATCAGCAGTATGCCGCAGACAGGCGGTTATGGTTTATTAAACATGAGAGAACGTATTTCTAATTTAAATGGCATATTTAAAATAGATTCTTCATTAAATTCCGGTACTATTATAATCACAGAAATTCCATTGGGGCATGAAGATGAACGAAATTGATAAAATTAATATTATACTTGCAGACGATCATGGGCTTTTCAGAAGCGGTATAAGAGAAATATTAAGTTCTTTTGAAGATATTATTCTCAGTGGTGAAGCAGAGAATGGCAGCCAGCTTATAAGTTTATATAAAAAGAATAAAGCCGATGTTTTACTTGTTGATATTTCAATGCCTAAAATGTCAGGAATTGAAGCTGTAAAAGAGATAAAGGAATTTGACAACAGGGTTAAAGCACTCTTCCTTTCAATGTATGATGCCGAGGAATATGTTTATGCGGTGCTTATGGCAGGCGGTTATGGGCTTATAAATAAAAATATTAATAAAAATGAACTTTATGAGGCGATTCATAAGGTTTATAACGGAGAAAAATATTTTAAAGATTATACGAATGAAAAACTTGAAAAAATACTGCATAAGTTTGATTCATCTAAAAGTGTTTTCTCCGGCGATTACCATGAGCTGACAAACCGGGAGAAAAAAATTCTAAAGTATATAAGTAAGGGGATGACTTCTGCCGAAATTGCAGAAAAATTGAAACTTTCCAAACGTACTGTTGATACTCACAGGGCAGCACTTATTGCAAAATTAAATCTGAAATCTTTGCCTGAGCTAATTAAGTTTGCAATACAGTATACAACAATTACCAAATAACAACTAGCATGACAATAGTTGAATGATTTATACAAAATCTGCTTTGAAAAGATTTCCTGTGCAGTTATATACCAGAAATAAAATACTAATTATTTCTGAATGACCTGCTTTTTTTATCAAAGTTTTTTTAAATTTATTACCGGGTAAAATAATTAAAAAAAACAGGTAAAAAGTACCTGTCAAGATTCATCAATTTATCGGGAAATAAAAATGGCAGAAGAAATTTTTGGTAAGCTTTTTACAAAGGAAGAAGCCGATAAAGAATTCGGCCCTGTGATAATATCCAAAGAAGTAAAAACATCAGTTCTTAATGATTTGATTTCAAAATCAGAAAGTGTGTTGATGTTTAAAATTATTGATGATAGTCCTGTTATTCTTGGGAATGGACGGGTATCCTTGTTCCCTGATGTAACAGTAAAAATATCTGGTTCGGAAGTATTCCACATGTTCAGTATATCTGTAATAAAGGAACTTCTTGCAGCCGGAGGGAATGAAGTTACATATATTGAACAAAGAGAAAAGCATTTAACAGTTACTAATGGGGTAACAACAATGGAATTTTCCGGTGACTGTCCGCCCAATTGTGGATAGTGTAATATGCTAACTTTACTTTGGAGTATATATATTGCTGCAATGATCAGTTGGCTGTTTCCTCCTTTTAAACAATACAAGACTGATTATTTTTATTATTTTTTGTGTCTTGCATTGTCTGACCCTATATCTGCTATTATTCCATATCTTAAAGGTTATATATGGCAGGGGCATGTAGTGTTTAGTTCTATCTTGATATTGACTTTACTGAAGGAGAAAACTTTAAAAAAATTTTCTCCTTTAATTTTAATAATTTTTACTGCTTTGTTTTATCTTATTTTAAAAGTTCAACACCCCGTGTTGCAGAATATTGTTGTTTTTAATGTTGTTATTATAACTATAATGATTGCAAAGAGATTTGTTATCAGTGTCAGGGAAACCGAATCACTTAATTTGTTTTATATGGTAGTAGTATTATATAATTTTTCGACTATTATGAAAATATTATTCAGAGTTAACCATGGCAGTACCGGCTATTTATACTTCTTTCTTACCAATTTTTTTCAGATTTTTATAGCAATATATTTCTCATTTTATAATGTGAATAATGCAAAAAAAATCAAATTATTCAGGGGCGGGGAAGTTATCTGATTAAAAATAAAACTAACCAGATATCAAAATTTTATGCAAATATTCCTTCTGGCAATTTCATATTTAAGTGTGGTTGTGTGGCTTATCCCTCCAATCAGGCAATATAGGACCAGGTATTTTTTGTATTTTTTAGTACTTGCCTTAAGTGATCCTATTAATATAAGTTCATTCTATATATTTCATACAGGTATCTGGACTGGAAATGTTTTGACAAGCTGTTTTTCTCTTATTGCTTTATTAAAAAGACAAAGAATCAAAAAAAATTTAACTCCAATAGCGGCCTATATTTTTATTGTCTTTTACTTGATGTATAATACAAACATGAATGGAATGAGGATTTTAACCGGCATTAATATGTTCTTAATACTGCTCATGTTTGTAAATGATTTTGTCGTTTCACTTAAGTATCATGCAAGTATAAACCTGTTTTATATTGCTGTTTTATTATATAATATAGCAAACTTTATTAAAGTAATTTTCTCATTTTCACATGTAAAAACCGGGTTCATATATTTTTATATAACTACATTTTTCCAGATTTTTATTGCAGTATATTTCTCATTTTTTAATGTGAAAAACAGCAGGCGATTATCATTATTTAGCAGTGAAACTACATAATTTTGACCTTTTATCCCATTTTTTGTATAATACAACTAGTTTTATTTCCCCCCATTTCTCAAAAAAAATAAAATTTAATTCGTCAAAACTGCCGATTATTTAAAAAAAGTTTGAAAATTTTCTAAAAATAAAGAAAATTTTGATGCTTTGTCTTATAAAAAAAACCGTAATTATACCGATGTTTTTAGCTGAAATGTGTATTATTTTTGTTTCAGGGTTTCATGAGATTAGGAGCAGAGGCACTATAAATCTCTCCACTCTGGTGCAGGATAGGTATTTTGATCGCCCCCTTATACTTATTTATGTGCAGCAGAAAAGGATTTATTTCTCTGCTCCTTTTATTTTTAACAAAATTTCATTCCAACTATTTCCCCTTTATCTTCTGTTTTATCTTTGTAAAACAGGCTGAAAATAAGTATTTTAAACATTCTAATTTTTACAGGGTATTATGATAAATAGTATGACCGGCTACGGTAAATGTAGTACGGGTAATAATAAAATTTCGATTGAAATTGAAGTAAAGAGTGTTAACAGCCGTTATCTTGATATTGCAATGCGGCTTCCATCCTCTTTAATGACAAGAGAGTATGAGTTACGGGAATTTATAAAAAACAGAATCACGCGCGGTAAACTTTCTGTAAGCATACAGGTTAAAAATTCCAGTGATGGTACTGATGCCCCTTTGCTGGATAAAGAAAAACTTAAAAGTTTTATAACTCTGATTAAAGAGATAAAAAAGACAGCCAAGTTAACTGAAAAAATAAAAATAGAACATATACTAAGTAACAGGGAACTTCTTGAAGTCAATAAGTCTGATATCTCTGACGAAGAATTTGAACTGATAAAAAACGGGCTTGAAACTGCTATAAAAGAGCTTAAAAAAATGAAGCTCAATGAAGGGACTGAATTAGCAAAGGATCTTGTTAAAAGAATTACTTCTATTGAAGCAAAGCTTAATGAGATTGAGAAAGAATCTGCTCTTAGTGTTAAAGAATATTATGAAAAGCTGAAAGACAGAATTAAGATGATGATTGAGGACATAACCTCATATAATGACCGTCTTGAAATGGAACTTGCAATAATTGCTGACAGGGCAGAGATAAATGAAGAATGTGTAAGACTGAGGAGTCATTTAAAGTTTTTCCTTCAAAGCCTAGAAAAAGATGAAGAACCTGGCAGAAAGATGAATTTTCTGTGCCAGGAAATGAACAGAGAAGCTAATACTATTTCTTCTAAATCTATTTCGACCAAGATAACACATAATTGTGTACAGATTAAAGAAGAAATTGAAAAGATCCGGGAACAAATACAAAATATAGAGTAATTACTTGGCTGAACAGGGAACTATAATAGCAATATCTGCTCCGAGCGGTACGGGAAAAACTACAATTGTTAAAAGAATATTAAAAGAATTTCCTGAAATTATTTTTTCTGTTTCTGCTACAACACGTAAGAAAAGAGAAAACGAAACAGATGGGGTTGAGTATTTCTTCCTTTCAGAGGAAGAGTTTCTTAAAAGAATAGAGAATAATGAATTTGTTGAATGGGAAAAAGTTTACGATTATTATTATGGTACGCTTAAAAGTCATGTAAAAAATGCTGTTTCTGATGGAAAATCGATAATTCTTGAGGTTGACGTAAAAGGTGCTCTTTCAATAAAAAATATTTTTCCTGAATCAGTTTTAGTTTATATTGTACCTCCAAGTTTGGAGGAACTTGAAAAAAGGCTCAGGAACCGGCAGACGGAAAGCGAAAGTGATTTTAAGAAAAGAATCAACCGCGCTAAAATGGAGCTGGAACTGAAAGATAAATTTGACTATTTTATAGAGAATGCGGACCTTGAAAAAGCCGTTGAAGATACAAAGAGTTTAATAAAAAAAATAATACATAAGGAGAAAATCAATGGAAATTAAGCCTGTTGATTTACGTACAATAGATGAACGAGCCAGTAATGTTTATGAGGCTATAATTGTGTCTGCTAAAAGAGCCAGAGTGGTTAACGATGAAAATAAAATTGAATATAATGCTCTTATTAGTACTATTCCTACCTCCGGAACTGACGATGAAAGCGAGGATATTGAAAATCCTGCACAGTTAAAAATTTCACTGGATTTCGAAAAGAAAGAAAAACCGCATGTTCAGGCTGTTCAGGAACTTCTTGACGGAAAAATAGAGTATTTCTATAAAAATAGATAGTTAAAACAGTAGTTTTATTAACTGTTGGAAATTGTTTTAAGCCCCGTTTTTCCGGGGCTTTATTTTTAAAAATTTGTGAGTATTTTTATTTTATAATAAAAATTAAACTGTAATGGATAATAATATTTTAGCCGGTAAAAAAATTGTCCTTGGTGTAACTGGCTGCATAGCAGCATATAAATCAGCTTACCTTATAAGGGAGCTTGTAAAAAGAGGCTGTGAAGTTAAAGTTTTAATGACTCCTTCAGCACTGCAGTTTATTACTCCTCTTACATTGTCTACTCTATCCGGAAATGAAGTGGTGGTTAATATATTCCCGGATTCACAGGAAAACGGTACTTCTCATAAAACATGGCATATTGATCTTGCCGTTTGGGCAGACCTTATACTTGTGGCGCCTTGTACAGTAAATACGGCGGCAAAAATAGCTCATGGTTTTGCTGATAATGCCCTTACAACTGTAATCAGGGCAGCCAGAACTCCTGTAATTCTTTCTCCGGCTGCTGATGTTGATATGTATCAAAATCAGGCTACTCAGAAAAATTTTACTCTCCTTGAAGAACTTGGATGTTTTATCGTACCCGCAGAAGAAGGTGCTCTTGCCAGCGGCCTTTCAGGTAAAGGCAGGTTTCCTGAAATCGAAAAAATTATTGATGCTGCTGAACTTGTACTTGCCGGAATAAAGAAGGATTTAGTTGGCAAAAAAATACTTGTCACAGCCGGGCCTACTTATGAAGATATTGATCCGGTAAGATATCTTGGAAACAGGTCTTCCGGTAAAATGGGCTATGCAATTTCAAAAGCAGCATATTTGCGCGGTGCTGATGTAACATTGATATCCGGCCCTGTAAGTGAGTTTAGCTACCCTGAAATAAAGCTGCTGCATGTTCGTTCTGCTGAGGAAATGAAGAATGCAGTAACCACTGAAATTGAAAAAAATGATGTACTTATTATGTCTGCTGCTGTTGCTGATTATACTCCTGCCGGTAAAGCTGTTAAAAAAATAAAAAAAGAAGATAATCTGCCTGTAATTGAATTAAAAGCAACAGATGATATTCTTGCTTCTCTTAAAATAAGTGGAAAGATTATTGCCGGTTTTGCTCTTGAAACAGATAATGAGCTTGCTAACGCAAAAAATAAGCTTATAAAGAAAAACCTGGATATGGTAGTGCTTAATTCGCTTAACGATAAGTCCAGCGGTTTTGAGTATAATACTAATAAAATTACTATATTAAAGAAAGATGGCGGGCAAAAGAAATACCCGTTATTATCAAAATTTATGGCGGCAAATCATATTTTAACTGAAATAAATATGATTGATATAAAATAGTCGGAAAAATTCATATATGGCAAAAATAAAAGAACAGGTAATTCAGGCATTAAAAGATCAGAAAGAGATTTTTGGAGATGACCTGTATGGAAAAATAAGAAAAACTGAAATTGTTAAAGAAGTTCCCGAAGAAATTGCTGAGGAGCCTGAAATAGCCTATGAAAGTGAAGACTGGAAAAATGCCCGTACTCTGGATGAACTTGAATCTTTAATTGGTAACTGTGCAAAATGCCCGCTGCATAAAGGACGGCGTAATCTTGTTTTCGGAAGCGGGAACAAAAATGCCGATGTTATGGTTATTGGAGAAGGCCCCGGTGCTGATGAGGATATGCAGGGCAAGCCTTTTGTTGGAAGAGCTGGCAAGTTATTGACTGATATACTTAAAGCAATTAATTTTGAACGTGATGAAGTATATATAGCTAATATTGTAAAAAGCCGTCCTCCCGGAAACAGGACTCCTTTTCCGTCAGAAATGGATGCATGCATGCCGTATTTATTAAAACAGGTAGAACTTATAAAGCCTAAATTAATATTATGCCTCGGACTTACAGCAGCAAAGGGCCTTTTAAAAAGAAATGATACCCTGACAAATTTTCGTGGAAAAGTATATGATTATTTTAGCGGTGCTAAAGTGATGGTTACTTACCATCCTGCTGCACTACTTAGAAATCCAAACTGGAAAAGAGGCTGCTGGGAAGATGTACAGGCTTTTAGAAAACTTTATGACGAAATGAAAGGCTGATGTTTTATTCCCTGTTAAACAGGTAAAGTAATAAACACTGAAATTGAAAAATTATTATGGCAAGGCAAAAGAATAACGATACTGTTAATATACAGAATTTAATACCTGCAGATGTTAAGCCGCCTGCAGCGCCTGAAATTGAAGCTGCTATACTTGGCGCAATGATGATTGAGAAGGAAGCTGTTCCAAAGGCAATTGAGCTCCTTTCGGCAGAAAGTTTTTATCTTAAAGAACATCAGCTCATTTTTGCTGCTATGCTTTCATTGTTTGAAGCAGGTGAACCTGTTGATACTGTGACTCTTTACCAGGAACTGCAAAAAAGAGAGCAGATAGAAGCTGTGGGCGGGGCTGTATACCTTAGTAAACTTTCTCAAAATATATCATCAGCGGCAAATATAGAATACCATTCTAAAATTATTCTGGAAAAAGAAATTCTACGCGGTTTAATTTCAAGTACACATGAAATTGCACGTGCTGCTTATGAAGGTTCTGAAGATGCCTTTGATATACTTGATGATGCTGAAAGAAGAATATTTGAAATTACAGAATCTCATCTTAAAAAATCTTTCCAGGGAATGGATAGGGCAGTGCGTGATGCTCTTGAATATATTGAGGCAATCCATTCAAATACAAAGCAAAAGTTTTCTGTTCCTACCGGCTTTTATGAACTTGACGAAATGCTGGGCGGGTTTCAGAAATCAGACCTTATAATTCTTGCAGCACGTCCCTCAATGGGTAAAACTGCGTTTGCCCTTTCACTTGCCCGCAATGCCGCCATAGATCATAAAGTCCCGGTTGCTGTATTCTCTCTTGAAATGGCTACAATGCAGCTTGTAATAAGGCTGCTTTGCGCTGAAGGAAGGCTTAATGCCCACCTGGTACGTACAGGTAAACTGCCTCATGAAGAAGGTGTAAAACTTAGTAAAAATGCTCACAAGCTTATTGAGTCACCCATTTATGTTGATGATACTCCTGCCCAAACTGTACTTGAAATACGTGCAAAGGCAAGGCGGTTGAAAGTAGAAAAAAATATCGGGCTTATTGTAATTGATTACCTACAGCTTATGCAGGGCCCGGCAAGGATGGAAAGCCGTGAAAGGGAAATTTCCCATATATCACGTTCTCTTAAATCTCTTGCCAAGGAATTAAACATTCCTATCATTGCTTTGGCACAGCTTAACCGTGCTGTTGAATCAAGAAATGATAAGAAACCGCAGCTTTCTGACCTTCGTGAATCGGGTTCTATTGAGCAGGATGCTGACGTTGTAATTTTCCTTAACCGCCCTGAATATTATGGTATTATGAAAGATGAAAACGGTAACTCCAATGAAGGTGTTGCTGAGATTATTATAGGTAAACAAAGAAACGGCCCTGTTGGTACAGTAAGGCTGGCATTTATAAAAGACTATGCGCGGTTTGAAAATCTTGCTCATGCAAGGCAGGTTGAAGAATATTCTGCTATGCCTGCAGGTGAAGATATTATCTAAAATTTGATTGATTATGAAAAAAATACAATTCTTCCTCTTTGCTTTTATACTTTGTGTCCCTTTCCTGACAGCACAGGTTTATACAGCTAAGGATAAAGAAATTTGCAATTCAAAATTTAATTTGGCTGCAAATGCCGGCCTGGCTAAAAAACCTATTAATGATGTAATCAGCGAAATTGGTAAAAGCTTTCTTGGGACGGATTATACTGCTTCAGCCCTTGAAGTTGATGGGGAGGAACAATTGGTAATCAACCTGGCAGGCCTTGACTGTACTACGTTTCTTGAAAATACTCTTGTGTTCTCAAGACTGATTAAAACCGGTAAATCTTCATTTGAAGATTATTTGAGCGAGTTAACTAATATTCGTTACAGGAGCGGGAAAATAGATGGCTATACTTCCAGGCTTCATTACTTTTCCGATTGGATACATGACAATATTAAAAAAGGTATTTTGAAGGACATTACCAGGAGTGCCGGTGGTGAAAAAGTAAAATTTAACCTGAATTTTATGTCAACACATCCTGCAAGTTATAAACAGCTTAAAAACAATCCGGATCTTGTTAATACTATTGGAAAACAGGAGCAGGCAATAAATGAAAGGGAATACTTTTATATTCCCAAAGAGAAAGTTGCACTCTTTGAAGGCAATATTAAAAGTGGTGACCTTATTGCCATAACCACAAATATAAAAGGCCTTGATATCAGTCATGTTGGTATAGCTGTAAAAGAAAAAGATGGACGAATCCATCTTTTACACGCTCCGACTGTTGGCTCAAAGGTTCAGGTTACTGACGATCCTCTTCCGGAATACCTTCTTAAAGTTAAGAAGCATAGAGGAATCATAATCCTTCGGGCTACTGAACCAATCCTTTAATAAACATTAACTGTTCCGAAAGAACCTGTTTTTATTTTAAATTTTCTTACTAGGTCCTGTAAATTATGGGTAAGCTGGTTTAATTCGCCTGTTGCATTTACAATATGTTGTATGCTGTCTTCGGATGAATGAACCACTTTATTAATGTTGTTTATATTTGTACTTACCTGTTCTGCTGCTGTGGACTGCTCTTCACTTGCTGCAGCAACCTGGGTAATAACATCTACCACTTCATTGGAAGCATTTATTATCTCGTTTAATGATTTCCCTGCATTTACTGCCGATTCTTTTCCATGTTCAACTTCACGGTTTCCCTGCAGAATTGAATGTACTGCCTCTGAAGTTTCTTTCTGTATTGAGACAATCATATCTGTTATTTCTTTTGTTGCTTTTGTAGTTCTGTCTGCAAGTTTTTTTACTTCATCTGCTACAACTGCAAATCCTCGTCCAAGTTCTCCTGCACGTGCGGCTTCAATAGCTGCATTAAGTGCAAGCATATTTGTCTGCTCGGCAATATCTTCAATAACCTGTATTATTTCACCTATTTGCTGTGAGTTTTTACCCAGTTCCTCAACAGTAGCTGATGCATGTGTAACAACAGTCTCAATTCTTCCCATACCATCAATAGTTGAACTGACTACATTTCCGCCTTCTGATGCAAATGTACCTGCTTTCCTGGCATATTCAACCGCTGTACTTACGTTTCGTGCATTCTCGAAAATTGTTGTTGTCATTTGAGACATTGCTGCTGAAACTTCTGATGTTTGATTTGCCTGGTCTCTAATTCCATCAAATATTTCTTCTGCATTGGAATTTATTCTTGTACTTGAATCAACCGTTGCCGCCACTGCCCTTGATACTGTATCAATTAAAGTTTGAATGGAATTTACTGCTTTATTAAAACCTCTGTATAATTTGGCAATTTCATCCTCTTTTTCAACGTTTAACTGTATTGTAAGGTCACCTTCGGCAAATTTTTCAATACCCTGAAGCATTGTATCGACGCTTTTAGTAAGATATTTGTTTCTTTCTTCAGATTCTTTAACTGCATCTTCTATTCTTCGTTCGATATATCCTTTTTCTTCCTTTATAAAAGCAATATATTCATTCGTTTTTGCCATCATTTCATTGAAAACGCCGGCAAGTTTGCCTATTTCATCTTTTGAGTCAACAGCAACTTTTACATCGGTTTTCCCTTCAGAAAATTCTTTTGCTGCATGTGATAAAGTATGAATTGACCGGGTAATATTTTTCGAAATAATTATAACAAAACCAAGTGTTAAAAGAATAACTCCAGCTATTGCGGCAAGTGTGAGGTATTTACTATTGTTGAAGCCGTCTATTCTCGCCTGAAGGAGTATATCCAGGTCATTTATAGCCTTATCCCACAGTCTGAAATTTAAATCCAGCGCTTTCTGCGAGTTTGCTATATAGTCTGAAGCCGGTATTGTTATTTCATCCTTGTTAATTACTTCTGTGGTAATTTTATTCAGGAAACTATTGGTTGCTTCTACTGTTTCACCAAGTGTCCCGTTTAATGAACTTTTTAGATTATTTGCAGGATTATTATTAAAAGCAACATTAACTCCGCTGTTTGTAGCCTCTATGTTGGTTTTTAATAGCCCTGTTTGTACTATCATTTCTGTTTTCTCATCAGAGGTATGTGAGCCTTTTAGTACAAGCCCGTTTCCATAGTCCATAATTTTATATATAAGGGACATGTTTTCAGGAAGCTTAAGCAGTGTAGCGTCCATTATGTAATAGCTGTCAAGATCAGGGTCAAGTATAAGATTTGAAACATCACCAACGTATGAGATAAACTGGCGTATTTCGTTTACAAAATCTTTGTGTAATTGCACATCTGCAGGATTTCCCTTAACTAATTCCCATTTCGATTTTAGCTGGTCCAGATGTATGGTTGTGTTCAGATCTCCCGTCAATTCTTTATCTGTTTCATCTAAAACAGTAAATTGTTTCTCAATTTTGCTTTTCAATTCGCTAGAACTGCCGCTTGTATTATTATACTTGTTATCGAAACTATACGCAGGCGCCAGTTCAAGGAGTTTTTTTAGGGGACGAAGATACTGGTTGCCGTATATTTCCTTCTGAGCAAAGTCTATCCTGATATTTTGCTCTGCTGTCAAAAAGTATAACAATACCAAAATTGGTAGAATAAATGCTGCTGATATCAGTGAAAGCTTCACTGATACCTTAAAATTAGAAAAAAGTGATTTCATTATAATTCGCCCGCCAAAGTGTAAAAATTCCTTTAGTTGGATTCAATGAATTATCGGCATTACTTGCTTAAAGTTAAATAACTATGATAAATAATTGCGGGAAGTTAAGAAAAATCTTTAATTATTTTCCCTATTTTAAGATTTGATAAGGGAGAGCAATATCTTCATATTCACAATATCTTCAAGGCATTCTTTCCCCTTTGGAGTTTCAAGAATTTTAGGAATTTTTGTGAGTTTTTTATCATTCATAAGATTACTGAACCCTTCGAGTCCTATAAACCCTTTCCCTATATGGTCATGCCTGTCAACTCTACTTCCATAAGGTTTCTTGCTGTCATTTAGATGAAAACATTTAAGCCTGTCTAAACCAATAATATCGTCAAATTCTTTGATAACCTGGTTATAATAAATCACATTTTTTATGTTATAACCGGCCGCCCATATATGTGCTGTATCAATACAAACACTTAGGCTATCTTTATCTTCTGTAAGATTAATAATTTCTCTGATCTGCTCAAAACGGTATCCAATCGCAGTGCCCTGGCCAGCCGTAGTTTCAATCATACAACTGACTCCTTTTATACCGGCACTTGCTGCCGCTGCCAGTATAATATTCAGTGATTCGGCGACAAGTTTAATCCCTTCTTTTTCTCCCTTACCTCCATGAGAGCCGGGATGAAAGTTTAAATATGGTATACCAAGCAATGAACATCTGTACATTTCATCAAGAAATGCCTCCCTGGATTTTTTAAGAATTTCAGGGTCCGCGGCACATAGATTTATAAGGTAAGAGTCGTGTGCTGCCACAAATTTTAAGCTTGAGCTTTTAAACTTCAGCCTGAATGATTTTATTTCATTATCAGAAAGTGGTTTTGAAATCCAACGGTTATTGTTTTTAGTAAATATCTGCATTGCAGTAAAACCGAGTTTGGTTGCAATATCAACAGATTTTGAAACCCCTCCGGAAATTGACGTGTGTGCCCCTAATAATTGCATCAGTCCAGTTTTTTCCTGAATCGTAACGAACTAAGAAACAGAATAGACACTCCCATAAAGAAGAGCATTAGTACCTGCGGCCATAAATCACTGAGCCCGGTCCCTTTAAGTATTACTCCTCTTATTATTTCAATAATATAGCGCATTGGAATTGCATAGGTAATATATTGAATAACAATTGGCATATTTTCTATAGGGAATGTGAATCCTGATAAAAATATCATGGGCATCATTACCCCAAAAATAGCTATCATCATAGCCTGCTGCTGTGTTTTTGTTACGGTCGAAACAAACAGCCCGAGGCCAAGGGTTGAAAGCACATACAGAAAAATGCAAAAAATCAAAAAAACATAACTGCCCCTTACCGGGATATTAAATATAAGCTGCATTGCAGAAAGCACTATAAATACTGAAACAAATCCAAGTATGGTAAATGGGACAAGTTTCCCGATAATCATCTGGTAAGGTTTTATTGGCGTTACTATAAGCTGCTCAAGGGTACCTATTTCTTTCTCTTTAACAACAGCAAGGGATGTAAGAATAAGTGTAATAACCATCAGTAAAAGGGCCGCAATACCCGGTACCATAAATGTCCTTGTCTTTAGCTCAGGGTTATACCAGACCCTTGGTTCAGCAGCAATTGATCCTGAAACTGCAAGTTTTCTTCCTGTCAGGTCTCTTAAATCAGAAGCAACTGAAGCAGAAAATGATGTTGAGACTGTCTGTGCATATCCTGCTGCTATAGATGCAGTATTTCCATCTGAGCCGTCAAATATCATTTGTACCTGTGTTGTTTCGTGCCGGGCAAGTTTTTTTTCAAAATCCTTTGGAATTATTACAGCCATAATAACTTTGGCTTTATCTATAAGTGATACAATATCATCATAATTTGTAACATTTGTTTGAATTTGAAAATAGTTGGAACTGGTGAATGATTCAATATATTTTCGGCTGGTAACAGTTTTATCCATATCATAAAAAACAGTTCTTACTTTTTCTACATCCATGTTTGCTGCATATCCCAGGAACACAAGCTGTATAACAGGGGCAATAAGTATCATTGCAAACATTTTAGGGTCGCGCCTGAACTGCAGGAATTCTTTTTTTATAAAAAATAGTATTGTTTTCATATTAAGCCGAAATCTCTTTTTTGCGATTAATAACCACAGCTAAACCGCCGAATACCAGGATAAAAATACACAGGTAAATCAGCTGTTCCCAGAAAGCATGTATTCCCACACCTCGCAGCATAATTCCTCTGAGAATAACTATAAAAAACTTTGTAGGGGTGATGTTTGTTATCACCTGTATAATAGGCGGCATGCTGTCAATCGGGAATACAAACCCTGAAAGCATCATACTGGGCAGCAGTGAAAAGAATGTTCCTATTGTAAATGCTACCTGCTGGGAGTCAGAAATAACTGAAATAAATATTCCTATAGTAGTTGAAGCCGTTATAAAAACCAGTGAGCAGAAAAACAGGAGGAAGAGGCTGCCCTTTACTTCAACGCCAAATAATACATATCCTGCTGCCAGTATAAGCCCCGCATTAAACAATGATACTATAATATATGGAAATGTTTTTCCAATCAGCAGTTCAAGTGACGATGCCGGGGAAACATTTACCTGTTCAATAGTACCTCTTTCTTTTTCTCTTACAAGTGAAAGTGATACGCTGATGATAGATGTAATTATAAGTATCATGGCAATAAGCCCGGGCAGTAGAAACATAGTCGTCTGAAGTGTTGGGTTAAACCAGAAAATTGGCCGAAGGTCAATAGGTACAAAACCTTTTACCCCGGAAACAGCCAGTATTTCATTCGTGATCTTCTGATTATAAAATGCGGTTGCCACAATAACGTAATTTCGTATTATGGTAGCTGTGTTACCATTTACTCCGTCAATCAGGTATTGTATTTTTACCTGCTGATTAGAATAATATTTCTCGGAAAAATCTTCCGGAATCACAACAACACACTGGACAAACTTTTCATCTAAATATTTTTTTATCTGCCGGTCGCTTTTAATATAGTCAACTATATCAAAATATTCAGAGTGCGAAAGTGAATTTATAAAGTCTCTGCTTAAATTTGACTTGTCATTATCATAAACAGCAAGCTGTATATGCTTAACATCAAAATTAATTGCATACCCGAAAATACCAAGTAAAAAAACAGGGAAAAGGAGGATTACCATTAGCAACCGCGTGTCTCTGAATAACTGTTTTATTTCTTTTTTAGCCAGCGCTTTTATACGTGTAAACATAGTTTAGTACTTTTTTTCAAGTAAATGAATAAATACATCTTCAAGAGTAGGAATAATTTTGCTTATCTTATTTACTTCAAACGAGTTGTCAATAAGAAGCTTTTTTATTGACTGCTCACCCGGAAATTTATCATTTACATTTATATGAATATTATTCCCGAAAATTGATGTATCTTCAACAAATTCTTTACCTTCCAGAAATTCAAGGGCATCAACTATTTTATTGCACTCTATTTCATAAATTGGATTTGTAAGGTAATTGGTTTTTAATTGCTTGGGATTTCCCTCAGCAACTATTTTCCCTGCATTTATAAGGATAATATTGCCGCAGAATTCTGCTTCTTCCATATAATGTGTTGTCACCAGTATTGTGGTGCCCCCTGCAGCAAGTTCATTTATAAGATCCCAGAAATTTCTTCTGGAAATAGGATCAACCCCGCTTGTAGGTTCATCAAGAAATACTATTTGAGGCCTGTGAATTACAGCTGTTCCCAGGGCAAGCCTTTGTTTTATGCCTGCTGGTAAAGAACCGGTTAAAATTTTTTCTTTGCCTGTAAGATTTGCTGTTTCAAGCACCCATTGTTTCCGTTCTTTCAGGGTTTTACCATCCAGCCCGTATATTCCACCGAAGAAGTTTATATTTTCTTCAACAGACAGATCGTTATAAAGGGAAAAACGCTGTGACATGTACCCAATATTGTTTTTTACAAGATCAGGCTGCTTTACTACACTGTATCCTGCAACAAGTGCATCCCCGGCTGATGGCTCAAGAATTGCGCAAAGCATTTTAATAGTAGTTGATTTTCCGGCGCCGTTTGCTCCAAGAAAGCCGAATACCTCTCCTTTTTTTACACTAAAGGATATATCATCTACAGCTTTAAATGAGCCAAATATTTTTGTTAATCCTGTTACTTCAATAGAATTCAATTTATCAGCTCGCTTCTTTTACCAGGTGAATAAATACATTTTCCAGTGAAGGAGTAATAACTCTTTTATCAAATATTTCTATTCCATGAGATTTAAGAACATCTTCTACTCCCTGGTATTCTTTATTATATTCTGTTAAAACGACATTTATCCTGTCACCAAATAACTGTACTTCTTTCCCATATTCCTTTATATATTTGTATGCATTCCGAACATCGGTGCAGACAATTTCCACAACTTCCTGCTTAATAGAGTCTTTAATATTTCGCGGTGTATCCATACTTATTATTTCGCCCTTGTTCATAAGAGCAATTCTGCTGCATCTTTCAGCTTCATCAAGGTAGGGAGTAGTCATAAATATTGTGATTTTCTCTTTAAGCAGTGCGGATAATATCTTCCAGAAATCTCTTCTTGAAACCGGGTCAACACCTGTTGTAGGTTCATCAAGATAAATTATTTTTGGTTTATGAATCAGACTGCAGGCAAGTGCCAGTTTTTGTTTCATACCGCCGGAAAGTTTATCTGCAAGCCTGTCTCTGAATTTTGTCAGCCTGGTAAATTCAAGCAACTCATTTCTTCTTTGCTGATAGTTTTTAACTCCATGTATATCTGCAAAAAATTCAATATTCTCATCTACTGTAAGATCTCCATAGAGGCTGAATTTCTGGGACAGGTAGCCAATCTGGTTCTGTACTTCTTTTCTGTTTTTTAATATATCTTTTCCAAATGTTGATGCTGATCCTGAAGTTTGATTAAGCAGGCCGCATAAAATTCTTATAACTGTTGTTTTTCCTGCACCGTCCGGCCCAACCAGCCCAAACATCTCACCCTCAGTAACCGCCATTGAAATGCCGCGTACAGCTTTTACTTCACCATAGTCTTTTTTTAAATCAGTCAATTCTATTATAGGATTCATTTTACTTATCCAGGTAAACTATAGCGTCAGCCGGCATGCCGGGTTTTAATTCCATTCCGGGATTTTCAATCTCTATTTTTACTGCAAATACAAGTTTTGTACGCTCATCCTTTGTCTGTATATTTTTAGGAGTAAACTCAGCTTCAGGCGAAATGAAAGTAACTTTACCATGGAATGTTCTGTTCTCATAAGTATCTACTTTTACATCAGTGTGCTGTCCCAGCCTAACCTTGCCTAATTCCTCTTCAGAAACATATATTACCAGTTCAACTTTTTTCAGGTCAGAAACCTTTACGAGGGATGAAAGCTGTGTTACTGTTTCGCCTTTTTCGATAAAGTTTTTTACTATAATTCCATTTACAGGTGATTTTACATAACTGTCACGTATGTTCTTCTGAAGTATTCTTACGCCTGCTGCCAGTCTGTCTAAATTTGCCTGTGATTGTTTTATCTCTTCAGGGCGTGCAAAGTTTTTTACTTTATGCAGATTTTCTTTTGCAGTTTTTAATTGAGCATTGTTTATGTCATACCTGGCAACAGCATCATCCAGTTGTTTCTGAGTGACAGTTCCGCCTGAAAAAAGGGTCTGCATTCTGTCCCTGTCTTTTAGTGCAACAGAGTAATTAGCCTCTGCCTGTTTTAAAGCTTCTTCTGCCTGTTTAATATCTTCCTGGCGCGCACCATTTTTAAGCTGTTCATGTTGTGCTTCCGCTCCTTTTAATGAAGCTTCTGCCTGGTCAAGCTGAAGATTTAACAGCTCATTATCAATAACAAGTATTGTATCGCCTTCTTTTACAAGGTCGCCTTCATCCCTGTTAAGCGATACAATTTCCCCCGTTACTTTTGAGCTTACAATTACGTTTGTTGCTTCTATATTTCCTGAGGCTTCTATCATCTTTCCGTCATTATTATTACTACATCCAACTAATGATAATACCGCAGCCGTGATTGCTATAATTATATATAGGGTTTTCATTTTATATTCCTGATATATGGTGACTGAAATTTCTTTCGTCCCGGAGTTGTTAATATTCCCCGGAAGAAAACATCGAACGTCATATGGACTGCTTCTATATAAGAAAACTTATTGTGGTATAAGAAATCAGGATTTACAATTGCTCTGATCGCAGAAATCATGACAGTTATTATTATTTCTTTTGGTACATCCTGTGATATAAGGCCCTCTTTTTGGCCCTGTCCTAATAGATTATTTAGTAATGAGAGCATTTTTTTCGTTCTGAAATCATCTATTTCTTTCCACAATTCCGGCATTTGAGTATGAAGATCATTAAGCCATTTGTCACCGAATTTTATTAGTGTATGGCCTAAAACTTCAAGTATACTCAGAAGTTTATCAAATGCATCTGTATCTTTTGTAATAGTAGTCTGCATTTCCTTACTTAAGAATGCCATATGGGAGCGTATCGTTTCTCTGACAAGTTCATCTTTTGAAGGCCAATACTTGTAAAAGGTTTTTTTACTGATCTGCAGCCTGGTTGCGAGTGAATCCATTGATGTTTTATAGAAACCTTCCTTAAAAAAGATTTCCTTTACTAAGGTTATGATCCGTTGTTTTTCAGGATCTATTGTTATTTCTTCTTTCATGTTGTCCATGGAAACTATTTTGGTTTATTTGGTTCCAAATATATACTATGGGAACTAAAATGTCAAGAATAGTTTCCGTGACGGACGAAATATTGTGATCCCGTCATTATTATAAAGGCTCATGATATAATGAAAATAGAATTATCTGCAATCTGTTAAAAAAAAGTTCCTCTATTACCGTTACCTATATTGGCCAAACAAGGCAGCTTCAACAAAACAGTGTTATTAGCATTCCCGGATTAGTTTTTTACCTGGGCTTCTGTATTTTCAGCGAGAAGAGTAACCAGTTGAGTAACCTGATCTTCGTTTCCCATAAGGTCTTTTAATGTAGTTTTTGAGAGGACACTGTCCAGCAGTGATTGTATAGTCCGCCATAAAGAACGTATTGAGCAGTCAATTGTATTGGTGCATGTAATTTCAACCCCGGCGTGTATATCGCAGAACCCTTTTTCATATAATCTCCCGCCTAATGTTGCAAGAACATCACCAATAATAATTTCATCAGCAGGTTTAGTAAGTTTATAGCCGCCGGTCTGGCCTCTGGCACTGTCAATAAAACCGCCGAGGCGTAACACTCTTAACAGTTTACCCACGTGTGCTGTTGATAATCCTTCGAGCTGGCTTATTTCAGGAATTGTAAGCCCGTTTGTTGTTTTGGCTTTTGCAATTCTTATAAGGCACCTTAAACCGTATTCTTCCTGTGTACTGAATTTCATAGTATCATTTTATATTTATTAATATCCCCGGTATTACCGGGGATATTGGTGTAAATCCTTAATCCTTGTATAACGGTATTTTTGAACCGCACATTTTTGCATACATCACTTTTTCAAATTGTTCTGCCGGTATTGAAGGGCCTGAAGCAGAGCAGTTCTGATTAAACACTTCTGCAAGAGTGTCTGCTATATGCTGTGCATCATAACCTTCGATGTCATAGCGCTGCATAAAATAAATTAACTTTCCATTTCTAAATAAAGCAACACTTGGTGAAGAAGGGGGATAGTTTGTTATATAGCTCCTTGCTTTGTCAACAGCATCTCTTTCCTGCCCGGCAAAAACAGTATATAATCTATCGGGTATAATTTTATTTTGCAGTGCCAGCGAAACACCTGGGCGTGCACTGCCTGCAGCACAACCGCAAACGGAATTTATCATAACAAGAACAGTTTTATCATCATATACATTAATAGCTTCATCAACCTGCTGAGGTGTTAATAATTCGGTAAATCCTACAGCAATTAATTCGTCACGCATTGGCTGAACTGCATCCTGGTCATACATTGGAGGACGCGAAACAATATTAAACATAAAGAGCTCCTTTTATTTTACAAGTATTATACAATAGCTTCGGCACAAATATCTGTTTGTTCTGTTATCCTTTGGTGCAGATAACTAAATAAAGAAAGAACGTCTTACAAAAAACCTAACTCAAGTTTTGCTACTTCTGACATCATATCCCTGTCCCATGGTGGATTCCATGTCAGCTCAATATTAGTTTCATTAACACCTTCAACCGCTTTCACTTTCCTGGCAACTTCACCGGGAAGTGAGCCTGCAACCGGGCATGAAGGGGAAGTGAGAGTCATCTTGATATTTACATTAGCATCATCATCAATCTTTATTTCATATATAAGTCCAAGTTCAAATACATCTACAGGTATTTCGGGGTCATAGCACGTCTTTAATGCCTGAATTATTTTATCCTCAAGTTCCTGCTTATTGAGCCTGCCAACGGTTTCTGTTTTGTTTTCCATAATTACTCTGTTGTAACTTTAGTTTCCTGGTTATTATTTAACGCTGAACGCATTGTATGCCATGCAAGGCTGGCACATTTAACACGCGAAGGGAATTCTTTAACGCCTGTAAACACAGCCAGTTTTCCAAGTTCTTCAATATCAGGGTTGTCTCCCAGCTTGCCTGTTATCAGGTCATGGAATTTAGTAAATATTTTTTCTGCTTCTTCAAGGGATTTTCCTTTTACTAAAGAACTCATCAATGAAGCTGATGCTTTCGAAATTGCACATCCCTGTCCCTGGAATGAAATATCTTTAACAATATTATCTTCCACCTGTAGATAAATGTCTATTTTATCTCCGCATAAAGGATTGTATCCTTCTGCAAAATGATTTGCATGCTCAAGTATTTTAAAATTTCTTGGACTTTTATTATGGTCTAAAATAACCTGCTGATATAGTTCTCTTAATTCATTATCCATTAACCAAAAACCTCAATAACTTTTTTTATTCCGTTAACAAGAATGTCAACTTCTTCTTTTGTATTATAAAACGCCAGTGACACCCTTGATGTTGCCGGTATATTAAATCTTTGCATAACCGGCTGTGTGCAGTGATGCCCGGTTCTTATTGCTATACCTTCAAAATCAAGGAAAGTGCCAACATCATGCGGATGAACATTATCCAGCGTAAAGGATATTACACTGCATCTGTTTTGGGCAGTCCCAATGATATTCAATCCTTTTATTGAAGATATTGCTTTGTAAGTATACTCATATAATTCGCTTTCGTATGCAGAAATATTTCCAAGCCCTGTGTTGTTTAAATAATCTATGGCTGCACCAAGTCCGATTACTCCTTCAATATGAGGGGTTCCGGCCTCAAATTTATGCGGCAGTTCATTAAAGGTAGTTTCTTCAAAAGTAACCTTGGATATCATATCTCCGCCGCCCATATATGGAGGCATGCTTTCAAGCAAATCTTCTTTCCCATATAAAACACCTATACCTGTTGGGCCAAACAGTTTGTGTCCCGAAAGTGCAAGAAAATCACAATCAAGTTCCTTAACGTTAACAGGGAAGTGGTTTACTGCCTGTGCAGCATCAATAAGGACAGGTATTCTAAATGAATGGGCATATTCAATAATATCCTTAACCGGGTTTATTGTCCCAAGTGAATTGGACACATAAACTACGGATACAATTTTTGTTCTGTCTGTAACCAGTTTTTTATATGCTTCAATATCAAGTTCACCGGCATCAGAAATAGGTATAACTTTCAGAATTGCCTTTTTCTCTTTAGCCAAAAGCTGCCATGGAACTATATTCGAATGATGTTCCATGTGGGAAATAATTATTTCATCGCCTTCACCAATATTTTGCCTGCCGAAAGTTTGTGTAACCAGGTTTATTGAGGCTGTTGTGCCTGCGGTAAACACAATTTCTTTTTCACTTTCAGCATTAAGGAATTTCTGTACCTTGATTCTGCTTTGCTCATAAGCTGAAGTAGCTGCCTCACTAAGAGTATGAACACCTCTGTGTATATTGGAATTAATCTTATTGTAATAGTTATTAATGGTATCTATTACAACCTGCGGCTTCTGTGTTGTTGCAGCATTATCAAAATAACATAAATGTTTGCCGTGCACCTGTACATCAAGTATAGGGAAATCTTTCCTGACCTGTTCAACATCAAATCTGCTGCCTGCTTCAGTTTTTGTATTTAATTCAACATTCTTCAATTATATTCCCGGGATAAATTTATTGGCTAAAATCTCTTCAACATAGTCTTTTACTGCACTCACTTTAATTGATTTAATTACATCGCTTGCAAATGCATGCAGAAGTATGGTTTTAGCTGTCTCTTCACCAATACCTCTGGATTTAAGATAGAATAATGATTCATTATCTAATTGTCCTATCGTGGCGCCATGTGAGCATTTTACATCATCTGCAAAAATTTCAAGCTGAGGTTTGGTATTAACAAGCGCTTCCCTTGAAAGAATTATATTATTGTTTTCCTGGAATGCATTTGTCTTTTGTGCATCTTTTCTTACCATTACCTTGCCGTTAAAAACGCCGCGCGATGTATCGTCCAGTATTCCTTTATAATGTTCATGACTGTTACAGAAAGGTTTAGCGTGATCTATCATAGTATGTGCATCAAACAGCCTGCTGCCATCAACTAGGAAGAGCCCGTTTAGCATGCTCTCACAGCCTTCACCATAAAAGCGGGTATTAAAATCATTGCGGGCAATCTCAGCACCAAGAGAAATCATATGTGAGGCAAAATTACTTGTTCTTTCCTGTCCGGCATCCATTCTTCCTACATGGAATGCTTTTTTACTTTCTTCCTGCAGTTTTATATGGTCAACAACGGCATTCTCGCCGGTATATATTTCGGTTACAGAATTTGTAAAATATAAATTTTCAGATGCTGTTGCATAATGTTCAACAATAGTAACCTGCGCATTTTTACCGGCAACAAACAGGTTCCTGGGCTGGATTAAAACCTGGCTGTTAGCAGGTGTTGATGCAATAAATAATATATGAATGGGATGCTCAATAACTTTACCATCCGGCACATAAATAAATGCACCGTCACTTGTAAAGGCAGTACTTAATGACGTAAAAATCTGTGATTTATAATCAGCATATTTGCCAAGATGTTCATCTATAGCCGGGTGATTTTCCTCAATAGCAGAAGCAATGTTTTTAACAATTGTTCCATCCGGCAGGCTGCCTGATTCAGAAAGCTCAGGTGCAAATACTCCGTTTACAAATACAAGCAGGCAGCATCTCATGTTTTGGAATGTATATTTTTCAACATCTGCTTTTGATAATTCAACTTTTCCCTCAAAGGGAGTAAAATTATATTTGAGCAGGGGAGAAATATTTGTATGCCTCCACTCTTCATCCTTAACAGTAGGGAAGTTCAGTTTTGAAAATTCTTCAATTGCATTCTTCCTTAACTGGTGTACAAGTTTCTGCTTTGCACCGTTAAGATTTTGCTCAAATTTTGCAAAACTGTCTATATACCATTTTTTCAATTCTTTGATATCGTTCATTATGCTGTTACCTCATCAGGCTGGTCCTTGGTCCAGTCATAACCTTTTTCTTCAAGTTCAAGTGCAAGTTCTTTCCCGCCTGATTTAACAATTCTGCCTTTATAAAGTACATGAACAAAATCCGGAACTATATAATTAAGAAGCCTCTGGTAATGTGTTACTACTATTGTCGCATTATCCGGCGATTTCAGTTTGTTAACTCCATTCGCTACAATTCTTAAAGCATCTATATCAAGCCCTGAATCAGTTTCATCAAGGACTGCAAGTTTTGGTTCAAGTACAGCCATCTGGAATATCTCATTCCTTTTTTTCTCGCCGCCTGAAAATCCTTCATTTACCGCTCTTCTTAAAAGTGACTGGTCAAGCTCTACAAGTTTCATCTTTTCTTTTATAAGTGTAAGAAATTCCATTGCGTCATATTCTTCAAGCCCACGGTACTTTCTTATTTCATTAACAGCAGTTTTAAGGAAATTTGTATTACTTACACCCGGTATTTCAACAGGATACTGGAAAGCAAGAAAGACTCCTTCACGCGCCCTGTCTTCAGGAGAAAGCTCCAGCAAATTTTTACCATTGAACCATACTTCGCCCTGTGTTACTTCATATTCTTCTCTTCCGGCAAGTACATTCGCAAGTGTACTTTTTCCTGAACCGTTGGGGCCCATAATTGCATGTACTTCACCGGCATTAATTTTCAGGTTAATACCTTTTAATATCTCTTTACCTTCTATATTTGCATGTAAATTTATTATTTCCAGCATTTCAATGTTTCCTTATTAAATATTAACCCGCTCTTGCGGGGCCTTTATAAACTCCGGTTAACCTACACTGCCCTCAAGGCTTACGCTTAGCAGTTTTTGTGCCTCAACTGCAAATTCCATGGGCAGTTCCTTAAAAACTTCCTTGCAGTAACCATTAACAATCATGTTAATAGCATCCTCAGTTGAAATACCTCTCTGGTTAAGATAGAAAATCTGGTCTTCGCCAATTTTTGAAGTTGTTGCTTCATGTTCTACCTGTGCAGTAGGATTATTTATATCAATGTAAGGGAATGTATGTGCGCCGCATTTATCCCCAATAAGCAGTGAATCACACTGCGAAAAATTTCTTGCATTTTCAGCACGCTTTGCAACCTTTACCTGTCCGCGGTAACTGTTATTGCTTTTACCGGCAGAAATACCTTTTGATATAATAGTGCTCTTTGTGTTTTTGCCTATATGAATCATCTTTGTCCCGGTATCAGCCTGCTGCATATTATTTGTAACAGCTACCGAGTAAAATTCACCAATTGAGTTATCTCCCTGAAGAATACATCCGGGATATTTCCACGTAATAGCTGAACCGGTTTCAACCTGCGTCCAGCTTATTTTGGAATTAACACCTTTGCACATACCGCGTTTGGTAACAAAATTATAAATGCCGCCTTTACCGTCTTTGTCCCCGGCATACCAGTTTTGTACAGTTGAGTATTTAACCTGTGCGTTATCCAGGGCAACAATTTCAACAACAGCAGCGTGAAGCTGATTCTCATCTCTTTGAGGGGCAGTACATCCTTCCAGGTAGCTTACATAAGCCCCTTCATCAGCAACAAGCAGAGTCCTTTCAAACTGGCCTGTGTTTGCAGCATTTATACGGAAATAGGTGGAAAGTTCCATAGGGCAGCGTACACCCTTTGGTATATATGCAAATGAGCCGTCACTAAATACTGCAGAATTTAATGCAGCAAAGAAATTATCTGTATACGGAACAACTGAGCCAAGATATTGCTTTACAAGGTCAGGGTGATTTTTAATTGCTTCAGATATGGAGCAGAAAATTATGCCCAGCTCTGAAAGAGTATCCTTAAATGTTGTGGCAACAGAAACACTGTCAAAAACTGCATCAACAGCAACACCTGATAGCCTTTTTTGTTCGTCAAGAGAAATACCCAGCTTTTCAAATGTTTCCCGCAGTTCAGGGTCAACTTCATCAAGACTGTTAAGCTGTGGTTTCTTCTTTGGAGCAGAATAATAAGAAATTGCCTGGTAATCTACCGGGTTATACTTTACATTAGCCCAGTGAGGTTCAGTAAGAGTAAGCCAGTGGCGGTAAGCTTTAAGCCGCCATTCAAGCATCCACTCCGGTTCTTTTTTAATAGCGGAAAGTTTCCTTATTACTTCTTCATCCAGTCCCGGCGGCAGGCTTTCTGCCTCAATATCGGTAACAAAACCGTATTTATACTCTTTATTCGCTAATTCTTCTATTGTCGAAACTTCAGTTGTGCTCATTTATACTCCTGTTAACTGCTTCCCTATTAGGAAGTCCTTAATTTCTTAACCAAACTTAAGTAATCTATACAAATATGTCAAGATTGAATAACACATTATGTTTTAGTGTTTTTAAGAATTAAATAGTATAACATATTTAGGTATTTTATGCCTGATTGTAATAATCCATAAATCCCTCTTTTCTAAATTGTTTTTATCTGTGTAAAAAGTTAATTTTCCTATTATTTTTATAAACAATGGATAATTAATTGGAAGAAAACAGAGCAGAAGACCGCCGCCCTAATGAAAATGTTCAAAAGAGTGAACCAAACACTGGAAATGAGGGCGCTCAGGCCGAAAGAAAAAACACTAACAGAAGGTCATCCTACTATAAAAGAAGAAAATATCCCCGCAGATCAAATGATCAGGATAAACCTAAGGAAAAAGTACATTTTAAAAAATTATCCATAGTAGTGCCGTTATTTAACGAAGCTGAATCTCTTATCCCGCTGGCTAATGAGATTAAGAAAAGTATGAAAACCATGAATCTTGGTTATGAGGTTATTTTTGTTGATGACGGAAGTAATGATCAGTCTTTAAGAATTATAAAAAGTATTTCACATCAGGACAGGCGTTTCAGATATCTGAGTTTTCAAAAAAATTATGGCAAATCTGCTGCTTTGCAGGTTGGCTTTAAGGCAGCGGAAGGTGATGTTGTTATAACTATGGATGCTGACCTTCAGGATGACCCGCACGAAATCCCAAACCTTATTAAGAAGCTTACAGAAGGTTTTGACCTTGTTTCCGGCTGGAAAAAAGTCAGGCATGATCCTTTTATCAAAAAATATACATCAAGGTTTTTCAATTTTGTTACAAGTATAATGAGCGGTATCCGTCTGCATGATTTTAACTGCGGCCTTAAGGCTTACAGAAAAGATGTTGTGGATAGCATGAAGGTTTATGGTGAACTTCACCGTTATCTTCCTGTGCTTGCAAAATGGAATGGCTTCAGGGTTACAGAAATTGTTGTTCAGCATCATCCACGCAGGTATGGTAAAACCAAGTTTGGTATTTCCCGTTTCTTTAAAGGCTTTATCGATCTTGTTACTGTTATCTTCTCTACAAGATATATTCAGCGCCCAATGCATTTCTTCGGATTCCTGGGTGCTATTTCGTTTTTTATTGGTTTAATTGTTAATGGGTATCTTACTTATGAATGGATAACAGGAATGCCTTTAAGTAACAGGCCTATGTTGTTTCTGGGAATGCTGCTTATTATTGTTGGTGTGCAGTTCTTTTCAGTGGGCCTGCTGGGTGAAATGCTCGTCCATGACTCAATGGATGAGAAAGAATATATTATTAAAGATAAAAGCTGATCTTCAGCTTTTTCTTTTTTACCGGCAATGCAAGTCTGTTTAAACTATCTCTTCAAACACTTTTGGAAGAAATTAAATGTATTATGATCCTGTAAAAGATACTTTTGCTTCTGTAGTAAGGCATTTCCCTGTATTAAGGGTTTTGTTCTATAAAACTCTTGACCTTATGTTTCTTCGTTCCTGGTATGTAAGAAGGGAATTAAGGAAAATAAGACGTGTCTCAGGGAATAAAGAACTTAAAATTTATGATGCCGGTACAGGTTTTGGTCAGTATGCTTACTATATGGCTACGAGGATGAACCCTTCTGATATTTATGCCGTTGATGTTAAGCAAAAATGGATTTCAGACTGCCGCGAATTTTTCAAGTCCCGCGGCCTTAATAATGTTGCATTCGGAATTGAAGACCTTACATCTATAAGTTACGAGAATAAATTTGACCTTATTGTATGTGTAGATGTAATGGAACATATTCCGGATGATGTTACTGTTTTTAAGAATTATTACCGCGCACTTAAACAGGGCGGTTTCCTGCTTCTGAATACACCTTCTGTTTTTGGTGGCAGTGATGTACATGATGACCATGAAGAAAGTTTTATTGGTGAACATGCCCGGGATGGTTATTCCAAAGAAGAGTTTGAAAAGAAACTTCACCCTATAGGTTTTTCTACTTACAGATGCCGTTATACTTACGGTTTCTGGGGTGATCTTGCATGGAGGCTGGGAATTAAATATCCTATGCTTATGCTTAATAAGTCAAAGGCATTTTTTATCCTTCTTCCTTTTTATTATATCGTTACTATTCTGTTCACGCTTATTATGATGTATGCTGACTATAAATCTGATAATAAAGTAGGTTCAGGCATTACATTTATCGCTAAAAAAGAATTAAGCAAATAGGTTTAAAAAAATTATGGCAAAGGCTAAAACAACTATACGCCCCAAAAAAGACGAAGGTTCTTTTTCGCGGTTTAATATTGATAATATACTTCCGCAGAAATATCATATCCCGGCAGTTATTTTTGTACTGATACTGCTTTATCTCATATTTTTAAATCCGCTGTATTTTGGCGGCAAAACATTTAGTTCGGGTGATATTTCCACCATCCAGGGATATAAATCATACCTTGATAAAGACAGGGATGGCTTTACTCTTTGGAACCCTTACATTTTCTGCGGCATGCCTGCTTATGCTACCGGTACAGCTTTAACATGGTTTAATCTTATTGCTGCAACACTTACTATAATTCGTAATATTTTTACCGGCTTTTTCTCTAATGATTATGTGGCATGGACGTTCTATTTAATCATTCTGGGTGTAACATCTTTCTTCCTTATGAAACACCTTACTAAGAATACACTGGTGAGCCTTTTTACAAGTCTTGCTACAGCATTCAGTACAGGTATTATAGTATTTCTGTTTATTGGGCATGTTACAAAACTGACATCACTGTGTATTTATCCGCTTATATTCCTGATGCTTTTAAGAATGCAGGAACGGATAAGACTGCTTGATTTTATTTTAATGACTATTGCTCTACAGGTATTCCTGCAGGGTTTTCACGTGCAGATAATTTTTTATACACTTTTTTCTGTTGGTGTGTACTTCCTTTACTATTTTATCAGGTCACTTGTTAAAAAAGATAAACCGCTTACTATAAAAATATTAAAGTCTGCAGGTGTTTTTGCTGCTGCGGCAATTATAGCTTTATTAATACAGGCAGATAACCTTACGCAGGTTTATGAATATACACCATATTCAACCCGTGGTACCCAGGGCATACTTGAAAAGCAGCAGGGAACTACTTCACAGACCCAATCTGATTATTATAAATACCATACGGACTGGTCTTTTTCTCCGGGCGAAGTAATGACGTTTATTGTTCCTTCATGGTATGGATTTGGAAATTCAAATTATTCTATTGCCGGGCAGGAAATAGAACTTCGTACTTATTTTGGACAGATGCCTTTTGTTGATGTTGCTATGTATATGGGAGTTCTTGTTTTCTTCCTTGCACTGTTTGCTGTCTTTACCAGGTGGAAGGAGCCGTTTGTGCAATTTCTTGCCATACTTGCAGGAATTGCACTGCTGATATCATTTGGCAGAAATTTCCCTGTATTATTTGATTTGATGTTCTACAATTTCCCATACTTTGATAAGTTCAGGGTCCCTTCTATGATTCTGGTTATTGACCAGGTTACTTTTCCTATCCTTGCCGGGCTTGGGTTAATGAAGATTATTTCTCTTAGAAATGAAAGAGACCAGAAAACTATCAATATTATTAAGTATGCCGGCTTTGCTTTTACCGGCCTGTTTGTAGTAGTATTGCTTTTCAGTTCTTCAATTGGCAGTTCATTTGCTGAAAGAATGATCGATTCAGGTAAACTTAGTCGTGAAATTCAATATTTTACTCAAAATGGTGTTGATCTTGCAAAGATTTCGCAGGATATGTTTACCACAGATCTTATCCTTGCCATGATGTTTACTTCTGCTTTATTCTGGCTGGCCTATGTATATATAAATGGTAAATTAAGTGCTGACGTGTTTGTGGTTTTAGTTATTGTTATAACACTTATCGATTTATGGCGTATAGATTCCCGTGGTGCAATTTATAAAGATGCTCCGGCTCAAAATGCTAATGAAGCTCCACCGGCTTATGTTTCTGCTATTAAACAGCAGGATAATAAAGAACCTTATCGTATTCTGAATCTTAAACAGGATGGTTCACCTGGTTCTATAAATCTTAATGTTAATTATCATGTTACGTTCCTTCTGGAGGATGTTTTTGGATACAGCGGTATTAAACCGCGTGCTTATCAGGATTATATGGATGTGGTTGGCACTCCTGCCAATCCTACTATTATGCGTATGCTTAATGTTAAATATGTAATCCTCCCTCAGCAGGTTAATTTCCCCGGTTTCAGGCTGGTTCAGAATACTCCTTCTGGTGTTGTATATGAATATACTGAAGCGCTTCCGCGTGTATATCTTGTTGATAGTGTTGCAAAAAAAGATAATCTTGAATTTCTTAATATGGTTAAAGCAAATTCATTCGACCCGAAACATGTTGCCTTTGTTCATGATAAAGATGTAAAAACTGATCGCCCCGATTCAACTGCCAGTGTTAAAATTACAAGATATCTTGAAGATAAGGTTACTGCTGATGTTAATGCTTCAGGAAATAATTTCATGTTCTTTGGTACCACATACCTTCCAACCGGCTGGAAAGCTCTTATTGATGGTAATAAAACTGAAATCTACAGGACAAACCATGGCTTTATGGGTATAATTGTTCCAAAAGGGCATCATAAGGTTGTATTTACCTATGCGCCGGATAGTTTTTATATCTCAAAATATACAGCGCTTATACTTAGTTCGCTTGTTATGGCAGGATTGGTTGTCGGGATATTCTTAAACCGTAAAAAAGAACAGACTAAAATTGCCTGATAAAGTAAGTACTAAAATTAATTTTGGTTCTGAAGCATTTAAGAAATATCTTGCAAATACTTCATGGATGTTTGGTGAAAAACTAATAAGATTATTTCTTGCTGCAATTGTTCAGATATTTATAATCAGGTATCTTGGAGCAGAAAAATTTGGGCTGCTGAGTTATGCTATAAGTATTACAGGACTTCTGGCAGCCCTTACTACATTTGGCCTGGATAGTATTGTTACACGAGAACTCGTAAAAACTCCTGAAAACAGGGACTACCTTTTGGGTACTGTTTTTTTTCTAAGGCTGTTTGGTGCTTTGTTGTCGTTTATTCTGCTTTATATTATCCTTAAAATTACCGGGGATGATCAGCAGACCGTAATTATTGTTTTTATTGTTGGTGCCTCAACTTTATTTCAGACCTTCTACGTTATTGAGTTTTATTTCCATTCAAAGGTACAGGCAAAATTTTCTTCATCTGTTTACCTGGTATCACTTATTATTACTTCAGCAATTAAGGTATTTCTTATCTTCACCGGGGCAGGACTGTTGTATTTTGCAATTGTAACCTCGCTTGAGTTTTTATTAACTGCTGCCGGTTTTATTACTGTATATAACCAGGGAGATGCAAACATCTTCAAATGGAAATTCAGGAAAAGCCTTGCTGTAAGCCTGCTTAAAGATTCATGGCCTTTAATCCTTTCAGGGGTTGTTGTTGCCATATATATGAAAATTGACCAGGTGCTTATAAAAAACATGATGAGCAGCAAATCGCTTGGTTATTACTCCGCAGCAGTAAGGCTGTGTGAAGCGTGGTATTTTATACCTTTGGCTATATCTAACTCACTTTTTCCTGCAATAATTAATGCAAAAGCAGCAGGTGAAGAAATTTATCTTAACAGGCTGCAAAAATTATATGATATAGTAGCATGGATAGCTATAGCCATTGCTGTGCCTGTAACTTTTCTTTCCGGTTTTATTGTAACAATATTTTTCGGAAAAGAATATCTGCCTGCTGCACCGGTATTAACAATTTATATATGGGCTGGTGTTTCAGTATTTCTGGGGGTTGCAAGCAGTCAGTACCTTATTACAGAAAATATGACTAAATTATCATTTTATCGTACATTTATAGGTATGGTTGTTAATGTTATTCTTAATTTAATTCTTATTCCTGCATGGGGAATTACCGGTTCGGCTTTTGCAACATTGGTTTCGTATTCACTTGCAACATTTTCAATAGGTATAGGAAAGAAAACATACCATCAGCTTGTTATGATGCTTAAATCAATTTTCTTAATCAATTTGTTTAAATTTGGGTTCAACTATGTCCGTTCCAATAAATGAAAAATTTGAAACCTTTTTGTCTTTATTAAATAATCCAAAACTTCTTTCTGCTTTGATATCTTTTAATCATAGTGGATACCTGGTAGACACCGGGTGGATTAATTCTTTTACAAAAGGGAAGCCAGTTGATAACAATAATAAACCGGTTCCCTGGTTATCGCTTCCGGCAATAGAATTTATAAAAACGCGGTTAAACAGTAGCTTTACTATTTTCGAATATGGAGCAGGTAATTCTACTCTTTTCTTCGCAGAGTTTGTGAAGCAGGTGATTTCTGTTGAACATAACGAAGAATGGGTAGCTAAATTAAAGAAAATAACTCCTGAAAATTCTGAAATTATAGCTCATCCACTTGACGATGAGTATCCGCTTTTGGCATCAAAACAGAAAATGAAATTTGATATTATCCTGGTTGATGCTGAAAAACGTGTTGAATGTGTATTGAACTCTACTGATGCATTGAGCGAAAAAGGAGTGCTTATTCTGGATGATACAGAAAGGCCGGAATATAAAGACGCTTTTGATTTTATGAAAAGCAGAGGCTTTAAAGAATTATCTTTCTGGGGAATCTCTCCGGGGTATTTGTATCACAAAGCTACTACAATATTTTATAAAAATATGAATTGTTTTGACATATAAAAAAGATTAAATTAACTTTCAAAAGTTAAATTATAACTACTAATTATTGTTGGGGGTCCGATGAAAAAGCTTTTTTTATCACTTCTTTTTATTTCAATTATAAGTTTTAGCTGTACTCAGGATTCTGTTACCAATCCTTCCGGGGACAACAGCAGGGGAAATGTTGTTATGTCAGTTGATAAATCAACAGCTCCTGAAAATGTAGTTTTAATTGTTGCTACTTTAAGCCGTGAAGGTTACAGTGATATGACAGACAGCCTTGATTTCCTTTCTGATTCAACTGCTGAAATTTCTATATCACAAATACCTGTTGGTACCTGGTTCCTCTCTATAAAAGCTTATGATGGCAATAACGTTGTTCGTTATTCCGGAGAAAGTGAAGTATCTGTCTATGAGGGAAATGTAACTAATGTAAGTCTTGTATTAAATGAAGTTAACAGCGGGACAGGTACCGTAAAGATTGCAGTTACTTGGGGTACCTCAAGTACAAACCTATGGACTGATTATTCTTTGAATCCGGTTTTAAGATACACTGGTTCCGGTTATGATAATTATGGAATTCAACAGCCTAAAGTTATATATGATAATGGCGTGTATAAAATGTGGTATCTTGGTTTAGCAGCTGGCAGCCGATCTGTTGTTTGTTATGCTGAATCACAGGATGGTTTATCCTGGTATCGTCCTGTTCAAAATCCTGTTATGACTTATGGGAATGCCGGATGCTGGGATGCTACTGCGGCTGTTGCAGGAGCTGTTTTAAAAGAAGATAGTTCTTACAAGATGTATTATGTGGGTTGGAATAATGAGAATAGTAACTGGAATATTGGGCTGGCTACTTCTTCCGATGGAATTCATTGGACTAAATATCCCGATCCTATTTTGCAGGGTACTACAGGATGGGAATACCAGATTGTTCCTTCTTCAATACTTAAGATAGATGGAGTATATTATCTTTATTATTATGGAAGAAATTTCCCGGTCGCAAAAATTGGACTGGCTGTTTCTTTTGATGGAATTAATTTTACAAAATATTCAGGTAATCCTATCCTTTCAGCTACTGAATCATGGGAAGGAAATGGTATCTACCATCCATCTGTTATAAAAGATGGAAATGTTTTCAGAATGGTTTATGGATGTGTTCCTTCAAATGCATTTGGTAGCGCCACATCATCTGATGGTAGGAAATGGAATAAAAATACTGCCAATCCTTTCTTTAAGGCACAGGACACCCATAATTTATGGGCTGGTTCAGATATAGCCTATCCATGTTATTTAAAGGTAAATGAGCAGTATAAACTTTTTTATAGTGGCTATAATTCATCCCCATATTATAATATTGGGGTAGCTGTAAAAAAGTAATTAGTACTAGCGTGTTTTGATTATTACCCTTAGTCTGTATGAGATACAACTGTACTAAGGGTATTTTTATATATTATTCTCTGGGGATATTTAATGAAAAGATATTTGTTACTTCTTTTGTTTGCCTCACTTATTAATCTTAATTGCACTAATGATTCTGTTAGTAGTTCACCTGAATCACTTAATTATGGAAATGTAAGTATTATTCTGGATAAGGCTTCAGTTCCTGTTGATGTAGCTCAGATTACTGCCACATTAAGCAGGGAAAATTCTAAAGATATTACAGCTATCCTTAGTTTTCAATCTGATTCTACTGCGGAACTGAATATGACACAGATCCCGGCAGGGTTTTGGCATCTGGATGTAAAAGCTTTTAATGCCAACAAAGTTTTGGTGTATTATGGGTATACAGATGTGGCGGTTTACGAAGATAACACAACAAATATTAGTCTGACACTTGAGGAAGTATATAATAAATTAGCAGTTCAAAAAATCTCCTTTCTAAAAATAGGAAATCAAAATTAGCGTTTTAGTATTCATGCAAATAAACAGAACCTGCATTGCTGATAATACTCCAAATATCAAAGCGGGCCCTGGTAGTTTGTATCTGTAGTTTGTTTTAAATTAAATGAATAACCGATAAAGGTTTAAGGAAATAAGATGAAAAAATTATTCTCTCTGATAGTTTTAGTTACTGTTTTTATCCATTTTAATTGTACCACTGATCCTGATTTGGAAAGTGAAAATATTAAAGATGGTGGCGTATCACTTATAATTGATAAGTCTTCAGTCCCTGAAGGTATTAACCAGATCGTTGCTACCTTAAGCAGAGAAGGTTACTCTGATATTATTGAAACTATGAATGTCCTTAGTGATACTTCTGCAGAGATTTATTTGAATAATGTACCCATTGGTGAATGGAATGTAAATGTTGATGCCAAAAACACTAATGATGTGGTTTTATATTCTGGCCAGGGTAAAATAACAGTTAAAGAATTTGAAATGCAGAGTATGAGTATTTATTTGTACGAGGCTGATGGTTTGGGAAGGATCAGGATAGGAGTAATTTGGGGAACTGGAAATAGTAATTGGAGTGATTACCAAAATAATCCTGTCCTTAGTTTTACAGGATCTAGTTACGATAATTTAGGAGTTTCACATCCTAAAGTAATATATGATAATGGCATATATAAGATGTGGTATCGTGGGCTAACAAATGGCAGTCGTTCTTATGTCTGTTATGCAGAATCGCAGGATGGTTTTACCTGGAATAATCCGGTTCAGAACCCTGTCCTTTCTCCCGGAACTTCTGGCAGTTGGGATGCTACTGCTGTAATTGCTGGTGCTGTTATAAAAGATGATTCGCTTTATAAAATGTATTATGTTGGATGGAGTGATCAAAATGGTAGCTGGAATATTGGCCTTGCTACTTCAACTGATGGTATAAACTGGACAAAATATCCTTATCCGGTTATGCTTGGTACTTCTGACTGGGAAGCTAAAATTGTACCTGCTTCAGTTATTAAAGTTAATGGAACATACTACCTGTATTATTATGGAGATGGGCAGAATAGAAAAATTGGCCTTGCATTATCCAACGATGGAATTAACTGGACCAGATATTCCCAAAATCCAATTCTTATTCCTACTGAATCATGGGAAGGCTCTGGTATATTTTATCCTTCTGTTGTTAAAGACGGTTACATATACAGAATGGTTTATTCCAATCAGAATACTGATGCATTTTGTATGGCGACTTCTTATGATGGTAAAACCTGGTATAAAAAATCAGAACCATTTTTTAAAGCATCTGAAACTTCAAATTCATGGGCAAGTAATAGTATGGCATATCCTTGTTATGTTAAAGTGAACGATAAATTCAGAGTTTATTATTCAGGGTATTCTTCCGGTTATAGTTATCAAATTGGAGTTATGACGAAAAATTAAATAAATTACCCGGGCAATTAGCCCGGGTTTTTATTAAATAAATGGTATTGAATGTCTTTATCCCCAATAACTTTATTCGTCTATAAACGTCTTCTTCCTACTCAGCTTACTGTTCAGGCTTTGCTTAAAAATCCTGAAGCTGTTTACTCTGATCTTATTATCTATTCCGACGCTGCAAAAACTGAAAATGATATTAAGCCTGTTGAAGAAGTAAGAGAATACCTTAAATCAATAACAGGTTTTAAATCTATTACTATAAATGAAAGTCCGGTTAATAAAGGACTTGCAAACTCAATAATGGGCGGGGTAACTGAAGTTATAAATAAATACGGAAGAATTATAGTTATTGAAGATGACCTTGTTGTCTCTCCGTATTTTCTTAAATATATGAATGATGCTCTTGATATGTATGAGAATGAAGCTGATGTTGTAAGCATTCATGGTTATGTATATCCTGTAGATGGTATCCTGCCTGAAACTTTTTTTATCAGGGGGGCTGACTGCTGGGGATGGGCAACATGGAAAAGAGGCTGGGATATCTTTAATCCTGATTCAGCTTTTCTTTATGATCAAATGATTAAAAAAAATTTAGGAAATGAATTTGATCTTGACGGGAATGCACGTTATATGCGTATGCTCAGAAATCAAATAGATGGAAAAATTGACTCCTGGGCTATAAGGTGGCATGCATCTGCTTTCCTTGCCGGCAAATATACTCTTTATCCCGGAAGGTCACTGGTTAAAAATATTGGAATGGGGAAAGATGCCACGCATACTAAATCAAGTAATGAATTCCTTGTGGATTTGTCAGATGCTCCTATAACTCTTTCCTGTCAGAAAGTTGAAGAAAATATTTCTGCCAGGGAATTATTTAGTAAGTTTTATAAGGATAGCCGTCCGGGTTTAATTAACAGAATATTAATAAAACTTGGATTGCGATGAATAAGGAATTATTTATTTTGAAATACTGAACAGTAAGTATTTAAATTCAATTATATTTTTAATAATTTGTATCGTAAATACAGTTAAAAGTTGGCGGTTCTTTTAATCTGTGTTGTCAATATAGATGAGTATATTTTATTCCTTCCGGGAATATACTCTTTACTTCTTTTTATTTAAGGAAAGAAATTTCCTTTGCCAGCCGCATTGTTCCTTAGTGCATATATAACAGGTTGTGTGGAACCAATCACACAGAATACGTTATTAACATTTTATAATTACGTATGCATAAAGTTATTCATCATACAGATAACAGAATATATGATTATTCTAACTGGATAAATGACAACAGGGAAGAATATGACTATATCCTTGAGTTGGTAAAACCCGGCAGCAGTATTGTTGACCTGGGCTGCGGCAATGGTTCGCTTATGCAAAGGCTGATAAAGGAGAAAGGCTGTACTGCTGCTGGTATGGAAATAAGCAGCAGCGGTGTTGATGTCTGCATAAGTAAAGGGCTTAATGTAGTAAGAGGTTCTATAGATCAGCGTCTTCCATACAGAGAGAATTCATTTGATTATGCAATATGCAATGTAACTCTGCAAATGGTTATGTTTCCTGAAACGCTGCTTGCTGAAATGAAAAGAGTTGCCCGGTACCTGGTTCTTTCCTTTCCTAATTTCGGGTTTTATAAAAATCGGCTTGAGCTTTTATTTAAGGGAAGTATGCCTCCAAAAGCACTGTTTGGCCACACCTGGTTCAACACAGGGCATATACACATGTGTTCAATAAGGGATTTTTATACGCTTGTAAATGTAATTGGTGGGCTTGCTGTTGAACAGCATAATTTTACAAAAACTTCAGGTTTCGTAAAGAACTCTCTTATGCAGATGTTTCCAAACCTGTTTCAGCTTTATCCTGTTATACTTCTTAAAAAAACAGAATAAAACGGGTATTCAGAAGAACACCCGTCTTATAAAATGCTATTTGTTTTGTGCTGCAATTAAATTTAATGCGCTTCCTGCTTTAAACCACCCAATCTGTCCTTCGTTCATAGTATGATTTAATATCGCAGTATCCTCCGATCCATCCTGATGTTTAATAACAAGTTTTAACTGAGTGCCGGGAGTCAGTTCTTTTAACCCAATAATACTTACTTTATCATCTTCATGTATTTTATTATAATCATCAGGATTATTGAAAGTTAATGGGAGCACCCCTTGTTTTTTTAAATTTGTTTCATGTATACGCGCAAAACTCTTAACAATTATAGCTTTGGCTCCCAGGTAACGCGGTTCCATTGCAGCATGTTCACGGCTTGAACCCTCTCCATAGTTTTCATCTCCAACTACAATCCAGCTAATGCCTCTGGCTTTATAATCTCTGGCAACTTCCGGTACTGATTTATATTCATTGGTAAAGATATTCTTCACAACACCAGGCTGGTCATTATATGCATTTATAGCACCGATAAACATATTATTTGAAATATTATCAAGATGTCCTCTGAATCTTAACCATGGGCCTGCCATAGATATATGGTCAGTAGTACATTTGCCCTTTGCTTTTAAAAGAACCGGCAGGTCAGTAAAATCATTCCCATCCCACGCAGGGAAAGGTGAAAGAAGCTGCAGCCGCTGGCTGTCAGGTTTTACAATTACTTCTACTGAAGAACCATCTGCTGCTGGTGCCACGAACCCGGACGAGTCCTCTGTGAAACCTTTTGGTGGAAGTTCCTCTCCTGAGGGTGCATCAAGTTTTACCTTCTCTCCCTTATCATTTATTAGTTCATCTGTTATAGGGTTAAATGAAAGCTTTCCCGCAATTGCAAGTGCAGTAGTAAGTTCCGGACTTGCTACAAAAGCCAGTGTTTCAGGGTTGCCATCATTCCTTTTTGCAAAATTCCTGTTAAATGAGGTTACAATTGTATTCCTTTCACCGGTTTTTATATCCATTCTTTTCCACATACCAATACATGGCCCGCAGGCATTGGCAAGTATTAAGCCGCCGAACTCTTTAAATGTTTCTAACTGTCCGTTTTGTTCTATAGTTGCTCTTACTTTCTCTGAACCGGGTGTAACTGTAAATTGAGACTTTACCTTAATTCCCTTAGTTAATGCTTGTTTTGCTATACTTGCAGAACGATCGATATCCTCATAACTTGAGTTGGTACAGCTTCCTATAAGTGCCACACTTACTGCATCTGGATAATTATTTTCTTTTACCGCATCTTTCATTTTAGAAATTGGCCAGGCTTTATCTGGAGAAAAAGGCCCGTTAATATGCGGTTCAAGTTCATCAAGATTTATTTCGATAATCTGGTCATAATATTTTTCCGGTGATTCAGCCGCTTCAGCATCGGCACACAGTTCAGATGATAATTCTTCAGCTAAAGCAGCAACATCCTGTCTTCCGGTCATTTTTAAATAAGCGGCCATTTTTTTATCAAAAGGGAAAACGGAGGTTGTGGCACCTATTTCGGCTCCCATATTACAAATAGTGGCTTTACCGGTACAGGAAAGAGAAGAAGCTCCTTCGCCAAAATACTCTACAATTGAACCTGTTCCGCCTTTAACAGTTAAAATACCGGCTAATTTAAGTATAACATCTTTTGCTGAAGTCCATCCATTCATTTTTCCGGTTAACTTGACTCCCAGTATCTTAGGCCATTTGAGTTCCCAGGGCATTCCTGCCATAACATCAACAGCATCAGCGCCTCCAACACCAATAGCTATCATTCCCAGTCCGCCTGCATTTGGGGTATGCGAATCCGTACCAATCATCATTCCGCCCGGGAATGCATAATTCTCAAGTACTACCTGGTGGATAATACCTGCACCTGGTTTCCAAAAACCAATTCCATATTTTTTTGCTATACTTTCAAGGAAATCAAATACTTCTTTATTCTCATCATTGGCGCGTAAAAGATCATCTTTTGCTCCAACCTGCGCCTGTATTAGATGGTCACAATGTACCGTTGAGGGAACAGCGGTAACCTTTTTCCCCGCAGACATAAACTGTAATAATGCCATTTGTGCTGTTGCATCCTGCATCGCAACTCTGTCAGGGGCTAATTCTGCATATGCCTGTCCTCTTTCCAGGGGTTGTCCCGGTATTTCCCATAAATGTGTATATAGTATTTTTTCTGTATAAGTTAATGGCTTTTTAACTATTTTTCTGATTATCTCTAACTTGCCCCTGAATTCTGTATATCTGTTTTTTATCATATCTATATTTGCAGTCATAACTTTCCCTCAATTTATATAATTTTAATGGTCAGGATAATTCAAACTTAATTAAAAACAGGATTATTTGCGAAATAACAGGGCATATTGTTGAAAAATACATAATAAAATTAACATACTATATGAAAAATCCGATTATTAAAGTAATTTTATAAGAAAATATGTCAGAAATTTCAATCTTAATAGTAGACGATGAACCGGAATACTGTTTCCTTTTGAAAGGATTGCTGGAACAGGAGGGGTATAATAATACAATTTCTGAATCCAACCCCCTTAATGTTTTATCATTACTGGAAAAGGAAAGAGTAGACCTTATTATTCTGGATGTTTACATGCCCCAGATGGATGGGCTTGTTTTGCTTGAAAAGATAAGAGAAGATTACCCTCTTATTCCTGTTATTATGGTTACTGCTGTTGATGATATTGATATTGCCCTTAATGCTGTAAAACTTGGTGCTTACGAATATATAAATAAACCTCCTGATACTGACAGGCTGTTTCTTATAATTAAAAGGGCGCTTGAACAAAGGCTGCTTGAACTGGAACGTGAATCACTCCGCAATATTTCATCAAGAAAAACTGAAGTTAAAAAAGCTTTTTCTGATATTATTACAGGTTCATCGTCAATGCATAAAGTTTTTGAACTTGTGGAAATATTTGCTCCCACAAACGAAACTATTTTAATTGTTGGTGAAACTGGTACAGGAAAAGATTTAATAGCAAAAAAGATTCATGAACTGTCTCCTCGTGCAAATAAACCCTATGTGGTGGTTAATCTTGCCTCTATATCAAATTCTCTGTTTGAAAGTGAACTTTTTGGACATGAAAAAGGATCGTTTACCGGGGCGGCATCTGAAAAAATAGGCTATTTTGAAGCAGCTAATAGCGGGACAATTTTTCTTGATGAAATTGGAGAATTACCCAAGGAATTACAAGGAAAACTTCTTCGTACAATTCAATATGGTGAAATTTACCGCATCGGAAATCCAAAGCCAATAAAACTTGATATTCGTATTGTTGCTGCTACAAATAAAGATCTTGTTGATGCAATAAACTCTAAGGAGTTCCGTTCTGACCTTTATTACAGGTTAACAAGAGGTTTTATACATCTTCCTCCACTCAGAGAAAGGGGAGATGATGTTATTACCCTGGCGAATTATTTTCTTAAAATAGGTAACCGTACTTATAAGAAATATGTTGCTGGCTTTTCTGATAAAGTATTGGATAGTATGATAAAATACAGTTTCCCCGGCAATGTAAGAGAACTTGAAAATGTGGTACTGAATGCAGTAGCTAAAACCCGTAATGATGAATTGGTCGAAAATCTGGAAATATTAAAGGAAATTCATTCATCTCATCAGATGTTAAAGCTTATTACTATTGATGATGCTGTTAGCGAACATATCAGAAATATTTTAATTTATACTAATGGGAATGTTCGGAAAGCAGCAGCTATTTTAGGAGTAAGTGAAAGAACATTGCAGCGTAAACTTCAACAGATGAGAATTGACAGAGTTGAAGGCAGGCGACAAAAATGACGTCATTTTTGTCGTAATTATTGATCCCTTCTGAAAAATACCTCTCAAAACGCTTAAAAAAGCACCTTTAAAGAATTCTTTTTTTAGCACGATAGTTGAATAATAACCATATATGTTTTTATTCGGGTAAATAATGAATACCGGGCAAATGATGTTAACTATTGGAGCTATGGCGCTCCTTTCTATTACGACACTCAGGATGAATAGTCACTTTGTGCATTCCGGTGTTTCTCTCGATGAAACCAAGTTTTCTGTTCTTGCAGTTTCTTTAGCATCATCAATGCTTGAAGAAGCAAATAGCAAAGCTTTTGATGAATATACTACAGAAAGTGCTGTAACATCCACTACATCATTAAGTGCAGTATTGGGAAAAGAGACAGGCGAAACTACATCTGACACTTTTGATGATTGTGATGATTATAATAATTATGTCGATTCAGTATTAAATATTCCGTCAGCAAAGTTCTATATAAAATGTAAGGTATCGTATATTAACTCAGATGCTCCCGATACTGATTTAAGTTCAGGGAAAACATGGCACAAGAAAATTACTGTGATGGTAACAAGTCCATCTATGACTGACACTGTTAAACTGTCTTCAATTTTTAGTTATTGGTACTACAGGTAGGTTATGGGCTTTAGCACTTTATTAGATATTGTAGGCTCAATTGTAATTGGCGGGTATCTTCTGCTTTTGCTGGGGAGGCTTAATGGTTCAGCAAACGCAAATACATACAGTTACAGTGAAGAATTGACACTGCAGCAAAATCTGGCAGCGGTGGCTGAGATTGTTGAGTATGATTTCAGGAAAATCGGTTATTGCAAAAACTTTACGGCTATAAGTGATCCTTCTAAGTCAATTATTATGGCTGACTCGAACAAAATAAAATTCTTAACTGATGTCAATCGTGATGGCATTGTTGATACTATGTATTATTACCTTGGGCAGGCAAGTGAGCTTACAGCTACAAAAAACCCGCGTGACAGGATGCTTTATAGAGTAATAAACAGCCAGGCTCCTAAAAGTGCTAATTTGGGTATTACTGAGTTTAGAATAGTATACATGGATGTTAATAATGATACAATATCATTTCCTATTACTACTCCCGGTGAAATAGCCAGTATGGAAATAAACATTGCCGTCGAAAAAACTGATGCTTATGGGCTTGAATCAGATACGACCAAATATTCCGGCGCTTTTTGGCGGCAAATTAGATTAGTAGCCAGAAATCTGGAGAACAGGTAAGGGTATATTATGGGAGGCAAAGCTTTACTGTTTGTTGTGGTTGGTTTCAGTATTATTTATATGGCGCTGGGGCGTAACTATAATGATGTGACTACACGTGCTATAATAAATGCAGCGGATTATTTTAATGAATCTGTTGCCCATAATATTGCTGTAAGTGGAGCAAATATGGCTGCAAATCAGATTTTTCTTGATCCAACATGGATAGCAGGATATTCAAATATTAACTATCAGCGGGGAATACTGAATGTAAAGATTGATACTTCAGGTATTACAAAAACAATTACATCAATAAGTGCTTTTCATGATGTTAAAGATACTGTAGTAGTTATTCTTCAGCCCAGCAAGTTTTCTAAGTTTGCATATTATTCGGTTTATGAACCATCCGGCATATGGTGGGTAACAGGTGATACCGTTTGGGGTCCTCTCCATACACAGGATTACTTGAGGATCTCCGGGTCACCTGTATACTATGGCAAAACAACTACATTAAAAGGGACTAAGTACAATTCCGGGTATAATAGTCCAAAATTTTATGGTGGATATGAAAAAGGTGTTTCGTTAGCACTGCCTGACAACTCTGTATCTTCTATTGAATCAGTAGCCGGTAAGGTTTTCTCCGGGCATGATACGGTCTATGTTACATTTGTAAGAGATTCAATAAGGTATAAATACTCCTATAGTTCTTCTTACACAACAGTATTAGGAAGCAGTTTAACCAGTAATGGAGTTATTTATGCAAAAAATGCAGTTGTCAGGCTTCAGGGTGAACTTACCGGTAAATACACTGTGGTTGCTTCAGGCAGTACAAAGGGAACTGTTTACCTGGATAATGATGTTACATACCAATATGATCCCAGGGATTACCCTGGTTCTGATGATATGCTGGGTATTGTTGCAGAAAACTACGTATATGTAACAGATAATACAGCAAATAGTTCTGATATTAATATAGATGCAACAATTTTTTGTAAAAACGGAGGATTTGGTGCCCAAAATTATTCTTCCAGAGGGGTTGATGGTTATATTAATCTTTTAGGAGGAATAATTCAATATCAAAGGCAGGCTGTTGGTACTACTTCAGGTGGTTATATAACTTCAGGTTTTTTAAAAAGGTACAAATATGATGACCGGTTTATGACTGAATCGCCGCCAAGTTTTCCAACTACAAATTCATTTGAAATTGTTTCCTGGTATGAATAAACAATTATTAACAAATATTTAAGGCAGTTGAATGGAGAATATTTTGGAGAAAAACTCAGAAAATGAGGTTACAAATTTTGATCCTGATCAGAGCAAATTAGGTGCATTTCTAATATATATTGCTGTTTTTTCAATATTTCTTTTGTTGATGCTCATTTTATTTTAAAAAATCTAAAAAAAGGCTAAACTTTAAACTAAAGTCTCCGATAATATTGTAAGGATATTTATAACCTTTTACCGGAGATTATATGTTACAGCTTGAACAAAACAGAAAACAGCAGTTATTTGATTTATGCAATGATTACAATCTGCCTGTATCTTCAGCAGATGATGTAACAGTTCTGGAAGAGTACCTGAAGTTGGTTTCTGATGAATATATCCCGGAAAATTCCGTTGATGCAATTCCCGCTGACGACAGCAGAGTTTTTTCGAATAAGACAGAATCTGCAATTATGGATTCTTTTCGAAAGATTTTCAGGCTGAAACTTCAGCACTAATAACAGCTAAAGTTCAAAGACATTATCTCTGATTAAAAGTAGTATTGCTGATTGGGGGATAATCAAAAATTTCTCTTTTTCAAATTCAATTTCAAATGCTTCTTTCCGCAGGAAAACTGCAACATCTCCTTCTTTTGCCTGAAGTGGTATGTATTTTACTTCTTCCTTTGATTCTTTCCATGGTTCGTCATCTTCAGTATGAGCCGGTAATGGGTAGCCGGGCCCTGTTTTAAGAATTCTTCCGCTCTGGATTTTTTCTTTTTCGGTTACTCCCGGAGGAAGAAATAATCCGCTCATCGTCTTTTCTGCATCTTCACTTGGCTTAATTAATACGCGGTCTCCAATTACTATAAAACGATTTATATTTTTTATACTTAATTCCATTTTCTTTCCAAATTTAGTGCGTAAATATAACAAACTTTGTATAAACAGGCTTATTCAACTATAACAGGCTAAATCATTTATTCAGTTAAAGAATACTACAATGAATAGTTTTGAAGATGAATTTCTGTTCCAATTGTTGTTTCTTTTTCATTTTAACCGGCTGCTGTACGATTTAGTTTCAAAATACAGTGATTATTGATAAATTTATGTTTTACTTACGGTTTTTCATGAAAAAAGTTTTATTTATTACATATTACTGGCCGCCTTCAGGCAAAGCCTCAATACACTGGCCGCTGCAGATAATAAAACATCTTCCTTTTTATAACTGGCAGCCGTCTGTTGTTACAGCAAAGGAAGATGTTTTTTCTCATAAAGATGAATCCCTGTTTCAGCATATTTCTCCTGAGCTTAAAGTAATTAAAACAAATTCTTTTGAACCCTTTAATATTTACAAAAAATTTACAGGAAAAGGTAAAGATGAGGTCCTTGTAGCCTCTGAAACTATTTCCACTACTAATAAAGGACTGGCACACAGGCTTTCTATATGGATAAGAATGAACCTGTTTATTCCTGATGCAAGGGCAGGGTGGTACTTTCCGGCAGTATCTGACAGTACAAAATTTCTAAAAGAAAATCCGCATGATGCGGTTGTAACTATAGGCCCTCCGCATACTGCTCATTTAATAGGTATGAGCCTTGCGAAGAAGTTTAATATTCCGCATTACCCGGTGCTTATTGATCCGTGGACAGATATTGTTTATTACCGCAGTTTCAAAAGGAGTGCAGCTACACTGGCTATCGACAATTACCTTGAAAAAAAGGTAATGACTAAGGCCAAAGATGTTGTTTTTGTTACCAGTTCAACACGTGAAGATTATATAAAAAAGTACAGCTTTATTGAAAAAAAATCACACGTTCTTTACTGGGGTTATAATGAAGAAAATTTTGCAGGTATTACTTCAGCTAAGAAGGATGATACTGAAGTATTTGTCCATGCAGGAAATATATTTGACTACCAGAATCCTAAGAAATTCTGGCAGCAATTAAAAAAAGAAATAGATAACGGAAGAAAACTTAAACTGGTTTTTGTCGGTTCTGTCAGTCCGGGTATTAAACAGGAAATTGAGCAAAACGGACTCTTGCCAAACACAGAGTTTAAAGGTTTTCTGCCATATACAGAAATGGTAAATGTACTTGCCGAAGCAAATTACCTGCTGGTATGTGCAACAGAAAAACGCCACGTTCCCGGAAAACTTTTTGAATATTTAAGAATTGGAAAACCAATACTTGCTTTTGGCGATGATAATGATGAAGTAAACCTTATAATTAAAAAGGCAAATGCAGGTATGCTTCTTCCTTATACAGATTCTGCTGAAGAGTTTTTTAAAAGAGCGGGAGAATTTAAAACAAACATTGAATACGTGAAGCAGTTTGACAGAAAAAACATAGCCGGCGCTTTTGCAGAAATTATGAACAGCAATTAACCAGAGTTTATAATGTGCTGGCTTATAGTATTATGGCCAGCGCATTATTGTTAAAATCTATTCAGCACTTCAACCACTTTATAAATATCATCTTCAGTATGCCCAAAAGAAACGGGAAGGCTTAATGTGGTTTTGTGAATTTCTTCAGATATTGGATACTCTCCATCAAATACACCTTCCATGGCTTTTTGTTTATCCGGTGGTACAGGATAATGAATGTCAGTCTTTATAGCATTTTTAAGTAAATATTCTTTAACCTTGTCCCTTTCCGGGTGCCTGATGTTGTATATATGGTAAACATCAAAATAGTTTTCATCCACTTCAGGTTTAATAAAATCGGGTTTCAGATTTTCATGATATATAGCTGCAAGCCTTCTTTTATGTGTATTAATCAGGTCAAGGCTTTTTAGTTTAACTGAAAGAAAACCAGCCTGTACTTCATCCAGTCGTGAATTATAACCAACAACTTCATTATAATACTTTATTTTTGAGCCGTAGTTTCTGTACATCTTAATTGCATCAGAATGTTCAAAGTTATTTGTAGTTATGGCACCTGCATCGCCAAGAGCACCAAGATTTTTTGTCGGGTAGAAACTCCATGCACCAAAATCACCAAAAGTCCCAACCATTTTCCCTTTGTATTTTGCCCCATGTGCCTGGGCACAGTCTTCAATAAGCTTAAGATTATGCTTTTTACAGAGTTTTACTATCGGGTCCATATTGCATGGTTTGCCGTAAAGATGTACAACCATTACCGCCCGGGTTTTTGAAGTAATTTTCTCTTCTATTTTATCAGGGTCAATGTTATAATTCTTTATATCAGGTTCTGCCAGAACAGGCTTTAATCCTGCCTGCATTATTGAAATTATTGTAGCAATGTAAGTATTTGATGCAGTTATAACCTCACTGCCCGGTTCAAAATCAAACACTTTCAGGCTTAAAAGAAGAGCATCAAGTCCGGATGCCACACCTGCACAAAAACCTGCACCCAGGTAGGAAGCAAATTCTGATTCAAAATTTTCAACGTTCTTTCCAAGTACATACCAGCCGCTATTTAAAGTATCTTCAAAGGATTTTTTATACTGTTCAAAAAATTTTTTGTTTACCTCTGCAAGATTTTCATAAAAGATCATTTATATGCCTCATAAATATAATCTGCTGCATCAAATGTGGTTGATGCCAGTACAAGAAGCACTGCATCTGGTGTAAAATGGTGCATAGTATGCCAGTCTTTTGTTTCAAGAATAAGGCATTTGCCGGGATGATCCAGCAGAAAATCTTCCTGTTTTTCACCATCATTATTGGAGACAATACAACTTCCATGTATACATATTGCAGCCTGAACAGTAGTATGGTGCCTGTGCCCTCCGCGGACAGAGTCATCAACTCCATAAATATAGAAGATTCTTTTTATTTCAAATGGAATCTCTTTTTCAATAACAGTAAGATTGCCTCTTTGTTCTGAAAATGTTTTCAGGTTAATAATGTGCGCCATTAATCTCCCAGGAATTTTGTATTATCAAAAATGTTATATACTCCCTTTAATTTTCTGTATACAAACAGAATAGGGGTTTTCCAGTTGAACGGCTGTTTTCCGGAGCCGTGCGGGTCAAAGGAATCATCAATCAGCTTAATCTTTTTCTTTATTTCATCAAGTTGCTGAATATAAGGTTTATAGAAAATGTTAAGGACATTATCACTAAGAGTGCGCCTTCCAAGTTCAATATTACCGTTTGTAAAAAATCTTAAATAATGGTAATGGTAAAAAATAACATCAAATGATTTACCGGTTTCTTTTTCAACGCCAATAACCTGTTCATTCTGGTATGCAAAATCGTACTGCTGTACATTCCACGCTGCAAGAGCGCCATAATGCTGCATTACATGCACACCCTCAAATCTCTCTGTCCAGTCATCAAGATAAAGCTGGTCACCAAACTTTCCGTCTTCATAACGGTTATAGCACCATTCCAGGCAACGTTCGCGCCACCATTTCAGAGCCTTAATCCCGCGCTCATCATTTTTAATTGTAACAAACTGAACGCAGTATTTGCCGCTTTTAACTTCTTTGTTATACTGCGGCGAGTACCTGTGCTCCGTAATAAGAATTGATGCATCGCCCATTTCTTCAAATATCGGCATGGGTGACTCATAAAAGAAGAGGTCAGCATCAAGATAAGTGCATGACTCAACTTTATACTTTTCAAGTACATATAATATTGTAGAAGATGTCGAAGTCCAGCAATACTCGGCAATTGAACGGGTCGGCTTTACTTTAAGCAGTTCCTCATCCTCAAATTCTTTAAGGGAAATAATTGTTGCTTTTGGCAGGCTTAGTTTTTTTAGAATATTGTAACATTTATCGTTAAATGCAAAAATATAAAGATGGAAATCCCCGCAGTGTTTTTCCAGTGACTGGTATAAAGCAATTCCTCGTGATAAATAATATGTGTCAAATAAAGTACAAAAATTCATAAATAGTAAAACCCGGTAATTAACGAATATAGAAAAATACAAAAAATTATAACAGAAAGAGAGCCGGGCAGTAAAGCAAATTAAAAACCACCCGGAACCCTTTTACCCTTTAAAAGTATATAGTAATATTTAGGGTTTATTATTATTTTATAATACTATTAAAATAAAACGTAATGATATTTCTTAATCCTGCGGTACTACTCGGTTTACTGGCGGCATCTATACCCGTATTAATTCATCTTTTAAATCTCAGAAAACTTAAAAAGATTGAATTTAGTACACTTTCATTTCTAAAAGAGCTGCAAAAGAATAAAATCCGGAAAATTAAAATAAAGCAATGGCTTTTATTGGCTTTACGGGTGCTGGTGATTCTGTTCCTTGTGCTGGCATTCGCGCGGCCTGCCCTGGAGGGGCTGGCAATTGGCGGTACTACATCAGCCGCAAAAACTTCAGCCGTGTTTATAATTGATGATACATTCAGCATGTCTGTAGTAGACGGAAGAGGTTCATACCTGAACCAGGCCAGAGAGACAGTGAATATTCTTCTTAATCAACTGCAGGAAGGTGATGACGCTGCTTTACTTCGCGTTTCTGATTTAAATGAGGATATCAAACTTTCAAATAACCTTCAGGCTGTAAGGAAAGCTGCCAATAATCTTAAACCTGCATATACCTCCGGTTATCTGAATAATGCTATAGTAAAAGCAGGGCAGATACTGGCAGAATCAAACAATTTTAATAAAGAAATTTATGTGCTTTCTGATTTCCAGAAAGGCGGGCTTGCTGACAACAAATCACTCTCTGACCTTAGTGAAATTTTAAATGATAAGGTAAAACTGTATACTTTTAATTATTCCGGTAAAGAAGTATTTAACATAGGCATTGACAGCCTGAAACTTAATACACAGATATTTGGGAAAGATAAACCCGTCAGTTTTAAAGTTGCTGTAACTAATTATTCTAAAAGTTCAAACTGGAATGACGGAGTGGTTTCTCTCTTTGTTAATGGTGAACGAAGTGCACAGCAAAGTGTAACTCTTGCTCCCGGCCAAAAAACTGAAATTGATATGGAAGCCGTAATAAAAAAAGCCGGTTTTGCAGATATATATGCCGAAATTGAAGATGATGATATCCTGCAGGATAACAGGCGTTATATAGGCATAAATGTACCTGCCGAAATACCTGTTATAATTTTTGCTGACGATGCTGTAACAACCAGGTTTTTGGAACTTGCATTGAATGCAGTAAATGGTGAAGGAGCATTAAAAATTACCAATAAAAACCTCAACCAGGTTTCCTCAGTTAACCTTTCTCAATATGCTGTTGCTGTTGTTGCTGGAGCAGGCACAAATGTTTCTAATCTAAAAGAATTTGTTAATAACGGCGGCGGGCTTTTTATTATGCCGGGGCAGTCTTCTTCTTTGCCTGATTTTAACCAGCTTCTTACTTCTCTTGGGCTTCCGGCTGCAGCCGGTGAAGCCGGGGTACTAAATAAGACAGAAAATGCATCCTCATTTCTGGAGGCTGAATTAAACCACCCGGTATTCATGGATATCTTTTCAGATAAAAGAAAGAAAAAACTGGAATCACCTGATATTTACAGGCACTTTAAAATAAATACGTCAGGTTCCGGGGTAAATATTATAAAGCTGATGGATAACAGCTCTTTTTTAAGTGAGTTTAAGAAGGGAAAAGGGAAGGTATTTGTACTTGCCTCAGCCCCTGTTTTAAGCTGGAGTAACTTTCCGCTAAAAAGTATTTTTGCCCCGCTTATTAATAAATCAGTTTTTTATCTTGCATCAAAGGATAAACCGGAAGAAGATTTTACTGCCGGTACTGAAGCAGATGTAAATATTTCAGGTATTTCTGTGCCTCAGGTTAAAATAGCCCGCCCGGATAATACCGACGAGTTTTTTAATACAGAAAAAAGCCCCGGAAATTACCTGCCTTATAAAAAAACAGATATTCCCGGAAATTACCTTGCTTATTCAGGGGAAAAGTTAATTGATAATTTTTCTATCAATACTGATACAAAAGAATCAGTAACTGATTATTCTGCAAAAGATGATTTTAAAAATTATCTGGGCAAGGTAAAGTTTAAAGGTAAATACGTTGCTGTTGATAAGGATGATGACCCTGCCAAAGTTATTCTTCAGGCAAGATTCGGGTCTGAATTATGGAGGCTGTTTCTTGTTATTGCACTTATAATTGCTGCTGTTGAAATGACAATAGCCCGCAATGTTAAAAAAGAGATTGAAGGATTTAACAACGCTTAGTATACTGTACTTAAAAGGGAGATTATATACAGGCTTGAACAAGTGTTTTTTCAAAATAAATTAAATATAATTGTGCTGGATTCTTTGAACGGTATAATATTTTAAGGAGAATTGATTTTATAAATGATAGAAATTGAACAAAAGACTATTGAACGGGCAATACTTGTTGCCCTGAATACAAAGGAACTTAGCAGAGATATAGTTGAAGAACATCTTGATGAACTTGAAGAACTTGCATTAACAGCAGGCGCTGAAACCATTATTAGAGTTATTCAGGAAAAAAATAATTATGATCCGGCTTATTATATAGGTAAAGGAAAAGCAGAAGAAATCCTTCAGCTTGTGGAAATGAATGAAATTAACCTTGTGATATTTGATGATGACCTTTCTCCTGTACAGGTGAGAAATCTTTCAAACCTGATAAATAAAAAAATTATTGACAGAAGCGGGCTGATTCTTGATATATTTGCTTCCCGCGCCCGTACAAGAGAGGCAAGAACACAGGTTGAACTTGCACAGCTTCAGTATATGCTTCCACGGCTTACAAGGGCATGGACTCACCTTTCAAAACAATACGGTGGTATTGGTACAAAAGGCCCGGGTGAAACTCAAATTGAAACTGACCGCAGAATTATCAGGACAAGAATAAGCCACCTTAAGGAAAAGCTGGAAAAGATTGAATCACAGCGTGAAACTCAAACCATTGGAAGGAAAGATTTTATTAAAGTATCACTTGTTGGCTATACAAACGCAGGCAAGTCTACTTTATTTAACAGGCTTACTGATGCCGGTGTTTTTGCTGAAGATAAACTTTTTGCCACACTTGATTCTACTACGCGTACACTTGAAATAAGTAAAAATCATAAAATGCTGATAAGCGATACTGTTGGCTTTATCAGGAAACTTCCTGCACATCTCGTTGCGTCTTTTAAAAGTACACTGAATGAAGCCCGTGATGCTGATATAATCCTTCATGTTGTCGATTTCAGCCATCCTTATTACGAAGAACACATGCAGGTTGTTGAAGACACGCTGAAGGATATGAATATTCAGGACAAGATTGTAATAAATGTATTTAACAAAGTTGATGCTGTTACGGACAAAAACAAGCTTGATTATGTTAAAAACAGGTTTAAAAACAGCATTATTATTTCTGCTTCCCGCGGTATAAATATAACCGGGCTTAAAGATAAAATAATCAGTGATATTGAAGATTCATTTGTTGAAGAGAAGATTGACCTGAAGTTATCGGATTCTAAAATAGCAGCAAGAATACATTCTCTTGCTGAAGTTATATCAACAAAATATGATGATGAAATTCATATTACATACAGAACTAACAAACAAAATTCTGAAAAAATAAAAAAAATGATATATGGCGGATAAAAAGAGTCCGGCTGCAAACCGCAGGAAAACCATACCTGCAGGTAAAAAAAACAGCAGAATAAAAGAACTGCTTATTGACGGAAGTTCACTTACTATTGATAAAACAGAGTCATTTCTTGTAAATAATCCGTTGGTAAAGCTTACTCCGGGTGCAAAAAAGAACGTTCAGCGTTCGCGCAGCCTTGTTGAAAAGTGGGTAAACAACGGCGAGGTTATTTATGGGGTTACCACCGGGTTTGGCGAATTTGCAAACGTTAACATATCAAAAGAACACATTGCCGAACTTCAGGAAAACCTGATTTTAAGCCATGCTGTTGGCTGTGGAGAATATCTCCTCCCGGCAGTAGTTAAAATAATGATGCTTCTCCGCCTTAACGCACTTGCCAAAGGGTATTCCGGAATACGGAATGAAACACTTGACCTGCTTGCAGCAATGATTAATAACAATATCATTCCTGTGGTGCCTTCACAGGGTTCTGTTGGTTCCAGCGGAGATCTCGTTCAGCTTGCGCATCTTGTACTGCCAATGACCGGCAGGGGAAGAGTGCAGATTGTAAATGACTTTACCGGCAGGGATACTTCATGCGCTGTAATAATTCCCGCCGAAAAAGCTCTTAAAAAGTTTAATCTCAAACCAGTTAAACTGCAGGCAAAAGAAGGGCTGGCTTTAATTAATGGCACTCAAATGATGACCTCATTTGCAGCTTATATCAGTATACGGGCAAAGAAGCTTATTAAGCTTGCCGATATTTCTGCTGCGCTTACCCATGAAGCTCTGCGTGCAACTGATAAGGCTTTTGATGAAAAACTGCACAGGCTGCGCCCGTTTCCCGGCCAGATTACAACCGCAAAAAATGTACTTAACCTGATAAAGGGGAGTGAAATAAGAATTTCTCATCTTAAAAATGATACACGCGTACAGGATGCTTATTCAATACGCTGCGTTCCCCAGATTCACGGTGCATCGCGGGATGCAATAGATTATGTTCTCTCCCGTGTCGAAATAGAAATAAACTCAGTTAATGATAATCCAATAATATTTCCTGAAACAGAAGAACATATTGAAGGTGGTAATTTTCATGGCCAGTCTATGGCACTTGCAATGGATTTTATGGGAATAGCTCTTTCAGAACTTGCAAATGTATCTGAACGCCGTACAGAAAGAATGGTTAACGGTGCATTAAGCGGCTTGCCAAGATTTCTTGCCTTAAACGGCGGATTAAATTCGGGGCTTATGATTGCGCAGTATACTGCCGCAAGCCTTGTTTCTGAAAATAAAGTACTTGCACATCCTGCAAGTGTCGATTCTATTCCCACATCAGCTAACCAGGAAGACCATAACTCAATGGGCTCTATTGCTGCACAAAAATGTTACAGGATTATGCAAAATCTTGAAAGTGTTCTGGCAATAGAACTTATGACTGCTGCACAGGCAGTTGAATTTCTGAAACCTCTTAAATGCGGGAAGGGTACAGGTGCCGCCTACAGGGAGATAAGGAAGGTTATCCCGCCTCTCAATAAAGACCGCCTTCTTTATGATGATGTAAAAAAAATGATTGAACTGGTAAGGAAAGATGTAATATTAAAAGCTGTTGAGGATGAAGTAAAAATATCTTAATCCTCAACAGTTGTATTCATTATACTTTTCCCCAGGATATTCTGTCCTGGTGCAGCATATTAAAAAAACTATCCATGATAAAGGGTATTATCATGGGTAAGTTCAGAAAAATAGTTTTTATCAAATTACTGCTCTTCTTAACAAATAATTTTACGTGTTCAACAAATTTTATATAGCCCGGCCTCTTATTAAAAATAGGCTGAAAATTCTTCCGGATTTTCACCTGTTATCTCCTTCCATGCTTAAAAATCTTTACTTTTGAAAAATCTGTACTGTTAAACCTGTTTACGCAAAAAGTAAAAAACACAATACCCATAACAGCTACAAGAGCGGCGCTCATTCCCGGTGTAATTATAAATCCGTTCAGGTTAAATGCAACTCCGTCTTTTATAAGCTGTGCAGCCGGCATGTTTTCAAGATGAAGTGTTACTGACCTGAACGCTGCCGTTGTATATGTTAACGGGTTCAAATATATAACCAGGCTGAGGATTTTGGGAATAGCTACTGTAGGTATATATGCACCGGATAAAAATGTTAATGGTATTGTTACTAATGTAACAAGAAACTGAAAATTGGCAGATTCTTTTGTTATTGATGCCAGGTATAAGCCAAGAGAACTGAATGTAAGCCCTACAAGGCACATAAGAATAAACATTACAGTTCCATGGAACCAGTCAAACTGCAGTCCTATGAAAAAACCGGCAATAATAATTATAAGACCCTGAAAGACTGACACAATAGTTGAAGATATAATATGCCCTAATGCTATCTGCCATCTTTTTATTGGTGCAACCAGAATTTCTTTCATAAAGCCATTGGCAATATCATCCAGTATATTCATGGAATTATTTAATGAGGTCTGAAATACGGTCATAATAATAATGCCAGAAATAAGATAATTCATTGGGTGAGAAAACCCGGCTACTGCTGACCTTGTAACAAACGAAAAAATAAACAGGAAGAGCCCTGACATAAACAGGGTAAAGAATAACCTCATTTTATCCCGTGAAAGTTTTATTAAACTCCTAATTACTATAGCTTTAATTGGCCTTATCATTTCTTATTTCCCTTCCTGTAATTGCAATAAATACATCGTTAAGAGTTCCTTTACTAATTTCAATATCATCAATTGTTTCCCTGAATACTGATGTTATATTAAGTATTTCATCAATATTGGTGGTATAAATAATAAAATGTTCATTATCCTGTTTATAATTCATATTAAATTTATTCAGGTACCATTTAAATTTTTCAGGGCCCGAAGTAACTATCCTCATTGTTGTTGAAGTAAATTCTTTTTTCAGATTATATGGCGTATCATGGGCAACAATTTTACCATTATCTATAACAGCTACCCTGTTGCATATCTCTGCCTCATCCATATAATGAGTTGTAAGAAAAATAGTAATATCCTTTTGTTTCTGAAGTTTGAGAATGTAATCCCAGACATTTACTCTTGTCTGCGGGTCAAGCCCTGTAGTTGGTTCATCAAGAAACAGCACTTTGGGAAAATGCACCAGTCCGCGGGCAATTTCTGCACGCCTTTTCATTCCGCCTGAAAGGCTGTTTACCGGTGCTTTTTTCCATGTTGAAAGGTCTACCAGGTCAAGTACAAAATCTATTCTCTCTTTTACTTCATTTTTAGGGACTTTATAAAAGTCGCAGTGCAGTTTCAGGTTTTCTTCAACTGTAAGTTTTCCGTCAAGGGTTGATTCCTGGAAAACTATCCCAATATCATTCCTTACCAGGTCCTTTTGACTGGTTACATCATTTCCGTTTATTTTCAGTTCGCCTGAAGTTTTATCCTGGATGGTGCATAATGTGTTAATTGTGGTGCTTTTTCCTGCCCCGTTTGGCCCCAGAAATGCAAAAATGCTTCCCTGCTCAACTGTGAATGATATATTATCAACTGCTGTAAAAGAACCAAACTTTTTTGTAAAGTTATTTACTTCAATACTGTGGTTTTGCAAAAATGTTCTCCATTTATTCAAATATTTGTCCATAGTTATACTTAAAATTATGTGATTTGTTTTCCAGAACTTGTAAAATCATGAAAATATGAAGACAAATCTATTTCTATCTCTATGTATAATAATAGACGAGTAAGCGGTAGGGATATTTTAAATATTATTATTCGATATATTGATACGAAACTATATAGTTATATTATTTATAAAGTTTTTTTTAGTTTTAAAGTATAAGGATTAATTTTCTTGCATCTAAATTGATAAAAGGGTATATTTAATTGCCCTTTTGTTTGAGCGGAAGGGGAATTTTGTTTAATATTACCGTTAGATTAATCTTTATTAATAAAGCTAAATCTAACTTAGCTGGTATATCCAGAAATAGAAACAGAGTAAATTTAATCATTTCGGTTAAATATTTCAAGTTTTGTTGGTGGATGGTAATATACCATATACGTCCGAAAGGATGTGTTTGTGCGCCAAAAGTCATTTAAGATGCCACCAGTCTGACTTTTGGCTTTGAACTTTAAAGACTTATCTCTATGACATATAAAGATAATTGGCTTAAAAAAGAAGAAAAGATTAAAAAAAACAATAAAAAACGCCATTATCTTCATTTCGATTGTAAAATCTCATATAAAAGATTGTTAACCTATCTTGAAAATCCTTTAAATATTGAAAAGCATTCATTTTTCCCTTTTATTAAAGATATTCTTAAGAATAAAAGATATAAATTAAACTCTGTGACGAAAGAAAGAGTAATGGATCTAAAGGAAAGAGAGATTTTTTATTCATCACATGTGGATACACTAATTTATTCTTGGTACCAATGCATATTAGAGGAAAATTATGAAAAGTTTATCCAAAAAGAATCATATAATTCCAGTATTATTGCATATAGAAAAATAGACGGCAAATGTAATATTGATTTCGCTTTTGAAGTATTCGAGTTTATTAGAGTATATGGTGAATGTACTGCACTAGCTTTCGATATAACTAACTTTTTCCCTACCTTGAATCATATGATTCTATTAAAGAATTATAAAAAAATTATAGAAAATCAAATACTCCCAAATGATCACTATAAAGTATTTAAATCATTAACTAGTTTTGCATATGTAGAGAAAGAGAAACTTAAGCATTATTATAAAGGTAAAAGAAAGAAAAGATTATGTGAAATAAACGAATATCGAAATAATGTTCGTGGCTTAATTGAAGTCAATGGAAATAAATATGGCATTCCACAAGGATCTGCACTTAGCGCTTTATTATCTAATATATATATGTTAGAATTTGATAAAAAAGTATATAATGAAGTACAAAAACTAGGTGGTCTCTACAGACGTTATTCAGATGATATTATAGTAATTTGTCCAACTCAAAATAGTTTATTTATCAAAGAATTGATTTATACTTTAATTCAAGATGAAGTTAAATTATCTATTAATGAAAATAAAACTGATATTACAAATTTCAGATTTGAAAATTTGCAATTAAAAGCATTTAATAGTGAAAATAAACTTAAATATGTTCAATACCTAGGTTTTGAATTTGATGGTATGTGTATTAGACTTAGATCTTCAAGTATTTCAAAATATTATAGAAGATTAAAAAAAAGGGTTTCTTCTGTAAACAGAAGAACTTGGAAAAAAAAGACATTAGGCAAAACACTAGGAATAAAAAAATTATATGAGAATAATACGCATCTAGGTAAAAGGAATTTTATTAAATATGCTTATAGATCTGCTCAAATTATGAATAGTGAAATAATAAAAAAGCAAGTTAAAAATCATTGGAAAATACTGCATAGTCAATTAACAAACAGGAAAAGAATTTAAATGCAATATCTTGAAATAATTATTGGGTTAGTTCTAGGAAGTTTAATGGGATATTTCCTTAATAGAGCTAAGGCTTTGAAACATGTATCATTTGATAAATATGAAAAATTAGAAATCGTAAATACAGAATTAAGAATTGAGCTTAGTAAATCCCAGGAACGTGCTAAAGCATTTGAAGAAAATTATAAATCTGTTACCCTGGAGCTTAACACTGAACGTGGAAAGGTAATTGAGCTAAGTTCAAAAAGGTCATCCCTTGAAGAGATAAACAAAAACCTTGAGCAGCGGCTTAACGAACAGAAAGAAGAACTTGAACAAATGCATGTAAAGCTGAGCAAGGATTTTGAACTGCTTGCCAATAAAATTCTGGACGAAAAATCTGCAAAGTTTACTATGCAGAATAAGGAAAACCTTGATGTGATTCTTAACCCGCTGAATGAGAAGATAAAGGAATTCCAGAAAAAGGTTGAAGATACCTATGTAAATGAAAACAGCCAGAGAGTTTCACTTCAGAATGAAATTAAGAACCTGTATGAACTTAACATGCAGATGAGTAAGGAAGCTAATAATCTTACACAGGCGCTTAAAGGGCAGACAAAAACACAGGGCAATTGGGGTGAGTTTATACTGGATAGTATTCTTGAAAAATCCGGGCTTGTAAAGGGACGTGAATACCTGGTACAGGCAAGTTATACTGATGAGTTCGGCAAACGCCTTCAGCCTGATGTTATTATAAATCTTCCTGATAATAAATGCATGGTGATTGATGCTAAATGTTCGCTGGTTGCCTATGAAAAATACTGCTCAACTGATGTTGAGGAGGAAAGGGTCCTTTCACTTAGAGAGCACATTGCTTCAATTCGCAGGCATATAAAAGGACTTAGTGAAAAGAACTATCAGAACTTATACCAGCTAAAGAGCCTTGATTTTGTTCTTATGTTTCTGCCAATAGAACCTGCATTCAGTCTTGCAGTGCAGAGTGATATTTCACTCTTTAATGAGGCTTTTGAAAAGAATGTTGTTATTGTTAGTCCAAGTACACTGCTTGCAACTTTGCGGACTATATCCAGCATCTGGCGGCAGGAAAACCAGAACCGTAATGCCCTTGAAATTGCACGGCAGGGAGGCGCATTGTATGATAAGTTCCAGGGGCTTATGAATGACCTTATAGATATTGGTAAAAAGCTTCAGTCAACAAAAGACTCCTATGATGAAGCAATGAAAAAGATATCTACCGGAAGGGGTAATCTTGTGGGCAGTGTTGAAAAACTGAAAACTCTTGGCGCTAAAACCAGCAAAGCTCTTCCTCAGTCACTGCTGGACAGGGCGCAGGAAGATGACAATGAATTATTCTCCAACTAAGTCGGTTATAAATTAAAACAGGTACGTTGTTTAGAGCATTCTGATTTCTCAGGTATTTCCAGTATTATATGAATTATCCAAAAGGCAGGAGTTTCATGCAGAAATATTTTGACTCAAATAAGAAAATATGGAATGACAGGGTACCTGTTCATGCAGTGTCTTCGTTTTATGATGTGGAATCATTTAAATCAGGAAAATCATCACTTAATTTTATAGAGCTTGAAGAACTTGGAGATGTTAAAGGGAAATCTCTTTTGCATTTGCAGTGCCATTTCGGACAGGATTCACTTTCATGGGCGAGAATGGGTGCCAAGGTAACCGGCGTTGATTTTTCCGATGAAGCCATTAAACTTGCCCGGCAGCTTAATGATGAATTAAAACTTGATACTGAATTTATTTGCTCTAACGTGTATGATTTGAAAGAAAACCTTAATAAAAAGTTTGATATAATATTTACATCCTATGGCGTGATTGGATGGCTGCCTGACCTTGATAAATGGGCAGAAATTATTTCACATTTCCTTAAACCCGGCGGAGTTTTTAATATTGTTGAATTTCATCCTTTCGTCTGGATGCTTGATGATAAACTTGAGTTTATCAAATACTCATATTTTAATACTGAAGTAATAGCCGAAGAAGTTCATGGCACATATTCCGACAGGGAGGCTTTATTAACCGGTACTGAATACGGCTGGAATCACCCGTTTTCAGAAGTTATAACTTCTTTACACACGCATGGTATTCAGGTACAGTCATTTAAGGAATTCCCATTTAGTGTTTATAACTGTTTTCCCAACATGGTTCAGGGCGAAGACGGCTGGTGGAGAATAAAGGGGCTTGAAAATAAAATACCAATGATGTATTCTCTAAAAGCAATTAAAGTATAAATAAGAAGTAATTATCATCTGGTACAATACTTAAACTCCCGTTTTGCTAAGCGATAGGTGTTAACTTTATTTTTACTGCATTAAGGCCCCAAACCAGGTTGTCATGAACCATTTCATGACAAACGACAACGCTATAAATATTTTTCCTTATTACAATATTAAAGGTATCCTGAGAGTCTATATTTAAGCCTCAATCAGTATAGCTGCATCTGACAGGGCGTGGTAATTTTAACTAAAATAACTGTTTGTTTTTGCCTTCATCCCGGCAGGGTTGAGCTATCGGTAGTAAAAGATATTATCGCAAAATCAGGGCCTACCGGAGGTTTGCAGTAATTAATGATATAAGTTAACATTTAATGCAGTACCAATGCGGGTGCGTATATATATAAACTGGGTGTTTCCCGAAGTATCTGCTGATAATGTGCTTAAGTACCGCTTAAGTGTTTCTTCAATTATTTAAGCCGCATTGTTTAATAATGTCAGGCATAGAAAAACATATCCTGTATATATATAGTATATTCTTCTATGCCTGTTATCAACTTCTATTTCTTTGTTATTTTTGCTGCCCAGCCGCCGGAAGGGAACAGGTGAATATTAAGCTTATCCGATGCGCTTATATCACTTGTTACTTTTTTATAATCAGCAGGATGCCTGTCAGCATTTATTCCGTCTTTATAGTATTCTATCTTGTAACTGCCGCTTCCAAGGAATGAAAAATCAATTGTAAAATCTCTGGGGGATGCATCCGTTATAGCTCCAATGTACCAGTCATTTCCGCTTTTTCTTGCAACTATGGCATAGTCTGCAACTTTAGCATCGGGGACTATCGTAGTATCCCATACAGTTGGCACCGCGGAGAGAAATTCAAGGCATTCTTTTTCTTTTAGATAATTTGAAGGGTTATCACATAACATCTCTAAAGGACTTTCGTAAATAACAAACAAGGCCATTTCATGGCATCTTGTTCCCTGGGATTGAGGATTAGTCCACGATGGCCTGAAATCGCTTGTTTCATTTTCCATTGAGCCCGGAGTAAAGTCCATAGGCCCGGCAACCATCCTGGTAAAAGGAAGAATAAGCATGTGTTCAGGAGTAATCTCATTCCCAACCATATTGTTTTCACTTCCTTTTACACCTTCACTCGTCAGAACATTAGGGTATGTTCTTATTAAGCCTGTTGGTTTATATGCCCCGTGAAAATCAACCAGCAGGTGCCTTTTAGCTGCTTCGCGTGCAACTCTTTCATAATAATTTACCATCCACTGGTCATCTCTCTGCATAAAGTCAACTTTAATTCCTTTTACGCCCCATTTCTGAAATTCATCAAGAACATTTATAAGATTATCATTAAGTGTTTTCCATGATGTCCAGAGAATAATTCCAACATTTTTTTCTTTGCCATACCTTATAAGTTCGTGTACGTCAACATCAGGACTTATTTCAAGAAGGTTGCCAAGCTTATACCAGCCTTCATCAAGAACTACATACTCAACATTATGTGATGACGCAAAATCAATATAATATTTATAAGAGGCAGTATTAACACCGGATTTAAAGTCAACACCATATACATTAAGATGGTTCCACCAGTCCCATTGAGCTTTACCGGGTTTTATCCAGTCAGTATCTCCTATTTTAGAAGGTGAGGCAAGTTTATAAATCATCTGACTGGCGATAAGGTCGGCATCCTTTTGTGTTATAATAAGTACTCTCCATGGAAATTCTCTGCTGCCTTTTGTCTTCGCAAGGTAATCAGCATATTTTTTTACACGTACATCCCTGTCTCCTGATTCCTCAACTTCCAGCGGGTAACCCGGGAATATGCACTTTAACGAATTTGACTTAACCGAAGGTGTTAAGTAAAAACCCGGATAATCAAAAAGGTCAGCTTCAGTAACTGCAATCTTTAAATTATCATCAGCATCAACAAGCGCAGGCACTGAACAGAATTTACCTGCACCTATTTCACTTAATTTTTTATACAGATAATTTCTTTCCTGGTGTGTATAAAAGCTTTCTTCTTCAGGGAAATAAATATTATAATTCCCGGCAAAATTAAATTCTGCAGTTTCACTGTTTACTTTTATACTATCACTAAATGAAGTTATAAACCTGTAAGCCGTGCCATCATTATAAACTCTGAATTCAAGAGAGTATTTGCCTTTGAAATCTATATTAAGCTGGTTATAATTATCACGTATAAGCCCGCTTTTAACTTTAATAACAGCTCTAATAATATTATCAACCTGTTTGGTATCAGTATCCTTTACTGCCGGATTCCTGCCAAGTTCGGTCTTATCGTTAACTGTCATAGATATTGCTGAAGGAGTTATTATTTCCTTTCCGTCTACATTCACTGAATAAGTTATTTTATCAGTTATTGCTGCAGTCAGCTTTATTTTCCCGTCAGGGGAGAGAACAGTAAATGTTTTTGCTTCAATAAAAGATGAAGAAGCCAAAATGACAAAAAAGAAAACTAAAACCGGGAAGTTTTTGATGTGTGCCATGTTTTATTTATGTGTTTATTGAGAAAATTAAAAGATACACCGGTAAAACAGCCTGTATAACAAGCTGTTTTAATCCGGCTTTATTTGAATTTTATATCTTCTTCTCTCAATAGCAGATATAAATTCTGTAGCAGGCAGGTTTTTATAAGATGAACTTATAAGATACCTTATTAATGACTATAAAATAAGTCATTTCGGGCAAATATCTATGTAAAAAAAGACAAATCTTTATAGTCGTTATATTTTACTGTACTTCGGCGAATGGGAGCAGCCTTCCTGAAACTTTCCCTTCCTTTATATTTATTTCTCCTGTACCCAGCGCAAAACTGAATCTTTTCTTTCCGGCACTGCCGGGATTAAAAAACAAGACGCCGTTTTTTACTTCTTTAGCCGCCTTGTGTGAATGCCCGTAAACGATAATATCAATCTCTTTATCTTCAGGTTTATAATCGATATCAGAAATATTATGAACCAGGAGGATTTGTTTCCCCCCGATTCTGATAATCTTTTTAAGCGGAAATTTATTCATCGATGGAGTTATATCTACATTTCCTCTTACAGCCACAACAGGAGCTAAAGTTTCCAGTTTTTTTATAATTGCCGGATCTCCTATATCGCCAGCATGCAGAATCAGGTCAGAGCCATACAGAGCGCTTACAGCTTCCTTTCTTAATAATGCATGAGTGTCAGATATAACACCTATGGTATAACTTTCTTTAATTTCCGGATAAGTATATACCATATTACTTCTTTGTAATTCTTGCAGCCCAACCGCCGCCGGGGAACAGGTGAATATTCAGTTTGTCAGAAGATTTTATCTCAGATTTTATCATTTTATAATCGCTGGCTATTCTGTCAGCATTTATTCCATCCTGGTAATAGGTAATATTATAACTGCCATTGCCCAGGAATGAAAAATCAATTGTAAAATCACGCGCAGTATCATCTGTCATTGCCCCAACATACCAGTCACTGCCGCTTCTTCTTGCCATAATAGCGTAATCAGCAGCTTTCGCATCAATAGCTATCGTGGTATCCCACACGGAAGGCACATCTGAAAGAAATTCAAGGCATTCTTTTTCCTTCATATAGCTTGTAGGGTTATCACAAAGCATTTGCAGCGGGCTTTCATAAATAACATACATCGCCATTTCATGGCATCTTGTACCTATAGCCATTGGGCTGTCATTAATTATTCTGAACTCACTTTTCATGTTAGCATTTCTCATAGCGCCCGGGGTAAAGTCCATTGGGCCGGCAAGCATGCGTGTAAACGGAAGTGTAATAGTATGCTCCGGAGTAACAAGTTCACTCCACTTGTTATTCTCATTACCTTTCACACCTTCGGAGGAAATAACATTGGGGTATGTCCTTATAAGTCCTGTTGGTTTATATGCTCCGTGGAAATCAACAAGCAAATGCCTTTTCGCTGCTTCTTTTGCAACCTTTTCATAAAATTCAACCATCCACTGGTCATCCCGCTGCATAAAATCAACTTTAATTCCCTTTACTCCAATTTGCTGAAAATGGTCAAGTGCTTTTTCAAACTGCTCGTTAAGAGTTTTCCAGGTTACCCAAAGTATAACACCAACATTTTTCTGTTTTCCGTAATCAATAATCTCCTGTAGGTTAACATCCGGATTTATAGCAAACAGATCGCCTAATTTATACCATCCTTCATCAAGAATTATATATTCAATTTTATTAGCCGAAGCAAAATCAATATAGTATTTATATGTAGCAGTATTAACCCCTGATTTAAAATCAACTCCTGAAACATTAAGTGCATTCCACCAGTCCCAGGCAACTTTTCCCGGTTTAATCCATTCAGTGCTCTCAATTCGTGAAGGAGAAGCAAGTTTGTAAATCATCTGGCTGGTAAGCAGGTCAGCATCTTTTTGAGTAATAACTAAAACTCTCCATGGAAATTCTCTTTTCCCTTTTGTTTCAGCAAGGTAGTCAGCATATTTGGTTACAGGAACATCTCGGTCGCCATTTTCTTTTACTTCAAGCGGAAATCCCGGGAAAATACCTTTTAATGAATTAGCTTTTTCAGAAGGTGTAAGGTAGTAACCGGGGTAATTAAACAAGTCAGCTTCAGTAATAGCCACCTTAATATTATTATCAGCAGCCACTAACGCCGGGATTGAAGAAAACTTGCCTTTTGCTATTCCGCTCAGTTTTTCAAAAATATAACTTCTTTCCATGTGTGTATAAAAGTTTTCTTCTTCCGGGAACCAGATATTATAATCATCTGCAAAATTATACTCTACATTTTCCCTGTTAACTGTAATATCGCCTTTCAGGGAAGTTATAAACCTGTATGCCGTACCGTCATTATATGCCCTGAATTCAAGAGCAAAATTGCCTTTAAAGTTAATTCGGAGAAGATTGTAATTATCTCGTATAATTTCACTCTTTACTTTTATTACCGGTTTAAGCAATTCATCAACACTTTTCTTTTCACTGTTAATAATACCGGAATTTTTACCCAGTTCAGTTTTCTCATTCACAGTCATTGCAATAACTGACGGCTTAATAATTTCTTTACCGCTTACATTTACCGAGTATGTTATATCCTCTCCAACACTTATGTTAAGATTTATTTTCCCGTCAGGCGAAGATAATGAAAAGGTTTTTGCTCCTGCAGGCATTATAGCGGTTGTAAATAACACCATAAAGAGGAGAATTGAAATGGAAATTTTATTTTTCATAATAATGCTTTATTAAAAAAGTTTGAAAATAACTGGCACGGTTTCTTCCCGTATCCATTGGGTAACTAAAATTTTTACCGCATCATAAAAATTATTTTATCCATACTGCTGCGGATTTGTATACAGTAATTAACTTAGTATTAACTGTTAATATTATAAAAATGTTTCTTCCATTTAATGGAAGGGTTAAATAAATCTGCTGTTAATAATACTCCCCGGAACTAAATAAACCTGTAGTTCAATAATAGCAGAACCCTGTATTATTCAGGTTAATTCAGTATTACCTTCCGGTAAGCATACTTTTCCTTACATAAATATAATTATTACATCTATTTCGGGGTATTTATTTCTATAAAAAATTAAAATATATTTGATTTTTAATGCAGTTATAACGTTTTAAATCGTTTTTTCCCGGGAAAATTTTATACTTCCCGGGAATTCTGTCCTAAAGGAGTATTATAGGCAGGCTGGTGTTTCTTTTGATTATTTCCCCATTTTTACTATCTCATCAAACTCATCTTTTGTCACAGGCATTACCGAAAGCCTGTTGCCCCGCTGTATAAGTTTCATATCTTTTAATTTTGGATTTGATTTCATATCTGCCAGTGTTACAGGCTGTTTAAATTCTTTAACGAATTTTACATCCATCATAAACCATGTGGGATTTTCTTTGTCGGCTGAGGGAAAGTAATGTTTATCATCAGGGTCAAACTGTGTATGATCAGCATAAGCTTCCTTTACAACTTCGCAAATGCCGGCAGCTGCCATAGGGTCAGCATTGCTGTGGTAGAATAAAACTTTATCTCCAATCTTCATTTCCTTAATAAAATTTCTTGCCTGGTAATTCCTTACCCCGTCCCAGCATGTGGTCTGGTTTTTGGCATTTTCCAGGTCAGTAATTGAAAATACAGAAGGTTCTGATTTTACAAGCCAGAAATTTTTTGGCATCTTTAACCTCAATTTATGAATTGTAAAATTTAATTAATGCAGAAATTAAATCAAACCCTGAAACAAGTTTGTTCAGCCATCCGTCTTAACTTCTGTAAAGGCATGTAATACTAAAGTGCTAAATTTGTGCTCCATGCTGAAATAAATTGAAATTCTTACCTAAGGTGAATATATTTCATAGAATTTACTGTAATTATATTATTTGGACGTTTCCCGGAAATTCTGCCTCTGATGCTTAAAACTGATAACATAGTTAAATTTTACTGCCTGCTGGTGTTTATTTTGCTGATTCAGCCTGATGTATTTTCCCAGGAAACAGGCGCTTTTAAGATTGCACGTTTAAAATACAGCGGCGGCGGAGACTGGTATAACGACCCTTCTGCTGAAGTTAACCTGCTTAAGTATGTAAGGGATAATACAAACGTTAAAGTTGACCCTGAATATACTTATGTTGATTTGTCCACTGACGAGATATTCTCTTACCCGTTCCTGTTTATTACCGGGCATGGAAATATTGTCTTTACAGACGAAGAAGTTCTGCGACTGAAAAAATACCTGGAAAGTGGCGGTTTTCTATATATTGATGATGATTATGGGCTCGATAAAGCTGTTCACCGGGAGATGAAAAAAGTATTTCCTGATAAGGATTTTGTTGAACTTCCTTTCAGTCATGGCATTTATAACGTGGTTTTTAAATTTAACGGGCCGCCTAAAACACATGAACACGATAATAAAGCTCCACAGGGACTTGGGCTTTTTATAGGGGAAAGGCTGGCAGTCTATTATACTTATGAATCAAATCCCAGTGACGGCTGGGCAGATCAGCAGGTACACAATGACCCCGAAAGTAAAAGGGAGGAAGCATTAAAATTTGGAACCAATATTATAGTTTATGCATTAACGCAGTGAAACAAAAACTTCTGCTGATTTGTTAAATAATTAAGTTGAGAATTTACCGGAGATATGAGCCAATTGGGAACTGAATCAGGCTATTACAAAGAAATAATAAGTAAGCTTAATAATCTTACACGTAAAGAATATGCTTATTATGCTTCGTTAGGAGTGCAGTTTGCTGTTATAGCCTCTATATCAGCTTTCTTTGTCTTTTCTGTCAGTGAACTGGTCTTTCATTTCTCTGTACCTGTCAGGACTGTCCTTTTCTTCCTCTTCCTTGTTATCTCCGCTGGTACTTTTTTTTATTATTTACTCAGGCCTGCTGCCGGTTATTTTAACCTTTTTACAAAAACTGATTATTACAATACTGCACGTAAGGTTGGTAATAATTTCCCTTCAATAAAAGATGACCTTCTTAATGCAATGCAGCTTGTGTCTGTTAATAATATTCCCGGCGGGTATTCCTCCGGGCTTATTGATGCCGCATTCAGGCAGGTATATGATAAAACCCTTTCTGTTAAATTTGAAAAAATAGTAGACTTTAAAAAAAGCAAAACACTTCTGTTATATACTGCCGGTATTGTTTTGTTTACTTCAGTATTATTTGCTTCAATCCCGGATTTAAGAGCTGCTTCCGCGCGTCTTATTGATTTTAGCACTGACTATATTCCGCCGGCAAAGTATATTTTTATAATTCATCCCGGAAATACCTCAATAACAAAAGGAGAAGATGTAAACATCTCCGTTAAAGTTATGTCTAATAATGCAATTCCCGGGCTCAATAAAATTGTTATTCCCGGCGATGTTAAAATTGCAGTTAAATCTGAAGAACAAACTGAATTTGAGTTTAAATCTCTTACTGCTGATTCTTCCGGAATTTTCTGGTTCAGCTCAAGTGCAGTAAGAAATTCTTTTAAGTATTTTGTAAAAGCTGAAGATGTTGTGAGTGAAGAATATACTGTTAATGTAATTGACCGTCCAATAGTAAAAACTTTGGATTTAACTGTCTCTCCGCCTGCTTATTCAAAAATTGAACGGGTTCAGCAAAGAGATAACGGTAACGTTACTGCACTTATGGGCAGCAGTATTTTAATAAAACTTGCTTCAAATAAAGAACTTGGCAAGGCTTATGTTGAATTTGACGATTCAACAACAGCTGAATTGAAGGTTAATTCTTTCTATGCAGAGGGAGCATTCAGGATAAAGGGGGATAACAATTACCGTATAAAACTGAATGATAAATTTGGGAATGAAAATTTATCCCCTGTTACTTATTCAATTAAAGCATTATATGATTCTTCACCTTCAATTGAAATAATAAATCCCGGCAAAGATACAGAACTTGCCAATGATAACCGGCAGGCAATTTCTGTAAAAATATCTGACGATTACGGGTTTTCAAAACTGATTCTGCATTACCGCGTTATACATCCAAATCAGGATAATGAAAAAACCGACTATAGTTTTACAGAAATTCCGATAAATAAAAGCAACCTTGAATCAGAGGTTAATTATATATGGAACCTTTCAAGGATAAATCCTGGTATTCGTGATGTTGTAAATTATTACCTTGAAGTATTTGATAATGATAATGTAAGCGGGCCTAAATCTGCCAAAACACCTTCGTTTAATATTCGTATCCCTGCCCTGGAAGAAATTCTTACTAAAGCAGACCACACTCAGCAGAAAGCTGAAACGGATATGAAGGAAGTATTAAAGGAAGCTGAGGAGTTAAAGAAGAATCTTGAAAAAATTGATCAGGAACTGAAAAAGGATCAGAAGGATATTACATGGGAAGAGAAACAAAAAATCCAAAAGTCTCTTGAAAAATTTGATCAGCTTCAGCAAAAAATGGATAAGGTAAGTGATGAACTGAATAAGATGCAGCAGGATTTACAGAAGAATAACCTTCTGTCACAGGAGACTATGCAGAAATATATGGAACTGCAAAAGCTGATGGATCAGCTTTCGGGTGACGAAATGAAAAAAGCAATGGAAAGGATGCAGAACCTTCTTGATAAAATGAACCGTGACCAGGTTCAGCAGCAGATGCAGAATCTTAAGCTGGATGAAGATGCTTTTAAGAAAAGTATTGAACGGACTATGAACCTGCTTAAACGAATTCAGGTTGAGCAGAAAGTTGACGAGCTTACAAAAAGATCGGAAGAAATAACTGAAAAGCAGGATAAACTAAAAGAAGAAACTTCCCGGAATAATAGTAATGAAAAAGAAGATCTGCAGAATAAGCAGGAAAATATAACTAAGGATTTGCAGAAGTATGAACAGGAAATGAAGGAACTTGCTGAAAAAATGGAGAGCCTTAAAGATATGCCCAAAGGTGATCTTGATAAGGCAATGAAGGAGTTTGATAAACAGCAGAATCAGGAGAAATCTGAACAGGCTTCAGAACAGATGCAGAACAATCAAAATCAGCAGGCACAGCAAAATCAACAAAAGATCTCTCAGAATATGAAGCAGATGCAGAAAATGATGCAGCAGCTTCAGCAGTCAATGCAGCAGGCTAACCAGGTTCAGGCGTTTACTGATATGATGAAAATAATGGATAACGTTATTACTCTATCCAAACAACAGGAAAAACTTAAAAATGAGACTCAGAAACTTGAACCCAATTCATCTCAGATGAAGGAGAATGCTCAAAAACAAAATAATCTTCAAAAGAATCTTCAGAAAATAATGCAGCAAATGGGTGACCTTTCACAGAAAACATTTGCTGTTAATCCTGAGATGGGAAAAGCGCTTGGTGACGCAATGAAACAGATGCAGAATGCGCAGCAGTCCATGCAGAACAGGAATGCCCCAATGGCTGCAATGGGGCAGGGTGATGCAATGGAATCATTAAACCAGGCCGCTTCATTAATGAAAAGTTCAATGGAATCTATGATGCAGGGCGGTGGGCAGGGTGGCGGTATGATGTCACTTATGCAGCAGCTTCAAAAACTCGGGCAGCAGCAAATGAGCCTTAACAATATGACACAACAGCTTCAACAGGGGAATAATGGAAAGTTAACCCCGCAGCAGCAGGGGCAGCTTCAAAGGCTGACACAACAGCAGGAAATGATTAAAAAATCAATGGAGCAGCTTAACCGGGAAGCAAGAGAGTCCGGAAAATCTAAAAGCCTTGCAGGCAATCTGGACAATATATCAAAAGAAATGCAGGAAATTATTTCCGGCATGCACTCTCAAAAATTAAATGACGAGTTGATCCAAAAACAGGAAAAGATTCTGTCACGCATGCTTGATGCCCAGCGTTCTATAAATGAAAGAGATTTTGAAAAACAGAGAGAATCAAATTCCGGCAGCAGTATTGCCCGGCAGTCTCCCGGCGAATTAAAACTTGACTCTAAAAAAAGCCAGGATAAAATTAAAGATGAGCTTAACCGGGCAGGGCATGAAGGATATAAAAAAGATTATGAGGAGCTGATACGAAAGTATTTTGAAGCTGTTCAGAAAACTGCTCCGTAGCACACCGATTTTACTATTCTCAAAATGAGAAATTCCTGGTAAAAAAGTGTCTCAAAATATTTCTTAAATTGAGATTTTGAATTATCAGCAAAACCCTTATCTTTCAACTTTATTTAATAAATTGAATGATAAAGGTTTTACAAGATACACTAAATTTGGTATGTAATGCGAGTTCAAGCGTTTCCTGTTATTTACTGAAGGTTTCGCAAGACTCATCAAATGTCATTGCATTTTCAGGAGAATACAATAATAGTTTTGATTCTCTAAATAATGATGTTGTAAATCTTTATAAAGACAGCCAGGTAACTTCAGATACTATTATGGCTCTTCCGTCATTCAGTATACTGTCTGATGAATTTTCTGTCCATGCAGTTTTCTGTAAGGAATTCCCGGTACAATCCCCCAATAAATTTTCTTTTTATCTTTTATTGTTCTCTGCTGATAAAGATAATTATTCTGACAAGAATATTAAATCAACTCTGGACATGGCTGCTCCTCTTCTGCATGATTTAATTGCAGATAACCTGGAATTATTATCTGAAAGTAAAACCAGTGAAATTGATATATTAGCTAATACTGGATTGTCTGTCTTTTCAGATGAGTCTATGAGGATTCTCTGTAATCTCAGTGATGACTTCATTTTCCTTTTGGATAGTGAAGGGCATATTATTCATGTTAATGATAATGGTGCAATGATTCTTGATTATGATGTCTATGAATTAAAAGGCAGGCATTTTCTTGACTTAACTGATTACAAAGGCAAAACTGCAATTGCAGCTGCTTTCAGAAATGTACTTAAATCCACCAGCGGGTATAAGTTTATATGTACCCTCCACACAAAAAGAGGCAAGGAAGTTAAACTTGAGATTAACGCTCGTTCAGTACTGTCAAACGACAGAATAATTGGAATGCTGGGAATTGCTAAAGATATTACTAAGCTTCTTTTATACGAAAATTCTTCAAAAGAGCTTAATCAAAAATTAGCTGAAAGCCGCCGTCTTCTTTCAATTGAAAGAGGAAGGTCAGGACAAAGAAAAGCAATTCTTGAAGAATTAAATGAATTGAAGAGTGAATTTATTTCTAATATATCTCATGAATTAAGAACACCGCTTGCATCTATAATTGGTTTTTCAGAAACTGTAGCTTCAGATCCTGAAATGCCTGAAGAAATGAAATCTGAATTTATCCAGGTTATTATCCAGGAAGGAAAACGGCTGGCAAAACTGATTAATGATATACTTGATCTTTCTAAAATTGAGGGCGGTAAGATTGATCTGAGCCTGACTGATGTTGAAATAACCAGTATGATTAAAGAGGTTATTGCCGGGTTTAAGAAACAATTACTTTCAAAAAAGCTGGTGCTGACAAGTGATATTCCTGATGAACAGGTAATTGTATATGCTGATAAGGAAAGAATGTCACAGGTTTTTTATGAACTTATAGACAATGCAATCAAGTATACTAAAGAAGGCGGCAGGATTACAATTGTGGGACAAAACCTGTACCGCGAATTTGAACTGATAATAAGTGATACTGGTATTGGTATTCCTGAAAAGGATATTCCTTATGTATTTCAGAAATTCTACCGTGCCAACATGCCAGGAGCTGAATCACCAGGTACCGGTTTGGGACTGGTATTTGTTAAACAAATTGTTGAACTTCACAAAGGTCTTGTACTGGTTCAAAGTGAAGTTAACAGGGGAAGCTCATTTATAATTAAGTTACCCAAAAGTTTAAAAATGCAAAAAAATAAGGTATAGATAATGGATAAGCTTATTTTTATTGTAGACGATGAACAGGCAATTGCAAAACTCCTTACCTATTGGGTTAGAGACAAATGGAAATACAATGTTGAAGTCTTTTCTTCTGGTGAAGACGCCTTAAGGAAAATATATCTAAAGCCTGATCTTATTTTGCTTGATATTATGCTTCCAGGGATGAATGGCATTGAAATTCTGAAAAAAATAAAACAGTTTGACGAAAATATACCTATTGTTATGCTCTCAGCGCAGGGAAGTGTTGAGGTTGCTGTTGAATCTCTGCGTTTTGGAGCTTATGATTATTTTCCAAAACCAATTGACCTGCAGAGGCTTGAACCTGCAATACGTAATGCAATCAAAAATTATGACCTGATGAAAGAGCTCTCAAACCTTAAAGAGAATGTAAAACAGGAATATAGTTTTGATAATATAGTTTCTGCTGACGGTAAAATGCAGGATGTCTTTAAACTGGTTTCAAAAGTTTTAAATAATGATATAACTGTTCTTATTTATGGTGAAAGCGGTACAGGCAAAGAGCTTATTGCACGGGCTATACATTATAATGGTGTAAGAAAAGATAAACCATTTATTGTGGTAAACTGCGCTTCAATTCCGAGAGAACTGCTTGAAAGCGAATTGTTTGGGCACGAAAAGGGCTCTTTTACAGGGGCACACCAACGCAAGCTTGGCAAGTTTGAACTTGCAAATGAAGGTACTATTTTTCTTGATGAAATTGGTGAACTTGAAATGCTTTTGCAGGCTAAGCTTTTAAGAGTAATTCAGGAAAAAACTTTTGAAAGAGTCGGCGGGACAGAAGTTATTAAATCAGATGTAAGAATTATTTCTGCCACCAACAGGGATCTTAAGCTGGCCGTTGAGAATAAAGAGTTCAGAGAGGATTTGTATTACAGGCTTAATTCTTTTCCTATTTCGATTCCTCCGTTAAGACAGAGGAAAGGAGATATCCTTACACTTGCTGATTATTTTCTGCATGTCTTTAATAAAAAGCTTGGCAAAAATCTAAAAGGATTTTCAAAGAAAGCCTTAAAGTTAATATATGAATATAGCTGGCCGGGCAATATCAGGGAGATGGAGAATACAATTGAACGCTGCCTTATTCTTGCAGAAGGCGACTTAATTGATATTGAAGACCTGCCGCAGCATTTAAGATCTGCCGATGCAATAAACAGCGCTGAGCTTTCAGGCGCTTTGTTTAGTGATGATAATGTAATTCCTTTTGAGAAACTGAAAGAGGAATCTATAAGGCATGCACTTAAGGTTACTAACGGCAACATAGTTGAAGCTGCAAAAAAATTGCAGCTTGGAAGAGCTACTATTTACCGGCTTATGGAAAAATATAATATTGAAAATCATTCTTATGAAGAATAATTAATTCGGGGATTTATTTTATGGATTTCACAAAAGAGATTTACGGCAATGTTCTTCTTGAAGTAGTTAATTTGACCAGGGCTACTTTAAAAGAAGCTGAAGAATTTAAACAAATACTTACGCAGGATATTGAATCCGGGTGGCGTAAAGTGGTGATTGACCTTTCTGAATGTGAGTTTATTGATTCTACTTTTCTGGGTGCACTTGTTGTTTCACTTAAAAAAGTAACAACTCTCGGCGGTGATCTCAGGCTTATTGGTTTTCAGCCTGCTGTTCATTCTATGTTTGAACTTACCAGGATGTACAGAGTTTTTGAAGCTTTTAGTACAAGAGAAGAAGCAATTAAAAGCTTTAATTGATTAGTAAAACAAACGGTATCCTATGAGCAGCGATGAAAAAAAATCTATTCTAATTATTGATGATGATATTACTATCAGGAAACTGATAGGTTTTCATCTAAAGCATAATAATTACGAAATTCATGAGGCAAACGGGCCTGAAAAAGCTTTTGATATTCTTGACAGCGAAAAAATTGATCTTGTACTTTGTGATGTTACTATGGGTGATATGGATGGCTATACTTTTTGCAGTAAAGTGAGAGAGAATGAAAATTTCAGGGCTCTTCCATTTGTGTTTGTTACTGCTAAAAACAGCATGGAAGATAAATCAAGAGCTCTTGATGCCGGTGGCGATGATATTATAACCAAGCCTTTTGATATAAATGAACTTCTGCTTAAAGTACAGGCACTGCTAAGGCGGACAGAAATTTACAAAGCTTATGGTACTAAAAAGAACCTGGAAAAATCATTTTCAGAACACACTGCTGCTGAAGCTCCTTCAACTATTTTACTTGTAGATGATGACCTTTCTCTTGCCAGGCTTTTCCAGTATAACCTTAATAAATCGGGTTTTGACTGCAAAATTGCTTCCGGTGCACAGGAAGGCTTAAAACTCGCCTCTGAAATAATACCTGATATTATTATATCTGATATTATGATGCCAAATGTTGATGGATTCATGTTCAGGAAAATGCTTCTTGCTGAACCTAAATTAAAATCAATACCTTTTGTTTTCTTAACTTCCAAGAGTGATGAAGAAGATATCCTTGATGGTTATGATCTTGGTATTACTGAATATGTACTAAAAACCGCAGGCCCAAGGGTTGTTGTTGCCAAAGTTAGTGCAATAATTAAAAGTCTTGGTAAAGAAAGGCAAAAAGTAGTTACTGAACTTCACCAGGCTGCTGATTCTCTAAGAGCCAAAGTTGTTCCTGACAATAATCCTGTTTTTGCCGGATTTAAAATTGCTCACTGGCATCAGCCTTTTCAGGGCATTCCCGGCGGTGATTTTATTGACTATTTCCAGCTTGATGATGATAATTTTGCGGTAGTGCTGGGCGATGTTATGGGTAAAAAATGGGGCGCCTGGTATTTTGCTTTTGCTTATGCAGGTTATGTGCGCAGCGCTATGCGTATTGTCCTGGAAAATGCAAAAGAATTTTCTCCCGGTGAAATAATGCAGCAGGTAAATAAATCTGTTTACAGGGATGCTAAAATATCTGAAGTGTTTGCTACTCTTTCCGTAGTAATACTAAACAAGAATGACAAAACTTTAAAATATACAGGCGCTGGCGACCTTCCTTTGATTTATAAAGATTCGGTATCAGGAGATGTTAAAAGGATTCAGTCAAAAGGAATGCTGCTTGGTTTTTCTGCTGATGGGAATTATACAGACCAGGAAATAAAACTTGCTTCCGGTGATATAATTTTCCTTACTACTGACGGTATTATTGAGTCACGAAATTCAGAAGGCATACAATTTGGGACAGGGAAGTTTAATGAAATAGTTCAGCTTATGTTGCCTGAAGACAGCCCGAATGATGTACTTAAAAAAGAATTTACTGAATTTACATCAGGTAAATTTGAAGATGATATAAGCCTTATCACTATAAAAGTATTATAAAAGAAAACCAGCAAACTGCAGGTTAAAACTCGTTGCTTTCCTGCAGTTTTTCAGTACGGTCTGCCAGTTTTAATTGTTCAATAAGCTCTGCAATATCACCTTCCATTATATTACTCAGGTTATATAATGTTAATCCAATCCTGTGGTCAGTTACCCTGTTCTGCGGAAAATTATATGTACGGATTTTATCACTTCTGTCACCGCTGCCAACCATAACTTTTCTCTGGGCTGATATTTTCTCGTTATGCTTTTTCAGTTCAGCATCATATAATCGTGCCCTTAACACTTTCATAGCCTTCTGCCTGTTTTTAAGCTGCGATCTTTCATCCTGGCATTGTACAACAACGCCTGTAGGTATATGCGTAATACGTATGGCGGTTTCAACCTTGTTAACATTCTGGCCGCCCGCACCGCCTGACCTGAACACGTCTATTTTAAGGTCAGCCGGGTTAATATCTACCTGAACATCCTCAACTTCAGGTAATACTGCTACAGATGCCGCAGAAGTATGAACCCTGCCGCTTCCTTCAGTGGCAGGCACTCTTTGAACGCGGTGTACACCGCTTTCAAATTTCAGGTCACCAAAAACGCTTGTTCCGCTTACAGAAAAAACAACTTCCTTAATACCGCCAAGCCCGGTATCATTTATATCAACAAGCTCAGTACGCCAGCCGCGTACCTCGGCATAACGGGAGTACATACGGAATAAATCACCCGCAAACAAAGCAGCTTCTTCGCCGCCTGTCCCGGCACGGATTTCCATAATTACATCTTTATTATCATTAGGGTCTTTAGGAAGCAGCAGCACTTTTATATCATCTTCAAGCTTTTCTTTTTTCTGCTGAAGCTCTTTCATTTCAGCTTCGGCAATATCAGCAAGCTCCTTATCTATACCGGAATCAATTATTTCCTTATTTCCTTCAATATCCCTTATAACTTTGGAATATTCGTCATAAGCGCCTATAATTTCGGTAAGGTCACTTCTCTCCCTGCTAAGCTGAACAAGCTTTTCTCTGTCATTAAGAAACTCAGGATCAGATAACTGCTGGTTAATTTTCTCAAATTTATCTTTTATTTTACTTAGTTTTTCCAGTAAATCCATATTAAAATCATCCAAATTGGGCATCAAATATAACAAAGAGCGTACTTAAAGTCTAAACCCTAATATTTCATCCCATCCGGGATGAATGTAAAAAACTCATTTTTCCCGCATTGTGTTAAGGCGGTAGCCAGGGGGCGGTAGTGTTATAAACGTATGAAAAAGCATATACAGATAGAGCATCTTACCTGTTATGCTGTACTCAAACAACTGAAAAAGCTCATACAGTCAAAATAGCACTGCTTAATAATGTGCCCTTGAGGTCTATCATTGATATTATAATCCGTGCAATCCTAAAATCCGCGTAATCCAGGTTCAGACTTATAGTTTTCCCATCCATGCTTCCCTTAGCTTTAGCTGTTCCGGCGATGCATCCGGGTTTACCTCAAACACATGTTTAATGGGCATTGGTTCCAGCTTAATCTCAATATCCTTTTCCTCACCATCTCTTTTTACTGTAAACTTAACAGCCTGTCCGGCCTTCATACTTTGCACGCCGCCAAAAATAAACTGGTAATTGGATAAATTAAGCTCCATACCGTTTATTTTAAGAATTACATCTCCTGCTTTTGCTTCGGAACTTTCCGGTGCAGTTGATATCATAAGGCGGTCTCCTGCTGCTGCAAGTCCAATGTCAATGGTGATTCTGGAACTGTCAACACCTTTTTGCTCTGAGTAGTTTATTCCGATTTTATCAAAGTATTCTTTTAAGGGGAGCGGCTCGGTTCCAATAATATATGAATTGATAAAGTTCATTACTTCCGGGTACGTTCTTCTTGTTATTTCATTGAAAAAATCTTTCTCACTGAATGATTTTTCCGGGCCATAATCTTTTGACAACTCTATTATAAGTTCTCTTAACCCTCGTTTCCCGCCGGATAGTTCAAGCAGTTTCAGATTCAGCAGATCAGCTATTACTGAGCCGCGTTCATATACTATCATAAACTGCGGCTGAAGTTCAAATGAATTTAATGACAGTTTTACCAGGCTTATTGACTGGTCGGAGTGGTCATCCATAAATAATTTATTGCGCATCATTTCAAGATAATCATCAAGGCTTGTAAGGCCTGCTCTTAACTGCATCATGTGCGATGACCATTCAGTTACTCCTTCATAAAACCACAGATGCTGCGAAAGGACAGGCTTAACAAAGTTAAATTTCTCAATAACCTCGCTGTGTATATGGAGCGGTGTTATCATGTGAAATGTTTCATGAGCAATAACATCCCTGATATCACTTTCCAGCCTTCCTGAAAATGGACTTTCCTGGTATACGTAAAACGAACTGTATGAATGTTCCCATGCACCTGCTGACTGGTCTTCAAAATGAAAAAGCAGCACATACCTGTCAACCGGCATACCATCAACAAACTTATCCAGTGCACGGAAAACATTCCTGGCTGAATTCATAATATCATCTGATTTAATCATTCCTGTTTTGGAATATGTATAAATATCTATCTCTGTATCATCAATCTTTAAAGTTGACATTGTTAGATCGCCAAGAAGAAAAGGAGAGTCCACTACCTGGTCATAATCCGATGCTCTGTAATAGCCTTCAGTATCTCTGGTTAAGGCAGTTCCGACTTCCCACTCCTGCGGGTAAAGCAATTTTATATAAACAGAATCAGATTGTTTCCCTTCAAAATAACCAAACACATCAGGGCCGTTTATTACAACATTATCTTTTTCAATAGAAGTTCCGCCCATAAGGTAAATAGGGTTTTCATCAACAGTAGTATCCCATGTTTCGGCAATTCCATATTGAATGTAAGCTATGTCTTTTGGCGCAGAAAGCTGCCAGTCATTGGTACTAATCTTTTCAGTTTCTATCTCTTTCCCGTTTTTATCATAAGCCCTGAACGATCTCACAAAACGGCCGGCATCTATAATCTGGTACATACCTGGGGCAGTGGACGCAAAATGAAAAACATTATTTTCTGCTGAAAGATTATGCGGATAAACTGTTACCTTAAACTGGTCATCTGCACGGTCATTTAGGTTAACCTCAAATTTCTGCTGTGGAAATAATAGAGATACATATAATGCTGTAATTATAAGGATGCTGGATTTCATTCTTCACCGGAAAATTTAATTTTATATTATTAAAAATAAAACGATTTTATGGTTCTTGTGTGACTTTGTGATAGATGGTAAAAAAGCATGTCTATAATTTAATCCTCTGTGTTAGTATTAATCAAATTGAATAAAGAATAATAAAATTAGTGATAAAATTTTCTCTTGTTTGTAAATATTTAAAGCTCTACATTTGTAGAGAAAACAATATGGGTGTAGTAATGGGACTTACAAGTGCCGAAGAACAGGTAATGAATTATTTGTGGAAACTTAAAAAAGCTTTCTTCAAAGATTTAATGGAGCAATTTCCTGAACCAAAACCTGCTATAACTACTGTAAATACTCTGTTAAAAAGAATGATCAATAAAGGGTTTATTGCTTATCGTCTTTTTGGAAACAGCAGGGAATATTATCCACTTATTGATAAAAATGATTATTTCTCAAAGTATATAAATAACCTAATTAAGAAATTTTTTAACAATTCTGCCGGGCAATTTGCTTCATTTTTTACTTCTGAAACAAATTTAAGTGAAGAGGAATTAAAGAACCTGCGGGAACTTGTTAATATGAAATTGAAATCTGTTACTAAAAAGGGGAAAAATTAAAATGATTGCATATTTAGTTCAGTCAACTTTGTGCCTGGCAGCTTTTTTTGTTGTATATGAACTTTTGTTCAGCAGAATAAAGGCATTTGATATAAACAGGTTTTTACTTCTTATCTTTATGGCCTTCTCTTTTTTAGCGCCTCTGCTTAATATACACTTGAACTTAATCTCTCCTCCCAAATCCGGCATGGTTCCTTTGTTATTAAAAGGTATCAATTCAGAACAGGGAACAGACGTAAAACTCTCAGTTATAAATTCTGCAACAAATGCTTTAGATAAAACAATGTTGATAGAAAACCTGGTTATTGTAATTTATATAATGGTATTGTTTATACTATTATACAGATTTGTAAAAAATATATACTCTCTTATAATGCTGTCAAAAAGCGGTGCGAGGGGAACATTTTCAGGAGAAAAAATAGTCCTTCTTGAAGATAATTGCAGTCCATATAGCTTTATGAAGACTATTTTTATTGGCAGAAAAGATTATGAAAGCGGGACAATAAGCCAGTCTTTGATAAATCATGAACTTGCTCATGTCAGGCAACTGCATTCTGCTGATATTGTATTTGCCGAAATTATTTCAGCCTTTTTTTGGTTTAACCCGGTTATATATCTATACAAAAGAGCGGTTAAACTGAACCATGAATACCTCGCTGACAGTTTTGTAATTAACAGCGGCTATAGTGCAGATAATTACTCAGATATGCTACTGAACTTTTCTTCCCGTGGTAAATATATGAGTATAATAAGCGGAATCAATTATTCATTTTTAAAAAAGAGGATAACCATGATTATTAAAATAAATAATCCCGGCTATTTAAAGTTAAGGCTGTTTACTGCTGCAATCATTTCAGCAGCATTGTTTCTGTTAACAGCGTGCACAATGGACATTAATAACAACAGAGTTCCGGATCCCATTATTACCATGACAGCTAATAATACTTCAGGTTATAGGCTTAATGATTCATTAATATACTATTATGGCGATTTTTCTATTCTTTCGGGTACTTCAAAAACTAGGATTAAAGCACACAGATTGAAAGTATCACATGGTATGTCACCATATAAAAATTATTTTGAAAATGATTTTATGAGCGGAAGAGTATATTCAGATGGTGTTGACATTAATACAAACAGCCTGTTTTTAGACAAGGTTATATCTTATAAAGCAGAGAAAATTGAAAAAACTGACAACCCGAAAACTATAAGACTTATAGGGCAGGCTGAATTAAAGGGAGAAGATGTTGTAATAACATCTGATATTATTACTTTATACCTTAATACCTGGAAGCATTAAATTGATGCAGATAACAGAATAATTACAGGTTATTCCATTTCATAAGTCAGAATGATTATGCTTGGTTTATCTGAATTAAAAAAAGGATATCCCTGCAATAAACACAAAGCATTAATTAAATAATAAGTTATTTCTCATTGATAAACTTATAAGCAGGTAACAACACTTTATAAATATCATAAAAGATTTTCCAGCCTCTTTTCATACTTTACTTGTATAGCGGTACAAGTTTATTTTTAGTGGCAAGATAAAGAGGTATATTTTTGATATTTACACGATAGAATTAAAATTGTTAAGAACTATTAGGTCTTAAGAAGAAGCTGTTGTATTTAGCTTATTTATGATAAAAATATTTTCAGATGAGATGACAATAAGTTGTAATCATTGCCAATAATCCCTTCTCGCACTTGATAAGGGGAGAAGGGATACAGGGATATGAGGTCGATAAACAGCTGTTAAACAACAATAGTGAAGTAACCTGTTCCGGTAATACATGCAGAGGCTTTTATGGTATTTGCCTCCATAACGACCTCATCCCAAACCCTTCTCCTTGTCAAGGTAGAAGGGCTTATTGGAAGCAAGCTTTTGATTGTAATTCTGCCTGTATTTTATGAAAAATAATAGTATAAGGAAAGTGTTAGGAATAATCTTTACCACTAAAAATGAACTTGTCCCTGTATAGTATTAGTATACATTTATCAACTAAAAACTCTTTCTGGTAGATACAGCTTTTATTATATTTTATTGCTGCAAAAACTGGTACATTTACATTAAATGTACAGTTAATTGAGAGGGGGCTCTTGCAGGCCCCTCCTTTTTATAATTACATTATACTATTCTTTTAGCTTTTTACTTATAATAATTTATATCCTTTTTTATTTACATCTCTTCCCGGTAAGAAGACATAGGCATCAACTTAATTTATGTTTTTATAGTGTTAGGACAACAGGACTTGCCCGTAAGGAACCATTTCCTTACGGAAGATAACATTATAAACACTATGCCCGGTGGCAATGTCATTAGTATCCCTTGTTAAATAAACAGCTTAAAATAACTTGTTCCCTCTACCCGGGCTTTGTATTTATATGCGGTAAATCCTTGTATGCTCATTCTAACTTTCGGAACGGAATGGTCCATTCCCGGCATGTTCAGAAGTGCGTTATATTATTAAGGAATAATCATAACTTCATCTCTGTAATTATATATTAATACTTTTTTTACAGGAATATATTCTCTGTTTAAGTTGACGCTTATGGGTAAGAAGAGGGAAGTGTGAACGGTAACGGTAACCCATGCAAATGCTTGTTCAATATGCCTTCGTGCCCCGGCGCCTCTGCAGTTTACAGAAATAAATTCCCGGTAATTTATCTTTTTAGTAAAAATTCCCGCAACTAATGCCTGAAAAGATTAAAAAAAAAAGAAAATATTTTTCTCCCGCACTGAAAATCTGTGGTATTATTTTGCAAACATTCTATTTTTCAATTGAAGAAAATTCTTTTTCATCAAACTATAGCAGGTTATGTATAAAACAATAATTGTTCTTTCTGTTATGATCTTATCGGGTTTCATATTAGCCCAGACCAAAGTTGAAAGTGTTACAATACCTTCTACCGGCAAAGTTAACTCTTATTATAAGGGTAACCGTGCTCCTCTTCAATCTCTTCCATTAATTAAACTGCCTGTCGGCTGTGTAAAGGCTGGCGGTTGGCTTGCCGAAGCAATTAACCGTCAGAAAAACGGACTGATGGGACATCTTTCTGAAATAAGTTTATGGCTGGATAAGACAAATAATATATGGCTGGATAACAAAGCCGGTAATACGAAGGGGTGGGAAGAAGTTCCGTACTGGCTTAGAGGATATGCTTTAACCGGATACCTGACTGATGATAAAGATATGATAAATGAAGCTAAAGTTTGGATTGACGCTGTAATAAAAAACCAGGGTGATGATGGTTTCTTTGGGGCAGTAATTATTCGTGATGATGGTAAACGTGATATGTGGGCTAACATGCTTATGCTGAATGTTATACAGGACTATTATGAGTACTCCGGTGATACACGTGTATTAACCTTTATGAGTAACTACTTTAGGTGGGAACTTGGATTTCCTGAGAAGGATTTGCTTGGCACTTACTGGGATACCCAGCGTGGAGGCGATAACTTATTAAGTGTACTGTGGCTATACAACATTACCGGGGAAACATGGCTTCTGGATGTTGCAAAGAAGCTGCATAGTGCTACTGCTGACTGGTGCCAGCCTGATGTACTGCCTAACTGGCACAATGTTAACGTAGCAGAGTGTTTCAGGGAGCCGGCAACATATTATATGGTTGACGGTGATAGCTCTTTTCTGCACGCAACATACAATAACTTTAACATAATCAGGAATACATATGGACAGGTGCCGGGTGGTATGTATGGCAGCGATGAGGTTTGCCGTCCTGGCTATTCTGATCCAAGGCAGGGAACGGAGACCTGTGCATTTGCAGAGCAAATGTCTTCTGATGAAATTCTTTTAAGTATCACCGGGGATCCATTCTGGGCAGATAATTGTGAGAACATAGCTTTCAACTCTTATCCCGCTGCATTTATGCCAGACTACCGGTCATTAAGATACTTTACTTCCCCCAATCTTGTTATAAGTGACAGCAAAAATCACTTCCCCGGTGTTTTTAACAAGGGCCCCTTCTTTGTTATGAACCCGCTTAGCAGCAGGTGTTGTCAGCATAATCACTCACATGGCTGGCCATATTATACTAAAAGCTTGTGGATGGCTACTCCTGATAACGGACTTGCTGCTGTTCTGCTTAATAACTGCACAGTTACAGCAAAGGCAGGTTCCGGTTCCACAGTTACAATCAAAGAAGTTACCAACTATCCTTTTGATGAACAGATAGTATATGAAATTTCTATGGATAAGCCAGATGCATTTCCATTATACTTCAGGATACCATCATGGTGTAAAAACGCTTCAGTTCTGCTAAATGGAAAGAAGCTTAACGGACTTATTGAAGCCGGTAAATATGCCCGTATAAACAATGAATGGAAGGATGGCGATAAAGTTACTTTGCAGCTTCCAATGTCTGTTTCAGTAAAAGTTTGGTATGATAATCATAACAGTGTAAGCGTTAACTATGGCCCGCTTACATTTTCACTTGATATAAAAGAAAAATATGTAAAGGTTGACAGTAAGCAAACAGCAATTTCAGACTCACGCTGGCAGGATAATGTTAATACTGAAAAATGGCCTTCTTTTGAAATATATCCTGAATCAGATTGGAATTACGGCCTGGTGCTTGATAAAAATCCCGAATCTCTCTTTACAATTGAGAAAAGAGACTGGCCTGCAGATAATTATCCATTTACAAAAGAATCAGTTCCATTTATAATGAAAGCCAAAGGGAAGCTTATTCCTGAATGGGGGATTGATTCAACAGGAATGGTTAGTGTGCTACCTGTAAGTCCTGTTGAAACTAAAGAAAAAGAGGAAAACATTACACTTGTTCCGATGGGCGCTGCAAGGTTAAGAATATCTGCATTTCCTGTAATTGGAGAAAAGTACGACTGGATGAAATAATTCTCTCTCAACACAATTCAATTCATATTCAGCCTGCTATCCGGCAGGCTGTTTATTTTTTACTATTCAGGTTAATTTAAACTGCTATTTATTTAGCATATACAAATTTTGTAAATTTGTCATGAAATTAAATTTATCCTTTAAGTTTATTACGGAAATATTATTTAATGAAAAAAAGATTTGGTATACTTACAGGCGGAGGGGATGTGCCACCGTTAAATGCAGTTATATCAGCGGCTGCTGATGAATGCAATAAACAGGGTGTTGAACTTCTTGGTTTTCTCCGCGGCTGGCAGGGGCTGCTAAATAAAGATTATATAGTACTTAATCCCGGCGATGTTAATCCTGAAATTGGCGGGACTATCTTAAAATCATCTCGGGTTAATATAGCAAAAGTTGAAGATGGTGTTTCTATAGTTGATGCAAATGTTAAAGAACTTGGGCTTTCAGGTCTTATTGTAATTGGAGGAGATGATACCACTTCAAATTCCTTCTATATTAAAAACATACCCCAGGTACTTGTTTCAAAAACCATTGATAATGATGTCGGAATGGTTAAAGAAAATCCCGATGGTACTGTTGACATGATAAACTATTTTACTCTTGGTTTTCCTACTTCTGCTGATAAGATAGCTTCATTTGTAAGCTGGTCAGAAGGATTAAGAACAACTGCATATTCGCATGAAAGAATTATGATTGTTGAATCTATGGGCCTTCATGCAGGCTGGCTTACTCTTGCTTCGGCTGCGGGCAAACCAGACTTTATACTTTTACCTGAGTTCAATGTAGATTATGATGACCTGAAAGAACGTATTGCTAAAAAATTTCTTGAACAGAGGAATGTAATGGTGGTAATATCGGAAGGTGCAAGCTGGAAGGGCGGAGGTTATATTTCTGTTGATGAAAACAATCTTGATCCTTTTGGACACCCGAGGTTTAAAGGCGCTGCAGATGTACTTGCAGAGAAACTTAAAACTGACCTGAAAAAATATTTTGATACGCGTAATGTTAATTCTGTTAACCCTTCTTATTTATACAGGGCGGGAAATCCAAACAAACTTGATCTTGAATCCGGGCAGATGCTTGGCAGGGAAGCTGTAAAAAAACTTAACCAGGGTTATTCTGAAAGATCATTTGAAGTAATTCAGCACAATGGCAAAGAGTTTTATGCTGATTATTTTGAAGTTGATAAAATGGACAGTATTAAGGACTTTCATCGTTTTGTAAATGATAAATTGTATAATCCGGAAACTTATACTATTACAGAAGAAGGTATTAAATATCTTTCGAAGATAGTCAGGTTTAGAGAAAAATAATATATTAAGATATATTTAAATTCACTCCTTCTTTATAAAGAAGGAGTGAAATAAACTAACTACGGCTTAACAATTATCACATCTTTTTTTCTTGATGCAGGGGTTACCTTTAGCTTTACGACTTTATTATTCTTTACAATTCCTTCTACAACAGTATTAAATGGTGCATGCAGCTTGAAATCAGCATTCCATTCTTTAGGGAACGCTGGTAAAAGATAAATTTTACTTCCGTCAGTCTGCATAACCATTGATTGCAGAGTTTGCATTAAAACACCGCCATGGGTTTGGTCAGGTGTCCAGTCAAAGTTTGGCCCCCAGAATGCAGGAAATTCAGAATCTGCATTTTTATTTGCTGCTCTTTCAACAAGATAATTTTTTACAGTGTCAGTCAGCCCAAGGTAAGCGGCGAATATATCATCCTGCCGCCAACCGGCATTCCCACGGTCAGACCTGAATTTAAAAGCATTTATAGCAAGCTGTTTATTCTTATCTGCAAAAGTTACCTGCCTGAAAGGAAAAACTGCGTACAGCTCGGTGTTTTCTATATTTTGTTTGTTTGCAAATTTTTCCGCAGGAGCAAGCATGTCTGTGTTTTCGTAATTTCGGGTAGGCAGTTCAGGGAGTTTATCTTTAAAACCAAACCAGAAGCTTCGCATTTCTTTTGTTATATGTTCTGATTTAAGGCTTAATAACCTGTTTATTATACTTCGCAAACCTGCAATCTCGGGCATTGGATTTTTGCACTCCCACCATGTTTCGCCTGACTGCGAAGGTTCCATGTTAAGTTTGCCATTAATAGTCTTATAATGAGTATCAAAGAAAGTAATTACTTCGTGAGCAGCCGGAAGAAGATATTCAGCGGCAAACTTTTCGTCAAGAGTATACTCATAATAATCAAGCATTAGATAGACCAGTTCAGTGCCGGATACCCATTCATATTTATGCCAGCGGCTTTCCTGCAGTTTATCTGTCCTTTTTTCAAAAGGTGTTTTGCCGTATGTTTCAGTAAACTCATCACCCCAGAAATAAATACATTCAGGTATAAACATACCTTCACAACCCAGGTAAAGCTTAGTGCGGTATTTAAATAGTGGAACAAGGTCTTTCCCGTACATCTTGAAAAGCGGCATATACATTTCAAAATCACCTGATGTGCAAAGGGGATAGTAAGGCAGTCTTGTATTTTGCCACCAATAGCCAGGACCCCACCGGCGGTAATCAGCATTACCAGGCTCATCTTTATATGGTACTGTAAAAGTTGAACCATTAAATTTTATAGGATATGCACCTCTTCCTGCACATGCAGTAATAAATCTCTGCAGTGTATAAGCCTGCGACACTGTAAATGCTTCCTTTGAAGCTGCTGAATCTTTAGGTGACGCAGATAAATCGATCCTGCTCCTGTTCCAGAATTTTCCCCACCATTTTTTGTGTCCTTCCCATTGTTGTTTGAGTGAAAGCCGTGAGTTTTCTGCTATAATACCGTTAATTTTATTAAACCATGCATCAGGCGAAGCCGGTTGTTGAGTTAATACATATATATCAAATGATATTATTTTTGAAGTACCTGATACAAGAGTGGAATCATTTATACCGGTGGCTTTTTCTGAAGTTATAACAGCTCCAAAAGTACATTCTGAAAGCGGGTCTTCCCGGGTAAAGCCTGTAAGCCCCTGCATACCTGCCGTAACTTCTGTGGCAATTGATTTGCTATTATAATGGTACCAGCCAATTCTTCCGGCAGTATTTGGTACAAAATAATCAGCTTTTACTATTGTAGGCTTGTAATGTATACTGTCAGCGCCATTCATAACATCGCTGATTTCTACTTTAGGCAATTCATAATTACTAACCCGCCATCTCTCTATATTTGCAGTTGCACTAACCGGTGTACTGCTTTTGATTTCCAGGTGAATTACCGGGTTATTTGCATCTACCCACATGCGAATATTAATGTTTTTCTTATCATCCCCGGTGTTTACAAGAACAGAGGCATCAGCCAGGTTTAAAGTCTGCTTAAATCCTTTAAGCATTACAGAAGATACAGAATCAATTTTTACCCTGACCTTTCCTATTTTCAGCAGCCTGCCATATTCATCCCAGCTGTCTGTTTTCCCGATGTAGAAAACCAAATCTCCTGATTCCTCAACCCATGCATTAACACTTATATCCCCGTTGCCAAGCGGCAAAGAGCCTTTATAATCTTTAACTGGATTTTGCCACGTTATATTATATTTCCCGGGATAGTTTTGGGAATATATACTGATTGAAAGAAGTATATAAATGAATAGCAGTTTTTTCATAATTATATTTTACCTGTGGGAAGATTTTTTTTGATTTTTAAATTAAGAGACTCTAATAATCAGAAAAAAGTACAATTTGAGATAAATTACGTACAAACCGGGAATATTAACCATGAGACTATACTTTCCCGGTATTGTTTTGGAAAAATAAAATATTATTTAATAATTTTCTTAATTATGTGGCAATTATTAAAAATATTAAAATATTCCCATAGTTCAATTTTTATGTCATAAACTGTAGAAAAGGAGTTTTTATGTTCAGCCGGTATCTGATAATAATATCTTTTCTGTCTACCATTCTGCTATATTCTCAAAATACTGCCTCTTATATAAAGGCTGATGGAAATACTGTCCGGATTGGAAACAGTTCTATAGAAAGAGTAATTACTATTTCACCGGAATTTAAAGGTACTACTGAAATAACAAACAAATTATCGGGAATTAAATATAATGTCCACTCTGATGAATTTGAGCTGCATATTATTTGGGGAGGCACGGACCATGCATTTGGAAAAATGCAGAACGGTGAAAATCCGGCTGGACTTACAGCCAAAGATTTTAAATATATTGGATATGATAAAACAGAAAAAACAGGTGGTGTTGAAGAACTGAGTTTAAATTTTCAAATGAAAAGCAACCATGAGGATATTTTATTATCTGTTAAATATGAAGTATATCCCGATAAACCTTGTATGAGAAAATGGATTGAACTTGCAGATAATGAATATGGCCTGCATTTTCTGGACAGAATAGAGATTGAGTCAATATCATTTGAAAAAAGTGATTTTTCACATGGGGCATTTGGCCAGCCTGTTTTTAATAAAGATGTTTTTATTGGCGTTGAATATCCAACAGTTGAAAATAATATACTTGGCAGCAGTTTAAAGTGCGGCTATGTTGTTGGCCAGTCTGTTAAAAAAGATGCTTATATAAGTCACAGTTCTGTAATGGGGGTGTCAGGTTCAGAAAAAAAACTTGAAAATGCGTTTATGAAGTATGTTGAAGATATAAAAGTAAACGGTACGCGGCAGTTTTTACTGTATAATTCATGGTATGATATAAGAAATCCCGAAGATATAGACGTTAAAAACAACCCCGCTTCAACGATGAGTATTGATAATATTAAGGCAAGAGCAAATGAGTTTAAGAACCTTTTTGTTGATAAATACAGTATACACCTTGATGCATTTGTACTGGATGATGGATGGGATAATATAAACAGCTACTGGGATATAGATACATCCAGGTTTCCTGCAGGTTTTTCGCCAATAATGCCGTCTCTTAGTAAGCTTAACACAGGGCTGGGATTATGGTCATCTCCGTTTGGCGGTTATACTAACAGGAAAGTTAGATCAAAGTGGGCTAAAGATAACGGATATGAAACAACTGATGATTTTATTTGCTTTTCAGGTATCAGGGGTAAAGTTAAATATAAAGAACAAATGGTTAACCTGACAAAAAAATATAATATCGGCTACTTTAAATGGGATGGGTTTCTGCTTGCGTGTAATGAAACCGGACATGGGCATCTTCCGGGAATATATTCACGGGAAGCTAATGTCTCTAATTATATAGATGTAATGAATGCTGTAAGAAAAGTTAATCCCAATATATACCTGAATATTACAACAGGTACATGGCTCTCTCCATGGTGGCTTCAATATGCTGATTGTATCTGGATGCAGGGCCTTGATTATGCTTATGCAGAGGATGTCCCCTGTGTATATGAACGCGATAAATCCATAACATATAAAGATGCAATTTTGTGGGATAACTATCAGAACCAGCACTTGCTTTTTCCTATGAGCAGCCTGATGACTCACGGCATAATTAAGGGGCAGCTTGCATTAATTGGAGGCGAAAAAGAAGAGCCTGAAGCATTTGCAAATGATGTTATGATGTATTTCGGCAGAGGGGTTATGATGTGTGAGTTATATTTAACCCCGTCTCTTCTGAGCGATAGTAACTGGAACTCAATTGCCTCAACTATAGAATGGGCTAAAGAAAACAAAGCTGTTCTCGAAAATACTAAAATGATATTGGGAAATCCTCTTAAAAGAGAACCTTATGGTTATATACATGAAAGCAGCAAAAAAGGCATTCTTCTTTTGAGAAATCCTGATGTATGTGATAAAACGGTAAAAATAAAAATTTCAGATTTTAATGGTGATCTTAATCCTTCAGATAAATACTATGTGAAGATTATCTATCCCTATAATTTAATAATGCCGGATATGATATCTACTGATAAAGAGTTCTCAATAAAACTTAATGGATATGAAGTTCTTGCGGCGGAGATTATCAGTAAAGATGAGATAAATAAAAACCTGCCAGCCGGTATTAAGTATGAGTTGGATGAAGGCATTCTTAATGTGTTTGGTAATTCAGACAGTAATGTTAAGGTGAAAGCGCTGAATGGCAAAACAATTGGTGAAGCAGGTTATACTGTGCCTGTATCAGGAATAAAATTTAGTAAAAATAACCTGGTTATAAATAAAGATGGAAACTACGAAACTCAGATAGAAATAAATCTGTCAAAGCAATATAAAAACCCGAAGTTAGGTTTGCTGCTTGAACCGGGTGAGAAACTTGCAAAAGATTCCATTCCTGAATTCCAGGTGACTATAAACGGAGAATCAAAAAAACTGAAAACGGAAGAAGAGAATGGTAAGTGGTTCTGGGTACTCACAGACTTAACAGTCGGGAAGAATAATGTTTCATACAAAGTTAAATTTAAAAGGGAAACTAAATGCAAAATCAGTACATGGATTTTTTCTGATTATGAATTGAAAAAAACTACATTGGGAAGAATACCCGGGAATAATGAGGAATTGCTTCCAGCTAAACCTTACAGCGGTAATATTCAAAAATTAATCGTTCCTATCAGTGAAGATAAGTTTTAAGTATTTTTCAGGCAGCTGTTGAAATATTTAATTATTAAACCGGAAATTTTATCATAGCTGCCGGATTATTTTTCTGATTCGTCATAAATTCATATTTATATCATAACTTTATTATTCTAATAATTCCCGGGATATTATGAACAGACGTAATTTTCTAAAGTCAACACTTTATAGCGCCGCAGGTGTAATGCTAAGCGAACCTTTATTTGCATTGATTGATGGTAAAAAAGAAAGCTTAAATCTGCCTGATAAAATTTCGGCGCTGATTGACGGCAAGGAATTTTCTATTCCCTCAACAGGGATAGGAAGCTGGCGGATGGGAGATGTTGAACTCAATTTAAGTAATAACGGGAAAGCTATAACCGTGTTTATTATTGCACCGGGTGTTAAACTCAGCAATGTTACTTTAAGCTGGAAAACAAAAAGGAATGAAGCTGCAAAAGTCTTGAATGATCAGTGGGAGCGGACTTACGGAGACGTTTCATGGCATACATCTGATGAATCTGAAATACTGCCATGGTATTTTTTAGAGTATGACGGGAAAAACACAAATGCTTTTGGAGTTAAAACCGGGGCAGCCGCATTCTGCTTTTGGAAAATTAGTAATGACAAAATAAGTCTTTGCCTGGATACCCGTTCAGGTACATCTGGTGTTAAGCTGGGGAGCCGGGAATTAAAAGCTGCTGAAATTGTCAGTATGAAAAGTGATAACGGCGAATCTCCTTTTGCAGCTGCAAGAAAATTTATGAAACTTATGTGTGATAAAAGCAGGTTACCAAAAGAACCTGTTTATGGTATTAATGACTGGTATTTTAGTTATGGGAAAAACTCTGCAAAATTAATAATGGAACATACCAACCTGATTGCACCTCTTGCAGATGGATTATCTAACCGCCCGTTTTCAGTAATTGATGCCGGCTGGTATAAAGGGCGGCCTTCCAACCCGGATGATCTTGCTGACTTTGGTAATGATATGGCTACCCCTAATGAAAAGTTTGGAGATATGTTAAAGCTTGCCAGGGAAATTAAAAGTGCTGGTATGCGTCCCGGCTTGTGGACCCGCCCGCTCTGTGCCAGTTATAAAGATGCGGACTGGTTATTAATGCCGCTCAGCAGGGGAGAGTCAAAGCCAATACTGGATCCTTCTATTCCTGAAAATCTTGAAAGGGTAAGAAACTATTTTAAACTGTATAATGACTGGGGTTATGAACTGGTTAAATTTGATTTTACTTCATTTGACATTTTTGGCAAATGGGGCATTTCAATGCTGAAAGACAGGGAGATGTGTGAGGGTGAATGGACAATGTATGACCAGTCAAAAACCAATGCTGAAATAGTATTAACTCTTTATAATACGATAAGAGAAGCTGCGGGCAGTATATATATAATTGGCTGTAATACTTTCAGCCATCTTTCTGCCGGGCTTTTTGAGCTAAGCCGTACCGGTGATGATACTTCGGGAAGAGAATGGGGGAGAACATTAAAAATGGGGGTAAATACACTTGCTTTCAGGGGCATTCATCATAATATATTTTATGCTTCCGATGCTGATTGTGTCGGCCTTACTAATCTGGTTCCATGGGATAAGAATAAACAATGGATGGAACTTATTGCTGAAAGCGGGACACCGTTATTTATATCAGCGCAGCCTGATGCTGTTGGAACAGAACAAAAGTCTTTTATCAAAGAATGTTTTAAAACCGCTTCCGGTAAACTTCCGGTTGGTGAGCCCATTGACTGGATTGAAAACCCGCTTCCTTCAACATGGAAACTTAACGGGAAAATAAGGAAATTTGACTGGTGATGCTGGCCTGTTATCCGGTGCCTGTTGTTATTAAAACAGGGATGATAATATTTACAATTCTTATCTGAAAATAATATGCGGGGTTTTTAATTAGACTGAATATAATCCAATATTTGATTATTTTAATCCTGAATAATAAAAATTAGATAAATGAAACAATTTGATATTCCCCTGTTTTACCGAAGCCCGATTATATCTAAAATAAAACTGGCAAGAAAAACCAGCGATCCAAGGAAAAAGGATTTTACTCCAACCATACTTGATCTTGGAACTGTAAAATTTAAAATGGCCAGGCATTTTGGTTTTTGCTATGGTGTGGAAAATGCAATTGAAATAGCATATAAAACAATTGAACAAAATCCCGGTAAACGGATATTTCTTCTCAGCGAAATGATACATAACCCGCTGGTTAATAATGACCTGGTGGAAAGGGGAGTAAGGTTTCTTATGGATACTGCCGGTAATCAGATATATGACTGGGACGGCCTTACTTCAGAAGATATTGTAATTATTCCTGCTTTTGGTACAACACTGGAAGTACAAAAGAATCTATCCGCACGTGGAATTGATGCCTATAAATATAATACAACATGCCCTTTTGTTGAAAAAGTTTGGAACCGGTCTGCTGTACTTGGCAAGGATAACTATACCATTATTATTCATGGCAAACACTCACATGAGGAAACAAGGGCAACATTTTCTCACAGCATTGTTAACTCACCTTCTATCATTATAAAAGATGTTAAGGAGGCTGGCATTCTGGCAGATATTCTTACCGGTAAAATTCCTTCAGAAAGTTTTTATAATTTATTCAAAGGGAAATTTTCTTCAGGCTTTAATGTAGAAAAAGACCTGACACGTATAGGAGTGGTTAACCAGACAACAATGCTTGCTTCTGAAACCGAAGCTATTGCTGCAAAACTGAAAGATGCCGTAGCTGAAAAATATGGACAGGAGAATCTTTCTGAACATTTTGCCGATACACGTGATACACTTTGTTATGCTACTAATGACAACCAGGAGGCAACTTATACCCTGCTGAATGAGAATGCTGACCTGGCTGTTGTTGTAGGCGGGTATAATTCTTCAAATACGACTCATCTTGTTGAGCTTTGCACTGAAAAGATAAATACATATTTTATTTCCTCAGCGGATAAGATTATCTCTGCTGACCTTATAAAACATTTTGATATAAAAACCAGGAAAGAGGTTACAACAAGGAACTATTTGCCGGAAAAGGATGTTGTAGAAATAATGATAACCAGCGGTGCCTCATGTCCTGATGCAGTAGTAGATGAAGTAATCAGGAAAATAATTTCATATTTTCCCGGGGCATCAGGTATAAATGAGGCACTTGAAAGAATCAGTTAACTGTTAATTCTGTAGTAAATGCCTTATTGAATGGGAACAAACAAGTTTGATCATTACATGGCTGATATTGAACCTGCCCGTTTATTGTAATCTTGCCTTTTGCTTTGTTCCCGGCTTTTATTTTTACTTTTATTACCACTTCTTTATCATATAGTGCCAGCTCATTTTCAGAAAAAGATAAAGCAGCCATAATTGGCTGCGGATAAGCTATCCCGCTTACTGAGAAATCATTACTCTGTTTGAAGGTTACAACCGTAGCAACAAGATTTTTATCAAACGGCTTATTTGCATTTATATGCCAGCTCTTTTTAATCTTAAGCTTAATTTCAAGTTCAGTTTCCGCTCCTTTTTTCACAGCTTTTGATTTGGGGGTTACTGTAATGTTAACAATCTTGTCAGGAGTATCCTGTGCAAATGCTGCCCCGGTTATAAGAGCAGCAAATAATAATATTACTATTTTTCTCATTTATTTTACATCCATATAATATGCCTGTAATACTTCTTTTGTTTTAGAATCCTGCAGCCAGGCTACTACTGCAAGGTTCTTTTCATTAATTGCACTTAAAATTTCCGTATCATTTCTCCAGCCTGAAAAATCCTGAAGCCGCCACGATGGATCGGTTTTAGGATTTGTTAAATATGTTTTAATTGTGTTTTTAAGACTGTCAATAATAACAGTTTTGGTAATATCTGATTTTTTTGCTAACGATACTTCAATCCCGTTTTGTCCGTCAACCAGGTCCCGTACTGCAAATATATGTTTATTTATTCCGTTGGCACCGGTATAATTTATTGATTTTTCAGCAACAGCAATGTGAAGTTCCGCTTTACCTTTTAACCCGGCTGAGGGCTTTACTGTCAAATCAATTTTAATTGTTCCGTTTTCCGGTTTTGCAGTCCCTGATATATCCGCAGCAGGTTTATCATTAATAAACTTTTTGATTGAATAGTTATAAACGTTGTACCTGTTTTTAGCTGCAATGGCAGGGCCGCCGCCTGTTATTTTTTCGCCGCCATTAAAAAATACTGTAGGGGTACCATAGTCTGCACCATAATACTGGTATCGTTTAAATGTATCCGGATTAGTTATAGGATCCGGCCCGGGTATATGAAGATGAAATTCAAGTATGGCAAGCACATTACGGGGATAAAATTCAGATAGTTCATCAAATGCCATATCAGCGGCAACACATGGAGGGCATTCAGCGCCTGTAAATAATTCAGCAAGAATTACCCTTCCTTTTGACTTTCCATCCGGGGTATATTTACCTGTCTCCGGAGAAGATAATTCTTCTTTCTTTTTTTCAATTATTTTATCCAGTTGTTCTTTGGATGTTATCTTAAGAGCGGCATTTATTACCGAGGTATCTTCATAGACAGCAAGGCAGCTTGCAAATGCATTAAGAGCTTTTTCTTTCTCATTAAGGTTTACATAGGAATTACCCAGGGCGAGCCAGTAATCAGACATCCATGGATCAGCAAGGTCAGTAATATCCAGTAAAGAAGAGAGGGCATCTTTGTATTTCTTAACAGAGCTTTTAACTATACCGTAGTTCTTTTTTATTGAAACAAACTCTTCATATCCTGTTTTTTTATTAATGGATTTCAGAGCTGAATCAACCCATGCTTCTGCAAGTTTCAGGTTTATTCCTGCCTGTGCCATAAAAGCCGCTGCTCCTGATTTTGCAAGCAGATGGTTATCTGTTTCGCTATCTTCAATAAATTTATTTATAAGAGGCATCACAAGTTTGTCATAGTTCGTCCCTGCAGCTTTCCACTCGTTAAATTTAGCTGTTGATTCAAGCCCGCCGTATAGCGAAGACAAAGCCGCATATTTAAGGGCTTCTTCATTATTTCCGGCGGCATGCTGGTACAACGCCATGTGAAACAGAAATTCGGGATTATCTTCGTTTCCTTCCATTATTCCTTTCTGTACTTCAAGAGCTGATTTTGAATCACCCTTTTTATACAGTATATAAGCTTTCGTATCATTTACCATTCCGGAATAACGTGCATTTCCCTGAACAAGGATAAGTGCCTGTTCAATGTAAGAAAGTGCAGAATCAAGGCCAATATTCTTTTCGGCAAGTATATAAGCTGCGCTGTTTAATGCACTTGCCCTGTTTTGAGGAGGCAGGAAATTTATAAAAGCATCTGCATAATACAATGCGGAGTCTGCATTGCCCATATCGGCATATACGGTAAATAATTCCTGGTTCGCCTTATATAAATACTGACTTTCAGGATAAGTGTTCTTGAAGTATTTAAGTGAATCAATCTTTTCCTGTGATGACTTCAGGTTAATAATACTACGCAGTTTTGTTACATCTTCCTGTCCGTAGAGATTTAGCGAGTAAAGCATTATAATTACTATAGGTATTATAAGTCCCTTGAATATTTTCATTGGTCTATCCTGCCTTTATATGGAAATAGATAATTTGATTTATAAAGCTACTCATTTTTTATATTCAGAAACAATAGGGAATAAAGATTCCGGTTTTTGAGTTTGTTAAAACTATTGCAAGTGTTATAATGCTATATACTGATATTTACCCGTTCAGGCAGCCTTATTTGTTATTAATTTCCTTATTAGGTAACTTTGCATACTTGAAATGATATATCAACAATAAGAGAGATTGAATGCGAGTTGTGATTCCTGTTGCTGGTTTGGGAAGCAGGCTTAAGCCCCACACATATTCTATACCAAAAGTACTGTTGAATGTTGGAGGGAAACCGATACTTGGACATATTCTTGATAAAATTCAGGATGAGGGTGTTACAAAGATAACATTTGTTATTGGACACCTTGGTGATATGATTAAAGACTATGTTGAGAAGAATTATAAAAACATTGAAGCTGACTTTATTGAACAGCAGGAGATGGAAGGCCTTGGGCATGCTATCTATACTGCCATACCTACCTTTGATGAAGATAAAATATTTATAGTGCTTGGCGATACAATCTTTGATGTAAACCTAAAAGAGCTTTTCAAAAGCAAGTATTCATCTCTTGGCGTTAAACAGGTAGATGATCCCCGCCGTTTTGGTGTTGCTGTAATGGATGATGGCTTTATTAAAAAGCTTGTTGAAAAACCACAGACACCGGTTTCGAATCTTGCACTTGTGGGGATGTATTATATTGCTAATAAAAACCTCCTTATTGACAGCCTTAATAAACTTGTTGAAAAAGATATAAGGACAAAAGGCGAGCTTCAGCTTACAGATGCCCTTCAGCTTATGATTGACAGCGGTGAAAAAATAACTACCTTTGCAGTTGACGGCTGGTATGACTGCGGCAAACCAGAAACTCTGCTTTCAACTAATCAGTGGCTTCTTGACCAGAAAAGTGTAAGCAAAAAATTTGACAATGTTGTTATAAACAGGCCTGTTTATATTGCAGAAGATGCTGAAATTAAGAACTCTGTAATAGGGCCATATACAACCATTGACAAAGGGTGCAAAATTGAAGATTCGATAATTAAAAATTCTTTAATTGGTTCCAATGCAAATGTTGATAAAGCACTGCTGGAGAATTCAATTATAGGTAATAATTCAATAATAAAAGGGACATTTAAACGGCTTAATTCCGGCGATTCTTCTGAGATTGATTTTTACTAAAGCTGTTTATTCTGCATCATTTTTAATAATTTGTATTTAAATTAACTATATTACTTAGAGGTACATAAACTCATGTCATATTTCTTCACATCGGAGTCAGTTTCCGAAGGTCATCCGGATAAAGTATGCGACGCAATATCCGACGGTGTTTTAGACGCAATTTATAACTTAGATCCAAATGCAAGAGTAGCTTGTGAAACATTTGTTAGCACCGGGCTTGTTCTTGTCGGCGGCGAAATTACTACCAAGGCTTATATTGAAGTTCCTGATATAGTAAGGCAGACTGTTAAAAATATTGGCTATACAAGCGCTGATTACAAATTCGATTCTGAATCTTGTTCAGTTCTTAATGCCATCCATTCTCAGTCTCCTGATATTGCAATGGGTGTTGATAAAGGCGGTGCCGGTGATCAGGGTATTATGTTTGGATATGCTTGTGACCAGACTCCTGAACTTATGCCTATGCCAATTATGTACGCTCATAAGCTGGTAAAAAAACTTGCTGATATAAGAAAGAAAAACATTAAGCTTATGCCTTATCTTCGTCCTGATGCCAAGTCTCAGGTTACAATAGAATATGATGATAACCATAAGCCAATAAGAGTTGATGCTGTTGTTATTTCTACCCAGCATGATGCTGATGCCAAACAGAAAAAAATCAGGGAAGATGTAATAGAACATGTAATTAAAAAAGTTATTCCTGCAAAGTATCTTGATAAAAAAACAAAATATTATGTTAATCCTACCGGCCGTTTTGAAATAGGCGGGCCTCATGGTGACAGCGGTTTAACCGGAAGGAAAATAATTGTTGATACTTATGGCGGCTGGGCTCCTCATGGCGGCGGCGCTTTTTCAGGCAAAGACCCGTCCAAAGTTGACAGAAGCGCTGCTTATGCTGCAAGGCATATAGCTAAAAACGTTGTTGCTTCAAAAGTTGCAAAAGAATGTCTTGTTCAGCTTTCTTATGCTATTGGTGTTGCTGAGCCAATCTCTATTTTTGTGGATACTAAAGGAACTGGTGTAATTCCTGATACAGAGATTTCTAAAATGATCAGCAAAGAAGTTGATTTAACTCCTAAAGGAATTATTACAAGGTTAAAACTTAGAAGGCCAATTTACCAAAAGACCTCCGCATATGGCCATTTTGGAAGAAATGAAAAAGAATTTACCTGGGAACTGCTTGATCTTGTCCCTGTATTTAAGAAATATGCCTGATAAGCGAAATTATTTATAATAAAAAGGTACTTATATGAGCAGCGTAGCTGAAAAAAAAGATACAAATAAATTACCCTATAAGGTAAAAGACATTGCTCTTGCTGATTGGGGCAGAAAAGAAATGACTCTGGCTGAAGCTGAAATGCCCGGGCTTATGGCTCTAAGGGAAGAATTTGGCAAAAGCCAGCCACTTAAAGGAGCCCGCATTGCAGGCTGCCTTCACATGACTATACAGACAGCAGTTCTTATTGAAACATTAAAATATCTTGGTGCTGAAGTTCAGTGGTCATCATGCAATATTTTCTCAACACAGGATCATGCTGCAGCCGCTATTGCTGCTGCCGGAATTCCTGTTTATGCATGGAAAGGCGAGACTCTTGAAGAATATGACTGGTGTATTGAACAGACCTTATACTTCAAGGATGGTAAACCGCTTAATATGATTCTTGATGACGGCGGAGACTTAACAAACCTGGTACTGGATAAATATCCTGAACTTGTTTCTGATATTAAAGGTATCTCTGAGGAAACTACAACCGGTGTTCACCGCCTGTATGAAAGAGTTACAAAAGGAACACTTCCTGTTCCGGCTTTTAATGTTAATGATTCTGTAACAAAATCAAAATTTGATAACAAGTATGGATGCCGCGAATCTCTTGTTGATGCAATAAGAAGGGCAACCGACCTTATGCTTGCCGGTAAAGTTGCAGTTGTTTGCGGTTACGGCGATGTTGGCAAAGGTTCTGCTGAATCTCTTGCTAATTCAAATATGCGTGTTATTGTAACTGAAGTTGACCCTATCTGTGCCTTGCAGGCTACAATGAATGGTTTCCAGGTTAAAAAACTTGAGAATGCTGTTCTTGAGGCTGATATAGTTGTAACTGCCACAGGTAATTGTAATATAGTTACTGAAAAACATTTCAGAAAAATGAAACATAATGCTATAGTTTGTAACATTGGACATTTTGACAATGAAATTGATATGGCATGGCTTAATAATAATTATGGTAATACAAAGGATGTTATTAAACCACAGGTTGATAAATATACAATTGATGGCAAAGATATTATAGTGCTTGCTGAAGGCCGCCTTGTTAATCTCGGCTGTGCAACAGGCCATCCTTCTTTTGTTATGTCCAATTCATTTACTAACCAGGTGCTTGCCCAGATGGAATTATGGACAAATCCTGATAAGTATACAAACAAGGTTTATGTATTGCCTAAACATCTTGATGAAAAAGTGGCAATGCTTCACCTTAAAAAACTTGGTGCTGAACTTGATAGTTTAACAGAAGAACAGGCTAAATATATTGGCGTTCCTGTTAAAGGCCCATTCAAGCCTGACTATTACAGGTACTAATTTTTATAATGGTTTCTTTGTACGGGTATTTGATTCTTCAAATACCCGTTTTTATTTTAAATTTTCCATCGACTTATTCTTTCCCAAGTAATGATCTTAATGCTGTTTCAAGTTCTGTGTATGAAAATTTAAAACCGGCATTCTGCAGTTTTTCAGGTATTACTTTCATGCTTGCTGTTATTGCTGATGCAGATTCTCCGGCAGCAATTTTTAGAGCAAATTCAGGTACATTAAACAGGGTTGGACGTTTCATTACTTTCCCAAGGGTTTGTGCAAATCTGTCCATTGTAACAGGCTGGGGCGCTGTTGCATTTACGCCGCCTGAAATGTTTTCATTATCAATAACAAACTGGTAAGCATTTACAATATCGTCAATATGAATCCATGGAAACCATTGCCTGCCGTTTCCAAGCGGGCCGCCTGCAAAGAATCTGAATGGGCGCAGCATTTGTTTAAGCGCTCCATCATCTTTGCTCAACACAACACCGGTTCTTATACTTACACGCCTTGTCCCAAAATCTTCAACCTTTGCTGCCTCATATTCCCATACCTTACATACTTCCGCAAGAAAATCGTTCCCAGGACTGCTGTTTTCTGTTACGGTATTATTTCCATTATCACCATAATACCCAACTGCAGAAGCACATATAAACAATGGGGGTCTTTCCTCAGAATTGCCTATTGCTTCCACAAGGTTTTGAGTACTGAGCCTTCTGCTTTCAACGATAAGTTTTTTATACTCTGTATTCCATCTTTGTCCGAAAAGGTTAGCCCCGGCAAGATGAATAACCACATCTTTCCCATTGATATGTTTTTGCCAATGGTTTGTTTTTCTATAATCCCATTCAACTAATTCATTGGCATTCAGCAATTTTTTTATTCCGCTTGCTATTGAACTGGTAAATACTGTGACTTCATCTCCTCTCCCGGAGAGAGAATTATATAGCTGCCTTCCTATTAACCCGGTTGCACCAGTTATAATAATTTTTTTGTGTGGCATGTTTTTCCTAAAAATTAGTTAGGAATAGTATTTATTAAAATGTAAAAGCTCCTGCATTTTTGCAAGTTTATAAATTGCTCATCCGAATAATTAACAGTGGTATCTATTATCGTTCGGGGACTGTTTAGCACTATCCTTCTCCATTGAACTACTCCTCAAATTAACTTATATTTAAAATTCATAATTAGTTAAAAGAAATGCAGAATAAGATATACATAGAGACCTATGGATGCCAGATGAATCTGGCCGATACTGAATTGGTGCTTGGTATTTTAAATGATAAAGGCTATTCAGTTGTTAAAACAGCAGAAGAAGCCGATGTGGTTTTGCTTAATACATGCAGTATAAGGGAAAATGCCGAACAAAGGATTTATGGCAGATTGGGTAATTTTAAAACTCTTAAAAGTGAAAAGCCCAACCTTATTGTAGGGGTTCTTGGCTGCATGGCAGAAAGATTAAGAAAAGATTTAATTGAAGATAAAAAAATAGTTGATGTTGTTGTTGGCCCTGATGAATACCGTAAACTGCCGGAATATATTGACATTGCATTTAATGGCGAGAAGGGAATTGGTGTAAGATTATCCCGTACTGAAACTTATGATGATATTATTCCTTACCGCGAAGATGGATTGCAGGCATGGATTTCTGTTATGCGCGGCTGTGATAAATTTTGTACTTATTGTGTAGTCCCATTTACTCGCGGCAGAGAACGGAGCAGGTCGCTTGCTTCTATCGTAGATGAAGTAAAAAAACTTTCTGAAAGGGGTTTTAAGGAAATTACTCTGCTTGGCCAGAATGTTAATTCATATAATGATAATGGAAATGATTTTGCTGACCTTCTTTCTGCATGTGCTGTGGTTGACAGGTCTATAAGAATAAGGTTTACAACATCACATCCCCAGGATTTATCTGACAAGCTTCTTTATGCAATTGCAGAACACCCGAACTTGTGCAATTATATACATCTGCCTGTTCAGTCTGGTTCAAACAGAATTCTTAAGCTTATGAACAGGTCTTATACTATTGAGCACTATATGGAACTTATTCAGCGGGCAAAGAATATAATTCCTGGTGTTAGTTTCTCTACAGACATAATTGCAGGATTTCCAGGCGAAACTTATGAAGACCACCTTATGACTCTTGAAATTATGGAAAAAGTACAGTATGATGGCGCATATATGTTTAAGTATTCGCCGCGTGAAGGTACAAAAGCCTATAAAATGCCCGATGATGTTTCTGATGAAGTGAAGACCAAACGTCTTCAGGAAATTATTGAACTTCAGCAAAAAATATCTTATCAGAGGAATTTACTCCTTCAGGACACAGAAGATATTATTCTTGTTGAAGGGCTTAGCCGTAAGTCTGATAAGTTTTTTGCCGGCAGAACCAGTACAAATAAAGTTGTTATTTTTCCGTTTAGCGAAGGAATTAAATCCGGTGACTATGTTAAAGCAAGGATAAACAGGGTTACCCATGCTACATTATTTGGCGATTTTGTTGAGCTTATAAATATTGATAAGGGCGGCTTTGCCCTTACTGCATAAATTATTCCCGGGATTTTATTCCCCTGAAATCAGCTGAGTTAAAAAAGCATAAATGCAGAATAGAATAAAAACTCTAATAGTTTTATTGTTATTATCAGCTACACAGGTGTTTTCGCAGGAAGCCGATATTATTCCGTATCTTAAAGAAGTTGAAAACGGAAACAGGCAGGCAGCCACTGAACACCTTGCGATGCTTGAAAAAAAATTCCCTAATGATCCCTCTGTTAAGTTTTTAAAAGCTGTACTTACTGAAGATGGAGAAAAAGCCGCAGACATTTATACCGAAATTGTTAAAAAAAATCCTCGCAGTAAATATGCAGATGCTTCTCTTTACAGGCTTTACACCTATTATTATGCTCTTGGTACCTATGATGAAGCTAAAAATTACCTGAACCGCCTTAAAAAAGATTATCCAAACTCACCATATATAAAATTGACAGCGTCTAAAATTCCGGAAAATGATGATGATTTTGAGGAGGTTGTTCCTGTTAAAAGTAAGGCTGTTTCCAAACCGGCAAAATCCTATGTCTATACAATTCAGGCCGGGGCTTTTTCTAACCCTGCAAATGCTGCCTCATTAAAAAATGATTTTGAAAAATCTGGTTTTACAAGTGAAATAAAAGAAAAAACTGTAGGAGGTACTACATTTCAGGTTGTTTATGTTGGCAAATTTCAAACTGAAGAAGAAGCTAAAAGCTTTCTGCAGCTTGTAAACAGTGAATTTAAACTTGATGGCAGAGTAGTAAACATTAACTAACCAAACAAGAGACAAAGTGAGAATAAAATTTATAGGAACAGGATCGGGAAAATCTTCTTTACAAAGATATCACTCGTCATTCTTAATATCTTCCGGCAGATTTAATATTCTTGTTGATGCAGGTGATGGTATATCAAGAGCTTTGCTTAAACAAAATATCTCTTATAATTCTATTGATGGTATTCTTCTTACTCATTTACATGCTGATCATTTTGCAGGACTTCCCGGACTTCTTGCACAGATGAAGATGTCAAAACGTGAACTGCCGCTTAGTATAATTATGCATCAAAGCCTAAGCAGTGCAATCAGGAATTTTATTTACCAGTCTTATATTTTTCCCGCAAAACTTAATTTTGAGATTCACTTTGCTGAATTTAATTATAATGAATATTTGCAGCTTCATGAAGATTTCGGTTTTATCGCCAGACAGAACCACCACCTTGATGACAACTTCAGTTATGCTGAAGAAAAAAATGTAAATGTTTCTTCAAGCAGTTTCCTTTTTAAATTGTCAGATAAGTACCTCTTTTATACATCAGATGTAGGCGATAAAGAAGACCTCTACCTTTTTAATGACTATAGTATCAATGTTGTTATCAGTGAAATAACACATGTCAGGTTTGAAGAAATTTTCAGGGCAATTAAAGACTTACAGCCTGACAGGCTTTTCTTCACCCACATCAGCGAAGAGAATGAACCGGATTTAATCAAGCTGTATAATAATCTTCCTGAAGATTTACGCAGTAAAATAATACCTGCAGTTGATGGTATGCTGTTTGAAATATAACTGCAATTTGTTTTTGCTTCCTGGAAGATGAAGCCTGTGGCTGCAGGAATATAGTTTGGAGTATAAACTGTGCGAAAATTTAATTAGCCGTTTAGTGCGGTATTGCAATGAACACATTATGGCTTCTGTAATATGATACAGCTCAGCTCTGCCCTTAAAGCTGCTTTGAAGGCAGTGTATTTCTCTCCTTTAATTAAACACTAAAATATAATATATTACATATGTTTTTTAAGATATAAATTACTGGTACAGTATAAGTCCAATACATAAATATGACCATAGAACAATTTAAAAAAGAGTTCGGAATAATAGGCAGGTCTAAAGAGATTAATGACCTTGTCGATATCGCTATGCAGGTTGCAAAATCCGATATTTCCGTATTAATTTATGGCGAAAGCGGAACAGGTAAGGAGGTATTTGCAAACGCAATTCATGGCTTTAGCAACAGGGCAGACAAGGCTCTTGTAAGTGTTAACTGCGGCGCTATTCCTGAAGGAATTCTGGAAAGTGAGTTATTTGGGCACAAGAAAGGCTCATTTACCGGGGCGCTTGATAATCGTAAGGGCTATTTTGAGATAGCTGATAACGGTACTCTTTTTCTTGATGAAATAGCTGAAATGCCGCTGACTACACAGGTTAAACTTCTGCGTGCTATTGAATCAAAAGAGTTTATGAGGCTGGGTGCTGAAACTGTTACCAAAGTTAATGTCAGGATTTTGGCCGCTACAAACAAGGATTTACAGCAGGAAGTTGATTCCGGAAATTTCAGGGAGGACCTTTACTTCAGGCTAAAAGCCGTTTCATTGAATATTCCTCCTTTAAGAAAACGCAAAGGAGATATTATTGAACTGGTGAACTTTTTTTCAAAAAACTATAGTAACACTAATGATATATCAGTACCTGTAATTACTGACGGAGCTTACGAGGTTTTTACCAGCTATAACTGGCCGGGTAACATAAGGGAGCTTAAAAACACTGTTGAAACTGCAATTGCACTTAGCCGAAATGGTATAATTGACGAAGTTAACCTGCTTTCTTTATTAAAAAGAGAACCTGTAGAGAATAATCTTCGCAATCTGCCTGTTACATTGAAGAAAAGTCCAGAAGATCTTGACCGCGAGTTATTATATCGTGCCCTGTTCGAAATTAAAAAAGATCTTGTTGAACTAAAGGATCTGATTAGTAACCGGAACAGTGAAATAGTGGAAACAACGTCTCAAAATAATGGGGCTCATAACGATAATATAGTGCCTCTTAATCAGCTTGAAAAAGAGGCTATTATGAATGCTCTGAAAAAGACATTATGGAACAAAAGGAATGCTGCTAAACTGCTTAATATAAGCGAGCGTACTTTGTACAGAAAAATAAAAGAATATGACCTTTAATAATTATTATATGTATTTAAAAAAGTTAGAAAACACGCCAATTTTGAGCTTTTATCGTCTTACTTTGAGACACCAAGGCAAGGTGTTCATATTCTTCTTGTTTATCAGTTTGACGCTGATTAATTTTGGAGGGTGTTGTTCGTATTCTTTTACCGGAGCTTCAATTCCGGAACACCTGCACACAATTGCGATACCGTTTTCTGATGACAGAAGCGGTTCGGGTGAACCTAATCTTAAAGAATTATTCACTCAGCAATTGACGCAGAAGTTCATTGATGATAATTCTTTGGGTGTTACTGAAAGAACCAAAGCTGATGCAGTTCTTGAAACTACTATTACTTCTCTTGTTTCTGCACCGGCTATTGTAACTTCAGGTGAAAACATTCAGACGTGGAGAGTAACTTTAACTGTACAGGTTGTGTACAGGGATCTTGTAAAACGGAAGACTATTTATGAGAAGAGTTTTTCGAATTATGGAGATTATGAATCTTCTTCTTCTTTGACAGAAAGACAATCAGCAATTGAGACTGCTATCGACAGAATTACTGATGACATTTTACTCGAAACTGTTTCCGGGTGGTAAAATACCTGGCAGATAAGGGCGCTATTTTTTGTAATAATTTACAGGTTTCATAAAAATGGATGATATAGTACTTGTATCATATTTTGTTTCTCTTTCTATCCTTTTCGTGTTTGGCTTACACGGATTTGTTATGATTTATTATTATAACAAGTATCGGGGAGTAAAACCTAAACAGAAAGAGCTAAACAATGAACAGCTTCCTATGGTTACTGTTCAGCTTCCTCTTTACAACGAACTTTATGTTATTGAAAGATTAATTAACTCTGTTTGCGAAATTGATTATCCTAAAGATAAACTTGAAATTCAGGTTCTTGACGACTCTACTGACGAAACTATTGAGGTTGTAGCAAAAAGCGTTGCTGCAAAAAAACTTGAAGGCTTTGATATTCAGCATATAAGGAGAAGCAGCAGGAAAGGTTTTAAAGCCGGCGCTTTGAAAGAAGGCCTTAAAAAAGCCAAAGGCGAATTTGTTGCTATTTTTGATGCTGACTTTATACCTCAGAAAGAATTCCTGAAAAAGACAATCTCATTTTTCTCAGATAATAAAGTCGGTATGGTTCAAACCCGCTGGGAACATCTGAACGGTGATTATTCTTTGCTTACCAAGGCTCAGGCTCTTGCTCTTGACGGCCACTTTGTTATTGAACAGACTGTAAGAAATAAAGCAGGTTTCTTTATTAACTTTAATGGTACAGGCGGTGTGTGGAGAAAAAGCTGTATTGAAGATGCAGGCAACTGGCATGATGATACTCTTACAGAAGACCTTGACCTTAGTTACCGTGCACAGCTAAACGGCTGGAGATTTGTATTTCTTAAAGATTTTACATCTCCTGCAGAACTGCCTTCTGAAATAAATGCTCTTAAGGCTCAGCAGTTCAGATGGACAAAGGGCGCTGTTGAAACAGCTAAAAAAATTCTTCCTCTTGTATGGAAATCTAAAGTTCCTTTGAGGATAAAACTGCAGTCAACATTTCATTTAACTAATAACCTTGTGTTCCCGTTCATCTTACTTTCTGCTATATTGAACGTTCCTTTAACATTTGTTAAAAACAGCGGCAGCCACGAGGTTTATTTTGGTGTTATGTCAATTTTTGTTCTTGCATTTATAAGTTCATTTATGCTTTACCTGTATGCACAAAAAGACATAAGAACTGACTGGAGAAAGAAAATTGTCCTGTTCCCGTTATTTATGGCAGGCAGTATGGGCCTTGCTGTTAATAACTCACGTGCAGTTATTGAAGGCTTGTTAAGCCGTAAAAGTGAGTTTGTAAGAACACCTAAATATAAACTGGTTGAAAACAAAGATTCATGGGTTGGTAAAAAGTATGCTCCTAAAAAAATTGACTTCTCTGTTTACGTTGAAGTTATTATGGCTGTATACTGTCTTATAGGTATTGCTTCATCTATTTATTTCCTTGAAATTGCAGCTTTACCATTCCAGCTTATGTTCTTTATTGGCTTTGCCAGTGTTTCAATATTATCAATCAGACATGCTCTTAGTAAAGCATAACAGGTTTTAATTGGCTAAAACTTCATCTGAAATATTCAACGATAAAGTTAACCTTATTTACGAGTATGATAAAAAATCTCCGCTGTTTGTCAGAATGGCAAACAGCGAGATTGAAAACAACAATGTTGATCGTTCCATTGACATTCTAAATAATGGCCTGAAGTTATATCCCGGCTACGCAGCAGGCTGGCTTATTCTTGGTAAAGCATTAACACTTGCCGGCAATTATGATGAAGCTGCTAATGCAGTTAAAAGCGGCTGTAATATCCTTCATTCTCAGAAAACCCTCGATTTTTACCTTAAAGAAATAGAAATAATTAAAAAACAAAGATCTTTGTTTCATACAACAAGGCGCTCTGCTTTTTCTATTGATGAGGAGCTTTCTGCAATAAAAAGCCCTGATTTATTTGAAAATCTGCCTGCTGAAAAAGTTGAAGAAGTTGAAAAAGAACCAGAAGCAAAAACGGATATACCTGCATTGCCGGTTGAAGACCGCCTGGAAGAGCTTGCAGATGAAATATCCTCAGCCAAAATTCCTGCCGCTTCTAATGACAATGAAATAATAAATACTCCCACTGTCCGTGAATCTTTTACTAATGAAGGTAAGATTATTTCTGAAACACTTGCCAAAATTTACGTGGCGCAGGGGGAATATGCAGAGGCTATTAAAGTTTATGAAAAGCTAAAAGCTAAAAATCCCCATCGTGCTGGTTATTTTGCAGCCAAAATAGATGAGATTAAAAATCAGCCGGATTTTCCTGCCTGATGTTTTATTGTTTGCCATTAATGGCGTCATATAAATGATTACCTCAGAATTACAAAAGCTTCCAGGAAAATTCTATACACGCAGCTTAATTACTGTTGCCAAAGAGCTTTTAGGAAAAATTCTTGTTAAAAACACTGATGGAATTCTTTACTCAGGTATTATTACTGAAGTTGAAGCTTATGATGGACTTACCGATGAGGCTTCTCATAGTTTCAGGGGAGTAACCCCGCGCAATAAGATTATGTTTGGTGTTGGCGGCTATTTTTACGTTTATTTTACTTATGGTACCCATTTCTGCTGTAACGTTGTTACGGGTACTGAGGGTACCGGTACTGCTGTACTAATTAGGGCTGTTCAGCCTTTAGATGGAATTGAGCATATGATTAGTAACAGGTATGGCAGGGAATTGAAAAATGAAAAAGAAAAGTATAACTTAACTAATGGCCCCGGTAAAGTGTGTAAAGCTTTTTCTATAGGTCGTGAACATTATGGGGAAGATTTAACAGGTAATAAAATTTATATCCTGAAAAGGCCGCGGGTCAGAGAAGATAAAATAGTCTCTACCAGGAGAATTGGTATTACCAGGTCAGTTGATCTCCTTTGGAGATTTTATATTAAAGATAATCCTTATATATCCGGAAAATGAATACTCCTAAAAATTTATTAATTATCAGAACAGACAGGATAGGTGATGTGGTTTTAACACTTCCCCTTGCCCAAATTGTAAAAAAATATTACCCTGAATGTAAAGTTTCTCTGCTTTTAACAGAATATACAAAAACTCTTGCGGCTGAAAATCCATATATAGATGAAATCCTGATACTCAGGACGGAAAATAAAAAAGTATCGCTGGTTAAAAATTTATCCGTTCTTGAACGTCATCATTTTGATTCTTGTATAGTTGTATCTCCATCATTTATTATGGCATTAATAGTATTTTTAAGTGAAATCAAACTTCGCATTGGCACAGGCTACCGCTGGTACTCCTTTCTGTTTAATAGTAAAATTTTTGCACACCGCAAATTTGCTGAAAAGCATGAGCTTGAGTTTAATATTGACATGTTAAAGCCCCTTGGTATTGATTATACTCCAAAAAAAGAGGAACTGGATTATAGTATTAAAGCTGATAATGTAAGCCATATAGAAACTGAATCATTATTTGCTGAAGAAAAAATCAATCCTCGTAAACCAATTATTATAATTCATCCCGGAAGCGGCGGCAGTTCAGTAGACTATCCTGCATCAAAATTTAAAGAACTTATTGAGCTGATTATGCAAATACCTGGGACCCAGGTAATTCTTACCGGAAGCGAACAGGAAATAAATTTGTGCAGCCTGATGGAAATTCCCGGAAAGACAAAAAATTTTGCCGGAAAACTTTCATTAGCCCGTCTAATTGCTTTAATTGAAAAATCTCATATTTTTATTGCCAATTCTACAGGGCCTTTGCACCTGGCTGCTGCTCTTGGTAAATATGTTATTGGTTTTTATCCCAATCAGCTAGCCTGTTCTTCAAAACGATGGGGCCCTTATTCAGATAAAGGTTTTGTCTTTACTCCGGATAATGAATGTGAAGACTGTAAAAGGGAACAGTGTGCTTCTGAGAATTGTATGAATAGTATAAAAGCGGCAGATGTATTTGGTACAGTACAAAAAATATGTCAAATTCTTGAAAATAATGGAGAAATTAATGAAAAATAAATTCCCGCTTGTTTTGTCTGCTTTGCTGTTATTTATAACAGTACCTGGTTTTGCCCAGAATGACAATTTCAGGAAAGTGGAAAACAATGCATTTAAAGTTGGCGAAAAACTCACTTTTGATGTTAAGTATGGGTTTGTTACTGCAGGTATTGCTACGTTTGAAATTCCGCGTATTAAAAAAATGTCGGGCAGAGATACCTACCAGGTAACATTTGAAGTTAATACAGTTCCAAGCTTTGACTGGATGTACAAAGTACGCGACCGTTATGAAACATATCTTGATGTTGAAGGCCTTTTTCCATGGCGGTTTGAACAGCATATACGTGAAGGAGGCTACTCACGTGACTTTTCAGCTTTTTTTGACCAGAGAAAGGGGAAAGCTAAAACAAGTGAAGGGCAATACAATATTCCGCAATACGTAAACGATATTGTTTCAGCTTTTTATTATGCAAGGACATTTGATTATTCAAAAATGAAAGTGAATGATCGTGTACACCTTAAGAATTTTTATAAAGATAAGGTGTATGACCTTGATGTAAAATACCATGGAAAAGAAACAATTGAAGTTACTGCCGGTAAGTTTAACTGTATTATTGTTGAGCCGCTTGTGCAGGAAGGGGGACTTTTTAAAAGTGAAGGTAACATTCTAATCTGGCTGACAAATGATAATTTAAAAATTCCGGTTAAAGTAAAAACAAAAGTTGTGGTTGGTTCAATTGATGCAGAATTAACCAAATATGAGGGGCTCGTCTCAAAACCTTCTTCAAAGAAATAGATGGAATGATAGTAATTTAGTATATTTGAAATGTAGAAAAGTATACGTAACTCTATATAAATGAATGAATTAGATAATCATAACCATTCTGAGCAGGAGGAAGAAAACACCCCGGTATCAGAGAACTCTGAAAATGAGGAACCACAAAGAATTTCTCCCCGTTACCGAAATTTTCATTTTCTGGTTTCCCCTGTTTCTGCTGCATTTATAGGACTGTTTGGCGGTTTTATCCTATACCAGTTTATAGGGAGTTTTTTAACTATTTTAGTCCTTGGATTTGATTTTGACAAGGCTCCTGCCAACAGTCAGCGGCTAATGACTGCAGCCGGGCAGATTCTTTTTATCCTTCTTCCTGCTCTTATCTTCTCCCGTGTATTTTACCGTGATGTGGGTTATATAATTCGTGCAAAAATGCCGCGAATTGGAGAAGTTGTTATATTTTTGTTTGGGATTATTGTCCTTACGCCGCTTCTTCAGTCTTTTCAATTCCTGCAAAATTATGCCATTGACGAAATGGCTAAAAACTTTTCCATGGTAAAAGACCTTAAAGCTACATTTGACTGGATGAACAATATGCTGGATGAAACCTACGGCACATTGCTTTCCGTACATAATGTTTTTGAAGGAATACTGGTTGTAATTGTTGTTTCACTTATTCCTGCACTAAGTGAAGAAGTAATGTTCCGCGGCTTTATCCAGAAAAGTTTTGAACTAAAAATAAGGCCTTTCTGGGCAGCCTTAATTACGGCAGTCTTTTTCGGGCTTTACCATTTTAATCCTTATGGATTAATACCTTTAATTTGCCTGGGGCTTTATTTTGGTTTTGCTGCTTATATGAGCGATTCAATTGTGGTACCAATGTCCCTGCACTTTTTTAATAATTTTACTGCTGTTATTTTTTATTTTATTTTTGGAAATGAAGACTTTGTAAAAAACAATACTAAGCCCAATGTGGATATATGGTATTCTGTCATATCATTTTTGGTCTTATTAGTTATATTTGTTAGTATTATTTTTGTAATTAAAAAATACTATTCACATTCAGTTAAAGAACGGGAGGATGTATGATTTGCCCAAATTGCGGTAGTGAATATAAAGAAGGTATTACTGTTTGTGCTGATTGCGGTATCGAACTAGTCGAACAAATAAGCCTTCCGGTTGAATATGACGAAGATGACTGGACTGTGGTTTTTACTTCTGCCCAGGAATACGAAATTGAAATGCTTAAAGATAATCTTGATGGTGCTGGTATCAATTCAATGATACTTGACCAGAAAGACAGAAATTTTCCGGCTCCCGGTGATTTTTCGGTAATAAAACTTCTGGTTAAAAACGAAGATGCTCCGGCAGCTATGGAATTCATTGAAAAATATAATTCTGAACAAAATCCCGGGGATGAAGAAGCCTAATGGCATTTACCAATAATGCTCAACGTGTAATTGTATCGGTTATTACAATTCCTTTAATTTTAGCTGCCTGTTATTTTGGAGGGCTTTTTTTCCTCCTGTTTGTTCTTGCTATAAGCCTTTTTTCTTACTACGAGTTTTTTATGCTTGTTAAGAAAAAGAATATGCATGCTCAGCTTATTACAGGCATGACTGGTGTTACTGTATTTATAATTAATCAGTACAGGCATTTCATTGATGTTTTTTCTTTTCTGGTACTGATTGTCTTCCTGGTGACTCTGATTGAACTGTTTCGTAACAGGGGATCAGCAATTTATAATATTGGAGCAACACTTCTTGGAATTTTTTATGTGGGGCTCCTTTTAAGTGCCATGGTAGGCCTGAGAGAGTTTTATTCGGGATTGGATACTCTTTATAACCGGGGTGGTTTTATAATTATTTCGGTCTTTGCTTCTATCTGGATTTGTGATTCAGCGGCTTATTATATCGGAACTCCGTTTGGCAGGCATAAACTGTTCCCGCGTGTTAGCCCTAAGAAGAGCTGGGAAGGAGCATTTTCAGGATTTGTTTTTGCAGTTCTGGCTTTTGTGGCTGCTAAATATATTGTGCTGGATTTTCTGTCTTTATATTCTGCAATTGCAATTGGTGTTATTGTTGGGATTGTTGGACAGCTTGGTGACCTGATTGAATCGCTTCTTAAAAGAGATGCCGGTGTAAAAGATTCTTCACATATTATTCCGGGACATGGAGGTATTCTTGATAGATTTGATTCCATTATATACTCGGCGCCGTTAATTTTATTATATTTAAAACATGTGAACCTTTAGTGTTTGTCAATTCAGAAAAGATTTTGAATTTTTAATATAGCATCGTGCAGCCGGGTTCTGTTATATCTATCATTATACTATAACATAGTACTAATTAACAGAATTATAATGTAAGAAATCTGAATTAATTACTTATTATCAATGTGTTGTATTGTGCTGTTTTATTGGCATGTTTGTTTTTAATACTCTATATTCTTTAGAGTAAAATAGGCTGCAATTCCTGCCTTATCACCACTTTAGTTATTTTTAAATGATATTGTTGTTTTATATTGGTTTTAGATGATGAAAAAAGAAAAAATTAGTGTAATTACGCTTGGATGTTCAAAAAATACAGTTGATTCTGAAAGACTTATGAATCAACTTAAAGTTAATAATTTTAAACTTGTTGATGATCCAGATTCTGCTGAAACGGTAATTATCAATACATGTGGTTTTATTGAGGCGGCAAAACAGGAATCAATAAATACTATTCTGAATGCTACTGCATTAAAACAGGATGGAAAGCTTAAGAAAGTAATTGTTGCAGGCTGTCTTTCTGAGAGGTATAAAGATGATCTGATGAAAGAAATTCCTGAAGTTGATGTTTATTTTGGCACTGAAAACTATGAAGGAATTCTGAAAGAACTGGGTGGTGAACTTAAATATGAGCTGCTTGGAGAAAGAGTAATTACAACTCCTTCCCATACTGCATATCTTAAAATATCTGAAGGTTGTGACCACCCTTGTTCATTTTGCGCTATACCACTTATACGCGGTAAACATAAATCAAAACCAATTGAAGATCTTGTAAAAGAGGCTGAATTTCTTGCTGCAAATAATGCTAAAGAAATTGTTATTATTGCTCAGGATACAACTGACTATGGAATTGATATCTATGGTGAAAGAAAACTGGCATTACTGCTGGAAAAATTAAGCCTGATAAACGGAATTGAATGGATAAGGCTTATGTATGCCTATCCTACTAAATTTCCGGATGACGTTATTGAAATAATTAAAAACAATCCTAAGATATGCAAATATGTTGATATACCTTTACAGCATATTTCTGATGATGTACTCAGGTCAATGAGGCGTGGAGTTACATCTAAACGTACAAAGGAACTTTTATTCAGATTAAGAGATAAAATCCCTGGTATTGTCCTTCGTACCACATTTATTGTCGGGTATCCTAATGAAACAGAGAAGGACTTTGAAGAATTATGTGAGTTTATAAAGGAAGTCCGTTTTGAGAGGGTTGGTGTTTTTACATTTTCAGTTGAGGAAAATACTTCCAGCTACATTCTTGGTAACCCGGTACCTGAAGAAGAAAAACTTCGCAGGAAAGATGTACTTATGGAAATTCAGAAAGAAATATCGACTGATATTAATAAAAACTTTGTTGGCAAACAGCTTATAGTATTGGTTGAAAATATTGAAGGTGATTACTATGTCAGCAGGTCTTTCAGGGATGCTCCGGAAGTTGATGGTGAAGTTCTGATACCGGTTAAAGGTAATAAACTTAAAATAGGAAATTTTTATTCGGTAGAGGTATATGACAGCAATGAGTATGACCTCTATGCGGTTCCTGTAAAAAAGGAACGCTAAAAGCGGAGGCATTGAATGAAACTGTTTGGTTTGGTTTTAATGTTCTTGTTTTTTGCCGTATCAGCTAATGCACAGACTGAAAATTCTCTTCGTCCGGTTCCTTCTCAGCCAAGAGCTAATTTTTTCCTGGATGTGCTGAATTTCAAGTCAGATAGTGTTGGCTTTTCGCGCGTTGATGTTTTTATGCAGGTACCTTATACTGAAATTCAGTTTATTAAAACAGGTGCCGGCTTTGCTGCCGGTTACACAATTACTATATCAGTATATAACGAAGAAAAAGAAAAGCTCTTGACTGAGAAGTTATGGTCAGAGAAAATTACTGCTGATAATTTTGAACAAACAATTTCAAAGAACAGTTATAACTTGAGTATGAGGAGCTTCTACCTTAACCCGGGTAAGTACTTTATCCGTTGTTTGGTTGAAGATAAAGAATCCGGTAAAAACTTTAAGCAGGAAAATGTATATGAGGTTACAGATTTTTCTAAAAAACCTGCTGTCAGTGATATAATGCTTATTTCAAAACTTACTCCTGATTCAACATCTCCCGGTAGTTCAAAATCGAACAAAATATTACCTAATATTTCAAAAAATATTTCCATGAAGAGAGACGGGTTGTCGTTCTTTTTTGAAGTCTATTCTGATTCTGGCGGAAATATTCCTATAAACTACCAGATTATTGAGGGACAGGAAAAAGTTGTTTTTACAAAAGATACTCTTCAACATGTTGGTGCAGGCAAAACGCAGGTATTCTACACAATAAAAGATGTTGATCTTGGCCTTGGCATGTACAGGTTAAAAGTTAATATTGGCAAAGCTGATAGTATAATTTCTTCGTCAGCTAAAGAATTTATGTCAAGATGGGTTGGAGTTCCTACTGTAATTAAGGACCTTGATAAAGCTATTGAAGAACTTGTTTATATTGCTTCAGGTGGTGAAATTGATAAAATTCAGGAAGCTCCTGACCAGACTGAAAAGATTAAACGATTTATGGATTTCTGGAAAACAAAAGATCCTACTCCGGGTTCTGAACGTAATGAAGTATTTGAAGAGTATTACCGCCGCGTTAATTATGCTAATGAAGCTTTCTCACACTATGTTGAAGGCTGGAAAACTGACCGGGGTATGGTATTTATTATTTTAGGGCCTCCAAATAATGTTGACCGGCATCCTATGGACTATGATGCAAAACCTTATGAGGTTTGGCAGTATTATGAATTAAATAAAGATTTTATTTTTCTTGATGAAACTGGTTTTGGAGATTACAGGCTTATTACGCCGCTTTATGGTGACTACTACAGGTTTAGGTAATTTTTTATAACTTTAAATTTTATATTATGGTACTAACAGTAACTTTAAATCCTCTTCTTGAAAGAAGATATACAACAAAAGAATTTGTTCAGGGTAAAAATCATCGTAATTGTTCACTGGAACTTAAAGCCGGGGGCAAAGGCATAAATGTCAGCCGGCAATTGGGCTCCTTTGGAATCGATAATCTTGCCTGCACTTTTTTAGGCGGAACCAATGGTAAAATTTTCAATGAGATTATTCATAAAGAAAATATTAAGCTTGTATCTGTAAGGTCAAAAGCAGATACCAGGGAAGCTTCAGTTATTATTGATGAATCCACCGGGAAAGTATCTACCTTTTTTGAGGGTTCTCCTGATATTTCTGAATGTGAAGCTTCTGAGTTTATTTCCAAGCTTGAAAAGATGATACTTAACTGCGATATGGTAATATTGTCTGGTAGTTCGCCTTCTCCGGCTGCTGATAAAATATTCCCGGCAATAATTGAACTTGCAAATAATATGGATAAAATAAGTGTTTGTGATACATACGGCAGTCATCTTAAAAGTTGTATTGAAGCCGGCCCTACAATTCTTCATAATAACTTTACAGAATTGGGGAATTCTGTTTCTTTAAATACTGAAACTGAAAAAGATATACTGGACTGCCTTGATTATTTGTACTCAAAAAATATTAAACAGGCTTACCTGACCGACGGGGCTAATTCAGCTTATTGTTCTAATTTTAATTTTCACTATAAATTTGATTCTCCCTCAATGAAAGAGATGGACCCGACAGGAAGCGGAGATGCTTTTGTTGCTGGTATTATTTATGGCTGGCAGCATGATATGACATTTGAGCAGACTCTTTCTTTTGCAGCTTCATGCGGGGCTTTAAATGCTGCATCTCTGGATGTATGCCGGGTAAAATTAAATGATATTGAAAGTTTGCAAAAAGATGCTGTAATTTCACCTATTGGTAAAAAAATGAAATTACTTGATGTTACTCCGCGTTAAGCTGCTTCCTGTTTTTATTATTTTGCTGAACTTTATTGCTTTCCCGCAGGTAATAAAGCAGGTTAATTTTTCAGGCAACAGTATTATTTCTTCAAATGACCTTATTAGCCTGTCCGGCGTTATGGGGGCTAAATATCAGCAGGGTATAATTGATTCAGTTAAGTCAAGAATTGCAGGCTTTTATAATCAGTCAGGTTATTTTTATATAAGTATTAATTCAGGTAGTTCTCCGCTAATAATTGATACTTCTTCAGCAGCGCTTGATTTTGAAATAAAAGAGGGCCCGCCTTCATATATAAAATCATTTAAAGTAGAAGATGCTGACACTGTTTTATCTTCTGCTTTATTATCTTCATTTCAATATCTGGTTGGGAGTATTTATAATAAATCCGTAATTGAAGAAAATATTTCCTCTGTGCTTTCATGGCTGGAGAATAACGGCTATCCTTTCGGAAAGGTTATAATAAATTCTGTTGAAATTTATACTGATTCATCCGGCAGTGAACATTATGCAGATGTTTATCTTTCTGTTAAGAAAGAAATTGCCGGGCTAATTGATCATGTGGAAATTGAGGGCAATACATCAACCAAAGATTATGTTATCACCCGTGAGCTCAGACTTGAACCCGGTGAGATATATTCTCAGGAAAAAATTGATGCACTTCCGGAAAGGCTGAATAAATTAAAATTTTTTGATCCTGTTCCGGTTCCTGATTTTTATATTAATTCCAGGAATGAGGGTGTGCTGGTAATTAAAGTTAAAGAAAAACAGACCAACAATTTTGATGGTGTTATTGGCTATGTTCCCTCCACGACTGATGGAGAGAAAGGGTATTTAACAGGCCTTGTTAATGTTAGCCTGCGGAATATTTTTGGTACAGGCAGGGCGGCTGCAATTAGGTGGCAGCAGCTTAATAAAAATTCGCAGGAACTTGAACTAAAATATCTTGAACCATGGTTGTTTGGATATCCTTTTAATTTTAATGCGCGGCTCTTCCAGAGGAAACAGGATACAACTTATGTCCAGCGAAATCTTGAAGGTTCTCTCGAATTTCTGGCAACTCATAATATTTCTGCTGCTTTTACACTGGCAACTGAATCAGTAATTCCTACTCTTAATGATGAAAATGTATTCACAGTATATAATTCATCTTCACTTACAACAGGTGTAAACCTAACTATAGATACCCGGGATGATCCTTATGCTCCGTTAAGTGGTATTTATTTCATCAACTCTTATTCCTTTAGCAGGAAAAAAATAAACGGTCCTGCTGAGTTTATTTATGAAGGACTGCAAACAAGTATTAACCTGCAACGAATAGCTATGGACATTTCCGGTTTTTATGAGCTTTTCAGCAGGCAGGTTTTAGCGCTAGGAGTACATGGCAGAGAACTGCGCGGCAGTATGCTGGAGGTTAGTGACCTTTACAGGCTTGGCGGTACAAATACACTGCGCGGTTATAAAGAAGAACAATTTTATGCTTCCCGTATTTTTTGGTCAAATCTGGAATACAGGCTGCTTCTTACGCGAAGGTCTTATACTTTCGCTTTTTTTGATACTGGTTATTATTTTCGTAATGCTGAACCTGACCGAAGTATAGAAAAACTGGAAGGTTTTAAAACCGGTTATGGAATTGGACTTAATATTGAAACCGGCCTCGGAATTCTTGGTGTTAGTTTTGCTATTCCAGGCGGCAGTTCGTTTTCTGATGGATTAATACATTTTGGAATTGTAAATGAATTTTAAATTATACTTAAAACTTATTCGTCCTGTTAACCTGTTAATTACTTTTATAACCGGGGTAGTAGCAGTTATACTTGCTGATAAAAGCTTAACATTAAATCTCAATATTTATCTTTTAACCGGATTATCTGCTGCATTAACAGCCGCAGCCGGGAATGTGATAAATGATATTTATGATATAGAAATTGATAAGATTAACCGTCCTGGCCGCCCATTAGCATCCGGGGCTGTCCCTGTACCTGTAGCAAATGCTTTTTATATCTTCCTTGTTTTTTCTTCCCTTATTACTGCATTTTATATAAATCTTTCTGCAGTTTTTATGGTGGCTGTAGTAAGTATGGCTCTTACTCTCTATGCTTCAAGGCTTAAAAGGCTGCCGCTTATTGGTAATATTGTTATTGCCTTTATAACAGGACTTGTTTTTGTGTATGGCGGCATAGCTGCTAATAATACAAGTAATGCTTATATACCTGCAGCTTTTGCGTTTCTAATAAACTTAATACGTGAAATATTAAAAGATATTGAAGATATTAAAGGCGATCAGAGTTGTGGCCTTCGTACGCTTCCTGTTGTTGTTGGTATTAGAGGTACAGCAAAAATTATGACTTACCTTACTTTTATTCTCGTTTTATTTACCTTTTTCCCGTTTATCTTTCAGTTTTATGGCATTGGATACGTTGTGATCATAATGATTACAGTTAACCCTTTGCTTGTATATTTCTTTAAATCATTATGGCAGGACCAATCGCAGAAGAATTTGAAAAAGTTAAGTTTGCTTCTAAAACTTAATATGCTATTTGGACTTGCCGCAATTTATTTTGGCAAATGAAAACTTTTGATAATTCTTTTCTGACTGATACAGTAAAACTTATTGCCGGTACAGATGAAGCGGGCAGGGGGCCTTTGGCAGGGCCTGTTGTAGCTGCTGCCGTTGTATTTGCTCCTGATGTATATATTGAAGGTGTAAATGACTCTAAAAAGCTTTCTGAACATAAACGCGAAAAACTATTCCCCTTAATAATTGAAAAATCTTTGTCATATTCTGTATGTGCTGTTTCCCAGGGCAGGATTGATGAAATGAATATTCTAAAGGCATCATTATTTGCCTTACGAACATCTGTAAGCAGGTTAAAAATTCAACCGGATATTGTGCTGGTTGATGGGAATAAAACTTTCAGCTATCCCGTACCTGCCATTCCGGTTATTAAAGGGGACGCAAAATCTTTTGCTATTGCTGCTGCATCAATCCTTGCTAAAGTAACCCGTGACAGGATAATGAACCGACTGAATAATTATTTCCCTGCATATCTTTGGTCAAAAAATAAAGGCTATCCAACAAAAGAACATATCGAACTAATCAGAAAATTCGGTCCCTGCTGTCTTCACAGGAAATCATTCCTGAGAAAAATACTGGTTGAAGATTCTTCATTTAATATAGTCTTACCTGTAAAATAAGTTTCTGTGAACATGATGGACATCAGGTAAGATACTGGTATCCTTTCATCTTGTTTTTTTTATCAAAAACCTCACTTTATGAGATAGGATAACCTGTATATTCAATTTCATATTATTTATTTTAGTTATGTAGAAAAAGAAACCGGGGAGAAATGTATGCAGGGAGAAGAAAATAAAAGGCAGAAGGGTAAAGAAGGTGAAGATATAGCTGTTGAAATGCTGACTCAAAAAGGTTATTCAATTATTGAAAGAAACTACTTTTATGGCAAAACAGGCGAAATAGACATAATTGCACTTGATAATGAAACCGGGTATACTGTTTTCATTGAAGTTAAAATGAGGAAAAACCTTGAATTTGGTGAACCTGAATATGCAATAACTACCAGGAAAAAATCGCAAATAAGGCGGCTGGCTGAAGCATATCTTTTTGAGCATAATATTACAGAAATAGACTGCCGTTTTGATGTGGTAACAATACTTAAACAGCCTGAACAGGAAATGAAAATAGAACACTATATAAATGCGTTTTATTAAATACCGGCGAGTGTTTTATTTAATCTGCTTTTGCTAAGCCTTCATGAAATTGTTTTAAGGTACCTGTAAAGCGAATCCTTAACTATTATTCTGTGAAATGGCTTTATTATAAAAAAATACATCCTGCCTAAAGTATTATTAAACTTAACAATGGTAGTGACTGACACAGAGCAGTTTTTCCCGTTTTTTACCAGCAATGTTGAAACTCTAAAATCCAGGTGTTTATCATCAATACCCATTATTATTTCATTCTCATTTCGGTTAATAACAGGGAAGAATGAGATTGTTGAACCAACCGGGTAAAAATCCATATCGTTTGAAATAACTTTTGCTGTTGTTTTTAAACCAAAAACGGCAACAATTTTATCCCTTATTGTTAATAACTTAGCACTCCAGCCTGGAGTATTAAATATTTTATTTGTAATACTGTCAACGGAATCCTGAGTGTTGGGTTTAATTTCATAGCTGTCAACATAATCTGCTTTAGTAAAACAACTAACTGCAAGTGAAGTTGCCGGAATATTATAATATGTTTTTATCTTTTTCATAATAGTAAAATAATGATCCCCTAAAATAACTATTATTACATTTTTCTTTACGAAAAAAGGATAAATGGCAAAACAAAGCAGTTTATTAATATCATATAAATTTCTTTAACTTCAGCTTTGAAAGAGTAATAACCTTTATAGGATTTCTGTAATTTAATTCATTTATGCGTATTTTTAACACATTAAATTGTTGGGATTACTCCCGGCTAAGGTTTCTTTACGATAGGTTTTTTCTTATTTTTCATGTTTATTGAACTAATGGTTTATTTTTTTACTAACCGCAAACAAGATATCTGTGGATACAACTGAAAAAGATGACATTTTAGAATCTGCACAGCCTTCAAGATTAACACAATTTTTTGAAGTTATAAGCGGACTGAGCTTATTTTCGTTCAGGTTTTTTAAAGAAGTGTTTAAACCCCCGTATGAATTTGGCGAGATTCGTAATCATATGGTGGAATTAGGCATGAAAACACTGCCTATTGTTAGTGTTACCGGGTTTATAATTGGGCTTGTTCTGGCTATGCAGAGCCAGCCGGTTATGATTCGTTTTGGTGCTGAAGCATTTTTACCCGGTATGGTTGCTCTTTCTGTCTTAAGAGAGCTTGGGCCTGTTTTAACAGCCCTAATTTTTGCCGGGCGTGTAAGTTCCGGTATTGGAGCTGAACTTGGCTCTATGAGGGTTACTGAACAAATAGATGCAATGGAAGTATCAGCAATAAATCCTTACAGGTTTCTTGTTGTTACCAGGATTGTTGCATGCACTCTTATTTTACCTATTCTTACTTTATATGTCGATTTTCTTGCACTTCTCGGCGGGTTTATAGCAATTTTCCTTTCTTCGGGAATTAATGTTGAATCATACATTAGTGCTGTTATTAAATCAGTTGAGTTTCCTGATTTTGTACCAAGCACATTAAAAACTCTTTTCTTTGGGTTTATTGTTGGTGCAGTTGGCTCATATAAAGGTTTTAATACAGAAAATGGTACAGTTGGTGTAGGTAAAGCTTCAACAAGTTCTGTGGTTTTATCTTCTTTGATTATTTTATTGGTTGATATGGTTTTAGTAAAGGTACATGTGTGGCTATGGGCTCAATGATGGTTGAAATAAAAAATGTATCAAAAGCATTTGGGAATCATGTGGTTCTTGATAATGTTTCCATAAATGTTGAAGAAGGGGACAATTTTGTTGTCTTCGGACGAAGCGGAACAGGTAAAAGTGTTCTGCTTAAGTGCATTGTCCGCCTGCTTGAACCGGATGCCGGTGAAATTTTTGTTGATGGGGTGAATGTACTTAATCTTTCTGAGAAAAAACTTATTGAAGCCAGGAAGCAGATTGGATTCCTGTTTCAAAGCGGGGCATTATATGATTCAATGTCTGTTAAAGAAAACCTGGAATTTCCTTTAATCAGGAATTTTAATTTTTCTCAGGATGAGATAAATGAAAAAGTTGCTGAAGCTTTAAGAAATGTTGGCCTTGAAAAAGCAATAAACAAAATGCCCTCGGAATTGTCGGGCGGTATGAAAAAACGTATTGCTCTTGCAAGAACAATTATTTCCAGGCCTAAGCTTATTCTTTATGATGAACCTACAACCGGGCTTGACCCGATTACGGTTAAAGAGATTAGCGAATTGATTGTTGAACTTCAAAAAGACCTTAATATTACTTCTATTGTTGTTACTCATGATTTAATTTGCGCAAAAATTATTGCAAATAATGCGGTTGTTCTTAAAGATGGTTCTATTATGTTTGAAGGCAGTATTAATGAGCTTGAAAAATCTCAGGATGGATTCCTGAAAGACTTTTTCAGCATGGATGTTGAAAACAAGGCAAACAGATGATTTTAATAAAAGGGAGTATTCCAAATCCCTTTAAAAACAGGAGAATTAATGGCTAAAAAAACTTCTGCCGCAAAATTGGGAGTTTTTATTTTTATTGGTATTGTTTTCTTTGTTATTGGGGTTTTTATGATCGGTGACAAAGAAGCACTTTTTAGATCCACATTTAATGTAAAAGCTTATTTTAAAGATATCCAGGGATTAAGAAGCGGTTCAACAGTGCGTTTGAGCGGTATTGATGTTGGTGCTGTTGATGAAGTAAGGATAATAAATGACACTACCGGCCGTGTTGAAGTTACTATGAGTCTGGTAGATGATATAAAGAGGTTTATTCGTACTGATACTAAAGCTTCAATTGAAACTGAAGGGTTAGTGGGTAATAAAGTAATTGTACTTCAAATGGGGAGCAGCTCTGCTGACGCCGTGGGTGAAGGCGGTACAATTATGTCTAAAGAACCTGTAAGTTTTGCTGCCGTTATTGAAGAAACCCAGGGTATTATGCAGTATACCAAAATGATAACAAAAGATCTCTCTGAAATTATTGCACGTGTAAACAGGGGGGAAGGCTCCATAGGCAAACTGCTTACAGATGATGAACTTTATACTAATGCTACCCAGTTAACTCGCCGTGCAGACCAGAGCCTTGTTGCAATTACAGATGAGTTAAAAGGTGTTACCAATTTGTTTAATGACCTTGGTTCAGGTGTTCAAAGGGTGGTTGCAAATGTAGATACAGCCGTTAGCGATATTGATGATATTATTAAGAGTGTTAAAAACGGCAAAGGGCTCGTGGGGTCAATGTTTACTGATAATTCTGAGCTGCATTCTTCGATTAACGCAACTATAAAAAACATTGAACAGACCAGTGCAGATGCACGGCTTGCTGCTTCACGTCTTGCAGAAAATATGGAAGCTCTGAAACATAACTGGTTATTTAAGAGCTATTTTGAAGAGAGGGGATACTGGGACAAAGCTGAGTACGAAAACTATTTTGACGGTGTAATAAAGCAGCTTGATGAAAAAATAAAAACTCTTGACGAAAAGATTGAAACCCTTCGCAGCCTTGAAAAAACAACTGCAAAATAATTCATAATAAGTGGTTATGCGGATAGAATCCATTTCTTTCCGCATTCATATTAAACTTACATACTTATTTTCTGGTAGAATTATGAAAGTATTTATTACCGGCCCACTTCCTGTTGAAGCTGTTAATTATCTCAAAGATAAAAAAATAAAAGTATCTGTCTACAGGGATGAAGTTCCTTTATCTTCTGAACGCTTGATTAAGGAGTCTAAATCTGCAGATGGCCTCATTACTTTCCTTTCAGATAAAATAAATACTGATATTATTGATTCTATGAATAATTGTAAAGTTATTGCTAACTATGCTGTTGGTTTCAATAATATTGATATTGTATATGCCCGGCAAAAGGGAATAATAGTTACAAATACTCCTGATGTACTTACGGATGCGACTGCTGACCTTGCCATGACTCTGGTACTTGCCTGTGCGCGAAATGTACGCAAAGGTGAAGAATTAGTTCGCAGCGGTAAATTTAAAGGCTGGCGTGCTGATATGCTTAAGGGTATGCAGTTAAAAAACAAAACATTTGGAATAATTGGTGCCGGGAGGATAGGGCAGGCAACAGCATTAAGAGCTAAAGCCTTTGGCTGTAAAATAGCATATTACTCCCGCTCAAAAAAGTACGAATTTGAAATGGAAGCCGGTGCCAGAAAGCTTTCCCTGGATACTCTCCTTAAACAATCCGATATTATTTCACTTCATCTTCCTTTAAATGATAAATCATATCACCTTCTGGATAAAAAGAAATTATCTTTAATGAAAAAAACAGCAATATTAATTAATACTGCACGTGGGGAAATAGTTGATGAAAAAGCTTTGGTAGATATATTAAAAAAGAAGAAAATATTTGCTGCTGGTTTTGATGTTTATGAAAATGAACCTATGCTTAATCCTGAGCTGTATAAGTTAGACAATGCCGTGCTTCTACCTCATCTTGGCAGTGCGACCTTTGATGCACGCAGTGATATGGCAATGCTTGCAGCTAAAAATATTGTAGCTGTTTTATCAGGTAAAAAACCTCTTACACCTGTAAATTAATTCATTATTCTATAAACTTTAAGATGGTTAAAAATCGTAAATTTTACTATTAGTATAATATACCTGTTTAAGAAGTTCGCAGGAAATCCACAGTCCGATTTTAGCAGAATATCTTGTTCATTAGCATTTTAGAGGCACTAAATACAATTCAGTTGAATATCAGAGGGCATATCGGTAGCTTTCATTTAGTAATAATAAAGGAATTCTTTCATGAGGATAGGAATACCAAAAGAAAATCTAAACGAAGAAAGAAGGGTTGCACTGGCACCTGCAAGTGTCGACTCCCTTGTCCGTTCCGGCCACACAGTATATTTTGAAAGCGGAGCAGGTCTTGGGAGCAAGTTTACAGACGAAGACTATGCTAAGACCGGTGCTTCAGTTGTCTACAATACTGAAGAGGTTTATCATCGTTCAGAAATGATTACAAGAGTTTCTCCGCTTGGCGATGAAGTTCTTGATATGCTTCAGGAGGAGCAGATTGTTTTTACCGGCTTACACCTGCCGGTTGGTAAGAGGATAACTGTGGAAGAACTTCTGAAAAAAAGAGTTACAGCGATTGGTTACGAACTTATAGAGGATGATTATGGCCTCCCGATTCTGCATGCAATGAGTGAAATTGCCGGGCAGTTATCTATCCAGATTGCTGAAAAGTATCTTGAGAGTTATTCACTCGGAGGAAGAGGAATTTTGATGGGCGGCATTACAGGGGTTGCTCCCGCTGCAGTTGTTATTCTGGGAGCAGGCGTTGTAGGCACTAATGCAGCTAAAACAGCGCTTGGAGTGGGAGCACAGGTTATCGTTCTTGATAAAGACTTAAACCGTTTAAGAGAAATTGATTCACTTTTTGGAAGGAAAATAACAACAGTTGTAGCAAATCCATATACTATTTCCCGTGGTGTAAAATTTGCTGATGTTCTGGTAGGTGCAGTTCTTAATAAAGGTGAAAAGACACCTCATATTGTTTCTGAGGAAATGGTTAAACAGATGAAAAAGGGAGCAGTAATTGTAGATGTATCAATAGATCAGGGCGGCTGTATTGAAACCAGCCGTGTTACCTCAATAAGTGATCCTGTATATATTATGCATGATGTAATACATTATTGTGTACCTAATATGCCGGCATTGGTTTCCCGAACAGCTACTTATGGGCTTAATAATGCCGCATTACAATATATTCAAAATATTGCAGATAACGGGCTGGAGCACGCTTTAATGGGTGATGAAGGCCTGGCAAAGGGTGTGTGTACATATAATGGCTATTGTTCAAATGAGGCTATAGCCAGCAACTTTAACTTCGAATTTAGAAAATTGCGGATTTTTTCAAACAATTAAACCCTAAATAAAGCATTTCCTCAAAAGGGAGCATGCTTTATAAAAGAAGTAATAACAATATGATTACACAGGAAAATATCACAAGAAATGTGGTTCAATCCAATTATTACAAGAACTACAAAAGTAAAGTTGTTACTGCTGATGAAGCAGTAAAAGTTATTAAATCCGGTGACAGGATAATAGTACATGGAAATTGTGCATTTCCGGCGGCACTTGTAAATGCAATGGTCGGCAGAAAAGATGAGCTTGAGGATGTTAAAATTTATCATGCCTTATCTGTGGGAGCACTTCCATACCTGAATCCAGGAATGGAGAATCATTTCAGGCATGTGGGCTTATTTCTTGGGCACAACAGCAGGGTTGCTGTTGGTGAAGGAAGAGCTGATATAATTCCCATCTTCTTACATGAGGTACCTCTTTTATTTACAAGAGGTTACATCAATTTAGATGTAGCTTTGATTCATGTATCTCCACCTGACGAACATGGCTTTTGCAGTTTTGGTGTAGAAGTTGGTTTAACCAAATCTCCGGCTGAAAAAGCTAAGATCATTATAGCTCAGGTTAATCCGCAAATGCCAAGAGTTCTTGGTGATAGTTTTATTCATATAAGCAAGATTAAATATTTTGTAGAAGTTGATGAAGATATACGGGAACTGCCTCAGGGAGAGAAAAGTCTTTCAGCGGAGCAAGCCAATGTATATCAGAAGATTGGGGAGCACATTGCCAGTTTGATTGATGATGGCTCTACACTTCAGATGGGTATTGGAGCAATACCGGATGCTGTATTGAAATTTCTTCATGAGAAAAAAGCTTTGGGTATTCATACTGAAATGTTTTCTGATGGTGTTATTGAGCTTGTAGAGAACGGTATAATAACCAATGAGATGAAAACTTTACATCCTGGCAAGATGGTAGCTGGTTTTGTATTAGGGACCAGGCAATTGTATGATTTTATACATAATAACCCATTGATTGAATTCCATCCGCAGGAGTATGTAAATGATCCATACGTTATAGCAAAAAATGAAAAAATGGTTGCTATAAATTCTGCAATAGAAATTGATTTGACAGGGCAGGTTTGTTCTGATTCGATTGGCCCAAAGATATACAGTGGATTTGGCGGACAGGTAGATTTTATCCGTGGTGCATCTAAATCAATTGGCGGAAAACCAATTATAGCTTTACCATCAACTACTAAAGATGGTAAAATATCACGTATTGTTACTATGTTGAATCCGGGAGCAGGAGTAGTGACAAGCCGTGCAGATGTACGTTTTGTTGTAACCGAATATGGAATAGCTCAGTTATTTGGCAAATCTGTAAGGGAAAGAGTATTTGAATTAGTAAATATAGCTCACCCGAAATTTAAAGAAGAATTATTAAAATATGCCCGGGAGAATAAATATATCTAAAGATTATGGTTGCTGTTATTGGTGATATACATGGCTGTTTTTATACACTGAAGGAACTTGTTAATAAAATAAGAAGCAGATATCCAGGTGTACCCCTGTTTGCTGTAGGTGATCTTGTTGACAGAGGTAACTTTAGTTATGAAGTATTAAATTTTATAATTTCCCAAAATATCAGATTTACTCCGGGAAACCATGATTTTATGTTTTATCATTTTATCAAAGAACCGGCAAGTGCAATTGGCCAGGCCTGGCTTTATAATGGTTCTGAAGCTACTATTAAATCATATGAAAACCGGAAGCAGTATATCTCTGCTCATCTTGATGTAATAAACAGCGCTCCATTATATTTCAATTTAAACGATTGTTTTATATCTCATGCAGGTATATCAACTTACTATAAAAAGAAGATAATGTTTTCCCAAAAGTTTGATGAAAATACTATTGAAACTATACTAAAAGCTGACATCACTTCAGAACACGGAGTTCTTTGGACGAGAGATAAACTGCTTGATTTGGGAAAACTGCAGATTGTTGGGCATACGCGGCAGGAGGATATTACTTTTGATAAAACAGGTAATGCTCTTTATATTGATACTTCTGTATATACAGGGAATAAACTAAGTGCAGTTGTAATTGAAGAGAATAAAATGATAGATAAGTTTTCTGTCCCTACCTTTAATGCAGATATAAAAATCTGACTGTTCTTAGTATTCAGCTTAAAATCAGTTTGGTTATTATTTTACATTTGTTTTCAATCATCATGGTTTGTTAATCCGGCAAAGATAAAATAATTATTAGGCTGTATTCATATTTAGGGACCATAATAACTATTCATTCCGAATACTCCACTAATAACAACACTATTCTTGTGCAAAAAATCTTCCTCTTTCAGCATAAACAACAAAAACATTATTAAAACGAGTTTATAATTTCGTAATGGCAAAAATTATGGGTGCATGAATTTTGATACAAAAGTTAAGAAACAAAAACACGTCTATTAAGTAAACATAAAACAAGAAGTGATTTTTCTTAAGATACATCACGTAAATTAAATATTAGATAAAAAGATATAGACACATTGGTATTTATGTGACAGACGATGGAATGTATGAATATACCCGGATTGCCTGGCTGGTTTGGTAATTCAGCTATCCTTATTCTCCACCAATTAGAAAAACTAATGATTTTCGCTGAATATATTTTTCTCCGAGATATATTTAGTTAAGTGGGTGGAGAGAATTCGAAAGCTCTCTCCACCTTAAAATTTCATTGGCTGTAATTTAAAGCCTTAGTGCAAATTACCTGTTCCCTCAAACAGAGCCAATGGTCCCCCCGGAAAACGGGGGGAGTTTTATCAAAGCTCTGCCAGTTGTATTTTGGCTACATCTTCAAAAGTAATTGTACATAAATCATCATCGGTAGGTTCAACAAGAGAAAGAATTCTTTCTTCCTGATTACTGATAGCTTTGTATAGGATGTTTCTTACTGTACGTGCGTTTCCGAAATTTTTATCTCTGTTTGTATATAAATTTGTGAAAATATCAAGTAAAAGCTGCCATGCACCTTCATCAAGTTTATAACCATTTTTAAGGCTTATAATATTGGCAATTTCAAGCATCTGCCTTTGAGTGAAGTCTTCAAAAGAAAAGAAATTTGTAAAACGCGAAAGCATGCCCGGGTTTGAATCAATAAAATCTTTCATTTCATTTGTATAACCTGCAACAATAACTACAAATTTGCCCTGATGGTCTTCCATTCTTTTGATAAGAGTATCAATAGCTTCCTGTCCAAAATCATCATTCGAACCTCTTGAAAGGGTATATGCTTCATCAATGAAGAGGGTCCCGCCAAGAGCGCTTTTTATAATTGCATCTGTTTTTGCCGCAGTTTGTCCCTGATAACCAGCAATTAATGCTGCTCTGTCAACCTCAATTAAGTGTCCCTTTTCAAGAACCCCCATTTCTTTATAAATCTTGCTTAATAACCGGGCAATAGTTGTTTTACCTGTTCCTGGATTACCTGTAAATACAGAATGCAGGCTTTTGGGTATTACTTTTAGTCCACGCTGCTCTCTTAATTTGGCAATTTTCAGACTGCTGATCAGTTTATCTACAGATTTTTTTACAGATTCAAGACCAACCAGCTCATTGAGTTCCTGGAGATAGCTATCAAGAAGTTTTGGATCGCCAAAAATTTTAACTGACTCTTTCTCTTTAGGTGGGTTCAACAAATCATGCAAATCGTTATATATGATTATTTTTAAATCTGTTTCCGTTCTTTCATTTGTCGGAATATCAGCAATACGCAGAAGCTGTTTCTTTAACGCAGACTCTATAAGATTTCTGACAACTCTTCCATTTCCAAAGGTTTTGGTTCTGCTTCTGTAAATGCTGTTAAAATATTTTATCAATTGTTCTTTTGCTTCCGGGTCAAGCTTTTTATCTCTTTCAGTTAACAATTTTTCAGCGATCGAAAACAGTTCCTGAGGACTGTAATCTTCAAAATAAATAACCCTGCTGAATCTGGATTGAAGACCGGGATTGCTATTCAGGAAGTTGTTCATTTCATCAGTATAGCCGGCTGCTATAACGATAAATTTTCCGCGGTCATCTTCCATTCTTTTAAGCAATGTATCAATTGCTTCCTGTCCATAATCTGAAGTGTTGTCTGTTGATTTAATAAGAGCATATGCCTCATCAATAAACAGTGTTCCTCCAATAGACCTGTCGATTAACTCTTTTGTTTTTTCTGCTGTCTGTCCAACATATGAACCTACAAGTCCCTGTCTGTCAACCTCAACCAGGTGCCCTTTGGGGAGTATGCCCAGGGCAGAATATATTTCGCTGAAAAGGCGAGCTACAGTAGTTTTTCCAGTTCCTGGGTTTCCCAAAAAGACCAGATGGGATGAAAATTTATTATTAACATCTTCTCCCTGTTCAATATAAAAACGTGCAAGCTTAACAATTTCACTTATTTCTTTTTTAACAGAAGTAAGTCCGACAAGGTTATTTAGTTTAGTAAGCAATTTAGTCAGGTTTTCCTCATCAATTCCAATTTTAGCATCTTTTGAGACTCTGTTCTTTTGAATAGCAAGAATATCTTCGGGATAAATAGTTGTCATAGCTTCCCGGCTTTTTTCCTTTTCAGGCATTTTAAGATAACGCTTGCTTAACTGAATTTTAGCTTCGTTAAAATAATTCCTGACCAGCCGGGCGTTCCCAAATGTGTTGTCTCTCTTTCTGAATAATGGTATAAATTCTTTGCGCAGAATCTCAATAGCGCTTTCTTCAACTTTATACTCTTCTTTTTCAGCAAATTGCCTGAATATTATAACCATTTCATCGGGAGTATAATCTTCAAAATTGAAGAAATGTGTAAAGCGTGATTTGAATCCCGGATTGGAAGTAATAAACTGTTCCATTTCATCAGGATAACCAACGGCAACTACAACAAATTCGCCCGGTTTATCTTCCATTCTTTTAAGCAATGTATCAATTGCTTCTTGTCCAAAATCAGTCTGGCTGCCGGGTTTTTTTAATGTGTAAGCCTCATCAATAAAAAGGACGCCACCAATAGCTTCATTTATTACTTTTTCAGTTTTAAGTGCAGTTTCACCAACATATTGTCCAACAAGGGCACTTCTGTCAACTTCTATAACATGCCCGTTTTTAAGGATGCCCATCTGTTTAAATATTTGGCCAAGCAATCTTGCTACCATTGTTTTCCCGGTACCTGGTTTCCCGGTAAAAACGCAATTAATCAATAATTGATCCTGTGTTTTAAGCCCTGATTTTTTTCTTTCCTGTATAAACTGAAGGTAAGCAACAAAATCACTCATTGATTGTTTTACAGAATCAAGCCCTACATAGGAGTTCAATTCATTAAGAAGTTCTTCAAGCGATTTTTCTTCCGGAGGTAAAACAGAATGCTCTTTTATTTCAGAATAATGGCTTATAAGGGGGGTGTCAGCTATGGCACCGGCGCTAATTCCAACAGGCTGCTCAATTTCGTCAAATAAATTATCTAATTCTTCAATATCAACTGTGTCTGAATCACCTATTGAAAACCATCTGGAGCACATCAATATGTTTGATAAATAAATATCAACCTTTCCCTGTCCATTTTGCCAAAAACCGGGATTTTCAGTCCCCCAGCTTTGAATAAATTCAATATATTTCCAGCTTTTCTCAATTGAAAGATTAAATTGATGTTTACCTACAACTACGGAATTTAGATACCATACAGACATTCCTTCAATTTCAATGTTTTTATTATTGAAAAAAGGATTATCAACAATAACTTCAACACCAACATATCTGACTGTTTCTTCGTTAAACTGACTTAAGTAAGTCCTTTTGCCGGATCTGCTATCTTCATAAATATCATAGGTTTTGGCGCTGACAGCGTTAAACAGTTTGTGATTATATACTTCAAAATCAGAACGTTTAATGCCTGCATTTATTGGTATGCTTTCATCGGGATATGCATTCTGATCATGTGAGCTTAATTTAAGCAGTCTTTGATAAAGGTTATTGAATCTTTCATCATCTCCAAATATAACCTGTAGTGCTTTAGCTTTTTCAAGAGCGGGCTTAGTCTGAAACATTCCAAGTAAAGCTTCAAGTTCAATTAAACTGGCATGGTGGTGTTCTTTTTTTAACGAAGGAGTGTTAAGAGTTTCCCGGGCAGCCCAGAGAGCGAACCAAAATTCGCGTTGTTTTATTGCTTCTTCAGCATCTTCAAGTAGGGTTTTTTTCTTTTGGAATAATTCACTGAAAATACTTTGTTCGTAACCAAGAGTTTTCCTAAACCAGTTACGTACATTAATTAATTTGAAATTTTCTCCGCCATCAGCATGAATCGCTTTTTCAACTTCCTCAAGTCCTTCAAAATATCTGCCTAATCCGGCAAGGGAACGGGCTTTATTTAAAAAAGCCCATGAAAGGGAAGTGGTATCATGGTCAATTGCAAAATCAAGATCAGAAATGGCTCCTTCAAAAATGCTCATTCTCATAAGCAGGAAGCCACGATATAAACGCGTATCTACATCATCATGGCTTATATTAACAGCAAGGTCCGCATATTCAAGAGCCTGGGCAGGGTCCCCGTTTTCAAGAGTAGCCCAGGCAAGGCAATTTAATACTTTATAATCATCGGACTTAATATCATAGGCATTTCTTGCTGCAGCAAGTGCCATACGGTATCTGCCATTTCTTAGATGTTCGTATGCTTCATTAAGTAGTTCTTCTATGTCTTCCTGCAGCAAATTGATTCTCGTTTAAATTGATATTTTTTCAAAATTAATATAAAACAGCTTTAAGAGAGGAGCAAAATAAAAGTATATTATTTTTGCATCATTTAACAGGATAATAAGAAAAAACAATAATAAATATAAGAAAAACAGTCATACAAAGAACAACAAAGGCGTTTTTCATCCCTTTTGTCAGAGTTTGATATATTTCATTTTATTATTGTTTATTATGTATGCAGCAACCAATAAGCAAAGATTGTAAAATTTGCGATTATAATATGTGATTTTGTAAGCAGCAGTAAAAACAAAAAAGCGGGAGTAACCCGCTTTTTTGAATAATATAATAAGAATAAGTTGGAGCAGCTATTAATACATGCCGCCCATATCGCCCATTCCGCCGCCTGGCATTGCAGGAGCAGCTGGTTCTTTTTCTTTTTTCTCGTAAACAACTGCTTCAGTAGTAATAAGTAAAGCAGAAACAGAAGCTGCATTTTCAAGGGCAGTTCTTGTAACTTTTGTAGGATCAATAACGCCTGCTTTAACAAGATTTTCATAAGTTTCTGCAGCAGCATTAAATCCAAAATCATCTTTACCATCTTTAACTTTCTGAAGAACTACAGAGCCATCAATACCAGCATTGTTAACAATCTGTCTTAATGGTTCTTCAAGAGCTTTCTGAATCAGCTTAATACCAATTTTCTGATCAGGATTAGCACCTTCAAGAGTGTCAAGAACTTTTATAGCTCTAACAAAAGCAACACCGCCGCCGGGAACGATACCTTCTTCAACTGCAGCACGTGTAGCATGGAGAGCATCTTCAACGCGGGCTTTCTTTTCTTTCATTTCAACTTCTGTAGAAGCGCCAATCTTTAATACAGCAACGCCGCCTGAAAGTTTAGCAAGCCTTTCCTGTAATTTTTCTTTATCATAATCAGATGTTGTTTTTTCAATCTGAGCTCTGATTTCATTAATTCTCTGTTTGATATCTTCAGTTTTACCGGCACCTTCAACAATTGTTGTGTTGTCTTTGTCGATAACAACTTTTTTAGCGGTACCAAGATAAGAAACAGTAGCATTCTCTAATTTGAATCCTCTTTCTTCAGAGATAACTGTTCCACCGGTTAATACTGCTATATCTTCAAGCATAGCTTTTCTTCTGTCTCCAAAACCAGGAGCCTTAACTGCAGCAATTCTTAAAGTACCACGAATCTTGTTAACTACTAATGTAGCAAGAGCTTCGCCTTCAAGATCTTCAGCAATAATTAACATTGAACGGCCAGCCTGTGCAACTTTTTCAAGAACAGGGAGCAGGTCTTTCATAGCAGAAATCTTTTTATCGTGGATTAAGATATAAGGGTCTTCAAGTTCAGCTTCCATAGCTTCAGTATTTGTAACGAAGTAAGGTGAAAGATAACCACGGTCAAACTGCATACCTTCAACAACTTCAAGGCCGGTTTCAGTACCTTTGGCTTCTTCAACGGTAATAACACCGTCTTTACCAACTTTTTCCATTGCATCAGCAATAAGGTCACCAATTGACTTATCGTTATTAGCAGAAATAGCGCCAACCTGTGCTATTTCGTTTCTGCCTTCAACTTCTTTACTGATTGATTTTAAGTGTTCAATTACCCTGGCAACTGCAAGGTCAATACCTCTTTTAAGATCCATTGGGTTAGCGCCTGCAGTAACGTTCTTTAAACCTTCTCTGTAAATAGCCTGGGCTAAAACAGTAGCGGTTGTGGTACCGTCACCTGCAACATCACTGGTTTTCGAAGCAACTTCGCGAACCATCTGAGCGCCCATATTTTCAACAGCATCTTCAAGTTCAATTTCTTTAGCAACAGAAACACCGTCTTTTGTAACGGTAGGAGCGCCAAATTTCTTTTCAAGAATTACGTTACGTCCTTTAGGTCCTAATGTAACTTTAACAGCGTTAGCTAATTTATCAACGCCTCTTTTAAGTTTACTGCGGGCATCGCTTTCAAATTCGATTAATTTTGAAGCCATGTTAATATTCCTCCTAATAATTAAATTTTAAAATTTTGTTGTCATGCAGAATAAAACCAATTAAGCAACTATTGCAAAAATGTCGCTTTCGCGCATAATAAGATATTCTTCGCCTTCAACTGTAACTTCAGTTCCGCTATATTTTCCATAAAGAACTTTGTCACCAACTTTAACTTCTGGTTTTACTGCTTTGCCATCATCTGCAACTTTACCCGGGCCAACAGCCACAACAGTACCTTCAATAGGTTTTTCTTTTGCTGTGTCAGGAAGAATAATTCCGCCTTTTGTTGTTTCTTCAGCTTCAGCTGGTTTTATAATAACTCTATCAGCCAAGGGTTTTATGTTTAATTTAGCCATAGGAAACCTCCATTTGATTAAATAAATTAAAAAATTTTGTTAGCACTCTAAAAGATTGAGTGCTAATATAATGTGCTTTTCCTTTTTTGTCAAGATTAATCGGATAAAAGGAAAACAAACCATAACTCTATATAATACAAACAGTTATGGTAATATAAGTGCTGTATAAACACGGCGAAATATTTTGCTCTTAGCTTAACACTGCCTGTCTCCTTTTTTGCTCTGTCAAAATTACTTAATAATTATTCTCTTATTATTTACATTTGAACGTATAATATAAATCTGTCAACAGAATGTTATCTGAACTGAAAAAACTTTACAGCATAATTAAGGAACTTGATAAAAAAGTTATCATTATCTTTTTATCGGTGGCAGTCCTTCAGACAATTTCATGGTATTATACGTCCCGCAAATTTTTCAGAGCTGAATGGTTTGAAACCCTACAGTTTAAACCTGATGTTTATCTCTGGGAATACCTTTACTGGTTTACAGGTGATTTTGTTACCTTCTTTATTCTACCGGTTATAATTGTAAAACTTGTGTTAAAAGAACGGCTGAAGGATTACGGAATTGCAACGGGGGATTACAAAGCTGGGATTAAAATGACTCTCCTGTTCCTGGCAGTTATGATTCCAATATTATGGGTTGCTTCTGCCTCTTCTGAATTTGCTGATTCATATCCTTTGCTGTATGATACAAAACTTTCCTGGAGAGTATTTATAATATATGAAGCCGGGCTTATGCTGTATCTTGTTGCATGGGAATTTATATGGCGCGGCTTTATGCTTTTTGGATTAAAAGAAAAGTTTGGTTATTATTCAGTTCTTATACAAATGATTCCTTTCCTTATTCTGCATAACGGCAAGCCGGCAGCAGAAACTTTTAGTGCTATACTGGGAGGAATTGCATTGGGTGTACTGGCTCTGCGTACAGGTTCATTTGTTTATGGGATTATTATACACGCAGGTATTATGCTTACTATTGATTTAGTATCAGTACTGAGATTTAAAGCTCAGGACTTTGGAATGGGGCCAGACTCCATTATTAATATTTTGAAACAACTTTTTTAAGGAAAATAAATAATGCGATTTGCACTTAATGTAGATCATATTGCGACTTTAAGAAATGCAAGGGGAGAAGAACAGCCTGACCCGGTTGCCGCAGCATTGCTGGCAGAACAGGCAGGCGCTGATGGGATTGTTGTACATTTAAGAGAAGACAGGCGCCATGTTAATGAAAGGGACCTTCGCCTTTTACGCGAGCTTATTTCTACAAAACTTGATATGGAAATGGCAGCAACGGAAGAGATTATTAAGATTGCCTGTGACGTTCAGCCTGAACTTGCTACTATTGTTCCTGAAAAAAGGCTTGAGCTTACCACCGAGGGTGGAATTAGCGTTATTGATAATGTAACCCTGCTCAGAGATACAATAAAGGACCTCCACAAAGCAAATGTTGAGGTATCTCTTTTTATTGAACCTTATATTGAACAGATTGATGCTGCCGCTGAAATACAGGCCGACTTTATTGAAATACATACCGGTGTTTTTGCCAATGCAGAATCTGAAGAAGAACAGTTTGATGAACTTGAAAAAATCAGGCTTGGAGCTAAACAAGCTAAAAAACTTGGACTTGGTGTAAATGCAGGCCACGGACTTAATTATCAGAATATAAAAATATTCAGAGAATTAAAAGATATTGACGAAGTTAGTATTGGACAGGCTGTTATAGCACGTGCGGTATTTGTCGGCTTAAAAGATGCAGTTCAGGAAATGATAAGGCTTGTAGGGTAAAGAGATCAAAAGTTCTCTTTTTGAAGTAAATACTGAAGTATATCATTTACACTTTCAAATTCAAACCATTGTTCATTTGAAATCTTAGATTTAATTTCTTTTTCAATTGAGACCCGAATTGTAATAAGATCAAGGCTATCAATTGTTGTTTCTTTGAAAGGCTTCATAAAATCATTTTCAGTAAAAGCTGGAGTGATACTCTGAATGAGTTTAGAAAGTTCTATATAATTCATTTAAAAAACCTTAAAGTATTATTCCTGCGGCTAATTTATAGTACCAATTATCTAAACTGGCCGTTAAAGATATAGTTACAAACAATATTTCAGTGTTTGAAATATAATTTTTATTTGATTTATAATTATATATAAAATCAGGATCAGTTATAGGAAAATCGTATTCAACGTTATTATAATTAAGCTTGATCCTTTGCTTAGGATAAGGTTTGTCTTTGTAAATTTTATCATAAACTTCATATTCATTTAATCTGATGAGCATTAGCGAATGTTTTAATTCACTAATTGTTTCCTGCGGAACGGCTTTGCCTTTATTTCCAAATAATAAGTTAAAATTATTGTTGTCGCATAATGAATTAATCTCTCCTTTAATGAACTTTCCAACAATTTTTATCGTATTTTCTTTAATCAAATAATCTTCGACCTGATGATTTAATGGAGTACTTTTAATTTCTTCGAATTCTATTATGTCTAATAACGAAATTTTACGACCTATATTTTGAGAAATTTCTCTATGAGTTAAATCTGATATTGGGCGAATCCAGATTGGACGATTGTTCGAAAATTGGGGGGTGTTTTTTGAATTTAGCTTCACTCCACCAATACAAAATCCCCCGGTACGGAATGAATTTGCTAAACATACTATACGCATCATTTTAAAATAAATGTTTTATAAAAATATCTTCATTATCACTATTGTTATTCTTTAAATATTCTACTAATAGTCTTCGATGGCATCTCTCTGGAGTATCTTCACTGCACAAAAAACAACAATCATTAAATTCTGCTATATTAAATCTTGTTATAATTCTTCTCTGATTTAAAAGTTCCAAATATTTATTTTCATATTCTAACCATGAAATTTCTTTTTTCTGATACTTTGATAATAACTCCGCCGTCGGAGCAAAATCAACAAGATGAGTGTACTCGATATTCCCGATTGTTTTTGCAAAATATTTTAAATCTTCAGCTTTTGCAAAACCTGATAATTGAGATATATTATTGATTCTTACATCAACTATTTTTTTTAAATGATTGTTTATTAATAGATTGAAAAATTTTTCTGCACTTTTTTTTGTAAAACCGATTGTATACAATTTAATCATATCTGATAACTTTTAGATTATATGATTTTGAATGCCACCCAACTTGTTTGTTATGTAGTTCATATGCAGACTTAATACTATTTTTAGCGTTCCCGGCAGACTCAAATAAAGAAGGCTCCATTATATTTTTAGCAAATAGTTTTAATAACTCTGTCTCTAATTCCTTATGTAGTTTAATAGATTTGTTTTTTAAAATATGTTTAACAGTTATTCCAATTTCTTCTAAATAGACAGAAATCATAGAAAATCTATGACATTCTAAAGGATTTGCTTCTGAACACATTAATGCAATGCTATAGCCCTTTAATATTCCGTTTTCAATCCTCTCAATACCTTGTTGAAAACGATATGTCTTTCTGAATAATTCAAAATTTACTATTCCTTCGTCATCTAAAATGCTTTCATCTTCCTGTCGAGCACCAAACTCCTTCCCAAAATGCATATAATTTATGTAATTTTGCTTTAAATAGGACAGTAAGTTTTGTTTATTAAATTGCGGATTATAATTACTGGCAGGAACACTTCTGACATCAATTACAGTATCAATTCCATGAGTCTTTAATAATTCAAGAAAATATTCAATTGGATGACTAGAGTGTCCTATTGTGAATATGTATCTTTTATTTTCCATTAAAATAAGCTAAGTAGTCTAAGTTTTACTTATTATAGATAACCTGAAAAGTGCACAATTGTAATAAGTATTAATAGAAATTAAAAAAAAATCAATTACTATGCAAAAAAATAATTCGTAACACATGCAGTTCATCATAGCTTATTTTACCTTCATATTTATCATATAATGGTTTAAGGGCAAAACCTTCTGCATGTGAAAAATCTTCAAATACCTTTTTTTGTAACGCTTTGTTTATTGTAATGCGGCTGTATAAGCCTTTTGTGCGTATACTGCCGCCTTCATTTGCATACCTGAACAAATGGCCAATTATTGTGGATGCCTTTACTCCGTATTCCTGTGTAAGCCTTTCAATTGTAATCCCTGAATTAAATGCTTCTGCTACCAGCCGGTGTTTTGGCTTTGAGTGCAGGCTTCTTATTTTTGTTCTCTTTACAGTTGGTTCCGGGGGAATTATATTTTTCCTCCGGCAGTAGCTTATAATTTCCGAAATAAAAATCTTAGCATACTTTTTTATTTTATTTTCAGCAGCGCCGCTGATACGTTCAAACTTCTTTTCGGTTGTTGGCATTTCCACAGCCATCTGGGCAATAGCTTTATCCGAAAATATAATATAAGGCGGAACATTATGCATCTCAGCAACCTGTTTTCGCCTTTTAGTCAGCAGGCCGAATAACTCTTTATCATATTCAGGCTCTGCAGCTTTGGTTTTTCTTGTCTTTTTCTCTTCATCGCGGATTACTCCATATACTTTTTCATTGCGAAGCAGAACGCTATATGCTTTTTCAGTCAGTTTAAGGCTGCCAAACTCCAGGTCTTTTGTAAAAAGCTGTTTATTCCCTAGCTGCCGGGCAATATGCTGCCATTGTTTCTTGTTATATTCTTTCCCAATACCATAAACAGTCAGCCTGTCATGGCCGTGATACATTATTTTTTCTGTTTGTGCACCAAGTAAAACATCAATAATATGCAGTGTTCCAAATATTTCATTTGTGCGTTTAACAGTTGAAAGAAATTTCTGGGCAGGTACTGTTATATTAATAAGGTCTTTATCATCGGAGAGGCAGTTGTCGCACATATCGCATTTATGTACATCATATTTCTCTCCGAAATAATTTATAAGCGGTATTCTTCTGCATTCATCATATTCGGCATACTTAACCATAGCATCAAGGTGTGCCTTTGCAGAAAGCCTTTCAAGAGAGTCTTCCTTCTGGTCAATAAAGTAATTTATCTTGGCAATATCAGCGTAGCTGAATAATAACAGGCAGTCCGCTTTTAGCCCGTCTCTGCCAGACCTTCCAATTTCCTGGTAATATGATTCAATATTCTTAGGCAGGTCATAATGAAGTACAAATCTAACGTTGGATTTATTTATACCCATGCCAAATGCTATAGTGGCAATAATAATCTGGACTTCATCTTTAATAAATAATTCCTGGTTTTTATTTCTTTCTTCATCGCTTAAACCGGCATGATATGGCTTTGTAGAAAAACCCATTGATGACAAATCTTCATGCAGTTCTTCAACCTGTTTTCTTGAAAAACAATAAATTATGCCTGACTGTCCTTCATGGTCTTTCAGGAAATCGACAGTCTGTTCAAGAGGATTCCTTTTAAATATAACCTGCAGGTAAAGATTATCCCTGTTAAAACTTGCCAGGAATTTTTTCCCGCCTCCCATATTGAGATTTTTAATGATATCTTCCTGAACGCGCGGGGTAGCAGTGGCAGTTAACGCAATACATACTGCATTGGGATATTTTTGCCTGAATGCTCCAAGTTGTCTGTATTCAGGCCTGAAATCATGTCCCCATTCAGAAATACAATGCGCTTCATCTACTGTAATACAGCTTAAGCTTATATTGCTTATAAGGTTTGCTATTTCCTCACGGCCTAATGATTCAGGGGCAAGGTAAAGCAATTTAGCCCGTCCGCTCATCACCATTTCATAATTAAGATTATAGTCTTTCCTTGAAAGGCTGCTATTTAAAACTGCACATGGAATTCCGAGCTGTCTTAATTGTGCAACCTGGTCTTTCATTAAAGAGATAAGCGGGGAAACTACTATTGTAAGTCCTTCAAGTATTAAAGAGGGAACCTGGTAGCACAAAGATTTTCCTCCTCCTGTAGGCATAATAACAAGAGAATCTTTCCCGTCAAGAACATTTTTAATTATACTTTCCTGCAGCGGCCTGAACTGACTATAACCAAAGGTATGCTTTAGTATCGATTTTGCTTTATCCATAGACTGTAAAAATATACAAAACTTTCTAAAAATTCTTTTTGACGGAGAAAGTATTTATGTCTTATTAATAAGTACGAAACAGGTTTTATCGGGTTATTGTAAATGAAGGCCTTATCCGTTTTGGCCCTCTGCTGTTAAACAACCAAATCAGTTGAATAATTAAAAAACAACCAATTTGGTTGAATAATGACAATCCAACTGTTATAGTTGAATAAAAGCCTTCAATTATATAAATTTTAATTTTATGTTTTAATTGGAACTTTGTTGTCTTCATTATTTGCTGTTTTAACATCTTTGATTACTATGTCTTTACTAGCTGTTTTTATATGAACTTAAAACAAAAACTTGATCAACATTACAAAGCATTTGACCGTTCAACGATTTCACCAGATCCGCTTCAGTTTCTTCATTTATTTTCTGACAAAAAGGAAATTGAACTGGCAGGGTTTATTTCATCTGTGTTTGCTTACGGCAATGTTAAGCAGATTATAAATACATTAAACCGGCTTATGGCAGCAGGCGGGAATAAGCCATATGAATTTATAATAAATTCGTCACCGGCTGAAATTAAAAAGAAATTAACAGGTATAAAACACAGGTTTTATTCAGAGGAAGATGTTCAAAAGTTTTTTATTACTCTGAGCAGTTTATATAAAAAAGAAGAAACCCTGGAAAATATTTTTATGCGGTTCTATGAGTCTGACGAAGAAAACTTAAAATCAGGTATTCAAAGCTTCTCTGAATACTTTCTTTCTAAAATTAACACAACTTCTCCCGGGTTAAGATTTATGCTGCCGCTTCCGGAAAAGGGGAGTGCATGTAAAAGAATGAATCTTTTCCTCCGGTGGATGGTCAGAAAAGATGAACTTGATTTTGGCATCTGGGATAAAATACCGGCATCAAAACTGGTAATACCTGTTGATACTCACGTTGCCCGTGTTTGTAAACAGTTAAAATTAACCACTCAAAAAAATGCTAACTGGAAAATGGCTGAAGAAATAACGGCAAACCTAAAAAAGTTTGATCCCGAAGATCCCGTAAAATATGATTTTGCAATTTGCCACATTGGAATGAGAAAACTGGATTTTTAAAAAATGCAGGTATTTCTCTGCTTTTCCCGTAAAAAGATAATCCATGTTTGAATAAAACTGCCAAAACATTCCTAATTCCAAAATCTTTTTGCTATATTCACAGTCAATTTTATACATATTTTTAATAATTATTCAATTATTAGGAGCTGCAGCTTATGGCGGAAAACAATACTCCGGCTTCATCATTCAAACCTTATGTATCCCCCACAGATAATGTTGCTGAGTTTACTCTGAAATCAATTCTTCTCGGTGCTTTCTTCGGGATTTTATTTGGTGCAGCAACTGTTTATCTTGCACTAAAAGCCGGACTTACAGTATCAGCCTCTATTCCAATTGCAGTATTGGCAATATCAATAGGCAGAAAATTCTTCAAAACTACTATCCTTGAAAATAATATAATTCAAACTACAGGCTCAGCCGGCGAATCAATAGCTGCCGGTGTTGTATTTACCTTGCCTGCATTTTTATTTATGTCAATAAATGAAAGCGGGACAAGTGTTGGAGCCGGTTTTTTTAATTACTGGACGATATTCTTTCTGGCAATGTTTGGCGGTATCCTTGGTACGCTGATGATGATCCCTCTACGCAGATCGCTTATTGTTAACGAACATGGGGTTCTTCCTTACCCGGAAGGAACTGCCTGTGCTTCTGTACTTATAGCAGGAGAAAAGGGAGGTAACTTTGCTAAAACAGCTTACCAGGGATTATCTGTTGCATTAGTATACGCAGCCCTTCAAAAAGTATTTCATGTAATTGCTGATGCCCCAGCATGGGTAACCCAGCAGACAAATAAATATTTCCCATCAGCTACTGTAAATGGTGAAATAACTCCTGAATATCTTGGCGTTGGTTATATTATAGGTCCGCGTATTGCCGGTGTGCTTGTTGCAGGTGGTGTTCTTGCATGGTTAGGTTTTATTCCGCTTCTTGCGTCGCTGGTTCCTGCACAGGTTATTGCAGAACAATTAATAAAGCTTGGTTATCTGAAAGATTTAACAACTGCCGGCGGCCCGGGTGGATGGAATCCTGCAACGCAGACTTTTGCTGATACTGCACAGGCAATCTACAGGGCTTATGTCCGCCAGATTGGTGCCGGCGCTGTTGCTGCGGGTGGTTTCATAACTTTGTTAAAAACATTCCCTACCATCATTTCTTCCTTTAAGAACAGTATGGCTTCATTAAAAGATAAGAATAATAATGTTGCTGTTTCCAGAACTGAAAATGACCTTTCTTTTAAAACAGTTATTGCAGGCAGCGTTGCTCTTGTTATCCTAATGACTGTACTACCCCAGATTCCCGGCGATTCTATTATAAATAAATTGCTCATAGGTATATTGGTAGTAGTATTCGGTTTCTTCTTTGTAACAGTTTCCAGCCGTATAGTAGGTATTATTGGTTCCAGCTCTAATCCTATTTCAGGTATGACCATTGCTACATTGATGGGTACTGCGCTTATTTTTATTGCAGTTGGCTGGACGGGAAAAGTTTTTGAACCAATGGCTCTTGTTGTTGGCAGTATGATTTGTATTGCCGCCGCAAATGCAGGCGCTACTTCCCAGGATTTAAAAACTGGTTATATTGTAGGTGCAACACCTAAATACCAGCAGATGGCTTTATTTATTGGAGCAATTGTTTCTTCAATAGTAATTGGTGCAACTGTTCAGATACTTGATAATCCTACGCAGGAAATGGTCGCCCAGGGTGTAACTCACGCAATTGGAAGTAACAAGTTTCCTGCTCCACAGGGTACTTTAATGGCTACTTTAATTAAAGGCTTGTTGTCATTTAACCTTGACTGGCAGTTTGTACTTGTTGGCGTTTTCCTTTCAATTACAATGGAACTTTGCGGAGTAAAATCTCTTTCTTTTGCAGTTGGGGCTTATCTTCCTCTCTCAACAACATTGCCAATTTTTGCAGGCGGTGCTATCAAAGGTTTATCTGATTTTGTAGCTAAGAAAAAAGGCGAAACAGTTGAAGACAGTGAACTTGGTAAAGGCAGCTTATTTGCTACAGGGCTTGTAGCAGGCGGTGCTTTATTTGGTGTTGTTGTTGCACTTCTTTCTGTTAATAAAGATGTAGAAAATTTCCTTAAGAAATTAAATGCTGAAGCAGGCTTAACTAATATGTTAGGCGGCTCCGGTTTTGAATTACTCGGTGTTATCTTTTTTGCTTTAATGGGTCTAATACTTTTCAGAGTATCAAGGAAAAAAGACTAATATGGATACTGCCGCACCAATTGAAAAAAAACAGCCATCCTCCTTTTACAGGTGGATGGTACTGATTTTAATTAGCTTTGCAATGTTTGGCAACTATTATATCTATGATAGTATAAGCCCTCTTGCTGATTTGTTAGTTAAACAACTGAAGTTTACAGATAGTGATATTGGCCTTCTTCAGGCAATATATAGTATCCCTAATATTGTTATGGTGCTTGCAGGCGGGCTTATAATTGATAAAATAGGTACTAGGAAATCTGTTATAATTTTTACCATACTTGTAATGGTGGGGGCTCTGATTACTGCTTTACAGGGTGATATTGTCACAATGGCAGCAGGAAGACTGATATTTGGCCTTGGTGCTGAATCTATGATTGTGGCAATTACTACTATTCTTGCAAGATGGTTCAGAGGTAAAGAGTTATCCTTTGCATTTGGTGTTAACCTTACCATAGCAAGGCTAGGTTCATTCCTGGCCCTAAATTCTCCTTCCTGGGGAAAATCCTTGTATAATTATTGGCAAAGTCCTTTATGGATTACTGTAGCTGCTGGGATACTGGCTGTATTCTTTGTTTTTGTTTATTATGCCCTGGATGTTTATGCCGCTAAAAACTATGACCTGGCTAAAGAAAATAAACAGGACAAAATAGTATTTAAAGAGCTCTTTAATTTTAGCAAATCCTTCTGGTATATTACAGCTTTGTGTGTTACTTTTTATTCTGCAATGTTTCCGTTTCAAACTTTTGCTATTAAGTATTTTCAGGATGCACACGGTACTACCCGCGAAGTAGGAGGAACATTATCCAGTATTCTTACACTTGCCGCAATGATATTTACACCACTGTTTGGAATTTTAGCTGATAAAATAGGTAAACGTTCATTGCTGATGATGTTTGGCTCTATTCTTATTATTCCGGTTTATTTAATGATGGCATATAAGTTTGGAAAACCTGATATATTAACTCCGGATAGTTTTATTCATTTAAGAATTGACTTCTTTGGTGTAAACGGAGCTATTCCAAAGTATTTACTTTTCCCAATGGGAATGATGGGAATTTCTTTCTCCCTGATTCCTGCTGTAATGTGGCCTTCTGTTGCATATATTATTGATGACTCAAAACTAGGAACAGCTTACGGCCTTATGACAATGATACAGCAAATAGGTCTGGCAGGATTTAATTTAGCTATAGGATTTGTTAATGATGCTTCCGGCGCCAGTGCAATGAATCCCGGCGGATATACAAGTGGATTATGGATATTCTCCTCATTGGGCTTTTTAGGTTTGTTGTTTGCTTACTTGTTAAGAAAAGCAGAACTTGGTTCCGGTGGGCACGGCCTTGAAAAAGCTATGGGCAAAAATTAGTGGCCTTTGCTTCATACTTTTTTGTAATTAAATGTGTATGTTAAATCATACATATACCGAGGTTTTATGAAATTTCCTTCAACAGTTTTGTCCGGCTTGTTGTTCTATATATGTACAGCGGTACCTGTATACGGACAGGCTGTAGGTTTTGGCTGCCTGGGTTTTGTAGGAGGTTTTGGCGGTTATAGTTTTCAGCGCTATAACCCTACAGGGCTCAATCAATATGTTAATTCATATAATTTGATGCAGGGCGATTCTTTAACCACTCCTATGGGAAAATTTGGTACTGCCAAAGGTTACCGCGTTGGGTTAAATTTTTTCAGGGCGAATATTGAGGGTTTTATTCTTACAACAAAAGGATATTACCAATTCCTTTCTGAAAAGCACGAATCTACCCTGGAAACTGCTGCCGGGTCATCATCGGCTGATTTTGAAATTGAAATGAAAAACTGGGGAATTGGAGTTGACCTTGGTACTTCAATTACCAAAGCTTTAAGCTGGAAAGTTATTGATGCTGCGCTCCTATATAGTTCAGCGGTTTTTTCTGATACAAGGAATTACCCCAATGCTGTTACAGAATTAAACAAATACTCTTCTGAAGCATCTACATTTGGGTATTCAATAGGAACTGGTTTTATACTTGAACTTATTGATGAATACGTTAGCCTTGAAGGACTGGCAGGCTATACGGTTTTTAATATTGATAAGGTACAGTCAAATGGGAATTTTTTAACTGTTGATGAACGGTCTTCTGAACCAATGCAAAACTTTATTGAGTCAGGGGGATTTAATGCTGTTCTGCAGCTTAATATAGGATTCCCTTTATAATTTAACCCGGTAGAATTCAACCCCTTCTCCGTATGTGGAATGTGAATGTGCCGGACTTTTAGCGATCGAGGAGAAAATGGAAACAAAAAAAGAAAAGAAAAAAGAAAAAAAAGATAAAAAGGAAAAAAAATCTAAATTAGATACTGCCTGTATAATTGCTATTAAAGAATGTATGGGTGCTAAAAAAAATGAATCTGTTCTTGTAGTTACGGATGAGCAGAAAAGAGAAATAGGCTATGCATTATATAAAAATGCCCTGGAACTTGGGCATAAAGCATTATATGTAGAAACCAAATCCGGAAAAATTAATGGTGAAGAACCTTCAAAAGAAGTTGCTTTATTAATGCAAAAGTTTGATGTTGTTCTTTGTCCTACCGAAAAATCTCTTACCCATACAAATGCAAGGCGTGCAGCTTCTGCAAAAGGTGCAAGAGTAGCTACTTTCCCCGGTATTACAAAAGATATCATGGTAAGGGGACTGAACGCAGATTATCAAAAAATTTCGCGCCTGAGCCTGAAATTGAAAAAAGTTCTTGAAACCGGAAAGCATGTACGTGTTATGTCTCCCTCCGGAACTAATATTTCATTCAGTATTGAAGGCCGTAAATCGTTTGCAAGCAAAGGCCTGTTTCATGCAAAAGGGGAAAGTGGAAACCTGCCAACCGGCGAAACATTTTTAGCCCCTGTTGAAGGAACTGCAGAAGGTGTTTTTGTTGTTGATGGTTCTATGGCTGGGCTGGGGTTAATAAAAAATGCCAACCTTACATTTCATGTAAAAAAAGGATATGCCGAAAAAATTACAGGCGGTGCTTTAGCTGCAAAGCTTAATGAACAGCTTAATAAAATAGGCAAAAAAGCGCGTAATATTGCAGAATTTGGTATTGGAACCAATGACAGTGCCAAGTTGAGCGGAGTTATACTTGAAGATGAAAAAGTAATGGGAACAATTCACATTGCTATTGGTAATAATGTATCAATGGGCGGTAAAGTTAATGTTCCTCTTCATCTTGATGGTGTAATTAAAAGGCCTACAGTATTTCTTGATGGCAGGATAATTATGCAGGACGGAAGGTTAAAGATTAAATAGTCCCTTGCAGAAGATATAATCCGTTGCTTTTATATCCCCGGGTTTTTAAGTATATTAAAGAAATATTAACATAAAAATGGAATTGTAATGTCAGTGTTACCTATAAATTTATATGGCGATAAAATATTAAGAAAAAAAGCAGAACCTGTAAAAGAAATAGACATGGAATTGGTTGAGTTTATTAAGAATATGTCTGATACAATGCATAGTGCCAGTGGTATTGGCCTTGCTGCAACACAGGTTGGTTCTGATAAAGCTATTATAGTAATAGATATTTCAGTGGTTGATGCTTATAAAGATGTAAAACCACTTGTACTTATTAACCCGGAAATACTTGAATTTTCCGATGAAAAAATTTCAATGGAAGAAGGCTGTTTAAGCCTTCCGGACCTGAGGAAAGAAGTTATAAGGCCTGCTAAGATAAAAATGAAATATTTTGATACTAATATGAAAGAACATATTGTTGATGCTGATGAACTTCTTGCGCGTGTGATGCAGCACGAATATGACCATCTTCAGGGAGTCCTTTTTACAGATAAACTGAATGAAGGAACTCAGAAAAAAATAAAAAGAGAACTTGCTCGTATTAAAAGCAGAAAAGTTGAAACCGATTATCCTGTTACTCCTAAAACTGAATAGAGCCTGTAATGAAAATTGTATTTATGGGAACTCCTGATTTTGCCCTTCCTTCACTTGATAAACTTTATAAGAGTAATCATGAGGTAATTGCAGTTGTTACTGCTCCTGATAAGGAACGGGGAAGAGGTCAGAAAGTTTCATTTACTCCCGTTAAAGAATTTGCACTGCATAATAATTTACCTTTGTTGCAGCCTGAAAAACTTAAAGATGATAGCTTTGCAGATGAATTAAAAAGATTGAATGCTGACTTATTTGTTGTTGTAGCATTTAGAATACTGCCAAAGGAAGTTTTTACTATCCCGGTAAACGGGTCTTTTAATCTTCATGCTTCGCTTCTTCCAAGGTACAGGGGAGCAGCTCCCATTCAATGGTCAATAATAAATGGCGATAAAGAAACCGGGGTAACTACATTTTCGCTTGAAGAAAAAGTAGACACAGGGAATATATATCTGCAGGAAAAAATTACAATTGAAGATTCTGATGATCTTGGCTCATTACATGATAAACTAAGTTTACTGGGCGCTGATGTAGTACTTAATACAGTTAATTTAATTGATTCCGGTAGTTTTGTATTACAGACGCAGAATAATGAGATTTCTTCTCCCGCCCCCAAGATTACTAAAGATACCGGAAAAATAAACTGGAATAACAGTGCAGAGTCCATACACAATCTTATAAGGGGATTATCTCCGCATCCCGGTGCCTATTTCAACTACAATAATACTCAAATCAAACTGTATAAAACTGAAATATCAAATGTTAAACTAAATCCCGGCCAAATCCTTCAGGAAAAAAAGGAATTGTATATTGGCTGCGGAGATAAGTCCTTAAAAATCCTGGAGTTGCAGAAAGAAGGAAAAAAGAGGCTTACATCTGAGGAATTCCTTAGAGGGTTTAATTTTAACTAATCCTGTATTATATTTCGATATATCTAAATTTTATGCAGTATTCTCCTGCTTATGTACGTTTCTTCAATAACAGGTTAAGAATCAGTATCTTATTTAGCTTTATGAGTATCGCCTGTTATTATCAGTTTAAATAAAAAAATTTATTCATCTGTAAAATGGGAGAAATACTTAAAACACAACCAACCGGCAATTAATAAGTTTCTTAACTTTATCTACAAATAATCAGGAAGAGGTTTGATATGAACACGGAAAAGAAAACCTTTCAGGGACCGGATCAAATAGATGAAAGCCGCTATTCCATGGATACACATCTTATCTATGGTAAGTCAGTAACAAAAAAATGGGACTATTCTCACCAGGTTTTACCTCCTGTATCTTCTTCAGTAATTTACCGGCTCGACTCTGTTGAAAGAGGTGCCGAAGGCTTTATTGAATTTGCCAATTCACCTGTTACCGGTGAAGATCCAAAGCCAATTTATATTTATGACCGGCTTGGCGAACCAAATAAAGATATGCTTGAAGAAAATCTTGCTTATGTTGAAAAAGGTGAAATGGCAGTTACATTTGCAACAGGTATGGGTGCAATATCCGGCATCCTCGGGATGCTGACTAAATCAGGCGACCGAATTATTGCCCATAAAACTATGTATGGATGCACTTATTCACTTATGACAAACTGGCTTCCGCGAAATAATATATTTACTGATTTTGTTGATCTTACTGATATCAGTCAGCTTGAAAGTGTAATAACTAAAGATACAAGAGTTATTTATTTCGAAACACCGGCTAATCCCAACCTTGGACTTATTGATATAGGTGGAGTGAAGGAGATTACTGACAGGTATAACGAAAACCGGCCCCAGCCTGAAAAGATACACATTATAGTTGATAATACTTTTGCCACCCCTTACTGCCAGCGGCCTATTGAACATGGCGCTGATTTTGTAGTTAACTCACTTACCAAGGGACTTGGCGGTTTTGGCACTGATATGGGCGGCGTTGTTATTGGCAGGAAAGAATACCGCGATATGCTTCTTTTATACCGGAAAGACTTTGGTGCCGTTTTATATAATAAAGCTGCATGGAATGTAATGACCTATGGCCTCCCAACACTGCCTATAAGGCAAAAACAAATGATGAAATCTGCAATGAGAATAGCTGAGTTTCTTGCAAGCCATTCAAAGGTTGAGTATGTAAATTATCCCGGGCTGCCTGAATATAAACACTATAAGCTTGCGCAAAAACAAATGCGGGATTTTAACGGCAACTTTGCTCCCGGTGCTTTGTTGTACTTTGTTCTTAAAGGGAAAAATGCATCTGACAGTAAAGAAAACGGCCGCCGCTTTATGAACTATGCTGCTGAAAAAGCGTATACTATGACTCTTGCAGTAAGCCTTGGGCATACAAGGACACTTATAGAACATCCTGCATCAATGACGCACTCAATGGTTCCTGCTGAAAAGCTTATGGAATATGGTATAAATCCCGGTGGTATACGTATAGCTGCCGGCCTTGAAAACACTGATGACATTCTTATGGATATTGATGATTGCCTGAATATAGTATAGGCAATTATTAGTTAATCTCCCCCTGAAAACGGGGGAGGCATAATTAGCAATTAGATTTCTCCTGCGAATTTTAATAATACAACTTTAAGCGGGTTTACAGGAACTTTCTCTGTTTCCTTAGATACCAGTTTAAGTTTTATTATTTCATTTCCACTGTCAAGTTCAAGGTGTCTCCATTTGTTAAAGGAAACTTTAATAATTTGTACATCATTTCCTGATGGTGTAATTATTATTTCATTACTGCCTGTTACACAAAGTACAGTAATGTCTTTTTGAGCAATCCGGCTGAATACTGTCAATTCCTTTCCTTGTCTTTATAAACCTATATATAATTTAAAAATTGTATGGAGGTATTTCTGAGTGGTGAATGTTTTCATAAGATAAAACTTTCTGGGTTCCTTTAAGATGTTCCGCAAAAGGTAAAGGTGAATTGTCGGCTTCATAATAATAAACATTTTAATTTATTGTATCGGCTGTGTAAATAAACTGAATACTCTACCGCTTGTTAATGAATCATCAGGAAGAAGTGAATACAAATTGCCTTCGGGAGTAAAACGCAGCCGTATATTTGTAATACTTTTGAGATCTGGGTTATCCGCATTTACAGGTGTAACATAAACAAGTTCCCAGGTATCTGTAATAGATTGGGAAAAAATATTAAAAATATACCTCCCCAAAGATAAAACTAAACAATAGTAACTGTAGATTCATTGTTAGCCAACTAAACATTAAATTTTTTTAAAATAAATGATTTATACAGTAAAAATTTTGTTTGAGAATTAGTTAATCATTATTTATTTTAATTACACGAGAATTTAGGTTTCGTATTTATAAAGGGGTACAAGCAAATTTCAAGCTGCTTTATTATAGGGGGTTAAATTCTAAATACAATCATTAAGCAATGGGGATTAAAATTGTTTACCAATAGCTAAAATAATATTTCCAGTACTGGTTCAAATAATTACTACTCGTAAATAATATCTTTTGTCCTTACTTAATTCAACTATTAGTATCTAATAAAAAACTTAAAATCAAAGAGGGGTTATGAGAAATCATTTCTGTTACCTGTTCATAGTATTTTATATATTAATAAACTTTGGGGAAATCCAGCCACAGGTAAAAACTAGGAGTGCAAAATTATCCAATGAGGCTGCTGCTATAAACCATAAGAATCCAAATCCATCTTTTGAAGATGTAATAAAAATACATAAGAAAGATGTTGTTTTGCCGGCTATACCTACAAATAATCAAAGCAGTTCAGTACATAATAAGCCGGCCTTAGTTAATGTGGACAAAAAAATAAAAGAAGCTGGTGTACTAAAGGAAATCGCATTTCCTTCATTTGAATCAGCCATATTAAAGTATAAAAAAACAAAAAATAACTCACTTAACAATAAAATCATCAGGAAAGGTTTGTCTTCAGATAGTTTAATTACATTTCCGGATGCAAATCTTAGTTTAGCAATATGTCAGGCTCTTAATTGTACAACTTCTGAACTAACAGTTTCCAGGCTTTCTGAATTATATTATTTATATGCTGAATATAAGGATATCCAGGATTTATCAGGCTTGGAGAATTGTAATAACCTGAGGACTCTATATCTTGGTGGAAATAATATTTCAGATTTATCTCCTCTTTCAAACCTTACCAATATGGTGGATTTAAGTATAGCCTTCAATAAAGGGACTATAAATGATTTTTCCTTTTTTGACAGCCTGTCAAATATGCAATCTCTGGATTTAATGTCAGCTAATATTTCGCAAATTGATTTCATTACAAAACTTCCTAATATTCAAATACTTAGATTAGAAGATAATCCCATTAGTGACTTTTCGCCAATTAGTGGACTAAATAGCTTAACTATGTTATTTCTGCGAAATACGCAACTTAGTGATTTAAGTTTGCTTGTTGGAAAAGATAACCTTACAAATCTGGATTTAAGAAAAACGAAAATAAATGATATCTCGGTTTTATCTGGCTTGTCCAATCTTGCTTATCTCTATCTGGGTGAAAATGAAATATCAGACATATCATCAATATCCGGGCTTAGGGAGTTGATCTATTTGGAATTAAGTAATCTAAATATAGACTCACAGGATATTCAATTTTTATCTTATGAAAACAAGTTAAAATACCTTGTACTTGAATACAATCAAATAACTGATATTAGATGCTTATCTGGTAATTCAAGCTTGACTCAATTATTCCTTCAAGGGAACCCAATTAATGATTTTACTCCGTTATCTACTATTGTTAATCTGGAATACCTTGAGGTAACACATACAGGTTTCAGTGATTTAAGTATAATTTATTCTTTAGAAAAATTATCAATATTAAGTGCTCAGTATGATAATATAACAGATATCACTCCATTATTTAATTTACCAAGTCTTACTATTTTAGCATTAAATGGGAATCCGTTATCAAATAGAACTATATTAATAGATTTACCCGTGTTAATTAATAAAGGGATTATTACCTCTAACCCTGGACCAAGGTGGCTTGAAGTTTTATCTCCAAATACATCCACACCTACTAAACCTGGATACCAGAGTGAGATTGTATGGAAAAACCAGGATTGTAATTTTGACTGTATTGCTGGTGCATCAAAAGTAAATATTGATTATTCTATCGACTTTGGAAATACCTGGAATAGTATTGTACAAAATACTGAGAATGATGGCACTTATGAGTGGATAGTGCCTGATGTTACATCTACACTTTGTTTTATCAAAGTTTCAGATGCAGAAGTTCCGGATTCTGTTTATGCCTCTGGTCCATTATTTTCAATTCCGCAATCATTTGAATCAGTAAGTTTCCCTGATCCAGGGCTTGAAGCTAAAATAAGAGAATCACTAGGTGGTTTTACCGGCGATTTAACCATAGAAAAGCTTAAGGAAGTTACGTACTTACAGGCTTATTCAGCTGGCATTTCAGATCTGACAGGAATTCAATATTGTACTAACCTTCAATCAGCGGGTTTTTGTGATAACAATATTGTTGATGTAAGTCTGCTTAAAGGGTTACAATATTTATGGGCAGTTGATATTAGCAGAAATCCTATTACTGTAATACCTGATTCCATATTTCAAAATATTACATCTTTCAATTGTGGCTACAGCGGAATAACGGATTTCTCTTTTTTACAGGCAATGACAAATTTAACCACTTTGTATATGGATGGTATTACCATTGATAATCCTTCTTTTTTACAAAATTTAAGAGGATTAAATATATTATCGCTTATTAACTGCGGAATATCAGATATTTCATTTTGCCGTGAATTGCCATCCTTAAATATGCTGATGATTTCTGATAATAATATTTCTGATTTATCAGCAATCAGTAATCTGTCTTTGCTTACATCATTTGACGGGTCCCGAAATCCTGTTGCAAATATTCCTGATCTGACAAACCTTATTAACTTAAATCAGTTAGTGCTTAACGGTTTACATATAACTGATATTAGTTTTCTAAAGAAGATTCCGCAGATTGAAAGTCTTTATATTGGAAGTAATGACATTAGCGATATTTTACCATTGATGAGTTTGCCTGGACTGATTAATCTGGAAATTGCTTATAACCCGGTAGAAAATGTTAATGTTGTTTCAAATTTGAAAAATCTTCAGATGCTTTTCATTTCTGATATAAAAATTCAGGATCTGTCATTTTTAACTGGATTGGAGTCCCTTAATACAATAATGGCCGAAAATTGTAATATTAATGATGTTCACGTATTATTTGAACTTCCTTCACTTGTCAATGTATTTTTAACTTCTAATCCACTGTCAAACAAAACCATTAGAACAGATATTAGTGAATTAATAAAAAAGGGGATTTTTGTTTATTGTCCTTCAGAAATGATTCCTGTTATAACTGAGCCAAATTATTTATCCTTTGTTGAGGCAGGAAAGAGTTTTAATATAAAATGGGTAAATAATTACTGTGATTATAATTGTGGGGCGGGCCCGGATTCTGTAAAATTAGAGTTAAGTGTTGATAACGGCAGTACATGGCAGGAAATTGTTAGTAGTACGCCAAATGACAGCTTGTATGAGTGGAATGTTCCGAATATTGCTTCAACAAGTTGCTTGTTGAGAATTAGTGATGCTTCATATGCGGACTTATTTGATGTTTCAGATACCCTGTTTACAATTACTAAACTATCAAATCCTGATATCCAGGAAACATTAACAAATCTCCTTATTGAAATGAAATCGTTTGATAGTTTTGCTAATGATAAATCAAAAAAAGATTTTGAAGGGATTATTAAAGAGTACGACAAGAGTCTCAAAAATAATTTATGGCTGGATGGAAATCACCTGGCACAAAATGAGGGGGATAAGGTTTTGGACCTGCAGGGTGAGACTGTAAAAGATATGGTCAAATGGTCCGGGAAATATAACTCATTAATCACAGACCCTTGGGTAGATATAATTGTAGGGAATGATAAATTGTTAATTGATACAATCCTTTCTGAAGCTAATAATATGATAACAGAAAATTGTAGTGGAAATGGTGATAAAAAATGTGAAAATGCTTATAAAAAATTAACTAAAGCTCAAAAAGAGTATAATAATGCTGTTCAAAATATTACTGCAGGAAAATATTCTGAGGCCATAAATAATTTTGAAGACGCATGGGAAAGTCTGGCCGATATTGTTTATAAAATATATCATAAAACAATTGCAGACGAATTAAATAAAATAGTGGTTCCGGAATCTTTTACTGTTTCCCCAAACTATCCAAATCCATTTAATCCATCTACAACAATAAGATTTGGTTTACCATTAGAATCAAGGGTATCACTTAAGATCTACAATTCTATTGGCCAGGAAGTTACATGTCTTATAAATAATCTTATGGATGCAGGATATCATGAAGTTATCTTTAATGCTTCTGATTATGCAAGCGGCTTGTACATATACAGACTTGAAGCTGTTACGGCATCAGGAGAGAAATACTTGAACACTCAAAAGATGATACTAATGAAATGACAGTAAAGTTATTATAATATTCTATCTTATGGATTGGCTTATATAGTTAAGTGTTGCTTGCTATATAAGCCATTATTATTTAAGCGAATTAATTCAATTATAATACGCGAATAACTTTTGAACTAGAGGTTATTCTAACTCTGTATTCACGACTATATTGCAGGGACAAAAGTTGTTGTTAATGGAATTAAAATACCTGAGTAATCGTGGGATTGTTTTTATTTACTCTTGATATTTGAATTTTGTAAATTATATTAATATTTAAAACAAATTCTGATAATAATGATGAAAAATAGATTACCAGTACTGCATAAGCTTTCTCAATCAGCAATTATATTATTTCTATTCGTATCTGCAGTTTTGGGTTATAACTGCAAGGATAAAGAAAATGTAAATGATACCGGCTCGGATAACAAAAATGTTGAATTCTGGCTGACTGACCCGGCTAAAAATGTACTTTTTACAAAACAGTCTGACATATCTCCAACCGCCGCCACAAATGGTATTGAAATGATAACCGTGGATGCGGGACAGGAATATCAGGAAATGGATGGCTTTGGATTTGCCTTAACAGGGGGAAGCGCCATGCACCTGTACAATATGAGTGCTTCTGCTCGTAAACAGCTGCTTACTGAACTGTTTGATTACAGCGGCAATAATGTTGGTGCAAGCTATCTGCGTATAAGTATCGGTGCATCTGACCTTGATGAAAAAGTATTTTCTTATGATGATGTACCTTCAGGCTCCACTGACCAGACACTGAAATATTTTTCACTTGGATATGATTATAAATATCTTATCCCTGTATTAAAAGAGATACTTGCAATAAATCCTGATATAAAAATCCTGGGTTCGCCCTGGTCTGCCCCTTTGTGGATGAAGACAAATGGCAACAGTGTAGGCGGAAGCCTTAAAACAGAATACTATAGTGTATATGCCCAGTATTTTGTGAAATATATTCAGGCTATGAAAGATGAAGGGATCACAATTGATGCAATAACTGTGCAGAATGAACCACTGTATGATGGCAACAATCCAAGCATGAAAATGCTTGCCACTGAACAGGCTGCATTTGTTAAAAATAACCTTGGAACTGCATTTGCTGCTGCAGGTATTAAAACAAAGATCATAATATATGACCACAATGCTGACAGAGTAGATTACCCAATGTCAGTCCTTAATGATGCTGCGGCAAAACAATACATAGATGGTTCCGCATTTCATTTATATGGCGGTGATATTGACAATCTTGCACAGCTTCACCAGGTGCATCCTGATAGAAACATATACTTTACCGAACAGTGGGTTGGTGAGGGAAGTACACTTGCAGCCAACCTGCAGTGGCATATAACAGAACTTATAGTAGGTGCAAGCCGCAACTGGTGCAAGACAGTTATTGAATGGAACCTTGCTGCTGATGCAAACCTTGAACCGCATACACCAGGCGGCTGTTCGCAGTGCGTAGGGGCAGTTACAATTACCGGCGATGCTGTAACACGCAATTCGGCATATTATATAATTGCACACGCTGCTAAATTTGTAAGGCCGGGTTCAAAAAGAATAGAATCAACTGCATCAGAAACACTCCCAAATGTTGCATTCAAAACACCATCAGGAAGCAAAGTGGTTATAGTAATGAACAATACAAATTCAGAAAAATACTTTAATATGAAGATAGGGGACAAAGTAATCCTTTGTAAACTTTCTGCCGGTGCTGCAGGAACATATATCTGGTAATATTTTGTTAAGGGCAGTCTTATGAGGCTGTCCTTTAATTATATTAATAGTTTTCTAGAACAGTCACAAGACGGTCAGAATTGAAAATTGCCGCGGGAGAAATTACCGGCTCATTGTAAGGTATATTGTTCCCATATCTTTCCCGGAGTTTCTTCTTTACTACAGGAGAAGATAAATCAAAGTCTCCAAGGGTCTGTAATTTCCCAACTTTTATACCTACAGCCTTATATAATTTCCACACAAGCTCGGAACAATAAATTTGATCATCTGACCAGTTAAAATACAAATCATATCTTTTCCCTATAAACTTCTTTCCTTCATCCTTCATTTTATTCAATATCTCATCTGTCAGATATTTATCTCTATCCCTTAATCTCTTAATGACAAAATGTAAGTCCTTTCCTTTTGCTATCCAGTCAGATAATGGAGTAAGCTTTACAGGCTGAACAGCTTCAAATACATAGTATTTATTATTTCGCAGTGTAATCATCCCCATATGAGAATATTTTGAACGGGTTGCTATCTGAATTGCTTTACTTTGTGAAGATAATGATGTTTGGAAAATAATATCTCCTTCCTTCAGTACGGTTTTATTATATTTCACAAATGATTCAGCCTTAGTATGCTTCTGAATTCTTGTGGTGTATCGTAATATTTTAGGAACAAGAACCGCTCCCAAAATTGCAAAAAGAATTAGAATAAATAAGAATTTTTTCATACAAGAACCAAATTGATAAAAGGTTTCGCTTTTAATTAAAAACTAAAACTAATTAATAGTAAAAATGAAGAACTATGAATCTAAATGCCAGCCTTAAAGCTAATTTGGATTATTTACTTACCTGCCAGTCATCATGCTCTGAACCGAGCGTGATAATATAGTCAGAAAGATTTTTATCCGTATATTCCAGAATATCCAGATTGTAATATTGATTTAATACATTTAATATGGTTTTATTGAATGCATCTATATATGCCTTTTGCGGCGGCATAACAAGGCATCCGTATTTTTGCACGTAAGTAATCCCAAACTTTTGTAATAAGATAAATGCTTTAGCACTGGAAGTATTCCATGTGCCCTTTATTCCGGAAATCTCTACAGTATTACTTTCACCATAATTGAGAAGAAAAAGTTTATTATTGCTTAAACTGTCCAGGGCGTCATGTATCCCTTTCTTCCAGGCAGATTCAGGATTTACAGGGATCAAATCTTCCTGTAATCTATTAGTCATATCCCTGATTTGCTGGGCAGGAAAATTATTCAAGGAAAATTCATATAATGCTGCCGGAAAAACAATCTCCGAGGGATTAGTCTTCTGAACAAGAGATTTTAAAGAATCAGGATTTTTAACCTGGGATAGACCCGTTATGCTTAATATAAAAGCAGAGATTAGTATTAATCTTTTCATATCTGTCTTTCTTAGTCTTACATTAAATTAGTAATAACCGGCAAAATGTAAAAATGAATTATCCCCTCCAGCCTGCATAGTCTCATCAAACAATAACAAGAGCTGCATAAATAATATCTGATTAGCCTCTATAAATCCCTTTTTAAATAAATCATATCAACAAGCTGTATATCACCTTCAAAAATAGGGTGGTCATAATTATCTGTGAAAAAATTCTTTACCCGGTATGATATTTCAAATCCGCAGCTTTCATAAAACGACAAAATAGCCGGAGTTTCACCCGTCCCGACAAGCATTGTTTTATAATTGCTTTTATAAAAATTAATGATAAAATTTATCAGCGCTCTGCCGTAACCTTTACCCTGGTATTTCTCGTATGTAGCTATGTTTTTCAATTCGCAGGTTTCACTATCTGTTGGTACTACAACACAGACACTCTTCAAATCATTGTCATATAGAGCAAACAAATCTCCATCCGGCAAATACTTGTCAATCATATTTTCCTGCTCATCTGCCAATAACAATAAGTCAAGGTACTGCTTCTTATTATCAGTGATTTTCTCTATTTTCATCATAACTTTGTTACTTCCGAATTTCTTAGGTATTATTTTATATCCTATCTTTCCGCATTACTGACGGCAAAATTGTATATGCAATATTGTGTGTTATTTTGTTTAATTCAATATTTCCAGCAAATCATCCGGATAGGAATATTATAGATTTCTAAAATTGAAAATAATTTAACCCACAGTCTTATAATAAATCACCTGAAATGGAATATAATGTTTTGTGGATTTACAGATACCGGAGTTATGTTCCTGAAGTCTAACTTCCAGGTTATTGGTTTGTCCAATATAGATGTGGTCGTGTTTAATTGAATGTAATACATAAGTATAGAACATTCTAACTCCTGTATATAAACAAAAAATCCGGCATTAAGCCGGATTACTTTTGCTCCGCGAGCAGGACTCGAACCTGCAACCCTTCGGTTAATCCGGCAGCTGCCGGACTCCACCATTGAGCAGCGCTCTTATGAAATCTCTACCTTTATGAGATTTAAGTTCCTTCTCTCTTTTCATTGATTCGCTTCGGGTTTGAAATTCTTCATAATAAATCACCTGAAATGGGATATAATGTTTTGTGGATTTACAGATACCGGAGTTATGTTCCTGAAGTCTAACTTCCAGGTTATTGGTTTGTCCAATATAGATGTGGTCGTGTTTAATTGAATATAATACATAAGTATAGAACATTCTAACTCCTGTATATAAACAAAAAATCCAGCATTAAGCCGGATTACTTTTGCTCCGCGAGCAGGACTCGAACCTGCAACCCTTCGGTTAACAGCCGAATGCTCCACCATTGAGCTATCGCGGAATATGTTGCTCATTTCATTCAAAATGAGTACCAAAATTAACCTAAAAGACCTTATTTGTCAAGGTCTTGCAATGTAAAAATTTAATTTTTTTACAGTATTTACTTCATTAAATAATATTATAAACTTTAATTAATAAAACATTTATTCTTCTGTAATTCAATTCATATTTACGGAAAAAAGCCGCATTAATGTTCAGGGTTTTTATCGGTATTGCTGTTTATATTTTCGGTATCCATGTTAAAGCCTGTTTTTCTTTCCTTTCCCATTTTTTACTTTAGTCTGTCAAAATAACTTTAATTAAAACACATCAGGGGATGGATTACTCAGGGTTAATATCCACATGGAGAAAATTATGAAGAAATACATTTATATTATAATTCTTATTCTATTATGTCCTGTATTAATTTACAGCCAGACTGCTGACAATGTTGTTGCAGGCAATTGGGTCAAACAAAAATTTGCCAAAGGCAGTGTTCCGCCGTTTTCTTTTGTATATGGCGGTAAAATGTCTGATTCATTCATTAAAACATGGGATTATAAAGCAGAAAAATTAAAATCTGATGAAAAAAATGTGGAAAATTCTGTCTTTACTTATTCGGACAGGCAAACAGGGCTTGTTGTAAAATGTTTTGTGACTTTCTTTACTGATTATAACGCTGCTGAATATATGCTGCGGTTTATCAATACCTCATCTTTAAATACTCCTATTATTGAAAACACTGCGGTAATTAATAATGTATTCTCATATAATACCGGGGGCAAATTTATTCTGCATCATTCATTAGGCAGTAATGCTGCTGTAAATGATTTCCAGCCGTTTGATGAAACAATGTCGGTCGGGAAAAACATTTATATATCACCTAACCACGGCCGTTCATCAGATGAAGCAGCCCTTCCGTTTTTTAACATTGAGTCTCCTGCGCAGCAGGGTATTATAGTTGCTGTCGGCTGGTCAGGGAAATGGTATGCAGATGTGGTTCAAAAGGATGATAATTCGGTTTCCCTTAAATCCGGTATGGAAAACATGCATCTTACTCTATACCCGAAGGAGGAAATCCGTACACCCAAAATATGTATGCTGTTTTGGAACAGTAAAGACAGGATAGATGGGCATAATCAGTTTAGAAGATTCATACTTGCCCATCATACAAGAAGAGTTAACGGGAAAATACCTGTACAGCCATTATCTTCAGCATTTGAGCTGGAAGCAATACCTTACCCGTGTGATGTTCATACTTGCATTACTGAAGAATCAGCCATTGCTCATATTAAAAGATACGAGCTGTTTAAATTTAAACCGGATCTTTACTGGATGGATGCCGGCTGGTACAGCGGGTGTACCTGGGAGAATGAAGACGGGCAGTGGGGTTTTAATGTTGGTAACTGGACTGTAGATAAAGAACGCTTTCCTAACGGACTTAAACCTGTTTCAGATGCAGCACATGCTGCCGGTGCTAAGTTTATGGTGTGGTTTGAACCTGAAAGAGTATGGGCAGGTACCCAGATTTATAAAGAACATAATGAATGGGTAACTCCCCAGCCAAATTCTGATAATAATCTTTTTAATCTTGGTAATAAAGATGCGCGGTTATGGATTACAGATTATTATACTGACTTTTTTAAAAAGAACGGTATTGATTATTACAGACAGGACTTTAATACTGATCCACTCCCGTTCTGGAAAAGAATGGATACACCTGACCGTATAGGTATAGCAGAAGCTAAACATATTGAGGGGCTGTATGCATTCTGGGATAGTCTTCTTGTCAGATTCCCTGAAATGATTATTGATAATTGTGCAGGAGGTGGCAGGAGGATTGACCTTGAAACTGTTTCACGCAGTACCCCTTTCTGGCGGACTGATCTTGAACAAAACCCAACCGGCAATCAGTGCCATACTTACGGGTTAAATCTATATTTACCTCTTCATGGAACAGGGATGTCCAGGGCAGGGAATTATTATGTCAGATCAGCTTATGGAAGTACGGCAGTAATAAACTGGAGCCTTAACAGGAGCAATAATGAAACAATACAATCGTACCAGAAATACCTTGATGATTTTAAAAGATTCAGGGAATACTACCTTGGTGATTATTACCCACTTTCTGCCCCAAATAAATATTTTATGGGTGCTAATTTTTGGTTAGCTTATCAGCTAAACCGTCCCGAGAAGAAAGATGGAATAATATTGGCATTCCGAAGGGAAAAGTGCCTGAATGAAACTCTCCCGGTAAAATTATGCGGATTGAATGCTGATTCTAATTATGAACTTGTATATGAAGATGAAGGAATCAGGATAATAAAATCCGGCAGTGAACTTATGAATGGCCTTGAATTAAAAATATCTGATTTACCAGGTTCATTATTGATAAGTTATAAAATGATTAACAAATAATAAATCAGCAATTATCAAAATAAAAAGCTTCGGTATAAACCGGAGCTTTTTTATTATTATCTGATATTCTTTTCCACTTCCTTTATTAGCCATAATGTAGTAGCAACCATAGGTGTCCAGTATTCTGAAACCTGCCATATTCCATCACCTTTAAATGGCTGATCATTATGATCTCCGCCTATTCCGTTCATTACAGCGCCTGTTATAGCCGGGATTCCTGGTACAAATGATGTTGTTTGATAAGCAGGAGGCTGGTTGTTACCGCATCCTACAATAGTTGAACTGTTAAAAGGATTACTTCCGCAAATCCAGTCCAGTTCCCTCTGAGCAAGGGATAATAAACTTTTATTGTGAAGCAAGGCTGAAGCTTTTATAAGCCCTATTGCAGCCGAAGCTGCGTTAGCATTTATTCCTACCCACCAGTTAAGCTCGGGCTGCATAAAATAACGATACCAGTATTTCCCTGCAGTTCTGTTTCCACCCGGATCTTTACTGAACACTCCAAATAGTACAAGGTTAAAACTATTTCGTGAAGCTAAAGCAAGCAGATAGTTGTTAACATAATTTTCAATTATAGTCTTCCAGATTTTCAAATCTGTGTGAAGAGGAAATTCTTCCGCAAGACTGCATATAGCAATAAATTCCGAACTCCCCAGTACCTGTCTGTAAGGTTCAGAATTATTTTCAGAGCTATAAAAAAAGCCTGAAAGCTCACCAGCAGTTTTTTCAGCCTGCAGCTGCTTAAGCTTAGCAGCCTGCTGAACTGCATATTGTTTATAGAAATCTTTTTTAGTTGCCTTAAACAACTCTATTGATGCTAAAATTGCAGTTCCATAAACTTCAGGTGTGCTTTCCTGTTTTTCTCTGGCAATACTGCTCCAGCTAAAGCATTTTTGAGCAGCATCAAGGCATTTAACAGCATAATCAGGAATTGTTTTGCGGGTAAACATGTACATTTTTGCCTCTGCAGAGATAAATCAGTATTGTGTTGGAAGATCCGCAGGATTAGTCTGTATTATTCTGTCATCCTTGGTGCCTTTAATTATCATAAAACTGGTTGAATATCCTGCATTAGGCCTTATTAAAGTATCATTTCCGTCTTCATTTCCGGTAATATTGTCTGTCCACCTGTTGCTGTCACTTATTCTTTTTAAATCACCGCCAATATAATCCATGATAAAGCCATCAGGTTCCTGCATTTTAAGGAAATACTGATTTCCCCATTTAAGTTCGTCAAGTATCCTCTGTCTCATTTCATTTCCCGATAAATCATAAGCAGCTTCAAGTCCTGTCATACCGTAAATAGTTGCAGAAACCCATTTTCTTAAATCGCTTGCATCATGCCAGCCTCCGGAAACATCCTTATGTTTGCCATTATCCAAACGCACTCCATCATCCAGGTGGCAGGGTGAAAGATAACCTGTTGAACTTGCACCACATCTCTGTACTGAGAAATAGTGCAGTATTGAGTTAATGACAGGTGAATATACATTCGTAGAAATTTTAAACGGATAAGAGCGCAATGTATCAGACTTTATATAATAAACCCCTTCTGTTTTAACACTGCTGAAGTTACCTGTTAAGTAATCTCCAAAGTCACCTGGCTCAGGTTTCATTGTTCCATTAAATACTACTTGTTGTGTTTCAGTATTAATTACCTGGTAATTTAGTTCTTTATTTCCCCTGGTATGGCAAAACTTTGTGGCTTTAGGGAAATATCCAATATGGTTTGTTGATATATCTACGCATAAATCTCTTGAAAGGCGCTGCCCATATGATATTGTACATCCTGAAATGATTAGGGCCATTATAACTGCAGCTGCTGATTTAAGAAGAATTTTTTTCCTGAATATGGTTCGGGGTATATTTGTCATTTTTATTCCAGTTTACAATTAAAAATAAAACCTCATTTTAATAACTTACCTCATTATACAGATAGACGCTTGTCCCGGTGTTATATTTTTAGGTATGATTGTAAATCATTTATTATTTATACTGTATTAATTATTTACAGCATGAATAGTTTTTGCAGCATTTCTAAGATGAAAAAATCGCTTTGCATAAAAAACCTGATATTGAAAGCATCTTTGAAAAACTTATAAATAATATCTTTCCCATTTCAGCACTTTTTTATTACTTTAGCCTGGTTTAAAAATTCAAATACTATTTACAGAGAGACCATACATGAATAATAGCAGAAGAGACTTTATTAAAAAAGTTGGACTTGGTTCAGCCGCTTTAGCGGTAGGATCATCGATTCTTGAAAATGACCTTTTTGCAGCATCTGAATCCTCATCAGGAATGCCAAAACTAAAATTTAATAAAGATGGAAAATTTAAAATTCTACAGTTTACTGATATTCATCTTATTATAGAGCATAAAGATAAAACGGAACAGGCTATAAATGTAATTGAAAAAGTAATTGCCAAAGAAAAGCCGGACCTTGTAGTTTTAACCGGTGATGTCGTAACATCTGATGACGAAATAAAGGGATGGGAAGTAGTAACTGAACCTATGATAAAGGCAAAGACTCCGTGGGCAGCAGTATTTGGGAATCATGATTTTGAACATGGCAAGACCAATAAGCAAATGATGGATTATATAGTTACCCGGCCATTTAATTATTCACAGCATGGCCCGGCAGGGGTATCCGGTGTTGGCAATTATACGCTGGAAATAGAAGGATCATCAAAAAATAAATCTGCGGCGGTACTGTATTTCTTCGATTCACACAATTATACAACAAACACTAAAGATGAACAGCTTGGAACTTATGACTGGATTAAATTTGACCAGGTTAAATGGTACCGGGAGTTAAGTGAAAAATATACCCGGAAGAATGCAGGTAAACCATATCCGGCCCTTGCTTTTTTTCATATTCCGTTGCCTGAATATAACAGCATAACTAAATTTCCTACAACCATAGGAGAAAAGAATGAAGATGTATGCTGCCCGAATATAAATTCAGGGCTTTATGATGCTTTTCTTGAGTGTAAAGATGTAATGGGCATATTTACAGGCCATGACCATGATAATAATTATGCAGGCACTTTAAATGAGATATGTCTTGCCTATGGATGCAAAACGGGTTTTGATTCTTATGGTAAACTTGATAAGGGGGGACGTGTAATAGAATTATTTGAAGGTGAGAGAAAATTTGATTCAAAAATATGTACGCCATCTACTCCTTCAAAATATGCATTCTCATATCCTGAGTCATTTAAAAGGCAGATAACCAAATAGCCAGGTTTAAATAATTTAATAATATGCCGGCAATTTAAGCCGGCATTTTTATTATATAGAGTGTATCAGGCTTTTATTAAAATCATTCAGGCATTATATTAACTATGCAAAATTCTTTATAAAAAGCTAAACATGAATACAGATAAAATTACAGAGCAGTTTAATAAAATTGCAGAGGAATATGACAGCCGCCGCAGGACTTTTATTCCCTGTTTCGATGATTTTTATAAAACAAGTATTTCATTTCTTTCTTATTGCAGGAATGATTTTAATAACATTCTTGACCTTGGTGCAGGTACCGGACTGCTGACAAAGTATTTATACGATATATATCCAAATGCAAATTATACTCTTGCAGATATATCAGAACAAATGCTTGATGTAGCCAGGAAAAGGTTTGCTGATTTGCCAAATTTCAGCTATGACGTATTTGATTATACTAAAGTATTCCCTGAGTTTAAATATGACCTTATAGCCTCTGCCTTATCCATACATCATCTTCATGATGAAGATAAAGCTAAATTATATGTGAAAATATATCATGCACTTGAAGAAGGAGGATATTTTATTAATCTTGACCAGGTAAGACCTGTTTCAGAAAGTATGAATCAGTTATATGAGGGTTGGTGGGCAGATTATATAAAACAGGGAAATTTGTCAGCAGGAGAAATTGCAGGGCTTAAAAAACGCCGTGCATTGGATCGTGAAGATACAGTTACAGGCTCAATTGCCAAACTTAAAAATGCTGGTTTTAAAATTGCTGAATGTTTTTATTCATATATGAAATTTAGTGTAATTATTGCAGTGAAATAAAATGATAAAACTAGTCAGAACTGATTCACGTAATCCTGATTTTATATTGCTTGTTTCAATGCTTGATAATGATCTTTCTGGCAGGGATGGTGAAGAGCATTCTTTTTATGCGCAGTACAACAAGATTGATAATATCAATTATGTTATAATAGCTTATGTTAATGGAATGCCTGTTGCCTGCGGCGCGGTAAAACATTTTGAACCAGGTACTATGGAAGTGAAACGGATGTTTGTTATTCCTGAGAACCGCGGCATAGGTATTGCTTCGCAGGTTTTGCATGAGCTGGAAGTATGGTCAAAAGAATTATTATATATAAAGTGTATACTGGAAACAGGTAAGCGCCAGCCGGAAGCTATCAGGCTGTACCAGAAAAATGGTTATACCTGCATTCCAAATTATGGGCAGTATACCGGTAAAGATAATAGTATGTGTTTTGAGAAATCTTTAATTTGAAATATCCGTCAACAATTAAAAATGGGGGACCAATGAAAGCATTTTTAGTCTCAATAGTTTTTCTGAGTTTACTTTCAGTTAAGGTATTTTGCATTGATAAAGATAAGTATGATGAAGTGATTTCTATGATAAGTGCTCATGATTTAGCGGGTGCAAAATCAGAAATAGATAAAATGATGCCAGACTGTGGCAATGATCCTGATTATTATGTGCTTGTATTCAATTATTATTTTGAAAAAGCCTCAACAAGTGCTGTCAATATTACTACTGAACAACCTGATAATAATAAAGAATATTTGACACTTAAAAGATCTGATGATAGTACAGAAACTGCATATTTAGCCAGTGTAAATAAATATGATAATACCATAATAGAGGAAGGGCTTAAAGTATTTATTCCGGCACTTGATAAATTTCCTGACAGGCTGGATATGCTTTATGGTTTGGCTTATTTGTATTCTGAAACAGGGGAATATAAAAAATCAGGTGACATTCTTATCAGGGTTCTTGAACGATCCAATGAAAATAAAAACCAATGGTTATGGAGCTTTAATGATAAGCTGGAGGATAGTTATCATTTTATGATTGAAAATCTACAATCATATCTAAGTAGAATTCTTGAAAGTGATGATGAAAACGCATTGCCCATAATGTTTTCAATATCAGAAAAAATGATTAGTCTTTATCCTGATAATATATATGGATATAATAATCTTGGTTATTATTTTTCTATCCGGAACGAGATACAGGAGGCTAAAAAATATTTTCTTCTCGCAGAAAAAATTGATCCTAAAGATATAATTGTACTTGCAAATCTTGCTGAAATATCATTTAAACAGAATAATACTTCGAATGCTGAAATGTATTATAAAAAAATAATTGAATATGGAAATGAAGATGACAGGAAGTGGGCAGAAGAGAAAATAAAAACAATTAGTAAATGAATTTACAACCGGCTCATAAAATAATTATGAGCCGGTTAATATCCTGATTGTCAGTTTTCTATTTTCCAGGGATAATTGTTCTCAAATTCTGCAAGACTGTCTAATTTAGCTTCATTTTCGTTTAACCATTTTTCAATACCTCTGCGACCTGATTTTTGTTGTATATAAAACATAAATGCCTGTGCATTTCCACTTTTAAGCAATGCAGAATAATAAGGGAAAAGAAAATCTCCTGTAAAATCATTGTATTTTTTATCTTCATCAAGCATCTGGAATATCGAACTTAAATCATATCCTAATGAATCTGTATTAAATATAGGCATATCTTTGGCTTCTTCTGTTAAAGATGCAGCCGCCATAAATTTTAAAGCCATTTCAATTATAGCGTAAGGGTACTCATTCTCCTTAGTGGCAAACTGAGTAATATGTACATCTTTGTCTTTTTTCTCAATGCCGCTTTTCATGATCATGTCAAGTTTATCCAAAGCTGTGACAGACCTGTGAGAATCAGGCTCCAGCAGTAAAAATCTGCAAATTGTTAACAGTGCAGGTAATTGTTTTCCTTCTTTTATATAAAGATTAGAAAGCGCGAGAAAACTTGATGCATGTCCGGGTTCTATACTTATGGCAGATATATAAGATTTCTCTGCTTTTTCCGGCTTATTTAGCTTTTCATACGCCACCCCTGCATTAAAGTACTGCAAATAAATACCAGGAAATTGAGAAATCCCTTCCTCATATACGTCTATAGCTTCTTCAGTTTTTCCCATATCATCCAATACATTCCCGGTTATTGTATAAAACTGATACCTTTCGGGGGAGCTATATTGCAACCCAATGATTCCATATTTAAGACTGTTTTCAAGATCCTTTTTAGAATAATAGGAAAAGGCAATTTCATGTATTGCAGAAAGATTATCAGGATTTATTTCCAATACTTGTTTATATATTTTAATAGCTTCATCATAATTGCCAAGGTCATGAAAGGCAATGCCCTGTTTAAGAAGATCTATTTCCTTTGGGCTCATCTCTACCGGAATCTTTGAAGGAGAAGGTATATTGTATGTTGAGCTGCAACCACATAAAACCAGAAAAAAAATACTCAAGCCATAAATAAATTTCATTTTATCCCCTTTTGAAATATAATTGAGAAAAAACATCTGTCAGTTTTATTCTATGGATTGAAGTTAATGAAATATTTAAATAATTGATAGCATTTTGCAAATTATTATCCTGCCTGAAGATATTATATAAGATGACAATAATGAATATGGCCCTGAAAAGATTTCTTTTACATATTATATGATACAGTAAATCTTATTTTTAGTAATTACTTGTATGCATACGGGACAGGCAGAGGGGAAGATGGTGAAACTTTGATGAGGAATCTGTCTGTACTTATATCCAGGTCATTTATTTCAGGCTAAACCAAAGTAGCAGGGTACTATCATTAGATAAATAATAGTCTGGAGTTGAAGCAGCGTTATGTTAAAAATTTCTATTCAGAAACATCTGCAATAAAATATGCTGGTAACGATATCGATAGCAGGCTCAGGGCAAGTACAACAGGCGGAATGGAGTTCCCGGTTCAGTTGAAGATAATATATTTTCTTTTACGTAAAATATTAAGCAATAATTATTAAATTATATGTTGAAATAATTGGAATAATATGAAGTCTGTTAAACTAAAACCAATATACCATTTAATAGCATTACTATTTATGCTTTCATTTGAATATCTTCCGGCACAGCAGATGCCGCGCAGCACCCCTGAAAAAGAGGGTGTATCATCACAGGCAGTTATTGATTTTATCAATGCTGCAAATAAAAGCACATCTGAATTTCACAGTTTTATGATCCTTCGCCATGGGAAGGTAATCTCAGAAGGATGGTGGAATCCTTATGATTCAAACCTTGTACATTCCCTATATTCGGTAAGTAAAAGTTTTACTTCTACAGCAATAGGTTTTGCTGTAAGTGAAGGTAAGCTGAATGTTAATGATAAGGTTGTATCATTTTTCCCTGACAAATTACCTGATACAGTTAGTACATATCTTTCTGAACTTAAAATAAAAGACTTGCTCACCATGTCAACCGGACAATTCCCTGAACCTACAGATACAGTTCGGAATTCTGATGACTGGGTAAAAACTTTTCTTGCACAACCATTTGTTTATATACCAGGTACTAAATTCAAATATAGTTCTGTAGCTACATATATGCTTTCTGCTATTGTTCAGAAAGTAACCGGCGAAAAAACAATTGATTACCTTTCCAGCCGATTATTTAAGCCACTTGGTATTTCCGGTGTAGATTGGGAAACTGATCCTGATGGTGTAAATGTAGGCGGCTGGGGTTTAAGGCTGCATACTGAAGATTTGGCAAAGACTGGCCAATTCTATCTGCAAAAAGGAAAGTGGAATGGAAAACAGCTTTTACCTGAAAGCTGGATTGAAGAAGCAACATCAAAAAAAATAGCTGAAGAAGTTGAAGATACAACCGGTGCTTATAAAAATGACTGGATGCAGGGATATTGCTACCAGTTCTGGCGCTGTACTCATAATTGCTTCAGAGCTGACGGAGCTTTCGGGCAGTATATTCTTGTAATGCCTGAAAAAGATGCTGTTGTTGCTATTACAAGTGAATCAGCAGATCTTCAGGGAGAGTTAAACTTTATCTGGCAATATATATATCCCGCTCTTGGAGACAAACCGCTTCCTGAAAATAAAACCCTGAATAATGAACTTAAGAAATTAACCGCTTCTCTTGCGCTACCTGTTTTAGGAAAGTCAAACATTTCAACTGCATCGGCATATACTGGCAAAAAGTATATATTAGAAAAAAATGATGAAGAAATTGATGCAATATCAATAAAATCTAAAGGCGATATTATCGCAGTTACACTTGGCAGTAATGATATTCCTTTTGGTTCAGATAAATGGGTATATGGAAACACTACCAAAAAAGGGCCTGCTATTTTGCGCCTTAAAAGTACTGGTGAAAAATATAAAACTGCAGGATGTTACCGCTGGATTGATAATCAAACACTTGAATTAAAGCTTAGGTATATAGAAAGTCCGCATTTAGAAACCATCACACTAAAATTTGATGGAAATAATCTGAATGCAGAAATAAAACCAAGCATACCATTTGAAGGTGATCCCGTTAAGTTAACAGGAAAAGCTGAGTAGTTTTAGTCTCCGGTACATAATAGTACCGGAGACATTTTATATTTTAACAATTTTTAGCGGGGGAAGCATAGGCGCCTTTTTATAATGATATTCCTGCATTGATGATATAATTGTATCCAGTATTTCAATAGCTTCAAAAATAAAAGGTCCCTTATTCAGCATTACACATTCTGCCTGTTCTGCAAGTGCAGCATCAGTTATTTCAGCTCTTGACGGCCTTCCTTTTTTTGCCATAGTTTCCAATACCTGTGTCGCCCATACAATTGGAATATGTGCAGCTTCACAGATCCATAATATTTCTTCCTGTATCCTTGCCAGTTCATTCCAGCCGCATTCAATTGCCAGATCACCGCGGGCAATCATAACTCCAACAGGGTGATGCTGCATTGCCGTTAACAGGATAGCCGGAAGATTCTCAAATGCTTTTCGGGTCTCAATCTTAAAAATAATACCAAGTTGTTCAGCATTATTCAATTTCAGCTCTTCAAATATATTCGTGACATCTTCAGGAGTGTTAACAAAAGAATAATTAACAATATCAGCATGTTTACAAATAAATTTTAAATCTTCTTTATCTTTGGGTGTCAATCCCTTAATTGTAAGATTACTTACAGGGAGATTTATTCCTTTATCACCTTTTAATTTTGAACCCTCTTCCTTTGCATAAGTTATTAGTACTTCAATACTATCCTTATCAACTTTATTTATAGTTCCTTCTATTTTACCATCATCAAGAATTATTAGTTCGCCTTTTTTTACATCTTTAAATATTTCAGGAAGAGTACATGATATGTGTGCAGGCTTAATCAGTTCGCCAGCAGGGTTATATTCAGCAGGTTCACCGGGTGATGAATCTTTATGTATAATTAACTTATCCCCCTCCTTTAATAAAATAGATTCTTCAAGAGGCAAAAGTTCGCCAGCTCTGATTGACACCCCATCTGCCAGAATAAACTCTGTACCTGTTTTTATGTAGGCTGATTCATAACATTTTACTAGTCTTTTATCACCAATCTTTCTGCCTGTGATAAGTTTTTTCTCTTTGCCCCGGGTATCTCTAAAGACTAATTCACTGCCTGCTTTAATTGTTTTAAAAACATCAATCGAAATTGGAATGAAAATCTTTTCATCCAGTTCTGGCACGAAGCCTTCAGGTACCAGCCATGCTTCGGCAGGGGAGGTAACATTTCCAAGTAAATCTCTTTCCGGTGTTAGATGAACTGCTTTTGGACCGAGTCTCATAGGCCCAGTTCTTAACTTTGGGCCGCCCAAATCCATGCATATTTTACATCCTCTGCCTGTAAGCTTTTTAGCTCTGTTCACGCTTGTAATCATCTTGCTCCAAACATCAGGTGTATCATGTGCACAATTAATCCTTGCACTGTTCATGCCGGATTTAAACAACTTTTTAACAAGTTTATAGTCCTCTGCTGCAGTTGCAGGAAATGTAACCATTATCCTGACTTTGCTGCCTTTAAGCTTGTTGCCAAACAACTCAATTGTATGAGATTTAAGCAGCTTTCTTCCTCTTTTGAAGCTAATAGGAGGTTTATCAGCTTCAAATTCATCATCGTATAAAAGTGCCTTCAACAGGTTTTCTACTGATATTAAGCTTGCCATTACATGGCTTTCAGCACGGCCCAGACGCGAAATGCCAAGTTCCCATAATGAATTCTGAAGTTCCCTGATATCCTGATTTCTTAAAGCAAGGTAATGGACAAGATTTTTTGCGCTTTCTGCATTTGAAGGGTGAATCTTTGCCAGGTGTTCAGCATATTTTATTTCAAAAGAATATGCTTCTTTTTTTATGCTTTCCAGCTGGTTAAGAATAACGGTGAGTTTCTTCTTCTTAATCTTCATATTACTTAAAAGATGTTGTAAACAAACTTAATTAAAAAATAAGTCTGATTCATAGGACACAGGGAAATAATATGAACAGAAGTTAAAACTTTTAATGTTAATTATCTTAGTGAAAAAGTAATATTTATAATAAATACTTAGTTCATGTATAGCTATAAGATTTTACAATTTATGTCCGGTTCAGGCTGGATATTTTAAGTGTCTGTTTAATTAAATATTTATCATTGCCCTGTAGACAATGAATACGGGGTGGTAGTAAAGTGCAATGCAATTTTGGAAACAGTTCACTTTTGTAACTATGATCTCCTAAATCAGTGAAGCTATTTTAACCTTACTTCCGTTGTTAAAAATTGTTCTGAATTGCTGCCAATCATTATCTTAAATGTACCTGGTTCAACAACAAGCCTCATTTCATTATCATAAAATGATAACGCATCCTTTGTTATTATAAAGGATAATGTTTTGGTTTCTCCGGGCATCAAAATGACTTTTTTAAATCCATTCAGCTTTTTAACTGCAGGTGAAATGCTGGCAACTTCATCTTGTATATAAAGTTGAGCTGTCTCGGTCCCGGATGTTTTACCTGTATTAGTTAAGTTAACATAGATTTTAATGCTGTCTTCTTTACCATACTCATTTTTATCGCTTCGGATATTGCTGTATTTAAATGTCGTATAACTCAATCCATATCCGAAAGGGTAAAGGGGAGTGGTGGGGAAATCAAGATACTTTGAAGTAAACCTATCCTGTTCAATATATGGCCTGCCCGTATTCTTGTGATAATAATATAGTGGGATCTGTCCTGTAGAGCGAGGGAATGTCACGGGGAGTTTGCCAGAAGGGTTATATCTGCCTGATAAAACATCAGCAATTGCATTGCCTGCCTGAGTTCCTGGGAACCATGCTTCAACTATTGCCTGAATATTATTATTTAGCCAATTTATTGTTAGTGGCCTGCCGCTAAAAATTATTGCAGCAGTGGGTTTCCCTGATGCATAAATTCTTTTAGCAAGTGCTTCCTGCATTCCGGGCAGATCAATATTTGCCCTGCTGCCAGCTTCACCGCTCATATCTTCTGATTCACCAATAAAAAGCAGAACCATATCAGCTTCTACAGCAGTATTAAATGCTTTTGCAAACCCTGAGGTATCCTGTCCTGTTACATCACATCCTTTTGAATAATGGATTATTGTCCCGGGTTTAAGTCTGTTTTTTAATCCCTGTAAAACAGTTACTGCAGAAGATGCATTTCCGGCAGCAGACCATCCTCCGATAACATTGGCAGAATCATCAGCAAGCGGGCCAATAACAGCTATACTCCTAATATTATCTGATATTGGAAGAGTAGCATTATCATTCTTTAGCAGTACCAGGGATTCTCTTGCTAACTGTAATGCTATACTATCTTTATATTCTTTTCTTAATTCATTATTTCTGTAGTATTCGATGTCAGTATATGGGTTATGAAATAACCCAAGCTTATACTTCATTTCCAAAACACGTTTAACAGATCTGTTTATTACAGCTTCACCTAATTGCCCATCTTTGACAAGAGCCTCAAGATATGGGGAATATACATTGCCGTCAGATGAATCACCAACCATATCAATATCCACCCCGGCAGTTAATCCTTCCAACGCTGCTTCTTTTTTATCAGCAACAATTTTATGTTTAACTAATTCGCCAATAGAGTTATAATCACTTATAACCACACCATTCCATTCCCATTCATTTCTTAATACCTGAGTAAGCGTAAAATAATTTGCAGATGCGGGAATTCCATTCAGGTCATTAAAGGCACTCATTATAGATGCAGTATTATTATCAACCGCTGTATGAAAGGGTTTTAAGTAGATTTCCCGTAAAGTACGTTCTGACATATCTGTTGTATTGTAATCTCTGCCTCCTTCGGCTGCACCATAAGCCACATAATGCTTTGCACATGCAGCAATATTGTTCTTATTGCTTATATCATCTCCCTGGTATCCCTGTACCTGTGCAGCAGCCATAATGCTGCCAAGGTATGGATCTTCACCTGCTCCTTCCATTATTCTTCCCCAGCGCGGGTCCCGGGTAATATCAATCATTGGTGCATAAGTCCAGCGTGTACCTTCAGATGCGGCTTCAAACGCTGCAATACTGCAGGCTTTTTTTACAAGATCCGGATTCCAGCTTGCTGCATTTCCCAGAGGGACTGGGAATATAGTCTTATATCCATGAAGTACATCATTTGCAAAAAGCAAAGGTATTCCGAGCCTTGTTTCTTCGACAGCGATTTTCTGAATTCTGTTTGCATATTCAGCCCCATTCAATCCTATGAGTACTGAACCTATCTTTGCTTCCTTTACCAGTACTTCTCTTGATTCATTCATCCCGACAGATTGTACCAGTTGCCCTATCTTCTCTTCAAGAGTCATCTTTTGCATTAATCCGGCAATAAACTTTTCACCAGTTGAATCGGTACCTGTATTTTGAGGCAAAATAATCATATTCAAAAGAAAGATATATAAGGACAGAAGGTTAAGTGTAAAATACATAAACAGTATCCCGGTGAATTGTTTATTAAGATGAATTAAGCGCTAATTGGTAGTTATATTAAGTGCTTTCAAACCATTTATGATTACAGGGTCTTTCATTACATAGTTCCAAACCATCCCGGTTCTGAAATTTTCAATCATAATAACATAAGGCCCCTGATCCAGGCCAAGATAATCCTTATCAAACCATCCCGCTGTTAAATTGAACGCGTCAACGAAACCATATTTGTTCCATAAGCCATCTTTACCATATTTATTGTACATATATCTAAGTGTGGGAATACAAACTTCAGGGGCAAAGGGAATCGAACCGCCAGCTGCTTCAGGTGTTATTGTTCCATCATCATTATATACGTCGCCAGGCCCGCTTGCCCCTCTTCCTGAATATCCTTCAAATTTATAACCATCTTTGTTATATTCTGATCCGGGGCCGTCACAGGCACTTATTCCCCATGTTAAAGAATCATAACCAGCCCATTTTCCAGGATTTTGTATACAATACATCCTGTTTGAAAGGACAGCTCTTCTGGAATTTTCAAAATAGTCAATGCCTTTATTTCTTAGAAAGGAATCTTTTAATCCTTTAAAATCAATAAACATGTGCGAAAACTGGTGCCCAAACAGGGGAGGAAATATAACATGCCCCAGTCCTTCATAATGTTCTTTCCATTCATATCCGGATAACCACTGGTTATATGTTTCTAAAGGATTATGAAGATTTGTACCGGCTGCCAGGATATAAAGGTATAAAGCTTCAGTATAGCCATACCATCCAAAATCTGATAATCCTTCCCCGGGATGCCACGCCATGGAAATCAGATTTTTATGCCCCTCATGTTTCGAGCTTTTTATTACTGCCCAGTTCCAGTCAATTCTGTTAGTTAAGCTGTCTCCAAGTGTGCGTATCTCGTTTTCTTCAGTATTATCTCTGTCATAATACTGGATAGCAAAACGAATTCCGGCAATCAGCCAGGCAGTATCAATAGTAGAAAGTTCACTGTTCCATTCCCGCCTGCCGGTATCCATTTTTAAAAAATGATAATAAAAGCCTTTATATCCGGTTGCATCTGGATTTGTACTTTGTTCTGAATTTGCAAGAAAACGGAGAAGGTTTAAAGTTAGCCGGGCAGCCTTTTCACGTGTGATCCAGTTATGTTCTGCTCCAATAGCCCACACCGTTATACCCCAGCCCGTAGCTGCTGTGGAAGCGGCAGCCCATTCCTGTGACCTGTCTCTAACTAGGCCATTTTCAGGATTTACTTCATTAATAAAATAGAGAAAAGATTTATACTGAAGAGTATCAAGGAATTCATCATCATTTTTAAATTGCGAATACATAATGCCCGTAGTACAAAGTATTAGTAATAAAAATAATTTCCTCATAAATATCCTGTTATTTATTATGAAATGTAAGCTGTTGGCTGTAATATATCATCTATCTATTCAGCTAAATATTTGTAATGAATTTGTATTTATTAATTATACTTAATCCATAGAAAAGGCTTAATTATTTTTGAAGTACCATTTTCCCTGAAATTGTTTTACCGGGTATACTTATTGTATAAATGTAAATACCTGATGAAACAGCTCTGTTATTACTGTCAGTTCCATCCCACATTATATCAGTTTTGCCTGCATCTATATATCCCTCATGAAGTATTTTTATTTTTCTTCCAAGTATGTCATAGACGAATACTGCTACCTTTTGTGAAGATGGGAGAGTAAAGCGAATAATGGTAGAAGGATTAAATGGATTAGGGTAATTACCGGATACAGAGAAGCTTGCCGGTTGTGTATTCTCCTTATCATCAACTTCCGTTTCTGAAGAATCCGTAACAAATCCAATTGCGTCAAGCATCGGCTGTATTTCCGGGTTTGACATAAAGCAATTCCATAGCAACTGCGTTCTATAGTTTTCAATCATGACAATTATAGGCCCCTGATCAATTGCCAGGTAGCTGTCGGCGAACCACGACTCTTTTATATTAAATGCATCTTTAAAGCCATAATATCCCCAAAGACTGCTTCCATATTCATAATAAAAACTTTTTAATGCTGCCATTGATTCTGCGGGCGTATATGGCATAGAACTTAATGCCGCTGTTGGAGAAATTGTTCCATTGTCGTTTGATGGCTCATGAGCCAGGTAACCTGTTAATGGATCATCACTGGCAGTTAATCCCCACGTATCTGCATCATAACCGGGAAATTGTTTAGGGTTTGCAATTGAGTATGCATGATGAATTAATGAATGATTTCTGTTATTTAAAAAGTAGTTTGTATAAATATCTTTTTTACACCGTGGATCAAAACCCAAAAAAGAATAATGAGCAAAAAACAAGGGGCCGCCGTAATCCCATCCCACAAATAAAGGTATTCCATAGAAGGATTTCCCATTTAAATAATTTGAACTACCTGCCCATCCTTTGTGATACATTATAGGTGGTATTGGATGTGTGGGAGAAGCAATTGCAAGAAGGTAGGTTATCATTGTCTCATTGGGTCCCTGTAAAGGGAAATTCATTTCCCAGTTATAATCAGGTGACCAGTGCCAGTACAAATAGTTACTGCCTGAGTCCCTTCTGTACCAATCCCATTCTACAGTTTCCCATATATTGGTTATTAAATTTCTTATTTGTTCTTCATTGCTGTTATTTACATTAAAATACTGTCTTGCCGCAAGTAGTCCCTGAATCATAAATGCAGTTTCAACAAGATCTCCTCCATTATCTTTGGTGCTGAAAGGTATTACTTTCCCTGTTATTCCGTTCATCCAGTGGGGGAATGCACCGTGAAATCTGTCAGCCTTTGTTGAAAGGAAGTTAAGTATTTTAAGCATTCTTGCAGCGGCAGAATCTCTTGTTATAAAACCTCTTTCTGCTCCAACAAGTATTGCCATAATTCCAAAACCAGACCCACCGGTTGTTACTATGTCACCTGAGCCAAATCGTTCTCTTGCCATTCCGGAAACAGGATGACCATAATCCCAGAAATATCTGAATGTAGCTGCCTGTACAGAATCAAGCAATATACTATCCGGTGCTGATATCGTTGTTGCGCTTACATCTTCGCTATAGGCAGATTCATTTCCGCTTGAATCAAAAGCAGTTATTTTATAACTGAATGTTTTTGGTGGAGCCCCTGTATTATCGTTATAATATGTTGCTCCTCTTGCCGCTGACCCGATTATTTCAAAGTTACCTGATTCGGATCTGTAAATTCTATAACCGGCAAGATCACTTTCGTTATTCTTTATCCATTTTAAATTTATATAATTATTATATGGTGTAGCAATTAATCCCTGCGGTACTCCCGGCGGTATTATATCTGTATTCCCCGCATTTATAATTCTTATTTCATCAAGGTAAATTGTATGTAATATTCCATCAGGGTTGTTTTGTCCAAAATAGATAGTTTTAATCTTTGTCAGGTCTGTTGTCCCTGGTGAATTTGCAAATACGCTAATTGGAACTGATATTTTTATCCACCTGTCTTTGTCAACATTATTAATGAAATCAGAAAGTTTTTGTTTTGGTGTTTTCCTGTTTTGCATATCTTCAATGTAAATAGATGGTAAAGCGGATGTATCTAATGCAGCGGAGGAGTATAATCTAAATATTATAGAGTCTTTTCCTGTAACGTCAAATGACTGCCAGCCGGGTGCAGCTACCGCTATTCCCCAATCTCCGCCGGCAAGAGATTTCCATCTTAACCTTAATGAGTTTACGCCGGAAAATTTGTTATTTACATCAACAGGAAACTTGGTGCTGTTGGAAAGAATCAGGCTGCTTGGTGCTGTATAAAACCCAAAGCTGTAATCATAATACGTGTTGTTTGGACTGTCACTGAAAAAAATGTAATCCTGTGCCTGAATTTCTATAGGGATTACAAACATCAATAGGAATAATAATTTTATATTTGTCATAGCATCACGGTGTAATATTATTTTTATTTTGCCATATATCATACCATCCAGAAAATTGTTCAGTATAAGGTACCGCAAAGATTTCTCCTCCAAAACCCATATACCTTACTACTACAAGATTAAGATATGTATTCTGAATATTATTAAGTACATCCTCGTTTATTTTAACACCATATTTATGAGCAAGTGCTGCATTATACTTATTTACATATTCTCTGAATTTATTAAGTGAAAGCTGCATAACAATCTGGTCTTTTAATGCATTAAATGCTGCTTTATAATCCTTAGTATCTGATTGAATATCAGAAAGGGGAGCAGTTTTCTTATCAATTACTTTAAAAACAGAATATCCTTCAGGTAGTTTTACCGGTCCATAGGTATCTCCAGGTTTAAGATTTGCTGCAATCCTGCCAAGTTCGCCGTGCTGCGTAACCGGGAAAAAACCAAATTCGCCTCCTTTTTCTTTTAAGGAGTCTCTTTTAGTATATATTTTTGCCAATTCTTTTATATCCTGCCCCATAGAAATATCGTTCAAAATAGTTTCAACAACACTAAGGCTGTCAGTAAGTATCTCTGCTATGTTAACCCATTCAAATGGTATATCCTTTCCTTCATTTTGCTTAAAGAAATTGAAGGCTTCATCTTCACTTACTTTAACTGAATCAAATAAGTTCAGCATCAACATCTGTGCAAGGTAGCAGTCTTTCCACATATCTGTATATTTTTTTACTTCAGGCAGTTTATCAAACCCTTTTGCAATTCCTTCAATTGTTAGCATCTGGTCTTCAATAAACTTCCTTATGTAGGAGGAAAGAGAAGCCCTTATACTTATTGCTCCGGGGTCTCTTGCGAATAATCCCTCCTGGCTAAGTTGATTTATAAAAGATTTTACATCTATTGGGCTGCCGGCAATTTTTATAAATACCTTTTCTGCCATACCTACCGGCAGGTTTAACAACGATGAAGTAACTTCATTTCCTCTTATAAAAATCTTGGTTGTATCTGATAAAATATCAGGGTAAGGATATTTTTTCCTGAATACACTGATAAAATTATCTGCCAGTATTTCGAAGATATCTTTGTCCGCATTGATTGACTTTCCTGAGAAAAAATTCCTATGGTATGCCACATAAGCTTTATATTCTGCGCGCTTCTCAACAATTTTCCGTACATCTTCATAAACTAAATCCCTGCTGCGATTGTTGATGTTTTGCTCAGATGAAATTAGCTTTAATATATAAAAGCCATCCTTTGACTGCAGCGGAGATGTGTATGCTCCGGGCTTAAGAGAATATACACTGTCTTCTATATCCTCTTCCATGGTACCAAAAGTTATTTCGTGTGGAAGCTGCTGCCCGGATGCTTCTCTCCTTAACGACAATAATGAATCAAATGATGCTCCTTCATTGAGTGTTTTATAAAGGCTGTTGAGCTCTTCCTGGCTTGGTGAATAAATGAATTTTATTTTTAATTTGCGTTTGTTTCTTGCAAGCCCCTGGTTAACATCGTCCTGTGTATATTCTGCTTTCTTCTTCACTTCCTGCGTATATAGGGCATCTCTTATATACATATTGTCAAGAGGCGTTATCATGTCTTTCAATACAACAGTTGTGTCATATCCGGATTTTCTGGCTTCTAATGACAGAAGTTTTTCAGCAATCAACTGATTTAGGAAATCTTTTTTAACTGACTGTTTGTCACTGCTATTCATCATTCCGGGATGTACGCTGAAGTCAAATCGTTCCTTAAATTCTGATTCATAAATATTTTTGCTACCAACAGAAGCTACAATTCTCTCGGGAGACTGCGAAAAGGAAGGGGAGTAAATACATCCCTGTAGCAGTAACGCGTATATTATATTTCTGAAAACAGGATTCAATGTTAGCCTTTCGTTTTCCTGAAGATATTCAAAATGGAATTATAGAAAATACTTATCTATAAGTGTATATTCCAAATCAGACTAAAAATGCATACCGACTGTGAACCTGTGAGTATTGTTTAAACGGCCATAATCTGCCCATGCATAATCAAAACTTAAATCAGTATTTCCTGCAATTCCGACCTTTGCTCCGGCACCAAGGACAAGCCCTCCTTCAGAATCTTTAAGGAATAAATCTCTGAATCCGCCTCTTACTGCAAATGTATTCATAAATGTCCATTCGCCTCCAATGTTTACTCTTTCATCATTATCATTTGAGTGCATGGCATCAGATGAAATTATAAACCGGTTCCAGCTATTAATTGGAACGGTGTAAGAAAGTCCAACACGAAACAAGGTCGGAAGTCCAAATGAACCCATACGTAATTCTGCTGGCAGCTTGGAGTGGTCTCCGTGTTTATTAGGGTCAGCATCGTAATTAAAATAAATGTCGCGGCCGTCATAAGAGGCGCGGGGGCCAAAATTTGAAACGCTTGCTCCAATTGCAAGCCCTTCAATAGCTGTTATATATTGTACTCCAAAATTAAATGCTACATTTACCAGGCTGCTGTTGTATATAGTCTCCTGAACATAATTAACAGCAACTCCGGCAGACACCTTGTCTGTAAGCATTATACCATAAGCAAGCCCAAGAGACAGGTTAGTAACATCAAAATAAAGCCCGGTTCCCTGTTCTTTTTCAACTGTAGTAATTTCCATATCTCCCGAGTTGAGAGAAGTAACCTGAAGAGCAAGTGTACCAATTCCTTCAATGTTTAAAGCTGCTGTAGCGTAGTTATATTTTATATCAGCCAGCCACTGGTTATAAGTAAACTGAATATCAATTCCTTTTACTCTGCCAAGGCTAGCGGGGTTATAAAATGCTGCTGCTGCTTCATCTGATAATGAAGTGCCTGCATTACCCATAGCAGATAACCTTGCACTTGGTTCAATTTTTAAGAACTGTCCTACAGTAGTTCCAACCTTTGACTGCCCGTATATAACCATGGTAAATATACAGGTAAAGAATAATACTGTTATAATTTTGTATATTGTATTCATATTGTTACCCATGGTTATTTAATAATTGCGAATTTGCCAATAAAATCATCCTCCCCCTGCGCTTCAACATGAAATATGTATAAACCGGGAGCTATTTCGAGATTATCTTTTGACCGTAAATTCCATGGTATATAATCCTGGAAACCAGTATCCTGATGTAATGTCTGAACCAGTTCTCCGGTTATGGTGTAAATTCTCACAGTTGAGTTAACTGGCAATCCACGGAACTCGATCCTTCTTTCTCCTCTTCCGGTTTGGGCATAAGGTGCCTGTTCAAATGATGCCATTCCTGCATAAGGATTTGGCACTACATAAGGTTTCTTTTTATATTCATCTTTTTGTTTAGTCAGATCTATAAATGATGTATCTGTTATAAAACGGAATATATCTGAGGATGTATATGGTACATTAATGTTAATCTGGAAAACATCTCCTTTTACAGGGAATATCGAATTTGCATATTTAGGGCCATTTACAGAATCAACAGTAATTCTCCATACAGGTACTCTTGAACCAGATGTTGTAGTTGAAAGAATTTCAATGTATTCATTACTTTTACTTATTGTCTGGTTACCGTCTGTATCATAAAACCTGAAATCAGCCTGTATTTCTCCGCCTTCTTTTGGCAGGCACATAACTTTAAATTTTGTAGGAACTGCCGGAACCCCAATACTTCCTGTTGATGTGTCTACCACCTGATCATCAAAGATAATTAAGTAATCAGCAGGGTAATTAGGCCTTTTAGCGTTTGTTGTTGTAGATGTTGACCTTGAAATTCTTGTGTTTAGTACAAGATTTGTCTGGCTGTTTGGAGTAAACCCTGTTGATAGAGTATCAACTGCAAGATCAGGATTGGTAAATATTATAGGCATAATACCGTCGCCAACCGGGCCTCTTTCAAGAGCAATCAGGTCTGTCCCTCCTGTAAATACTGTATCATTTCCGCCATTGGTAACATCATACATTTCATAACTTGTTGCAAAAATTGAATCAGCGGGGGACTTGAATCTTATTTCATAGGTATGGTTTCTTGGAATCAAATCCGGGTTAGGTACATTGAGTACAACACTGCCAGAGCCATATCCGTTTGCATGGTCAACTGAAGTTATCTTTCCCGGTTCATAACCCGGTGCCTGTGCATTAGGGTAAACCATAACAATATTTTTAGGCAATATGATTCCGCCTCTTAATGTTTGATTTACTGATATAGCACTTTCAGAAGGATATACATTTAACTGTTCTATGCCCCGGTCGTATGCTGTAACTGCATAGAAGTATCTCTGTCCGTTTACAACGGTTGTATCTTTATAGGTATGTTTTATACCAGAATCTTTACCTAAATAAAACTGCAGCCCTTCTACAGAAATCTTGCTGTAATCAAGAATACCGTCCACAAGGTCAAAAACTGCAAGTGCTTTACCCGGGCCAAGTGGACCCGTGCCCTGTGCATCATATACTACCTGGGGATCAAGGAAACTCTCATCTGTACTGCGGTAGATCTTATATCCTTCAAAATCATTTGTATTTGTAATTGGATCAAAAGCATTTTCAGCAGCATTATCCCATGTTAATGTAACGTAACCATCACCAGCGTATGCTTTGGCAGTTGGCATTGGCGGGGGAGTAGCAAACTGATAATTTGCATCATAAATTGTCTGAACTATTTGCACGGTCTTTGTCATCTGATAAAGGTCAGCTCCAAATGCAAGTGCAAGGCTGAAACGTTCTGTTTTAGATGTCCCCAGGTAAAACGGCCCTGAGGCAAAAAGGAATCCAATATTATAATTCCTTACACCGGGTATAGTTTCAAAAGGAGTAGGGCCTGTCCACATTTCGTACAGTTTACGCGGCCACATTTTGGCATCCATATAAAATATTATATCATCAGTAGCTCCAATTGCTCCGGCTCCAACTCTTATCCTGTTAAGCTTGAATCCGGTTAACCCTATTTGGTCAGATTCATTTAAATCAGTTCTGTCAAAATTAGTCTCGCCGGCAGTTGGTATTGAATCACCTTCCCCGACATCAAAAGTACCAAAGACTCCATCTGCACCAGCATCATTATCAATTGTCCAGTCCATATCTTCATCGCCTGTCCACCATACACCGCGCTGGTATGCCGGCCGCAGCCTGAAGTTTGCATATTTATTCAGCTTGGTTGTATCGTAATGAGCAATTATATAATCAAGTATTGCAGCCTGTCCAACTATCTTTTCTCCCGGGCCGCTGTCTCTTTTCTCATCTATGATTCCATCTTCATCGTTATCCTTTCCATCCACAGGATTACCGGGAGTTTCAAGGTAGGCATATCCAAGATACCCTGTTTTGCCAAAATTTCCGTTCCCGTTATAATCCCATGTATAAACCAGGTCTCTTCCCCCGGTTGTATCATAATAAGCATTATCATCGTCGCTTTCATAAACAAGGTCATACGGGCTCATAGAACTGCCGCCTACTCCGGAATCCATATATAATCCAAATATAACATTGTAACTGTATGTTGTCGTTCCTTCATTGGATATATCATAATGCCAGAATATTACATCGCGGGATTGGATATTAGCCCATTGAAAACCCCGTTGTTCAACTTTCAGTGCCATGCCGCGCCTTGTGTTATCCCTTACGTCTGGATAAAAATTCCATTTGGCATAATAATCATCATCATAAACACAAAAACTTTCCTGATCAGCATTTGGAGTTTTTCCGAAGTAACCATTCCAGCTTCCTGCCCATCCCGGGTCTGAAGGATCGTTTGCTTTGTCCGGCCATGAATCCGGCCAAGTACGCGGATCATAACTTACTGCAGGGGAACGGCCTATGTTTATAGAAGGGTCAAGCTGCAGGAACCCGGGGCGCGGATTAAATCGCTGCAGCCTGCCTGTATTTGGATTGGTTTCCTGTCTTTCACGGTAACCAGTTTCCATAATATAAAAATCCTGCATCTGTCCATTTACGTCTTCCTGCAGCTTTGCCAGAACAAAAGGTGTTACCCCATCACTATAACATTCGAGTGAGCCTTTCGGCCATTCCATAGAGTGAAATATTGTATAGTCAGGGTCACTGGTGTAATCACCAGCCATTCCATAATTATAAAACATTGTTCTGATGCGGTTAGCATCATGAGTACCCTGTCTTACATAATCTTCGTTGCCCCGCTGATCTTTTGGTACAACATCCAGGTATTGTGCATTTACTGCCTGGGCAATCAGGATTAAGAGAAGTATTATTAAATATTTATTCATTCCGAAAATCTTTTTTGTTATTAAACTTTGCATGTCTATTTACTCCTGAATGAAAAACCAAACTCAATTCTGCGCGGTGGATTCAGTCTGTTGGGATCAAGTGTTTCTCCCGGCCTTATAGTTAATGACCTGTTGGGGAGTCCAGTATCTGAATAAACAAACCCATTTGCATAATCCTGGTTAAACAGATTTATTACCCGCAGAAATACACTGATAAAAGCTATTTGTGAATCGAAGTATTTTTCTGCTCTTAAATCTACAGTTGCGTAACTTGGTTTTCTTCCTGAGTTCCTTTCTTCTTCGGTTTGGAAGCCTACTCCAAGCTGCGGGGTATATGGCTGTCCTGAATTAAATCTGATTATTGTACTAATTGAAAAGTTATCAGGCACCTGGTAAACTGCAGTTATATTTAAAGTATGCCTTTGATCCCAGGTAAAAGGTATATCGCGTGGGCGGGGATCTTCTCCGCCAAGTGCACGGTCAGCCGTTTCTTTAGGGTCGCTGGAATTACCATTTGCAAAGATTAAACTGTAGTCAAGTGAACCGCCAAAATTATGAATTGGCCGCTGTACAAGTGAAAAAGTTATACCCGATACACTCCCATAGTCAACATTAGTGTTTCTTGCATACTGTCCGAAGTTATAGGTTTCAATTACTTCTGTTCCAAGCAGGTCTCGTATATCTTTGTAAAAGAATGTAAGGTCAATTCCAAGATCGTCATTTATAGCCTGCTTTAATCCCACTTCGTATTGTACTGTTTTTTCCGGCTTTAGGTCAGGGTTGCCTAGATAGTCCTGCTGATATGTGGCCCCGCCGGTAAGAAATTCAAGTACCTGGTAATTTGCATTTTCATAAAGCGAACTATAGACTGGCATCTGGTAAAAGTGTCCGTAAGAAAAATGCAGTGCTGATTTGTCTGTAAGAGGAAAACCAAAACCCAATCTTGGTGCAATAGAATGTTTTACGGAAGCTTTCTTAAGTGTTGAGCCCGGTACACCCTGTATTGAATTTGCAGGGTTTTGTAAGTTACTTGGTATATAAGCATTAGGGTCAAAGTATTCATATCTTAAGCCGGCGCGTACTACAAGGTCCCCAAGTTCTATTCTGTCCTGAATATAAACTGCACCCTGCCTTGGATAATAGGATTCAACTTTTTTGAATGCAGGGTTATTTGGGTCAATTTCTTTTGGCTGCAGTCTTACTATTCCTGTAGCTGGGTCTGATTGTATAACAAGCTGCCCCGGAGGGCCAAACTTCAACTGGTTTGCCTGTGCCTCTATTCCTGCCTCAATTAAATTTGCTTTATTAGCCTGCCATGTATAATCTAATTTTGCTACGCCGAAATTTGTTTTTTGAGAGTTGCGGCTGTAATCGACTCCTGAAATATACGCGTCATATTCATATCCTGTTATTGATTTAGGGTAATCTGCCTCCAGGTATCTCTGGTCATATATTGATTCATATTTATATTCTTTATAATCATAATAATTATGGCGTACACTTATTTTGTAAAACATATCACTCGAAATTGTATGAGTGAAATCTATTCCGTGATTTATTGAAAATGTTTTCCAGTCCTTTTCACCATCCGGGTTTAATCTGAAAGCATAATTATAAACTTTTCCCCATAAATCATTTACTATTGCTATATAACTGAGGGTTATTTTATTTATTGATGTATTGGTAATCTTAAACTGGCCGCTCCATTCATTATATGGTGCCAGCGAAACTTTTTTCCCATCGCCCGTGGGATAAACAACAGCATTTGCTATATCATTAACGTCGGTTGGATTAAACCTCCTGCTGCCATATAAAAATCCATTGTTAAAAAATCTTCTGCCGCTGATTAAGAATGTTGTTTGAGGCAAATACGTTGGCCCGCTTACGGTTAGCTGGTAATTCTGAATAGTATAAGGTAAAAAGTCTTTGTTATTTGGATAGTTAGTATTATCAGCAGGGAAGTAATCACCGCCGTAAATCTCACCTGAGAATGCAAATTTATCTGAACCGCTTTTTAAAGTTGTGTTAACAATACCTGACATTGCCTGTCCATATTTTGCATCAAAAGTACCGCTTACAACAGATACTTCTTCAATAATTGAGCGGTCAAGAGAAAGACTTGACTGATTATTAAAAGGGTTGTTTATGCTTACACCTTCTACCTGGAACTGCACTTCACCCACACGTCCCCCACGCACGTGGAATTCATTTCCGCTTTGTACAATACCTGCCTGCAGATTTATAATATCAGTAAGGCTTTGAACCGGCAGGCTTTTAATATCTTCTGATGAAACAGTTTTTACAGAACTCGTCTGGTTAAATTCCACTACAGGTTTTTCTGCTACAATTATTACTGTCTCAGATTCAATAGCAGCAGATGACAGCTCAATATCCTGTGTTGTTGTTTTATCGGCGGATATTCTAATGTTCTCAACAACTTTTGTATTGTATCCAATATATTGATATCTGACTGTATAAGCTCCCGGCCTGATATTTAATACTGCATAATACCCATCAAGGTCAGTTGCGGCTCCCTGGTTTGTTCCATCAATAATTACATTCGCGCCAATAAGAGGTTCCCCGGTTGAAGTATCAATTATTTTTCCGGCAAGTTTTCCTGATTGTGCAAACAATTGTGAGGTAAAAACGCACAAAAGAATAAGAAGCAAAAAGTGTTTATTGGAAGATATTTTATGCACCTGTAATGCTGTCTTCATAGGCCACCAAATAAATAGATTATAATAATAAATTAAAATGTACAGGAACATGCAGTTTGAAATACTGCATGTTCCTGCGGCTAACCATTACTTAAGGAGGACCATCTTACTTACCCTTGTATTTGTTACCTGGGCATTTGTCAGATTGTGAACTTTTAACTGGTAGAAATAAACCCCTGAAGCCAAACCACTTGCATTAAATGTAAAACTTGATTTTCCTGCCTGAACATTCAATTGTTTCATTTCAGAAACTACCTGTCCAAGAATATTAAATACCTGCAGTGTTACATCTGCATTAACGTTAATTTCATAACTAATGGTTGTTGCAGGGTTAAATGGATTAGGATAATTATCATTTAACTTTATTGAAGTTGGAATTGAAGCTCTGTCATTTACTCCAACGCTTCCGTTTGCCGGGCCAAGCACAACCCATGCGGGAGCTTTTTGTCCTGTTTCTTGTTTAAACCACCATGCTTTTGCATAGTAATTAGAAGCAGCATCATCAAAAATATCGATATCATTAACAAGGCCGCCTATAAATACTACACTGTCTCCAAGATTTTCAGGATAGCTGAAAGCTGCAAAAGGAATTTTTAATTCAACAGAATAACCGGAATCCGGTTCTGTAATATCATTTACATTTGTCCCGGGAGCAAGCTGAAGGCTAAAAGTAATACCAGCGGTGTCAACCATTGAAATAAGGTCATCACCAGCCTGTCCCTGTCCTAATGAATCAATATTAACTGTAAGTGCTTTAGCAGGGAAAATGCCGCTTCCATTAAGGTAAACCCTTGGTACCATATAGAAAGTTATCCCATCTTTTCTGTTCCCCTCGCCGGGTATTGTTACTATCTGGTCAGCAACTTTAGCTGAAACATAAAGGTTTTGATCATCATAAGTAACATAATAATGAACTTCCGGCCCGTCAATAACCGTGGGATAATTATTCCAGTCTGTTTCCTGGTAACCGCTTGCCCATGCTCCAGTGCCGTTTATAGTATCAAAAGCTGCATCATCACCGTATTTGGCTGTAAAATGTAATGCATTATTCATATCCCAGTCACTTAGATCACCGTCAATATTTACAGCAGCACCGGTTTTCAGGCGCGGGATAGTATAATCAACAGGAGGGATAGGGGTACCCGGAGTAGCTGTTGTAACTGTAGGATCGATATAAAGTGCTGCATAATACCAGTTCTCATTCCATGGACAGCCCCACCATGTACGGGTATGTGCATTGTTTTCACTGCTTGAATCAAGGAAATTATCTGCATCAAACATAGAAAAACTAAACGGTAAAATATCCCCGTCTGTTTTGAATCCAAGTGAATCAATTCTTATTCTGTGTTCAGAAATCCACCCTTCATCAGGCAGGGTATCATTTGAAAGCCCGCCTAATACCGTTGTAACAGCTTCCCATCTGTCTTTCTGTGCGTCAGTCCTGTTTTCTTCTTTACCCCCTGCGACCAAATTATTGCCCATGAATAAAGGCTGAGCTCCAATTGGTGGAACGGTGTCACCCTGGGCAGCCCATTTCCAACCATAAGTATAGAAGTGTTCTATCCTTTTATCCCATGCCTGAACCCAGGAATGGCTTGCAGTATATTCTTTGAATGCCATAATTATAGCATCAAATTCGCCCCAGTCTCTTCCACCAACGCTTTTATCCTGAATTTTAAAAAGCAGGTAAAGGTAAGGAGCTTTATACAGGAACTTGCATACAGCATTTGCTGAATCACCCGGAACTGACATTCCGGTCCATAAATCATAGCCGCTACCCGGCAGATATGCAGTCTCACCATAGCCAACTACAATAGAATCGGCAAGAGCCCATACTGCATCTTCAACACCATCAACAACTATATCTTCATTTCCCTGCAGTACCTTTGCATAACGGGCATCCTCGCGGGCATATTTGTTTTGTGCCCATTGTGCAAAAGATGAACTAAAAAATGACAGTACCAGGAACAAGCTAAGTGAACAGTACCATAACGATTTTTTCATATAACCTCCCTTAATTTATGTTATTTAATTACCGATATTACTGACACTGTTTATGGAAAAATTATCAAAGATTTATAACTGAATTAATTGAACTATTTAATGTACAGCCGCATGAACCCCCGATAACCAGTCCGGTTGATAATACAGCGTTATAGGGTTTATGAGGATCAACTTCATTATTTATCATTTTTAAAAGGTATTTTACTGCACGGCTTCCAAGCTCAGTAATAGGAACATGGATTGTTGTCAGGCGCGGATTAAGAAGCCTGCTTAGGAAAATATCGTCAAAACCTGTTACAGCTATATCCTGCGGTATTTTTATATTTGAATTTCTTGCAGCATCATAAGCACCAAGCGCCATCATATCATTAGAGAAAAAAATTGCTTCCGGCTTCTCTCTCAGGCTCATAAGCCGCATGAAAGAATAATAACCTGATTTGATAGAGAAATCACCATTAACACAAAAATCAGGAATAGCTTTGAGTCCATGTGATTTCAGTGCATCTTTATATCCGGTATACCTTTCTTCAGCATCCCAGTTGTCCACCGGGCCTCTTACAATTGCAATGCTTTTATAACCATGTGAAATAAGGTGGCATACACTGTTATAAGCTCCCTGATTATTATCAAACTGAAAGTTAACAACATCATTAAAGTCTCCGGAGGCATTCATTAATACAACCGGCCTTTTACTCTTTTTTATTAAATCCAAAATATCTTTTTGAATTTTGGGTATCATAAGTATTACTCCGTCCACTCTGCCGCTTGAAATAAATTCCATCAGCGTTTCTTCAGTATCCCTCTGGTTATGGGAGCTTGAGACCAAAATATATTTATCAGCGCTATGTGCCTCTTCATCTATACCATGAATTATGTCCATAAAAAATTCGCCTACCAGGTCAGGAAGGATAACACCAATAGTATCTGTCTTTTGTGTTGATAAGCCTCTTGCAATCGGGCTTGGCTTGTAATTAAGCTCTCTGGCAATTGCAAGTATTTTTTTTCGTGTTTCTTCTTTAACAGTCCCATCGGGTTGAAATGCCCGTGATACTGTTGCAATTGAAACGCCGGCTTTTTTCGCAACCTGTGTTATATTAATTTTCATTGTAAGCGTTTTTGGTTACAATAAGCCTGAATTTTACGTGAATTAGTATAGAAATGGAAGCGTTTACATGGATAAATGAACCTAATTAAATTTTGATTCAGAGTCAACATATAATTTTGTATTCCCTTTTATAAAATGAGTTAATATTATTCTTTTATGCTTCCGAGCATAATTCCATTTATGTAGTACTTTTGTAATGCAAGAAATACAACCATTACCGGCAGTATAGTGATAACTGATCCAGCCATCATAAGCTCCGGATCTTTTGTATGCTCAAGCATCAAATTAGCCAGGGCAACCGGCAGTGTATACATGGAATTGTCTGTAAGTGCTATTAAAGGCCACAAAAAATCATTCCATGTAGTCATGAATGTAAAAATTGCTAGTGTTACCAATATCGGGGTGGATAAAGGAACTACTACCATCCTGTAAACCTGAAAATCTGTGGCTCCGTCTATCTTTGCAGCTTCTATTAAACTATCAGGAATTGACAGCACATATTGGCGTACAAGGAAAATTCCAAAAATATTTGCCAGTCCGGGGATTATAATTGCCATATAAGTATTTATAAAGCCCATCGATTTCAGCATAAGAAACAATGGCAGCATTGTTACCTGCGCTGGTATTATCATTGAGCTTAACAAAAAATTGAACAGGCTTTTCTTGCCACGGAATCTATATTTGGCAAATGCAAAGCCAGCCATCGAATTAAAGAAAAGCGAAATTACAGTTACGGTTACAGAAAGTAATAGACTGTTCAGGAAGTTTCTTGCAACATCAAGCCGTGAGAACAATTTAACATACTGTTCAATAGTAAATACATCCGGAATAAAAATAGGGGGATATACATTTGCATGTCCATCATGCATAAAGGATGCAGAAAGCATCCAGATAAAGGGAGTAAGTGTAATAACACTTGTAACAGCTAAAAATGAATATAGTATAAATTTCTTAATATCCATTAAAACTCCGCCGGTTTTTGAAGCTTAAACTGGATAAGTGTACCAATCATTATAATTAAAAAAAGTACAAAAGCCAGTGCTGCTGAGTAACCCATATTCCACCATCTGAATCCTTCCTGGTACATATAGTGGACAATGCTTATAGTACTATTTAGCGGGCCGCCCTGTGTCATTACATAGGGTTCAGCAAACAACTGGAAAAAACCAATCATTGTTATAAGGCTTATAAATACAGTAGTGGGTGCAAGCAGCGGCAAAGTAATTGATTTAAACTGCTGCCATTTACCGGCGCCTTCTATTACCGCGGCTTCATACAAATCTTCAGGTATATTTTGCAGCCCTGCTATAAATATTATCATATTGTAGCCAAAATTCTTCCAGACTGACATAAGCATAATTGCCGGCATTGCCCATTTGGGGTTTCCAAGCCAGTCAATCTGGCTAATACCAAAAAATCCAAGGAAATAATTTAGTATACCAAATCTTGGATGATATATGAATCTCCATACTATTGCTACTGCAACCAGAGAAGTTATAACCGGGATAAAATATGATAGTCTGAATATTCCTTTATATTTTATAAGTTTTGAGTTCAGAAGTATAGCTGCAAAAAGAGAAACTGCAATTGAAACCGGGGCCGCAGCAAATACATAATAGAAAGTATTTTTAAGTGCATTCCAGAATAAAGTATCTTCAAACAGATGTTTATAGTTATTTAGTCCTACAAACCGTGCATTGCTTAGATTTCCTAGTGAATATATATCGAAGTCGGTAAAGCTCATTACAAATGCAGCAATAACAGGAATAAAAAAGAAAACAAAAATTGCACTTAGAGCAGGCGTAAGAAATAAGTACGCTGCCGATGAGCCCCATTTGTATTCTTTATTTCTTGTGTTATAACTCATAAGTTTATTGCTCTCTTGATAACATCCATCTGCGTTTTTCCAGAATACCATTTACATCCTTATCCAGCAGCTTAAGGGCATCGTCTTCTGTAACAACTCCTTTCGCAGCTGCTTCCATATATTGCTGTAATTTTGCGAATACTATCTGTTCCCATTCCGGTATTTTAGGTGTAGGTACTACATAATGAAACTGTTTGTAAAATGCCTGCATATACTTATCATTACTGAGCAGGGGAATAGCCCATGCTTCTTTTACAGCTGGAAGATTATTTACAATTTTGTAAAACTCAATTTGTGTGGATGGTTCCGATAAATACTCTATAAATTTCCATGCCTGCTTTTTCTTTTCAGAATTTTTAAAAATAACAAGGCTTGAGCCTCCTGCAAGCGAAACACCAGGTACTGAATCTGCTAAACCCGGCAGCGGAGCCGTTAACCATTTGTCTCTAAGATTTCCTTTCATCCATTTCTTAAATTCCGGCAGGTTCCAGGGCCCTGATATATACATGTTTATGTAACCCTCTGCCAATGCCTGGTATATATTTGTTACTTCTGTTATACCGGAAGGAGATAATCCTTCTTTATGATACTTTATTAAATAATGAAAAGCTTTTTTAAATTCAGGACTGCTGAAGTTCCCATAGGAATTTTTGTTTTTAAGGATTGAAGCATTTGCCTGAAGGCCGAATATTATAAAATTTGCCCATTCATTTACAGGTATATAAATAGGGTATTCCGTTGGATGAAGCTTCTTAATTTTTTTGCACACATCATAAAGTTCTTCCCATGTTTTGGGAGGATGGCTGTATCCTGCTTCTTGCAAAACATCTGTTCTGTAGAACAAAACACGTGTGTCAATGTACCATGGAATTCCATAGACGGAATTGTCTAATACATTTGTATCCCAGATACCATCGAAGTAATTGACTTTTTTTATTGTATTGCTGCTTTTAAGCAGGGGATTAAGGTCTTCAATAGCATTCAAAACCGCAAATTGAGGTATCCACGTATTTCCCAGCTGGCAGGCATCAGGGGTGTTGCCGCTGGCATAAGCAGTTATTAATTTCTCCTGTGCTGCAGTCCATGGAATCATCTGTATTTTAACTTTTATTCCGGGATTTCTTCTCTCGAACTCAGGAACCAGCTGCTTTAATACTTCACCTTCAGTTCCCATTGCCCAGAATTTTAATTCATGGTTACTGCTGCTGCCGCACGCAGAAATAAACAAAGCTGCTGATAATAATATTATTATTAAAATCAGTCTTTTGAACATATGTTAGTGCTTCAGGGAAATTCTATCCCTTGTTAGTGGTTAAACTACAATAAAACTAAAGCTGTTTTCTGCAGCAGTTTTTAAATTCTGCTGAAGTTTTATAGAAACAACATGCCTGCCTTTTGCTATATCATTTCCAAGACTTATATTAATCTTTTCATAATTAATAAAGAATATATCATCTTTTGTTACTGTAATATCTGTAAATGATTCAACTTCTTTTCCATCGAGAATAAATATTAGAGCGCAATCTGAAAAATCAATATGAAGATCATTTATAATATAAACGTCGAGAAGTAATTTTCTCCCCTTGTAATACTGATCCTGCCTTAAATTAATAGAAATAAATAAAGGTTCAAATACCATTTGTAATATTTCATACCCTGCTTTTTTATTCCCATAATAATCTACCACTGACCACGTAATTGAAGGCCAGCAGTCGATAAACATAAACTGGAAAATCCCTGTTATGTTATTAAATCTTTTCCGCCTGTAAAATTCTACTGCTGTTTTAATTAAGTCAGCCTGGTATTGCTGTGAGTTATTTATAAAGCTGATAATTGAATTTCCTGTTTCAATTTTAGCTATGTTAAATGTTTGATCCGGCTGGAAGTTATGGTACTGCCATTTATCAACTGCCGGGGGAAACAATTCATCATTTGAAAACATTTTTTCCATTGTTTCCTGTATTGGAAGCGCCTGTGCTCCAAATTCTGTTACCAGTGGTCCCATAGGTGCAGCGGCAAAGTGTTCTTTATTTCCCCAGTACCATCCATCATATGGATGTTCTTCATAATTTGACGCTGTTCTTATAATTCTTGTTTGGTCCTCACTTAAAACCGCCTGATATAAAAAGTGATCAAGTAAATGTATCTGTTCTCCGGGTTCATTGTGGCAGCACCAGAAACATATAGAAGAATAATTATAAAGCAGTTTTACCATGTCTTTTATCTGGCTTACAGCATTGCTGACAAATTCAGGTGATTCATCATAAGTCCATTGCAGTGCAAAATCCTGCCATACAAGTATTCCCTGCCTGTCGAATTCCATGTAAAGTTCAGGCCGGTTAACATGTGCATGAACTCGAACTATATTAATATTTGCTTCGCTGATCAGGGAAACAATATTTTCTATCTTATGTTTATCCAGGTTACTTAAAAACTGTTCCGGAATTAAGTTGGTCCCTCTTAGAAATAATCGTTTACCATTTAAAAAGAATTGTTTCTTCACATCAAGACTAACTTCTCTTATCCCATATCTAAATGATTGTTTCTCAAAAAGGCGTGATGTAATGTTAATGTCATATAACAAAGGTTTTCCAAGATCATTGCACCACCATAATTCCGGATTATCAATAGAGACTGTTATATCAGTTATTCCTTTGTCTTTCTGAAAAAGAATGTTCTTAGTGCTTTTTAATATTACTCCGGAAGGGGATTGAATCGATATTTCTATATCTGAATAGATGGCTGAAATATCATTATAGTAATATGATATTTCAAAAATCAAAACTGCCTGTGATTTATCAGGTCTTATCTTCGATTTTATTTTAATATTGTCTATATATACAGGAAAACCTGATATTATTTTTACATCATTCCATATACCGCCTGTATTTTTATCCTGTCCTCTTTCATAATCCCATCCCCCCGGGCGGCAGTCATGATGGTTAAAAATTCCTTTAATAAGTTTCTTTTTTAACGGCCATTCTTTCACTGGTTCTTCAAAAGGGGATGTGACTCTTACGATAAGCTGATTTTTATTTTTGTATATTCCTGAAATATCAAAAAAGAAAGGCTGAAAATACCCTTCATGCCTGCCTAAATAAGTGTCATTAAACCATACATCAGCAAAATAATCTATTCCCGAAAACTTTAATATATTCAATCCATCATTGTTACATGATTCAAATTCTTTTAAAAACCATACTGAACCATTAAAATTATGCAGGCCCTGCAGTTCCCAGTTAGAGGGGACAGGCATTTCCCTTGTATTACCTGACAAAAGCAATTCTTTGGCTTTTAATATATCCAGATTTGTTCCGGGGTCTGGGATATATTTCCACAATCCGTTTAATAATATGTTATCTGCTGAATATGGCATTATTATCCAAGATAAACTTTAATATCAACTTCTTTTTTGTCTGTTATATTTAATACATTACCTGAATGCTCTTTCCCATCTGCAGTTATTTCCCTAATTCCGAAGGAAACATGTTTATTGTTTATTACTTCAATATTATAGACACAGTTACGGTAAATTCTTTTTACTTTGTATCCGTCCCATTCTTTAGGGATGCAAGGTTCTATTGTAAGGCCCTCTTCCGTTGCATGAATACCTAAAATGTTATCAACAATTACTTTCTGGAACCATGATGCTGATCCTGTATACCACGTCCAGCCTCCCATTCCATAGTTGGGGGAATCAGGGCCGTCAATATTTCCCGGTGTTACATAAGGTTCTGCAGTATACTCATCCGGCTTCATGCCATTGTTGACAGGAGAAAGACGTTTGAAAACTTCATAGGCTTTATCTGCATTTTTAAGTTTGGCAAATGCCCAGATCGACCATGTTGCCGCGTGGGTATATACTCCGCCGTTTTCGCGTCTGCCTGCTGCATAACGTGAAAGATAGCCAATGTATTTATCAGGTTTAGTATAAGCAGGGTATAAAAGTAATGTGCCGTTTTTCTTAAGCAGGTATTTATCAACGGATTCCATTGCTTTTAATTGTCTTGTTTTATCAGTTATATTGCTTAACACTGCCCAGTTTTGAGCATTAAGATAAATTCTGCCTTCTTTGTTTTCTATACTGCCAATTTTTTCGCCCGAATCTTTTGTTGCACGGAAAAACCATTCACCATCCCATGCATTTTTGTTAAACGACTCTTTTAATTTATCTGCTTTGTCAGTGTATCTGTTAAGTGTTTCATTATCATTTTTAAGCTTGCAAATAGTCTTGAATTCCGTTAAGATGAGGTATAAAAACTCAGCAAGCCAGATTGATTCTCCTTTCATGTCCAGCCCTACAGCGCTAAGTCCGTCATTCCAGTCGCCAGCACCTATCAGGGGCAGGCCTCTGTCACTCATCCTTGTTAGTACTTTATCTATCGATTTCAAAGAATGTTCATAAAGTGATTCAGTAAGTTCAGGTTTATCATAGTAACAAACTTTTTCCTCAAAGAAACTGAGCTTTCCGGTTTCCTTATAATATTGTAAGAGTACGTAAGGCAGCCATAAAAGGTCATCTGTCATTTTAGTTGCAAGTCCGGTTTCAGAAATAGGATGCCACCAATGTAATACTGTTCCGTCAGAAAATTGATGAGCTGCATGAAGTTTTATCTGGTTTTCAGTTAGTTTGGGATCAATTGGTAAATATACAAGGCTGTCCTGCAGCTGGTCCCTGAAACCAAAAGCGCCGCTCTGCTGGTAGTATGCCGTTCTTCCCCATAACCGGCCTGCAATTGCCTGGTATCTGAGCCATTTATTAACCAGCAGGTTCATAGATTCATCAGGTGTTTCAATATTCAATGTCCCAAGTATAGAAGTCCATCTGTTTTTTACTTCATTTAGAGCATTATCTATGTGGTTATTATCTGCATATCTTGAAAGAGTTTGTTTTATATTCTTTTCTTCTTTTTCAAGCCCAAGGAAAAATTGAATCCTTTCTTCACATGCAGCCTTTAATTGCAGGTCAACCTTTAACACGCTAACCGGGTCAATCCATGAGCCGGTTTTACCTGTCAGCAAACTGGTTAATACAGCTTTGGGCTTTATAAGGTCTCCATATAGTCCAATGAAGTTTTCTTTATCCGTTTCAAAACCACTTACTTTTTTACTGCATGAAAAATATCCGTTATATTCATATTCAACATTCCAGTGCCCACGGTCTCCAAGAGGTATTTCCCATAAATTTTTTGTGGCAATTATTGAATTTGTTTCTTCGTCAAATTTTGTTCTTATAAATGTTTTGTGAAACTCACGGTGGTGGTCGGCAGAAGAACCAAGGCACCATTCAAAATATGTATATATTGAAATATCAACATCATTCTTCTGATTATTCAGGATTTTTAAATCCCATATTTCAAGGCTGTCATTATTTGGTACATAAACAGTAAATATTATTTTAATTCCTTTATACTCGGAAGTGAAAACTGTATAACCAAAGCCATGCCGGCATTCATAAAAATCCAGTTCGGTTTTAACAGGCAGGAAGGACGGGCTCCATATTTCGCCGGTTTTATTGTCCCTGATGTAAATATATTTTCCCCAGTTATCCTGAATAAGATCCTGGTGCCAGCGTGTTAGCCGGTTAAATTCGGAGTGTGTTTTCCAGCTAAATCCGCCTCCGGTTTGAGATATAACAAGTCCATAATCTCCATTGGAGATAACATTTACCCATGGCCGTGGAGTACGGAGGTTCTTGATTATGTACTCATTCCCGTCTTCAGAGAAATAGCCGTAAGCAGTTTCAAACTTTCTGTTCACTGAAGTATCCCGTAATATTAAAGTTAATGCACTGAGTATATAATGAAAGCGTTTACATTTCTAACTTAAATTAAAAAGTATTTATTGTCAAGTTATATCGTAAAAGATAGTTGAATTAATATTAGAATTATAAAAGCCAATGGCGAAAGCTTGAAAGCGCCTAATAATAGGTCTAACATTAAATAATTATCAGTTGTTTAACAATCTTCCGGGAAATAATTAGCATATTAGCAGCAGGATTGCTATTTTTCTAAAAATGAAAACACTTACATTATTGAGGGTATATATGAAAGATTTCATTTATCTCATTATTTATTGTTTTATACTAACGACCTCAGTTTTACCGCAAAAATTATTAAGTTCTTTCCAAATACCGGATGATTGGAAGAGTATCTCTTCTGATGGGGCACATATAAATGTTTCTTTTACTGAACTGAACAAGAGAAAGTGTATCAGACTTGACTATGAATTTACTGGTGCCGGCTGGTGCGGCATTGAAAAATATTTGGATATCGACTTGCCTGCAGATTATAAGTTTACATTTTTTATTAAGGGGGCCGGATTAAAAAATAATCTGGAATTTAAACTGCTTGATTCTACAGGTGATAATGTTTGGTGGTTTAACCAGAGGAATTTTGAGTTTCCAACCTCATGGCAGAAACAAGTTATTAGAAAGAGAAATATTGAGTTTGCATGGGGTCCTGCCGCAGGCGCTGTACTTAAAAATCTCAAACGTATACAGATAATTATTGCAGCGTCAGAAGGTGGAAAGGGAAGTGTTTATCTTGATGAATTAAACTTTGAAGAAATATTTCCGGTTGATTTAACTATTAAGCCGTCCATAACTTCTTCATCAGGAACTAATGCAGTAAATATTATGGATAAAGATACTGCAACAGCATGGATGGCTTCAGGTAATGCAAATGAATGGGTGAAAATTGATTTTGGGTACAAAAAGGAGTTTGGAGGGCTTATAATTGATTGGGCCCCTGGATATAAGGCTGAAATATATGATGTGGCAATATCTGATGATGATAAGGAGTATCAGAAAATATACAGCAATGGAAAAGTGCAATATGATTTTATCCCTTTAAAAAATGGCGAAGCACGGTATATAAAAATCAGGATGTATAAGGCAGAAGCTGATAAATATGCTATTAATGAAGTTGAAATAATGCCTCTTGAATTTGCTGATAACCCGAATAATCTTTTTAAAATAATAGCTGGACACTACCCCAAAGGATATTATCCTGTGTATTTTAATGATATTCAATCATACTGGACTGTAATAGGTGTCAGCGGCGACAGTAAAGAAGGTCTGATAAATGAAGATGGGGCAATAGAGGTTGATAAAGGCTCTTTTAGAATTGAACCTTTCCTCTTAACAGATGGTAAATTTATCACCTGGAATGATGTTGAAAAAAAACAGTCACTTGAAGATGATTATCTCCCTGTGCCATCTGTTTTGTGGAAACGCGGTGATATACAAATGGATATAAAAACTTTTGCGGCTGGTGAAAAAGGGAAATCTTTTATTCTAGCGCGTTACAGAATCATAAACAATTCAGCCGGTGAACAAAATGTTATACTTTACCTGGCATTAAGGCCATACCAGGTTAACCCGCCATGGCAGTTCCTAAATACATTAGGCGGAACTTCAAAAATAACTGCCATATCTGGGGATGGGCCAATAATCAAAGTAAATGAAAAAGCCGTATTTGCATTAACTAAAGCCGATAGCTTCGGGGCTTCAGAATTTAGTAACGGAGAGATTATAAACTATATAAGTAAAAATATATTACCACCCGCTGCTTCTATTGTGGATTCATCCGGGTTCGGTTCTGCTGCATTAAAGTATAACTTAAAAATAAAACCTGGTGCTTATAACGATGTTATTCTTGCAATTCCATTTTATAATTCAGATTCCTTTGCAATAAACAAAATTACGTCTGTAGAAGCTTCACAGTTTTTTGATGACAATCTGAAATCTGTAAAAACATTCTGGCATGAAAAGCTTGACAGAGTAGATTTTGAACTGCCGCCTTCTGCTGATAAAATGATCAATACATTAAAAAGTAATCTTGCATATATTTTAATAAACAGGGATGGGCCTGCAATACAACCTGGTTCACGCAGCTACGAACGCGCGTGGATTAGAGATGGGGCATTAACTTCGGGCGCTTTGCTGCGTCTTGGATTAAAAGATGAGGTACGCGAATATATTGACTGGTATTCGCAATACCAGTTCCCAAATGGAAAAATACCATGTGTAGTTGATAAGAGAGGGGCTGATCCTACTCCTGAGAATGACAGCCACGGTGAATATATCTATGCTGTGCGCGAGTATTTCTCTTTTACCCATGATACTTTATTTCTAAAAAAGAAATTTGATACAATAATTAAAGCTGTTGATTATATAGAATACCTCACAAACCAGCGAATGACTGCACAATATAAAAAAGAAGATTCTCTTGCGTATTACGGCCTTATACCTGAGTCAATAAGCCATGAAGGTTATTCTTCTAAACCAATGCATTCCTATTGGGATGACTTTTTTACTTTGCGTGGACTGAAGGATGCTGTTACAATAGCATCTGTACTCAATGAAAAAAAGACTGAACAAAGGTTCGTTAAACTTCGCGATGAATTTCGAAAAAATCTCTATAACTCAATAAACCTGGCTATGAAAAACCATAATATTGATTATATCCCGGGATGTGTTGAGCTTGGAGATTTTGATGCAACATCTACAACAATTAGTATCTATCCTGGTAATGAACTTGGAAATCTTCCTCAGCCTGCCTTGAATAATACTTTCAATAAATATTACGAATATTTTCTAAACAGAAAAAAAACTGAGTTTAAGTGGGATGCTTATACCCCTTATGAAATTCGTTCTGCAGGTTCTTTTCTTTATCTTGGGCAAAAAGAAAAAACTTACGAACTCCTTGATTTCTTCTTTAACTATCAAAGGCCCCCGGAATGGAATCACTGGGCTGAAGTTGTCTGGAAAAACAGGAATGAGCCCAGATTTATCGGAGATATGCCGCATACATGGATTGGTTCAGATTATATAAATGTTATACGCTCCATATTTGTATTTGAAAGAGAATATGACAGCAGTCTAGTCATTGGCCTTGGTTTTAAACAAGAATGGGCTGATTCTCCTGGTGGAATAATAGTTAAAAATCAAAGTACTTATTATGGGGATATAAACTATTCAGTTAAAATGGCAGGGGATTATTATATTGCAGAATTTACCGGCAGTATAACCATGCCTGCAGGAAAAATAAAACTCGAAAATATCAGGCATGAAAAGCCAAAAGAAGTTATTATAAATAACAAAGTGTCAAATAGATTTACTGATAAAGAAATAATTATTGATGAGTTTCCGGCATCTGTAAAAATAAAATATTAGGTTTTTTTTTGAAAATAAAAAAGCCCGCTAAACACGGGCTTTTACGTTCAATTTATTAAACTTTTTAATTTATTGATTCAACATCATTATATACCTTATCAAGTTCGGCCAGTATTTTTTCAACTTTACTTAATTCGGCTTTAGCCTTTTCATCACCAGGTTTTATCCTGAGAGCTTTTATATATAACTCTTTACTTTGGTTGAAGTTCTTTTCCTTGAATGATTCTTTTGCTTCAAGAACCAGTTTGGCAAAAGTTCTGTCATCTTCACCTGGTATTTTTCTCATTTTTAAATAGCTGCCATTTTCATCAACAATAACTTTCTTAAACGCATCCGGGTACCCCACATTAATAGGTTTACCATACTCATCTTTCACTACACCATCCATATATTTCATTATCAGAGTTTCACCAAATTTTTTCCACGTACTATATGTGTTAGCTGACATATCAACAGAGTAATTTGTAAGATACTCAACGGCTTTCCCCTTTGATTCTTTATACAGCTCTGCGGCTGTGTTTTCTACTCTTTCCTGTTGCGCCAGGTACATGCCTTCCAGTTTATTCTGTTCATTTTTAACATCGTTTATCATGAGGCTGTAACGAGGGTATACTGAATTAGCAACAAAATTAAATACCCAGAAAACAGAATCCCATGAAAATGTTCCAAGTGAAGCAATTCCTTTTTGATAATTATACTGAATTTTTGTGGACGATGAATATATTGGAGTGTAGACAGTCATATAGGTATCATCTACACCAAACCAAAACACTCCGCCTATTTCGTTTGGCATTGATGCTCTTGACTGAGATACAAAAGAGAATCCTGTTTGTGGAGTAGAAATCGGCCTTTCATGAAAATATTCTTCATTATTATACTTCCAGGTAAGTGGCCTCCACCTGTAAGGTGAGCAGTATGGCCCGGCAGCTACTCCTTTTGTCATATCTAATGGGGTGCCTTCATAATGGTCGCGCATAAGCTGCATAACATCCTGTAATGAAAGCTTTTTATCAGGCTTTATGTACAATGGAAGCCTGTCAGTATTTTTCCCTTCAATATAGTCAATGTATTTATCCATTGATGGATTAATTCTTCTGAATATGGACCATACCCTGGCATCGCAAAATCTGACTGCTCCAAAATCAAGAGGGGCATAAGCATCTGCAAAACTAAAATCTTTATCATTCCCGCTGAAATATCCCTTTTCACGTGCAAACGAAATTACGTCAGGTGCATACATTACATTATCTTTATCGTTCAGCGATAAGGTTGTTATTCTTGACTGATTTGCATGCCCGGAAACATATCCATCCGGAATTCTTACTGCAGCCCATACAGCTCCTTTATTTCCTTCTCCCTTTCCAATCATTTCCAGGATCCATGCTTCATTTGCGTCTCCAACTGAGAAAGATTCACCTGAACTGTAATAACCATATTCATTAACCAGAGAGGTCATAACTTCAATTGCTTCTCTGGCGCTTTTGGAACGCTGCAGCGCTATATACATAAGGCTGCCGTAATCAATTATGCCTTTACTGTTTACAAGTTCTTCACGTCCTTCAAATGTAGTCTCCCCAATTACCACCTGGTATTCATTCATATTACCAACTACATTATAAGTTTTCCTGGCCTGTTTAATTTTTCCCAGGTACTTGCCGGTATCCCATTCGTAAACATCCAGCATAGCACCTTCCGGGTATTCAGCAGCAGGGTAATGTACCAGGTCTCCATAAGTATAATATGAGTCGGCAGAATAAGTAATCATTGTTGAGCCATTGGAAGATGCTCCGCTGGTTATAATAAAATTAGTGCAGCTTAAAGCAGGTTTTGAAATAAAAAACAGCATTATTATTAAAAAGCAGAATCCCATTTTGTTCATATTATGTCCATTTTTCTAATTAATATTCAACAAAGATAAATATTTATTCGAATTCTTGCCTAATGTAAAACAACATTCAGTTGTAAAACTAGTAGGAAAACCGATAAGTCTTATAAGCCTCTGGTTGCAATGTTTGACAATATTTGATAAAAACAAACTAAATAAAGTTTTAAGTTTTGCGATAATATAACACATAAATCCCTAAAAATGGCATTATGGAACTTAAGACAGTACAAATAGATTCTTTAAATTGTGAAACAGGAAGCTATAAGAATTCTTCAGGTAATTCAGAGGAATTGGGCTTTGAACATTATTTAAACGAACAGCAGAACTCACACAGGTCATATCATTCAGACCTGCCCATGGATTCGACTATTTGGCCTACATATAATAATTTGAAATCCATTCTTTCAGGGTTATCAGATTTGTTAAACAGTTTTTTCGAAAAGGAGTCTTTTGATAAATCTTTACCTGTCAGTTTTAAGCTTAATTCAGAGGAAAATAAAGTTATTTTATCCGGAGAGCGGAGTGATATTGAAGATATTGAAAATGCAATTAATTCTGATGCTGATTTGGCAGGAAAGATAAATACTGTTCTTACAATAGCTGAACATGTATGCCAAATACCTGAACACCTGGCTTTTCAAAAAGAATACTTTACAAGTGATGATCCTGAGCAGGTAATTGCAAGATATTCTTATCTTTTTATTGATGACGGAACAGAACCACAAATTGAACTGAGATTTGAAGCCGGCAAGCTGGATATCTATTACAATGATAAATTATGGGAAAGCGAATAAAGTTTGCTAAAAACTTCCGGTACAGTGAAGTTCTGATGATGCGGCCTTCTTTGTACCCGGAAGTATATTTTATTAAAAAATCCGGTGTACGCCGGATTTTTTTAATAATATACCAATTCGCTTTATTTTATATGAGAGTCTTTCAACCTTCTTAAAACTGAAACTGCAAATCCTAAAACCATTATTAGTACCCCTGTCCAAACAAGATTTATAAATGGTTTTACACTGGCTGAAATTGTAAGCACTTCCTGTGATGGGGTATCAGTTTGCAGTTCGCCTGTACTTAACTTTGAAAATGCTACCGATATTTTTCCCGAAGCATCAAGATTTAGTAGCTCCATTTTTAAATCAGCACTAGGTACTTCAGATGATGTTAATACTCTTTCACCCGATTGATTTTTCATAGCAAGCTTAACATTACTTATTGCATTATTCTTTTCAACTTTTAATAAGACGCCAATTTCAAAATCTTTACCTTCCATCATGCTTTTCATAGTATTTTCCGGAAAGTCAAATTCAGTAAAGGTTATTTTGGCTCCATCAAATTCAACCGGTTCATTTTTCGAAAGTGTAACTTGCTGTCCGTTTCCATGTGAATGCGTTCCTCCTTCTTCATATCCAAGTGGAGAAACGTAAATATCCTTTGTAGGTGTAGTTAAGATTGCTGGTTCACGCATCAGTCCATTATTAAATTCACTTATATACATTCTAGGGGCAACAGTATAATTTTTATTTCCTTTTTCAAGATTAATGTTGAATGCATATTTTGTATTATTATCAATAGGTTGATACCCTGTGAATGTCAGTTTGTATCCTAATGCTTCACGTGGCTCATTTTTTACAAGGTCTATATCAACCTGTTTGCTGTAAGCTGTTGAACCAATTACACCAAGTATAAAAAGTGCAATTCCAGTATGTGCTACATAAGCACCCAGCATTTTTAAGTTTCCCCTGATGATTTTTATAGCTATGTCTATGTTAACCACCAGGCTGAATGCTGTTGCAAAAGCCAGAATGAGCATCATTATATCAGTAACACCAAATACTGCAAGAATAACTGTGAATATTATTGATATTGCTGCAGAAAGAATCGATTTTTTCAGGACTTCCTGTAATTTATTTTGTTTCCATTTTAGTAAAAGGCTTAATCCGTTCAGCAATCCAATTATTATTGCCAGAGGTAAATGCATTTCATTATAGAATGTTGTTTCCACTGACTGCCCAAACAAAGGGGCAGAGGTGCCAACAAGTACAATTATTGCAGATGCGCATAATGTAACAGCAGCAGTAAACAAGGCAAGTTCTCTTGAAAGCAGTGCTTCGTTATATCCTGAGCCATCTGTCAGATATTTCCAGCGGTAGACTAAAGTTCCCAAACCAATTACTATGAAAGTTCCAATAAAAATTACTAACAGCAGGTAGACAAGCATTCCAGGGTCAACAAAGGAATGTACTGAAGCATCCCCTAAAATACCGCTTCTTGTTAGAAATGTTGAATATAAAACAAGAATATATGTCATCAGTGAGAGTATAAGATTTGTCCTGGCAAATTTTCCAATACCGCCTTTTGCCTGGCTTTTCTTCTGTACAAGCATTGTATGAATTGCCGCAACTCCAACAAGCCAGGGTATCAGACTTGAATTTTCTACAGGGTCCCATGCCCAATAACCACCCCATCCAAGCATTTCATAAGCCCAGTAACCACCAAGCATTATTCCAAGCCCTAATACACCCATGCCGGCAAGCAGCCAGGGAAGAGATTGGTTAACCCAGTCTTTGTAATCATTTTTTATTAATGCTGATGTTGCAAACACAAAAGGAACTCCGGCCATTGCAAAACCAGCAAATAAAATTGGCGGATGAATCTGCATCCAGAAGTTCAATAACTGGGGATTTAATCCTTTCCCATCCAGTATAAAGCTGTTCACAGAGATACCAGCGCCTTTAAGAGATGCATACAGGTCTGAATTCATTTTTATAAAATTTTGTCCTGATGAATTATCACTGAACATGAAGCTTTGGAGGAACGGCAGGTTAAAATATGCAGAGTTTATGTCTTTTACAGTAATAAATATTGGCTCAGTCCAGATATATGCAAATGGATTCTTAAAGAGGGGAGAGACCATTATTAACAGAAATGTGGTTGTTAAAGTATATACAGCCATTATTCTTGGTTCCAGGTCACCTCTTTTGGAAGAATAAGACTGCAGCATTATGCCAACAAGTGCTGTAAAAAGCAGCCATAGCATAAAGCTGCCTTCCTGTCCTGCCCAGAAAGTTGCGGCCAGCATGCCGCCTGAAAGGGCATTGCTGCTATAACTGTATACGTATTTAAAACTATATTGATGAGTCAGTAATATATAAAATAAGTATGCTGATGCCATTATAACCAGCATTGCCATTGAATGATAAGCTATTCTGGCATAGTTTAAAGTATTGGCATACCCTCTGAAACTGAGGAAATACATAACCATGGCAACTATACTGCATGCAAGTGCCAGGATAATTATTAAACTTCCAATCATTTTTTGCCTTTAGGTTTGTGAACGTCTTCCAGCAGTTTTATTTACAAGCTGGAGGTTTTAACTTTTTCGTCTTTATACTTTTCTTCGTATTTACTTGGGCACTTGGTTAAAATTTCCTTAGCATGGAAATAACCGTTTTTGTAGTTGCCGGTAACAACAACACTGGTAGCTGTTTCAAAATTGTTAGGCATTGTACCCGGGTAAACTACCTGTAATTCAACTCCTTTTGCATCGGCCATTGTAAAAGAAAAAGTCCTTTTTTCCTTATCAATTAAATAACTTTTCTCCTTTACCCATGCACCGGTTGCTTTGAAGGTTTTGTCTTTCTCTTTTATCTTTGCAAAATCTTCCTCGTATTGGACATTACTTTGAGTAAACAGGTATATCATCATTCCAAGGAATACAGCAACTATAACTCCTCCGAAAATATATTTATTTCTCATTTTTATCTCCGTTTAATTCCTTCTCAACACTTTTAATCCTCTTATCAAGATTAAGCATGAAAAAAAATATTCCAGCCCAAACGATAAGTACAATTATCATTACAATGTAAATAGAATTTTTCTCCAGGAAACTGAATAGTCCTTCCAAAATTATCCTCTTATTAATTGTTTATTGAGTTTGTCTTTATAGATTATGGACTTGTAACCAATTCTCCACATCCACCAGTACAGTATAGTAAAGCCGCCAAGTGAAAGGAAAAAGATCAGGCGCATATTTACATTCATTCTAAAATTTACAATGGGGCCTGCGTTTGAATCATTTGAAGAACCAGGATGCAGGCCGGACATAATTCGCGGCATTATAAATATAAAAAACGGGACAGTTAAAAAGGCTATTGCAGAGTATACTGCAGAAAGAGTTGCCCGTTTTTCTTCAGATTCAATAGAAGAGCGCAGAGCAAAAAAAGCTCCGTATATAAGCAGAAGTGCAAAAATACTTGTTTGCCTTGGATCCCAGCTCCAGAAAGAGCCCCATGAAAATTTTGCCCATACAGCTCCTGTAACTGTTGCCAGTATGCAGAATATAATACCCAACTGCGCCGCTGCGTACGATTTTGCATCATCATCAAGGTCTTTTTTTCTTAAATATTTTATACCATAAATTGTTGACATGAGAAACGCTATAACTGTTAACCATGCTGTTGGAACATGGAAAAAAATTATTTTAGCATTTTCACCTAATCCGGGTATATAAGGGAACTCATACCAGGTTGTAGGATTCTCAACGATGGGAAATGATATTCCCGCCACTGAAACAAAGCTGATCAATAAAAACAGAACTATTTTCCATATCATAGTGTTTTTATCCCGGGATGTGTTAAAATTTACTAATCTTTCCAGATAAAGTCGAATAACATATAAGAGGCTGATATCATCAAAGCATCATAACATGCAACAATTGCTAACTCAAAAATAGATTCTTCAATTGTTGTGCCATCAATTGCAAATAATGTTAATCTGACAGCAGTTAAAATTAAAGGCAATAGGATTGGAAATGACAGTACAGGGTACAACGTTCCCTTGGCTCCTGCCCTTGATATTATTGCTGCTATTATTGTTGATGAAACTGCCAGGCCGATATTTCCTAATACAAATGTAAGTAAAAAAAGAGTAAAATTTTTCAAAACGAACTCCTGAAACAGGGCAGAATATAATACCGTAATTACTATGTTCATTACAAAAACAAGTATTATATTAAACAGTAGTTTCCCTGTAAACACAGTTGCCGGGGAAGCAATTAATTGCAGTGTTAATGATGTACCCCGTTCTTCCTCTGAAACAAACGCTCTCGATAGTCCTGACATAGCTGAAAAAAATATTACAACCCATAACAGGCCGCCGGTTAATTCAGGGCTTACTTTTTCATCTCCGATAGAAAACAATATTACACTTATAGCTACAATGATAAACATCACTAATGAGTTTATTGCATAGCGCGTTCTTACTTCAGAGCGAAAATCTTTAAGGAATAATGAGTATGCTTTTGACATGAATTCCGTTAATAGTTTATAATTCTATACTTTGTATTCTTCCAGTTTTATAAGGCGGCTGCAATACTGCAAATCTGACCTTTCGTTAGATGCAATTATCACAATTGCGTTACAGCTTTCTTCCCGGGTTATTTTGTAGACCGATTCCTTTCCTTCATCATCAAGATTTGATGTTGGTTCATCAAGTATGATTAATCCGGGTGAGTGCATCAGGGCAAAAATAAATTTTAACCTTTGCTTCATTCCGGATGAATATGTCTTTACATGGTCATTTCTTCTTTTATATAAAAGAAATTGTTCGAGTAAGCTATCAATTTTTTCCTTGTTGTAGCTCACACCTCTGATGCTGGCAAAATGTTCAAGGTTTTCCTGTGCGGAAAATTCATCATATAAAACAAGGTAAGGGGAGACAAACCCAATATAATTATGCAGCTTTTCAGGCAGAATTTCTTTGCCGTTATCCCGGTGAATTACTTTTCCCCCGGAAGGTGATATTAAACCGGCAAGTATTTTAACAAGTGTTGATTTACCTGAACCGTTTGCACCGGTTATGCCTGTTATTCCGTTTTCACTTATTGAAAAACTCAGATTCTTAAAGATTAGTCTTCGTCCAAAAGTTTTACTAAGGTTGTCTGTTTCTATAGAATAGCTTGTGATAAAACCCTCACTAATGTATAATAACTATTTTTCCGCTTGAATTATTATCTCCTGTTCGCAGGGCATAAATATATACACCTGATGGCAGTTCTTTTCCACTATTATCTTTTACATTCCATTGAACAAGGTTCTGCCCGTATAAATTCTTGATTTCCATTAGAGCCGAATAAACAAGGTTCATATCAGAACTATAAACATTCAAATAAGTATTCTCATAAGCAACTGCTTTAACCGGCAAATATATAAAAGAATTTTTGTCATAAATAAATGGAGAAGGGAACGCAAAAGAAATATTATCCGGCAAATAATAACCATCTTTAACAACATTCCCTGGCAGCATTTCGGCAGTTGACCAGTATTCGTTCTGCGGAGCATAACTGCAATAGTAATTATTATTAAGTTTTGTTGCACCGTCAGCCGCATAATTGAAAAGAGTATATTCAATAGAGTAAGTATTTCCCGGTGTATTAAGAGCCGCCTTGTAGTTAGAATTTGATAATGCTATAGTAAGGCTGTCAGGATTTGCATCGGTAGAAATAAAAGTAACATAAGTATTAGAAAGAGGAGGGCAGTTAAGTGAAACAGATTTTGAAGACGAATTAAAACTTACACTGCTCATGGGTTTTACGACTGGATAGCTTGCAGCTTCTTTAAAGTATTTGCCTTCCTGGGCTCTGTAACCGGTATAATAGCACCAGATACCAAACAAATTCATCATATCAAAAAATGAAGTATTTTTATCATTAAGGCTCTGCTGAATAGCTTCAACAGCATTCATAGATGGCATTAATTCCCATTGCTTTCTTATAATATCAATACCAAGTGTATCTGCAAGAAAGATATTCCATATTGCCATGTCATAGCCATCGCCTTTATTAGATCTGGTGAAAGCTCTGGACGTATTATTAAAGTAACGCGGCAAATAGCCGTAATAATCATTCACATCATCAAATACAAATTCTTCCATTGAAGTAGAAGTCATTTCCATAAAGTAAATGTCGCTTTCTCTGTATATGTATCCGAACTGAATGGCGTGATGAAATTCATGTGCAGCAGTTACGCGCATTGCATAAATACCATTAGTAGTATAAATACTGCCCACATAATTATTGTCTATATTAATAAATGATGTTACACGGTTATTGCCTAACTCAGAGTCTGGGGAGGTAAGGCCATAATACGAAGGCAGATTTGTAATATAAACATCATACAAATTGTCTCCGCCGGCTCCGTTATCTGAAGGAGGAGTGAAAAAATCAAGATGATTTACTTCAAAACTATATGCAGAGTCAAAAGCTTCTGCAACCAGCATAGCATTGTCATAAGCAGAAAGAGCTTCATCATAAGCAGGCGCTGATGTACCGGAAGCATCATAATGTATGCGGAAATACCCTGAAGGAGATACAAGGCTAGTTTCAGTAAAAGGCCTGCTCATTATACTGTTTATTTTTGACTGCTGTTCAGCAGAGTAATAACTATAGTTTGATTTTATTTCAAGACGTAAAGGTGTTCCGCATTTTTCAATTTCTACATAATTATCCGGGGAAGCTTCTTTTGGGTTGATTGTACTTGAGGCTATTAATCTGTCATAAAGTGAATCAAGATAACCTTTACTTTTTTCCTGTGCATGGCATGTTTCTCCTATTGTAAGAAAAAACAGAAGTGTGATAAAAAGCACATTACTTTCCCTGGCGGACATCAATTATATATTCCCTTTTTGATTATTCAGTAATTCGAAAATCTATAACTAATCCTTCCTGCATTAATACTTAGCTCAATGATAATAGTATCTTGAGCATTAAAAGCCTGATAAGCAAAGAACAGCAATTATTTTATGACAACTATTTTTCCGCTTGAATTATTATCTCCTGTTCGCAGGGCATAAATATATACACCTGATGGCAGTTCTTTTCCATCATTATCTTTTGCATTCCATTGAACAAGGTCCTGTCCATATAAATTCTTTATTTCAACCTGTGCTGAATAGATAAGATTCATACTTGAACTATATACATTTAAGTATGTGTTTTCATAAGCAACAGCATTTACTGGTATATATATAAATGAATTTCTATTATAAAAAAATGGAGAAGGAAATGCATAATTGATTTTCCCATCAATAAAATAACCGCCTCTTATTACCTGGTCAGGGAGCATTTCCGCAGTTGACCAGTACTCGTTCTGCGGAGCATAACTGCAATAGTAATTATTATTAAGTTTTGTTGCACCGTCAGCCGCATAATTGAAAAGAGTATATTCAATAGAGTAAGTATTTCCCGGTGTATTAAGAGCCGCCTTGTAGTTAGAATTTGATAATGCTATAGTAAGGCTGTCAGGATTTGCATCGGTAGAAATAAAAGTAACATAAGTATTAGAAAGAGGAGGGCAGTTAAGTGAAACAGATTTTGAAGACGAATTAAAACTTACACTGCTCATGGGTTTTACGACTGGATAGCTTGCAGCTTCTTTAAAGTATTTGCCTTCCTGGGCTCTGTAACCGGTATAATAGCACCAGATACCAAACAAATTCATCATATCAAAAAATGAAGTATTTTTATCATTAAGGCTCTGCTGAATAGCTTCAACAGCATTCATAGATGGCATTAATTCCCATTGCTTTCTTATTATATCAATGCCAAGGGTATCAGCCAGAAAAATATTCCATATTGCCATGTCATAACCATCGCCTGTACCAAATCTGGTGAATGCTTTTGACGTATTATTAAAGTAATGCGGCAAATAGCCATAGTAATCGTTAATATCATCATACACAAATTCTTCCATTGAAGTAGAAGTCATTTCCATAAAGTAAATGTCGCTTTCTCTGTATATATATCCGAACTGAATGGCGTGATGAAATTCATGTGCAGCAGTTACGCGCATTGCATAAACACCGGCAGTAGTATAATTGCCCACATAATTATTATCCACACGAATATATGATGTAGCACGGTTGTTGCCTAAATCAGAGTCCGGAGTAGTATCTCCATAAAAGCCTGAAACATTTACAATATAAACATCATACAAATTATCTCCACCGGCTCCGTTATCCGAGGGGGGGGCAGAAAAACCAAGGTAATTTACCTCATAACTATATGCAGAATCAAAGGCTTCAGCAACAAGCATAGCATTGTCATAAGCAGATAGAGTCTCATCATAAGCAGGCGCTGATGTACCGGAAGCATCATAATGTATGCGGAAATACCCGGAAGGAGATACAAGGCTTGTTTCGGTAGATGGCCTGTCCATTATACTGCTTATATTGGACTGCTGCTCAGCAGAATAATAATTATAATTTGCTTTAATCCCTGCCCGCAGAGGTGTTCCGCATTTTTCAATTTCAATGTAATTGTCAGGAGAAGCAGTCTTTGGGTTCATTGTACTTAATGAAACCAGCTTGCTGTATAAAGAATCAAGATAGTTGTTGCTTTTTTCCTGTGCAAAATTACTGGTAATCAATAAACAAAATAAGATGAAAAATATTTTATAATTCAGGTTTCTAACTGTCATTTTTTTCCTGTTAAAATTCTTTAATTGTTATACAGTTTTCTAATCTGTTTGAAAAGGCTATATGCGATTTTTTATAGCTCATACTGCTAATAAAAAATGAATCAGTATCGTTTATATCAGCGATTTTTGTAAATGATATGCTCTTTCCTTTATTTACAAAATCTAATTTAAAAGCTGAACTGTTCTTTTTATCCAGAATAGTCATCTTTCTGGAACTGATGAATCTTGTATCTTTAAAATATAAATCTTTTTGAGAAGGAAAATCAAAGTCCTTGATGAGATTTTTAGTATTTAAAATTTTTGTCATTTCTGATGATGATAAAACTATGTAGATGTTATTTATGCCTTTACAAAAAGCTATTGTAATATCGTGTTTGTTATTTAATAAATTGCCGGTATAGGAAGTCAATGATTTTATTTCAGATGGTAATGTTGCTTCCATAATTTTTTCAGACGACTTCTTTTCAGTACTATATCTGTGCAATTTGACAATTTTGTTATTTTTTTGCCAATAATATACACAGGGATCTTTTCCCAGGCTGATGTTTATTCCCGAGGTATTTCCCGCTATATCAAAATAGTCTGAAGTTGTGTATCTAAAATTATGATACGTTATTACAGAAAACCCGAGTTTCCCATTCCTTATGTATGCCGGGTATATTTTTATATTTTCATCAGCCGTGCCTATTTTAAGATCCTCTATTTCTCCGGGAGAATAGAAAGTTTGTCTGGAAAACTTATTTTCACTAAAATTGGCAGTAATTGCTTCAATAAGCCGCTTGCCATAAGAAAAACAGTAAAATGTTTTATCTCCCGGTTTGCTGTCATCTGTCAAAATGTTGGTGTGCTGAGAATAAACCGGATATGAAAAATAAAGATATGGAATTCCGGAATTGTTCCTCACAATAAATTTAATACGGGAGTCAAAGTTATCTATACAGCATATATCAGCAATACCATTGCTGTCAAAATCAAAATCTGATATTGCTGATGGCCTTACAACAGGGCCAAGATTAACTTCACCACTAAACGATAACAGTTTTGTTATTGTATAAATAAATCCTTTGTCATTTACAGCAATTACGCCATTTATGAACTTGCTGTAATACGGCAGTATATCTTTCAACCCGTCTTTCTGCATGTAAAGGATTTCAGGGTAAAATGAATGAGCATCACGGGCAAATATTACAGATATTATGCTTTGTTTTGTATCAAGGTAAACAATATCAATGTGCCCGTCATTATTAAAATCACCTGTTACAATTTTATCAGGAGAATAATTTGTTTTTACAACTGTTCTGTTATTATAAGATGAAGTAGGGTCACCATACAGAATTGTGATAGAGTTTCCGCAGGAGTATAAAAGGTCCTGGTAATAATCCAGATTCATATCAAGCGATTTAAGCTCTGAAATACGCCCATTTGTGCCTGTGCTCCTTACTTTACTAAAACTTCCATCGCTGTTGTTATAATAGAAATCAATAGTATTGTTTAATACATTAAACGATGCTATGTCCGGGTAACCATCATTACTTAAGTCTGTAAAAACAGCTCTGCTGAAAGTAGTTTTGTTAACAATTTTATTCTCAAGAAGACCATTGGTCTTTTCTTCAATAATCGAAATGCCATTAAACGCGCTGCCAGCTGTTAATAAAGCACTATTTCCATCCCCTTTAATGTCAGCTGCTCCAATTACATCGGGATAAGATTTGAATTTATACTCTTTAAGGATTCGTATTCTTCCATCCCTGGAAAAATCAAAATAACCGGCTTTCATTGATTTCCTGGAAGAAAAGGCAAACCCGGTAACCTGGTTACTTTTATTTGTTATGCTTTGCATCCCGGCAAACTCTATTGAGGCTTTGTAAGGTTTTGCCTTCTGAAATGATCCGTTTTGATTCCCCTCAAGGGCGAGTAATTCTTTTTTATGAGGGTTAAACAGAATTATATCTGTATAAGAATCCCCATTAAAATTAGTTGTAAAAATATTAGTAAACCCGGAATCGACCTCAAACCGGTTGTATTTACAAAAGCCGTTTATTGGAATTTGGGGGTAAAATCCTGAAAAGGGGATGAGTGCAATAATAATTATTCTAAGACCCGCCCGCCAATAATTATTGTTTACTGCGGGTTTTAAGCCGGCTTTCTCTTCTTCGCAAAGCCTGATCATATCTTCTTTTTTCATCCTCAGTTTCTGGAATTGCTTCTATTGCCTGTACAGGTTTCCCGTCTGCATCTACACTTACAAATGTCAGGTAAGCAGTATTTGAGTGGATCCTGGTTCCCTCTTTAAATGATTCTGCAAAAACTTTTACTCCAACTTCCATCGAAGATTTAAAAACCCTGTTAACCGAAGCGCATAGTGTAACAGCATCTCCAAGCCTTACCGGGTGGTGAAAATCTATCCTGTCAACAGAAGCAGTAACACAAACAACCTGGTTATGTTTCGCTGCGCTTAAAGCAGCACAAATGTCTATCCAATGCATTAACTGCCCGCCAAGTAAATTACCAAGTTGATTTGTATGATTTGGCAGTACAAGCTCAGTCATTCTCATGGCTGATTCACTTACCTTTTTTGCTTTCCTTACTTCACTCATTATTTATTTCGATGCAGATGACTTATTAACAAGATTGTTTTTAATCTTTTGTACTTCACTTAAATTTGCATTATCAGGGTATCTTTGCTCAAATTTTGCTATTTCTTCAAGAGCTTCTGAATCTTTTTCACGCTCAACCAGAAGTGTAATTTTATCATACATTGCCATAGGAGCATATTTTGTATCGTGATAGGTATCAATAACACCATTATAGAAAATCTGTGCTGCTGTGTAGTATTCAAGTCTGCGGTATATATATGCGCTGTTATATTCTTTTTCTGCAAGTTTATTGTTTAACTCATGTATTTTTGTTTCTGCTTCCTGAACTTTGGCATTAGTCGGGAAGAAATCAATAAATGCCTGGTATTCTTCAATGGCTTTTTTTGTATAGCGCTGGTCAAGAGAAAAATCAGGAGAAAGCATATAATAACATTCAGCAAGCATATACTGGGATTCCGGAACAAATTCACTGGCAGGCATGTTTTTTATCAACTTACTAAATTCAAATGCTCCCATTACATATTCTTCTCTTTTGTATCTTGTCATGGCAAGATAATATTGGGCATCATCTGCTATCACATTACCGGGATATTGTAAAATTAAAGCCTGGAATTCATTTACTGCGTCAAGATATTCTTCATTATCATATAAGCTTACAGCATATTTAAGCCTGTCTTCCGCACTCATATTTATAGTATCAAGAGTAGTAGAACATCCTGCAAAAAATAAAGATATTAAAACCAGCGAAAAGAGATATTTCATTTTAAATAAGGTAGAATTTTGATAAAAAATGTTTACAATTATAACTAAAATACCAAAGGCTTCAAAGGGTATTAATTAAACTACACAGACACATAAAAAATTACAAACTTAATTTATAAGGATACTAACTCAATTATTTATAATAACTTACAGCTAATTCCTTAATGACTTCTGACAGTAAAAAACAGTATTATAGCTGCGGCAGCCGCACTTATTGCTGCTACAGGCTCAAAAAGTCCTGAAAAGAATGGTTCTGCAGGAACCTCAGCATGCGTAAACTGATATGACATGCTTTCTGCATTATTTATTTCATCAAATGGAATTGTATCTGCGGCTGTAACGGTAAACTCTGTAACTCCTTTATTTGAAATAAAATAACTGCCATGAAGTGTAACCATACGGCTAACTTTATAATCTCCAAACCATCCATCTCGGAACATCTCGCTATAAACAACTAATGCATTATCAACAGTTAAATTAATTTCAGTGCCGCTGCTGTCGATTTTCATCCCTTCCTGGTACAAAGGTGCAGTGAGTTTATTATTAAGAACAGAGTATTCCGAGCCCAGGGTAAGTTTCAGGTTTATTTTATTATTTCCTGCAGGCAGTGATGAGATTAACTGTTGTGAAACAGAATCAGCCAGGTTATAAAATACCTGCATATTTGTTTTAACCTGGGAGTAATAGAATGGGGTTATTAACAGAAAAATAACAAATACCCGGAAGGCAAAACCTCCGGGTATTAACAAGTTTTTCATCTTCTCTTTATTCTGTAAAGAAATAATTTCCTTATTCATCTGTTTTGTAAAAACTAAACCCTTTCACCAGCTAAACGATGCAGTCTTTTAATTCTTTCTTCAATAGGAGGATGGGTTGAAAATAAACTCATTACGCCGCCTCCGTGAAGTGGATTTACAATAAACATATGTGCTGAAGCCGGGCCTGCATTATTAACCGGCTTAATTTCATTTGCTGTTGATATTTTTTCAAGAGCCGATGCTAAAGCAAGCGGATTTCCTGAAATTTTTGCTCCGCCTTCATCTGCCAGGTATTCACGCGAACGCGATACTGCAAGCTGCAGTAGAGTTGCCGCTATTGGTGCTAAAATAAGCAAAAATAATGTGGAAATTCCTCCTCTGTCATCATCATCGCTGCTTCCACCGCGGCTGAACATCATAGCCCAGCCAGCCATTTGTGCTATATAAGTGATAGTACCAACAATAGTGGCCGCTATAGTACCAATCAGAATATCCCTGTGCTGTACATGTGCGAGCTCATGTGCCATAACGCCGGCTAATTCCTGGTTATTAAGTCCGCGGAGAATTCCGGTTGTTGCCGCAACAGCAGCGTTTTGAGGATTTCTGCCTGTAGCAAAAGCATTTGGTGTCGGATCATCTATTATATATACTTTAGGCATTGGAATGTTTGCATTCTGAGCCAGGTTTTCTATTACTTCATAAAATTTGGGTGCTGTTTCACGGTCTACCTGTTTTGCCCTGTACATAGCCAGAACAATTTTATCAGAAAACCAATAGCTGCCAAAATTCATCATAAGTGAGAAAATAAAGGCTATGGTCATTCCCTGTGAACCACCAAGAAGATAGCCGACAAATAAAAAGAGCACCATCATTAGTGTCATTAGGAAGACAGTCTTTAACGTATTCATATCTTAATTTGTCTCCGGATATTGTTTGTAACTCAAATTTATATAAACAGTTATGCATCCGCAAGATAAAGCGGATGACCGGTAATTTTAACAGTACTTTAACTCCGTTTGTTCCAATGGAACCCAGGAACCAAATCATGGTTATGATTTGTTTTTAAATCAGCATATTAATTAGACGCTAAATTCTGACGTAAGGTGCAATTTTGTGATAACAGAAAATCCCTGCCGCTTTCTAATCCGGGATAAATTATAGATATTATGAGTAAAAGAGCAGGGGAGCAGCCATTGATAAAATGCAAAATCTATGCTCCCATATTGAAGAATAAAAACACTTAATAAACAATGGAGCAAGGCTGACTGAAATTTCAAAAAATCTGCTCCCAAGTAATAATTAAATATTGATTCACTTGTTGAAGGATTTCAGCCCCCCGGGGTTAAACCCGGTTTTACTCAAATATTTATGATTAAAATTTTCCGGAGTTGCAAGCGAAAAAAAACGGCCTTTTGTGGCATGATATAAAACTATATAAATAAAGTAATTAAAGTGATTAGATAATATTAAATTGTGAAATAATATCAGATATAAAGATTCTTCGTAAATATTACTGTGTGTTAAAAACGAAAATTGGAAAATCAATATGTGTAATAATATATAACATAATAAATTAAGGCATTTACATGATAAAGAATTGGTTGTGAGAATTAAATACTGTTACACTATATAATATATGTAGTTATAGTGCTTAACTTATTTAATTTTTGTGCAATTATCCGGCCATCAAGATACTAACCAAAAAATGCATTTATATTCAGATAAATGAATGATAGTAATTAAATTAAAGTAAAATAAATTTTGACATAATATGGGATAACTACTTGTAATATAATTGAATATGGTGATAGTATAATCTATTTTATCTGAATAATTATTATTGACAAACATTATGTTGTATAGATATTTGCATATATTGCGGCTGATTTTAGCTCTGAATATGTATTATTGTGTAACATTTCGTTAAGTAATACTTATCATGGTAAGTGGAGCATATAGTAAATGGAAGTGCTTTTATTTACGGAGCATGGAGAGGGACAACCGGAGCAAGGTTATGGATGTAAAACAGGAGCATGATTTATTTACTTTCAGGAGCATTTGTGAATCTGATTATGTTTAAATAGTTAAGTTCTCCGGATCATATATAAAGTCTTTTAATGCTACAAGGTTTTTATGCTGGTGTTTTTATAATGCTAACTAACAGGGTGTAATAATATATTTATTAGTATAAGAATTCTGTAAAAACGGGCAGATTATACAAATTTCTGTGGTTCTTTTCCCCTTGTATTTCTTTTAATTTCTTTTTAAATAAGTAATTGACTTTTGGGAGAATTATGAAGTTAAAACTTAGGGCCTCACTTTTATTTTTATTGTCTTTTACCGGGTTGGTATTTGGGCAGGTTAATACCTATGATTTTTTAAGAATAGACATGAGTCCCCGTTCAGCAGCGCTTGGGGGAAGTTTTGTCGCAAATAATGATGATGCTGATGTAATGTTTTATAACCCTGCAGGTATGAATCTACTGTCAGGGGATCCGGTATCTCTTTCTTATGTTAATTATCTGCTGGATATTAACCTTGCAAGTCTGGCATATTCTACAGAGTATAAAGGAATTGGCAGATTTGGTGCAGGCATTAAATACATAAATTATGGTGATTTTACCAAAGCAGATGAGCTTGGTAATGTAACCGGTTCTTATGGAGCAGGCGAAATTGCCTTTATGCTGGGTTATGCCAATAGCCTTGATGAAAACTTTTATTATGGAGCAAATGCAAAGATAATTTATTCAAGCCTGGCCGGGTATTCTTCATCTGCTTATGCACTTGACCTTGGATTACATTATGCAATACCGGGCCAACTTATGAATATTGGATTTTCAATATTAAATATTGGCTCACAGATATCTCAATATATAGATACAAAAGAAGACCTTCCGCTGGATGTAGCGTTTGGCGTTTCAAAGAAACTGGAACATTTGCCTTTAAGATTATCAGTTGATTTCCATAAACTGAATGAAAAACAGGATAACTTTGGCGATCGTTTTAAAACATTTTCTGTTGGTGCAGAAGTTACCCTAAGCAGAGTTTTAACTGTCAGGTTAGGCTATAATAATGAAAAAAGAACTGAACTTAAAATCGGCTCTTTTGCAGGGCTTGCAGGGTTTAACCTTGGGGTAGGTGCTTTAATTTCCCGCTACCAGTTTAATTATGGTTTCTCCTCAATGGGAGCAATTGGAGGTATTCACCGTATTGGTGTTTCAACAAATATATAAAGCTTATTTCAGGGAAATATGGATCATTTTTCGCCCGGTTTATGCCGGGTTTTTTATTGTCCTGTTATTGAACATGCTTTATTACACTGCTTTTCTAATGCTCCACAATTGTATATTCCTGTCTGTTTTTACCGTAAGATATTTTCAAAGTTGAATCAATAATGCAACACTATATTTGTTTGACTATAATTTTTATATCATGATGTCTTGGCTTTCTCAATTTTGTTTTCCTTCAAAAGGCAGATAAACAGAATAATTGCGAAAAATAATGATGAACCTATAGTACCTAAGTTTAAACCGCCGTGATCAGCCGGGTTTGTTAAAAAATCACCAAATGTAGCTCCAAATGGCCTTGTTAAAACAAAAGCTATCCAAAATAAAAGTACTTTGGATGTTTTTGTGAACAAATAAAGCAGCAATGAAATTAGCAGAAATCCGCTTATCAAGAGCGAGCTAAACAAGAATCCAAAACCTAAACTGTCTGCCAGAAAATCTCCCAAAGCTGTTCCAAGAGTGTTTGCAATTAAAAATGATGTCCAGTAAAATATTTCCGAGGAAGTAGTAGTTATATGTTCCACTGAAACAGAGTGTTCTTTTTTATACCAAATAAACAGAGTTAATAAAAGCAGGATTATTAAAAAGAATGAACCGGTTGTATAGCCAAGGTCCAAAGTACGGTCAATAAAATCTGATATAGCAGTACCCAAAATGGCAGAAGCTGTAAAAACTAACCAGTACGCCGCCGGATTATACTTTTTTATTATCAGTTTTATTACTAATAATATGATGAACAGCGCTAAAAAAATTACAATTGTTTCACCATAACCGAAAGCAAAGGTCATTGAAAACATGTCAGCGCCAGTCTCTCCAAGTGTGGTGGAAGCTATCTTAATCAGCCAGTATAGAAATATAATATGCGGGACCCTGTTTAGTCTTTTATTATCCATAATTCAATAATACCTCCAATATTTATCTCTTCGGGGATTAATAAATATAGCTAAATTAAGATATAATTTTCGAAAGAAAGCATTATTATGCCTGTGACTTATTTAAGGATTAACTTTTTAACATTTAATTTTTAAATTTGATTGTGTTATGATTAAAATACTTTTCAAACTGCAATGATTGATCTTAATTCAATTCCAAAATCTGAAAGTGACAAACTATTAAGCTCATGGGGGTATGATTTAATGTGGGATTATTTTACCTGCATTACACATGCCGGGTTTGATAATAATCTACCTGTTTTTGAAGCAGCTACAGGCTCAGGAAGGTGTGTTTCCTTATTAAGCCGTTTTAATCCTTATATAATTTCAGGAGATTATGATTTTACTTCTATGCCCGATGTAAGGAAGCGGGTAACAGATGAATATTTAAACCGGGTAAATTTTGTCAGGTTGAATCTCGAAAAGATTCCCTTCATGGATAAGTCAGTGAAAAATATTGCTTGTATAAATACACTGCATGAAGTGCAAAATCCGGTCTTATGCCTGAAGGAAGTTATCAGGGTTCATAATGGTTCAGGCAGGCTGTTGATTTCTGATTTTAATGAAGAAGGATATACTGTGATGGATAAACTGCACAGGGTAAAATTTGGAAATCTTCATCCAAGAGGAAGTATTACATTTAATGAAGTATTAGAAATTGTAACAGGAGTATACAACAGGATCGAATTAATAAAAACTGTATTAAACTGGGGGCTTGTTTTAAGTTTAAAGAAGACATAGTTTGAAGTAATATACTGCAATCATTCTCTTAGGAATTATTTATCTTTATCGTAAATGTACAGCCGCCTTCTTCCAGGTTTTCTGCGTCCAGTTCCCAGCCGCACCTGCCGACTGCCATTTGATATGCAATAAAACAACCATAACCGGAGTTTGCTCCCTCAATTTTTTTTGTGGACTCATTTTCAAGGAATAGTTTCTTTATCCCTTTTTCTCCCTTTTCCAGTAATTCTGGTTTTATTCCGACACCTGTATCCGAGATTGTTACATATGAAGCATTATTTTCGGTATTGTATTTCGTTCTAACAGTAATTTTAACCGACTTTTTATTCCCATGATCAATACTGTTTTGGATAAGTGGTTCAAGTATTTCCCATACAACGAATTCATTTACATGCACAAAAGGAAGCTTTTCGTCAAGGTCAAGCTCAAAATCAAACATTTCATTCTTGCTTGAGATTCTCAGGAAAATGTTTTTTATTATAAATCGTATACATTCATTTATATTGGTGTTAAACATAGGGTTAATAATGGTATTTATCTGGTGGTCATACCATTTCATATCATAGATAATCCGGGAAATGAAATTTGAATATGTAATAACGCGCGCCCTTAATTCATTAAGGTTCTCATTATCCATTTGTCTTACATCTTCTTTAATAAAGCCGATTATCTTTTCAGCTTTATGATGAGTATGATAAATCCTTTTAGTAAACAATGATTCCTTCTCAAACCTGATCTGTTTTTTTATGTTTTCTTCATGTTCCCGGAAAAACTGCTGTTGGGCTTCATTTCTTTCCCTTACCGCCTGCGATGATACTATAAAAATTGCTATTAACCCTATCAGTATAAGTGATGAGTACACAATTGCTACGCGGTTGAAATTGGAGCTTACCTCTTCAGTAAGAAACGAAAAATCCGGAGTTATGCGCATGTACATAACACCTATATATTCCCCATCGGGTACAAAAGGCACAAGTATATTAAATGTTTTCTGGTTTTTAAGCGAACTGGAAATCACTTCTGCAGATTTCATTTTATCTTTTTCAGAAAGGTAAAGCTGAACTCCTTCAGAATGTGAAGTATTGCGTGTATCATAGGGTTCAAGTGTGCCGGTAAGATAAGCATGCAGTTTTTGCCCGCTGTCAATAACATATAACCTGTGGTCTTTATTTAATATAAGAAAAATATCTTCTACACTTTGCTGCAGCATTTGTTGTTTAAAAATTACATTAAACGAATAGACAATATCCTTGCTTTCCGGGGTTACCAGATTTTTATGAAGAAAGGAATTTTCGAAAAGCAATTCCATGCTTGTTGAGGTAACAATTGCCAGCCTTTCGGCGGAATACTTCCTGTACCATGCCTGGGTTTCTGCAAGAAAATCTTCAAGAGAATCTTTCTGTACAAAAGCTATAATGATCTGAAACAGAATAAGCACGATAAAGAATATAGTTATATGCTTTATTTCGAACTTATATTGTGATATTTGGTTAAGTAATTTACTTTTCATTATAAAACTAAAATTCTTTTATCATTACAAGGTCTTTCTGGATAGCGTTAGTGCATTCAGAAAGTGCCTGCTTTACGCTCATTTTATTTTCAATTGCCTTCCTGAAATAAAACGACATAATTTTGGAGTACTTGGTATATTCAGTATGTGCAGGGCGAAGAACGCCTGACTTCATATAATCTTTGAAGTTTTTAGTTTCGGGATACTTTTTCAGATAAGCCGGACTATTATAAAAGTTGTTCGTTACAGGATAATAACCACTCTGGCAGTAAAATATTTCCTGTGAATCATCTTTTAACAGGAACTTTATAAAATCTATTACTTCTTTTTTCTTATTTGTAAATCTTGAAACCATAAGATTCCAGCCTCCAAAAATTGAGGTAGGCCTTCCTGATGCAAAATGCGGAACAGGAGCTTTGCGCAGGTATATTTCCTTTTGAGAGTCAAATGGAGATTCCTTAAAATCTTTATCATAACTGTTCCAGCCGTGTATAAAAACACCATTCTTTTTTATGTAATATTCGTAACTGGGAATTTCAGTAAACTCAGTTACGGCTGAAGGTGTAGCGTTATATTTATGAACCATATCCACAAGAAGCTGAAGAGCTTTTTCAGCTTCCGGCGTATTAAGATTAAAGCCTTCTTCGCGAAAATAATCACGGCGCAGACTTAATAAAAGTTCCATAAATGTACAGATAACGCCCTCATTATCAGCAGCAGGGAAGATGTAATACGGGTATTCTGAAGAGAATTTATCTTTCAGTTTTACAAAATCTTCCCATGTAATATTATTTTCAATTTCTTTTATTACCTTATCTGCATCCGGAAGTCTTTTTACAATATCTTCACGGTAATACATCATTCCCTGCACCAGGTCAAGAGGAGCTGCAACCATCTCACCTTCGTAATAACAGGATTCAAGTGCTGCCGGAAGTATTCTTGCCTTTTCTTCATTTGTAAAATACTTATCAAGAGGTTCACACCACTTGGCAAAACGCTGGACCCATACAAGGTCAACAGCAAAAAGGTCAATTCCATCTCCTCTTCCGCGCAATGATCGGGCGAGCATTTCCTTTCGTTCATTTGTGCTGAAATCATAATTAGGAAAGTCAATAGGGATAATTTTTACTTTGCCTTCATTAAGCCGGTTGTACTTTTCTATAAGCATTTTATGAGCAACAGTCATCCTGTCAGCAAAGTAAATTTCAACAACACTCTTTTTCTTAACAGGGTTAAGGAGGAAAAAAATGGTAATATAAACAAGGGTAACAAATACAAGAAGCAGGAGGCCCCAGTGCTGTTTAATTTTAATGTCCATATATAAAAGGATTTTATTTAGAATATCTTTATACATGCCATTACAAGGTTTATGCCAGCATCCGGAAAAATTATTGTAAAAAAAGCTTAACGATAAGTTATCAAATTGATAAAATATCACATCTTTTTATCAAAGTTATTAAAAGATGTAATCAGAAGAAACCACATTTTTTTATCTGTATTATAGATTTTGATATTGAGTTTATAACTACTTATCAAATTGATAAGAAAATAAACCAACTAAAGTTCATATCTACTGCTCTATCCAAATAACTTAGATGGCATTATTTATGTGTCGCTAAAACAGGTAATCCTTATTCTTTCAGTTCTGCTGATATAGCAGATTAAAAATGTGAATTGAAGATAGTTCAGTAAATTTATATAAAAATAAGTAAGGCTAATGAGTAATACAGATTTTAATAAACGTCTTAATAAATTGTTTGAAGAGAACGAAAAACTTATTACCAGGAAAAATGAACCTGCTGACAAGTATAATGGTATTTATGTCCGATTTAAATATCCGGTAATAACCAATGAACATACTCCTGTATACTGGCGGTACGACCTTGATCAAAGAACCAACCCATTTCTTATGGAAAGGCTTGGTATAAACTGTACTTTTAATTCAGGGGCAATTGAGCACAATGGTAAAATTCTTCTCGGGGTAAGAGTTGAAGGAAATGACAGAAAATCATTCCTTGCCATTGCCGAGTCTGAAAATGGTATCGATAATTTCAGGTTCTGGGATTATCCAATAACTGTTCCGGAAGCCGATGAACCAGATACGAATGTTTATGATGTCCGGTTTACCAGGCATGAAGACGGCTGGGTTTATGGGTTGTTCTGCACAGAAAGAAGAGACACGCAGGCTCCTGCAAGCGATACATCCTCTGCAATTGCCCAGTGCGGTATAATAAGAACCAAAGATTTTTTAAAATGGGACAGGCTGCCGGATTTAAAAACCAAATCGCCCCAGCAAAGGAATGTTGTACTTCACCCTGAATTTGTTAATGGTAAATATGCATTTTATACCAGACCGCAGGATGGTTTTATAGATGCCGGAAGTGGCGGCGGAATTGGTTGGGGGCTCGCCGGTTCAATGGAAAATGCTGTTATTGAAAAGGAAACAATTATTGATGACAGGGCTTATCATACTATTAAAGAAGTAAAAAACGGCATGGGCCCGGCACCAATAAAAACAGAAAAAGGCTGGCTTCAGCTTGCTCATGGAGTTAGGAATACTGCTGCAGGTTTGCGGTATGTATTATATATGTTTTTAACAGATTTAAAAGAACCGGATAGAATAATTGCCAGGCCGGGAGGATTTTTCCTTGCCCCTGAAGGAGAGGAAAGAATTGGAGATGTTTCCAACGTTGTTTTCAGTAACGGCTGGGTAAAGAGAGAAAACGGGGATGTACTTATTTATTACGGCTCTTCTGACACAAGAATGCACGTTGCAGTTTCGTCAGTTGACAGGCTGCTTGATTATGTACTAAACACACCTGAGGATGGATTAAGAAGTGCAGAATCAGTCCGCCAGAGAATTGACCTTATTAAAAAGAACCTGGTACTATTAAAACGAACATAGCTTCATAGAAAACCTCTTAAAAAGCCATACATCATTTTTTGTATGGCTTTTTAGTTATTATGGAAGATTAAATATAAGCTGCTGTTTCTTTCCAATGGCTGATAAATTCAGCAAACTGCTTTTTCTCCTGCCGAAATTTCTTGTTGGATTTGTTAAGAGAGAAATTATCATCTGCAAGCATTTTGATACAGTTCATAAGTGCTCTGCCATTATGATATGTGCCTTTCCAAATTGACCCTTTTGGTTCAGTACGATAGAATGGTTCCTTTTCCAGGCTTCCCCAATACCAGTCCCCAAATTCTTTATCTATTAAATAAAACTTTATATAATCCCACATTCTTTCAAACAATTCATAATATTTGGTTTCTTCCGGAAAGATTTTTGAGAATAACAGAAGTGCATTAAGCCCTTCTGCCTGTGCCCACCAGACTTTTGTATCTTTAATTATCCTGCAATCCGGATTGTCTCTGAAATAATAACCTTCGTCAAAAAATCCGCCGTTAGCTTTATCCCAGCCGTTGTCTATGGCGTGGTCAACCATCTTTTTTGCTATTCTCAATGTCGTTATGTCATCCTTAATGCCAAGTGAGTGAGAAGCTTCAAGCATTAAAAAAGCAGTCTCGTAGTCGTGCCCGAAAGAGACATGATCAAGTCCATAGTTCTTTTCTCTTACATCAGCAGGAGCGTTTACAAAAGAAACCGGGTTAAGCTGCCTGTCATAAAATAATGTGAGATAACCTTTGTCTGTAACCATTTTGTCTCTTATTAATATCAGCAGGTTATGCAGTTTCTTATAAATTTCAGGTGTTTTCCATATATCGTATAGTTCGGTATATGCTTCAAGCAGGTGAATAGACGAATTTTGATCTTTATAGCCAACTTCAGAAGCATCAATAGCCTTTGTAATATATGCGGAGTTTTTATTAAATGGGTTGCTTTCTCTGGTCAGAAACTGAAAATATCCGTTGAATTCAGTATCAAAGCAACGTGATTCAATCCAGTTAAATGTGTCAACCGCAAGTCCCAGCACCTCATCAGCCCCGGTAAGTTTATACAGGGCTGCCAGACCGTAAACTGCAAACGCATTGCCATAAGTTCTCTTTTCATCCATAAAGTTGTGGTAATCAGTCATTCCTCCTTCACGGCTGCGAATCTGGTAAAAACCTCCATACTGTTTATCCCACATTGAATCCTTTAAAAATCTAAACCCATGATATGCATTTTCGCGGTATATATCGTTATCAAGAAACGATGCTGCTTTGGAACAACACCATATATGCCTTGCCTGTGTAACAATCATTTTATCCTGCCGGGGCATAAGTTCCCAGTTAAACGCAAGGTTTGAATAATAGCCTCCGTATAATCTGTCAATACACAAAGGATACCATTTATTAAGGAGTACTTCAGTTAAGTTGGTTAGCATATCCTTTACGAGGGGAGTTTTGTTCATCTTTGAACCTGTTATTAAATCATAAATAATTATTCCAAGCAAATTCTATGCAAATGTTTAATACAGTAGTTTCAGCAGATAATAAACAAAAAACATTACAATTTTTATATGATGTTATCAATTTTATAAGGTTATAAAAAAGTAATATTGCGAACAAAGCCTAAAGTGGAAATATTTAATCCGGTATAATTTGTGCGTAAAACTGTCCCTGTATAATAAAAAATATGGAGGCAGCAAATGAAAAATCTTCTTTATAGTTTATTTCTAATTGCAGGTGTTATAATCAGTGGCTGTTCAGCAGGAGGTTTTAACAATTATATTACAAAAGATAAAGACAGGTTGATGGACGGAGACAGGGAACTAAGATTTGTATCATTTAATGTTCCTAATCTTCATTACATTGAAGACAACCTGGTTTTTAATGCTGCAAGTCCATGGCGTTTGCCCACCGAATATGAAATCCGGGATGCATTAAATGCAGTAAGGCAATCAGGCGGGAAAGTGGTAAGAATTTATGTGCTTTCAGTAAGAAAACAGGGGGAATCTAAAAATATAATCCGGCATGTTGAAGCCCCGGGCGTATTCAATGAAGAAGCATTCAGGGCGCTAGATAAAGTTATGCAAATTGCCAGTGAGACAGGAATAAGAATTATTATACCTTTTGTAGATAACTGGTGGTGGTGGGGCGGCCCTGCTGAATATGCTGCTTTCAGAGGAAAAGATAAGCAGTTGTTTTGGACTGACCCTGAGTTAATTAATGATTTTAAAAAGACGGTTGAACATTTAATAAACAGGCGAAATACATATACAGGTGTACTTTACAAAGAAGATAAAGCAATTCTGGGTTGGGAAACAGGAAACGAGCTTGAAGTTCCATATACATGGACGGCAGAAATTGCAGCATATATAAAAAGCCTTGATAAGAATCATCTTGTAATTGAAGGAACCAATACAAAAATTCTCACAGAAGAAGCATTGAAAGATACTAACATAGATGTGCTTTCAACTCATCATTATACGCGTGCCGGAGAAGCCGTAAAGTTGATAAAGCAAAACAAGGAATTATCAAAAGATAAAAAGCCTTATATTGTTGGCGAATTCGGACTGGTGCCGCCGCAGGAAGTTAAAGAAATAATTGATTCTACAATGGATGACGGTGTCAGTGGCATAATGGCATGGAGCCTGCGTTTTCACAACCAGGATGGAGGTTTTTACATGCACCGTGAGAATACCGGTTCAGGCCCATACAGGTTTCCGGGCTTTGCTTCAGGCGATGTTTATAATGAACGTGAGATATTAAATTATATAAGGGAGAAAGCTTTTAAAATAGATGGCAGGAATGTACCGCCGCTTGAAATTCCTTCAGCCCCGGTAATGAAAGATGTCCAAAATGTATATAGCATATCATGGCTTGGTTCAACAGGTGCAGAATCCTATATAGTTGAAAGAAAAGAAAAGGGAAGTAATGACTGGGAAATAATAGCCAAAAGCATTACAGATGCTGATGCAGCATATAAACCTCTTTATTCTGATACAACAGCAGAAGCAGGTAAGGAGTATTATTATCGCGTTTATGCTGAAAATGAAAGTGGGATGTCTGAAGCTTCTGATATCGCAGGCCCTGTAAAAGTTAATTACATAGAAATGATTGATGAATTAAAGGATCTCTCGAAGATACTGAGAACGGAAGGGAAAACTGAACCTATAAGATTTAACGATATATACAGGGCAAAAGAAGATAATAGCCGGCTTCAGGCAGACTCAGGTGCGGCAATAGTTTATAAGGTACCGGAAGAAATAAACTCGTTTACAGCTTTTTTATTCAGCGATACTTCTGATATATCCGGAATTCAATTTATGGCTTCATCAGATGATGTTAATTATAAACCATTAATATCTAAAATTGAATCATATCCACCTTACAAGAATGAATATAAATTGTTTACACCAGTTAAGTATATTTGTGAAGAATTTCCCCCAAAAACAAAGTATATTAAGATCGCTTTTAAAAAAGTTTTCCAGCTTGGAAGAACAGAAGCTGTAATTAATAATATGAATAACTGATAAGCAGGATGTTTTAATGAAATTCTTTCTTATTCTGACGGCATCATTAATTATCAACCTAAATGCACAGGAACATACAATAGAAATCCCATCAGTTTTTTCAGACAATATGGTCCTTCAGCAGAAGTCTGATGTTAAGTTTTGGGGAAAGGCAGAAGCCGGAACCAGAGTTAAGTTAAAAACAAGCTGGGGAAGTGAAGCTTCCGCTTTATCCCAAAATAACAACACATGGCTTATAAAAGTTAAAGTTCCCAAAGCTGGCGGGCCTTATACTATTAAACTTACTGTTGGAGACAGTATAACTACATTTAAAAATGTAATGACCGGGGAGGTTTGGGTTTGTTCAGGACAGTCCAATATGGAGATGCCACTACAAGGATGGCCTCCGCGCGATACTATATTAAACTCTGCCGCAGAGATAAGTAATGCTGATTATAAAAATATCAGGTTAATTACTGTTAAAAAAGATTATTCCATAGATAAGAAATCTGATTTTATTGGCAGGTGGGAAGAATGTTCTCCAGCTTCTGTTGCCGGGTTTAGTGCTGCTGCTTACTATTTTGGGAAAAAACTGTATGATGAATTAAAGGTTCCTATTGGATTAGTATTTACCAGTTGGGGAGGCACTCCTATAGAAGCATGGACAAGTAATGAAGCTATGAATAATGCCGGGCTGCTAAAGGAAAGGCTTGCAAAACTTACTGATGATCAAAAACAATATGAAATATTTATCAGGTATATTCAGTCCCGCAAATTGATTATGGACTTGCGGCAAAAACCTGAAAATAAAATGTGGGAAGATCTGGACTTTAATGACAAAGAATTATCTGCTGTAAACTATGATGATAAAGCTTTGCCTGAAATTATTCTGCCGGGTGAATGGGAAAAACAGGGTGTTGGTAACTTTGATGGGATTGTATGGCTGAGAAAGAAGATTGAACTTCCTGCTTCATGGGTAAATAATGACCTGGTTATTGAACTTGGCCCGGTTGATGATATGGACAGAACTTATGTTAATGGAACACTTGCAGGCGCAATGGAAAACCCGGGTGCATGGGATGATAACAGGGTTTATAAAATACCTTCTTCTATTAATAACTCTGTTATACTTTCTGTTGCTGTAAGAGTGTTCGATACCCAGGGCGGTGGTGGAATAAATGGCAAAAAAGAACAGATGAAACTGATAAATTCTTCAACGGGTGAAAGTATTCCACTGGATGGTTCATGGAAGTATTATCTTGCGGCAGAATATTTTGACAAGAGGTTTTATAGTGTTGATAACCATGTTAAATCGGTAAGCCCGGCAATTGGCAATTCATTAACTGCAACTTCTCCAACAGTCTTATACAATGCAATGATCAATCCAATTATTAAATATACAATTAAAGGGGCAATCTGGTATCAGGGTGAATCAAATGCTTGGAATGAAGATGCCGGTTTATATCAAAAGCAGCTGCCTGTAATGATAAAGGACTGGCGCGATGCATGGGGAATTGGCAGTTTCCCGTTTTATTATGTTCAGATTGCTCCATTTGAATATACTAAGGGGGGCTATTCACAGGTTATAAGAGATGCGCAATTAAAAACATTAGCAGTCACCAATACCGGGATGGCTGTAACTATGGATATTGGCGACCTTAAAACAATTCATCCTTCAAACAAAAAAGATGTTGGGAGCAGATTGGCTTTATGGGCGCTTGCAAAAGACTATGGAAAAAAAGTTGATTATTCCGGTCCGCTGTATAAATCCTTTGATACTGAAGGAACTAATATAGTTGTTACTTTCGATCATGCTGGCGGTATGGTTATAAAACCTGTAAATAATAAGAATAATTTTGAAATAGCAGGAGAAGATAAAATATTTAAGCCGGCTGATGTAATAATAAAGGGTGATAAACTTATTATTTCCAATAAGGAAATAAAACATCCTGTTGCAGTAAGATATGCATGGAGTAATACATCTCTGGGAACATTATTTAACAAAGCAGGCCTTCCTGCCAGCAGTTTCCGGACGGATAATTGGGATTATATGAAGTAAGCTGTGATCTTATTTAGTAAGTTATCAGTTTTTAAAGATTTTACTTGTCAAACAAATTATATTTGGCAGGTAATAATAAAGTTTATAATTAATTAAGACCGTACTTAACACGGCAAAAACAAATAACTAAACGGGATATATGATGAAGTTATTTTTGATGATATTAGCATCAGTTATAATAAGCGTCCAGGCGCAAGATAAGTCTGTGGAAATACCATCCATATTTTCAGACAATATGGTATTGCAGCAGAATTCAACTGCAAAATTTTGGGGGAAGGCAGACGCAGGAACTAAAATAAATGTAAAAGCAAGCTGGGGTAAAAGCGCTTCTGCTGTTGCTTCAAAAAATGGGTCATGGAAAGCTGAATTAAAAACACCTAAAGCAGGCGGGCCTTATACTGTTACTTTGAAAATTGGCGATAGTACTGTTACTTATAATAACGTGCTTACAGGTGAAGTATGGGTTTGTTCAGGGCAGTCAAATATGGAAATGCCGCTTCAGGGATGGCCGCCTAATGATACCATTTTTGGCGGAGCTCAGGAGATTAAAAATGCCAGTTACAGCCAGATTAGATTGATTACTGTACCTAAAGCCTATTCTGCTGTTAATGAGATTAATTTTGCCGGTAAATGGGAAGAATGTACACCTGCAACAGTTCCTAACTTCAGTGCTTCTGCATATTTCTTTGGTAAAAAATTATACAATGAACTTAAAGTTCCTATTGGCTTAATCTTTACCAGCTGGGGAGGAACTCCAATAGAAGCATGGACAAGCAGAAAATCACTTGCTGAACTGAAAGAATATGAGAAAGATGTAAAAAACCTTGAAACATGTGTTGAAGAATTTAAGGTTTATAAGGAATGGCTTAATAAACTTCCTGTTCTTGATATAAATGAAAAACCGGAAGAAGAAAAATATGTTAATATTGATTTTGGTGATAAGACATGTTCTGATATAAACTATAATGATAGCGACTGGCCGGAAGCTAATGTTCCGGAATTATGGGAGGATGGAACAATCGGGTCTTTTGACGGAGCAATCTGGTTCAGACGAACTGTAGAAATCCCTTCTTCAATGGTTAATAAAGATCTTGTTCTTGAATTAGGGCCAATTGACGATATGGACAGAACCTTTATCAATGGTCAAATGGTTGGTGGATATGAAAAATTAGGCTTCTATAGCCTTAACAGGGTATATAAGGTTCCGGCAGCAGTTAATAATAAGAATGTGCTCACAATAGCTGTAAGAGTAATAGATCCTCAGGGCGGCGGTGGAATTGATGGTTCTTCAGAACAATTGAAATTATCAAATCCTGAAACCGGTGAAAGTGTCGCTTTAGCAGGCCAGTGGAAATACCAGGTAGTTGCTGAATATGCCGGGGGAAAATTCTATGTGTTTGATCCGGCCAGGAAAGTTTATAAAAACAGGCCTCATGTTGGAATAATTCTGTCTGCCTATACACCATCAGGTTTGTACAATGCAATGATTAGTCCGTTAGTTCCTTATACAATAAAAGGTGCTATATGGTATCAGGGCGAAGCAAATGTTGGGAAACCGGCATTATATGCTAAGCAGCTTCCTTTGATGATAAAAGACTGGCGAACCGCGTGGGGAATAAAAGACTTTCCGTTCTATTATGTTCAGATTGCCCCCTTCAATTATGGTAAAGATTCATATTCAGAAAGGCTTAGAGAAGCCCAGTTTAAGACATTATCAGTGCCTCATGTTGGAATGGCAGTTACAATGGATATAAGCAATATCAATAATATCCATCCCGGTGATAAAAAAGATGTGGGCGAAAGACTCGCTTTATGGGCACTTGCAAAAGATTATGGAAAAAAAGTTGTTTGCTCCGGCCCTGTATATAAATCATTTAAGGCAGAAGGAGATAAAATAACTCTTACTTTTGATTATGCTGAAGGTATGGTTATTAAACCTTTAAACGGAAATAATAATTTCCAGGTTGCCGGCGCAGATAAAGTATTTAAACCTGCTAATGTTAAAGTAGAAGGTAATAAGCTTGTTATCACAGGTGAGGGAGTAGTAAAACCCGCGGCTGTAAGATATGCATGGAGTAATACAGCAGAAGGTACCCTCTTTAATGGTGCCGGATTGCCTTCTGGCAGCTTCCGTACAGATGATTGGGAAAAATAAAAAACACACTCTGTATTTAATAAAACAGCCGCCCGGAAAGGCGGCTGTTTTAGTTTACTTACTTACTGTTTCTTTAGTCTTTTTTTCAAACCATCCATACATCGCAGGAATAAGCAAAAGTGTTAGCAGTGTTGATGTTACAAGTCCGCCGACAACAACAGTGGCAAGGGGTTTTTGAATTTCTGAACCCGCACCATTTGCAAATAACATTGGTATAAGGCTGAATATTGCAATTAAAGCTGTCATCAATACCGGTCTCAGCCTGTCTTCACTGCCCCTTATAATAGCTATTTTTAAATTCAGGCCTTCACTTCTTAACTGCGAAATATGTGAAACCAGCACAACGCCATTTAGTACCGCAACTCCAAATAGCACAATAAAGCCTACAGAGGCAGGTACTGAAAGGTATAATCCGGATATCCACAAAGAGAAAACTCCGCCAATTAACGCAAAAGGCAGATTACAAATTACAAGCAGCGAAAGCCTTATTGAACGGAATGTAACAAAAAGAAGCAGGAGTATAAGTCCGACGGCCGCCGGCCCTATAAGCTGAAGTTTAGCCATAGCACGCTGCTGGTTTTCAAACTGCCCGCCCCACACTGTATAGTAACCGGCCGGAAGAAACACGCTGTTCCTGATTTTTTCTTTAGCTTCACTTACAAAGCTCCCAATATCTCTTCCGCTGATATTTATTTCTATCCCTATTCTGCGTGAACCATCTTCACGGCTGATTTGGACAGGCCCTTCTTCAAGGGATAAATCAGCTAACTGGCTCAATGGAATATTTGTTCCGCTTCCTGCAGGTATAAGTATGTTGCCAATTGCTTCAATTGAATTACGCTTTTCTTCCGGTAGGCGGACAACAATATCAAAGCTTCTGTTTTCTTCATAGAACTTTGAAACTGGCCTGCCTGCTATAGCAACCTCAATAATATTCTGCACATCACTTATGTTTAATCCATAACGTGCAATCTTAGCTCTGTCGGTTTTTATAGTAAGGTACGGCTGGCCGGATACTTTCTCTGTCATCATATCTGCAGTCCCTTTAACTCCTGAAAGAACCCGTGCTATTTCATCAGCCTTTTGTTTAAGTGTGTCTATATTGTCGCCAAAAAGTTTAACTATAAGCTGTGCTTTTGTGCCTGCGACAATTTCATCGATTCGGCATTGAATAGGCTGACTGAAACCAAATGCAATTCCGGGTATCTCTTCAAGAGATTGCCTCATTTCATCAAATATATCTTCGCGGGATTTCCCGGAATCCCATTCACTTCGCGGGTGAAATATTCCAACATAACCTGTTTTATCAACACCTCTTGTATCAAGAGCTACGCCGGTTTGGCCTGTTCGGGAAACTACTGTCTGAAGTTTAGGAAATTTCTTGAGTTTTTCTCCCACAAGCTTGTTTACTTCCATAGCTTTATCAAGTGAAATACCCGGAAGCAGGGCAACATCCATATCAAATGCCCCTTCATCCATAATAGGGATAAATTCTGTTCCCAGCCTTGTTACCAGGAATACAGAAACCGCAAGCATTAGTCCGGCGCCTGCAAGAATTATCTTCCTTTTTGCCATACAATAATGAAGAAGCGGCTTATACCATTTTTTTAGGTAATTCATTATAATACTTTCTTTTTCCGGCGCAGGTTTTAAAAACATTACACACAATACCGGAATAATAAACACTGAAAGGAACAAAGAAGAGAGCAGGGCAATAGTTACAGTAAGTGCCAGGGGGCCAAACATTTTTCCTTCAATTCCCTCAAGCGACAATATTGGAATAAATGTAATAGCAATTATAAGTTCGCCAAATATACTCGGTTTCCTTACTTCAAGTACTGCCCTGAGTACTGTATTTATTTTATGTGTAGCAGCCCCTTTTTCACTCAAATGCCGTTGTACATTTTCTACCTGTATAATGGTTGCATCTATAATCATTCCTATAGAAATAGCCAATCCGCCAAGTGACATTAAATTTGCGCCCAAATCAGTCAGCTTCATTACAACAAATGTTGTAAGCAGTGAAAGCGGCAAAGCAATAAGTACAATAAATGAACCTCTGAAACTCCGCAGCAGCAGGTATAAAACTATCAGTACCAGTATTGAACCTTCAATAAGTGATTTTGTAACTGTATTAACACTGGCATTAACAATATCTGCCCGGTCATAGTAAGGAACAATTTTTACTCCATCAGGCAAAACATTGCTTTTATTTATTTCGGCAACTTTTTCTTTAACACGTTCAACTACTTCACGGCTGTTTTCACCTCTAAGCATCATTACTATCCCGCCAACTGCTTCTTCCTTTCCATTTATCATTGCCGCACCCTGGCGGACTGCTTCTCCTACAGAAACCTGTCCAACATCTTTAATATATACCGGGGTTCCGCCGTACGATTTTAACACAATATTTTCTATGTCATTTGTATTAGTAATCAGGCCCACACCTCTTACTATATATTGCTCAGAATATTTTTCAATAATGTTGCCGCCGGCATTCTGATTATTGCTTTCAATTGCCTTATATACCTCATCGGCAGTAACGTTATATTTTACTAATCTGTCCGGTGCAATAATAACCTGGTATTGTTTAAAATATCCGCCATAAGAGTTTATTTCATTTACTCCGGGTACGCTTTTCAGCAGTGGATTTACCGTCCATTCCTGTAACGTTCTCAGATTTGTTAAATATTCCTTCTTTTGCTTAGTATCATTTGGTACTTTTCCTTCAAGTGTAAACTGGTAAATTTCACCCATTACAGTTGCTACCGGGCCCATAGCCACTTCTACACCGGCAGGAACATCTTCTTTTGCTTCATCCAGCCTTTCAAAAACAAGCTGGCGGGCAAAATACACATCAACATCATCATCAAATACAATAGTAACCAGTGAAAGTCCATACCTTGTAACGGAACGCATTTGTTTTACATGCGGAAGCCCGCGCATTGCCATCTCAATTGGATAAGTTACAGAGCGTTCAATTTCAACAGCAGAAAGCCCGTCAGCATGGCTTACAATTTCTACCTGTATGTTTGTTACGTCAGGGAAAGCATCAACAGGCAGATTAACAAATGAGTATATACCAAATCCTGTTATAAGCAGGGCAATGAAGATTGCCATGCCTTTGCGGTTTAACATATATGATATTATTTTTTCAAGCATCAGTGTTCATCCTCCGCAAGTTCATCTTTCATCATTTCAGACTTTAGATAGAAAGCCCCTTTAATAACAACTTTTTCATTCTCATTAAGTCCATGTTTTATTTCTGCAAAGTTATTATACGAACCGCCGGTTATAACTTTTCTCTTTGAAAAGGAGAGATCCCCATTTTGGATAAATACATAGTCAGCATTATCTATTTTCACAACAGCTTCTGCAGGGATTAGAACAGCCATACTTTTTTTATTTACTGTTACATGCATTTCCCCGAACATTTGAGGCCTTAGCTGATTATCCTGGTTTCTGAACTCGCCCCTGATATTAATTGTTCTGGATTGTTCATCAACCGTATAACCGGTAAAAATGATCTTCCCTTCAAATTTTTGACTCGGGTAAGAAGCAGTTGTAAATTCAGCAGTTTTTATATTATTTATTTTATTTAAATCTTTTTCATAAAGCTGACCGTCAATCCAGACAGTGCCGGTATTTAGTATTCTGAATGCATTTGTTGTACCGTCAACATATTGGCCTGTTACTACATTTCTTTCAACAACTACGCCATTCACGGGCGATTTTACAGCAATTGTTCCTGAAGTATGATCGCCATGATTGCTTTTAATTATTTCATCATCTGTCAGGCCGATAGAATGGATTTTTTTATCCTGGGCATTATACTCTGCTGCAGCTTTTTCATATTCTGCCTGGGCTTCAAAGAGTGCTTTTTGAGATGATACTTTCTGCTCTGCAAGTGATTTTTGTCTTTCATAATTAACTTTTGCATAGTCAAGCTGGGCTTTTGATGAAAGAAATGCAGCCTTTATTTCACCTATTTCCATACCTTCCACAGTCATTAGTATTGTTCCTGCTTTTACATGATCTCCGGGCTTTGCAAATATTTTATATACTCTGCCAGCAACCAATGAGCCTGCACTTGCTTCATTATCCTGGTTTGCCAGAACCTTTGCCGGTAAAATCAATGAACCGGAAAACGGGCTCAACTTTACTATTTCAACCTGCAGCCCGATTTCCTTAATTGAAGCATCTGAGAGTTTAATAACTTCAGTTTCAGCATGCTCATGATTTTCTTTTTGTTCCTGTGCTGTGTCACTGCTGCAGCCTGTAAAATAAATGACAGCAGTGAACAATATTATTATATATTTAAATAATTTCATTTTTCCCTCGGTTATTTGGTGAATTCTGCGCCAACAGCTTCTTCCAGTGCTGTTAAAGCCAGGTTATAGTTCAGGAGGATATCTATATAGTTACTCCTTGCATTTATTAAAGTCTGCTGTGCCTGTAAATATTCAAGGTAGGATATTTCACCTGTATCATAACTGGCAAGGGCAGTGCGGTATATCTCTTCGGATTGAGGAAGAATTTCGTCAATATAAAGCTTAACCTGCTTTAAGTTATTTCCATAACCATTAAAAGCGTTTTTTATTTTAAGATTAACTTCATCTTTTATTAAGCGCAGGCCTGTTTCAGCAATACTAAGATTTGCTGATGCTTCCTGTATCTTTCCTTTTTGGTCAAACATGAACCAGATAGGTACAGAAATGCCTAAAGAAGCTCCATAATAATCCTTATTTCCTGAGCGTGCCTGTTTCATATATGAAACAGTAAAGGCAGGAAATAAACTGCTCCATGCCAGGCCTTTTTCTGCTGATGCTGATTGAGTGTTCAATTCAGCAGATATGATTCTCTGATTTGCCTGTGAGGCAATTTGTGTTAACTCCTGTAATGATATATTATATTTGGAAAAGGCCAGGCTGTCTGTGAGTATGTATGTTCCACCTGATGTTCCCATAATAAACTCAAGGTTTGCATTTGCCGTGTTTATATCAGTTAAAGCCTGTTCAACTTTATTCTGTGTTTCCGAAAACTGAACCCTGGCAGTAAGCTTTTCCAGGTTTGTTCCTTCACCACTGTTGAAACGTATTTCAGCCTTATCTGCAAATTCTTTGGCAATTTGAAGATTATTTTTCGCAAGGTATGACAATTGCAGCTTTGCCAGTAGAGTATAATATGCCGATTTGATTTGAGATATTACGCTCATCTCAACCTGCTTCAGAGAACTATAAGCCGCATCCTCTTCAGTGTTAAATATTTTTCCTTTTAGAACATATTCATATGGAAAAGCGAATGACTGCGATATCTCAATTGTTCTTTCATCATAAGCATTCAATCCCGAATTATCTGGTATAAAATCATAACTTACATTTACTTCCGGTGCCGGAAGTGATATGCCGCTCCAGAACCTGCCTTTTGCAGCATTTATATTTTCCAGTGCTTTTTTTATTTCCGGATTATTAAGCAATCCTGTTCGTACAGCATCAGCAAGTGAAAGTTTTTCAGCTTCTGTATTGATGCCTGCCTGCGCTTTTAATATCTGTGGTAAAAGGCAGATGAACAGGAAAAACGCACGTATTGTGTGCATAGAATTCTCCTGTTAAGATTATTTATAGAAAATGGAATAAAGAAGGAAAAAGTATTCTAAATTAGAAGAGATACTGTTTTATATGCTTCAAGAGGGGGAGCATAGCTGCTTTCAGATAACTCTGAGCAGCTAATATTTTTATTGTCAACAAATCTGTCTGAAAGTATAGCTAATGGTATAAATGGAAAAATTACTGAAATATGTTTGATGTTTTTTGATTTAACATCTCCATACTTCTCAATTGCAGTAAAATCATTGCATAAATTGCAGCTTGCCTTACTGCTATATCTTTCAGTATCTCCGGCAGTATCACTAATTTGTTTGGAGCAGCAGCTGTCATCACTATTTATTTTTTCAAGTACAACATTCCCGTTATTTTCAATGCAAAAAACATAATCCTGCATTACAATATGTATCAGAAACATATTTACTATAAACGTCAGCAGGAATAGTGCCCTGAAAAAAGCAGATTTTGTTAATTTTTTCACTTAAAATCTTAATTATATATTTAATAAATATAGCTATAAAAAAATATACAGTGCAAAAAGAAAGGAATGAGAATTGAAGAATCTTAAAAGTAAAAGAAAATCTTGACTTTAAAATGCCAAAAAACTAAATTTCAAACGTACCCGCAAACGTTTGCAGGAAAATTTGAAAAATGAAACAAATTACAATTAAAGACATAGCGGCTGAATCTGGTTTATCAGTTTCTACTGTTTCCCGGGCATTGAATAATCACCCCGATATTCATACACGTACTAAAAAAATTGTTAATGATATTGCCGAAAAACTTGGTTACCGGCCAAATATTGTTGCCCGTAGTTTAAAATCCAGCCAGTCTAATCAAATTGGTGTAATTGTTCCGGAAATTCGACATGACTTTTTTGCAAATGCTATTAGTGGTATTGAAGAAGTTGCTTACCAATATGGATATACTGTAATTGTTTCCCAGTCCAATGAAGATATGGAAAGGGAAAAAATAAACGTCAGGTCAATGTTCCTAAACCGGGTGGCTGGTATCATTGTGTCAGTATCTCAAACTACCAACAGTTCAGAACATTTTGCTGAATTACTCAGGAACGGTGTTAGAATGGTATTTTTTGACAGATCTTGCCGTGATCTTGATGTATATAGTGTTGAAATTGATGATGTGAAAAGTGCTTACAATGCTGTTTCTTATTTAATTCAAAAAGGCCATAAAAAAATCTATCATCTTGCCGGGCCGCAAAACCTTATTATATGCCGGGAAAGATACCTTGGTTTTGAAAAAGCTATGAGGGAGAATGGTATAAATGATTTTCGCATGGTTGAAGGCGGAATGCATGAATATGATGGTTATAACAGCATGACTAAATTGTTAATGCAGGATGATATCCCGGATGCTTTATTTGCTGTTAACGACCCTGTTGCCCTTGGGGCGTTCAGAAAATTAAAAGAAGCTAATATAAAAATTCCTGAACAGGTAAGTATAATTGGTTTTTCCAATAACCCGATTACTGAGATGGTTGATCCTTCTCTTACTACAGTAGAACAGCCTTCCATGGAAATGGGAAGAAAAGCAGCTCAATTATTAATTGATCAGATTGAAGGAAGGCAGATTGCTCTTAAATCTAAGCTGTTGATTGTTGACACAAAATTAATCGTCCGTAAATCTGCCTGAAATAATAACTTCTGTATAAAAAACAGAAAAAATCAGAAAGAGAAAAACACTATGTTGAACGAATACAGTCATAAAAGATTCAATCCGCTCACTGGTGAATGGATATTAGTATCTCCTCACCGTGCAAAAAGGCCATGGCAGGGTAAGGTTGAAAGCCTGCCTTCCGTTGCTAAATTACAGTATGATCCTGCATGTTATCTTTGTCCCGGTAATGTTCGGGCAAACGGAAACACTAATCCTCAATACACTGCCACATTTTCTTTTGAAAATGATTTTGCAGCACTTCAGAAGAAAGCTGAAAAAACAAATGTTAATGAAAAAGGATTACTTGTTGCAGAAACTGAAACTGGTATTTGTAAAGTGATTTGTTTTTCTCCCAGGCATGACCTGACACTTGCTGAACTTGAAACAGAAGAGATTGTTCCTGTTATTAAAAAATGGCAGGGGGAATATAAAAGTCTTGGAAGTATGCCTGAAATAAATCATATCCAGATATTTGAAAACAAGGGTGAAATAATGGGGTGTAGTAATCCCCATCCACATGGACAGGTATGGGCGCAGGAAAGTATACCTGTAGAATCCTCAAAAGAATACAGGCAGCAGGAAGCTTATTTTAAAAAACACGGAAGGCTGCTGCTTCAGGATTATGTGCAGCTGGAACTTGAAAAGGATGAACGAATTGTCTATGAGAATGAAAGTTTTGTGCTTTTAGTTCCTTTCTGGGCATGTTGGCCATTTGAAACTATGATACTTCCTAAAAGAATTATCAGTAATATTTTAATGCTTACTTCTAAAGAAATACTGGATTATGCTGACATATTAAAAACAGTAACAGTTAAATATGATAATATATTTAAAACTTCTTTCCCTTATTCTGCCGGAATACATCAGTCCCCGACAGATGGAAAAGAACATTTTGAACTTCAAATGCATATGCATTTCTATCCTCCTCTGTTAAGGTCTGCTACTGTTAAAAAGTTTATGGTTGGATATGAAATGCTGGCAAATCCTCAAAGAGATATTACCCCGGAGAGAAGTGCTGAGGTACTGAAAAGCGCATCAACAATTCATTACAAACTAGAGGAATAACTAATATGTCAATAAAACTAAAGTATGTTTTATTTATACTGTTTCTGTTTCCTGCTTCTTCATTTTGTCAGTATGGGGAAATTAAAGTTGATGATTACCTCCAAAATTCTGAAATGTTTGGAGAAAGGCAAATAGAACACAGGACATTACTTATTCCTTATGAAAATATAACTGCAGCTAAAATTCAACATGATACCAATTCTGTTTATTACAAGTCGCTAAATGGAAATTGGAAATTTCATTTTGAAAATACTCCTTACACTTTTAATATAGATTTTTATAAAACAAGATTTGATGACAGGTCCTGGAGTGAAATAGCTGTTCCGGGTACCTGGCAGATGCTGGGGTATGACCATTTAATGTACAGAAATATTCCTATGGAGTTCTATCCCTATAATCCTCCTTATGTGCCTAAGGAAATAAATCCTTCAGGTGCCTACCGAAGGACTTTTAAAGTACCATCTGACTGGAAAGGTAAAAGAATTATTCTTCATTTTGATGGCACTATGGCTGCAGCATTTGTGTGGGTGAATGGAAAATATACGGGGTATAATGAAGACTCTATGACTCCAGCTGAATTTGATGTTACAGATTACCTTAAAGATGGTGAAAACTCTTTGGCAGTACTCGTAACCCGCTGGAGCAGCGGCTCATATCTTGAAGATGCTGATATGTGGAGGTTCTCAGGAATATTCCGGGATGTATATCTTTATGCTAAAAGCAAGGTTTGTATAAATGACCTGTTTATTAAAACAGACTTTGATGATAAATACGAAAATGCTGTCTTAACTCTGGATATTAACACTTCTAATGTTACTGATAAAGGATATAAAGTTAAATACACACTTGTTAATGCTGATGGTAATGATGTTACTGAGGGAATATCGGAAGTTAGTGATTTAAAATCAGGGTTCCTTCAAATAAGTAAAAATATTGCCCGGCCTCATCACTGGTCAGATGAACAGCCCTATTTATACAGAGTTATTCTTGAACTTCAGGACCCTGCCGGCAAAACAATTGAAGTAGTAAAAAAGAGAGTTGGCTTCAGAGAACTTGAGATTAAAAACGGAGTTGCTTGCCTTAATGGAAAGAAAATTTTTGCCAGGGGCGTAAACAGGCACGAAATAGATCCACATCTTGGCAAAACTATGACAAAAGAACTGCTACTTAAAGATATTATGCTGCTTAAGCAGTTTAATTTTAATGCAGTCAGAACTTGCCATTATCCTGATGTTCCGCTATGGTACGACCTGTGTGATGAATATGGTATTTTGCTTATGGATGAAGTAAATGCCGAATGCCATTATACCGAATCGACCTTTCCATCGCGCAAAGAATACCTGAATAATTTTATGGACAGGTTTACGGGCATGTTTCAGAGGGATAAAAATCATCCATGTGTTATTATTTGGAGCACCGGTAATGAATGCGGGCTTGATGAACCGCATTACAAAATGGCGGAATTTGCAAGGGCAAATGACAAAACAAGATTTTTAATGCATCAGTCTAATGTCCCGGATGGTGAAGCTCCCTATGTTGATATTCTTGGCCCTCGTTATCCCACACCTGCAAGCATGCTGCGTATTGGCCTTTCCAGGAAAATGCCAGTTATGATGGGAGAATATGCCCATGCAATGGGGAACAGTCTCGGTAACTTTGATGATTTCTGGAACTTTGTTTATGATGTCCCGCAGCTTCAGGGTGGTTTTATATGGGATTGGGTTGATCAGGGATTAGAAGTTGACCTAAATCTCGTAAAGGACAGCTCACCTAATAATATTAAATCTGCTGTAATTGGAAACCCTGCTGTTATGGATGGATTTAAAGGCAAGGCTCTTCAGTTTTCCGGGCTTGATGACTGGATTGAGGTTTATAATGATCCGGCATTTGATTCATTAAAAAATTATATAAAACTGGATTTTATGATTAAGCCGGCTAAATGGTACCAGCCGGAAGCTTTATGTGCCCGCGAGGAACAGTTTGGTATTGAACAGCCTTCTGCTGATTCATTAAAATTTTATGTCAACTGGTATAATAATGCAATCCAGGTGGCTGTTCCGGCTGACTGGCGGGATAAATGGCACCATGTTGTTGCTGAATATGACGGCAAAGAAATGAAGCTTTATATAGATGATAAATTTACCGGTTCAAAGAAATATAGCGAAGAGCTTAAATATGTTCATCATCCGTTTAATATTGGAAGGAACATACTGATTCAGCATGAGCAGCATACCGGGTGGATGGCACACTGTGCTATTGATGAATTTAAAATAATGAACAGCCCTTCACAGGAACTTCTTTCACTGAATATGGATGAAGTAGTTAAAGACGGTAAATTCATCTATTATGGTTCCAGTTCTTTTGACTGTAATGGAGTCATTTTTGCAGACAGGGAAGTTCAGCCTGAAACATACCAGGCAAAGAAAAGCATGCAGGCTGTAAGGTTTGAACTTACTGACCCTTATAAGCTTAAAGTAAAAATAAAAAACTTTTATCATTACTATAAATTCGATGACTTCAACTTTGAATGGTATTTGTATGAAAAAGGAAAAGTTGCAGCAAAGGGAACACTTGACCTTAAAGGCGAACCCGGAAGCGATAAGGAAGTTCAAATACCTGCAAATCCGAATGATATAGGTTCTGATTCCTATCTTGAGATATCCTGCAGGCTAAAAGAAAAACAGCCATGGGCTGAAGCTGGATATGAAGTGGCTTTTGAAGAGTTTGAACTGAAGTCTTCTGCAATTACAGCTGAAAAAAATGAAAAAGCTTTTACTGCAATAAATGAAACAGTTTCTGATATAAATATCGGAAATAATCTTTGCACATATAGTATAGACAAGGAAACAGGAAATCTTGGTATAAGTTTCAAAGAGAATAATTATAAAGTTGATGGTCCTATAGTCAATGTATGGCGGGCTCCTATTTCAAATGAAAAAGTAAGCTGGGGTAGAGCAGAAGCTGAAGACTGGTATAACATAGGGCTGAACAGATTGAACCTTGATACAGTTTCTGTTTCAATAAATAAATATGATGAAAAAACTACAGTTACTGCCAGGCAGTATTACAGGGCACCTGGAAAATATGATTACGTAATAAATACTTTTGAGTATTCATTTCTCAAAGATGGTGCAGTAAAAATTGAGCAGCAGATTGAATTCCTTGGACAAATGCACATGGAATGGGTCCCCCGTACTGGTATGAAATTTAGCTTACCAGAAGATTATAACATGGTTAAATGGTATGGAAAAGGACCTTTCGAAACATACCCTGACAGAAAAACAGGTGCTAAAACCGGATGGTATGAACTTTCTGCTGATTCCTTCTATGTCCCTTATGTAGAACCCGAAGATTATGGCAATCGTTGTGATGTACGTGAAGTAACACTAAGCGACAAAAATGGAAACGGGTTAAAGATTACCGGTGAAGATAAATTCAATTTTGCTGTTACTCCGTTTAATAATATTGAAAGAACTGTTTATCCGTTTCAGTTGAAAAAGAACGGAAATATGAACCTGTTTATCAGTGATGCTGTAACAGGCGTTGGGGATACACCAAATCCGCCAATGGCTAAAAGCAGGGTTTATCCGGGAATACATAAGATGACTATCTATATTTCTCCAGTTATAAAAAATGAAAAAGCAAATTAGTCGTTTAACTTATGCTTGATAAATCCGGTAAAATGTCTCTCAAAGTTATATTTGGCGCGGTGGTAAATCTGCCGGGTTTCAGGATTTTTATTCTGATACTTTCAGTTGGGTTATTCAGGCTTAATGCGCAGACTGATACTGCTTTTATTGCAGGTGCTGATTTATCATTTATTCCTCAGATTGAAGATAATGGTGGTGTTTATTATTCAGATGGAAATGCTGTTGATCCCGTTCAAATATTTCATAATAATGGTTTCAACTACATACGGTTAAGATTATGGCATACACCTGCCGATAAATATTGCGGCCTTGAAAGCACTTTAAAACTGGCTCTTAGGGCTAAAAAAGCTGGTATGAAGATACTTCTTGATTTTCACTACTCAGATACATGGGCAGATCCTTCATGGCAGGAAAAACCTGCTGCATGGCATAATCTTTCATATACTGAATTACTTGATAGTTTATATTCTTATACCTATTCAGTTATTAAAGCGTTTGATTCTGCCGGTGTTCATCCGGATATTGTTCAAACAGGGAATGAAATTAGTCCCGGCTTTTTATGGCCAGATGGTAGGGTTGGCGGAGCTTATGACACACAGGAACAGTGGACAAAATTTACCAGCCTGCTTAAAAAAGCTGTCCAGGCAGTGAGGGATGCTTCTTCTGATAGTATTAGGATTATGATACACCTTGACAGGGGCGGGAACAATAGTACAAGCCGATGGTTTTTTGATAACCTGAATAAATATAATGTTGAGTTTGATATAATAGGGCAGTCTTTCTATCCCTGGTGGCATGGTGATTTTAATATGTTAAAACAAAACATAAGTGATTTATCATCAGGATATGGGAAAGATATTATTATTGCTGAAACAGCTTATCCATGGACTTTTGCATGGGATGATACTGTTCATAATCTTGTTGGTGATGGCGATGCACTCCCAACTGGGCATACTGTTAGTCAGGAAGGGCAGTATCAGTATTTAACTGATCTTATTCATTTATTAAGAAAAATACCCGGAGGAAAAGTTACAGGGGTATTTTACTGGGCTCCTGAATGGATATCTTTACCATCGTTTGGTTCTTCCTGGGAAAACTGCGCTATGTTTGATTTTAAAGGAAATGCTCTTAAGTCAGTAAAAGCTTTTAGTGACGCAATAACCGATACGGCCGGCAGTGTAGGAGTAAAAGAGAGTTTTAATAATGAAGATATTTCATTTGCTGTAAGCCAGAATTATCCCAACCCGTTTAATAGCTCAACTTTAATTTCATTTAATTTAATTAAAGATTGTAATGTTAAGGCCGAGGTTTACGACATAACCGGCAGGAGAATCAGGGTCATATTTAATAACTACATGAATAAAGGAAGCCATTCAGTTACCTGGGATTCAGTAGATGATTCGGGCAATGAAGCTGCCTCCGGTATATATATAATAAAGGTTACTACTCCATTTTTTAGCAGGGAGATTAAATCAGTTTTGGTTAAATAAACCTGTTTAACTGGTATTAAAAAGGAAACACAATGGAAAATAAATTTCAGATAACTAAAGTTATAGAAAATAATCTGTTCCAAATAAGGATAAATAATATTGTAACCGGAGAATATATTACAATATTACCCGATGCGGGTGCAAGGCTTAATGAGGTTGTTCTGGTAAAGAATGGTAAACAATACAGCCTGGTTAATTCTTTAACATCGCCGGATTTTAAAGCACGTGACCAGAGATTTAATAATGCCAAACTTTTCCCTTTTGCCGGGAGAATTAAAGATGGTAAATACAACTTCAATGGTAAAGAGTATGCTCTTGAACTTAATTATCCTGAAGAACATAATGCCTGTCACGGACTTGTTTATGATAAAAAGTTTAAGATGGCTGGCAGTGTAATAACTCAAAATGATGCGGCTGTATCGCTTGAGTACACTCCTGAAAAGCAGGAAGATGGATATCCGTTTAATTATAAAATTGTACTCACTTATGTACTGCATGAAACCAATGGCGTAACATGTATTACGTCTGTAGAAAACATTGGTAATGATGAAATGCTTTTTTCTGATGGCTGGCATCATTATTTCCATATAAACGACAGGAAAATTGATGGGCTTACTCTAAAATCAGAGGTTAATACTGCCCATGAATTGACTAACCAGGGTATTCCAACCGGAAAGACTGAAAGCTTCAGGATGGATAAGGACGAATTGCTTGGCAATAAAAAGCTTGATAATGTATTCAGTGTTGATCAAAAAGACAGGGCTGTCACAACATTACATTCCGCAGAAGATAATCTAAGTCTTAATATATGGCAGCAGGCAGGCGAAGGCAAATATAAGTATTTAGTTATATATACACCTGCAGGCAGGGATACAATTGCAGTTGAACCAATTTCAAACAATACAAATTCATTCAATAATAAACAAAATATAATTCTCCTTCAGCATGGTAAAAAATGGGAAGGAAGAATGGGTTTCTTTATTCAATAAATCAAGGTCCGGGGGACCGGTAATCAGGATATAATATGAGCATTGATCTAAAATCTGTTATTAAAAAATTATATGGTAATAAAGCAGGGGGGCAGCTGGATAGATACACCAGTCTGGTTGAACAGTTTAAAACAACTTTTAATGAAGAAAACTATAAACTTTTCAGTACCCCCGGGAGAACTGAAATTGGGGGAAATCATACTGACCATAACCATGGCAAAGTAATTGCAGCAAGTATAAATCTTGATTCGGTTGCTGTGGCAGCTCCAAATAGTTTAAACCAGGTAAGGCTGAAATCTTCAGGTTTTAACGATGTCTTTATCGTTTCCCTTGATGGCCTTGTGCCTGTTAAGGAAGAAGAAGGAACTACTGCAGCTCTTATAAGAGGTGTGGCTGCGGGTTTTATTCAAAATGGTTTCAATATTGGCGGTTTTGATGCATGTGTTACAAGTGACGTACTGATTGGTTCAGGATTAAGCTCGTCTGCTTCAATTGAAGTATTAATAGGTACAATATTAAATCATTTCTTTAATAATGGTTCAGTCAGCAGTGAGCAGACTGCAATTATCGGACAATTTGCTGAAAATAAATACTTTGGTAAACCCTGTGGACTTATGGATCAGGTTGCATGTGCTACAGGTGGTATTATAACAATTGATTTTTATAATCCGCAAAAGCCTGCCATATCTAAAATAAATTTTGACTTTTTAGAATCCGGTTACAGCCTGGTAGTTGTTGATACTGAAGCAAGTCATGCTGATCTTACTGATGACTATGCATCCATCCCGGCAGAAATGAAAGAGGCTGCTGCGTTTTTTGGAAAAGATTACCTTGCTGAAGTAAGCTATGCTGAATTTATTAATAATCTAAGAGAAATTAGAAGAACGGTTAATGACCGCAGTTTATTACGGGCTATTCATTTTTTTGAAGAGAATAAACGAGTTGAGAAAGAAGTTGAAGCTTTAAACAATAATAACTTTAATGAGTTTTTAAACCTGGTAAATGAATCCGGTAATTCTTCATTCAAGTATTTACAAAATATCTATTCTCCTAAAAATTTCGGACAGCAGGGTGTTTCACTTGGACTGGCATTGAGTGATACATTTATAAAAGAAAAGGGAAGCGGGGCTTGCAGAATTCACGGAGGCGGATTTGCAGGTACAATTCAGCTATTCCTGCCGGATGATCTTGTTGAAGACTATTGTGCTTTTATTACCAAAATATATAAGAAAGAATCAGTAAAGGTATTATCCATAAGAAATTATGGAACAGTTTGTTTGTTAAATATTTAATTACTAAAACTAACAGGAAATAATATATGAATGCTATAGGACTCAGTTTTGTAGACTGGATAATTATTGCGGTCTACTTTCTGTTTGTACTGGGTATAGGCTTATACCTTAAAAAATTCACAAAAAGCGAAGAAGATTTTTTCCTTGCTGGCAGGAAGAACAGTTCCTGGGTTGCCGGAATAGCTTTTCTTTCAGCTAACCTCGGCGCTCTTGAATTGATGGGTATGGCTGGCAATACATTTAAATACGGAATGTTTGTCGCCCATTTTTACTGGATTGGTGCTATACCAGCAATGCTGTTTCTCGGTATTTACATGATGCCGTTTTATTACAGCAGTAAAATCAAATCTATTCCCGGTTACCTTAAACTCAGGTTTGATGAAAAAACAAGGGTGCTAAATGGTATCACATTTGGTATTATGACGGTACTTGTGTCGGGTATAAATCTTTATGCAATGGCGCTTGTACTGCATACATTTATAGGCTGGGACTGGGATGTAAGTATGTGGACCTCTGCAATTACTGTTGGTGCCTATGTTACATTAAGCGGCCTTATGTCTGCAATCTTTACTGAAATCATACAGTTCTTTCTTATTTGGTTTGGTTTATTCCTTGTCTCAATACTTGGCATAGTGGAAATTGGAAGTGTTAATGAAATTTTTGCCCGTATTCCGGCATCTTTCAATACTCTTTGGTCAACTGCTGGTGACCCCACTCAAAATGGTATGATGGTACACTGGGGCGGCATTGTACTTGGCCTTGGTTTTGTACTTTCATTTGGTTACTGGACTACAGATTTTCTTGTTGTGCAGCGTGCATTTTCTGCCAAAGATTTGCGTACTGCCAGGATGACACCTATTCTTGCATCCTTCTTTAAAATGGCTCTTCCATTTATCGTTATTCTTACAGGGCTTATCGCTCTTGTATTGGCTAATGACCCTAAAAGCGGATTTCATCTGCTGAAGGATGGTAACCAGGTAAATTATGACTCTACTCTGCCTATGCTTATTGCGCGTTACTATCCGCCAGGACTTGTTGGGCTTGGCGTTACTGCACTTCTTGCCGGTTTTATGGCTGGACAGGCTGGTAATATAAGTGCGTTTAATACCGTATGGACTTACGATATTTATAAATCAGTTATAAATAAAAAGGCTTCAGATAAACACCTTTTATGGATGGGGCGTATTGCAACTCTTGTTGGTGTTGCTATAAGTCTTGTTACTGCTTATTGGGCAAAAAGTTTCCCCAGCATTATGGATTATATGCAGGCAATCTTTTCATGGGTTAATGCACCATTATTTGCCACAATGATTCTGGGTATGTTTATTACCTGGATTACGCCTACAGGTGCTTTCTGGGGACTTATACTGGGTATGTCTTCTTCTTTTATAATGTACATTGGTGTTAAATTCAACTGGATAAGTATTAAGTTCTTAACCCTGTCAAGTGTTTCATCGGATATGGCTGCCAATTTCTGGCGTGCATGGTGGGCATGGCTTATATGTTTTATTGCCACTATTGTAATAAGCCTTTTTACAGAAAAAAAACCAAAAGAAGAACTTGTTGGGCTGGTTAAAGGCCTTACTCCTGAAACTATTGACAAGAACATTCCGCTTTTACGGAAACCGGAATTCTGGGGTGTTATTTCATTGGCAATTTTTATAATACTTAATATTTATTTCTGGTAGAAAAGGAGTTTAATTATATGAAACCGATATGGTATTTCGTTGGTTTGATTCTGATTATAATGGGTGCTATCATATGTATATCAGGATTAATGAATCTTGTCTCACCGGCAGGGCATGTCTCAATATTACATGAAATGCACCCAAGTATATGGTGGGGCGGAATTATGGTTGTTGTTGGAATTATTTATCTGATATACAATAAGAACAAAACCGTTGAATAGCTTCAGCAAAAATAACTGCTCCAGGGTAGAAAATTTTTAGCATTGTTATTTTTTATTCCTAAAATCCTTCCTCCTGCCGGGAGGAAGGATTTGGGGTACATCACAGAACTCTTTCCTTTGTAAATGAAACAATTATGTTTTTATCTTGACTATAACAGGGTTGAAGGTTAGCATTCTCTTTCCGGTTATGCCTGATATTCTATTATACTTTATTCCCGCTGTCCTTTTTGCTTCCCGGAGTTATATGTAATTATATTTATAAAATATTATCTTTAAGCATTACAAATACAAAAATATCATACGAAAAATTCTGCCGCATGAAAGTTATTGTAGATACTGATATTGGCTCTGATATTGATGATGCAATTGCCCTTGTATATCTGCTGGCAAATCCTCAATGCGAACTTATTGGTATAACTACTGTAACTGGTGAACCTGAAAAACGTGCCATGATTGCCAGTGCTTTATGTATTGATGCGGGCAGAAATATTCCTATATATCCCGGCGCTGCAAATCCTTTGTTTATAGAACGCCCTTTACGTGAAGCTATACAGGCTAAAATTTTACCCGGTTGGGCGCATAACACCGCTTTCCCGCAGAACCAGGCAGTTCAATTTATGAGAGATGCAATTTATAAAAACCCGGGTGAGATTACACTGCTTACACTCGGGCCTCTTACAAATATTGCCAAACTGTTTACTCTTCACCCGGAGATACCTTCTATGTTAAAAGGCATAGTAATGATGTGCGGGTATTTCCTTCATAAAATTGAAGGCTGGAATAAATGCGAATGGAATGCACTCTGGGATTATGATGCTTCAAACATTGTATATATGGCTGAAACTCCTTCAAATATATCAATAGGGATTGATGTTACCTCTGAGATTGATTTATCAAACGATGATTTTAACAAAATGTTCAGCAAAGAAAAATTCCCGCTGATTCGTGATTTGTCTTTATATAAAGCTCATTATCATGGTAATAAGTTCATTCTGCATGACCCGCTTGCATCTGTGGTAGTGTTTAACAGGAACCTTTGCAGCTATAAAAGAGGTATTGTCTCAGTTGATAAAACTAGTAAAGAGTTTTTGGGGCTTACGGGCTTTGAACCTGGCAATAATGGCAGACACGAAATTGCAGTAACAGTTGACAAAGAAGTTTTTTTTGAAAAGTATTTTTCAGTCTTTAATTAAAGATATTTCCAATTACATTTTCTGAATACTGTAATAATTTTACTCCTTTTTATTGAAAGTTTAATAATATGTTTAATAATATTAAAATACTGGTGAGTTTATTTGTTTTGATCTCAATCCAGTTCTCCTGGGCACAATCAAAAGTAATTCCTCCCGGCGCAAAATTGATTAAAGTATTTGACAAGGGCTTCTTTACTGAGGGCCCTGCTTCTTCTCCTGATGGCAGAATATTTTTTAGTGACATTACTTCTCCTGAAGAAACAGGAATGCTTGCCGGAATTATATGGGTATATAACCCGAAAAATGGTAAAACAAATCTTTACAGGTCGCCCAGCGGTATGTCAAATGGAATTGAGTTTGACAACAAGGGAGACCTGGTAGTCTGTGAAGGCTCTGACTATGGCGGAAGGCGTATTACTAAAACTGATATGAAGTCCGGTAAGAGCAGAATAGTTACTGCTATGTATAATAATGCTTTGTATAATGCTCCAAATGATTTAACTATAGATAAAAATGGTAATATTTTCTTCACTGACCCTAAATATGTTGGCTGGGAAAAAGCCGATCAGCCTTGTTTTGGAGTTTATAGAGCTTCCGGAGACAATGTTAAGCTTATTATTGACAGTCTGCCAATGCCAAATGGAATAGCGTTATCTCCTGATAATAAAGTTCTTTACGTGGGCGTAAACTTTGAAGGAGATGCAAAAAAGAATTTAGATCCCATTTGCAAAATAAAAGCTTATGATCTTAAGGAAAATGGTATGCCTGGAAATAGCAGAGATTTTCTTCCCGATGGAAAAATTATTTTCCCTGATGGGCTTACTGTAGATAAATCCGGGAATGTTTATATTGCAGTACGGGATGAAAAAAATCCGGGTATTTATATCTATAGTGATAAATCTGCTTTACTTGATGTTGTACATACTCCGGAAATTCCGTCAAATGTTACATTCGGCAAAGGAAAGGACAGAAATACCTTGTATATAACAGCCGGAAAAAGTCTTTATAAAATTAAACTGCTTGCAGAAGGAATATAAATGAACAAAAAGATTAAGCTTGGGATTATTGGTGCCGGAATTGCTGCAAATAAACTGCATTTGCCGGCGTTAAAAAAATTATCTGAAGAATTCGAAATAGTTGCTGTCTGCAGCCATACGGAAGAAAAGGCGAAAGTCTTTGCTGAAAAAAATGGCAATATCCCTTACTACACTGATTATAAAAAACTGCTTAAAGATAAAGAACTTGACGCTGTTGATATTGTCCTTCCTATTGACCTAAACTATAAGGTTGTAAAAGCTGCTCTTAAGGCCGGAAAACATGTAATTGTTGAAAAACCAATAGCTGCAAATATTAAGGATGCAGACAAAATGCTTTTGCTTCAGAAGAAATATAATAATGTTATGATGGTTGCTGAAAACTATCGTTACAAAAATCTGTTTAAGAAGACAAAAGAAATCCTTGAATCCGGCAGGCTCGGCAAACCTTATGCTGCACAGTGGAACCTGTTTCAGCAGATGACAACCGCAAATGAATATGGAGCTACCAAATGGAGACAGAAAAATGTTTATCCCGGAGGCTTTATAACTGATGGCGGTGTACATCATATTGCTGCTTTAAGGATGCTGTTTGGGGAAGCATCATCTGTTTATTCTTCTGCTGATTGTATTAACCCTGCTATTGGCACAATGGATACACTTAACAGCATTATAACTTTTAAGAATGGTATTAAAGTTAATTACAATAGTTATTTCTCGGCAGTCAGCAGTTATGAAAACAGGATTCTTATTTTCTGCTCAAATGGTACTATTGAAATAAAAGAAAATACTCTTCAGGTTAAGAATGCAGATTCTTCAGTAGATGTGGAAGATTTCGGGACAGAGACAGGCTTTACTGATGAATTTAGAAATTTCTATACAGCAATAACAACAGGAGCAAAAGTTATTGGCTCTTTTGATGAGGCATATAAAGATTTTTATCTTATTATGAAACTCATCAAATCTGCAGAAAAAAATAAAGTAATTACTTTATAGATAACTTGTAACTGAAACATGCCTGATGCAATAATTTATTGCAATATTATTTAATAATTATCAGGATTTCTTAAGCGAAGCGTTTTGATATAAGGCATTACTTTCAGTCTGTGTTTATCAACTTAATTAGTAACATAAATAGATTACTGGTATAATATGCGGCATAATAGTATCATACTTTTTGTTATATTGTTTTCGTTCAGCATTTTATCTCAAACCGATAAGTCATTCTCTCCGGTGAAGTATGTTAATCCTTTTATCGGCACAACAAATGATGGCAACACATACCCTGGTGCAGTAGTTCCCTGGGGGATGGTATCCGTAAGTCCGCATAATACATACATAAAACCTTCGGGATATGTTTTTGGAGAAAAATATTTCTATGGCTTTGGGCATGTTCATTTAAGTGGAGTTGGCTGCAATGAGCTTGGCTGTGTACTAATTACCGCTGTAAGTTCAGATACTGTTTATGAACCTGAAATTTATAAAACTGTATACTCTGATGAAAAGGTATCTGCGGGTTATTATAGCATGTATCTTAATAGTCTTAAAATAAAAGCAGAGGCGACTTCATCAACCAGGTGCGGGCTGTTAAAATTTACTCCTGAGCAGGGTGGTGTGCTAAAAATACTGTTGGATGCTGGGAGAAATCTCCGTTATACCGGAGGCGGTAGTATAAACATTATTTCTGATACTGAAATAGAAGGTTATGTTATTAGCGGCGGTTTTTGCGGCGATGTTAACACTGAAAAAGTATATTTCTATACAAAATTTGATAAACCGTTTACCTCGGCTGTTATCAGGAAAAATGGCACTGCAATTGAAAAAAATTATGCTGAAACTATTGACACTTCTTTAACATGTAATGTTGTATTCAGTATAAAAAAAGGTGACTCACTACTTATAAAAACAGGTATCTCTTATGTTAGCATTTTGAATGCAAAAGATAATTACCAGCATGAAACTGCAGGACTAAGTTTTAGCCAGGTGAAAGACAACGCGGAAAAGGAATGGAATGATAATCTTTCAAAGGTATTTGTAGATGGCGGCACTAATGATGATTATGTAAAGTTTTATACAGCTCTTTATCATATGCTTTTACATCCTAATATCATAAGTGATGTTAATGGTGAGTATCCGCTTATGGGCGGTACTGGAGTTGGCAGGTATGAAAACAGAAACCGCTATTCTGTATTTTCTCTGTGGGATACATACAGAACCCTCCATCCTTTTCTTACTCTGGTATTTCCGGAAAGACAAAGTGAGATAATTAAAACAATGCTTGATATGTTTAGTGAATCTGGCTATCTGCCTAAATGGGAACTTGCCGGAAATGAAACGTATGTAATGGTTGGTGACCCCGCTGCTGCTGTAATTGCTGACAGCTATGTTAAAGGAATAACTGATTTTGATATTAATACTGCCTGTGATGCTGTTTTAGCTCCAACGCAGCTTGAAGAAGAGGTCCCTGCTCCCAGGGTAAGAGCAGGTTATAATGAACTGCTTCAATATGGTTATATCCCTTTTGAGCAGGAACGTGATAAAAAATGGTGGGTTTGGGGCCCTGTTTCAACTACTCTTGAATATAATTTTGCTGACTGGTGCATATCTCAAATGTTTAAGAAGGCAGGCAAAAATAAGTTGGCTGAAATTTATTACAATCGTTCATTATTGTATAAAAACTTATTTGATAAAAATACCTTGTTTATAAGGCCTAAATCAAAAAGCGGCAAATGGATGGAGCCATTTGATCCTTTGGCTACAGAAGGAGCCGGCGATTGGGGAGGTTCCGGCGGGCCGGGTTATGTTGAGGGGAATGCCTGGAATTATACATGGTTTGTGCCTCATGATATTCCCGGGCTAATAAATCTGTTTGGCGGCGAAAAACCTTTTACAGATAAGCTTCTTGAATGTTTTAATAACCATCAATTTACTATTACAAACGAACCTGACATAGCATATCCTTATCTTTTTAATTATGTAAAGGATGAAGATTACAGGACAAGGGAATTTGTAAAAAAAATAATTAACGAAAATTATAATACCGGCCCTGCCGGATTGCCCGGAAACGATGATTGTGGAACTACTTCAGGCTGGCTGGTTTTTTCAATGCTTGGTTTTTATCCTGATTGTCCGGCATCAGAATATTATCAGGCAGGTATTCCGTCATTTAATAAGTCTGTTATTTATTTGAATGATAAATATTATCCTGGTAAAAAAATATCAATTGAAAAATCAGGTAATACCAATACAAAAAAATGTACGGTTCTGATCAATGGTAAACCTATTAGCAATTACAGAATAAATCATAAAGATATTGTCTCGGGTGGAGAAATTAAGTTTATTCTTAAATAGGTATTTCATTATGTGATAATCATACGATATTAAAATAATGCAAAAGTGATAGTCTCCCTGCTTATTGTTTTCGAACTTGCATTTCATAATCAGAAAAGATAATCCTGTCTCTTTTTATTCCATTTTGTTTAACCCTTCATATTTTATCTTCTTTTTGCTTTTGTAAAATATTATTTGGAATTTAAAAGTGAGATACGTTTAATAACAATATATTTTATAAAAATATTTCTGTGTTTTCTCCTGTAGAAGAAATTTAAATAGTTTTTTCCTTTAATGTGATATTGAATACTCATGTTTAGTAAAATACAGGTACAATAATGAAAGACAATAATCCCTTATGGTATAAAGACGGAATTATTTACCAGGTTCATATAAAAGCATACAGAGATAGTAATGATGATGGTATTGGAGACTTTAAAGGTTTATTGCAAAAACTGGACTATCTCGAAAATCTTGGTATTACGATTATATGGATTCTTCCTTTTTATCCTTCTCCATTAAGGGATGATGGCTATGATATTGCTGATTACTTTAACGTTCATCCTGATTATGGCTCAATTGAAGATTTAAAAGAATTTCTCCGGGAGGCACATCGCAGGGGAATTAAAGTTGTAACAGAACTTGTTTTGAATCATACTTCAGATCAGCATCCATGGTTTAATCGTGCTCGCATGAGCCCGAAGGGAAGCCCCGAAAGAGATTTCTACGTGTGGAGTGATACTTCTGATAAGTATAAGGATGCCAGGATTATTTTTCAGGATTTTGAACCTTCCAATTGGAGCTGGGATCATACTGCAAAGGCTTATTACTGGCACAGGTTTTATTCTCATCAGCCTGATTTAAATTTTGAAAATCCTGCTGTGCATAAACATCTTCTTAAGACAATTGATTTTTGGATGGATGCCGGTGTTGATGGCATGAGGCTCGATGCAGTTCCATATTTATATGAGAAAGAAGGTACAAATTGTGAAAACCTGCCGGAGACTCATGCATTTTTGAAAAAACTGAATGCCCATATCCAGGCAAAATATATAGACAGGATGCTGCTTGCTGAAGCAAACCAGTGGCCTGAAGATGCTGTGGGTTACTTTGGTCATGGTGATGAATGCCAGATGGCTTTTCATTTCCCATTAATGCCCAGATTATATATGTCTGTTCAAATGGAAGACCGTCATCCTATTGTAGATATTCTTGAACAAACTCCTGATAAACCTGAAAACTGCCAGTGGGCCATGTTTTTAAGAAACCATGATGAATTAACACTTGAAATGGTTACAGATGAAGAACGCGATTATATGTACAGGTATTATGCTAAGGAAACAAGGGCACGAATAAATCTTGGTATCAGGAGAAGGCTTGCTCCACTGGTTGATAATAACAGGAGAAAAATAGAGCTATTAAATATTCTGCTTTTTTCATTTCCGGGTACGCCAATAATTTATTATGGAGATGAAATAGGTATGGGAGATAACTTTTATCTTGGAGACAGAGATGGTGTAAGAACTCCTATGCAATGGAGTTCTGACAGAAATGCCGGATTTTCTGAAACAAATCCCCAAAAATTATTCCTTCCGGTTATTATTGATCCTGAATATCATTATGAAGCAATAAATGTTGAAGTACAGGAAAGAAATGCTTCATCATTGTTGTGGTGGATGAAAAAAACTATAGCTGTAAGAAAGAGCCATAAAGCATTTGGCAGAGGCAGGATAAAGTTTTTGTCTCCTTCAAATCCTAAAGTTCTGGCTTTTTTTAGAAAATTTGATGAAGATGTAATACTTGTAGTTGCAAATCTTTCCCGTTTTTCTCAGGTAGTAGAGCTGGACCTTTCGGAATATACTGGCTATACCCCGGTTGAACTTTTCAGCATGAACAAGTTTCCAACTGTTAAAGATAAGGCATATATACTGACACTTAATGCGTATGATTATTATTGGTTCTCTTTGTCAAAGAAGGGTCACAAACTGCCAGGCGGTGAACAAAGAATTATTCCTGAAATTGATATGAGCTCTGAATTTAAAAAATTTATTGGCATTCGCGAGCTGAACTATTTTAAGGAGAATGTTTTCCCGCAGTATATCCATTTTCAGGGATGGAAATCAGATGAATACAGAATTCAGGATGTATCACTTGTTGACGAAATTATTATCCATTCATCAAGATATGAAGCAATCCTTATTATTAAGATAAATTACCTGGAGCAGGAATCTGAAATATTTATTCTGCCGGTTTTTTTAGCAAAGGGTGACGAAGCTAAAAAAATATTAACTGAAAATTCTAATTCTGTTCTTGCCAGGCTTAAATTAAAAGAAGGTACGGCAATAATTGCAGAAGCAGTATACGATGAAGAATTTCGGAAAAATTTTATAAACTCAATAGCTGCCAGGAAGTCATTAAAGGGAAAAAATGGCGAACTTTTCGCAGTCTTATCTAAAGATATAAAAGATATCATAAATGGAAGTAAAGATGGAATATCAAGCCTTATAAAAGCAGGTAAAATAAATATTCGCTTTGAATATTTTGATATGATAAATATGACACTTTCCCGCAAAATTGAGGAGTCTCTTAATCCTGGTATTGATGTTCTTAAAAATCTAAGCGAAAAAACTTCTTTTAAAAATATACTTCCTTATGCGGGTACTATTAACTATAAAAATTCAGAATCACGTATTGTATCGCTTGGTATTTTTACAAATTATGTGCCAAACCAGGGAGACCTGTGGAATTATATGCTCGATTCTGTCATTAAATATTTTGATAATATAAGTGTTATTGAAAAAGAAAAGCAAATGACATTTTCTGCACCTGACTGTCTTTTTGATATGGCAGTTTCAGGCGATACAAATTCTGAATTTTACAACCTTATTGGAAAAAATTATTCCGAAATGATGATATTGCTTGGAATAAGGACTGCAGAAATGCACTTCGCTTTAAATTCGATTTCTGATATCCCCGGTTTTGAAGCTGAACATTTTTCAATGCTTTACCAAAGAGCTATATATCAAACTTTAAGGAATGCAGTCAAAAAAACAATAAGGCTTCTTAATAAGAATTTAGCTCATTATTCCGGTAATATCATTCAGGAGCTGGGGGATATTATAGCTTCAGAAAATAAAATAATGTCATTTGCTGCACCTCTTTTAAGTAGTAAAATTGATGCAAAAAAAATCAGAATTCATGGTAATCTAAATCTTAGAAATGTTTTGTTTACAGGTAAAGACTTTTTAATGATTAATTTTGAAGGCTTTGATAATATTCCTTACAGCGAAAGAAAACTGAAAAGGTCTCCTTTGCGGGATGTCGCATCTTTAATATGGTCATTAAGTTTTGCTGCCTATGTTGCTCTTGACAGGAATAAATCTACAAGGCCTGAAGAAATATCGCATTTGGAACCTTTTGCCAAACAATGGTGGCTTTGTATGAGTGGTGTATTTATCAGGGCTTATTTTGAAACTATATCTTCTGCTGCTATTACTCCGCCGGATAGCGAGACATTAAAATTTATGCTAAAAGTATACCTTCTCGAAAAAGCTCTTGATGATCTTTCTGATAAAATATTAAATGGGAGTGGCAATCCGTATGTTCCTGTTAAGGGTTTAATAAATATTCTTGAACTATAATTGAAATCATTTCTATAATGATGTTTTTTCTGTTTATACAAAACCTGTAACTGTTTTCAGGAATTCTCCGCTTCCATATATTTTGCTCTTAATATCAGCCGGTTGTTCATGCTTTTACTTCAACAGAGATGTCTACGCACTAACTATCCTATTGAAACCATAGCTTGAAAACAAAACATGGTTTATTAAAATGTATACATCTGTATAGTTTTTAATACATTTTTTATGGAAATCTTTGAAAAATGACTTTATATAGTGTTTATTTGTGGCACTTAATTTGAAATACTCTGTTTAGTATTTGATAAAAGGAAATAAAAAGGGATAAAAATGAAAAAAAGACTGGTTTTATATTGTATTATCCTGTTTTCAGCAATTGGGCTTGTCTCCTGTGATGTGAACGATAATGATGAGTGGGATGATGTTCCGCCTGCTGCCCCAACAGGTTTGGCTGTTTATAATGGAGATAATACTGTCCTTATAACATGGGACTATAATAGGGAAAATGATGTTGCAGGGTATAATGTTTATTATTCTTATTCATATAATGGCAAATATACTCGTATTGGTAACACTAAGAACAACTATTTTAATGATAATGAAGCTGTAAACGGGCAAAAATGCTATTATGCTGTTGAAGCTTATGATTATAATGGAAATGTAAGTGAACTAAGCTATGATGCTGTTTATGCTACTCCTCGTCCGGAAGGTTTTAACCAGTCAATAAATGATTACCTGGACTTCCCAAACAGCGGGGCTTTTTCATTTACCACTTATAATGCAGTTCCGGTTGACGATAAGAATGCTGACTTTATGTTTGACAAAAACAATAATGGAAATGCATACTTATTTGTTCATGAAGATTCTGATATACAGGATATGGGCCGTACTGATGATATTTATGATATACCTTATGCTCCTTCAAGCGGCTGGGCTTCAACAAAAGATGCAATTGCAATTGTAGGCCATACTTATGTTGTTTGGACATGGGACAATCACTATGCAAAAGTAAGGGTGAAGGAAATATCAGGAAGCAGGATAGTATTTGATTGGGCATTTCAGCTTGTGGAAGGTGAAAAACAACTTAAACCTGTTCCGGTGCCTGAACAAAGGTCACCACAAAAAATAAACAGGCAGAATTTAAGAAAAGCGGCTAATTAGCCGCTTTCTTTTTATTCAGTTTGTTTATTTTTACTTATAGCATTGATTTGTTTTATTGATTAAATTTATAATAATGATTGCAACGATTAAGAAAATATTATTGCTTGGCTTTGCTGTCTGTTTATTAATAAGCAATGCAAGCAGTCAGGATAGAAAGTATATAAACAAACTTGACAGCAGCAAATTGGCCGAAAGATCTGCCATTGTTCAGAATATATTTAGCAGTATTGAAGCAGGAATAAACAGCGGAAGCGTTTCTCATTTTTCAAAATATCTGGATTCACAGACTTATTTCAGCTTATCAAACGGTATCAGCGGTTATTACAGCGCCAACCAGGCTTATTATGTTTTGGAGGATTTCTTCAAACTTTATCACGTTATCTCTTTCAGATTAAAGAATACTAAAAATACCAGTGAAAATCCTTATGCTACAGGTGAGTATTATTATGAACTAAAAGGTAAAAAAGATACTGCCCAGGTTTATATCTCTCTGAAGTTTACCGGAAATACTTGTAAAATAACCCAGATTACTATTAACTAATGTTTGCCAGTCTTTTAAAAAAGTTTCGAGGCGATAAGAAGATATTTCCTATCGTCTTTTTTATTTTATTCCTTATACTGCTTTCAGGCATAATTGCGCCTTTTTTAATAAGGCAGACAAAAGATAACTGGAACAGTGAGCTTACAGCTAAAATATCTGAAATAAGGTCTAAATCCCTGGGCATTTATAAACAGAAGGAAGATAAACTCCTCTCTGTTAAAAAGGAGTTTAAAAGCCGCCTTGCAACTGTATTAAGCCCCGGAACTGCTTCTTATGGCTCAATAATTAAACTTGTTAGTGAAGATAGTTTTACAGACTATTCTGTAGGAGTTTTTGCCCCTAATGGAAAACTTATCGCCTGGAATAAAACAATTGCCATTAACCAGGATGATTTATTCCCGTTAAAAGAACCTTTTGGTGATACTTATTTTTCACGGAAAAAACTTATTACGTACTTATCTGTAATTGATACGCTGCATCTTGACGGAGATCAGTTTTTCTTTTCTGTGAGCCTTCCGGTTGAAAAGCATTATTCTGTCCAAAGCCCCTTTTTTAATGATATTAGTTTTTCAAAAGAACTCTCTGAAAAATTTTATACATCATTTGATATCGATTTTAATTCTTTTGCTGCATATACAAGAGATGGCAGAAAATTCTCATTTGAGATTCTGAATAATAAAAACAATAAAATTGGCCTTGTTACTTTTAACAAGCCCGCGCTTGATGTAAATCTGAATGAACTTTATTCTGAGGTTTCCACAATTCAGTCCATATTGGTAATAATTGGGGTATTACTTCTTTCCTTTGCATTCAGAAAAGAGTTCAGGCGAATCAGGTCTCTTTCGTATAAACTTTTTATACTGGTGTTCTATTTCTTTGTCCTCAGGATGATTTTGTATTATCTCAACTTTCCATCAAACATCCTTACCGGGGCATTGGTTAATCCGGCATATTTTTCATCTGCTTTTGGAGGCGGAGTTGTTAAATCTCCTGTCGAGTTTTTTATTACAATGTTTTTTACACTTTTGACAGGTATCACTGCCTACCGTTATATGTTAAAGTTTATAGAATCACCGGAAACTGTTAAATATAAAAAGTACAGCAGCTTTTTCATACTGCTGCTGCCGGTAACTACACTTTTTTTCTGGACAATCAGGGGATTAAATGCTGCTATAAGAAGTGTTATTTTTGATTCAACATTAAGGTATTTTAAAGACCCTACTCTTATTCCTGACTTTCCGTCCATTGTAATGAATCTAAACACTTTAATGCTGGGAACGGCAGTAACAGCTATATTGTGCAGTTTTGTCCTGTTGCTGTTTTCTCTTTTTCCCTCTACAGGTGTTTCAAAAGCAAAAAGAAATTTTGTTTTTCTTTTCCTCTTTTTTCAGGCGGCAGGTATAGCATTTATATATGTACAAAAACAACCACTTATTACTCCTGCATTTAGTATACTGTTTGTAATATTTCTTTTTATACTTATATATCATATATACTTCCTGAAAAGGAAGTCGGTTTTTAATTATGTATATATAACATTATGTGCTTCAATACTTACAATATCTTTGCTGAATCATTTTAACCTTGACCTTGAAAAGGAAGCGTTGAAAACAACTGCCTTGGAAATAAACAGGCCAAATGATAATCTTTTAAGATTTATAGTGGGGGAGACTCTTACAAATGCAATTAAAGATGAAAACCTGAAAAGAATATTTACGAGAGAAAATCATAACTTTAATGCAACAGCTTTCAGATTGTGGAGCCATAGCTCACTCCAGCGTGAATCTCTCAATTCTGTGGTAACTATATACAATAATTCACTTGAACCGTTAGGTTCATTTGGCATTGGCGTCCCGCTTGATTTAAATACAGCAGATTATCTTGATGTTCCGGAAAATACTGATCCTGATGTAACTGAAATCAGCCTTCCTGGTTCAAATGGTAAAAGCTATTTTGCAGGTATTCTGCCGGTTACAGATGGAGATGCAGTCTTAGGTTTCGTTACAGCAGCAGTGGATGTTGATGTGCATAATCTTATTTCTCCCAATATGCCGCCATTCCTTGAATCAAAAAAGAATATACTTAGCTCTGTGCTTGATATAAGCCAGTTAAAAATATTTGAGATTTCCGATTCAGGACTGGTGAATGTAAGCGGTGATATTTATCCGTCAAGAGATCAGCTTAAGCCGTTTTTACATCTGAAAAATTCATCAAAAAATGAATTCTGGCTTCATCCTTCATTTAATCAGGAAAAATATTTAACATATATATTAAAAACTGAAATTGACGGACATATTAAGTTAACTGCTGTATCTTTACGCGAGAAACATTTTACATGGAACATGTACAATTTCTTTAAGATATTTATTGTCCAGAGTATATTTATTATAATTCTTTTTATTGTTGCATTTATCCTGAATCTGAAAAAAATGAGATACAGTTTCAGGGTTCAGCTGCTTATTGCTTTTCTCGTTATCTCGATTGTGCCCGTTGTTATCCTTGCAATTTATAACCGTCAGATGGTTTCTCAGAGAAGTGAAGCTGAAGTTCTTAATGAACTTTCTGAAAGGCTTAAATATGTTGAGAATCATATCAACAGGCAGGCTAAAAATTTTCCTGACAGGAATATAACTGATATTTTTAATAACGCGTCTGAAGAACTGGGTATCTCGTTTTCTGTATATAACGGCAGCGATATTATCTATAGTTCAAGAAAACAATTTTATGATGCGGGATTTTTTGAAAATAAAATAAATCCTGAAGTTTATTATAATCTTAATTATCTTAATTATAGGGAACTACCGGTTAAAGAATCTGTTGAAAAATATCATTATGATGCTTTATACAAGAGAATCAGTTATAGGGGAACTAATTATATCTTTGAAGTTAATGATGCTTTTAATAAAATACGGGCAACGTTATCTGTCCTTGATATAGATATTTTCCTTTTTGGGCTTTATTCATTTGCACTGCTGATTATAATTGTAATAAGTACAGTGCTGGCAAATAAAATATCCGCTCCTATCCGGAGGCTGACAAAAGCTACAGATTCAATTGCTCACGGTGATTTAAATGTAATTATTGAAAATAATGAAAAGGGTGAAATAAGAGAACTTCTTGATGGGTTTAACCTTATGACTAAAGAACTGAAACGTAACGAATCAGAACTTGCTGCATTAGAAAGAGAAAGTGCATGGAAGGAAATGGCAAAGCAGGTAGCTCATGAAATAAAGAATCCTCTTACACCTATGAAGCTTGCAATTCAGCAATTGCGTGCTGCTTATTCTGACCAGAATAAAAACTTTAATGAAATGTTTGAAAAGTTGTCGGCAACAGTATTAAACCAGATTGAAAACCTGAGTCAGATTGCTTCTGAATTTTCCCGTTTTGCCAAAATGCCAAATCTTAACATTGAAGTAATTGACCTTATTCCTGTGATAAAGGATACTGTAAATCTGTTTGTTGATGAAAAAGTTAAAATTACTGTTAATTCATCATTACAGAATTCTGCCGTTGAAGCTGACAGATCACATCTAAGAAGAATGATTATCAATTTTATCAGAAATAGTATACAGGCAGGTGCATCTGGCATTAGTATTTATATCGGATTGTCAGATACATATTATGATATAACTATTGAAGATAATGGCAGTGGAATACCCGAAGAGATTCAACATAAAATATTTGACGCTAATTTTACTACAAAGGCCAAAGGAATGGGAATTGGGCTTAAACTTTCCAAAAGATTTATTGAGGGAATAAACGGAAAAATCGAACTGATCAAAACATCTTCGGAAGGGACAATTTTTAGGATAAGTATTCCGGCAATTTTGAAATAAATTACAATATAATTTTAATAATACCTGATGGCTAATCTTACTTCACATCAAAAAGCAGCGCTTGATTTTAAAAACCACATTTCGCTTACTGCAAATGCCGGTTCAGGTAAAACCTTTGTGCTTTCTATGCGGTATCTTGAAATTGCCATAAATGAAGATGTTGCATTAAGAAATATTGCTGCTATTACATTTACTGACAAAGCTGCCGGTGAACTATATACGAAAATAGTTAAGCAGGTAGATGAAAAAATTGCTGTTTCAGCCGATCCGCATATTACAAGGAAACTGGAGAGTATCAGGAGGCAGCTTGTTTCTGCAAACATTTCTACAATTCACTCATTCTGTATTAATATTTTAAGAGAATACCCGGTAGAAGCTGAACTTGACGCTAATTTTGTCCCTGTGGATGAACGCACATCAGATGAGCTTATTGAGCTTGCTGTTGAAAGTGTAATTAAAACCTCACTTGAAAATCCGGAAATAGCTGAAAATATTAAGTGCCTTATCCGGATTTATACATCCAAATATCTTTTTGCCAGTGACCTTGCAAAAATGATTAAAAACAGGAAGAATATTCTTACTCTGCGGGATAAAATTTATAACAAAGATGAAGCAGAAATTGCTGCTGGTTTCTTTAACACATTTCTGCACCTGTTCAATTTAATGTTCCCATTAAACAAAGACGAACTGATTCGTCATATAGAGGAGATAAATAATACAGTACTTGGCGGAAAGAAGGAAAACCAGCGTGCTTCTGATATTTTACTGTTACTAAACAGGTTAAAGTCAGCAGATGCAGCTGCTGAAGTCATAGCATTACTGGCAGAAATAAACAAAAGTATATGTACAAAGAGCGGTACTGTTTACAGTCAGGGTTATCTTGGCAAAAAACTCAGGGAAGGTTTGGAAGGTTCTTGTACTTACATTGAGGAGTTCTTTAACGGGTTTCCAAAAACTGAACTGCTGAATCATGAAAATGTTGAATATGAACTTGCTGTGTTTGGCAAAAAAATCCTGTATTTCTTTGAAGCCGCATTAAATGAATATGCTGAAAAGAAAAGAGAGGGAGGTTATCTGGACTATGAGGATATCCTTCTTTACGCTCAGAAAATTCTTGAAAATGACTATGTAAGAGAAGAATTGTCTGAAAAATATAAATATATAATGATTGATGAATACCAGGATACAAATGAACTGCAATACAGAATATTTTTACCAATTCTCGATTATCTGAAAAAAGGCAATCTCTTTGTTGTTGGTGATGAAAAACAAAGCATTTATATGTTCAGGGATGCTGAACTTGAAATCTTCAGCCGGACTAAAAATGATATAAAAGAAGAAAATCCTGATAATAAACTTTTAAAACTTCCTGATAGCTTCAGGATGTCAGCAAACCTTTGCCTTTTTACAAATTATGTATTCAAAAATCTTTTTAGTAATCCGCTCCCGGCATATAATGAGGTAGAGCATTCAGACCTTGTATGTGCCCGCAGTACTGACATAACGGGCAGTGTAGAAATACTTATTGCTGGTAGCGAAGATGAGAAAAATGAAATTGCTGAACCGCAATTAATATCTGAAAGGATTTTAAAATTAATTTCTGATGAAGGCATTAAGTACAGTGATATTGCTATTCTTTGCAGGAAGAGAAAATCTTTTAGCGTACTGGAAAAAATATTGTCTGATTATAATATCCCGTTTTCAATAATGGGTGGGAAAGGGTTTTTTCAGCGTCAGTTTGTGTATGATATTTGTAATTATTTTTCCTTTTTGCTTGACCGTAATAACGATACCGCTTTAGTTGGCATTCTTCGTTCGCCATTTTATTCTCTGTCTGACACTGAAATATTTGAAATCTCACTTCAAAAGGGACGAAGTTTCTGGAAAAAACTTGCAGGTCTTTCAGAGTTAAATGGAAAACACAATAATGTGGTTAACAACCTGTCAGAATTATTAACTCTTTCATCTACTTTGGATATAGTTAGCCTGTTGAGAAAGATTCTTCTTGAATCAGACTATCTTGCCATTATTGCTTCAAAACCTGATGGTGAACAGGAAATCGCAAACATCAATAAACTTATAAATCTTACTATTGGTTTTAACGCACGGGGCTTTAATACCCTGTACGATTATATAGATTTTCTGAATGATTCAATAGAAGCTACAGAAGATGAAGCACAGGCCGCAATATCTGATGATTCGGATTCAGTTAAGATTATGACATACCATCAGGCAAAAGGGCTGGAATTTCCGGCTGTTTTCCTGTTTAAATGTGATGAAACTTCAAAAACAACAGTTTCCAAAAGTAAATCCGTTACTATAAGTAAAGATTACGGAATACTTACAAAAGTTCCTGTTAACCAGGATTATTTTGGCGAGTATAAAGCAGCTCCTGTAATAGAACTAAGTAATTTATTAAATAATAAGAAGAACAATGCTGAGCTAAAAAGACTATTTTATGTGGGGGTAACAAGAGCAAAAGATTATCTTTTCCTTTCAATGGAGAAGAAAAAAAACTACTCTTCAGGTACTTTTGCATCAATGTTGTTTGAAGGATTAAAACAAGGGCCGGAGCAGGAAAAAATAGCTGTTCATTCCGGTCTTGAATTCCTTGTGTCTGGTGAAGATGGTTTTTTCAATAAAAATGAGTATTTAACGCTGGAAATTCCGGTTGTTAATAAAATTGAAGGTAGTATCAGTATTCCTGAAAAGGTAAGTGAAGATTATACAGTGAAAAACCTTTTACTTCAGTCTGTTTCAGATATGCCTGAAGGTGAGATTATTTCTGCAACAAAAGTTGCTGTTTATATGCAGTGCCCTGTAAAATACAAGCTTACTTATGAGCTTGGTTATCTTCCGCTGTTTACCGGGTATAAAAATAACCTGCGTGACAGGCGAAACAGAAATTATGAATTTAATAACAATGAAGATGAATCATTACTGCATACTGAATCTGAATCAAAAAGCAGTGTGAAAACATTATCCGGGGTAAAAGGTTCGGTTATCCACAGGGCGTTACAAATGGAAACTGATATTGATGATATAGAAAACTTTATAACCGGTGAGGTTAAAAACAGGTTAAGCATTTTTGAATATGAAAGTATGTCTACTGAATTAATAACAAGTGCAGTTCAGGATTTAAAACAATATTACAATTCAGATACATACAGGGAGCTAAAACAGTATAAAAACTTTAAAAATGAATTTGAGATTTATGTAAAGGAAAAGGATTATTATCTGTATGGAATCATAGACAAACTGATTATTGAAAAGGATAAAGTAATAATAACCGACTATAAAACCGATGATATTCCTGCTGAAGAAATAGATGAAAGAGCCGAAATTTATTTTAATCAATTAAGATTTTATTCATATATTGTAAATCGTTTTTTAGAAAATATTAACACTTTTGAATTAAGATTAATTTTTCTGAAACATCCGGGCCGACCCGTTATTCAGGTTATAAAACAGGATAGGCTGGCTGAAATTGGGCAGAATATTGATTCCATGGTTAATAATATAAGAGAAGGTAATTTTATCAGGAATACCGGGCATTGTACTAAATGTAATTATTCATTAAACTTCAACCGTTGTATTATAAACGACAATCACTAATAGGATTATACTGGTAAATTATGCAAAAAAAAGTGCAGCAGATTAGAGATATTGCAATTATTGAAAAAGAGCTTGCTAATTGTCCTATGGGATTGCTTGCTCTCTACATTGAAGATGAAAAACTGGTACAAATACCAACAACCTTTCTTTATCTTGATAAGAATATTTACTTTTTTGTTGAAGCCGCATCTGATATTTATGATGTAATTAAATTCAATACTCCTTTAAGCTTTGCTATTATACACAATGAGATTCCCAAAAAAAATGCTAAGAATGAAAACTATGTTTATCATTCTGTCTTTATAAAAGTATCAGGCAGCATTAAAGTAATCGACGACCCTAAAATAGTAGAAGAAGTTAAGCAGGCTTTCCTGAAAAAATACTCAAAAATGGAAGCTGGCAGTACAGAAGACTTTTCTGATTCACGCATTTATATGATTGATACTGAAGAGATACAGGCTGCCGAAGAAACAGGGGCATAAAATTGAGAATAATACTGTTCGTTTTTGCAGCAGCATTAATTTTTGCAGGATGCAATCCTGCTCCTGTTGCATATTATGAACTGCCTGTCGAATTTAGATTTCCGGCAAAGAAAACTGAGTTTATCTCAAAATACACACCTTATATCAAAGGTAAAAAAATATTTATTGATCCTGGTCATGGAGGCTCTGACAGGCGTAACAAAGGGCATCTTGGCATTATCACTGAAGCTGATGCCAATCTGCGTGTGGCACTGGCATTAAGGGACATTCTGCTGGAGGCTGGTGCATTTGTTGAAATGTCACGCTCTAAAGATACTACAGTTGACCTGAAATTCAGATCAACCCTTGCTAATAAAAGTGGTGCCGATATTTTTATCAGCATTCATCACAATGCCCCTGCTTCCGCTGAAGATAACTGGACAAATTATTCTTCTACTTATTATCACGCAAAAGAAACAGATTACGAATATGAATCCTGTAACAGGGATCTTGCCCGGTATATTCAACGTGATGTTTCTTATGCTATGCGGAATTCCGGCGGCCCCGGTTCTTTTGATGGTACCTATTCTGATTATACAATTTATCCGGGCGAGGGTTTTTCTGTTTTAAGGAATACTAATATTCCTGCTGTGCTGGTTGAATGTGGTTACCATACAAACACGAATGAAGAAAAAAGACTTGCCATTGAAGAATTCAACAGGATTGAGGCCTGGGGAATTTTTCGCGGCATTGCAAGATATTTCTCTTCAGGCATTCCATCTGTAATACCTGGCAATGATAGTGAAATATATCCTGAAGGTGATATAATTATGAACTTTTTATTGAGGGATTCATCTGGTATAAAACCCGGAACTGTTGAAGTATGGTTTGATTCTGCAAAAGTAAAAAACGATTTTATTACTGAAAGCCCGGGTAGGTTTTCTGTCACTATACCTGATGTTAAGGCCGGAAAGCATGTCATTAAAGTAGTAACAGAAAATAAAAACGGTAATCATTCATTCCCCTTTAAACAAGTTTTCACTGTTAAGAAAAATTAGATTATCCTTTAAGGATTCTTTGTATGTTAAATTATGTATGGCTTGCTATCCTGTTTCTTGGAATAGGAGCTGCAGTAACAACCGATGTAATAGATCAGAGCCGGAATACACAAAAAAATAATGTTCCGGTTCCTGTTATAATAAAATATCATACACCATTTAATAATTCTCACAACATTACTTATGATGCTGATATTTCTATTAAATATCAGGACTATAACAAAATATTTAATGACACTCTGAAAAATGATCTGGTATTTCTTTCCAAAGTAACAATTAGTGAACAGGGGAAAGTTGTTTCCAACATGTCTGTTCAGAAAGATTATCCTAAAGTATTACTGCAAAAGGCAACTTTTTCAGGCAAAGAAGATGATATAACCGGGAACATTAAGATTCATCAGGTATATGGGGATTCTCTTACAGCTGGTAGCATAGTGATGGAAGAAGCCTCTTTTATTAAATTAAAAGAAATTACAAAAGCAGCTCTTGATTATGCCGGCACTGCAGTTGAAATAGCGCTCGGCCTCATAGGAATAATGGCATTATGGCTTGGAGTTATGAAAGTTGCAGAACAGGCAGGGCTAATCGCAATAATAGCCCGGGCATTAAAACCTGTAACAAAAAAAATATTTCCTGAAGTGCCTGCCGAACATCCAGCAATGGGCGCTATGATTATGAACATTTCAGCAAACATGCTTGGGCTTGGTAATGCGGCTACACCTTTTGGTCTTAAAGCAATGGAAGAACTTGATAAGCTTAACCCCAATAAAGGTACTGCTACTAATTCAATGATTACTTTTCTGGCAATAAATACTGCCGGAATGACTTTAATTCCTGCTACTGCAATTGCTATCCGTGCTGCTGCAGGCAGTGCTGATCCTGCAATTATAATTGGCACTTCACTATTTGGCTCATTGTGCGCCACTGTTACAGGACTGACTGCTGTTAAAATAATGGAGAAATTTCCTCTTAACAGAAACAGTTTTACGGGTTTGAAGAAGAACGGCTTTAAGTGGCTTTTAACAGTTATCTCTGTTGCTCTTGTCCTGCTTATTTTAGGTTTAACCGGGGCAGGTAAAGCTGTTGGTAATGCATTTTCTTTTCTCTCCCCGGCTCTTTTCAAAAATATAATACAGGTATTTTCTACTATAGCAATTCCTTTACTTATATTCATTTTTATTGGTTACGGCGCTTTAAAAAAAGTAAAAGTGTATGAATCTTTTGTTGAAGGTGCAAAAGAAGGGTTTAATGTGGCAGTAAGGATAATTCCTTATCTTGTTGCAATGCTTATGGCTATTGGTATTTTCAGGGCAGGCGGGGCAATGGATTGGCTCGTTTATATATTAAGGCCGCTGACTGACTTTATTGGCATGCCTGCAGAGGCTCTTCCTATGGCGTTGATGCGCCCGTTATCCGGCAGCGGTTCACTCGGTATTATGTCTGAAATTCTTTCAGTACACGGGCCTGATTCATTCCTGGGAATTATGGTTTCAACATTTTACGGCAGCACTGAAACAACATTTTACGTGCTGGCTGTATACTTTGGTGCAGTTAATATTAAAAATACACGCCACGCATTACCTGCCGGCCTTCTTGCTGATGCCGCTGGTATACTTGGTGCAGTATATATTGTAAGGTTACTTTTCAGTTAATAAAGGATTTTATGAAAACAGCAGGTATAATAGGCGGCATTGCTCCTGAATCCACTATTGCTTATTACAGGGAGATTGTAAAACAATATTTGCAGCATACCGAAGGAAAAAGTTATCCCCGGGTAATAATAAACAGTATTGATATGAACCGGATGTTATCTTTTATCCCCGGCAATCTTCCCGATTTGGTTGACTATATGTGTGCAGAAATAGATAAACTAAAAGCAGCCGGTGCTGATTTTGCAGTATTAGCCTCTAATACGCCTCATATCGCTTTTAATGAAATAAATAAAAAATCATCTCTGCCTCTTCTTAGTATAGTTGAACTTGCGTGCAGGAAGGTAAAATCATTAGGTTATAACAAGGCAGGTTTATTTGGCACAAAATCTACAATGAGTAACCATTTCTATCAGGATGTTTTTGCTGTACATAATATCTCAATAATAGTCCCTGCTGATGAAGAACAGGAATATATTAACAAAGTATATTTTGGTGAACTGGTTAAAGGAATCTTTTTACCTGAAACCAAACAAAAACTGCTTCAAATAGTCGAATCAATGCATAAGCAATATGATATTCCTGCTGTAATTCTCGGGGGGACAGAGCTTCCGTTGATCTTAAAAGACGGTGACTCCCCAGACACTGCTTTGCTTGATACTACACTGATACATGTGGAAGGAATAATAAAAGAGCTTATCTGATTACCGGAATCAGAATATTTATAATTTAATATTCCGTTTCTTTATTTCTTCCATAAGTTTTGCAGGAATTTCCCTGCATGAACAGTTTCTTGCATGTTCTATATGCCAGTCTATTCTTTGTTCAATAGTTGGGTTTGCAGGCATCTTGTTCTTAAGGTGCCACTCTTTATTAATTTTCATTTTCAATCTCTGAATAACAATCAAACCTAAACTGTTTCTTTCTGTTTTGCAAACCGTTTTTCATATAAAAGCATATTCCCTTTGTCCCATACTCTAAGGTCAATTCTGCCAAGTCTGTGTAGAGCTATAGCAGTTTCAAAATCCAGTCTTATTGCCAAAAATCTGCAGTCTGCAGCTTTACAAAGGGAAGGTGCTCTGTCATGAATTGTACAGCCGTTTTCTGACAGGTATATACATTCGCCATTTGGTTTATGGGCAATCATAAGTGCGCCCTCTATATACGAATGCGGTTCTGTCAGGTAATCTGCCGGGTTATCTTCCGGGTATAGTTTAATAGCATCCTTCTGGCAGCATAAGGTACAGCCGTTGCAGGGTACGTCTTTTCTTTCTGATTGTCTTTTCCCTTTTTTCATAATATTGAAAATTTTGGTTATAGAACAATCGCCTTTAAGTTCAGGCAGTTAATTATATATTAATTGGTCGGAGTACTTTTATAAAATAAAATATAGTATTACCGGAGTCAATAGGAAATAATCTTATTTCGATTCTGTCTGCTCAAATGATAATAACAGTAAATATTGGATAAGTAATAAGTAAAATTGCTGCATTTTGTGATTTTATATCAATGAATAACAAATAATATTGAAACCACATGCAGTATTTTTTCACCCCTTTTACTTGAGAATATTTTGTAAATTAACAGATTGATTTTTTAATAATCCACTGAAAAATGATAAATAACGCTGAAAAGAAAGAACGGAAAATTGTTGTAAAAGGTGCCCGGGAGCATAATCTCAAGAATTTAAGCTTTGAAATTCCACGTAATAAACTGGTTGTATTTACCGGTGTTAGCGGCAGTGGTAAGTCTTCACTGGTTTTTGATACAATATATGCAGAAGGGCAAAGGCGCTTTGTTGAAAGCCTCTCTTCGTATGCGCGTCAGTTTCTCGAAAGAATGAACAAACCTGATGTTGACTTAATACAGGGTATAAGCCCTGCAGTAGCTATTGAACAGAAAACAGGTGTAAGAAACACACGGTCAACTGTTGGTACAACAACTGAAGTTTACGACTATCTCCGCCTGTTATATGCGCGGATCGGAAAAACTATATGTTTCCAGTGCGGTAATGAAGTAAAAAAAGCTACTACGGGTACAGTGTGTGATTGGATTGAAGCTCAGCCTGAAGGTACCAAGTTCTACCTTGGATTCCCGGTACGTGAACATGAAGGTAAAACTATAAAGCAGGAAGTTGAACATCTTAAAAAGCGCGGCTATTTCAGAATTCTGTTAAATGGTAAGCTTTTTAACCTTAATGATGATGAAGTTACCTTTAAGAAAAAAAATGTTATTCGTGTAGTTATTGAAAGGTTTAAATCCAGCCGCCAGGATGTGAGGGAACGCCTTGCTGATGCTATAGAAACAACATTCAGAGAAGGTGAAAAGCACCTTGTAATTGTAAACGCTGAAACAGGGGAAGAAAAAGAATTTAACAAATTCTACGAATGCTGCGGCATACGATACGAGGAGCCCGAGCCAAGATTTTTTTCGTTTAATAATCCATTTGGTGCATGTCCTGTCTGCCAGGGGTTTAGTAAAATAATTGGTGTGGATATGAACCTTGTGGTTCCTAATCCTAACCTTTCACTTATAGATGGGGCAATTGCTCCTTTCAGAACACCAAAACATGCAATCCATTTAAGAGATATCGTCCATGGTGCAAAGAAAGTTGGACTTCCTTTAAATGTCCCTTTCAGGGAACTTACATCTGAGCAGGTTACACTTTTGCGCGAAGGCTTTGGTGACTATATCGGAATAGATAAGTTCTTTGAACAACTTGAAAGTAAAACCTATAAAATGCACATAAGGGTCCTTTTAAGCCGCTACAGGGGTTATACAACCTGTTCAGCATGTAAAGGTTCAAGGCTTAGAAGGGAAGCTCTTCAGGTAAAAATAGAGGGTAAATCTATTGCTGATATTGTTAAAATGCCGGTTGAGCATTCTCTTAAATTCTTTAAAGAACTGCAGCTTACTGAATATGACAGGAATGTGGGCGAACGTGTACTTAAGGAAATAATTAAAAGGCTCACCTTTCTTGATAATGTTGGTATAGGATATTTAACCCTTGACCGTTTAAGCAGTACACTTTCTGGCGGTGAAACACAAAGAATAAATCTTGCTACTTCTCTTGGTTCTTCATTGGTAGGTACACTGTATGTGCTGGATGAACCAAGTATAGGCCTTCACCCGAGAGATAACACAAAGCTTATAAACATTCTAAAAAGTTTAAGAGATATTGGCAATTCTGTGCTTGTTGTTGAACATGATCCTGAAATGATGAAAGAAGCTGATATACTTGTCGATATTGGCCCTAAAGCAGGAGTACATGGCGGTGAAATAATTGCAATGGGTACCTATGATGAAGTGGTTGCTAATAAGAAATCTCTTACAGGGCAGTATTTATCAGGTGTGAAAACAATTCCTGTTCCTGTTGAACGAATGACAAAGAAAACCAGGTGCCTCTCAATTACAGGTGCCCGTGAAAATAATCTTAAGGATGTTGATATTGATATCCCACTGAATAAATTTGTTGTTATTACCGGGGTAAGCGGTTCTGGTAAAAGTACACTGGTTCATGATATACTATATGGTGGTGTTGCAAAAAATCTCGGCCTTGCCCCTTCAAAGGTTGGTAATTATGATGATATTCAGGGTATAGACTATATCGATGAAATTGAAATTGTGGATCAGTCACCAATTGGTAAAACACCACGCTCTAACCCTATCAGTTATATAAAAGCTTTTGAACTGATTCGTGAATTATTTGCATCTACTCACCAGGCACGTGCAAAGGGTTATAAACCGGGTTACTTTTCCTTTAACGTTCCCGGTGGAAGATGTGAAACATGCCAGGGTGATGGTTTTATTAAAGTTGAAATGCAGTTTCTTGCTGATATTTATCTTGAATGTGAAGATTGTAAAGGTACAAGGTATAAAAAGGAAGTTAGAGAAATTACATACCGCGGTAAAAACCTTATTGATGTCCTTGAAATGACTGTGGATGAAGCATTGTTGTTTTTTGCAAAAAAAGATGGGCATCCTGACAGTAATGATAAAATTGTAAAGTATTTGCAGATTCTGTCTGATGTTGGGCTTGGCTATATTAAACTTGGCCAGCCGGCTAACACATTATCCGGCGGTGAAGCACAAAGAATTAAACTGGCTTCTCATCTTACCGCACAAAACGATAAAAAACATACCTTGTTTATTTTTGATGAACCTACAACGGGCCTTCATTTTGATGACATTTCAAAGCTTCTAAGTTGCTTTAATATGCTGATTGAAAGAAATAACTCCGTTGTTATTATTGAACATAACCTTGATGTTATTAAGTGTGCCGATTATATTATTGATATGGGGCCTGAAGCAGGTGAAAAGGGAGGAGAAGTTGTTGCAACTGGCACTCCTGAAGAAATAGCAATGAATGAAAGGTCATGGACAGGAAAATACCTAAAACCTTACCTTGAATAGACACAGGGCTGGTAATGCAAAAACATTACAGGACATTTCTTTTCCTTTTAGGTATAAGTGTACTGCTTGAAGCTGTAATAATATCACGTGGGTTTTATTCAATATCTGCAGATGACAGCTCAAGGTCAATTATTGCTTATAATCTGCTGCTTGGAAAGCTGCCGCCTGACCTTGACTGGCTGCCGATTCATTCTTTGATAAATGCGGCAGCACTCCTCATCTATAATGACCTTTTCTGGACTCCCAGGATTATTAGTATAGTCTTTGGTGTTTTATCTCTCATTGCTGTATATCAGCTTGCAAATGAGTTTTTCCAGGATAAAAGGATTATAAAACTTACATATCTGATTGCAGTTTTCTATCCCATTCGTGTTATGTTTTCTGTTACACCGTTAACAGAAATTATGTTTGCCTTTTTTGTTACAGAGGCATTTGTATACTTTATCCGGTGGCACAGGGAGAAAATATACAGGCACCTTCTCATTTCATCTCTTTTCTTTACCTTGTCAGCCGGTGTAAGATATGAAGGATGGCTTTTCTCGTTTGCTTTCGTGCTTGCTGTTGTTATCCTTTATAAAAAAGAATTTACTCGCATTCCTTTACAAAAACTGGTATATATATTCCTTGTTGCATCTGCAATGCCTGTTTTGTGGATGTGCCTTCATTGGCTGTATTATGGTAATCCATTCAGCTTTGTTTCAGGCCCTCATAATCTTTATGAAAATCTGACACATGGTTCAATACTGCTAAGACTAAAGTATAACTTTGTTACTAATTTTGTATTCCAGGTATTGGCTTATCTTATTTTTCCGGGATTAGTTTTTCTAATAAGGAACTTTAAGAAAAATACAACTATTACGCTGTTTCTGATTATTTGGGGTATTTCTGTTTTTATTATTGCTTTAATGTCTGTTACAGGGCATGGAAATCCCAGCCATGCCTTCTGGAGAGTTCCCTTTGCCTGGACTTTTCTTCTCATTCCTTTTATGGCAGCTCAATTAATACAATGGAGTGATCAAAAATATATCCCCCAGATGGCTGGACTTATTATAGTAATTGTGTTTTTACCATTATTTTATCTTTCGCAGATTTATTTCCTTACAAAAAACTCGCCATTTTCTGTCAGTGAAAAAAGAACCGGTGATTATCTTGCATCACAGATTGAAAAGAAACCATCTGCAAAGATTTTAATTGAACCTGCAGACTGGAACTATCTGCATGTGGAGGTTGCGTCACGTCATCCTGAATGTTTTGTTTATGATACAGATGAACAGATGATAAGGCCGCATACGTTTAATTTTACAAAAGAGAGTATGCTTACTCTTCTTAAAGAGAAAAAAATCTTTTTAATTACTGTATACAATAACAGTTCAAAAAAAATGATTTCAGATTTAGGGTTAAAAAAGGTAGACTCATTTGCTCAATGGTCAGTATATAAAGTGGAATAATTTATCTGTTTGTAATAAAAACTGCTTCTTTGTAAAACTCTCTGAAAGTCTCAATGCACATAATAAAAGGTGATAAAAATTAAAGATAGTAATAAAGTATTAACTGTGTTCTTGTTCCACCGGTACAAAATAAATATACTTACATAGTATTTATTATTTTATTTGGAATTCTATATTGAACTGGATTATATTATTTATTGCCGGGCTTTTTGAAGTTGCCTGGGCTGTCGGGTTGAAATATTCGCAGGGCTTTACGCGTTTCTGGTGGAGTGCTTTTACTGTTATTTCTATAATTTTGAGCATGGGGTTGCTTGCATATTCGTTAAAAACTCTCCCTGTCGGAACAGCCTATGCAGTATGGACAGGAATAGGAGTAGTTGGAACTGCTGTCTTGGGTATTCTGCTTTTTAATGAATCACGTGAAGTAATGCGTTTATTTTTTATCCTTTTAATTATAATCGGTATTGCCGGGCTAAAAGTATATTCGGGCATTCAGTAAAAATAAGGGTTATGTAAAAGATTTAATAACCTGCTGACTTCAAATCTAATCAGCCGGCTTTTACAGGCAGCATTTCGGGGATATTTTATGCTTCTTCTGTACTGTCACATTCCGGTATAATAACCGCTTCATTCTTATCAGTAAAATACATTTCACGAATAATGTTGTCTTCATACAATTGACATACTCTTTTAGCTTCTTCTTTCAGGTAAGGAGCGTAATCGTCATCTTTTATACCGGCATTTCTTTTTCAACGGCTAAAAATTTCATATTAAGTTAGAGATAGTTTAAATTAAATTCTTAAAAATAATTTATGTAGCATAAAATAAAGAATAATTGGAATATGGAAGAAGTAATAAGCTGCGGGCTTTTAATGTACCACCGAACAAGTGATGATGTTAAAGTATTTTTAGTCCACCCGGGCGGCCCGTATTTTACAAAAAAGGATGATGGTTTCTGGGGCATACCCAAAGGGCTTGCTGAAAAGGATGAAGAATACCTTGATGCAGCTAAAAGAGAGTTTTTTGAAGAAACTGGGGTTACTCCCGGTGATAAGTTAATCCCTCTTGGTACTATAATGCAGAATAATAATACTAAAAGAGTATATGGCTGGGCGTTTGAATGCAGCTCAGATAAGCCGATAGATATTACCTGTAATACTTTTTTGATGGAATGGCCTCCAAAATCAGGCAGGATGCAGGAGTTTCCGGAAGTTGACAGAGGCTGCTTTTTTGGTGTCAGGGAAGCTTATAAAAAAATTCACACTCCTCAGGCGGAATTTATAGACAGGCTGTTGAATGAACTGGGGACGGATGTAAAACAATAACAAGGGATCTGCATGAAATCAATTATATTTGCTGCTCTCACAATTTGTGTGATTATTGCCGTGCAGTTTATTGATATGAACGAAGGGAAAGATTCCAAAAACAAGCAGGGCACATATACAATTGTTATTCATGGCGGGGCAGGTACTATCGACCGTTCATTGCCTGATTCTGTGAAAAATGATTATCTGAATTCTCTTAAAGAAGCTCTTGCTATAGGAAGGACAATACTTGCAAACAGTGGCTCGGCTATAGATGCCTGTGAATCTGTTGTTGAGTTCCTGGAAAATGATCCTAAATTTAATGCAGGAAAGGGTTCAGTGTACACTTCGGAAGGAACTCATGAACTTGATGCCTCAATAATGAATGGCTATGATTTGTCCTGTGGTGCAGTTGCCGGGGTAAAAACTGTGAAAAATCCCGTTAAACTTGCTCGTCTGGTAATGGAAAAGACGAGTCATGTATTATTGATTAGTGAAGGTGCAGAAAAGTTTGCAGAACAAATGGGGCTTAAGCCGGTCGAAAATAATTATTTCGATACACCGCAGCGCTATGAGCAGTTTCAGAAATTAATTAAAGATAAGAAGGGTACAGTTGGCTGTGTTGCGCTTGATAAAAAAGGAAATCTTGCAGCTGCTACTTCTACTGGCGGAACAACTAATAAAATGCCAGGCAGAGTTGGAGACTCTCCCATTATAAATGCCGGTACTTATGCAAATAACAAAACATGTGCTGTTTCGGCAACAGGGCAGGGTGAAAAGTTTATCAAAAACAGCGTGGCATTTAATATATCTGCTTTAATGGAATATAAAGGTATGACATTAAAAGAAGCCGCCGAAGAGATGATTGATAAAAGGCTCAGCCCGGGAGATGGTGGAATAATTGCTGTGGATAAAGACGGTAATTATATTGCTAAGTTTAATACTAAAGGGATGTTTCGTGGGGAAGCTGATTCTCATGGAAAGTTTGAAGTTAAAATCTGGGAATAAACTCTAAAATAAATATGGAGAATAAAATGAACAGGCCATTGGAAAATGAATATGCGTCTTACTATCAAAAGTATATTGATAAAGTTAAAGGTAATGATATTGCATCAATACTTGAAAAACAGCATAAAGAAATACTTAATGTCTTTGCCTCTATTGATGATAAAGCAGGCCTTTTTTCTTATGCTGAGGGTAAATGGAGTGTAAAGGAACTATTAGGCCATATGCTTGATAGCGAAAGAGTATTTAGTTACAGAATATTGTGTATCGCAAGGGGAGAGCAGCAGACACTGCCCGGTTTTAACCAGGATGATTTTGTACTTAGTGCAAATTTTAATAAAAGGACAGTTGCTTCATTAAAAGCTGAATATAATTACCTGAAGCTGGCAAATATAGAAATGATTAAATCACTTTCTGAGGAAGAAATTAGTAAAAAAGGTACTGCCAGTAAAAATCCTGTAACAGTTCGTGCGCTGATATTTATTCTTACCGGGCATGAAAGGCATCATCTGGATATTTTTAATGAAAGGTATGCTGGTAAATACTAATAAGTATTATCCAATTACATTATGAATCTCTTTCAGTATCTTCTCTGTTGCCCCAAGATTATCATATACATAATTGTATGATATTGCTCCAAGAGAATTACGAAGTTTATCGTCATTAAACAATGTCCTGAACTGGCGGTAAGCTTCTTTTTTATTTCTAATCAGAATGCCGCCTCCTTTTTTCAGTAACTGGTATGACTCCTGGGAGTTCTCAATTTTTGGCCCAAATAATACCGGTACTCCATAAACAGCAGCTTCCAGTATATTATGAATATTCTGTTTGAAACTGCCTCCCACAAAAGCAATGTCTGCGTAAGTATATAATGTAAGAAGGATACCTATTGAGTCAACAATAATAACTCTTTCTCCATTATAGTTATTCAGATGCGAAAAGCGGATTGACTTAACCTGTGGGTTAAGTTCGTTTTCAATTCTTTCAAGGTTAACTATGGTTGGTTCATGGGGGGCAATTATAAGCAGTGCATCTTTGTCATACTTTGCAGTTTTAATGAAAGCCGGAAGAATCACATTCTCATCCATATCCCATGTACTGCCTGCAACAAGTATTTTTTTACCTTTGTAAATTTCTTCACGCAGCAGATTTTGTTTCTTTGCATTCTGGCTGCGCTGGAACACCCGGTCAAAACGCGTATCTCCTACTGCTTTTACCTGTTCTTTTGTACATCCAAATTCATAAAAACCCAGCTCATCTGATTCAGATACTGTAAGTATTTTGGTTATATCTTTAAACAATACTTTATGAAAACCTTTGATAACAGGCAGTTTCCTTGATGAGTTTCCTTTCATTGTCGCATCTACAATAAAGGAAGTAATACCTGCATTTTTCATTGCCCATATATGGTTTGGCCAGATGTCATAACGCATCATAATGCCAATATCAGGCCTTGCTATATTCATAAAACGGGCAGCATTTGATTTTGAATCGAAAGGAAGATATGAAACCAGATCAGCAAAAGGGTACTTACGTGAGTTTTCATAACCGGACGGAGAAAAAAACGTAACCAGTATATTTATAGAATTATCTTTTTTTAATTCTTCAACAATTGGTTTTGCCTGTTCAAACTCACCCAGCGATGAAGAATGAAACCATACAAGTTTTTTTGATTTATCAAGAGGAGCTGCATTTAAAATAAGTTCTTCAAATATCCTTTTTCTTCCTTTTATGCCACTTTTAAGTTTCTTATTAAAAAGACTTCCTAACTGGGCTAAAACAAAAAGAGCAGGAACAAACAATAAATTATACAGAAAAACAGATATTTTTTTCATCGGGGATTTAACTGCGTTAAAATTCTTTCTAAAGCCACTTGCGGGGTTATTTCCAGCATGCATCTGAAATGCCCTAAAGGACAGCTTTCTCTACCTATATGCGAACAAGGCCTGCAAGATAACAAATTGTTTTCTAAAATTAAATTTTTTGACTTGTAAGGTGTAAATCCAAACTCTTCAACCGTTGAACCGAAAAATACACAAACCGGTATATTAACAGCGGTAGCAGTGTGCATTAAACCTGAATCATTACATATAATAAGGGAGCATTTTTTTATGTTTTTGGCAGTCTCAGCAAGCATATCATCATTTGACAGATCAACTGCACCTGATGCTTCGGCAATTTCATGGCATATTATTCTGTCGCTTTTTCCGCCAAGCAGTATAATCTTATACCCTTTGTCTATAAGCATCTTTGCCAGTTCTATATAGTGCTCTTTAGGCCACATTTTTGTCAGATGCCTTGAACCCGGGGCCATTCCTATATTCAAAGCTGTTTCAGCCTGCGATAGGTTTTCTGTTTCTTTCAGGAACAGTTCACTTCCTTTATTATCAAGCTTAAATCCTGGTAAAGTTTCTGAATATCTTTCCGGAACAGGCGGGGCATTTTTAAGTCTATTAATTCTGAAGTTAACAAGCAGAAACTTATCAATGCTTCTTTTTTCAAATTTCCTTACAGGCACATTAAGTGCTGATGTAATTACGCCTGACCTTTTATTATTTTGCAGGTCAATTATAAGAGTATATGAATTGGAACTTAATTTTTCAATAAGTTCAGTGCCGGTTTTATAATGATAAATATTGCTTATATAGGGATTATTATCCAGAACTGCAGAATATTGCTCTTTTAGTAAAAAATCAATAATAATACCGGGATTCTGCTGTTTAAGCGATCTTACAAAAGGGGTAGTAAGAAGAATATCGCCAAGCGAACTCAGGCGGATAATAAGTATTTTATTTAAATTGAAAGAGTTCAAAAAAGTTTATCATTATTCAATTTACTAAAATAAATAAATAAGAGATTTACTTCCATCTTATTGCAGAATTAAAGTTTAAGGCCTATTTTTAACCTATAAATATAAGGGTAAAAATCATATGACTACATTACCTCCTCCGGCAACTAAAAAATTTCCGGATGATTCAATAGAAAGAAAAGTATATGATATAGTAGAAAGCTTTACTAATTATCTGCCTATTATGAATGACAGGAACAGACTGGCTTTTTCATTATATAAATACGTGATAGGTGAAGGCGATCACCCATCTGTTCTGGTTAACAGCACAAAAGTTAAAATCGAAGGAATTTCTTCAGAAGAACTTGCCTCAAAGCTGGCTGCTGAAATAGAAAAAATTAAAAAATAATTAAATAGCCGGGGTTGCCCGGTTATTTATGTCCTTTATTCTAACCCATAACACTGCAGCATGAACAGGGAGAAGCAGTAGTAATTGCTCAGCCTGCTTTTGTAATTTCCTGGTCCTTGTATTGCAGCTGGTAAAGTTTATAATAAATACCGCGTTTAGCCAAAAGTTCCTGGTGGTTTCCGGTTTCCCTGATTTCACCTTTATGAAGAACTATAATTTTATCAGCGCTCTGAATTGTTGAAAGCCTGTGGGCAATAACAATTGCCGTTCTTCCTACCAGAAGTTTTTCAATAGCTTTTTGAATCAGAATTTCTGTCTCAGTGTCTACGCTGGAAGTTGCTTCATCAAGAATTAATATCTGCGGATCGTATGCCAGCGCCCTTGCGAAGGATATTAACTGTTTTTGCCCAACACTTAAAGTAGCGCCTCTTTCTTTTACAATTTCATTGTATTTACCCGGCAGAGTATTTATAAACCTTTCAGCTCCAACAAGGCGGGCGGCTTCATGGAGCTTTTCTTCCGGTATAGAATCATTATCCATGCTGATGTTTGTATTAACTGTTCCGCTGAACAGGTATACATCCTGAAGGACAGTAGATATATATTTCCTTAGTTCGCGCTTATCAACATTTTTTATATCGATGCCATCAACAAGAATTGAGCCTTTTTGAATATCGTAAAAGCGGGTAAGTATATTAATTATACTTGTTTTTCCTGCACCGGTATGGCCAACAATAGCAATTGTTTCGCCAGGGTTAATCTTAAAAGATATATCCTTTAATATCCATTCCTCATCGTTATATGCGAACCAGACATTCTTAAATTCAATTTCTCCTTTAATCTTTCCCAGTTCAACTGGCTTTTCCGGGTTATTAACAAATGTTTTGTTATCAAGCAGCTTAAATATTCTTTCTGAAGAGGCCATTGCAGTCTGTAAAATATTGTATTTTTCGGAAAGGTCCCTTATTGGCCTGAAAAACATTTCTGTATATTGAATAAATGCAAAAAGGACACCTACTGTTAATGTACTTTGTACTACTTCTCCGCCGCCGTACCATATAATAAGGCCAATTGCTATTGAGCTGAGTAATTCAACTGCAGGATAAAATACTGCATAATAAAAAATTGATTTTATATTCGCATCTTTATGATCAGTATTTATACCCGAGAAACGATTAAGTTCGTCTTTTTCTTTATGAAAAATCTGTACTACATTCATACCTGTTACATGTTCCTGCATGTAGGAATTAAGACGAGCAAGATGAAGCCTTACATCCCTGTACGATTCACGTACCTTTTTTCTGAAGAGAAATGTACCGTAAACAAGGACAGGCAGTACGCTAAGTGTAACAAGAGAAAGTTTTACATCCATAAAGAACATAAAGACAAGTATCCAGGTAATAATGAATATATCACTAAAAATCATTATAATGCCCGAAGAGAACATCTCACCGAGTGATTCAACATCATTGGTGGTCCTGGTAACAAGCCTTCCAATAGGTGTTTTATCAAAAAATTTCAACGCAAGTTTTTGCGTGTGGGTATACAACTGGATACGCAGGTCATAAAGGGTTTTTTGCCCAAGAAGCTGAGTATAATAAGTTAGAAAATATTGAATAACAGACTGCAGAATTAATGATGCAAGCAGAAGCATGCTTATCCACATCAAACCTTTATAATTGGAATGAAGTATATAATCATCAATTGCAATTTTTGTCAGCAATGGCCTTATAGGTTCAAGAGCTGAAACCACAACATTAAGCAGTATAGCAAATATTACATACTTCCTGTATGGTCTTACATAAGTAAGCAGCCTCTTCATCAGGCGTGAATCATACGCCTTACCTAAAACTTCATCTTCGCTGTTATAATCCTGTGCCATTAATTCCGCAGATTAAATTATAAACTAATTAACTTTATAGAAATCTTCCCCGGTAAGGAAAAATTTAATATTTGATACCGTTGTATCCATAATACGTTCAACTGCTTCAACAGAGTCAAATGCCATATGTGGAGTAATGATGACATTTTCCCTTCTTAGCAGAATATTTCTTTTTAGTATAGCTTCAAGATGTTCAACAGAAACATTTTGTGTTAACATCTGGTTTTCTTCATTAACAAGTTCTTCACCTTCAAAAACATCAAGCCCGGCACCGCTGAAAATATCATGTTCAATAGCATAATATAAAGCCTGGGGATCAATTATGCCGTTACGTGCCGTATTGATAAATAAAGCGCCTTTTTTTACTTTATTTATATTTTGCATATTAATGAGGTGATGTGTCTTTGAATTATAAGGGCAATGAAGTGTAATAATATCTGAACTTTTTAGAACTTCATCCAGTGAGCCATAACTGAAATCAAGAATTTCGGCAAGAAGATGATTGTGCCTTGCATCATAGGCCATCACATTCATTCCAAAACCTTTGGCAATTTTAATAACATGAACTCCAATGCTGCCCGCGCCAATAACTCCAAGCGTTTTATCACGAAGATCAAATCCCTGCAGTCCCTGTAAAGTAAAATCATTCCTTATAGTTCTTACATAAGCTTTATGTACATTTCTTGAAAGAGCAAGTATTAAAGCAAAAGTATGTTCAGCAACTGTGTTTTCGCCGTAAAACGGTACATTACTTACTTTTATACCTTTTTCACCGGCAGTTTTAACATCAATATGATTAAAGCCTGTGCTTCTTGTTGTAATTAGCTTTAACCGGGATGCTTTTTCCAAAACATTTTTGGTTACCTGTGAATAAATGAAAGTAGATACTATATCTGTATCTTTAATCAGATCAGCATTTGCTTCAGTTAAAGCTTCAGAATAAAATGTTATTTCGAATGATTTATCGAATTTTTTTCTGAGATATGCTTTCTCTTTTGGAGTGACTTCAAAAATTGCTACTGATGTTTTTTCCATAATATTTGCTCTTAGTTTAGTTCTTCAAGTTCTTTTTCAAGGAGTTGTTTAAAATGCAGGTCAGCATATATGCCGCCTTTTGAAATAAGTTCTTCATGAGTTCCTTCTTCTGCAATGATGCCTTTATTAAGAACAATGATTTTATCAGCATCTTTTACTGTTGAAATTCTGTGGCTGATAATTATACTTGTTCTGTCCTTCATAAAGGTTTTTAATTTTTTCAAAATCTCTTCTTCAGTATGAGTATCAACTGCAGAAAAAGAATCATCCAGAATTAAAATTTTAGGGTCAATTGTAAGCGCCCTTGAGAGGCTTGCCCTTTGTTTTTGCCCGCCAGAAAGGGTAATGCCGCGTTCACCTACAATAGTATCATAGCCGCCGGGAAAGGATTCCACATCTTTATCAAAATGGGCAATTCGGCAGGCTTCCAGTATTCTGTCTTTATCAACAGAATTAAGTCCATACGCTATATTATTTATTATAGTATCTGAAAATAGGAAAGATTCCTGCTGAACCAGTCCAATGTTTGTTCTCAACACGCCAAGAGGAAAATCCTTAACATTATGTCCGTCAATAAGAAGGCTTCCATCACTTACATCATACAGACGGGGGATAAGGTTGATAAGAGAAGTTTTTCCAGAGCCCGTAAAACCCATTATTGCAGTTGTTGATCCTGCTGGTATTTTCAGGTTAATGTTTTTTAGTATATATGGTAAATTTTCTGAATACCTGAAAGACACATTGCTAAACTGAATATCACCTTTTATTTCTTTGATCTCTTGCCTTGTGCTGTCATTATCTTCAATATCATAGGGCTGAGCATATATATGATTAAGGCGCTTCATACTGGCCTCAGCCTGTTGTATAATATTTATAACCCATCCAAAGGCTATCATTGGCCAGATAAGTATACCAAGGTAAAATACAAAAGCCACAATCTGTCCTAGGTTCATAGTTCCCTGAATAATGTAACTTCCTCCGATCCATATTACAGCAATATTTGAAAAACCTGTAACCAGAAATAAAGTTGGCTGTATCCATGCCTGGATCGATACCATTGACATATTTTTATTTATATAATCTTTACTTAAATCCTGGAATCTGTTTATCTCATTCTTTTCGCGTACATAAGATTTGATAACCCTGATACCTGAAAAATTTTCCTGGGCTTTTGCAGTTAATTCAGCAAATTTTTCCTGGATAAGTGTAAATCTTGTATGAATAAGCTTTCCAAGCTTAAATACTGCATAAGACAGGAGCGGTAAAGGTAAGAGCGAGTATACGGTCAACTTAACATCAATTGACAGCATAATTGCTATAACTATAAGGAATCTTATACCTGTATCAATTGAATACATTACAGCTGGTCCGACAAACATTCTTACAGCATTTATATCATTGGTAGCGTGCGCCATAATATTTCCGGTGGAATTATTCTGGAAATATTTTAACGGGAGTTTTTGAATGTGAGCCCAGAAATCCTGCCTCATATCAAATTCAATTTTCCTTGAAACTACAATAATTGTCTGCCTGATAAAGAAGCGAAATAAGCCGGAAAGCAGTGAGGCAAGAACAATAAGCCCTGCATACCTTAAAAGAGTAGAAGAAGAAACGTAAGAATGCAGCTCATTTATTGCATCTTTAGTTAATAAAGGGCCGTATACAAGCCCAATATTGGAAAGAAGAATAAAAACCAGTCCCCAATAAAGTTTATTTTTATACTTCTTAAAATATTTAGTCAGGGTAAGGAGATTCTTCATAAGTATTACATAATTCCACCGGCAAAACCGGTGGAATTAGAGCCTAAGAAAATTTATTATCGAGTAAGTAAGACCGGATTATAAAATCTTCTGTATAATCTAATCTATTGTTAATTATAAAATCGAAACCCTAAATAACCAAATCACATATTAAAGATAATAATAAATCTTTAATACAAAATCCCATCCATCATTATTCAATAACCTTAAACCCGGTATACTTTTGTAAAGGTTCCGGAACTATAATTTTACCCTCCGGGGTCTGGTAATTTTCGAGGATAGAAACCATAAGCCTGCTTGTAGCCAGGCCGGAACCATTTAGTGTATGAACGAATTCAGGTTTTTTGGTCTGTTCATTTCTGAAACGGATGTTAGCTCTTCTTGCCTGGAAGTTTTCAAAATTACTGCAGGATGAAGCTTCAAGCCATTTATTTTCAGCTGGTGACCATGTCTCAATGTCATAGCACTTTGCGGCAGAGAAACTTAAATCACCTGTGCAAAGTAAAAGCAGCCTGTAAGGTATTTTCAGAGTGCGTAAAATGTCTTCGGCATCGTTAACCAGTTTTTCCAGTTCATCATAAGAAGTTTCAGGTTTTACAAATTTTACCATTTCAACTTTATTGAACTGGTGTACGCGCAGAAATCCCTTTGATTCTTTGCCGTATGAACCGGCTTCTCTTCTGAAACATGCAGAATAGCCGACGAATTTTATTGGCAGTTCAGCTTCATTAAGTATATCATTTCTGTAGAAGTTAGTAATAGGCACTTCAGCAGTTGGAACAGGGAAGAGGCCGTCTTTGTCAATGCTGTACATATCATCAGCCATTTTGGGAAGCTGTCCTGTACCCCTCATTGAATCCCTGTTAACAAGAAACGGGGGAAAAACTTCCGTGTACCCATGATTCTGTATATGGTAATCAAGCATAAAGCTGATAAGAGCTCTTTCAAGAGTAGCTCCTTTACCAATATAAAACGGGAATCCTGAACCGGTTATTTTAGCTCCTCTTTCAAAATCAAGTATTTTTAATTTCTTACCCAGTTCTATATGATCCAGCGGTTTAAATTCCTGGCTGAAAGAAAAAGCTTCAGGCAGCCATTGTTTTACTTCAACATTATTATCTGCTGTTTTACCAACCGGAACAGATGAATGCGGAAGATTAGGAATATATAAAAGTATATCCTCAAGTTCTTCTTCAACTGTTTTAAGCTTTGAATCCAAATCTGTAACCTGGTCAGATACAAGTTTCATCTCAGCAAGAACTGCTGTAACATCCTGCCCGGCTTTTTTCATCTGGGGGATTTGTGACGAAACCTGGTTCCTTTTAGCCTTTAGTTCATCTGTCTGTATAATAAGGTCTCTTCTTTGTTCATCAAGTTTGAGGATTTCATCAACCCTGCTTTTTTCATTTTTATTTTCAACACCAGCTTTAACAAGTTCAGGGTTTTCGCGGATGAATTTTAAATCTAACATTTATATACTCTTTTAAAAGTGATAATTTATTTTATTACTATATTATAAATTTTATTTTTAACAAAAATCTCTTTAACTACTGTTTTGCCGTCAAGATGTTTTGTTACCTTTTCATTTTTCATTATTTCAGTTTTAACTGCGTCCTGTTCACTGTTAGCAGGCATTGTAATTGTATCGCGCAGCTTACCATTAACCTGTACAGCAATATTGACTGATTCTTTCACAAGTGCTTTTTCATCTACCGGGAACCAGACAGGGCTTTCAAACAATGATAAGGTCTTCCCTGAAAGCTGCCAGCACTCTTCGCCAAGGTGAGGAGCAACTGCCCCAAGCATAACTGCAAAACGGTTTAATGTGTATTTTGCGACAGGCAGTGATATTTTGTCAATATTTTTTGTTACTTCATTAAGAAGTTCCATTAAAGAAGCAATTGCAGTGTTAAACCTGAAATTGTTTACTTCTTCTTCAAACCTGCGGAGTGATTCATTAACCTTTTTGTATACTGCTTTCTCTTCAGTGGAGAGGGAAGCTATATCAAATGAGTCTTCGGATTTAATCTCTTTAATTGAATCAGAAAGTTTTGTAAAAAGGTCATAAGTTCTCTGGACAAACCTGTCAGAACCAGAGATTCCTTTATCGCTCCAGTCGCCGCCCTGTTCATAAGGCCCCATAAACATTAAATAGAGCCTGAAAACATCAGCGCCGTAATCTTTGGTAAAATCATCAGGGTTAACAACATTACCCTTTGATTTTGACATTTTAGCACCCTGGTTAGTAATTGTACCCTGGTGAATCAATGTTTTAAAAGGCTCATTAGTGCTGGTTAATCCAAGGTCACGTAAAAACTTATGTATAAACCTTGCATAGAGCAGGTGCATAGTAGCATGTTCAGCGCCGCCAACATACATATCAACAGGAGCCCATTTTTCAGCTCTTTCTTTGTTAAAAGCAGCACCAGAAAAATGAGGGTCAAGGTACCTGAAATAATACCATGAGGAATCAACAAAAGTATCCATTGTATCAGGATCGCGTTTTGCATCAGCGCCGCATTTAGGGCACTTAACATTTATAAAATCTTTATTTGAAAGAAGCGGAGATTCGCCTGAAGGTTTAAACTCGACTTCATAAGGGAGTTCAACCGGGAGCTGGCTTTCATCAACAGGAACTTCACCGCATTTGGGGCAGTGAATAATTGGGATAGGAGTACCCCAGTAACGCTGGCGGGAAATAAGCCAGTCTCTTAACCTGTAATTAATTTTGCTTTTACCTATTCCGTTTTCTTCAAGCCACCCAATCATTTTCTTTTTAGCTTCCTCAACATAAAGTCCGTTAAGGAAACCGCTGTTCATAGCCGGGCCGTCTTCTGTAAAAGCTTTGCCTTTGAAATCTGCAGGAGTCTGGACTGTTCTAATAATTGGAAGACTGAATTTTTCAGCAAATTCCCAGTCACGTTCATCCTGGGCTGGAACGGCCATAATAGCGCCGGTACCATAAGTTGTTAAGACGTAATCAGCAATCCAGATTGGAATTTTTTCGCCGTTAACAGGATTAATTGCAAAAGCACCCGTATTAACGCCGGTTTTTTCCTTAACAGTTGAGGTTCTGTCAATTTCAGATAGTGATTTAATTGAATCCTTATACTGTTCAACAGCAGTTTTATATTCCGGAGTTGTAAGTTCATCAACAAGCGGATGTTCAGGCGCAAGAACCATATAAGTAGCGCCAAAAAGAGTATCCGGGCGAGTGGTGAATATTTTGAGGGTTTTATCACTGCTGTCAATTTTAAAGTTTACCTCAGCGCCAACGCTTTTACCAATCCAGTTCTTCTGCATCAGTTTGGTCTTTTCCGGCCAGTTGATAGAATCAAGCCCCTGCAGCAGTTCTTCAGCATAGTCAGTAATTTTGAAAAACCATTGAGTTAAGTTTTTCTGAATAACAACAGTTCCGCAGCGTTCGCAGGTACCGTCAGCCTGAACCTGCTCATTTGCAAGAACAGTCTGGTCTTTGGGGCACCAGTTAACAGGAGCATTTTTTCTGTAAGCCAATCCTTTTTTATAAAGCTGGAGGAATAACCACTGGTTCCATTTGTAGTATTCAGGGACGCAGGTCATAAGTTCGGCATTCCAGTCATACATACAGCCCATGTGTTTAAGCTGGCCGCGGATATCCTCAATGTTCTTTATTGTGCTGTCTTTGGGATGGATGCCAGTTTTAATAGCATAATTTTCAGCCGGAAGGCCAAAAGCATCATAACCCATAGGCTCAAATACACTGTAACCTTTTAGGCGTTTAAATCTTGCCCATGTATCAGTAGGGCCGTAGTTATACCAGTGCCCGCAGTGCAGTTTTGCACCGGAGGGGTAAATAAACATTACAAGGCAATACAATTTATTATCTGTTTTGGAAAAGTCGGTTTTATAAACCTGTTTCTCTTCCCAGAATTTTTGCCATTTAGCTTCTATTTCTAAAAAAGGATATCGCATAATATTTCAACAGTATTAGTAAAACATTTAAAAATTGATCTTAAATTTACCGAAAATGAGGGGTAATTCAAACCATAATAATTAGAGTTATCTATAATATGACCAGGGATGCTTTCCGGGTTATCCACAATTGTGGATAAGTAATGTGGATAAAATGTTGACCCGCATAAGTTGTGCAGTTTATATCTTGTTTTGATAAAAATATAATAGCATTTGGACTTTACTCATTTCCAACCCGGTAAATAAGATAACCAATATATAAAAGAACAATAAAAGAAAATCCAATAAAATAAACATTAAAGAACATAGCCTAATTACGGTGCAATAATAATACAGGGGAGTTATGGGTGCAAATTTACAGTATAGTTCATGTTGAACCACGCCGGTTTTTCCATGGTGAAAAAAAGAGCTTTACAGCCTTTCCACAGATAACAGGCAATAAATCCTTTTATATAAAGGGATTTGGCTGGCAGCCTGAATAAAGGTTTTTGTTGAATTGCGGTATGCCGAATGTAAAAAGGCTGATTTTACTCAGCCTTAATTGTTCCAGGTGAAAAGACAGTTTAACATTCATTTTGAAGATTAACCAATCCTTAAATCATAAGCATTATAAATGCAAAAACAAATCCTATTCCTGCAAAAATAATTCCTCTTCTGAAAGGTTTGGCTTTGGGTTTGAACATCCAGAATGACGACAAAGCTAAAAAGAGGAGTAATACTGCAAAGATTACAGAAAAAATATGTGATGCATTACTGCTGGCCGTTTTATGAAGGCTGTTTAGTTTTTCAAGAACAAAGGGCAGAGCTTTAGTGGTGTAATTAACAACTCCGGTTGACGTGTTATATGTGCCTTCTTTAAAGTAAATAGTATTCCCCTCCGTTTTTTCTACTTTAAAATCCCTTAAATGAAGAGCCATTCCTAACTGTTGAGGTTTCATGTCAGGCTGAAGCGTTTTGGTTATACTTTGCTCAGTTTTAAGAAAGTCAGTATCTCTGTATATAAGAAATATACCGCTCACTGAATAAATTAAAATTAATCCTATCATTAAATATCCAATATCTCTGTGTAATGAACGAATGTAATGTACTATGCTTTTATTGTCTTTATGTTCCTGCTGCATTATGCTGTATCCTTTTTTATAATTGAATTTACTATATGACATAAAATGTTTGGTGCAGGTTTAATCTGCCTAAATGAAACTATCAATCTGTATGTGCTTTTATGTGTCTTTATAAAATATTGTAATTAAATAAGTTATAGCGTTTTTATAAGTCCCGGGTATAAAATAAATTTAAAAACAATATTGCCGGGAGACTATTATTTTACGATATTTAGTTGCAAATGCAACTAAATACAGGACATAAATATGCATAAAAAAAGTGATTCAAAACAATACCTTATTCTGGTTACCGGGATACTTGTGGGATTTCCGGCACTTATTACCGACTCTTATCTGCCTGCTTTCCCTGTACTGACAAAGTATTTTGTTACTTCAGTATCAAGCATCCAAATGAGTCTTATGGCAACAATGATTGGAATAGCAGCAGGCCAGTTAATAATTGGCCCGTTCAGTGATAAATACGGAAGGATAAAACCACTATTATTTTCATTGTATATATTTATTGCCTCAACTGCAGGATGTATCTTTTCAGGTGATATTACAGTATTTATCATTTCAAGACTGTTTCAGGGCCTTGCATGTTCAGGAGGCATGGTACTTTCAAGAGCAATTTTAACTGATCATTTTTTTGGGGCTGATCTCTCTAAATCTTTATCTGTCAATGCTGCAATTCTTGGTTTTACACCAGCAATATCCCCTGTAATAGGAGGAATTCTGCTAACCTTTGCTGAGTGGCAGGGGATATTTGTATTCCTGGCATTATTCGGCATAATTGTTCTGGTATTAAGTTCACGCCTGCCGGAATCTTTGTATAGTAAAAACAGGAAAACCGGTGATGTGTATTCGATTATAAAAGATTTTGCGCTGGTATTAAAAAACAGGAGTTTTATTTCCTATGTTTTTATCCTTACTTTTTCAATGGCGGTAATGTTTGCTTATATATCATCTTCACCTTTTATTTTTCAGGAACATTACAATATCTCACCTCTTCTGTATAGTATTGTTTTCGGTACTAATGCTGCTGCACTTACTATTGGTGCAATAGCTGCGGGTAAATTCAGAAAGCAGGAAGATGCAGTAAAAACTGGTGTATATGGAGTTCTTTTTATGTCAGTGGCTACCGTAATATTCCTTATTTCAGGTGCGCCGTTTATTTGTTTTGAGCTTTCAGTATTTATAATGTTTGTATTTAATGGTATTGTATATCCGTCTTCAACTACACTTGCTATGGAATCAAACAGGGAAAATGCAGGGACTGCTTCTTCAATCCTGGGGGCAATGTCATTTTTTACCGGCGGAATAATCTCTCCTTTGGTCGGTCTGGGTAATATTATTTATTCAACCTCAGTGGGATTAATTTTGTGTTCAATAATTTCAGCCGGTTTTTATATTTTAAACCATAGATTTAATTATGGAAAAAATTCAACTGAAGCAGTAAAGGAGGCCGGGTTTAATGCACAAGGATAATTTTGGCTATTATATCTCAATGATATACAGGCACATGCAGGTTCATCTTAATAAGCAGTTTAATAAATATGGATTTGGAAGCGGGCAATACATGTTTTTTATTCACATTGTTGAACATGAAGGTATAACCCAAAAAGAGCTTAGCCTGGATCTGGCAATTGATAAGGGAACTACAGCCAAAGCAATTCATAAATTGTCAAAACTTGGTTACATAAGAGCAAAACAAAATTCTGATGACCTGAGAAGTTCCAACTTATATCTTACTGCAAAGGGTAAGAAATTATTTCCTGAAGTGCGCAGAATTCTTGATGACATGTCTGATAAATTAAATAGTAATATGAAAGTAGTTGAAAAAAACAATTCCCTTAAATCATTAAAGAAAATGGCTGAGAATATTACGGATAAGGAAGAGTAATACCTGTATATGATGAAAAATAAATCTTAACGATTATATTTTGTTTTATTATCAGCTAAAAAATCCAATCTGCTTAAATTGAAGTTTACCTGGCGGCAGTTTTATAAGCAGGGACAGATGTTTTAAAAACTGGTTTGCTGATAAACTTCAATATAACGGGTATTTGGTATCATGAAGTCTAATGAATCCCGTTAAGAGAAAGAGTAAGTGGTTTTATACTCCGGAAAGCCGAAACATACAGGTTAATCTCCCAAACAAGCACAGTTTTAATATAATTCATACTCCAATATAAACTCTTTTTTCATTATCTTAGCCATTACATTACAAGAAATTAGGTTATTATAAAATGAATTATTATGACTCTGAGTATTTTACTTATAAAAATAACATGCTTTACTGCGAAGATGTCCCAGTATTATCTATATTAGAGAAAGAAGGCTCTCCGACTTATATATACAGTAAAAAATACTTTATCGATCGTTATAATGAGTTTCACAATGCATTTAAAGACATAGATCATATTATATTTTATGCATCAAAATGCAATTTTAATATAAGCGTTATAAAAACATTTGCTGACCAGGGTGCCGGTATTGATGTAAATTCCGGTGGTGAGCTTTACAGGGCGCTTAGGGCAGGTGTTAAGCCTGAAAAAATGCTTTTTTCAGGAGTCGGCAAAACTGAAGAAGAAATACAAATGGGGCTTGAACATGATGTACTTCTTCTTAAAGCTGAGTCAGTTGATGAAATAATGCAGATAAATGAAATTGCCGGAAAGCTTGGTAAAACTGCCCGCGTTGCTATAAGAGTAAATCCTAATGTTGACGCTAAAACTCATCCTTATATATCTACAGGTTTGTCAGAGAATAAGTTTGGAATAAATGCGCGGGATGCTGTTAATATTTTTATGGAACTGTCTGCATTAAAGAATATTGAGTTTACCGGTATTGATATGCACATTGGTTCGCAGATTACAACAACTGACCCTTTTGCTGAAGCAGTGGATAAACTTGCTGAAGTATTTCTGAAACTAAAGGAAAAAGGGCTGAAGCTGAAACACTTTGATATTGGCGGAGGTATGGGAGTAAAATACCATGATAATAATCCGTTTGCTATGAGTGAACTTGCCTCTGCTGTAATGCCAACATTTAAAAAACTAAACTGCCAGGTATTTTTTGAACCCGGGCGTTACCTTACTGCTAACGGGGCAATACTGGCTACAAAAGTTCTTAATACAAAAATGAACGGGCAAAAGAACTTTATTATTGTTGACAGTGCAATGACAGATTTAATAAGGCCGAGTTTTTATGGCGCATACCATCATATAGAACCGGTTGAAATAAAGAAAGACAGTCAGGATATTACAGCTGATATTGTAGGGCCGGTTTGTGAAAGCAGTGATTTTCTTGCAAAGGGAAGAGAGATAAGCGCAGCAAAAGCAGGAGACTATCTTGCAGTTATGTCAGCAGGTGCTTATTCAATGGTTATGGCAAGCAATTACAATGGCAGAAGGCGCCCGGCAGAGATATTGGTTGATGGCAGTAAATATGACGTGGTGCGAAAAAGAGAAACTTATGAAGACCTTGTTGCAAATGAAATTTTAATTTAATGCTCAGGAAAGATTTTCTTAAAACAATTCCAGCTGCTGCGGCTGTATTATCTGTTCCGCTTAACGGAATGGAAAATGCCCCCAAAAATGTTATTAAGCCGTATAGGTTAAAGCCAGGCGATACTATTGGCCTGGTGGCTCCGGGAAGTTATATTACTGAAGAAGAACTGGCCATATCAGAAGAAAATATTAAAAAACTGGGATTTGGTGTATATTATACTGATAATATACTGGCAAGGCATGGTTACCTTGCAGGGACAGATAGTCAGCGTGCGGGCGATATCCATGAAATGTTCGGCAATAAAGATGTAAAAGGGATAATTTGTGCAAGAGGCGGCTATGGATGTACAAGGCTGCTGCCATTACTTAATTACAATCTTATTAGAAATAATCCCAAAGTATTATGCGGTTATAGCGATGTAACTGCGCTGTTATACGGAATTTTTTCCAAAACAGGCCTTGTTTGCTTTCATGGGCCGGTTGGAATATCAACATTTAATGATTATAGTATAGACAGTTTTAACCGGGTTCTTGTTAATCCGAAAAACAAAGCAGTTTTTTACAGCAGGCCTGAAGAAAACAATACTGAGAATTATTGCATGAAAGTTATTGCAGGCGGCAAATGCAGAGGTATTCTTGCAGGAGGCAACCTTTCAATAGTTATATCAATGACCGGAACCCCTTATGATATTGATACAAAGGGGAAACTTCTGTTTATAGAGGAAACCGGTGAAGAGCCATACAGGATTGACAGAATGTTAACCCAGCTTCTTCAGGCAGGCAGGTTGGGTAAGGCGGCAGGTATTGTTATGGGTGTATTTAATAAGTGTGAACCTAAGTCTGAAGAAGGAGAAACTGCTGCAGATTCTTTTACGCTGCCGGAGGTTTTGGCTGACAGGCTTGGAGGATTAAAAATTCCGGTTCTTTATGGGATGTCATTCGGGCATATTGTAAATAAAATGACAATTCCATTTGGTATTGAAGCTGAATTAAATACAGAAGATTTAAGCCTTACCCTGCTGGAAACTGCTGTAATTTAACAGTGCAAAAAAAAAATTAAGTAAGAGTTTATTAAAACAAAACAGGTGCTTTAGGTTAAAAGTCCTGTTATATTTATATGCCGGGTTTATAAAACAGAAAGAAGAATTCCGGTTAAAAGCCTTTTCCTGTATAAAATACAGGGACTTTCAGAATATAAAGGATGGTTAAAATGAAAAACACTTTTAAAATATTTTTCATCTTGTTAATCATGGTATCATTAAACGGGTGCCTTTTGTTTCATAAAGTATCCTATGACGTGGTGCTTGATGAACCCAATAAAGGTAAAGCCACAGTTATATTTTATGATATACGTTCTGATGCGCGCACCAATACTGAGTTTACCCAGGATAAAAACAATATTTTTGAGTTTATTCTGAAAAGTAAAGAGTTTGTGACTGAGATTAAGAAAGAGGGGAAAAATGTTGTTTCAAGAGAATTGTATGTTTCAAAGGATACATTAAACGGCAAAGCTGTATTTAATTTTACAAATATCAGCGCTGTTGAAAAAATCAGTTATGAAGATGGTTTCTTTTATATGACACTCCCTTTACAGGACAGTGTTATTTCAACTAACGGAGAAATAATAGTATCAAAAGAGTATAAAAGAATATTATGGAACGGGGCAGAAAGGCACTTGAAATTTGAAATTTTCAGCACTGATTTCTCTGAAGGAGAAAACAGGAAACTTGCTCCTTATTACAAGAAATAAAGTTATTTATGTACGCAGAAGTTGTATTCCCGCTTCCTTTCAGAAATACATTTACATACTCTGTACCGGCTGAATTAAAACACCTGGTACAGAAGGGGGTACGTGCAGTATCCCCGTTTGGAAAGAGAGTATTAACAGGTTTTATTGTAAATGTACCTGAAGAACTTCCACAGGGTGTATCTAAAAGCCAGGTTAAGCCGATACTTGATATATTAGACAGTGAACCTATATTTACAGATGATTCACTTAAGTTTTATAAATGGCTTGCTGATTATTACCTTTCATCTCTTGGAGAAGCGCTGAAGCTCGGAATTCCTTATGGCTCAGATGTTGAATCGAAAAGAAAGATATCAATTGACCCAAATTTTTCTGCAAAGCTGCTCGAAAAAGAAAAAGATAAAAACACCACGAGGGCAGTAATACTAAAAATATTTACTGAAAGAGAAGAAATATCACTGCAGCATTTGCAGAAACTTGTACGTAAGAAAAATATTCATTCACTTCTCAGGACCCTTGAAAAGCAGGGAGCAGTTACTGTACTAAATGAAATTGAAGACCCCAAAGTTAAGGCTAAAAAAGTAAAGTATGTTAAACTGGCAAAATCTCTGGCCGAGATATACACATTCATTCCTACTATAGAGAGCAGGTCGCCAAAGCAGGTAAAAGTTTTGCTTGATATAATTTCGCGTAAAAGTAAAACAGTAAAACTTCAGGAACTGCTGGAAAAATCAGAAGCTTCCAGATCAACTATAGATTCTCTTGAAGAAAAAGGAATTGTTACAGTATATGATAAAGAAGTTGAACGGCGGTATACTGAACAGTACGAGGAAAGCAAAGGAGAGTTTACACTCACTGAACAGCAGGTAAAAGCAGTATCAACAGTTGAAGAATCAATAAATAATGATTCGTTCAAAACATATCTTATACATGGAGTTACCGGAAGCGGTAAAACCCAGGTATATATAGAATTAATTAAGAAAGTTCTTGATAAAGGAAAAACAGCGCTTATACTGGTTCCGGAAATATCTTTAACTCCGCAGATAACCTCCAGGCTGATTAACAATTTTGGGAAAGATGTATCTGTCCTGCACAGCAGGATGAGCCTTGGGGAAAGATATGATTCATGGAGGAGGATATTAAATGGGAAATGCAGAGTGGTTATAGGAGCACGTTCTGCATTATTTGCCCCGCTTAAAAATCCGGGGATAATAATTGTAGATGAAGAACATGACCAGAGTTACAAACAGGGTGATGTTGTTCCGAGGTATAATGCAAGGGATGCTGCAATTATTATGGGAAGTATCTATAAAACTCCCGTAGTGCTTGGTTCAGCAACTCCGTCTGTTGAAAGTATGTATAATGCACTGAATAGTAAATATGAATTGATAGAAATGCCGGAGCGTATTGATAAAGCAACACTTCCTGATGTTAAGCTTGTAAACATTGCTATAGAACGCAAGGCGAAGAAAATGGAAAGTGTTTTTTCAAAACTGCTGCTTGATAAAATTGAAGACAGGCTGAAGAAAAAACAGGGTGTCATTATACTTCAAAACAGGAGAGGGTTTTCAACACAGATTTATTGTGAGGACTGTAATGAAATAGAAATCTGTGAAAACTGTTCCGTTCCTATGGTTTACCATGTAAACAGAAATTACCTTCAGTGCCATTACTGCGGCTTTGAGAGGAAAGTGCCCAATGCCTGTACAAACTGCGGGTCGCTTAATATCAAATATTTTGGTACAGGCACGGAACGGGTGGAAGATGAACTTGAGTTTTATTTTCCGGCAGCAAAAATTAAAAGGATTGATTCCGATACAGTTTCGCGCAAGTCATCATTAAGTAAAATACTGTTTGAATTCAGCAAAGGAGAGATTGATATACTTGTTGGTACCCAGATGGTATCAAAAGGGCTGGATTTTTCCCATGTTACTCTTGTTGGAGTAATATCAGCCGAAACAAGCCTGTGGCTACCTGATTTCAGGGCTGATGAGAGAACATTCCAGTTATTAACGCAGGTATCAGGAAGAGCAGGGCGAAGCAATGTTGCCGGTGAAGTTATAATACAAACTCATAACGAAAGGCACTTTACTCTACAGAAAGTTGTCTTACATGATTATAAAGGCTTTTATGAAAAAGAAATTAAAGACCGTGAAAAAATGGAATATCCGCCGTTTGCAAGAATCTGCCTGATTGAAACAAGGGATGCTGATGAAGAAAAAGCTCATGGTGCAATGAAAGACTTTTTTGATGAACTTCAGGCGTATACAAAATATCTTGATATAAAACCTCCAACCACTGCACTTATTGCAAGGCTTAAGGGAAATTACAGGTTTCACCTGATGATAAAGAGTTTTAAAGATAAAGATCCTGGCGGGAAAATATTGCGGCAGGCAGTATTAAATTCATTTATCGAATTTAACCGGAAATCGCGTTACCGGGATGTTAAACTTATTTATGATGTTGATCCCCAGAGCATAATGTGAAGAGTAATTAAAAATGAAATATCTTTACGACCCTCCGTTTTTAGTAAAAAAAGTATTCAGTTCATTCAGATGGAATACAACTGACGGGAGGATACTGTTTACATTTGATGACGGGCCGCTGCCGGGAAATACTGAAAAAATCCTGGAAAAACTTAATGAGCTTAAAATTAAAGCCATATTTTTTTGTGTGGGAGATAACGTAAGGAAGTATCCCGAACTTGCAAAGAACATACTTGAAGAGGGGCACCTTATAGGAAACCATACATTTAACCATAAAAATTTAAGGACTTTAACCAGGGAAGAATTAATTAACCAGGTAAAAATGATGAATGAAGTTTTGATGGAAAAATGCAGCTATCTGCCAAAATATTTTCGTCCTCCCTACGGTAAATTTAATTTCTCTACTCCTGGATTGCTGAAGCAAATAGACCTGACTGCTGTTTTGTGGTCACTGCTTACTTATGATTATAAGAATGATTTTAAAATCGTAAAGACGTCTGTTGAAAGATATTTACAAGGAGATTCAATTGTTGTATTTCATGACAGCATAAAAAGTGCAGATATAATTATGGATTCAATTCAATTTGCAGCGGATGAAGCAGATAAAAAAGGATACAAAACAGGTGGCCCTGCAGAATGTTTGAGATAATATTTTTAATTGTAATAAGCCTTTATTTTTTTGCTACCTGCTATATTCTGGCAGGGGTTAAAAAGAAATTTAAGAAAACCGAAACAGAAGAAATCAGCGTTACAGTTATTGTTGCTGCCCGTAATGAAGAGGCAAATATACTTAATTGTATGACAGCTCTTGATAAACTGGTTTACCCGGAAGAAAAACTTGAAATAATAATTGCAGATGATAATAGTACAGATAAAACAGCAGTCATAATAGATGATTTTATACGCGGGAAAGATAAATTTAAGAAATTAACCATAACAGGGAAGCAGGGGCACCTGAAAGGTAAAGTCAATGCGCTGGCTGCCGGTATTATAGAGGCTAAAGGAGAAGTAATATTTATTACAGATGCTGACTGCGAAGTTAATCCTCTCTGGGTTAAGGAAATGGCATCACATTATGATGAAAAAACAGGGATTGTTAATGGGTTTACAACACAGAAGGTATCCGGAATATTTTCCGGGATGCAGGCAATAGATTTCATTTATTTGCTTACAGTAGCTTCCGGTACAATTAATAACAGGCGCCCTGTAAGCTGTATAGGCAATAATATGTCTTTCAGAAAACAGGCCTATCTTGATACAGGCGGATACGAGAAATTGCCTTTCAGTGTAACGGAAGATTCTGCCCTGCTAAATGCAATAAACAGGCTGAAAAAATATACTATTAAATACCCTATAAGCAGGGACAGCCTTATCATTTCTGAGCCATGCAGAACAGCAGTGGATATCTTCCGGCAAAAAAAGAGATGGGCAATAGGGGGGCTGGATGTTTCAGTATTCGGTAAGATAATAATGGCGCTTGCATTCCTGGCCTCAGTATTTACCCTTTTAACTTCTTTATTTTTCAGCTCCATATCTCTATATTTGGCAGTCTTTAAAATAGCTATAGACTATTTTTTCTTAATGCCGGTACATTATGAGTTAGGTTTAAGTAAAAACCTCCGGTATTTTATCTTTTTTGAAATTTATTTAACTGTTTATGCAGTTTCTCTTCCTTTTGCACTGCTCTTTTCAAGGACTGTCAGCTGGAAGGGGCGGAAATATTGAAATAATAAACTTTATTACAGGAATTTACTAATGCGGAAAGCCGTTCTACTTTTTTCCATTCTTATTAATATATCATTATTTGCCCAGCAGGGGGAATGGTTCCCTGATAAACTAAATATTCAGCCATTTACTGCAAACATGATAGAACCTAAAGCCGGGTTCCAGTTTATGGATAATAATAAAATCCGCCTTGATATAGGTACCTCATCAGATTTTTATCACTATACAAGCGGTAATAGTGTATTATCCTTTGGTGGTGACCTTTTTACATACACAAGATTAAGAAAAGAAAAAGATTTTCACTTCCCGGTAGAAGCAGTTGATTATCTTTTTGGCGTTAATGCCGGTTATAAAGTAACTGATGGCGATGTTGAATATGGTGCACGTTTCAGGTTAAGCCATATAAGTGCTCATTTTGTAGATGGCCAGTATGATTATACTATTGCCGGCTGGAGAGATAATACTCATCCAAGAGTCTACAGCAGGGAATTTCTTGAACTTTTTCCTTATTACAGGTATGAAGGCTTCAGAGGGTATGTGGGATTAACATATTTATTCCATGTTTCACCTGTTGAAATCGGGAAAGGTATATACCAGGCTGGTTTTGATTATTACATTCCCGGGCTGGTTAAAGCATTTTCACCCTTTATTGCCTATGACTTTAAAGTTGCAGAGTATGAAAAATTTTATGGCAATAATATAGTTACAGCCGGTATTAAGTTTGGCAAGTTTAATGAAAAAGGATTCAGTGTAAGTGCAAGCTATTATTCAGGTAAAAGTGTCCATGGCGAGTACTTTGACAAAAACGAAGATTATTTTGCATTCGGGTTTAACCTGGATTTATAAGCAGCATGTTTAATAAAATGTACCATGATTAAGACAGGAAATTAACAGGTAATATGCCGGAACAGCAGGAAGATTATTATTACAGCACATCAACAGGTTTCCCAGCGGAAAAGCCAAAAAAGAATAATTATATTCTGCATGGCGGTTTGTTTGTAATAACATTTGTTACTACTATGTTTGCCGGGGCTGAATGGACAACCGGCAAATTTGGGCTTTACACTCCTGAAACACTTCTTATGGGACTTCCTTATGCTATATTAATAATGCTGGTTATATCATTCCATGAATTCGGGCATTATTTTGCTGCAAAATATCATAAGGTTGATGCTACACTTCCTTTTTATATTCCATTCCCGCCAATACCATATTTTATTAATTTTGGGACAATGGGTGCGGTAATTAAGACACGAACCCCGGTGTATACAAGAAAGGCAATGTTTGATATTGGAGTTGCAGGGCCGCTTTCAGGTTTTGTTGTCTGCCTTATTATACTAATATATGGTTTTACTCATCTGCCGGGAATAGATTACATACTTGCAATTCATCCGGATTATTTTTCACCAGAATATGGCAGGAATGCGGTTTTTGGAGTGAAATTTGGGGATAACCTTTTATTTGCATTTTTAAGGAGTGTTTTAACTGATGGAAATCAGTTTATTCCGCCAATGTCAGAAATTTATCATTATCCATACCTTTGCGTAGGATGGTTTGGGCTGCTTATAACATCAATGAATATGATTCCTGTCGGCCAGCTTGACGGCGGGCATATAAGCTATACGTTATTCGGAGAAAAACTGCATGTGAAACTAGCGTATGCTGCCTTTTTTGTGCTTTTGTTTTTCGGAATAATGGGCGGAATTGATGAGCTGCTTGGAACAACAATGAACATCGGCTGGTTTGGATGGTTTGTTTGGGCAGCAGTTTTGTTTTTTGTTGTTAAAATTAAACATCCGCATATTCCTGATGATACTCCGCTTGGTACAGGCAGAAAAATAGCAGGATACCTAAGTTTGTTTATATTTATTATTTCGTTTACGCCTAACCCTCTTTATATATAGTATACCGGGGATTTATTTTTACCTTTTGCAGCATAACTAATTAAGACAATATTTAACTTATGAAAAAATATATATTTACATTATCTGCATTTCTGTTAGTCATTTTATTTTCGGGCTGTGAAAAAGACTTTAATGGCCTGGTTGAATCCACTGCGTCAAACTATAAGGTTACTTCTGTAAATAGTTTTTCAGAAGTAAACTACGGCCTGCAGGATTCTACAATTCAGTTATGGATACAACTGGAAAATGATGATGAGGTATCATCTGCCTATTGTACTATTACTGACCCTGATGGGGATGAGCTTGGCAGTTCTCCGGTAAATCTTACAAAAAACGGCGGCAAATATTCTGGAGAGTATACGCTGAGTTATTCTGATATTATTGGGCAGTATACAGTAAAATATTACGTTACTGATGCTGTTTCAGGCACAAAACTGGCTGCTGCACATTATTTTAAATACGATAACGGGCAGGCAAACGTTGCCCCGGTACTTACAAATCTGGTCTTTCAGGATACAGTTACAAGAGGAGATACTTTTATTTTTACAATAATTCCTACTGATGCAAATGGTTCAAACGACATAACTGCAGTTGCCTTTGAATTAACAAGGCCGGATGGATCAAAAGTAACAACAAGCACAGGTACTTTTTTCTATATGAGAGATGATGGTGATTATGAACACTTTGGAGATGCTAAATCCGGTGATGGAATTTATTCTTATAAAAACTCATTTGGAGAAACATCTCAAACTGGTACCTGGAAATTTGAATTTGTAGCACAGGATAGAAGAGGCCTGTTAAGTGAAACAATTACACACAATATTGTAGTGAAATAATGATAAATAAAATTTTAACCATTCTTTTCTTATTGAGTTTTACCGGCGCTGTTTTACCACAAAACATGCCTTCTGATTTCAGGCTGAACGGCGGAGGAGCTTTGCAGAAAACAACAACAGCGGCAGCTTCCGGGCCGTTAAGTAATTCAATATCAGACGTTATTGCCAAAGGGGATACTGTCTGGCTTGGCACAGGCAAGGGCATAAGCCTTTCGACAGACGGCGGCAGTACTTGGACTAACTTTTATAATATACCAGCTATAGGCAGTATGAGTATTTCTGCGATCGGTTTTTATAATGGAGTATTCTGGGCAGCGCTTGGTTATACAAAACAGGTAGCAGGCGGCAGCTATGATACAGGCGGCGGACTTGTTTATACTACAGATATGGGGAAAACATGGGTTAATATTCCCCAGCCTGTTGATGAAGATGGTGACAGTACATTGGTTTATGGTATAAACAATGGAATTGATGCACCTAAAGTAAGAGCCCTGGCTGTTACTGTAGAAGAACAGAATATTACTTATGATATAGATTTTATGAATGGTTATATATGGATAGCTTCATGGGCAGGAGGAATAAGAAAAGCAAATATTGAAAGCCTGATGGCAAATCCTAATCTTAAATGGGACAGGGTATTACTCCCTTCTGATAAAGTAAATTCAATTTCACCAACAGATACAATAAAATTTGCATTATCTGTACAGTCAGGTAAGCTTATATCTGAAGCTTATAATAATCACATGGGCTTTTCGATAAAAGTAATTAATGACAATACTATTTATGTTGGTACCGCAGGCGGGATAAATAAATCAACTGATGGCGGGGTAAGCTGGGTGAAATTTTCTCACCAAAACCAGGACAGCCCCATAAGCGGCAATTTTATTGTAGGACTGGGTTACCAGCAGGCTACAGGTGCTATCTGGGGTGTTACGTGGAGAGCTGAAGATAATAATGAATTTAACGGATTAAGTACATCAACTGACGGCGGTGAAACATGGCAGACTTATCTTGCTGATGTAAAAGCCCACAATGTTGGATTTAGTGGAAATGCTGTAATTGCAGCTTCAGATGACGGGGCTTTTCGTTCAGATGATAATGGCTCGGTATGGGTACTTCCTTCAAATATTACTGATTCCCAAACAGGGCTCAAACTTGCTCAGAGTATCTTTTATTCTGCTGATTCTTATGCTTCTGATAATGTATTATGGCTGGGCTCGGGAGACGGGCTTCTTAAATATACAGAAGGTGCAAGCAGATTATGGTCAGGAACGTGGAAATTGTATATGGCATCAAGCGGAAGTGTTTCAAAATCTGATACGTATGCATATCCTAATCCATTTTCGCCCAAGCTGGATATATGTAAAATTAAATATTCAACCGGCGGGACAAGCGCATCTGTTACAATAAGGATATATGACTTTTCCATGAATTATGTGAGGACGGTTGTTCAGGATGCTGAACGCGGCGGTGTATCTCATGCGATTGATAATAACGGTGAAAACCAGAGTGTAATTGATTACTGGGATGGCAAAGATGATAACGGAAAAGTGGTTCCTAACGGAGTTTACTTTTACACTGTAGATACAGGATCAGGGGATCCTGCTTATGGTAAAATATTAGTTATACAGTAAGAGGAAAAATTTTGAAAAAATATATCATATTTCTTTTATTCATTATCCCTTTTGTTGCATCAGCGCAGCCCAAGTATTCTGAAATAAATACCGGATCATTCAGCCGAATGGGGTTTGGCGCAAGAGGAATCGGTATGGGAAATGCAATGTCATCAGTTACAGAAGGAGCTCTCGTCTCATATTATAACCCGGCTGTGTCAGTATTCCAGACTGATAATATGTTTCAGACGGGCTATTCTATATTATCAATGGACAGGTCATTAAACTTTTTAAGCTATACCCGCAGGATAGATATTTATTCCAGGAAAGATACATCAGAAAACAGGAAACCGAGATCAACAGCAGGAATAAGTGCCGGAATAATCAATTCAGGTGTAAGCGATATACCGGAAGCAGATAACAGCGGGGCAAAGGGCGGCAGCCTTTCAACATCTGAAAATCAGTTCTTTGTTGCCTTTGCAATCCGTTTTTCTGAAAAAATAGCCGGAGGTATAGGATTAAAACTTTATCATAATAAACTATATGATAAAGTAAGCGCCACCGGTGTTGGTATTGACCTTGGTATTATATACAGAATAAATGACCAGTGGAACCTGTCCTTTGTAGTTGCTGATCTTAATAGTAAATATAAGTGGGACACAGGACCTATATATGAGGAATCAGGTACCCAGTATACTGATAAATTTCCGCTTCAGAAAAAAGTCGGTGTTTCTTATAAAAATCCGTTTCTTAAATTGCTGGCATCAGCAGAATTTGAAAGCCGTAACAAAGAAACCAATTTGCTCCGTGCCGGTATAGAATATAATATAATAGATGATTTATATCTGCGTGCGGGAGTTGACCAGTGGAACCTGAGTAATTCTGATTATCCGGCAAGGCCTGCTGCCGGTTTTTCATATTTTATGAACTGGAATAATATACGCCTTGGAATTGACTATGCATTTATGGTTGAGCAATACTCATCCCAGGACAGACATATAATTGGCGTTAATTTCCGGTTTTAAGAAAACCTAATAATTTAGTAAATTTAAAAACAGGTAAATTAATTGGTTTGCCGCCGGCAGATTATTATTTTCAGTAAAAGAAGAATTCAGCAGGGATAATGAAAAAAACATACATTACAATATTTACATGTTTATTGGCGCTGCCATTGTTTGCTCAATCAGCCGGCAACAGCGGATTATCATTTTTAAAGTTTGGTTTTGGAGCAAGGAATATTGCAATGGGTGATGCCGGGTCGGCTGCGGCAACAGATGTTACCTCTTTATATTACAACCCTGCTTCACTCTCACTTAACGATAATACTGAACTTGTATTTATGCATAATGAATGGATTCAGGATGTAAGAAGCGAAGTAGGCGGAGCAAAGTTTCAGCTTTTCGGGCTGCCAATGGCTGCCGGTTTTAACGTAACAACCGTTGCCGATATTGAAGTCCGTTCAAAAGCCGGTGACCTTGAATCGAAATTTAATGCTAACTTTTTCTTTGGAAGCCTTTCAACCGGTTTCCATTTAAACGATGACCTTGCATTTGGCGCAACAATAAAATACCTTTATGAAGGATACCTTGCTGATGAAGCAACCGGGATTGGTTTTGATTTCGGACTTCATTATACAGCTCCTGTTGAAGGATTAACTACTTCTGCAGTTATTAAAAATATCGGGAGCATGAATAAATTAAGAAATGAAGAAACTGTACTTCCCACAGAATTCAGATTGGGAGCATTATACGATTTAGGCCTGAACAGTTCAATGTTTGATGTTAACGTTGCCGCCGAACTTGATAAATATACAAAAACCGATGATACCCATTTTAATTTAGGAGCAGAAGGTATTTATAATAAAACCTTTGCACTGCGTGCAGGTTACCAGACCGGGTGGGAAACCAGGGGTTTTACTGCAGGTGTTGGTATTATGTGGGGGCATCTTAATTTTGATTATGCTTTTTTACCGTTTAATTCGGGATTGGGAAGCTCTAATTTATTTTCACTTCAATTCAGGTTTTAATCCACTTGAAGGGATTAATCCTTATAAATGGCAGCAAACAATTTAACAGAGGAATACAGGAAACTTAATCCGTCATTTAAGAAACTTTACGTTGTTCCGTTATTAAATTATCATATCAAAAATACTGACTATCTTTACCTTCTCTACAAAGACATATTAAGTGAAAAGAAAATTGAATTTGTAAACCTTTCAGCAGGAAAACATTATAAACTTGCCGGCAAAGGGATTAGAGATTCTATATTACATTATCACTGGTTCGAGGTAACTGATTTTAAATCACTTGCAGGAATTTTCTGGAAGCTTTTCTGGATTATACTTTATAAAGCAGCCGGTGGGAAAATAGTCTGGACTGTTCATAACAAATATCCTCATGCCGGGTCATTTTTATGGCTGAACAAGCCCTTGCGTAAAATTATGGCGCTGTTGGCTGACAGGCTTCATGTTCACTGCAGTGCCGCAGTTGATATAATGCGTCCTGTTCTGAAGGTCAAAGCCGGTAAGTTTTTTGTGTATCCGCATCCTGTATACCCTGCAGTAATTGAAGATAAAGCAAGGGCATATAGAAAACTTTGCAGTGTTTATTCTATAGAGAACAACTATAAAAATGAAAAGTTATTCTTGGTTTTCGGGCAGATTGCTAAATATAAAGGAATAGAAGGTATTGTAGACGCATTTTTAAAAACACATAATAACTACAGGCTGATTATTGCCGGTACTGTAAAAAAGGGGAGTGAAGAATATTTTGAAAAGATCAGGCAAAGAATTGCAGATAAAGAAGGCATAAACATTATTGACCGGGTTATCCCGGATGAAGACGTCCCCTTATTCTTTAATTCAGCTGATTATGTGGTTTTCAATTTCACAGATATATTAACTTCCGGCGCTGTTGTTCTTGCTTTAAGTTATAATAAAAACATAATAGTTCCCGTAACAGGATGCCTGAGAGAAACAGAAGGCGGGCTGGTAACCAAATTCCTGGGACAAGTTGAACTTGAAAGAATTTTAAATGAATTAACAGGGACAGACGATGCAGATTAAAGAAAATCTTAAAAACGTCATTTCCCTGTTTACTATGGAATTTTTTTCCAGGCTGCTTGGATTTCTTGCTGTATCTTACCTTGCAAATGTAATGGGTAAACAAAGCTTTGGTTATATTAATATAGCGCAGGCTGTGCTTACATATTTGCTGATTGTGGGGCAGGGGGGAATGAATATGTACGGGACAAGGAAAATAATTGCCTCAACTGAACCGCCTGAAAAGACCTCCCGTGATGTGTTTTTTACAAAACTTATACTTACAATTGTATCCTTCTTTATAGTACTGCCCGTTGTATACTTTTTATTGCCTGCCGAACAGTTTTATATAATACTTGTATATACATTATTTGCGTTTCCTTATGCTTTACTGATGGAATGGTTTTTTCAGGGTCACCTAAAGATGGATATAATTTCTATTGGCAGAATTATAGGCATGGCTGTATACCTGTTACTCCTTATTGCGTTTGTTTCATCCTCCCATGATATTGTTTTTACCGGTGTTGCCTGGACACTTGGCGGAGTGTTTAACACGGCTTACCTGCTTATTATATATAAGAAACAAGGCTATCATCTGGGTTTTAACCTGGATGGTTTTAAATTTTTCAGGCTTATAAAAAATACTTTCTCGCTTGGTGTTTCATCTGTAATCTCTCAGGTGGTTTCACAGTTCCCTATAATTTTTCTCGGCATAGTTGCTACTGCTTCTGAAGCCGGGTTATACAGTGCTGCATATAAAGTCTTAATGCTGGTACTTGTACTTGACAGGGTATTCAGCGCATTGTTTTTCCCCCAGATTACGGCGGCATTTAACAGGTCGCCGGAGGCATTTGAAGCCATGCTTAAACGTGTTTTAAGAATAATATCTGTAATGGGGCTTGTGGTCTCTGTTGTTGTTATAGTCGGCAGTGATTACCTGATGACACTTCCTTTCAGCAGGGCATTTATTGATGCAAGCCCAATATTCAGAGTTTTAACAGGTGTCTTCTATTTTAATCTTTTATGTTCCGTGTTTACCTATGCTGTTATTGGAATGAACAGGGAAAACATTTATACAATTGCACTGATATACGGTATAATTGCATTTCTTATTTGTGTCTTTCCTTTAACTAAATATTTTGGTGCAGAAGGTTCTGCTGCTGCATATACTATATTTCAGTTCGTAACGTTTATTACAATGTATTATAAGTTAAAAACAAGAATAAATATTCAGATTTTGCGCCCAATTATTATTCCTGCATTTATTAGTTTAATAATTATTTATATTTTAGTAACACTAACAGATATAAATATAATTTATAAGCTATTAATTTCTTTTATTGCGGGGGCACCGCTTATCTCATATTCGGGGGGACTAAATATGAAAGAACTTAAATATATTAAAAGGGCATTTATTTGAAACTAAATGCCGGTATTACTGAAATTGACATTTTCTGGGAAGCTGTTCTAAACCAGCTTGGAATTCGAGCCGATATAGTAAAACCAGGGCAATTGGCAGAACCGGGGGAAATTCCTTTAATAATTGCATCAAAAAAGGATCCTTTCTTTAATAATACAATTGACTGGTACCTAAATAATGGCGGCGCTGTTTTAACTGAAGCTGATACTGCTGCTGCCATGTTTGGTATAAAAGCTAAACACAGAGCTATAAAGTATATATTCTCAAAAGAAGATGAAATATTTAAAACAGAAGGTATCTGTGATATTAACAGGAACTGCCTTATTGCTGCAAATGCTAATCACCTCCCAGATCAAAATGGAAATAATACTGTACTTGCAGCAAAAATAAACAAGGGAATGCTGGTTGTTCTGCCATCCGGTTTCATTTCACTTATAGGTGACAGAAGAATTAAAAGAAAGAATTTTTACTCGTTATACGGACAAAAAGAAACTAACGAAAGAGTATCAACTGTTTCAAAAGGAATGGTAATACATATCATAAGAAATGCATTAGAATTCCTTTACCATTCAAGAGAGCTTCCTTATGTAAGTTTGTGGCATTTTCCTGACGGCAGAGAAAATATTTTTGCTTTCCGCATTGATACTGATTTTGTCAGCCGTGAAAATCTTCAGGAGTTTTACAAAATAATAAACAGGACCGGGCTGAAAGCCACATGGTTTGTTGAAACAAAATCAGCTGAAAGTTTCCTTTGTGATTTTAAAAGCTTTAACAACCAGGAAATTGCACTGCATTGTTACAGGCACAGGGTATTTCATTCATATTCATCAAACCTTAACCAGATAAAAAGCGGGCTGAATTTATTAAAGGAAAATAATATTAAAAAATGCGGTTTTGCCGCTCCTTATGGAGAATGGAACAAATCGCTTGAAAAAGCAATTACTGACCTTGGCTTTTGTTATTCATCCGAATTTGGATATATATATGATTCTTTGCCGGTGTTCCCGGTTTCTGCCGGTAATACATTTACTGCACTGCAGGTACCAATACATCCTGTAAGCCAGGGCAGGCTTCACTGGGGCGGCCATAACAGTGGTCAGATGGTTCAGTATTTTCAGAATGTTTTTGCACAGAAGGCATCATTGCATGATCCTATGATAATATATGCACATCCTTCTGAATTACGATTTGGAGTTATGGAGAAAATAATAGAGAACGGATTATCGTATAATTTTGTTAATTTAACATTTAAAGAATATGCCGGGTGGTGGAAAAAAAGAGGTACTCTAAGCTGGGAGGCATCATATAATGGAAATGATGTGAAAATAATTACTTCCAACAAAGATAATTCATTCTGGGCAAGAATCTTAACACCGGGTAATGAACTTATATTAAAACCTCTTATTAATAATCCTGTTGAAGAAAAAAAACTTCGCGAACCGGCATATAAGCTTAACAGCTTCTTTAATGCTGAAGAATTAAGAAAAACAACAAAAAGAATGATTTACCATGATGTACTTTCATTATACCGGAAAATGAAGCAATGAACATTTGTTTTGCCACATACGAAGGGATACTGCTTTCAAAAGGGGGGCCTTATGTGAAGATTATCTCACTTAAAGCTCATCTTGAGAAACTTGGGCACAGTGTTACGCTTTTTAATATGTGGGAACATACAGATAAGCTTAAAGGTTTTGATATAATATATATGTTTGGTGCTAATCTGGCCCTGTTCAGCTTTGTAAGAAATCTTAGATACCGGGGAATAAATTATGTAGTTAACCCTATATTTTATACAAAGCATAATGCTGCCTTTCTAAAAAATGCTTGCAGAGTAAATAATATGCTTCAGAAGTTTGCTCCCGGTATTTGGATGGATTATAATATAGTTAAGGATATATGCGGCTGGGCATCTTTAGTACTTCCCAACACTTCAACAGAATCTGATATAATACGCGATGGATTTGATATCGGTCAGGATAAACTGGAAGTAGTATATAATGGGGTTGAAGAAAAATTTTTATACGGCAACCCTCAAATATTTAAAGATAAATACGGAATAGAAAATTTTATACTTACTGTGGGGCATACCGGGCCAAAGCGTAAAAATATGCTTGCCCTGGTAAAAGCGCTGGAAGGAATAAATCACCCTGCAGTTATAATAGGAAGTGTCCTTAATACCGGTGAATCTGAAGAAATGCTTTCAATAGCAAAGCGGAATAAAAATATTATTCTTATTGATGCGCTTGATAATAATTCAGAACTTCTGGCATCAGCTTATGCTGCATGCGATACCTTTGTACTGCCATCACAATTTGAAACACCGGGAAGGGCGGCGCTTGAGGCAGCGCTTGCAGGCGCTAAAGTTGTAATAACGCCATTTGGCGGCACAAAAGATTACTTCAAAGATATGGCAGTTTATCCCAATCCTTACTCTGTAGATTCTATAAGGGCTTCTATTGAAACCGCGCTCAATAAACCAAAAACTGATGAATTGAAGAACTTTATAAAGAATAACTTTACATGGGATAAGGTTGCACTGCATACAGTTGATGTATTAAAAAGAACAATGAATTATAAATGAACGAAAAGAGAATTCTTATTTCAAGGCCTGACAGAATAGGAGATGTTGTCCTTTCAACTGCTTTGCCTGAAGAAATTAAAAGAAAATATCCTGATAGTTTTGTAGCCATCCTTGCAAGGACTTACACACGCGATATATACCTTAACAATCCTTTTGTTGATGAGATACTTCTTATTGATGAACCGGGTATAACCGGTTTTAGAATGATAAAAAAAATCAGGCAGTCAGGGTTTTCTCATGCAATAATGCTTCTGCCTACTGAAAAAATAAACTGGATGCTGTTTTTCAGCGGTATTAAAACAAGAATTGGCGTAGGGCATAAGTTTTACCAGTTTATTACAAATACAAAAAGCATTTACCGGAGGAAACAAATTCCTTTGCGCCATGAGGCTGATTACTGTGCTGATACTGTGCGAAAGCTTGGTATTGAAGTTACCTCGCTTGATTCCAGAATTTATCTTGATGATGAGGAAATAAAAAAAGCAGGAAATGTAAAAAGGTCTCTTTGTCCAGCCGGTGAATTGCTTATTGGTATTAACTCAACAAGCGGTAATTCTGCCCCAAACATTTCTTCTGCTGAATACAGTAAAGCAGTAAGAAAGCTTGTTGAACATAAAGAGATAAAGGTTGCCGTAACTGATCTTGTAGTCCCAGATGAACTTAAAAATATACCTGGTGTAATTTACCTTAATGAAGGGCTCCCGTTAAGAGAATCAATAATTAATTTTGCTGTTCTTGACCTTTTAATATCTGCAAGCACAGGGCCTATGCATATTGCTTCTGCGTTAAAAGTGCCGACACTCTCATTATTCTGTCCTTTACCGGGTTGTTCCCCTCAGCTTTGGAGGCCTCGCGGAAATAAACAGGATTTTATATTGCCTGAACCTGATTACTGTTCTGTTAACTGTCCGGGCGATCCAAAGAAATGTGATTTTTCAGGGGATAAAGGTATAAATGGCGAAATTATTTATGAGCGGGGATTAAAATTCTTTACAAAATGAAAAAGAATTTAATAATAGCGCCAAACTCATTTAAAGAATGTGCTGACTCAACTGAAATAGCGGAATTAATAACTTCTAATTTTAATGCACAGTTTTTTGATATTCAGTCTTTCCCTTTAAGCGATGGAGGAGACGGTTTTCTTTCCGTCTGTAAAAAGAAGTTTAATACAAAAACAATCCTTATTAATATTCCAAAACCATACGGTTTCGGTTCATTTGATGTTCCGTCAGAGTACTCTGATACTTCAAAGACGCTGTATATAGAATCAGCAAAAGTGCTTGGCTTAAATATAATTCCACCTGATGAAAGAAAACCTGCTTTACTAAACTCAAAAGGGCTTGGTGTCCTGATAAATAAAGCTGCTAACCTTTTACCGGAATTAAAAAAAATAAGTATTGGCATTGGCGGAACAGGTACAAATGATTTTGGAATTGGTGCAGCTTCAGAATGCGGACTTAAGCTGTTAGATGGAAATGACATAGAAATTAAACCCTTGCCTGTTAATTATATTAACGCTGCAAAATTAGTCATGCCTGCTAATAAATATAAATTTGTTTTTGAAGCTGTTGTTGATGTCGATAACAGGCTTCTTGGCAAACAAGGGGCAACCAGGACATTTGCCAGACAAAAAGGTGCTTCTGATGAAGAAATAGAAGTAATGGAAAAGGGATTCGAAAATATTTGCAATTTACTTAAAACAAATAGTATAATAACTTCACCTGACAATCTTAACGGGGCAGGAGGCGGACTAGCGGCAGGGCTTCAGGTATTTTTTAACGCAAAGTTAAAATTCTCAAGAGATTTTATTTTTACTGACCTTGGGATAAACTCAATACATAAAAATGGCAATATAGTAATTACAGGTGAAGGAAAGTTTGACCTTCAGTCATTGATGGATAAAGCTCCCGGTGTTATTATAGATTATTTCACTAATTCTGATTCTGAAGTATATGTTATATGCGGAATAGCCGAAACTGAAGTATTAAAAAAACTGCCGGCTAATGTTAAAGTTATAGAAATGACAAAATATTTTTCGTCAGGAGCAGAGTCTATAAAAGAATTTAAAACCGGAATAAAAAAAGCCTGTAAAGAAATACAAAATTTTGTAATTATATAATTACAGGCTTCCGTTATAAAACACGTCAGAACAGATTATACTGTAAACCTACGCGGGAAGAGACAATTTTAGGATTATTACCCAGTTTGTTATAATCACCGCTGATTGTAAGGTAAATATTATTTTCAAGATAATACCAGAATGAGGCGCTAAAAGTATGTTCCCTGTCCATATCACCTTCCGCTGGTTTATATAACCCAAACCTGTAGCTGGCAACAAAATTCACCCGGTTGCTTAATTCATAAATAAAATCAGCACCTATTCTTGCACGCACCTGGTCAAACGCAGCTGAATCAAGCGGTGTGAAAATCTCTGCAGTAGTATTTATCTGTGTCCTCCAGCTTAACGGAAAAGCAAATCTACCGCCGACTGTTAAATTTGGATTGCCCGTTGGAATTGAATCATAAGCGGATGTTATGGGGAATAGTACTCCCGCAGTTACATCCCAGCCATAATACCTGTCATTAACCCTTTCATTTATGTTGAATAAAACCTGCCTCATCCTTAATACGCCAATTGAACCAACACCGCCTTCTTCAAGCATATTAGTTTTCTCAATTTCATGTTCAATATCATCGAACCATTCCTGTTCATATATTTCACCGTATTTATCTTTGTATTCGGCTTCCCGTTCAATTATAGATGCAATATTTAGCATTGTTTCTTTGGGAAGATTACCCGGAATTACTTTATCTTTAACCAGGTGTTCTTCAATTCTTACAGCTTTTGCCAGCGCTGTTGCATTTATATATCTGCCGTATCCAAATCCAACAGTCAGATCAACTGCAACACTGTTATATGGTTTTGCATGCTGTGCAGTTAAACTTGAAAAGCCAAAAAGATCTCTGTTTTCCCATATATACTTTCTGAAGCTGCCATCTATAACTATGTTGTGGGAATACTCACCAAAAGCTTTACTGCCTGAAGCATCAACATCCAGAAACCATGCCATAGGAAGAGAGGAGTAAAATGTACGGAATAGCATTGTTCCGTTGGCATTGTTGGAAGTTACAGAGTTGCCTGTCTGCGACCAGTTCCAGGAACCGTCAAACCTGAGTGTTTGCGCTTTGCTTACAGGAACCTGGTAGTCTGTTACCTGGACATTTTGTGTATATGCAATAGTTGAACAAAGCAGCAGCAGCAGTGCCAGCTTTTTCATAAATACTCCGGGAAATTTATTTATACAGTATAAGTAATTGTAAAGCAAAAGGGAAATTGTATACATTAGCTGCGTTACTCAGGCAAAATGAAAAAAAGAAATCCCTTTACACTTGACATAATCGAAGAAAAACAATATTTTATAATCAGATAAATATATCTGATTATAAAATGACAGTAATTTTTTCAAAAAAATGTGAATACGGACTTCAGGCTGTACTTTATATAGCTGCACATGCAGACAGGGAAGTAATATCTGCTGAGGAAATTGCAAATAAGCTGACAATACCAAAAGAATTTGTTTCCAAAATCCTTCAAAGCCTGACCGAGAGCGGTATTGTTGCCAGTAAAAAAGGAAAGGCGGGAGGATTTTACCTGGCAAAGGATACCCGAAACATTCACCTTATCGATATTGTTTCTGCAATAGATGGTTTGGATCTGTTTAGCAAATGTGTCCTTGGATTTCCAAACTGCAGTCCTGATAATCCATGCCCGCTGCATGAAAACTGGGGTGAGTTAAGAAGTAAAGCTTACGAAATGCTGACAAATGAAACGGTTGATCATTTTAAAGAGAAGACACTTTCAAAAGTTAAAGGCCTGAAGTAAATATTTTTTTATGTTGAAACCAGATATAATAGTCTGATTATGAAAGAGAAGAAAAAAATCATAAAGAACACTGAAAAGCCGGTACAAAAGTACAGGTTTACAATTCAGTCAGTATTTACATTGTTATGTGTATGGATAGGTATAGAGTTCTACATGTTTATGCAGTACCTGGAGACAGGGGGAAATGCAGTCTTTTATAACAGGCCGCCTGGAGTCGATGGATTTCTTCCAATAAGTTCGCTAATGAGTTTTTATCTTTTTATTAAAACCGGTGAAATACATGAGGCACATCCGGCGGGGATGATGATTTTTTGTGCTATCCTGCTAATATCATTTGTTTTCGGTAAATCATTTTGCAGCTGGCTATGCCCGGTTGGATTTATATCTGAACTGATAGGTGATTTTGGGTTTAAGATACTGAAAAGGAAAATTCAGCTTCCCAAATGGGTGGATTATCCGCTTCGCAGTTTGAAGTACATTATGCTTGCATTTCTTTTTTATTCAGTTTTCTTTTTAATGACAGAACCGGCATTAAGGGCATTTTTAAGCAGTCCGTATAATGTAGTTGCCGATATAAAAATGTATAACTTCTTTGCTGATTTGTCCAGGACATCCCTGATAGTTTTATCAGTACTGTTTGTTCTATCTATATTTATTAGAAATTTCTGGTGCCGTTTTCTGTGTCCCTACGGAGCGCTGCTTGGAATAGTCTCCCTGTTAAGCCCTAATAAAATTAAACGAAATCCTGTAAGCTGTATTGACTGCGCCCTGTGTACAAAAGCATGTCCCTCCTTTATAAAAGTAGATAAAGTAAAAACTGTAATATCTGACGAATGCAGTACATGCCTCAGTTGTGTAGATGCATGCCCGATTGCAGACACACTGGATGTTAAAACCATTACTTCGAAGAAGAAAATTAATAAGAAGGTCATAGCTCCTGTAATAGTATTAATATTTATGAGTGTAACAGGGTTTGGTATGCTTACAGGCCATTGGCAAAATAAAATCACTGCCACTGAGTATATAATTCATTACAGAATGATGAATACATACGGGCACCCAACAGGAACTGCTGCAATTAAAAAATATAATGAAGATGCAACAATCAAAAATGAAAACCGGATAAATATCAGGTAGAAAGATAGATAAGAATAAACGATTATATTGATGCAAACAACGGGTATAATATTTTAAATAATCGTAATATTTCGCTAAACTAAAATATTCCCGGCAATTATTAAACTATTTCATTATATAAGGTTACTTAGACTGACTGATACATTTTGTGATGCAATAAGTACAAATAAAAATATTTGAGCATGAAAGTATTATAATTATTATTTTTCAAACTGTAGAAACTCTGAAAGTTATTTTGTTATTATTTCCTGATGTAAAACACGGAAAATGGAATAGTTTTTCCTAAAAATTATCAGGAATTGCCCGGTAAATAGTATTAATCTTAATAATTAAAGCCAGGTATATAATGATACTTAAAGAAGTGTACTACTTTTTCATTCCTCCCCCCAAGTGGCGTGCCGCAGTAATTATAGCACTTGCTGTGCTTACAGGTACAGGACTCGTCATATTCCATATATCAAATGCTGCATCTTATTTATCTGATAATCCGCGTGCCTGTATAAACTGCCATGTGATGACAACAGAATATGCTTCCTGGCAGCGAAGCAGCCATGCGAGGGTTGCAACATGCAATGATTGTCATGTACCGCATAATAGTATTATAAGAAAGTATTCATTTAAAGCCAGTGATGGAATGCGCCATGCGGCAATGTTCACTTTCAGGCTTGAACCACAAGTGATACAGATTAAAGACGCCGGGCAAAATGTAGTACAGGAAAACTGCCTGCGTTGTCATTCTGATCAAATACATGCGACTTATTTAAGCAGGTCAATTAATGCTGAAGAAAATAAATCCGGTATAGGCAGATTTTGCTGGGACTGTCATAGAGAAACGCCGCATGGCAGAATCAAGAGCCTCTCTGCTTACCCTGATGCAAGAGTGCCACAGTTAAATCCTGTTATACCCGAATGGCTAGATAATTTTACCAAATAAATAAGCGGGAATAAAATGAAAAAAATTAAAGACATTATTGCTGAAAAGCCCATGGTGGGCTGGATTTTGTTTTTAGTTACCCTGGCTATTGTATTTCTTGTTGGATTGTTTGGAGCTTCAATTGTTGAGAGGCGAAGCGAAACCCAATATTTGTTTCAGGCTTCAAAGCCAATAAATGAATTTGAACCAAGAAATGAAGTCTGGGGTGACGCCTTTCCAAGGCAATGGGACACATATAAACTAACCCTTGATACTACCTTTGCTACAAAATATGGAGGGAATGCAACTATTGATATGCTTGAACGTTATCCCAATCTGGTTATTTTATGGGCAGGGTATGCCTTTGCAAAGGGTTATAACCAGGGACGCGGACATATGCATGCCATTGAAGATATTAGAAATACTTTAAGAACAGGACAGCCGCAGCCCGCTACATGCTGGACATGCAAAAGTACAGATGTCCCAAGAGTAATGAATAAAATGGGAGTCTCTGATTTTTATAAAGCCGGGTGGTCTGATTTGGGAAAAGAAATTGTAAATCCTATCGGCTGTGCTGATTGTCATGATCCTAAATCAATGAATCTTACAATAACCCGTCCGGCACTTATTGAAGCATTTAAACGTCAGGGGAAGGATATAAGAGATGTTACTCATCAACAAATGCGTTCACTTGTATGTGCCCAATGTCATGTGGAGTATTATTTCAAGGGGAAGAAGGAGAAGTATCTGACTTTCCCCTGGGATGACGGAATTACTGTTGAAGCAATCGAAGCCTATTATGACAGCATCGGGCATGTTGATTTTGTTCATTATCTAAGCCGTACACCAATTTTGAAAGCGCAACATCCTGACTGGGAGCTTTCACAATTTGGCATACATGCCGAAAGAGGTGTTACCTGTGTTGATTGCCATATGCCTTACAAATCAGAAGGTGGAATTAAGTTTACAAATCACCAAATTGTAAGTCCGGTAAAATATATATCCTCAGCTTGCCAGGTTTGTCACAGGCAGGATGAACAGACACTGTTAAAGAACATTTATGACAGGCAAGATAAAGTAAGACAGTTAACAGAAGCTGCAGAAGGGATTCTGGTAAAAGCTCATATTGAAGCAAAAACAGCCTGGGATAACGGCGCTACTGAAGACGAAATGAAAGAAGTTATGACTCTCATAAGACATGCACAGTGGAGATGGGATTTTGTTGCTGCCAGCCACGGAGCCAGCTTCCATGCCCCGATTGAATGTGCAAGAATACTTGGTAGTTCTATTCAAAAATCAGAAGAAGCAAGGGGAATACTTGCTGCGGTACTAACTAAACATAACGTTTTAGTGCCAGTTAAAATACCAGACCTGTCGACTAAGGCAAAAGCTCAAAAATATCTCGGTTTTGACATGGTTGAGTTTTCAAAACAAAAAGCCAGGTTTGTTGAAGAGGAAATACCAAAATGGGAAAGAGCAGCATCAGAAAGAGAAAAAGGGATGAGTAATTAAAAATAAACCGGGAGCAAAAACTCCCGGTTATTCTTTGGGGGAAGGGCAAGTTATTTGCTTTTTGAACAAAGCTGATTACAAATCTGATCAGATAGCTGGCCTTTGAAGTAAATTATATTTTTACCTGTTGCATAAGCCTGAACGATATTTGATGTTGATAAATTTCCGTCAATTTCAGCATGATCATCATAAACTCTGGCAACAACCTCATACCATTCGCCTTCATACCAGGTTCCATACCTGTAATTGTGAGTAGTTAAAATACCCGGAATAGTAATCTCTCCATTTTCAATTTTGCCGGCATATATCCAGAAAGACCATCCTAACGTAATATTTTGGTACCAAACAGGATTTCCATTAGGCCTTATTAACACATCCGGTTGGCATGGGCACCAACCTTCTGCATTTACAATAACTGCCACAGGTGGTTCGGGCGGCTGTGTGCTAAGTTCCCATGTCATTGTTCCAAATGTACATAAGTTATCAATTAGTTTTTCTCCCAACGGTTGTCCTGTATTTTTATCATATACCGAAATTTTTACCGGGAAATTGGGAGGCCTTAAAAAGGTTAATATTCCGTCCATAATAGTTGTTTCTCTATAAAACTGTCCATTGTTGCCGCTTAATACAATTCTTAATGGATATGGGAAGCTAATACCTGTAAAAGTAATAGTTCCTCCTGTATAACAGAATGTTCCCTTCCAGTCAAAATTCCAGGTGCTGAGATGGGTAGTCTGAAATGTAACGAAGAATTTCTGCGTAGTTTTATTGTATTGTATTACTGATCTTTTCTCCCAATTCCATTCAGCAGAATCAGGGAGCATACTCCACAAATCAACTTCATCTCCTTCCTTAATTTGCAGGCCTGTTTCCGGATTTATAGTATTTTCCGGAATTTCAATTGTTATGAGAGGAGATGTTGTGTCGGAAGCTGCTTTTTTTTGCTTGGTTGATACAGTTTCAAAATAACGGGCTTCTCTTCCTGAACCATCCTTTATTGTTATTTCTGCAACACCTGCTGTAATGAAAGCTGTCTGTTCTCTAATTCCATTAGTATTTGTGTAAACATCAAAGCCCCCGGGAAAATACTTTATAGCGTCTTCAGATACAGGATTGTAATAGGTCATGCTCGCAGTTAAATTGCCGGTGAGAACATTTCCATCTTTATCCTTTATTTTTATACCAGAAGGGACATAGACAGAAGAATTTATTCCTGAAGTTGGTTCTGTTATATTCAATGTACTTGCATCAGTAGTTATACCCTGACTGTTTGTTTTTACAGTATTATTTCCTGTGACAATTCCGGAAGGTAAAGTTCCGCCTTCGGGTATCATAGGAATACTGAAACTTACACTCCCGGTATGGGTGATATCTATTGGCAATGAATTAGTTTTATAACCGCTTGCCTTTGCAATAATTATTATCCTTGCAGGTGATTCTTCAGCAGGCCTGATATCTTCAGTAAGTGCAAAACTTACAAAACCATTTTGGGTTGTAAAAGCTGACTTGAGTTCACCTGTCAGATTAGCAATATTAGCCCTGGCTGTTCCTTCGATAGAAAGGCTTATAGTTTTACTTATTGGCAAACCGGTATTTGCATCAACAAAATCACCGGCAATAATGGTTGTAATAGGTTTTGCATTAAATATAATATTAACATCCTCAACCGGACTTTTAATATCACAACTGCTGTAAAAAAGTAATACAAAACTTATAGTTAAGAGAATGAAAAACGATGGTGGGTTAATCTTTTTCATATAAATGCCTCCGGTTATAAAATGTATGTTATACCTAATGATACAACAGGATAGAACTTAAACCAGCTCAGGTTATCTTCAATTTTGGGCTCTTCTTCTTTAGTGGGTTCAAGTAATCCATTAGCATCCAGATCAACTTTGGGGTTCCCCTGGTATATAGTGCCGATATCAAAAGAAAAGAGAAACCTGTCATGCAGCATGAAATTGCCAAAACCGAGGCCTATATATGGAGATATTGCATTGAATTTTATTTTACCAGAAACATTCCCAAGCAAAGCAGGTGTATATAATGTTCCACCTATTTGATAACTTCTTGATGGATTTAATACAATGTCAGCTTTGTTAAGATTTATGAAAAAACCGCCGGTAATTCTAAGATTATTATGAAAGGGGAAATAGTCAGCCAGAACAGATATCGAAAACAGATGCAGGTCCGCATCATAGTTGAAATCTTCCTCCGTATTTGTTTCTGATAAAGAATAGGAAAAATAAGAAAAGCCTGCCCTGCCTATAAAATTATCATCAATTTTTCTTAAGCCTTCAAGGGAAATTCCAACCGAACTGATTTTTGCCGACACTGCGTAATCTTGTGGGAAAGTCTGTATTTGCAAAAACATTATTAGAGCAAAGCAAAACAGTAGTTTACAGTTCATAAAACCCTCCGCTATGGGTTAATAAGTAACGTAAAAACTTTTATTAGTGCTTGCTTAATTGATTTTGTCTGTTCAGGAAAAGACGAAAGGATAATTAAAATAAATTAGTTGAAATGCCGGAAAGGATTATGCAAAATACCCGGGCATAATCCTGTTATATTTCAAAATTATTTTTACAGTTGGTTATAATCAAACAAATCATACTAAACAGACCCCTTTAATATGTTAGATTGTTTAATTCTTAAACTAAAACAATTACCTTATTTTAAAATAAAGCAATAAAGATATACCGATATTAAAATTGAGATTTGTAAATCTCAGTATAAAATTCATTAAAAATGTTTGATGATATAATATTATTTGGAATTAACGTCATATAAGATAATATTTTACATAATACTTCAAAGTGATGAAAAAGAAATATCTCATTATTATCATTATTTTTTGCAAACAGATTTTTCCGGTTTCGGATTCGCTTATTACATATAATGCGCAAACCGGAACTACTTCTTGCATAGCACCGACAGTGAATGATACTTCCGTTGTTTTTGAGAATACAGGATGGGATTATGGCAGTATTCAGGGATTTCAATCACTTCCTTTGGTTCCTCCTGACAGTACATATAATGAAAGTGGTTTTACATATTATATGCCTGTACAGAATTTCTACTCAACAAGTAATTTTCCCATACGTACAGCAGTAAAGATATTTTTATTACTAATAATTCCATTAAGCAAAAATGTTCAGGGCTAATGGTCGCAAAAGATTATGTCCTGACAGATTGTCATTGTATTGGGAATTATGATTCAAATAAAGTGTTCCAATTTCAGGATAGTATACTTCTCGCTCCTGCTTATAATAATGGGTTGGAAAATCCGCTGTTTGGCCATAGCCTTGGAACAGAATACATTACATTTAAAGATAATATGTATCCTTACTTCTCAAAAGATGTTGCTTTGATAAAACTTGATAAAGATTTGGGTAATGAAACCGGATGGATTGGAATAGCTTTTTCAAACGATGATTCGTTTTTTAAGAATAACGTATTCCATAAATTCAGTTATCCGGCGATGGCTGATGATCATGATTCAACAAGAGTCTATAATGGAGACACCTTGTATTATAATTATGGAATACCCGGAACGGCAGATAACACGTGGCTGGGTTATGATATATATGGGATTCGCGGACAAAGTGGCAGTTCATTATTTTTTACTGATAATAAACAATATTTTTCTGTTGGAACACTAAAATTTTCTTTGTGGTCGAATCATACGAGAATAATTCCTGGAATATTTTATGCATTCAAACCTTTTTTAGAGCCCGGAACAACCGGAGTAAAAGAAAATTCCAAAATCATAAATGGTTTTTATTTATCAGAAGCATATCCTAATCCTTTTAATTCTACAACTATGATAAACTATTCATTGCCGTTACGGGTGAGTGTCTGTCCGAGAACCTGGATTTCGCGAATTATTTTTCATCTACATGAATTTAAATTCAGGATATTAAATATTGGCGCATATTTATGCGCCCAAAATGAGTTCTCGGACAGACACTGAGTGTTAACATAGCTGCATATAACATACTTGGGGAAAAAGTATCCGTAATTCTGGATGAAGTTAAGGAAACAGGTAATTATAGTATATTATTTGATGGTTCTGAATTATCAAGCGGAGTGTATTATCTGTGTTTAAGAGCAGGAAACTTTATACAGTCAAAGGAAATTATACTGTTAAAATAACAACGCATATGTAAAAAGATAATTATTAGCTTAAACAAGTCATTTTTAGGTATTTTCACTCACTTTTCACCCCTCTATTCTGCTTTTTGTTGCCCCAAACTACCTCTAATAGAAAATAAATTGAGCAATTAACAAAAACTTAATATTTAAGGAACGTTAATTTTAATTTGTTTTTACAGAATAATTACTCAGGCAATGGTAGAAAGAGAAAGACATACAATAGCTGCTGTTCACTTTGAAAATGGATACAGGCTTCTTTTGGAAGGAAAACTTGAAGAAGCTATTGAAGCCTACAAAGTATCAATTGAAACTGTTCCTTCTGCACGTTCACATGCTTATCTTGGATGGGCTTATAGTATGCAGGGTAAATATGAAGAAGCTATTGAAGAGTGTTATAATGCTATTGAGCTTGACCCGGATTTTGGTATTGCATATAATGATATCGGCTCTTACCTCATGAGTTTAAGCCGTTTCAGTGAAGCCGTTGACTGGCTTGAAAAAGCTGTATTACTGGAAAACTATAAGCAGAAATATCATCCATTTTGTAATCTTGCACTGATTTTTGAGAAAAAAGGTGAATGGTTGCTTGCTATGGATTATTACAAAAGAGCATTATTACTTAATCCTGATTATGAAACTGCGCAAACCGGGGTATTACGCCTTACTACTTTGCTAAATTAAATACTTTGGTCAGGGTGCCTTAATTATAAATACTTTTTTATTTCTCTTTCAGTACCGCATATCGGACAGTCTTTTCTATGCATACATATAAGCTCTCCGCATTTAATACATCTCCATTTTTGCCTTTCATTGCATATAAAGTTTCTGATTCCTTCTGATTTTATTGACATTAGGTTTTCCAAAACACTTAAACCATATTTTGCTCTGTATCTCTTGTCAAGTCGTTTTAACCTTTGGCAGGGAAATGATTGGCAATTATAACAGAATTTTTCTTTATTTCCGGTAAAATAATTACAATTTACAATAATACAGTTCTGGCAGCTATATGGTTTGCCCGGCAGGGAATACCTGCAGCCGGGACATTTGTTTTTTTGTCGCTGGTAGGCCAGGCAGAGTCCACAGTTTATTCCGCATGGGGCAATTAATGAGGCTTTTATTGATGTTGGCTTCATGTTGGTTAATACTAAATAATTTCCTGTTAACTACGGAAATAAGAATTAAACAAACTTTTTATAGAAAATAACAAAAAGGGTAAAAAAAGTCATACAAATAAAATGCCGAAAAAGAGAAAATAACAAACCTATAAATTGATAAACATGGCAGGGATTGTTAAATTTAAAGTCCAGTTAATTAAAAGAATTTATAAATGTATAAGATCGTGGCGGTAGAATGAAAATTTCAGAATTACTAAAACCAGCTTTCGTTATTGCTGACCTAAAAGGCGGCAGTAAAGAAGAAGCCATAAATGAATTAATAAATTTATTTTCCGGTGATCCAAGAGTAGTTGACCTTGAAAAGGTTAGAGTAGCAGTGTTGGAAAGGGAAAAAATAATGTCGACAGGCGTTGGCAAAGGTTTTGCGATCCCTCACGGAAAAACAGGTGCGGTAAACGAAATTTTAGCTGCATTCGGAAAGACACAACGCCCCATAGAATACCAGGCATTGGATAACCAACCGGTTCATCTTGTCTTTCTGCTTGTTGGAAAGGATAATCTTGTAAGTACCCACATAAAACTTTTAAGCCGTATTTCCAGGATGATGAATAAAGATGATTTCAGGAAACAACTTGTAGACGCCACAACAGTTGATGAAATTCTGGAACTCTTCCGCAAAGAAGAAGAAAATTATTTTGAAGTTTAGATATAATGATTAAAGCAATTACCGGAACCAGGGATATACTATATCCTGACATTAACTCGTGGAAATACCTCGAAGAGATAGTTAAAACTGTTTTTTCTGAATTCAATTATAAAGAAATTAGAACTCCGATTTTTGAAGAAACTGCATTGTTTGCCCGCGGTATTGGTGAAGAAACCGATATTGTAGGAAAAGAAATGTATACCTTCCTTGACAGAAGCCAAACCAGTGTTACTTTAAAACCTGAAATGACAGCTTCTGTTGTCCGATCCTTTATAGAGCATTCTTTAAGTGCAAAACAATCGTTAAATAAATTATTTTATATCTCTCCTATGTTCAGGCAGGAAAGGCCGCAGGCTGGAAGATTAAGGCAGTTCCATCAATTTGGGGCTGAAGCGCTTGGAAGTATCTCTCCGCTTCTTGATGCTGAAATCATTCAGATGCCTTATGATATTATGAAGAAGCTGGGATTAAAAGATATCACAGTTAAAATAAATTCATTAGGTGTTCCTGAATCGCGCGAAGAGTATAAAAAAATACTTAGAGAATACCTTAAAGACAAAGTTGAAAAATTATCTGAAGACAGCAGGAAAAGATTCGAAAAAAATATATTAAGGATTTTTGACAGCAAAGTTGAATCTGACCAGGAAATTATGAAAGGCGCTCCTCTGCTGATTGACTATCTGGATGAAGAAAGTAAAAAAGATTTTGAGATAGTTAAAGAAGCCCTTTATAAAGCAGGAATACCCTTTGAGATTGATCCTGCACTTGTAAGGGGACTGGATTATTATACTAAAACAACTTTTGAAATTGTAAGCGGTAAAGTTGGTTCACAGAGTGCCCTGTGCGGAGGCGGCAGGTACGATCTGCTTGTTGAACAACTTGGCGGAAAACCTTCTCCCGGTGTTGGATTTGCAGCAGGAATCGAAAGAATTATTCTTGCATGCCAGAATGAAAATGCTTTTAGCGTTCAGGAAGATAACCTTGATTTATACATAGTAAAAATAGACAAGGAGTTAACTTCTGAAGTTTCCGGGCTTGCTTTATATTACAGGCGTAAGGGCCTTAGTGTCGATTTTGATTATCTTGACAGAAGTGTAAAAGCACAAATGCGTGAAGCTAATAAAATGAATGCCGGGCATGTTTTATTCCTTGGCGGTGAAGAATATAGCGCCGGACAGATGAACCTGAAAAATATGAAATCGGGTGAGCAGGTTGTTATCCCACTTAATAATCTTGAAACCCTGATGACTTATATTAAGGAAATCTAATGTATCCTGAGTTATTTAAAATAGGTCCGTTTACAGTCTACAGTTACGGGCTTATGCTTGGTATTGCCTTTATTATTTCCAGTTATATTCTTACTAAAGAATTTGAACGCCGGAAGTATAATCCAAATCTGGCAACAGAAATTACTTTACTGGCTATAATTTTTGGTATTATTGGCAGTAAACTGTTTCACCTGATTGAAAGCTGGGATGCTTTCATAAGAGAACCTATTGGGATGATCTTTAATCCCGGCGGACTTACTTATTATGGCGGGTTTATTCTGGCTACTATAGCAATAGGTGTTTATCTTAGAAAGAAAAAAATATCTTTTTTTGCCATTGGTGATGCCATGTCTCCTTCATTGGCACTAGCTTATGGGATAGGCAGGATAGGGTGCCACCTTGCAGGAGATGGTGATTATGGTATCCCGACAAGCCTTCCATGGGGCACCAATTATGAACATGGCACAGTACTTCCTTCTATTCAATTTAGGGGAAGTAAGATTGCCGAACAATTTCCCGGTGGAATTGTCCCGGATAACACTCCATTGCACCCCACACCAATATATGAATTTCTTATAATGCTGGCAGTATTTTTTATTTTATGGCAGTTAAGAAAAAAAGACTGGTCAGATGGTAAATTATTTATGCTTTACCTTGTATTTGCCGGAGTGGAGAGATTCAGCGTGGAGTTTATAAGGCTTAATCCAAGACTTTTATTCGGCTTATCAGAGGCGCAGTTAATTTCTGTTGTTATGATAATTGCCGGCACTGCAGGCTGGTTCTTTTTTGATAAGCATCCGCTGAAAAAATACATACCACCACCATTAAAAGCTGATACAAAGAAAAAATAATTACAGGCAGGTTTATGAATTTAATTATTGGCAGGAAACCTGTACTTGAAGCAATTAATTCCGGTGAGCAGCTTGAACAGGTATATATATTGTTTGGGCAAAAAGGGGATATAATTAATGCCATCAGGGTTGCTGCAAAAAAGCGCGGAATTAAATGTACTGAAATAACATCGCAAAAATTTAAACTTCTTACTCAGCATCCAAACGCCCAGGGTGTAGCTGCCAAAAAACAAACTCATAAATTTTACGATCTGCACGAAATAATAAATACTTCAAAAAATAGTAAGTATCCGCTTTTACTGCTGCTTGATTCAATTCAGGATACGCATAATCTTGGCGCTATAATCCGTACTGCTGAATGCTGCGGTGTTGATGGAATTATTATGACTAAGCATAATTCAGCTCCTGTAAATGAAACTGTTACTAAAACATCAGCCGGTGCAGTTGAGCTTATGAAAATTTGCCAGGTAAACAACCTTGTTCAGGCAATGAAGGAAATAAAAGAGGCAGGTTTCTGGATTGCAGGCTCTTCACTTGAAGGCGCTAAGCCATATACTGAACCTGATTATAAAATTCCAATTGCGCTTGTTGTTGGAAATGAGGAAAAGGGGATACGGAGGCTTACAGCTGAAAACTGTGATTATCTTATAAAAATTCCGATGGCTGGCAAGCTGCAGTCACTTAATGTTTCAGTAGCAAATGGTATATTGCTTTTTGAAATTTTAAAGCAAAGAACCATAACATAAAACCCTGCTTAAAAGACAGAAGAATATTAAGAATCAAATTGAATAATATAGGCGTATAATTATTCGATTTTGCTGCAAAAAACAGGATGGAAAAGTGTTGAAAATTGCTTGATATCAGCAATTTTTTAGGGGATTACTGATTGCAGCTTTTCTTGACTACGTATCCCTGTTTATCTATATTTGATTATAAATTTTCACCAATTAATAGCGAAATTACAGGATTTTGAGCCAGTATAAGAAGACAGTCCTTCCTAACGGGATCAGAATTTTATCAGAAACTATTCCTTATGTGAAATCATTTTCACTTGGTTTTTGGTTTAATGTTGGTTCACGTGACGAGAATTATGCTAACAACGGGATAACGCATTTTATAGAACACATGCTTTTTAAAGGCACTCAAAAACGTTCTGCTGGCAGAATTGCTACAGAAATTGAATCCTATGGCGGCTATTTAAATGCTTTTACTTCCAAAGAACATACCTGTTATTATGGCAGAGGCCTTGAAAGCCACATTGAAAAAACCTTTGATGTTTTGGCTGACATGGTACAATACCCGGCATTTAAACCCGTTGAAATTAAAAAAGAAGCAAGTGTTGTTGTTGATGAACTGAATGATATTGAAGATAATCCTGAAGAGTTGATTTTTGATAAATTTGAAGAAATTTTATTCGCCGGCAACAGTCTTAGTATGCCAATTATAGGGACAGAGAAAAAGATCAGAGGTTTTTCCCAGCCAGATTTATTTAATTTTGTTGAGAAAAAATATGGATTTAATAATCTGTTAATTGCAGCATCTGGTGCTGTTGACCACGAAAAACTAATTAAATTTGCCGGGAAATATATTACTAAAGAGCTTGGCAAAAAAAATAATAAAAGGAAATATTACCCGTTAAATAAAGTGCCTGCAAAATTTCAGCTTGTTGATAAAGAAATTCAGCAGGTTCATGCAATAATGGGTAAAGCAACTTACGGTTATAAAAGCGAAAAAAGGATGATAGCTGCACTGCTAACCCAGGTACTTGGTGAGGGGAGCAGTTCAAGGCTTTTTCAATCTGTAAGAGAAAAAAACGGTATTGCATACCAGGTTAATTCATTTTTAAATTCATTTTACGATATATCTTCCTTTGGTGTTTATTTTTCAACCAATGAGAAGATGATGGATAAAGCATTTAATTTAGTAAGCAGGGAACTTAAAAAACTAAAAGATACAAAAATATCAGACAGAGAACTTAATAAAGCAAAAGAGTCAGTTAAAGGAAATATGCTTTTAAGTCTTGAGAATACATCCAACCGGATGATTCGCATGGCGCAGTCAGAATTATATCATAACAGGGTTAAGACGACTGAAGAGGTAATAAAGCAAATTGATGCGGTTTCGGCTGAAGATATATATGAAATAGCGGATGATCTTCTTGACGAGAGTACCTATATAAAAGTGATTATAAAATCAAAAAATGCATTATTAAAAACAACAGCCTGAATTTACCAATTTAGGTTGTATAACCAGAAAGACTCAAAAAAGTAACACTATGCTGTCAAAAATTGTTCCTGCAGAGCGTACGGAAAATATTTTCTACGCTATTCGTGATATTGTTGTTCTTGCAAATGAAGTTGCAAAGTCCGGAAAAGAATTATTATATCTGAACATTGGTGACCCAAATCTTTTTGATTTTGCTCCGCCTAAACATGTTGTTGAGGCAACATATGGAGCTATGCTTCAGAACCATAATGGTTATGCGCCATCTTCCGGAATACACAGTGCTCTTGATGCAATAGGCAGATTGTCTGAAAAAAAAGGCATTAAGAATATTCAGGATATATTTATAACAACCGGTGCCAGTGAGGCTATTGACCTTTGCCTTACAGCCCTTGTTAATGAAGGCGAAAATGTGCTGACCCCTACACCGGGTTATCCAATGTATACTGCAATTGCCAGCAAGCTAAGAAATATTGAAAATCCATATTACCTTAAAGAGGAAAACGGATGGCAGCCGGATATAAATGACATCCGGAAAAAAATTAATAATAAAACCCGGGCAATTGTTTTGATCAATCCCAATAACCCAACTGGGGTTATTTGTAATATTGATACCTTAAAACAGGTAATTGAGCTCGCAAAGGAACATAATCTTGTAATACTGGCAGATGAAATATATGATAAGCTTTTGTTTGAAGAAGGCAAGTATATTTCAATAGCTTCGCTGGACAGCGAAGTGCCTATGATTTCCTTCGGCGGGCTTTCAAAGAATTTTATGGTTCCCGGTTTCAGGATTGGATGGGGTGTAGTAAGCGGTAATAAAAGTTTTTTGGCTGAGTATGTTGAAGCAATAAACAAGCTTCTTAGAGCCAGGCTTTCAGCCAATCATCCTGAACAATATGCTATTGCTGCTGCACTTGATGGTGACCAAAGCCACCTTGTAGAGGCAAGGAAGAAATTAACTGCAAGAAGAGATTTAACTGTTCAGATGCTTAATGATATTCCGGGAATATCATGTATTAAGCCTGAAGGAGCGTTTTATGCATTCCCTGCTATTTCGGCTGAAACAGGGATTAAATCAGATAACCACTTTGTGGCAGAACTTATAAAAGAAACCGGTGTTGTTGTTGTTCCCGGTACCGGTTTTGGGCAGGTAGAGGGTACTTATCACTTTAGAGTTGTGTTTTTACCTCCTGAGGAAATTCTTGAAAAAGCCTACAGGAAGATTGCCGTTTTTGCGGATAAATATTTTCAAAAACAGGCTGTATAATTAAACTTAGTAAGGATTAAAATGCCAAAATTTGTAATTGATGGAAACGAAATAGAGTTTAAACCCGGCCAGACTATAATTGAAGCAGCAAAGGAAAATGGTATTGAAATTCCTCATTTCTGTTACCATCCAAAACTTTCTGTCTCTGGTAATTGCAGGGTTTGCCTTGTCGAAATAGAAAAAATGCCTAAACTGATGATTTCATGCGCTACACTTGCTGCAGATGGCATGGTTGTTCACACCAATTCTGAAAAAACTGTTGCTGCGAGAAATGCTGTAATGGAGTTTATCCTTATAAATCATCCGCTTGACTGCCCGATTTGTGATGAAGCCGGCGAATGTAAACTACAGGATTATGCTTTTAAATACAGCAAAGGTGAAAGCAGGTTTACTGAAGAAAAACAGCACAAAAACAAACGGGTTCCACTTGGCCCCTTGGTAATGTTTGATGCTGAAAGGTGTATTTCATGTTCCCGCTGTATAAGGTTCTGCAGCGAGGTGGCTAAAGATCCTGAACTTACTTTTGTAAAACGCGGCGACAGAGTTACTATTGTAACTTATCCCGGCGAAGAACTTGATAATCCTTACTCATTAAATGTAACTGATATTTGTCCTGTCGGTGCATTAACAAACAGAGATTTCAGATTTAAATCACGTGTATGGGATATGTCTGCTACTGAATCTGTTTGCCAGGGCTGCGCACGCGGCTGTAACACTGAAATATGGGTTCGTAATAATGAAGTCTTAAGACTTACTCCAAGACAGAATGAGGATGTTAACAGTTACTGGATGTGTGACCACGGCAGGATAAACACTTTTAAATTTGTAAATGAAGGTACCAGGGTTAACGGGCCTTACATAAGAAAAGACGGAACACTTGTAAATGCCGAATGGAGCGAAGCTTTTGCTTATGCTGCAGCACAGCTTAAAAACTATAATAAAAATGAAATAGCATTTATTGCTTCACCTTATGCAACTTGCGAAGATAATTACATCTTTACAAAATTCGCCCGTTCTGTAATTGGTTCAGGCAATATTGATTTCTTCAGGCATAATGACCCGTTATTTGGCGATGATATACTCCGCGTAAATGATGTTACTCCAAATACACTTGGCGCTGAACTAACAGGCGCTGTTCCTTCAAAGGGCGGGCTTGATGCTGAAGGCATAATAAAAGCTGTTAAAGAAAAGAAGATAAAAGCTCTTTATGTAATTGAAGAAGACATTGTAAGCCTGTATCCTGAACTTGAAAAGGCAATTGCTGAGCTTGACCTGCTTATAGTTCATGCAACAAATGTAAACAAAACCACAATTCTTGCTGACGTTGTATTTCCTGCTGCTGTTTATGCTGAAAAAAATGGCACAGTTGTTAATTTTCAGGGCAGAATTCAGAGAATCAAACCGGCAGTTGAAACGGTTGATGATGACAGGGCTCTTGATGGTATGGCTCAAAGCAGGCTTGATAAATTCGGAACAAGGTTTGACAAATGGGCTAAAAAGAACAGACACGACGCCCGTTCTTCCTGGAAAATTTTAGTAGAGATTGCTGCTGAACTTGGCACAAAAATGAAGTTTAATATGGCAGAAGAGGTATTTGCTGATTTAGCCAGATCAGCAGGTGCTTTTAGCGGATTGGACTATGATAAAATTGGAAGTAACGGATCACTATTAAAGCTGCCTGTAAATACAAAAACAGGTTCTGCTGCTGAAACAGTTTAAATTGGAGAGTTATGAGCATCGTTGAAATACTAATAATAAGCGCTGTTAAACTGGCATTTGTTGTAGGAATAATGTTGTTTACAGTTACTTATCTTGTATATTTTGAAAGAAGAATAAGTGCGTGGGCGCAAAACAGGCTTGGCCCAAACCGCGTTGGGTGGGAAGGAGTCCTTCAGTCGTTTGCAGATGTACTTAAACTATTACTGAAAGAAGATATTGTTCCTGTTAATGCTAATAAAACAATTCATACCCTTGCCCCTATGATCTCGCTTTTTGTAGCATTTACTACTTATGCTGTTATACCTTTCGGGCCAACCCTTAATATTTTCGGATACAGTATTCCTCTTGTTGTAGCAGATGTTGACATGGGCATTCTTTATGTACTTGCTTTAACTTCTCTTGGTGTTTATGCTATTACTTTTGCAGGATGGTCATCCGGAAGCAAATATTCACTGCTTGGCGGAATAAGGTCATCTGCACAGATGATTTCATACGAAGTTTCAATGGGATTTTCAATTGCAGGTGTTATCCTTCTTACTGAATCTCTCAGGCCTATTGCAATTGTACAGGCACAGCATGGGTGGATGTGGAATGCTATTGTTCAGCCGTTTGGTTTTATTACATTTGTTGTATCTTCATTTGCTGAAACAAACAGGCTTCCTTTTGATTTACCTGAAGCTGAACCGGAACTTGTTGGCGGTTTTCATACAGAATACAGCAGTATGAAGTTTGCTGGCTTTTTCCTTGCAGAATATGCCAATATGATAATTGGCAGCGCTCTGATTGTAACACTTTACCTTGGCGGCTGGCAGTTCCCGTATCTGGAAACCTTTGGACTGTCTGAAGGTTTAACTGTTGCAATACAAATTGCCACATTTTTTGTAAAAATGGGAGCATTGTTATTTTTCTTTATCTGGGTAAGATGGAGTATTCCAAGATTCAGGTACGACCAGTTAATGAACCTTGGCTGGAAGGTGATGTTCCCGTTATCACTGCTTAACCTTGTTTGGGTAGCAGTATTAATTATGTTAGGATTTTAATTTAGGTTTTAATTCTGCAATCAATAGTGAATAATTAACCAGGTATACGGAAGAAATTGGAGTTTTAATGGCTGAGAAGAAAAGAGAAAAAGATTTAAATTTTTTTGAAAAGATATATGTTGTTGAAGTAATAAAAGGGCTTATGCTTACACTGAAGAACATGTTAAAGCCCAAATTTACTATGAAGTATCCTGAGGTAAAATTCATTCCCCCGGCTTCTTACCGCGGAAGGCCCGTTCTGGTTATGGAAGAAGACGGGCATGAAAGGTGTGTTGCCTGCGGACTTTGCTCCAGGGTTTGCCCTCCGCTGGCAATTGAGGTTCAGGCTGCCGAAACAACGCAGGAAAAAGAACGTTATCCTGTAAAATTTGAAATTAATATGATTAGATGCATTTTTTGCGGTTTTTGTGAAGAAGTTTGCCCCGAAGAGGCAATTGTAATGAGCAAAGATTATGAACTTGCTTTCTCAAACCGTGAAGAAGCCCTGTATGGCAAAGAAAAACTTCTGGTCCCGGTTAACCAGCTTAAAGACAGGATTGACTTCCTCAGAAGGTATAAATAGTTGCACTAAAACAATTTAGTTACTATTTTATACCCTGTATGCTGAAGACTATTAACATATTATTAGTTTTCCTGTTTACCTCGGCAGTTTTTTCTAAAACTGCCGCTGACGAGTATAAAATAGTTTATCCCAAATTCATTCCGCAAAACTCTCCGTTTGAAATAAGCCTGGTAACAAATAATCGTTACGTTTCAGCAGACAGATTAGAACTTTATGTTATAACCGGACAGAAAGCCAGCCTTAACAAAATAGAATTCAGGTCAATGTATGAAAACAGAAAACTGAATTATTCAAATGTATTTCTGGAACAAATTCAGGAACAGGCTGTTAAGGCAGAAATAAATTTTAAAGATTCTGTTATTACTCCTGAAACATTCTTTCAGCTTATTTTCACGTTTAAGCCGGAGAGCAATTCTTCTGTAACACTTAAATTTTACGGAGTTTTTAAGAATAAAGATAAAGTCCTGGGATATTTATCAAACAATCCGGAAGAAGATAACATAATACCTGTTAATATAAATTACTTTAAACCTCAAAAAAGTGCAGGGAAAGCAATCCAGATTACCAGGCAAAGTACAATTGAAGCGGTTCCTGTAAAAGTAAACCCGGAAAATCTGCTTACTGAGTTCTGGATGAAACCCAACGACAGCAATATATCACTTCTGAATATATATAATAAGAAGAATTCCGGTATACATCTTGAACTTGCACTTAATGAATTCCAGATGCTTACTGTTAATTCTGAAACACTGGTTGAGTATCTTGCTCCGGTGTTTGCAGGGAGGAAAGACTGGTATCATATTGAAATATTTTACTCAGGATTGAAAAAGAAATTATACTTCTATAGTAACAGTACATTATTTGCCAAATGTAATGCCGTTGCTTTTAATTCACCTGGCGATATTGGTTTTAAATTCAGTGTTAATGAACAGGGTAAAAGTTATCAAATGGATCTGTTAAGGATAATTGATTTTAACAATGTGCTTGATGTTGCTGCTGCCAACAAAAGCTTTATTAATTTTAAAAGTGACAGTTCATACGTACTCTGCCAGTTAAATTTTGATCAGCAGGATGAAGTATCGCCTGAAGGGTATTATGAAGTTGAAAAAAATAATCTTCAGTTTGTAAAATCAGATGCCCCGATTATTGCCCGTGCACCGGAATTGAACATAACACTTCTTAATAATGCTTATGAACTTGAGTGGAATGGTGGAGACTATCAGCAGGCAGCTTCATATATTCTTGAAAAATCCGGAAACAATGGCAGTTTTACATCAGTATTTACAGTTCAGGCGGATAATTCTTCAGAAAAAACTTGCTCATACCTTGATGGCAGGGATAAAGCTTCTGAAGTGTTATATTATAGAATAAAACAGGTAAATTCTGACGGTTCTGTGGTGTACTCATCACAGGTAAAAGTAGGGCAGGGGGAAAGCGAATCATTTACACTAAAGCAAAACTATCCAAATCCTTTTAATCCCAAAACGAGTATTGATGTTGAACTGCTTGAAGATTCAGATATTGAAGTGACAATTTATAACCTTGAAGGTGAAGAAATTGATAAACTTTATAAAGGTTTCCTGGCAAAAGGGCTGCACAAATTTGAGTTTAATGCAAAAGAATTTCCTTCAGGAGTATATATCTATAAGGTATCCACGCCGCGTTACTCTCTTTCAAAAAAAATGATATTAACCAAATAATATTTTATAAGAAAAACTACCTTTCAATTACCTGTTTATATTTCCGGTGTACACTGGATTTTATCGCCAAACATTATATTTTTGAATAATAGTTCCTTTTAATTGTTCTTACCTGAAAAAATTGCGGGGAAAAATGCTTTCTAAAGTTTATACCAGTACTACTTATGGTATTGATGCGTACATAGTTGAAGTGGAGACTAATGTTGAAAAACAAATGCCATCTTTTACAATTGTGGGGCTTCCTGATAATGCAGTAAAAGAGAGCCGTGAGCGGGTTATTACTGCTATAAAAAACAGCGGATACCCGGCAGACATAAAAAAAATTACTGTTAACCTTGCTCCGGCTGATATTAAAAAAGAAGGCAGCTCATTCGATTTGCCTATTGCCATCGGTTACCTTTCTGCCAGCGAAACGGTCAGCCAGGAAATGCTTGAAGAGACAATCCTTATTGGTGAGCTTTCGCTTGATGGTTTGCTGCGTCCAATTAAAGGGTCGCTTCCAATATCAGTTGAAGCCAGGAAGAAGGGGTATAAGAGGATAGTTCTTCCTGATGAATCAGCAAAAGAAGCTTCAATAGTTGAAGGCATTGATGTGTTTGGCATGTCAAGCCTTAAAGAAGTGGTTGACTTTCTGAACGGCGATCTTGAAAAAGAAAAAACAACTGCAGATAAAGACGAAATATTCTCACGTGTTAACATGTATCATCTTGATTTTTCCGATGTTAAAGGACAGGAAAATGTAAAGCGTGCACTTGAAGTTGCTGCCGCCGGTGCTCATAACATACTTATGATAGGGCCTCCCGGGTCAGGCAAGACAATGCTGGCCAAAAGGCTTCCTTCAATACTGCCGCCAATGAGTTTTGATGAAGCTCTTGAAACTACAAAAATACATTCCGTAGCCGGTATACTTGCCAAAGAACAATCACTTGTAACAGAAAGGCCGTTCCGCAGCCCGCACCATACAGTATCAGATGCAGCGCTTGTTGGCGGGGGATCATTTCCGCGCCCGGGGGAAGTTTCATTTGCACATCACGGAGTGCTGTTTCTTGATGAGCTGCCTGAGTTTAAGAAAAATGTACTTGAAGTATTAAGGCAGCCGCTTGAAGATTGCCGCGTAACTGTAAGCCGTTCTAAATTATCTCTTGAATTTCCGGCTAACTTTATGCTTGCCGCCGCTATGAATCCGTGTAGTTGTGTTGCTCAAATGCCATGAATTTGGAGGAAGAAGGCATATAGTTGAGGTTTATTTGAATTTCTTCCGAATTGATAATTATCTTTTCTGTAATTGTTTCTATAATCTTCCGTTTTGAATCTCGATCCATATTGTCCCATTTTGAATATAAATCCTGAGTCTCTGAGAGGATTTCATCTTTAGAAAGGAACTGGATTTTGAGGAAATCTAATTCTCCCTGGAGTTCAGGGATTTGTTGGTCAATTTGATTTTTGCGTTCATCTAAGGGATTATACCGCTTTCCAAAGCCTTCTTTGGGTATTTCCCCGTCCATGTATAATCTCATTAGCTTATCCATCTCTTCAGAAAGCTTATGGGATTCTTTTTCTAAGTTATTGATTAAATCCTGCTTTTCCTGAATTGCAATATCTGTTTGTTCAAAAGCTTTGAGTAGTTCATCAGGTGAGAATACAAAGGCTTTGAGTTGTTCATGAAATATGGTTTCCAAGTCAGCACATTCAATTTTGTTACGACATTTGGGGCAGATATATTTTGGTGAATTGGAAGGGACGTACATTCTTCCCCCACAGTCACAATGAGCAAAGCCGGTAAAAAGATGGACTGCTTTTTTCGTTGGCTTTTTGTTTACTTTTTCCTGTTCAATAAGTATTGCATTACAGGCATTCCACACTTCTTCATTTACTACAGGAGGTACATTCATGATAATCCAGTCCTCTTTTGGCTTAAACTCCCATTTCTTATTTGTGCCTAGGCTCTTAGTATAATTCATACGATGCTGACCTTTTGATGTCGGATCATTGAGTAACCTTCTGACGGTGCTATCAGAAAACTTACTTCCATTCCTTGTTCTGTACCCTTTTTCGTTAAGCAGTCTGGCTACAGTCCTTTTTCTTGTATGTTCACGAAAAAGTTCAAATAATAATTTTAATATAGGTACTTCTTTTTCATTTGGGATAAGCTTTTTATCAATCCACTGATATCCAAAGGGTGCCTGACCTCCCAAGGCTTTTCCTAATTTTGCACGAATAGGAATTGAAGCTGCAACACGCTCTGCAATTTCTTCCCGTTCCCATTGAGCCATTGCCGCTATCATGGTGTAAAAAAGTCTCCCGGCAGGTGTAGAGGTATCAATGGATTCCTGGAGTGAAATTAAATCTGCACCATATTCTCTGAATATTTCTGAAAATTCCAGAAGTTCTTTTGTGTTTCGAGCAAGTCTGGCAAGTTTTGAAAAAATCAGACCTGTTATATGACCTCTTTTTATATCTGACAGCATTCTCTGCGTTTCAGGATATCCCATAACTGTTTTGCCACTGAGAGCTTCAAGATGATAGACTTCTTTAACCTTCCATCCTTTTGCTTCTGCATAATACCGAGCACGCATCTCATGATGTTCAGGGCTTTCTCCTCTGGCTTGGTCTTCAGTTGAAACCCGAATCCAGATTCCGACATTTTTTCCTTTTTGATCTTCATTATTTTTCATATAAACTCCTTGAGAAAAAAATACAAAAACAGTTTGAAAGAAGAAAAAGAAAAATGCCCGATATAACTTTCAGGCATTTTATACTTCATTAAGCTTTTATAATTTCTATTTTGTTTGGTGTATAGATGATTTCTATTTTATCACCAATATTGAATCCATTTTTCTCAAGCATTTTTCCTCTAAGGTTTATTAAAGGATGTGCACAATTAGAAACAGAATCATAATAAGCTTTATAAACTTTTTTATTTTTTCTATTACTTTTCATAAAAACCTCTCACATAATATGATTTTAATGTCCTTAGAGCATCTTAGCTTTATTTGTTTCTAATGAAAGGTGGGTAAAATTGATACAAATAGCCCAGTGTTGGGGAAACACTGGGCCAGATCCGTTATCATCAAAAGACTGGGGGTGCCTTTTGAAAGGATCAAACTATATCCCTGTTTAAAACTTTTTAATATACAGAAAATTTTGAAATAATTATCTCAACTTCTTTGCCGTCATTTGGTGGCCGAGGATTATCTTCATTCTCATCTTTATATAACCATAAATTGATAAAAATTCTTTCTGAGTTTTGGGGAATATATGATTTATATTTTGATGGAGTGTAAGTTTTCTTTTTGATCTGATTTTTGTCATCCGATGTCCAACCATGCAAGCTTTGAAAGATTACTTTTTTGGAAGACCATGTAAATCTATGAGTGGTATAATTTCCTTGAAGTTTTACAGAAAAGGGGTATGTCCATTTCTTTAATCCATCTATTGCCGGATATACAGTATAGTTTCCTATATCATTTTTTGTTTTCCCCCATTTTGCAAATTCAATATCGATTTCATTAGTCCCATCCTTTCCGACATTGGGATCTGGGTAGTTGAATAATCCCAAAACTACATTTTTGTCTAATTTATCGATTCTGCCCTCAACAAACCATTCATATTTTCCAAAGCGAAAATATTCTGTGGTTGATACTTGAGCGCAATACCATTTCCCTTTATTTTTAGTAATTCTTAGATGTAACTTACCTTTTGCGTCTACCCATGCATTATTTTTACTCCAGTTATTGTTACCCGGATTTTTTCCATTTCCTGATTCAACATCCCAAGAATAACCTGAAAAATAAAGCTTCGTGGAATTTGTATTATTTGTTTTTTGATTTTGTGAATTTACTTCTTTTTTTGTGTCATTAAAAGGATCAGAATCATTAATAGTACATGATAAAAAAAATAGTGATGGTACTAATAATACCATAAGCTTTATGATAAACATTGAGTGTTTCATAATTATCCCTAAATGATAAAATTAGTTAATTTCTATTCCTGCATTTTCCTACAGCAAAAGGTCCATACAACTATCTTGGTATTGTGCATTCAAAGAAAACCTTATTGTCACTAATCAATTCATATACTTACTAAGTATTCCATACCACTAAAGGCTATAATATGATTTACTGCATAAGTCGAATTCCAACATTTAAACTTACTTCTCTTGAAAAAGTGGGAGCTAACTCACCATTAATCCATTTAACAATAAAAGCTATGGTCTCTGTAACTTCTTGCTCTATAGTCATCTCTATATAAGATCTTGGTTTAAATTTGTCCTGAAAATATGCAACTGCATAAAATCTAGCATATTGTCCAGTAAATAGCGGAATATCCCATGCACCATGCAAGGTAAATCTACCGAAACTTGAATCAGAAATTACAGTATTTTTAACAAACTGTAATTCCGGCTGAACTAGTAGACCAATAGAAGCATTGCTATTATTATTTGTAGGGATGCGAGCTATTTGATCGGTAAAAGGAATAATCGAACTTAATACAATACTACCCGCTAAATTTGTTTCACTAAAATCCTGAGGATGTTCTGATGTGATCTTTCCGCTAATACCAAGATATTTAAATTTATTCAGGTTAGGTATTACTATGGAATAAGAAGTTCCTAACTGAATGCTATTTAAAGCGTTTGAGTCTACCTTACTTGAAAAATAGGCTCTTGAAGTAAAATTAAATCTACTACTAAAAGATCGATCGAATTTTATATCCAATTTTTGAGGTTCATTCAAGTCAATCGATGGCTTGATATCAATATCAAACTTTGAATATGTATCAACTGTTTTTGCGGTTGATGAAACTAGCTTTTGGTCATTAGCATATAAGACAAGATCAATGTCTTCTTTTTCATCTAAGCCTTTAAGCTGAGGAATATCAATATAGCAAATCAACTGCATAGCATTATTAATTGATACTGTAGCACTCAAATCATCTATCGCTATATCTAATTTGTCTGAAGTAATGCTAAATTTTGAGGTCGAAAGTACATTATATCGTCCCTCTAATTTCGATGAATCAACTTTTTCAAAATAAATTAATTGTCCCTTTGATAAAAGATTATTGGTATTTAATCCTGTCCCTAAACCTTGAGGACATAGTACTGAAGCAAGTATTAACCAAAAGAAAATCGTTACATATTTCATATCCACTCCTATTGCGATAAGCCATTAAGATGCAACGCTATATCGTCAATTGTAGATTCCGGATTACTCTCAAGATCATGAGCTGATATAGTTCCTGTCGCGCATGTTGAAATATTAGCAGCTAAACCTTCGTAAGGACTTAAGCCAGGTAAATTTTCATTTTGTATAAGATTGAGATCTTTTATTTTTATCCCCCCTATTTGATCCGGCGTAAGATTTGTTTCCTCAAAGCAAAACTCTTTTACTTTTTGACGGACACAATCTCGAATTCCAGTGAAACTAGAAATTGGCATAAACGCTCCTCTTTATTATGAAACAAATTAGTTTTGAGAGCTAAACAAAAAGTAAGCATATTACTTGAACCGTTGATAAATATAAAAAATACAAGACTATGGAATAGTTGAAGAAATGAAGAAAACTATAAACTATTATAGATACTGAAAAAATAGGATAATCAGATTTGTAATGCAATAAACTATTTGAAGTTTATTAAAATAGCTTACCCTGAAATCGCCTCGGATGGGTAAGGGGTTTTAATCTATACAAAGTAGTAAGTTCAACCATCTTTCGAGGTGTGCAGTATTTTCTCCTTGATTCTTCACGTACATATTCAAGTTCGGATATCATAGTTATTGGTAAGGGTAATGTAACCGCACTAAATGGTTCTGAAGTAATCCCATTTATCATCAGCTTAATATAAAAGCTGTAATTCGACAGACTAACCAAATCGAGTGAATTAAATGGACTAAATTCCCTTTCCAAGTGCATCGCATCATCGCTACCCACCCGAAATGAAATCATGGTCCCCGCATTGCCAAAAACTGCATTCCGAATCTGGTCTGTTAATTGGTTTATGTATTGGTGTGCTAATACCAAGTTAAGTCCGTATTTCCGACTTTCCGAAAGCATATCTGCAAATGTATGTGTGATAAAATTATGGAATTCATCTACATACATATAAAAAGGTCTACGCTGATCTTCAGCTATATTTGACCTGCTAAAGGCAGCCAAATATATCTGCGTAACTATCATCGAACCAAGCAAGGTACAGTTATCTTCCCCTAATTTACCTTTTGATAAATTGACTATGATAATCTTTCCCTCATCCATTGCCTTTCTAAATCTGAATGTATTTTTTGATTGTCCAATAATATTTCGTAACGGAAGGTTAGTTAAGAACTGTCCCATTTTGTTTAAGATAGGTGAAATGGATTCGGAGCGTAACCATGCCGAATAAGATTCAAATTCATGTATCCAAAAGCTTTTTACATGAGGATGTTTGATTGATAAAACAACCTTTTGTCTAAAGTCTTTATCAGTTAAGAGTCTCGTAATATCAAGTAACGTGCTGCCCGGATACTCTACGAGTGTAAAAAGACAATGCCGCAGTATATGTTCAAGCCGTGGTCCCCAAAAATCAGCCCAGATTTTCTTGAAAGTGGATATCAATCCTGAAACTACCAGATGATGGAAGTCCGCATGCGTATTTTCCAGTGGGTTAAAAGCTATCGGATATTCCAAATCTCCCGGATTAAAATAAATTACATCATCAATTCTATTTTCAGGGATATATTGTAACAGTGTCTCTGCTAAATCCCCATGCGGATCAATTAACGCTAAGCCATATCCGTTTGCGATATCAGAAATAGCCATGTTACCCAACAGACTGGACTTACCGGTTCCGGTTTTCCCAATAATATACATATGACCTCTACGGTTTTTTTGTTTGATCCCAAACTTTTGTCGAATATCCCTCCAGTTGGTAATAGCCAAGGGGGTGATTTGTTCTTGGTTTTCATGCATACCCGATATCCTATCTCCTCAGAATAATACAATTAAGGGGAGCAAAATTACTTTCATAATCAGCTTCTCCCATCTTATACACCGATGCATATTCTGGAACCATAGAGAAAGATCATTAACAATTAGGAGTAACACCTATGGTTCAGGAAAAAATTCTTGAGATTCTTAGTCTCAAAGGAGAAGTGCTCTTTCAAATTGCCATACGCGAAAGAACGATAGTTTCAGGCAATGGTAATGGAAATGGCAAAGATAATGGTAAATCTCATGGAACTGAGCAGTCCAAAACTACTCAACGAAATGAAGATGAACCGGTTACCGGTCCACAACTTAGGCTTCTGTTTCGAATATTTGCCAATAAAGGCATTATTCGGGACTTAGCACAAACAGAGATTAAAAAACTGTTTGGGGTTTCTGATATAGCCGACATCACCAAATTCGAAGCCATGAAAAAGATTGACTCACTATTAAAAGATGCGAAAGGAGGGAATGGTAAAAATGGATCATCTGTCAAGCAGCCAAATTAATGTGTATTTGCTCTGTAGCCTCAAATATAAATTTCAATATATCGATAACCTGCCCAGGCCTTTCAAATCATCTGCTCTTGCTTTTGGGAGTGTTGTCCATTCAGCGCTTTCATGGATTCATGATCAGCGTATGGATGGTAAAGAAATAACTCTTGATATGCTCTACCGGATATTTGATTCGGACTGGTATGTTCAGAAGCTTGAATCTGAGATCAGATATAAAGATAGTGAACAGGAGCTTATTCTTGAATTACTTGGTAAAGAACTTTTGGATATGTACGTGCAAATGCCTGCCAAAAAATTGAGAGGAAGTGAAGTGCATTTTTCAGTTCCCCTTATAGATCCCATAAGCAAAGAACAGCTCCCGGTGAATCTGGAAGGATTTTTTGATCTTCTTGAGGCTGATGATACTATTGCTGAATTTAAAACCTCTGCACAAACCATGAATCAGGAAGATGTCGATAATCATACACAACTTACTGCCTATGGATATGCCTTCAAATGGCTGTTTCATAAGCCTGCAAAAGGGTTCAAGATCATAAATTTCATTAAACGCAGGAAACCAAAAATTGAAGTCTTTGAAACACAGCGGTTTGAACCACAGTATCAGGGGTTCTATTTTCTGGCAAAGTCAGTATTTCATGGCATTCAAAGTGAGGTATTCATACCCCATTATGGGTATTGGTGCAGAGATTGTGAGTTTGCTGATCATTGCCCGCTTCAGATGCATATTCAGCATCATAGGAAAGTGGAATATGCGGTATCTGAAATGGCATGAGTAATTTAAAATTTCATATTTCTAATGCCCTGTATTTACAGGGCATACAATTATAAATCAGAAAGGAACAAGTATGGGACACAATATAAACATTACAAATGACACCCCTTCTATGATGTATGTCGGAGAAACACCCTGGCACAGACTCGGAACAAAACTAGACACACCGGCAACCGCAACTGAAGCAATACAGGCAGCTGGACTGGATTTTATAGTTGAAAAAATGGCTCTTGAAACACAACTACTTGACATTCCGGTTTCTGAGCATTTTGCTACGGTTAGGCTCGACACCATGCAGGTACTTGGTGTAGTGGGAAAAAGGTATGTGCCTATTCAAAATAAAGATGCGTTTTGCACCTTTGATTCCTTAGTGGGAGAAGGGCAGGCAATCTACCATACTGCTGGTGCTTTGGGAAAAGGAGAACGGATATGGATACTTGCAAAGCTTCCGGATTATATTCGCGTTAACGGAGATGATATTGTAGAAAAATATCTTCTCCTGACTAACACACACGATGGCAGCAGTACTGTTTCAGTGAGGCTTACTCCCATTCGGGTTGTTTGCCAAAATACGCTTAATGCAGCTTTACGCGGGACTGAGCAACAGGTGCAGATCAGGCACACCAATAATGCCATTTCCCGACTTAACCAGGCACATGAAATACTGGGAATAAGTAATAAGCTTTTTACGGTTCTTGGACAGTACTATTCAGACATGAGCAGGAAGGATATATCAACAATACTGTTCAAACAATATATTGAAAAAGTATTTCCGATTCACAAAGACTTAAAAATATCAGCAAATATTAGGAGGACACACGAAAAACTTGCTGAATTGTATGAAACGGGCAGAGGATCTGAAATGTCGAAAGGTACCTTATGGGGAGCGTATAATGCTGCTATTGAATATGTTGACCATATTCGATTACAGTCAAAAGCTGATTCAACACGAATAAAATCAATGTGGTATGGATCGGGTGAAATGCTTAAGAAAAAAGCATTCAACTCTGCAGTTGAAATGCTAAATTAAAAAAAGAGGGAGAAGAATATTCTCCCTCCTTTTAATATTACATGAAATGAGCATTTTCTTCATCGGTAATGATTGTATCACTGTCAGAATATATTTGTCTTAAATCAGATTTATTGGGAGAATAGTTATAATTTTTAATTACAAAGAGAGTGAATAAGTCTTGAAAGCAGTTCTGATCCTGCGGTATTAATGACATAAATATACTAGCATAATTATTTGGTAGTGATTTATTTGGAAAAAATATTGCGTTGAATCCTTCGCGCTCAGGTACCTGTTTGGTGCAAAATTTAAATATCTCCAAAAAGTTATTAAAAGATCGTTGATCAGGTAGTGAAGCTTCAAACCATAAAACTTCCATTATGACACTCCATTGTTTTTATTTCTTATGGGATATTTTAATTATTAAAAAATTAAAAATGGATTAAAGTAAGGATACTGACGCGTTACTCCGGTCGCATTTAACCTAAAAGTAACCATATCCTTGCTTGCACAAAAATGTTCAGAAATAGCATTTATATCCATTCTTTTTCTTAATGCCCACAAAAGAGACTCTCTGTTTAACTGCAAACAAGCACCTAGCCACTCAGCTTCTTTTTCAATACTTTTGTTATAATTCCTTAATATAATTGAAGACTCATTTAGCTGGATACCATCAAATGCATGACCGCTTATAACATGAGCTAATTCATGCATTATGTCACTTTCTTGTCTGTATAACGAATTCTTTTCATTATGAATAAGCAAAAGATTAATTTCATCAATTTGAATTGTTACGGCAGACCATTCTTTACTATGGTTAATATTATTTAAAAGATGATCAGTCATTCCAATAATTTTAGATGGAGAGATTACTTCTATTTTCAAATATTCGGCTAATTGTTTTGCTGGAAGCGGACTGTGAGAATTAAGTTTAAGAGCATTACGATAAAATGTGGATTTTTTTTCCGCATCAGATTTAAATCCCCTCCTAAACTTAAAATTATTTAACCCCATCAGTCTTTTTCTTAGAATTATAAGCTAAATTTATCATTTCAATTAATGCATTAGTTGTTTCTTTTGAAAGAGTTCTCTCCGCTCTTAAATGAGCTACGATTTTATTTTGAGTTGTATGTTTTTTTTCTTCATTATTTTGAAATTCTTCAGGAGATACCTCTAACCAACTGCATAATAACATGAATGTTTCTAAATCTGGTAAATTTCCCAATTCAATTCTAGAAAGTGTTGATGCACTAATATTTCCTATCTCTTTGGCAACAATCCTTAAGCCCTTGCTTCCTCGCTTTGATTTTATCATCTCCGAAAGCTTATCAATATCTATTTTACCTGCCATGATAAACTCCTATAACGTTTTATTAAATATACGAATGTATTATTTGCGATACAAGAAAAATTTGCGTATTATTCGTAATACGTTTGTATCACTTGTAAGGTAATTAAAAATTGAACGATAAAAAATACAGAGTTTTGTCTCTTGATGGAGGTGGCATAAAGGGAGTTTTTAGTCTAGGTTTTTTGGCCCAAGCTGAAAATTTTTTAAAAAAGCCAATCAATAATTATTTTGACCTGATTGTAGGTACCTCCACCGGTGGAATCATAGCCCTTGGATTGGGAAAAGGATTTACGGCAAATGAACTTTTAGAGTTTTATATTAAAATGGGCAAAAGTATTTTTTCCGGTAATAAGTATTGGAATACTTTAAAGCAATTATCTATCTCAAAGTACAAGAATAAAGTTCTGAAAGCATGCTTAGAGGAAAAATTTGGTGACACGCGGTTGGGTGAATCAAAAATCAGACTCGTTATACCCAGTCAAAATTTAGATAATGGAGAAGTTCACTTATATAAAACCGCTCATCATGAGAGATTAAGAGAAGATTATAAAGAGAAAATGTCTGATATAGCGCTAGCTACATCTGCAGCACCCACTTTTTTTCCAACCTTTCAATCTGCAAATGGCCTTTATCTTATTGATGGTGGCATTTATGCAAATAACCCTGTTAGTATTGCTGCAGTTGAAGCTGTTGGTATATTGAATTGGCCTTTAGAAAGTGTTCATATTTTGAGTATAGGGTGCACTAATGAACCAATCGCTATACAGGCGGCTAAGAGACATGCAATGGGAAAAGGATATTGGGTATTTAACTCTCTTGATTTAATTATGAAAGGTCAATCTTCCGCTGCGATTGGTATGGCTAAACATTTAACAAATTACAAAGTTAACCGAATTGATGAAATGGTTTCCAGAGGAAAATTTTCCCTGGATTCAATATCAAGTATCGAAAACTTGAAAGGACTTGGTTTCGAAAAATGTCGAAATGAATTTCAAAATATAAAAGATGTTTTCTTTTGTACATATGCTGAAGGTTTTGAACCCATTTATAAATTAAATTAAGGATAAATGTTATGAATACTCTGGTAGAAAAGAATTTTCTCACTGAAGTTGCTGAAAGACTTGAACTTCCTGATTTTGCTTATGAAAAGGCTGAAGAGCGATATAAAGATATTGGGACGTGGCTTTGTCGAGAGGATTCTACAGTTCGACAATATTCTCCTCATATTTTTCCCCAAGGCTCTTTTAGGTTAGGGACTGCAAATAAACCACTAAATGAGCAGGAAGAATATGATTTAGACTTAGCATGTAAACTTGAGGAAGGAATTTCTAAACAGAATTTCACGCAGTCTGAACTGAAGAAATTGACAGGTAAGGAGATTGATGCATATCGTGTTGCCCGGGGGATAAACAAAGAAATGGAAGAAAAGAAGCGGTGCTGGCGATTAGAATATGCCGATCATATTAAATTTCACATGGATATAGTTCCGTGTATCCCTGAAGATGAATTACAGAGACAATTGTTAAAAAAAGCAATCTTACTTGAAAGTAGAAATGAGTTTTTGTCTGAGTCTGTGGCTAATTCAACAGTTGCCATAACTGATACAACGCACCCCAAATTCAACTTCATTAATAATGTCTGGAACGTTAGTAATCCTGAAGGCTATGCCAGATGGTTTGAATCAAGAATGAAACTTGCTTCAGAACTTCTAGAAGGAAGGGCGAAATTATTCAAATCTGCTACTATTGATAAAATTCCAAATTATAAATGGAAGACTCCACTGCAAATGTGTATTCAGTTATTAAAACGTCACCGTGATATTATGTTTAAAAATGATTCTGATATAAAACCTATTTCAATCATTATTACAACTTTAGCTGCAAGAGCATATCAGGGAGAAACTGATCTTGTGAAAACAGTATTAAATATACTTGGGCAAATGGGGAATTTAGTTCGTATGCAAACTCCACGTGTTCCAAATCCAGTAAATCCTAACGAAGACTTTACTGATAAATGGTATTCAAAGGAAGGGCAGGAACTTCAACTTGAACAGAATTTTTGGAGTTGGTTAAGCCAAGCAAATATAGACTTTGAAAAAATGTGTAGTTCAAAAGATGCAACTTATTTAACGGAACAAGCCAGAATTAAATTTGCTATACGAGTAGATAAGACTGATTTAGCTAAATCGTTAGGATTCAGTATTAATTCACCTACTATAATGACACCTAAATCTCACATTATTACGGAAAAATCGAAACCTTGGCAAAACAAATGAGTTCAAATAAAATAGATTGCTTCGGCATAGCTCAATTTTTGAATGATTATGTCGGAATGTCTTTAATTCCTTCACGGAAATCTGGAATATTCCTTCAGGGAAGTTTTTCTTTTGTTGCAAAACCAGTGACAGGACTAAAATTATCAGACACGTATTACCTTAGAATTATGGTATCAAATCAGTTTCCCAAGGTTATTCCATCAGTTATCGAGTTAGATAAAAAAATACCTCGGGACGGAAAGCATCATATCAATCCTGATGATACATTTTGTTTAGGATCTCCTCTGCGATTGCGTATAACGTTATCAAAGTATCCCTCATTAATAGGGTTTGCTGAAAAAATATTGGTACCATATCTCTATGCTATGACTTATGAGCGTATGTTTCCTGGAAAATTGCCAGCTGATGAACTTGCTCATGGGGATGAAGGTATTATTACTGATTATAAGGATATATTGAAATTAAAAACGCCCGAACAAATCCGTTCAGCACTAAAATTGCTTGGAGTTAAACGCCGAATTGCAAATAAAAAAAACTGTCCATGCAGTTGTGGCAAGCGATATGGTGAATGTAAATATCGATATATACTTGAACAATATCGTTATACTGCCAATAGAGGTTGGTTTAGAGAACATTCAAGAAATTTTTCTAATGATTTCATTAACTAGTATCTCCTTGCAAATATGTTAAGGTAGATTCATTTTACTAATAAACAAGAAAGGACAATATCATGTCGAAAACTCATCACGTAGTTCCTAATCCAAATGGTGGATGGGATGTGAAAAGAGGAGGTGCTATTAAAGCATCCGCACATGCAGAAAAAAAATCTGATGCAATTGATATCGGTCGCCAGATAAGTCAGAATCAAAAAACTGAGTTTAAAATCCATAATAAAGATGGAAAAATTGCTCAATCAGATAGTCACGGAAAAGATCCTAATCCGCCCAAAGGATGAGAAAGAGGCTGTCCTAAAAAGACAGCCTAATTTTTTCACACATGTTTATTGTCTAAATTATTTCCTATTTTTAAATTAACATTATAAAAAATAGAATTTTAAAATTTAAAAAAAATAAGTAAATATTAAAAAGTTTTAAGCGTTATTCTTTTTTCTCTACTGAAAACGACCAAATTATAAGTGAAGAAGGAAAGGAATGACGCTCACGGCTCATTGCGTGGGCGTTGTCTTTCTTTCTTCACGGCCCTTGGTCGGGCTTCAGTAGGAGTTAGGCAACTAACCCACGTTTTTTTATGAAGCCGAGAAAATCCACATATGATTCTGAATTAAGGAAAATTGCTGTAGCTACGGCAAATGGATTTAACCTATTAGCTGTTGACCAAATCTTATACCTGGAATCAGATAATAATTACACTATTTTTTATTTGTGTAATAACAGTAAGTTTATTGCTACTAAAAATTTAGGTTACTTTGAGCAAAAACTTCAGAATTACCATTTTGTAAGAATCCATCATTCCTTATTAGTTAACTTCAATAAAGTTACACAATATATAAAGGGAAATGGAGGGCAGCTTATCCTTATAAATAATAAGGCTATACCCGTTTCCCGCAGTAGAAAACAAAACCTGCTTCAGCATATAAAAGAAATCTGCTAAATACTCTTTCAATCGGACAGGTTATTCGCTTTTTCATACCAGTTGTTAATTCATCATTGTAAATCTTACATATTACCGTGAGTTTTCATTATCTCGTATAGCGGCAATTATGGGGACGGGAATACAATAATTTCCAATTTCTAACCAGGAGAAAAAATGAAAAGTGTAATAGCTATATCTGTATTATGTATGATTTTAATTATCGGCTGCTTTAATGTTGGTGCTGGTAACCTGCCAATGGCCAGCGAAGGATATCAACCCAAAAAGAATTATGAAAAGAGATTTAATGAACTTTGGAATACTATACAGAGTGTTTTACTGGAAGAACATATAAATGTAATAACTCAAGACAAAGAGAATAAAAGAATTCAGACTGATTATATTCAGGGAGCTACACAAGTTGGTCTGATTGGAGGCTCCTTATCAACCCGGTATAAATACAATATCGTATTCCCCTCAAATAGTGAAAACAATACTTCCATAAATATAATAGCAAATCTTGAATCCTCTTCTAAAAGTATAGACTGGCATGACATCTCGCAGGATAATGCAGAAAAAGTAACAGGTCTTGAAAACTATCTTTATGAAAAAATAGAACAAAAGCTTCGCTAACTATATTATAAAAGGGTGTAAACATGAAAAAAATATCGATTATTTTACTAATAACACTATTCAATTTACTTCCACAAATAAGTTTTGCTCAGATGCGCTGGGAAAGTACATCGGGTCCATCAACAAGCCCAGCTACATGTATTATGGAAGCTCCTAATGGTGATCTGTATGTCGGGACATTTAGTAAAGGAATATTTAAATCCACTAATAATGGCGACACCTGGTCAGAGGTAAACGATGGAATAGCATTTCTTAATATTCAGGCACTTACTTCAAATGTTCAGGGACATGTTTTTGCAGGAAGTTCCGGAGGGGGCATATACCGATCAGTTGATGACGGAAAAACCTGGTCTCAGATAAATAACGGATTAACCAACTTATATATTGCTGCCCTTGCGGTGAATAAAGAGGGAGCCGTTTTCTGTATTACCGGATTTAGCCGGGTTTTCCGGTCAACTGATAATGGAGAAACATGGACCAGGGTTTTTTACGGCGGAGATTTAGGAATGAATTGTCTATATGTAGCACCAAATGGTTTTCTATTATCTGGATGTAATAAAGGAGTATATGGCTCGACTGATGGTGGAAATACCTGGTATAGTTACAGTACTGACGATGGATATGTTCCTGCTATGGCATTTGATTCTCTGGGATATGTTTATATCGCAGATCCACTAAGGGTCTGGTATGCTTCCATAAATGTACTGTATTGGAATTATCTTGGATATCAGCAATCAATTTATTCTCTTGCTGCGACACCTGACGGGACCTTATATGCCGGACATCTGAATGATGGGGTCTACATGATCTCGAATCATGATAAAGAATCCTGGCAGCTAGTTAATGATAACCTGTCGGATACCCATGTGCATTGCTTGTTGTTAAAATCAGATGGAATTCTCTATGCAGGTACTTTAAGCGGTACGGTATTTAGAAGTACAAAATCAGTAACAGGAATTCAAAGCGGTAGAGATCAGGTACCTCAATCATTTGAACTATATCAGAATTATCCGAATCCGTTTAACCCATCTACAACCATTACATATTCTATTCCTTTCGAATCTGAGGTAATGTTGCGGGTATTCAATGTTTTAGGTGAGGAGGTTAAATCGTTAGTGCACAAAAATACGTTACCGGGTATTTATTCAGTTACTTTTAATGCATCTGGATTATCAAGCGGGATATACATGTATGAACTAAGCAGTGAAACGTTTAAAATTAGAAAGAAAATGATGTTGCTCAGGTAACAAACCTAATCCTGTAATATTTTTGATTTATTTCCTCAGAATTGAAGATATTACAGGATGCTACTAACCATTCTTATATAAAAAATATCTTGTCTGGTCGCAATTATTGCCGAAAAACCTTCTGTTATCTTCCATTTTGTAAAGATTTACCTGCAGAAAAAAAACCGTAATTATACTGAGTTATTTTAGGTATAAAAACCATAAATTATAATCTGTCATTTTGGGGACTATCCAATATTTGTATAGGAAAAACACTATCAAATCATAGCCCGCAAATATTTACTTTATCATATGGAGTAGAATATGTGGCTAAAAATATTTGTACTATCTGTTTTGTTTTTGCATTGTTCTTTTGCGCAAATAGAAAAACTATATCCATCCCCTTGCCACGAATTGGTAAAACATACCTACTATATCCTTTCCTATAATGAAACTCATGAACAGGCTGATTGGGTGTTTTATCTCCTTACTAAAGATATGCCAAGTTCAAAGTATGATCGTACAAATTTCAAAACTGATAATCTTGTCAGCACGGGTTCCGCACAATACAAGGATTACACAAATTCAAAATTTGCAAGAGGACATTTATGTCCGGCTGAAGATATGAGCTGGGACTCCCTCGCCATAGATGAAACGTTCTATATGAGCAACATGGCTCCCCAGAAGCAAAATTTCAATGCTGGTATTTGGAAGAAACTTGAAACTAAAGTAAGAAACTGGGCAATAAATGAGGATTCCTTATATGTAATATCAGGGGGCATTCTTAAACCTGGGTTAAAGAAAATTGGGAAGAAAAATAAAGTTTCTGTCCCAACAGAGTTTTTTAAAGTTATCGTTTCATTGAAAGAGAACAATATCAAAGGTATAGCATTTCTAGTACCTAATAAAAAAAGTACTAAGGACATATTCTCATATGCTGTATCTATAGATTCACTCGAAAACCAAACCGGAATAGATTTCTTTGCCGGTTTACCCGATTCAACTCAAAAGCAGTTTGAAAGTGATGCTTCAATAACACAATGGAGATTATTAAGAAAAAAATGAATTTAAAGCACAAGAATGGAAAATAAATTTGCAAAAATTGTTCTACATCTTTTATTAACTAAATCGATTCAAGAATAAAGAAATAATAATAGGAATAGATTCTATGGATGTAAAAATAATTAAAATAGAAAGTAAGGGAGACTTTGATAAAGAATATGTTCTCTTAGAGGTATTATCGGATTGCGAAATTGGCGAATATTTACTCGCAGACTCATCATATACTTCTGAAGGGAAACTTTCAAACAAGATTCGCCACATATATTGGTTCCCAAATAAAACAGTGAAAAAGGGAGATTTTGTTTTCGTATTTACACGTCCCAAAAAAATGAATGACAAAACAGAGTGGAGTAATAATTATACTAATAATCATGCATTTTATTGGAACTTGAAAATAGCGATATGGAATGATGAAGGAGATTATGCTACTTTATTTGAAATTAAAAGCCGGATACATAAGAAGGTTAGTAACGTTGCTTAATAAATTATAGCTTTGATTTAAAACTAGTAATACAAATTCTAAATAATAAATTACTGGAATAAAATAGGAAACGTTCATGGAGCCTACAATTACTTCAGCAGCAATCGCAACATTAATATCAGCCATTACTTCAGCATTAGTTACTGTATGGATAAACAAAAATAATAAGCAGAAGTATATAGATGAGCAGCTGGACTCACTTCTTAAAATATCTATTCAATACCCTTATTTGGAAAATCCCGCTTTTACAAGTACATGGAATAACAAAAAAAGTTCAAACGAAGAAGAATACCTCCGATATGATATTTATTGTACTCTGTTATTTAATTATTTATCACGTATTGCTAAATATAAAAAATACAACAAGAATAAGATTGAAAAATACATTGCCATAAAAGATTGGGTGAGATTACACAAAGACTATTGGCTATATCCTACATGCCCATATGAAAATTCTGATAGCTATGATGATAGTTTTAAAGAATTAATCAATTACTATATAAATTAAAGGAACTTATATGAAAAAGAGAATATTATTATTTGGTAATAATGACGGATTGCCTGGGGTTCAAAAAGACTTTGTTAATTATGAATCTTTCTTCACATCCGAAGTAGGAGGTCATTGGTATAATAATGAAATATTCTCAAAAATGAATCCTAAGAAATCTGATCTAATAACTGAATTAAAAAGTTTAAAGAATAATTACTTAGATTTCTTAATAATTATATTTAGCGGTCATGGTGGTCAAAAAAGAGAAACTGTTTTAGAAATTAATGATGGGGGTGAGCAAATTTATGAATCTGAACTCAATGATATTGCAACTAGGCAGATTAATATATTTGATTGCTGCAGAGCTTACCCACTATTAGAATTCTCTGAGCAGTATGATCGTGTTATACGAAAATCTGCTTCAATAAGCTCCAATATAAGAGAGCTTTACGAAAAAAGAATTATGCAAGCAATACCACAGCAACTAAGCCTTTATGCTTGTTCGATTGGTGAAACAGCTCAGGATACAAGTGATGGGGGAATATATTCTAAGAACTTGCTAAAAGCTGCACGATCCATTCAAACTGATTATATGACAGTTGGTAAAACCCATGAAACTGCAACTAGATATACACAGCAAGAGGTAAAAGGACAAAATCCAGATGCAAAACTTGTAAGATGTCTGTCAGATCAGGAACTTATTTTTAGCATTAATCCGAGTATGGGTAGACTATTTGTTAAATAGATTCAAGCATAATCTACTCTTAAGGTAGTTATTTTGCCCCAGCTCTCTTTGTTAGATCTTCAGTACATAATTTGTCCTATTCATGTAATTTTAAATATATCACTATTATCCATAATAATGAGTTTAATTAAATAATATTTTATAATATGGATCCAATTCTAAAAATAATTTCAATTATAGGAATACTAGAGACATTAGTACTTCTTGTAGGGATAATATGGGCAATTGTATTATGGGCAAAAGGTATTTTACCTGTATTAGTACATCTTGGTAATGGTTTGGCAAAGAGAAAAATAGCTGTTTTTGCGAAGCATGATGATTTATCCAGCATAATAAAATTATTAACAGATTCAAAATTATTTAATAAAAATAATATTTGCGGTATAACAAAGAAAGAGGATATCGGAGTTGCTGAGCAAGCAAGTGTATATATAGTTTACTGGCCAGATTGGAAGGATTGTATTATTGATGTCTTAAATAAAAAGCCAGATGCTTGTCCCCTTATCATCTATGCTCCAGTAGATCAGAGCAGAATTCCTGAAGACCAAATGAGAAATATAGATGGACATCGGCATACGGCAGTTACTAATTTTAGAGGCAGATTATTAAATGATATTGTCACAGCAATGATTACTACTAGTTATGAAAAAAAATGAATTTAACGAATTATTTAGGCGATATACAAAGGAGAAATTAACTCCCACTGTCGCTGAACGTGAACTTGTATCAAAGATTTATAATGCAGTCCAGGATGTATTAAGTGAACGTAGTTGCCTTCAAATAGGCTCTTATCCTAGATTCACTGCAATATCGCCTCCTCATGATTTGGATATCTTATATATAATCGATGCCTGGCCTGGAAAGGCTCCAAATCCAAATCATATTTTACTATCGCTTAAGGAAAGTCTCAATAAGGCTTTTAGGAACCCTACTTCCTATGCCATAGCTATTTCTGCGCAGACACACTCTATTACAATAGCTTTTACTCAAGGGAAAGATGAAAAGTTTTCTGTAGACATTGTGCCTGCTTATATTGTTGGTAAAAATGAATTTTCTCAAGATACCTATATGGTACCGGAGATATTGATAAAGAACCATATAGCGAGAAGGATGTTATATGAAGAAATATCTAGTAGTCCTAGGGAAATGAATTGGCTTAAATCTGACCCACGTGGATATATTGAAATTGCTAAACAAATTGATCAGGCAAACAATGATTTTAGAAAAACAGTAAAGTTTATAAAGGCATGGAAAGCCGCTTTTAAAAAACAAAATGAGAAATTTAAACTAAAATCATTCCATGTGGAAATGGTAATAAGTAAATATTTTTTGGAACATGCTCAATTAGATTTCTACGACGCCGTTTTTGAATTCTTCTATTCCATTCCCCAAATTATCGTGAAGTCTCAGTTCTCAGATCGTGGCGAGCCAGGCAGAAAAATTGATGAATATATCGATAAGCTAACCGAAGATGAAAAAGAGATGATAATTCAGGCAAGAGACAATTTTCTAATAAAGCTTGAAAATTTTACTGAAAACAATGGCGTGGAGCAATTATTTAAAGTTGAATTTTATGAAAGGAAAAGTTCTGTAGAAAAATATCTTTTTGATTATAAAATTCCAGTTTTAGTTGAAAAGGAAATAAAACTTGGAATCAATGGAAATGTTCTTCAAAGAACCGGAGGATTTAGGGAAAAACTATTGGATACTTTAGGCTTAATAGAAATTGATAGAAAAATTCAGTTTCGCTTAGCGAATCAAGTTCCTGGGATTGATTTATATAAATGGAAAGTAAAAAACGATGATAGTTCGATTCAACCAAGAGGAGAGATAACGGATCATACTACATTACATGATCCGGAACATACAAAATATAAAGGAAGACACTATGTTGAATGCTATGCTATAAAAAATGGTGTTTGTGTAGCGAAAGCTAGGCAAAACGTTGAACTTAAACCGATGTTTTGATTATTATTATGAGATAGATATCTATTTGCAGAATGAACTTAATCCTTATTTAATTTGATTGGCCTAAATAAAAGAATCGAACTTCGTTTATTTAATTAACAACATGCAAATATAAGTTCAGAATTATTCAGATTTACGGTTTTGATTCTTGGACAAATTATAATTTTCTATAGAATATTTTAACTTTATAGCATGGGATAAAATATGGCAAACTTAATTAGTCTAACTTTTGGAGTGGACAGGAAAAAATTTGAAAAAACTGGTGTATTTGATTCTGTTATCGGAATTGATACTCGTTTATTTATAGACCCATTCCTTCTGAAGGGAACTCGTATTCCTGAATTTAAAAATTCCCGGAAAGTAATTGAAACATATTTTAATAAAGTTATTAGACTTTTGGTATCATCACGAAACAAGGGTGATATTGCATGGAAGGAAGCCCAGCGCCGTTTAACATTTAATGAGCTAAAGGGAATTTCCATTGGTTACGGTGTATCCAGTAGTGATGGAAGTGCAATTGGTCCAGGACTTGCTTTAAAGCTTACTACTACTGCTGAAGAAATTGTGCGGCTGGGAATTCGTGATCCTGAAATATTTGAATTAATAGGCCTGTTTGAAGAGGGCTTTGGCGCTGATAGATTAAGCGACATGATTATAAATATTCTCAAAGGAAATATTTATAGATACACCCATAGAATTTCTAAAATACTTGGAATAAAAGGTTTATCAAGCTTTACATACGAAAATAAAAAGTATTTTCTTCCAAAACTCTCAAATTCCAAAAATCCGATTTTGTTTTTACCAAGACAATTGCTTCGTGATTTGCCTGTAGCTTATGATCGTGACAGCATAGAACATGTGGTTGCGGTTAACCGTGCACTGAGGGATCATCTTAATAAACTTATTGGTCGAAACTGGAAGAACAAAATTAAAAAAAGTGAACTAAGAAAGCTACTCCTGAGTGATGGAAAAAATATTCGCGATTTAATAAAAACCTATAAATCCTCCAAAGCATCTTCGTATGATTTTGAAAAAGATCCCGCAGGAGAAGTTATTTGGTATAGAATAGGACAAGAATATGCTCTACAAAACCCAATTAGCATTACCCCCAATAATCCTACCAATTTCGACCAGCTTACGATAATTGTTGAAAAAATAATTGAGCAATTTCAAAAGAATATTGAAAATAATGGACTAAACGAACACCTATATATTAAGGAAGGTTTTAGAAACAAGCCCCGCCATGAACGTTATGCGCAAAGGCTCTTCTATGCTGTGGCGGATTCGTATTGCGCCGCAAATAACATTGATATTAGTCGAGAACCCGATGCTGGTAGTGGTCCTGTAGATTTTAAATTATCTACAAGTTATAAGAAAAGAATCTTAGTAGAAATTAAATTATCAAGTAATAGTGCTTTGTTAAAAGGTTATGAAAAGCAATTGCCAGCATATGAGAAGAGCGAAGGATCTTGTAAATCCTATATAATTGTTCTTCGAGTTACAAATTCTGAAGCCAGTATTAAACGGCTATTGAAATCTCATCAACAAAATCTAAAATTAGATAAAGGAGTTCCAGAAGTAATCATAATAAATGGATTATTGCGCCCTTCTGCAAGCCATCGTTAACTAATATTAGCTGTTCCTATTTATATATTGAGTAGTTCATATGAAAGTATTGTGATATGGTATAAGTGGCAGTTCTAGGTAGGTAAAGTTGATTCTAAAATCAGTTTCTCCCTTCTTTTGCAAGACAGAATGAAAAGCAATACTAATGCAAAAGAATATTCAAAAACCTACACTGCCCGGGAATAGTATGAAGATTCCATTTCTTTTTCTCGTACTTCTTACCAGCCTGCCAACTCCTGCATCAATTCACCCAAACCGGGTCTACCAGTCTGTATATATAAGTACTAATAGATTATTTAATAATTTCTTTTAGCTTTGGACCAGAAGGAGTATCTTCTATTACATATCCTGCTAAAAACAATGTTTCTCTCAATTCATCTGCTTTGTCCCATTTTTTCTGAGCTCTAAGGATTTCTCTCTCTGATGCTAGTTTAAGTATATTGCTCGGAATGATTTTTGTAACCGGTGCTTCATCTTTAAGTAATTCAAGACCTAAAACACGATCAAAGTCTATCAATGTTGCCTTTTTATCCTTTGCAGAATATTTTGTAGAAGGGATTAATTCTTGCCAAATATAAGCAAGACCTTGAGGTATTGCTAAATCATCATTAATAAGATTGATGAAATTATTCTTAATATTATCAATAACATTACCGCCTACCGGCCATTCGTGAATATATGAACGAATAGCATTAAGTGCCTTTTCTGCACCCTTTAAAGCATCCCATGTGAAATTAGCTTGAGAACGATAATGACTTGTTAAAAGTAAATAGCGGAAAGATAGAGGGTCAAAACCTCTGGAAATAATATCATCGATTGTATATATATTCCCAATGCTTTTTGACATCTTTTTTCCTTCAACGTTTAAAAAGGCACAATGTAGCCAATAATTCACAAATTTAAATCCAGTGGCTGCTTCCGATTGAGCTATTTCATTTGTATGATGAACTGGAATATGATCAATGCCCCCAGTGTGGATATCAATAGAGTTTCCCAGATATAGCATTGCCATAGCAGAACATTCTATATGCCAGCCTGGAAACCCAATTCCCCAAGGACTACTCCATTCCATTTGTCTTTTATCATTTCTACGAGAAAACTTCCATAAGGCAAAATCTGTTGTATTTTTTTTATCAGCAATAAAATGAACTCTTGCACCAGGTCTAATTCCATCTATATCTAGCTTTGCCAATTCCCCGTATCGTGGAAATTTATTTGTATCAAAGTATATACCATCGTTAATTTTATATGTATATCCTTTAACTTCTAATAATTGAATTAAATCAATCATTTCTTTTATATGTTCAGTTGCTTTGCAAAGGGTATTAGGCTTATTTATGTTGAGATGTAATAGGAAACGCATAAAAGCATCTGTATAGAAATTTGCCATTTCCCAAGCAGAACGGTTAGTACTATTAGCCCTTTGTTCAAGTTTGTCTGGGCCTTCATCAGCGTCGGAAGTTAAATGACCAACATCTGTAATATTCATTACGTGATTTATCGAATATCCATTATATATAAGTATTCTTTTTAACAAGTCTGAGAAAACATACGCTCTCATATTGCCAATATGTGGATAATCATATACAGTGGGTCCACAAGAATATATCTTTATTTTATTATCTGCCGAATCCAAAGGAAGAAATAATTCTTTATTTCTTGAAAGAGAATTAAATAAATTAATATTAGCCATGTTGGAAGTTATCCTATATAATATATTATTAGATCGCTAATTGATGCTATCAATAATTCTTTATGCATTTAAAGTTCTCTGAATTATTATATGGGCAAGGATAAACTTTGTCTGATATGGATGACCAAATATTCTTCAAGCTTAATACATTTAAATCATTTAACGGTTTTCTTAAACTACTACATTGAATTATTTTACCATCATATCTTATTCTTAAATCCAAATTCCCCGCAGGACAATTTAAAAAATGATCCAATATACTTTTAGGCTCTCTGGGGAAATAAATGTTTAAAAAAGAACGGTAATCAATGTATAGAGAATTGAACTTATTCTTAGCAAGGTTAATCTGATCAATAATAAACAATATATCCTGTTTATTGAAAGCTGCTCTCTTGAAAACAGATTTCCCTTTCCCAATTGGCAATAAATGGAGCAGTGTTACTGTTTTAGCTCCAATATCATTAATAGTTTTAAGCAAAGAAAACAAATTAAGGTAATTATACTTAGTTAGGACTATTTTAATTCCAAAGGGAATGTGGTGCTTAGATAATAATAAACAATTATTAACAATGTGATTGTATGAATCCTTGGATATATTATACTTAATCAAATCATCTCTATTTCCATGCATGCTGATTTGAATTGGCAGTAACCATTTAAGTTTAGTCAAACTGCTAATATAATTATTTAGTAGCAATCCATTCGTGGTAAAAGAGAAATATATATGATTATTTGAAATATATTCCAATAAGTTCATAAATTCTGGATAACAAAGAGGCTCGCCTCCCATTAGCTGAATTTTAGGAACGTTCATTTCTTTTGCTTGTCGAATTATAGAATATAGTAATTCAGAGGGGAAATCAATATTATTCAATATTTCATTCCCTAAGTAACAGAAATTGCAATTTTGGTTGCATCTACTAGTTAGTTCAATAATTAACATCAAGGGCGCAGATAATTTTATTCTCTGATTAAAATTGAAAACATTATCCCAAGGAGAATTATTATTAGTTAAGTAGTCTTTACTGTTTAATGCTTTCGTTATTAAAAATAAGGAATCTTCGAATGTTTTCTTTGCCTCATCATGTTTCAGATTATAAGTATTCCTAAGTTTATTTAGGGCTTCTAATAAAGATTTTGATTTCTTAATTAATAGAAGAACATCAAATAGATTATTGTTAATAGCAATTACTGTATTCTGTTCAGGGGAATATAATATACCTCCAAAGTACTCTTCCCTCAGTATACAGGATTTTAAATTAGTATATGTCAATTTCAATCACTTAATAGTGTATTAAGAGCTTTTTATCTCAATAAAACTAAATTAAATAGCAGTATCTTTTATAGGAAAATCAGGTAATTTTATCATCGCAGTAGCCCCTTCATGGCCATGAGCACACATTAATTTCCCCCATCTTTTTTCTAAAACTCCAAAGACGAATATTTTGCCCAAGGTTCTTTTAGCTCTAGGATCTTTGATGTTACGTAGGTGAGGCCTTTTGTTTTTCATATAAAACCTCTAATTGAAGTGAAAAATATATCTTTCAACTTTTGAAAATATGCATTCTCTGGAAGAGATGCAAATTATTTTGTAAACTTGCGATTATAGCTTCGGGGATTGATAGTTTTGTCTAAACAATGTATATCAGAACAGAACTTGAGAAATCATACATATGCTAGTCATCCTAGGTGATATAATAGGTACAATAAGTTCTGGAAAAATTGAAAAAATATCCTTCTATGATGGAAAATATCATAAGCTATTATTATTGAGTCGATAGTTCAAATAGATTGAGGTTTTACTCCCATATTTATCTCCCCAAGGCTTCTTGATAATTTATAGTTATTGTTGTTCAGCTTCTCAAAATCTATACAATGTCTCAAGGTATATTAATTGTTGGATAATTTGTTTTAGACTGGATTGTACCTGGTGCACCAAATAGGGCTAAGTAGTCATAGAAAATAAGCCAGGAAATATGAGAGCAAAATAAGCCTGCTGAAAAACAGGAGGCTTATTTTATGCCTTGATTAAATAGGACTTGAACCGGATGGAGCAGGCCATTAAAAAGCTACTTGCGTACTGCTCTAGAACCCTATAGGGACACCTAATACAGAAGCTGAAGACACTATAAAGAGAACTATGATTTGGCCCATTTTATGATTAATTACTGGAAAGAGGGAGGACTGCAGGAATACGATAATACTCCCAAAATTGTTGACAGCATACAAAGGAAAGCGCAGAATTAAAATGAATATTGTTTTTAGAAATTCTGAGAAACAACATCTAACATTTTATTGTAAATAAAAATCAAATTTAGTTTTGAATCTAAAAAAATTATTATTTAGTTTTATAAACAAAAACATTTATGGAGGAAGAATTGGGGGAAATCGAAAGCTTAGAATCCTGGTTAAATAATAAACCGTATTGGGAACAATTTGTCTGGGAATTATGCCTAGATAAGGCAAAACTTGATGATGCTGATGTTGAACATTGTTATGAATTGTTAATCCAATCTATATCCTCTGATGTACCGGACTCTAGAAAAATAGATTTTTCAAATAAAAATCTTCCTATTCCTTTAGAATCTAAGGAAATCTCTAAAATAATACTCAAAGAAATAAAAGAACCAGTAAATATAAATGCACTTCCTCAAAACTTATCATTTAAAATGAGTCCAAATCTTACCGTGTTGTATGGGGAGAATGGCACAGGGAAAAGTGGAATTGGAAGGCTTTTATGTAATGCTTGTTTCTCACGAGGTGAAAGAGAAATACTTCCTAATTTACTGGAAAATGAAACTACTTCAGGACAACAAAAAGCAAAATTTGTTATTCAAGAAAATTCTGAATTAAAGGAGATTGACTATGTTTATGGTTCTATAATAAAACAACTTAAAAGCTTTTCTGTTTTTGATAAGAAGAGTGTACTTATTCATCTTGATGATTCAAATAAAATATATTTTACCCCTCCGCAAGTAAAAGTATTTGATAAAGTCGCAGAGGTAATATCTAGTATAGAAAAGAAGTTAAATAATGAGAAAGAAAAAAGACGTGTTGATAACCCATTCAGTCTTTTATTTTCTTCAGTAGAAATGGAATCTGATATTTCTGCATATTGTAAAACAGTATCTAGCAATACTGATATTGAAGATTATAAATCAAAAATTAACTTCAATTTGGAAATTGATCAAAATCGCATTAATGAATTAGAAAAGTTAATATCAGCTAAAAAGAAGTTAGATATTACTGAAAAGAAAAAATTAATTGAAGATGATGTCGAAAATTTAAATATATTAAAATCAACTCTTCAGAGGGTCTTAGAAAGTATTACTGTAGATACTTATCAGGAGATTAATGATTTAAATCAGAGTATTAAAAGTAAAAAGGAAGACATTAATAAAATTGCCTTAAAGGATTTCGATACATCAACATATAGAACGATAGGTACAGCAGAGTGGAAAACATTAATCGAAACGGCGAAAATCTTATACGAAAAAGAGAAAGAAAAAAATAGCAACAAGGAACTTGATACCTGCATTTTATGTCATCAAAATCTTTCTGGTGAAGCAGTTCAGCTGTTTCATAAATATTGGAATTTTCTTTCAAGTACTGCCGAAGCCGAATTAAAAGAATTATTAATTACACATAACCGCCTATTAAATGAAATGAAAGCAGTTTTACATGATTATCCAAAGTTACAAAGTGTTGATGCGGGTGTAAAAATATTGCAAACGGAACAACCAGAAGTTCTTTTAAGGCTCCGATCAGAATACAGTACTCTTAAAGATACAATTGAAGAATATGTTAAGAAGTTAGAAAACATAGAACAATTGAGTGAAAATATATTTAAAGAAAATGATATTACTTGTATTCAGGAACTAATTGATGCTAAGAATAAAGAAAAAGAAGAACTAGTTGATCCATCTTCCGAAATAGAATCACTCACGTCAGAACTAAATGTATTGCAGCATAAAAAGAGTGCTACAGCTATACAAGAAAAGGCAATAGATTATATTAATTATCTTAAATGGATATCGAAAGTTAATAGAATATCCTTCGCAGGAATAAAACAGGTTCTCACCAGGAAAAAAACAGAATACTTTAAGATTGATTTACTCACCAAGTATAAAAAAATAATAAATGAGGAACTGGAAAAACTGGGATGTAAATATAATCTAGTTATTGGCGTAAGTGGTGAACTAGGAGACACAAAGAAAGAATTAAGATTAAAATTTGCTGAAGATTATGAACCCAGTCATATCCTTAGTGAAGGTGAGCAAAATATATGTTCTCTAGCTGATTTCCTTACAGAGATTCAACTTGATGAAAGTAATTGCGGGATTATTTTTGATGACCCGGTAACCTCCTTAGACCATTTAAGAAAAGATGATATTGCGTTGCGGCTGGTAAATGAGTCAGCGAGAAGACAGGTAATCATTTTAACTCATGACATTATGTTCCTAAGCAAATTATTAAGATATGCTTACGAACAAAAAATATCATTCCAGACCCACTGGATGAGAAAAGTGGAAGGGATGCCCGGTTGTATTGAAGAAAATACCACCCCAAAACTTGCTAATCTGAAATCTATAAAGGAAGAATATTCTAATAATCTTAAAGAATTTGAATCAGCAGATATAAAACAGCAAGAAAGATTGTTGGTTTGTATGTTTGATGATCTAAGAAGAGCATGTGAGGCTTTAATCGAAGAACGACTATTCAATAAAACCATTCAACGCTATGATGATCATATAAAAGTTCAAAATCTTGAAGAGGCTGTATTTGATAAAGATTTGGCTTTGCGATTGGTAAAATTGCATGGCGATATTTCGGAAAAAGCATATATGCATCACGTAAGTGATTATAAAAGAGAAAAGCCCTTATCCATAGAAGATTTTCAGTGTTTACAGACTCAGCTAGAAGGAATAGAAGAATTACTCAATAGTGCGAGAAGTTCATCTAGAAAAGAGAGGGAGGTTAGAAAAAAGACAGATGTAACAAACCTAGTATAGCCATGTACTGGTAATATTATTTAATTATTATCACCGAATGTAGTAAAGACTCAAAAACTATATCTAAAGAAAGATTATATAAACTGCATAATTTACACGCATTCACCAGAGACGGAATAGATTCCCCCTTCTCCCATCGGGAAATAAGAGTATTATCCTGAAGCTGTAGAAGACGTGCTACCTTTATCTGACTTAACCCTAATGCTTCTCGACTCTCCCGAAGTTTATTTGGAATTCTTTTATACTCTGTATAGTTCATATATCTATAAGTTTAATAATATTGTTGGATAGTACTAGGTGGGTAAAATGAATGTTCTGATTATATTTGCATACCTTCTATTCAAATCAGATAGTGTACATACTGAATAAAACGAATAGATCATTTAATTAGGCTGCTTTTGAAACTTGTTGATTTTCCTCATATTCCCTCAACAGTTCATTCCAGTCTGTTATTTCTTGCGCAATTTGGTTTAAGTTTGATTCTATGGACTGCACCCCATCTGACATATTTTGTGAAAACTCCTTATTTAAGGAGAATACAAGCCCTATTTTTGTGGTTCTATAACCAGAATTTAAATCATAATAAATACCCTCTGGGAACACTATCTTATTGAACCAAGTTTGAAATCTTATTGGCATTTCCAGCCAATTATTGATTATTTTATTTATAGATTGTGAAACGTGAGATAAGTGCGGAGGGAAATCTTGTAAATTATTATTTATTCCCCTTAGAGATACTTTTGCTTCAGATAAATCATGCTCAATTATAGCTTTTCGATCCATAAATTCATCTCTAGAATAAGAACCGTCTTCAAATAGAACAAAAAGACGTTTTCTTTTTTCTTCAAGTTTTGAAATATTTGATTTTACTAATTCTGTCGATTGGTATATTGATTGTTGCTCTTTTTTGTAAGCCTTCTTTATGATCGTATCTAACATTTTAAAGTAGTCATTCTTAGGAGATAAAAAGGAGATTAACATAGAGTATTCTTTTTCTGCTGCGTCTTTTTTTATACATTTACCATTCAGTGGACATTGTATATTCTGGCAGAAATAATATGCATACTTTTTATTCCTGCCTTTTGATAGCCCTCCAGTCAGGAAGTATCCACATTGGTTACATTTAATAGTCCTTCTTAATGGGAAAAGAGGATTTAGCCGATTGTGTTTTATTTTAGGCAGATGTTTTCCAGACTTTAAATATTGAATTATTTGCAACTCCTCTTCACTAATCATCGGAGTATGTATTCCTTTTATTTGTTCACCAGTCCATGGATTTGCAATAATACCGGCATAAAATAAAAGATGCTTATTGAAAACCCTATTAACAAATTGTTTATTTATTCTTTTATTAGTTGCGCTTCGCAATCCCCATTTATCAAACATTTCTGCTATTTGAGTAAAAGTGTAGTTACCTGAAAGATACTCTCTGAGTCCTCTTTGAATAATAGGGAACGTTTCAGGGTCTGGTGGATCTGCTATAGTCTTCTTTTCGCCTTTTCTATTTGCATAAATACATTTGTAACCCAAGGGAGGTTTCCATGGAAAAATACCTTGTGCAATACGAGACTTCATTCCATCGGTACATCTTTGTTTTCTTAGAGCATTATCGTATTCTGCTGCACCGGCTAAAACAGTTTCGATGAATTTTTCGGCTGGTTTCTCCCCAATTGGTTCTGTTACAGAGTGAAGAATAGTTCCGTAATCTCGCAATACTTTGCGGATTGCAAAATGATCTTCAGTATTTCTCGCAAATCTGTCTACTCGTAAAACAATGAAGGCATCTATTTGCTTTTTTTGTTTTCTGCAGAATTCTAAGGCTGTTAAAAACTGATGCCTGTTATTCAAGCTCAAATTTTTTGCAGATTCTCCCTCTTCCTTAAAAACAGCTACAACATCAATTCCTTTTTGTTTGCAATAATTTCTGCATAACTCTTCCTGGAATTCGAGGGAGGTTCCTTTTACCTGCTCTTCACTTGATACTCGTGTATATATAATGCCTTTCATAATTACCTCGTCTTTCTGCCTCATTAATCCATTAATAAATTTAAAGTAAAGTTTAATTAGAACAGGCTTTTGCATTTAAACCATCATTTGTCAAGACATTCTGAATTATCTGTCATATTCCTATTTCCATTTTTACTGGACTTCTGATCTAATTTCCATTTTTCAAGTATTAAATTTGCCAAATCATATAAGCATTTTCTTATTTCATCTGCTTCTTCATTTGGTATATTCGGTCTGTTAATAAGTTCTTTGGTTTCTTCGATACTAATCATAAAAATATTATAGCCTTACAATGATTCTAAAAAAGAAAACATTTAAGAAAAGGGATATAAACTAATTCCCATTAGCAATTTTACCCACCTTTTTCTTTCTTCATGTATCAATACAATTACATGCATGAATACTGCATCGTACAAAAAAATTCCTAATCTTTTATTGAAATACCGAAAGATTAGTGGATATACACAAAAACAGGTCGCACAAATTATCGATATTCAGCCAACTCTTTTATGCAAATGGGAAGAAGGCAAATGCATACCAAACCTAGTATATGTCTTTAAACTTGCCATTCTCTATCAGACTATGGCAGATGCGCTGTTTATCGATCTCATTCGATATTTGCGGAAGGAAATAAAGGAGAAAGTAAAAATAAATTCATAAATCTATGAAGCAATTTATCGTTCGGGATATACGAAATGGAGACTGGTATTGGATATCGAGGTTCGTTTTACAGGAATATGGACCTAAAATCGGAATTTTAGCTCTCAGCATTTATAATTTTCTTGCAAGTATGGCCGATGAAAAGCAGAGTTGTTTTCCTTCTCAAAGCTATATTGCTAAGAATCTGGGATGCTCCAGAGGATCGGTTAGCCGAGGGCTAAAAGTATTGCGTGACTATAATTTAATAGCAGTTGAAATTAAAAGCAGATATGTAAGAATTTATTATTTATTGGATATTGGGAGTTCAATGCAGCTACATCACGTGTCTTCTCCTGCAACCAATGATGTTCAAAAAGCGTACATAAATAATAAACGTATAATAAAAGAGAAAAACGTAAACGTTAGTGATTCAATACAGAACTCTCAGAAAGAAGAAGATGATTTCATACAAACCTTAGTTCCCCAAAACCGAGAAGAGCTTTTAGCAAAGGATATTGCTGAAGGCCTGAATGATTACCCACATATTCAATTGTATCTTGAGTATGCATATAGGTTTCCTGAAAATATATTAAGAAAGGTTCTTGCCGAGGTCAGGCAAAAACCCATACATAAAATTAAAAGGAGCCGAGGGGCTTTATATACGTACCTTATAAATAAATATGGACAAGGAAAAATACCGGATATTAACCATTAATCCCGGTAGCAAGTATATTGGGGTAGCACTTTTTATTGAAAGTGAATTACGAATGTGGAAAGTATATTCACTTTCATATGCTGATATGAAGAAAAAATTGGCAAAGATTTATGACGTAATCAAAAAGGCTAAAGAAGATCACCAAATAACGACTGTTATTATCAAGAAATTACATCGCTCCAGATCATCAAATAATTTAGATATAATTATAAAAAAGATACGAGAGATCATTCAAAAATTGAAGCTTAAATTATATGAATATACAATCCAGTCCGTTAAATTTGTCTTATTACCAAGACAAAAAGGAAATAAATACCAGTTGATGGAGGAGATTGTATCTCTTTATCCCCATCTTTCTGTTTTGCAAAAAAAAGAATTAAAGAATAAGAATAAATATTACATCAGAATGTTTGAAGCTGTCGCATTAGGATGCATGATAGTGATGAAAGCTTAATTTTTAATTAAAAATAGGAATAAATATTTCTCAAAATGAGAATGTGCGTCATGCAAAAAAAACCGTAATTATACTGAGTTATTTAAACTAAAATAGTGGTATATTCTATATCACAAATCATCTTATTCCGGTAAAACTATTTTCTGTCACAAATATTTCTTCCGGAGGCAATACATGGCAAAGCAGGATGCTTTTATCATTTCCCACTGGCATCATCTTCTTGAGAATTATTCAGAATCCTCTCAGAATTTCTATAGTCAACTTGAACAGGCTACAAAGCAAAAAAACATACCAGATATTAAAGTCTCCCGAATTGATTATCGGGAGGGAGGTATTTTCTCTGCAAAAAGAGAATACTTACGTGTAAAGCGTAAAGGGTTATTGTTTGATATTTGCGCAGCTCCATTTGGTAATAGTTTTTTTATTTCTTGGTGGCTTGGTGAAAAAATGGGGCCATTTTTATCTCTCTTACTTTTAATTCCCGGAATAGGAGCATGGATAATAAAAACATTCAGACCTGAAACCTATTACCGCACCGATACAACACTTATGTACCAAGAACTTGTACATTCCGCAGTACTTGAACTTCTGGATTGTATAACAAAAGATAAGGGGTTAAGAGCGTTAAGTGAATTAGAAAGGAAACCAATTTTACGATCTTTAATGGGCAAATAATTATTCATTGAGGGAAATTGAAGTATTCAAGTTTGACGGAGCAATTAACCGCCAATTTCTATAGGTGGGAACAAAGGGGTCGAGGTTGGCTACTGTGGGATAGACCAGTTGAAATCGAGCCCCCATTTGAACCATTTTCCTATAAACTTGAAGGCTATTATCAAAATGTAATTGATGATGGAAGGAAACCAACATTTTTAAGTACTATTGCTGACTCTGTTTCTAATCTATTTAGAAAACAATCAAGCGAGTTAATTGCTACTGATTCTGTAGAAAATATTTTTCCAGAGGCATTTACAGATCAATCTCAAATACATGAAATTAGAATTAGTATTACAAAAGATACTAAGGTTACTGTAGAAGAATGGTCCCAAGTTTTAGTATTCCTATCATCTACAAAGCATCCCTTAAGTTTTGAAATACTAGGCACTCATTCTGAGATATTAATCCAGATTGTTTGCAGAGAATATGATTTTTCCTACGTATGGCAAATTCTTAAGGCGCATCTTCCCAATATTTTATTCGAAGAAAAAGTAAATTCATTAGAAAAAAGTATTTCTGTTAATGATAAAAATACTTTAGCTGTGGATTTTGGGCTCTCAGAAGAATTTATGAGGCCTTTGAAAGTATCTAATAAGTTTGAACCTGATCCGCTAACTGGTATTATTGGAATCTTAGATAATTTGCAAAAAGGTGAAGTCGGACTTCTGCAGATCCTTTTTAAAGGTACGCAAAAACCCTGGGCACGAAGCATCATGCAAGCTGTGACTGATAATAATGGAGATTCATTTTTTGCTGATGATCCTGAAATGCTGCAGTATGCAAAAGAAAAAATAAAAAGCCCCTTGTTTTCTTCATCCGTGAGAATTCTTGCAAATAGTTACGCCGCTAACCGTGCAATGACAATAATAAGGGACTTGGCTAGTACATTGATTATTTTATCTGATTCTCCTAGTAACCAACTTATCCCTCTTACTGATGATGATTACGCAAAAGATGAGCATATAAAAGATATTCTTTTACGAAGGTCTCATAGAAGCGGTATATTATGTAATGCTTCTGAATTACTTACTCTGTGTCACTTACCATCACCAACAATTGGCTCAAATAAGCTGATACGTTCTCTTAAGAAATCAAAAGCAGTCCCAGCCATCGGAATCGGGCATGCGTTTATAATTGGAGAGAACAGACATAATGGAACTATCAATAAAGTTTCAATAAGTAATGAACAAAGACTAAAGCATACTCATATTATAGGCGCTACCGGAAGTGGGAAATCCACACTCTTATTAAATATGATACTTCAGGATATAAATTTTGGTAACGGAATAGCGGTTATGGACCCACATGGGGATCTGATAGAGGACATTCTGGGCCATATTCCAGATAACCGATTAGAGGATGTGATTCTCTTTGACCCTTCTGATACCGAATATCCTGTAGGATTTAATGTATTAAATGCCCATTCAGAAGTCGAAAAGAACTTGTTAGAATCTGATCTGGTGGCTACTTTTAGGCGATTCTCTACTACCTGGGGAGATCAGATGACCTCCGTACTTGCTCACGCAATACAGGCTTTTTTGGAAAGCCCTAAAGGAGGAACATTAGCAGATTTACGAATGTTTCTACTTGAGGCTTCTTTCCGGCAAGAATTCCTTCTATCAGTGTCGGATAAAGAAATAATTTATTATTGGGAAAAAGAATTTCCACTTATCAAGGGTAATTCACTCAGTTCTATATTGGTTCGTCTTGATAGCTTTCTGCGGTCAAAAATCATTAGAAACATAATCACACAAAAAGAAGGTATCGACATTGGAATGGTTATGAATAACCATAAAATCTTTTTGGTAAAATTAAGTCAAGGCTTAATCGGTGAGGAAAATGCTTCGCTTCTGGGAACATTATTAATTTCTAAGTTCCAACAAACTGCAATGGCTCGGCAAGCTCTTGATACTCATGAAAGAAAAGATTTCTTTCTTTACATTGATGAATTTCAGCAGTTTATTACTCCATCAATGACAGCAATTCTATCTGGTGCCAGGAAATACCATCTGGGATTGATACTTGCCCATCAGGAACTAAGACAAATAGAAAGTCAAAACCCAGAGCTTATTCATAGTCTTATAAATAATGCAGGTTCCCGTATTTGCTTCAGGCTGGGAGAATATGATGCTGAAAAGCTAAGAGATGGGTTCTCATATTTTACAAGTGAAGACTTTCAAAACCTTAGTGTTGGTGAGGCAATATGCAGAATTGAAAAGTCAGAGAATGATTTTAATTTACGAACATTCTCCATATCCTTAATAAACATTGAAGAACTGGAAAATAAAAAAAAGAAAATCAAACAAATATCTACCCATAGATATGAAGTGCCATTCTCATCCGAGAATATTACAAATACGAAAAAAGATTCAATCATTAAAGAAAGTGATGCTCCTGATGTTCAATCCATTTCGCAATATATAGAAACCAGAATTCCCGGCCAAAGGGATTCTATAGTTACAGGAGATACTTTTGTTAAAAAAATTAAAAAGGAAGATAGTACAATTTCTCAGCATAAGTATTTACAGTATCTCATAAAAAAAGTCGCAGAAGAGAGAGGATTTAAAGCGACAATTGAATCACCGACAAAAGATAAACGGGGACGAATTGATATTTGTTTAGAACGAAATGATGAAAAAATTGCATGTGAGATCGCAATAAGTACGACCGAAGAACACGAGTACCAGAATATACAGAAATGCCTTAACTCTGGATATAGTAAGATATTTATGTGTGTTCCAGATGCAACAAAATTAAATAAGTTGAAATCTTATGTCTATCAGCGAAATAAAAATAAGAATATATTATTCCTTTCTCCGGATGACTTGATATCTTATCTAAATAGTAAAACATTAAGAGAATCACAATCAGAACTTAAAGTTAAAGGTTATAGGGTTAGGATTAAATATAAGGCTGCAGAAAATATGGATGAGACCATTAAACGTAATACGGTTGGTCAGATAATTATACATTCTTTAAAAAATATAAAATAGTTACCTAAAATAATTTCAATATATTCTTACGCAAAAGAGCTAACTCATCATTGGTATAAGTATAATGTTACGATCAGGTGAATACATAAGTAGTTAGAGCATTAAACCATCTAAGGTTAATTTAAGCAGTTTACAATTACTTGGAACTAAAAATGAAAAATGAAGAACCTCTTCAAAGATCTTCAGTATTTGTGGGAAGAAATGAAGAAATAAACACTTTTAACAGATTTATTAATAATAAATACGAACAGCCTCTGATATTTTCTATTTGTGGGTCAGGAGGCATTGGAAAAACTTCTTTATTAGATTATTATTCTGGACTTGGAGAGCAGAATCATAGATTGCTTATTAAAGTAGATTTAGAAGATGCAAAAACGAAATTAGATATTCTCAGCACAATTTGTAACTATTCGAAGATAGCAAAATTTAAAAAGTTCCAAAAGGGTATTAAAGAATTAACAGATATTTGGTCTAAGGTCTTTAAGAGTTCAAAAAATGAAAATCATGTGTTAAAAAGTTTTATTAAAGATTTTACTGGTGCAGGATTAGGAGGCACTCTTGGATTAATAGTAGGTGGACCTCTGGGTTTAGTTATGGGTGCTTCTGCAGGAGCCCTGAGCGGAGTTGTATTAGACAAAACACTTCCTGAGAATTTAAAGATATTTAATTCCCTGGGAATATCTGAAAAAGATGCTTTATTTGCTATGAATCCAATTAATTCACTTACAAAAGCTGTTGTACAGGATTTGAATGATTTAGCAAAACAAACGGATATCATTATAATTATGGATAATTATGAAAGAGCACGCGATCTAGATGATTGGCTGAGGCTTAAGTTTATTGAAGGGAATCCGCAGCTTAGAAAAAACATTACATTATTTATTGAAAGTCGTGATCCATTATCAATCGAATGGAAAAAGCTTAATCGACAATTGATAAAAATACCACTTAATCCTTTACTACCACAAGATGTTACTGAATTATTATTCAAAATGGGAATTTCTGATGAAGAAATAATCTCATTCATAATTGAAGAATCTAAATGTATCCCATGGCTTGTAGAACTTCTTGCCGAAGCAGAGATTGTTTCAAAAAACCTTCCGCAAGATGACAAAATAAATACCAGTTCCTCTCATGACTTGTATGTTGAAAGGTTAATGAATCATCTTGATGAAAAGCAGTGTAGAATAATCGAAGCCGCATCCTGTCTCAGAGCGTTTGACCAAGATATTCTAAATGCTACACTTGATGAGAAAGTTGATACATCTGAATATAAGAAAATAACAAATTTAAGTTTCATTGAAATACGAAGAGATCAAAAATGGGCACTTACGGAAGTTGTTCGGCAAGAAATTGAGGCTAATGTAAAGAATCGTTCTCTTGAAAGGTATAATAAATATCATGAATCAGCTTTGGAATACTTTAGATTATTATTCTCTAAAAATATAACCAAAGTATATATAGCTTTGGAAATTATATATCATGGACTTAAGCGTGATTCAGAATTGGGTTTAGATCTAGCGTGCAAAATATTTGATTCAGCATGCTGGCCTCCGAATTATGTGTTGTGCGAGGCAATAGTTGGTGAAATCAGGTTATCTACTTCTAAAGGTATTTGTCCTAGCGGGTGGTCTGAATATTTACAGGCAAGATTAATGTATTTAAAGAATCAATGGATAGAATCGAAAAAAATATTAGAGCACTTAGGACAAGATATTGAATTGTCTTCGAAGTTACATGCATTATCTTTTGAGCAACTTGGTTGGATAGAGTTCCATCAAGGTAATCTGAAGATCGCTTTAGGTATACTTCAGAAAGCTCACAAAATTAATGAACAGCTTAACAATACTATTGGTATTGACATGACGCTAAACCATTTGGGGAGAATTAGCCGAAGATTAGGTCAGAAACAGTTGGCCAAAGCATATCATGAGACGGTCCTAAAACGAACTGAATCTTCACAAATATCTTCTCAGGAAAGTATTGAAGCTTTTCGTTGTCTGAGTAGACTATGGAGAGATGAAGGAGAATGGAATAAAGCAGTATACAACTTAGAAAACAGCCTTGTTCAAGCAAGAAAAATAGGCAAGAGATTTGATGAAGCACTGGCTTTAACTCGGTTAGCTGAGCTCTACGTTATGCAAGGAAGGTGGCATGATGCTCAAATATCTTCGCAAACTGGCCTTGATATCCTTGAGACATCAGATAACGATCTGGCTCTCGGTGGTGCGTATCAGAATGCAGGCCGTATTGAGATGTGGTTAGGTAATAGTGATAATTCTTTGACTTACTACCTTAATGCACTTTTGTTTTATCGTAAAATATCGGCCAAAACGGCTATTACTTTAGTTCAAATTGATTTAAGTCGATTTTTTTTACTAAAAGAATCATATAAAAGAGCTGAAGATTATGCAGATAACGCAATGAAAAGTATTATAAGTATCGGTGAAAAAAGAATTGAAGGCATTTGTATATTTATTACAGCTGAGATCAAAAGAAAAAAACAGGATTATAATGAAGCTATGAGCTTATATGAAACATCTTTGCAAATATTTCGAGAGAATAATGACAAATATCATATAATCCAATCACTATTGGGTACAATTATATGCTTATGGAAAACATCCCCAAAAGTTCCTTCGAACATAATTAAAGAAATAGAAAATATTATTTCCACATCCATTTATCCAGATTTAATACCTAAATATAATTTTATAAGGGGATGTATTCAATATAAATCAGGAAAGATTAAAATAGGATACAAGAGATACAAGGGCGCTCTTGAAGCAGCAAAGTCCTATTCAAAACTATTATATGAAGATTTATTAAGTGATTTAAAGAATTTGTGGGGAATATATCCTTCTACGAAGGATGATGAATATATTAATCACAAAGATTACTGTAAACCAATAACGAATAATTCTATAAAAGAATATATATCGTTAAACATTTCAACGGGGAGGATTACTATAAATGAAGTAAAAGGAATTGATTTGTTACAAAAGGATCAGCACATAATATTACTTCATCATACGCTTACTCAGCAACGCATAGATAAAGTAGTTCAAGGCAGAGATGATACAAGTATACCCGAATCTATAACTAAACAATTGCCCTACATTGCTGACCAAGTATTATCTTTTTTAATTTCAAGGCAGGTAAATTTAGCTGAATTAGATATTTATAGTTCGCCCTTGAAGCGAGCTTATGAAGTTGCCTTTGCTCTAGTAGAAGGGATAACGAATATGACTAAGACGTTATCAAAAATAAAAATCAGTTCTAGGCTAGAAAATATAGGTTTGGGGAGTTGGGAGGGAAAACAAAAAAATGAGGTTCTACAAGATGTTCATTATCAAAAAATGTCCTCTGGAAGCGATTTTCTTATTCAAGCTCCAGACATATCATCAGACAGAACACTTCCTGAGTCACCTTACGAGGTTATTAAGAGAGCTATTAATATTATTTTAGAAATAGTATCCCAAAAGAGAAATACAATTATTGTCGGTCATAAGATGTCTTTAATTGTGCCTGGTGTTTTATTATTTGCCCCTAACTTGATGATGGAGCCTGATGGATATATAAATTGGCGAACATTGTCTTTCCCAGAGGGTGGTTTTATATACATTAATTCACAAAAGGTAATAATTAATGAGACTAAATTTCAATAGAATGTTATTAAATAGTGATCAATTAAGACTATCTGAAGGATGGCAAGCTAAACTTAATACCGTACGTATAGATGGAGGTAAATATTTAATCAAAAAGACATATGGAAAAGATTTGAATTGGAGCAAAGAAAATATTGATGATATTAATAATGCAATGCTTTTATATACTAAATGGGTTAATAAACATTCGATAATAGTTTGCCCAACATTAAAGCGAAAAATAACAAAGCATTCTAATGGATATTATTATATTATATATCAGCCGTACTTAGGGCACAATTGTGAATCAATAATAAAGGATTACTACAACAAAGACTATAAGGATAAAATATATTATTTATTAAGGATATTTATAAACATGGCTATTACAGTGGCGAAAAGCCAGCGTGTTCCAGTATTAAGATGTGAGATCAAACCAAAAGATTATTGTATCTACGGTAACAAACCAATCCTTGTAGACACTTTCCCTCCCGTTTTGTCCTATAAGAACAATGGTAAAAGAATTCATGTTGCAAGGCGAGAAGAAAATAAAGAGTGTATAATTAGTAGAGAAAGAGATGAAGTATTAGCAGTGACGGGTTCTGCTTTTGGAATTATTAGGAATTTATGTGAACACATTGTAGCAACTGTTCCTAAGGCAGTAGACATTATAAAAAATGAAGTTATCGAATATATTTCAATTTATGATATTGGGCTATCTAAAGAAATAAACTCTTATTTTAATTCTACTAGATTTACAAACAAGGTTAATTTATTAATGAGTAGGATGATATTATCGGAGTATCCAGATGAAAGACATAGTTTTAATTCGTCATGGTAGTACAGACTGGAATAAAAACAATAAAGTTCAAGGTAGAAACAATATTGAGCTTAATCAAGATGGTATTAATCAAATTAATTCTATTATACCTTTTATAAAAATATTTAACCCTGACAGTCTATTTTGTAGTCCAATAAAGAGGGCGATGCAGTCAGCAGAAATTATATCTACTGCAATAAATGTTAAGATTATAGAAATGGATGAGTTCATGGAAATAAACGTAGGAGAATGGCAAGGGAAATCAGGAGCCGATCTATTATCACTAAGAAGTTGGAACATTTATCTTAATGATCCTGAAAAAGCTCACCCTGAAGATGGGGAATCATTTATCAACTTCCACAATCGAGTAGTAAATGGGTTTGAGGCTATACTTAAAATAAAAAAAAACAAAGTTCTAATCGTTACTCACTCTGATGTCATAAGAGTCATCATATGCTATGCTTTAAATCTTCCATTAGTGAGAATCCACTCATTTAAAATTAATTTAGGGTCGGTTAGTAGAATTAATTATGACAAAAACAAAATACAAATAGCAAACCTAAATTATCCGTTAGCTTTAATGAAAGGTAAATTATGAAAATCTTATTTTTAGTATCAGGTGGAATATCTCATTTGACTAGGTCATTAGAGCTTGCAAGATATCTTAAAGAAAAAAATATTGAAGTTGTTTTTGCTTGTGGAAAGGGAAAATGGGAGCAATTAGTTCATTTGTATGGTTTTGTTCCTAAATATATTCAAGAAGTAAAGTTTGAAGGTCGTACAATATATGGAATAAAAAGTTTTAAAAGCTCAAATTTATTAGAAGTATATAAGAGTGAACTTAAAGTCATTAATACAATAAAACCGGATGTAATTATAGCTGATTGGCGAATTACGGCTAGACAAAGTGCTTCTTTATCAAGAATTCCGTGTATACAAATATGGAATGTGAACTGGGGGATATTGGGCGGTTATCCCAACGTAGTAAATTCGGACTTTTTTATTGCCTATAAAAAACTGATATCAAAATGGACAAAGGAATACAAGAACTTTCTTAAAAAAATAAATGGTGACGATGAAGTGGAGTTTTTTAATGGTAACTTAAATATTGTTCCAGATGATCCTTTTTTTAGAGCTGTGAATTATGAAAATGATTGTATTAAGTTAGTTGGACCTATTGTACCAAGACCAATTATGGACATAGGAAATAAATGTTTGTCTAGAAAAAAGATGCTTTTTGATATTCTTATTTGTTTTGGAGGTCATAAATTACCCAATTATGCTAAGTTCATAATTGATGTTTACTCTTCAAAAGGGATTAGAGTAGGTGTATTAAAGAGTGAACGGGGGAGGTTAAGGAACCGGGAGAATTTCTCTTTTTTCCCCAACATTTTAAATAAATCAAAAATAGTATTAACTCACGGTGGCTCAGGGACCATTTATCAATCTCTTTTGGCTCGAAAACCACTAATAGTTATTCCACAACATTTAGAACATATGGACAATGCTAAATGTGTTGAAAAACTGAACTTCGGAGTAGTACTGTTTAAAAATAAACTCTCAAAAAAATCTTTACTTGATGCATATAATAATGTGGACGGTCAACACTTTTATTCAAAGGTGAATGAATATGCAGAATTACTTAATATTATGAATCCTTTAGAAGGAACATATTCTTTAATTAAAAACTATATATTATGAAAAGACAAATGCCAACAATAATAATTGTTACTTATGAGAGACTAGAGCTCACTCAACGTTGTATTGAATCTGTATTAAATAATACTTCTCCCCCAATTAAATTAGTGATTGTTGATAATTGCTCTCGTAATGAAGTAAAAAACTATTTGGTTAAGGTACCTGGTGTTAAAATATTTTTAGATAAGAATCTGGGTCTCTACAAAGCACTAAATTATGGAATAAGAATGATTGATGAGGAATTGATAGCTTTTCTTGATTGTGACATAATAGTTACAAGGGGATGGATTGAAGCATTAACTCATGAAATAAACATTAATAATAATATAGGACTAGTAGGCTCTAGATATTTTAATCCAGATGGAACGCTTCAAGAAGGCTATCCAGTTTTGAATGAGAATGGCTGGTATGGAGAGAACCATATCGACAAATTAGAATCGGCAGATTGCCAGTATATTGCAATTGGTTGCTCTTTATTTAAGCGCTCTGCTTGGCAAAAAGTTGGGGGCTTTGATGAAAATTATTTCATAAGCCACGGAGATATAGATTTTTGTTTTAAATTAAGATATGAGGGCAAATTAAGAGTAAGATACTGTCCTGAATCTACTGTTATTCATGATCATAATTCTAGACTTGAGAAGAATTATGAAAAACTTAGATTTAATTCTGAAATATGCAATAAAGATTACAGTTTATTTAAACAGAAATGGGAAAAAAAATATAAATTGGAAATTAATTCCTTTAATAAATAAAATGTTTAAAAATGGAAAAAGTTATTTCAAGTCAAATAGTATTTAAATGTCCTATATTTAAAGTGGAGCAAGCTGAAGTTGAATTGCCAAATGGAAATATCGAAAAACGATGGTATGTTGTCAAAAAAAACGCTGTTGGCATAATACCTTTTCAATCAAATAAAGTAACAATGATCAGAGAATATAGGAGTGCTGCTGGAGAGAAAAGATGGCGTATACCTGCTGGCGGAATAAAAGATAATGAGTTACCAGAAGATGCTGCAAGAAGAGAGCTTAGAGAAGAAATAGGTTATGATTGTAAAAAATTGAAAATGATATTGCAATATAAATCCCCTTCCGCAATTATTAAACAAGTAACATATTTTTTCATTGCCACAGAACTTTTTAGCAATCCATTGAAAACTGAAGAGTGGGAAGAAATAGAATTAGTTAAGAAAACACCAGAAGAGATTCGTGAACTTTTATATACTGGACAAATTGAAGGTGGAATAGCCGCAGCACTAAACAAATTTATTGAAAAAATTGATAGCAACGATCTTTTTTAAGAGATATTAATGCCAATTAGGATACTCTTTATATTGAAAGATACTTTCCCGAATGGATTATGCAGAGAAGTTGTTAATTGTGCAAAGTACCTGCGAAACGTGGAAATTATAGTAATAGCATATAGACAGTATGGCTCTTGGACAGAATATTTGAAATATTTAAACATTAGAATTGAATGTTGTGAAGCAATTAAAAAGAGTGACCTACAAGCAACTAAAGAGTTAATATACCACATAAAAAAATACAAACCTGATATAGTCTATACTTATTTAGACTCAGCATTAGCAATGGAAATGTTATGTGGATTAAAGCCCAAGATAAGAATATTTAAAGCAGAGGGTAGAAAGATTATGGAGAAGAATGAGAACAGGATTAAACTATATAGGGATTATCAAAATGAAATTGATCTCATAATTGTCTCATCTGATTCAATGAGAAGAAGGTTTGCAGAGATAGGGCTTGATTCATCAAAGTGCTATGTGCTTGAAACATCAGTAGAGACTAATTCGTTTATTCCTCCTAAAAATAAAATGAGAGAAAAAAAACGAATGGGATTTACTGGAATAATATGTTGTAATGTTTCTAGAATAGTCCCACACAAACGACTGGATAAGTTTATACAAGTTGCTGAGTCTGTTAAAAGTATAGAAGCGAGTATACATTTTGTCTGGGTTGGAAAAAAAAATAATTATACTAATGAGCTTAATGACATTAGTTCAGATATTCAATTATTAGGAGAGCAAATTGATCCACTACCGTATTACCAGGCCTCAGACATTTTCTTAATGACTTCAGAAAATGAGTCAGCACCAAATTCTATTTTAGAAGCAATGAGTTGCGGTCTTCCAATAATAACAACTAAATCTTTTGATAATATTGAAGACTATGTTATACCTGGGGCTGGAATGGTATTATCTACTAACACTGAAATAGCTTCATCTATTATTGAAATGAGCAATCACAATGAATTAATTATGGACATGGGGAAATTAGCTAGAAATCATGTAATTAATAACTACGATATATCTTACAGAATAAACAAGTTAAAACAAATAATCTATCAATGACGCAAAGATTATTGCATAAAAGAGCTATTATTACTGGGTCCGCAAGTGGCATTGGAATGTCAATTGCTTATCATTTTTCATTAGAAGGAGCTAGAGTAATTATTAATTACCCTGATGATAAACAGAAACACCTGGCTACTCGTTTAGTTAATAAAATAAAAAGAAATGGTGGTGAAGCTTATGCAATTAAAGCTGATGTTACACAAATAGATCAGGTAAGATACTTGATCTCACATACAATCAAATTATTTCAAGGAATAGATATTTTAGTAAATAATGCAGGAATATGTCCATGGTCAGAATTTCTTAATACTTCACTAGATACGTGGCAGATAACGCAAGATGTAAATCATCTAGGAACATTTTTGTGTTCTCAAATTGCAGCAAGGGAAATGATTAAGCAAAATAGTGGTGGAAGTATTATTTCTATAGGATCTGTTGGGGCATATACCGGTAATGTTATGCAAGCACATTACAATTCTAGTAAAGCAGCAATTAGTTCTCTAACTAGGTCTATGGCAGTCGCGCTTGGGAAATATAAAATCAGATGCAACGCAATTCTACCTGGTTGTATTAAAACTAGAATTAATAAAAAAGTTCTCTCTCGCTTTTCTTATAAGAGTTCAATAGTGAGTAGAACCCCACTAAAGAGGCTTGGGAGTCCACTAGATATAGTAGGTGCAGCAATTTATTTTGGCTCAGATGAAAGTCGTTTTTGTACTGGAGCAGAATTAATAATTGATGGTGGAATTAGCATTAACACTTAAATAATTTAGAAGGTATAATCTGGTATATTTCTTCCTCTATAGTCCCCACCGTTTTTATCATTATTAACTAAAGCTATTTAAGAAAGAGTTATATCTTTAGAGTCAATTTTATTAGCTTTTGGTATAAGATATAAAAACAATTATTTTTAATTTATAGTTAAAAATCTTTATATAGGGATAAGAGATAATACTGATTTTATAATCATAAATATCATATATCGAATGCTGTTTATGAAATAGGTTTTAAGCAAGAATAATATAAAAAGTAGTTATTTATTGAGTTAAGTAAATTAGTATATGGTACTCCCTTATTTTTTTCCCACCTCGCTAAAGTATTTGTGTCAATCCCTATTTCACTGGCAAGTTTTTTCTGGGAAATTCCTCTTATACTCCGGTATAGCTTTATTTTGTCCCCAGACAAGTTAGCTTCTATATCAAATGGGATACATCCAAGAAATTGGATAATTTTAGGAATTAATTTAATGGTAGGCTGAGAACGATGTTTTTCCCAATTCGATACAGTGCATTCATCTACTCCAATTATAATGGAGACCTGCAACTGCGTCAGGTTGAGTTCAGAGCGTTTCTTTCTGATATGGTCTCCAATAGTTACAAGGACATCAGGATATGTCTTTTTTAGTGGTTTTTGAGCCTTTAACACAATTTGGCAAATTGGCAACGCCACTCTGTCCCTGCGGCTACTACACTGACCCCAATAAAGAATGTACATGCAACCCGCCTATGATACAAAGGTATATGTCAAAAATATCCGGCCCTCTGCTGGACAGGATTGACATACATATCGAAGTCCCGGCGGTTAAGTATAAAGAATTATCATCCGATGTGAAAGGAGAAGCCTCTGCCAATATTCGCGAAAGAGTAATAAGGGCGAGAAAAATACAATATAAAAGATTTGCAGGACTAAAACATATATTCAATAATGCAGATATGGGCTCACAGGAAATACGCACTTACTGCCAGCTTGATACAGGAGGACAGGAACTGCTTAAGATGGCAATGAGCAAGCTTGGATTTTCTGCACGTGCATATGACAGGATACTTAAAGTCTCCCGTACTATAGCAGACCTGGATAATTCAGAAAATATTCAAAGCCAGCATTTAAGCGAGGCAATACAATACAGGAGTCTTGACAGGGAGTTGTGGAACCATTGACCAGGATTTGGGGATTACACGGATGAGCCCGATACTTTTCTTGCCCGTAATGGTCCCAAATCGTGACGGAAGCTAAGAAGTTAATATGAAGTAATCTCGTACTAATGTCAGTTATACTGCGAAATAATTTGTTCTGAAAAAATATCTGTAAGAAACAGAGCCTTTGACAACATTGCAGAGTAAAAGATAGTTATATTATTTTTATGTTACTACAATAATAGTGTTGTTCCTGAATGTTATCAGAGACTTACAAGTATTTGATATATATTGACATGATAAGACAGCAACGGCCCTGTTTATTAAAATGTTTATCTGCCTTTGCCGAATCAGGTATTACAGTGGTATCGGTTATATCAGGAAGTAACCGATACTGTATCAACTTAGCTTTTGTCATGGTTTTGGACCATGACAGCCGGAGAAAGAAGAATTATTAAATTTATAAATATGCCTGTTTGATGAAATTATTATTCTATATTATACTTATAATCAATCTCTGTTACAGTACACTGCTGCCCCAGAAAAAAAATAATGAAGTAAATTACTATCATGGAAATATAAGAATCTCAACATTCCAGGCAAATTTGAAAAGTGACTGTTCTGCATCAGTTAAATTATATGTTAATGATTCGTTAATAAATCAGATAGAATATAAATCTATTGAATCTTTAGGAGGATATTCAGGACTATTTATTGATAAAGACCCGGTTATTGCTAATAATTTTATTATAACTAAGCATGGTGACTATGATGGAAGGACTATTCTAATAAAGAATAACGGTAAAATTGAAGATTTACCTGGAGGAATCTACTTTCTTTCAGAAGATAAGAACCTTTTATTTTCAGAACATCTTCAGGATTGCTGTGATGAATTTTTAATATATGATTTAAAAAAAGAAAAAGTAATCTTTACTTCTGAATTTAACAATGAGGGAATAAATCACGATGTTATACGTTTCTTTAGAATGGGAAAGATAATTTACGTGTTAACATATAATGAAAATGTATTGAATGGAATTTATAGATACGATAATAACAAAAACAAACTCGAAAAGATTAAAAGTACAAAAATAAACACAAAAAAATTGATCAAAATAAGGTTATTGCCGGATGCGGTTAATATGTCGCAATGTGAATGCAACTAATAGGATTTCAATGCTGTAGCTGTATAGGATAGACAGAATACTTAGGGTATTGTATGTTATAGCTGACCTGGATAATTAAGAAAGCATACAAAGCCAGCATCTTAGTGAGGCAATACAATACAGGAGTCTTTACAGGGAGTTGTGGAACCATTAGATTATTATTAACCTTCAAGGTTTGCCCTGAACCGGAATATTACAGGCTCGTTACTTGTCGGTTGAATAAATTTTGCAGTGTTTTGCAATTTGAAACAAATAAAATTAGTTTTAAATAGTATTCAGTCAGAATATATTTGTACTTCTTAAGTATAACTAATAACATCTTGCCATCAAGGGGGATTAAATGATCAAAAAACTTCTGTTAGCCGGCCTATTTATACTATCCACAGTTTGTTATGCTCAAAATATTATTCCACCTGAAAAAAGAGGTGAAGTGCTTCAGAGCTTTTTTACTAATCCGGGTTCTGATCTTTTTACCAGCATTATTCTAAGCATGGATGACGACAGTTCTGTTAAGAATAACAAAGGTATTATTCTGCCATTAACAGGATTTATAACTGAAGGTTTATGCCGTTATAAAGATGAAAGAGAAAAATATGAAAAATTAGGCTCCCGGCTTAAGAATATAAATAATATTTATAATAACTGCCTTAAGCTGTCACTTGTAAAAGATACAATATTAAACTGGGGCGAACACAATGCTGCCGTAAATGACCTGCATTGGGGAGCATTTTTTGCTTCAGGAGATACCAGGTACCTGGATGTACTTGTTTCAGAAATGAAATACTGCGACAGTAAGGATATTAATCTTTTTGTCACTGCCACTTCTGCCAGGTGGTCTCTTTGCTCTAATGCCATAGCATATGTTCAGGTAAAAAACTATCTTGAAAGCATAAAAGAAAAAGTCCACTGGGAATTAAAGCCGTATATTCTGGAGGTCCTTAACTCTGATCCGGGCGATATAAGAAATAAAATGTTGAGTGATATTCGTAAAATAAAAGCAGACGGCTATTTACAAAATACTGATTCACTGGTTGCAATAAATACATACCAGGATAATGGTCTGCAGCTCGTATTTTTTGTTACCGGAGATGCTAATTTCTTTACTGAATGGCAAAAACCTGATATGCCGCAGATATCCCCGGTTAAAATTTATAAACGCGGTGATGATATATTTCCTATTATAATTTTCGGTACCGATGGTAAAGATGATAAAGGCAATGCAGATCTTACTTATGATATAGACGTTAAAAGACCTGACGGCTCGATCTACGGACATTTTGATCAGCTTGTAATATGGAAAGATGAGCCTGCAACTATGCTGTACCTTGCAAAACAGCCGCTTAAAATTCATATTGAAAAAGGGGATCCGGCAGGTATATACCGGATAGATGCATCTGTTTACGAGAACAATAAAAAAATGAAAATAAATTTCAGTCTGGCGTTTAAAGTTGAAGAATAACGCTTTTCAAAGCCTGGATGTTTTTATGATAAACTAAACTTTCTAATAAAACTCCTTTTTCATTGCCAGTCACGGTTATAAAACCGTGACTGAAGCTAACATGAAAATGTAAAGTTATATTTAAAAATATAAAGACAAACTGCATTTACAGGCTATCGTCCATTGCCGAAAGTAACCTGAAATATAATATCTTAATTTGCGTCACGGTTTGCAGGCCATAACACCAGCGGAATTATCTATCTTTACTCAGGTTAAACAACTCTACTTTTTCGCATGTCGTTATTCATCTTTCTTTTTACTTTTTGAGTTCCTCAAAATTCCTCTTTTTTACTGACATTTCTACTTAGGTATTACATTCCCTCATTAATATCTCACCAATTTTCTTGAAATTGAACAAAAACTAAACTAAATTGAACCGGTTAAAATGTTTAATTGTACTGCACTTTCATTTTAGTGAATTATAAAAGGGGAATCATCAAATCATCTGAATTTATTGTTTATTTCCACTAACCAGGAGTTTCTGATGAAAGTTGATATAGTTTATCCGGTTCTTTTTTGCAGTTTATTATTTGCATCCTCTGTTTTATTTGCCCAGCAAATGCCGCTTGTATATGATGTTGAAAATACAGGCGCAGATTATCCGGAGCCGCCCTTATTATCTTTTAGTTCGCTGCCTGTTATTACAAAGCTGCCGGATCCTTTTGAATGGGCTGATGGCAGGGCGCGCATCGCAAGCTTTTCAGACTGGCGCTGCAGGCGCGCTGAGATAGCAGCTCAACTGCAGCATTATGAGCTTGGCAGTAAACCTGCTCCTCCTGATTCTGAAAATCTTGAAGCCAGTTATTCAGAAGGCATACTTACTGTTGTAGTAAGGGAAGGTGCCAATTCATTAACACTTACTGCAAATATTTCTTTGCCGGGCACAGGGACAGGGCCGTTTCCTGCTGTTATTGGTGTTGGTTCTCCAACAGGAAGCCTTCCGTCTGACATATTTACTGGCAGGGGTGTAGCAACAATTCAGTTTAATTACTGGGAAGTTGCTCCATGGACACAGTCAGGCCGCGGGCAGGGCGGATTCTATACCTTATATCCTGATACAAAAGTTGGATACTTTACTGCATGGGTGTGGGGCATAAGCCGTATTATTGACGGACTTGAAAGACTGCCTGAGATAAATATTGATACAAAACATCTTGCTGTTACTGGCTGTTCGTTTGCAGGTAAAATAGCATTGTTTGCCGGTGCTCTTGATGAACGTATAGCACTCACTATTCCGCAGGAATCAGGGGGAGGCGGTGATGCTGCCTGGAGGGTTACAGAAACTTTAAGCGGAAGCCGGGAAACTTTACGTAATGCGCAGAGTTATGGCTGGTATTCTTCTGATGTTACTCAGTTTAACAGTACAGTAACAAAGCTCCCTTATGACCATCATGAGGTAATGGCTTTGATAGCCCCGCGCGCTTTATTTGTATTGGGTAATCCTTCGCAAACATGGCTGGCAGAAGAGTCTGGCTATGTGTCATGTATTGCAGCGTCAGAAGTATGGAAAGCACTTGGAGTATCAGAGAGATTTGGATTCTCTGCCGTTGGGGATCATGACCATTGTGCTTTGCCAAACAGCCAGAAACCTGAAATTGGCGCTTTTGTAGATAAGTTTCTGCTTGGTAAAACTGATGTTAATACAAGTATTACTACTAATCCCGGTTTTAGTATTGATCCGGCTTCATGGATAACATGGAGTACTCCGTCGCTCGTTGAAGGTGATTCTTATTTTAACCAGGCTGTTTTGCATTCACCTGAAGACCAGTCAAAAGATCTTCAGCAAAACATTGCTTTTTCATGGAATAAGGCGGCAGGTGCAGAAAAATACGTAATTGAACTTGCACTTGATGCAGCCTTTACTTCTGTTGTTCTATCTGATTCTACAACTGATACTCTGTTAAATATAAATAGTCTTTCGCAGGGGAAGAACTATTACTGGCATGTCAGTGCTAAAAACTCTGCCGGAATTGCCGGGCCATGGAGTAAAATATGGAGTTTTTCTACTTATATAGCTTTGCCTTCCACGCCAGTTATTTATGCTGCAGATGCTGTTCCAAACCGTTCAGGTTATATGAAATTCTCCTGGGGAAGAGTGCAGGATGCAGATAAATACATTTTGCAGTTGTCAAAGGATGAAACTTTTGCTGATTTCTTCAAATCAGATTCTACTACTTCAGATACGGTAAAAACTATCAGCGGCCTGCTTGATGAGCACAGGTATTTCTGGCGGATGCAGACCAAAAATCTTGCAGGGGCAAGTGCATGGACAAAAGCTGAAGCATTTGCAATCTTAACTGCTCCAACTGAATTAGCATTACAAATAAATGCTTCTAACCAGGCCGCCCTGAGCTGGAAAGATAACGCATCAGTTGAAGACGGATATATAATTGAACGTAAAGAAAATTCAGATACATCTTTTAATGTAATAGATACTGTACAGGCTGATATAAGTGAATATACTGATATTAGTGTTGAAAAGTTACTTACTTATACTTACAGGGTGAAGGCATACACAGGAGTAGCTTCATCATTATACAGTAATGAAGCCTCACTGACACTTGTAGGAGTAAATGATAATACAGCACTCCCGAAGGAATATTCGATTAGTCAGAATTATCCTAATCCGTTTAATCCTGTTACAAGAATCAGTTTTGCATTACCGAAATCAGCTTTAACAAAAATTACTATTTATAACATTCTTGGTAAAGAAGTAAAAGTTCTCGTAAACAAAGAGCTTGACGCTGGCAGGCACGAAATAAATATTGATGCTTCTGATTTATCAAGTGGTGTTTATTTTTATAAAATTCAGTCAGGTAGTTTTGTACAAACAAAGAAAATGACTTTACTAAAGTAATTGTTCTGGTCCCTCAGGGCCTGTAATAGGAGAGCAGGCTCTGAGGGTTATAAAAACTATATATAAATCTTTCCAACAGAATAAATAACAACCTGCCCGCTGATTAAAACCCGTTCTCCTTTATCAACACAGTGAAGATGCCCTTCTCTTGCTGAAAGTTGAACAGCATTCATTTCTTTCAGAGATAAACGTTCGCTCCAAAAAGGAATCAGGGTACAATGAGCAGAACCTGTAACAGGATCTTCAAGGATAGTTGACTGCGGCGTAAAAAATCTTGAAACAAAAGCACAGCTGTCTCCGGGCGCTGTTACAATAACCCCTCCCTGGCCAAGATTAATTCTGTCAAATGTATTCTTGTCAACAGAGATGTTCTTTATATCTTCTTCGCTTTTATATACAAGCATGTAATCACGCGCTTTAAACACCTCGGAAGGCTGAATATTAAGTGAATCCCTTATTGTCTCAGGCAGTTGGGCATGTTCAGGTTTTCTTGAAGGTAAATCAAGTGTAAACAAACTTCCGTTAGACATAGCGAGTAATTCCCCGCTGGCAGTACTGAAAGTAATTTTGTTTTCTTTCCACCCAATGAATGATTTTATAACATAGGCAGTTGCAAGTGTAGCGTGCCCGCAAAGATCCATTTCAATATCAGGTGTAAACCAGCGGAGGTGTATTTTATCATCTGATAATATAAAAAAAGCAGTTTCAGCAACAGCATTTTCTCTGGCAATGTTAAGAAGTACATCATCAGGCAGCCATCTGTCCAGTTTTACCACACAAGCCTGGTTGCCGCCAAAAACATTTTCCGAAAAAGCATCTACATGATAAATATCAAACTTCATAATTCAATCCTTTATGTTCAATTGTGATTACTGCTATTCTGCATCATTTGTGCAACTCTTTCTGCCTGAAGATAAAAAGTTTCAAGTTTAGCTTCAATTACCTGGGGATATACATTTCCATCTGTTTCAATTGTAAGAAAGGGAATACTCATTTTCCCGTTAAATACAGAGGGCAGGCTATAGTTTTTATTAACCTGCTTTTCTGCAAATATTTTATCTTCAATCCTAATTTCGCCGGCTGCAAGTGATTCAGTAAACCTTGTAGGCATACATCCAAACGGCCCAAGATTTATTACGCCGCAGTATTTATTTATTGTTTCATGCAGTGCTACGCCAAGTGTAAGTCCTGGTTCGCCTTTATACTCAACAGGTAGTATGTGCCTGCTTCTTTTTAGCAATGCCTCAATCTTTGTAAAAGAAAATTTGTAATAACCAGTCCCGGCAAGTATTTTCTTAATCCTGTATTCTGCCTGCCTCATATAAACAACCCTTATCAGCCTTTCAATCTTTTTACTTATTGCAGTATCAGGTTCCAACAGTTCCTGCTTAAGCAGGTAATCTATATAATAAATCCATTCGCTTATATAAGAATCCTTTAGTATAAATCCTTTTTTAGCCAGAAGCCTGTTAAGGTATTTATGTGCAAAGTGATCTCTTCTTACGTAAATTTCACCGCATAAAGCAACATATTTTGCTTTATCTATGTGTTTGCGGGCAATTACACTTTTCCTTATTGTAAGAGAAAACTCTTTGAGCGCTTTATATATTTTCCCGGGATTTTTCTCAAACACAAGTAAAAGCTTATCAAGTTGTTCTTCAAATACCTGCAGGCCTTTATCAGGTTCAACAGCATGAGCCATAATACCTGAGCGTATATCATCCAGAACATCTGCTATCATTAATGCCTGTATCCCCCGGGTAGCAAAGTTTGGCCCAAGTCCGGCAAAACCGTCGTCATTCATAAGGGCAAGGGTAGTTACATTACGCATTCTTTTTTTCTTAATTACATCCTGCATAAAAACAGGATACTGCCCGAGCCTGCAGTTACCGCCTCCCTGAACAATAAAAAAAGCAACATACTGTTTTCCATCCCAGCGGTTTTCCATATAATCGAGCAAAGAACCTGTACATAATAAAAGGGGAAGGCATTCTTTCCCGCTTGCAACTGATCTGCCGTATTTAAGAATATCAGGATTGCTTTCCTGTACTGCTTCAGAATTAAAACCCTGGCTCCTCAAACCAGCGGCAAACATTCTTGATGAAAGATCACCCATTGAAGGGATCAATATTTTTACCCTGGGATCGGAAAGGGGAATTTTATCTCCGTCTGATGTAATAAAGTACCCCTGAACTGAATCGAATTCAACTGCGGCAGGACGGAAATCGCTGTAGTCAGGGTCGCTTATTTTATTCTTTAGCCGCCTGTAATTTTTTATAATATCCAGTGCAGCATCAATTCTTGTATTTATTCCGGCATCAGCAGTATGACTGTCAAGTTCAAGTGTTAACGAAGGTTTGGTTCCCATAAGTGTACGGAAAGTAGTTAACAGCATTGAATCAGGCCCGCATGAAAAATTAGATATATAAGTGGCAAATAACTGTGGATTGTCTTTAACAATTTTTGCTGCCTTCAGAATCTTTTTACCGCCTTCCCAGTACTGGTAAGTGTTTAACGGCTGCTGGCGGTAATCAAATATGTCATAGGGGAGTACATATACGCCCCGCGATGCAAATTTTCTATGGATGCCTTTATTGGCAATATCAGTGAAAGCATTATAAGGCCTGCCTATAAGTACAATTGCCATTTCATCAGGATGCTGTTCCAGGTACTTCAGGAATTTATTTCCCATGCTGAATAATTCATCCTGGTAATCATTCTGCATTTTAAGAGCATAACTGAAAGCGTCTTTTACTTTATCTGTATCGGTAATACCCAGTTTTCCAGCTATGTCAATAAATTTATTTGCTTCTTTGTCAAAACCATGTGCAAAATCAAAATACGGAGTAATTAACTTATTAACATCCACAAGGCCTTTAAATGCCTGCTTTATATAAAAAGGTTCGCCGCTTACAAAAACACATGTTGAATTTGAATCAATCCTGTGGTGTTCTGCATCTTCAACATACATTTCAAATATTTCCGGGACGAAATAAAAGTCAGGTCTCTTCTCAACAAGATCAGCAAATAAACATAATGAAAGCTGTGCCGGGTAGCAGAAAGATGTATGCTCTTTTTCAAGACCTGTTTCATTTACCTTATCAGATAGTATTACTCTGCACCCAAGCTGTGTGAAAAAATTATAATACAATGGATAGATTGTATGAGTATGAAAAGACTGGTTTATCCCTACTGTAATTGCATTTGCAGGCAGTTCAACTGAAGGTGTATACTTCTCATAAGTCAACTGGTGGCGTATTTTTACAAAATCATAATTATCAGCATTTACTTTTGTATTATGAACAATATTATAATACTTATTACAAGCACCGCCAAAAGGATAAGTTTTACCTAGTATTTCAATACGGTTAACAGAACAGCCAAGGTCGCATTTCGCATTATCACCGGGACAAATAAATGAGCTTTTGTATTTTACTTCCCGTTCTGCCAGCTCCTGAAGAGAATAACTGCCCGGCTGTATAATACCGAGGTTTATTTTATCTTTAATTTCCAGCGCAACTCCAAAAGCTCCCATTAAGCCCGGTTCAGGAGGGACTATAATATCTTTACCTGTTAATGCAGCCATAGCAACAGGAATGGCTTTATTATAACAAACACCACCCTGCATGAAAATCTTTTTACCGGCAGTTCTGTTACCCTTTACACGGTTTACATAATTAAGACAAACAGAATAAACCAATCCGGCAATAATATTCTCTTTACTTATATTTTCCTGCTGTGCGGTCTTAATGTCAGAGCTTATAAACGCAGAGCACTGGTCGCTGAAATTTGGAGGCATATCCCCATTCATTGCAATTGGCTCTATGTCTGTAACCTTTATTCCAAGTGACTGAAATGCAGACTCTTCCAGGAAAGAACCAGTCCCGGCTGAGCATGCTTCATTCATTGCATAATCAGCAGGTACTTTATTTACTATGTAAGTGTATTTAGCATCCTGTCCGCCAATCTCAAATATTGTGTCAACCTCAGGATCAAAATAAACTGCAGCAGCTGCATGTGCAACAATTTCATTTACAACACCCTCAGTCAATGCATGAAGCCCTGCAACCTGCCTGCCTGAGCCCGTAGTTCCTACGCCAATAATGTTTATATGTTCCGGAATTTGATTCAATAGTTCTGAATAACATTTCCTTGAAGCTGCTATAGGGTCACCATGAGTATACAGATAAACAGAACCAAGTATGCTGTTATCTTCGATTCTTATAACTACAGCTTTGGTAGTGGTGGAACCAACATCAAGCCCCAGAATACAATTATCTCCATCCTTTGCCTTGCCCTGCTCAAGTGTTCTGAACCGGACATTGTCTTTATAATTATTAAGCGGCTGATGAAATACAAATGAACTCTGTGAATCCGCAAAAATATTATCATAGTTTTCAGCCAGGGGAATATCATGCTCAAATCCATAAAGAGCTGCACCAAGAGCCTCAAAACAGGAAGCTTCTTCAGGTATATCAATATCAGGAACAAGCTTCTTCAGATAGTTCACTACCATAGCATTTTTTGTCACTCCACCAACTACAAGTATCTTTCCGGGCTTTACCTTCTTAAGAAGGTTATGTACTTTTTCTGCCATCATTGAAGCCAGTCCGGCTGCGACTTCTGATTTTGCAATGCCCTTATTAAGTGCATGGGTACAGTCTGATTTGCAGAAAACAGAACATCTGCCTGAAACTTTGAAAGGTGTAACATCATGTGAAATGGAAGAGGCCTCGTTAACAGTAAGGTCCATTCTTTTTATCTGTTGAAGAAAAAACTCTCCGGTACCGGAAGCACATTGGTTGCCGGTAATAACATCAGCAATCCGGGCATGTTCATCAAGCTTATAAACCATAAAAGTTTCGCCGCCAAGAGAGGCTATAGCTGAATATCTTTTGTTGTCTTTATTTATATACCTGAATGCATATTCTGTTGCTTCAGATTCTGAGATTGCTGTAAATCTGACAAGTTTTCTGAATTTTCTTCCTGTAACAACTACCGGAATATTATGGATATTATCTCCTGCAAATTGAAGTAAATTATCCTTAAATGTTTTTTTCGGATCGCCATTATGCAGAAGTGTCAAAACATCCTCTACCAAAATGCCGGAATTATCTTTTTTTGTTTTTACAAAGGTGATGGAAGATGCCCCGAGGCACACCCCGATTATAGTATTCATGCAGATTATTCAATATTAAAAAATGCTATTTCTTAAAGAAATATAGAAAGGCAGAAAGTAAAATGCTAACTGCCAGTTAGTAGTAATCTACCTGCCAAATTGATTTAGATGATGATTCAGGTGAAATAAAGTCAATCTGTCCCATTGATCTCTGGATATAACTCCATAATAGGGATGGAAAGAGAAAGTATATTTATCATCAGTATTATAAAACCTGTTAAGGTATAAAACCAATGTTTGTTTATCAGTTCCAAAATCAATTGGCTTTGTCCCTCCGCCTGCTGCCTGGTCAAGTCCGTCTGCAACAGGCAAAGTTTCTTTTTTTGTTATCATTTCCGGGAACTTTGAAGTATCAACATTTTGTCTCTTTAACCCTTCAATTTCTCCAAACATCATTCTGAACATATCAGTACAATGGCATACCATCTGGTTAACATTCATTTTCCCGAAAGCTGGTTTATCCTCAGGCTTTACAGAGAGGATTCTTTTTATAAAAACATCTTTTTGTTCATTAGTCATTGTAACCCCTAAAATTATCCTGGTAATATTAAAAAAACTGTAATAATTTCTCTATATTATTAAGGTCATAAAAAAGTACATCTTTTTTATGTGTTATATAACTCTTCATAACCGGGGATAATTTAGAAATTAAAACAGGAGCAGAGAGTGAAAAATATCTACTTATTGTTTTTACCTTTTATCTTTTTAATTATAAGCTGCAGCAGTGATAATGAAAATAATCCTGTAACTGATGATGACAGCCAGCAGGAAAAGGTAACATTTTCAGGGTATGAATGGTATGTAAGAAGTAACGAGCAATACCAGGGGCCGGGCAGGAATATATTTCATTCTGGCAAAAAGACTGTCTGGGTTGATGCTGATGGTAAACTTCATTTAAAGATTCGAAAAATGAATGATATTTGGGTTTGCTCAGAAATTTATACAAAGGAAAGTTTTGGTTATGGCAGGTATATATTTTATGTTGAAAGTGCAGGCCTTGATTCGCTGGATAAGAATATTGTACTTGGGCTTTTTACATGGGATAATGAATCTTTTACTTCAATGGCAAATACTGAACTGGATATTGAATTTGCTAAGTGGGGATATGAAGGGGAGAATAATACATTACAATATTCTGTACAGCCCACCAATTCCGGAGAATATCCTGAACGTTACCATCACTTAAGCAGCAGCATTTTACCGGTTAATGATGTATCAACCCATCTTTTTGAGTGGACAGGTTCAAGCGTATATTTTGCCGGTTACAAAGGTTACATTACTAATGCAGCAAATAAAATCGATAGCTGGATTTTTACAAGCAGTAATCCGGCAAGACAAAAGAAGGAAGATGGTATGACTTCCAACGCTATTGTGGTTCCTTCACCCACGCCTGATACTAAAGTACATATAAATCTTTGGTTGTTTGACAACAACAGAGACGGTTTTGGCGATGCCCCGGCTGATGGAAAAGAGGTAGAGATTGTTATAAAGAAATTTGAGTTTATTAAAAACTGAAAAATAATTCTTGTTCTATAGAATTGTATCCTTCCGGAACAGATTATATTCCGGAAGGAATTTTAAATACTATTTAAGTAATGTCAGCTTAATTGAATTAGTCACATTATTACCTACAATAAGCTGAGCAATATAAATACCGCTTGGCAGACTGTTCCCAAATGAGTCTTTTCCGTTAAATACAATATTATTCCATCCTTCTGATAAGTCAGTTAAATCAATTACTGCTACCAGCTGGCCTATTATATTATAAATCCTGAGTAATTTAACTTTCCCTTCTGAAGACTTATTAAGGTAAATTCTGATTGTTGTAGAAGGATTGAAAGGATTTGGATAGTTCCCTGATATATAAGAACGAGGAATAATAAGATTATTCTTCTCATCATCAACAGCGCTTGTTTCATTTTGGTAATCAGCAATATAGGCAGTATATTTACAGCGGACACCGTAAGCAAGGCTGAGCTCAATTGCTTTGTTTTTCAGTTCTGTTGTCTCACCATAAATTGCAATTTCTCTTTCAATATCATCTATAGACTCTTTGGCCCACAGGGTGCGGGTAAACGGATAAGTACCTGTACTGTCGGAAAAATTAAGGTGGAAATCATATGCTTTAACTTTTTTGTTGGCTGTACCTGCTATACTTAAAGCTGATTGTCCTGAATTTGCATAACGGCCTGTCATAAAAAACAAAGAACCGGCATATGTTGATGGAATCTTTTCCGGAATAATATCAGATGTCTGGGCAGCACCAAATTCAAAGGCCACATCTTTTAAAATAGGGTTACTTACCTGTTCTATTATCCGGCTTATTTTTGTACTTAAATCATCAAGCGGATCAAGATATGTGACAAATCCGTAATTTAATGCCGCAGTCATCTCAAGCCGTTCTCTGCTGGGATTATCGCCTATTGCAATAGGGAATATTCCTGTTTTGAAAGTATTTGATGAAGCAATTTCTTTAGGATCGTTTGATGATACCCCATCAGAAAAAACAATTATTGCATTATTACGAGTATTGTCTGTTATCTCTGTCAGAGCACTCTTGATGGCAGTTCCCATATCAGAACCCCATGAAGAAGTAACTGTACCCAGATAGTCTTTAGCACTTTGAATATTATCAGATGTAGCTGATACCGGTAAGGACTGCCATGTGGAAACAGAATAATTAAATACAATTATATTGAATAAATCATCCTGTTTTAATTCATCAATAGCCTTTGAAATAGAAAATATGCTCTGGGTTAATTTGTTACCTGTCATATTATTCGAATTTGACAGCATAAAAATAATCCGTTTGGGCAGTATACTATCCGAAGGAGCTTCATTCTGAGGCTTTACAAAAAGAGCAAAATGCCCGTTCATTGTATCACTGGCAGTAGAATAAAAATCAATACCAAGGTCTGAATTATCTGTATCAAAGTAGAACTCAAAATCATGGTTAATATATGCTTTTGATTCTATTACCTGCAGATTTAAATTATTATCAGAGGAATTTTTAATACTAATGCCTGTTTCAGTTGGAACATTATATCCGGTAATTTTTGAATTTGAATTTACATTTATATCAAACTGAAGTAAATCCAGTGGATGTGTTACAAAATCACTGGTATTTAAAGGAAATGAATAATAATATCTGCCTTTATAATATTCACATAACTGGATATAATGCAGTTCAATCTTTTGAATTGTTCCGGCTTTGATATTTCTTAATTCAATTTTAATTCCATTCTTACCAATATATTCATTAACAAGAGCCGCTATGCCTCCTTCTCCCGTTCCCGGGTTTGTTGATTGTTCCTTTACCTTTAACACAGCCTCATAGCTTTTATCATTGTACCAGTAAATAATTTTGGTCGCTCTTGCATTAGCCGGAAGGGGGAATGAATAGACCGCATCAGTAGAATCTGTCCACTCGTTTTCAAATTCCTGGTATACTGTTGTTTCTGAAACGGCACCATTAATATTAACAGTAACATGTGTAAGTTTATTCCTGAGAAAGTCCTTGGGATAGTTTTTGTTTGATGGAAGTAATAAACCATCTGCATACACACAGGAATAAGATAAAATAAAAAATAATATAATTATGCTGTAATTCTTTTTCATTTTCAATTCCCTCATTTCAGATAAAGAATCTTTGCAGATTCAAAATGTTTAACATTATCTTTTCCTGTCATTATAAGCTGTACAATATAGAGGCCGCTGCTGGCTTGTTTCCCATCAAGTCCATTTGCACTCCATTTTACAATTTTTTCACCCGATAAAGGAATCGTTTTTACAAGCTCTCCCAAAAGATTAAATATTTTAATTTCACCACCAGTATAATCTTCTTTATTAATATTAAATGTAATTTCCGGGTTAAATGGGTTTGGATAAAATGACAGGTATTTGTCTTCGCTTATCGAATACTTTGCAGCAGTTCCTACGGAATCTTCACCACCTAATCCGGCATAGCGGACTAATAGCTTTATTTGTGAAGGTTTTTGTGTGTTTTCAGATGTATAATTAACTATATATCTGCCTGATGTTTCAAATCTTGAAATATCAAGCAATATATCTCTGAAATTGCCATATATGTCGTAAAAATTTCCACCTGTAGGAGAAATTATAGGATCGTAAAAAGCTGATTTGTAAGACTCCGGCCCTATCGCGTTAACAACTATTCCGTTAAGAAGTAACTGGTTTACTACTTCACTTTTAGTAAGATTAGTAAACGAATCGTTTTCATGATAAGTTGCATCTGTAATCCAGATTATTATCCTTGAAGAATTTTCTCTGAAACTATATTTGCTGGCATCCATTAATCCCTGTAAAGAGTTTTCGGGTTCATCATCGCCGCCATGTGCATATTGCTGTGACACCAGGGATTGAAAATACTGTACGTCACTGGTAAACGGATAGATATTTTCAACTACATCAAGGAAGGTAACCATTCCCAGTCTGTAATCAACACCCCGGAAACTAAGACTGTCTGCAAACTCAATAATATTGCTTTTTACTTTATCAATTTCATCTCCCATACTTCCGGTTACATCAAGAACAAAAACGATATCAGCTGAATTTACGCCTCCGGCAGTATCTTTAGACAACGTGAAACTTTCTACTTTATTTCCGTCTTCATAAATAAATACATTGTCGCTTGTTAAATTGCCAATCTTATAATCATTTGATTTTATCTTTGCTTCAAAACCCAATCCTACTCTGGGAAAGTTGGTTGTGCTAAGGCTGTCAATATTTACTACAAGCCCGGAATCTGAAACCGGTGCGGAAGGTAAAAAAACATTTCTTTTTATTATATCTGTTGCCTGTCCGCCCAAAGTGACCGTTGCAGAAATTTCTGCTGTCTTGTCTTCATAGACAATATGTGGCTTAAGTGTAATCTTTTGGTAAGCTGAATTTCCTGAAATAGCCAATGAATAATCAGATGTTGAACTGGTTAATGAAGCCGGGAAAGACAGGTTTATGTTTGCAGTGTTATTGCTGCTGTTAGAAGATTTATTTACCTGCAAATATGTGTTGAATTCAGAAGGGAAAACCTGTCCGTTTTCAATCGCCAGAAAATTTTGAAGATCCCAGCGGAGGAATAATGCTGAACTAAAATCGGGATTAGTAAGTTTAATATTGATAATATTAGAATAGTTTTCTCCCGGAAGCAGAGTTTTATTGCTCCATAAAAGCTTTAAATACAAATCGTATAATAATTGATTGAAATCAGGTTGAAAGGGGCCGATATAAGAATGAGCAGTATTCCAGTTAGAAGCAATTATTTCATCCGGCTTATTACCGGAATAATTTATACTTATGCCTAATCCTTTTGCTCCTGAACCCTTTTCCTTAATTATTAGGCTGTCAGGTACCTGGCCGCCGGTATAGACTGTATTATTTGTAAGAAAACTTCCATTTGCATATAGATACCCGTCTCCCCATTTGCCAAGTGCAGGGTCAAATTCAATACCTGATTTAATTATATGATTTACAATATCCAGATTTTTAATATTCTGGCTGATCATTATCCCATTACCTGAAGAAGTAAAGCATAATGAAAAATCAATTTCTATTATACCGGGTTTAACTGCATTTATGAATAATGTGTCTCCTGATTTCTGTGATTTAATATCACTTTCGGCAAAGTAATCATCTAACTTAAACCAGTTGCCATCAATTTCAAAAACAGGGTAGGATGTTTTTGCATAAGGGTGTCCGAATGTTATTTCACAATTATCATCCAGCGAATTATCAGACAGGCCTTTATTGGTTCCAATTGTAAAATATCCGCCATCCAGTAAGGTGAAGGAAAGGGGAGAATTATCAACTTTTCCCACATTGGGAGATTTATCCAGTCTTCCCGGGTAATTAGCGTTTGGCTGATTACTTATGTCAAATGAAATTTTACTCTGCGGCAGAATGACACAGGGTATAAAGAATAAATAAAGTAAAAACCATTTTTTCATTTTATCTCCGTATTCTTTATTCGCATAAAATATTTTATCTAAGCAGTATCATCTTTCTGATTTGCCTGAAATCTCCTGCATCCAGTGAATAGAAATAAATTCCACTAGCAACAGGAGAGCCTTTTATATCTGTTCCGTTCCATGTAATTCTGTATTTCCCGGCAGATTGTTCTTTATCTGCCAAAATTGTAACTAACTGGCCGAGCGAGTTATATATCTTGATTACAACATGGTAAGATGATAAACCTTCGGGCAGATTGTATTCAATAGTTGTTGTTGGATTAAAAGGATTTGGATAATTCTGTGCCAGATAGAATTTACCAGGGATTTGTTCCTCATTATCAACAGCATTTGTTGAAGGGTCAGTATAAAAAGCAGTATATGGTGTTAGAACCTGGTACCTTAGGCTAAGTTCTACAATCTGATCAACAAGTTCATCTGATTCGCCGTATATAGCAATTAAATTCAATAAATGATCAATCTTTTCTTTTGCCCAAAGTCTTGGAACAAATTTCTGTCCTCCCGAGGTGTCAGGGAAAGAAATAATCTTATTATATTCAACTGTTTTTGACCGCAGTTTTCCTGACAATGTAACATTATATGAACCGCCTGTATTGTATAAACCCAACTGGACAATCTGGCTGCCCCAATATAAATCCCCAAGAGTTTTGGGATAAGTATCCCAGTTGTTTAACCCATTAATGCTTAGTTGAACATCAGTCATAACAGGTTTTGAAATTCGCTGGAAGTGTTCATTAATCACAAGAGCTATACTGTCATCTGAAGCAATAAAATTTGCATATCCATGGTTACTGTTTGCCAGGTCAGCAAGAAGACTCTTATTTATTTCACTTCCTACACCAAAAGAGAAAATGCGTACACTCTTCTTATTATTATCATTTACATGAGCCAGAATAGAATCTTTGTCAGTATTACCCCATGTCGGTTCTCCATCGGTTAAAAATACTAATATATTAGAAACTGAATCTTCATAAGCCTGGTCAAGTGACGCTGTTAAAGCATCGTCAATATTTGTTAAACCAAGAGGGTAAAGCTGGTTTACGAATGTTCTTGCAGAGGCTATGTTATTCTCATTTGCATCAACCAGGTCATTTTGAAATTTAGTAACAAATGTGCCGAATGTTACTATATTAAATTTATCATTTGGATTAAGCAAAATAAGAAAATTATCAAGTGCTTCTTTTACCTGTTTTATTCGCAATCCTTCCATACTGGAGGATACATCCGCAGTGAATACAATATGCCGCGGTATTAACTCCTCTCCTGAAATACTGTCTGGCGGGATTACTCTTATAGAATAATAGCTTTCTGTCCCAATTGAGTCTTCAGTAGTCGGAGTGTAAGTTAATACATTAAAATCAACACTGTCTCTTATAGTTTCAAATTCTAGTGTTAAGTCTTTATCCGGATAAAAGTTCTCATCACCAAAAAAAAGAGTATAATGGTTATCGGCCATCTTTTCTATTTTTGTAGCTGTTGAACTCTGATGCGTAGGGGAGTAAAAATTCTTAAATGAATTCTGTGATTTTGCGTCAACAGATACAGAAACCAGTTGCAGTGGTTTTGATGACAATTCCAGAGTATTTAATCCAAAATTATATTTTGTCTGTCCCAGGTCATATTTCAAAGGTTCAACATAAGTAATTTCAGTACGAACATCAGAATTAGCATCAATTGGTACAATACTTAACCTGAAAAGATTATCTCCAAGATATTCAAGTAATGCAGGATCAAGCCATTGTCTTAGTTTGTCATTATAATCACTAACAGCTTCCTGTCTTTCCCGTATTGAACTGACAAATCTTTGCCCATTAACCCAATAAACCATTTCTGTTAAAACTGCATCTTCCGGAAGTGGAAAGATATATATCGCCTCAACTGATGAATTTAATTCATTATTAAAAATCTGGTCAATATGCGTTACAGCAATTTGGTCTTGTATTTCTACAGTAGCATTTATTGATTTAATCCACATTTTATTATACTGAGTACTGCTAAACCTGGGCCGGGAGAATAAAGCTCCCACAGCAAAAGTTTCAGAACAAGTTATAGTAAACAGGATAAATAAAATGCAGACATAAATAAAACTGTGACAACGTTTCATATATTATCCCTTAATTATCCGTTGAATAAGTTTTCAGATCTGCTCCCCTTATAAAATGAAACTTAACTACTAAACGGGATTTATGCAATGAAAAAAAATGTATGTGATTATATTCATGTTTGAGAATCAATGACATTTCTACTTTAGTATTACAAAAGCTTACTGGTTTATTGCCGCATATATGAAAAATTAAAAAGAAATTCTTATATTAATAAAAATCTGCAGACCATAAGATAAAGTGATAATAATATGAGACTCTTAATTATATCCAACAGACTACCTGTTACAATAGAAGAAGAGAATAATGAACTTGTAATCAGGGAAAGTTCAGGAGGGCTTGTATCAGGAATAAGCTCATACCTTGAATCTTTACGAGGTTCTGATCCGCATTCAAAATCAGATTATATCTGGATTGGATGGCCTGGTATTGAAATAAAAAATAAAGATCAGGAAAGCCTTAAACAAAAGATATACAGAGAATATAATGCTTTCCCTGTTTATTTCTCTAAAGATATAATGAAAAAATTTTATGAGGGCTTTTGCAACAATACAATATGGCCGTTATTTCACTATTTCCCTTCATTAACTACTTATGATGAGGAGCAGTGGAATTGCTATAAAAATGTAAATGAGGAATTTTGTAAAGCAGTACTTGAGATTATAGAACCCGGCGATGTAATATGGATACATGATTATCATCTTATGCTGCTCCCGCAGATGATAAGAGAAAAAAGGAATGATGTTAAAATTGGTTTTTTCCTGCACATACCTTTTCCAACATTCGAAATATTTGGATTACTGCCTAAAAAGTGGCGTAATGATATTCTAAAAGGATTATTAGGCGCTGATGTAGTTGGATTTCATACTTTTGATTATATGCAGCATTTCTTAAGGTCTGTTTTAAGGCTTTTGGGCTACGAAAACAATATGGGAATGATTCAGCATGGCAATAATATTACAATTGCTGATGTTTTCCCTATGGGTATAGATTTCCAGAAATTTAGAAGTGCATCAGAAGATGTTGAAATAAAGAACGATACACAGGAGTTGAAAAAAGTATTAAATTACAAAAAAATCATTCTTTCAATTGACAGACTTGATTATACAAAGGGAATAATTAACCGGCTAAGAGCTTTCGAACTTTTTCTTGAAAAAAATCCTGAGTATTGTGGTAAAATCATACTTGTATTAATTGTCATTCCTTCCAGGATTGGTGTTAAGCACTATCATTCGATGAAAAAACAGATTGATGAAAGTGTTGGAAGAATAAACGGTAAATTCAGCCAGATAGACTGGTCTCCAATTTCATATCAATATGATTTTTCGCCATTCAGGCAGCTTGTCTCTATTTATTCTGCCGCGGATATTATCATGGTAACCCCTTTAAGAGATGGCATGAACCTGATTTCAAAAGAGTATCTTGCCTGTAGAACTGATAAAACAGGCGTGCTTATTCTAAGTGAAATGGCCGGATCAAGTAAAGAACTTGGTGAAGCTATTATTATCAATCCCAATCATGTTGAAGAAATATCTGATGCAATCTTTGAGGCAATTAATATGCCTTTGGAAGAACAGCATAGACGCACTGAAGTGATGCAAAAAATGCTTGCCCGGTATGATGTTAAAAAGTGGGCAAATAATTTCATCCGGAAACTTAGCTGTCCGTCTGAATCCGGAGAAAGCCTGATCCGCGGAAGGACACTGGACATGAATAAAACTGAACAGATTATTGCTGAATTTAAACAGGCTGAAAATTCTATTATATTTCTCGACTATGACGGCACACTGGTTCCATTTTCCAAACATCCGCATAATGCCAAACCCGATAAAGAGCTAATTACTTTGTTGAAAAACTTATCAAAGAAAACAGATTTGGTTATTATAAGCGGCAGAGATAAGAATATACTGCATGAATGGTTAGGTGCAGTTGGTTCAGATATTATTGCCGAGCATGGAGCCTGGATCAAAAAAGGAGCAGGGGAATGGCAATTATTAAAATCGATGTCCAGGGAATGGAAAAAACAGATTTACTCAGTCTTTGAAACGTATGAAGACAGGCTGCCTGGTTCTTTTATTGAAGAAAAAGATTTTTCTCTTGTATTTCATTACCGGCGCTCTGATCCTGAACTTGCCTCTATAAGGATAAAAGAATTTGTGGATTTCCTTCTGGATTTTACATCAAACAGTGAATTGCAGGTATTGCAGGGTAATAAAGTAGTGGAAGTTAGAAATTTTGGAATAAATAAAGGTATTGCCGGGCTTAACTGGCTGTCTGGTAAAAAATATGATTTTATTCTGGCAATAGGTGATGATTGGACGGACGAAGATCTCTTTAAAGTTTTACCGGAATCAGCATATACCATTAAAGTAGGATTTGCTAATTCGTTTTCTAAATACTCTCTGCCATCTTATCAAAATGTGTTAGAACTGCTTAAAAAGTTATCTATAGATTAGTTGCAAAATAACTGAAAATTAGCAGATGTTATAATTTCCTGTTAATTGTTTAAAATTTTCTGATTTTTTTCTTCTTTTATGAAATCATCAAAGGATTTAACCGGTGTATTAGCATATACTTCCTGCATACGCTTTACAGAAAAGTTATCTCTTTTAGCGGTTATAAACAATACTGGTACTTTATAATCCAGTATTTCTTCTGCGGCCTGGACCCCATTAACGGGCCCTTTTAAATTTCTTTCCATTAATACAACATCCGGGCGGGCAGAAAAAGCTGTGCTTATAGCCTCTTCTCCTGTGTTAACCACCTTAATTATATTAAAACCTCTGCTCTTTAGTAAATACTTTAAATTAAGGGCAGTTATAGGTTCATCTTCAGCTATTAGAATATCAATTTTAAACTTCATCATATCACCATATTAATGAATATAGTACCAGACTTTTTATTATTTTATGTATTTCAGACACTCATTAGGGAATATTTTACCGCAATTCCCGTTTCTGATTATATTATCGGAAGTTTTCCTGAGATATAAAGCCTTTTCCTTAAATATTTTAGGAAACAAATTACTATCTTTCATGTATAGATGAAGTTTTCAGAATAATTCTATTGAATTTGTTTGCTAAACATTAAAAAACATGATAATGAAAAAACAGGGACTCACTTCTGTTATAGATTACTTTGAACCCGATTTATTCGGTTCTGAATCATTTTTTGAAGATAGATTATTTGAGAGAATAGTTTTCTCAGGGCAAATTCTGGAAAAAATTGAGTTTTATAATTGTACATTTTCTTCATGTGATTTTACAAAGGTGCAGCTTTCCAGGTGTGAGTTTGAAAAATGCAGCTTTTCTTCATCTGATTTAAGTTTACTGAATTTTGGTGGTTCCGGGCTTGCTGATGTAAAGTTTATAAAATCAAAACTGGTAGGTATTATATGGGAATCAGTCCGTAAGCCCTGCCATTTTTCTTTTGATGGTTGTAAACTTGATAATAGTTCATTTTATGGACAAAATATGAAGAACTTGGTTATGAAAAATTGTTCTGCCAGGGAAGTTGATTTTACACATGCTGATCTTTCAAAGGCAAATTTTTCAGGTACTGATTTGCTAAACAGCCGTTTTACAGAAACCAATCTTGGTTTTGCCGATTTTTCTTCTGCATTTAATTATGGAATAGACCCATCAATAAATAAAATAAAAAAAGCTATTTTTTCTTATCCTGAAGTAACTTCCTTGCTAAACTATTTCGATATTACGATTAAAGATTAGGCCTTTCGCAAGTGTAAATTCGTAACAGGCACCATTGTGATACCTGTTTCGAATTTTCTAAATAAATTATACTTTTGAAGTTCTTAAAAGAAGTAAATATGCTAAGGCATAGATTGCTGATGCTATAAGAAGAGTAATAGTAAATCCGAAACTGAATGCTGCGTATAATACCAATACTGAACCCAATACTGAAGCAGCTCCATTGATAGCAAAACACCAGTCAATAAGTTTCCCAACCTTAACAGCTCCTTTGGGGAAGGGCATTCCCATGAAAAATCCCAATGGTAATGTTAAAATAACAGAAATTATTGCCCTTAAAAGAATACCAAGATTTGCCAGATATCCCAGTATTAATGGTATTACTGTAATGTTCAGAATAATCATTATTATTATACCTGAAAAAGCTTTTATGTTATTAAATCTGTTATTGTAATAACTGCCAATTGATGATCCTATAAGCAAAGATAAAAGTACAGATGCAATACTATAAATTGAGGCGCCAATAAATAATGTGTATTTCTGTATTAGTATAACTTCTATAAACATAAAGCCCATACCAATAAGGAAGAAGTACAGCCATGGTGCTGCTTTTAATTTATCTCCTTTAAACAAGAAAGGAAGAAAATTTAGCGGTATAACAAATACCAGAACAATTGCAATTATTACAAGCATTATTATTTTTGATAGCGGGAAACCAAAAAATTCATAAGGCTTTATTATTTTCATATTTTCTGTTTTAAAGTTTTTCCATAACCCTAGCTGGGCAGTAAATGGTTTATCATCATCAGAAGGGGAAATATCTGTAATTGTATTGGCTGAAGCTTTTTTCCATCCATACTGAACAATAGAATCAATCAGGCTGCTTTTAGCTGAGTCCGCTGCAGGATAAAGAAGATAATGATAGTTTGGGGCTCCTTCGGGAACTTTGCCAAAAGCCTGGTTAATTGTAACTGCATCAAGAGGCTTTTTTGAAAGTAAAACCATTTCCCTATGCATTGCCGGAAGTTTATAAATGGCAAAGTGCTTCTTATAGTCTTTAATATTCATTTCCTGTAAAGCTTCAATCATTGCTGAAGTAACACGCGGGATATAAAATTGGTGTTCCATCATTAAAAAACCGCCTGGACTGAGGCTGTTCCAGTAATCAATAAACGCTTCTTTAGTAAATAAATAATTTTCGGCCAGGGCAAACGAACCGGAAGCAAGCGCTGCAAATGTATTAGAACTAAGTGAGTAGATGATGTCAAATTTTTCCGGATTTCTTTTCACAAAGGTACGGCCATCTTCAGTTATTACACTTACTCTTTTATCCGAATATATATTCCCGGAAAATTTTGCCTGGTTTCCATACTGCATCATATAATTTATTTGTGGGTTAACCTCAACAGCATATACCTTTCCGGCTCCAAATTGCAGTGCCTGGAGAACATCTGAACCGCCGCCTGCACCAAGAGAAAGAAAACTGCATGATTTAAACTTCTTTATCAGGTAAGAAACATCTATTGAATAACTGTACATCAGAGAATCCGGCTTATTCCAGTTTCCATCAAAATGATAAATAGGTGTATTTGCCGCGTTATCTATGTTTATGCCACGGAAATTCTCATCATACGAGTATACCTTTATCTTTGACATTGCATCCCAGTGTGTATAAATAACCGGGGCAGGTTCTTTTTTCCCTGAATTCAGATAATCCCATGAATGAATTGCCATATAAATTGCAACTGCTGCAACAAGTAAGGGAATTACCTTCATCCATTTATTATCAAACAGAAATGATGCTGCAAGTAAAGGCAGTGGTATAAGAAAAACAGTAACCGGGGTTGAGAACCAGTTCATACACAATATTGATAAAAGCACCCCTGATCCGGCTCCGGCAAGGTCAGCCATATAAAGGCTGTTTATATTGTCAGTATCTTTTTTAAAGAAATAAGCCAGTGTTATTCCGCCAAAGAAAAAAGCAGAACCAAGAAGAAAAACAGATGCAATAAGTTTAAAAAGCATTTCTGTACTGCTCAACAGCATCGTAAAATCAAGTTTTAGTTTTATCACAAGCAGAGGACTGGCGATTGCCATTACCGCAGATAATATCAACGAAACACCTGCCGATATGTTTTTGTTCAAAAAAGGTATTAGCCTTAAAGCAAGTGATCCTATTCCCATCCCGAGTATTGCAACAGATAATATAAGGAAAGCAAAAGTATAAAAATACTCAGCAGAGAATATCCGTGTCCATGCCAGTTCAACAGATATTAACGATAAAGAAAGAAGTGCAATAATAATGTGTTTTTTTTTCATTCCCATCCCCACCTTGTAAAGAAATTAATTAAGCGTTGTGAACATATTTAATTGTGATGGAAAAGTAATTAAAGAGTGATGAATGGAATGATTAGTTGACAAATGGTGAATAAAAGAAAAGAAATTTAAAAATTAGTGTTTTTTTCAAAAAATTGAATTTCGCACTTTCCCTTATAAATACTCAATAGTTACTAATTTTTCTTTCTTTCTTAATTCATCAACCAAAAGGGGTATTATTTTATTGCGGGTAAGTATACCAAGCTGGGTAAGACTAATATCAGAAGATGCATTATTATATGCACTACCTACAAGAAAATGAATACTGTCTGCTGCCATCATATAAAAATATAGGTCAGAAACAGGATTATTGCCTGGGATTTTTTTTGGATCAGCATCTAAAAGGTTATATAGCTGGTTTAAAGTAACAACACCTTCTGTTACCAGGTCAATTCCCTTCATACTGTACTTGGGAGGAGTAAGAACATTACTGTAGTCTTCATCATCCATTACAAGCTGCCTGTCGGTAATATGGGAAACCATCTGTGCAGTTGTCCCGCCGCAGATAATTTTGTACCCTTCCAGCGAAAGAAATTTAGAAACAACTGATTTATCTTTTGTTTTACTTTGCGGTGGCCCTGTGAGCAGGTTAACAACAGTTCCTTTTCTGCTCCTGATTAATATAACAGAAAGATCATCATGTGGCTGGAAATTCCAGTATTCAGCGGCTTTGTTTTTCACTGCTGAGGGTATATCTGCCAGCTTAATTCCGGTATTCAGTTTTTTTTGTATAAAATCCTTAACATCATTTATATTCCAGCCTTCAGTAAAATATGTGCCCATGCCTGCAGCAGTAATTCCGTCACTCATAAGCAGTAATGCATCACCGTTTTTAAGTGTGGCATTAAGCTCACTTATCATACTGTTTTCTATATAAATTGTTTTTGCCGGAAGTATGTAAGCGAATCTACCGGATATAAATATAGCGTTGGGCATATCATATGATAGAATTGTTGCCATACCATTGTTAAGTATTCTGCAAACTGAAAAAGCAGAATAGGGAAGGTCATCTTTAGGGGCCGAGTTCATAGTCTTTACAAGGCTGGCAAAAGACTTTCTCAGGGAAGCTCCATAAGAAATAAGTTCTTTCAGGCGTGCAGCGCTCATAGTGGCGTAAATATTTGCCTTTACCCCGGAGCCTAATCCATCACTAAGAATAACAGTTGTGGAGTTTTTCTTTCGCTCTTCCGCAATTACATCTCCGCAAATGGCTGCATTATTTTTTGCAGACTGCGATTTAATTACTTCAACGTGTACGTATCCCATAACCAGTTCTTCCGTGGAGAGTCTTTTTTCTTTTCCTCATCTTCTGTCAGGCTCATCAGGCTTTCTACCAGTGTTTCTCCCTTTGCTGTGCTTTCACCTAAATATTTAGCCAGTTTCTGAGCCATTTCTATTTGGTGTTCAAGCAGTTCCTGTGCCTGTATAAGGGTTCTTGCACGCAGTGAAACAAGCTTTTTCTTGTCAGCAAGATTTTTTGTTATATCTACAAAGATTCCAACAATCTGGTTATCTTCCTTCAATTTATATAAAAGAATATGAAAAACAAGATTCAGGTTTTCAAACTCAGTAGTAGTTTCAATCAGTTCTTTATCGCCGGCTGCAAGTTCCTCAAAGGACTCAATATCCATAAGTGAGGATATCTTTTTCCCTATAAATGCTTCATCGCAATTAAAAAAGCTCTTAAAAGAAGCATTCATATGAATGATATTCAGCTCTTCATTAAGAATCACAATTCCGTTTGGTGTGGACTCGATGATTTTATCAGTCCGCTTTTCTGAGATATACCGCATATAGGGTATGCACATTTCAACCTCAGCCATTCCGTTCAAAACAGCTTTGGCTTTTTCTCTGCACGTATCATAGCCGCAGGCTCCGCAATTCAGGTGGTCACTGTCATCGGTTTTGCCAATTTTTAACAGAAGGTCTTTTATTTCTTTTTCTTCGGGACTTTTCTCATCAAATCTCTTAGCACTAAAATGAGTTTTTGTATCCAGCGATGTATGGTCAATGTCATTTATCAGTTCTTCACCGCTGTTCTTTGCTTTGTTAAAATAATCCAGCAGGTTGGCTTTTCTCTCAAACACATTTTTATCTGAATCAATTCCCGGCCCGCCAATACATCCGGAGGTACAGAATAAGGGTTCAATAATCTTTCCGTTTTTGCTGCTTTTTAAATAATCACAGGCATCCTTAACCTGCTGGTATCCGTTAACAGCAAGCATTTCAGAATTCATCCTGAGATAATTCTTGTCAGCAGTATTGAATAATCCTCCGGAAAGAGGGAATAAAATAGAAAAATACGGGGCATCATTATCGAATCTGCTTTCTTCACAATTCTCAAAGCTTAAATTTTCCGCTGAAATCCAATTGGTAAGTTCTTCAAATGTAAGAACGGCGTTAACTATATTTTTTAATTCAGGCCTTTCAGCTTCATATTTTTTTGCAATACACGGGCCTATAAATACTACCTTAACATCAGCCCCATACTTTTTCTTAATAAGTTTACCATGAGCTATCATGGGAGAAACAACAGGAACAAGTACACTTAATAAATCAGGCCTGTATTTTTCTACATAATTAACAACTGCGGGGCAAGCTGTAGATAAGAATGAATCATCAGGATTTTGTTTAATAAAATCAAAAGTAGCTTTTGTATTATATAACGCTCCTATTGAAGTATCCTCCACAGCGCTGAAGCCAAGTACTTTTAATACTGCCGGCAGCCTTTTAACCTGCCAGCTTTCAAAAATAGCGGCATAGGAAGGCGCTATACTCGCAATGACACGATGACCTTCCGCTATAAATTCTTTTACAACAGAAACATCATTTCTGTAATTTTTAGCATGCTGCGGGCATACCTTTACGCATTTACCGCAAAGTATACATCTTGACTCGTCAACATAAGCCTGGCCGTTTGTCATCCGGATTGCTTTTACAGGGCATTCCCGTAAACATTTGTAGCAATCGCGGCAGGCAGCCTTATTTGTAGAAATATAAGCAGAACCCATTTTATTCTACAGCTTCCTGAACTGTGTTCTCAATTCTGTGGTTAATTTCACTTCTTATTAAAGCCACAACCTTTTGATAAGAAGAACGTGTACTTAAAACTCCTGCAACTGAAACATTTGGCCCATCCTGGCATTTATCCATGCAGAATGTCGGCCTTACTTCAACCAGGTTTTTAAGCCCGTTATTATTAACAAACATTATTAACCTGTTAAGCAGTGTTTGAGACTGTTTTAAATGACAGTTTGTACCAACACATACTTTTACTTCAATCCTACCGGAATCATCGGTTAATATTTTACAAAGTTTATCATCAACAACCTGTTTCCTGTTTGTATAGGACGTATGAAGCAGGGTGTGAGCCGCATGGCTTCCCGGTGAACCAAGTAAAGTACCATATAGTTTGGTAATGTAAGGATTTTCCTGTGATTTATGCAACTGAAGCATTTTATCAGCAGAATAAAGCCCTTTTGTCCTGTGCTGCTTAATATCCGGGTCAAAGCTAACAGGCTGTCCTGCACCCCCAATACATCCACCGGGGCATGCCATTACTTCAACAAGGTCAAATTTTTTGATACCTGTTTTTATATCCTGAATAAGCTTTTTCGCATTTTTTAAGCTGTGTACAACTGCAAGCCTGTAGATATCTCCGTTTATTTTAAGTTCAACTTCACGGATGCCATCCTCGCCGCGTACACTATGGAAGTCATCATTTGCCAGCGGATTACCGGTTATTAACTCAGCCGCATACCTCAAAACAGCTTCTGTAACACCGCCGCTATTGCCAAATAATACCCCTGCACCGGTTTTAAATCCAAATGGCAGGTCAAGTGACTGTGGAGTTAAGCTTTCAAACTTAATTCCTGCACGCTTAATCATCTGTGCAAGTTCCTGTGTTGTAATAACATAATCAGTTTCAGGAACTCCATCAGCGCTAAATTCCGGACGCCTGGCTTCAAACTTTTTAGCTGTGCAAGGCATAATAGACACTACAATTATATCTTTAGGGTCTTTTTTTAACTGTTCTGCAAGTGTCCTTTTGGCAACCGAACCAAACATCTGCTGAGGTGACCTGCATGTTGAAAGATTATCCAGTAATTCAGGAAAATTTTGTTCTGCATATTTAACCCAGCCGGGGCAGCATGATGTAAACAGGGGAAGGTTAGCGCCTTCTTTTTTCCTGTTTATAAATTCATGTGTTTCTTCTATTACAGTTAAATCTGCAGCAAATGAGGTATCAAATACCTGGTTGAAGCCAAGCATTTTTAATGCTGCAACTATTTGTCCTGTTAGAACAGTACCCGGAGCCATTCCAAATGATTCTCCAATTGCAACACGTACTGCAGGAGCAAAATGAACTACTACATGTTTGTTTGGGTTATCAATTGCATCCCATACAAAGTCAATTTCCGGTTTTGGAACAATAGCGCCTGTAGGGCAAACACGTGCACACTGGCCGCAGTCTATACAGTCAGTATCAGCAAGTTTATTTCCAAAAGCCGGTATTATAGCTGCCTGTGAACCCCTATAGGCAAAATTAATAGCTCCAATACCCTGTATTTCTTCACAGGCTCTTACGCAATCACCGCAAAGAATACATTTACTCGTGTCCCTGATAAGCGCATGTGAAGAGGTGTCAAGCTCTTTGTGTTTTTTTGTTCTTTTAAATCTCACTTCATCAATACCAAATCTGTTGGCAAGTTCCTGCAATTTACAGGATGAACTTTTATAGCAGGTATTGCATTCCTGGTCATGGCTTGCCAGCAAAAGCTCTATTGATATTTTTCTTATCTCTCTTATTTCTTTAGTATTGGTTTTAACCTTCATGCCGGCTTCAGGAAGCAGGGAGCAGGAAGATACAATTCCTTTTCCTTCAACATCAACAAGGCAAAGCCTGCATGCGCCATATACACTTAATTCAGAATGGTAACAAAATGTTGGCAGGTCAATATTAGCTTTACGGATAACTTCAAGTACATTGCGCTCCTGGTCAAAGCCAACTTCCATTCCGTCAATTATCATTGTTTTTTCATTATGCATTTTCGGTTCCTCCTATGCTACTGCTTTTAATTTACAGGCTGTAATACATGCTCCGCACTTTATACAAAGTGACTCATCAATAACATGTACCTGTTTTTTATCACCGGAAATAGCGCCGGTAGGACAGCTTTTCTTGCACACCTGGCAGCCCTTGCAAAGTACAGGATCAATTACAGGATAAGCAAGAGATTTGCATTTTTTTGCCGGGCACTTTTTGTCTCTTACATGCGCTGTATATTCATCCTTAAAATGTTTAAGCATTGCCAGTACCGGGTTTGGGGCTGTTTTACCTAATCCGCATAGTGAGCCTTTTTGTACTGCTCTGGCAAGGCTTTCAAGCAGTACCAGTGTATTATCATCTGCATTACCTTCAATGATATCATCCAGCAGAGCAAGCATCTGTTTTGTACCTTCGCGGCAAAGAACACATTTACCGCAGGACTCATTTTGAGTAAACTGCATGAAGAATCTTGCCATTTGAACCATGCATGTATGCTGGTTCATAACAACAAGTCCGCCGGAACCAACCATAGCTCCAATGCCTTTAAGCGAATCAAAATCCAGTGGAAGATCCAGATGATCCTTTGTTAAACATCCGCCAGAAGGACCGCCAATCTGTACAGCTTTAAAACCTTCATCTGTCAGATTGCCATTGTCATCAGTTACACCTCCGCCTATTGAAAAAACAATTTCTCTAAGCGTAACACCAAAAGGTACTTCAATAAGACCGGTATTTATAACATGCCCGGTAAGAGCAAAAGTTTTTGTGCCTGGTGATTTTTCAGTTCCAATGTTTCTGTAACTATCCGGCCCCATCCGCAAAATAACAGGAACGCTTGCCAGTGTTTCAACATTATTTATAACAGTAGGCTTTCCATTTAAACCTTTCTGGGCAGGGAAGGGAGGTTTTGGGGAAGGCATTCCGCGTAAACCTTCTACAGAAGCAATAAGTGCTGTCTCTTCTCCGCAGACAAAAGCTCCGGCGCCTTCCATAACATCAATTTTAAAGTTAAAGTCTGAGCCTAAAACATGTTCACCAAGCATTCCAAGTTTTTCAGCATCTTTAACGGCTTTTCTTATTCTTCTAACAGCCAGTGGGTATTCTGCTCTTACGTAAACAACTCCTTCATCAGCCTTAATAGCCCGTGCAGCTATAATCATTCCTTCAATAACAGAATGCGGATTTCCCTCCATAACGCTTCTGTCCATAAAAGCGCCCGGGTCACCTTCATCACCATTGCATATAATATACTTCTTTACATTTTCTTCTTTTAGTGTAAGCTTCCATTTTAAGCCGGTGGGGAAACCTCCGCCTCCGCGGCCTCTTAATCCTGATTTAATTATTGATTCACATATTTCTTCCGATGACCACTCCAGTATTGCTTTTTCAGCAGATTTATACCCGCCGTGTGCTATATATTCATTTATATCGCCGGGATTTATCAGTCCGCATTCTTTTAGAACAGTTCTTTGCTGGCGGTTATAAAACGGAATTTCCTTATAACCACGGCAATGATTATTGTTAACATCCTTATATAGAAGACGTTCAACAACTTTATTGTTAACCAGTGTTTCTTCCACAATTTCAGCAACATCTTCAACTCTAACTTTGGTATAGAGAATATCATCCGGCTGAATTGTAATAAGCGGCCCCATCTGGCAGAAGCCCTGGCATCCGCTTTCAGAAAGAAAATGAGGATGCTTCTCTTCCTCTTCAAAGGCCAGTTCAAGAAGCAAATTAAGCCCTGCTTCAGTTATCTTTTTTTCAAGTTCATCAAAAACCTTTTTGCTTCCGTTGGCAACACAGCCTGTACCTGCGCATACAATAATTCTTCTTTTCAGTGTTGAAGTCTGAAGCTGGTAATCAGATTTAATTTTGTTAAAATCAATTGACGGATTTGTCATCACACACCTCCGAAGCCTTAATAGAATCAATCAATTCTTCAACTTTCTTCGGTGTCATAAGAGAATGAACATCATCATTAACCACAACAACCGGTGCAAGGCCGCAGGCACCCAGGCAGGATACTGTTTCGAGCGTAAACAGCATATCTTCTGAAGTATTTTTTTCTGCAGTAAGATTCAATTTATTCTGGACAGCTTCAATTAATGGTAAAGAATTTTTTACATGGCATGCAGTTCCATCGCATACCTTAATAAGGTATTTGCCTTTTGCATTCATTGCAAAATGAGTGTAAAAGGTAGCTACACCAAAAACCTTAGCAGGTGGAATATCAAGGGAATTTGCCACGAAAGTGAGTACCTCTTCCGGCAGATAGCGGTATTCATCCTGTACTGCCTGAAGGATAGGAATTAGTTTGTTTTTTTTGAAGGAATAAGAATCAAGAATTTTAATGATTTTGTCATAACTTCTTTGATTTTTCTCCCCCGCTTCAACTGACGTTAACATCGTTTTCTCCTTAGATAGAATGATCTTTAAGTTCGTTTTTCTCTCTTAATTTGCGTGATAATACTGCCAGGCTAAGTGAGAGCTGGGCGTTTTCAATAATAACATCTTCCGGAACAGAAACTTTTGTTGAGGCAAAATTCCATATCGCTTTTATGCCTCCGTCAACCATATCGTCAGCAACTTTCTGGGCATATTCAACAGGCACTGTAATAATTCCTATATGGACATGCATTCTTTGAGCAAGCTCAGTCAGTTTCCTTGTATCAAGAATTGATACCCCAAAAATTTCTTTTCCTATTTTTGTCTCATCGTTATCAAATGCTGCAATTATATTTAGTCCATAGCTTTTGAATGTCTGGTAACCTACTAAGGCTGAGCCAAGATTACCTGCTCCGGCAAGAAATGCGTCGGTTGTATTATTCCAGTTAAGATGAGCCATTATGGCGTCTATTAGTTCATTTACATCATAACCGGTTTTGGGTCGGCCGACTAGTGAAGTTACTTCAATATCTTTTCTAACCTGTGTTGAGTCAAACCCAAGTTCGCGTGCAATACGGGTTGACGAAACAGATGTTACATTTTGTTGTTGTAAAACCTGAAGAAAATGCAGATATTTGGGAAGTCTTCTTATTGTTGGTTCGGGTGTTGGTTTTATTTCTTTCATATGCATATCGAGAAAAATATATCGATAAAAATTTCTCGATTAAAATATCCCATATTTTATAAAAAAGCAAGATTTCAAAGTAAAAAAAAATAATTTTTTTAAGAATTATTTTTTCCCTATTTTTATAAAAATAAGTGTGGCTTAATGACTGTTAAATTTCAGTTAAACATTTATTATTAAAATAAATTACCTTAATTTATTAAAACGGCAAAACAGCATTTAATTTTATCATAGTTATACTGATATATGTATAAAATGATTTATTATTTTGTATTTATATCGGGGGCGAAGTTAATTAAATAATTGATTGCTTTTAAGCGTTTGTTTATCAAAACATGATGGATAAATTTATCCAGCTTAATTAAAAGCTATGAATTTTTTAAGCTTAAGCCCGGTTAATACTAAAATGCAGGTTGAATGTATTATTGCTGCCTCATTGATTTGTGCAGGCGTATTTATACAATTATGCCTTTATAAAATAAACATCTTCTGCAAGGCCCATCGCAAAAATCAATATATAGTTCCTCTGCACATAATTGAAACATACTGGCAAAGAAAAGTTATTCTTCCTTTCAGGAAATATTTCAAATATTAAAACATGGAGAAGAAAAATATTCTCTTTCAACATTAAATAATTAGGGAGATAAAAATGAATGAAAACATTGTAGATATTCTTCTGGTTGAGGATGATCCGCATGATGCAGAGCTAACAATAATGACATTACAGGAACACAATGTTATCAATAATATTATGCATGTTAAAGACGGGGCTGAAGCACTTGATTATTTATTTGGTAAAGGTGATTATATAAACAGAGATACTTCTGTTTTACCCAAAGTTATTTTAATGGATCTAAAGCTTCCCAAAGTATCAGGGCTTGATGTATTAAAAGAAATTCGTCGACATGATAAATTCAAAGATGTTCCTATTGTTATACTTACTTCTTCTTCAATGGAAACGGATATTGTTGAAAGCTATAAAATGGGTGTTAACAGTTATATTGTTAAACCAGTTAATTTTAAAAATTTTGTTGATAGCGTAAACCAGATAGGATATTATTGGATGTTTTTGAATAAGATTCCAAATTCATAGGTATTAAATGGATAGAAAGATTAAAATACTCATCGTTGAAGATGATGCCGCAGATGCCGAACTGGTAAAAAATGAACTTGAAGATGAGCATATACTGTTTGATGATTATATCGTTCAAACTGAAGCTCATTATATTGATGGCCTGAAAAGATTTAATCCGGACATAATCTTATCTGATTATAATTTGCCTGCATTTAATGCCTTTAGAGCATTAACTTTATTAAAAGAATTTAATTATAATATACCTTTTATTCTGGTTACAGGAACACAATCAGAAGAAATAGCTGTTAAATGTATAAAAGAAGGTGCCAGTGATTATATATTGAAGTCGAGTTTAATGAGACTCCCAATGGCAGTCATTCATGCGCTTGAAAATCATGAAGATAAAGAAGCTGTAAGGAAGGCTGAGAAAGCATATAAGGAACTTGTTGAGAGTATTAATGATGTAATATTTTCGGCAGATAGTACCGGCAGGATTAACTATATCAGCCCGGTTATAAAAATGCTTACCGGATATGAGCCGGAAGAATTATCCGGCTACAGATATAAAAATATAATATATGAAGAAGATCTGCAGATTTTTGATGAGCTGGGCAGAACAACACCTGAAGGCAAGAATAAAGAAATTGAGTTGCGTGGTTATGCAAAAGATGGATGGTTAAAGTGGTTTAAAATATCAACCCGTTCTGTTTATGAGAATGAAGTTATAAAAGGTTACCGTGGGATCCTTTCTGATGTAACTTCAAAGAAGAAATATGAAATTGAATTACTGAAAGCAAAAGAGAGAGCTGAAGAATTGATTCAACTAAAGACCAGTTTTCTTGCTAATATTAGCCATGAATTAAGGACACCTATGGTTGGTATACTTGGCTTTTCTGAAATGATGGAAAATGAACTTACTGAAGCACATGTTGATATCAATCAGTTAATCTATATGGCATCGACAATAAGAGATAGTGGCAAAAGATTTCTTGATACGCTGAACCTCATTCTTGAATTTACGGCTATTGAACGCGATGGAGAAGGATTGAGGTTAGGCTGGTTTGATTTTCTCGATATGGTAAAAAAAATCTATATCATTCATCAGGCGATGGCAGTAAAAAAAAGCATTAAATACAACCTTGTACTACCTGATATGCCTGTTGATACTTACCTTGATGAAAAATTTTGCCGCAGCATATTAAATAATCTTATATCTAATGCCATAAAATTTACATCAGTCGGTGGAACAGTGGATATTATTGTGGAAACGGAAACAGTAACAAATATTGATTGGATTATATTAAAGGTTAGAGATAATGGAATAGGAATACCTTCTGATAAAATACAGCATATATTTGAAGAATTTAGACAGCTAAGCAGTGGTTTTACCCGTAATTATGAGGGGACTGGCCTTGGATTGACTATAACAGATAAATATGTAAGAAGACTAAATGGATCAATAAAAGTTGAAAGTGAGATAGGGTGTGGTTCGGTATTTATCATAAAACTTCCTATAAGCTATAATCTTAAATTTGCAAATAAAAAAGTAAAAGACAAAGAGAGAGTAAAAATACAGGAAAGGTGAAATAATAAAGAGGCTGCCTTTTATAACAGCCTCATGAGGTTCAAGGAGAACAGGTTCTTATTTATTCTTATTTACTATCTTATAAATCTTTTCTGCATTTGTTTTGTAAATCTTCTTTAATGTCTTATCACTTAATCCAAAGCCATATAGCGGCCAGTGATATCCAAAAAGTTCAATATTGTAAAAATGCTCATCATTTGATTCAAGTATACGGAAAGTAGTTTCGTACATACCCTTTTCAAAACCCATATCAGTACCGTAAATAATTCTGTCCTGGTATTTTTCAAGAAAAGCCCTTGTATAACGGGGGACAGGTGCATTCTCTGCATAACGGGCACTTATGTCTGTATAAAAGTTTGGATATTTGTCTAAAAGTCTGCCTGTTTTTGCCAGGTCTGTATTCTGGTTAGCAAGATGACAGGCAATAAAAATAGTATGTGGATGTTTTTTTATAGCATTTTCAAGGGTTGCGAGCATCTGATCAAGATTAAGTCCTTCCTGTTTGTCAAGACGCCAGCTAAAAGCATTAATAAGGCCGTCATTCGTTGAATCCATTTTTTCATAAAACCATTGTGGTTCGCCGACATGTATATTTATAGGCATGCCAAGTTCACCACATTTATCGATAAGTGCATCCATACGTGGATCATCAATGTGCATTCCCCATGCAGGCGGCTGGCAATAAAACAACCCTTTCCCTTTATCTCCAAGTTCGCCTATTCCTTTTGCGCCTGCTTTGAAACATCTTTCAAGTTCTTTTATAGCATCCGGTCCAAAGCCTGGTTTATCGTAACCTGTGTAATCAAAACCGCACCATAATTCAAATCTGTTTTTATATTTTGAATAAAAGGTCATAAGTGAATCAAACTGTTTTCCGTATGCATAAGTTAAAAGAATAGTTTTTTGAATCCCTGCAGCGTCCATGTTCTTAACCCACTGGTCAAGATCTTCTTCAGATAAAGCATAAGGATGAGAATGCATGTCAATAACAGGAAATTTTGCCTTCTCAATATGACTGACTGGGATATTATATATACTTTTAGGCCTGTAATTTTTTAATAAAAGGCTATCTGGCGATGTTTGGCTAAAAGAATCAAAGACAAAAAGTGCTGATAGAATTAAGGCACTGAAAATAAATTTTTTCATTATTTAGCTTCCTTATAATTAGACAGTAAGAACTTCAATACCTGCGTTTTGAAGGTTTTTTAATTCATCTCCGGGTATGTTGGAATCAGTTATAACAGTATGTATTTGTGACATTGGTGCAATGTGCATGAAGCTTCTTTTTTTGAACTTGCTGGAGTCTGTAACTACAATTACCTGTTTTGATATGCTTATCATAAGTTTATTCAGGTGAGCTTCTTCAGGATTTGGAGTTGAAATTCCATATGTAGAATCAATTCCGTCAACACCAAGAAATACTTTGTCGCAATAAAAGCTTTTTATACTATTTTCAGCAATGGGACCTATAAGAGAAAGGGAAGTGTTTCTAAGCAGCCCGCCAAGCAGAATAACTCTCATGTTTTCATAATCAACTAACTGGCTTGCAATATTTAATGCATTTGTAATTACAGTTAAGTTATTAAGCTCATGCAGATTTTTAGTTATTTCAAGAGTTGTAGTACCTGAATCAATTATAACTATATCATTATCTTCTATTATTGAAGCCGCTTTTTTCCCAATTAGCTGCTTTTCAACAGACTTAATCTGGGCCTTTTCATTTAGTTTATAATCAATGCCAACTCTAAGGGATGTTTTTATACCGCCACCCCTTGTTTTAATAAGTAAACCTTTCTCTTCAAGATGTGCAAGATCATTACGAATGGTAACAACACTTACATCAAATAGCTCACTTAGTTCAGTTACCTTAACCTGCCCGTTTTTATCCAAAATCTCAAGAATTTTCATCCTTCTATCAATAGTGGACGTATCATTAAAAGCAGATTGTAATGATTTCATATTAACTCCCAAATTGTTAAAACTAAAATATAAAAAAAAAGTAACTTTCAAAACCTTTCTGAAATAAAAATAAAAGAAAGAAATAAAAATATTTAAGAATTAATTTGACAAGAATAAAAAAGATATATATTTTCAAAACAGTATTTTTCGAAAATAAAGAGTAAGGAATAAAAAGTTTATGTTACCGGGTAATTTTGAAAGTGTATTAAAAGATCCGGGCAGTCAATATACTGGCAATGAGATATACGGACAGCCGATTTTATGGAAAAAGTTATGGGATAAGACACAGGGCGTAATAAATGATTTACGAATATTTTATAATAATGCATTGAATGAAAAAGGAATCCAGATTATTCTTACCGGTGCCGGTACTTCTGCCTTTATTGGTAACGTTCTTGAAGGGCCTATTCAGAAAAGCACAGGTATTTTCACTAAATCTGTTGCTACAACTGACCTGGTAACACATCCTGAACTATACTTTTCTAATAAAACTCCTGTACTTCTTATTTCTTTTGCCCGGTCAGGTGATAGCCCTGAAAGTGCAAAGGCTGTTGAACTGGCAGAGCTTCTATCAAAAAAAGTATTTCAGCTTGTTATAACCTGCAACGAACAAAGTGACCTTGTTAAGCAGGTAAAAAACACTGAACACTTTATCTATTATATGCCGGCAGAAGCAAACGATAAAAGTCTCGCCATGACGGGCAGCTTTACTGCTATGCTTCTTGCTGGTTTAATATTATCAAGAATAAACAATATATCCGGTGTTGAAGAACAAATAAACCTGGTTTCTTCATATGCCTCAAGAATACTTGAGCAATACACCGATGAAATTAAAGCTGTTGCTTCAATGGATTTTAAAAGAGCCGTATTTCTTGGCTCAGGCCCTTTTAGCGGCGTTGCTCAGGAGTCTCATCTAAAACTGCAGGAACTAACTGATGGTAAAGTGATTTGCAAGTATGATTCCTTTTTAGGTTTTCGTCATGGCCCTAAAGCAGTTGTAGATGAAAATACACTTGTAATTTTACTGTTTAATAACAATACCTACGTTAATAAATATGAGCTTGATCTTGCGAATGCACTGGAGGCTGGAAGAAAAAGCCTGTTTACAATTGGTGTAATGGAAAAAGATCTGAAGCTGAATCTTGGACTAAATATAGTTTTGTCAGAGTCTGGTGAAAAAGCAGATGAAGATTTTCTATCAGTAGTTTCAGTTCTGCCGGCTCAAATGCTTGGGTTGTATAAATCAATAAATCTTGGCTTAAAGCCTGATCAGCCGTCGGCAAGCGGTATGATCCATCGTGTTGTACAGGGTGTTACAATATATCCATATAATAATGGTAAATAATGGTCGCTGTTAATAGCAAAATAAAAGAAATTACTTTATCCAATATTGCCGGTTCCGGGAAAGGGATAGCTTCAATATGTTCTGCAAACTGGTTTGTTGTTAAAGCTGCAATATTAAATGCTGTACAAAATAACAGTATGCTATTAATAGAAGCTACTTCAAACCAGGTTAACCAGAATGGTGGTTATACCGGGTATACTCCATCAAGGTTTATTGGAAAAATAAGAAGTATGGCTAATGAAGCTGGACTGCCGGAAGATAGAATTATCCTTGGGGGCGATCACCTTGGTCCTAATGCCTGGCAAAAAAAGAATGCTTCAGAAGCCATGGAACTTGCTAAAATAATGGCTGCTGATTATATATCGGCTGGATTTACTAAAATTCATTTAGATACAAGTATGAAATGTGCTGACGATGGAGACCTTAACGTGCCTCTTGAGCCAGCTATCATTGCAGAAAGGGCAGCTCAGCTGTGTAAAGCCTGCGAAAATGCTTCTACTGATGACAACATGCCGGTTTATATTATTGGAACTGATGTCCCTCCACCGGGCGGTTCAAGGTTAGACCATCATGAAATAAGAATTACCCCGGCTTCTGAAGTTGAGGAAACAATAAATCTTACAAAAAAAGCATTTGAAAAATATGGCCTTCATAATGCCTGGGAAAGAGTTATTGCCGTAGTTGTACAGCCTGGTGTTGAGTTTGGTGATTCTGTTGTGTATGAATATAATAAAGAAAATGCCGCTGAACTTGTACAGAAAATAAAAGATATTAATAATTTTGCCTATGAAGCTCATTCAACTGATTATCAGACTAAAGAGGCTCTCAGGCAGATGACAGATGACCATTTTGCAATTTTAAAGGTTGGGCCGTGGTTAACCTACGCTTTTCGTGAAGCTGTTTTTGCTTTGGCATTAATTGAAAAAGAATTATTGACTGGTAAAAAGGGAAGTAAAATTTCCGGAATTCATGAAATACTTGATAGCAGAATGCTTCAAAATCCTGTGTACTGGAAAGATTTTTATTCGTCTAACGATGAAAACCTTAAAATTGCTTTAAAATATAGTTATAGTGACAGAATAAGATACTATTGGACTGATGAAATAATTTCTGAATCTCTTAATGTTTTAATTGATAATTTAAAAAAACACGAACTTCCTGATACTATTCTTAGTCAGTTTATGCCTGATGAATATCAGGCATACAGGGATAGAAAAATTTCCAAAAATCCGGAAGAACTTATTTATCACAAAATCAATAGTGTACTGGAAATATATAATTACGCTACAATAGGGAGTATAAGATAGTGAAAGTGCGGCCCTGGTTATTATACGCAGTATTAACAACAGTATTTTGGGGAATCTGGGGAGCTTTAACTGAGCTTCCTGAAAAAGCAGGGTTCCCGGCAACTCTTGGTTATTCAGTGTGGGCAATAACTATGATTTTCCCGGCTATCGTTGCTCTTAAAATAATTAACTGGAAACTTGATTATGATAAGCGTTCAATTATCCTGGGCTGTATTATCGGATTTACAGGTGCTGGCGGACAGCTTGTATTGTTTCAGGCTTTAAGAACAGGCCCTGCATATCTGGTGTTTCCTTTTATTTCATTATCGCCGGTTATTACAGTTTTTCTATCGCTCATATTTCTTAAAGAGCGTGCAAGCAAAAGAGGATGGGCAGGTATTATACTTGCATTATTGGCAATTCCATTATTGTCATATCAGTCTCCCCAGAATTCAATTACTTCCGGGTATACATGGATAATTTTATCACTACTTGTTTTTCTTGCATGGGGGCTGCAGGCTTATGTAATGCGGTTTGCTAACCAAACTATGAAAGCAGAAAGCATTTTCTTCTATATGACAGTTACAGCAATTGTTCTTATTCCATTTGCGGTTATGATGACTGACTTTTCCGGTAATATAAACTGGGGATTCAGCGGTATGTACATGGCTGGTATTGTGCAGCTGTTAAATGCTGTTGGCGCACTTATGATTGTTTATGCCTTCAGGTATGGTAAGGCTATTATAGTAAGCCCGCTTACTAATGCAGTTGCTCCTGTAATGACGATAATAATATCTCTTTCAATATATAAAGTTATTCCCAATCCGGTAATACTATCTGGAATGCTGCTGGCATTGATAGCGATTTTTCTAATGGCAATTGATGATTCTGCTGAAGATTCAACAGAGATAAATGTTGAAGGTGAAACACATGCAAGATAAGAAATATGATGTGGTTGTTGTGGGTGAACTTAATGTTGACCTTATACTTAACCGTTTGGAAGGATTTCCTGAAGTTGGCAAAGAAAAAATTGCCGGAAAAATGGACCTAACCCTTGGAAGTTCATCTGCCATTTTTGCAAGTAATTTAAGTTCACTGGGTGCTAAGGTTGCTTTTCTTGGCAGAGTAGGAAATGATTCTTTTGGTGACCTGGTAATTGATACATTGAAGAATAAAGGTGTGGGAACTGAATATCTTATTAAAGATTCTGATTATAAAACCGGTGCTACTATTGTTCTTAATTATGAAGAAGACAGGGCAATGATTACTTATCCCGGGGCAATGAATAACCTTACTATAAATGATATTACAAATAATATAATAAATTCAGCAAAACATCTGCATTTCTCATCATACTACCTGCAGCCCGGAATTAAAAATGATGTTGCGGCTATGTTCAAAATGGCTAAGGAATCAGGGCTTACAACTTCATTCGACATGCAGTGGGATCCGGCTGAAAAGTGGGACATGGATACAAAATCAGTTCTTCCTTATGTTGATATATTCCTGCCGAATGAACAGGAACTGCTCTTTTTAACCTCAGCCGAAGAGATTGAGAACGGGCTTAAATCATTACAAAAGATTTCAAACAATATTGTTGTGAAGATGGGAAGTAAAGGCTCAATGCTTTTTTCCGGGGGAAAGTCAATTTTTAAGGAATCGTATTTAAACAATAATGTTGTTGACTGTATTGGTGCCGGAGACAGCTTTAATGCCGGTTTTATTTATAAATATGTAAATGGAGCTGAATTACCTGTCTGTCAGCAATTTGCTAATCTTACCGGGGCTATAAATACAACTGCCGCAGGCGGAACAACAGCTTTTTCCTCTATTGAAGTAATTAAAAAAACAGCTAAAGAAAGATTCGGAGTTAATATTTAATATGAAATTAAATGAAGCATTAAAGCAGGCGCAAAACAACAAACAGGCAATACTTGCAGCTAATTTTTATAACTATGAAACCTGTAAAGGAATAATACTTGCCGCTTCTGAGCTAAAGCTTCCGGTAATACTGCAGCTTACCCGCAGTTCAATTGAATATATGGGTGTTAAAAATGCTGTAAGTATTGGCAGGATTGTATCAGCAGATTACAATGTAAAATCGTGGATACACCTTGATCATTGCCAGGAACCTGAACTGGTTAAAGTTTGTCTTGATGAAGGTTTTGATTCAGTTATGATTGATGCCAGCGACAAAAGCTATGATGAAAATATAAAAATTACTTCAGGCGTTGTTAAAACTGCTGAAAGTTATGGTGTAAATGTTGAAGCTGAACTTGGCTATGTGCCTAAGCCTGATAGTGATGTTGAAGATGATAAATTTACTGTACCTGCAGAAGCTAAAAATTTTGTGGAAAACACAGGCGTTTCTTCACTTGCTGTGGCAATAGGTTCAAAACATGGTTTTTACAAAGGCGAAGCTAAACTTGATATTAAAAGACTGCAGGAAATTCATGCAATTACAAATACTAATCTCGTTCTCCATGGCGGCTCAGGTATTGCTGCTGAAATACTTAAAGAAGCAATTAAAAATGGTATATGTAAAGTAAATGTTGCTACTGAAACAAAAGATATATTTATGAGAACACTAAAAGAAGTGATGAGTAAGTCTGATGAAATTGATTTAAGAAAGGTTTTCCCAATAGCTATTAAAGAAGTAAAAAGCCTCATTGAAACTAAACTGAAAATCGTATCAGTGGCAGAATAGTTAATAATTAGCCCGCAGATTCGGACGTAAAGTCATCTGTAGATTCATTTACGCAAAAATGGTCCTGAGTATTAAGTCAATTTATTTTCTGGAAACTAAATGAAAAGAAATTTACTGCTGATATTCCCGTTGTTATCTCAATACATCACAACCTGCATTCGGAACTCTGTGATATTCGGAATTAAATCTGCACTGTCTTGTAAGATTAACAGTATTGTTAAAGCTGTTAAAATATTGAATTACAGATACCTGTTTATAGATAATTATCTGTCAGGTGAGAATTATAATATACAAAGTCAAAAATATTTCCATCCTTATATAAATCCTGTATTAATAGCAGGTAATGAATTAAGATTAGTAAAATTTGCACTTAATAATATTTTGTGAAAAAGGATGAGTACAACGCTTATTAAATTTAGAAACTATTGCTAATAATTAATCTGATGATATACGCTGAGAATAAATAACATAGTGTTATAACTTAAAGTGTTATTGTTAAAATAATTAATAATTAATCGTTATCCGGTAAAAACATATAGTATAAATTGCGAGAGGAAAAAATGTACAGATTTGTAGCTCTACTAATTATTATAGCATTAAATATCTGCGGCAATACTAAAGCTTTTGCAGCCGGCAGTACCCTTGAAGGGTATGTGTTTGATGCTGTAACCGGCGAGCCCCTCCTTGGCGCAAATGTAATGCTGCTTGGTACCAGTATGGGCGGTGCTACAGACTTTGAGGGAAAGTTTGTAATACAGTCCGTAATACCAGGTGATTATACAATTCGCGTTTCTTACATAGGTTACAGGGAAGAAAAAGCTGAAATAAAAATATCTGCAGGTAAAACCGAAAGAAAAGATTTTAAACTTGAACCTGTTGGTATAGAAGGGGATACTATTATTGTTACTGCACAGGCAATAGGGCAGAAACAAGCTATAAATAAACAGCTTACTTCTGATCAGATTGTTAATGTTGTATCAGCTGCTAAAATTCAGGAATTGCCTGACGCCAATGCTGCTGAGTCAGTTGGAAGGCTTCCCGGTATTTCTATCCAGCGTAATGGCGGCGAAGGAGCTGCTGTTGTTATTCGCGGACTTTCTCCTAAATATAATGAGATAATGATAAATGGTATAAGGATGTCTTCAACCAGTTCCGATGACAGAGGTACAGATTTAAGCATGGTATCTTCAAATATGCTTGATGGCATTGAAGTCTCAAAAACTGTTACTGCTGATATGGATGCAGATGTTATTGGCGGTACTGTAAACTTTTCATTAAGAGAAGCAAGAGTTAAAGAATCCGGTGTTCCTGTTTATAATTTCAAAGTTCAGGGAGGATATAATAATTTATCTAATGCATATAACAAACTAAATAATTATAAGTATTCAGGAAGTGTTGAAAACCGTTTCTTTGATGATAAATTTGGCGTTTTCCTTCAATTGGACGCTGAACGAAGAAATCTTGCCTCTAATGAAATGGGTGCTGACTATAGCCATTATGGCAATAGTCTTATTGATTATACTACCACAAGTTTGAATCTTTATGATATTTCACGGGATAGAAAACGTTATAATGGTACACTTGTACTCGACTACGTAATTCCGGAAGGTAAAATTAAGTTAACTAACTTTTTTAATACAGGTAAGACTGATATTGTTAACAGGGGTGAAGTTTACGATATTGCAAATAATCAGCATTCATATAATATGACAAGCTCAAATCTGAAATTGAATGTTATAAATAATGCAATTGATTACGAGCAGCAGGTATCTATCTTTAATGTTAATGCTAAGCTTTCACACGCCTATTCTGAAACAAAAAATCCAGATAACTGGAATGTTAACTTCCTTCAGACCTCTGCAGGACTTGGCGGTTACACTAACGCAACAAATATAAATCCTACAGATGTCCCTAAATCAGCTAATAATGATTTGGCTTCTACATTAATCAATACAATGTATATTCATAACAGTTTTTCAAAAGAAAGGGCTATTACCGCCGCACTTGATTTAAGCACGGTTTGGAATGTATCTGAACTCGTAAGTGCAAAAATTAAATTTGGAGGTAAATACAGTCATTTAACAAGATCTTATGATTATGATGAATATACCGGCGGGCTTAAATTTGGAGATGCTTCCTATCTTAATGACCTTGTTTTATCGAATCTTAACCTGTCTTCTGATCTTAAGTATAATATTCCGATTACATATTTTATGGATCCTGGTTATGATTACGGAGAGTTTCTTGGCGGCGATTATACTTTAACAACAGCCCTTGATTATGCTAAACTTGCCCGGGTTATCGATATTGCCCACAGCAATATTGATGAGATAATTGCCCATAATGGGCAGGCTGGTTTTGGGCATAATAATCTTAATTCAACTACATACGATTATTCGGGCCATGAAAACCAGTCAGCTGTTTATGTTATGTCTACTATAAATATAGGGCAGCAGCTTACAATCATACCCGGTGTAAGGTATCAAAATCTTCAGACAAGTTATAAGGGAATCAGGGGTGTTGAAAGTCGTTTGTCTTATGATGCATACAATAATTATGATACCACAGTTGTTAAGAATCATGGCTATCTGCTGCCTGATATCTCAGTAAGGTACAAACCATTTACCTGGTTTGATTTGCGGTTTTCTTTTACAAACACTCTTGCTTACCCTGATTATAATGCAATTATTCCAAGAATTAATGTTGGCAAAGGCGCAATTGCATGGAATAATTTTAATATAGTACCATCCAGAAGCACTAATTATGATGTCTATCTGTCATTTTATGATAACACTATTGGCTTATTTACTGTTGGCGGATTCATGAAAGAAATTAAAGACCTTATCTATTCATGGTCTTTCTATGTCTCGGGCTCAGATATTCTTAATTATTATCCAATTAGTCTTGTTGGTACTTCCTCACCTTCAGGAACATACCAGGTTACTACTTATGTAAACAATCCGTATACAATTAAGGATTATGGACTGGAACTGGATTGGCAGACTCACTTCTGGTATTTACCGGGTGTCCTTTCCGGTATGGTATTTAATGTTAACTATACACATATATATTCAAAAGCCGAGTATCCATATACGGTTGTTGAATCAAGCGGGCGTACTGTTAAGTATATAAAGACCTCCTACAAAGATCGTTTATTGGATCAGCCTAATGATATTGTAAACCTGTCACTTGGTTTTGACTATAAGGATTTTTCAGTTCGTGTTTCTCTGCTGTATCAGTCAGATATTTTTACCGGTGCAAATTTCTGGCCGCAGTTGAGATCACATACTTCTGCATACAGGCGATGGGATCTTTCTGCAAAACAGGAACTTCCATGGTTTGGTATTCAGTTGTTTGGTGACATCAACAACATTAATGGAGCAAAAGATGTCAGCATTATTCAGGGGGGTGGTGTTCCAATTTCGCAGCAGGATTATGGTCTTACTGCTGATTTTGGATTCAGGGTTAAACTTTAAATATGGGGTTTAAAGATATAGACTTACTGCTTGTTATGGAAGATGTGGTAAAAGGAGAAAGGTGCAGGTTCTCAAATAAACAAAAGTAGCGGATAAAATGTTACTATACTATAACAAACTCTAAATGAAAGGAGTAATTATTAAATGAGAGGAATAATTGCCACAACTATTATTGCTACTGTAGCTTTGCTTTTTGCTGTAAATGGCAAAGCATTTGCTGCCGGTGACACGCTTGTTGTGTATTCAAGTGGTTCAAGTATTGATGAAATTATTAACAGCGATACTACCAATGGCGGCATGCAGGCACATAGCGTTTATAAACTGGTATCCCGTGATACTACATACTTTTATCAGGGCGCTGTTACTGTAAAATCAGATTTCGAAGTTATTGGTGAACTGGGTTCTGACGGTCGCCCGCCATGTATTCAGCCTGGTATTTTAGGTGATGGCTCATTACCCGAGTATTTATTTATTCTGAAAGGTGAAAATACTAAAGCATCATTTAAAAATCTTTATTTAACTGGCCTTTCAACTAATAATACAATTAAGACATCTTCTGATGGAGCTGGCGCTTTAATTGAAGTTGCCGGCGATTATATTAAACTTTATGTTGATAATGTTATTTTTGAAGACTGGCCTGACAATGCTATAAGCTATAGCGGAAACTGGGACAGCTTTTTTATAACAAATTGTAAATTCAGAAATATGATTTCTCCTACCGGCTGGTATTCAGGTGAAGGCCTAAGAAACCATTATAACAGTGCTATTACAGATTCAATGGTTCTTAAATACAATACCTTCTTCTGTATAAATGCTTATGCTGCTTGTCCTGTAACAGCTCAATATACAAAATACTTTGAATTTGACCACAACAGTATATTGTACAATTTTCAGAACCCATTCTGGATATTCAATATAACCGAAGGAAAAGTTAACAATAACATGTTTTATGCTAACTGGGCCGGTGGTATAACAAAGTCTGAATATACGGGCATGTGGGATCAGCTTTGGTCAGTTGAAGTTGGTTCTCTGATTGACCTCGATACTCTTGATATTGCAAAGGCAAAGTATTTTGCATCTGAAGATTCTGCAAATGCCAACATAAGATGGATTGCTGAAGCCAAGAGAAATATTGAAGTTAAAAACAATGTTTACTTCTGGCCAAAAGCTGTTACTGATTTCTGGACTGAATGGCAGAATGCAGGCCACGAAGATTCATTAATTACTCCGTTATGGATGAATGACAGAACTAAAAATATGTTTGAAGATAAGACACACTGGCCTAATTTGGTTGAATCCGGTAACATTGCTGTTGATCCTGGTTATGGTTCTTCAATTGACCAGGTACTATATAATAATGTTGGTAATGGTGTTGGTATATTCCAGTATTTTACTGGTATCAGGACTAATACTGCTACAACCGATATATATGGCTATCAGTTGCAAAGCCTGTCTGGCGATAACTGGACACCTCAGTGGCCTTTACCTGAAATAACTGATATGAAGTATACCAATGCTTCTCTTGCTTCTTATGGTACTGATGGCAAAGCTGTTGGTGATCCGGGCTGGTTTACAAATGGTTATACAGGTGTTGAAAAAACTGATAATATAATAGCTGATAAGTTTGCTCTTAGTGAAGCTTATCCTAATCCGTTCAACCCTTCTACTACAATAAACTATAATTTACCCTCTGCAGGTAATGTAAGCCTGAAGGTCTATAATATAATGGGTCAGCTTGTAAAAACTTTAGTAAATAATGAATTTATGAGTGCCGGTGAATATAAAGTTACTGTTAATTTCAGCAATATGGCAAGCGGTGTATATTTCTACACACTTACTAAAGGTAATCAACAGTTGACAAAAAAATTAGTATTAATGAAATAGTATTTACCACTGTAAAAACCTCCTCTTTAACAGAGGGGGTTTTTCAGGATTTGTGATTCGTTGAAAAATGTTGCCTGTTTGTATACTGCACATATATATTAAATAATAAGTCATAATCTGAAAAATTCAGGTTGTATTGTTATCAGAATAAAAACAAATTACTTCTGCTTTGTTTTATAATTTTCTATTTGCTCTTATCAAACTAATTCCGGGAATCTAAATGAAAATATATAAGTATATCCTAATATTAATTATTGGACAATTTATAAATTGTTACAGTGCTGAGAAAACAATAACTAACGGCATAATATCTCTTAATGTAAACAGTAAAGCCGGAGCCGACGTTTATTTGAAGGATGGAAACAGGAGTATTAAAGCCGCTGTTTCTGAACAGGTGTTTTCAGTAAAGGTATCTGGAATTACGGCGAAATTTAAACCGGAGATAAAGGGGAACAATAACCAAATTGAAATATCAGCAATAGATAATGATAACCGGTTAAAAGCAGTTATCGTCTTTACTATTAATTCAAAGTATCAGGACGCAATACTGGCTTCTTATCAAATTGAAAATATATCTGAAAAAGATGTTGAATTATCTGAAGTATCTGCTGCCAATTTTATACTTGATGCAAGAAGTTTTGGTGCTGACAGCGCTTACAAATTCTGGAGTTTTCAAGGAAGTTCTTATATATCACGGCCTGACTGGGTATTTCCTTTAACAAAAGATTACTCACGTGAAAATTTTATGGGTAATAATAACCCTGATTATGGCGGCGGTATGCCCATTGTTGATTTATGGACAAAAGCCGGCGGAATAGCTTTTGCCTCGACTTCCGAATACCCTGAACAAATTTCATTGCCGGTAATTGTTGCAGGTAATAATGGTGTTGAATTCAGAATATTTGATAAAAGAAAAAATGTACTGAAACCCGGTGAGAAATACTCTTTTATCCCTTTTGCAATAATGCTTCATCATGGTGATTTTTATAATGGACTGCATCTCTATTCAAAAATTATGCAGGATAAAAATCTTAAATTTCCGCCGCTGGTGCCTTCCGCACTTGAAAGCGAGTGGTGTGCATGGGGTTATTTACGCAATTTTGATCCTTCTGATGTTACCAGTACGCTTGCAAAGGCGAAAGAAGTCGGTTTTGACTGGGCAACTCTTGATGATGGCTGGCAGAGTGCTGATGGTGACTGGGACTTAATGAAATCTAAGTTTCCAAATGGAGACAGCGATTTTAAAGCTATTGTTGATTCTATGCATGCTCATGGTTTAAAAGCCAGGCTATGGTGGGCTCCTTATTCAGCAAATGATTCTGCTTATAATGTGGCTAATTACCCGGACAGGTTAAATGAATACGCTATGAAATTGCAAAGTAAGGTTGCTCTTGAACACCCTGACTGGTTTATGCTTGATGAAAATGGTAAACGCTACCAGATTGAATGGTGGAACTCTTATCTGCTTTGCCCTGAACTTCCGGAAGTCCAGGAGCATTTTAAAAAGTTTGTAAAAAAAGCTTTAACTGTCTGGGGCTTCGATGGTTTTAAAATTGACGGGCAGAATATTAATGCAGTGCCTCCTTGTTATAATCCCAAACATCATCATAAACATCCTGATGATGCAAGCAAAGCTGTTCCGGATTTCTTTAAAATGATATACAATACAACCTATAGTATAAAAAAAGATGCTGTGGTTCAGATTTGCCCATGTGGTACAAACTTTTCTTTATATAATATACCTTATGCAACTCAATTTGTGGCATCTGACCCTTCCAGTTCCTGGCAGGTAAGGCATAGGGGTAAAGTGTTTAAAGCACTTGTTGGCAATGCAATTCCTTATACCGGCGATCATGTAGAGCTTACGCGCCATTTATTGGGTTCTGATCTTCCATTTAAAGAAGATGATTTTGCTTCTACAATTGCAGTTGGAGGCGTAGTGGCTTCAAAGTTTACTCTGCCTGATAGAAAACAGCAAGATTCAACAGTTATGCTTACACCTGAAAAAGAAATAAGATTTAAACATTGGGAAAAAATATATAATACAGAAAAGCTTTCTGAAGGAACTTATGTTAACCTATATGATATAGCTTATGATCTACCGGAGACACATCTCATAAAGAAGAATAATGCCAATTATTATTCTTTCTTTTCTGACATTCCTTTTAATGGTAAAGTTGAACTTAGAGGGTTAGATAAAGGGAAATATGAAATTACAGATTATGTTAACAATGTTAATCTTGGTATCATAGACAGTTCTTCGCCATATATCAATATAAAATTTACAGAATCAATGTTAATAAAAGCCGTAAAACAAAACTAAGGCCTTATTATGAAATATTTTGTACTCACTTTATTATTACTGTCAATACCACAGGTATTTTGTCAAACAAAAATAGATTACCTTCCGTCTGATGAGATATTTACAAATCCAGAGAGGGGATTCTATTCTTCAATGTCAACTTCTGACGACAACGATGCACTTAATGCAAATCAACTTATAAATGTAAGATTAAAAAAACAAACTCTTATTCTAAGAGAATATTATATAACAAAATATACAAAAGCTGATTTGGATGCCTCCTTTTTTAATCTCATGGTAAGTGATTTTGAATTAATGAGGAAACAGGGAGTTAAATGTATTCTTCGTTTTGCATACAGCGACAATATTGGTGTAGCTGATGCATCTCTTGAAAGGATACTGGAACATTTGGACCAATTAGCTCCGTATTTGGAAGAGTATAGTGATGTTATAGCATTTATGCAGGCAGGTTTTATTGGTGCCTGGGGAGAATGGCACTCATCACAGAATGGGCTTGATAATACATCAAGCCGTAAAAAAATCCTGGAAAAAATTCTCTCTGTTTTGCCTGTTGAAAGAATGGTGCAGGTAAGGACACCAAATTTTAAAAAGTCAATATTTAACAAAACTGCTCCGGTTTCTGGTAGTAATGCTTTTAATGGAAGTAATTATTCAAGAGTAGGGCATCATAATGATTGTTTTCTTGCCGATGAGACTGATATGGGTACATATTCAGATACTACTTCGGAAAAGAATTATCTTAGTAATGATGCATTATATGTCCCGGTTGGTGGAGAAACCTGCAGTCCCAGTGGTTTTTGTGACTGTCCAAATACTGTTTATCAAATGGCAAGGCTGCATTGGACTTATGCTAACAGTGATTATAACCTCGATGTTATTGGGGGGTGGAAAACTGAAGGCTGCCTTGACACTATTAAGAACAGGCTTGGTTATCGGTATGAATTACTTGATGGCGAATTTACTGATTCAACGAAACCGGGCGGTGCAATCAATATTAAACTTGAATTACGTAATGTTGGTTTTGCTTCCTTATATAATCCGCGCAAAGTTGAGTTTATTTTAAGGAATCAGACAGATACATTTTATGTGAAGCTTAATGATGATCCGCGACTATGGCAGTCAGGAGATACTATCAATATTGAAGCTTCAGTTGCCCTTCCTTCAGCAATGGGAACTGGTAATTATTCTTTGTTGCTTAATATGCCGGATGTATCTTCAGTTCTTCATGATAATCCTCTGTTTTCAATTCGTATGGCAAATACAAGTGTCTGGGAATCAAAAACCGGCTATAATGATCTTAATGTTGGTATAAATATTAATCCTTCCAACAGCTCTCCCGTGTATTCAGGCAATTATATATTCAGGAAAATTGGTGAAACTGTTAGTGTTAATGATATAAATACTGATATGGATTATCACATGAGTATCAGAAATTACCCTAATCCGTTTAATGGCACTACAATATTAGATTATTATATTCCTGAAGCTGGTATGGTAAATGTTAAAATTTATAATATCCTTGGTCAATTGGTGTCCACTGTGGTTGATGAATATAAACCAGCCGGAAATTATAAAATATCATTTAATTCAGAGTCTTTTATGTCCGGCGTGACAAGCGGTGTTTATTTTTATGTTTTGAGTTCAAACAACAAGATGTGTTACGGTAAAATGGTGTTGCTCAAGTAAACATCAAACCATTATCACTTTAAATACAATTAATAAATAGTAATATTTCTGACCGATAGAGATATGGATTATTATGTCCGGTTTAAATAATCCTTATTTGAAAATATTTATAAAAGGGAGTAACGAGATTTATTGGGTTATAAGTAGAAAATAAATAATCAAAGAGACAGCTCCTTACGGCGGAGCTATCTCTTTTAGAAACATATTTACATTCTTAATATATGAGGTACTTATGAGAGTATCAATACTTTGTTATTTACTAACCATGTTTTCGTTCATTTCGACCAGCTTTTCACAGAACATTATTCAGATAAGTGAAGGTACAGACAAGATTGCCGAAGCTTATTCTGCGGCTATGTCCGGAGATATAATTGAATTAATTTCTGATGGCGGAATTTACAATGAAACTTCATCAATTATAATTTCAGGTAATAAGAATATTACCATCAGAGCTGCTTCAGGTTTGGTGTCGCAGCCTGTTTGGCAATCTTCTGTATCTCCATTTATGAATGTTGGAGCAAATGTAACTATATCAGGCATTACTCTGGATGGCAGGGAAACATCTGGTATGCGTACTATTAACTTACTTGAAGGCACAGGATTTTATGTGGTTTTTAATGGACTGATGATTAAGGGTTTTGATTATGTGATTTATGGAAGTACTGCTGCTAATGCGGACTCAATAATAATTAAAAATTGCCTGATTAAGGACGTTTCTAATCGCTGTTTATATTTTCCTGCAGGTACAATTGAACCGGGAATTGTGTCCCGGCTTTCAATCAAAAACTCTACTTTTATGGAAATGAAAAAGACTGAGCCTGTGATTTATTTCTATGGCAAATCGTCATCAGTTGTAAGTCCACAACTTGAACTTAATCATGTGACTTTCTATAATACTCAAAGAATAAGGACTAATTCAACTGTTACTGATGTTTCAATTAAAAACACAATATTTGCAGCAGATGGAACAATATCAGGAGGGCAGTCTTTTAATCTTTATGGGGGAAATGTAAACAATAGCCTTATATTTAATGCTCCTGTTTCCGGCAGTGGTGGCACTTACGCAAACTTACTTGATAATATTGATCCTCTGTTTACAGACGCTGCTAATGGTGATCTGTCTTTAAGCACAAATTCTCCTGCACTTAATTATGGTGATGATGGCAAGTCAATAGGAGACTCAAGATGGTGGCCCAAATCAGGTATACAAGTTGAGGCCGGGTTAAATAAAATATCTGCTGCTTTGGCCAATGCTGAGCCGGGAGATATTATTCAGCTTGTAACTGATGGTGGAATATATGAAGAAACATCAACTATTAATGTTGACAAAAATATTACTATTGCGGCAGCAGAGGGACTTGTAGATAAACCCATAGTAACTGCCGGGCAGGGAAATTATTTGATGAAAGTAAGCGCCGGATTAGATTTATCCGGAATAGTTTTTGATAATTCAAAGGGTGCTATTCTACCTGATTCTTCTGGGTATAATGTTATTATAACAGATTGTGACTTCTCCAATATTGCCGAACATGTCATAGCTGATAATTATTATTCAGGGGAAATAGACTCTTTAATTATTTCCGGTTGTTATTTTACTAATATTACCGAAGAGGGAATTTATCTTGGTGGACATTCTGCTCCTTCAATAGGTACGGTTAAGTATTTCTCCCTTAAAAACTCAACCTTCAGTAATACTTTGAAAGACCCTGTTTATGTCAGGGATAATGATGGATCAGATGCAACTCAGGGCCCGGAATTTATAATTGATCATTGTACTTTTTATAATGCAAGTAGTACATACGGTGTTTTAGCCCATCATATAGATGGTGCTGTTGTAAAAAATTGTATTGCTGCATATCCCCAAAGTCTTGGTAAAATATCATTCTATATTTATGGAACAAATTCTTATGTTAAAAATTGCATAAGCTATAACTTAAAAACAAATGTTCATGATGGTCATGCTGTAAATGTTCTTACAGCAGACCCATTATTTGTTGATGCAGAAAATGGAAATTATAAATTATACAGGAATTCTCCTGCGGTTAATGCTGCTGATGACGGAACTACTATTGGTGACCCGCGGTGGGGAGTATCTTCTGAAGTATCAAACCAGCTCGTTTTTATAAAAAAAGCTTACAGTATGTCCCCAACTACTACAACAGCAAGAATAATGTGGGAAACCCCCGAAAATGCTCCTGAAGGCAGTGTTGTTGAGTATGGCGAAAATGGAGTGCTGAATAAGTCAGTAACTGGCGACGCAGGCCGGTTAATTGCCGGGGAAGGTTATATGCACGAAGTTACTATTTCCGGACTTCAACCCTTTACAAAATACTGGTACCGCGTTGGTAATGGTACAGATTTTAGCGCTGATACCAATATTACCAAAACTGCACCGGAAAAAGGAACAGACTTTAAATTAATGTCTGTAAGTGATATTCATGATAATGATGAGGACGTCTGGAAAAATATGTGTGATAATCACTTGCAAAGTGACGTCGATATGACAGTACTTATTGGTGACCTTGTAAATGATGGCAGCATTCGCACAACATGGGACGATGGTTTTTTTAAGCCAGGTGAAAATCTATTAAAAAACTATCCTATTACCGGTGCAATCGGAAACCACGAAACAGCATTCGGTAAAACTACTTATTATGATTATTTCTATGTACCCGCTCATCCTGTTAATGACGATGATGCCGAGGCTTATTCTGCTATGGATTATGGCGATATAAAGATTATTACCCTTAATACAAATGGAGATACCTGCAGCCCTTCATTTAGTGCGAACTCTGCACAGTTATTATGGCTTGAAGAACAGTTGAAAAATGCTGATTCCAAATGGTTATTTATCTTTTCACATACAAATGTCCTTTCTACCAGCTATCATGCGCAATGGTCGGCCAGTGAAAAAGAATATTTGCTTCCTCTGTATGAAAAATACGCTGCGTTAGGAAAGCATATACTGGTTTTTGGCGGCGATGAACATAATTTTGAGCACCTTTATAAAGATGGTGTAAATTATTTCAGGCCCGGTTGCGCAAATGCCAGCCTTCGGGAAACTAATCTAAATCTTGCTGATAAACCCTATAGTGTTTTCTTTAAGAAAACTGCTGGTTATTCAACAATAGAAGTTAGTGATAGTGGTAATGTAGTTACCCTTACTGCACAGGATACAGCCGGAGTTCCATTCTATACCATTAAACTTGTGGCTGATGGAAACCAGCCTCCAAATTTTGTCTTTACTGAACCCGATGGATTTGATGATGTTTCAAGTGATGTATTTAATATAAGATGGGCTGATTCTGATCCTGATAATAATGCTTCTATCAGTTTGTTTTATACACCGGATAGTGGTGCTATCGGAACTTTAATTGCTGATAATATAAGTGAGGATGATGCTGAAAATACCTATGCATGGAATGTTGCTGCTATTACTCCTGGTTCATATTTTATTTATGCAGTAATAAACGATTCTGTTAATCCTTCTTTAACCAGATATGCTTCCGGCAGGGTAACGGTTATTCCTGATACTATAGCGCCTCCTGCTGTTACAGGTTTTAATGGTATAAAAACCAGTGATAAAAAAATTCAATTAAGCTGGGTTAATCCTGTTGAACCGGTGCATGTTGAAACTACAATAGCTGATTTTGAAAATGGGGTAGATGATTTTGTAGGTGAATATGAAGGTACTGCAACTGGTTCGCTTGAAATTGTTCCGGGTATTGAAGGCTCTGCTTTAAGAATAAATTATGATATTTCAGTTTTATGGAATGAATTTGCCGGTGTAAAGAAATTTCCTAATCTCCCAAACTTCAGTGAAAAACCGATGCTTGAATTTTACTACAGGGGAGATGGTTCCGCCAGGGTAATGAGAATTATTGCAAAACAAGATAATGACCATAATGGAACTGATGATGATTGGTGGTATGTGGAAAATAACCCACTATCTTCTACCGATTGGCAGATAGGTAGTGTTGATCTTAGGGCTTTATCCTCTCTCTCATGGCATACTAATGCTGATAAAACCTTTGATCTTGAAAATATGTATTCGTTAAATTTCATTGTTCCCGGTTCTACTATCGGTTCTGGCTATGTGGAGCTTGATGATATTAAAATCTCTGGCGATATCTCTCCGGCTCCTGATTTTGAAGGTGTTGTTGTGGTTCGCAGAACTGACAGATATCCTCAAAACGAGACTGACGGCGTTATTGTATATCAGGGAAATGCCCAGTCTTGTGTTGATACTACTGCTGATGTAACTATAGTAAATTATTATTCTGTATTTGCCTATGATGAAGTTCCAAATTATTCTGCAGTTGATTCAACATCACGTTGGAATTCTTCAGCAATAACAAGTGTAAATGATAATGAAACTTTACCGGTAGTATTTGAACTGAAGCAGAATTATCCAAACCCTTTTAATCCATCAACTAATATTAAATATTCCGTTCCTAAAAGCTGCAGGGTAAGTGTATATGTATTTAATATATTAGGTCAAAAGGTTGAAACTTTGGTTGATGAAATTAAAGATGCCGGTTATTATAATGTTACTTTTAATGCATCTGCTAATGGCAAGCGATTAGCTAGCGGAGTGTATTATATCAGGATGGAAGCTGGCGATTATACTAGTGTAAAGAAACTGATGTTACTCAAATAACTGTTCTGTCTGTCTGATTCCCGCTGGAAGTATATACCTGCGGGAATTAATATTGCATCGAACTACTAATTGTTAACGGTTTTATTAAACTATAATAACCCAAAACTATGAAACTAATAATTCTAAGCTTAATTCTGTTTACTCAAATGTTTGCACAAACAAGAGTTGAATATTCTCCATCGGATCAAAATATCATAAATCCTGAAAGAGGATTTTATTCTGCCATATCTTCATGGGATAGTGATGGTAAGCTTAATGCTGATAGGCTTAAAAATGTCAGGGCAAAACAGCAAAGCTTAATTCTGCGCGAATATTATATTCCTGCTTATGCTAACTCTGATTTGGATAGTAACTTTTTTAATCTGCTTGATAATGATTTTGGTATTATGCGGCAGGAAGGTGTTAAATGTGTCTTGCGTTTTGCCTACAGTAACGAAATATGCATACCAGATGCGCCGCTTAAATCAATATTAAGGCATATTGAACAGCTTGGTCCGTATTTACAAAAATATAGCGATGTTATTGCTTTTATGCAGGCAGGCTTTATTGGGGCATGGGGAGAGTGGCATTCTTCTGAAAACGGCCTTGATAATACAGAATCAAGAAAAGCTATTCTTGAAAAAATACTTTCTGTCCTGCCTGCTGACCGCATGGTACAGGTGCGTACTCCTTACTTTAAAAGATCTATATTTAATAAAAAAGATCCTTTAACAAAAGAAGAAGCATTTAATGGAAGTAATTATTCAAGAGTAGGGCATCATAATGATTGCTTCCTCGCTGATTATAACGATATCGGAACATACTCTGATACAACCGAAGAAACAAATTATCTCAGCATTGATAGTAAATATGTCCCGGTTGGAGGAGAAACATGTGCTCCCGGCACTTTTAGTGAGTGTGAAAATTCACTTTACCAGATGCAAAGGCTGCACTGGACTTATCTTAACAATGATTATCACCGGCAGGTTATTAAAAACTGGGATTTTAATTGTTGTCTTGAAGAAATACAAAAAAGGCTTGGTTACAGGTTCATATTATTGAATGGTGGATTCACTGATTCTTCAAAACCAGGCGGTACAGTAAATTTTCAAATCAAACTAACAAATACTGGCTTTGCTCCTCTCTATAACAAACGCAATATAGAATTGATTCTTAAAAATGATAAAGAACAGTACGTATTAACTTTGAAAGATGATCCACGTTTCTGGGAATCTGGCGATACTATTACTCTGAATATAACTGCTGGTTTACCGGAAAGTATCCCTGCCGGTAACTATAATTTGTTCCTAAATATGCCTGATATATCAATAAACCTGCACAATAATCCTATGTTTTCAATCCGTCTGGCAAATGAAAATACATGGGAATCAGTAACTGGCTTTAATAATCTGAACGCCGTTATTAACATTAGCAATAACAATAGTGCTGCTAATTATTCCGGTGAAATAATTTTCAGAAAATCTGAATAAAAATGTCTTTTTATATGAATAATAGTAAAATATTTTATTAAGGTTTGTAATGTTGAAAAAATATGTTTGTTATTCAATTGTAACTGCTTTATTGTTTTCATCTGTCATTTTGGCGCAGATAAAATTTGTAAAAAAAGCATACAGTAATTCACCAACAGCTTCAACTGTCACAATAATGTGGGAGACTCCGGAAGGAGAGTCGTCATCCGGTAGTGTCAAATATGGAACAGATACCAGCATGAACATGATATCTGCTGGAACAACGGGTAGGGATATACCGGGCGAAGGCTGTATTCACGAAGTAACACTATCGGGATTAAAGCCGTTTACAAAGTATTATTATACTGTGGGTAATGGTAATGAATACAGCAGTGAGATAAATGTAACAAAAACTGCCCCTGTGAGAGGGACTGACTTTACTATCATGTCGCTCAGTGACATTCATGAAAACAATGAACGTATCTGGCAGAATATATGCAGCAGTGATTTAAGCGGCACTGATGTTGTTATTCTTATAGGTGACCTTGTGGATGACGGCAGTAAGAGACTTGAATGGAACAAAGGGTTCTTTACACCGGGAGAAAACCTGTTAAAACAATATCCAATTATATCGGTTGTTGGCAACCATGAAACAGCCTTTGGCCCGACAACTTTTTATGATTACTTTGCACTTCCTGTACATGAACCTAACGGTGAAACACCTGAAGCTTATTTTGCAACCAATTATGGTGATGTTAAGATAATAGCTATCAACAGCAATGGTGATGATTACAGCCCCACAATTACTAAGGAGTCTCTTCAATACACATGGCTTGATAAACAGCTAAACAATTCAGATACTAAATGGATATTTATATTTTCACATACTAACGTATTATCAACCAGCTATCATGGCCAGTGGTCTGCGTATGAGAAGGAGAATCTTCTCCCTCTGTATGAAAAATATGCTGCAGAAGGAAAACATATTCTTGTTTTTGGCGGTGATGAGCATAATTTTGAACATTTATATAAAAATGGAGTTAACTATTTTCGGCCGGGATGCGCAAATCTAATTAATCGTGATACAGACCTAAACCTTGCAGATAAACCTTTCAGTATCTTCTTTAGTAAGACACCAGGATACTCTACTATTAATGTTAAGGATAACGGAAACACAGTAATAATTAATGCAAAAAAGCCTGATGGTGAAATATTCTACACTAAAAAGTTTACTTTAAATGAAAAGTAATCTAAGCAATTCGTTTTTTCAGATATGAGCATAAATATTCATAAATGCAATTTTTAATTGATAATGTTCACCGATAAATGAAATAATTTAAAAGGAGTATAAAAAAGAACTTGACAAAAAGAGTGTGAACATTTATTTTGGTAAGCAAATCTGAATATGATATGCACAACACTTTTATAAATAACACCCCATCATTAAAAGCTGTCCCCACAAAGAACAGCGGCGGTGTTGTGTCTATTAATATCCTTTCTTTAGATATAGTCATTCTAGGGATTACTATTATTAGCCTTCTATCTATTATTATCGTGGGCTAAAATAAACAGTCAATCCCGAGTCAAAATCAAAAACAAAAAAATTAGAATAAGATAAGGGGTTGACCTAAAAACCCTGAGTTATATCTGAAGATTAATTTTGTTAATCGTCAGAGGCGAAAAGTGAGATCGGAATCAGAACATAGCAGAGAATGTGAGTTTTTTACAACTGGTTTTTACCAGTGTAGAAAAACTGTTTCCCGATCTATTCATCCTGCAAAACAGGATAAATCTCACCCCAAGCTTCAACAAAACAAATTATTTCTTATACATGAACAGATTTATCGAACTATTGCTAATAATTCCGGAATACTAATGATTGTTAATAATCTATACTAATCCGGACGAATAGTTTTATTAAAAGTAATCACAAGAAAGGATCACTATATGCGAACTTCCAAGCCGATGTTATCAGGGGCAGACATATTTTTTGAATGTTTAAAAAGAGAAAAAGTTGAACATGTGTTTGGGTATCCGGGCGGTGTGGTGCTAAAGCTATATGAAAGATTATATGATGTCGATTTCCTGAAACACGTACTTGTGAGGCATGAACAGGGCGCTACTCACATGGCAGAAGGTTATGCAAAAGCAACAGGTAAAGTGGGTGTTGTACTTGTAACCTCGGGCCCAGGCGCTACAAATACCGTTACAGGTATTGCTGATGCTTATATGGACTCTGTGCCGATTGTAGTTTTTACAGGGCAGGTAGCTACTCATTTAATTGGAAATGATGCATTTCAGGAAGCTGATATTGTTGGTATAACAAGGCCAATCACAAAACATAATTTTCTTGTAAGGGATGTTAAAGAACTTGCTTCTACTATACGCAAAGCATTTTATATTGCTTCAACAGGAAGGCCGGGGCCGGTTCTTGTTGATATTCCAAAAGATGTAATTGCTGATTCCTGCGAATTTGAATATCCTGAAAAAATTGAAATGAGAGGATATAAACCTACATTTTTAGGGCATCAGAACCAGATTAAAAAAGCAGCCGAAATGATAAAAAATGCTAAACGCCCTCTGCTTTATGTAGGCGGTGGTGTTATTATGTCAAACGGCTACCGTGAATTAAGATTATTTGCAAAAGAAAACAATCTGCCTGTTACCATGACCCTTCAGGGGCTTGGTGCTTTCCCTATGACTGACCCTCAGTCCCTTGGTATGCTTGGTATGCACGGCACTTATTGGGCTAACCAGGCTGTAAATAACTGTGATGTATTGGTTTCTCTCGGTGCCAGGTTTGATGACCGCGTTACAGGTAAAGTTGATGAATTTGCAAAGAATGCATACAAAATACACGTTGATATTGACCCAACATGTATTGATAAAAATGTTATTGTTGATTTACCTATAGTTGGTGATGTTAAACACGTACTTGCTGAACTTGCTGCTGAAATGAGTGAACCTCTTCCTGTTGAAGAATGGTGGAAACAGATTGAACAGTGGCGTAACGAATGTCCGCTGCAGTACGACAAGAATGATGGTAAATTGAGGACACAGGAAATACTTGAGAAAATTTCTGACAGAACCAAAGGTGAGGCTGTAATTGTTTCAGATGTTGGACAGCATCAGATGTGGATAAGTCAGTTTTACAAATTTGTTAATCCGCGTTCATTTTTAACCAGCGGTGGATTAGGAACTATGGGTTTTTCAGTCCCGGCATCAATAGGCGCTGCATTTGCTGTAAAAGACAGGCCGGTAATTTCATTCAGCGGTGATGGCGGGTTCCAGATGAATATTCAGGAACTGATAACTGCTGTTTATAACAAACTGCCAATAAAGTTTATTATACTTAATAACAGTTTCCTTGGAATGGTAAGGCAGTGGCAGGAACTTTTCCATTCAGAAAAGTATAGTTTTACAGATCTTTCTGCCAGCAATCCTGACTTTAAGAAAGTTGGAGAAGCTTTTGGATTAAAAGCTTTCTCAACAGATAATCCTGAAAATGTTGATGAAATTCTTGACGCTGCTTTCAGTTATAATGATGGCCCGGTTCTTATAGAATTTAAAACAGTAAAAGAAGACATGGTATTCCCAATGATTCCTGCCGGAAAAACAGTTAATGAAATAATGATCCGCAGACTTGATCCAAAGGAGATAATGTAAATGAAGCATACAATTTCGGTGCTTGTTGAAAATCAGTTTGGAACTTTTAACCGTGTTGTAACAATGTTCAGTGGAAAAGGATTTAATGTTACCAGCCTTTCTATTGGCGAAACTGAAAACCCGGAAGTTTCCAGAATGACAATTGTTACTGCCGGTGATGATAAAATAATTGAACAGGTTGTTAAGCAGTTAAACAGGCTTATTGATACAATTAAGGTTGTTGATTTAACCCAACAGTCAAGGGTTGAAAGAGAACTTGCTTTAATAACAATATATTATCAAAAAGGTACGCGTGCAGAGATTACAAATATCTGCAGTATATTTCGTGGAAATGTTGTAGATATAAATAATAAAACTATTACTTTAGAAGTTACCGGTCCGCCAGACAAAATTGATGCTGTCGTAAATGTTCTTGAACCTTATGGCATTAAAGAAATGGCCCGATCTGGCACAGTTGCACTCAAACGGGGTGAACAACTTAAACATGAACTAAAAGACGTTCTATCTGCATAACAGTAAAACGTTTAAATTGAAAGGAAGACAGAAAATGAAAGTTTATTATGATGGTGATGCATCATTAGATCTATTAAAAGGTAAAAATATAACAGTACTGGGCTGGGGCAGCCAGGGGCACGCACATTCTCTTAATCTTAAAGACAGCGGACTTAATGTTTGTGTTGGCTTAAAAAAAGGAAGCCTTCGTTGGGAAAAAGCTGAAGCTGCCGGCCTTCAGGTAAAAACTACTCCTGAAGCTGTTGCCTGGGGCGATGTAATTATGGTTCTTATTCCTGATCAGATTCAGAAAGCTGTTTATGAAGAAGAAATAGCTCCATATTTAAAACCTGGTAACACTCTTGCTTTTGGACATGGATTTAATATCCATTACAAACAGATTGTTCCTCCTGCTGATATAAATGTTATGATGATTGCACCAAAGAGTCCTGGACACCTGGTTAGAAGAACTTATGTTGAAGGCAGCGGAACTCCTTGCCTTATAGCTGTTCATCAGGATCCTTCAGGAAATACAAAAGAACTTGCTTTAGCATGGGCAAAAGGTATTGGCGGAACAAAAGCCGGTGTTATTGAAACAAACTTTAAAGATGAAACAGAAACTGACTTATTTGGCGAACAGGCTGTTCTTTGCGGCGGTTCTGCTGAATTAATTAAAGCTGGTTTTGAAACCCTTGTCAATGCCGGTTACGCTCCTGAACTTGCTTATTTTGAATGTATGCATGAAATGAAACTTATTGTTGACCTTTACTATGAGGGCGGACTTTCAAGAATGAATTATTCTGTAAGTGATACCGCTGAATATGGTGGAATGACAAGAGGCCCAAGACTTATTACCCAGGAAACCAAGAAGGAAATGGCAAAAATCCTTACTGAAATCCAGAATGGCCAGTTCGCAAAAGAATGGCTTGATGAATATCATTCAGGGCAGAAGAACATGGACAGATTAAGAAAAGAAACTGCTGAACATGGAATTGAAAAAGTAGGTGCGAAACTTCGTTCAATGATGAGCTGGCTTTTCCAGAAAAATAAAAAAGACGAGGTCGGAGTATGAATTTAAAGGTAACTCTGCTGCCTGGTGATGGTATAGGCCCGGAAGTTGTTGCATCTGCGGTACAGGTAATGAAAGTTGCTGCAGAAAAATTTGGAGTCACTGTTTCCTTTAATGAAAAACTTATTGGTGGTGCTTCTTATGAGGCATTTGGTGATCCATTAACAGAAGATACAATTAGCGCATGTTATGATTCAGATGCAGTGCTTCTTGGAGCTGTAGGTGGTTACAAATGGGAAACCCTTGAGCATCATCTGAAACCGGAAGCTGCACTGCTAAAGATTAGAAAGGCATTGGGATTATTTGCAAACCTTCGCCCTGCAAAAGTTTATTCTGCTTTACTTGATGCTTCATCATTAAAGCCTGAAATACTTAAAGGCACAGATGTCCTTATTTTAAGAGAGCTGACCGGAGGAATATACTTCGGCCAGCCCCGTGGTTTTGATGAAAACCGCGGCTGGAATACAATGGAATATTCAAAAGAAGAAATAGTCCGCATAGCCCGTTACGGATTTGAAGCCGCCCGTAAAAGAAGAAATAAAGTTACTTCTGTTGATAAAGCAAATGTACTGGAAGTATCCCAGTTTTGGAGAAAAACCGTACATGAACTTCATAAAGCAGAATACTCTGATGTTGAGTTGGTTGATATGTATGTTGACAATGCTTCAATGCAGCTTGTAAGAGATCCAAAACAGTTTGATGTAATATTAACATCAAATCTTTTTGGCGATATACTCAGCGATATTGGCGCAATGATAACAGGCAGCCTGGGAATGCTTCCATCAGCCAGTCTTGGCAGTAAATATGCTCTGTATGAACCTGTTCATGGCAGCGCTCCTGATATAGCAGGGCAGAAAAAAGCAAATCCTCTGGCAACTATTTCATCTGTTGCTATGATGTTTAATTATTCTTTCCAGATGAATAAAGCTGGTGAACTTATAGAAAAGGCTATAGATAAAACATTGTCTATGGGTTACAGGACTGCAGATATTTATTCACCCGGCAGCATATTGGTAGATACAGATAAAATGACTGAAGCAGTTATAGAAAACTTCAACCAGATTTACGATGAGCAGGCATTAGGAGTCTTCACGCTATAAAACCAGTAGCAGTTTAAATCATGTTCGCTCAAAAAAGCGTTGATTAATTTTGAAAAGAAAAGAGGTAAAAATGAACAATAACAGGGTAATCATTTTTGATACCACATTAAGGGACGGGGAACAATCACCCGGAGCATCTTTAAATGTTTATGAAAAACTGGAAATAGCAAGACAACTGGTTAAACTAAACGTTGATGTTATTGAAGCCGGATTTCCTGTTTCATCACCTGCACAGTTTGAAGCAGTGCAGAGAATCTCAAATGAAGTTAGCGGTTCAGTTATTGCGGGACTTGCAAGAGCAAAAGATATTGACATTAAAGCAGCTTATGATGCATTAAAAGATGCGGAGAAGTTCAGAATACATACATTCTCCAGCACTTCTGATATTCATATACTTGGCAAGTTTGGTGATGACAGGTATGGTAAAACTTTACGTGAAAAACAGGAGACTGTTCTGAAAATGTCTGTTGACGCTGTTGCTTATGCAAAAACTTTTACTGATGATGTAGAGTTTTCAGCAGAAGATGCAGGAAGAACAGATATCGGGTATCTTTGTGAAGTTGTTGAAGCTGCTATTGCAGCAGGTGCTACTACTGTTAATATTCCAGATACTACAGGGTATAATTTCCCGTCGGAATTTGGAGCTAAAATAGCAGAATTAAAAAGACGTGTTAAGAATATTGAAAAAGCTATTATAAGTGTTCATTGCCATAATGATCTTGGAATGGCTGTGGCAAATTCTCTTTCCGGTATTGAAAATGGTGCAAGGCAGATTGAATGTACCGTAAACGGTATTGGTGAAAGAGCAGGAAACGCTTCTCTTGAGGAAGTAGTTATGGCTCTTAAAGTTAGAAAAGATATATATCCTTGTTTTACTACTATTAAAACTGAAGAAATTTATAATGCAAGTAAAATGGTTTCTTCATTTACAGGACTTATAGTTCAGCCTAATAAAGCTATTGTTGGTGAAAATGCTTTTGCTCATGAGTCTGGTATACACCAGGATGGAATGCTGAAAAACAGGCAGACTTATGAAATAATGACTCCTGAAAGTGTTGGAGTAAAGAAGACTAAAATTGTTTTGGGCAGGCATTCAGGCAGGCATGGTTTAAAAGCAAGGCTGCTTGAACTTGGGTACTCAATTTCTGAAGAAAAACTGCAGACAGTTTATGATAAGTTTGTTGAACTTGCTGATAAGAAAAAAGAAATATATGATGAAGACCTTAGAAGTCTTATGGGCGATAAGAAACTTGCAATAGAAGAAGAGTTCTTTAAATTGGATTATGTTCAGGTTCATATGGGAACAAGCTCAATTCCAACCGCTGCAGTAAGAATAAAATCAGGTGATGAAGTATTTCAGGAATCAGCTACAGGTGATGGTTCTGTGGATGCATGTTTTAATGCTATTGAACGTGCCCTCAATCTTAAACCTGAACTTGAAAGTTACCATGTGCGCTCTGTATCTTCAGGAAGGCAGGCTATGGGTGAAGTAATTGTTAGAATAAGAAAAAATGAAATATCCTTTACCGGCAGGGGCGTGTCTACTGATATTATTGAAGCCAGCGTTAAGGCTTACCTGATGGCGCTGAACCAGCAGCAGGCTTATTTAATGAATAAAGACAAAAATCAAATTGATAATCCCGAAATGAAGGAACTTGTTTAGAAATAGTACCCCCAGGTACGGGAAGATTTATTGAAATAAATAGGACATATAAAATGGGAATGACAATAACTGAAAAAATACTGGCTAAAGCTTCTGGCAGAAAAGAAGCAAGGCCGGGTGAAAATATATGGCTGAAAGTTGATGTTTTAATGACACACGACGTTTGCGGGCCACCTACAATTGGGATTTGGAAAAGAGAATTTGGCAGTGATGCTAAAATATGGGATAAAGATAAACTTGTTATCTTTCCTGACCATTACATTTTTACGAAGAATCCTCAGGCTAACAGAAACGTTGAACTTTTAAGAGAATTTGCTAAAGAATACTCTGTTGATAATTATTACGATGTTGGTACTGAAAGATATAAAGGTGTATGCCATATAGCTCTTGCTGAAGAAGGTTATAATGTGCCGGGAACTGTATTGTTTGGAACAGATTCTCATACATGTACTTCAGGAGCATTTGGTATGTTTTCAACAGGCGTTGGAAACACAGATGCAGCTTTCATTCTCGGTACCGGTAAAATATGGGAAAAAGTTCCTGAATCATTAAAGTTTAACTTTAATGGTGAACTTCCTCCTTATATAACAGCTAAAGACCTTATTTTAAGAGTTCTTGGTGATATAACAACAGATGGCGGTACCTATTGTGCTCTTGAATTTGACGGAAGTGCAGTATACTCACTTTCTGTTGACGAGAGAATGACTCTTACTAATATGGCAATTGAAGCCGGTGCAATGAACGGTATTATTGCTGCTGATAAAGTTATTGAAGATTATGTAAAAGAAAGAACTGATAAACCTTATGAAATATTCCATAGTGATGCAGATGCAAAATACAAAGCTGTATATAACTATGATGTTACAAATATGGAACCATCAGTAGCCAAACCTCACAGTCCTGATAATTATGACACTGTCAGGAATGTCCAGGGGACAAAACTTACCAAATGTTATATCGGTTCATGTACAGGCGGCAAGTTAAGTGACTTTAAGTATGCTGCAAAAATTCTTTTTGGACAGCAGGTTAAGGTTCCTACATTTATTGTTCCTGCAAGTACAACTGTACAGAAGCAGCTTGAAGAAGAAACAATTTCTGGTGTATCTCTAAAAGATATATTTGAAAAAGCAGGCTGTATTATTGCCCAGTCGTCATGTGCTGCATGCCTTGGAGGCCCCGCAGACACAATAGGCAGGGCTGTTGATGGTGAAACAGTAATATCAACTACGAACAGAAATTTCCCCGGCAGAATGGGAAGTAAAAAATCAGGTGTATACCTTGCTTCTCCTTTAACTGTTGCTGCATCAGCTATAAATGGTGAAATAACCGATCCGAGGGATTATATGTAATATTAAAGCTCCCTTTCTACAAGAAAGGGAGCGCTAATTTATTTAAGAGATTAAAGGAAGAACCTTAAAAATGGAAAAAATAATAAAAGGTAAAGCATTTGTTCTGGGTGATAATATTGATACTGATCAGATTATTCCCGCAGAGCATCTTGTGTATAGTTTAACTGATAAAGAAGAATCTAAAAAGTATGGGCATTTTGCTTTGTCTGGGGTCCCTATTGATCAGGCTGGATTGCCAAACGGTGGAACTTCTTATGTTAAAGGCGATAACTACCAGTCAGAGTTTAATATTATTATAGGCGGCGCAAATTTTGGGTGTGGTTCTTCAAGAGAGCATGCTCCGTTTGCATTGCAGGTAGCAGGTACCCAGGCGGTTATAGCTGAATCATATGCCAGAATATTTTATAGAAACTGTGTCGATGGCGGCTTCCTGTTACCATTTGAAACTCCTGAAAAGATAAATCAAAAGATCAAAACTGGAGATAAATTAGAACTGGATGTTGAGCATAATAAACTAAAAAATTTAACATCCGGTGAAGAGTTCCAGCTTCGCTCACTTGGCGATGTACTGCCAATAATTGAAGCCGGAAATATTTTTGAGTATGCCCGAAATAACGGCATGACAGTTTAATAAAAACAGCCTTGTTCTTATCGATGTATATAATCCGGCTTTTGCCGGGTAAATATGGCAATAGTACAGACTTTAAATGATTATAAATAATCCGGATAAAGAATATGAGTGACATAATTGAACTATTTGATACAACTCTCAGAGATGGGACTCAGGGGGAAGGCGTAAATCTTTCTGTACCTGATAAGCTTATTATTGCCCAGAAACTTGATGAATTTGGAATTGACATTATTGAAGGCGGCTGGCCTGGCAGCAATCCAAAGGATGAAGAGTTTTTCCAGAAGGTGAAAAATCTGAATCTTAAGCATACTAAGGTTTGTGCTTTTGGTTCAACTGGAAGAGCTTCAAACAGTATAGAATCTGATGTGAATCTGAATGCTTTGTTAAAAGCTGAGACTCCTTTAGTTTCTATTTTTGGTAAATCATGGCGGCTGCATTCTGAGATAGGTCTGGGAATATCTGAACAGGAAAACGAAGATTTAATTTACAATTCTGTCAGGTTCATTAAAGAAAATGGCAGAAGAGTTATTTATGACTGTGAACATTTCTTTGATGGCTATAAAGATGATAAAGAGTTTACAATAAAAATGCTAAAAGCCGCTGTTGCAGGCGGTGCAAGTGTTTTAGTATTGTGCGACACTAATGGCGGAAGCATGCCCGGTGAAGTATTTGATATTGTTACAGAATTAAAGACAATTTTTACCATACCTATTGGAATCCATACTCATAATGACTCTGAACTTGCAGTGGCAAACTCACTTGCTGCTATTCAGGCTGGTGCTGAACATGTTCAGGGTACAATAAACGGTGTGGGCGAGAGATGTGGTAATGCTAATTTGTGCTCTATAATCCCTAATATGCTTTTAAAGCTTAACAAAAAAGTGAATAATGGTATTAAGCTTGACCGTTTAACTTCATTATCCCATTTTGTTTATGAAGTTATGAACCTTTCTCCAAATACAAGGGCTGCATTTGTTGGTAAATCAGCATTTGCACATAAGGGTGGTATTCATGTAAGTGCTGTGTTGAAAGACAGCCGCATGTATGAGCATATAGAACCTGAAACTGTTGGAAATAAACAGAGAGTTCTGGTATCCGACATGTCAGGGCAAAGTAATATTAGGTATAAAGCAAAAGAACTTGGAATTGATTTATCAGATAATAAAGAATTAAGTAAAAAAGTAGTAAACTATATTAAAACCCTTGAACATGGCGGTTTCCAGTTTGATGGAGCTGAAGCATCATTTGAGCTTTTATTAAGGGCTGAAAATAATGAATTTACCCCATTTTTCAGGGTGCTTGATTCCAAGGTTAATGTTACATATGATATAAACGGCCAGTCAAATTCTGAAGCTGTTTTAAAAATTGAAGTTGATGGTGAAATTGAACATACAGCATCAGATGGTATAGGACCTGTAAATGCTCTTGATAATGCATTAAGAAAAGCTTTGTTAAGATTTTATCCTGAAGTAGCTCTTGTAAAACTGGAAGATTATAAAGTACGCGTATTGAATGAGAAGGAAGGTACCGGTGCAAAAGTAAGGGTAATGATAGAGTCAGGCGACGGAACAGATTCATGGAGTACTGTTGGAGTTTCAGAAAATATTATTGAAGCCAGTTTCCAGGCAATGAGCGATTCTTTAAATTATAAATTGTTTAAGCTTCGTAAAGATGCTGGTACAAAGGTAGCAATTTAGCAATGGTTGCCGGTCTTGTACAATATAGCCCTGTTTGGGAAAACAAAGAAAGAAATAAAGAAAAGATAATTTCTTTACTTAGTAATTCTGATAATACTGATTTACTTGTTTTCCCTGAAATGACATTAACGGGCTTTACCATGAAAGCTTCAGAATTTGCTGAAGATATGGATGGTGAAAGCATTTGCTTCTTTAGTAAAATAGCTGTTGATTATAATACCAATGTAATTGCTGGTTTTATTGAACGTGATAAAACAAAGGTTTATAATACTCTTGTCCATATAGATAAAAAAGGGCAGGCAGTATGCAGGTACAGAAAAATACATCCTTTTTCTTATTCCGGCGAAGATAAAAACTTTGTTAAAGGAACAGAAACTAAAACCACAATAATAGACGGCTGGAAAACAGGCCTTTCGATTTGTTATGACCTGCGTTTTCCTGAACTTTACAGGTATTATGCACTTGAAAGAGTAGCAATGATTATAAATATTGCCAGCTGGCCTGAATCGAGAGCTGAACATTGGAAAGCTTTATTAAAAGCAAGAGCAATTGAAAACCAGTGTTATGTTATTGGAGTTAACCGTGTGGGTGCAGATCCAACACTAAACTATATTGGCTGCAGCAGCATTATTGATCCCATGGGGGAAGAGATTTTTGGAGTGATAAATGAAGAGAGAATCATTACAGCTGATTTGACTCTGAACAGAACAGAGGAAGTGAGAACAAGGCTTCCTTTCCTGAACGATATCTGTTTGTTTAAATAAAACACCCTGTTATTTCTTAGCTAAGATAATATCAGGGAAAAATACGTTTGTTTGTATATTGAAATAAATAATTAAGGTTTGCACCGGAAATAAACTTTGTAAGTTTGGCTAACAGCCTGATTGTGACAACATATTACCGGAGACAAAAGTTCAAACCTTAATAAGTGAGGAATTGCATAGCAGCCTGACAATGCTGCTTATGTACAACAAGGAAAGGAGAAATTTAAATGGAAGGAAATACTGCTGATACAGTATCTGGCCTATTTGCCAGTGAAACAAATGCAGATAGGTTCCCGGTACAATCGCAGGGACTTTATGATCCTAAATTTGAACACGATGCATGTGGAATGGGTTTTGTCGCCGATATAAAAGGGCGAAAATCCCGGGCTATTGTGGATAAGGGATTACAGGTTTTAATGAATCTTGAACACCGCGGAGCTGTAGGTGCAGACCCTCAGACCGGTGATGGTGCCGGCATTTTATTACAAATGCCTGATGAGTTTATGAAACAGGTTACATCTGAACTTAACATTACACTGCCCAAAGAAGGGAAATATGGTGTTGGTGTTATGTTTCTTCCCCAAAACGTTATTATGCGTAAGGCTGTTGAAAATATTGTTGAAAAAATTGTTATAGATGAAGGACAAAATTTTCTTGGCTGGCGTGATGTTCCGGTTGATTCGTCAATTCCCGGCGAAGGTGCAAGAATGCTTCAGCCTTTTATTCGTCAGTGTTTTATTGGCTCAGGCAAGAAAATTAAAAATCAGGATGAATTTGAAAGAAAACTTTATCTTATCAGGAGAATAATTGACCATCGTGTCAGGACTGAGTTAAACTTAGACAGAAGCAAGTATTATGTCCCGTCATTTTCAAGTAAAGTTGTAATATATAAAGGAATGCTTCTTGCTTTACAAATAAAAAAATATTTTAAAGATCTTAACAATCCTTCCATGAAATCAGCGCTTGCAATGATTCACATGCGCTTTTCTACAAATACTTTCCCAACATGGGATCTTGCTCATCCGTTTAGAATGATTGCTCATAATGGCGAAATAAATACTCTTCAGGGAAACAAAAACTGGATGGCTGCTCGTCAGGCTGTAATGGAATCACCTTTTTATGGTAAGGACCTTAGAAGGATGCTTCCTATTATTATGGACGGGCAGAGTGATTCAGCAACTTTTGACTCTGTTCTTGAACTTTTGGTAATGAGCGGCAGAAGCCTGCCGCATGCAATGATGATGATGATTCCTGAAGCATGGTCTAAAAATGATATGATGGATCCGGATAGAAGAGCTTTCTATGAATACCATGCAACTATGATGGAACCATGGGACGGCCCTGCTGCAGTAGTTTTTACTGACGGTAATATAATTGGTGCTACTCTTGATAGAAACGGCCTTCGCCCTGCAAAATATGCTATTACAAAAGATGATATGATTGTTCTGTCTTCAGAGGCAGGTACTCTTGCTGTTGAACCTGAATTTGTTGTGTCAAAAGGAAGGCTGCAGCCGGGTAAAATGTTTATACTTGACCTTCAAAAGGGCCGTATTGTTGATGATGAGGAAGTTAAGAATGAGATAGTCCACAGAAAACCCTACAAACATTGGGTTGAAGAGAATATGATAAAGTTTGATCAGCTTCCTTCGCCAGTATTTAAAAGCAAGGCTGATCCCACTACCGTATTTAAAAGACAGAGACTGTTTGGATATACAAAAGAAGACCTGTTTACTGTAATTCAGCCAATGGCTATTAATGGACAGGAAGCATTAGGCTCTATGGGCAGTGATGTTTCACTTGCTGTTCTTTCTGAAAAACCGCAGCCGCTGTTCCGTTATTTTAAGCAAATGTTTGCACAGGTTACAAATCCTCCTATTGATGCTATAAGAGAAGAGCTTGTTATGGAGCTTACTACTTATATAGGCCCTGAACAAAATCTGCTTGATGAAACACCCCAGCATGCTCACAGGATTGAACTGAATCATCCTTTGCTGTCCAATTCACAGTTAGAGCAGTTAAGAAGTATTTCTGCTGAACATTATAAATCTCTTACATTAAGCCTGCTTTTTAATCCTTCCGTTAAAGGAGATATGAGAGATAAACTTGAACAGTTATGTATAGATGCAATTGAAAATGTAAAAAGCGGTATATCCCTATTAATACTTTCGGACAGAGGTGTTGATGAAAATAATTCTGCAATACCAAGCCTTCTTGCTGTTTCAGCTGTACATCATGCATTAATTAAAACAGGGTTAAGAACAAAAACCGGTATTATAATTGAGAGCGGCGAACCACGTGAGGTTGCTCATTTTGCGCTTTTATGCGGGTATGGAGCCAACGCAATAAATCCTTACCTGGTTTACGAAACTCTCGCCGATATGTATGAAAAAGGTTATCTGCCCGGTGTTGCCTCTTATGAATATGCAAAGAAGAATTTTGTAAAAGCTGTTGCCAAAGGTATGTTTAAGGTATTTAGTAAAATGGGTATCAGCACTTTGCAGTCATACTGCGGTGCACAGATATTTGAAGCAGTAGGCCTTGACGCTGAAGTGGTTAATAATTACTTCTCCGGTACTGCCACAAGGATTGAAGGCCTTAGCCTTGAAATGATTGAGGAAGAAACTGTTAAAAGGCATTGTAATGGAATTGATACCTTTAAGAATTCTGAAACTCTTGACTTTGGCGGTATCTACCACTACAGGTATGATAGTGAGTATCACCTGTGGAACCCACTAACAATTTCAAAGCTTCAGCTAAGTACAAGAAAAAATGAATATAAAACATATAAAGAATATGCTGAGCTGATTAATAACCAGGACAAGAAGCGTGTAACCTTAAGAAGTATGTTTAAGTTTGATACCAGCAATCCTGTTCCAATTGAAGAAGTTGAACCTGCAAAGGAAATTGTTAAAAGATTTTCAACAGGCGCTATGAGCTTTGGTTCTATATCTCATGAAGCTCATACTGCCCTGGCAACAGCGATGAACAGAATAGGTGGTAAATCAAATACAGGTGAAGGCGGCGAAGATGCTGTACGCTTTGTTCAGCTTGCAAATGGTGATAGCCTTCGTTCTGCAATAAAACAAATTGCGTCTGCAAGATTTGGTGTAACTGCAAATTACCTTGTTAATGCTGATGAAATTCAGATTAAAATGGCACAAGGTGCAAAACCGGGTGAAGGCGGACAGCTTCCCGGGCATAAAGTTGACAAAATAATTGCAAGAATTCGTCACAGTACTCCTGGTGTTACTCTTATTTCACCTCCGCCTCATCATGATATATATTCTATTGAGGATTTAAAACAGCTTATTTTTGACCTTAAAAATATAAATCCAAAAGCAAGAATAAGTGTTAAGCTTGTATCTGAAGTTGGTGTAGGTACAATTGCCGCAGGTGTTGCAAAGGCTCATGCTGATCATATCCTTATAAGCGGGCATGATGGCGGAACCGGTGCAAGCCCTATTTCTTCTGTACAGTCTGCAGGTTCACCATGGGAACTTGGGTTAAGTGAAGCGCAGCAGACTCTTGTCCTGAACGGATTAAGAGACAGAGTATATCTTGCTGCTGACGGCCAGCTTAAGACAGGAAGAGATGTTGTTGTTGCTGCACTGTTAGGTGCCGAAGAATTTGGCTTTGCCACAGCTCCTCTTGTAACCCAGGGCTGTATTATGATGCGTAAATGCCATCTTAATACCTGTCCGGTTGGTGTTGCAACCCAGGATCCTGAATTGAGGAAAAAATTCTCAGGTAAACCTGAATACCTTGTTAATTTTATGTTCTTTGTTGCCGAAGAAGTTCGTGAGTATATGGCTTCTATGGGTTTTAGAACAATGAATGAGATGATAGGGCAGACAGATAAAATCCTTCCTCAGCGTCCTTATGAGCACTGGAAAGCAAGAGGTATTGATTTCAGCAAAATACTGTTCCGTCCTGCTCCGTTATATAAGACTGATATTTTCAGGACAAGGGAGCAGAATCATTACCTGACAAAACAAATTGATAATTTCTTTATCAGGCAGGCTGAACCGGCTTTACATTACGGGCTTCCTGTTAAGATAAAGACATATATTACCAATACTGACCTTTCTGTCGGCACTATGCTTTCCGGCGAAGTTGCTAAAAAATACGGTGATGAAGGTTTACATGATGGTACTATTAAAATTGAGCTTAACGGAACTGCAGGACAAAGTTTTGGTACTTTCCTTGCCAAAGGTATTGAACTGAAACTGATTGGCGGTTCTAATGACTATACAGGCAAAGGCTTATCCGGTGGAAGGCTGATTGTAAAAGTTGATCCAAAAACTGAATATAATGCTGATGAAAATGTTATTATAGGCAATACCTGTATGTATGGTGCAACAAGCGGCGAAGCATACTTTAACGGGCTGGCAGGCGAACGTTTTTGTGTTCGTAACTCGGGCGCTGAAGCTGTAGTTGAAGGTGTTGGCGATCATGGATGCGAATATATGACAGGCGGCAGGGTTGCAGTGCTTGGCAAAACCGGCAGGAACTTTGCTGCAGGTATGTCTGGCGGTGTAGCTTACGTTTGGAACCCGTTTAATAACCTGGAAAAGCTTATTAATAGGGAAATGGTAGAGGTTGCAGAACTATCTGAATCTGATGCTGAAGAATTGCTTTCTATGATTAACAGGCATTTCCATTATACCGAATCAAAACGTGCTGCTGAAATAATTAATAACTGGGCAGAAGAAAAGAAACGTTTTGTTAAAGTGATTTCTCCTGAGTATCAACGTGCATTAAAGAAACTTCAGGAAGAAAGTGTTAATGATAATTCTCTTGAAGAGGTGATAAATGGGTAAACCAACTGGATTTAAGGAGTTTAAAAGAGGATCACTAAAAAAACTTGAGATTAGTGAACGTGTAAAGAATTATAAAGAATTCGAGTTTACTTATACAGCGCCTGAAGCGCAGACTCAGGGTGCAAGATGTATGGATTGCGGTATTCCTTTTTGCCATGGCGATACCGGGTGTCCCGTTCATAATTATATTCCTGAATGGAATGACCTTGTATATAAAGAACATTGGAAAGACGCTCTGAATGTTTTGCATTCAACTAATAATTTTCCGGAATTTACCGGCAGATTATGCCCGGCGCCATGTGAAAGTGCATGTACACTTGGAATAAATGAACAGCCTGTCACAATTAAATATATAGAGCGTACAATAATTGATCGAGGTTTTGATGAAGGCTGGGTTGTTCCTAAAATACCGGCCCAAAAAACGGGTAAAAAGGTAGCTGTTGTTGGTTCAGGTCCTTCAGGACTGGCTGCAGCTCAGCAGCTTGCCAGGGCTGGGCACTCTGTAACGGTATTTGAAAAAAACAGCAGGCCCGGTGGTTTAATGCGTTTTGGTATTCCTGATTTTAAGATGGAAAAACATCTTATTGACAGGCGCGTTAAACAAATGGAAGCCGAAGGTGTTGAGTTTAAAACCGGTGTTTTTGTTGGAAATGATATTTCAGCGAAGGCGCTTCTTGATTCTTTTGATGCAGTAGTTCTGGCTGGCGGAAGTGAAAAACCGCGCGATATTTCAATACCAGGCAGAGAACTAAAAGGTATTTATTTTGCGATGGAATTCCTTCCCCAGCAGAATAAAGTTAATGCTGGTGATAAAGTTGAAAACCAGGTAACGGCAAAAGGAAAACATGTGGTTGTTATCGGCGGTGGTGATACCGGTTCAGACTGTGTTGGTACATCTAACAGGCAGGGCGCTTTGTCTGTAACTCAGATTGAAGTTATGCCAAAACCTCCGGTTGATCGTCCTGAAAATACGCCATGGCCATATTATCCTATGATTCTCCGTACTTCCAGCAGCCATGAAGAAGGTGTTGAAAGAAAATGGAGTATTAATACCAAAGAGTTCGTAGGAAACAAGAGCGGCCAGGTTGCTTCTTTAAGATGCAACGAGGTTAAATTTGAAAACGGAAAATTTCTGGATATTCCGGGAACCGAATTCGAATTAAAAGCTGACCTTGTTCTTATTGCTGCCGGTTTTCTTCATCCTGTAAAAGAAGGCTTACTAGCCCAGTTTGAAGAACTTGGTATGGAATTCGACAAACGCGGCAATGTAAAAGCTGAATTTGGCGATTCTGAAAATGCTTTTGCTACTTCTGTAGACAGAGTATTTGCCTGCGGCGATATGCGCAGGGGACAGTCACTTATAGTTTGGGCAATTTCTGAAGGGCGTAAATGCGCTGCTGCTGTTCATAAAGCCCTGACAGCTGTGACCGAAGAGACTATCGCGTAATTAAATTGTTTATTGTTTAAGTTATTATAAGTACCGGCTTTTATTTGGCCGGTACTTATTTGATTCCTTTGTTAAAGAATTAATACCGGCAATTATTCTCATGCTGGTAAAAAAAGGCAATTCGTTTGGTGGGATGAAATTTTACCTTCCATTAATAGTAATAATAATATAAGTTTCTGTTCGGAATTTGGGGCTTAGGGCAATCAATTATTGAATCTCAGGTGTATTTTAACTAATTTTTTCCGTTAAAAATTAATTAACAGGAGGTATATCGGTAATTTATACGATTTGATATATTCCTAAATTATAGGGCGTTCTATCAGAAACAGCATATTAAAAATTAGTTGGGAGCTCACCCGGTTATCTCTATTTGGGGTTATACTCTTCTATGCCGGGATAAATGTAGGTTTTATTTCTCCTGATGAGACTCAATTCAATGAAGCTATTTGGGTTGAAGCCTGTTTGCATCTGGCTAAGGCAAATGCAGCACCGGAACAGGAAGAGAAGGGCTATAATCTGAGTGAATCTCTGGCAAAGGTGGATGAAAGCAAATCCTCTAAAAAGGAAGAGGTTGCTTCTATTTCTCTTGGCAGTAGTTCGTTTACGTCACTTCCTCCTGATTCAACAAACTTAAAGCAGCATGGCCGCAAGCCTCCTGTTAAAGGTTCAGGAAAAATTCCTCTTGATTCTTTGGGGAGAAGAGATTCTACATCAGCTCCGTTTGATTCGCTAAAAGCAGATTCTGTTGTTAAAATTGATTCTGCATTGCTCGATTCTACCGCAAGGCTTAAATACTTCCATTATCACAGGGAGGATAGGCCGTATATTACTCTTAAACAACAAAGAGAATCCAAATTTTTTGCCCAGACTTCTCAAAAAGTAAGAACAGTCCAGATTGATTCAACCGGCGAAAATGTACAGGTTGTTGAAAAAGTTGCCGGTGAAGAAACCAAAATAATTTTGACAATTCCACTTCATGAATATGTTGAATTACAGCTTGCCCTGCGTGAACGGTCCCTATGGGAAGAACAGGGCTATAAATATGAACTTAAGTCTAACTTAAAAGGGCTTGCTGACCTTATAAAAGATTTTACAGATTTTCAGATTCCTCTGCCAAGTGTGGGAGTGCTTTCTATATTTGGCCCGCCAAAAATATCTTTAAAAATACAGGGCTCAGTTGATATTCATGGTGCATGGCGAAATGAAACAACTGAAGGTGTTACTGCTTCAAAATTGGGTAATACAAGAAATGAACCGGATTTTAGTCAGCAGGTTCAGATTAATGTACAGGGTAAAATTGGTGACAAACTTGATATAAATGCCGACTGGAACACAGAACGTACTTTTGAGTATGAAAACATGCTTAAAATAAAGTATACCGGTTATGAGGACGAAATAGTTCAGAGTGTTGAAGCCGGTAACGTATCTTTACAGACATCTTCTCTTGTTGGCGGCAGTGAAGCACTGTTTGGTATAAAAGCAATGTTTAAAATGGGGCCTCTTACTTTAACAACTCTTGCCAGCCAGAAAAAAGGTGAAGTTAAAGAAGTGTCAGTAAATTCCGGTTCTACTTCGCAGGAATTTACTTTACGTGCATATAATTATTCCCAGAATCACTACTTTATTGATTCTGTTTATGCTGATACAACTAAAAAGATTTTTGAAAGGTTTTATTCAAGAAGGGACGGGCAGACCACTGCGCAGATAGTTGACCAGAACCTGGTTGTTTCTGAAATTGAAGTATGGAAATCAACTACAACGTCAACAATTGATCCCCTTAATGAAAGGGATGCTAACTGCTATATTGACCTTCCCGCAGCCGGTTCTTCAGGCGTTTATGATGACACTGAATATAGGGGCGATATTCCTTCACGATATGGTTCAGGCCAGGCAGTTACAGGCAGGTTTATTAAGCTTGTGGAAGGTACTGACTATATAATTCACTCTGAAACAGGCTACATTACTTTTAAAACATCTGTACAGGATAATGATATTCTTGCAGTTGCATATAAAACTTACGGCGGCAGTATATATGGCGAATTTATATCAACTGCGCAGAATGAGGAAAGTAAGAAACTTATACTAAAATTAATTAAACCTAAAAGCCTTAATCCTTCTGATACCGAAGCATGGAAATTGCAGTTAAGAAATATTTATCCTGTCGGTGGAAGAAGTATTAACCAGGAAGGTTTTGAGTTTTATGTTAAAAGAGAAATTTCAGGCGAAGATCCTGTAACACAGATTGATAATATTACATTGTTAAAAGCATTTGGTATTGATAATTATGATGCTGCCGGAACCTCATCTTCTGACAACATTATCGATTTTAATGATTATGTAATTACTTCTACCGGTGAAGTTATTTTCCCTGTATTGCAGCCTTTTGGAGCCGATATTTATAAAACTGGGCTGGATACATCTTTTGCTTATAATGAAGTTTATTCTGTACTCCAGTCGCTTGTAAAAAATTACCAGACCGATGATAAATGGATAATGACCGGTAAATATTCGGGCAGTTCAAGTTCTGTATATCAGCTTGGCTTTAACATAGTTGAGAATTCTGTTGTTGTTAAACTTAATGGTTCGCCGTTAACTGCAGGCACAGATTACACTGTAGATTATACTACCGGGCAGCTTACAATAAGGAATGCTTCAGCGCTGGTGGCAGGTGCTGATTTGAAAATTACATTTGAACAAAATGACCTTTTCCAGCTTGCATCAAAAACATTACTGGGTGCGAGAGGTGTTTTTGATTTTACTGATAAAACAAAACTTGGCTTCTCAATTTTGAATCTCAACCAGCAGACGCTTAGTGATAAGGTAAGAATTGGGGAAGAACCTATGAGCAATACAATTATGGGGCTTGATTTCTCTACAACCCAGGATTTGCCATTCCTTACCAAAGCTATTGATAATGTCTTTTCTACAAAGCAAATGTCGTCATTAACTCTTGCCGGTGAATATGCTTACATAATGCCGGATCCTAACACAAAAAAGAGTACAATAGCTTCAGATGCTGATGAAAGTATTGCTTATATAGATGACTTTGAAGGTACAAAACGGTCTATTCCTATAGGTGTTTCATATACAGGATGGAAAGATATCAGTCCGCCTGTGGGGCAATATGACTTGCCTTATGTTCCGGACGATTCAACAACTGCCGCACAGAGGATCCACTATAAAGGAAGGGCTTTCTGGTATTCGCAGTATCCTTCTGATGTAGCCGTAACTGATATTTGGCCTTTAAGGCAGACAAGCACAAAGGATAATTCTGTAAGTGTAATGGATTTTGTTTTTTATCCAAATGAAAGAGGTGCATATAACTATTATCCTTCGCTGGATAACAGGCAAGCAAACTACGGCGGTATGATGAAATATCTTTCTTCTACATCAAATAATCTTGAAGAAGAAAATGTTGAATATATAGAAGTCTGGATGAGTGTGGAATCCAATACTGACTTGAAAAATAATTATTTCTATATAGACCTTGGAGCAATAAGTGAAGATGTTATTGTTAATGGCACACTTGATACAGAAGATAAGAGTAAAAATGGTGTGCTTAATGATGGTGAAGATACAGGTATTGATGGAATGACTGATGATGAGGAAAGGGCTGCTTATCCGAACATAGATGCCAAATATAAAGACGATCCGAGCGGTGATAACTGGGTTCTTTCAGGTAAAAATAGTGAAAGCGACTGGAAATATGCCAATAATACACAGGGCAACTCCCAGATGACAGATGGTACGCTTCTTCCTGATACTGAGGATTTAAACAATAATAATGATGTTGATAAGGCAAATAATTATTTTAGCTTTAAAATACCTCTGGATACATCAGCAGCTTCAAATCCTTTTATTGTAGGCGGCGGCGCCGTTTCTAATGGAAAGAAAAGTACCTGGTACCAGTACCGGATTCCATTGCGTGATTATTATAAGAAGGTGGGCTCTCCAACCTTAACAGATGTCGAATATATAAGATTATATGCTACAGGGTACGACACTACCGTACACTTACGTTTCGCAGAATTTAATCTTATCGGAAGCCAGTGGCAGAATGCAATTGATGGTGATACTATTCTTTCTGTAAGTAATATTAGCCTTGAGGAAAATCCTAATTACACAATGCCTCCCGGAATTTCAAGGGAAAGAGACAGAAGTAATACAGAAGAGACAGTGTTAAAGAACGAACAGTCAATGAATCTGATTATTAATGGGCTTGAAGCAGGCGAGTCAAGACAGGCAGTAAAATATCTTACTAAGTCTCTCGATGTATTCAGCTATAAAGAAATGAAGCTTTTTGTTCATGGCGATACTGACAGTTTCTACAGGTCACTTTCGGATACTTCCGGCGGATACAGGGCACAGGTTTATTTCAGGTTTGGTACTGATACAAATAACTTTTATGAATATAAACAGCCTATAACACCGGGTTGGGGTGAAATTGAAATACCATTTTCTGTAATTACTGCTATTAAGGAGGGACGCGATTCAGCTGCAACGGTTAACCTTCTTGATACAATTGCCGTTGAGGGTAAAGTGGGCCATTTTTATGGTGTAAAAGGTAACCCGACATTAACAAGTATTAAATTTTTAAGTGTTGGTATTTATAACGTTGATGACCCTGAAAGGCCAAGGCACAGGCCATTGCAGGGAGAGGTGTGGATTAACGAACTTCGTGTAATCGGCGCTGATGATACTAAAGGCTGGGCTTACAACTTATCGGGCTCTCTAAAAATGGCAGATATTTTGAGCGTTAGCTTTAACATGAGTGAAACTGATCCTTATTTCCATAAGCTTACTGAACGGTTTGGTTCGAGGGCGCAGACTAAAAGCTGGGGTATGTCTGCTGACCTGGATATTTTAAAGCTTATACCGTTTAAAATGCAGGATAGTAATATAAGGTTAACTTATTCCCATAATGAAAGCCTTAGCAAGCCTTTATATATGCCTGGTACTGATGTGCTTGTTTCCAAAGTTGCTCAGAATGCTGCAGATGGTATAAGTACCGGGGCTATAAAAGAAACTTCTGAACAAATTTATACGCGTGTTCAAACTTTCAATGTATCGGATACATGGACGGCTTCAAATATAAAAATAAAAATTCCTACTAATTTCTGGTTGATTAGAGATACATTTAATGCGCTTACTTACAGTTTTAACTATAATAAAACTGCAAGCCGCTCTCCAACTATACTTAGCGCTAAAACATGGGTCTGGAATGCATCTCTTAATTATGGAATCAACTTAAGTCCCGAATATTATTTTAAACCTGTTGATATTCCTGTAATAGGTACAATATTTGCGCTGCTGGATGATTACAGGGGGACTAAAATTTATTATTCTCCACAGAATTTCTCGTTTAATGTAAGTGCAAAAAGAAACCGCAGTACCAGCACTACAAGGGAAAGGTCAAGCAGTACTTCGTCAACAATTACTCCATCTGCTACTACAATCTCAAGAGATTTTAGCACCTCAAGAGGGTTTAATTTTGCTTGGAAGTTTACAGAAGGTGGTTTATTAAATTTAAGCACTTCATATACTGTAAATATAAATTCATCACTTGCTTACCTTGAGACGGAAAATGATGGTATTACACAGCGTCCTGAAGGTGCTATATGGAGAGATATTTTCTCCGGTGCTTTTTTTGGAAAGGATTATTCATACCAGCAGACTCTTGATTTCAGGACTGCTCCAAAGCTTCCATCGTTTTGGGATTTAAATAAATTTTTTACTGTAAATATGGGGTATTCAGTAAACTACCAGTGGACACGTGATCTAAAGCAGGAAGTACTTGGCAAAAGTGCCGGATTCTCCAGCAAATCTACAGTGGGGCTTACGTTAAGATGGAAAGCTCTTACAGAACCATTATTTAAGGAAGATAAAGAAGAAAGCAAACAAAAGTCAGGACAGCCGGGCGGAGTAAACAGGAACCAGGGTGGCGCTCCCGGAGGTGACAGAACACCGGGCGGAAATAGGACTCCTGGTGGTAACAGAACTCCCGGCGGAAACAGGGACAGGGGAACTAATCCTCCTCCAAAACCGGGAAATGAGCAGGAAAAAGATAACCAGCAGATTGCAGTGAGTGATTCGCTTAAAAATGGTATGCCCCGGGTTCCTGAAGATTCAACAGGAAATTTAATGGCTGAGGTAAAAATTGCTCGCGATTCTCTGGCAAAAGCTGATTCTGTAGAATTGTCCGAAGTGAATAAAGTATCTCCTATAGTTACATCTCTGGCATATATGAAAATCTTTATACGTACAGTCTTTTTTGATTATGAAACAATTACGTTTAATTTTTCTCATGATTACTCGCTTTCAGTTTCCGGATTAAGCGGAGACGGCAATGGATTTAGTAATTTCTGGGGTTTTGTTCAGAGCGATACAAAAGGACCTTCACGTAGTTTTATGATGGGTTTAAGCGGTTATAATGGGGTCAGAGCTAAAGGTGCGGCTACTTTAAGTGATGTTCTGTCTAAAAAGAACAGCATTGATCTTAAAACTTCCCGTCCTTTGTGGGAAGGAGCAAAGATAGACGTTACCTGGAAAGTTAACTGGTCTGTAAATAAAACCATGACTCAAATACAGGGTGAAGACTCAACCGGATATATGTTAAGGCCGCCGAACAAGACTGGTACATTATCCCGTTCATTTTTTGCAATGCCAGCTATTGGTTTTTTTAATGGTGGTATTGAAAAAATACACGGTATGTATAAAGCGGGTGATGGTATAAATGCTCTTTCATCAGCTTTTTCAGAAGGATTTGAACAGTTCCCGGTACTTGGAAAAATACCCGGCATGAACCAATTTGCAAAATATATTCCACGGCCAAACTGGAGAATTACATGGGATGGGCTTGAAAAGTATTCCATATTCTCATCTTTTGTTAAAAAGATGTCTCTTGACCACTCTTATTCTTCAACTTATACAGAAGGGTATAAGACTGACTCTGATGGTAACGAGAAGATTCAAACACAAAGAGTTGAGTATGGATTTTCACCTATTGCAGGTATAAACTTTACATTTAATGAGCTTTGGGGCGGAAACTTTATAAGTAACATAAAGTATAGTACAAAAACGATATATGATCTTGGTATATCAACACTTAAAATAACCGAGACATTTTCAAGAGATATTGGCATTACTGCAGGTTATTCACTTTCCGGTGTGGAAATACCTTTGTTTGGTGTATCTCTTAAAAATGATATTGAATTCAGTCTGTCATATTCAAACACTAAAAACTCTGTAATTGTGTTTGATATGAATGCAACTAAATGGGATGGAGACGGTACTCCCCAGGATGGTTCTACCAGGATTACAATTGAACCGCGTGTTAAATATACTTTAAGTTCTAAAGTTACCCTTACTGTATTTTACAGGCGCTCTACAGTAGAGCCTGAAGGCGCAGCCAAGTACCCGGCAACAACGACAAATGAAATGGGCCTTGATGCACATATTTCAATTCAATAAGTAATCAGAGTTTTGTATCTTAGTAAAAAAATATCAGGTATATAATTAGTCTATGGGAAATTTATGAAGCCAAAAAGAATATTATGGGTTGATGACGAAATTGAACTTCTTCGTTCGCACATCATTTTCCTTTCAGAAAAAGGGTATGACGTTGATACTGTCACAAACGGGGAGGATGCTGTTAATTCCGTTAAAGAAAATTCCTATGACCTGGTATTTCTTGATGAAATGATGGCCGGTATGGGCGGCCTTGAAACACTTGGATATATTAAAGAGGTAGACCCAAACATTCCTGTTGTTATGGTTACAAAAACTGAAGAAGAAACCATAATGGAAGAGGCAATTGGCGGCAAAATTAGTGATTATCTTACAAAACCAGTTAATCCAAGCCAGGTACTGCTCGTGTGCAAAAAGCTTCTTGAAGGTAAAAAGATTTCAGGCCAGCATGTAGCAAAAGATTATCTTCAGGATTTTAACCAGATTTCGATGTCTTTAACCAGCAGCATGGACTTTCAGGAATGGGTTGAGGTTTACCTTAAAATGGTTAACTGGGATCTTGAACTGGATACACATCCTGAAGTTGATTTAAGGCAGACTTTAAATGACCAACGCAGGGAAGCCAATAAAGAGTTTTCCCGGTTTGTTGAGAAGAATTATAAAACATGGATAAATAATGTGGGTGATGTTGATACACCTGCATTAACTACTGAGATTGCCTCAAAATATGTTTTGCCTGAATTAAAAGATGAAAAATCAAATGTTTTCTTTTTTGTTCTTGACTGCCTGAGGCTTGACCAATGGCTTGTTATGGAAAAACATCTTATTGATTATTTTAAAATTGAAAAAGATTATTATTATGGAATTCTGCCAACCGCAACTCCGTATGCACGTAATGCATTATTTGCAGGATTGTTTCCTTCTGAAATAGAGAAAAACTATCCTGAACTTTGGCAGTCCGGCGACGATGATGAAAAGAGCATGAATAAGTATGAAAAAGAACTGCTTCAGGCACTGCTTGACCGCAGGAAAATTAAATTAAAAAATGAATTAAAGTATATTAAGATTATTGACCCCGAAGTTGGCAGAAGCTTTGAACAGAATATCCTTTCATACCAGAATCAACAGCTTACTGCTGTGGTTGTTAACTTTTTGGATATGATTGCTCATGGCAGGTCTGACTCAGATATATTAAAAGAAATTGCTCCTGACGAGGCAGCATACAGATCACTTACTAACAGCTGGTTTATGCATTCATCACTGCTTGCCACATTTAAATCTCTGGCAAAGATGAAAAATGTAAAAATAGTTATTACAACTGATCACGGAAGTATACGCTCGTTAAGAGGAGCTAAAGTACTGGGAGACCGCGAAGCTTCAACAAATTTAAGATTTAAACATGGTAGAAATCTTAAAGCTGATGACAAGCATGCTATTTTTGTGAAAAACCCTGCTGATTATAAACTGCCCAAAAGGGGAGTTACAATAAATTATATTATCGCTAAAGAAGATTATTATTTTGTTTACCCTACAGATTATCATAAGTATTTAACATACTATAAGGATACTTTCCAGCATGGTGGTATATCTATGGAAGAGATGATTCTGCCGGTTATAACTATGGAACCAAAATAAAGTGGAATACCCGTTTACATTAATTGCCCGTTCCGAGGAAGACACTGCCGATATTGCCCGCAGCTTTGTAAGCGGCCTTGTCCCGGGGACAGTTGTTGTCCTTAACGGCAACCTTGGTTCAGGGAAAACTTTTTTTATAAAAAAAGCCCTTACCCGGTTTGGAATAGAAAGTGTCAATAGCCCTACTTTTGCTATAGTAAATGAATACCGCGGCAAATGCAAAATATATCATTTCGATTTCTATCGCATTGAATCCTCCGGAGAACTGTTTGATATCGGAATAAATGATTATTTTAATGATGATGATGCTATAACTTTTATTGAATGGGGAGAGTTGTATGAAGAAATTCTCCCGAATAAAAGGATAGAGATTAAAATCACTATAAATAATGATTTTTCCCGTAAATTTGAATTTTCTAAAAAATGAATAAAAAACCAGTTCTTGCTCTTGAAACATCTGGCAGTGTTTGCTCTGCTTCCGTTTATTTCTCTGATGATAAATTTTACAGCGTTAATTTTCAGCACAGAAATATTCATGCTGAAAAAATTTATGATGCTGTTGATTATGTACTTAAAACTGCCGGAATTGATATAAAAGATTTATTTGCTATAGCTGTATCTTCCGGGCCCGGCTCATTTACAGGCCTGCGTATTGGTATGTCTGCGGCAAAAGGCCTTGCCTTTGGCGCTTCACTGCCAATTATTCCGGCGCCAACGTTTGAAGCAATTGCACTTCAGCTCTCAGGCATATTGCCAGATAAAACCATATTTGCCATAGCTAATAAAGTAAACACAGATGAGTTGTATTTTTCTAAGTTTCAAATTAATGCTAATAACTTTATATTTGTGGAAGATTTGCAAATTATAAGCAAAGATTTACTTGGTGAAAAGGTGAATGATTGTATGCTGTTTGGTAATGCTGCCGGGCTTGATAAAATATCAGCTCCTGCACCTGAATTTGTTGCAAAATATGCCTTGTTAAATCAACAGAGGCTTACTACTGAGTTTGATTACCTTGAACCGAATTATTTAAAGGATTTTGTTGTACCTGCCCGTCATGGTAAAGTATAATATTTTAAGGAGTTAATTATGATAAAAAAGATTTTTACTTTATGTGTTTTACTTTCATTATCTGTATTTGCTCAAACCGGGCCGAAAGTTATTATTCAGCCGGAAAAATATGACTTTGGTGAAGTAACAGAAGGGAAAGTCCTTTCTTATGATTTTACTATAAAGAACGGCGGCAGTGAGGTTCTTCAGATAAAAGATGTTCGTCCTACCTGCGGATGTACTGTTGCAAAAATTGATAAAAAGGAATTAAAAAAGGGTGAATCTACAAAAGTTTCTATTACTTTTAATACAGATGGCAGGCCGGGAAATCAACATAAGGCTGTAAATATATCAACAAATGATCCTCAGAATTCAAGTACAAGTTTTCAGTTTACTGCCGTAGTAAATCCAAAAGAAAAGCAGCCTGCACCCAATTTTTATTTTAAAGAAATGACTTACAACTTTGGAAAAGTTAAAGAAGGCAAAACTTTATCACATATTTTTAAATTTGTTAATAACGGCGATGCTGTTCTTCAAATAAAAGACATAAAAACTTCGTGCAGTTGTACAGCTGCTTCTTTAAGCGGAAAAACATTTGAACCTGGTAAAGAGGGATCAATTAAAGTTGAACTTAATACTGCTGACAGGTCTGGTTCTATGGCAAGGACTATTACTATTACTACGAATGATCCTGATGAACCACAAAGAACATTAACTGTTATGGCAGATATACAAAAATAAGGATTATGATGCCCTGGTTTAAAAGATCAAAAGAGAATATTTCTCCCGATACGCAGAAAAAAGAACTGCCTGATGGTTTATGGGAAAAGTGCCCCGGATGCGGCGAAATTATCCATAAAAAACAGCTTGAATCCAACTTATGGACGTGTATGAAATGTAATTATCATTTCAGAATTGGGAGTGACGATTATATAAATATCCTGCTGGATAAAGGTTCATTTAAAGAAATGGACAAAAAAATGAGAACTGCTGATCCTCTGCAGTTTGAAGATACTAAAAAGTATTCAGCTAGAATTCCTGAGGCTATTAAGAAAACCGGCCTGAATGAAGCTATTCGTACAGGTACCGGCAAAATAAACGGAATGGATGTGGCATTTGGCTGCATGGATTTCAGATTTATCGGTGGCAGTATGGGCTCTGTGGTTGGTGAAAAGATTGCAAGGCTTACAGATAAAGCTTACAAAAGCAAAATTCCGCTTATTATTATTTCTGCCAGCGGCGGTGCAAGAATGATGGAAGGCGCTTTTTCCCTGATGCAAATGGCAAAGACAAGTGCTCGTTTGGCCCGTCTTGCCAGCATAGGTGTGCCTTATGTATCTCTTCTTACTGATCCTACAACCGGCGGTATTTCTGCCAGCTATGCAATGCTTGGTGATTTTAATATTGCAGAACCCAATGCACAGATTGGTTTTGCCGGTCCCCGGGTTATTAAACAGACTGTTGGCAAAGACTTGCCTGAAGGATTTCAGAAGTCTGAGTTTTTACTTGAACATGGTTTCCTGGATAAAATTGTCTCCAGGAAAGATTTAAAAAATACAATTTTCAATTTATTAAGTTTAGTTAGCTGAGATTACGATTAAAGTTATAACTTCTTCCGATGAATTACAGGGGCTTTCTGATAAGCTTAGGGCTGAGGGAAAGACTATTGGCCTTGTACCTACTATGGGCTATCTGCATAAAGGGCATGCTTCTCTTATTAAAGAGGCAAGAAAAAAATCTGATATTGTTGTAGTATCTGTTTTTGTTAACCCAACGCAGTTTGGCCCTAACGAGGATTTTGAAAAATATCCGCGTGATTTTGAAAAAGATAAAAAACTGCTCGAAGAAAACTCTGTAGATTATATATTCTATCCCGATAAGAGTGAAGTATATTCAGATATATTTAAAACTTATGTCGAGGTAAGCGAATTATCCCAGGTGCTTGAGGGTAAATTCAGGCCGATACATTTCAAAGGGGTAACTACTATTGTTGCCATTCTTTTTAATATTGTGAAACCTCACATGGCATTCTTTGGACAGAAAGATGCACAGCAGGCAGTAATAATTAAACAAATGGTAAAGGACCTTCATTTTGGCATTAAAATAAATGTTTGCCCGATTATAAGGGAAGAAGACGGCCTTGCTTTAAGCTCCCGGAATATTTATCTGTCTCCGGAAGAAAGGCAAAAAGCACTTATCCTTCATAATACACTTGAGTATGGTGCAAAGTTTTTTGAAGATGGTGAAATGAAACCTGACGTAATACTGGATAATATGAAAAATTGTTTTAGTAGTGTTGCAGGTGTTGTCCTTGATTATGTATGCATTGTTAATGCAGAAACCTTTTCAGAGCCATTATTTATCGAAAAAGGGAATGAGTATTATATTTTAATTGCTGCCCGGGTTGGAAAGACAAGGCTTATAGATAATTTTCTGATAACATTATAATTTTTTAACCGGAACCGGATAAAACGGTTTCGGTTTTTATTATTTAATGTTATTGCCGGCCAGAGCATTTATTCCATATAAAACAAGCGCTTTTTCATAAACAAAGCTGATATCAAGATATTGGGTTATTACAGATGCATTGCCGCCTGTAATAAAAACAAATATGTCTTTTGCCTTCATTTCTGATTTACAAATCCAGAGTGCTCTTTCTATAAGCCCGACAGTTGAATTTATAATCCCGCTAGCAATAGATTCAGTGGTGCTTTTCCCTGCAAATGATGCATACTGGTGTACGCCTGTTAGTGGAAGCTGTGCTGTTCCGGATTGTAATGATTTACCCATAAGGTCAGGCCCCGGGGCTATCATCCCTCCTTCAAAAATACCAGGAAAACTTATAAAATCTATGGTTGTTGCTGTGCCCAAACTAACAGTTATAAGAAATGTTTTTTCATTATAATATTTATAATGCTGAGATTGTTTGAGCAGATAAAAAGCTCCTTCACAGGCACAGAGCCTGTCAATACCAAGAGTTTTCGGAGTTTTGTAGTTAACTGTGAGGTTAAAAGAAGAATCACTGTTTATTTCTGTTATTCTGATTTTATCTGGAAGGAAAGATTTAAGCTCCTTAAGTTTGTCCGGTACTACTGATGAAATGACGATATCTTCAATATTATCATCAACTAAAATGTTTTTAACTTCATTAACTGATGGAAATATAAAATACTTATTTAGGGTACCTTCAGAGAATACACCGCACTTAGTATTAGTATTTCCTATATCACAAGTTAAAAGCATAATGAAATCTTATATATGCAGGGATAAAAAAGCCCGATACATTATCGGGCTAAATAATTTTTATATTAACCCAAACTTACATCGCCAAAATGAATTTTTTCAATTCTGTTGCGGTTTTTTAGCAAAAGGAATCCGTTTTCATCAATGTCATCAAAAATACCGTATTTAGTATTATCACCGTCGGTAATTGAGATTTTTTCTCCAATCATTCTGCATCGTAATTTCCAGTCTTTTAAAATATCTCCGGGGCGTTCTTCAACCTGTTCAAGATTTTCCTCAAAGATATTAAGAATTTCAGCCAGCATTCTTTCTCTTTCTACTGACTGGTTTAGTTCAACCTTAATAGATGTTGGTTCTATATTAAAGGTCCCCTGGAATAAAGCCTGGTTAACATTTAAACCAATACCTATTACAAGCCTTTCCATTTTATTTCCGGATGAAGAAGCTTCCAGCAAGATACCTGCGATTTTTTTTCCGTTCACCAATACATCATTTGGCCATTTTAATTCTGTCTTTAACTGGAATAGATTTTCAATTGCCTGCGATACAGAAAGAGAAGCTGCAAAGTTAATTATATTGTATTTATCCTTAAGCAGGTTTTTATCAGTAAGTAAAATTGAAAAAGTCAGGTTTTGTCCTTTGGCGCTGTACCAGACACGGTCTTTCCTTCCTTTTCCCTTGTTCTGTTTTTCTGCCAGAATTACAGTGCCATTATTGTTACTTTTATTTCCTTTATTAAGCAAAAAGCTGTTTGTTGAGTCAATTTCGTCAGAATAGATAAAATTTCTACCTATGTATTCAGTATTCAGCTTTATATCAAAAGCTTCTAAATCGAACAAGTTATATCTCCTAATTTAAGAAGCCTAAAAATAGCGATTTTCCTTAAAAGTGTCAGGAAAAATGTCATAGTTTAGGCAATAATGACAAAATGGCAGAATATGTGTCTTCATAAAAAATCATAGATGTTAAAATTTAAGCAAAAAACAAATATTTTATTTGGCACGAAGCTTGAACTATTGTGGCAATAAATCTAAGGAGATAAGATGACATACATTAAGTTTGGGCCTTTCAGGCAGATGGAAAGTAATAGTAATGTGATGGATAAGATTTTTAGCGAACATTCGCAGGCTTTTAATTATGATTCTGGATATAATCCGCGTACTGAAGTGTCAGAAGATGAAAATGCATATTTTGTAGATGTTGAGATACCTAGTGTAAAAAAGGAAGATGTAAAAATCACATTACACAATAACATCCTTTCAATCAGTGGGGAAAAGAAACCTTCTGAAAATAATAAAAACAAAACTTACTACCGGAATGAAAGAAATTACGGTTCTTTTTCAAGAAGTTATACTTTTGCTGAAAAAGTTAATCCCGATTCTACCGAAGCAAAATTTGAATATGGAGTTTTATCAGTAAAAATTGAAAAATTAAGAAAAACGAATACTGAAAGAGTAATTGAAATTAAATAATAACGGCAGCTTTTTCCTGTCGTCTTGTAAAAACATAGGAGTGATCAAAAATGGGTAAAATAATAGGAATAGATTTAGGAACAACCAATTCTTGCGTTTCAGTAATGGAAGGCAACGACCCGGTTGTTATACCTAATTCTGAAGGTGGAAGAACGACTCCTTCTGTCGTTGCTTTTACCAAAACAGGAGAAAGGCTTGTTGGCCAGCCTGCAAAAAGACAGGCTATCACAAATCCAAGGAATACAGTTTTCTCTATTAAGAGATTTATGGGACGTAACGTAGATGAAGTAAGTGATGAAAAATCTAAAGTTCCTTACGAAATTATAGCCGGTGATAACGGGTCTGCCCGCGTTAAAATAAGCGACAGAGTATACTCACCACCTGAAATTAGTGCTATGATTCTTCAGAAGATGAAAAAAACTGCTGAAGAATATCTCGGACAGGAAGTTACAGAAGCCGTTATTACTGTTCCTGCTTATTTTAATGACTCCCAGAGACAGGCAACTAAAGATGCCGGCGAAATTGCCGGATTAAAAGTCAGAAGAATTATAAACGAGCCTACTGCTGCTGCTCTTGCTTATGGATTAGATAAAAAGAATAAAGATCACATTGTAGCAGTATATGACCTTGGCGGTGGTACTTTTGATATTTCTGTTTTACAGTTGGGTGACGGCGTTTTTGAAGTAAAATCTTCAAATGGTGACGGGCATCTTGGCGGTGATGATTTTGACCAGAGAATTATAGACTTTCTTGCAGATGAATTTCTGAAAACAGACGGTATTGATCTTCGTAAAGACCCAATGGCTTTACAGAGATTAAAAGAAGCTGCTGAAAAAGCTAAAATTGAGCTTTCTTCTTCATCTTCAACAGATGTAAATCTTCCGTTTGTTACTGCAACACAGGATGGCCCTAAACACTTAAATATTAATTTAAGCAAATCAAAATTTGAGCAGTTAATTGATGACCTTGTTCAAAGGACAAAAATCCCATGTGAACGCGCTATAAAAGATGCCGGGGTAACTGCTTCTCAGATTGATGAGGTTATACTTGTTGGCGGTTCAACAAGAATTCCTATGGTTCAGGAACTTGTTAAAACAATCTTTGGCAGAGAACCTCACAAAGGTGTTAATCCTGATGAAGTTGTTTCAATTGGCGCTGCTATACAGGGCGGTGTTCTTACAGGCGATGTAAAAGACGTACTTTTACTTGATGTTACTCCTCTTTCTCTTGGTATTGAAACCATGGGTGGAGTGTTTACAAAACTTATTGATGCGAACACTACTATTCCTACAAGAAAGGGTGAAATATTCTCAACTGCATCAGATAGCCAGCCTTCAGTAGAAATCAATGTTCTGCAGGGTGAAAGGCCTATGGCTGCAGATAACAGGTCGCTTGGAAGATTTCATCTTGATGGAATTCCACCAGCACCAAGAGGCATACCTCAGATTGAAGTTACTTTTGATATTGACGCAAATGGTATACTTCATGTATCAGCTAAAGATAAAGCTACAAACAAAGAACAGAGTATCAGGATTACTTCTTCCGGCGGACTATCTCAGCAGGAAATAGAAAAAATGAAGAATGATGCTTCTGAACATGCAGCTGAAGATAAAAAACGTAAAGAAGCTGTGGAAATTAAAAACCAGGCTGACAGTCTTGTGTTCCAGACAAAAAAACAGCTTGATGAAATGAAGGATAAGATTTCTGAAGCTTCAAAGAACCGTCTTGAATCTGAAATAAAGAAGGTTGAAGATGCGGTAGCTTCAGGAAATACTGACCAGATGAAATCTGCTACTGAAGCTCTTAACAAGGTTTGGAGTGAAGTAGCTTCAGAGTTGTATTCGCAGGCTAACGCAGCCGGTGGCGCCCAGCAGCAGCAGGGACCGCAGGCAGGGCCTCAGCCTGGCCAGGAAGAGCAGCCAAAACCTGATAAAGATGTTCAGGATGCTTCTTACGAAGTTGTTGATGACGATAAAGATAAATAATCCAATATTTGGTGCAGCCTTTTTCCGGCTGCACCTGCCTTAAAATAATTCCACATTATGTGAGTACAATAAAGTTTTATAACGGAGGGTAACGCTATGTCTGAGAATAATGAAACACTGAATATGAATACAGATCAAAGCTTTATTTCATCAAATGATGAGATAATATCATGGGAACAGGTTATTGAAAATGAAAGGAGCTACAGCCCCTTTGTTGATATTTATGAAACAGAAGATAATTTTGTGCTGCTTGCAAACATGCCTGGTGTAGCAAAAGAAAACGTAAGGCTTAAATATGAAGATGGTTCGCTTGTGATATTTGGAAGAGTTAACCAGGATAATGTAAGGAAAAAGTATCTTCTTAAAGAAAACGGAACAGGAAATTTCTTTAGAAAATTCAGAATAGCAGACAGTATTGATGATAGTAAAATTGAAGCAAAGTATGAGAATGGGCAGCTTACTGTAATTCTGCCAAAGCAGGAAAGATTAAGGCCAAGAAATATAATTATTAAGTAAAAATATATTTATTATTAAAACTAAAGCCCGGTTACCCGGGCTTTAGTTTTTTAATTACTTCAGAACAATTGAGATAATTTGTTCATTTATTGTTCTAAATCTTAACTGTTTCAGATTTTAAAGTAAAAATATTGTCAGGATTTGCATTTTAATTAAATTATATGCAAGGTTTATTAGTCTTGATTTGAAACAACCAGATTGTTAAGTTACTTATGTAAATTGATTTGTATATATGATGAAGGAGATTTAGTACTTTAAAATGCCGCTTTTATTATCTGTTCCCGCCGATACTAATTATAAAATAACATCCATCCTTTATGTCTCATGTAAAGGTTTAACAGATTCCGGTTTTTTAAGTATTATATTTTAAAATAATGACACAAAGTTCTAAAAAAAACAGGATTATATTTATTGACCTGATAAGGGCATTTGCAGTTTTGCAAATGGTTCAGGGGCATACTGTTGATTTGCTACTTTCAAATGACTACAGAAACCTTGACTCTCCCTTTTTTGCAGTCTGGTTCTTTATGAGAGGAATGACTGCTCCAATATTTTTATTTACTTCGGGTACTGTTTTTACATACCTGTTCAGGCTTCATGATGAACCATTTAGTTCCAATCCAAGAGTTAAAAAAGGATTCAAAAGATTCCTTTTGTTAGTTGGAATTGGTTATCTATTAAGATATCCTACTGCTACGGTTATTGATTTTTCTGAGGTTACAAAAGAGCAGTGGACCACATTTTTTTCTGTTGATGTACTCCAATTAATTGGTTTTGGGCTCTTATTTGTAATAATCCTTGCCTGGATTGGCGAAAAATTCAAAATACATGATTATGTGATTTTTAGCACCGCTGGAACTTTGTTCTTCCTTGTTTTTCCATGGTTTGAAAGTATTAAGTGGACCCAGTTTTTACCTGTACCGATTGCAGGATATTTTTATAAAGGCACAGGCTCATTATTTCCGCTATTCCCGTGGGCAGGTTTTGTGATTTTTGGAGCCATCCTGGGGAGCTATCTTGCTAAAAATCCAAATATATTTAAAACTGTCCGCTTCAGTATCAATCTTGCAATAGCCGGTGCAGCAATAATGCTGTTTTCAGTAGTTTATGAATTAATTGATTCAGCTATACAGGGCGCTTCTTACAATTACGAAGTATCTGTAAGCTTGTTTATATTCAGACTTGGCTTTGTATTAATGCTCAATGCACTGGTTTCTTATATCTCTTTGAGTATACACACCATTCCAAGATTCTTGATCCTTGTAGGAAGAAATACCCTGTTGATATATATAGTCCATCTTATGATACTATATGGTAGCGCATGGAATCCGGGATTGGCGCTTTTATTTGAAAAACAACTTGATGTTGGCAATACTGTATTAACTGCAGTTTTAATGATAATAACTATGACTATTATGGTTTTGCTGATTAATAAGTTTAAAATTAAAAACAAACAGCTTGTTACCTGATGAGGAAATCCGAAACAACAAATCCCTCTGCCAGGGATGATGAAAAGAATGTAGAGCAGTCTTTAAGGCCTCATTTCGTTTCTGAATTTTCAGGACAGGCGAAAATAACTGAAAATCTAAATGTTTTTATTTCTGCAGCAAGAAAGAGGGGAGAGGCTCTGGATCATGTATTGCTTACAGGGCCTCCCGGTCTGGGTAAAACAACCCTTGCTCACATAATTGCTAATGAAATGGGGGTGAAAATAAAAATCACCTCCGGGCCTGTACTTGAAAAGCCAGGTGATCTTGCCGGTATCCTTACAAATCTTGAAGAGAAATCAGTCTTGTTTATTGATGAAATACACAGGCTCAGTCCGGTAGTTGAAGAGTATCTCTACTCTGCTATGGAGGATTATAAACTAGATATAATGATAGACAGCGGGCCCAGTGCCAGAACAGTACAGATAAGTCTTCCTAAATATACTCTTATTGGTGCTACAACGCGCGCAGGCATGCTTACTTCTCCACTCAGAGACAGATTTGGAATTAAATTCAGGCTGGATTATTATGAAGCTTCTACTTTGCATAGAATTGTATCAAGATCAGCAGATATCCTTAACATTAAAATTGATTCAGAAGCTGCTCTTGAGATTGCCAAAAGAAGCCGTGGAACACCAAGAATTGCTAACCGATTGTTAAGAAGGACAAGGGATTTTGCTGATTATGCAGATAAAAAATCTATTGAACTTGGGCTATCCCAAAAAGCCCTTAATGCCCTTGAAGTAGATGAATATGGCCTTGATGAAATGGATAAGGATATTATTTTAACCATCATCGAAAAATATAAAGGCGGGCCTGTTGGGCTTGGTACTCTTGCTGTTGCTGTTAATGAAGATCCCGGTACTATCGAAGAAGTTTATGAGCCTTTTTTAATTCAACAGGGATTCATTCACAGAACTCCGCGCGGCAGGGAAGCAACACAGCTTGCATATAAGCATTTTGGTAAAAGTATGATTGAGCCTTCAGGAAATACATTGTTTGATAATTAATATTGCAGGTTTATACTAATATTGGTGAAATTAAAGCCTTTGGTTCGAATCAGAGGCTTTTTTTATTGTATTTATCTACTTATTTACTCAAACAGGTGTTTCGTATAAGAATAAATAAAAATACATAAAAATGATTTATTGATAATTTGGTTGGCAGCAAACTTATTTGCATATTTCTATTCCAAAAAATTGCATATATGAAACTTCTAAAATTCATTCTTTATTTATCACCCATAATTGTGTTCATGCTGGCTTCATCGTTAAGGGAAGTGAATGAAGGCTCATTGGGTACAAAAGATAATCCCATAAAAATCTATTTTACACCATCTGTTGATTCGAAAAGAATTACATCAAATGCTAAAGAATTGGTAGATTTCCTTGAGAAGGAAACCGGTTATTATTTTACCACTGCTGTTCCGGCAAGTTTTGTTGCGGTGGTTGAAGCTTTTGGAACTAAAAAAGCTGATATTGCCGGGATTAATACATTTTCTTACCTGATGGCTAATGAAAAATACGGAGCTGAAGCGCGGCTTAGGGTTGTAAGAGAAGGTGGTGAAACCAGTTATTGCGGCTGCTTTTTAGCTCATGTCGATTCCGGTATTGACAGCATTTCACAAATAGCAAACCGTAGTTTTGCTTATGTTGATCCTTCTTCTACATCCGGTTATATATTACCCCGTGCCATGTTTAAAAAAATGAAAATTGTTCCCAGTGAAACAGTTTTTGCAATGAGGCATGATAATGTTGTAACTATGATTTACCAGAAGCAGGTTTCTGCGGGAGCAGCTTACTATGCTCCGCTTAATAAAGAAACAGGTGAAATAATGGATGCGAGGATGAGAGTTAAACCTCAGTTCCCGGATGTTGAAAAAAAGATTAAGATTATAGGCTATACTCAGTATATACCTAATGATCCGTGGGTGTTCAGGAAGGATATGGATGAGCATATGAAGGAAAAAATTACTGATGCTATGATTAAATTTGTTTCTACAAAAGAGGGGCAAAAGGCTCTCTTTGATATTTATGATATTGTTGGGCTGATACGTACTAAAGACTCTGATTATAACGTCTTACGCAAATTGCTTAAAGAACAAAACATTTCATTTGAAAAGTTGGTTAAAAAATGATCTTACAGATAGAAAACCTTCATAAGATTTACAATAATGGAACACACGCACTTAAAGGTGTGAGTTTTGAAGTACAGGAAGGTGAATTTCTTGTAATTATAGGCCTTAGCGGTTCAGGTAAATCTACCTTGCTCCGGTGCATTAACAGGCTGCATGAGCCAACCTCAGGAGTTGTTAAGTTTAACGGTCAGGACATAACTCATATCAGGGGTGAGGAACTTAGAAAAGTTAAAGCTCAGATTGGAATGGTTTTCCAGCAGTTTAATCTTATAAAGAGGCGTTCTGTTTTAACTAATGTAATTAGTGGTAAGTTAGGGAAATTAAAGACTTTAGACTCTGTTCTGGAAAGATTCTCAAAAGATGTTTATGATGAAGCATACCAGAATCTAGAAAAGGTTGGTATTGCTGATAAAGCTAACATTAGAGCGGATTCATTAAGCGGTGGGCAGCAGCAGCGTGTAGCAATAGCCCGGAGCCTGATGCAGCATCCTAAGTTATTACTTGCTGATGAGCCGGTGGCCTCGCTTGATCCTGCCACCTCAAATTCAGTTATGCAGTATTTTGAAAAAATAAATAAAGAAATGGGAACTACAGTTATTTGTAACCTTCACTTTTTAAGTCTCGTAAGGCGCTATGCTACAAGAGTTATTGCACTAAAAGGCGGTGAAATTATTTACCAGGGATCACCTTCAGAGATAGATGAGACGTGGTTCAGAACAATTTATGGCGAGGAAGCAGAGGAGGTAGAAATAAGATGAGTAATATGCCTCCTGAAATGCAGGTACACCCTGCACAAATAATTGCGGATAAAAAGAAAAAGGCTGATAAATATAACTTTATAAAAGCTGTATTATTGGATATTTTCTTTGTTTTTTATTCTATTGTAGTAGTACAAAGAGCCATATATTATAAATTTATACTTGATATGAGAGAAGTACCTTTTAGCTGGAGCAATATTGGCGTGCTCCTGTTAATCAGTATTTTTATTGGAGTGTTGTGGGCATCTACTAAAACTTCACTTTCTGCAAAGTTGTTTGGGGTTAGTAAAAATAATAAAACAACACGTATTACTGCTGAAGTTTTTGGATGGTTCTTATTTAATATAACTTTTATTGCCGGCTGGATAATAACTAAAATGTCAATTGTTGACCTTTTTAGTGTTGAAGGTATTGAGGGAGCACAGAGAATTTTCGGAGCATTATTTAAACCTGAAATGGGAATTTTTGATGATGCTCTTTTTGCTATTATTGAAACTATATATATTGCGCTGCTTGCTACTCTTATTTCAATACCGCCTACGCTTCTTTTAAGTTTCTTAACTGCGCGTAACCTTATGAAAGACAATAAGATAGCGCTTTCAGTTTATTATATTTTACGTGTAATTCTTAACTTTATAAGATCAATTGAACCAATAATCTGGGCTATTATTTTTTCTGTTTGGGTCGGTATTGGGCCGTATGCTGGAATGATAGCTTTACTTGTTCACACAATTGCCTCAAATGCTAAACTCTATTCAGAAGCTATAGAAAGTATAGAAGAGGGAGCAGTAGAAGCTATAAGTGCCACGGGAGCAAACAAAATTCAGGTTGTATGGTATGCAGTTGTTCCTCAAATCGTGCTCCCATTCCTTTCTTTTACAATTTATCGCTGGGATATTAATGTAAGAATGGCTACAATTATTGGCCTTGTCGGTGGCGGTGGTATTGGTACTATGCTGATGCAATACCAGGGACTGGCAAAGTGGCATGAAGTAGGCCTTATTGTATTAATTATTGCTTTTGTCGTTTGGGTGATGGATTATATTAGCGCCAGAATAAGAGAAGCTATTTATTAAAATTTAACAATTGCTTAATAAATATCTTAACATTAATTTAACATTGGTCAGTCTTCAGGATATCCTAAACTAAAGTATATTTCTTTTCTTCATTTGAAGTATTATTTAAATAGTGAAAGGAAAATTCATGTTTCGTCATAATAATAATCTAATTACAATCCTCTTTACAATAGCAGTTTTTTCGTTATTTATAACGGGCTGTAAAAAGAAAGATGATGTTGAAAAAACTGTTATATCAGTAAAAGGTTCTGATACAATGGTTAATCTGTCTCAAAAATGGGCAGAAGAATATAGAAAGAAGAATCCGGGTGTATCTTTACAGGTAACCGGAGGCGGATCTGGTACTGGTATTGCTGCAATAATAAATGGGACCACTGACATAGCAAATGCAAGCAGGGAGTTAAAGGATGATGAAACAGAGACTGCTAAAAGCAGGAATCTCAATCTTAAGCAATTTGAAGTTGCCCTTGATGGTATTGCTTTAATTGTTAATCCAGGGAATAAAGTCGATTCACTTACAATTGAGCAAATAAGTGAAATTTTTACAGGAAAAATCACAAACTGGAAACAAGTTGGCGGTGCAGATATGCCAATTACATTATATGGCAGAGAAAACAGCAGCGGTACATATGAGTTCTTTAAAGAACATGTATTAGGTAAAGATGTTAGCGGGCACTATAAAGACTACGCAACATCAACCCAGGTACTCCAGGGTACTGCAGCATTAGGTGAAGCTGTTGCTCATGATTCAAAAGGTATAGGTTACGGCGGTGTTGGTTATTTTGCACTCAGAAACGATGTTAAAATTCTTCATGTAAAAAAAGACAAAAATTCTCCGGCAATATCTCCTTCTGAAAATGGTAAAGTTAATTATGAAGCTATCTGGAACGGCAGTTATTCTATTTCCCGTTATTTATATTGTTTTGTGAATGAGAAAAAGGCAAATGGCGAAATTCAGAAATTTTTAGATTTTATGATTTCTCCTGAAGGCCAGAAACTTGTTGAAACCATGGAATATATTCCATTACCTCCGAAAAAGTAAAAATTTAAATAATGGATAATACTACAGTAAATCAGGAAATGTCTGATAACAGTATAGAAACTGTTTATGATTCTCCATTTGGGAAAAAGATAAAAAAAAGTACAAGAGTAAAAGAAAAATTTATTAAGTATTTTTTTGCTGCAAATGGCTTAACCGCCCTGATATTTATAATACTCATTTTTATATTCCTTTTTAAAGAAGGATTCAGGGCGTTTGAACATATTGGATTTTTAGATTTTATTTATTCAGATCACGCCAAAGGTGATATTATTACACGGGTTTATGAATGGTATCCTACATCTTCATTTGCCCGTTATTCTCTTATCCCTTTAATACTTGGTACGCTTGTTACAGCTATTCCGGCAACAATTATCTCGACAATTTTTGGGGTTGTTGCCGGTATTTACCTGTCAGAAATTGCTGATCCCAGGTTAAAAGAGTTTCTGAAACCAATGATTGAGCTTTTTGCCGGTATACCTACTGTTGTACTTGGTTTTATTATGCTTGTTGTTGGAGCAACTTTTTTTGATAATTTTTTACACCCTGAAAACAGGCTAAATGCTTTTATTGCTGCTTTGGGACTTTCTTTCGTTATTATACCCATTATAGCTTCTTTGACTGAGGATGCGTTGAATTCCATACCGAAAGATCTCAGAATGGCATCTTATGGCCTTGGAGCAACCAAATGGCAGACTATAAGCCGGGTTATTCTTCCGGCCGCTTTCAGTGGAGTTTCGGCCAGTGTTATACTTGGCTTTGGCCGAGCAATTGGTGAAACTATGATTGTTCTTATGGCTTCAGGTAACGCTGCTAACATGACAACTAATATGTTTAAAAGTGTAAGAACAATGACTGCAACTATTGCTGCGGAGATGGGTGAAGTATCACAGGGTTCTGAACATTATTTTGCACTGTTTTTTATTGGTATAGTGCTGTTTACTATTACTTTCATCTTAAACCTTATTGCTGAGATTATTATCAGCAAAATGAGGAAGAAAAATTCATTCTAGACATAAATGGAATTATTAAAGAAGTCAAAAGATATAAAAGGGACTTTTTTCATAAGTATGACAAAAGTTCTGTTCTTTTTTTTAGTAGCTGTATTATTGCTGCTGTTGGGTAAGATATTTATTGAGGGAATTGGGATTATCAGTCCGGAATTTATTCTTGACGCTCCCCGCAACAATATGACCGAAGGAGGAATAGGCCCTGCTATTTTTGGAACGCTGGCAGTAACTATTATAATGGTACTTTTAGCTGTTCCTTTAGGCGTTTGCTCTGCAATCTATCTGAATGAGTATGCAAAGGATAATTTCCTGACCAGAATTTTACGAACATCAGTAAACAATCTAGCTGGTATTCCTTCAATAGTCTTTGGTTTGTTTGGCCTTGGTTTTTTTGTCCTATTTGTTGGTAAGAATTTAGATGAAATACTGGGAACAGGTTTGCTATTTGGCCAGCCTGCTTTACTATGGGCTGCCGCAACACTGGCAGTTCTTGTACTTCCAATTGTAATAGTTTCAACACTTGAGGCATTAAACACAGTTCCCAAGACTCATAGAGATGCTTCTTATGGGTTGGGAGCTACAAAATGGCAGACTATCAGGTATGTAGTACTGCCACAGGCAAGGCCGGGAATTCTGACAGGGACGATACTTGCAATAAGCAGGGGAGTTGGTGAAACAGCGCCGATTCTTTTCTTAGGTGCAGCTTTTTTTCTGCCCCATCTTCCAATTACAGAAATATCATTGGGCAGTTACTATATCCCTATGATAAACCCGACAGAGCAATTTATGTATCTGGCTTATCATATATTCATACTGGCAACGCAATCATCCAATCCAACTGCAACTTTGCCGGTACAATATGGTGCCACACTTGTTCTTATTTTGTTAACTTTCCTGTTAAACATTACTGCAATAGTTTTCAGGTACAGGTTCAGGAAAGCTTTAGGAAAAATTTAATAATAATATTTGCTTTTTAATGAAAGAAACTAAAATATCTGTTAAAGATTTAAGCCTCTATTATGGCGAAAAACAAGCTTTAAATAATATTTCAATTGAAATTCCGGAAAAAAAGGTAACTGCATTTATTGGCCCTTCCGGATGCGGTAAATCTACTTTTTTACGTGTTATTAACAGGATGAATGACCTTATTGACGGGGTTAGTATAACCGGAAAGATTACAATTGATGGTATCGACTTATATGACAAAAATCTCGATGTAGTTAATTTAAGAAAAAGAGTAGGAATGGTTTTTCAAAAATCAAATCTTTTCCCTAAAACTATTTATGAAAATCTTGTTTACGGACCCCGTATAAATGGTATTAAGGATAAAAAAACACTCGATGCAATAGTTGAAAAGACATTAACTCAGGCTGCTTTGTGGGATGAAGTTAAAGACAGGCTGCATGAGTCTGCTTTAAGTTTGTCAGGAGGCCAGCAGCAGCGTGTTTGCATTGCCCGCGCACTGGCTGTTGAACCTGAGATTATTCTTATGGATGAACCTGCATCTGCACTTGATCCTATATCTACTGCAAAAATTGAAGAACTGATTCACGAACTTAAAGTAAAATATACAATAGTAATTGTTACGCACAATATGCAGCAGGCAGCTCGTGTAAGCGATAATACTGCCTTCTTTTATATGGGAGAACTTATTGAGTTTGATAAAACAACAAAAATATTTACTTCTCCTTCAAAAAAACAAACAGAAGATTATGTAACAGGAAGATTTGGCTGATATTTTTATTTGAAACTGCATTATATTGTAATATTTAATTTAAATTCTTAACAGGGAAAGATTTAGAGGAAACTCAATGGAAAGACAATTTGACCAGCAGCTTGAAAAACTGAAAACGCGTGTTATTAAAATGTGCAGTCTGGTAGATGAACAGGTTGAATTTGCTGTAAAGTCAGTTGAGGAAGAAAATGCTGATCTTGCTAAACTTGTTATTGAACGTGATAAAAAAGTCGACAAGTATGATGTTAAAATTGATAAGATATGCCAGAAATTATTTGCTCTGAATCAGCCTGTGGCTATGGATCTAAGATTAATAATGTCGGCATTAACAATTAATACCAATCTTGAAAGAATAGGAGATATTGCAGTAAATATTGCTGAAAATTTTCTCTATATGAAGAATAAACCAACCTTTATTAATAGGACACATTTTTCACAGATGGCTAAAATTGCTAAAGAAATGATTCGCAATTCCATTGATTCATTTATTGATAATAATGCTGCACTGGCAAAAAAAGTAATTGAAACTGATAATATTCTGGATAACTACAACATAGATAACCACAAAATATTAATTGAAGTAATGAAAGAAAATCCGGATAATATTGAGCCTGCGGTTTCATTACTCGTAATATCAAGACAATTAGAACGGCTTGGAGATCATGCCACCAATATATCTGAGGATGTTTTTTTTATAGTGGAAGCCCAAATGATTAAACATAAGTATGAAAAGATATTATTTGGCGATGACACCGATGACGATGATCTTGATAATCCTAATGCTTAGTATAAATACTGATGCGATTAAATATAACGGCTTCGCCCCTGTGAAAGCCATTAACAATTATTTTAAAGATTCGCTGAAGAATTCATTCAGTGCTTGTGAAAACATTTCCTTCGTTCCCGGAGTTTTGTCTATACCATTAAGAAGGATAAGCTTGTTACTATAAATGTTACCCCAGCTTAAAGTTGAGAGCAAAATAGGCAAACCCTGTTTTCCTTTTTCACTGTTTATAGCTGCAGATAAAATATCAAGTTCCTGTTTAACCAGGTTGGCAATTATTTCATTTTCTTTTTCATATTCTTCCTCTTTAAGAAGAAGGAGAGTAATTTCATAAACAAGTTTATATTTGCCAATGATAGTTTCTTTGAAATTAAAATATTCAATGAGCTTTTCCTTTAGCTCTTTTTGCTCATTAGCCAGAATATTTTTAATATCCTCAACTATTTGCGAAACTTCCCAGTTTATCGTTTCAAAGAATAATTCTTCTTTGGAAACAAAGTAATGGTAAATAGTCGCTTTGCCAATTCTAAGATCGCGTGCTATTTCGTCAAGCGTAGTTTTTCCCAGTCCATGTTTGGAAAAACGTTTGTCCGCTGCTTTAATTATCTGAAGTTTTCTTTCTTTTTCCACAGTCTTTCCCTGTATTTATTAAGAAAAATAAATATCTATTTGAAAATTATTTTAAGGGTTTGTCTCATATCCATTTATCTAATAAATGGCTTAAGCCTATGAAAACAAATTACATGTGTAAACATTTACAACTAACATAATAATTTAAATAATATTGCACAATGCTTTATTAAAATTCAGAGTAGTTTAAAAATGAAATAAGGAATGGCAAAAATGCATAAGCTTATCTGATTTTTATAGATTTACTTATAATTTTCTAAACAGCTTCCTGTATTTTTCTTGTATAATTTATTGTATCGTATAGAACAAGGTAATAAAATCAAGAATTTACAAATTACAAATTTTTATGATACAGAATAATGCCACCTTTTACCGCGATCAAACAACTTAATCAGAAGTAATCCGGCAATAAATCCGCCAATATGGGCTGCATAAGCAACTCCATCGCCCTGTGAGCCGGTTCCAAGTGCTCCTACACCATTAATTACCTGGAAAGCAAACCAAAAACCCAGGGCTATAATTGCCGGAACTTCAGTTAAGAAGTAAAAAATAATAACTCTTACTCTGCGTTTTGGAAACAGCAAAATATAGCCGCCCATAACGCCCGATATTGCACCTGAAGCTCCAAGTGTTGGTATCAGGGGATCTCCATGAAAAGCAATTGTGAAAATAACATGAGACATGGCAGCTATAAAGCCGCATAAAAGATAGAAAATAAGGTATCTGAAATGGCCGGTCCGGTTTTCAATATTGTCACCAAATATTAAAAGAAACATCATATTGCCAAAAATATGTGCTATTCCACCATGCATAAACATTGATGTGAATATTGTCAGTAATACAGGAATAGGGGTTTTTTGAAGGCCGGGGATTATATACTGTTCTCCTGAAATTGGGTCTTCGAATACTTTGTCATTTGTTACAATATCTTTGCCGGTAATAATTTCAGCAGGCACAGCAGAATAGGTATAAGTAAATTTTTGATTCAATCCACATCCCTGAAAATAGAAAAAAACAAAAATATTAATCCCAACTAATAAATAATTAATAAACGGAAATATCCGCCTGTCTCTGTTATCGTCTCCAACCGGAAAAAGCATAATTTACTGTATTTGTTTAGTTAAATGATGTTTTTGATTAAAAAAGCCGTTTGTTTATTGCCAAACAATGAACCGAAATTAAATAGATTTTATTTCTTCCTGAAAAGTAAGACTTTTGCAATTAAAATTTACAGTCTGAATAAAGCTTTTATAAATCTTTAAGTAGATTATCCCGGGTATATTTGGGACATTATTATGTATGCTGATTAAATAAAGGACAAAATTCCTTATATTTAGCCGCAACAGAAAACAATTTTAAGACATTATGGTACAAATTAATAACATTCGTATTGGTGCCGGCAGCCAGTTTGTTTTAATAGCAGGGCCTTGTGTAATTGAAAGCGAAAAACTAATTATGTCTGTCGCTGAAATAATTAAAAGAATTACCAGTGACCTGGAAATTCCTTTTATATTTAAATCAAGTTACAGAAAGGCAAACCGGACAAGCTCTGATTCTTTTACAGGTATTGGAGATGAATCTGCACTAAAAATCCTTGAAAAAGTTAGGAATGAATTTGAGGTACCGGTTTTAACTGATATCCATACTGCTGAGGAAGCAAAAATTGCCGCGCAATATGTAGACGTTTTACAAATTCCTGCCTTCTTATGCAGGCAGACTGATCTTCTTTTTGCCGCGGGCGAAACCGGAAAAGCCGTGAACATAAAGAAAGGCCAGTTTGTGGCTCCGGAAGATATGAAACATGCTGCAGAAAAAGTTGTAAAAACTGGTAATCCAAATGTTATGCTGACAGAAAGAGGAACTACTTTTGGTTATCATAATCTTGTTGTAGATATGCGTTCCCTGGTTATTATGAAGGAACTTGGTTACCCTGTAGTGATGGATGCTACTCATTCGGTTCAGCTTCCGGCACAGGGTAATATAAGTGGTGGGCAACCTAAATTTATAAAACCTCTGGCACGGGCTGCGGCTGCTGTTGGTGTTGATGCTTTATTCATTGAAACTCACCCGGAACCGGCTAAAGCATTAAGTGATGCTGCGAGCCAGTTTCCGCTGGATGAATTAAAAGATTTGCTTGTGGAAGTTAAAAGTATTGACAGAGTAATAAAGAAATATTAGTGGCTAATGAAATCATAAATACTTTTCCAAGGGAATTATCTCTTACGGAAAAAGACTTGTTGTTTTCTGTACTTCCAACTGATAAACATGGTTACAAAAGATATCGGGATATAATATCGAACCTGACAGTTGCTGGCAAAGGCGAATTTGGTGAAAATAATCTGGTTTTATGTCCTGTCGGGATTGAACCGGACAGAACAATTTCATCTGCACCGGTTTTTGCACTTGGCAGCGTCATATATAATACAAACAGAGCTGATATTGTCATCCACGAGGAAGCAGATAAACAGATTGAATTTGAAATATCATTTGAAAGAGAGTATCAGGGAGAACTGGTGGAGTTAAGCCGCTGGAGTTATTCAGAATGGATTCCAGGTAATCAGGCACCAGGTGATGGTTCATATGTCAGGGAAATCAGTTTAAGAAATAACAATTATGTTCTTGCTGTAGCGCCGGAACATAAAAAAATTTGGACCTATGAAAGTGAAACAGGCATAAATTATATAATTCCTGTATCCAATTTTTACAGCTATCTGATGCTTGTTAAAAATATAAAAGAAAAAGAAGTTGTATTAAAACCTGCACTTTTTTATTCCAGCCTGGGAATTTATAATGATGAAGAATTAAAAACAGCATTTTTTGCATATAATAAATATTTTAAAAGATTGAAAATTAAAAGTTAATCAGGAAAAAAAGTTGAACGATAAAGAAATAATTCAAAAGGGGAAAGAAGTTATACGTATTGAAGCTGAAGCAGTTGCTAATCTTGAGAATAGTATAGATGAAGAATTTTCTAAAGCGGTAAACGTAATTTATAAAACCACCGGCAGGGTTGTATTAAGCGGAATGGGGAAATCCGGCCTTATTGCAAGGAAAATTGTAGCAACATTAAATTCTACAGGTACCGCTGCTATTTTTCTGCATCCAACAGATGCTCTTCACGGGGATCTTGGTATGGTAAGAAAAGAAGATGTTGTAATGCTTCTTTCAAAAAGTGGTGATACAGAAGAGATATTTAATCTGCTTCCAATGCTAAAGAGGTTAAATGTTGTTATCATTGCAATGAGCGGAAACAGGGAAAGCAAACTGGGCAGAGGTTGTGATATATTTCTAAATACCCATGTGAAAGAAGAAGCATGTCCGTATGATCTTGCCCCGACTGCTTCTACTACAGCAGCTCTTGCTATGGGTGATGCTCTTTCTGTTTCATTACTGATGAAACGTAACTTTACTGCTGAAGATTTTGCTTATTTCCATCCGGGCGGCAGCCTTGGGAAAAGACTTTCCCTTGAGATAAGGGAAATAATGATAACTGGTGATAATATACCAGTAGTTACTGAAGATACAAATTTCACTGATGCTATATATGAGATAACCTCCAAACGCCTGGGTGCAACCTGCGTTGTTGATAACAATGGTGTATTAACCGGTATTATTACTGATGGTGACCTGAGGCGTTTACTTGAAAAAACCCTTGATATAAAAAATATGAAAGCGCGTGATGTTATGACACGCAATCCTAAAGTCTCAAAAGGGAATTATCTTGCCTCATTTGCACTTCAGCACATGGAAAACTATAAGATTACTGTGCTTATTATTACTGATGATGATAATAAACCTGTTGGGATAGTTCATCTGCACGATCTTATCAATCTTGGATTAAGGCAACGATGAGAAGTATTTTCCTGGCATTGATTCTATTATTTCTATATGGAGGATGTTCTTCAGACAGAGTTAAAACGCCTGTAGATGCAAAGCTTAATACTAAAGAACTTCCTTCCCAGGAAAGCTGGGATTCTGAAGTTGTCTTTTCTGATTCCGGAAAAACAAGGGCAGTCCTTTTTGCAGGGCATATAAGAATGTTTGAAAAATCCCGGGAGACCCTTATTGACAGCGGGCTTAAAGTAGATTTTTATAACAGGCAGCAGGTAAAAACCACTACACTTACTTCTAAAAGAGGCAAGGTTAATGATGCTACAAAAGACTTGTATGCTTTTGATAATGTTGTTGTGGTTAATGATAGTGGTACCACCCTTAAAACTGAAGAACTTATGTGGCGTAACAGGGATAGGAAAATTATATCAGATAAATTTGTTACAATAATAAGTCCCGTTGAAAAAATTGAAGGCTATGGATTTGAATCTGACCAGGCAATAAGAAATTATGTGATTCGTGATATAACATACATTACAAGGCGGGATAGTTTGCAATAGCATGCTTAAAATTATCTTTTATATATTGTTTCCATTTACACTGCTCTTTGCACAGGGTGAATATATTACTGTAACGGGAGACAGCCTTACCGGGCATATGGTTGACGGTGAATCAATCAGGGAGGTATATGGTAATGTTGTACTTACACAGGGTAATGTGGTTATTACCTGTGATAAAGCAATTCAGTTTATTACACGGAATGATGCCGAGCTGATTGGCAGAGTGGTTGTTAAACAGGATAGTCTCACTATTACTACTCCGCATGGCTTTTATTATGGTGGGCGAAGGGTTGCAGAAAGCCATTCAGGAGTAAAGCTTGATGACAAAAAAGTTATATTAACCGCTTCAGAGGGGGAGTATTTCTTTAATGAAGACAGGGCATTTTTTAGAAAAAACGTCAGGCTTTATGATACAACCACAACTTTAACTTCAGATTCACTCACTTATTTTCAAAAAGAAAACCGGGCTGTAGCTGTAGGTAATGTGAAAATTGTTGATCCGGAAAATGTTATCGAATCTGATAGCCTTGAGCATTTCCGGATGACAAGAATATCTTTTGCAGATAATAACGTTAAAATTACCAACAGAAAAAACAATGTTGTTATTCTTGGCAATCATCTTGAAGATTATGCCAACAAAGCTTATTCAATTATAAATGAAGAACCAATACTTGTTCAGATAGATACTACATATGCAGATTCAGTAAGAATGGATTCTCTTGGAACAGTTATTGACACTGTTCGTTATAAGGCTCTGGATACGTTGATAATAAAATCCAATTATATGGAAGCCTTCAGAGATACAATTAATAAATTTGAGGCAAGGGATTCTGTACAAATATTGCGTGGAATTTTTGCTTCAAAAAATGATTATACAATTTATTACCGGAACGAAAACAAAATTTTAACTCAGAAAATCAGCCCGGAAGCAAATCAGCCTGTTTTATGGTATGAGTATTCTCAGCTTACAGGAGACTCTGTTTCAATTTATTTGGTACAAAATAATATAAGGCTGCTTGAGCTTGATAAAAATGCTTTTGTGGTTTCTCAAAACCCATTATATAACAGTCGTTTTGACCAGATTTCCGGTGAAAAAGTTAAGTTGAATTTTGAAGAAAAGGGGCTGCATTCAACAGAAGTTGAACAAAATGTTTATAGTATTTATTATCTTTATGATGACAATAAGCCAAATGGGCTGATAAAAGCTACATCTGAAACAGCATTGATAACTATTCTAAATAAAAGAGTAGATGTTGTTAAACTGTCAAAATCAGCTAAAAGTGAATATCACCCGGAAGGAATGGTAAAAAATAACGAACTTTCATATACACTGCCTGGTTTTAAAATTATTCCGGGGAGGCCTGTAAAGGAAATTCTGTTAAAAGGAATAAATAATACCAGGGCATCGTTTTTATATAATACTTCGCAGGAAAAATAAATTAATAATGGCAGAACAGCATATTAAAAGCTCTACACTCAGCAGTCAGGAGCTTGTAAAAATATATAAGAAAAGAACAGTAGTTAATAAGGCATCTGTTGCAGTATCACGCGGACAAATAGTTGGTTTGCTTGGGCCAAACGGTGCGGGAAAAACAACCACATTCTATATGATAACCGGCATGATAAAGCCTGACCGCGGTAAAGTATTTCTTGATAATACTGATATTACCGGTATACCAATGTATAAACGCGCAAGAATGGGGATTGGCTATCTGCCGCAGGAAGCTTCTATTTTCAGGAGAATGACTGTTGAACAAAATCTGCTTGCCATTCTTGAAATGACTGGTATGAATAAGAGCGCCAGAAAAGAGAAATGTGAAAGGCTGCTTGAAGATTTATCAATAACCAAGATAAGAAAAAATCTTGGTTACCAGCTTAGCGGCGGTGAAAGAAGAAGAACTGAAATTGCACGCGCACTTGCAACCGATCCGGGGTTTATACTTCTTGATGAACCGTTTGCCGGTGTTGATCCTATTGCTGTTGAAGATATTATGAGTATTGTGGCTAACCTGAAAAACCGCGGTATTGGAGTTTTAATTACTGATCATAATGTGCATGAGACGCTTAGTATTGTTGACCATGCATATATTCTAATAAACGGCTTAATATTTAAGCAGGGCAGTGCTGAAGAACTTGCTGAAGATGAAGAGGTGAGGAAATTATACCTTGGTGAAAAGTTTAAGCTCGACAGGTATTAAAATAAACGGTGAAGGTTTTTAGTTATCAGCTGGTGATTAAGTCCGGCTTAAAAACATTCTGTCTTTCTGCTTTTCCAATGTAAAACATTGACTATCTCACTCATTTACCTGTTCAATAATCAAAGTCCCGCGTATTTAAAATTCCTTGTCCATATTTCGGTAGTAAAGAAATGTAGTATAAATTATTTTGCAAAAAAAGGATATAATTCTATGCAAATACTGCCGTCTGAAGAAGTTATGTACCAGGCCCTCGTTAATAAAGATTCTGCCTATGAAGGTGTGTTTTTTGTGGGAGTAAAAACTACCGGAATTTTTTGCCGTCCGTCTTGCAGCGCAAGAAAGCCGCTTGCCGAAAATGTAGAGTATTTCAAAAACACAAATGATGCGCTAAATGCAGGTTACCGTCCATGTAAAAAATGCCGCCCCATGGAACTTGCAGGTTCTGTGCCGGATTTTATAAAATTGCTGTTAAATGAAGTGGAGAATAATCCTGTTAAAAAATGGAAAGATTATGAGCTGCGTGAAAAAGGGTATGAACCTGTTAAAATCAGAAGGTGGTTTCAAAAAAATCATGGTATAACCTTTCAGGCTTACCTTAGGGCTTTAAGGCTGGGGCAGGCAATAGGAAGTATAAAACTTGGAGAAAAAGTTACACGGACTGCCTTCGAATCAGGTTATAATTCATTAAGCGGCTTCAGGGAAGCATTTATAAAAACTACAGGCACTACTCCTAAAAATGGTAGAGAACTGCAAATAGTTTATATAAACAGGATTCTTACTCCTGTTGGTCCGCTATTGGCCGGTGCAACTGAAAAGGGAATATGTCTGCTTGAATTTACTGACCGGAAAATGCTGGAAACCCAGTTCAAAAGACTTGTAAAATATTTGGATTGTTCATTTGTCCCGGGTTCTAATAAAATTATTGATCAGCTTTCTGAAGAGCTGAAACAATATTTTGAAGGAAAACTAAAAATATTTTCTACTCCGATAGTGTATCCGGGAACTCAGTTTCAGAAAAAAGTTTGGGAAGCTCTGCTAACATTACCCTATGGCCAGACAAGGAGCTATGAAGAACAGGCGGGAATTATCAACAGCCCTCTGGCAATAAGGGCAGTTGCCAAAGCAAATGGAGATAATCGTATTGCAATATTAATACCTTGTCACAGGGTAATTGGTAAAAATGGCCAGCTTGTTGGGTATGGCGGGGGATTATGGAGAAAAAAATATTTGCTCGATCTTGAGAAAAGCAATGTTTAAAAATAAAAAAGGAAATCTGCATTATACAGGTTTCCTTTTAATTTAAAATCAAAACAAAGTAATAATATGTTAAAACTAAATATAAAGAGACGGCAGGATTATTTAATGCTTATACAAAGCTAAACAGCAATTTCCCCGGATTCTTCTGTACGGATCCTGATTGCTTCTTCAACATTCATAATAAATATTTTACCGTCTCCAACTTCCCCGGTTTTAGCTCTGTTAATAATTATATCAATAGCTTTGTCAAGCTGAGCGTCCATACATACAACTTCAACCTTTAATTTTGGTACAAACTCAATGTTGTATTCTGAACCTCTGTAAATTTCTTTATGGCCTTTTTGCCGTCCATATCCTTTTACTTCTGTAACAGTAAGTCCGCTGAAACCGGCTTCACGTAAAGCGCTGTGTACTTCATCAAGTTTGTGGGGTCTTATTATTGCCTCTATTTTTTTCATTTTGGGTTCCCTCTATATTTAATCAAATAAAATACTCCATTTGAATTATGATGTACAAGTAAACCGGGTAGGATACCTTATTTATCCAGGAGTATATTTATAAATTTAAGTAAAAAGATTAAGAATTTGCAAGGCTTGATTTATAACTATTAACTAATATTGTCAGCTTATAGTGTAATAATGCAGAAATGTTAATAAATATAAAAGGGTATCCGGAGCAGGGATACCCTTAATCAGGAGGTAGATGTATAGACAGTTATGAAAGAAAACCAAATAAAATTATGATTTACCCACAGCGCGGTTTTTAAGTTGCTGTGCTAAAGTGTAGCCGTAACCAATAACAACACCGGCTGATACAATCCACTGGATATTTCCTTTAAAAAGAAAGGGAAGTATTAGCTGCAGTAAAACAAGTAAAAGCAAAAATACTGCAGTCCTTTGCATAGAACCCGGAATTACTGTTAGTCCGCTTTTTAATTTGCCGGCATTTTGTTTTTTGTTATAACGGGCTCTTGCAATATCCTGCATTTTCCCAAATCCATAACCGGCTCCGCCGCCAATGATTAAAGCTGCTATAAAAATAAGGCTGTCTTTAAGTTCGTTCATCATAATTCTCAAAAATTAAATTAGAAATAAGGCTGCAACTGAACAGCCTTTTATTATTAATATCCTTTAGGATGCATTGTTTCAGCGCCCTTATCCATCTCAAAGCCATTATAACCAGCAATACCAACTTCAGGTATATCCAGTCCTTCAATTTCAATTGCAAGTGGAACGCGGTTCCCAATGAACTTGTCAATCAGCTTATAGGCTATGAATGAAAGAGTAGCAAGTAAAACAAAGCATGTAACAACGCCAATCAATTCAGCCCAAAACTGGCTCAGGCCGCCGCCGTAAAATAAACCTCTTACTGTACCCGGTACCAGGTTCCAGCCATCGCCATAAGTTCCGTCAGCAAAAAGCCCGATTGATAAACAACCCCATGCACCATTAACACCATGAACGGATATAGCGCCTACAGGGTCGTCAATCTTTTTACGATCAAAAAAGAATACTGATTCAACAACCAGTATACCGGCAACAATACCTATTATTGAGGCTCCGCCTGCTGATACAAAAGCGCAGGGTGCTGTTATAGCTACCAGGCCTGCAAGCAGTCCGTTGCACATCATTGAAGGATCAGGCTTTGCTTTTCTTACCCACATAAGCCAGAGCGTTGTTGCAAGAGCTGCAGTTGACCCTGCAATCATGGTATTAACGGCAACTACTGCAATTCTTAAATCTGTACCTGCAAGTGTAGAGCCGGGGTTAAAGCCAAACCAGCCAAATGCAAGTATAAATGTACCTACCATAACCATAGGAATGCTGTGGGGAACAATAGGATTTATACTGCCATCTTTGTTGTATTTACCATAACGGGGGCCAATAAGGTATGCATATACAAGCGCTATAACACCGCCCTGCATGTGTACTACAGATGAACCTGCAAAATCAACATGCCCGTGGCCCAGGCCAAAATTAGTTCCAAGCATAGCAAGCCAGCCGCCGCCCCAAACCCAGTTACCGAAAACCGGATAAATAACTGTTCCAATTAAAACGCCATAAACCATAAATGCCGAAAATTTCCAGCGTTCAGCAGCAGCACCTGTTGGAATTGTAGCTGTTGTATCCATAAAAACCATCTGGAAGAGGAATAAAGCAAAAGCTGCAGTGTCATAACCGGCACCCTGTAAAAGGAATCCGTTCCATCCTAAAAGGCCAAAAGGTTTTCCAAATAATGTAATTGTAAGTTCGTTATTTAGTCCTGAATAACCGCCAAGTGTTCCCAGGGCACCAATTCCTCCAAACATAAAGGCAAAACCACAAACATAGAACCCGAGCATACCCAGGGGATAGATGAGGAAGTTCATAGCAAAAGTATGCCCGGCGTTTTTAGCACGGCATAAACCGGTTTCAACCATAGCAAAACCTGCCTGCATAAACATTACGAGGAAGCCTGTTAATAGTACCCACACAAAGTTAATAGCCACCTTATTATGTCCAACAGCGTCACCAATTTCAGTAAGCGTTGGTTCACCGGGTTTTGCTGCAGGTATATCTGATATAGTTCCGGTTTTTGTTCCGGCAGCATCCTGGGCATAAGTTTTTGTTGGTACTGCTGCAACCAACGTTATTAAGAATAAGAATAATAGTCCGTATTTATATATACTTCCCATAATTTCTCCAATAAAAATTTAAATGATAGTGGACAATAAAAACTCTAAGACTTAATGCTTAAACTGCACCTTCTCCGGACTCTTCAGTACGTATTCTTATTGCTTCTTCCACGTTTAGAATGAAAATTTTTCCATCTCCTATCTCGCCGGTTTTTGATTTTGTTATTACTATATCAATAGCTTTATCCAGCTGAGAATCAAGACAGATGATCTCTACTTTAAGTTTCGGGACAAACTCTATATTATACTCCGAACCGCGGTAGGTTTCTTTATGACCCTTTTGTCTGCCATATCCTTTTACTTCAGTGACTGTTAAGCCGCTGAAACCAGCTTCACGAAGTGCTGTATGCACTTCTTCTAATTTAAATGGCCGGATTATGGCTTCAACTTTTTTCAATTTATACTCCCGTTGATAAAATTTATGTATAAAGTTGGCTTTTTATGAATATAAATAAGGAATAAAGAGCTACAACCTAAATAACTAAGTTGTTCGGGTTTAAACATATTATAATATTAGGGATAAGTCAAGAAATAATTAAATAATTAATAAAAATTAATCTTTGGCTGAATATTATAAGGTTTTATAGTGCTTATATTTAATAATTTAGGAGGTGAAAAATAAAAAGGGCATCCTGCGAAGACAGGATACCCCTTAATCAGGAGGTCGTTTTGATATATTAGAGTTTAATACCTATAACATAAAACATGTGATCTGCTGAGGGATTTACTACTACAGAGCCAAATATGGGCAGGCTGAATTTTTCTGTAATAGGAATCGTTTTAGATGCAGTAAAGCCTACATTTGTAAGATCAAATTTGTCAGTCCCATAGTAGTAAGTGTTGGAATATTCAAGGTCGCTTTGCCCGTTTGTACCGCCGACAAAGAAATTTAATCCTACATCATTTAAAGTAGTATTATAACCCACCTGGAAATAAAGAGGATTTTTTTCAACATTATATGCAAACATGTTTAATGAAAGTGAAATAGGGAAGCTTTCCGGGCCGTTATAACCAGCATTTATTTCAATGTAATGAGCGCCGGGGCCTTCTTTAAGCGGATCTTCCCCTGCAGCAGGTACAGCATCATAGTTATTGAAGTTGCTTAATGGAACACCTGTATTTGGATTCATATAATCTGTAAATCCAAGGCTTAAAGCACCTGCATTCTCTCCAAGGTCAAAAGCGTAACTTGCATAAAAATCAATTTCATCAAGTGCTTCTTTGTTTGAAAAAGAATAAGCGCCCCAGAAACCGGCTGTGAAACCGCCTGCAACTATAGCAACATTTGGCTGCAGACTCGGAGCATTATCTCCCAGGTCAAAGCCGCGCCAAACATAGCGGCTTACGAAGTCTGTTCCTAATACAATTTCCTGTGCAAATGATGTGGACACAGGCAGTAGTAGTAATAAAGAAAGGAATATACTGTACCTAAATGATCTCATTTTTTTCTCCTTTTATTTTTTAATAGCCGGACGCTTTTTCGAAATCAGGGTATGCTTCCATTCCGTGTTCACCAACATCAAGGCCTTCAGTTTCTTCAACTTCAGATACTCTGATGCCAAGTGTTTTCTTAAGAATAATCCAGACAATTGCTGAAGCAGTAACAGTGAAAGCACCAACAGCAACAACGCCGGTTAACTGGCTTCCGAGGAGGCTGAATCCGCCGCCAAAGAAAAGGCCGTTGCCGGTAGTTCCTGGCAAAAAAACATCCTGTGCGAAAAGTCCGACAGCGACAGTGCCAAAAATACCATTTACTAAGTGAACAGCCAAAGCACCAACAGGATCATCAATTTTTAATTTATCAAAACCAAGTACTGCAAATACTACTATAACTCCCGAAATGGCCCCAATAATAAGTGAGCTTTCTACACTTACATAGGCACAGCCTGCCGTTATGGCTACAAGTCCGGCAAGGCAACCATTAATGGTCATACTTAAGTCTGGTTTGCCAAGTATAATCCATGCCGTTGCAGTTGAAGTTAGTATTCCAGCTATTGCAGCACTGTTTGTAGTTAAACAAATTCTGGCTATATCATTTGGTATAGCAGCCATTGTACTGCCGGGATTAAAACCAAACCACCCCAGCCAAAGTATTAAAACCCCAATGGTTGCAGATGTCATATTATGTCCGGGAATCGGGTTAACTTTTCCTTCAGCGTTATATTTCCCGATTCGGGGCCCAAGTATTATGGCACCTGTTAATGCGGCCCAGCCGCCGACTGAATGCACAACTGTAGAGCCTGCAAAATCCCAGAATCCAAGGCTTGCCAGCCATCCACCGCCCCATATCCAGTGCCCTGTAATTGGATACATAAAAGCTACAAGGAAAAAAGAAAAGATGATAAATGATATGTATTTTATTCTTTCTGCTACTGCTCCTGATACTATTGTTGCTGCTGTACCGGCAAAAACCAGCTGAAAGAAAAACTTTGCCATAAGCGGAACAGTTGCCCAGCTTATTGCTGAGTAAACTCCTTTATATGCTTCCCCTGTAGCGGGGCTGTTATCCATTCCTTTAAACCCATAAAGGCCTTCAAAGCCCATAAATCCACTGCCGTTTCCGAACATCAGGCCCCAGCCAATAATATAAAAAGCCAGAGAAGACACAGCAAATACAATAAAATTCTTTGATAAAATGTTTACAGCATTTTTACTTCTTGCAAAACCTGACTCAACCATTGCAAAACCCAGGTTCATAAAAAAGACAAGCATACCAGTTATAAGAACCCAGAGAGTATCAACTATAACTTTATTTTCCATTTATTTTCCTCTTTTAATTGATAAATAAAATTTTAATTAAACTGCTGCTTCACCGGATTCTTCAGTTCGTATTCTTATAGCTTCGTCAATAGACAGTACAAATATTTTTCCGTCTCCAACTTCACCGGTTTTTGCTTTGGTGATTATTATATCCAAAGCTTTTTCTACCTGAGGGTCAAGGCAAACAACTTCCAGTTTAATCTTTGGGACAAATTCGATGTTATATTCGGAACCACGATATATCTCTTTGTGCCCTTTCTGTCTCCCATAACCCTTAACTTCGGTGACAGTCAGTCCGCTAAAACCCGCTTCACGAAGTGCATTATGTACTTCATCAAGCTTATGGGGGCGGATTATGGCTTCAACTTTTTTCATATTGACCTCTTATATTGTGTGATAAATTATTATTTTCTGATTCTAATATTATAAGCTATAAGGGGCTAATAGCCTAAATAAGTAAGGCAACTCTATTGCAAATGTAAAATAAACTAAGGCTGTTGTCAAGTGTTTTATAAAGATATAATCAAAAGCTGTAAAATGAAGCGGATTTTAATAATTACATGGAATAATTATGCAATATGTTCGGGGAGATATTATTATCAATATGAAGGGAAACTGGTGTATTTATACGGTTTTGTAAGGAGAAAGATATTACTTTTTATCAAAGTGCTGGTAATCTTTATAGTTTTTCCAATTACCGCCCCATTCCCAGCCCCTTTTTATAAACTCTTTAACTATAAACGAATCTTTGGTTATAGTTCCTTTTACTTTTGGATTATAAACAGCACCTTCAGGTGAAGATTTACCATTTTTTATCATAGGATTTATTAATGGATTTATATCAACAGCACGGCCGCTTGCATGGTTTGAAAGCCTGGTTGTTCCAGCAACAAGTCTGTAATTAAAAGCCGAGGTATTATTGTCCTGCATCGAAAGGTCATCATCCCAGTTGTATTTATTTATTGGTATCACTTTTTCGACAGGAAATTTCTTCTCTTTAATAACAGCAAATATTTCCTGCAGGTCTTTTTTTAGCTCTTTGTGAACAACAAGCTGTCCTTTATGCAAAAGGCCGTCAAAAGAATAATACTCAACATCTATTATTATAAGGTCATTGGTTATATTAAGTGGGGCATCTTTCCCATTTAAAGCTTCCTGAAGACTTATGTTACTGTCAACTTTCACGTCCTGAGTTCTTTCCGTAATTATAAATGATGTTAATAAACTGATGCATAAAACAGCTAAACCCTGTAGATACATATTAAAGCAACCGGTATTGTATTATTTGTTTCTGTTAATTAAAACCAAAAATAAATATATTTAAAGCTTCACAAAAAAGGAAATTGCATGAAAAAGCTTTCTGCTTTGTTTTTGGCTCTTGTTATGCTTGCAGGATGCGGTAAAAATAATAACGTTGTTACGATGAAATCAGGACTTCAGTACGCTGACGATTCATTAGGTACAGGACAGGTTGTTCAACAGGGCGATATTGTTGCAATGCATTATACTGCATGGATTATAAAGGATTCAACAAAAATATTTGACGATTGGAAAAAAGACCCGGCACGTTCAAAATACCTTATTGGAATATCCAATGTAAATGAACCCCCTGTGAAATATAAACTTGGTACCGGACAGTTTATAAGAGGGTGTGATGAAGGCATTATTGGTATGAGAGCCGGAGGTAAAAGAACTATAATTATTCCCGCTAAAATTGCTTATGGGGACAGGGGCTTTGCTTTTATTCCGCCTAACAGCAGTATAAAAGTTGTTATCGAGTTAGTAAGTGTAATAAAACCTGTTGCAGTTAAAATGTGGGATATTGATACATCTGATGTAAAAACAACCGCAAGCGGGCTAAGGTATGTAATTGTTTCAAAAGGTTCCGATAAATCTCCGCAGAACGGAGACACCGTTGTTGTTAATTATTCAGCATTTCTATCTGACGGGAAGAAATTTGACAGTTCTGTTGAACGGGAAGAACCGCTTATTTTCAAAGTTGGTGTAGGTATGGTTATTAAAGGATGGGATGAAGCTATAACTCTTATGAAAAAAGGGGGCAAAGCGCGGTTTATTATTCCTCCGGCGCTTGGCTATGGCGAGCAGCCGGTTGGGCCTATTCCACCAAATTCAACTCTTATATTTGATATTGAACTGGTAGATATATTTAATAATTCTGCTTCCCGGTAATCCTCATGTTTTTAACAGGCGCTCTTTTAGAGTGCCTGTTTCGTTATTTTAATCAAAATTCCCAAAAGATTAATGTATTACTAAAGATAAAACCTAATTAATGAAACAGCTTGTGAATAATAACCAGTACCAAACAAGTTCAAATGATTAAGTACATGGTAAAGTTTATAGAAATTTTCTCTGTATTCATATCCGGCTGGCAGGGGATAAGTTTCATTATAGACTTTATAAAATTCACTGGTAAACCCGCCAAATAGCTTTGTCATTGCCAGGTCAGCTTCCCGGTTTCCGTAATATACAGCAGGGTCAATCAGGCATGCTTCTCCGTTTTCATCAGTTATGTAGTTGCCGCTCCAAAGGTCACCGTGGAGGAGCGAAGGAGTATTCTCACTTCCACTAAAAATACTTCCGAGCTTTAATTCAAGTGCAGAAATACTTTTTGTCAGTTCAAAGGCGGCATAGCCATTCTTTTCGCATAATCTGAGTTGAAAAAGTATCCTGTTATTCCAGTAAAATTCATTCCAGTTTTTATTTTGCGGCTGATTAAGCTGGACTGATGAACCAATATAATTATTTTCATAAAATCCATGTCTATCAGCTGTGAACTTATGAAGCCGGGCGAATCTTTCGCCGAATTGTTCAAAAAAATTCCTGCTTTTCACGGCAGAAGATATATTCTCAAGAAGAATAAAATTATTCTCCGCTAATATTACCTCAGGAACTTTAATAACATTTGCCTTTTTAAGTTCACGCAGTCCGTTGGCTTCATTTTTAAACATATCAGGAAACTGTGAATAGTTAACTTTTAAAAAATATGAAGCCCCTGACTCGCAGGTAATAACCTGCGCATCACTTATGCATCCTCCGCCAACGCTGCGGATACTAATTATTATATCATTTATTTCAGACTCAATCTTTTGTCTGATTTCATTTTTCAAGGTCACTCATTATCCTTTCAAGCAGTCCTTTACATGAATCTTCAAGAAGATCAAGTACAAGTTCAAATCCGTCAGAACCTCCATAATAAGGGTCCGGTACTTCTGAAGCTTCTTTAGTAATGCAGAAATCAGTCATCATAAAAATCTTTTTTGTATATCTGTTCTGCGGATCTTTCGCACGCAGGTCATCATAATTGCTCTTATCCATAGCAATTACATAATCAAATTCATCAAAATCTTTTAAATGATTAAATTTCCTTGCAAGGCTTGTAAGGTCATAGCCCCTCTTCATTGCATGTTTTCGCATGCGCGGGTCAGCTTTTTCTCCCGTATGATAACCCATAATACCGGCAGAATCAACAAATATAATATCTTCAAGTCCCTTTTCTTTTACAAGATGTTTCATAACACCTTCGGCTGAAGGGGAGCGGCAGATATTTCCAAGACATATAAATATTACTTTTTTCAGGTACATATACTCTATTTTATTTTTATTACAGCTTTTAATAATTAATTTTACAAAGATAACAATTAAGATAAATTTATCTCAAATAATGGCTGGCTCAGTAAAAAATTTTATTTTAGTCTTTTTAACAATACTGATTTTTGTTAACAAAATATTTGCACAGGAATACTCTCCCAAAAGGGAGTTCAGGGGGGCGTGGATTGCTACTGTTGGTAATATTGACTGGCCTTCATCCCGAACAGCTTCTGCTTATGAACAAATAGCTGACCTTAAAAGCCAGATTGAGAAACTTCATGAAGCCGGTATCAATGTTGTAATTTTCCAGGTTAGGGCTGAATGTGATGCTTTTTATAAGTCATCAATTGAACCGTGGTCATACTGGTTAACCGGGAAGCAGGGGAAGGCACCTGAACCTTTTTATGATCCTCTTAAAACAGCTGTTGAAGAAGCTCATTCCAGGGGAATGGAATTGCATGCATGGTTCAACCCATACAGGGCTTTAAGAACATCTGATGCTTATAAGGTTGATTCAAAGCATATAACAAAAAAACACCCTGAATGGATTTTAACTTTTGGCAAGTATAAAATGCTTAATCCCGGTATTCCGGCTGTTAAAAACTATATTACATCAGTAGTAGCTGAAGTAGTAAGAAATTATGATATAGATGGCGTTCATTTTGATGATTATTTTTATACATCAAGCCCTAAAATTAACCGGCAGGATAAGTCTGCCTATAGTATGTTCGGCAGTGGTTATGTTAATATTGATGACTGGAGGAGGCATAACATAAACTCTATGATTGCACAGGTTTATGATTCAATAAAAGCCATTAAACCTTTTGTAAAATTTGGTATAAGTCCCTTTGGTATTGTACAGAATCACTATGCAGGAACAAGGGGGATGGATTCATACAGTATAATATATTCTGATCCTCTAACCTGGATTAAAGATAAAACCATTGATTATATAATTCCCCAGCTATACTGGGAAATAGGAAAACCTGCTGCGGATTATGATAGATTATTAAAGTGGTGGGCTTCTGTTTGCCAAAATATACAGCTATATATTGGATTATATTCCAGCAAGTTTATGGATTCTGAATGGAAAGACCTGTCTGAAATTGGCAGGCAGGTCAGGCTAAACAGGAAATTACCAAATGTTTCCGGTTCTGTTTTTTTTAGCAGCCGTACAATAACACGTAACCTGAATGGGCTGGCTGACTCGTTAAAATGCAGTTTATTTCGCTTTCCGGCACTTGTCCCTTTGATACCTGCTAATGAAAATCAGGTTCCAAACCCGCCATCTAATCTTAGATATGATATCTATGGCAGTGATATCATGCTTTCATGGGATATTCCCCAAAATACTTCTGCCGGTGATAGTGCTGTAAGATATATTATTTACAGGTTTGATAAATCTGAACAACCTGATTTAAGCAAAGCTTCTTCAATTTTCCTTATTACAGTTAACAATTTTGCTGTAATAAAACATGAGGATTTCTATTCTGAAAATGGATATCAGTTTTTTGTAACCTCACTTACCAGGATGCAAAACGAAAGTAATAGCTCTGCCGGAATAACTTCCAAATAAAAAGAATAATAGGGCTTATGTTTATGCCGGCAGCTATGCTGCTAACTAAGTGTATATTTATTTACCCCTGATTGTATCTTTTTCAATACAGCAAATCTCAAATTTATAACTATACTGCTCATTTTCTGCTGGCATTTTAATTGTACTTCTGTGTGTGTGAAAAACTTAGAGGTAGCTTATGAAAACAGGATTTGTATTTCTCATGGTATGTATGTCTGTCAATCTGTTTGCCCAGAGAAATACTGCGACGGTAAGGTTGGGTACCTTTGCTCCTGCAGCATCAGATGCCGGGTTTATAATTGGGTTTGAAGGGGGGCGGTCAGTTGATGAAGTTTTTAGTTATGGCTGGAGTATTGACTGGTATCATAAAAATTATGTTGATAAACAGCTTGTAAACGATTTTAATCAGTATTATGGTGTGGCAGGAGGTTCAATAAATCAGTTAAGGGCTGAAACCAATCTTCATGACCTTCCGGTTATGGCTGTAATGAATATTAAATTTCCGGTAGCCCCGTTTACGAAGATTTATTTTATGGGAGGGATTGGTGCCGAAGTATTAATTATAAACTATAATAATTTCGAAAACCCTAACGAAGATGACCTGCATACAGCATTTGACTTTAACTGGAGAATAGGAACAGGCATTATTTATGAAGTCGGGCGGTTTACAGATGTTTTGTTCGAACTTACTTATCATAACTCCCATCCATCGTGGGAATATACTGTGGAAGATAACAGCCGGAATTATAAAAGAACATTTGAACGCAGTTTTGATATGAGCGGGGTAATGGCAAGAGTTGGTGTTAAATTTTATTACTAAAAGGGGAGAGATGTTAAGCCCCGCCTTCCGGAGGCGGGGTTTACTATATAAATATAGCTATTTTTCTTTTCCACAGATTGTGGCAACTATTGTTCTTTCTACGCCATTATTTCTGTGCTCGCATAAATATATACCCTGCCATGTACCTATATTCAGGTTTCCTTTTGTTATCGGTACAGTTATGCTTGTATCAAGCAAAGATGACTTAATATGCGCAGGCATATCGTCTGAGCCTTCTATCGTATGCTCATAAAAACTGCTGCTCTCAGGGACTAATTTATCCATGTGTTTTTCCAGATCATATCTTACATCCGGATCTGCATTTTCGTTTATTGTTAATGATGCCGATGTATGCTTAATAAAGAAATTAGCAGTTCCCATAGATATTTTTTTTATCTCAGGAATCTGATTAAGTAAATCATAGGTTATTAAATGAAATCCTCTCTTTTTGGGAGGGAGTGTTATTTCAACCTGGTGCCAGATCATTATTACCTCTTTTTATTCTTCGATTTTTTCTGCATCTATTTTAATTCCGCTTATAAAAGAATAAGCATCTTTACCCAAGCACTTACCTTTTATTGTTATTTCCTGTCCCTGCTGAAGCCTCTCTGCCTGAGATTCAACTTCCTGTGTGGCAGGGAAGAAAAAAACCGGAATACTGTTTTTGTTAAGTTCAAGTTCAAGTACAGAGCGCGAACCCATAATTCTGTAATATGCTTTTACCTTCCCGTCAATAAACAAATTTTTATTAAGATATTTATTGTCTGCTTCTTTAACATCTTCTTTATATGCTTCAGACAATTCCTGTATATTTAATTTTATGCCATAAATTGAATCCCATGAAAAATATATTATTATGGCAGTAATAATCAGGGCAATTAATAAAAGTGGTTTTATCTTCATCATTTTAAAACGTTACCCTAAGATAATCAGATTTATCCAAAAATTTCTTAATTAATTAAATGTAATTTAAATTAATTTATAAATAGTAAGTGGGTCAATCTTTTTCTGCAAAAACACAAAGCAGTGTTAAAATAACAAATATGAAATGAAGTATGAAGGGAATTCTTATTCAGGGACGTGAACAAGAAAATACTCTTTTGCTGATCTTCCAATTTGTTTTGCTTCTGTCATTGTCATATGCATATCATCAGGAGTATTATCTTCATGTCCGGCTTCTATAATTGCCAGGTCCGAACCTTTTGCCATTTTTACCAAGGTATCGCAATAAGCCGTATCTCCTCCATAGCAAATGGATTTGTCAGAATATTTAAACTTATATCCAAGTGCGGGAACTTGCCTGGTACTTACACCATCCGGCAAAAACTCTTTATGTACAACAGGGAAGGGCCGAACAGATATGTTTTTATGTTTGAAAGCTTTATGAGAGCTTATTTCTTTTAATACTATTGGGTATGTTATAGAGTTATGATATACTTTTTTAAATGCCTTATATATGCTCTCTATTTCAATGCAGCCTTTGGGGTAATATATATTTAACGGGCTGGTTTTATGCATAACTCTTAAATATGTTAAAAGCGACCATACTCCGCCAACATGATCATGATGTCCATGTGTAATGAATAAACTTGAAACACCAAGAATCATTTTTATCCCAATTTCCTTGTTAAGATCACGTAAAATACCATCTCCGGGATCTACAATAAAAGCAGATTCTCCGGCCTTTATAAGGATACCGGTTGCTATGTTTGGAATAGAACAGAAAATTTTTATTGAAAAATCTTCTTTATGCCATTTTAGTGGGTATTTGTGACTTAACATTTTATTCGGAATGTGCTTGTTTGTAGTGTTTGCAATGTTTGGTATCTTTGCATCTTGCAAACACGTTAAATGAATAGCTTTGTATTGCAAAACCAAGTTCATCAGCTATTTCCCTGGGGAGTTCCCCTACCCGGGGATTCACAAATTCAACTATTCGTCCGCAATCCATGCATATAAGGTGATCATGACTCTGACGTTTAAAGCTATTCTCATAGCGAGTCATATTATCACCAAAGTTTCGTTTGCAAAGCAGGTCACATTGAACTAGTAATTCAAGGGTTTTATAAACAGTTGCTCTGGAAACCCGTGAGTTTTGCTTTTTCATTAAAATATAAAGGTCATCTGCCCCGAAATGCCCATCATATTCCAGTGCAGCATCAAGAACTTCAAACCTTTCAGGAGTTATTCTGTTCTGACCTTCTTTTAAAAATTTCCTAAATATTTCAGAGGCTTGTTCCTGCTTCACTTATTTTTCTTTTATTTATTAATTAAAAATATTGCAGTGGTAATTCAATAGCAAGGTTAAACTAAAGAAACAAAAAACCTAATTTATGCCAATGGCTCTTAAGCCATTTACAACAATAAAGGTAAAAAAGTAGGCTGTTGATGTCAATATAAGCAGCTGCATAACAGGAATTCGCCATCCTCCTGACTCTTTTTTTGATACAATAATTGTTGATATGCATTGCAGAGCAAAAACAAAAAAGATAATCAGCCCGGATATTGTTGCTGTTGTAAACAAAGGCTCTCCAGTATTTTCTGTTCTGGCATTTCTCATAGCTTCAAGCATTGATTGCTGCATTGTGCCTTCATCATTTGTTACTTTGAATATAAGTGCTAAAGAACTTACAAATACTTCTCTGGCTGTAAAAGCTGCTATCATTGAAACTCCAATGCGCCAGTCCATACCTATAGGTTCCATAACTGGCTCAATAAATTTGCCAAGGTCTGCAGCGTATGAATGTGCAAGCCTTTCCGAGTTTTGCAATTCAATTACCTGGTTTTTATTTAATCCGGTTGTGTCTATAGTTGGATTGATATCAGGAAAATATGTTAAAAACCAGAGAATAATTGAAAAGCCCAGTATAGCAGGGCCTGCTTTTTTTAAGTATATTTTTGCACTGATAAAAGTATTATGTAAAACAATTTTTAACTGTGGCTTTCTGTATGCAGGCAGTTCAAGTATAAACGAGGAATTATCTTCTTCTTTAATAAGTCTCTTGTTAAACTTATTAATAATACCGGCTACAACAACCGAACTTGTTAAACTAAAAAGGTAAATAGCTGCTAGTATTAATCCGCCAATCCATGATTTCCCCCCTGGTATAAGAAATCCAATTAATAGTGCATAGACAGGCAGCCTTGCACTGCAGCTCATTAGAGGGATAATAAAAATGGTTAACAGGCGTTCTTTCTTGTTTTGAATAGTTCTTGTTGCAAGCATAGCAGGTATGGCACAGGCAAACCCGGAAAGCATTGGTACAAATGATTTGCCATTAAGCCCTATTTTTGAAAGAGGCTTGTCTACAAGCATAGCTCCTCTGGCAAGGTATCCTGTATCTTCCAGTATTCCCAGAATAAGAAAAAGAATAATAATTTGCGGAATAAATACTAATACGGAGCCTGTTCCGCTTATAATCCCGTTAGAAATTAAATCGCCAAGCCATCCATTGCCAAGAGCAGATTTTGAAATATCAGTCAATAGTCCAAATAATTCATCAACGTAGCCCATTAATGGCTCAGCCACCCAAAAAATGGATGTAAACGTTATTGCCATTATTGCAAAAAATGCAAGTAAGCCGAATATTGGATGAAGAAGTACTTTGTCAATTTTAAGAGTTGTTTCATCTATTTTATGGCAGCATTCTTTTGCTGAGGGTACAGTGAAAATTTTTAATTCTGAATTGGCTTTCTCAAGATTGACAGAGTTTATATTTACAATTCTTGTAAGTACTTTTTCCTCAATCTCTCCAATTCTCTTAAATGATTCAACAAGGGTCTGTTTATCTGTATTTTTTGCAGGTACCGGCGGTTTTTTCTTTTTATCTTTTAACAGGACTTTTATCTGGTGATTCAGGATGTCAAAAAGTTTTTCATGTCCCTTTCCGGTTCTTGGGTCAATAGCAATAACATTGCACCCAATTTCTTCTTCCAGTTTTTTTTCATCAATTCTAAAGCCCTTTTTTTCAAGCAAATCAGTCATAGTAAGAGCAAGTATTACATTAAACCCGCATTCCTTTAGCTGTTTTACTAAATATAGATGTCTTGATAGCTGGCTGGCATCAGCGGTGGCAATAACAACGTCGGGTATTCCAAGCTGCGGGTGTTCAAATAAGGCATTAATAGATACTTGTTCGTCTGGTGAAGAGGGCAGAAGACTGATAATTCCAGGGGAGTCAAGCAGATTTGCTTCAAGGTTAAATTTCTCCTGAAATCTGCTGATAGAATATTCAACTGTTGCACCCGGATAATTTACAGTTTTAAAATTCTGACCACTAAGAAAATTAAAAAGAGTTGTTTTCCCGGAGTTAGGAGGGCCAACCAATGTAATGAGGGGTAATGCCTCTGTATCCTGCAAAATCATGAAACCTTAATACAATCTGCTTCATTTTTCCTTATAGCAATAAGAGTTCCTCTTACTGAAAAAGCTAATGGATCATTAAACAATGATTTGTTAATTAATTCGATTTCCTGGCCGGGCGTAAAACCAATTTCGAGTATTCTTCTTGATGAGGGATGTGAACTGTCTATGTCATCAATTTTAACCTTTTCCCCGTACTTCAGATCTGCCGCAGTTTTCATTTCGTTCCTTTTCTAAGCAACCTACTATTTAGATTTAGTCTATATAAAAATAAGGCCGCCTGCATATAAAGTCAAGCTTGAAAGGGAAATAAAAATAATATTTTTTAATCCTAAAAATATATTATGTTTAAGGTTAACGTAATTATATTAATTAAACCCAATTTTCGATTATTTTACCTGAATTTGCATTTTACACATGAATACAAATTATCCTCAAAATATATCTGAGTTAGTATTGAACAACTCTGTAGAAAAGACGAGGGGATTTTTAGATTCTTCTGAAAATGTAATTTATTTCTTTGATTTGGAATCCGGCAAATATGATTATATGAATAAAGCTGTTGTAAACCTGACTGGTTATACAATGGAAGAATTAAATAAAATTGGGCTTAAATCAATTATTTTGGAAGAAATAAAAACAGGTGCCCCAAACGATGAAGCTTTCTCCGGTTCTTCTGCAGGGTTTTCTGTTAAAGATATTTCAACTAAATTTCTCATCCGTACAAAAAAAGGGGAAAATAAATGGATAGAGAACATTTCTTTTATCAGGGCTGATAATAAAGGACATTTTAGTACATGCATTGGTGTTATGAAAAATATTACACCAATTCATCAGCAGATTGAACAATTAAAAGAAGAAAAAAATAATATTGAAGCAATTCTGGATATTGCTGAAGTAATTTTTGTTATAATTGATGAAAACTTAAAACTGACATTTATAAACAAAAAGGGCTGTTCTCTTACTGGTTATAAAAAGGAAGAATTGCTTAATAAAAATGTTTTTGATCTGTTGATTGCTGAAGATACCCGTGACGAATTAAAGACTATTCTTGGAAATTTATTTTCTGGTAAAAGCAATTCCTTCGAAAGATCTGAATTTGAGATTTTAACACGTTCTGGCGAAAAATTACTTATAAACTGGCATAACTTCCTTTTCATGGATGAGGAGCACAATGGAAAATACATTATCTCTTCAGGGCAGGATGTAACCCGGCAAAAAAGAGATGCCAAAATGCAGCAGATTATTTCTGAAATTTTGCATACTGCCAATTCTGAGAAAAACCTTGATGAATTATTTAAAATGATTCATGTTTCCATTTCCAAATTAATGCCGGCAGATAATTTTTATATCTCTCTTTATGAAAAAGAGAACGATATAATTACATTCCCTTACTTTGTTGATGAAATTGATACTTCGGCTCCGGCTCAAAAATTTGGAAAAGGTTTGACTGAGTATGTACTTAGGACTGGAAAGCCTCTTTTAGTTTCCGGTGCGAAAGACAAAGAACTTTTAGAAAGCGGACTGGTAGATTTGGTTGGTGCTCCTGCTGCTATATGGCTGGGTGTTCCGCTTAAAATTCAGGATATTACAATAGGTGTGATGGCGTTACAGGATTACAATAACCAAAACACTTATGGAATTAAAGAACAGGATATACTTGAAGTGATTTCATATCCTATTTCAAGGGCAATTGAACGGAAAAAGGTTGAACAGGAAAGAAATGAATTGATTACCCGTTTAAAAGACCTTAATGATTCCAAAGACAAACTCTTTTCTCTAATCTCTCACGATTTAAGAAGTCCCTTTAATTCTTTACTGGGTTTTTCTGAAATTCTGACGAGTGAGTTTGACAGTCTTACTCATGAAGAAATAAAAGAATACCTCAATGTAATTTATGAGTCATCCAAAAACTTATATTCAATGACTAATAACCTGCTTCAGTTTTCCAGATTTCAGATGGGAAGGTTTGATTTTAATCCTTCAAAATTAAACCTGAAGAGATTAATAAATAATAATCTTAATCTGTTGAAGGGGAATATTATTAAAAAACAACTGAATATGAGTATTGAAATTGATGATAACATTGACGTTTTTGCTGATGAAGATATGTTAAATTCCATTGTTCAAAATCTGATATCTAATGCAATTAAGTTTACTTATAGAGGCGGAGATATTAAAATTAAAAACAGGATTCTTTCCTTTTTTGAAGAATCCAACCAGATTGAAATAACTGTTGAAGATACTGGTGTTGGTATTACTGAAGAAAATATTGGTAAGATTTTCAAGGAAAATCTTCATTCTACGCCGGGAACAGAAAAAGAATATGGAACCGGGCTGGGACTTTTGCTGGTTAAAGAATTTATCCAAATAAATGGAGGTAATATCCGTGTAAAAAGCCAGGCAGGTAAAGGCACCTCATTTATTTTTACTCTTCCGTTACTTGACTAATCTTTTTTCTTTATAAACATCTGAAATTTATCTAATTCTGACTTTTTACGCTGTTTTTCCCCTTAATTATATGAGTTTTCTAAGTATATAATTTAACCCAAAACTGGTCTGTTATCTTGTTTATTTTATCTGAGTTTAAAATAACACTTATTCAAAAATTCCTAGTAATTAAGAATTATTTAAAGAAAATCTAATAATTAGCGATAATGAAATAATCATATTAATTAACAAACCATCAAAAAAATCATGACAGATAATGAAATATTTGCTCAGATTCTGGCAGAATTGAAAAATATCAGCAGCATTCTGCAGGATATGAGAGCAGCTTCAGAAGCTCAACATGAACTAACCTTTAATCAGCTTGAAAGAATTGTTCAGCAGCTTAATCCAAATAATTCAGAAGAAATTGATGTTGAATAAAAAGATTAAGTATTAATGCCTGTTAAATACAGGAGTTTTTAGTAGTATTTGACAGAAATAATTAGCTGTTAGTATTTATACTCTTCCTGGAATATAAAGTCTTCTTTTGACTTATATTTTTTCCTTTTGTGTATAAAATTCCCCATTTTTATATTATCTTTAAGCTTATTTATGCTTAAATTATTGTAGTTACCAAACCAATAATATGAAATATATTTATTCATCTCTTTCCAGAACTGGTTTAAGAAGATCCATTAATGAAGATTACCTTGGGGTTTTTGAACTGGAAGAGGGGTTGCTTGTAATTGTCTGTGATGGCCTTGGCGGGAACAAAGCAGGTGAAGTTGCCTCACGTTTAACAGTAGAAAGCATATTTGCATATTTTTCTTCTTCTGTTGAAAAAAATTATCTTACCCGGATTAAGAACGCAATTGTTAGTGCAAATACTCATGTAAACAAGATTTCCTCATCTAACAAAGAATTTAAGGGAATGGCCACTACTGTTGAGGTTATTTACATTAAAGATTACGTTGCATACTGGGGACATGTTGGGGATTCACGAATTTATTACCTGAATAATAAAAAGCTCAAGCAAATATCCAAGGATCATTCCCTGGTTCAAAAACTTGTAGATGAAGGCTATCTTACGATGAAAGAGGCTGAAAATCACCCTAACCGTAATATAATTATCCGCGCTTTAGGTGATAATAATGATATAGATGTGGACTTGAGTAAATTAAAATTTGCTCCTGAGGATAATGCTGCTTTTTTTGTATGTACTGACGGAGTTACTACTGTTATTAATGATTCAGAACTTGAAGAATTATTGTCTTTGTATTCTGATGAAACTGCCTTGATACTTTCGCGTATGATTGAAGAACGTGGTGCCCCAGATAACTATTCTTTTGTCATTATCTCAGAGTTTAAGTAATGATTGGACAGATGATTGGACATTACAGGATTATTGATATCCTTGGTGAAGGGGGAATGGGTATTGTTTATAAAGCCCATGATGTGCATCTGGAAAGGGATGTTGCTTTAAAAATCCTTAATTCCCAGGCAATAAACAATCCGCAGTTTATTGAAAGATTTAAAAGAGAGGCCCGCAATCAGGCAAAACTGACACATCAGAATATTGTTCCTGTATATGGTTTTACGGAGGAATCTCATGTTCTTGGTATTGTAATGGAATATGTTGAAGGCGAAACTATTGAACAGATTATTAACCAACGTGTCAGAGTTTCATTTATTGAAGCACTTCAGATTATCAGGCAGGTTTTAGCCGGCACTGCCTATGCCCATTCCAAAGGATTTGTTCATAGAGATATAAAGCCTTCAAACATCATTGTTAATAGTGACGGTGTGGCAAAATTAATGGATTTTGGTATCTCAAAATCTATTTATGATACCAAGGGTATTACCAGGACCGGTACCAAACTGGGGACTATCCTTTATATGAGCCCGGAACAGATAAAAGCCATTGAGCCAACTAATCAAAGTGATATTTATTCTATTGGTATTACTCTTTATGAAATGTTAAGCGGTAAAAATCCATTTGATGTTGGAACTGACTATCAGATAATGGAGGCTCACCTTAAAATGAATCCTCCCAGGCTTTCTACCATTGTTGGCAATATAGGGCAGGAAATTGATGATATAATTGCGCGGGCATTAAATAAATCCTTAAAAAAAAGGTATGCTTCCTGTGAAGAGTTTATAGCTGATATTGATTCTCTTCTTGAAGGAACAGGACGCGAAAAAGAAAAATACGCTGTTCGCGAAAAAATCATTCTTCCTGAAGAAAACATTTTTCGTGAACAAGAACAGTTTTTTGTTCAAAATGAGCCTGATCCGCAAACCCTGGTTGTTGAAGCACCTGCATCTACAAAAAAAACGGGCAGGAAATTTAAGTTCTATGTTTTTGCACTTTTATTTCTTGTGGTTATTTCCGGGTTAATTATGTTTATATATGATTCCATATCAGACTTCTGGAAAACTGAATACCAAAAAACAGATGAAAGGGGATTGGTTGATAGTTATAAGCTTAATCCGGCTTATTCGATAAATTCCGGCTGGAAGATTATTAATACTCCCTCTCATGAGCAACTAAACGCTGTTTCCTTTGCAGATAATATGACTGGCTATGCTGCCGGCCTTAATGGAACTTTGTTAAAAACGACTGATGCCGGACAAAGCTGGAACAGTATACTTGATTCTTCCAGTATTTATTCAAAACTAAATTTTTACAGTATCTGTTTTAATTCTCCAACAAGAGGCTTTCTATCGGCAAATGATGGCAGCCTGATTTCTTTTGATCCAGAGACAGGAGCTATGCTGCCTGTTAATACAGGTATTTCCGAGTCTCTGTTTGATGTTTATTTTTATAAAAATTCACCTGTTGGTATTGCTGTTGGTTCTGGTGGTGTTATACTTAGGACAGAAAATAACGGATATGCCTGGTCAAGGATAAATTCTCCTGTTAATGTATTACTCTATAAGGTGTTTTTTAACAGCGCAAATAATGGATACATCGTTGGCTGGAATGGGGTTGTACTAAATACTAAAGATAAGGGTAAAACATGGAGCAAATTAAACCAGGTAAGTGATAAGTACCTGCGTGGTGTTTACTTTATAGATAATGAAACGGGAATTGTTGCTGGCGGCGGCGGTGAAATTTATCGGACAGATAACGGTGGGGAAGATTGGGAGCTTGTTAAATCTGGTGTTATTTCCGGTCTCTATAGCGTCTGGTTCTTTAATAATAAAAGTGGTATTATTCTTGGCAGTAAAGGTGAAATTCTTACAAGCCAGGATGCCGGTAAATCCTGGAAGGTTACTCAAAGCGGACAGTATGCCGGGTTAACCGGAATTACAATTACACCTTCTAAAAAAGTTTTCTTGTCCGGGCAAAACGGACTAATATTAACGTCTTTAAAATAAGTGAGGAATCTTGGATAAATTTGTAATCAGAGGGGGGAAGAAATTAGTTGGGGAAGTTGAAATAAGCGGAGCAAAGAATGCTTCACTTGCTCTTATGCCTGCTGCCTTGCTTGCTCCCGGCAAATCTGTTTTTCTTAATACCCCGGAACTTAACGATGTATACACAATGATTAAACTCCTAAACTATTTGGGAGTAGAATCTTCTTTTGAAAATCATAAACTTGAGCTTAATACTTCTGGTGTTAATAATTATGATGCTCCCTATGAACATGTTAAGAAAATGCGTGCATCTGTTTATGTTCTGGGCCCGCTTCTTTCCAGATATGGTGAAGCTAAAGTTTCCTTACCCGGCGGCTGTGCCTGGGGCCCGCGTCCAATAAACCTTCATATTGAAGGGCTTAAACGTATGGGAGCAGAAATAACCCTTGAAGAAGGTTATATTCTTGCTAAAGCAAACAGGCTTAAGGGAGCAAAGATAAATTTTGACATTCCTTCGGTTGGGGCTACCGGAAATATACTAATGGCATCTGTACTGGCAAAAGGGACTACTATTATCAATAATGCTGCTATGGAGCCGGAAATAACCAACCTGGCTGAATACCTTGTTAGTATGGGAGCACGTATTTCGGGAATAAATACTGCTTCTCTTGAAATTGAGGGTGTTGATGAACTTGCTCCCGCTGAAGTACAAACTATACCTGATCGTATTGAAGCCGGCACAGTATTAACTGCAGCCGCCTTAACAAGAGGCAAAGTTAAACTGCTTAATGTTAAATCCTGCCACTTAAATTCTGTATTGATTAAACTAGAAGACAGTGGTTGTAACGTTAACAATATCAATGGGATAGTGGAGCTGGATGCATCTCAGAATAATATTATTGCCACCGATGTTGTAACATCTCCTTTCCCTGGTTTCCCTACAGATATGCAGGCACAATGGACTGCATATATGGCACTGGCAAAAGGTGTTTCTTCAGTTACTGATAGTATATACCTTGACCGTTTCAAACATGTTCCGGAATTACAGAGATTGGGAGCAGATATAAGTGTTAATGAAAACCGGGCTGTTGTTAAAGGTGTTAATAAACTTAAGGGAGCAAAGGTCATGTCTACAGATCTTAGAGCCAGTGCATGCCTTGTTCTTGCAGGCCTTGCTGCTGAAGGTATAACCGAGGTGCTCCGCGTTTACCATCTTGACAGAGGTTATCAGAAAATTGAAGAAAAACTTAAAGCAATTGGAGCAGATATAGAGAGAGTTGAAGGCAGGGAATATTAGTTCCTTATTCTGTTCATTCTGAAATTACTGGAGATTCCGGCATTAAATGTGTATTAGTATTGCACTGTCTTTAATATCCGAATCTCCTTTTTATTTTATAAATTGCATTTATTAAGAAACCTGCTTTTGGGGAGCAGGAGCATTTTAATATGGTGTTAAGCCAGCTCTTATAAAACAACAGGCCTGAATCCATGTCACTAAAAAGAATTTTTACCTCGTATAATTACATCCTTATATATCTTTTAATTATCTGTTTTGCTGATTTATTATTGCTCCAGCTTCCGCTTGCTGGTATGCTTGGTTATGAATATTCAGTAGTTAATTCCATCTTAATAACAATTCTTTCTGGTATCTACATAATTACATTTTTAAAGAAAGAGACAATTCAGGCTTTTTCTGTCAGTAAAATTCTTATTGTGTATGCTTCATTTCTTATAATTTCATTTCTGGTTGGTATTGCAGGCAGTTTTGCAGGTATGGCTTGCTCCATTGGAGACGGAATTTTATTTTATTTAGTAATTACAGTTCCTTCTGTTATTATTGGCGGAGCACTTGGTTTACTGTGCTTTTTTACAGTTAAAAAATTCAAAATTATCCTGTTTATTTTAATTCTTCTTGTAATTGCAGCAATTCCTGCTTTTGAGTTATACCTAAATCCTCAAATTTATTTTTACAATCCGCTCATTGTTTATTTTCCGGGTACTATTTATGACGAAGGCCTTAGTGTTAACTGGTGGCTTGTGCTCTACAGATTATTTAATATGTCCTTTTTCGGATTACTGTTTTTTGTACTTGTAAGATATAAAGGGCAGTATAAACGTATAATTTTACCCGCAGTAGTGATAATCCCTTTTGTGTTTATAATTATGTCCCCATATTTTCAGTTTAGTACATCGGCAGGCAGGATGAAAAGTGAACTGAATAAAGAAATTGAAACTGAGCATTTCACTATCTTTTTTGACCCGCAGATAAATCAAACTTTAAGAAAAGCTATTGCATTACACCATGAATACTATTATTCTGAACTTACCGGGTTTTTTAAAGGGCATCCAAAAGGTAAAATAACTTCTTTTGTATTCGGCAGTGCTGTTAAGAAGGGTGCCCTTTTAGGCACGGAGAATGCTGATATTGCAAAACCCTGGCTTTCACAAATTTACATTACTTCTGAAAGTTATAATGTAACACTTAAACACGAACTTGCACATATATTTAGCGGTATTTTTGCCGGCGGTATGTTTAAAGTTGCCGGAGGTATTTCTCCGGCACTTATTGAAGGTGTGGCCGTAGCTGCTTCGCCTGTACAATATGAGTATAATGTTGACTATCTTGCTGCCCTGGCATTCAGTTATGGTTATAAAGTAAAACTAAAAACACTTTTCAGCTATTCCGGCTTTTTTACTTCAGTATCATCACTTTCTTACGTATATGCAGGTTCGTTTTCTAAATATCTCATAAATAAATACGGAATAGATAAATTTAAAAAATTTTATGTGGATCCTGATTTTCAGAAGATTTACAAAAAAACAATTGATGAATTGGAAGATGATTTTTCCAATTACCTCTCAGGCATAGATGTTTCCGGAAGGGAACATTCAGCTAATTACTATTTTGGCAGAATGTCAATATTTCAGAAAGCCTGTCCCCGGTATGTTGCTGACAGAATCAAAAAAGCTTCCGGCTTGTTCTATAATAAAGAATACATGAATTCTGCTGTCATATTCAGCGGGCTGTATAAAGTCAGTAAAAGCTATTTGCCGCTTACAGGATGGTTAAATTCACTTATTAAACTTAGTGAGTTTACGAAAGCTGACAGTATACTTGCTAAAGAGATAAATCAGTTTAAAAAAACCGGCTACTATTATAATCTTGAATTAAAGATGGCTGATATTTATGCTTTAAATAATAAATATAACAAGGCTGATTCTTTATATTCTGAAATAATATCCCAGTCTCCTGACAAAATCCTGTTTTTTGTTGCTTCCATCAGAAAAACTTTGTTGATAAAGGAAGGGCTAATAAATCAGTACCTTTTAGGAAATGATTTTGATAAGTATATGATTCTTAAAGAGCTCAATGAAAAACAATACTATTATCCATCTATTCCTTCCATAATTGAGCTGTCAGAATCTATGGATGAAGAGTATGGTATTTTCCTTAAACAATTTAATCATTCATTAATTGTTAATGATTTTAATTCATCTTATGCTGTATATAAACTTTCCGGGCATATACTTGAAGCACTTGATTTTGAAAAAGCAGTAAGAATGGCAGCTTTGGCTTCAAGATATTCTGGTGATGAAAACCTGAGTTATATTCTGTCGGAAAACATGCGGAAAATAATCTGGATGAAAGATAACTCAGCTAAAATTTTACTTCACATGAAAGAGACGACTTATTAATGCAGGTACTTCTTTCTGTGCCTGTTTAGTATCAGCTAAATACTTTTAAATATTATTAAAAATCTCATTCCTGTAATGCCGGATATTATTATAGCCTTTACACAAATACAATAAGTATAAATAATTATTATTCCACACAAATTGTGTCCCTGTATCTTTTGGCTTCACCGCTTTTATACTTAACTTTATAGTAAAAATAAACGATAATTTTATTATTTCTTTCTGCCTTTAGGGGGCAGTTGTATAGTTATTTAATGAATATGGATTTAATCAAAACTTTAGAAAAATACCCGTTTCTTGAAAACGCATCCACAGTTGCAAAACAGATGAACGTAAAGCTTTTTATTGTTGGTGGTTTTGTAAGAGATATTATTCTAAACAGGGAAAAATACGAAATAGATTTTCTTGTTCTGGGCGATGGTGTTGATTATGCAAATAAGCTTGCTTCAAATTTAAAAGTTAAAAATATCAGCATATTTAAAACTTATGGCACTGCACATTTTAAGTTTAATGATTATGACCTTGAATTTGTCGGGGCAAGAAAAGAATCATATAAAAGAGACAGCCGCAAACCTGACGTAAAAGCGGGTACATTTGCCGAAGATATAAACAGGCGGGACTTTACCATAAATACTCTGGCAATTTCTCTTAATGAAGATTACGGAAATTTAATTGATACATATAACGGCCTCATTGATATTCAAAATAAACTGATTAAAACTCCAATTGATCCATTAATAACCTTTGATGATGATCCTTTAAGGATAATGAGGGGGTTCAGGTTTGCTTCTCAGCTTCAGTTTGAAGTTGATTCTTCAGTTATGGAAGCTGCATCAAAATTAAAAGAAAGGTTAAAAATTGTTTCGCAGGAAAGAATAACAGATGAATTCTTTAAAATTCTTAAATCATCAAAACCTTCAGTTGGATTAAAACTGCTTTATCATTCTGGTGTTATGGAAGTTATTTTTCCTGAAATAGCCAGGCTAGCAGGAGTTGACCAGAGAAAAGATTTTCACCACAAAGATGTGTTTTTCCACACATGCCAGGTAGTTGATAATATATCTGCTGTAACTGATAAAGTCTGGCTGCGTTTTGCCGCTCTTGTTCATGATATTGCAAAACCACAGACTAAAAGATTCGTAGACGATATCGGCTGGACATTTCACGGGCATGAAGAAATTGGTGCCAGGATGATGAAATCTGTTTTTAAAAAAATGAAGCTTCCGCTTAATCAGCTTGAATATGTTGAAAAACTGGTTAGGCTGCATCTGCGTCCTATTGCTCTTGCTAAGGAAGAGGTAACTGACTCTGCAATTAGAAGGCTTATAGTTTCTGCAGGTGAAGATCTGGAAGATTTAATAACACTTTGCCGTGCTGATATTACCAGTAAAAATCCGGCAAAGGTTAGTAAATATCTTGATAACTACGAAGCTGTGATGGCAAAGGTATGGGAAGTTGAAGAAAAAGATAAATTACGTGCATTTCAGTCCCCAGTACGTGGTGAAACTATTATGGAAATATGCGGGCTTGAACCATCTAAAAAAGTTGGTGAATTAAAATCTGCAATTGAAGATGCTATACTTGATGGGAAAATTGGTAATAACTATGAAGAAGCTTATGCATATCTTTTACAGATTAAAGATGAAATCATAAACCGTAAATAAAATATGCCGGAGAAAATATGGAATTAAGACAACTTGGAAAAAATGGCCCTTTTGTTTCAGCTCTTGGTTTGGGCTGTATGGGTATGTCAGAGTTTTATGGTGCTGGAAATGATGAGGAATCTATAGGTGTTATTCACAAAGCCATTGATGAAGGATTGAATTTTCTTGATACTGCAGACATGTATGGGGCAGGCAGAAATGAAGAGCTTGTTGGTAAAGCTATAAAAGGGAAAAGAGATAAAGTATTCCTTGCTACAAAATTTGGCAATATGAGGGGCCCCAATGGCGAGTTTCTGGGAATAAACGGCCGTCCCGAATATGTTAAATCTGCTTGTGAAGCCAGCTTAAAAAGACTTAATACAGATACTATTGATTTGTATTATCAGCACAGAGTTGATATTTCAGTTCCTATCGAAGAGACTGTGGGCGCGATGGCTGAACTTGTTACAGAAGGGAAGGTAAGATATCTTGGACTTTCTGAAGCAGCGCCCAATACGTTACATAAAGCATGCTCGGTTCATAAAATATCTGCTTTACAAACGGAATATTCTATCTGGACAAGAGATGTTGAAGCAGAAATACTTGAAACATGCCGCACTTTGGGAATTACATTTGTTGCCTACAGTCCGCTTGGCAGGGGATTTCTTGCCGCCAGGTTTAAAACCGATACTGATCTTGAAGAAAATGATTTCAGGAAAAAAAATCCCCGTTTTCAGGGAAGTAACTTTAAGAAAAATCTTGAGTTCCTAAAAAAGATAGAAGAGATTTCTGCTGAAAAAAATTGTACATCTGCCCAACTGGCTTTGGCATGGCTGCTTGCACAGGGGAATGATATAATTCCTATTCCTGGTACAAAGAGATTAAAATATCTTGAAGATAATATTGGGGCATTAAAAGTTAACTTATCAGATGAAGATATTAACAAGATAAATCAAATTGCTCCTCCCGGTATTACCGCTGGAACCAGGTATGCCGAAACTGAAATGTCAAAACTTTCCAGGTAATATAGCTATATATTCTATTGAAAATTCTGGCAGTAAGCTTGTGATTTTGTATATATCATCCTGCATTTATTCAACAGATATTTTTCCGGGTTTGGTTTTTAAACCCGGAAAATTTTATAAATTGCTGAAAATAGGTTAAAATTCTGTCTTTTAATGTTAACCGTTAATGTAATAATATAACCGCCTGTAAATAAAAGCAATTATCTTTTGTTTTAATCGATATTTTTGAACAGAAATTATAATTAAATATAGTTTTTGTAACTATTTTTGGATCGATAAAGTCTTATGACAAGAATCCCCGGCATCAGGGGATTAATATTTAAAATGATTAAATAATCGGAGAATATAATGAGATTCTTCCTAAACTTTCTGTGTATAATTCTTGTTACTGCTTCGACATTTGCCCAAAAGCAATTGTCTTTAAATGAAGCAATAAATACTGCATTACATAGAAATACAACTTTGGAAAAAGCAGAAAACAATATTAAGTCTTATGAATCCGGTAAGCTTGCTGCTATGGGCAGTTTTATGCCTTCTGTTTCTGCCGGCGGTTCATTCGATTGGTCTAGAACTTCCGGTCCAACCGTTACACTTTTAAATGGTATTCCTATTAGTTCTACTACTTCAAACGAAACAAGGCAGTATAGTGCTGGCCTGTCTGCCAGCTGGACTTTGTTTGACGGGCTTTCAAACTTTGCATCTCTGTCCAGAAGTGAAAAAAATCTGGAAGCTGCCCGTCTTAGCCTTATGCGTATGAAACAGGATATAGTTTTCCAAACCGTTAGTTATTATTATGACGTTGTTAATGCAAGGCAGCTTCTTAAAGTTAAGGAAGAAGATGTTAAAAGATACCAGAAGAATCTTGAAACTACTACCGAAAAAAATAAACTTGGTTCTGTTACTATGGCAGATGTTTATGCTCAGCAGGTACAGTTGGGTAATGCTGAACTTGCAGTTATTCAACAGCAGAACACACTTGAAACTGCAAAATCTACTTTACTTGACTATCTGGGGCTCGATGTTCTTGCTGAATATACCTTTGTTGATACACTTACTGCTGATGAACAAAACCTGATTAAAAATAAAATATCAGGTGATTATACAAATCTTAAAGAACTTGTGAATATGGCGCTTGAAACAAGAGCTGATTACAAAAGCAAAAAACTTGATCTTGCAGGTGCCGAAGATGCAATTACTATTGCAAAAGCCGGGCATCTTCCGTCATTAACAGGTTCCGGAAGTTTTTCTACTTCCTCTGAAACTGTTGATAATCTTTTTGATACTAAAAGATATGGGCTTGGTTTGTCTCTTAACATTCCTATATTTTCTGGTTTTTCTATTCAAAATCAGGTTGAACAGGCAAAAGTTACTGCTGAAAATACTAATGTAGAATTAACTGAACTTGAAAGAGAAATTAAAAAATCTATTCAAACAACATTCCTAAACCTGCAGGCTGCTGAAAAAGCTCTTGAGGTTGGTGAGAGGAATGTTGTGGCTGCTGAAGAAAACAGAAAGATTGAAGAAGAAAAATATAACCTTGGTTCCGGTACGTTTCTTAATGTACTTGTAGCTAACTCAGATTATACTAATGCTGTTACAACATATATAAATGCCCAGTTCTCATATATAGTTCTTCGCGAACAGCTTAAATATCATCTTGGTAACCTTGAATATAACAAATTTGAATAAGCAATTTTAAATACTAACTCCGGATTTTCCGGCGCTTATCGAAAGGAGAAATTCCATGGCTAATGGGAATAAGAAAAAATCTAAAAAGAAACTTTTTATATTTGGTGGTATAGCACTGCTTGTAATCGTGCTTGTTGTTGTGGGACTGGTTGGAGGAAATAAAGATAATATAGTATCTGTACAGGTAGAAGATGTTATGCAGAGAGATATTACTCAAACAGTTGCAGCTACAGGTACAATAGATCCTGAATTTGCTGTGGTAATTACTCCTGAAGTTACCGGTGAAATTGTAAGCCTTCCCGTTAAAGAAGGTGATAAAGTTAAAAAAGGGCAGCTTCTGGTTAAAATTAAACCGGATGTTTATATTGCTCAAAAAGAAAGGGCAGAGGCTAGCTTAAGGTCAGCTAAATCAAGCCTTTCAAGAGTTAAGGCTGAACTTGACAAAGTTTCATCTGAACATAACAGGATTAAGGAACTTCGTTCTAAAAATCTTGCAAGTGAATCAGAGCTTGAATCTGCTAAAAGTACATTCCTTTCTACAAAAGCTCAGTATGAAGGCGCCCAGGCTGACGTTGCTCAAAACGAAGCTACTTTAAGAGAGGCAAATGAACAGCTTTATAAAACTACAATTTATGCCCCTATGGATGGTACTGTAAGCGGCCTTGCTGTTGAACTTGGCGAAAGAGTGCTTGGCAGTGGTTACAGCCAGGGTACTACACTTATGACCGTCTCTGATCTTGGCAGTATGGAAGCCGTTGTTGATGTTGATGAAAATGATGTTGTGCTTGTAAGTATGGGTGATACTGCAAAAGTTAAAGTTGATGCTTTTGGTGACAGGGAATTCACCGGCGTAGTTACTGAAATTGGAAACAGTGCTAAAACTTCTGGTGCAGGTACCCAGGAACAGGTTGTTAATTTCAGCGTTAGAATAAAACTTACTGACCCTGATAATAAACTGCGCCCGGGAATGTCTTGTAACGCTGATATACAAACTGAAACACATAAAAATGTTATAAGTGTTCCAATTCAAAGTGTTACTGCCAGAGGAGGTTATGTTCCGACTCCTGTTGAAGAAGGTAATGAAAATGTACAGATGAATAAACCTGTTGCAAGCCAGAAACCTAAAGAAGTTGTTTTCCTTATTAAGAATGGTAAAGCTAAATCTGTTGAAGTTAAAACCGATATTAGCGATGATAACTACATTGAAATTTCATCAGGGCTTAAAGCTGGTGAAAAAGTTGTTAGCGGCAGTTACCGTGCAATTTCCCGTGAACTGAATGATGGTGTGGTTGTTAAGGTTGAGAATGCTGGTAATAAATCTCAGGATGCTAAAAAATAATTAAACCGGAACTGAAATGAATATTATTAATATTGAACACATAGCTAAAGTTTACCAGGTAGGTTCCGAAGAGGTTTTTGCACTTAGGGATGTCTCGTTGCGTATCGATCAGAATGAATATGTAGCAATTATGGGGCCTTCTGGTTCCGGCAAATCCACATTAATGAATATGCTGGGCTGCCTTGATACTCCTACTTCAGGTAAATACGAATTCACTGGTATTAGTGTCAGTGATATGACGGATAATGATCTTGCTAAAATCAGGAATAAAGAAATTGGATTTGTATTCCAGACATTTAATCTGCTTTCCAGAAGCGATGCCCTTCATAATGTTGAGCTTCCTCTTATTTATGCAGGCATACCTACACATGAACGGCGCGAAAGGGCTGAACAGGCTCTGATTGACGTTGGGCTTCAGGATCGTATGCATCATAAACCAAATGAACTTTCCGGCGGACAAAGGCAGAGAGTTGCCGTTGCCCGTGCTTTGGTTACTAAACCTTCTATTATTCTTGCGGATGAACCAACCGGTAATCTTGACTCTAAAACCGGTGAAGAAATTATGACACTTTTTAATGAAATTTATGAAAAAGGTAACACTATCATTCTTGTTACACATGAAGAGACTATAGCTGAACATGCTGCAAGAATTATGAGAATTAAGGATGGTTTAGTTGAATCTGATAAACCTGTCGCAAACAGGTATATTCCTAAAGCTAAAATATCTGCCGAATGATTATTTATCATTATTTGTAAGTATGCTATCCTTTTAAGGTTAGTATTAGTATGAATTATTGAGTTGATTTGATTGTTCATGGATGGTACTTTGGTTTTAGGCAGAGATTCCGGTTTTCGGTTTATGTAAACTCGTAATAAATTTTTTTGAGAAAAAAAATGAAAACACTGTTATTCGAAACACGTGAAAGTTTTATCATTGCTTTAAGAGCAATTCAATCAAATAAAGCCCGGTCTATACTTACAATGCTTGGTATTGTCATTGGTATAGCTTCTGTTGTATTAATGACTACAGCAATTAAAGGTATAGATAATTCTTTTCAGAAAGGAATCAGCTCACTGGGGTCTGATGTGCTTTATATTGATAAATGGGCATGGTTTACTAACACCGATTGGTGGAAAATCAGAAACCGCAAGAATATGAAAATGGAAGATTTTGAAAAATTTAAATCTATGGCAAAACTTCCTCTTGCAGTTGCCCCGGTTATGAATACACGGCAGACTATTAAGTATGGTGATTTAAGAGTTGAAAGTGTTTTTCTTAACGGATCCAATTCTGATTATGTGGCAACAACCAACTTTACTTTTAACCTTGGAAGGTTCTATTCCGAAATTGAAAGTAAATCAGGCAGAAATGTTGTCGTACTTGGCAGTGAGGTGGCTAAAAACCTTTTCCCCCGTGGTGATGCCCTTGATAAAAATATCAAGGTAGGCAGTGTTACATACAAAGTTGTTGGTGTCCTTACGGAACAGGGCAGTTTTATTCTTGGTTCTTTTAATCCCGATAATCAGGCATTTATTCCAATCGAAACTATTTTTAAAAACTTTCTGGGGCAGAACAGTGGGTCTGTTACAATAAATGTTAGAGCCAAAAGCCCTGCCCTGGTTGAAGAAACAAAGGCTGAAGCTGAAGGTATTATGAGGAAAATCAGGGGGCTTAAGTACAACGAAGAGAACGATTTTTCTATTAACCAGCAGGAAGGCCTGATGAATAATTATAACCAGGTTGTCGGTGTTATACAGATTGCCGGCTTGTTTATTACCGGTCTCTCTTTGTTTGTTGGTGCCATCGGTATTATGAATATTATGTTTGTCTCTGTTAAAGAAAGAACCCGTGAAATTGGCATTAGAAAAGCCATTGGGGCAAAGAAAAGAACTATCCTTGGCCAGTTTATATTTGAATCATCTGTTATTTGTTTACTCGGCGGACTTGTAGGGCTTATTGTGGCTGTGCTTTTAAGTATGGTTATTAACCAGTTTATTCCTACTTCTGTTCAATATCAGGCTGTTGTAATTGCAATTTTTGTATCATTGATTACCGGGGTTTTGGCTGGATTTGCTCCTGCGTATACAGCAGCTAAAATGGACCCGGTGGATGCGTTGAGGTATGAATAATGAGACTAACTGAAACATTTGTCATTTCTTTTCAGTCACTGAAAAATAATAAACTCAGGACTCTCTTAACTGTTCTTGGTGTGGTTGTTGGCATCTTTTCTATTATCGTAATTATGACCATCATTACTATGCTTCAGAGTAGTATAGAAAATGGTGTCTCTCAGTTGAATAAAAATACATTTCAGATTCAGAAATTTCCTGCTATGCACGGCGGCGGGCCCGGTTCAAGAGACAGGTTTAGGAACAGGAAAGACCTTACTATGGATGAGTATTACCGCCTGAAAGAAATGTTAACTTCTGCTCAGTGTGTAGGTGCTGAAATGTGGCAATTTGGGAAAATTGCTAAATTCGGTAACAAAGAAACCAACGCCAATCTTTCTTTATGCGGCTGTACAACCGATGCCCTTACAACAAATGGCTGGAATGTTGAAGACGGCAGGCCAATACGAGAAAATGATATTAAATATTCTAACGATGTTTGCCTTTTGGGCAGCGAAGTTGTGGAAAAGATTTTCCCAACTACAAACCCTATCGGGCAAACCATTCGTGTGGATAATTATCCTCTTAAAGTTATTGGTATTATAGAAAAACAACCTGCATTGTTTGGCGAAAGCAGGGATAATTATATCCTTATGCCTATTACAAAATTTCAGCAGCTATATGGCAAAGTTGGCAATAGCATAAATATTACTGTTATGGCACCTTCTAAAGCAGCTTATAATGAAACAATTGAGTCCGCAATAGGGTATATGAGAACAATAAGGAAAGTTGCTCCCGGTGAGGAAAATGATTTTGATATTTTTAGTAATGAATCAATAATTGGCCAGATAAATGAAATGACTGGTGGTGTTAAGATTGGGGCTCTGGCTGTTTCTATTATTGCTCTGCTGGCTGCTGGTGTTGGTATAATGAATATTATGTTGGTATCAGTTACTGAACGAACCCGCGAAATTGGCATCAGAAAAGCTATTGGTGCGCGTAAATCAAATATATTGTTTCAGTTTCTTATTGAAGCTGTGGTACTTTGTGTTAGTGGTGGTATATTAGGAATTGTTCTTGGAGTTGGAATTGGTAACCTTGCAGGCAGTTATTTAAATGCTACTACTGCAATTCCTGTTGATTGGGTTATTATCGGAATGGCTCTTTGTGTTTTTGTTGGGGTCGTTTTTGGAACTTATCCCGCTTACAAAGCTGCAAATCTTGACCCAATTGAAGCATTAAGATATGATTAATTTGTAAGTCTTTTCAGTATGATTATCTCTTTATAAAACTTTATAAACTGGTTATTTCAGGGGTTTATATGAAGGTATTTCAGCTTTTTGTAATGGCTTTTCAGTCATTAAAAACCAACAGGCTGCGGACAATGCTTACTGTTCTTGGTGTGGTTGTCGGTATATTTTCTATTATAGTTATAATGACTATTATCACAATGCTGCAAAATACCATTGAAGAAGGTGTCTCTTTTCTTAGTAAAAATACTTTTATGATACAAAAATGGCCTGCTGTTAATGAAGGTGATTCATGGGAAAAATACCGTAACAGGAGGGATATTACTCTTGAAGAATTCTACCGGCTTCAGGACCTGCTTAAAGATGCTAAATATGTTACTGCAGAACAGGGTTCAGGTGGTAAAGTTATTCAGTTCAGGAACAGGAAGACCAATCCGAATATTTATGTGGTTGGAGTTACCGGGCAGGCAATTTATACCCACAATCTAGATATTGAAGATGGCAGGGAATTAAGAGACGGAGATGTTGAATACTCACGTAATGTTTGTATGCTTGGGCACGATATTGTTGAAAAACTGTTCTATGATATAAACCCTGTTGGGCAGGAAATCCGCGTTGATGGCAGGCCCTATACCGTTGTCGGAACAATTAAAAAACGCCCTGACTTTTTCGGACAAAGCCAGGATACTTATGTGGTAATTCCGCTTACATCTTTTCAGTCAACCTATGGTAAACGTTCTGAAAGTATAGAAATAACAGTAATGTCTCATGGCCAGGCTGATTATGCGGCTCTTATGGAGTCGGCTACCGGTTACATGAGAACCATAAGGAAGGTTGAACCAGGGAAAGATAATGATTTTGATGTGTTCAGTAATGAGTCTATTATGGGGCAGATAAATGGTATGACTGGTGGTATAAGAATTGGCGCCCTGGCTGTTTCCCTGATAGCATTACTTGCGGCTGGTGTTGGTATAATGAATATCATGCTGGTCTCTGTTACTGAACGTACAAGGGAGATTGGAATCAGGAAAGCTATTGGTGCAAAGAGGAAAAACATACTTATGCAATTCCTTATTGAAGCGGTAGCGTTGTGTCTTACGGGCGGCTTAATTGGGATTGCTATAGGAATAGGTGTAGGTAACTTTGCGGGAAGCTTCCTGCATGCAAATGTAGCTGTACCGGTTGACTGGATTCTCATTGGCATGTCGATGTGTCTTTGTATAGGAGTTATCTTTGGTACGTATCCGGCTTACAAAGCTGCAAACCTAGATCCAATAGAAGCATTAAGATATGAATAGATAAACTTGCTAAGTGCTTTTAATCCATTCTTTATTAACAAGTTTATAACCTGCAGTTGATACAGGAAAAAAGCATTCGCCATTCCAGGTTCTTATCTCAATATTAATAGTATTCTTATCTGATGTAATAAGGTTATATGCATTAAGCTCATTCCTTCTGCGCCGGGATATTGCTGTTCCTGCCTGAACAGAAATAATTGAGCTTTCAGCAGACGGGTAGTATGACCTTATGTCTCCGCTGTAACCATGATGCAAGTGTCCTGCAAGCAGAAGGTCAACGTGGCATTTCTCAATTGTTTTGAGGGCTAAAACTGAACGCCCAACTATTTTAATTCCGTGGCTTTCCGGCGGTGGTATAAAAGGATGATGAGTAACCAGAATTTTAAACTTTTCATTACTTACTTCACATAACAATTTGTCTATGTTATTAATTTGCTCAGCGGAAATTCTGCCCTCTTTCCATGCAAGTGAACGCGCTGTATTTATTCCCAGAATTGCTATTTCATCATCCTCGAAAAAAGGATACATATTCTCTGTAATAAACCTGTTGTATCTTTTCAGAGGTGTAAACAGCCTTCTAATAATATCAAATAATGGAATGTCATGATTTCCAGGAATAATTATTTGTGAGAAATTTAACCTGCTTAAAAATAATCCGGCTTTTACAAATTGATTATTTCTGGCACGCTGTGTTAAATCCCCGCTGACCACCAAAACATCCGGGGCTATGATATTCAGATCATTTATTAAACCTTCAGTGATGGAAAAATCTTCAGTACCAAAATGGATATCTGATATATGAGCAATTTTTCTCATCTATGGAGCTATTACTGTAAGTGCCCCTGGTTTAATTGAATAGTGCAGAGGTGAAGGCATATTAATAACTTCTCCATCAACAGAAACATCAACATATTTTTTCCGCGTTTCTATCTTTACTTCGCGAACTTTTTCGATATTAAAATCTTTTTGCTGTTCAAGGGTATTTATTAATGCATGGAAGAAAAATCTTATCATCGAAAACCTGCTGCTGACAACCGGGTAATAAAGGTTTAAACAACCTCTATTCAACTCTTGACGTTTACCAAGACTGAATATATCAGTTTCATATTCGTTATTACCAACAAAAACAAACGGAGTTACGCACTTAATACTTTTTGTTTCAGTCGTGATTTTAATATGTGAAACAGGAAAGCGGCTGAAAGTACTTATAAAAGCATCTCCCATTGCAATCCATTTACTGTTGAGTTTATCTTTTTTGCTGTCGCGGTGCTTAACAATTTTGGGATAGATTCCTATTGATGAATTATTAACAAAAAATTCATCATTAACTACTCCCACATCAATTTTTTTAGTCTTTCCCGCAGCTATTACAGCAGCAGCTTCTTCAAGATTAAGCGGAATGCCAAGGTCTTTTGCAAAATGGTTTAAAGTCCCAAGTGGTAATATGCCAAGAGGCAGTTTATTACCAACAAGCAGGGAGGCCACACCATTAACAGTACCATCGCCTCCGGCCGCAGCAATTGCATCATAATCCTGATAGGTTACAAACTTTACAATTTCATTTAAAGGTTTTTTATCAATTACAATAATTTCAGTTTCAACGCCTGAATTCTTAAATGCCTGTTTAATATCAGGCATTGTAAACCCCTTTTCGGCAACCGAACCGGCGCTGCTGTTTAATACTATGGCAAGTTTCATTTTACTATAAGCTTAAAAAATGGTCGTGCAAATAACTATATTTTTATTAATATATAAAAGTGCACAAATGAATTTCTTTGTTTAATAATCGAAATAAAAGAATATTATGTTAGGCACTTGAATATGATGAAAAAAATTATATCGGGATTCTTTTTTGTGTGCTAAATTATTGACACAATGCAAATAACAATATCTTAAGATAAAAAGTACCAGTTTATCTATCTTTTTTACAGGTGTACATATTATAACCCTTGAAAATAGAATAACTTGGGGTTAACTTTAAATTCATCAAAATAAACTGTCGGTTTTGCCGCAGGCTCCCCGGAGAACTGTAATTTGAGATTCAAGGTAATCTTATTATTTATTTTTTTATTTGAAACTGTAATTCTTGCCCAGAATTTTAATTCGGAAATGGTTACAGATTCAATCCCTGTTAATTTGAATAATTCTTATTCAGTATCAAATGTGTCAATTATCCCTTTTTCAGAAGTTATTATGCTGGGGGATTCAATTATTCCTAAAAAATATTATAATACTGATTACAATAAAGGAATAATAACGCTCTCTGATTTTCTGGCCTATTCTGCTTTTGATACACTGGTAGTTTCTTACAGGGCATTCAGAACCGGCCTTAAAAAAGAATATAGAAACAGGAGCCTTGTAGTTAAGTATGATGAAAAAAAAGGAGATTCTGTAAAAGTAGCAGTTGCCAGGATTGCTCCTTTGTCTTCTGAATCTATTTTTGGCAGCGGTATTGAAAAAAGCGGAACTTTGGTCAGAGGTTTTACTGTTGGGACTACGAAAGATTTTTCACTGCAAAGCGGTTTACGTTTGCAGCTTTCCGGAAAATTATCTGATGATCTTGAAATAGTTGCCGCTCTGACAGACGAAAATACTCCTATTCAGCCTGAAGGAAATACTGAGAGGCTTGAAGAATTGGATAAAGTATTTATCCAGATTAAACATCCAAATGCAGTTGGAACCTTTGGGGACTACCAGCTTCAAAAAAAGTTTGGCGAGTTTGGACAGGTAGACCGGAAATTACAGGGCCTGCTTGCTGAATTTACCTATAGTGATAAGGCATCTCCCGGTGAAAAATCAAATCATTACAGCGGTTATACTGCAATTGCAACTTCCAGGGGCAAATTTAATACAAACAGTATTACCGGCAGTGATGGTGTTCAGGGGCCTTACAGGCTTTATGGAGCAAATAACGAAACAGATATCATTATTATTGCCGGCACTGAAAAAGTTTATCTTGATGGTGTGGAAATGAAACGAGGCGAAAACAATGATTACACAATTGAATACTCCGGGGCTGAAATTACTTTTACAACAAACCGCCTTATTACTTCATCAAGCAGAATAACAGTTGATTTTGAATATAGCGACAGGCAGTATTCCCGTTCTTTTTTTGGTGCAGGTACTGAAGCTGGTTTTCTGGGTGACAGGCTCTCTGTCGGATTTCAATATATGAGAGAAGGTGATGATCCGGGGGCTCCTATTGATATTTCACTTAGTGATTCTGATAAAGCTCTTCTTAATGCTGCTGGTGATAACAGGGATAAAGCAATTAAAAGCGGTGTATCCCTTGCAACTGCTGATTCTCTTGGAAATATAAACGGAACTTATGTTAAGGTTGATACTCTTATAAGTGATTCAGTTTTCACATATTATGTGTACAATCCGGGTGATGCTGCCGCAATTTATAATGTTTCATTCACATACGTTGGAAGCGGAGAAGGGGATTATATCAGGGAAAGTGTCGGCAATTTTAAGTTTGTTGGAGTTGGAGAAGGTACTTATTTACCCGTTACATATCTTCCGCTTCCAGAACTGAAACAAATGGCTAACTTTATTCTAAATGCAGTTCCATGGAAAGATGTTACTCTCAGTATTGACCTTGCCGGAAGCCTTTGGGATAAAAACAGGCTTTCTGTTCTTGATGACAATAATAATGGAGGGTATGCAAGAAATATATCATTAAATGTTTTGCCGCGTGAAATAAAACTTGGCTCACTTAATCTGGGGAAAGCAGGGTTTTCTTATAAAGACAGGTTTATACAGGACAGGTTTACTTCAATTGACAGGATAAATGCTGTTGAATTTAGCCGGTATTATAATGTCGATTCTGAAGCAGAAGGGAATGAAGTACTGCGGGAAATTGGTTTGTCGCTTATTCCTGTAAATAATCTTAATATTAATTCTTCTGTCGGTATTCTCAGGCAGGGAAGCGAATATAAATCAGACCGGTATAATAATACTGTTAATTATACTGACAGTCTTTTAAATGTTAAATATAACGTCGACTATGTTAAGACTGAAAGTATCTCAACAAAAACATCGTGGTTAAGGCAGACAGGTTCAGGCGCATATTCTTTGGGCAAATTTAAACCCGGTGTTGAGTATCTGGCTGAAGATAAAGAACAGGAAACAATTGGTATCGATTCGGTTATATCAGGTTCGCTGAAATACTATGAAATAGTTCCTTTCCTTAATATATCTAATATTTTAAGCATGAATCTTTTAGCAAAGTATTCGTTTAGGGAGGATTATTCTCCTGTAAATGGGGAACTGATGAAAGACTCACGCTCTGTTACGCAAAATTATGAATTAAACTATTCCGGCAGCAGCAAATTCAGTACTGTTTTTAATCTTACATTAAGAAACAAAACTTATACTGATGAATACAAAAAGGTTATGCCGGAAAGCGCTGTGGATGGACAGACAATCCTTATACGGTCCCAGTCAAAATTCAATTTTATAAAACCTGTAACAGGCGATTTGTTTTATGAAGTATCAACAGAGCGTTCTGCAAAGCTGCAGCGCGTATTTGTTGAGGTAGCAAAAGGCAGCGGCGATTACATATATTCCGGTGACCTAAATGGAAACGGAGTAAAAGATGAGTATGAATTTCAGGCAGTTAGTTATGACGGAAATTATAATCTTGTTACTATAACAACTGATGAACTTTATCCGGTAATTGACCTTAAAACAAGTACCAGGTGGAAAATTAACTATGGCGAATTTTTCGATAAAACTTCATCACTTGGAAAATTGTTTAAACCTGTTTCTACCGAAACCACCTGGAAAGTTGAGGAGAATACCCGGGAAGAGGATTACAGTAAAATTTATTTTCTGCATTTTTCTGCATTCCAGAATGAAAATAATACAATAAGCGGCACTAATAGCTTTGTAAATGACCTTCACCTCTGGGAAAACAACCAGGAGCTTTCATTCAGATTTCGTTATTCTCAGAAAAAAAGCCTGAGCCAGTATAGCAGTGGTTATGAAAGGGCTTATGCCAGGGAAAGAAGCCTTAGAATTAAGTTTAAGCTTGTAAAGGAAATTGGAAATCAAACTGACCTGGCAAATACAACTGACTATGTTGGCGCTAATGTGGCCTCAAATAACAGGAGAAAAATTGGCGGAAACAGTGTAGGTACAGAGTTCTCTTACAGGCCTGAAAACTATGTTGAAATTGGTTTTAAAGTTGAAGCCGGAAGAAAACAGGATGATTTTCCTGATAAACCAACTATCCTTGATGTAAATTCTCTCTTATTAAGAATTAATTTTTCTTTTGAAGGAAAAGGCAGGTTAAGAACTGAAATTGAAAGAGAAGAACTGACTGTAAATACAACTGAAAATTATATCCCCTATGAGATGACTGAAGGTAATACAATTGGCAAGAATTATTATTGGAGAGTTAATTTTGATTACCGTATTTCCAATAATCTCCAGTCTACTTTAAGCTATGACGGGCGCCTGCAGGGAAAAGGTAAAACAATAAATACTCTCCGGGCTGAAGCGAGAGCATATTTCTAACGGGTTACAGTAATTATGAATTGCTTGTATCCTGCTTTATACCCGGTAAGGAAAAGGAAAATTCACTTCCATTGCCTTTGTTGCTCTCTACCCATATCCTGCCTCCCTGTGCCTGAACAAATTCTTTTGCTATTGCAAGGCCTAGTCCCCATCCGCTCTTTGTCTTTGTTCCGACTTGTGTGAATCTGTGAAAAATCTTCTCCTGATCTTCTTTTGATATTCCCGGGCCATTATCAATTACTGAAAAGACAACATCTTCATTTCGTTTTTGTATGTTTATTCTTATCTGTCCATCCTGTTTTGAATACCTGATAGCATTATTTAATAGATTAATAAATACCCATACGGTTTTTTCAAGATCAGCTTTTATTGAAGGAAGAGTATCTTCAATATTAGTTTCCAGTTGAATATTCTTTTCAGATATCTGCATCATAAGTGCTGTTGTTCCAAGATCAAGAATATCTTCTGGTTTAATCAGGGAGGTTCTTAGTTTTATATTTCCGGTTTCTATTTGCGAATAATCAAGAAGCTCATTTATCACTTTTGACAGCCTGCTGCTTTGCTGCCGAAGTGAAGAAATTATTTCTTTTTGTTCATCGTTAAGATTTCCGATTCTTATATCATTTAATAGTTTGAGGCTCAGGTTAATAGAGGATAGGGGAGTTTTAAGTTCATGCGATACTGTGGCAAGCAGGTTGGTTTTTGCAGTATCTCTTTCCTGAAACTGGGTTATGTTTCTTAACAGGATAAGAGTTCCGATAAAAGTTTCCTGTCCTGAAGATTCAGAAAATGTAATTATGTCTTCTGATTCTGGTTTGTAAAAATTTTCTTTTCCATCCAGCACTATTCGTAAAGGCCTTAAATCTGCAGCATTCCCGTTTTTAATTTTAGCTATATGCCCCATTATTTCTTTTAACAGGTCATTTCCCTGAACAAGTTCATCAACAGGTTGATTAAGTATTTTTGTTTCGTCAATTCCGGTGATTTTTAGTACCGTATCGTTTGCTACAGCTATCTTTCTCTTTTCGTCAATAAGAAGAACCCCATCTTCCATATTCTGGACAAGTGACTCCATTCTTTTCTTTTCAAACAAGATTTCATCTATGTGTCTGGCTTCATAATACTTTAATCTTTCGGCCATTGTATTAAAGGCATTTGCCAGCTCCTCAAACTCATCATTTGTATTCAGAATCAGTTTCTGGTCATAATTCCTTTCACTAATCAGCTTTATTCTTTTTGTAAGCTCCTTGACAGGCTCTGTTATTCGGGATGAAAATGAAAAGATAAATGATAGTGCGACCAAAATGCTTAACGTTACAATAATTGACATATACTGAGTAATACTTTCAGCAGTTTTCTGAGTTTTATTGTTAGACCTGTTAATGGCATCTAAGTTTATTTTGTAAATATCTGATATTTTTCCCCTTACCTGCAGGTATTGCTCACGGAATGCCCCGATATCTTCTGCGGCAACAGACTGCCTCTGTGAGAGGTTTCTGTATGTTTCCACATATTGGCCATAGGCTGTTTTCAGATCACTTACTATTTCTGCTTCGCCTGGCTCAGTAATATTATTTATTTCATTTTTTAGGTTGTTCTCAAAGCTGCTTTTTGCTGTTTTATAAGTTTCTTTTTCCCATATTAGATTATCCTGTTCTGTGGTGATTATTTTCTGCTGGTATAAATTCATGTCTTCCAGAGAGGTCAGCATTTTCATCATATAATCAACAGACAGGTAATTTTCTTTTATAGTGCCTCCCGAGCGAGCTGCAAGATGGTTTATAAAAAAAATACCAATTATGCCTACTGCTACAATTACTGAGAAGAGAAATATAACGCCAAAATTTATTTTGCTTTTTATAGTTTTCATTTTTCAGATACCAGGTATATATCTATGTTTTCTTCTGCTGTTAATGATGTAAGTTCCCTGAAAAAGTTTTTAATCCTGAGCCTGTAAAGAAGTGAAAAAACAGGCTTTCCAATAACAATGAGAGAAGCTTCTTTTTCTTTTGCGAAACTGACAATTGAACCAGCAATGTTATTACTGGCAATTTCTATTACTTCGGCTCCAAGTTCAGCAGCTAATTTAAAATTATTTAATAGCAGTCTTTGGTTTTTGGAGTCTATATGATCCGGCTTTTCTTTTTTTGTTTGAACATATACAACATACCATTTTGAATTATATAAAGAAACCAGCCTGGAAGATTTTCTTATGAGTCTTTTACCATTTTCAGCATTTGAACTTATAGCTGTAACAATTGCATTTACAGAATCCCTGCTCCTAAGCGGAATCTCATTTATAATTTTCCGCTCAACCTGCCTTGAAACTTCTTTTAGCGCAAGGTCTCTCAATTGAAGCAGTTTATCTTTTTGAAAGAAGTTTTGTAATGCCAAAGGTACCTTTTTCAGGTCGTAAATTTTACCTTCTTCAAGCCTGCTGATGAGTTCCTCAATTGTCAGGTCAATATTTACTACTTCATTTGCAGAATGTATTACACTGTCAGGTACTCTTTCTGTAATGCTAATTCCTGTTATTTTTTCGACTTTTTCATTTATACTTTCAATATGCTGGATATTTACTGTTGTTATAACACTTATTCCTGCAGCCAGCAGCTCATTTACATCCTGCCAGCGCTTTTCGTTTCTTGAACCGGGTACATTTGTGTGTGCCAGTTCATCAACAAGTACTACTTCCGGTTTATGTGTTAAAATGGAATCAATGTCCATTTCCTCAAGTTCTTTCCCTTTGTAATATATTTTCTTTCTGGCTATGGCAGGAATACCTGTTAATAAATTTTCTGTTTCTTTTCTTCCATGTGTTTCAATATATCCTATTACTACATCAACATTTTCATCAGTAAGTTCTTTTGCCTCTGTAAGCATCCTATATGTTTTACCAACCCCGGCAGCCATTCCCAGGTAAATTTTAAATTTACCTTTCCTGGAATCTCTTATAAGATTTAAAAATCTCTCCGCTGATATTGAGGCTTTTTCTTCCATAAATTAAAAGTAATAATAACACATAAATTATTTGCTCATTTTGTCAAGAGCAAGATTCAGCTTTAGTACATTTATCTTTTGGGGACCTAAAACACCAAATAATGGATATTCAGTGTACTTCTTTAGCAAACTGTTTATTATGGTTTTGTTTAAATTCCTTGCTTTTGCAACCCGTTTTACCTGGATATAAGCAGCCTGTAATGAAATATGAGGATCAAGTCCGCTTCCTGATGCAGTTACCAATTCTGAAGGTATATCAGCTCTTTTAACACCGGAATTTCTTTTAAGAAAATTCTTAATCCTGTTTTCAACCTCGTTCAGATATTCTTTGTTTGTTGGCCCCTTGTTTGAGCCTGCTGAAGCTGAAGCATCATAGTTAACTGCAGATGGCCTGCCCCAAAAGTATTTATCAGAATAAAAGTTTTGTCCAACGTTTTCAAAACCTGCAAGTATCCCATTTTTATAAATCGGGAATCCATTTGCTTGTACTGGGAATAATTGCCCTATGCAGCATATAATAAGCGGGAATAATAATCCAAACATTATCATTGTTATAAAATTAAGTTTTATATCTTTAAATAAATCTTTCATCTATTGCCTCATACAAATAATGATACGAATAAATCAATTACTTTTATTCCGATGAAAGGAATAATCAATCCGCCCAAACCATATATTAGTAAGTTTCTTGTAAGCAGGGCAGAGGCGCCAATAGGTTTGTATTTTGCGCCCTTTAGCGCCAGTGGAATTAGGGCAGGGATTATTAATGCATTAAATATAACTGCCGATAAAATAGCTGATTCGGGACTTGCAAGATTCATTATATTCAAAACATTCAGGCCGGGAATTGAAATTGCAAACAGTGCCGGAACTATTGCAAAGTATTTTGCCACATCATTAACAATTGAAAAGGTAGTTACATTACCTCGCGTTATAAGTAATTGTTTGCCAATTTCTATAATTTCAAGTAGCTTCGTTGGGTCATTATCAAGGTCAACCATATTAGCTGCTTCTTTTGCAGCCTGTGTTCCGGAATTCATTGCTACGCCTACATCTGCCTGAGCAAGGGCAGGGGCATCGTTTGTTCCGTCACCCATCATTGCTACAAGTTTTCCTTCACTTTGTTCTTTAAGAATGTAATTCATTTTATCTTCAGGTTTTGCTTCTGCAATAAAATCATCCACACCGGCTTGTTCTGCTATATACCTGGCAGTCAGGGGGTTATCGCCGGTAACCATAACTGTTTTAACTCCCATTTTACGTAAACGTTCAAATCTTTCGCGGATGCCCGGTTTTATAATGTCTTCCAGCTGGATAATACCGCTTACTTTATGGTTTACTGCTACAACCAGAGGTGTTCCGCCATTGGAAGCTATTGTATTTATATATGAGTCAATTTCATTTACCTGTCCGTTAGAAGGCAGCGCCCATTTTAATATTGCTTCATAAGCTCCTTTTCTTATTTCAGTTCCATCCTCAAGGTCAATACCGCTCATTTTTGTTTCAGCAGTAAAGTGTATGAATCTTTTTTCTTTTATTTGAACAGAAGAAAGTCCTGAATTTAATGTACCCGCAAGTTCAACAATTGATTTACCTTCCGGGGTAGGGTCTGCTGTTGAACTAAGCAGGCAGTATTTTGACAGTTCTTCTGTATTTATATCTCCTACAGGATAAAAGTTAGTTGCCTTGCGGTTTCCAATTGTTATTGTTCCGGTTTTATCAAGTAATATTGTGTCTATATCACCTGCATTTTCAACTGCCTTTCCGGATTTTGCAATAACATTGGCTCTCAAAGCTCTGTCCATCCCGGCAATTCCTATTGCTGAAAGAAGTCCTCCTATTGTTGTGGGTATTAGACAGACAAACAAAGAAATCAAAGCCGCTATAGTGACTGCAGCACCTGCAAAGGTGCTCATTGGTTTTAGTGTTACTGTAACCATCAGGAATACAAGTGTAAAACCGGCAAGCAATAGAGTAAGTGCTATTTCGTTCGGAGTTTTCTGCCTGCTGGCTCCTTCCACAAGATTAATCATTTTATCCAGGAATGTTTCACCGGGTTCAGTTGTCACCAATACTTTTATTTTATCAGACCTGACTGCTGTCCCACCAATAACTCCGCTATGATCTGTCCCTGCTTCACGTATGACCGGTGCAGATTCTCCTGTAATTGCTGACTCGTCAATTGAAGCAATTCCTTCAATAATTTCTCCGTCGGTAGGAATTATGTCACCGGCTATAGCAATAAAAACATCCCCTTTCTTTAGTTCTGAAGAACTGATAGTTTTTATTTCACCATTTTCCTTTAATAGTTTTGCTTCAGTTTCATGTCTTGTTTTTCTTAATGATGCTGCCTGCGCTTTACCCCGTGCTTCGGCTATTGCCTCAGCAAAATTAGCAAACAAAACTGTTAACAAAAGCAGCAATGTTACTGTTAGATTATAAAGGAATGATCCTTCATTACTATTTTCTGATAATGACAAAAAAGTAACAACTACCATTACTGCCGTCCCGATTTCAACTGTAAACATTACGGGATTCTTTATCATATTTACAGGATTTAATTTAATAAATGACTGCTTTAATCCTTCTTTTAATATTTTAATATTTAACAGGTTTCTGCTCTTTTGTTTTTTGCTGTTCCGGTATGCTTTATCTACACCTTGCATATTTTTGTCCTTGTTTATAATTACATTGAAAAGTATTCTGCAACCGGCCCCAGAGAAAGCGCCGGGAAAAATGATAATGCAGCCACAACCAGGAGTACACCTATCAGTATAATCCCAAAGGCAGCAGAATCTGCCTTTAATGTTCCTTCAGAAACCGGTACTGTTTTCTTTTGGGCAAGTGAACCGGCTATTGCAACCGGGCCAATTATTGGAAGGAATCTTGCTAATAACATTATAGTCCCACACATTATATTCCAGAAGGGCGTATTGTCTGCCAGTCCTTCAAAACCGGAACCATTGTTTGCTGCTGAAGATGTGAACTCATACAGCATTTCAGAAAAACCATGAAATGAAGGATTGGCAAGCCAGCCAATACCTGTATCAGTTTTTGCAATGTGCGATGCTATTGCTGTACTAACAAGTATAAGAAACGGGTGAAGTAATATTATAAGTGAAGCAATTTTTATTTCCCGGGCTTCAATCTTTTTCCCCAGGAATTCAGGGGTCCTGCCAATCATCAAACCGCCAATGAAGGCAGCAATTATTACAAACATGAAGAAATTAAGAAAACCAACGCCAACACCTCCAAATATTGAATTTATCATCATATCAAAAAGATATATTCCGCCTGAAAGGGGAGTCTGGCTGTCATGCATCGAATTGACAGAACCATTTGAGGTGGAGGTTGTTGTAACCCCCCATAAAGCCGAAGCTGCGGAGCCAAAACGAACTTCTTTTCCTTCCATACTTCCGCCCGGCTGGCTGATTCCCAGTTTTTCTATTTCAGGATTGCCTGTTGTTTCCAGAACTACTGTTAAGGATACAAATAAAAGATAGAATGCAGCCATTACTGAAAAGAATACTATGGCGAGCTTCTTTTTGTTCAGATAAAACCCAAATGAAAATACCATTGCAGCAGGAATAAGCAGGATTAGTATTGTTTCAATAATGTTAGTAAAATAATTTGGATTCTCAAACGGATGGGCCGAATTAACCCCGAAAAATCCTCCGCCGTTTGTTCCGGCCTGTTTTATGGCAATTACAGGGGCTGCCGGGCCGGTTGCTACATTTACTGTATCTCCCTCAAGAGTAACTGCTTTTTGCTGCCCGCTGAATGTTGCCGGTGTTCCGTTTAATAATAATACTATTGCTGCTGCAAATGAAACAGGAAGCAGGATTCTTGTACAGCTTTTAAGAAACAGATTATAAAAATTACCCAGGTCTGATGATTGTTTCTGGCTTAATGCTTTAAATAACATTGCCAGTGCAGCAATGCCCGTTGCAGCTGTAACAAACTGAAGAAAACATACTACGGTAAGTTGAGAAAAATAACTTAATCCTGTTTCGCCTGAATAATGCTGCAGATTAGTATTTGTAGTAAAACTTGCTGCTGTATTATACGCCAGGGTACTTTCCATATTGCCAATATTTGCAGGATTCCATAGCGGAATGTAACCCTGTATAAGCAGCGCTGTTATTCCCCACAGGAAGAATATGAAATTAAGCCGCAGCATTGCTTTCATATTACTTCTCCAGTCCAGTGATTCATGCGGGTTGATTTTGCAAAGCCTGAATACAAAGCTTTCAACCTGTGAAAAAAAATCAGTCCATACTTTCTCACCCTTAAATATTTTGCTTATATATTTACCCATTGGATAAGAAAGGACAAATGTTACAAGAATTGTTACTATTATACCTGTTATTTCACTATTCATGTTTATCCTTTAAAATTTATCCGGTTTAATCAACGCATATAATAAATAACCGGATACAACTGCGCTTATTATCAGAAGCAGAATCATTTTTATAACTCCTATAGCTTGTCAAAAAAACTTATTGATTTATATAAAATGTAAAAACATACACTGCCTGTCAGTATCATCAGAAAAACTAACATTTAAGATTCCTTTCAATTTGTATTAACTGTTTATGCTAATTCAATGCCAGAAATAAGTTCACATGGAATGCAGTTTCTAAAGTGTTTATACTAATAACGGCAGCACAATAGCTTTGTTAAATTTTCATTTTGGTAAGGTTGTTTTTCAAAATGGTATGGTTGCCTGAAAAGACTATGAGAAAAGCCAAAAAATCACTTATGTGTTTGAGCACGCTTTTTGCACAGTAATACTATGATAATTGAAAGAGGAATTTTAAATGTTAAAAAATAATTATAAAATATCGATCGCCGGGCAGTATCTCTTTTCAACTGTTATACTGTTTGGTTTCATTCTCACACTTTATTACTTCCAGTATAGTATAGGATACCGGACTGTTTCATTAATCCTGATACTTGTATTATTTCTTCTTCCCCTGCTGAATTTTGAAAGAGGCCCTATTATACTTTCTGCTATAATCAGCGCTCTTGCATGGGATTATTATTTTATTCCTCCTCATTTTACCATGCATATAGCTGATACTGAAGATGCAGTAATGTTATTTATGTTTTTTGTTGTGGCTCTTACAAATGGCGTATTAACAAGCAGGCTGAAAAGTCAAAAAAATATTTTGGGGGAAAAAGAGAAACGGGCCTCTTCTCTTTATGTCCTGATAAAAGAACTGGCATCTGCAAAAACTTCCGAACATATATGCAATATACTTGTAAATAATATACTAAATGTATACGGGTATAAATCAGTCATTTATTTCCCGGATGATGTTGCAAAACTTTCCAGGGAAGCTCATCCCTGCAGTTCATTTCAGCCTGACGAAATGGAATGGCTTGCTGCCGAAACTGCTTTTATTGAAAAACGTGAAACAGGTAAATTTACAGGCATTGTCAGCGGGGCAGATGCTGTCTATTTTCCAATAATCGATAACAATTCTGTTTTATGTATAATTGGCATCAAGGTAGAAGGCGAGATTAAGGATGAAAAACAAATAGAATCCATCCGTTTATTTATAAACGAGTCAATTCCTTTTTTTAAAAAATTTATTGAAATGCAAGTGAATATAAATCATTCAATGTCGTAATTTTGCAGTTTCCTGTAAAGAGTTGTTAGTCCGATTCCAAGCAGTTCAGCCGTCTTTGTTTTATTGCCATCAGTCTGCGAAAGTACTGAGAGGATATGTTCTTTTTCAACATCATCAAGTTTTATATGCTTAGAAATGCCTTTTATTAACCCAGGGTTAAGTTCTTTGGGCAAAGATTGTTCGGTTATAATTCCGTTATCTGAAAGGATTACAGCTCGTTCAATAATATTTCTTAATTCTCTTATGTTTCCGGGGAAATTATAATTTAATAATCTTTCAAAAAAGGGAGCAGATACATTTATAAGGGGCCTTTTTAATCTTTTACTATACAGGTTAATATAGTATTCTGCAAGTGTTTTAATATCCTCTTTTCTGTCACGCAGGGAAGGGAGTTCAATTTTCATTACACCTATTCTGTAAAACAGGTCTGGACGGAAATTGCCTTTTTCAATTTCGCTTTCCAGGTTTTTGTTTGTAGCTGTAATAATTCTTACATCTACTTTTGTAGGTTTTGTATCGCCGGTCTTTATAAACTCATTTGATTCAAGCACTCTAAGCAGTTTTGCCTGAAGTGTAATATCCATATCTCCTATTTCATCAAGGAACAAAGTTCCACCGTTTGCTTCTTCAAACAATCCTTTTTTATTTTTTAAGGCTCCCGTAAAAGCGCCGGCTTTATAACCAAACATTTCTGACTCAAGCAGGTCTTTGGCAATTGCACTGCAGTTAACTGCAACAAAAGATTTTTCACTTCTGCTGCCGGAATAGTGTATTGCCTGTGCAAATAGTTCTTTCCCCGTTCCGGTTTCTCCAAGTAAAAGTACAGGTGTATCTGTTTTAGATATTTTAATTGCAAGTTCTTTTGCTTGGCTTATAGCTTTAGATGCGCCTGTAATATTATCAAAACTGTATTTTTCTCCGACACTTTTTTCTAGCCGTTCAATCTTTTTCCTGAACTGGACTTTCTCCATTGCTCTAATTACTACCGGAATTATTTTATTATCCTCGTCTCCTTTGGTAATGTAGTCGAATGCTCCTTCCTTTATGGCTCTTACACCATCTTCAATAGTGCCGTATGCAGTTAATACTATAATTTCGGCAAACGGCTGCTTGTTTTTTAATTTGCCGGCAAGTTCAAGCCCGGAGTAATCAGGAAGGCGTACATCAGTAATAATAACATCAAACTCTTCGCGTCCGGCTTCTGTAAGTGCTTTAGTTCCATCAGCTACACTTATAACCCGGTATCCTTCCAGTTCCAGAAGCCTGCAAAGCAACTTACGAAGCTCACTTTCATCATCTATAAGTAATATTTTGCCTTCCATTTCAACCATATTTGAATGTATTATATAAAGATATTAAAAAAGAATTATAACAATAAGCAAATAATCTGCCTGGCTCATTGTTGTAATCTTTAATAATAATTGGCGTAACAAAATAATAAACCGCAGATAACATACCTTCCCTCATTTGATAGTTATTAATTACGTCAATATATTATATCCGGGTTCAGTGTATAGTTTTGAAGAGAATACACTTAACTAATGGTTTGTATCTATATCATTAGTAATTTAGAAAATGTTATTCAGGCAGGGAAGTGCCCTATATGTTTTTGATATAGTATATCTTAATAAACTATCAGAATAATCAAATAAATGGATATCAGTTAATTTTTATTGGTGTTTAAAGTGAATATTAATAATAACATGATTGAAGCTCATGTCTTTCGTGAGACAGCAAACGGAATAGAGTTTCTCCTTCTTAAAAGGTCAGAAAAGGAAACTTACTCCGGCCTGTGGCAGATGGTAACCGGCAGTATTGAAGAAAACGAAAAAGCATTTGAAGCTGCTATCCGTGAAATAAAAGAAGAAACAGGTTATACTCCTGAACAATTTTGGGTCATTCCTAATATTAATCAGTTTTACTCGCCGGTGAAAGACTCCATTACATTTGTTCCGGTTTTTGCTGCTAAAGTTGCTGGTACTTCTTCTCCGGTAATTTGCGATGAACATTGCGACTGTAACTGGTTTTCTCCCGGAGATGCTAAAAAACTGCTTGCATGGCCCGGCTGGAAACAGTCCATTGATATTATTGTTGAGTATTATCTAAATGCCCGGAATTTCCTTAACCTTACTGAAATAAAACTTATTCCATGAATTGCCCTGCCTGCAAAAGATATGGCCTTCTAAAAAATTGTTTCTATTTGTTTCCTTTTGAATATTGTAAAAAGGTTGAACCTGTTTAATTAATAATATCCTTTTTGTAAAAATATTAAGGCATATATACTTTTATTAATGTGTTTTAGCTATTTTTAAACCCTGAATATAAAATTATCAGGAGTGAAATTGGGACTTTTAGTAGTTGGATCATTAGGCCTGGATACAGTAGCCACCCCTTTTGACCGCGTTGAAGATGCTTTAGGCGGATCAGCGGTTTATATCTCATTAGCAGCCAGCTATTTCAGCGGGCCGGTTTATATGGTCGGCGTGGTTGGTGATGATTTTCCTAAAAAATATTTAGATCTTCTTGAGTCCCATAACATTGATATTGAAGGACTTCAGATAGTAGAAGGGGGCAAAACATTCAGATGGTCTGGTAAATACCATTATGATTTGAATGTCCGCGATACTCTTTTAACAGAACTTAACGTTTTTGAACAGTTTAACCCTGTTATTCCCGAAAAAGCTAGAAAAGCAAAATTTGTCTGCCTTGGCAATATCGATCCTGTATTGCAGATGAGGGTTCTTGACCAGATGGAAAATCCTCATTTTGTAGTTTGCGATACTATGAATTATTGGATTGAAGGCAGAAAAGATGAGCTCATGGCTCTGCTTAAAAGAGTTAATGTACTTATCATAAATGATTCCGAAGCAAGGCTTCTTGCAAAAGAACCAAATTTAATTAAAGCTGCCAGGATGATAAGAGCAATGGGTCCTGAGACCCTTATTATCAAGAAGGGGGAGCATGGTGCTCTGCTTTTTGTTGATGATGTTGTATTCTCCGCTCCTGCTTATCCAATGGAAATGATATACGATCCAACCGGGGCAGGCGATTCTTTTGCAGGTGGTTTTACCGGTTATTTATATAAAACTCAGGATTTAAGTCCTGAAAATATGAAACGTGCTGTTATTTATGGCAGTGCTATGGCTTCATTTTGTGTTGAGCAGTTTAGTACCAAAGGCTTAGAAACTATTGAATACCTTCGTGTACATGACCGTTTCCATGAATTTTTAAATCTATCCAGGTTCAATGAAAAAGAGTGATTTTTTTTCTATTGCTTTTGAGAACGACAAGTTTATTTTTTTAGATCAGACAAAACTTCCCGGCGTTGAGGAGTATGTAGAAACTGATGATTATGAGCGCATAGCTGAAGCTATTGAAAAGCTGGAAGTAAGAGGGGCACCTGCAATTGGCATATCTGCTGCTTATGCGCTTGCTTTATCTCTTAAAAAGTTCGTAATGCCTGATATGAGCGGGAAGCAGGAAATTGCTGATGGACTTAATACCGGTCCTGTTTTTAAAACTGCTTATGAAAGGCTGGCCGCTACCAGGCCTACTGCTGTTAACCTGTTCTTTGCACTTAACAGAATTAAGAAGACTTATGAAAGTACGCTTTCAATGATTCTGATGGATTCTCTTCCGGGTAAAGAAAATGCTGATGCTGAAACAATCTATCGCAAACTTATTAAGGAAGCCAGGAAAATTCATAAAGAAGATATCCTTAAGTGTGAGATGATTGGTAAAAACGGGTTAGAAGTATTTAAAGGCAAGTCTACTATTCTTACTCATTGCAATACCGGTAAACTTGCCACTGGCGGCGATGGTACTGCTTTTAATGTTATAAGGACTGCATTCTTTAAAAATCTTGTCAACTTTGTTTACGCTGATGAAACCCGCCCTCTTCTTCAGGGAGCCAGGCTTACTGCTTTTGAACTTTTCAAATGTGGAATTCCGTTTGCACTTCAGTCTGACTCTTCGGCTGCTGTGCTTATGGCGCAGGGTAAGATTGATTTTGTTGTTGTTGGTGCTGACAGAATTGCTCTGAATGGAGATACTGCAAATAAAATAGGAACATATAATCTGGCTGTTTTATGTAACTATCACAAGATACCATTTTACATCGCTGCTCCCACTACTACGATTGACAAAAATATAAAATCGGGTGAAGAAATAAATATTGAATACAGGGATAAATCTGAACTGCTTACGTTAAATGGGATTGAAGTAGCCCCGAAAGATTTTGAGGCATTCACTCCTGCATTTGATGTAACTCCTGCTTCTCTTATAACCGGAATAATAACTGAAGAAAAAGTGTTTTATTATCCGTATGATTTTTCCATGGTTGAACAATAACATATCTGTTTTTGCCCCCTGCTTATAAAGCAAAGGGGGCATTTATGCTCTCTGAAAAGCATTCCCAAACACCAGACAATAAAACTATCGGCTGTTTTCATCTTTTTTTATTAATTTTCCGGCATGAGTGAAATAATAAAAACTGAAGCAATTGTGCTGGGCAAGCTAAACTATGGCGATACATCCTGTATTGCGTCTCTGTATACTAAGGAATATGGAAAGATTTCAGCAATTCTTAAAGGCGGCCGAAACCCTCGTTCTAAAATGGGGCTTATAGTTGATCCTCTTAATCATCTGCAGATTGTTATATACAACAAAGAAAACGGGGATATTCAGCTTATTTCTTCTGCCGATATAATATCCCACTTCGGCAAAATAAAAGAAGATTTTAACAAACTTAAATATTCCCAGGCAATACTTGAACTTGTAAAAAAACTAACCCTTGAACATGAAGCCAATGAACGGCTTTTCAGAGGTACAATCAGAATCCTTGGCCTTATTGATTCATCTAATGAACCAGATGAAATTTTATTTGGGCGTTTCTTTATGTTCTTTTTAAAAGAAACCGGCTTTGAGCTTCAATTTGAAGAATGTACTGGTTGCGGTAAAACAAACCTTGAAAATTCTGAGTTAAGCTATAATATGGAAATGGGTATTTTGTGCCATAATTGCCGGGTAAACCATATAGAATCTTTTAAAATAAATGCGGAACTTTTTGAGTACCTCTTTTGTCTAAAGTACAGTAAACCAGGTAAAATGAACATTGGAACGGCTGAAAGGGCCATTATTTTTATGGAAAAATATCTTATGCATCATTTCCCTGAATTTAAAGGAATTCAATCATTACAACTATTTAAATAATGAGGTTGGCAAAGTAAATTTTTACTGCTGCAGATTAGCAGAATTTAATTAAAAGTTTAAAACGTTACGGAGGATAAAAAGAATGAGATCCAAAAGAATATTTGGAGCGGTTTCTTTGGTTGTTGTAGGGATTATTTTTGGTGCTATGCTTGTATCAGGATTTGGTTTGGTTAGGCCCAGTATGGCTGATGTTAATATTGGTGCCGCCGCTCCGCCGGTTAATCTTGATGCTGACGCCAATTCATTTAGTAAAGCATTTATTGAAGTAGCTGAAAAAGTTACTCCTGCTATTGTTCAGATAAATGTTGTCTCTAAAAGATCATCTGAGAGTGGTAACCAGGGCGAAGATTTCTTCTTTAAATTCTTTGACCAGGTACCTGAACAGCAGGAAGGTTCTGGAAGTGGTATTATAATTTCTGATGACGGATATATTCTTACTAATAATCATGTTGTTGAAAATGCTACAAGCGTTGAAGTTGGCCTGTATGACAAAAGAAAGCTTACTGCTAAAGTTATTGGCACGGACCCGCTGACTGACCTTGCTGTTATAAAAATTGATGCTACCAGTTTACCGGTTGCTTATCTTGGCGATTCTGATGGCCTTAAAGTAGGGCAATGGGTAATGGCTATTGGTAATCCTCTTGCATTAAGTTCTACTGTTACTGCCGGTATTGTAAGCGCTATTGGCAGGGGACAGCTTAACCTTATTAAAGATAAATACGGCGTTGAGAATTTCATTCAGACAGATGCTGCCATTAACCCGGGTAACAGCGGCGGCGCTCTTGTTGACCTTTCCGGTGCAGTTGTAGGTGTTAACTCCGCTATTGCTGCAGGCAGAACCGGTACATATATTGGATATGGATTTGCTATCCCTATAAATATGGCAAAATCAGTTGCTAAAGATTTAATTGCTCATGGCAAGGTAAGCCGTGGATATATTGGAGTTACCATTAGTGCAGTTGACTATCCTATGGCCAAATCAATTGGCCTTGATAAACCTCGTGGTATTATTGTTCAGGATTTAGTTGAAGGTGGTGCTGCTTCCAAAGCTGATATTAAGATAGGAGATGTAATCCTTAAAATTGACGGCAAAGAAGTAAACGAACCTAATGCTCTGCAAAGTTATATTGCATCTAAATCTGCTGGTACAAAAGTAAACCTTACATTATACAGAGATGGTAAGGAGATTGACCGTTCTGTTACACTTAAAGCGCGTGACGAAGATTCAGATTCAAAGACTGTTGCAAGTAATGATAATGATAATGACAACAGCAGTGATAACAATTCAACATCAACTGTTAAGTTTGATAATCTTGGGCTTAGTGTACAGAATCTTTCAGCAAAAGAAAAATCTGATTATAAAGTTGATACAGGTATAAAAATATCTGAAGTAAAACAGTTTAGCAAAGCTGATGAGCAAAGGCTTGGCGCCGGGTTGCTTATAGTAGAAGCAGATAAGAAAAAGATTCACAATGTTTCTGAATTTAAGAAAATTGTTGAAGCTAAAAAGGGTTCTGCTATACTTTTAAGAGTTCAGGATGGCAAGGGCAACAGCAGCTTTATTGGTATGGAAATACCTGAATAACATTTGACAGCACAACAATCTGCCTGCTGGAAATAAGCAGGCAGATTGTATATAAAAACTGGCATTTATGCCAGGCCGGGATTTATAAACAACTTATTGTCGTGCTGTTTTTTTAGCTAATCCTTCTATCACAACCAAAAAGATTTAGCTATTTCATATAGGGAGTTCAAGAAGTGCATCAAGTTTCCTTCTTGGTATTCCCAGGAAAGCGGCAGCTTTATTTCTGTCACCTTTTAGAAAAGTTAAAATGTTTCTTGTATAAACTTGGCTTAATTTCTGCAAATCATCATATAAGCGTGCATTAATAATTGATGAAGTTACTTGTCCGGCCATGATTTCAAAGATTTCAATTAATGGGCTTCCTTTTATCTGGTGCAGTTTTTTGCTGTCAATATAAAGTACGCCTATTTTTCCATTCAGGTTTTGCAATGGAGAGCAAAATATAGTTTGAAGTTCAAGGTCTATAATACTTGCACACTGCCGGCAGTCATTATTATTAAGTGCATTTTCAATAAATATTGATTGTCCTGAATCAAAAACATCCTTAATAACTGTATGACTGGCAAGAAATGAATCTGCCGGAACAGCATTATCACCTGAATCTAACCCATGTTTAAACTCAAGCTCCTGTGATTTGGAATTCATCAGATATATGCTGCCTTTATCAAAACCAGTAAGGCTTAATGCATTTTTCAGAACAATACTATATACTTCATCAGGATTTAAAGTCTGATTAGCCTTATCGCTAATTTCAAGCAGAGCTTTTAAATACTGAGTTCTGTCACTAGTTTGTTTTCTCTCAACTAATGAATTATCAACATGCCTCTTAAATTCAGAAAATCTCATTTGAATAATTATCTTTATAATGAGTCTATATTGCATTATCGGTTTTGCCTAAAGAATGTTTAGAAATATCCATATTTAAGGCGGAATTATTCATATTTATTAAGCAATATGAGTAATGTTATTATTTTGCATAAAAAGAGGTGTTTTATGTCTCCCAAATACGGCCCGGATTATGTATATTTGCAGAAAAACTCCGGAGAATAAATGATCAGGTTTCTTACTGCAGGCGAGTCGCATGGTAAAGGATTATCAACAATTATTGAGGGTTTTCCGTCAAATCTTAAAATTTGGGGTGATTATATTAACTTCCACCTTAAAAGGCGCCAGGCAGGGTACGGACGCGGTTTACGAATGAAAATTGAAACAGATACTGCCGAAATTCTTTCCGGTATCAGGTTTCGTAAGACTCTTGGTTCGCCCATATCTTTGCTTATCAGAAACAGGGATTGGGATAACTGGGTTGATAGAATGACCCCTGAAGAAAAAACTGCAGTTGTTGAGAAAATCACAATTCCTCGTCCCGGGCATGCTGACCTTGTAGGTGTATCAAAGTATAATTTTAATGATATCCGTAATTCAATTGAAAGGTCCAGTGCACGTGAAACTGCCGCAAGGGTTGCGGCATGCAGCATAGCCCGTAGATTTCTTGAAGAATTTGGAATATCAATAGGCAGTTTTGTTGAAAACATTGGAGGAATCTATCCGAAGAAAAATTTTGCGGAAAATCTCTTTAATAATGAGCTTCCGGCAGGTTTTACAGGCTGGTCACTTTCCGAAACTACTGATGCCAGCGAAGTAAAAGTTTTTGATAAGGAGCATGAAACAAAGATCATTAATAAAATAAAGCTGGCTAAAAAAAGAGGGGATACCCTTGGCGGAACTTTTTATATTGTCGCAACAGGTGTTCCTGTTGGCCTTGGCAGCTTTATTCAATATGATGCAAAGCTTGATGCGGAAATTGCTCATAGTATAATGTCAATAAATGCGGTAAAGGCTGTTTCCATAGGTACCGGATTTCAATGTGCTGACCAGTTCGGTTCTGAATCACATGACGAAATTATTATTAAGAATGGAATCCCCTCCAGAAAAACTAACCGCGCCGGCGGTATTGAAGGAGGTATGTCTACAGGTTTACCTATAATTGTTAGAGGAGCTATGAAACCAATTGCTACTCTTATGAGCCCAATTGAAAGTATTGATCTTAAAAACATGAAATCTGTGAATGCCAGAAGAGAAAGGAGTGACTTTGTTGCTGTTCCCGCGTGTGCTGTTATAGCAGAATCAATGCTGGCATGGAGCATTGCTAAGTTTTTCCTTCAAAAATTTGGTGGTGATTCAATGGAAGAAACAAAAGACAATTATAATACGTATATTAAGAAATTAAATCAGAGAGTTACTAAAAACTTTAAGTGAAAATATGATTGAAGTAGCTAGGTTTGTCTTTAACCCCTTTTCTGAAAACACATATCTCATCTGGGATACTGTAACTAAAGAAACTATGGTTATTGATCCCGGATGTTCTGATTCATTTGAGGAAGAGGAGTTATCTGATTTTATTCAGGATAAGAAACTGGAAATCAAGTATCTTATTAATACTCATTGCCATGTGGATCATGTTCTTGGTGTAAATTACATTAAGAATAAATATAATCCGGTCTTTCTTGCTCCTGAAATGGATGTGCCTTTGTTAAAAATGGCTGAACAGCAGGGTTCAACATTTGGCATAAACTGTCCCAAACCTGTTATGCCTGATATGTTTTTATCTGAACACAGCAACCTTGAAATTGGCAATTCTGATATTTTCCCGCTTTTTACTCCTGGCCATTCTCCCGGTGAGCATTGTATATATTTTAAAAATGAATCTTTTCTTATTGCCGGCGATGTATTGTTCTACAGGAGTATTGGCAGAACTGATCTCTGGGATGGTGATTATTCAGCTCTTATTTCATCTATTAAAAACAGGCTTTTTACTTTACCTGATGATACAATAGTATACCCGGGGCATGGTGATGAAACAACTATTGGCTCAGAAAAAAAGGAAAATCCTTTTGTAAAAGAATAAAAGTTGAATATATTACTCCATAGTAATATCCTTATTCTGATTATTTTTTATAACAACACTAAGCCACTCTGATGAAATACAAAAAATTATTGGTTCTGTATTTTATTCTCTGGATTGTATTTTTTGAGTTTATACTTCCTGTTAATAATATCCTTCCAAAGCCTTCCATTGTTTTACTCTCATTTTCTGATTTATGGAAAGATTATAATCTGCCGATTAATTTTATCTCAACAGTCACATCAATCTATATTTCATTGGTAGCAGCCTATTTTCTTGTCAGGTTTTTTATTTCAGGCTTTTTAAGAAAAGGCAGCTTTTTATCAGAATTTATCTTTTCACTTGAATGGTTTTCTGAATTTGTACCCGGTATAGTAATAGGTTTACTTCTGGTATTCTGGTTCCCTCAATCCGAAATTATTGAGTTCGTATTTGCTTTTTTAACTGCTTTTATATCTATGCTTATATTTGTTCAAAATGAGATTAAGAAAGTTCCGGAAGAGTATGCCACATCAGTAATTTCTCTTGGAGTTAATGAAAATAAAATTAACAGGTCTGTTTTGTGGAAAGCAGTTCAGCCCTCTTTAATAAAGCATATATTGACTCTTCACTTTTATATATGGTCAATGATGCTAGCCTTTGAATTTATAAAAAGAGGATTTGGCCTTGGCTCTTTGTTCAGAGATGCTCTTGAGTTTAGAGATTTATCAGCCCTGTTTTCAATCTTTTTAATTACTGGTGTGACTATTTATCTGGGGACAGCTTTTATTAAATATATAAAAAATAAATTCTTTAATTGGTCTGCTTATTAACAGACAGGGGTTATATGTTATTAGCTTTAAACAATGTGAAAAAATATTTCTCCGGAGATGGAACCGACTCATCATTTAAAACACTTGTTCTAAATGATGTTAGTTTTGAAATTCAGACAAGTAATGAAAGCGGGAAACTGGTTTCTGTATTGGCCCCATTTGGTGCAGGGAAATCGACTTTATTAAAAATTATATCAGCCCTTCAGAAACCTTCTGAAGGTGAAATTCTGCTGAACGGTAAAATATATAATGAACCCAGGGGAGAAATAGCATATATTCCGGAAAAACCTTCCTCTTTTCCATGGCTTAATACTGCTCAGAATATAGAATTCGTAACAAAAGAAACTTCTTCAAATAAAGATAAAGTTAATCATCTTATTGATATCGCGGGCCTTTCGGGATACGAAGACCACTCTCCGGCTAATAAGAGCTTTGGTTTCAGATTCAGAATTGCTTTGGCCAGAGCTATTGCTGTGGATCCTGAAATTATTCTTATTGATGACTCATTTAAGAATATGAAGCCTGTAACACGGAAAGATATTTATGAGCTTGTTCTGAAAATAAAAGAAGAGCTGAAAATAAACTTCCTTGTTGCTACAACAAACATACATGAAGCAATATTCTTATCTGATGAAATCCTGTTAATGAGAAAAGATCCCGGTACTATATTTAAAAAACTTAGCATGGATGGAAAGATTACTGCCGATAAATTTAATATTACTGATAATATTATAACAGCAAGAAATGAAATAGAATCATATTTCAGGGTAGAAAGTAAAGAAGATAGCATAAGTTTTTCAATATAAGGATATAATGGAAAATAAGCTTGATGAGCTGTTGAAAAAGAAAGAAGATGCCCAGGTTGGCGGTGGTGCTGAACGAATTAAGGCTCAGCATAATAAGGGGAAATTAACGGCCAGAGAACGTATTCATCTGCTGGTTGATGATGGCAGTTTTGATGAAATTGATATGTTTGTTGTTCATAGGGGAAATGATTTTGGTGTTGATAAACACAAACATCCCGGCGATGGTGTTATTACTGGTACTGCAAAAATAAACAACCGCCCAGTTGCAGTATTTAGCCAGGATTTTACAGTCTTTGGCGGATCGCTTTCTGAAACTCATGCCGAAAAAATTGTGAAGATAATGAACATCGCTATGAAGGCAGGAATTCCTGTGATTGGGTTAAACGATTCAGGTGGTGCAAGGATACAGGAGGGAGTTTTAAGCCTCGGCGGTTATGCTGATATATTTCTTCTTAATACATTAGCCTCTGGTGTTATTCCGCAGATTTCTGTTATTATGGGTCCTTGTGCAGGTGGTGCTGTTTATTCTCCTGCTATTACGGATTTTATCTTTATGGTTAAAGATACCAGCTATATGTTTGTTACCGGCCCTAATGTTGTTAAAACTGTTACTCATGAAGATGTTGGCTTTGAGGAATTGGGCGGAGCAGAAACTCATGCACAAAAAAGCGGGGTTGCTCATTTTGCATATAATAATGAAGTTGAAACACTCCGGAATGTAAAAAAACTTTTAAGCTACCTGCCTCTTAATTTTATGGACAGGCCGCCGGAGTATCCAATAGACGCCTCATCACTCCAGCCGGTTGAAAAACTTAACTCTATTGTACCAGAAAATCCGAATAAGCCTTACGATATGAAAGAGATTATTCGTCTGGTCTCTGATGATTATGACTTTTTTGAAGTTCATGAAGAATTTGCAGATAATATAATTATAGGCTTTGCCCGAATAGGTGGATTATCAGTGGGTATTGTGGCAAATCAGCCTAAAATACTGGCTGGTGTTCTTGATATCAATTCATCTGTAAAAGCGGCTCGTTTTGTCAGGTTCTGTGATGCTTTTGGTATCCCTTTATTAGTTTTGGTTGATGTTCCCGGGTTTTTACCCGGAACAGAGCAGGAGTGGGGTGGCATTATCAAACATGGTTCAAAGTTATTATATGCTTTTTGTGAAGCAACTGTCCCAAAAGTAACAGTTATTACCAGGAAAGCATATGGAGGCGCTTATGATGTAATGAACTCAAAACATATCAGGGGTGATTTTAACTTTGCATGGCCGGGTGCCGAAATTGCAGTTATGGGGCCAAAAGGAGCTGTAGAAATAATTTTTAAGAAAGAAATTTCCAAAGCAACGGATCCTGAAGCTGAGTTAAATGCAAAATTATCTGAGTACATAGAAAAATTTGCTAATCCTTATGTCGCTGCTGAACGAGGATTCATTGATGACATAATTATTCCTTCAGATACCCGGGTAAAAGTAATAAATGCTTTCAATTTATTAAAAACAAAAGTTGATAGAAATCCCAAAAAGAAACATGGTAACATTCCCCTGTAAGTTTATGTTTTTATAAGCCCTTATAGATTCATCAATTATGGGTGAGGGCTCATTTTTTACTTGATTAAAGACATATGAAGGCTTATATTGTTTTATAAAATAATTTGTTTTTTGAAAATGCACTAAATTTTTTAAGAAAATTTTAATTGGAGACTACATGACGAAAAAAATTCTACCGTTTGTAGTTATCTCTTTATTTTCGCTGCTGGTTATGTCCTGCGGCGGAAATAAAGAGATAGCCAAGGACGACAACTCCGGTAGCACAACAAACACAGCACAAAATGGCGGCATTGTATCTGAGATGCTTGAGCAGGCAAGGCAGTATTATGTTGCAGCGCTTGCTAAACAGGAACTAAACAGCACTACAGAAACTGTTAATAATTATGAGGCAGCACTCAGAATTATTAATAACCTTAGTTACTATCCCGGTATTGATCAAAACTCAGCATATACTGAACTCGAAAATTCTATTATCGAAGATTATCGTAAATATGTTGATGGCTTAACTGAATTACCTTCCGATGTTTCTCTTGCTGCTCTTGAAGAATGGATGGGTAAATCTTTGCCCACACCTGGTTCTACAGGTTCTGAAGTTTTAGCCCAGACTCCTAGTGTTGTTCCTGCTGAAATTCCGCTTGAAGTTAATTCTGATGTTGAACAATGGGTAGAATTTTTTACCGGCTCCCGTGGGCGTAACCTTATGACTCGCTGGCTTGCTCGTTCAGGCAAGTACTTCCCAATGATGACTAAAATATTTGATGAAGAGGGCGTTCCGCGTCAGCTTATGTATTTAAGTATGGTTGAAAGTGCCTTAAATCCTATTGCTCGTTCACCTGCAGCCTGTGTTGGCCTCTGGCAGTTTAGCAAAGCAACTGGTAGAGCTTACGGCCTTGAATCTGACTTTTACATGGATGAACGAAGAGATCCTGAAAAATCTACACGTGCTGCTGCTAAACACTTGAAAGAATTATTCGCTAACCAGGGTGACTGGTATCTGGCACTTGCTTCCTATAATGCAGGTGAAGGAAGAATTGAAAGAGCTGTACGCAGGGCAGGTGAAAGAAATTTCTGGACTGCTAGTCCATACCTTCCTAAAGAGACAAGGAATTATGTACCCCAGTATATTGCTGTATGCCTTATAGCAATGGATCCTAAAAAATATGGATTTAACGAAATTCCTTTCGAATCTCCTTATGATTACGAAACTTATAAGGTTAATGAATCAATTGACCTTTCATTCCTTGCTTCCTGTGCTGGTGTAAGTCTTGAAACTTTACAGGATATGAACCCTGAACTGACTCAGACCATCACACCTTCAGGCGGTTATGAAATTAAAATTCCAAAAGGCAAATCTGAAACATTTGCAGCTAATCTGTCAAATGTTCCTGAATCAGCTAAGAGAACTTACCTTGTACATGTTGTTAAAAGAGGTGAGTCTTTAGCAAAGATAGCTGCAAGCTATGGCATCAGCTCTAATGACCTGGCTGATGCTAATAACGTCTCTGTTAAAACAAGATTATCCCGCGGTTTAAAGCTTAAAATTCCTGTAACTGCAGGTAATATTAACGATAAAGATTTTGCATATAATACAAATACAGAATCTGCTGAAGAAGAATCAGGTGATTATGTATCACCTTATGCTTCTCTTAACAAAGATAAAAATGCTGTAGCTGCAAACAATACAGTAAGCAGCAATAATGAAGTTGATGAAGCAGATGACGATCAGAGCGATGATACATCTGTTGAAACTGCTTCAACAGAATCTTCTATTATACCTGCCGGTAAAGTTGCCGTCACTTATACTGTTAAGAAAAAGGAAAATCTGCTTGGTATAGCTGATATGTTTAATACAAGGGTCAGCGATATTCGTAACTGGAATAATATCCCTTATACTCAAACAATCAATATTGGCCAGAAATTAAAAATCTATGTGCCTGCTGACCAAAAAGAATTTTATGCAAGCCTTGATAATCAGACCTCAATTGAAAAATCTGTTGCAAAAACCCCTGCTGTAGTAAAAACTAAAAATTCAGTCGTTTATCACAGGATTAGAAAAGGTGAAAGCCTGAAATCTATTGCTGCTAAATATGATGTTAGTATAAACGATCTTAGAGAGTGGAATAATCTTTCTCATTCTACAATTTATGCCGGTAAAAAATTAAAAGTTTATACAGACAGGACTTCAAGTTATGCAGCAAACGATAATGTTGTAGAGAAAAATTCAATTTTTAGATATAAAATTAAAAAAGGCGATACCATTGGTGAGATAGCTGAGAAATTTGGCGTGTCAATTGCCAAAATTAAATCTTGGAACAATATCAGAAAGAATACACTTGTTGCTGGTAAAACACTTAAGATATACTCAAATGACAGCTATGCTTCTTCACTTGGTGATAAAACCACAAAATCTTCTGCAAATATAAATTACTATAAAGTTAAAGCCGGTGATTCTATTGGTAAAATTGCCGAACTATACAAGGTTCCTGTTGCTTCATTAAGAAAATGGAACAACCTGAGAAGTAATAAAATTATTGCAGGAAATACATTAAAAGTTTATTCTGATGCCGGAGTTAATGATATCTCTGAAAGGCCTTCTGCTAAAACTGCAAAAGTTACAAAGGCTGCTGCAAAGAGTAAAACAAAAATTCACAGAGTTGGCCGTGGCGAATCTCTTTATTCAATTGCCCAGACATACGATATGACCGTTGAAAGATTAAGGGCTCTGAATAAAATTACAGGTAATAAAATTAAACCAGGGCAGAAACTTAAAGTGGAATAATTTAGTTCATATAATTTTTTAACTGAGCCGTTAGGGGTGTTATTCCGTTTCGGAATAACTGAGATCATACCCTTAAACCTGATCTGGATAATACCAGCGTAGGAAAACGGGCTAAAGTATAACTTAGTTTTTTTAGCCGTTTTTCAAACGGCTTTTTTTATTTATGGAGAAATAAATGAAAAACTATGTTATATTTTTTTTATTGTTCACTTATCTTGCATTAGCGCAGGATATATCAATTAAAGGGACTATTGTTGATGCCCGAACGGGAAAACCACTGGCAGGGGCAAACATATCTGTAGAAAATAAGCCTAACATTGGAACTGCTTCAGGAATAAAAGGTGAATTTGTTCTGCAAAATGGATTCTCTGCATTTGATAATATTATTATCAGTTATGTGGGTTATGAAAGAAAAGTTATTCCTGCTTCACAGCTTGTTGAAAAAGAACAGGTAATTGAACTGGAGGCTTTGGTTATTCCGTCTCAAACTGTACTTGTTAAAGGTTCAATTGGCACTGCAGGTATAACTCCGCTTGCATTTGAAAAGATAACAAGAAAGGAAATTGAAGAAAAGTATACTGTACAGGATATCCCTCAGTTTCTTTCTGAAATGCCTTCAACTACATTTTATTCTGAAAGCGGAAATGGTGTAGGTTATAATTATATAAGTATTCGTGGTTTTGACCAGAGAAGAATATCTGTTGCTGTTAATGGTATTCCGCAAAATGAACCTGAAGACCAGAATGTCTATTGGCTTGACTTTCCTGATTTACTTGCAAGTACAGAGGTTATTCAGGTACAGAGAGGGTCTGGTTCAGGAGTATTTGGTTACCCGGCAATTGGCGGTTCTATAAATATCATTACTTCTGCGTTTTCTGATAAACCTAAATTTGACTTTTCTGCTTCGCTTGGCAGCTATAATACCCGCAGGTACAGCGCTTCATTTTCCAGCGGACTTATAGATAATAAATATTCTATTTATGCCAAATTTTCAAGAATATTAAGCAGCGGGTACAGAAACCTGGCATACTCAAAGTTTAATTCATACCATCTTTCTGCTGTAAGGTATGATGATAATCTGACTACACAGGTTAACCTGTATGGTGGCCCTGTTGAAGACGGGCTTGCATATACAGGACTTCCCAAATTTGCTGTAAAAGATAAAACTTTACGTAAAGCAAATTATTCATACTGGGAAGCTGATAATAATCTTGTAACCTATGCCACAGATAGACGTCCTTCAGAAATAGAGAATTTTTCACAGCCGCATTATGAATTGCTCAATGAATTAAAAATAAATTCAAATGTAACTCTGAACTCGGCAATTTTCCTCATTACCGGTTCAGGGTTCTTTGATTATGATGGTTCATGGGCAGATACTACTTATTTCCGGTTAACACAGGCAAACGGCTTTAACCCGTCAGGTAATCCCGGTGATGCTCTCATTCGTGCACAGGTTGATAATGTACAGTATGGCTGGATACCAAGAGTCAGTATTAAACATAATGGCGGCGAATTGTTAATTGGTGGTGAATTCAGAAGGCACAGGTCAGTACATTGGGGAAGTATTAAATATGCTGATAACATTCCGGCGGGTGTTTCGGAAGATTTTAAATATTATTATTATGAAGGAAGCAAAGATGTTATAAACACTTTCGTTCATGAATCTTACCAGCTCGCACCTGCCGTAAACCTGCTGGCTGAACTGCAGCTTGCATACCATAAATACGGTATTAAAAATGAGCGTTTTTTAAACACAAAATTTGATGTGGATGGCTTATATCTTAATCCAAGAGCTGGAATAAATTATAAATTATCTGGTAACCAGAATTTATTCTTTTCTTTTGCCCGTGTAACTAAAGAACCAAGATTAAAAAATTACTATGATGCTGCTGAATCAAGCGGAGGAGAGGTTCCGCAGTTTGAGCAGAATGCTGACGGAAGCTATAATTTTGATAATCCGCTTGTTAAGCCTGAAATTATGAATGATTTTGAAATAGGCTCATCTTACAACCAAAGAAATTTATCTGTGTCTCTTAACTTGTTTTACATGATATTTGATGATGAAATTGTTAAGAATGGCAAACTGGACCGGTTCGGACAGCCAATTACAGGCAATGTTGACCGTACAATTCACAGTGGTGTTGAAGTTTCAGGTAATTATAAATTAGTTTGTGGTTTTGAAGCATTTGCAAATGCTACCTACAGCAGAAATGAAATAAAAGACGGTAGGTTTTACATGGATGCAGATAATTCTATCGATTTAGGCGGCAACAGGATAAGCGGTTTTCCTGATTTTCTTGCAAATATTGGTTTAAGCTATAATAATTATGGATTGAATGTAAGGTTGACTGCCAGATATGTAGGTGAGTTTTATTCTGATAACTATGATAATAAGTTAAACGAATATCTTGAAAAATATCCTGGTTTTGTCTCTTATTCTGATAACAAAAATGATGCTTATTTTGTTGCAGATTTTGCAGGAAGCTATGAAATAAATATGTTTGGTTCGCTTAACTCGTCAAAAGTATTCTTCCAGGTAAATAATATTTTTGACAGGTTATATTCTGCCAATGCCATTGGTGCTGAGTTTTTCCCGGCTGCTGAAAGAAATTTCCTGGCCGGAATACAGCTTGGCCTTTAATTTTATACTAAGCCCCTTGCTGTTTTCAGGAGGGGCTTAAGTTCAGTAAAACAATATAAGTTTTATCAGAGAAAGCAAAAATTAAAATGATTTCCAAAAAATGTATTATTCTGGCAAACGGTCGTCCTCCTCAGAAAAAAGTTTTTAATTTCTTAAAAAAGCATGGTTTTAATACTTTAATCTGCGTAGATGGCGGCGCAAATTCAGCCAGAAAGATGAACATTATGCCTGATATTGTTATTGGCGATTTTGATTCAATTACAAAAGATAACCTGCGTTATTATTCTTCCCGTTCAGAAATAATAAACATAACCCGGCAGAATGATACGGATATTAATAAATGCCTTAAATACGCAATTAAAAAAAAATATAGTGAAGCAATACTGACAGGAGTTACGGGGGACAGGCTTGATCATACTTTCTGCAATCTTGGAATGGTGATTAAGTTTTTTGACCAGATAAAAATATCAATTCTTGCTGAAAAATCTTTGCTGGTTCCTTACAAGGGTGTGATAAGTTTTAAAAGCATTCCCGGTGAAACTGTTTCTGTTTATGGTCTTGATGAAAAAACTAAAATAACATCTTCCGGCCTTAAATATCCGCTCAGGAATATAGCTTTGCCTTTTGGAAGAAAAGAAAGTACAAGCAACGTTGCTAAGGGCAATAATGTTAATCTAAAAATAAAAAACGGGATTGTTTTTGTTATCCGCGATTTTGAAACAATGAAAAAACTGCAGTATGCTCCCAGGAGTTTAAAAAACTAATATGATTACTTTCTCTCCAACTGACATTATTGTTGTTGTTTCTTTTTTTCTGCTCGTCCTGCTTATTGGTTTTTGGGCAGGGAAAAAGAAAAATAACAATGCGGATGATTACCTGCTTGGCGGAAGAAAAGTTGGCCTTCTTCTTTTTATTCTCACTAATGTTTCCACTTGGTATGGCGGCATACTTGGAGTAGGGGAGTTTACTTACCAATATGGGCTTGCAAACTGGTTTACGCAGGGCTTCCCTTATTACGTTTTTGCACTGGTATTTGCATTCCTATTTGCAGAAAAAATTAGAAAAGCATCGTTATTTACAATCCCGGATAAACTTTCTGAGATTTATGGCAAAAAAGCCGGTATCATTTCATCAGTTATTGTTTTTATCCTTGTTTCGCCGGCATCATACTTATTAATGACGGCAAATCTCATACAAATAATGTTTCATACGGGAAGTCTTATCAGCCTTTTAATAGCGCTGGCTCTTTCACTTGCCTATCTGTTTAAAGGCGGCTTTTTGTCTGATCTTTATACCGATGCTTTCCAGTTTTTTATAATGTTTGGCGGCTTTATTATAATTGTTTTATGTTCTTACTTAACTCTTGGCGGTGGAGATTACCTTGTTCATAACCTGCCGCCGGCGCATCTTACTCTTACCGGTGGAGCTTCCCCTGCATATATTATTGTATGGTTTTTAATTGCAATGTGGACTTTTGCTGACCCCGGTTTTCATCAGAGGTGTTATTCAGCCAAATCAGGTAAAATTGCAAAATGGGGAATAGTAATTTCTGTTTTATTCTGGGCTTTCTTTGATTTTCTTACTACCAGTACAGGGTTATATGCACGAGCTGCCCTTCCTGGTTTAAGTCAGCCGACTCTTTCTTTTCCTCTGCTTGCAGAAAAAGTATTAGGCCCGGGACTTAAAGGGCTTTTTTATGCCGGTTTGTTTGCAACTATCATGTCAACTTTTAACAGCTTCCTTTTCCTCAGTGCTACAACAATTGGAAGAGATTTCTTCTACAGAATTGATAAAAAGAAAGATGAAAGTAAGTTAAAATATTATACTATACTTGGACTAATTATATCCGGAATTATTTCAATTATCCTTGCAATATCTATCCCGTCAGTAATAGAAATCTGGTATACAATTGGCTCTATATGCATTCCGGGAATAATCCTTCCGGTTATTTCAGCTTATTTCCCAAAATTAAGAATAAGCAGGAATATAATAATCGCTGAAATGATAATAGCTGTTCTCAGCAGTTTTTCATGGCATTATTTGAGGGAATGGTTTATTACAAATCCATTACTTTTGGAAATTGAACCTATGGTTGCAGGGCTTTTGGCCGCAATAATTATACATACATTTGGCATTATAAAAGCAAAAAAGCCGGATTGATTCAGTAATCAGAGGGTAACTCTGTATTTCTATTGCTTAATGTTTGTTGTAAGGCTCTTTTTTTCGTGCAAGAAGAGAAAGTACTACTGATCCTGTCAGGCAGAATATTATTACTGCAAGTGAAATTTCAGTTGGAATTTTATAAAAACCTGAAATAAGCATTTTAACACCTACAAAAAACAATACAATTGAAACTCCATACTTCAGATAGACAAACATTTGTACTATACCCGAAAGTGCAAAGTAAAGTGAACGAAGTCCCAGTATTGCAAATATGTTGGATGTAATTATTATAAACTCATCCCTTGTTATAGCTATTACAGCAGGGATCGAATCTACTGCAAATATTATATCAGAAGATTCTATAATAAGAAGAGTTAAAAACAGGCTTGTTATATAAACTTTTGAATTTTTCTTTATGAAAAAATGATTTCCATGAAAACCGGGATGAAATTTAAAATATTTAGTAGCAGTCTTAATCAGGAAATTATTATTGTAATCAATCTGGTGGTCTTCACCAAAAGCCATTTTATAAGCTGCAAACATAAGGATTACAGCAAATACATATATAATAGGGTGGAAAAGGGTTATTAAGCCAACTCCGGCTAAAATAAATACAATCCTGAAAACTACAGCACTCAATATACCCCATTTAAGAACATGAGGCTGATTTTCAGCAGGAACGCCCATTACTGAAAATATCATCAGGAATACAAAAAGATTATCAACTGAAAGCGAATACTCAATTAAATAACCGGTAAGAAATTCAAGTGCTTTCTGGTGCCCGTCTTTTAGGTAAAGATATACAAAAAGATTAAAAATAAGAGCGGTGCATATCCACACACCGCTCCAGATTAAACTCCTTTTAAGTCCTATTTTACCGCTTCTGTGGTCTGTTGCATATAAATCAATAAACATAATTACGGCAGCAACTGCAGCAAATATTATCCAGAAAGTCGATTCAGTAACCAAAATAGTTCCTTATTAGGGTAAAAGAATACCGCAGGCTATAACAGTTGTCCATATCCCGCTTTTATCACCTTCCGCAGACTGTGTGATGTTAAATGAACGCACAATTTTACCGGACATTTTATAAATGTCTTCTCTTTCACTCCAGTCTTTTGTAGCATCAAACTCAACACCAAGAGTTGTTGCAAGCATAGTAGCTGCAAGGTCTTCTGCATATTCACCGGCAACTTTTTCAGTCTCACCAAATGGGTGATGTTCTGAAAGGTACCCGTACATTGAACTGTCCGCAGGCAGTGCAACGCCTACTGATGCTGCAATTAACCTGTTTGGTTCATTAGTTGAGTTGCGTGCCATTACAGCAAATGTAATCTGCCCCGGGCGCAGTTCTTTCAATCCTTCTTCCTGGCTTATTCTTTTACAGCCGGTAGGGAAGATACTGCTTACCGTTACAAGATTGCACATTTCAATTTTAGCGCTTCGTAATGCTAGTTCAAAGGAAGTCAGGTATTCTTTATGCCTGCCTACCCCTTTGGTAAAGAATATTTTGGTTGGTACATACAATATATCATCTCCTTTCTGAGATTTATTTTTTTATTGTTTCTTTTCGTTGTTATTAAGTATAGATACTAAGCTTTGTATATAATCTTTATGAATCTTCTTTTGCCAACCTGAACAACTTTTTCTTCGCCAGGTTCAAATTTTACAGAAAAATCATTGGTTTTTTCACCATTAATTTTAATTCCGCCGCCTTTTATAAGGTCACGGCCTTCTCCTTTAGAGCCGATAAGCTTTGTTGAAGTAAGGAAATCCAGCAGGTTAATTTCATTAGAATTTATTACCTGTTCAGGTATATCTTCAGGAATTTCTTTCTTAATAAAAAGCTTGTCAAACTCTTCTTCTGCATTAACAGCAGCAGCTTCATCATGATACATTCTTACAAGAGTTCGTGCAAGATTTCTTTTAAGATTTCTAGGGTTAACAGAAGGATCCTCAAGCTGATTTTTAATATCCTTTAACTCTTCATTTGATATATCACTTGCCAGTTCAAAATAAGTGGCAATCAGGCTGTCTGGAATAGAAAGTGTTTTGCCGTAAATATCCTTTGGAATGTCTGAAAGCCCGATATAATTATCGTATGATTTACTCATTTTTTCAACGCCGTCAGTTCCAACAAGAAGCGGCAGGGTAATAATTACCTGTGGTTCAACGCCAAATTCTCTTTGTATATCGCGGCCTACAAGCAGGTTAAACTTCTGGTCTGTACCGCCAAGTTCAACATCACTTTCAATAGCAACAGAATCCATTGCCTGTGCAAGAGGGTACAGGAATTCATGTACACTTATAGGCTCGCCGTTTTTATAACGTTTTGTAAAATCATCCCTCTCAAGCATACGTGCAACAGTATACTTTGAAGCAAGCTTAATAACATCTTCAAAACTCATTTTACTCAGCCACTGTGAGTTATATACAATTTTGGTCTTTTCCTTATCCAGAATTTTGGAAGCCTGTTCAAAATATGACTGGCCGTTTTCACGGGTTGCTTCAATAGTAAGAGCGGGGCGGGTTTTATTGCGTCCTGAAGGGTCGCCAATCATTCCGGTAAAATCACCAATAATTAATATTGCCTGATGCCCTAATGACTGGAAATTTGAAAGCTTTCTTAAAACAACTGAGTGTCCGATATGGAGGTCGGGGCGGCTGGGATCACAACCAAGTTTAATCTTTAAAGGTTTTCCTTCCTTTATTGACTTTTCTAACTTCTGAACTAGTTCTTCTTCCGGGATAATTTCAAATGTACCTCTTCTGATAAGGTCCATCTGTTCTTTAACAGGAGGGAAATTTATTTTTGTCATTCTCTACTTATATACCATAAAATAATTTAGTTTTAAAATTATGAGAACCATTGTTAAAATTTAATTTTTCTTTCCTGGTCTCTCTGCATATCCTTTTTTGCAATTGCTTCACGCTTATCATACACTTTTTTGCCTTTGGCAAGTGCTAATTCAACCTTAACTTTACCTTCCTTAAAATAAAGGCGCAGCGGGATTAATGTTAAGCCTTTTTCTTTTACTTTCCCTATAAGCTTCCTTATTTCATTGCTTTTCAGCAGAAGCTTCCGGGTTCGTGCCGGTTCATGGTTATTAATATTGCCCTGTGTGTATTCACTAATATGGGCTCCAAACAGCCATAATTCACCGTTTTTTATATTTGCATAGCTGTCAACCAGGTTGGCTTTTCCCTGGCGAAGCGATTTTACTTCAGTTCCCTGTAATACAATTCCTGCTTCATAAGACTGCAAAATGCTGTATTCATGCCGCGCTTTCCTGTTTACAGTTATATCTTTTTCTTCCGGTTCGTTACTGCTCATATTCATTTAAAAATTAAGGATTAAAGTTATTTTTATTGCTAAATAAAATCAAGGATAGCAGGAAAAAGTTAATAATAAAATTCCACCCAAATTTAATGCATTTTACCGGATAATTTTTCTTCCAAAAGTAAAAATCATTATCTATTTTACATGGTTAATTATTCAATTTGCTTTCGGAAATCAATAATTTATCAATTTAGCCAATAAATCCGGAATGTCATACGTATGTTAAAAAGAACCTTCCTTTTATTATTATTTTCAGCCCTTTCCATTATTATATATCCGCAGCATATTAAAGTGGATAAAATTGAACCCCCTAACTGGTGGGCCGGGATGAAATGGGACACGGTCCAATTGATGGTTTACGGGGAAAATCTGGATAATATAACGGCTGATTTTGATAATAAAAAGATTGAAATCCTTAAAATTCATAAAGTTGATTCAGATAAACCCGGTACCTATGCTTTTATTGATGTTAAAATTCCTTCAGATATTCAACCCGGCAGCTATAAATTAACCCTGAAAAATGGTACATCCTCCGCAGAAACTAACTACTCAATCTTAGAAGCAAAAAATGAAGATGAAGGTTTTAAAGGATTTAATCCTGAAGATGTAATTTACCTTGTAATGCCTGACAGGTTTGCTGACGGCGATACAACAAATAACGTCGTTAAGGGATACCGCAACGATTATGACCGTAAAGACGGCAATAAAAGGCATGGCGGCGACCTTCAGGGAATAATCAACCACCTTGATTATATAAAGGATTTGGGGTTTACAACATTATGGATAAACCCTGTTGTAGAAAACAATACTAATTTAAGTTATCATGGTTACGGCGCTACTGATTTTTACACAGTCGATCCCCGCCTTGGTACTAACGAGTTATATAAAAAACTTGTGGATGAAGCACATAAAAGGGGAATGAAAGTAATACTTGACCACGTAGCAAACCATATTGATATTAACCATCCATGGATGAAAAATCTGCCGATGAAGGACTGGATTAACGGTTCAACCAGTAACTTTGAGATTACAAACCATGATAAAATTGCAATTGTTGATGTTCATGGCTGTAAATCCACTCTGGAGAACAGTACACGCGGCTGGTTCACTGATTATATGCCTGACCTGAAACTTGATAATCCCTACATGGGGACTTATACAATTCAAAATACTTTATGGTGGATGGAGTATGCCGGAATAGATGGTATACGTGAAGACACTTATCCTTATGCTGACCCAAAATTTATGTCTGAATGGGCTAAGGCGGTTTTAGCTGAATATCCCAAGACTAATATCGTAGGTGAAGTGTGGAAAGGCGACCCGTTAATTCTTTCAACATACCAGGAAAAAAGTATCCTTACCCCCAACTTTGACTCTCATCTTCCTTCTGTTACAGACTTTGGGCTTTCTGATGTTTTAAAAGCTTATCTTGCAGGCAGGGAAGGGCTTGGGCGTATTTATGAAATTATAGGCATGGACATGGCTTACCATAATCCTTACAACCTTGTTACTTTTATTGATAATCATGATGTTGAAAGAGGGTTATTTACAGCAAAGGAAGATATTGCAAAACTTAAAATTGCTTACCAGGTTTTACTTACAACACGCGGCATCCCGCAGATTTTATATGCTTCAGAAATTGCTGCAGTAGGCGGACATGAACATGGGGAAATAAGGACTGACTTTCCCGGCGGATTCCCCGGCGATACCCGTAATGCCTTCACAAAAGAAGGTAGGACAGAAAAAGAAAATGATTTTTATAACTTCCTTAAAAAGATTTTACAAATAAGAAAAGAGAATAAAGTTATTTCTGATGGAAAGCTTATCCATTTCCCGGTTCAGGATAACATATATATATACTTCAGAGTTTTGAACAACGAAAAAGTAATGGTTGTTGTTAATGATAATGACAAAGATAAAACAGTCAGCCTGGCGCCGGTTAAGAGCATGCTTGAAAAAGTATCTTCACTAAAAGACCTTAAATCAGGTGAAGAAATAAAAATAACCAATAACTCAATTACAGTTAAAGGGAAAGACGCAGGTATTTATAAAGTTAATGTACAGCTTCAAAATTAGCTGCAAAATAAGAAACCATACTTTGTAGTATTATTGGATTTAAATCATTAAAATGTTTTGTGGTTATACGTTATATAGTAAAAATAATTGTTCAGATAAGGTGACAATAAAATGTAGTTATTGTCAATAATCCCTTTTCACCCTTGGCAAGGGGAAAAGGGATACAGGGATATGAGGTCGCTAAATAGCTGTTAAGCAGCACTCGTGGAGTAACCTGTCCCGGTAATATTTTGCAGAGGCATATATAGTGTGTCTCCATAACGGCCTCAACCCAAACCCTTCTCCATATGAAGGCAGAAGGGCTTATTGGAGCCAAACATTATATTACTGTTGTATCTGTGCGTTCTAAACAGACAAATTTATATTGATATATTAAATGATAAAAATAATTGTTCAGATAGGATGACAATAAATTGTAATTATTGTCAATAATCCCTTTTCACCCTTGGCAAGGGGAAAAGGGATACAGGGATATGAGGTCGCTAAATAGCTGTTAAGCAGAATAAGTGGAGTAACCTGTTTCAGTAATATTTACATTGGCATATATAGTGTGTCTCCATAAAGGCCTTATCCTAAACCCTTCTCCATATGAAGGCAGAATGGCCTATTGGAGCCAAACATTTTATTACCGTTGATCTGAACATTATAAAGAAACAGAAATGATCTTTTGCCACTAATTTTAAACTTGTACTAAAGTTAACCAGTTAAAATAATTAACGGCAGTTTATTTACTTAACCATTTTACCGGATTAAAAATGCTGGATATTCAAAAAAAACTAACCAACTCATTTTATGCAATGCTTTCTTTGCCCTCAACGGGAATGGGCTTTGCATTGTCTATTCAGATTGCAGCGTTAAGCTGGATTCTAAGCACCAAATATAATCTTGATATTCATGAAGTAGGTATTGTATGGGCTGCTGGCCCGCTTGCCGGAATTTTTGGACAGGTTATAATAGGACTTATAAGTGATAAAGTATGGTTCTGGGGAGGTCGGCGCCGCCCCTTTATTCTCATAGGAGGCACTATTGCGGCGTTAATGCTGCTTGCCCTGCCAAACATTGATGCAATTGCTCACGGGCTGGGCTTTACCGGACTGATGGGGGTTGCAGTGGTTGTCGCTCTTACACTTGACCTTGCTATAAATATAAGCTTTAATCCTACCCGTTCAATTATTGCTGATGTTACTCCTGAAGGAAATGCCAGGACAAAGGGGTATACATGGATGCAGACAATATCCGGTTTTTTTGGTGTACTTGCTTATGTAGTTGGCGCAGTGTGGGGTAATTATGTGCTTATTTATTTTGGTATCTTCCTGGTGCTTTTGTTCTCAATTATTCCAACATTATTTATTACAGAAAGCAAAGACGTACTTGCTGCTGAAACTGAAGCAACTGAGGCTGAACCGGTACAGACAAAAACAGAATGGGGACAGTTGTTCCGCATTTACTTTGCACATGCTTTTTCATGGATTGGAATACAGACAATGTTTGTATATATAATTGCATTCATTCAGCAGAAACTTTCTCCGTCAACTGATGACCAGACAGGGCAGATAATTTCAATTTCATTTGCTGTCTTAAATACAATTGGTTTTATACTTCCAGCTTTTGTCCTTGAGCCAGTATCGGAAAAAATAGGCAGAGTTAAAACACATTTAAGCGCTGTGGCAGTGATGGCGATTGGGTATTTCGGAATAGTAATGTTTGCAAAATCAGCAATAATACTTTATGTAATAATGGCTGTCTGCGGTATTGGCTGGGCTGCGGTAGTTAGCCTTCCGTTTGCAATAATGTCAGAAAAAGTAAATAAGGGGAAGATGGGGTTCTTTATGGGGATATTTAACCTTTCTGTGGTAATACCGCAATTAATAGTCAGCCTGTTTATCGGGTCTGTAGTGCAGAATGCTGCAGATAAAAGTATAATATTTATTATAAGCGGCATATCGCTTGCAATATCAGCAGTGCTGTGGCTTATGGTAAAAGATACAACAGGCGCCGGAACTAAAACAGCGGCAGTGCCATCTTCACATTAGTTCTTGTTTTTAGCTTGCAGGGTTTGTTATTAACCCTGCAGGATTTTGGTAATATATTAAATCATCTGCCTGAACAAAGAACCTGCTCCTTCAGGATGATGCAGAGATACAAATTACAGCAGATGTAAAAGGGGAAATCATGTCTTTAATAAAAATCAATAAACTTATAATATACTTTGCAGTAATACTTGCCATACCTTATAAAGCGGCATTCCCTCAAATTATTAATTCATATAAATCAAATAGTGCATCTCAATACGAGGATTATAAAAACAAAAAAGGTATAAACGTACAGGATTCATCTAAGTTTAAGAAAAGAGCAATGGAGTTAATAATCAGGCCGGGAATAAAACTATCAGAAGATAAAAATAATGCTGCGTTAAGTGCAGGGTTAAGTTTTCCTGTCGGTAAAAAATGGAATATAATACCGGGTGTATTATACTGGCAGGACAGTAATAACCTGTACAGGGAAACAAATTCATGTTTTGGAATATTTGTTATGGCAGACTACAACATATATATAAGTGATTTCTCATTATTTGTTGGAAGCGGAATAGGGCAGTTTAAGTATAGTAATCATTCCGGTACTTATTGGGGATTTATCCCTGATGCAGGCGCTGCATACCAGTTTAATAAAAATATCTCTTTAACATGCGATGTAAATTATCCGATAGTTTTTGCGGATAATGCTAACTCCGGTGTCAGGCCGGTAGTATTTTTAGGCTGTAAAATTGCAATATAGAGAATGAATAATCTAGACGGCGGGCTATATTTTTATTGATACATGAAGAAATAGCCATATATATTTGCTGGATTTCTTTATACACGGGGACGCACATTGTGCGTCCCCTACGTATAATGACAGGCATATAATAAATATTGCAGGTTGAAGCCAAACCTGCAATGTTCCCAGGCTGTCACGATCGCACCGTGACGGCAGCTAAGATGAAAGTGCTTTGTAATAGCTTAAATTAAATATTTAATAACTAGAAAAATACCGTAATTATACTGATGTGTAAATCTAAATAAAAAGGTATGTTTGGTTTAAGTAATAGATACCAGGGGGTTATGATGAGTAAAACCTGTTATAGAACATCCATAATTATTGTGCTGATAATAAGTCTAATTCTGAATAGCTGTAATACTACAGATACAATTATACAGGGAAAAATAAAATTAACCTCAGAAGATTACTCATGTACAGAAATATGGCTCCGCCTTCAGTCAGAAGGAGCAGTATCCAACCCTGTAACCATAACAGCCAATGATAAACCGGTAAAAGAAATAAACATTGTAACACCGGATACAGTAATATATATAGACTCACTTCTGCCGGGGCAGCAATATAAACTGAAAGCATTGGCAGGAGAGAGCAGTTCAAATGAAGCTGCTGCAAAAACCCTTGATACCACCAGTCATAATATCACATGGGAGGAATTTACATTTGGAGACCATACCAGTTTATTGACAGATATCGCTGTTGTTAATGACAAAAACATTTGGGCCGTGGGAGAAATATATAAAGATGGGGAAACTGAAGCATACAATGCAGTTCACTGGGATGGAGAAAAATGGGAGCTAAAAAAAATACTGGTTAGAAGTTTTGGCGATTTAAAAGGTTATTATCAAATACGGAGTGTATATGCATTTTCGGATAATGATGTATGGTTTGCCGGATATGCTGATTTAATCCACTGGGATGGAAACAGTTTTCAGTCAAAAGCGTTCTTTATGTTATCAGCGCCGTTTACAGGGCAGGTAAATAAAATGTGGGGAAGTGATAATAATATTGTGTGTGCAGGAAATAGTGGAGCCGTTTATAATTATAATGGCCAGGCATGGGAAAAGCCAGAGAGCGGGACAGAAAGCAGGCTTCTGGATGTTTACGGTGAAGGAGGTAATATATTTATAGCAGGCTATGAGGATTTCAAGCCATCGGTATTGTTAAGGTATAACAATGGCAGGGTAACAAAAGTAGCAGAAGAAGCGGTAACGGAATACCAGCCTGATAAAATATCAGGAGGGATAAAGAGTGTATGGGTAAAAAGGGCGCAACTGTTTACATTAACATGGTATGACCTGTTCAGAAGCAGTGTAAATACAACCGGCGAAGGTAAATCATACTGGGGTGGTGATGTGAACCTTTGGGGTTCTAACATTGTACGCGGCAATGACGTAAATGATATATTCACAGCCGGTTATAACGGAATGATATGGCATTTTAATGGTGCAAGCTGGAAAAATTATACTGAGACCAGTATTAATAAAGATCGACTATTAAGTGCCTCTGTTAAAGGTAATATCATTGCTGCAGTGGGTTACAGGTACTTAAATGGTATTGAAAATTATGGAATTATACATGTAGGAAAGAGGTAAACGAGAAAACAACCAAAGTTGAGTATTAGCTGCAGATATTTTTATAATTAAAAACAAGGGAGATAGTTATGAAAATGAACAATGCAGTACTAGTTTTATTTATTATTTTATCAGGAGTTCTTAATACAAATGGACAAAACAAAAAACAATAGGCCAGTTGTATGAAAGCGGCAAAATATCAGCCGATGAAATGATTCTGAATAAAACATACAACTTTCTCTGGCTGTCACAATCAAGCCGTGACGGCAGCTAAGATGAGTGAAGGAAAGTAATTGTTAAGTATGCAAAGATACCATTCAGGTGTTATTGGCTTACAGACAGGAAAGATCATGCTTGGTATAAAAACCACCTTTTTTCAGTCATCAGTGAATTATAATAGTAGTATAGTTTACGGCAAGTCGTAAATATATTTTCAACACATTCTCTTGCAGCTTTGGCAGCATGACAATCAACTGAATTTAACTATGGTTTATGAGAATTCCTGCTTGACAACAAAAACAAAGCCTGTTATATTCCAATAATTATTGTATAGTCTTTTTATTCCAACAAAAAGCACGGGGAAGTACAACATGAAAAATAGAATGTTCATAAAAATACAAATCCTGTTTCCTAAGTATATTATTCCCGTTATCTCAATGATAATTATACTGCTTTCAGGCTGTGTTGAGAATTCTGCATTATCAGATGTTGAAATTGAGGATCCCTCAATTATAAAACCAATAGTTGAAATCAATAAAAGTCTATATACTAATTCTGTGATGTTTACTACTACTGCCTGGCTGTATGACAAAAATGGTAATTCAATTGAGCTTAAATCAGGCAATGTGAAAATGAATGATGTTCCGATGAATATAAAGTATACCAATAATGACGTCCCATATTACCAGCTTGATTACAGTGCATTACCCTTTAAGGTTAATACAACATATTCGCTTGATATAACATTAAGCGATGGGGAATCATATACAGCCAGTGTAACAACAAGAGAAAAAGATATAAAAAGTTTTGTAGTGCCGGCAGAACATAACAAAAACAATGATCTTGTTCTATCATGGGGAGAGTCGGTAAGCAATGAAAAACTGGTTTTAAAGATGTCCCTGCTTGGAAAAACAGATACAACAATCTTTGTTGACGACAAAGAAATAATAATTACTGATACGCAAGCCGGAAAGTATACAGTGTCTAAAAGCTATTTTGATAAACCGGGGTATTACCATGCAGATCTGACACTGACATCATTAAAAACAGGAGCGATGAGCAAATCGTTTATGAATGGAAGTAAAATAACTTCAACTATTTCAATATCAAGGAGCCTGTCTCTTAAATGATAAATAAAAATGCTTTCTCCCGGCCGTCATCCGCCTCAAGCCGTGACAGCAGCTAAGATGAGTAATGGAAAGCAATTAATTCGCATACAAAGATATTACTCAGGTGTTATTGGAATACAGACAGGAAAGAACAGGCCATCACTATTTTGCAAGGCATAAGAAGTGACGAAAGCTGCTACTCTTTTGTATTAGTTTAAAATAAATGATAACACTCTTATATTTATATTTTCAATACAGCTGTAGTCGTGGCTTTAGTCCTTCGACAGACATGAAATAGCTATTATAGACAGGAAGAAAGAAACTTATGAAGAAAATATTTTTGTGTCTATTCATGCTAAGTGTTTCTCTGTTTGCACAGGAAAAAGAAACCACTTATAAGTATTGGCTTAACTTTGGGGTAGGTGGAGAACATGAATTAAGCAGTAGTTTTGCCTTAAACTATAATTTTTCAATAAAAGAGCATTTTATTCAGGCTGGTTATCATTTTAGCGGCGCTATTATGAATATTGAAGGCGGTTTATTGCAGCCCAGTGGCGGAAATATTTTCCACTCAGTCAATGTCTCGTATGGTGAACGATTAATGAGTGACTATTTTTTATCATCTGCCTTTATTGGCCCATCACTTGTAACAGGTAAAACTAAAAAGGAAGCAGATTTAAAATCAAAAAAGTATACAACTATTGGACTGGCAATTGAAACACAATGGATATTCAGGGCAGCAAATGAATTGGGCTTTGGTATTGAGTTTTACGGAAATCTCAATCATTATCAGAATATTGCCGCAGTAAGTTTTTTAATTTATTTAAGTAATAATAAGTAAAGGATAAGACAATAATCTACCCGGTCGTCATCGGCCCCAAGCTGGTACAAGTTCAAAATTAATGGCAAAAGATTATTTCTATCACATCCCTTATCTGCATTTGTCCCTTATAATTTTAAGACAGAATGGCAATAAATTGTTTGTCTCCAATAAGCCCTTCTACCTTCATAAGGAGATGGGTTTGGGATGAGGTTGTTACGGAGGCAAATACCATAAAAGCCTCTGTATGTACTACCGGAATTACTTCACCAATGCTGCTTCACAGCTATTTATCGACCTCATATTCCTGTATCCCTTTTCTCATTACAAAGGGTGAAAAGGGATTATTGACAATAATTGCAATTCATTATCATCTTATCTGAAAAATTATTTCCATCATGTAACATGTAAATACAATAGCTTTTTATTAATAATCAAAAATGCTTTTTATGACTTTAATTATATTCTGTAAATATCCAAAACATAGTTTTTTATTTTGCCACTAAAAATAAACTTGTACCCTAAAGCCGTGACAGCAGCTAAGATGAGTAATGGAAAGCAATTAATTCGCATACAAAGATACTACTCAGGTGTTATTGGAATACAGACAGGAAAGAATAGGCCCTGTGCTAAAATCACCGCTTGTCTTCTAGTCTGAAATTATTTTGTTGGAATAAACAGGGACGCACAATGTGCGTCCCCATACGTATATATGACAGGCCTATAATAAACATTGCAGGTTGAAGCCCAACCTGCATGGTTAAAATGATTTTTTATCTCACTTCGTCTACATCTTTAACAAGCATTGTTAAGCTTGCTGCAATTATAAATGAAATTCCGCCAAGCAGCAGCGCATATATAGCTTCATTGCCAAATACTGATTTTACAAGGAAACCAAGTATGCTTGCTGCAGTAATTTGTGGAATAACTATAAAGAAGTTAAATATCCCCATGTAAACGCCCATCTTGTCAGCAGGGAGTGAGCCTGCAAGTATGGCATAAGGCATAGCAAGTATGGAGGCCCATGCAAGTCCTATTCCCAGTTCGGAAATAAGCAGCATTTGCGGATTCTTAATTACATAAAATGAAGCAAGGCTTAAACCGCCAATTATAAGCGAAATTATATGGACAGTTTTTCTGTTTGTCTTTTTTGCAAGCCATACAAGTACAAAAGCCATTACAGCGGCAAAGCCGTTATAGACAGCCATTAAAACCCCAACCCAGTCAGCGCCCTTGTTATAAAGGGGAGATGTAGGGTCTGATGTGCCATAAATATGATGCGTAACTGCAGGAGTTGTGTAAATCCACATTGCAAATAAAGCAAACCATGAAAAGAACTGCACTACGGCAAGTTCGCGCATGGTTTGAGGCATATTATATAAATCATTTATAATAGAGACAAACGCGCTTCCTGTTTTTTTCTGCTTGGTAAGCAGCCCGGTAATAATCTGCAGGATACCAAATACTGCAGCGCCGACAAATAAGACGTACAGTCCCAGGTCAAGCCTGTTTAAGAAAATAATAATTGTTATTACAGTGCCGGCAGTTAACCATATAATTCCGTTCTTAATAAACTTTGCTGCAGGGTTTAACCTGTTGCTGCTGTTTGAAACAACGCTTGATGCTTTTTCGGTAAACTGCTTTAATTCTTCAGGGGAATACTCTTTTGTTTTTAATACTGTCCATAGTACAGCAAGGAAGAATATAAACCCTCCGATATAAAATGAAAACTTAACAGAATCAGGTATTTGTCCCGGTGCGGCAGTATTGGAAATATTAAACCAGTTATTCATCATATAAGGCAGGGCAGAAGCAATGATTGCGCCGGTGCCTATGAAAAAACTCTGCATTGAAAAACCGATTGTGCGCTGTTCAGAAGGGAGCATATCGCCTACAAAAGCCCTGAATGGTTCCATCGATACATTAATAGAAGCATCCATAATCCACAACATACCTGCTGCAATCCAAAGTGCAGGTGAGTTTGGCATAAAGAGTATTGCAAGAGAGGCTAGTATTGCCCCGGTTAGAAAATAAGGCCGCCTTCTGCCGAGCCTGTTCCATGTTTTATCGCTCATGTGGCCAATAATCGGCTGTATGATTAAACCTGTAACGGGAGCAGCAATCCATAAAATAGGAATTTCATCAATGCTTGCGCCGAGTGTTTCAAATATTCTGCTTACATTTGCATTCTGAAGAGCAAAACCAAATTGTATACCTAAAAATCCGAAACTCATATTCCAGATTTGCCAGAAGGACAGTCGGGGTTTTTGCATCAGGCTTCCCTTTTTATGAAACATTAAATATTTTGAGTAAAAAGTTAGAATAAATATGTTAGTAAAACAATTGAAATGATTTGTGCAGATATTGTAAAATATAATTTATACGGTACAGGCTTATTTTTAATAGAAAACAACAAACCCACGTTTTGAAGAACTATTGAATAGAATAAAAGCATAAGATTTAATAAGGCTTTAAGAAACGGCTATTATATTTGCATGTTGCAAATTAACATAATTATTAAGATAAAATGATAATGAGTTGTTATTAATACTGCTGATAATCCCTCTTCCCGCTTAATAAGGGGAAGAGGGATACAGGGTGATGAGGTCGATAAATGGCAGAACAGTAATGATAAAATTGAAACCTGCTCCGTTAGCAAACACTGCGTTTTGTTAATATTCTGTCTGAACATTACAAAGAAAAAATACCATATATAAAAAACAAAAGAATGATCTTTTACTGCTGATTTTATAATTATATAATTTATACTAAAGAGTAATGGGCATAGATAAAAGCAATAAAAAACAATTACACAATATTATTAATGCTGTATCCTGCAATGAAGGTTCAGCTTTCTTCTATACACCGGCAATTTATAGAAACAGTAAATCATACATGTTTCATAAACCGGTTGAATTAATTGAAACGAATAATCCGGTAGAATTTCAAAACTGCCTTTTCAGAATTGACAGCCTTATAAAAAAAGGTCTGTACGGCTATGGCTATATAACTTATGAAGCAGGTTACCTGCCGGAGAAATCACTGACCCATTTATATCCGGGTAATGATATTCTTTTACGTTTTCGTTTTTTCAGGAAGAAAGATTTAGAGATCATAAAATCAAAAGACATAGTAATTGAAAAATGGGATGAACAAAAAATTAATATTTCCGGCATTACACTAAATACGGATAAAGAGACATACATAAATAATATTAACAGGATTAAAAGCTGCATTGCAGAAGGGGATACGTACCAGGTTAACTATACTGTTAAAAGCAGGTTTAATTTTACCGGCAGTTACCCTGATTTATTTTCAAGCCTTATATTTAATCAGTCATCCAGTTATTCAGCGTTTATCAATGATGGAGAAAACATAATTATTTCTCTTTCTCCTGAATTATTCTTTCAGACAGATAAAAAGAAAATAATCACCGCTCCTATGAAGGGAACCTCACCACGCGGGTTTAACAACCGCAGTGATAATAATATAAGAAACATCCTGCGGGCAAGTACAAAAAACAGGGCTGAGAACCTGATGATTGTTGACCTCCTTCGAAATGATCTTGGGCGGATATGCAAATACGGCAGTGTTAAAGTCAGCCGCTTGTTCAGGATTGAGAAGTATGAATCCCTGTATCAGAAAGTTTCAGAGATAAAGGGCAAGCTCAAAAATACATCTGGCTTCCCGGAAAAAATCAGTAATATGTTCCCCTGTGGATCAATAACGGGCGCCCCTAAGATTAAAACCATGGAGATAATCCGAACTCTTGAGGGAGAAAACCGGGGTGTTTATACAGGATGCATTGGTATGGTAAACAGAAAATCATCTGTATTTAATGTGGCAATCAGAAGCATAACACTTAATCGTAAAAGCGGAAAAGGTGAAATGGGAGTCGGTGGAGGCATTGTCTGGGACAGCAATCCCGGTAAAGAATATGATGAAGCTGTCTTAAAATCTGATTTTCTTCTTAAGCAAATGCCGTATTTTGAGCTTTTTGAAACCATGCTCATAAAAAACGGAGAAATTTTTCTTAAAAACGAACACTTAAACAGGCTGCGTAAATCTGCTGAATATTTCCTGTTCAGATTTAGTATAAACTCAGTTGAAACGCTGCTGTCATCCGCATTGAGTAAATTGGATATCAACCGGATGTACAGAATGCGTTTATTACTTACAAAATCAGGTAATGTAACATGTAATACATCTGAGTATATACCAATTACCGGCAGTGCAACCGTAAAAATTTCATCGGAAAGAATTTCATCAGAAGATAAATTCAGGTATTTTAAAACCACTAACCGTCATTTGTATAATAAAGAATACACTTTAGCTAATAATAAAGGCTTATTTGATGTCCTTTTTCTCAATGAACGCGGGGAAGTGTGCGAAGGGGCAATTTCCAATATATTTATAAGGAAAGGCAATAAATGGATAACACCGCCGGTAAACTGCGGCATGCTTCCGGGTATATACAGGAATTATCATATTAAAACCTTAAAAAAAGTATATGAAAAGCCAATATTTCCGAATGATTTATATACTGCTGATGAAATTATCCTTACAAACGCACTCAGGGGAATAATAAAAGTAGAAAAAGTAATATAAACAGCAAAAATTAGATTTTTTTTATATCTTAATATAGACTTATTGGAAATATAATTCGTTTATGGCTAAAACCCACAATTTTACTTCTCAAAGGAAAAAAGAGCATATAGATATATGCCTTACTGATAATGCTCTTTTCAGGGAGAAAACAAACGGATTTGAGAATTATGATTTTCTTCATTACGCTATAACTGAAGTTGATATTGCCGAAATTGCTTTTGAAACATCATTTCTTAACCGTAAAGTTTCGTTTCCGTTTTTAATTTCATGTATGACAGGCGGCACCACTGAATCAGAGGATATAAATTCACAGCTTGCTGAGGCTGCATCTGAACTAAATATTCCTCTTGGAGTTGGAAGCCAGCGCCAGGCATTTGAGAACCAGGATTATCACTCAACATACAGGGTTATCAGGCAAAAAGCTCCCGGAATACCGGTTTTAGGAAATATTGGTGCTGCGCAGCTAGTTAAGCTGGAGAATCCTTCAGGAGTTCAGTCTCTTGTTGATCTTGTTGAAGCGGATGCTATGGTTGTACACCTTAATGCTGCCCAGGAGCTGATGCAGTTTAACGGCGGCAGGGCAGAGGGAGAACCTGATTTTAAAGGGCTTCTGGATTCCCTGGAAGGCATTGTTAAGTTATTAAATGTTCCCGTCTTTGTGAAGGAAGTGGGTGCCGGAATATCCGGTTTGGCTGCCAAAAGACTGCTTGATGCAGGAATAAAAGGAATTGATGTTGCCGGGGCAGGCGGAACAAGCTGGACTGCAGTTGAATCGATCCGTAATAAAGAGGAAGATTCTGAATTTTGGGATTGGGGCCTGCCAACCTCTTATTGCCTGCGCACTGTAAGTGAATTAAAAAGGAATAATGATTTTATCCTTATAGGTTCCGGCGGTATTAACTCTGCTTTTGATGCGGCAAAAGCTTATGCTTTAGGAGCTGATTTTACTGCTTCTGCCCGTATAATTTTGCAGCAGCTTGATAAATCCGGTGCTGAGGGAGTAATTCAGTTAATAAAAAGCTGGTTTGATACGATAAAAGGAATTATGTTTCTTACGGGTTCTAAAAATTTTTTTGAATTAAGAAATAACAAACTTGTTAAAAAGGAAGAATTGTATTGACAGGGGCAGTTAAGGGATTCGCTTCCCTATATGAAAAAGAAAGATTAAAAGTAGAGAAGATTTTAAAATCTTCTCTAAATAACAGGAAACCATTATCATTATACAGCCCTGCTGCTTATATAATGGAAAGCGGCGGAAAGCGTTTACGCCCATTACTTGTATTATTTTCTGTAAAAGCTGTTGGCGGTTCATTTAATAAAGCATATAATGCAGCAGCAGCAGTTGAGTTACTGCACAATTTTACACTTGTCCATGATGATATTATGGATAATGCTGATAAAAGAAGAGGCCTTCTAACTCTGCACAAGAAATATGATTTAAGTACAGCAATACTTGCAGGCGACAGCCTTCTTTCGGTTGCTTATGAATATCTGCTTAAAGATTGTAACGGTAATACTCGTCAAATAGTATCAGCATTTACAAAAGGGCTTATTGAGGTCTGTGAAGGGCAAAGCCTGGATAAAGAATTTGAAATAAGGAAGTCAGTATCAATACCTGAATACCTGGTAATGATAAAAAAGAAAACTGCAGCTCTTGCTGAGATGTGCTGCTATATAGGCGCGATGCTTGGCGGCGGTAATAGCAGTGAAGTAAAAGCCCTTGCTGACTTTGGACGGAATATAGGTATTGCTTTCCAGATACAGGATGACCTGCTTGATATTTACGGCAACGAGGTTGAATTTGGTAAAGTTGCAGGCGGTGACCTGGTAGAGGGAAAGAAAACATTTCTGTTCCTAAAAGCGCTTGAGAAAGCAGCCGGTAGAGACAAAACAAAACTTAATGCTGTTATTAAAAATAAGGGCATAAACAAAAAGCAGGTGGATGAATACCGCCGGCTTTATGAAAAGCTGGATATACCGGGCGAGTCTAAAAAAGAAATTAAGAAGTATACAAACAAAGCAATTAAATCATTAACGATTTTAAAGAAATCTGAAGAAAAGGAGATGTTTGCCTGGCTGGCAGATACCCTTATAAAGAGAACAAAATAATGATTGAACAAACAGTTAAAATTGTAAATAAAGCAGGCATGCATACAAGGCCTGCTGCAACCATCGTTAAGCTGGCATCAAAATACAAATGTGAGTTTTATATATCCAAAGACGGATTGAATATTAACGGCAAGAGTATTATCGGGGTAATGACCCTGGCAGCGGAAATGGGCTCTGAAGTTATTCTGACATTTGAAGGTGAGGACGAAAAAGAAGCTGCTGCAGAAATAATTGATTATTTTAACAGAGGGTTTGACGAACTTTGAAAAGCTTTAAATCCATATTACTTGAGACAAAAAATAAAATTGCCGGTATAGCCGCTGCACCGGGAATTGTTATTGGTGAAGTATATCTTTTCACTAAAGAGAAGCTTGATATAAATAATGGTTCCATAACCAATATTGATGAAGCTCTGGACAGTCTTGATGAAGCTTTAAGAAAATCAAAGAAAGAGCTTACTAAAATATTTGATATTGCCAAAGAAAAAATGGCGGCAGAACGCGCAGCAATTTTTGAAGCGCAAATGATGATTCTGGATGATCCTGTTTTAATAGAAAACATTAAAAAACGCATTGAGAAGGAAAAACGCCAGCCCGAATATATAGTTGATGATGAAATATCCCGTTACCAGGACCTTATGAGGATGTCTGATGAACTGTATATGAGTGAACGTGCTCATGATATTGAAGATATTAAAAACAGAATTATCCGCAATCTTCAGAAAAAAAGATGGATTTCCAAAGTTAAAAATGATGCTATTGTTGTAAGTGATAATCTTTCTCCATCAGATACAATTCTGTTTTCACGTTGTAATGTACGCGGGTTTGTTACTGACCACGGCGGATTGACTTCGCATGCGGCCATTATTTCGCGTTCATTAAATATTCCGGCTGTTGTTGGTACGCATAATGCCACACAAGCAATTAAAGACGGCGATATAATAATTGTGGATGGATTTCACGGATATGTAATTATAAATCCAACACCTGAACAGGCTCAATTTTTTAAACTTAAAATCCAACATCTGCAGGAACTGCAAAAAGGACTGGAAGAACTTAAAGACCAGCCTGCAGTTACAAGTGACGGTAAAGAAATATTTCTCAGGGCAAATGTGGATGTAACCGGTGAAGTCGACGTGGTGATAACCAGCGGTGCCAAAGGTATTGGGCTTTACAGGACGGAGCAATTGCTTGAAGAGTATAATGAATTTCCTACTGAAGAAGAACAGGTAAGAATTTATACAAACCTTGCTACAAGAATTTATCCTGACGTACTTACTATCCGCGCATTTGATATTGGCGGTGATAAGTTCAAGTTTATGGATTTTAAGGAGAGTAATCCTTTTCTTGGTTTAAGAGGTATAAGGCTTTTACTTGAAAACCCATATTTGTTTAAAACCCAGATACGTTCTGTGCTAAAGGCAAGCGCAAATAAAAATATACAGTTCATGCTTCCAATGGTGTCAACCCTGACGGAAGTGAAAAAAGCGAAATCTCTGATTGATGAATGTAAAAGTGAGTTGAGAAAAGAGAAATGCCATTTCGATAAAGAAATACGTATCGGTATTATGATGGAAGTGCCTTCTGCTGCTGTTATGGCAGGAAGATTTACCAAAGAAGTGAGCTTTTTAAGTATTGGTACTAATGACCTTATCCAGTATCTTATGGCGGTTGACAGGGGCAATGACCTTGTTTCTGACCTTTACCAGGAATTTCATCCTGCTGTACTTAATACTATCCAGCATATTGTTAAGGAAGCAAAAAAATCCAAAACACCGGTAAGTATCTGCGGTGAAATGGCTGCCGATACACTGGCAATACCTTTACTTGTAGGGCTTGGACTTGATTCACTTAGTATGTCGCCGGCAACAATTCCTTATGCAAAAAGAATTATAAGAAAGATCTCTTATCAGAAAGCAAGAGAACTGGCTGATGCCTGCCTTGCACTTAATACTGAAAAAGAAATTACTGACGAAATTGAAAAATTCTTTAAGGCTTGTGCAATTACAAGAACCCGTAACCTGATTTAATATTATACATACAGTTAATTGCCGGAGTTTCTCAGCAGGATGTTATTTCTTATATATTATTTCGGGTATAGCTGTTGTAATGAATATCTGTTTATGGTTTGTTTTAAGTGCTCATGCTTATTAACTTTCCTGCCAAAATTATCATTTTTATGCTGACAGTTTTAGAATCTATAAATTTATCCGCTGAATACTTAAATAAAAAAGGAATTGATTCCCCAAAGTTAAATGCTGAGCTTTTACTTGCATGTATTTTAAACTGCAAAAGGCTTGACCTTTACCTGTCATTTGACAGGCCGCTAAAAGAAGATGAAATTCAGAATTACAGGGAACTGCTTAAACGAAGAGCTTCCAACGAACCTCTGCAGTATATACTGGGTTCTGTGGAGTTTTACGGACTTGAATTTAAGGTTAACTCTTCAGTATTGATTCCCCGCCAGGAAACAGAAGTGCTTGTAGAATCTGTAATCAATTCTGCTGATAAAGAAAAAGAATATAATATTCTTGATATTGGCACAGGAAGCGGCATTATTGCTGTTACCATTGCCAAACATTTGCCCGGAAGCAGAATAACTGCCCTTGATATAAGCGAAGATGCACTTGCTGTTGCTAAGACAAATGCTGAACTTAACAGGGTTGATGGCAGAGTTGATTTTATTAAATTAGATATTACAAATGATAATGTCTTTAATGATAAATATGATATTGTTGTCTCAAATCCTCCTTACATATCTTCTTCTGAGTATGAAGAACTAGAGCCTGAACTAAGAGTTTATGAGCCAAAATTTGCATTAACCGATTATAAAGACGGACTTAGTTTTTACAGAAGTATAATAGGCTCTGCTGAAAAAATGCTTAACAGCGGGAAAAGAATTTATTTTGAACTGGGAGCGGGACAGTCAGCCAGTGTAAAAGAAATAATGGAACAAAACAGGTTTTCAAAAATAGAAATTATTAAAGATTATCTTGGTATCGACAGGGTAATTACCGGAGAAATGAATTGTTAGCCGTGCTTCAAAGAGTTACTGAAGGCAATGTAATAATTGCTGAACAGAATTATGCGCAGGAAATAGGGAAGGGGCTTGTAATTTTACTTGGAGTTAAAACAGGCGATACAATAGAGGATACTAAATTTGTTGCAGATAAATGCTGCAATCTCCGTATATTCCAGGATGAAAATGATAAGATGAACCTTTCTGTTAAAGATGTTAATGGCGAAATACTTATTATTTCACAGTTTACATTATATGGGGAAACAGCAAAAGGAAACCGTCCCGGTTTTACAAAAGCAGCACGGCCTGAAGAAGCTATACCCTTATACGAGTATTTTATAAGGAGGATTAAAGAGAATATAGGAGCTGAAAAAGTTAAAACAGGTATTTTTGGAGCAATGATGAGCGTTAAAATAATAAATGACGGCCCGGTTACAGTAATGGTTGAATCACCTTTGGCAAAACAGAAAGAGGAGAAGATTTGAAGAAAATATTTTTATCTCTGCTTATTCTTACAATTGTAATTATCTATAATGGCTGCAGTTCAGCACCGCTTATTCCCACTAAAAGAGAAACTCCCCAGCCAAAACCGGCGCCGGTTGTTAAAGAAGTTGAAAAACCGGTTATAAAGAATATTGATGTTGTAGAAAGAGAATTGGTAAAAGCTTCGGCAATAAAACAGGTTGACAGGCACGAGGTAAAATCAGAAGGCGGGAAGCTTAAAGATATGAAAAAGCTCTCCACTGTTTATTATGATAAACAGGGCTTTCTGCAGGAAACAATTATATATGATGACAAAGGAAAAATTGACAGCCGGTTTAATTATAAATATGATAGCAAAGGTGCGCGCACAGAGACAATAAGATACAACAGCAAAGGCCAGGTTGATAAAAAATATACTTATGAGTATAACGAATATGGCAACAAGACCCGTTCAGAGAGATACAGTCCTGACGGCAGCCGGGAAAAATACTATGAATATATTTATAATGACCTTGGACAAATAAAGGAAGATAAGTGGTATGATAAAGACGGTTCGCTGGAGTTCAGTACTGAATATACATACGGCAGTGATGGCAAAAAAGAAACATCAGGGAACTATGATGCAGATGGAAAGCTGGAATATAAAATTGAGTATAAATATGACAGCAAAGGGAATGTAGCAGAAGAAATTAAATATGATGCAAAAGGGAAAAAAGCAGGTACAGTTCAGTATATATATAAATATTACTAAGAGTTACAGGTACGAAAATATTTCTGTAACACCTATTGCATTAAGAGGTTATAAATATTATTTTTGAAGTCTCAAAATAATATTCCGGTCTGAAAAGACAGGGAATACGGGCTCGTAGCTCAGTTGGTTAGAGCATCTGACTCATAATCAGAGGGTCGGTGGTTCAAGCCCATCCGGGCCCACGCAAAAGGCGCAAAATTTACAGGTTTTGCGCCTTTTTATTTTTACTCCTGCTTTGCAATTCTGCCAAACGTGTCTGAATGTGGCTTGTATTGAGTGCACTTTCGAGTGCACCTTTATTTTACTAATATTGTTACAAAAATATAATGAAGGATAAAGCGGCCGGGAAACACCTCAGCCGATTATAGATAAAGAACTGTTGGAAATATCAAAGTCTATTAATTAGCGACTACATGTTTTCGGCCATTAGTATCACTATTTTTACCAATCTTATTTCTCTATTTTAGTAAAATCAATTTTTTACATTCAGAAAAGCTTCCAGATATTAGTTTATATAAATATACACCTGAAGCAAGGCTTTTACCTCCAGGTAGATTATTTATATCAACTACAGTTGTATAATTGCCAGCACTCCGGATTTCATCAATAAGTGTGACAACTTCCGCACCATTAATATTATATATCTTCAATATTACTCTGCCATCTGTCGGTATACTCCACTTAAAAGTCGTAGCAGGGTTAAAGGGATTTGGATAATTTTGTTCAAGAGAAAACCTTGCGGGACCATTTACCTTAACTTCTATAACATTCGAATATTGTTTCTTTCCATCATAATCAATCTGCTGCAGCCTGTATGAATATAAACCTGGCGAATTAACCGTATCACTAAAAGAATAAACTGATTTTTCTGATGTAGTCCCATTGCCATTACAGAATCCAATCTCTTTCCATTTCCCTGAGCCTGATTTTTGCCTTTCAATTGCAAACCCCAAATTATTTTTTTCTGAACCAGTGGACCATGTTAAATCTATTCTAAAGTTTTCAGGGTTTGCTGAAAATGAGACAAGTTCAACCGGCAGTGTTTCATCAGTTGTATATTTAAAGATTCCACCTCCGTATGTGCCAGCATAGAACTCATGGTGTTCACCTATTGAATTTTTACATATACAGGTAATCTGGTTATTATACATACCATCATTACTTTGCTGTACCCATGAATTTCCATCATCAGTACTCTTGTACATACCTCTGATATTATAATTCATTTCTCCGGAAAAAGAAGCAAAAATAACAGATGGATATTTATCATCAATTATTAATGATGTTGTATTAAGACTTGTAAACCCACTGTTAGGCAGCCCATTGCTGAGTTTTGTCCAGATGAGGCCGAAATCTGTCGACTTATATATCTCACCGAGATAATTTCCAGCATATGCAATAGATGGCTGCTCAGGATGAATGGCTAATGCTCCAATTTTTGCTCCATTCATACTATGTGGAAATACATTCATTCTCCGGGTCCAGCTACTTCCTCCATCTGTGGTCACAAATATTCCCAGGTTACTACCACTACCATTAAAAGAGGCATAAACAATATCCGGGTTGTTTGCCGCGATTTTCAATTCCAAAGGGCTAACATAATATGGACTTGAATAAGCGTTTATAAATACTCTATTCCAGGTTTCTCCACCATCTGTACTTTTCCATATCTCATTGCTAATAAGTGAATAAAGTATGTCCGGATTAGATTTACTTATTTCAATCCTTGAAACTACTTTATCAGTCCGGGGTGCAATGTTTCTCCACGATTTGCCCTCATTTTCTGATTTGAATATCCCAAATAATGAAGAATTATAATCACCTATAGCTGCATATAATATATAAGGAGCACCATCTTTAACAGTTATATATTTAACAGAACGACTTCCAAGTGTCTGGCAATATTCCCATGAATTTCCACTATCCGTAGACTTAAATAAACCTGATTCGGTTGAGGAATAAACTATGTGAGTATTCTTAACACAAGCTACTGAATTTACATATGCTGATCCATATAAGCTTTTAAGGTGGTTCCACGTAAGCCCATTATCTTTGGAACTGTAAAAACCACATTCAGTTCCAATTACTAAAGAATCCCCGACAACAATTGCTTTATTTACAGTGGCCTCACGAAAGACGTTTTCCCATGAGACACCATTGTTTGTACTTCTGAACAAACCGGAATCATAAGCTGTAATGAAAAAAGATGAGGTATTTTTATCGAAAATAAGATCAGTATAAAAAGCAAGATTTCCAACCGGCAAACCATCGTTAGCAGGAATTATTTCTTTTTCATTAAGAATACGAAAAACGCCCATACTTTCTTCAGTAAAAAGAAAGTTATTATCTGAATCCCTGATTAATTTCCTGACCCGGTAATTATGAGAGGTTATTAACGTATCCCAGGAATCGCCATTGTCAGAACTTTTCCAAAAACTTCCATTTTGATTCATCGTATAAATATGAATTCCATTAGTAGTGTCAAATAATATAGGACCCGGATAATTAACTGTTAGAATTTTCTTCCACGTTAACCCTGAATCATCAGACCTGTATAATCCGCCGCCAGAGTCGCAATGGTATTCGCTAATGAAAACTTGTGATGTATTTTGTGGATTTATTTCAATTTCCCGCACAGATGCCGGAGAGAAATCTATAGTGCTTAATTTGATCCAGTTATTTCCGCCGTCTGTGCTTTTGTATAGCCCCAATCCACATGTAGTTTGATTTGCACCTGTACCAGCATATATTATCTCAGGGTTAACAGGATCATATTTAACTACCGTGTAATTATAGTTTAGGTAAGACTCGCCAACGGGTATACCGCTTGAAGAAAACTTCCAGCTTTTCCCACTATCGTTTGATTTGAAAAATCCGGATTGACGGGTTGAAATGAACCATTCATGTGAGTTATTTGGGTTTATTGCTATATCATTAACTATTCCCGGAGGGCCATAGCTAGTCCATTCCATGCTCTGAGGCAATATCTCATTAAAAAAAGAAAGTATAAACAATAATAAAAACAGTCTTAGTAACAGTATTAAGCTTTTATTCTTTTGCTGATGCATATAGAAATCCCCTATAGACTTATTATAAAAAAGGATATTAGTTATTGTAACTTAAGCTCTTCGTAATGGCTATTATGAATCGGATTATCTGCGGGCAAAGTTTTCCCCCAACTATTAAAATTCAAGTTATCTTAGTACAAAACTTAAAAATGTTGGTGAAGGAATGCAACAGGATATTTTAATGTAGTTGAGACAGCGGGTTGTGTGAATATAATGGTTCTTCGCCTGTCATATTCCCCCAAACCATAACTTAGCTAACCTAGGAGATAAAAGGTACTTTTTATTAATATACTGATGCTATTCAGATATAACATTTACAACAACCAGTGCTTGAGCCATATCATTTACCTAAAGCACTAACCAGTAATCCTTCTCTCAACTTTTGCTATAGTTTAAAATCTACCCCAAAAATCTTTACAATCCTGAACATTTTTCGATAATAATGTTATTGCAACCAGGTCTGTTAATTGTTTACGGGGAGCAGCATGACTCCAATTAATTAGTGTAATAATAAAATATTTTAACTGCAAAAAGGTATATAATTGAAAAAAAATAAGTTTTCAGCGCTGATAATTTTAACAATAATATCCGGTATGTTTATCAGTTCCTGTGCAGATTCTGCATCAGTTGATGCGCCTGCTGTTCCCGGTAATGTAACTGACTATTCAGTAGCTTCGCACTGGATGAAGCTGCCAACTGTAACTGATAAACCGGTGGATGTATTTTATCTTTATCCAACAGCATGGCAAAAAACGGATGCCGATTCGATTATTTGTACTATTGATAATGCTTCCATGTTAGCACTTGCGCCGATGGCTTTCCAAAGGCAGGCGACTGCTTTCGAAACTGTAGGGAATATTTATGCCCCGTTTTACAGGCAGATGGATATGGTTTATCGTATGTCAATATCAACTGAAGAGGGTGAAAAAATAGTTGCTGACATTCCCACAAAAGATGCAATAGCTGCATTTGACTATTATATAAAACACTATAACCAGGGACGCCCATATATTCTGGCAGGGCATTCACAGGGGTCAAATGTCCTGAACTATTTGTTATCTGTTTATATGAAGGATAATCCGGAGGTTTATTCAAGAATGATTGCTGCTTATGTTATAGGCTATTCCGTTACATCTGAATACCTTGCTAAAAATACACATTTGAAATATGCAGATGGGCCTGATGATACTGGTGTAATAATATCATATAATACTGAGTCGCCTGATGTTGTGCCGGGAACCAGTTTTGTTGTAACTCCCGGAGGTATTGCAATAAACCCAATTACATGGACAAGGGATGAAACACTTGCAACGGCTGATAAAAATCTTGGTTCAATTCTGTTGAACAGTGACGGAACTATTTCAGCCGGAATACCCGATCCGGTATTGAATTATGCTGATGCCAGGGTCGACATAGCAAAAGGTGTGGTTATATGCAGTACAGTTGACGGGCAGAAGTTAGCGCCGGGAAATGCATTTATAGCTATGGGGATTTTCCATTCATTTGATTATCCTTTCTATTATTATAACATACGCCAAAATGCAGCTAACAGGGTTGAAAAATATTTTAGCAAAATGAAACGTTAGTTATTATAACCGGAAATACATTTACTGATAATTATTCTTTCTTTGGTTTTATAAAAAGGCTGTCCGTGTTTATGGACAGCCTTTTTACTTAATATAATTTATTCTCCCACAAATGTTGTAATACTTGATGCTTCAATTGTATAAGTAAGCGTACTGCCGGATATGGTTACCTCATTTTCCTGCCTGCAATTTTTAACGCTGCTGGTAACATAAGGTATAAAGGCTGTAACTGTATTATTAAATATATTAAAAGTTTGTTGAACAGGGGAGGAGCTTGTATTAATGGCAATAATGACAAGTTTCGAAGTTGAAGAATCAATATATGCTGAAGAGTAGACATTCTTTTGAGGGTTATAATCACTCTTTATTTTATAGTATCCGGGCCTTATAAACCTGGCAAAGTTTGACATTACATAACCACGCTTTGTAACATAACCATCTTCATGTATCGGCCCGTAGAATCTGACAATATACCACCAGATATATGCATTCATTCCATCATTCAAACAATCATTCATCTGTTTGCCTGTGCCCAGATTAGCTGTCCAGGTTGTATCAAGCTCAAGGTACTCGGTCATCCATAATTCTTTTCCCATTGATTTGGCAAGAGGGTATTCTTCAAGCCCGCCTCCGTACAAATGCCCTCCAACAATATCAAGATTTGGTGCAGCAGCGGAATCATTAAGTATTGCATTTGAGATAGTTTTATCAAAGTGGTAAGACTCAGGGGCAATAATTTTAGTCCCGATGGAAGGAGCATTTTCTTTAATAAATTTTACCATTTCATAATCATACCAGTCGCAGGATTCGTAAGAAACCGTAACATCAGGTTCGTTCTGAACAGATATAGCATACAATGTAACTCCATTTGATGACATATAATCAACAAATGATTTTAAGTGTGCTGCGTAATCAGCATAGTGTTCTTCCAATAAATATCCGCCTACAATATTGTTGTTGCTTTTTAGTGAGGCGGGGGGAGACCATGGAGAGCCAAAAACAGTTATTCCTTTCGCTGAAGCCTTTTTAGCTGTTGCTACCTGTTTGCTGAACTCAGAAGTAGATGAAGGTACACGCAGTCGTAAAATAGAGAAACCAATTTGTCCTTCTCCTGTACCAAAAGCTTTCTCAATATTGTCGTCTGTCATATCGGGACGCCATGACATTATGTTAGCTGCACCAAAACCTCTTATTATTTGCAGCAGGCTGTCAGGGTAAATCTTTATAACAGAAGCAGACTGCTTTTCAACAACGAAATTTAATGTGGTATCTGATGAAATTTCTATATTACTGAACTCAGAATCTGAAATTTGAGGGGAAGTATTTATGAGATTTTCAATTTTAACCGTAAAATTGTTTCCTGAGATATTAACGCCAGAGATTTTACCTGCAGAAGTTTGTCCGTAAACAGAAGGTGAAATTGTAAAATGTGCATTCCTGCCGGAAGTGGCAATCATTTTTTTTACCAGTGATTCTCCGCCTGCTTCAAGTCTGTAAAAATAAATACCGGCAGATACTCTTTGCCCTAAATTGTTATCACCATCCCATTGTATAACATGGGCACCTGCTGACTGGTCGCCGGCAGAAATTCTCTTTACAACCCGGCCAAGAATATCGTATATGGTTACATGTATGTCAGATTGTGTTTGTAGCTTAAATGGTATAGCAGTTGAACCAGAAAATGGATTTGGGTAATTCTGTTCAAGCTCAAACTTAACCGGAATTGATGTGCTGTTACTTACAGAAGTAATGGCAATCGAAACCATGTAATTACCTTCACTGTCTGTAAGGGCTGTATATATATTTGAAGGAGTATTTCCATCAGTAAATATGACTTTTGCATTCTGAACAGCAGTAGAGGAAGCCGAAATATTTCCTTTTATCAGTATTGACTGGCTGCTGGCAGAATAACAAAGAAATACAAGAAATAAAACAATAAATTGAAGTCTATGAACGAAATAGAGTAAAAAATTTTTCATTTTTCTCCTTTTTTATGGAGTTGATAAATATTTTACCCTGGCAAAAGAAAGATATTATAAGAGGCAGCAATATGCAATATCATTAGGCCTGTTTTGGATAAAAATAAAATCCTTATTTTTACTATCGGTTAAAGAATGTTTAATTATCATATAAAAAACTAATACAGAAATATGAAATACGAAGCTCTTGGTGTCTTTGATATGCTAAAAATTGGCATAGGCCCTTCAAGTTCACATACTCTTGGCCCCTGGAGGGCAGTGCAAAGGTTTATGGAAGAAATTGATAAAACAACTGGTTTGGAAAAGATTAATAAGATTAAGATTACTCTTTATGGTTCACTTGCATTAACTGGTACCGGGCACTGTACTGACAAAGCAATTTGCCTTGCACTTTTAGAATATGACCCGGTTACAATTAATGTATCACAGATAAGCGAATACCTGGGCGGTTTATCAAAGGAAAAAGTTCTGAAATCAAAAGATAGGTATTGTATCAATTTTGACCCAGCAAGAGACATAATATTTAATATAGAAAGAATTGAACTAAAGCATCCAAATACAATGAAATGTACTGCTTATGGAGAGAGTGAACAATATGAATCTGTTTTCTATTCTGTAGGCGGCGGCTTTGTGGTAAAAGAAGGGGATAAACAATCATCAGGGGTTCGCCCCGGATTACCATTCCCATGCCAGCAGACGAAACAGCTTCTGGAACACTGCACTAAAAACAACATGAAAATATCTGATATGGTTTGGCAGAATGAACAGACATGGCTGGCTCAAAACGAAATAAAAAGTAAAGTTCTGCAGATATGGGAAGAAATGAAACAGTGTATTTTCAGAGGCTGCTGTACTGTTGGTGTTTTGCCGGGCAGGTTAAAAGTTAAAAGGCAAGCTGGTATAATAAACCGTGAGTTTTTTGGAAGCAGAGAGTTCAATAATGTTAATGAATGGATTAATGAGATAAAAAACACTAAATACTCATTCAGTGAAACTATGAGGTGGATTAGCTGTTTTGCAGAAGCTGTAAACGAAGAAAACGCGGGAATGGGGAGAGTAGTTACAGCACCCACAAATGGTTCAGCAGGAGTTATACCGGCTGTTTTATTGTATTATATTTGCTTTACAGGCAGGGATGTGACTGAATCAGACATAATAAGATTTTTACTTGTTGCAGGAGAGATAGGGACGTTCTTTAAGAAAAATGCTACAATATCAGCTGCTATGGGTGGATGCCAGGCAGAAATTGGTGTGGCATCTTCTATGGCTGCTGCAGCATTATGCGAGCTTAACGGGGGAACAGTAAGGCAGTGTATGATGGCTGCTGAAATAGCAATGGAACATCATCTTGGAATGACATGTGATCCGGTAGGGGGATTAGTACAAATACCGTGCATTGAACGGAATGCAATGGGCGCTGTTAAAGCAATAAATGCAGCAGAACTTGCACTTAGTAAAAACCCGCTTGAAGCAAAAGTAAGCCTTGATAATGTAATTAAAACAATGTGGAAAACTGCAAAGGATATGAACAGTAATTACAAGGAAACCTCGCAGGGCGGGCTTGCCGTAACTGTTGATATTCCTGAATGTTAAAATATATCCTTCGTAAAATATTATTGCTTTATTCCTCCCTGCTTACTATATTTCGGTAGATAACGAAATGATATAATGAAAGAATCACAAAACATATTTAAAACTCTTTCGGATAATAACAGGCTGCGTATATTAAAGATGCTTCAGATTAAGCCGCTTTGTGTTTGTGAAATACGAGAAATTCTGCAGCTTGCTTCTTCTACCGTTTCCCAGCATTTAAGTATCTTAAAAAATGAAGGCTTTATTCTGGAAGAAAGAGACGGTAAATGGGTTAATTACCTTATCAATCAAATGCCTGCTGACAGAAGGATATCCGCTGTTTTAAGCCAGCTTGATTTCTGGATTGGTGACAGTGAATTGATAGAAACTGATAAACAAAAAGTAAAAACTGTTAATCGTTTTGAAGTATGTAAAGTATAAAAAAATTTGTCCAAAACACTTCGGTAAATAACGAAATAAGATACTATGAATCAAAAAATACTAATATTATGTACAGGTAATTCTTGTAGAAGCCAGATGGCTGAAGGCTTGTTAAAATCATTTGACAGTGAGTTGATAGTATTTTCAGCCGGCATAAATCCCGGAAGTAAAGTTCATCCAAAGGCTGTGCAGGTTATGAAGGAAACAGGAATCGATATCTCCTTTAATAAGCCAAAAAATGTTGAGCAGTTCCTTTCCGAGACTTTTGACTATGTTATTACTGTTTGCGATAACGCAAAAGAAACATGTCCTGTATTTACCGGTACAGTCAAATACAGACTGCATATTGGCTTTAATGATCCGGCCGAAGCACAAGGTACGGACGAAGAAGTATTAAATGTATTCCGTAGAGTAAGGAACGAAATAAAATCTGAGTTTTATAATTTTTATAAACAATGTAAAGGGAGACAAATGTTTGATAACGAGATTGGTTTTATAGGTGGGGGAAGAATCACCAAAATATTTTTATATGCTTTAAAAAGAAGCGGGATGTTCCCGAAAAATATTATTGTTACTGAACCTGATGCAGCAGTTGCAGACAGATTAAAAGCAGAATTTCCGGAAATCTCTGTTGAAAAGGCTCCGGCAGAAACAGTTAAAAGGAAGTATATTTTTATTTCTCTGCATCCACCGGTATTTATTGATACCCTAAGTCATATTATTCCCTGGCTAAAGAATGATCCTGTTATTATATCGCTTGCTCCAAAAATAACTATTAAAAAGATTTCAGATGAACTTAGCGGGTATAACATGATCATCAGGATGATTCCCAATGCTCCGTCAATAATTGGCTGCGGTTTTAACCCTGTAGTATACGGTAATGGAATTACCGGGCAGTTGAAAAACGAATTGGGTAATTTATTTTCAATATGGGGGAAATACCCTGAAGTTGAAGAATCAAAAATAGAAGCTTATGCTTTAATGACTGCTATGGGGCCTACATATTTCTGGTTTCAGTTTTATGAATTAAAAAAACTCGCGCAAGAATTTGGGCTGACTGAAAATGACTTTCTGGAAAGCTTCAATGAAATGGTTACTGGGGCAGTTAATACAATGAATTCAGAGTTAACACCTGGCCAAATAATGGACCTTGTCCCTGTCAAACCACTTGGTGCTTATGAAGAAACTATTCGCGGATATTATAATGAAGCATTAACAGGAGTTTATAATAGGATTAAACCTGTTTAAATATAATTAAGTATTAAATAAACGAATAAATAATTGAGGAATTAAAATGTTAAATATAAAAGTTCTTGGTTCAGGATGTACTAATTGTCAGAATCTTGAAAAGCTTTGTAAAGAAGTAATAACTGAAAATAATATTCAGGCAGAAATAGAAAAAGTTACTGACTATAAAGATATTATGAGTTACGGTATTATGAGCACTCCTGGCCTGGTAGTAAATGGCAAGGTTGTACATTCCGGTAAACTGCCGACAAAAGAAACTTTAACTCACTGGCTGATGAATGAATTAGCAAACTCAAATTAATAATATTATGTCTGGACTTACAAAAAAACTGTCTTTTCTTGATCGTTATTTAACACTGTGGATATTTCTGGCAATGTTTGCCGGTGTATTTACAGGCTATTCATTCCCGGCAATTACCGGCTTCTGGAATAAATTCAGTATAGGCACTACAAATATAGCCATTGCTGCGGGGTTAATATTAATGATGTATCCGCCTCTTGCTAAAGTAAAATATGAAGAGTTGGGAGATGTTTTCCGGAATACAAAAGTACTCATACTGTCTCTTTTTCAGAACTGGATTCTTGGCCCTGTTCTTATGTTTTTGCTGGCTGTTATCTTTTTACAGGATTATCCTGCATATATGGCAGGGCTGATAATGATTGGACTTGCAAGATGTATTGCCATGGTTATTGTATGGAATGGGCTTGCTGATGGAGATACCGAGTATGCAGCAGGATTAGTAGCGTTTAATTCTGTTTTTCAGGTTCTCTTTTTTTCAGTTTATGCCTTTGTGTTTCTTACAGTACTTCCATCATGGTTTGGCCTGCAATCTTTCAGGGTTAGTATTACAATCTGGCAGATAGCCGAAAGCGTATTTGTTTACCTTGGTATTCCGTTTATTGCAGGTATAACTACAAGATTTACTTTTATAAAATGGAAAGGCAGGGCATGGTATGAAAATGTGTTTATTCCTAAAATATCTCCGCTTACACTGGCGGCTTTATTATTCACCATATTTGTTATGTTTTCATTAAAAGGTGAGTATATAATCAAGATTCCACTTGATGTTTTAAGAATAGCCGTTCCGCTTGTTATTTATTTTATAGTAATGTTTCTTGTGTCGTTTTTTCTTGGAAAGAAGGCAGGTGCTGATTATTCAAAAACTGCAACGCTATCATTTACCGCCGCCAGTAATAATTTTGAACTGGCTATTGCTGTAGCCATTGCTGTGTTTGGAATAAACAGCGGTGAAGCTTTTGCTGCTGTTATCGGCCCGCTGGTTGAGGTGCCCGTCCTTATAAGCCTGGTAAATGTAGCTTTATGGTTTAAGAAAAAATATTTTAATAATGATACTAAAGTGATTGCATAATCATATTCTTAATGTTATGAATAATGAGGAGTTATGAATACAACCGGCGTGATGAGGAATAATAAATCAAACTACATGCTTCCGGCATTTCTGATGACGGTACTGGTAATAGTTTATATATACCTTGAAAAAATAACTGATTTTATTGTTTTTGATATTGCCGGTTATCATCGTGGGAATTCATTTACCAGTTCAGTTAGTTTTTTTATATATGAAGTACCCAAGGTATTAATACTTCTTATTGTTATTGTGTTTATTGTCGGAATAGTAAGAAGTTATTTCTCTCCCGAAAAAACAAGAAAAATACTTGGCGGAAAAAACCTGTTTACAGGAAACATATTAGCGTCTTTACTTGGTATTGTGACACCTTTCTGTTCCTGTTCAGCTATACCATTATTTCTTGGTTTTGTTGAATCAGGGATTCCACTTGGTGTTACTTTCTCATTCCTGATTGCTGCACCTATGATAAATGAAGTAGCTCTTGTACTTTTGTTTGGCCTGTTTGGCTGGAAGACTGCCTTATTATATGTTTCAACAGGATTAGTAATTGCAATGGCCTCAGGTTATGTTATTGGTATATTAAGGCTTGAGAAGTATGTTGAACCATGGGTTTTTGAAATTAAAGCTGCCCATAATGAAACTGATTCAGAGCAAAAAGCATTTCCTGAAAGAATTACAGCCGGGATTGATGCTGTAAAAGAAATTGTTTCAAAAGTTTGGTTGTATATTGTTATAGGTATTGCTGTGGGTGCCGGTATTCATGGATATGTGCCTGAAAACTTTATGGCAGGCCTTATGGGGAAAAGTGCCTGGTGGTCAGTTCCTCTTGCCGTCCTGTTAGGGGTTCCAATGTATTCTAATGCTGCCGGTATTATTCCAATAGTTCAGGCATTACTTGAAAAAGGGGCGTCTTTGGGTACTGTACTCGCATTCATGATGAGTGTTATAGGACTTTCACTCCCGGAAACAATAATCCTGAAAAAAGTATTAAAAATTCAGTTGATCTTTATTTTTGTTGCCGTTGTTGCATTTGGAATTATAGTAGTTGGCTATTTATTTAACCTGGTATATTAGATAATCCAGGGGATTACACTGTATATTAATTTCACAATTGTTACCTGATGCAAAAGGAAATAAATGATTAAAAGCCAGGTAAAAATCAATCTTAGACAATATCAGATTATATAAAAAGGAAAGAAAATGTTAAGTATTAAAATCCTTGGGGCTGGTTGTACCAGGTGTAAAACACTTGAAAAAAAAGTCAGAGAACTTACAGAGTCAAACAATATTCAGGCGGAAGTGTTCAAAGTTGAAGACTTAACCCAAATAATGAGTTATGGCATTTTAGCTACACCGGGGCTGGTAATAAATGAGGAAGTAAAATGTTATGGAAGCATTCCAAAAGATGAACAAATAATAACATGGTTAAAAGAGAGTAAATAATGAAAATATCATATACTATAATAATTGTGACAGTACTTTTTCTGTCAGCAACAGTATATTCATCTATGCCCTGCAAAATTAATGGCAGCAAGGTGAAGGTTACCTTTGTTGAACTTGGCTCAGTTAATTGTATCCCATGCAAGAAGATGCAGCCGGTTATGAAATCAATTTCAAAAAAATATGGAAATCAGATTAATGTGGTTTTTTATGATGTATGGAAAGATGACCAAAAACAATTTGCTCAAAAATATGGAATTAAGCTTATACCAACACAGGTATTCCTGGATGAAAACGGGAAAGAGTTTCACAGGCATGAAGGATTTTATCCTGAAGAGGAGATAGATAAAATTTTACAGGGTAAAGGGTTAAAACCGAATATAAAGGATTAAAAATGATTGACGGCATTTTCGATTCTTTATATAATGCTCTGATGGGTGCGGCATGGCTAGCTGTACTTGCCTCATTTGGCTGGGGAGTTTTATCAGTATTATTGTCTCCCTGTCATCTTTCAAGTATTCCTCTTATAGTTGGTTTTATTAGCTCACAGAAGAATGTGTCTGTCAGAAGTACATTTTATATCTCATTAGTATTTTCAATTGGAATTCTGGTTACTATCGCTATTATTGGTGTTATTACAGCATCTCTTGGCGGTCTTATGGGAGATATCGGAGTAACCGGGAATTATCTTGTCGCCGGTATTTTCTTTATTGTAGGGCTTTATTTACTTGAAGTTATAAAATTTAACTGGAACGGGCTGCCTTTAGGTAAGGTTAAAAGCAGGGGATTATTAACATCTTTTTTTCTTGGATTGTTGTTTGGCCTCGCTCTTGGCCCTTGTACTTTTGCCTATATGGCACCGGTTCTGGGAATAGTGTTCCAAACATCTCAAACAAATTATCTTTTGGCTATAATATTTTTATTTGCTTTCAGTGCAGGGCATTGTTCAGTAATTGTTAGTGCGGGAACACTCACAGGCAAAGTTCAGAAATACCTTAACTGGAGTCAAAGTTCTAAGACTATTCTGATTATAAAAAAAATATGTGGTTTGTTAGTAATTATGGGTGGTATTTATTTAGTTTATATTACGCTGTAATATAACTAAAATTGTTTTTGAAGCATCCTGGAAAAAAAGATATAAATATGATGAGTTAAATCCGGACATGTTTTAATAAATGCCCGAAGTCAAAACCTTCGGGCATTTATAAGTTTAAATATTATTCTACTATCAGCTTTCCATTACTTCTAACAGCCATTCTGTGGTTATTATAGTCATGTTCATCTGTAAGCCTGAATTTGGAGATAAGATCCTGAAGGTTAACTGTAAGATTTGAAAGATCTTCAGCAGCACGCGCAATTTGCTGTGTTCCTGCTGCACTTTCCTGTGTTACTGAAGTTATACCATCAATATTTTTACTGATTTCTTCAGCTGCACTTGATTGTTCTTCACTTGCTGCAGCAACCTGGGAAATTACATCATTTACTTTTCTGGCCCCGCTGTATATTTCTCCAAGAACAGTCTCTACTTCTGAGGTAAGTTTCATTCCTTCCTGTACTGATTGCTTTGCTTCATTCATAGATTTATCGGCTTCTTTTGCTTCAACCTGTATCTTTTTAATTGTATCAGCAATTTCTTTTGTAGCGCGTGTTGTTCTTTCGGCAAGTTTGCGGACTTCATCTGCAACAACAGCAAAGCCACGCCCCTGTTCACCGGCTCTTGCGGCCTCAATAGCAGCATTTAGTGCAAGCAGGTTTGTCTGATCAGCAATATCATCAATTACAGAAGCAATTTCACCAATTTGGTCAGTTTTATTTGAAAGAGAAGATATAATTGCAGCGGTGTTTTCTGTACTCTTTGCAATGTGGTTCATACCTTTTTTTGTGTTTTCAACTTTCTCAGTTCCGTTTTTAGCAGTTAAACTTGCCTGTTTTGATATTTCAGAAGCTTCATTAATGTTTCTTGAGGTATCAATAATAGTTCTTGTCATCTGCTCTATTGAACTGGCAATTTCAGCAGTCTGCTTTGTCTGTTCCTGAGCCCCTGCCGCCATCTGTTCTGAAGAACTTGAAATTTCAGTTGCGGCACTTGCTGTTGCCTGAACTGATTCGCTTACACGTGAAAGAGTCCCGCAAAGATCGCCTATCATATTGTTTATATTATTTCCAAGGCTATATAGGTCATTACCTTCCTGAAGTACTGTCTGTTTGGTGAAGTCACCATGAGATACGGAATTTATAACTTCTTCAATAGGCAGTATTTGCTCAGTAAGGTATTGTTTCTGTTTAGCTTCAAGATCCCGTAGATCTGTAAAAAGTACAAACACTGCAACAAGTTCTTTTTTATGGTTGTAAATTGGCCCGGATTGTATTAATGCAGGTACTATTCCGCCTTTATGATCTTTTAAATTAAACCGTTCTCCTTTAAGAAGGAAATCTCCGCCAATAGCTCTGCGTGTTATGCCATCCTGATTAAAAACGTCTTTTGCTTTAAGCTTATTGATAATTTCTACAGGCCCTTTGTCAAAACTCATTATATTACAAGCGGCCTGATTTATATATGTTATTACTGTGTCCGGTGTTGCAATATAAAATGCCTGGTCCATGCCGGCTCTGAAGCTTTCGGATTTAGCGACTTCATCTTTTATATGCTCAACAAGTTTTCGTATTGATAAGCCCAGTTTACCAACTTCATCATCGCGGTCTGCATCTACAAAAACATCATAATTTCCCTGTGAACATTTCTCTGCTTCAATACTAACAGTATTTATAGGTTTCACAATTTTTAAATTAATAACAATTCCGGCAAGTAAAGCTACAAGAGTGCTTGTAACTATTGTTGATATTACATCCCCGATACTTATTGCAGAGTCCCCAAGCATCAAAATACTCAATAAATTAATTAAAGCTGATATTCCCAGAAGTATCAGCATCACTTTCGTGTTCAGTTTTTTTACCATTTTTTTTCCTGAAAGTTTATAATTCGCCCAATTAACTTGGAAAATAACACTTATATAATCGTTAATTATTTAGTTATGTTTAGACTCTTATCATTCTAAAAATTAGTAAAACAAGTTAAATATGAAACTTTTCATTGGTAAATGAAGTAGAGCATCAGCTAATAATTGTGGATGGCTAATAGTAAATGAAAGGTTCCGAAATGCTGGTTATTAAAAACTATAAAGAATAGGAAGCTGAAAAAAATAAAAACGGATAATAATTAAAATCATACCTGGCAAAAACCAGGTATGATTATTCAAATCAGTCTTTTTTATTGGCAATTTCAACGTTTATTTTTTTACCGCGGATTTTACTGCCTTGCATGGCGTCAATAATTTTTTCCGCATTTGATGCCGGTACATTTACAAAAGTAAACTTATCATATAAATCAATTTCTCCAATTGACTTTCCGGGCAGGCCTGTTTCGCCGGTTATAGCACCAAGTATATCGCCGGGACGAATTTTATCTTTTCTGCCAACATTAATAAATAATCTGACTTCACCCGACATGTTGCTAATGTTTATATCGCTTTCTTCACTGCCTGATTTACTATTATTAATCATTGATTTTTTTATAAGTGCAGCTGCAATATCCAGTGAAGTGTAATCTTCATTAATGAGCCTTTCAACAAGAGCTGTATATTTTTTCAGCTTCCCTTCATCAATTACTTGTTTTACACTATCAAGGAAGGCATTTGTCCTGACTTCCTCTACATCATCGTAAGAGGGGACAGGATTAAGCTTAATTTTAGTTTTAATATACTTCTGAATTATTTTTAATTTAAATAGCTCTTTGCCTGAAGCAAATGTAAATGAACGACCTGATCTACCGGCTCTGCCTGTACGGCCAATTCTATGCACATAGTATTCTTCATCCTGCGGCATGTCATAATTTATAACAGCTTCAATATTCTCAACATCAAGGCCGCGTGCAGCTACATCAGTAGCAACAAGAATTTCAATGTTGCCTTTTCTGAACTTATTTAACACTTTTTCGCGAGCCTGTTGACGCATATCGCCGTGAAGCCCATCAGCAGAGTAACCCCTTGATCTTAACTGATCAACAAGGTCATCAACTCCTTTTTTTGTATTACTAAAAACAAGAGATAGTTTAAGGTTGTACAAATCAATTATACGTGTAAGTGCTTCAAGTTTGTTCTTTTCCTTTACTTCATAATAAATCTGTTCGATATTCGGTACAGTCAAAACTTCATGTACTACTTTAATATTAACAGGTTTTGTCAGATACCTTTTTGTTAAATCAAGAATTGGTTTAGACATAGTTGCCGAAAACATTACCGTTTGGTGTTTCTTAGGTATATTTTTCAGAATTAACTCAATATCTTCACGGAAACCCATATCAAGCATTTCATCTGCTTCATCAAGAACAACAAGTTTTATATTTTCAAGATTAAGTGTACCCCTGTCTATATGGTCAATTATTCTTCCCGGGGTACCAATAACAATGTGAACGCCATTTTTAAGCGCCCTTAACTGCCTTTCAATTGATTGTCCACCGTAAACAGGAAGAAAAGAGGCTCCTTTTTTATATTTTGCAAGTTTTATCATTTCTTCAGAAACCTGAAGCGCCAGTTCCCTGGTAGGGCATAGTGCAAGAACCTGTAATTCTTTTTTTGATGTATCTGTAAGTTCAATAGCTGGTATGCCAAAGGCAGCGGTTTTTCCGGTACCTGTCTGTGCCTGTCCTATAATATCTTTACCTGAAATTAGTACCGGAATTGATTCAGACTGGATGGGTGTAGCTTCTTCGTAACCAAGATCATTTATGGCCTTGTGCATTTCTTTGGAAAGCTCAAGGTCAGTGAATTTTATTTTTTTCATATAATGCTTTTTATTTTGAACCCCAAGATAGGCAATTATTAGCAAATAAAGGGATAATTATGTTATATCAGGCTTTTTTGCTATTAAAAGGAGTCCATTTCCATCATTATTTCTCTGAAAAAGGTCAAGAAACATAAGAATAAGAATTAGAGGATATATTATGAGAAATATCGGAAATAAAAGAAAACCGGTGAAAAAGGGGAGTATTTTAACTATAGTAAGAAATGATGAATATAATTCAAAAGAGATTTTTCCGCAGGTTTTATATGTTGTAATGCTTTCAGAAATAGAAAAACCTGCTGCTTTTACTTTATCTTTTATTTCTAAGTCTGTAAAATGATGGTAAATACCCATAGTTGAATCATAATCAACAGTTTTGCCTTTCACTGAACGTAAAGTGTCAAACCACCTGAATATTCTTTTATAATTAACCGGTACATATAATAAAAGAATTCCATTAGGGTTAAGGGATTTATAAAAACATTTAAGAACTTCTGTTTCATTTTTGCAGTATTGGAGTACAGTAATACAGGTAATTAAATCAACTGGCCTTTCTGGAATGTAAGTCTCTATGTTTCCTGTTGAAAAATTGCAGTTTGTTAACAGGCTTTTATCTGCAAAGGATTTACATAGTTTAATATTCTCCTGAATTCTGTCAATTCCAGTGAAAAAAGATGTTTTGTATTTACCTGCACAGGGGAGTAAAATATCTCCGGAACCGCACCCTGTATCATAAATATGAAATGGATAGGGCAGGTTTATTAACAACTTCTTTAATGTATTTTTTACGTACCAGTTACGAAGTGTAGCAGCATTATTTATGAAATGATAGAGTTTAACAGCCTGCGGGAATTTATAAAGTATTTCCGGGTAGCGGTGGTTGTTTATCATTTCAGTAATTTTTGCTGGCATAATTCTTCATCTATATTAAAGAAGTAAATATGCCTATTTTTATAAGCCCGTACAAAAAATGTTATTATCTGTGGTAACAATTTTTATGTTTATAAATAAATTTAGTATTGTACGGTTTTAATGAGGTGCACAATAAAGAGTAATGTTGAATGGTGAATAAAACTGGCGGATTGAAATGAACTGGGTTTATAATAAATATAAGATAGAATTCAGCGCCTGAGTTTACAGGCGCCGATAAAGGAAATTTATTCTACAGTAATTTCATCGGCAAAAAGCCATGCCTGGTCACCGGCTCCTTTATGCCATTCAGGACATACTTTTACATTATATGCCTTGAAGTGAACATACCTGCCGGAAGCTTTAAGATTATCAACTCTAAACTGATAATTAAATGACTTTTTATCCTTTTCTTCAACATTGATTGTTGTATTACTTATTGTGTTGTATGAATTGCCATCATCTGAAACAGATATCTCAACGGACTTGGGAAGCAATATCCATGCTCCCTGATCGCTCTTAAAACCGGCAGTTACTTTATTTATTGGTTTTATTTCGCCAAGGTCAATAACAACATCAATATCATTCTCATAATATCCCTGCCATTTTCCATCACTAAAATCCGAGCTTCCATTTACACCGTCAATAAGGGTATAAACTCCCATACCAGGATACTTCTCGCTATAAGGGGTATTTAGTTCAATGTTGTATTTTGTTTTATTAAAAACGGCTGAAACCGGAAGACTTTCTTTACCATCTGCGGATACTGCAATAACTTTCAAAGTTAAAGTTTTATCAATTTTTATAGGCACATAATTATATTTCCTGGATGATTTTGTTGGTATGCTACCATCTGTTGTGTAATAATATTCTGAAGTTTTTGTGTCGCCTGAAATTTTTACACTTGTACTTTCAAAAAATGAAGCACCGTTCGGTTCAAAACTAACAGAAGGAGGCATTTTATAAAGGCCAAAAGTTGAAATAGTAGGATTCAACCTGGATTGCTCAATAATAATTCTAACTTTATCTGAAGTTACTTCAGGAAAGCGAAATAATCTTTTATACCCAATTGTTGTACCTGAAGCAAATGTAACCCATTCATTACCATTCCAAAATTCAAGGTGGTATTTTTCTACTCTTTGCCCTTTTAATATATTTTCCTGGAGCATAGCACAGTTAAAAGTTTCCTGTTTTTTTAATTTTAAAGTAACAGTGGCTGAAGTATCTTTGTTATTTGCTGCCCAATATGACTCATAGTTATTATCTGTAATGTTTTCAGCTTTAGTCCCTTTTGCCGTTCCTGAAGCAGAAACCTTAGCACCTGATACAAAATTTTTCTTAAAAGTTTCATCAAGAATATATCTCATGCCTTTAAGGCTTTTTATATCATAATCAGTAATTAAGCCGCGTTTATCAGGCGGAACATTCAGTAACAACAAACTGTTCATCCCAACAGAATTAAAATAAATATCCACGAGTTTTTCCGGAGATTTTACGTATTCATCATCATTTGGATTATTAAACCAACCTCTTCTTATCGAGACATCGACTTCAGAAGGATACCATGTGAGATAACCTGCTTTCATGATTTTATCCCTGCTGCCAAGGTCCTCGTCCATAAGGTCATGAGGAATAAAGGCCCCGTCAACAACAGCCTGCTGAGAATTAGCTGCAACTGCATCTTCATTAGCCGCTGAACCCGGCAGAACACTCCATTCAGTTTTTCTGCCATAGCCGGATTCAGTTCCAACCCACCTGATATCGGGGCCTGATACAGCAATTACTGCCTCAGGTTGAAGTTTTCTTATCAGTTTATAATATGCCTGCCAGTCATATACTTGTTTTTTCCCATTGGGGCCTTCACCGTTAGCGCCATCAAACCAGACTTCAGAAATTTTACCATAATTGGTTAATAATTCAGTAAGCTGATCTAAAAAGTGCTGATTGTATTCAGGTGTTCCATAGCTTGGCTCATTCATGTCCCAGGGTGAAAGATAAACCCCAAACTTAAGTCCGGCTTCGCGGCAGGCATTTGAAAGGTCTCTTACAATATCTCCCTTTCCATTTTGAAATGGGGTATTGGCTATACTAAAATTAGTATACCTGGAAGGCCACAGGCAGAAACCATCATGGTGCTTACATGTAAGAATGATGAGTTTCATTCCTGCATCTTTCAGGACTTTAACCCACTGCTTAACATCTATATTAGTTGGGTTAAATTTTGAAATATCAACTCCTTTTGAGCCCCATTCAACCTCATTAAAGGTATTTATCCCGAAGTGTATAAAGGCAGTCATTTCCATTCTTTGCCAGTCATACTGTCTTTTGGACGGTATAACATTAGCTGCTTTCTTGATAACATCTTCGGGTTTATCTCCCGGATTTATCATGATGATATTTCCGGGAGTTACATTCTGGCACCTGATCAAAGGCGCTGCCTGAAATACAGCAAATGCAATCAGGCATACATAAATAAAAACGTTTTGTGTTTTCATATAATTTTATTTTGTGATTTTAAAAGTCCATGCAAAGTCACATGGCAGATTGCATCTGGTTTCAGCAGATAAAGGTATTACAAAACCGTTTCCACGTGATTTCCATTTTAAGGATTTTCCTGTTCCAAGGAACTCAATGGAAGCTCCTTCAGGTGGACAATAGTTCTTCATTTTTATTTCAACCGGAAGGCAGTTTTCCTTTTCATCAGCAAGGTATATCAAATAGGTAGTACCATCCTGCAATTGTGTCAGGCAAACTTTACCTTCTTTATATGGTTCAACAGGATGAGAATTGTAAATAGCTTCACCATTTACCTTCATCCATGAAGCAATATCTTTTAACCTGTCATAAGCTGCAGGTTCATAATCACCATCAGCAGTTGGGGCAATATTAAGAAGAAAATTACCGCCTTTTGCTACTATATCAACAAGAAGATGAATGAGTTTTCTTGATGATTTATATTCAAGTCCGGGTTCGTATGACCAGCTTGGTGTAATTGGCATACAGGTTTCCCAGGGGTAGGGGAGAGTTTTATCAGGTACCTGGTTTTCAGGTGTAAGGTAATTTTGCTGCTGTCCCGGTACAGCACGGTCTACAACAATAAGTCCGGGCTGTTTTTTACGTGAATTTTTTGCTATAAGCGGCATATTAATATCCTGGTTCTGAATCCTGTGGATATTTGAATTTGAATTCTTACGTTCTTCAGCAATATCTTCGGGGGTATATTTTCTAACCCAGCATCCATCAAGCCACAGTATATCTACCTTTCCATAGTTTGTCATCAGTTCATCAATCTGGTTATGAGTAAACTCAACAAACTTTTTCCAGCGGTCAGGATGTTTACTAAAGTCATAATTAGCGTTTCTGTCCGGAGTAGCATGGCGTTTCCACCAGAAATAATCTGAATGCCAGTCCGGTTTTGAGAAATAAGTACCTGTCCAGAATCCTTTATCTCTGAAAGCAGAAAATACTTCTTTCAGTATATCAGCTTTAGGATTCTTACTAAATGAACATCCCTTGTCGGTTACCTTGTAGTCTGTATACTGCGAATCGTACATACAGAAACCATCGTGGTGTTTTGTAGTAAAAATTACATACTTCATGCCGGCATCAGCGGCTGCAGCAGCCCATTTGGCCGGGTTAAACTTTTTCGGATTGAAAGTTTTTTTCAATCCTTCATATTCCTTCTTGTATTCAGTATAATCTTCAATCTTTCTTTTGCACCAGTCTTCATCTTCAGAACAAAGAGACCATGATTCAACGATACCCCACTGACTTGAAGGAGCCCAGTGCATTAACAGACCAAATTTCAATCCCTGCCATTTTTCAAGTTTCTTGAGCACCTTTGGATCAGATTCCGGGTAGTATTCTTTTATTACTTTTTCAATTTCCACTGCACCGGCATGCAGCGGCTTTTTCTTTTTCTCGTCACTCATTTATTAGTTCCCTGATATTTTGAATTTTAACTTCATCAGCAGGATTAAATTCGCTGCTGCGCATGTATTTAAGTATACTATATGTCAATTGTTTTGCTTCCGGGCGTTTTTCAGCATCAGTGAGCAAATCAATACCTGTAATAATAATTTTACCTTTACCTGCTTTGGCTTCCATAATTAAGCCGAGAGGCCTGTTTGTAAACCAGTCATCTATTAGTCTGACAATTGGCTTAATATTATTTAATTCATTTAATAAAATTGCGCTTGAATGGCTCATTGCATCCCACCACTGATAATTACTGTAAAACTCAGTTGGGAAGTATTTGAAAATTGGATGGGAAGGATTACACAAAATACCCAGTGTGTGGGGAGCCTGTTTCAATGTCCATGCTGTATTCCAGAAAATACTTGAAAAACCAACGGCAACATCTCCGCCCTTTACATTTCTTATTGTCCCTTTTGTAGGAGATAGTAATACTTTACCTCCATTGTTAAGAAATGTTATTGCTTCTTCATCAAGTGTCCTAACTACTTTTATATCATTACCGGATAATGGCTCATTAAACTCATACGGGTAAACCCAAAAATCCCATGAATTAGTATATATCCCAACAGTAAGTTCAATTGAGTATTTTGCAGGCGTTTTATAATTATTTAGCGATTGTCTGATGTCACCGAGTTTTATAGCATTACCAATGGGTATGTTTTGGACAGTCAGTGTGCCTTCTGAAAGCCGTTTGCCTGAAGCGTCAAATATTTTCCACTCAGGAGCAATATTTGATAATTCTGATTCACCATAATTTGCAATTTCCGCAGAAGCAACAAAATCTTCACGTGAGTTAAAAATCATCTTTTTCATCCGGATAAGCGGAACAATTGTATTGCAGAACCTGCTGTATTCCTGTGAGGTTACATATCCTTTTTCATCCCAGAAAGGATCAAGCACTCCTACGAGTGCAGTTCCCTGACCGGGAAAATCGTGTAAATCAAGCAGTTGAAATCCTCCCATTCCTTTTGTTCTCAAAGCTGCTTCAATTTCCGCTTTATAACACAATACCTGCAGTTTTCCGGAAGCGACAAGGAAACTGTCAGCAAGTTCTCCCATGCCGTTGTCATTTAGTGTTTCTTTAAATATTTCAAAGTTCTTAGCATGCAACAGCCCATCATATTTTTTCATCTCTTTAAAATTGGGGTAAACACACCATTGTCCAATTTCATGACTTACAATTGGTTTATTCTTGCTTAATATAACGTTAAGCCAGTCATAATTGGTTGAAGGAGCCTGACTGTTTATAATGCTGTTAAGGCCCGCTCCCCACCATTGTATACGCGGTTCATACATGCTGTGGAAATCATTCTCTTTTAATGCCGGCCATCCTGCAGCAGCAGTATAAAGCCTTCTGTTATCTTTTTGTTTCCAGTATGAAACAAAATCAGCAAGGTACTTTTCGTGGTAGTCACCGCCTGGTTCATTCCCATAAGCCATAAAACAAAAGGATGGATGATTTCCAAATGCATTTACAATTCTTTCACTTTCATCATATATGTATTTATCTATTGGTTTACCATCACCAATTGAAGAGCCCATATTTGCCCATGACGAGCATTCCACAAGCAGATAAATACCTTCTTTATCTGCGGCAGAAAATGCAGCTTCGGGCGGGCACCATGAATGAAACCGCATGTGGTTAAGTCCATATTCTTTACATTTTTTGAAAATCCTTAGCCATTCATTTTCGTCTGTTGAAGGGTAGCCTGTTTTGGGAAAAACTGCACATTCAAGCGTGCCGCGCAGAAAGATAACTCTGTTGTTAATTGTAAAATTTGTTCCTTTGGTTCCTAATTTCCTTAGTCCAAATGATTCTGTTTTGGTGTCTGATATATCTTTCCCGCTTATAACACATTTAAAATTATATACATTGGGATTAAACTCATCCCATAACCGGGCATCTTTTCCTAAATTATACTCAAGAGAAATATTATTCATCCCGTTTGTAAAAGTCAGGTTTTGCGATACATTACTGTTAACCAATTCACCTTTATCGTTTGTAACTGAAATAGTTACTGTCACATTTGCTGCTTTTTCCCCGGAGTTAATTACCTGTAATTCAGCAGTAACCTTTTTATCAGAAGGATCTGGGAATAGTCTTATATTATCCAGGTAAATTTTATCTCTGGCCTCAAGGGACATGTTCCCAACAATTCCATTCCAGTTAGTCTGGGTATGGTCGGTGATGCTGTGAGAGTTTTCACCCGGATTGATGTCATTTATTCTGTTATCTATTCGTACAGTGATTATATGTTTACCGGGAGAAATACTTGAAGGAATGGAAAAAATGTGAGGAGTGCTTAGTCCGTTTTGCGTGCCTGCCAGAATAGTATCAATCCATAATGTTGATTGCCAGTGGCATCGTTCAAAATAAATTTCCAGCTTCTTGTTCTTCCATGCGACAGGTATTGTAATTTCCTTTTTATACCATGCTATGCCATAATAATGTTTGTCAGGCTGCAGCCAAAATGGAATTTTAAAATTATCTTTTCGCCTGTATCTTTCATAAGCAGGGGAGAGGAAAAATGAGGAGTCTACTATACTGCCAGTCCACCTGGTATTTAGTGAAATATTATCTCCTTTCCCATTTTCAGTCATGGTGCCTGGAAGTATTACGCTTTCACCAAAATGGTTTAAATACCATTTGTCCCTGATGCCGGTATCAAGCGAATCAATTGCAAATTGCCATTTCCCTGATAAGGACAGGTATTCCTGTGGATATAGGTTTGCAATGTATACAAGAGAAATACAAATCAAAAAGAAGATTTTTTTCATATAATAAATATATAGCGGTTAGAGTTGTTAATCCGTAAAATATTACAAATAGTAATTACATAAATAGAATTATTGCGATATTTTAAATACCCATGCATAATTACACGGAATTTTATTCCTTATTTCTTCAGGAATACTTATGGTAAACCCTTTTTCATTTTTTGTCCAGTTAACTTTATCCTCGGTGCCGAGTATATTAATTACCGCACCATCGTCCGGTGAAAAGCTGGTAAAAAGCAGCTCTTTGGGCAATTCAGTTTCATTTTCATCAGCAAGATATAAAAGATAAGTGTTTCCATTTTTTGATTTAGTAAAGCAAACCTTTCCTTCTTTGTACGGCAGAACCGGGCGCGTACTGTAAATAGCTTCTCCGTTTATTTTCATCCATTCACCAATCTTTTGCAGCCTGTCATAAGCATCAGGCGCAAATTCGCCTTCAGGCGATGGCCCAATATTAAGTAAGAGATTGCCGCCTTTTGAAACTATATCAACAAGAAGGTGTACCAACTTATGGGCAGGCATATATTTTTGATGAACATTATAAGACCAGCCTCCCGCCATTGGCATACATGTTTCCCATGGATAGGGGAGAGTTTTATCCGGAATTTGATTTTCCGGAGTAAGATAATTTTGCAGCGGCCCGGGAACTGCACGGTCAACAACAATTAATCCGGGCTGTTTTGCACGTGCATTTTTGGCTATAAGGGGCATGTTGATATCATAGTCCTGTATCCTGTGGATATTAGAGTTAGATAATTCTCTTAATTCTTTAATATCATCAGGAGTATTATGCCTTATCCATCCACCATCAAGCCAGAGTATATCAATTTTACCATAATCTGTCATAAGCTCATCTATCTGGTTTTGAGTATATTCAACAAATTTTTGCCAGCGGTCAGGATATTTTTCTATATCATAATTTGGATTACGGTCAGGAGTAGCAAATCTTTTCCACCAGAAATAATCAGAATGCCAGTCAGGTTTTGAGAAGTATGTCCCTGTCCAGAATCCATTCTTTCTGAATGCATTAAGAATTTCCTTTGTTACATTGGCCCTGGGGTTGTTATGAAAAGCGCATAATGTATCAGTAATTTTGTAATCTGTATATTTAGTGTCAAACATACAAAAGCCGTCATGATGTTTTGTTGTAAAAACAACATACTTCATCCCAGCTTCTTTGGCAGCTTCAGCCCATTTTTCAGGATTGAATTTTACAGGGTTGAATGTGTTCTTCAGGCCTTCATATTGTTTTTTGTATTCTGTATAATCCTCAATTGGCCTTCTGCACCAGCCTTCATCTTCAGAACAAATTGACCATGATTCAATAACACCCCACTGGCTGTATGGCCCCCAGTGCATGAGCAAACCAAATTTAAGATCCTGCCACTGTTCAAGTTTCTCAAGAACCAGCGGATCAGTTTCCGGATAATATTCTTTTATTGCCCGCTCAATTTCAATTGCACCTGCATCAAGATTTTTTTTCTTATCCTGCGCTTTGATATAGGAAACAATAGTAATTAATAGTAATATGCTTAATGCTGCCCTAAGATTCATAAATCCTCAGGTTATTATTATTATTTTATCCCGGTATTCCGGAGTTTATTCAATTACAACTTCATCGGTAAATATCCATGCTTTGAATGGATATCCCGGATGCCAAATCGGGCATGTTTTTATGCTTTCAGCCTTTACCTTTATATATTGTGCGTTAACAGGACTGAATTCAGCCGCAAATGTGTATATAATCTCGCCATTTTTATCCAGCGGTATAGTACTGTTAACTACAGATACACTTGTGAAGTTTTTCCCGTCCGCAGAAACACTTACTTCAACCTGCTTTGGCAGAAATATCCACGAGAATACAAACTGCAGAAAATCTGTACTGACTTTTTTGACAATTTTCTTTTCTCCAAGATCTACAATAACCTCCATATCTTCACCTTCAAAGCCCTGCCAGTTAAAGTGATGGTCTTCATCACCTCTTATGCCATCTGTAAGGGTTTTTTCTCCATTGGCAGGATAGTTTTCTCCGGGTTTAGAAATATAGGTTACAGGTTTAAATAAGCCCAAAGGGTTATACATGCTTTTATCAAGCATTGTTTTGTATCTTTTTACATAGTCTTTAACAGTAAGTCCTTTTTCATGAATAAGGACAAAAGTATCCTGTTGTGTTTCAGTTAATAAATCATTCAGGCAGTTTTTTATTTCATCTTTAACAACATAATTCCCATTGTCGTCTTTAATAAATGTTCCGCCTTCAGAAATACCTGCTACTTTTGCCTGTTCAAGTGCGGCATAAGTTAATGGAAATCTTGCAATCTTTACCCGCTGCAGGTATTCAGGTTCTGTACTGACCGAGTTTTCTGCTTCATCAAATATGCGGTTATAGTCAGCCATATAAGCAGGAGTAAGGAAATAGTTCTTTTCTGCTACAGGATTATCATATATCCATAATTTTCCGCCGCTCTTTTTCAGGTTGGCAGTAATTGCATCTATATAATTTCTTATGTATTGTCCGGCTGCACCGTAATAACCAGTGATAAAATCATTCTCAAGGGAGTCAACATCAAGGTATGGATTCCATAGGAGTTTTGATATAAGGTAAGTTCTTAATTCACCAAACTCACTATCCTGTGTTGTTCCCGAACCTTGTTCAAATACCATATTTACACCATTCTTTGCAAACAGTTGAATGTTTGGCTGCAAAACATGGAAATTAGGAAACGGAGACATGTAGTTGGTAAACTGTACAACATAATCCCACATAAAAATATTATCAGTAAGCTTTGCCCAACCCAACAGATCTTTTGTGAATGATCCTTCAGAAGTATCAGAAGCAAGCGGTTCTGTCCGGTAACATTCAATACTGCACAGCATTATATTAACATTTTTTGCAGGCTTTATATGAAGAGGGGGCTTGCGTGAATACTGATAAGCAAGGGTTGATATTATTTTGTCAGGAAATTGTTTTGCAATTTTATTTACAAAGTTTAATACTGAACCGGAAGGTGAGCCTTCTTTATCATCAAGTCTTTTGCATTCATCGCACTGGCAATTGGAGTAGTTATCGTTCTGCGATACTGACCATATTTTTGCAGAGGGGTTTTCTTTCATCCTCCTTTTCAGTTCTGCAGTCATTATTTTTAAAACTTCCGGGTTTGTAAGACATGGTTCTTCGGGAACCCTAATCCCATTCCTGAAAGCAAAGTATTCAGGATGTTCTTTAAAATACTTTTCGGGGGGCATTAAGGTGCTGAAAGTATGTACAAACAGTCCCCATGTATTTTTTTTATCCTTCTCATCTACTAATTTATGCCAATGATTATAGCCGTCACCATTATTAGCCTCATAATAATGAGTACTCCTGTAGCTGAATGCAGGATTTTCAGACATATTAAGCGGCGGAATAATTATATCTTTTTGTTTTGGGATTACTACAGCTTTTCCGGAATAGTATCTGCAGCCAAGTACTTTTTCAAAAAAAGTGTAAATCCCGTTTAAGGTTGCCTTCTTTTCTTTCCCGGTAATGAATAATTTGTTCCTGGCAGTAATTATTATGAAACCATCATATTTAACACTTGAAATACCCGGAGTTCCCTTTCGGTTTGTTTTTCCAAGTACAACTTCATATTCGGAAACAGGGTAACTGTCATTGACTATTTGTAGTTCAGCACCTGATATTTCTTTTATGTATTTTTTGAATTCATTGGCTGCAAGGGAGTCATAATAAGAGGCATTTCGCGCAATCACAATTTTGTAATTACTGGCACTGTTTTCCACAATAGTAATACCAATTGGAGGCTTTGCGTTTATTACTCCTAAATAAACAATAAACAAGATAAAAATCTTTTTTAGCATAGTTATTATTCTTACTCCACTACTATTTCATCAATAAAAATCCAGCATTTATTGCCTGCAGCAGGATGCCAGTCCGGAATTGTTTTAATATTGTCAGCGTGTACTTTGATATAACGGGCTTTTGTACTGCCAAAATCTGCAGTATAATCTTTTAATATGTTTTCAGATGATTTTTGATTAACATCATTAACTACTTCTTTTATCTCGGTGTAGTTAACATTATCGTTTGATAAAGAAACAGTTACCTTTGATGGAAGGAATACCCATGACTGCGAAGCAAGTATAAAACGGGGAATAACCCTGGTTAATTCAGTTTCTTTCCCAAGGTCTATTACACCGTCAAAATCAATTCCTTCATAACCCTGCCAGTTGCCATCACGAAAATTTGTTGTCCCTCTTACACCATCTATTACTGTCTTTTCTCCGGCTGCCCTGTAACGATCATTAAACGGAATATTTAATGTTATTTTTGAATTAAGAGCTTTATGGAAAGCAAAGGCAAGGGCAACTTTTTTACCTATGCTCTGTCCATCTTTAAACGCGGCAAATTTCAGCGTTGCTGTTTTGTTTGTGGTAACCGGTTCAGTATATAATTTAGACGAAGTTGTAACTTCACTTCCATCAGTTGTATAATAAATATCTATGCCTTTTTGACCCTTAATCATTTCAACTGTAAATTCTTTCTTTTTATCATCATATTTAGTTTTGGGGGAAAAGGATTTGCCTTCAGCTCCAAATTTTATTCCAAGTGCAGTTAAGTCAGCATAGGCATCCTGAACACGTGAATAGAACTCATCATAATTTTTATTTTCTGGTTTTCCCCAGAAAGCTTCAGAAAGAGCAAGCATTCTTGGGAAGAGCTTTGAGTCCATTGTCTGTTCAGTTATATTCTCGGTCCAGATATTAGCTTCGCTGCCTAATACATATTTTGATTCATCGGCGTTAAGGTCAACCGGAACGGGATTAAATGCATAGCACAGCCTTAAATCAACATCTTCAGGGCTGCTGTCAAGATATGTATGAGAAGTAGGGGAGACAACAGTATAATGTTCCAGCTTAGCTGCTTTTACGGCACCTGTAAAATCCTGCCATGATTGTACTACTGCACCGGGAGCAAGCCCGCCCTGAAGTATTTCATCCCAGCCAACTACTTTTTTGCCTTTTGAAACAAGATAATTTGAAATTCGTTTTATAAAATAGCTCTGCAATTCATGTTCATCTTTAAGTCCTTCAGCTTTTATTCTTGCCTGGCAGCGCGGGCATTCTTTCCATCTGTCTTTAGGTGCTTCATCACCGCCTATATGAACATAGTCCCCCGGGAAAAGTGCGGTAACTTCTTCAAGAATATCACGAAGGAAATAAAATGTAGAGTCTCTTCCGGCGCAGTATATATCTTTATATACTCCTCCAATGTTCGGTACTTCAAAAGGGCCTCCTGTACAGGAGTTTTCAGGATATGCGGTTAATGATGCCATTGAGTGTCCCGGCATTTCTATTTCAGGAACAATTGTTATGAATCTGTTGTTAGCATAAGCAACTATTTCTTTTATATCTTCCTGAGTATAAAAACCTCCATAAGTACTACCGTCACCTTCTTTCCTCCATGCTCCCACAGAGGTAAGTTTCGGATACTTCTTTATTTCTATTCTCCATCCCTGGTCATCTGTAAGGTGCCAGTGAAGTACGTTAAACTTATAGTATGCCAGTATATCTATATATCTTTTAACAAAACTTTTAGACATAAAGTGTCTTGCACAGTCAAAATTAAGGCCTCTCCATCCAAAAGCGGGAGCGTCACTAATGATGCAGTTTGGTATATGGGCATCCTTATTCTTATGAGTTGATTTAATAGCCGGATCAATCAATTGGAAAAGTGTTTGTATTCCTCTGAACACTCCTGCAGGAGAAGCACCTGTAATTTCTACTTTGTTATCTGCAACTGTAAGCTTATATGCTTCCTTGTTTGCAGTATTTATATTGACATCAGTTTTAAGAACTATGCTATTTCCGGAACCCGTTTCGGATATTTCTGGTTTTATCCCTGTAAGTTCATTAAGTTGTTCGGACAGATAAGTAGACAACTCTTTATCTGTTGATATTATTTTTGTTTTAGCTGAAACATTAAATGTTCCTGAAAGCCACTCTGTCTTTTCGGGCTTCGGGATGAGTGCCGGTCTAAAAACTTTGGCGGTAATAGTTGGGTTTATCATTAATGTAAGTAAAAGTAATGAAAGAATACTAAGTGGTTTAGTAAGGTTCATACTGAGGCCCTTATTTTGTAAGATGGAAAAATTAACTTATAGCAACTAAAAAATAAAAGTGATTCTTATATATAAGATAGAAACAAGTGATTTTTAACTGAACAACAAATTTTATGCATTTTTTACAGGAAAGTTTTTTAAAAAAATATTCGTTGCTGATGCGGGTAAAAATAAAGCATTTTTTATTTAAAAAGCTATAAATAATTTCTTTATTTATTTAAAAATATTCTTATCTTTGCTTTTAATACTTTTAGTTTATTTTTATAAAATAAAAACAGATTTTTTAGTTCTTTATTTATATTGTTTATTCAGTATTATTCATAAGCAGCCCGGAAACTTATTTATACTTTCTCAACGGGAAAGTTAACATAACTATTAACCTAATTATATAAGAATTTTTTATGAATCTATCCTTCCTTGACTGGTCAATTGCTGCCTTGTGTATTGTAGTGCTCTTTTTCGGAGTAAGGCTAAGTAAAAATTTTGTAAAAAGTGTTGCCGATTTTCTCTCAGCCGGCAGGTCAGCCGGAAGATACATGATAACTGTATCTCAGGGTATGGCTGCTATTGGTGCAATTACAATAGTGGGGCAGTGGGAAATGAACTATGTTGCCGGTTTTGCTCTCCGCTGGTGGGAGTTTATAATGGCAGTAGTTCTGCTGGCAATAACTGTTTCAGGATGGGTACTTTACAGGTTCAGGCAAACCCGCGCTTTAACTATAGCGCAGTTTCTCGAAATGAGGTACAGCAGAAACTTTAGAGTTTTTGCCGGTATTCTTGCATTTATTTCAGGCCTTCTTAATTTTGGTATCTTTCCTGCTGTTAGTGCACGTTTCCTTATTTATTTCTGCGGTTTCCCGCTTTATTTTAGTCTTGGCGGCCTGCAAATATCCACTTTTGCTGTTGTAATGGCAGCCTTTTTACTTATTTCACTTTACTTTGTGTTTACCGGCGGCCAGATTGCAGTAATTATTACTGAGTTTATTCAGGGTATCTTTTCTAACTTTACATTTTTAATAATTATTCTGGTTTGTCTATTTTTCATTAACTGGGACCAGATTTTCCAGGCACTTCAAACAGCGCCTGCCAATGCTTCTCTAATTAACCCATATAAAACCAGCGAAGTACCTGATTTTAACTTCTGGTATTTTCTTATAAATGTGATTGGTGTAATCTACGTAAAGCTGTCATGGCAGGGTTCACAGGGCTTTAACTCATCAGCCAAGAGTGCTCATGAAGCAAAGATGGGTGAAGTTCTTGGTAACATGCGCGATATTCCCAAATGGCTATTCCTTGTTTTTATACCTGTTATAGCTTATGCTGTACTTCATCATCCGTCATTTACTCATATAACAAGCCAGGTTAACCAGGTATTGGCAACTGTCGGAAATGACAGTGTGAAAAACCAGCTAAGAATACCATTAGTACTTTCTCATATTTTACCTCCCGGAGTTATTGGCGCATTTATGGCTATTATGCTTATGGCTACCATTGGTACACATAATTCATATATGCATTCCTGGGGAAGCATTTTTATTCAGGATGTTATTATGCCTTTCAGGAAAAAAGCTTTTGCTCCTGAACAGCATTTGAAGGTTTTAAGGCTTTCAATTCTTGGCGTTTGCATCTTTATATATTTCTTCAGCCTTTTCTTCCCAATGACAGATTATATATTCCTTTATTTTGCAATTACTGCTGCTATTTTCGTCGGCGGTTCCGGCGCTGTAATTATTGGCGGATTGTACTGGAAAAGAGGTACCACTGCTGCAGCATGGAGCGCATTAATTACAGGTTCCGTTATTTCTGTAACAGGCATTATTTTACAGCAGATATATCCTCACTTCCCTATAAACGGACAGTATTTCTGGGCAATTTCAATGGGTGTTTCATCTCTTGTTTATGTTCTTGTTTCTTTATTTGGCAAGAAGACAGTTTTTAACATGGATAAAATGCTGCACCGCGGGAAGTATGAAATAAAAGAAGAGACTCAAATAGTAGATGCTGTTCCTGTTAAAGGTCTTAAAATGCTGGGTATGGGTAAAGAATTTACCAAAGGTGATAAAATTATTTATCTGGCTGCTTATGCATGGACCTTCTTGTGGTTTATTGTCTTTATCATTGGCACAATTATTAACTTTTCTGAAAATGTTCCGGATTCTTCATGGATGACTTTCTGGAAGTACTTCATAATGATTAACCTGGGGGCCTCATTTATTGTTATCGTCTGGTTTACTGTTGGAGGTATTAGAGACTTCAAGGATATGCTTTACAGGTTAAAGCATATGGTTAGAGATCACAGTGATGACGGTTCAGTAAAAGCTGACTATGCAGATGAAAATAATAACATAAATAACAACCCCGAAACTATTAATGAATAAAAGGAGAAACATGTTTAGAGCATTTTTTGTTTTCTTATTAACTATACTTTGTACTTCAATCGGTTATTCTCAGTTTTCCGACTCAGTTGTTATTAAACAGGGCCTTGTAATTAAAATTCAAAGGTCTGATGAAAGCAAAATTATTTCTCCAAATGGTGTTGTTGCTAAAATTGAAACCGGAGATTGGGATATACCAGAAGAAAACCAGGTATTTGAATATAATGGTAAAGTTGTGGGCACCTGGAAGAAGATTTCTGCGGGTGAAGATGGCTGGATAAGAGATGATTCATTATTTAACTCTTATGTCCATTATACTTATAACTCTCCTAAAAAAGAAATTGTAATTCTTGAAGCCGGTGGACATAATATGGTTTACGTTAACGGAGTTTCACGCTCTGGTAATCCATACAGTGACAGGGATGTTTATGATGAATGGGCTCCAAGATTTGATTATTCTCTTCTTCCTGTAAAAATGGAAAAAGGTGAAAACAGCCTACTTTTTGAATGTAACAGGGGTGGTTTGTTAAAAGTTAAAATTGACAGGGTTAAAGAAGGTTTATACCTGAATGATAAAGATTTAACTGTTCCTGATATTTTTATAAATGAAGCTTCTGATTTTGTAGGTGCTTTACCAGTAATAAATGCTACAGAAAAAGAACAGAAAAATCTTTTTATAAAATCATGGTCCGGAAACTCTGAACCTTCTTATTATGCTGTAAATAATATTCAGGCAGTTTCAGTATATAAAACACCATTCTACATTAAACTTCCGGCTCAAACAACTGCCGGTAAGATTAAACTTAACCTGGAAATTGTTTCAAAATCAGGTTCAAAAGAAGAAGTACTTGCTTCAACAGTTATTTCATTAAATGTTGTAAACAGAGGTGATATACATAAAGAAACATTTATAAGTAAAATGGATGGAAGCGTTCAGTATTATGCTGTTAATCCACCTGTTAACCTTAAAATAAAACCAGCTTTATTCCTCAGCCTTCATGGTGCCGGAGTGGAAGCTATAAACCAGGCTAATGCTTATAGCCATAAGAACTGGGGTTATATTGTTTGCCCTACAAACCGTCGTCCTTATGGGTTTAATTGGGAAAACTGGGGCAGGCTTGATGGGCTTGAAGTTTATAATATAGCTATGAAAGAATTTGGTATTGATTCTAATCGCGTATATTTAACCGGCCATTCTATGGGGGGCCATGGAACATGGCAGCTTGGGATAAACTATTCAGACAAATTTGCTGCTATAGGCCCAAGTGCCGGCTGGATAAGTATCTGGGGTTATAGAATAGGGAGGAGATCTGATTCTTCTGCTGTTTCTCAAATGCTTATGCGTTCTGCAAAACACAGTGATACATACGCTTTTACTACTAATCTGAGAGATAATGGAATTTATATAATTCATGGAAGCGCTGATGATAACGTTTATCCTGAACAGGCAAAATCAATTATGGACAATCTTAAAAAGATTGGGAAGGATTTTGTTTATTATGAAGAACCTGGTGCAGGGCACTGGTGGGATAATTCTGATGAACCCGGTGCTGACTGCGTAGATTGGAAACCTTTATTCGATATGTTTGCTCATCGTGCTGTTGCAAGTAACGATATGGTTAGAACAATAGATTTTGTTACTGCTAATCCTGCTGTTTCTTCAAAGAAAAACTGGGTTGAAATTATAAACCAGGTTGAACAACAGAAAATGAGCCATGTAAATATTAACCTGGAATACTTTAACAGGAAATTTTATGGCACTACAGAAAATATTTTAATGCTGCAGATTGATGCTTCAATGCTGCCAAAAGGCGCCCCTGTGAAAATCGAACTCGATAAACAGCTTTTGAGCGGTATTGAAGTACCTGCAGATAATATTATTACTTTACGTAAAGATAATGACAAATGGGTTGTAAGCTCTAAATATAATAAAGCTGATAAAAACCCTGTTCGCCTTGGTAACTTAAGAGAAGCCCTGAATTATGATGTGGTTTTTGTATACGGAACTCATGGTGATAAAGAGGAAAATACGTGGGCCTTTGAAAAAGCAAGGTATGATGCTGAAAGGCTTTGGTACCAGGGTAACGCATCAATTGAAGTATTAAAGGATGATGAATTTGATGCTGCAAATTACAAAGACAGAAGTGTTATGATTTACGGTAATTCAAAAACAAATTCAGCATGGAATCAGCTTTTAGCAGATTCTCCTGTTCAGGTTGATAATAAAAAAGTTAAAGTTGGAGATAAAGAGTACAAAGGGGGCGATATAACCTGCCTCTTTATCCGTCCGAGAAAAGACAGCGATGTTGCCAGTGTTGGTGTTATATCAGGAACTGGTATTGAAGGCATGAGGCAGGCAAATCTTGCTCTATATCATCATCCATATATTAGTTTCCCGGATGTTACAATATTTAATTCAGGTATACTTAAATCTGATAATGACGGCGTAAAACTGATAGGTTATTTTGGTAATGACTGGTCAGTTGAGAAGGGAGAATTTTTACAGCAATGAAAAAAAGAATGATGGTTAACTTTAAACTGTTAGCAGTCCTGTGTATTGCCGGAATTACTGGTTTGTCTGCACAGGTGAAATTAACAACTTATGTAAAACCTTTTGTTGGAACTGACGGGCATGGGCATACCTATCCGGGAGCGGCATCACCTTTCGGAATGGTACAGTTAAGTCCTGATACAGATACAAAGGGCTGGGATTGGTGTTCAGGTTACCATTATTCAGATAATTCTATAATAGGTTTCAGTCATACACATCTTAGCGGTACCGGCTGTGCAGATTATGGAGATATCTTATTTATGCCGGTTACCGGTAAGCTAAAACTTGAGCCGGGAACGAAAGAAGATCCGGATAGCGGATATCGTTCAAGATTTAAACATGAAAATGAAAAAGCAAAACCCGGCTATTACTCGGTTTTACTTGATGATTATAATATAAAAGCTGAACTAACTGTTACTCAGAGAGCAGGTTTTCACAAATATACATTCCCTAAAAGCAGTGATTCAAGAATAATTATTGACCTTGTACATGGGATAGAAGACAAAGTTCGCGATGCAGAAATAAAAATTGTGGATAATAAAACTATACAAGGTTACAGACGGTCAATGGGCTGGGCTAAAGACCATACAGTATATTTTTATGCTGAGTTTTCCAAACCATTCAAAAAGTCTGTTGTTGTAAATGCCGGAAGTATTACTGATCAAAATTCAGCAAAAGGAAAAGAAATAAAGGCTTTTGTTGAATATGATACAAATGAAGGTGAAGCTGTTCTGGTACGGGTTGGTATATCTCATTCTTCTGCTGAAGGTGCAAAGAAAAACCTTAAGGCAGAAATTACAGGATGGGATTTTGATGCTGTTGTGAAACAGGCTGATAATGATTGGGAGAAAGAACTTTCTACATTGTCAGTTGAAGGAAATAATGAAGAATATAAGAATGTGTTTTATACTTCATTATATCACGCATTATTAAATCCAAACCTGCTTTCTGATGTTGATGGCAGTTATATGGGGATGGATAAAAAAATGCATCATCTGAAAAATGGTGAAGCTATGTATACAGTATTTTCTTTATGGGATACATTCAGGGCTGCTCATCCTTTGTTCACAATTATTGACCCTAAACGTGCAGGAAATTTTGTTGAGTCATTGCTAATGAAGTATGATGAACAGGGACTGCTTCCTGTATGGGAACTTGCTTCCAATGAAACAGGCACAATGGTAGGCTATCATGCGGTTCCTGTTATTTTTGATGCTTTTAAAAAAGGTCTTGGCAGCTTCAATCCTAAAAAGGCACTGGAAGCTATGAAGAAAAGTGCAATGCAGGATAAGCTGGGGTTAAAGTATTATAAAGAGATGGGATATGTTCCGGCTGATTATGAAAGCGAGAGTGTATCAAAAACACTTGAGTATTCTTATGATGACTGGTGTATTGCAGAAATGGCAAAAGATCCCAAAGTTAACAACAAAGTTGTTGCATCAGATTTTATTCAAAGAGCAAAGTATTACGTTAATGTTTTTGATCCCTCAACATCATTAATGAGAGCAAAAAAGAACGGCCAGTGGGTTGAACCTTTTGATCCTTTTGCTGTCAGCGGACATTATACAGAAGCTAATGCATGGCAGTATAGCTTTTTTGTGCCTCAGGATGTTAACGGTCTCATAGACCTTATGGGCGGTGATGATAAATTTGTGGCAAAACTTGATGAACTTTTTACCGCAGATCCAAAGCTGACTGGCAGGCAGCAGAATGATATTTCTGGTTTAATAGGGCAGTATGCTCATGGCAATGAACCCAGCCACCATATGGCATACCTGTTTAATTATGCTGGTCAGCCCTGGAAAACACAGGAACGAGTTTATCAGACTTTAACTACTTTATATAATGATAAACCTGACGGACTTCCCGGAAATGAAGATTGCGGGCAAATGTCTGCATGGTATGTTTTAAGTGCGCTGGGTTTTTATCCTGTTTGCCCGGGCGATAATACTTATATAATTGGTACACCGCTTTTCAGCAAAGCAACAATTACAGCCGGTAAAAAGCCTTTTGTAATTACTGCTGTTAATTTGTCAGATGAAAATAAATATATACAATCAGTAAAATTAAACGGGAAAGATTACCCATATTCCTATATAAAGCATAATGACCTTACATCTGGCGGTGAAATGGTTATAGAAATGGGCGCTGCTCCTTCAAAATGGGGATCGGATGTAAAATACAGGCCTGTTTCAAGAATTACTGAAGAGTTTATTCCTGTTCCTTACTTTAAAGGAGGGGAGAGAGCTTTCCCTGATTCTACTACTACTTCTATTGCTTCTATAACCGGCAAAGATAAAATTCTTTATACTACAAATGATTCCGACCCTGTAAAAAATGGAAAAGTATATAGCACTCCTATCTTGATTAAAGAATCTGAAATTATAAAAGCTGTTAGTGAGAATAATGGCAAATACAGCAAAGTTGTAACCTCAAAGTATACTAAGGTTTCTAAGAACAGGAAGATTACTTTGAACACAGAGTACAACCACAGCTATACAGGTGGCGGTGCGTGGGGTCTTATTGATGGCATTAAAGGGACTGAAAATTTCCATACAGACCCTTGGCAGGGATATGAAGGCGTTAACCTTGATGCTGTTATAGATCTTGGTGAAGTACAGAAAGTATCTTTAATAAGTGCTTCATTCTTACAGAATGTTGGTTCCTGGATTTTCTTCCCGGAAGAAATTGAATATTATGTTTCCACTGATGGCAAAGATTACACAAAAGTTTACGATATAAAAAATACTGTTTCTGAAAACAACCATCAGGATGGTATTAAGTCCTTTGATAAAAGCCTTAACAATCAGTCAGTACGTTATATTCGTGTTATAGGTAAAAATATGGGCATTTGCCCGCCATGGCACCAGGGTGCTGGCGGAAAATCATGGATCTTTGCAGACGAAATAACAATTGAATAAATATTTAATAAAAAACTATTTTTTTCTTAACTTTCTGGTGTAAATACTGACATGGATTATTTAATGAACGGAAAACAATTACTCTCCTTTCATGCCAGGGTAGTTAAGGATATAAATGAGCAGCTGGTTTTAAAATTAATTCAGGAAAACGATGTCATTTCCAGTTCTGAATTAGTTCGTATTACCGGAATGCGTCCTTCAACCATATTCAATATATTGAAGGAATTGTCTGCAAAATCCTTTGTGTCTTTTCATGGGAAAGGAAAATCGACACAAAAAGGGGGAAAAAAGCCTTACAACTGGATCTTAAATAAAGATGCAGCCTGCGTAATAGGAATAGATATAGAAGTTGGAGAGATGACTGCGGTTGTTCTTGATTTTGGAGGCGCTGTTATTGCCAAAAAAATAATAAAGATGGAAACTGGAAAAACAGCAGTTGAACTTACTTCTAATATTATTAATGTTGTTACTCATGTTATTCTTGAGAACAAAATTGATACTGAGAAAGTATTAGGCGTTGGAGTGGCTTTTGCAGGTATTGTAGACAACGTTAACGGAATTGTTACTATGTCCAGCGTTGTTCCGGAAATGAATCTCCCTCTGCTTGATATGCTTAAAGATCTTCCTTTCCCTGTTATAATTGAAAACAACGCTAACGCTGCCGCAATTGGTTTTAAATGGAAAAACACTGATAAGTCCGAAAAGAACTATTTAACTGTTCTTGTTGAAATTGATAAGAATGTTAGTGGTTTAGGTATTGGGATTATTATAGACGGAAAACTTTATCGCGGTGCATCATTTTCTGCTGGTGAACTTTTCCCTCATTTGCCTACTTTAAAAGAAATTGTCTATGGCTTTAGAAGCCAGTTTGACGAAAGTGACATTTTAAGAGGCAAATCTTCAACTTATGATACTATGGATATTGAGTTTTTGATGAATGCAGCAAAGCAAAAGGATAAAGTTACTGAGCTGATTGTTGCACGAATAGGGAAACTTGTTGGCCAGACCATTGCTCCCGTAGTTGCCATTCTTAACCCTGATATATTAATAATCACCGGTGTTATTTCTGAACTGGAAAATATTATTATTGATGCCATTCGAAAAGAGATTGAAATTGAGGTACTCTCAGTTACTAACCAAACACTGAGAATTCTTGTAGACAGGCATCATCATTATTCTGTTGCTGTTGGTGCTGCATCTCTTATCCTGGAAGATTTTTTCCGGGTTCCTTCTGTTACATAAAATTTTTATTCTTTTAAGCGCAGGCATATTATTGTTCCTGCGCAACTAATTGTTGCTTTAAAACAATGGTCTATTACTATGCTCATTTCTGATAATTTCTAAAAGAAATAAACTAAAACTCAAAAAAACACTAAATGGCATTTTAAGAATAATAGTTTGCGAAAAATGTTGCCTTTTATCCAACTAAACGATAAATTTCAGACAAGTTAATTTTGAAATAAAATAAACAAGCATTTTTATGTTTGTTTTAATACAGATATATATTTCTGTAATATGGAGATTTATTCATGAAATACGGATACTTTTCTGAAGATGGAAAAGAATTTATTATAACCAATCCCAAAACTCCTTCCCCCTGGATTAATTACATTTATAACGGAGAATACTTTGCCACTATTTCTAATAATGGCGGTGGTATTAGTTATATAAAAAATCCTCTTCATGGGAGAATAACCAGATACAGAATAAATGATGTTCCACCAGACAGGCCCGGAAAGTATATATATATAAAAGATAACGACACTAATGAGATTTGGAGTTTAACATGGCAGCCTGTAGGTAAAAATCCTGAAGCTTATAAAGCAGTTCATGGATTTGGATACACAAGAGTAGAATCTGATGTTAATGAAATTGAAGGCTCTGTGCTCTATTTTGTCCCGGGAGATGATAACAGGGAAATCTGGAAAGCCGTATTAAAAAATAAATCAGGAAAAAAGAGAAACTTATCTGTTTTTGGGTACGTTGAGTTTGCACTTGGGCACGGGATGGTTGATCTTATAAATCAGTGCGATGATCAGCATTTTAACAGAGTACATTTTGATAAAAAAGTAAATACTCTTTTTGCTACTAAAACATACTGGGTTACAAATTCCAGCGGAACACAGCAGCAGGAAAACCAGGAATGGAATCAGTGGGCATATTTTACTGTAAATCATCCGGTTAAAAAATATGAGACCATAAGAGAAAGATTTATTGGAGCCTACCGGAATGAAAATAATCCTGAAGCAATTGAAACAGGCAACCTTACCAGTGCAGATACTGATTTTGGCAATACAGTAGGTGCACTGCAGATAGATATTGAGTTGCAGCCCGGGGAATCAACAGATGTTATCTTTTCACTTGGCGTTATTCTCAAATCAGAGTTTGAAAGTAAAAAAAATACTGTTCCCGGACGCTTTAATAAAGTTGAAACTGTTGAGAAATCTTTTAATGATGTAAAAGCCAATTGGGAAAAATTCTTTTATTTTACATCAACTGAAACGCCTGATAAAGATATTAACATATTTATGAATTACTGGATTCAGTATCAGGCAAAAGTAGCTTTTGATGTTGGAAGAGTTGCCAGTTTTTATTATTGGGGAATAAGCAGAGGTTTTGGTTTCAGGGATACTTCGCAGGATACAATTGCGGTTACTATTTCTGATTCCCAGAAGGCCCGCGATAGAATAATCTTTCTTTCGCAGCAAATGTTTTCTGACGGAAGAGTCTATCATCATTTTTATAACGATGGAAACGGTGAATTAACCAAACATTGTGATGACCCTTTGTGGTTCTTACTTGCTGTGACTGAGTATATTCTGGAAAGCGGTGATTATACAATTCTTGATAAGGAAACCCGTTTTGTTGATAATAAAAAGGGTACTATCTTAGACCACATGTATGCAGTGGTTAATTATGTTAAAAATAATCTTGCTAAACATAATCTTCCGGTTTTTGGCAGAGGAGACTGGAACGATACTCTTGATTATATAGGTGGTGATGATGGCGGCGAAAGTGTTTGGGGTGCTATGTTCTATGTGGCAATGATAAACCGTTTTATAGAACTTCTTGAACACTTAAAAGTTGATACTGCTGAGATAATAAAATTAAGAGATAAAATAAGTTCCAGCATAGATGAGTTTTGCTGGGATGGTGAATGGTATATAAGAGCCTTTGGTGCTAAAGACAGGAGAATCGGTGCTAAAGATAATAAATATGGTAAAATATTTATAAATACACAGAGCTGGCCTGTAATTGCAGGACTTCCAAATAAAGAAAGATTATTATCAGCACTTGACAGTGCCAAAAAACATCTTGATAGTGAAATTGGGCCAAAAATTTGCGCTCCTGCATATAAAGAAATTGATTTGAACATCGGATTAATTACAAGATGTGTTGCTGGTAAAAAAGAAAATGCTGCTGTTTTTTGTCATCCTACTACCTGGCTTATACAGGCTGAGTGTATGATGGGAAGAGGAAACAGTGCTTTTGAATATTTTAAGAAATTACTGCCAAACAGAATTGATTCAGATATTTTCTGTGCAGAACCTTATGTATATTCACAGTATATTACAAGTGATGAACATCCTACTGCCGGGAAAGCAAGTCACTCTTGGCAAACCGGTACAGCAGCATGGATGTACAGGATTTCATTTGATTATATACTTGGCGTAAGGCCAACTTATTCGGGGCTTCTTATTGACCCGGCAGTATCTTCAGATTGGAGTTCATTTAAGGTAACAAGGGTTTTCAGAGGAACCAAATATGTAATTGAAGTTGATAATGCTCAGCATGTTGAAAGCGGAGTCGTAAGTGTAACTGTTGATGGTGAGGAGATAGAAGGAAATGTTGTTCCTGTTTCAGATAAACCGGTGTGCAATGTGAAAGTTGTTATGGGAAAAGAATCTTTAAATAAATCAAAGAAAAATAAAGAAACCATAAATTCAGGTATTTAATAAATGCTTAAACGTAACCCGATTAATCCGGTAGTAACAAGGGAAGATATTCCGAATATTAGTCCTGCTGTTAATGATGTATCTTCAGTTTTTAATCCTGGGGCAGTAAAGTTTAATGGAAAGTATATTCTTCTCCTTCGTGTACAAAACAGGGGCAGAGAAACATTCATAATGAAAGCTGTAAGTGAAGATGGCGTTAAATTTACAGTTGAACCAAAAGTTGTGGATTTTAAGGGGCTTGAATTAGTAAAAGAAAAAGTATACCATATATATGACGCCAGAATTACCAGGCTGGATGGAACATACTATGTTATGTTTGCTATGGATATGGACAAAGGCTGCCAGCTTGGGCTTGCTCAAACAGATGATTTTGAAAACTTTAAGTTTGTCGGAATAGCTTCTGACGGTGATGTTAGAAATGGTGTCTTATTTCCGGAGAAGGTTAATGGTAAGTATCTGAGATTTGACAGGCCTAATAAAGTACAGCTTGAAGGCGGCCCTTCATCAGGAAGCGCAATTTATCTTTCTGAATCTGAAGACCTGATAAACTGGAAAGAAGTAAAACAGGTAATGGGCGGACGCTTTCATTACTGGGATGAGAATATCGGTTCAGGGCCGACTCCAATAAAAACAAGAGAAGGATGGCTGCATATTTATCATGGAATAGCACTGCATTTTGCTAGTTCAAACATTTATCAGGCAGGTGTTGCATTACACGACCTTAATGATCCTTCAATTGTACTTCATAGAGGAAAGTATAACATACTTGAACCAAGAGAAATATATGAATTAGCCGGGCAGGTGCCTAATGTTGTTTTTCCTTGTGGTGCCGTGGTTGAGGAATATGATGCTGAAGGTTTCGCATTACCTGACAGCCAGGTTAAGATTTACTATGGAGGTGCTGATACTGTGGTAGGACTTGCTACTGCTACAATCAGGGAACTTATTGAAGATTCAAAACAATAATTTACAAACAAACTACTGACATCCTAATATGTTTAGAATTATTTCAATTGTTATTATTCTTAATATACTATGTTTTGCACAGCCAATAACAAAACCTGCTCTTGAATTTAATCCTGAGAAGTATGTTTGTTATCGTGCTGCTGAAACAATAAAGGTTGATGGCAAGTTAAATGAAGCTTCATGGAAAAAAGCCGAATGGACTAAAGATTTTGCTGATATCGAAGGCTCAGTGAAACCCGTCCCTCGTTTTCGTACCCGGGCTAAAATGCTGTGGGACGATAATTACTTCTATGTGGCTGCTGAAATTCAGGACCCGGATATATGGGCAAACCTTAAAAACAGGGATGATATAATTTTCTTTGATAATGATTTTGAAGTATTTATTGATCCTGACGGCAATACTCACCAGTATTGTGAATATGAAATGAATGCTTTTAATACTGTTTGGGATTTACTCCTGATTCAGCCTTACAGAGATATGGATAAAGCTCCGATACATGGTTTTGACCTTAAAGGATTGAAAACCGGTGTTAAGGTTTATGGCTCAATAAATAAACCTGGTGATAAAGATAGCTGCTGGACAGTTGAAATTGCATTTCCGTTCAAAGCTTTCCAGGAAATTACTATTGGCAATTGTCCTCCCAAAGACAATGATCAGTGGAGAGTTAATTTCTCAAGAGTTGAATGGAAAACTGAAATACAAAAGGGAAAATATAAAAAGATAATAAATCCTGAGACAGGGAAACCTTATCCTGAGGATAACTGGGTCTGGTCTCCACAGGGTGTTGTTAATATGCATTATCCCGAAATGTGGGGCTATGTACAATTCAATAACGTAACAGTTGGTTCAGCAGCAGTACCATTTGTACAGAAACCCGAAGAAGAAGCTAAATGGTTTCTCAGGAAACTATATTACAGTGAGAAGAAATACTTTTACGAAAATGCGTCCTACACAAGCGATTTGAATAAACTGAATTTTACTGATACTATTAATAATTATTCATATCCTCCGGTTATTGAGAATACTACAAATATGTTTGAAGCTTCCGTTACATCACAGGACGGAAAGTATAAAGTTACAATAAATGATCATGGCCTGGTTTCAATAATACCTGTTAAAAAATAAATCCCGGAAATTATATGAGCCGTCGTCCGGAAATTTCTGAAAGAAAATTTACAAGCGAAGCTGTTGAGAGTTTAATAGTTGAAATTAAATCTGCTATTAAAGACCAGGAAATAGCAGAATTATTTGAAAACTGCTATCCTAATACTCTTGATACAACGGTAAGCTATTCCAATTCCAATGGCACACCTGATACCTTTGTTATAACAGGGGATATAGAAGCTATGTGGTTAAGGGATTCTTCTGCGCAGATAAATCCTTATCTTCCTTTGCTTAACGATGACAACAATCTGAAAGATATGGTAAAAGGAGTAATAAACAGGCAGGTTGCCTGCATATTACTTGATCCTTATGCAAATGCATTTACATTAAACTCCGATAAATCACCATGGGAATCTGATCTTACAGAAATGAAACCTGGTGTTTTTGAAAGAAAATGGGAGATAGATTCACTATGCTATCCTGTAAGGCTTGCTTATAAATACTGGAAAATTACCGGTGATTCATCTTGTTTTGGTGCTAATTGGAAAAATGCCGCAAAGCTTATATATAAAACATTTAAAGAACAGCAAAGGCTTAACGACAGGGGACCATATAAATTTGGAAGAATAACAGGATGGAGCACAGATACAGTGCCCGGAAATGGCTATGGGAACCCTGTAAACCCAATTGGTCTTGTGGTATCTGTTTTTCGGCCTTCAGACGATGCTACAGTTTTTCCTTTTCTTATTCCGGCAAATTTATATATTGTAGTCATCCTTAAACAATTATCTGAAATACTACAGGAAGTATATAATGATTCTGAATTTGCATCATTATGTGTTTCATTTGCCGGTGAATTGCATGCATGCATCAATGAATATGCAGTATGCGATAAAAAAGGATATGGAAAAATTTACGCTTATGAAGCCGATGGTTTTGGAAATCATCTTTTTATGGATGATGCGAATATACCTGGCCTGTTAGCTTTGCCTTACCTGGAAAGCTGTGATGTTGATGATGTTATATATCAGAATACCAGGAAGTATTTATTAAGTAAAAATAATCCTTATTTCTTTTCTGGCAGCGCTGCTGAAGGAATAGGAAGCCCGCATACTCTTGTGGATAATATTTGGCATATTGGCATTATTACAAGAGCGATAACAAGTATTGATGATACTGAAATAGTATCTTGTCTTAAAATGTTAAAGTCTACACATAATGGAACCGGTTTTATGCATGAATCTTTTGATAAAAACAATGCCGGCGATTTTACGAGAAAGTGGTTTGCCTGGGCAAATTCATATTTCGGGGAACTGATTGTGAAATTGTTCAATGAAAAGCCTGCACTTCTGCAGAGAGAATTCTGATTTTTCTAAAAAATAATTCTGAACATTCTATTTACTATTGAAAACTTATGAAAAGTAAACTATATATATTATTTCTTATATTACTTCCAATAGCAGTTAAACCACAGGATATTCCCAAATATAAAAATTATAAACTGCCGGTAGAGGAAAGAGTAAATGACCTTGTTTCAAGAATGACACTTGAAGAGAAGGTTTCTCAGATGGTTTACAATTCTCCTTCAATTGACAGGCTTGATGTTCCTGCATATAACTGGTGGAATGAAGCTTTACACGGTATTGCTCGTAATGGTATTGCTACTGTTTTCCCACAGTCAATTGGTATGGCTGCTACATGGGATACGGATTTGATGTTTAGAATTTCTACTGTCATCTCAGATGAAGCACGTACAAAGTATAACCTGGCTATTAAAAAGAATCAGAGAGGATTATACCAGGGTATTACTCTTTGGTCTCCTAATGTTAATATCTTTCGTGACCCAAGGTGGGGAAGGGGTATGGAAACATATGGAGAGGATCCTTTTTTGACAGGTTCTCTGGGTGTTCAGTTTATCAAAGGGCTGCAGGGTGATAATCCGGTTTATTTAAAAACTATCGCAACTCCAAAACATCTTGTTGCTCACAGCGGCCCTGAATCTTTAAGGCATGTGTTTGACGTTGAAGTCAGCGATTATGATCTTCGCGAAACATATCTCGCTCAGTTCCATAAATGCATTGTTGAAGGACAGGCATATTCAATTATGTGTGCTTATAACAGGATAAGAGGGGACGCATGCTGTGGGAGCAGTGTAATAATCAATGATATTCTTCGTAACGAATGGGGCTTTAATGGTTTAATGGTATCTGACTGCTGGGCTATCCCGGATATGTATAATTTCCATAAAATAGTTAAATCTGCTGAAGAAGCATCTTCTATAACAGTTAAAGCCGGAACTGATCTTGAATGCGGAAACGCATATCCGTCATTAACCGAAGCAGTGAAGCAGCATTTAATAGATGAGGATGAAATAGATAAAGCAGTGAAAAGAGTTTTTACTGCCCGTTTCAAATTAGGAATGTTTGATCCCCCGGAACTGGTACCATTTTCTAAAATAAATAAACTGGATACTCCGGAAAATAAAGCTGTTGCACTTGAAGCTTCAAGAAAATCTATAGTCTTGTTGAAAAATGCAAACAATATACTTCCGTTAAAGAAAGATATTAAAACAGTGGCTGTCCTTGGGCCTAATGCTAATGATGTTGAAGTATTACTTGGAAATTATAATGGTTTCCCTTCTGAACCTGTAACTCCATACCAGGGAATAAAAAATAAACTGTCTTCAGCAAATGTTATTTATGAAAGAGGCTGCGACCTTGCAGAGAATCTCCCTTCATTTGAGCCGGTTAAAGGTGTTTATCTTTTTACAGATAGTAAGAAAGATAAACCGGGGTTAAATGCTGAATACTTTGATAATATGGAGTTCAATGGAAAACCGGTTCTTACCAAAACAGATAAAAATATTGATTTTGCCTGGTGGGATAAAGCACCGGATACAGGTATAAATCCTGATACTTTCTCTGTCAGATGGTCAGGAGTAATTGTTCCTGAAAAAAGCGGCAGATATGCATTTGGCGGCTATGGCTTTAGTAATTTCAGAGTATATTTTGAAGATACATTGTTTGTATCCTTCGATGGAGAATTTGATCCTGTTAAGACATATAAATTTATTGACCTGACTGCAGGGCATGCATATAAAATTAAAATTGAGTTTTTCAAAAAACTCCGCTATGCTTTTATGCAATTGATATGGGCGGTTCCAAATGAAATGCTGGAGCAGAATGCAATTGAAGCAGCTAAAAAAGCTGATGCAGTTGTAATGTGCATGGGCCTTTCGCCTCGTCTTGAAGGAGAAGAAATGAAGGTTGAGGTGAAAGGTTTTAATGGTGGTGACAGATTAACTCTTGATTTACCAGAATCTCAGTCTGAGTTTATTAAGAAAATTCAGGCACTTGGCAAGCCGGTTATTCTGGTTTTGTTGAATGGAAGTGCAGTGTCTGTTAACTGGGAAGATAAAAATATACCGGCAGTGATAGAAGCATGGTATGGCGGGCAGTCAGCTGGTACCGCTATAGCAGATGTTATTTTTGGTGATTATAATCCTGCCGGAAGGCTTCCGGTTACATTTTATAAATCTGTTGAGCAGCTGCCGGATTTTACTGATTACAGCATGGCAAACAGAACATACAGATATTTTAGGGGAGAACCTTTATATCCATTTGGATATGGGTTAAGTTATACAACATTTAGCTATTCTGATTTAAAACTTGCTAAAGATGAAATAAAAAACAATGAATGTACAAACGTCTCTGTAGTTGTTGAAAATACTGGTAAAATTAAAGGAGATGAAGTTGTACAATTATATATCAAAGCTTTAAAAGATGATAAGACAATAAAAACCCTAAAAGGTTTTAAACGAATATCTCTTGAACCGGGTGAAAAAACAAAAGTTACTTTTGAAGTAACTCCTGAAGTTCTTTCACGTTGGATTGATGATAAAGGTTTTACTGTTGAAGATGATACTTATTCATTGATGATAGGATCGTCTTCTGAAGAAAAAGACCTGAATAAAATTGAATTAATTGTTAAACCTTAATAGTTAACTGGCTGTTAAAGGCAGGCAATTAGTAATAAATTCTTTGTATTATATATTCAATAATCATAAACACCGGGAAGTAAATAAGTGATTGGTTTATTCAATTATAAAATATATTGACCGGGGAAAGGGTATCAAATAAAACATTATAGGAACTTTAATTAATCCCTTGCGTTTTATTTTTCATTAGTTTATTTTTATTTCGAAAATACTTACATAATTTATTTCTTTTTCCGCTTCTTTTTAATAACCAGTTTTGACCTTAACCAGGGATAAAATGAGAGAATAATATGACAAAAAAAATTACCGTTACTATCAGCTTTCTCTTGTTGCTTCTTCAGATTACTACATCTGTTGCATTAGCTGCAAATGGTTCAGTTAAAGGTAATGTACAGGATGCCTCTTCAAAAGATCCGTTGCCTTTTTCTAACCTGTTCCTCTTAAATACCAGCTGGGGTGCTTCTGCTAACCAGGATGGTAACTACACTATTACAAATGTTCCTCCGGGAAAATATACGTTGCGTGCAACTTATGTTGGTTATAAAACTGTTGAAGTTACAGTTGAAGTTAAATCCGGAGCTGCTACTGTACAGGATTTTATGCTTGAACCGGAATCAATCGAAGGTGAAACAGTTGTTATTACCGGGCAGGCAGAAGGCCAGGTTCAGGCAATTAACGAACAGCTTCAGTCTGTTCAGGTTAAAAGCGTTGTATCTGCCGCAAGGATAAAAGAACTTCCTGATGCAAATGCTGCAGAATCTGTCGGCAGGCTTCCGGGTGTTTCACTTATCAGAACAGGTGGTGAAGGTTCACAGGTTGTTATTCGTGGTCTTTCTCCTCAATACAACCAGGTTACTATAGATGGTGTTGAAATGTCAAGTAACGTTCCTTCAAATAATAACGTTGTTTCTAACGATAAGAGCGAACAATCTACTACTGCTTCTTTAATGGGTGATAGAGCTGCTGACTTAAGTATGATTTCTTCAAGTATGCTTGGCGGTATTGAAGTAATTAAAGCTATTACTCCGGATATGGACGCAACTCTTATTGGTGGTGTTGTTAACTTCGGCATGAGAAAAGCAACTAAGAGTATGCCTACAAGAATATTTACAGATCAGCCATGGCTGCCTCTTATAGAAATTGTATCTCAGGGAAGGTATAATGGACTTAAAGAAACTACAAATGATTATTTATTTAACATGTCTGCAGAACAGAGATTTTTTGACCAGAGCCTGGGTGTTTTTGTATTGGGTTCAACTGAAAAAAGAAATCTAAGTGATAATGAATTAGGTGCTAATTACAGCCTCACAGATAAAACTCATGGCGATGCTGGTGTACCTGATTTAACTTCTTTAACTCTTTCTGATGTCAACAGAAGGAGGGAAAGAAATAATTTTACAGCAGTAATTGATTATGCTCATAAGACCGGTGAAATAGGCTTAATGAATTTTTACAGCCAGAGCAAAACAACTTCATATAACAGAAGTGAAGAAATCAGAAATGGTGGTAATGGCGAAATTATTTATGCTGGTAACTATGCATTTACAAAAGTTAATGTGCTTAGTAACTTGCTAAGTATTAAACAGGATCTTCCGATATTTCATGTAGACTTAAAATTATCACATAGCTATTCTGAAAGTAACAGCCCTGAAGATGTAATGTTTAACTTCTGGCAGGATGATGCTGGTTTTACGCAGGACTATGCAAAAGTTACTCCAAGTACACTTGCAAAACTTGCACAACCAGATATGACAAACAGCAGTCTTGATCGTATTGAGACTTCTGAAACTTATTCAAGAGACAGAGCTTATAATGGAAGTATTGATTTACAAACAGAGTTTGCTGTTTCTGACTGGTTTACCTCAAAAGTGAAATTCGGCGGAAGTTATCTTTATCGTAAACGTTCTTATGATTTTAACAGCTATGCAGGATCACAGCTTTACTCTGGTGGTTCTACTATTGTTACCAAAATATTACAGGATTTCCCGCAGTTGAATGCTCAGGGAGGGCAGCTTAGTGCAGCAGTCTTTGGTGGTGATTATGATTATGGTGATTTTCTTGATGGCGATTATTCACTTGCTTATCCTGCTTTGAATATTGATTTAATGAGAAAAATTATACCTTATATAAAAGGAGTTCCTACTACTGAAGGTTATAGAATAAATGAACTTGGCTCAATGCTCAATGATTACCATGGTACTGAAAAAAAAGGTGCTTTTTATGGAATGTTTACAGTTAATATTGGTGATAAAATTACAATATTGCCTGGCGTTCGTTATCAGAATCTTACTACTGAGTATACAGCAGTAAGAGGTCTTGCAGTACCAAGAGGTATACAGGGTGGTGATACTACAGTTGAACAGTCTCATGGTTACTGGCTGCCAATGGTTCACTTAAGGTATAAACCTTATGATTGGCTGCAGATTCACTTTGCATATACCAATACACTTAATTATCCTGATTATAGCTCTATTACTCCAAGATATTATGTTGGCAGTGGCTTTATTTCTTATAACAACTATAAACTTAAACCAGCACGTTCAGAAAACCTTGATTTAGTTGTTTCTGTATATTCAAATGAAATTGGCCTCCTTTCAATTAACGGGTTCAAAAAGAATATTAAAGATTTAATTTTCTATTCTAAAACTTATGTTACCGATCTTTCTGCATATCCTGATCTGCCCGTTAGCAGTGGATCATTATATGAACTTAACACTTATATCAATAATCCTATTAAAATTGATGTGTATGGTATTGAAACTGACTGGCAGACCCGTTTCTGGTATCTTCCTAGTCCGTTTAATGGATTGGTTTTTAATATCAACTATACTCACATATTCTCTGAAGCTAAATATCCTAAGAGCGAATATAATGTAGAATATGATGATTATGGCAATTCCGTTACTACTATTGTTAATACGCATTATACTACACGTTTATTAAACCAGCCCAATGACATTGTTAACCTTTCATTTGGTTATGATTTTATGGGCTTTTCTGCAAGAGTATCTATGTTGTACCAGGATAATATTTTCAAGAATCCTGATTTCTGGATGCAGAACAGAGTTAACTCTGACAAATTTACACGTTGGGATCTTTCTATTAAACAGGTATTACCCTGGTATGGAATGCAGGTATACTTTAACCTGAATAATATCTCAAGTGCTAAAGATATTGATATTAACCAGAAAACAAGTTTCCCTGCCTCTGAACAGCATTATGGCATGTCCGGCGATCTCGGATTACGTCTGAGGTTGTAAGAGTTTATTCTCCGGCGTTGAAATATTTAATTCAACGCCGGGAAAATATCTAAATATTTTTTTATTAACTGTCTATAAGGAGATGTGTCCTACTATAATAAATCTTAAGTAAGAATTCTTATTTTGTGTTACTCAATCTTATTTACCAATAATTCATGGAGAATCAAATGAATAAATTGCTATGTTCTATGGTGTTGTTTCTGGCACTTGGGTTCATGTCAATTCCCTCAAAGGTGTATGCAGATACATTGGACGTTGCTGTTCAGCCAGTTGGTAATTTGAATACCGTTATTAACGGTGATACAGTTACTGGTGGTACAAGAGCAAATCCTGATCGTGTATACAGACTTAAACGTGGTGTTGTATATCAGCTGACAGAGCCTATTAAGGTTAATGGAAATCTGAATATTATTGCAGAAGATGGTACAACTCGTCCTCCGGTTCTTGCTCCTGCAATTCTTACAGATGGTTCTTCAATTGACCATTTCTTCAATTTCATTGGTAAAGGTGCTGTTATTGATATTAGCAACATCTATATGTTAAGTGTTAGGTCTGACCAGACATGGTTAGGATGGTCTGCTGGTATGAGACTTAATGCTGACTCCATTTCTCTTAAGCTTCGTGGCGTTATTTTCGATGCTTTCAGTGAATCTGGTATCAGAGTTTATTCTCATTGGACAAAAATTGATGTTCAGGATTGTACATTCAGAAACCTGCAGCAGAGTGGTTCATGGTTTGGTGGTCAGCCTTTCATGACTGATGAAGTCAACCATATTGATACTGTTAAATTTATTAACAATACATTCTTTGCTTGCGGCAGCTACCTTTGGTCTATCCGTGGTTATGATAATTATGCTCTCTTTGAACATAACACAGTTGTTTACGGTATAGTTAATCCATTTTTAGCTGGCAGAGCTGAAAACATGCATGTTAAGAATAATATCTTCTATTCAATGCATTCTTTTGGTGGAAATCCTGATCACGTATTTGGTGGTTGGTTCTTAAATTATCCTGATACTATTAGTTCAGGCATTGTTCATTTAAGAGCAAATGATAGTGTTAGTTCGTATTATTATGGATACAATCCAAATTATTTAGATAATCCTGATTCATTAGTTGCATTTACTGGTCCTGAATCTTATGCTAAAAATGGCGTAACTACCGAAATGTTATCTGTTCCTAACAGAACAATGGATATAGCTAATAATAGTTATTTCTGGCCTAAGACTCTTACAGATTATTATACAGCTTACAATGATACTGTTCAGTCTTATGATTCTGTTTCAACAAATACCGGTACTTATTATATGTTAAGAAAGGCTATCCTTCCTAAATTTATTACCGGATATGCACAGATGGTTATCGATAGTATTTTAGCACCCGGCGGCGCTACTGTTAATGTTGTTAATAATGAAGAGTCTGATCCTGGTTATAATTCTACAATTACAGACTTTGCTTCAACAGTTGTAAAATATGTTAATAAGATTATTACTGGTACTCTTGATAGTGCTTGGCACTTCAAGCCAAATGGAGCTTTATATCCTCCGGTTTGGCCACTACCTGAAGATCTTTCATACACAAACACAGCTATGCAGAGTGCTGGTATGGACGGATTTGCTCTTGGTGATTTGAACTGGTTCCCAACTCAGAAAGAAGCATGGAAGCTTACCGGTGTTGTTAAAGATCCTGGTAGCCTTACTCCTGATACTTATTCTTTATCTGAAGCTTATCCTAACCCATTCAACCCTGAAACCAATATTAAATTTAATATTGCTAAATCAGGTACTGTAAAACTTGCTGTTTATAACATCTTAGGACAGAAAGTTAGAACTCTTCTTAATGATGAAGTAACTGCTGGTCAGTATACAGCTAAATGGGATGGTAGAGATGAATATGGAATGAGTGTTTCAAGTGGTGTTTATTTCTTCCAGCTTGAATCTGGTTCATTCAACATGACAAAGAAAATGGTTTTAATGAAATAGTTTGGTTAGTACTCTCTATTGAATAATTAAACCTGTGCCAGCCGGTTGAAAAGCCGGCTGGCATTTTTTTTACCTTACAAAATTCAATATTTTAAGTCCATTGTTAATATAAAAATCCGGGGCTATATATGGATTATGGCAGACAGCAAATAATAGAATCGTTGTCAGGTACTGATTCTGCAATTTATGATTTTTTACCTTATCTTTTACAGGATCTTAATTCCCTCGGAACCAACATTTCTGCAATTACCAATCTTTTAATAAAAAACATTAGTGAAATTTCTGTTAATTCTAAGATCCTTGATTTATGTTGTGGTAAAGGCGCAGCTTTAATCAGCCTGGTTAATGAATTCAATTGCTATGGAGTGGGGATTGATCTATATCAACCCTTTATTCAAGAAGCTGGAAAATTGGCTTCTGAATTATCAGACTATAGTAAGATTTGTTTCAAAGAGATGGATATTGTTGAAGCTGTTGAAACACTTCATAACTTTGATATAGTTATTTGCGGATATGACACACCTGTTCTTGGAACCGAAACTGAAACAATTATTAAGGCCGCTGGATGCATTAAAGATGGCGGGTATATTATATACGAAACAGCATATCCTTCGGAATTAAACCATGAACAAATAGTTCTTCAGTCAGGATTTAGTATAGTCGATAAATGCATTTATGATAAGAAGGATGTTAAAAAAATGAACGAACATAATACTTCTATGATTAGCAAAAGGGCATTGGAACTTTCCGAAAAGTATCCTGATAAAGCGCATATATTTTCAGAATATGTAGATAATCAGGTAAATGAATCCATTGAACTTGAAGAGAAATATGCCCTTGTTACTTATTTGATTGAAAAGTAAATGATCTCTTTAATTACTTATAATCAAATCAAATAGCAGGGAAGAGATAATATCCTTTATCTATAAAAATATTATTTGCTGTCTGGCAATTTATTGAGGTTTAGTTAATTTTATCATTTCAATTAATTGAATTATTTTTCAAGCTGTACTCTGCCTCTTTTTAGTATTTTAAGTAATAATTCATTATGACATTATTCTTTGGAGTAAAATTGAAAAAATATATACTGATTATTTTAATTTCTGTAGTATTTACAGTGCCGTTAGTTAAAGCACAATCTGTTCAAAGTTTCACACTTATTAATAAAACAGGACTTGCAATTGATCAGTTATTTATTTCTGCAACTGACAAAGCAGAGTGGGATGAAGACTTGCTAAGTGTAGATATACTTCCAGATGGGGCTGAAGTTGAGGTTGAGTTTCATCCTTCCGAAAATTCCTGCAAGTGGGATATAAAAATAATTGATAAAGAGGGGGACGCTGTTGAATGGAACAGCATTAATTTGTGTGATGCTGCAACAGTAACATTATTCTGGAAAGATGGAAAAGCGACTGCTGAAATTGAAAAAGGAAATAATAACAGGGAACAGAACAAAGAGGATGATGAAGACGAACAATAATAGTTTGTTTTTTATACGAGTTTTCTAAACCCGGCAGTTACAGCCGGGTTTTTTATTTTAAAATGATTTTAGTTTTGCACTGTCCTGTGTTACATTTTGATAGGTATTTAATGAAATATATGATATATTGCATACATATATTATAAATATAGAAATTATGCCAATTCCAAAAGATTTTACTACAAGCTTAAGAGAAAGCGCAAAAGATAAAGTATTAAGACAAATTCAGCGGTGGATTGTTGATGGAACATTAAAGCCCGGGGAAAAGCTAATGGATAAAGAGCTTTCGGAAGCTCTGGGAGTCAGCAGAACTCCTGTAAGAGAAGCGCTGCAAAAGCTTGAAATGCAGAATTTTGTAACAATTTCACATGGAAAAGAAACAGTTGTTACGAAAATTGAAAAACAGGATATAGACAAAATATACATACCATTTGCATCAATGCAGGCACTTGCAGCAGAACTTGCTGCACCAAATATTAATAAAGCACAATTAGAAAAGTTAAAAACCTTAAATCATGATTTTTCATTAGCGCTAAGTGAAGGTGAGCCATATAAAGCTATGGAACTGGATGAAGAGTTTCATAATATTATTATAGAAGCGGCAGATAATAATTATATAACAAGTTTCTGTTCAGTATTACAGATGCATATACGGCGTTTTAAGTATTTGTTTTTAACAAATTCAACATTGCCTGAAACTGATTCTTTCAAAGAACATAATGAAATTATAAAAGCATTTGAAAATAAAAATCAATTATTGGCTTCTGAAATTATGAGAAGCAATATTTTAAGACCAATGAACGAATTAAAGGTAAATTTACAGCTATGATAAGCGATAAAATTAAAGTTGGCTTTGAAAAAGCAGGCCAGCGGGCACTATTACACAGTACAGGGGTGACCAGGAATTCATTAAAAAAACCTTTCATAGGTATAGCAAGCAGTTTTACTGATTTAGTACCAGGGCATGCAGATATGCGCATGCTGGAACGGCATATTGAAAATGGTATCTATTCAGGAGGCGGTAATGCTTTTATATTTGGAATACCGGCTATATGCGATGGTATAACAATGGGACATATGGGAATGCACTATTCTCTTCCTTCAAGAGAGATAATTGCTGACGCTGTTGAATCAGTTTGTAAGGCTCATGCTCTTGATGGGGTAGTCTTATTAACTAATTGTGATAAAATAACTCCCGGTATGCTGATGGGAGCTATGAGACTTGATATCCCAACTATTGTAGTTACAGCAGGGCCTATGCTTGCCGGTAATTATGAGGGCGAAAAGCTTACTCTTATTAAAAATGCTTTTGAAGCAGTAGGGCAATTCAAAGCAGGAAAAATTTCTGAGAAGAAATTAGAAAATTTTGAAATGGAAGCTTGTCCTGGCTGCGGTGCCTGCCAGGGACTTTATACTGCAAATACAATGGCATGTCTCTGCGAAGCAATGGGAATTTCACTTTATGGTTGCGGTTCTTCTCTTGCTGTATCTGCAAAGAAAAAGAGAATTGCTTTTGAAAGCGGTGAAAGAATTGTATCAATGGTTAAAGAAAATTTAACTATTAAGCAGATAGTTAATAAAAAAGCCCTGGAAAATGCAATATTTGTTGATATGGCTTTGGGTGGTTCAACAAATACAGTATTGCATTTACCGGCAATTGCTTACGAAGGTGGCATTGAATTAAATTATGATAATTTTATAAAAATTAATAACAAAGCTCCTTATATTTGTCCGCTGCAGCCTTCAGGTGATGCTACTATGGAAGAATTGGAATTTACAGGCGGTGTACCCGTGGTTTTAAAGAAAATAAAACATCTGTTGCAGGATAATAATACTGTATCCGGAAAAAGCCTGTTTGGGCTTATTGATGAAACTCCTGTTTTTGAAAACGGACTTATAAGGAATGCAGATAATCCTATAGATACTAAGGGTGGAATTGGAATATTATTTGGTAACCTTGCTCCTGATGGGGCTGTGGTTAAAACTGCCGCAATGAATTCCAATATGAAAAAATTCAAAGGAAAAGCAAAAGTATACGACAGCGAAGACGACGCAATGAAAGATATTTTAGGCAATAAAATTGCTGCAGGCGATATAATAGTAATTCGCTATGAAGGGCCTAAAGGCGGGCCGGGTATGCGCGAGATGTTAGCCCCATCCTCTGCATTGATTGGGTTAGGCTTAAGTGATAAAGTTGCTTTGATAACTGACGGCCGTTTTTCCGGCGGTACCAGGGGTAACTGTATAGGGCATATAGCTCCGGAGGCTTACGATGGCGGCCCCATTGCCCTGGTAGAAGATAATGATTTAATTGAATATGATGCGGATAACGGAAAACTGAATGTTTTGGTTTCTGATGAAGAACTTACAAAGAGAAAAAAAGCATGGAAGAGAAAAGATCCTAAAATTAAAACCGGGTATCTTGCAAAATATATTAAACTTGTTTCATCATGCAATAAAGGTGCTGTCTGCTCAAATCTGGATTTTTAACATTCAGAATGTTGGTTAACCAGTAATTGTATCCTTTAATAATTAAAACCGTTTGAATCTCCGGACTTGAACGGTTTTATTATTAAGAACTTTAATACGTTATTATAACAACAATTAGCTTATTTATGATGCTATAACTGATAGATGGCTGGGTATTAAAAAAGCCTGAAAAAATCAGGCTTCAATGCGGAAAGAGAGGGATTCGAACCCTCGGTACCCGTAAAGGTACACACGCTCTCCAGGCGTGCCAGTTCAACCACTCCTGCACCTTTCCGTTAAATATTTAAAATTGCGGCCTAAATATAATTATTAAAGAAGTTACGCGAAAGTATTAAAGGGTATTATTTTATATTATTGTAAAATTTCCGTAATAGCAATTATTTTAATAAATTTCCGTTCCTAATTACTGATTATATGTAAATGATTTCCGAAGTTATAATTAAATCCTCGATAGCTTTAATCTCTGCATTAACTGGTGCAGGAATATTATTCTTTATTAAACTTGATCATAAAAAGCTGTGTGTACTTATCTCTTTTTCTGCCGGAGCTTTACTTGGTGCAGCTGCCTTTACTCTGATACCTGAATCTTCTCACAGTCTTACGTTAATTGAGCTTATTCTTGGGGTTGGGTCAGGATATTTGTTGTTTTGGTTTATAAGCAAGTATTATGCACATGTGTGCCCCGCCTGTGCGGCAAGCCATTTTGATGAACAGACAACAAAAAGATTTTCTGAAATTGTATTAACATTATTAACTGCGCTTTCAATACACTCATTTATGGATGGTATTGCTCTTGCTACAGGTGATCCTCATCTGGCTGCACATCATGAATCAGTTTTTGCAGCTATTACAACTCATAAGTTCCCTGAAGGCCTTGCACTTGCTGCTCTTATGTTCAGTGCAAATTATACACGTTCCAGGATAGTGTTATACGTGTTCCTTGTTGAGCTTGTTACAATTTTGGGCGCAGTAACAGGTTTTTTCCTGCTAAAAGAAGAAATTGCTCCTGTTTTTATGGGAATGATAATGGCTCATGTTGCAGGTGGATTTGTTTATCTTGCCATACATGCAGTTATTGGAGAAATGGGGAGGCATCATAAGTTTGTTGTTGCATCTTCATTTATACTTGGTGTTCTTATAATTTTGTCAGTATACCTGGTACTTGGTTAATTATTTTAATGGAGAGATGCTAGAGTGGTTTGAGCCGGAGGCTCATGCGCCTGAGGCGCAGAATAGGACTACAAATAGAATGGAGAGATGCTAGAGTGGTTTGAGCCGGAGGCTCATGCGCCTGAGGCGCAGAATAGGACTACAAGTAGAATGGAGAGATGCTAGAGTGGTTTGAGCCGGAGGCTCATGCGCCTGAGGCGCAGAATAGGACACAAGTAGAATGGAGAGATGCTAGAGTGGTTTGAGCCGGAGGCTCATGCGCCTGAGGCGCAGAATAGGACACAAGTAGAATGGAGAGATGCTAGAGTGGTTGAATAGGACGGTCTCGAAAACCGTTGTAGTGGTAACGCTACCGAGGGTTCGAATCCCTCTCTCTCCGCAAAATAAATAGAGGGAAATATGTACTCTGTTTACGTTTTATGGAGTGAAAAAATCCACAAGAGATATGTTGGAAGTACCCAGGACATGGATAAAAGGCTGGCAGAACATAATTCGGGACATACCAGGTTCACTAAGGGAGGTATCCCCTGGATCATAATCCATAAAGAAGAATACTCAACATTAAGTGAAGCAAGGAAAAGAGAATATTTTCTCAAAACAGGCGTAGGCAGGAAGATTCTTGATCAAATAACCAACCATTCCTGAAAACCATTGTTGTAACGCTGCCAGGGTTCTGAGCCAAAGGCTCATGCGCTTCAGGCGCAGAATCCCTCTCTCTCCGCAAAATAAATAGAGGGAAATATGTACTCTGTTTACGTTTTATGGAGTGAAAAAATCCATAAGAGATATGTTGGAAGTACCCAGGACATACCAGATTTACCACAGGGGCATTCCATTGGACATAATATATAAAGAAGAATACTCAGTATTAAGCGAAATAGGAAAAAGTGAATATTTCCTGATTTTACCTTATTGACAGGAAACTAAAGCTACAAGTGGTATTCAAAGGGAAGCTGTAAAAAAACTTTAAACCTGATAATTCAGATATTCACAACCTACATGAACCAGAAAAGAACGTGACAAAGAGTCAGATTATGACTATTTTGGTGCATGATATTATAATGCTGACCCTGGCAGCTGGCATAGTGGGGCCCCATTGGAAGAGGAATAATGAAATTCAAGATGCTGCTTACAGAGAATTCAATTAAAAAATAAAGAAAATTTAATTAGGTGATGGACATTTCGGAATAAAAGCATTCTGGAGAAAATAGAAAATGCTTATAAAATGAGTCTCAGTATTTTTAATTCATTGAATAGTATTTTCTAAAACTTATTAAAAATATGATAACGATTGAAGAAATCAAAGATTATTTAGTAAAGTATGATCAGAACCTAAGAGTATTTATTCCTTTGTTTGAAGAATTATTTAATGAACAGAAGTTGTTAATTAATTATTCTATCACATTTAACCCTTTTTTAATCGTTGAAATAAAAAAATCAGTCAATGATTCTATTCGTTTAGAATTTCAGTTCGAAAAGAAGGACAATGTAACTTTCTTTAGTTTGATTGTTGGTGAAGATGGAAGGCTTATACAGGATGTACCAATCAATCTTTATGTAATATTAATTCTTTAATTCTCGATATCAGGACAATTTTGCAAAATGAAATTACCGAAGAAATGTTTAAGATCAGGAACATGAATGTGAAGATTAAATATACTTATTACGAGTATTTAGATAATAAGATTGAAAGCAGGCATTATACAGCTTTAACACCATTATTATTTTTATGTCGCTTTAGTATAATAACCATAATAACATATAAGCCATGGCTTACTTAGTGAAGAGAAATACAAAATTATATCAGCAAAAGGCATCCTTTAGAAGAAAATAAGATCCTGATGAAATGTTAAACATAGACCTGAAGTAATTAATGCGATTTGTGCGGCGCAAGCAATAAGTAATTATTATGGTGTACACCTTATTGATAATCCTTTTAGGTTTAAATAATATATGGAATTAATTATCTTTACTTTAGTTGGTATAGTAATAATAAGTATACTTACGTTTTACATAGTACATAGTTTGTCATATTTAAAACCAGAGTATGAAAATAAAAAAATTAAATATCTTTTTAATATAGGCTCTCCCAAAGAACATGAATTTGTTGATGGGAAATGGTATTATTGGAAAAAAATAAAATTCATCACAACTCTAGTATGGTTAATATTTGTTCTTTTCTTTATAATATATTCTTTAAAAGAATCTGTTAAAGAATAAATAAGAGCAATGGATAATTTAAAAATGTACAATTATGTTGTATTATTTTAACATATAGAAAATGCAAAATATCTTGAATAAATGGTATTTAGATTAAAGTACATTTATTAATCTGTTACTAAAAAATAGATAAATGAGAAAGTACAATGCCCCTGTTTCTATAGATTATTATCATGCACATGCTTAAAAATTATATGAAGAAGCCGCAATATATAGGGCTGCGGGAATAGGCAAGTATAATTATTCTTTTAGTGATAGTCACATAACTTATAGAGATGCTTCCTGTAATGTGTTATATGCATTTGTAGCTTTATGATATTCGAACGATAAAGTGTTACATTTACAACTAAATAGGACAAATATCACAGGTATAAAATGAAAATTCTAATTATTTGTTATACCCTATTTATATTCTCCTCAGTTGCTTTGCCATTATCTGCAAATGGCTTTATTCAGTCTGATTCAATAAAAGCTAATTTCTCAGATTCTACTTTTATTGAACAATTGAATTTTATTAAAGAATATCTCCATAGGGGATGGGAGATTTCTTTCTGGCAGCTTAAATCAACAATAAAAGAATTACAAAATGGGATAATGTATTTAGGGGAAGTTACAGGAATAAAGGCTGATACATCATACTATTTTATATCAGACAATAAATATAGAGGATTACAACATTTTGTATGGAAGTGGGAAGACTGGTATGAAAAAAGAAAAAAAAATATTATATCTAAATAAGTATAGTCGTTTCTGAACATCAAGAACTTTAAAACTATAGAATGTATGTATATATGATTATCAAATTATATTCAGCTACTAAAATAATTACTAATGAGATTCTGAATTATTTAGTGTGATGATTTCTGAATCAAAGAACATTTATTGATTGGCTACTAATAGAAAATGAGAAAGAACAATGCCCCAGTTTCTATAGATTATTATCATGCACATGCTTCAGAATTATAAACAGAAGCCGCAATATATCGGACCGCGGGAATGGGCTAGTATAATTATTCCTATAGTAATAGTCCCATAACTTATAGAGATGCTTGCTGTAATGTGTTATATGAATTGGTAGCTTTTTGATATTCAAACGATAAAGTGTTCCGTTTACAACTAAATAGAACAAATGTCACAGGTATAAGATTTATCTATATAAATAAGTTATAATATCATATATGCTACTTGAAATGTATATCAACGGATACCAATGAGAACAAGGAGAATATTTATTAACCAAATAATAAAACTTATGAAAAAGTATCAACTTCTTGTAATTATAGTTGTTTTTTGTTGTAATGCCTGTAATTTAGCTCAGGAACACAAAAAAGAAGCTGAAAGACTAAATAATAAAGCTATAAAATTGTCAAGTGAAAGTTTTGAATCTACCAAATTAATGAAAAGTGTTGAACTGTTAGATAGTTCAATTGCAATTGATTCCAATTATATTTTGGCTTATTCAAATAAAATTAGCGTTTTATATGAATTGAAACAATATAAGAATATTTTGACTACCATAGAAAAAATGGCTGAACACTCTACAGACATGGCTTATTTATTTATGGTGAAGGGAGTAGCATATTTAAGTTTAAAACAAAATCAAGATGCTGAACTATCTTTAAAAGAAGCATTTAAAATGGCCAGTAAAATGGATACACCACAAAACAAGCAAATGTATTTCCATTTATATGCTTATTTTTATGGCAAGCAATCTTCCGTTACAGAACTAAGTAGAGCACTAACTGCAGGCAAGATAATAAAAAAGGAGTACAGTTCGATATCGGAAACAATTCTTTATCTTGATGAAGATAATATTTTAGGAATTGATTAAGGTTATAAGTCGAATGAATAGTTCAAATGATACTTTTAGATAAAAAATATTTATTTGTTCGTCGCTAAAATAATCCCCATAAAACCGGGAGATAATTTAATAAATAAGTATATATTTCTTTGGGGCTTGAATAGTTTTAAAGTTAAAGGGAAATGGATAAATGATTCTATTCATTTGCATTTAGGACCTGCGCCAATTAGCAAATTCCATCTTCATTGTGAAATACAAGATTGGTTCTATAATAAATACTCAATCTATAATTAAGAAACATTTAAATAGATATTTAATTAAAATGAAGTCTTGCTGGACAATAGAACTTATAACCGATTTTGGGAATCACAAGCTTGATGAACAAAATCGTTATTTCGATTCCTTAATATGGGAAAATATACTTCTTTTCAAAGATGACATTCTAAACATTTATGAATTAAAGAGAGAATATCACCTATTCAGATTATTAAAAAGAAAAACAAAGCAGAGAATACAAGTGTCTCTACTGGGTAATTTTAATCATCTTTTAAAAAATGAAATTGATAAACTTAAAGAAGATATTTTAACTTGGGACCTTAATTATTTGTTCCAGGTTGAAAAAAATGATTTATTACTGGAAATAATAAAAAATTATAACTTTGATTTTACTATTAATAAATTTTATGTTCAAGCTTACAAAGAACAGGAAATTGATGTTTTACTGGATTTGATAAAACATCTGGACAACAATAGTAAAATTGTATCATTTTTACCTGAAGCTCAAGGTGTTTTTATTTTGTTTCCTTCTGAAAAGACTTTGTCGGAATTTATTGATTATGTGGATGAATTAAAGAAAAAATGACACATCCACACAGAATATATCTCTAAAATATAAACATCTATTAAAGAGAATCAATATTACATTTTATGACTTAATGCTTCAAAGCTTGCAAGCGGTGTATATGAATTACACATATTTATTTATTACCACAGATAAACAAAATCTGTTAGAATGAACTAACAAATTAGAAATTAAAAACCAGCGTAGAATAAAGAATGATAAACCCGAAAATCTCTTTACTAAGTAAAAAAGGATGAATCAATTTGGTATATTTATTATTTTTATTATACTTTTATTTATAATCAATACCATCTTAAGAATGAAAGTTCTTTCATATTTAAAAAATGAATATTGTAATTTAAAATTTAAGTATCTGATGAATTATGATTTACCCAATAAAACCCAATTTATGAAAAGGGGGTGGATATATTGGATAATGATTAATATTCTTGGGCTTATTGAATTAATATGTGTTTTATTATATCTATATGTTAATATCTTTTCTAATAAGAAATAATTGAATCTTTATTAGTATATCTTTTGTTTAGACTATTGTCAGATAATAGAACGGTGTTTAAACTATAAATAAAATAATAGAAAAATTAGAAAATGCAATGCCTCTGTTTCTAACGGGCACAGTCCACTTTTTTAACAGATCACGATAGGCAAGATAAACATTATCTTTTATATATCGTTGGTGAATATATTTATCTCGTTTTTGTAAAATAATAAAAGGCGAGCCTGTTTTATCTCTTTATAGTAATATCTTTCTATTCAAGATTGCTAATAAATATTTATGATATTTGAAAGTATTAATGAAAGAACGTGACAAAGAGTCCGATTATGACTATTTTGGTGCAAGGTATTATGACGCTGACCCTGGCAGATGGCTGCAGGTAGACCTACTGGCAGAGAAATATCCTGGATGGAACCCTTTTAATTATGTTTCTAATAACTCTATTCGCCTGTTTGATCCTGATGGCAGACTTCAGGAAGATGCAAATGGTAATGTTATTTTTAATAAAACCGGGACCGGTACAATGTCGATTTCGAAGGAGGGTATTCCAGTAACATATAATAATAAGGAGGCAACAGCGTTTGTTACGTGGAGCGCTGATATTGGAAATGTTACTGCTGATGATGGGACTAAAATAGATGCATCAAAGGCAACTTCAGGTATTGCGGTCAAAATTCTCAGCACTGATGGAAGTCTTTTGAAAAGAAGGGGGACCGATATTGCTATGGGGAGAAGAAGGGAAGACTATGTCTGATGAATCAGATTGTCATGGAACTACGTTTGCTAAAGGTCAGGTTTGGATTAATAATGATCAAGTAGAAGCAATTATTAAAGGTGATAATTATACTAAAACAAAAGAACCTCAACCAGGTGATGTTGGAGTATATCGGACTGGTGGGAGTGTAGAACATAGTGTTATTGTTAATAAGTGAGAAAAAGGCACAGTTACAGAGGTTACCAGCAAGGGAGGGATTACTTCTAAAAATAATGTTCCTCCTGGTCCAAATACTGGTTGGGATAATAATAAAGCCACTATTGAATATTATAAAAAAGAAAACAAAAAATGATTATATTATTTTTATTGTTACTATTTCTTATTACACCTAATTATGGTCAAAATAAAATGGATCAAGAAACAGTAGATCCCTGCAAAAAATGGTTATCAAAGGTTGATCCATCGGTGTATTATCATTATGAAATAAATACATTTAAAAAGATAACTCCAGAAGAAGACAGCTCTACTAACAAAGCAAACCTTGAAGCATTAGGACGTTCATTAGCGCAACCACCTTCGAATGATTATTTCCCAGATACAACATATACTGACGAAGAGGTTATGGCCGCAATAGGGTGTTTGTTAAAGTGCAAAGGAAATAAGAATCCAGCTAAAATCGGTGGCGTAACAACTATTTATTTCTCACAATTTTATCCTGATGCCTCCATCGAGGTTGCTGCCCTTTATTATATTTCATATTTATACAAAGCCAATTACACTCATGCTATGGGTATTGCTTTAAGGAAGGATGGGAGGTTTAATCCTCCAGGAGCAGTAGAAATTGCTTATTCATATTATGAGAAATGGTTTGAGAAAGTGAAAAAAATAGGTCTGGCGAAAGCAAGAAAATTAAAACTGGAACCATTAGAGGGATCCGGTGTATCTTGGTAATAGAATTGTCTGTGCTTTGTTATAGCAGACCAATCTTCTTTTGATAATAATATATCACAGATCATGGATATATTATAAAACGAAAATGACTATTTCTATTGGATAAACCGAGACTGTAAACATTTTTGTGCCAATGGTTTTTAAGATCAAAGAACATTGTTTAATCTGTCACTAAAATTAATAGAAAAATGAAAAAGAACAATGCCCCAGTTTATGATATGCATAATCCATTATTTGACAGATCACGATAGGCAAGAAAAAGCATTTTCTTTAATCATCATAATTAGGGAAAATGCTTTTACTACTTTGGGGAGAAATAAACCATAAAGATGAACCTGTTTCTATCTCTTTATTGTAATCTCTTTAACTTCCTTTTCCTCGGACAGTTTTAAGAGTGAAAAATCCGGACTCAGATTGAAGAGTAAGATTGCTAATAAATATTTATGATATTTGTAAGTATTAATGAAAGAACGTGACAAAGAGTCAGATTATGACTATTTTGGTGCAAAGTATTATGACGCTGACCCTGGCAGATGGCATAGCGGGGGCCCATTGGCGGATAAATATCCGGGATGGAGTTCATATAATTTATTCCTTGTGTAATTCATTGAGATATATTGACCCAAATGGTATGTCCCTGGTGATTTATATAATACTGAACTATATGCTTTAAATAATTGGGCTGATACTTACAGTGCTCAATCAATAAGTAAAATAAAGAATATGGGTCAACTGTAGTGAAATTTACATTAAATGGTAAAACTTCTTATGTGTATTCTGAGCCAATTTAGGTTATGAACATCGTGTAGTACTAAGTAAAATAGAGGAAGTTCGTGATGAAAAAGGAAAGCTTGTGGAGATTGAAACTGTTTCTGGTATACATTCACATTCAGCATATCAAGCTTAAACAGATAATCAATTCAGTAATGCGGATAAGAAAGCTGGCAAGAATATAGAGGAGAAGCTTTATGTGGCAACCCCAAATGGTTTAATGCTAGAGTATAATTATAAGACAAAAAAACAAAAATTATTCGTCGAGATCTACCATGCGATCCAAAAGATCCAGATAAAAAAATAAGAATATTGTTAAAACAAAGAGAAAAAATGAAAAATAATAAAATAGTAATGTTTATTAAAATAATTATTTCCATTTTATTGATATTCAATAGTGAGATTATAAGCCAAAATAAAGGTCATTTACCTAAGGAAGGTTTTGTTCCAAATAAAGAGACTGCTATTAAGATTGCGGAGGCAGTATGGTTGCCAATATATGGAGACGAAATCTATATGGATAAACCATTCATTGCCAAATTATCAGAAGATAGAAAGTTTTGGATAGTAGAAGGTACTCTACCAAAAGGGGACAGGGTTCTAGGAGGAGTTCCTTATGCAAAAATAAAAAAAAGTGATGGCAAGATAATTGAAGTTAATTTTGGTAAATAATAAAATGAAAATTTTAGAATTCATGCTTCTAAAGTGGGACTGTAAAAAAAATATATATGACTAGTTTAATAAATACTTGAAGTAAGTAATATGAGATGTAGCTGAACATCACTTACTTCAGTGCAAAAAGTTACCTTGGAGATTGTAAACATTTTTGTTTAAATGGTTTTTAGATTAAGGAATATTTTTAATCTGTCGGATAAAATAATAGAAAATGAGAAAGTACAATGCCTCTGTTTCTAACTAGCATAGTCCACTTTATTAACAGATCACGGTAGACAAGAATAAACATTATCTTTTAGAATAAAAATCTCTTTAGCTTCCTTCTCTACAGACAATTTTAAATATTGCCTTGTAAAGTGAAAATTTAATGAGCATTCAGGGGATTATATGCTGCAGCTTTCCATAAAAACTACTTGATATTAATCTATATAATAGATATTATTAGAAAGCATAAATAAGCAAAACAAAGCAAATACAGGCAATAACGAAAGAAAACAGAAGTTATATAAACTTTGTATTCCATAATATCCCCAGTTTGTATACTTAACCGGCAGTTTAAAATAAAGGACTAATCATGAAAAAAATGCTATTATTAATATCTTTTTTCCTTTTAATAAGAACAAACGTTTGTTCAGCGCAAAATACATGGCCCAAAATGGATGGTTCTTTTATACAGGAGTGGCTTTGCGCTCAATGGTCTGATGCTATGTGGCAGAAAGAGTTTAGTTCAATGAAAGAAGCAGGAATGCATTACCTTATTATTGGCCCTGTTGCGGACTGGCAGTCAAATGGCACAATTAAAACTCTGTATCCTTCATCTTTGCCAAACACGGTATTATATAGTCCTTTGAATGGGGATGATATGGTTGAGCGCTGCCTCAGGAATGCTCAGGAAGCAGGAATTAAGATTTTTTTAGGTATAGGTATAAATCAAAATTGGTGGGGAGTGCATGGTGCAGATACAGCCTGGTTTTACAGTCAGATGGCTTTTGACAATCAGGTGTGTGATGAGTTATGGGATTTATATAAGTCAAAATATCCTGATTCTTTTTACGGCTGGTATTGGGCTTATGAAATAGATAATGTAAGCTTTATGAAGCCCGAACAACAGGAAGAACTTGCTGCCGGAATGAACATTCAGCTTGACCATTTATCATCAACCGGTAAAAAACTACCATTTATGTGGTGCCCGTTTATGAATGCTGAAGCAGGGACTGCAGATGCTTATAAATCCATGTGGATAAATGTACTTTCAAAACTTCACACAACACCGGGAGATATTTTTTCGCCTCAGGACTTATGCGGAAAAGGAGGTTATAACCTTGAAGAAATGGATGTTTGGTTTAAGGCATTAAGGGAAGCTGTCAATACTAAACCGGGGCTTGAGTTGTGGCCGGATGTTGAGACTTTTAATTTTGATGGCACCTCTGCTACAATTGACCGTCTTGTTGATCAAATGAAAGTTGAGCAGCCTTATTCAGACAATTATATTTCTTTTGCAACATGTCATTTTGATAGCCCTAATAATATTGATCCCGGTTTTCATAATACATACCTGGATTATCTGAAAAATGGAATAGTTGAAACAAACAGGCCGTCAGCACCTTCTAATATAAAAGCTCAGGCAAAAACAGATGGTACTATAAATTTAAGCTGGGATGCTTCTGAAGATAATATTGGGATTTGCGGCTATTATCTATACAGAGATGATTCACAAATATTAAAAGAACAAGTGCCAATTTTGAATGGTGCAATGCTAACCCCGCTTCCCACAACCATTACCGATGTTGTTTTGAAGCCAAATAGCGAGTATAAATACTCTGTAAAAGCCTATGACTTTGCTAATAATATTTCTGATGCAGGCTCAGTAACAGTAACAACAGATTCAATTTCATATTTTGCAAATAATATTGCTCAGGGCTGTTCATATACCGTTTCAGCGCCGGCAGACGATAAATATCCGGATACTGATAACAGTGAACTGACAAATGGACGTTTCCCGAGAACAGCTTCTAAAGGTGATCCCGGGTGGCAGGGATATTATGAAGCAAATAAGTTAAGGCGCAGCATTACAATTGACCTTGGCAGTATTCAGGCAGTTCAGCAGTTTATGGGGTATTATCTTTATGATTCTACCGCTTCAATTACTTTGCCTAAACAGGTTTTGATATCTGTTTCTTCAGATAATATAGCCTATTCAGATGCTGGTGAACTGGCTGTTCCAAAAGTTGCTGCCGGTTCAAAAGCATCTTCATACAGGTGCATTTCCACACTTGATAATGAAATAAATACCAGGTATATCCGGTTTACAGTAATTCCTTCAAGTGCATGGACTTTTGATGATGAATATGAAGTGAGAAATAATAAAGTTACAGGTGTAAATGATGATAAAAATGAGTTAACACCTTCGCACTTTACACTGTATCAGAATAATCCTAATCCATTTAATCCATCAACAATTATCAGCTATAATATACCGGCTGCTTCAAAAGTAACTCTGGATGTATATGATTTATTAGGGCGTCATGTTCAATCACTTTTAAATGATTACCAGGAGCAGGGAAGTCATTCAATCTCATTTAATGCTTCCGGCCTTTCCAGCGGTGTTTATTTCTACAGGATTGTAGCAGGACAGTATACCGCAACCAGGCAAATGGTATTAATCAGGTAAAAGTAATTTTTTGTTTGACCTGAAATTAAAAAAGCCGGAAAAACATTTCCGGCTTTTTAGTATCCTAATTGTCAGAGAAAACAAGTTCCTTGCTCTCTGTAATGTGGTCAATCTTAAATTGTGATATCGTGTTCTTTAATTCTAACGTGAAATTATTAAGGTTTTCAGAAGCAAGCGCAATTTGTTGTATACCCTGTGCATTCTCCTGGGTCACGCTATTGATTCCTTCTATATTTTTGCTAATTTCTTCTGCTGTACTTGATTGTTCTTCGCTGGCAGCAGCAACCTGACTTACAATATCCATTAATTTAGAAGAACTGGCAATAATATCTTTAAGTGCCTTTCCGGCTTTGTCGGCCATCAGTATTCCGCTTTCAACTTCATTTGTACCCATAGCCATTGATTCAATTGCCTGTGATGTATCTTTTTGTATTTGTTTTACCATAACAGCAATTTCTTTTGTGGCTTTACTCGTTCTTTCTGCAAGTTTCCTTACTTCATCAGCAACAACTGCAAAACCTCTGCCGTGTTCACCTGCCCGCGAAGCTTCAATAGCAGCATTTAAAGCTAATAAATTAGTCTGGTCTGCAATATCATCAATAACATTTACTATTGCACCTATCTCTTTGCTGCTTTTACCAAGAGTTTCAACAGTAGTAGCAGAGTTTTTAACTACCTCAGCTATTTTGTTCATACCTGTTATAGTATCATTAACAATATTTCCTCCATCTCTTGCAATTGCTCCGGCTTCTTGAGCTCCGCTGGAAGCATCTTCAGCATGCCTGGTTGTTTCAATTATAGTTTTTGACATTTCTTCAACAGCGCACGATACTTCAACAGTCTGGCTGCTTTGTTCCTGAGTCCCGGCGGCCATTTGCTGGCAGCTTGCCGTAATCTGAGAGCTGGCATCTGTTGTAGTTGCAATAATTTGTGTTAAATTTTGAACTAATTCTTTAATCTTGCTTATAGATTTATTAAAGCTATTAAATAGTTTTCCAATTTCATCGTCTTTTTCTATATCAAGCCTTATTCGCAGGTCACCATCAGCCATCTTTTCCATTGCATGCATCATTATTTGAGATTTCTCGTGAAGGTATTTCCTTTCTTGTTCAATTCTTGTAACTGCTGACTCTACATTTTTCTTCTCATTATTTGCTTCAGCAATAGTTGCTTTCAAATTTATAAGAAGGGAGTTCAAAGTATCAGCAAGAGTTTTTACCTCATCTTCATATAGGGACGTAAAGACAATATCGTAACTGTTTTTCTGAATTATTTCCTTTGCGTTTTCTGAAAGCTTTGTAATTGGAAGTGATATTCTCTTTGAGATTTTATTTATAACAAGTATCGATATAACGAGCAGAATAATGCCTGCAAAAATATCCTCTATTATCAATAATAATAGACTTCTGTTTATGCCTGATATTTCCTTATCCACCCCAATTACATATAAATTTCCGTCTGAAGTTTTTACAGGCTTAAATACTGAACGGAAATTGCCCCACTGATCTTTATATTCATCATAGAGTATTTTATTATCTGAAAAGGTTTGCTTTACATTATCTGGGGCATCAGCATATTCATCCATGTATCGGGTATATGACTTTGATGCTAATTCGTCTTTCGTGGCAGAACTGGATGTAAAATATATTTTATCTCCTCTTTTAACCATTGTATATAAATTATCCAGTTTCAGTTTATTTCTGATATCACTTAACTTTTTTACAACCTGAAAATATTCTTCCTCCGGGATTGAACCATTTTCCGCCTGAATATTTTCACCAACAACCTGACTTATTACAGTTGAACCATCTGATAATTTTTCATTTATCATATCGTAGTATAATTGACGTTGTTTGATGTAACTTGCTATGATCAGCAGAGATATTACAACTATCTGAATAGAGGAGACAACCAACAAAATTTTATTTTTTATTAATTGTTTTCCATAATAAACCCTTAATCGTGATAACATCATCTTCCCATTTTTAAGGCAGTAGCATTACTGCGAAAAGTTATAAATAATAATGTGAGTAATTAAGCCGTTCTCACAATTCATTTGGTGGTTTATTATCGCCAAAATTTATTTGAATTTTAGACTTTAATGGGGCAATAGTTGGCATGGAACAATTGATGGCTCGTATAATTCGATATATATCGAAATATATTTTGAGAAAATATAAATATTTAATATATTTGGTTCGATAAATATCGAAACAAATATGAAAATCTCTGATAGTCTGATTCTGATAAAAGCTCTTGGTGATTCATCAAGACTGTTGATTATTAATGCTCTCCTGGAAAAGCCTCATTACCTGGAAGAACTGGCGGAAAGGCTGAACCTGGCTGCTTCAACTGTCTCATTTCACCTAAAAAAACTTGAAAATGCAAAGCTAATATTCAGAAAAAAAGAACAATACTATGTGGTATTTCATATTAATGAAGAAATTTTTAATACAGTACTTAAAGACATTATATCGCTGGATAATATTGACCGGACTGTGCAGGATGAAAGATTGAGAGACTATCATCTGCGTGTTATAAACACTTATTTTGAAGATGGAAAACTTTTACGGATTCCTTCACAGACAAAAAAAAGACTTATAGTACTTAATGAGATAATTAAAAAATTTGTGCCCGGTAGAAAGTATCCGGAGAAAGAACTTGATGAAATTATTAAAGAAATTCATCCGGATTATTGCTCTGTCAGAAGGTATTTTATTGATTATGGAATTATGCAGAGAAAGAATGGTATATATAATATAAATCCAAAAATGTCAGTATCAGAGTATTCTTCTGATACTGAAAATGAAAATAGGCAAATACAAAAAAATGTTAAGAAACAAAAAACTGTTAAAAATAATAAGACGGTTGATATGGAAAATGAAAAACGAAGAGAAATAATCAAAAACTACAAACAGCTTTCTGTTCCAATGGGTATTTATCAATTAAAAAATCTTAAAAATGGGAAAATACTTATTGGGAGTACGAAAAATCTAAAAGCCCGTAAGAACAGGGAATGGATGAGTTTTGAAACAAATACTTATCCCGTTAAGGAGCTGCAGGAAGCATGGAATGAAGCAGGGGAAAATGGAGTTTCATTTGAAATTATAGATATCCTTGAACCAAAAAAAGATGAACCAGATTATAATTATACTAAAGACCTGCAGTTTCTTGAAGAACTATGGCTTGATAAATTACAGCCATATAATGACAGGGGATATAATGAAATAAAAATTAAACGGTAGTGGTATTATCGTTTAATATTTTTCAGCAAAATAATTCTCAGAAGAGTACATTGCTCTTCTGAGAATTATTTTGCGATACAAATCATACTATTCAGAGTATTACCATAATTTGCCAGCCATAATTATTTACACTAACATTGTGCAGGGTAATATCCTCAAAAATATACTGTAACTGACGATAATAAATAAAATAGAAAACTGTTAATGAACATAAATAAAAGTTAATTACACATTAATATTAGAGAACAGTTTCAGTAAATAACAAGAGGTTCGAATGAGTACAGTTATAGCAACTATTACTTTAATAATATTATTAGGTATTATTTTTATGGCTATTATTGAGGATTATGATATCAATATATTTGGTAATAACACAGAAAAAGGAAATATAGTAACTACGCAAAAAACTGAAGTAAAACGAAAAACCATAAGACAAATAGACAGTATGAGCTCAATCGGGAAATATAATTTTACAAATACTGACTCTATAAGTCCATCTGTTTTAGCAGTACCAAATGACAGTATTAATATCTACTCTGAAACCAAAAAAATTGGTGAATAATTCACTTCCCATTAACATGAAATATCCGGCAGATATCAAAAACTGATGCCTTCCATCCTATATAGGAAGTATTAACATACTTTATAGATTAAATTTGAACCAAAGATTAAACGTTGGAGGTACGTATGAAATCTATAAAGACATTATTATCAGTTAGTATTCTTTTTGCACTTCTTTTTGCTTGTACAACATTTGCTGTAAACAAACCAGGGCTTTCCGAAAGTTCAGTCAAATCTTTGATGAATGGAGTCAAATCGGAGAATTATGGTTTGCGTATAAGTTGTGCGCAAATGTTAGGGGAGCACAAAGTAACAGCAGCAGTTAATAGTTTGATGGGGATGCTCCATTCAGAGGAAACAGAAGAGGCAAGAATAGTTGCTGCTCTGGCTTTATATAAAATTGGAACAGAAAAAGCATTATTTGCAGTAAAAAGGGCAGCCATTTTTGATGAGAGTCAGCGTGTACGAAAAATCTGTTCAGGGTTTTACAGGAATTATGTATATAATGAAACTTCTGAACCTGTAAATTATGTTTTAAAATAATATTTATAAATATTATACTCCTATAGTAAACCCCGAGGCAGTAAAATGTCCGGGGTTTTTTTTATGCTCAGAAAAAATTCTAACATATTTAAAAACTAAAATTCCTCTAAAGGATAGCTTTTAAAAAATTGTTAAATTTGAAATATGAAAACAGTTAAAGAACATTTAAGAGAAACTATTATTCTTGCTGTACCTGTTATTATAGGGCAGTTAGGTGTTATCATGATGGGGATAGTAGACAGCCTGATGGTTGGGGAATTGGGAGCAGTTCAGCTTGCGGCCGCTTCGCTTGCCAACAGTCTTTTTATATTGATACATATATTTGGTCTGGGGGTTGCTTTTGCAGTAACTCCACTGGTGGCAATATCAGTTGGTGCCGGAAAACCTGACGAATGCCGCCAGCTTTTCAGGCAGTCAATGATTGTAAATATATTCTTTGGCATTATACTTATGGCTGCAATGTTTCTGGGTGCAGAAATGCTGCAGTATATGAATCAGCCCCCAAATGTTGTTTATTTTGCGCGCTCTTATGCAAGAATACAGGGGCTGTCACTTATTATCATTGGTTTTTTCCTTACATATAAACAGTTTATTGAGGGCTTTTCACTGATGCAGCCTGCAATGATTGTAACGCTGCTTGCAAACATTGTGAATATATTTTGTAATTGGGTACTCATTTTTGGAAATCTTGGCTTTCCTGCATTGGGACTTGATGGAGCCGGATGGTCAACATTGGCTTCCAGGTTGTTTCTTGCAGTAAGCCTGATATGGTATACCCGAAGAAGAGAAGACTTAAAAAGATATGATATGAGCTTTTCTTTTAGTCCTGTCAACTGGCGGGTAATAAAGAAAATTCTTTCAATTGGTATTCCGGGCGGACTTCAGTATTTATTTGAGACCGGTGCCTTTTCCTTTGCAGTTATTATGATTGGCTGGCTGGGTACAAAACAACTTGCTGCACACCAGATTGCTATAAATCTGGCTTCAGTTTCATTTATGGCGGCAACAGGCATTTCTGCTGCAGGAAGCATAAGGGTTGGAAATGCTTTTGGTATGAAAAGCGTTCCTGAAATTAGAAAAGCTGGTTTTTCGGCCATTTTACTTGGTGCTGCTTTTATGGGAATATGCGGTATTGTTTTTATTCTTATGAGAGAAATACTTCCTTCATTTTATATTAATGATCCGGAAGTAATCTCACTTGCTTCCGGGCTGCTTGTTGTAGCTGCTTTTTTTCAGCTTTCAGATGGTACGCAGGCTGTTGGTATAGGGGTATTGAGAGGATTAACTGATGTTAAAGCTCCGACTTTAATCACTTTTGTTTCATACTGGATAATTGGGCTGCCTGTTGGATATTACCTTGCATTTATTAACCATATTGGAGTGACGGGTGTATGGTTTGGCCTGCTTGCGGGTTTAACTTCATCAGCATTATTGTTAACGCTAAGGTTTAACAGGAAAAGTAAAAAAATAGTAAGCGCTATTTAGTATAAAAATATACGGCTGCTGTTAAGAAAATTTACGAGCTTTTATTCTTTGGGAAATAGTTATTCAACAGTTCTGTTTTAATTGTAAAAACATGAATTAAGCTGCCCCAAAGATTCCAGGGGGCAGCAATATTTAATTAAACTTATTATCCTTGATTATTAATAAAGCACTAAACCAATTTACTCTACCTTATTTTCATCATCCGGGTAAAGGTTGTTCCACCATTGCGGCTGATTTTTAAGGTATTTATCAAAATAAGCAATAATGGTTTTTGTCCATAGTTTTCTCTTTTTATATTCCAATATATGATGATCCTGTCCCGCAATCTGAATATATTTTACATCTTTGCCAAGAAGTTTTAATGCAGTAAACATCTGCGTGCTTTCGCCCGGTGGTACATTAGTATCCGAAGAACCGTGAAGTAAAAGCAGGGGAGTATTAATTTTATCTGCATTAAAAAGGGGACTGAAGTCTACATATATATCCTTTCTGTTCCATGGGAATGAATTTGCTGTTGCAACCGCACTGTAAGAATATCCCCAGTAGCCGACACCCCAGTAGTCTGCAAGGTTGCTTATGCCGGCGTGAGATATTCCTGCTGTAAATATATTTGTTTTGGTAAGCAGGTTCATTGTCATAAAACCGCCGTAAGAGGCCCCAATACAGCCAATTTTACTGCTGTCAACAAATGGATGTGCTTTAAGGAACTGCTTTGTTCCTTCAATGATCTCGGCTGCCGTTGTATTGCCCCAGTCATTTACATGAAAAGAAGAAAAATTCTGTCCATATCCTACAGAGCCGCTTGGTTCAAGAATATAAACAATATAACCATTTGCTGCCCAGATATTTTTAGGATATCTTCCTTCAAATGCCTGTTCTATAGGAGAAGTTCCGCCATAATAATTTATAATAGCAGGGTATTTTTTATTTATATCAAAATCAGGAGGAAAGATTACCATTCCATCAATATCTTCACCGCGGCTGTTTTTGAATGTAAAAACTTCTGATTTTGATTTTTTCACGTATTTATAACTTTCTTCAGACGGATCAAAAAGGAGTTTAGAAACACTATTTTTCAGGTTAATACAATAGAACATATCCGGTATAACCGCTGAAGAACCATGGTAAGCTGCAATATCTGAATTCTCTGCAAACTCAATCTTATCCAGTACATCCACATCAAGTTTTATCAGCTTTATTTTTTTGTCTGAAAGTCCATACCTGTAGAGGTGCTGAAAAGACTGGTCTGTAGTATTAAAATATATTGCCTTTTCAGTACGGCTCCAGTATGCTGATTCAATGGATGGATTGAAGTCTTTTGTTATACATTCAGTATTTCCGGATTTTATATCATATATGTATGCCTGCATATCAAATTCATTGGGTATTTTGCCTGCATTTGTATTTAAGCCAATACTGCCAAACATTGAAGGGCCTCCTGTAAACAGGATTTTTCCCCCGTCAGGTGAAAACGAAGCCAATCCGGGCCAGTCAAATGTTTTAACAGAATCCAGTTTCATTGAAACAAGGTTGAGTATGTAATAAGAAGTATATGAATAAGGCCTTTTATTCCAGCTGTTTTCAGTAAGAGAAAGGAGCAGTTTTTGGCTGTCATCAGAAATTGAGTTTAAATAGAAATATTTATCCCCGGCGGTTAACCTGCTTTTTTCTCTTCCCGGGTAAGTTATTTGGTAAAGGTAACTTTTATCTTCTGAGCCGGGCAGTCGTTTATCCATACCTGTGACTAGTTTTATCCCGGTTTTATTTTCAGGTGCTTTTTCTGTTACAGAATAAATAATAAAACTTCCGTCCGGTGCCCAGTTATAATCGCTGATGTTCTGATCGGAAAAAACAAATTCATTAGTGCCTTTATCAGGATCATTCAACCATATTGAGGTTTCTTCTTTGTCTTCCGTTGTATATGAGAATTTATGTCCTGAATGCAGCCACTTAACAGATGTAATCTCTATTCCGCCTCTGAAACATCTGAAAAGGGTTCCATCCGCTGTTTTATAAATATTAAGCCATGTCTCTTTTGAATCCTTGCCAAAGGGTATCCGGGATACAGTTACCGCTGCGTATTCGCCATCTGCTGAAATGGATATTTCCCCGATTTTGGGATCTTCGAGCAATTTTTCAACTGTAGAATACTCGGTCAGTTCAGAAGAAAATGTTATGTCTGCCTGTGAATAAATACTATCCGGTATTACTGTAGCGGATAAATTCCATTCTTTATTATTATCTGTTGTTTTAAGAGTCTTTATTAAAAGTATATGTACGCCTGTTTCAAGTTGAATATCCTTTGATTCCGGTTTTGCTTTATCATCTGCCGTAGTTTTTACAATAATTTCTTTCCCATCCAGATATGCTTTTAATAACTGGTTGGAGCTCAACTGAAGTTTAGCTTTAAGCCATCTGTCAGTGTTTATGTAAGTTACCGCATAATATAATTTAGGGTTTCTTATAGTATCAGCGGGAAAGGTTAAATCGCCATTTACGGATTTCCATTCAGTTATACTTCTCCCTTCGCTGAAAAATATTTTCCCTTTAACCGGTTTTATTTTCCAGACTTCCAGAGGTTCAAAATTCAGAAAATCACTTTCCTTAAAACTGTTGTGTGCTGTTCCGGCTGCCACAGGCATTTTAACCTCAAGAGGCCCGGCAGTTAGCCAGTTTGCAATCTTAATGCCGGTGGAATCCACAGTTTTGGCTGCTTCAGCAGAATTACTGTTTGCGGATACAGCAATTGCAAAAAGGAATATATATAAAGTAACTGTTTTGATAAATTTCATTTTTCCCAAAAGGATATTTAGTGTTAAATTTGTTTATGTTAAAATAATATGTATAAAAATTAAATGTGTGTATTTCTTACTCAAAAATTGAGGATATTATGAAACTGTTTATTGCCTCGCTGTTTGTATTTATCTTTATAAGTTTATCATTTGCACAGGAAAGAGAAAAATTTGACCCCAAAAGGGATGCTTCCAAAGATATTAAAACTGCTGTTAAACAGGCGCAAAAAAATGATAAAAGAATTTTACTTGATGTTGGCGGCGAATGGTGTATTTGGTGCCACAGGCTGGACCAGTTTTTTACAGATAATAAAGATATTAATGATTTATTAAAAGGGAAATACATAGTTGTAAAGGTTAACTATAGTCCTGAAAACAAAAATGAAAAAGTCCTTTCTCAATATCCGAAGATACCCGGCTATCCTCATATATTTATTCTTGATAAAAACGGAAAGCTTATTCATTCACAAAATACAGGCGAACTTGAAAAAGACAAAGGTTATGACCGGGAAAAAGTTATAGCTTTTTTGAATAAATGGTCTGCAGGAAAATAAAAAACAGGGGTCACTTCAAGGGAGCAGCAGCGAGATAAAGCAAAAAACAGACTAATAATATTATCCTGGCCGTTAAAACACGTCCCAGTAAGATGGAAAAAATAAGTGATAAAAAGATATGATATCAAGTAGTGATATATTGGTAATACTTTTCGTTGACTATGTTGTATATGGAATAGTTCATTTTATATTTCTATATAAAGAAAAGGAACGATTCAACATCTTTCAAACATTTCGAATAGTAGGAATTAAGATTATACACAATAATTTTTCAAGTAATTTGACAAAAATATTGGGTTACATTATGATTATCCTTTTAATTACTCTTTTATGTCTGTTTTTTCTATTTTTTGTTTTTTCTTTTTTTTGAAGGACTTCCATAATATAATTATTCCCAACCGTCATAGTTCAATCTATAAGCATACGCCAAACCCTTGATGAAAAAGGCGAAATTGTAAGTGCGCAAAATTATTATGCATTTGGCAGCATTTCCGAGTCTTATGATAATTCTGATACCTACGGCATTTATAAATTTAAAGGAAAGGAATGTAGACCCAATGTCGGAAAAATATCCGGTATTGAGTCCTTATAATTATTGTAAAGATGATCCAATGTGCCGAATAGATCAGGATGGCATGGCTGATTATAAATACTATATAGACGGGATTGAGGTTGATTCGGAAACTTATTGTTCCATGGCTCATGGAAGAAAGGAAAGAAACAAACTCAGGATGAGAAAAAAAATGAATATAAAACTGCTGAAACAGTTTCAACTACTGCAACCGCTGCTGGTATTGGCGTTGAGGTAACAGAATCAGTAATTGATCTAGCGAAGAAGTATTCTAATGATATAAAAAATGGAAATACTGACGTTGCATCGTTAAAATTACTTGGGAGAGGATTGAGTAAGGTAGGTAGAGTGTTAGGTGCTGTTTCAGCAGCTGCTGATTTAGAGAAAGCTATTGATGAAGGAGGTACTGAAAACTGGACCAAAGCAGGAGTTTCTGTAAGTCTATTATTCATAAGAATAAATCCTGGATATGGGGTTCTTATCGGAATAGGAGACGTAACACATGTTAATGACAAAATTATTAAGGGTGCAGTAAATATTGGTAGTGCTTCTGGAAATGGTATTATGCAATCAATTGAAAATATGAGAGCAAATATGGAAGCCGATTATAATAAATTTATTAATTCCTTACATCAATAATAAGAGTTCAGATGAAGTATTTAATTAAAATTAAAGAGTTTTTTTCTTTTATTATATTTATATTAACCAAATATTATGAAAGTTCAGAAAACACTGCTTCAATTGCATATGAAAGTGCCTTGTTTTCTTTTATTATTACTATCTATATGAATTATTTGTTAGTGAATGATTTTATTAATTCTGTAGAAGTAAAGAGTAAAACACCTTATGAAATTACTTGGTTAAATAGTGCTATTTGGATATGCATAGTATATATTCTTGCTAGAATAATATTTAAAAAGAAGAATATTTTAAGTTTACATTATGATGAAAATAAATTGAAAGTCGGGAAAATATTTCTACTATTTTATATTATAATTTCTTTTTTTTCACTAGTTATAAGATCAATTAGTAAGGGTTAAACTATGGTGTACCCCAAAAACTGGAAAATAATTTAAGGTGGAAAAACCTTAAATTATAATAAGCAAAATTATGTCTTATGTGTCCCTGAAAAGTATGTATATTAAATTAGATCAATTTCCCATCTTTCAAAAAAGCCTTTATATCAAAAGTGGATTCCTGCTGAGGTGAGGCATGGCGGCTCTTATAGCTGGAGAGTTTTGTGTAAAGTGCCTGCTTATTCATACAGTATACCCCAAACCCTTGATGAAAAAGGTAAAGTTGTAAGTGCGCAAAATTATTATGTATTTGGCAGCATTTCAGAATCTTATGATAATTCTGATACCTACGGCATTTATAAATTTACAGGAAAAGAACGTGACAAAGAATCAGATTATAATTATTTTAATATCAGTTATTATGACGCAGATCTTATAAGGTGGCATAGTGTAGATCTGTTGGGGTAGGCAAGTATCCGGGATAAGTCTACATTATTGTTAATAATCCTATTCTTGAAGAAGTTATAGCGCATGGAAGGCCAGAACCCAGTTTGCGATAGATGCTTCCTTTAGAACAACATTAATATAGGATGAAATTATTATTTCCCATTTCAATTATTTTAATATCGCAAGTGGATCATCATAAAGACATTGATTATAATATCCGATATAATAATTTGTATAAAAGTGAATGTGATACAATTCTTTGTCAGGAAATTGGAGACTGCGACACAACATTGATATTTAATTCTGTGAAAACAAATATTATAATTAAAGGCCTGCCGGTAAAAACGGAAATTGTTAAAGGTGCTGATTGTTATTATGATAATATGGTGCAATTAAATATTAACAATAAAGATACTTTTAAATTAGAAAAACATATTACAAAGAAAAATTTTAGTCCGATGGTAATACCAAAAGATTCTCTTTCTCAATATTACCTTTCATATTTTCGGTTTAAAAATATAACTGATTCTTCTAATATATTTAGTGTAGTTATGAGTATTCCAGAAAGCGATATTTCCAATCTATGTGAGTATGAGATTGGAAAAAATAAAAATGTTCATATAAGAGAAATATTCGTTGATGATGAATGGTAGAGAAGATTAAAATATGCTAATAAAGGTTATAATAATATATTTGTTTTCTCTCAAACATAATATTAGACGAATAATGTAGATATCATGGGAATAACAATATTCCCGTCACTTTCATTTATGGCGGAGGTAAGTATGTTAAGTCTATTAATGAAACAATATGAAAATATTTTTGATTATCGCAGTATTTTACTAATAGACTGTTTTACACAAATTGAAAATGATTTAATTGATTGGAATAGATCATATTTCCTTAAAAATAATGATTTCGTGGAATTGTACATAAATGCTCATAATGATTGTTGTTATCCAATTCAGTTAGACTTAGGTGTTGAGAAACAAAAACAAAAGTATTTCCTTTCTATTGGATATAAAACATATTCGTTAAGTATAATGTATTATGAGGATTATGAAAATGAGGAATTGTTTTTATTTACAAAGGGATATATCCTGAAATATCTTAAGAGTAATATTGTTGAAACCATTAAAAAAAATTGATGATGAAATTGTTTCTATAAAAATTGATGGAGATCTACTCAAGTATGATAATGGGATAATCGGTCCGGAATACTTAATAAAAAAAATAGTATGGCCATGGAAAAGAAATAGGATCATAGAAGAAAAAAATATATATAAACCGTGGATTGAATGAAAATACTAAATAAGCATATAGAAGGTTTAATTAATTCATTTATTAAACCTGAAAAAAGAGATAGATATAAAAATATTTTTCTTAAAAAAGATGGCATGTCGCAGATAATTGCCGGATTATATCATATGAGCGATTTTAATGAAAACTACATTATCCAAATATCTCCTCAAAATCATAATTATAAAGATATCTATGACTTACTAATTAAAAATGGGGCTACAGATAATTGCTATATACTATCAGATAATAAAGATATAAATGAAAAAGAAGATAAACTCCTTGATGTGTTAGAAAAAATTGTTGGTACCGGATACATAGGAATAGTATCCTGCATCCCGGGAGTACTAATTTATTACGAAGGGGAAGATGAAAGATATTATTTGAAAAAATAGAATTGATATGAATATGCACTCTGAGAGTACTTATACTCTATATAAGAGGGAGAAGTTGTAAGTGAAAAAATATATATTTGCTAATAATATTATTTGTAATGTTGATGCAGACAGAATATGTGTTGTTGCCGGAAAAAAACTTATTTATAATTCCTGATGAGGAATTTATATGGAAATAGTTAAGACCCTTGTTCACGCAATGTTCCGGATGCGTAAACTAATTTATTACAAAAAGTAATATCAGAAATTAAAGGGGAAAGAAAGATATGATTCAAAAAAATATAAAATTATTTTATTTGTTTATTATTATAGTATTAGTTGGTGGCTGTTCAAGATTACAGGAGAATAAAATTCCCTTAGGTTCCAGATTATTCTTATATAGCCAGGATTACGGGAATAAAAACGTTTTGATGTTATATAATTATGATCTTAAAAAGAGTTATGAGTTAAGTGAATTTGGAAATCCTTTTCTGAAAATAATAAAATTTTATAATGATGGAAAAAAGCTTGTGGTAATGCCAAATCCAGCTTATCCTAATCATTTATATATTTATGATATTAATACATCAAATAAAGATTATTTTAAGGTTTTATACCCATGGAGGGAGTATTTTACTCAACAACAATTCGACATGAATCTATCATATATGCTTTTTTCCAATGGCGAGAACCTTTATTATGGCTTATTAAAAAACAATTCTTCTCTTGATTCAATTCAACTAAATGCTAAGGGGGTGGGGTATTTTCATACAAATAAGAATAATATTACAGCAATTATATATAATATTGATTCAGAAAAATTTGATTTATTAAGTTTTATGAATCCCTATAGTAAGTTCGAAATTGTTGATTTAAATACAAAAACAAGAAAAAGTTTACCTTATAAGCCTATTTGGATTAGTAACTGGTCTCCGGATGGAAAAAGAATAATTTTTAAAGATTCAACTTCAACAAAAGTAATGGAATATACATCATTACAAATTAAGGAGCTTAAAGGGATACGGGCAGATAGTCTCTGGTCTGGTAAGTGTTATTTCCTTGATAATCAAACCATAGTTTTTGGTGGAGCTAATCCAGAAAATAGAGTATGGCAAATTTATACCTATGATTTAGTTAGTGACAAGGTGAAAGAATGTTTAACTAGTAAATACGAAAGTACCCTTCTGGATGTATATTCAAAGCCATAAATATATCTAAGATATTTAACATGAAGAATATGACATAATCAAGCACAAAAGAATAATAGATAAAACAGAATGAACAATGCTCAAGTTTAGACCCTTGATAGTCACTTATCCAGCAGAGAACGATATCGAATCATATTATATCAGATATAATTTAGAAATAGTTTCATATAGGTGGAGAAATGAAAATTATTGGATTTATAATATATCTTCTTTTATCATTTGAAATACCAAATAATGGCAGCTTAAAAAACACATTTTGGATTGATGAAAAGCAAGCCATTGATTTAGACAAAGGGATAATCCCCGGCGAGACGAGCATCCTTTATCTGAGAGATGATGGGAACTATGTAGTTTTCAGCTCATGTTGTTATAAAGGATTTATATTAAATAATACATTGTTTTTAGATCATAAAATTCCACTCTTTAAAGGGACATGGAAATTAGAAAATAATAAAATTCAATTTAGATACAAAATTGCAGTATTTAATCCTGACTCGGCCAGTAGTTATAATATATCAGGTTATGATAACATATATAAAGATGGTAAAATATGGGAAATAAGCGATTTACCTCCGGACACTACTATTTATATACCGTTAAAATATGATATTGACAGTATAAGTATTAAAAAATTTAACGAATAAAATAGTGTACATCAAAAACCGGATAATATAGGTATAGGAATTTGAGAGGATGTGAAAGCAAGTAAAAAAATGGTCTCATTTGCAAAATCCGGATATAAATATATAGGTTTGTGCGAATTATATGTTATAAAAACTACGTAAAACAAATTAGCAAGAATAGATTTAATATTTTCATAAAAGTAATTTATTTATATTTGAAAGAAATGAAGGGGCAGCTTTATTATAGAAATAACTTATATAATGCAGAATTGATTTATAAAGCTTTTAGAAATAATATTAATAGTAAGTTTTGCCGAACGTTAACCAAGAAAGATTATGAAATAATTGATGTATTAGAGCATTTTAAGATACTTGGTAAAGTATAACGGGGTTGGGAGGTTATAAACAATCTTGCGCAGATAGTTTATAGATCGGGGAGCATTTAGATTAATCACCTTAGTATAAATCGATAAAAATATGAAATACATTTATATAGTAGTATTATCACTATTAATCCTTGAATCGTGTAAAGATACTCAAAATAACGATACACGACTTATGCCTGCCTACAATAAGATTGAGATTGATAAAACTGTATATAATTTATATGTGGACTTTTTAAAAGAACAAAGCCAAATAATATAAATTTATTATTTATTGACAAAATAAGTCCATTTGAAAAAAAATTATATTTTATTTCGAGGGTTAGCGTTAATGATTACTTAAAAATGAATTATAAAGACAGGGAACCTCTTTTTATAACATATAAAAATAAAAGGAAGGTATTTGTATTCTCAGGGATTGAAGATGTATTTAAAGGTACTGAAGAAAAGTCTTTTGCTGCAAGTATAACCGACACCTCTTCTGAATCTCAATTTTATCAATGGACAATTATTTACAACGATCAATATTACACCATGGACAGTTCTGAACAGGTTCCATTTATGTATTCAAAACCCCAGGAAATTAAAAATGAATATGTCCCAAATGTGCATTGATGGTTATGAATATGATCTGATGATACTCTTGTATTTAATAATTATGGAGAATCAAAACAGAAATGTTAAATGCTGAAATAGATAAAAATGTAAATATTAAATTTGTAAAAATAATGCGATTAATAGGGACTGTTTTCTTTACTGCAGTTATATTAATAGAAATAGTAAATGTGTGCTTAATTAATGAAAAGTATAAGATTTATAAATTTAGTCAAACCAAAGGAAGAGTAATAAAGAATGAATTGAAAACTGAAGGAAGAATTAAAGTATATTATGAATATAAAGTTAATAATAACATATATAAAGATTCCTTTTTCGTTAACAAAAAATATTTCGATAGTGACTACAATGGAAATAATATAATTGTTCAGTATAATGAAACATTTCCATCAAATAACACAGTATTGCATTTTACATCTTTAAATAAAAATTATGCTCTCTTATTTGTTTCTTGTTTAATATTAATAGTCTGTATTCTTTCATATAATAAAACAATTATAATTATTATGAGTAATAGGTATAATAATATGTACGCTGGTCATAATGCAATTTAGTTAGGAAATATTTAGTGTCATTATTCTGAGATGTTAATACTCATATTCATATAGTAAATGTGAAAGTTAAAGGAATAACCGGACAATGGAAATACAGAAAATGATAATATGCTTTATAATATTTATAATGGCGTATATTTATATATATCCACAACAAAATCAACACTCTTATGGGTATATGCAAAAAAGGGCGGATACTTTGACCCATTACCTTGATTATAATCATAAGGTATACTATAAGATAAATTATGAAAATGATTCTTTGTATTCAATAATATGGGGCAAAAATGGAAAATCTTTTCAATCGAAAAAGTATCCATATGCTAATGCTTACGGTCATCATGTCCCATATTTATATTCAAAAAATTATCTTATCTCAGAAATTAGTTGTGGAACTGATTGCTATTATACATTATTCTTATCAATGGATGGAAAAGTTGATAAAGAGTATTTTTATTGTTTCGCTTATAATCTAAAAAAAGATTTAGTTGCATATGTAGTGTATGATGATAATTATTATGGCACATACGTAATTGAAAATTTAAGGACTAATAAAAAACTGGTATTCAGATTACCAGGTATAGGAAATGATTTAGATTTTATGTATACCGCTGTGACGAAGGCTATATTTAGAGGGGAAAAGCTTACAGTATATTATCTGGCGAAAGATTACAAAGGAGAAATAAAAACCAAAAAAATTACAATTGATTGTGACCTTGAGTAATTATAAGAGATTCGAATTAGAAAATATCTTGAATTCTCTATTCATATTTACTAAATACTAAACCACCGAAAATGAAAATAAAAAAAATAATATATTTTGTTCTCTTTCTTATGACGCAGTATTATAAGCGTTCTAAAAATACTGCTGATGTTGCTTATGATTTTTCTTTAATTAATTTCTGTGGCATTGTCCTTATAAATGTCTATACTGTTTTTAATTATTTGAACATATTTACACTGGATCTACCTAAAAACATGAGCAGGTCAACTGCTATTTTATTTATTTCAGGTTTTGTTACAGTATTTTATATTTCATTAAAAATGGTATTTAAGGAAAAAGATATGGAATCATTCAAATTTCCCGAAGAAAAAATCAAAAAAGGTAATATTTATTTGATTTTATATATCATTGTCTCTTTTGCAATTGGAATATTCAGATCTTTTATTGTTACTCTGTTTTAGAAAAAAGAATTTCCTGGCTAGCATGGTCAATCTGTTACGGAAGCTGAGACTGGAATTAAACACAATATTATTAATAAAACGGTAATGCTCCAAAGCTATCTTGCTGGCAGCATTTCTGAATCGTATGATAATTCCGATACCTACGGCATTTATAAATACACAGGAAAAGAACGTGACAAAGAATCAGATTATGATTATTTTGCCTGTCCGTCCTTTGGCGGAGTGCCCGGTATTATGACAGTGACCTTGGCAGATGGCACAGTGCAGGCCCAATGGCGGAAAAATATCCGGGATTGAGTCCTTATAATTATTGTAAAGATGATCCGATGTGCCGAATAGATCCGGATGGCATGGCTGATTATAAATACTATATAGATGGGATACCGGTTGACGAAGAAACTTTTCATTACCTATCTCATGGACGAAAGAATAGACAACAATCTAATGATGAGAAAAAAATGAAAATAAAACTGCTGGCATAACTGCAGATATAAAACTTCAAGCTCTATGTCCTGTAGTTGGTGCCGGTGTAGGTGTTTACACTGATTTAGATGTTATTAATGTAAATGTGAATTTTTTATTTGGTGGTGGGGGAGGATTCGGTGCTATAGGAGGAATTAGTGGTGCACTTTATGACTGCCCTGCTGATAATTTGGAAGTTGTTTCATTTGAATTAGGTGGTTATTATAGTGAGGGACTAGGATATAGTTTTAGTGGAACTTTATCTGGCGACAATTTACAGAATTTGGGAGTACAGGGAGGAGTAGCTTTGCCCACAATTGGAGGAGGATTTGGAGCGTATGTTGGAATTGGTTATTCAAAAAATATAATAAGCATTGATATTAAGAATACTCTTCAGGTTATTAAGTCAGCTTACAATGGTACTGGTAATTATTTACAAAATATTTGGTTAGGATTTCAAACTACATTTACTAAAATGGCCACAGAAAAAAGATCAATTGGAATAAAATGATTTTTAATGTTAACTTATTCTTAATTATAGCAATTGTAAATATTGTCTATGGAGTGTTTCATTTGATCTTTATGAAAAAAGAAGGGGTAATGGTCAGTGTATTCCATACTTTAGGTTTATTAAAAAGTAAAATGAAAAATAATAGTTTTTCGAGTACAACAACCAAAAGAATAGGATATGTCCTTTTTTTCTTACATATCATTTGTATATGTTCATTCGTTATATTTATATGTTCTTTCATATTTAACTTAGTTTCAAAGTACTAATGTTTTTATAAACTGAAGTATTAATATTTCAGCGAAGAAGTATAATTATTAAAATAAAAACTTTGGATGGAGCGATGTTTGACTTCGAGACTGTAAAATATTTTGTGTAAGTGGTTATTAAAATCAAACAACATTTTTATTCATTAGCTAAAATAATTGATAAATTAGAAAGAACAATACCTCATTCCCCATCCTTCAGAAACACCTTTATATCAAAAGTGGATTTCTGTGGAGGTGAGGCATGGCGGCTGCTATAGCTGGAGAGCTTTGCATAAAGTTCCTGCTTGTTTCCTGACTATTATGGTTCAACCTATAAGTATTCGCCAAATCCTTGATGAAAAAGCGAAGTATGGAACAGACGAAGAGAAAAGAGTTATTGAGGGCTCTGAGCAAGAAACAACAAGAAAACAAGGTGAAATATCTGAAAAGATGAAGTAACAAGAAAAGACCACAAGGGTGCAGTCTTTATTATTACTAACGATCCAACAAGTACTGGAACAACTGTAATAGTCGTTCCGAAGAATAAGGAAAATTAATGAGAATACTTTTCTTCCTGATATTTATATGCAGTGAACTTTTCTATTGCCAAGAAAATGCAACTAAAATTATTATCAAAAGTATTGATTTTTCTATTAATACTGTGGTTGATGTAGACTGTTATGAGTTCGATCATCCAGAGTTTAAAGATTGTAAAACAATTACAATATATGATCATTATACAATAGATAAGATATGTAAATATCTAAAAGAGTTTAAAATTGATACTTTAAGTAGGTATCTGCCGGATACAAGAGCAAAGATATATTTAGAATATAATATGAAAAATGATGATATAATTTGTTTATCAAATGTTGCCATGAGTTATAATTGCCGCCCTATATTATTTAATAAAAAATTTTTAATTCTTATTAAGGATATTATTAAAAAAAATCATAGAAATTATTAGAGACTATGAAAATTTTGTAATAATTGTTATAAGAGCAAGAATAATACTTATCAGTTACTACAATAATTGCTAATCGATAATTAGGAAAGATGCTTTTACTATTTTCACGACAATAATGCTATAAAGGCAAGCCTGCTTTATTTCTTTATAGTTATCTCTTTTACTTCCTTCTCTTCAGACAATTTTATTTTATCCACAGTTACTAAGATAATTTTAATACCATTGTAGCTGTCGCCTTCGCGCAAAAACAGGATTTTGTTATTTGTGCGGTCTTCAAGTATAGCAAGCTTACTTTTATCATTTATTATTGTGCCTGTAATTGTATACTGTAGTTTAGGCTTTGGCGGTGGCGGGGGAGTGTTAACCGGCCGTTATAGCTGAAGAGCTTTGCATAAGGCTCATACTTGTTTCCCGCCGTCAGGATCAAGTGTCTGTCCGAGAACTCATTTTTGGCGCATAAATATACACCAATATTTAATATCCTGGGTTTAAATTCATATAGATGAAAAATAATTCGCGAAATCCAGGTTCTCGGACAGACACCAAACCATGACGGAAGCTAAGATTGGAAATAAGGGCAATACTGTCAATAAACCAGCAAAAATCAAATACTGATTTCCCGCAAGTATACGCCAAACACTTGATGAAAAAGGCGAAGTTGTAAGTGCGCAAAATTATTACGCATTTGGCAGCATTTCTGAATCATTTGATAATTCTGATACCTACGGCATTTATAAATTTACAGGTAAAGAACGTGACAAAGAATCAGATTATGATTATTTTGCCTGTCCGTCCTGTGGCGGAGCGCCCGGTATTATGACAGTGACCTTGGCAGATGGCATAGTGTAGATCCGTTAGCGGATAAATATCCGGGATGGAGTCTATATAATTACTGTATTGATAATCCGTTAAAGTATGTTGATCAAAAAGGTCAAGATATTGTTGTATTACTCGCACCTAAAGGGGCATCTCATTTTGGTCACATGGCAACATTGATAGGAAGTGGTGATAAATGGACATATATCTCTAAAGATGGAACTAAAGATAATTTTGGTATACATGGAATATCAATTCCCAAAAAAATAGAGTTTTCAGGTAAAAACATAAAAGAAATCATGGCTATTTTGAACAAAGACCGGAAGGCCGCACCGTATGAAGAAGGTTTGCTTATTAAATCAGATGCAGATAAAGATAAAGTTATGATTGCAGCAGCTGAAGAATCGGCCAATGAGACTTATGATCTTGGTACAAAAAATTGTGCTGATGTTCCATCGGATGCACTTGAAGCCGGAGGTTTTGATCCTGGGAATGAAAGTCTTCCACTTACAAGTGATAGCTGGTCAACCGCTAATAATGTAAGAAATCCAATACCTAATCTCAGATTTAAATCAATTGAAAAAAACAATAAAGGTACACATTTATCATTTGATCAAAATGAAAATAATAAGAAAAAAAATAATAAAAAGAATCATAAAAATTAGTGTTATTATTGTAATTAGTTTGTTCTTATGGCAATTTATTAAATGTTTTATTCTCAGATTAAGTGATTATCCTGGTGTAAATAATGGTGTTTATGAATCAAAGCAAAGGAGAGTATTCTTAAAAAAGTATTGTATTATACCGAATCGAATAATTGTTGATAAGGATACTATTATCATTAAAGAAGTCTGGGCCGAAAGGCCATGGCAAATAACAGACAGATGTAATGATAAAATTCAAATATTTAATGATTTCGATTACTATTATTTGAACTTTAAACTGGGTCCAACAGCACTGGCTAAATTAAATGGGCATTATAATCATTCGTGGATGTTTAAATGTTATAAGAATCAACAACTTTCTGTTTTATATGATATGGGATCTGAAATTGCAAGATATTCAGTAGAGAAAAACATTCAATTGAATGATGTAAATCTAGTAATTATGGATGATTTATTTTCAGAAAAAAGAAATGAATATGTTGTTCAAAAGTTCATACTCAAAGAGAATAACTAATAAAAGTATTTTATAAAACATAAATACAAATTATTTAGTATAAACAGGTAAAAACTGAATAGTATTATTAAGTCTTTATCATAAATAATGAGACAGTAGACTTTATTGTATAAATAGTTTTAAACAAAAGAACATATTTTAATTGCTAAATGGAGAAGGATAATACCCCATTACCCATCCTTTAGAAAAGCTTTTATATCAAAAGTGGATTCCTGCGGAAGTGAGGCATGGCGGCTCTTATAGCTGGAGAGTTTTGTGTAAAGCGACTGCTTATTCATACAGTATACGTCAAACACTTGATGACAAAGGCGAAATTGTAAGTGCGCAAAATTATTAAGCATTTGGCAGCATTTCCGAGTCTTATGATAATTCTGATACCTACGGCATTTATAAATACACAGGAAAAGAACGTGACAAAGAATCATAATATGTTTATTTTACCTGTCCGTCCTTTGGCGGAGCGCCCGGTATTATGACAGTGACCTTGGCAGGTGGCATAGCATAGATCCAATGGCGGATAAATATCCAGGATGGAGTCCATATAATTATTGTGTTAATAACCCGGGGATAACAGTTGATCCTGATGGCAGAAATTTCGAACTAAAGATTGATTATAACGTTTCACCAGGTTTGAGCAAACTGGCTCGTTTTTATCACCAGGTTTGAGCAAACTGAACGGCCCTTAAATTGTCTTTAATCTGACAATTAATCATACATAATTGTACTTTAAATGTAAATTAAAAGGCAGGTAACCCTGCCTTTTTGTCATTATAAAGATTTTAATAATTCATAATTAGCAATTCGTGGGATTTTGGCCGTTTTCGGCTGCCTCCGCATAATGATTTTATTGACGTTTTTTCTATTATTCTAAATTTTTTATAAAGTTTTCTTGCAAGCGGATTGTCATAATAGCTTAAGCAAAATTTGCCCTGAATTTGCTTCAGGAGCCCTGCCAAACGCTTGTGGTCTGATGGCTGGAATACAACACCATGTTTATTATAATAATCCTCAGTATCTATATAAGGAGGATCGAGATAAAACAATGTGCCGGGCCTGTCATATTTTTCTATGCATTTTTCGAAATCGAGGCACTCAATTTGTACATACTTGAGCCTGGCATTAATAATGGCAAGGCGTCTAACAAATGGAGCCCATTGGCCTCGTTTAATTTTTTCTGTAGTTAAAGAATATCCAAAACAGTCTCCTTTGCCACCAAAGCTTTGAATCTTTGAGACTGCATAATTTAAAGCTCTTTCAATATCATTTAAGAATTTATCATCTTTTAATTTATCTCTTGCATCCTCAAAGGTAGTCCTGGAATGCAGTGTCCAGTCACAACGCTGCTGAAACTCAGCAAAATTATCTCTAATTATAGTAAATAAGGTTACCAGGTTATTATTCAAGTCATTATATGTCTCAATATATGAGGGTTCTTTTTTGAAAAGCACCCAGCCCCCGCCGCCAAATATTTCGCAATAATGTATCTTGTTATAATTATCAGGGAAATTAGATATTATCCAGTTTGCAAGTGTTGACTTGCCGCCCACATAGGGTATCATTTGACCTCCAATTTTATTAAATTATTGAAGGTCTTTTAAATTAAAAGGCTGAATAAATGTAAGAGGCTTTTTCAAATCCCTGTTAAGCAGATTTGAAAAAGCCTTTTTTATTATAACAAAATTTCAATGAACTATTGCTGGTTCAGGTAAGGGCTGCCATGCTATGATTTTATTTTCAAATTCAAACTCACATTCATATATGTTACATATACCATGCATTACCCAGGTATCGCCATCCCACTGGCCCGCAGTAACAATTTCCCCATCAGTAATTAAAACACCAATATTATTATCGGGGTATTTTTCAGTTAAATATATCCAGTTCACTGTTCTACGCCATTAATTTTATAGCTAACCAGCAGGCCGTTTTCATAAACCCGCGTGCGTAAGTTCCCCTGCTTATCTTCAAATTCTTCAGTATAGGTTTTACCTGGATTATTATTATTTGATAATATTTCCCCTTTTATTTTGTTCGCTGTTAAACAACCATTCACATTGATATTTTTACTATCAATGTTAAGTATAGGATTTACATTTGAACCTGTAAGCCTTATTTGGGCAGAGTCACCAAAAATATTAAAAAAGGTTAATGCATTTTTTTTCGGCCCAATTTCAATTCTTTGTATATCATCGGTTGTTTTATATTCACCTATTAAGGATGGAGAATTTAATTTGGCATTCTCCTGAATAGATTCTGGCTGATTTATAGTAGAGTTACATGATATAAAAGAGATTAGACAAATAAAAATAATGCTTCTCATAAAGAACCCCCAAGGTTTTTCTTTAAAATTATCACTATCTTTTATCATAATCAAATTAGTTTTTAATAATACCATTAACTATAGTTAATTCAGTATCTACTGAATTATCTCCATCTGTATCAACCCAGAAAGTTCCATTGTAATTACTTTGAGCTGCAACTGTTGCATTTGTTATAATACCATTTGTTACATAAACACGCCTGTCAAGTTGTGTTCCATCGTTAGAAGCATAAAAATCCCAGGTAGAAAGGCCGCCGCCAAGTCCCAGGGCTGTTCTTGCTGCCGAAGCTGTTGTTGAGCCTGTGCCACCATTTGCGACTGCCAAAGCAGTACCGCTCCAATTACTATTATTTATTGAAGACAATGTCGCAAGTGAGCCAAGGCCAAGACTTGTACGTCCGGTTGAAGCATCCAGGTCTGTACTGCCGCCATCCCATTTGTGTCTATCAGTAAAAGCAGTATTCCAATTACTCTGATTTGCTGTAGAAGGAATTGAATAACCGCTCGTAAAAGTTATAGCTAAAGTTCCTGAACTTGTTATAGGTGAACCAGATATTGATAACCCTGTAGGAACAGTCATTGCAACACTTGTAACTGTTCCACCACTGCCGCCAGATACTGCGGCCCATGTACCATCGCCTCTTAAATAGGTACTTGAAGAAGCTGTCCCGCTACCTAAATCCGACATTCTTATACCAGTGAAGCCAGCAGCTTGCATTACGTCATCTGTCTTAAGGACATTTGAAGCACCTCTATATAGATTTACATCACCCCAATTTATTCTTCCACTTCCATTGGATGAATAAGTCATCATGTTAAGATTCCCATATAAGCCATGAGATTCAATATAGCTACTACCTATATATACTGTCCCGGTAATACTTAAATAGCCTTCTTCACCGCTAATTGTTCCGGCTAATTGAGACGAGCCATAGAATTCTACATCATTATTCGTGCTATTTAGTTTAACTGATTTTCCACCGGAGGCTGTTTGGATAGTCCCGCCAGTAATAGTTGTTCCATTTAAACTTCCTGCCGTAACTGTACCTAAATTTGCAGATATAGCTGATAAACTTGTGACAGACAATTTATCAGAAGTTATTGTTCCAGCTCCAATTCTTGCGGCTGATAGTGTTCCGCTTACAATATTTGAAGCATTTAGATTCGATACTGTTACAGTTGCAGCGTCTATTGTTCCCGCAGTTATAGTCCCAATGTTAGCTGATATGGAAGATAAAGTTAAGACACTTAATTTATCTGCTGTAATTGTATTAGTTGTAATCTTTCCACCATCTATTGTAGTTACGTTATCATTTATATCCTGTGCAGCTTCACCGGCTTCAAGTTTGCTGCTGGGATCATAATTTGTTGCAAAAGTTGTACTGCCATTTATTTGAATTTTTGAGCCAGAAATAACCAAACCTTCAGTACTGGCGTTTATACTTGCAACAACATTAGTATTCTGCACAGGCGTAAAACTTAAATTAGAGGTAGTAATTGTCCCAGCTTTTATTTCGGCGCCTTGAATTGACCCCGCTTGTATTTTACCGCCGTCAATTATTGTTGTGGTACCATTACTGCCTGTTATTTTAATATGGCCAGCATTTATTTCGGTTGAAAGTATTTTTGCATAAGTGCCATTGTCTATGTCATCAATAGTTCCTACAGCTTCACTTAGCTTAATATGTCCCGATTGAATATCAGTTTTAAGTACACGCGCATAGGTTGATCCATCGGTAATATCATCAAGCCCAATGCTGCTTAAATAGGCAAGCCCGCCAAGACCGGTGATTTTATCTACTGCAATCGTATTTGTTAATGTTATCGCTCCTTTAATTGTAAGTACAGAATCATTCCAGCTTAAATAATCTGTGCCTTTACCTGTTAAATAAAAACGGCCGTTTGAGTCCATATATGTCCGCCACGGTGATGAAGGATAATCGCTGCTGTTATAATAGCCAAGGTTTGTTGCGCTTATAAAAAGCCCCTTGCCTGTTGGAGCATTAAAATAAGCCGGTTTATTGCTTATGCTGTCCCATTTCATATCAAAACTAAAGTCTTCCGGATTGGTAACAATAATCTTTCCTTTTATATAAGCATTATTGCTATATAAGCCATAGCCTTCAAGATGGCCGCCAAAATCTGCATCATAAATACCTGTTAATTTACCAAGCTGCAGGCGAACTGATTTTGGATCGGAAAATTTATCCCAGCTCGTTACAGAATCAGTAACGCGTAAATAAGGCGAATACTGATCATCCGCAAATAAGCCAATAAGTCCCATTCTGTTAGCATCATTTATATTGCCGATGCGGCAAAATAAATTGCCTTTTTCAATTGTGTTTTTCTGAACTGGTGCACCTGGTGCATTTGATACATAAACATGCCTGCCTGAAATACTATCAACAACAAATATTAACCTTCTTACAAGTGAATTATTGTTTATAATATTGCCGGTGCTGTCCCATGTAAGGCCGCTGACTGCAGTACCCTGACTAATTATTATATCACCACTGGCGAAAGGAGCAAGGTTTTGTTCTGTAACATCTACACACCAAAAAGATTCTTTATCTTTTGCCACGCTGTCAACAGTAGCAGCTGAGGTAACAAGTAAATTTCCGTTTGTTGCTCTTATCTGGTTAAGCAGCAATTCATAAATGCTTAATGTACCTCTGACAGTCATATTGTCAATAGTTAAAGTATATTTTTTTGAACTGTCTACATCAATGCCCCAGCCATAGCCGTTAAGCCAGCCGGATATAAAAGACTGGCTTCCTGCAGTGCCGCTGTCGCATATAGTAAGCATTTTTGAAATTGATTGTGCCTGGTTAACTCCCACACCAAGCCTTGCCGAGGTATCCTGTCCTACATAAAATCGGTTGTTTGTGGTACCATCGTAGTCCATTGGGTTTGTTGATTGTGCCTTCAAAAAAGTAGTAGGTAGGAGAGAAAAAAAAAGAAGAATAAACAGGATTAAATTTTTTAATTTCATTTTAACGCCTCTATCTCACTTTCAATTAATTTGACTACTTCAAGAGAAGATTCCATTGCCAGGTTTGCAAGTTCATCAATATATTTTCTCAATACTGTAATATCCTGGTTATCATTCATACGGGCCTTTTGACTTATTGTCAATGCCCGGTCATGTACATCATTGAATAATTTTCTTTTATCTAACAATCTGCCTGCTGTTTTTGCCATATCAATTGTCATTTTATTGCCTTTTTTTGTTTTAGATTGCTGATTGCCTACTGAAGACTACTGACTATTTCTATGGTATTCTCCATATTTTTTTTATTATCACTATTTCACAATTGTCAGCAGCGGCATTACCATCAAATACTGCAGCTATGTTAATTTGTGAACTGATTCTTTTATTAATCGCCGCAGTTGTACTTATTGCCCTGTCAACAACAAGTCTTCCGGCTGGAACAATAATATTATTATCCTGGTCAACTATCTTGCAGGTTGTTCCGGATGGACAAGGTATAGTAACAACACATATAAGCTGCTCAATAATATAATCAGATGGGATTGTACCAAGGCTAATTTCACCCGGAGATTTAAACTCAACCGAATATATGTTCTCATCATCACTTACGGCAATATAGAATGGGCCAATCAAACTCATTTATTTTATCATATCCTTTGCAATTAAAGGTTTATGAAGCATCGTTGAATTGTCAACACCCTGTTGTTTACGGGCCTGTGTTCTTTTATCAAGCCAGTTAAGAGCATCCTTACATTCAGTAATTGCAAACCTTGTTTCAATGCAGGGCTGTTTATCAAATAGATATTGAAGCTGCTCTATGCATACTTTGAGCATTTCTTCAACAGTGGTACCATCCTGAATAGTAATAAGCTTTACAGGATTAGCAATATCTTTTTCTTTTGAAATGAACTGTATAGTTTGTATGCTTTTACCCTCAACAGACTCAAGTTCATACAGGCTTCCAGGTATTAAAGTTTTCATTTTATTTTCCTAATGTTGGAATGTTTTCAAACAAAGGTGCTATGCTGCTTTTAAGGCCGCACCAAATCCAAAATGGATTTTTAGTAGCTATTCTTTTAGAAGTCAGGCTGTATTGGTAATAATAAGATAAGTCAGATATGTTTAAATCTGATAACGTATCAACCAGGTACCAGTCTGCGTTTGCGTCATCATAAAATGGGTAATCACTTGCAGGTGCTGCAGTATCTTTGCTTTTTCCAATAGCTATATAAATTAAATATTCCCAGTTATCCTGCCATAATTTTTTATCATAATCTGATACCGCTAACTGGATACCATCATACTCATAAGCGCTGCTTAAAGCGCAGTTAAAAGCATTTTTAATTTTAATTAACAGTGTTTCATTGCCAAGGTATGGACTGTTTGGCCCTGTGCTGTGAGAAGCACCATCAGTATCTAAATATTGAAACTGCTGGTCAACTTTTTTCTTTATCGTACATGACCAGTCTGCTGGACGAAGTATTTTATTAAACAATATAGATGTTGGATTTAAATATGAACCAATCTCAATACATTCTGCAAGTACTAAAGATGTCTGGTCATTTTCAACTTCATAACTTATTTTAACAGGCCTGAATGTACCATCAAGGTCTTCAATATGGAAAAAATCGCCATATTCATAATCAAGCCCGGGCATAATTGCCCTTTTCCAGCGTGATTTATTATTTAAAGTTTGCCATGTTAACCAGGATGCCCATTCCCCTAAACTCATTTCATCAGACCATGTACCATCTGATTTTTTGTAAGAGACTTTATTAGCAGCTATTAAATGAAGTTTTAGATTTGTTGAATCATAATTGAAAACATCATCATCATTAGCAACGTGAACTACTCTTTTGCTGTTAGAGTAAAAATCTTCATTATTAATATCCGGGCCGCCACATGGGAAAAATATATCGAGATGGAATACTCGTTCATCATTCCTGAACAAATAATCTCCATAAACAGTGCCAGTACCTCTGCCGCCGGTTGAGTTTCTTAAACCGGCATTACCAAGTAATATTCTTACAACTTTACCATAATCTTTAAACTGCGTTAACAAAGTTGTATAATTAACTCCTTCACTGTAAATCATATTTACGGCCATACCTTCATATCTTTTGCAAAACTCGGTTATATTATCTCCTTCAATCTGGCTTTTATAAATTTGTTTTATTGTCCCTCCATTAAAATATAAAGGCAGGATTTTAAGATTACGGTTAAAGTCAATTACAGCATAAGCAGCAAGATTTCTCAAGATAGATTTAAAACATTCAGCTTTAGTATCGAAATGATAAAATAACCAGTTATCTATACCTATATCAGATAGATAACAATATTCAGTGTCCACTGAACGTACACCATTTGTGACTCCATCAATAATTCTTGTAAACCGGTAATCTATTTTATACTCAATTGTATCAACAAAAGTATCTATGACACGTGAACCTAAAAAACCAAATATTTCTTTTACAAACTTTTTAATTGATTTTCTTGCTAAATGGCCGCCTCCACCGGGATAACCACCGCTATCATAACCTACAAATGTATTTGCATCATTTAGCTTTGTATAATCATCAAGAAATTCAACTGATATACTTTTATTTGTTTCATCGCAGGATATTATTCCATCATCTGCAGCATCGTAAGAAGCACAATAATATGGTTCAATCTGCCCATCTTTATAAACATATATCTTTCCGCCAAGCTCACGAAATCCAGTCATTATCTCATACATATCAGTTCTTGCCTGACTCTCGGAAGGTGTACAGGTTCCATTTATAATTGTTTTGGCAACAGGGAAATAAAATTCGATTGCAAGGCTTGAAGGAAACATAAAGAGTATATTATCAGGATCATCATGCCCGATAACAAATGGGCCAAGACTGTTTAATTCTGGATAATATGTTTTAGTTATATCTCCGGTACCAATTTCAATTTTAATAAGGCTAAATTTAATGGACGGATAAACAATATTTTCAAATCTTATTTGCAGCATTATTTTATAATATGTTTCTCCCTGTAATTAGTCCATTGATCCTGTTTAGTTGTCATTGTACGTATGTCATTTGTAACTGTCAAATTACTTTGCCACATATCAATCTTATCAACAATCATTTTTGCAATACCGGCATCAGCGCCCGACACTATCCCTGCGCCTGCTGCAGAAGGTTTTAGTAAAGAAAATATTGGAATAGCCGCTCCAAGGTAATCCCAGAGACTTCCACCTGAAGAACTGTTTCCCCCGGCGTTAGCCTGTTTAATACTTGAAGTGCCTGATAGCATACTTACAAATTCTTCAAATATATTTGACTGGATAATTTGCTCAAGTGACTTTAGAGCAGAATTTTTAAAGCTCAGCCAAATTGCATCCCATACATTTTTAGCCTGTCTTGAACCGATAACTAAATTATCCCACATTGTTCCAAACATAACATCGGTCGCATTAACAAATACCATTGTTGTTTTATTTTTTTCCTGGTATTCCTCTCTGTATATGGCGTTCCGTTTGTTTGCATATTGCTTTTCAATACTTGCTAACTCATCATTGTGCCCACGATATTTAAACTGCATATCCTTATACCAGACGTCAAGCTGTGCAAGCTGCTGGCTGTATTCATCAAAGTATGCTTCGCCTCTTAACTGAGCTGCGTTCTGCTGCTCATCAAACAGAGAATTCTGCTTTTGCTGTTCAAGTAGTACAATCTGTTTATCTATCTTTTTCCTTTCTTCCGGATCAAACTCAATCAGCTTTAACTTTTTATTATAATTTATTTTAGCCTGAATTATATCAGATTCATAAACATTGTTTAACTGCATACTTTGCTGGTTAAAATCAGACTGCCATTGAAGCATAGCCTTATCATGTTCTAACTGCAGTTTATACAAATTAAGCTGATGCTGTTTTTCTTCTATCTCTCTTTCTTTATTCAGGTTCTTTATTTTAAGATTATCGGAAGAGTGTTTTTTTAGCTTCTTTTCCAGCTCAGCAATTTCATCGTCAATAGCCTTTATGGCGGCGTTATGAGCTTCAATAGCCGCATTTTTCTGCCTGTCATATTCAGAAATAGTTTTATTAAGCAAAACGTCAAGCTCTTTTAACTTTCCGTTATATTCTGCCTGTTTGGAGGCCTGTGCGGCCATAGCAGTTGCATCATCATGCGGTTTTGGAGTTGCATGTTTTTTATTTGGGTTTATAGAATCAATTGCATCTTTTAAGTCCATCAAATCAGAACGTTTATATTGGCCTAAATCTACATATTCTCCTTCCCTTAACTGGTTCCCAAGTACTATATTTTTTTTACTTATATTTTCAGGCCAGGCAGAAAGAATATCCTTAATATTTTTATATATATAATCTCTGTCTTTTGGAGACACATTTAATAAACTTTTAACAGTATAACCAGAATCAATAAATGTTTTTATTTTATTGCCGATATTCTCAATTTCGCCAATACCTTTTTGTTGTTGTTCCGCAGTCTTTTTATTTTCCTTAGTATTGTTTAAGTCCATGCCCCAAAAAGTATCTTCCTGCCACGGCAATCTATAACCAAGATAATTTGTCAAAGGCTGAAATGTAATCCCACGCCATAATTGCATCAGGGTGGTATCTTCATTCAATTTTTCGTTGGTTCTTCTTAATCCTAAAACAAATTTCTCATATTTTTCAGAAAGTTCACTAAAACTCATTTTATCAATTTCTTTCTGAACATTTTCAAAGCCATCAGACAAGGTGTAAACAGACTTAGTAAGCGAGTCAACAGTAACAGCTACTTCTTCTGTCTTTTTATCAAACATATCCAGTATTTTAGGCAGTGCAACCATCGCGACTGTTAAAAGGTTGGCTCCCATTATCATCCCCATTGGGCCGCTAATACTGTTTTTAACAACATCCAGCATGCTAATACCGGTATTCTGTATTGACCTTTTTAGTTGATCATAATTTTGTATAATAAAGGGAATATTATTACTTATGCCCATGAAACCCATGCGCAGGTCAACAGCGAACATACTTGCATCACCTAACGTATAAGATACCTGCTGCATCATCATACGGGCAGCATTGGAATCATAAGTTAATTGCTGTGTGGCTTTTGACAGCATTTGGTTTTGTGGTATAACCAGACCGTAAGCCTGGTTTAACATGGATATTGCACCCTGATGTTCCTTCCATGCCGTGGTACCTAAACCAAGCTGCTGTTGTTCAGCTCTTAATCTTTGAGTAACCTGGTCAATCTCTGTTTCTGTTAACTGGTTATATTTTATAAAATCAGCTACGGATTCAGCAGCTTCCTCAACAGATACGTCCACCGCCAGCATCTGCTGTGCAAATGTTTGCAGAAATGATGAGCGCCCTAATTCATCAATTGATTGTTTCAGCCCATCAAATTGCTGTTTGGTAACCTCTACATTCTGGGATACCTGCTGGCCCCCCTCAAGAGTTATTTTTAGAGTAAGATTTGATATTTGTTCGCTCATTATTAAGGCAGCTTACTGTAAAGTGTGTTAAGGTCATTTACTTTTTTCAGATAATAAAAAGAGTAAATCCATTTTAGTTGTTTACTCTTTATATTGTCTGTTTTGCTTAGGTCTCCGCTGGCAATGTAGTAGTAGAAGCTTATCTGGTATTCATCCGAATTATTTCCGGGAACTATTCTATCGCACTGATAGAATAATGATTTCCCGTATTTTCCTTCGTATCTTCTGATTGCTTTTGACTCTGCATCAGTGACGCGCGCAATTTTATCCCCATAGAAATCATAAAAATTTTTTTTTCTGTCATAAAATCAATAATAATTTCGCTGAGTATTTTATTCTTTACCTGGTTCCAGTCATATTTATTTAAATCAATTTCTTTATTGTCACAAGTAAGAATAACAGGAAGGAAATCAGTGTTTTTAATAATCAGACTGTTATTGTCACCGGATTTTAATAATTGATTTATTATATCCTCATCATGGCCGGTAAGGTCGCCGTAATCTTTTAACTTAAAAATGTCCCCGTTTATGTCGTACGTTTTTTCTGTCATTTTATCACCCGTTAATGATTTATTAAAAGTTGTTTATTTAGCTATTTTAATTTGCTTTGCAGGTTCTTTTGGCAGCATATCCTGCAGAACACTTATGGCACCGGTTAGCCTTTCCTGCAATGCTCTTCTTTGCGCCAATTCAACTTCAAGCTGTTCAATAGCATCTTTATTTCCTTTAAGCTGTTCCTGCAGGTAAGTTATTTTTTCCTGCAGTTTAATTACTGTTGTATCCGTTGCCGGAGCAGGTGTTTTGTTATTGTTTGTTTTTGCTGTAGCTGTGCCAAAAGAAATTATTACTGCAGTAATAAGAATTATTATAATTTTATTTATACCTGTCATTTTAACCTCATTCAATCTTAATTATTATTCGTGATTTTTTAGCCAGCCCCAAACTTTTTAAGGCGCATAATAATGTATGTTAATTGCACACGTAAGAGTTGCGCCAAGTGCATTTTTTATTATAACACCAGCACCACCATCATATATGCAGAATTTAGCATCTGTATTAGTATTTACAGCATTTGTAGTATTACTGATTAAAGTGACTGTCCCATCTGCGGAGAATCTAAATGATGCCCACTCCTGATTATTGCCTATCATTGCTTCGCCCCAACCAGATACACCTGTAGCCAGTGTTATTGTAGCATCGTCTGCGAGACTTGATTTTTCAATTCTATTTATCAAAGAATCATGTACACTTATATTCCCATATAATGTTACTATATTATTTTTTAGCCCAAGTGTGTTAACAAGCGTATTGCTGGAAGCCATCGTTTGTATTATAATTCCTGCGTTAGAGTATGACGGACCGTCAAACGAGGCGCATATTCGCCCAGCTCTTGTTGATAAAGTGCTGTTTGAAGCCGAGGTATAAAATTCCATCCCGACCTCGTTGCTAAATGTCCCGCCATTGTCAAGCCTTAATTGGGATACCCCCGCTCCAGTTTCATTTGCTTTAATATGTAGATTGTCTTGCGGGTTACCAGTACCAATTCCAACACCGCCCGAAAAACTGAGGGCAAATGAATTGGCTCTATTCACAAGGAATGTATCTGTCGTTCCGTCTTTAAATCCAACTGAGCCGCTTGCAGTTACGTTGAGATTGTAGCCATAGCCAAAGGAATAATTACCCGTTACATTAACATTTCTTCCGCCGGGGATAGATGAATAACCTCCAATAATATTATTGCGCCCCCCACCACCGATGAAACTATAACTGTTACCCGAACCAGTGATCGTATTACCTGTACCACTGAATATGCCAGACCTTCCTCCAGAAATCACGTTATATGAACCACCACCAATTATAGAGTGTCCATCAACATTATATTTTATAAAGTTGTGTCCTCCTCCGACAATTATTCCTGCTATTTGGTTATTAATATTATCATAACCGCCACAAATAAGTGAGACTATAGCACTGCCGGGGACGTAAGCAGTATCAGCAACCCAATCAGTAGGCGTTAAATCTGCTCCATTCGGGATACCTCCATCCTTGCCTATATGGTTAGGGAATGTGCTTGATCCTCCACCCCCTAAAATGAAAGCACAGGTCGAATTGTCTATAGTATTATAATCAGAATTTACGATGCCCTGATTAAGGGTGTTGTTATATTTTATTGGCATTCCCCCCAACACCATACCTTGCAGATTATATTTTGCGGGTACAGCATAATTGCTTGAATCACGAAAAGCCTTAAACTCACTTGTAAAACCAAAACTATTTCCGCTAATTTCGAGCGTGATATTATCAGGGACAATATTAGCAGTATCAAGGTTGTAAATTAATGCAGTTGGGAAAATAAACTGTGCATTTTGATTAGATGGCTTAATTGAATCTCCGTAATCCACGAACATTGGGTTGTTTGACCCAAACTGTCCGAATGTAGTAACTGCATATAATGCTATTATTAAAATTATTTTCTTCATTGTGTTACCTGTATTTTAATTTTATTCTTACATCTGTACTACCGGAAGCCACAAGCCATAAATCTGTAGTAGTCTTATAGAAGCCTATGTTATCCGTAAATGAACCTTGATAACTTACAGGCACGCCGCTTGTTAATACTCCGGCTGTGCCACCTACATATAGTATTGCTCCACTGGTATTGTTGTACAGATACACGAATGAAATATTAAGCGTATCTAAATAGCCTGATAGTTTTGTTGGGGTAGTGGTGACGGTTATTATGGTATCTAAATGGATGCCCGGAATAAATGAGATGGTTCTCATCGCTTCCATATCGGCATCAATTACATCATGCAGCTGTATTTCTTCCGGGTAAACTTTAGCTGCTTTATTATTATTCTGGGCAAATACTGCAGCTGATAAAATTAAAAACAGAATAAATAACTTTTTCATATTGTTACCCATTATTTTCAGTTGTATTGTCTTCTTCACTGCCTGAAATTTCAACAAGTGAAACATTTCCGGTTAATACATCTTTCCTGTTATCATAACTAAATAACCTGAAAGTAAGTTTGCCCGGAATTTGTTGGTCAAAGTCACCAAGTTTATTTATTTCTGCCTGAAACAATTCAAACGATACTTCTCCATTTGCAGCAGTAATGCTATTGCTTCTGAAATGCCTGGAAACAACGTCAATATTTTGCCACATAATTGAAAGAAAGTATTTCCCGTCTGCTCTGATAACCGGGTCACCAATCTTAATAGTGCCCGGTTTATTTAATATTATAGTTTTCATAATCAATCCTTAAAAGCAATTTAAGATTAAGATATAGTTACTTTACCGCCTGCATAATCATCATCAGCGGCGCCGCCGTTTGTAGCGCCATATCCAAAGGCAAGTTGATCAAGCGTTATTTCGCCGGAGATAGATATTTTCACAAATCCTTCACTTTCCCCCTTCTGGTTGGATGTTTCAAGTGATAAAACATTTGCGCCAAAATTAAACTCTTCATAGTAGGTTCCATTATCCATATATTCTCTGATAACAATTGAAGGGCCTAAAGCTTTATTTTTCAAAGCAACCCAATCAGCAATTCTCACAGTATCAAGCGTGACTTCCTGTTTTACAGCAAGTCTGATAACACGGGATACGTTATTTTCATTTTTATTTGATTTTGTAGAAAGTTCAAATGTTCGGCTTACTATATTATTAGCTTCAAGTAAAACCGTATCATTTGGCGCCTTAATCTGGTAAAAATACGGGGCCTGGTAATTGGCAAGATTTTCACCTCTTTCATTGCCGCCGCTAACCGGGTCTGTACTAATTGCAGGCAAAAGGGATGCATAAGCATCTGCCGCATCAATAAACGCTTTTGATACTTCATAATTATCAGCACGCTCAAGAGTAATGTCGCAGTTTCTTACTCCGTCAGCAATTCGGTAAACAAAATCAAGCCCAATTTGATTTGCTGCAGCCGCCCAGTTAAATATTCCCCCTGATGTTGCAGTTGATTCAGGCTCCCCAACAAACTGACAGTCAAAACCATTTTTAATAAAATAAATAAGCCATTCTAAATCTCGTACCCTTATTTGCTTTGTCCTTGCAAATATTTTATGATTTTCCTTATTCCTGTTTGAACGGCCGCGCGTAGTTTGCGTTTTATATGGCTCTACTGTGTAAGCGGCATCGTCATCACGTGAGCCAAGCGTAACTAATCCTTCAGGCGTTGTAAGCATTGTTCCTGCTTTAGCCAGTAATAATCTGAAAATTCCAACCGGGTTATATAATGAACTCATTTTTTATCCTCAAAAATAATTTTCTGTTTATTCTGCCTGTTTGTTTTTACTTAATCCTGAAGGCAGTTCAATTTCAATTTCACCCTTGCTGACTTTGTGACTTATTCCAATCACTTTAAAAGCAAGTCCGGCATAAAGCACCGCCTGAGCGGCCAGGGTATGATCAGGAATTATTCCCATTGATACTGCAGTCTCAGCTACGCCATAAACTGCCAGCGCAGCATTTCCTATTTTATTTTTTTTGCCATCCATAAAATTCCAGAATGTAGCAACGCTGTTATAAACTTTTTCGTACCAGGGTTTTTTAGTTCCCATGTCTTTATTATTCTCTTCCATTTTAAGCTTTCAGTATTAAAGAATTTATAAAAAGCAGGCGCCCGGACAGATAACAGGCGCCCGCACTTACCACCGGATGAGACAATTACTGCGACCCAGATGCTTCAAACACAAAATATGTTTGGGCAAGTGTTAAAAGCGTTTTAAATACCTGTTTTGCTCTTTGCGCATGAGCGCCAAGCTGATAATCATCCGCCACAAGCAGCAGCGTTTTAATCTGGTCATCTGTTAAAGCTTTTAATTCTGATGGTATTTGCGTGGCGCCGCTAAATGCCGGGACTATTGCCATTGCAACCGGTATCAAATATTGTAAATCACTCATGTTTACCGAACCATCAGAAGATGCTTTTATATATGCTTCATATCCGCTAAAGAATAAAGCTGCGGCATCTCTTAATTCTGATACTCCTATTGTTAATACAGGCGTATCTGGAACATTTTTTATTGGACTCACTTTAATTCTGGAATTACTGACCGCGTCCGGGATGATATTTGTTGCCAGTTCATCAGATTTTATACTAAAGTCTTGAGAAGTAGTAATTTCAATACCCTCAATGGGAGCTGCATAATAAATACCCTGGTCATTTACCTGCTCTGTGGCAGAGTAAATACCCTGGTCATTTACCTGCTCTGTGGCAGAATAAAAACCCTGGTCAATATTTTGCGCTGCGGCCGGTGGCGAAACAAAGCCCCAGCATATCAGCAAAAACATTAAAAGCGAAAACCACTTTGTTTTCAAGTTCATTTTGTCTCCTTATTATTATTTAATTTTAGTTCCTGGACCAACTGTTTTATAAGAGCCATCACAACAATCATTTTCTTTACAAAGTTATCTTCATCCGAATATCTTTGTTCATGATCCCTCTGCATTGACCTTATGAATTCGTCACAATCCTTTTTATACCTTAATGCGATTGGAAATCTTTTTTTAATCAGCCTGGCATTATCGGAAAATGAATCATAAACGTTTTCATAAGTCTTATATTCTGTCTTGTTTATTTTTACCTGGAAGAAGTTATTATTGTATAATTTCTTCCCCCATTTTGTTTTTAATGCTGATATTGCAAGTGTCACCGGGTAAGGTACCTGAAAATTTAACTGCGCCTGTATGGCAGCATCATAATTATCAGTAACAAATTTTTCCTGTATTGTCATTAGATAACGGCCTTAATTAGTTGAAGGCCTTCCGGCAAAAATTCGCTGAAATATTTTTCGGCGTCAAAATCAGCAAACGTTAAACCGCGCTCATATTTATCTCTTACTGCCGCAGCGGCTTCTGCTTTGGTAACTTTATAATCTTTGTTTATATCAAGGCCCCTGTTTTGCTTATAAGCAAGCGGAGTATTATTTAAACTAAAAAGCACATAATCATTTGGCTTGCCGATTGCAGCCGGCCATAAAATTGCCATATAAGTATCTTCAAGCGTTTTAAGCCTGCCGGTGTAAGACTTAAAATATTTTTCCACATACTGTAATTGTTCAATCGCCGTCATTTTTTCCAAAGCGGCAACAGTAGTTCCCAATTGAATTGCTGTTTTGGGCATGAACTGTATAAGTCCTGTCGCGCTGGAGCCTGCAGCATTTTTTATTGCCGGTGAAAATGTTTCTCCTGATTCAAATGCCATACATGACATCAGATAATCAGGGTTTACTTTAATTCGGCAGCACATTTTTAATAGTGCGACACAAAAATCATAACTAACTTTTTTAGACCATCTTAACATTTATTATCCTTTCATCGGCTGGTTATTGGTTGAAGGGCATATAAATGTAATTGCATAATACCAGTAATCGTTATCTTCTTTTAGCCATTCTATTTTTTGCGGATAAATCATTTTATCTGCGCGGTTGACAGTCAAACGCTGGCCCGATATATTATTTTTTATAAAATCACAATAATCTTCCGGACTCAATCCCTGCTGTAAATATCTTACGGCAACAAAACAGGTAATCTGTACATCTTCATCCTGTATAATTGAATTTGATGTTTTGCTTTTTTGAAAATCAGACCCGGCGTAAATAACGAGCACTTCGCCAACCGGATGTTTTGGTTTATAAGATTCAATATTAACAGGGTAAATAACATCAAGCCTTAAAGCTTCTGCAAGGCCTGTGACATCTGCGGCTTGTGCTGCTGTAATTTTAGTCCCGATAAACTCTTTAATTTCGCGTACTGTCATTAATATCTGTCCAGCTTTGTTTTCGTAAACACTTTATCAGTCGATACTTTGTCAGTTAAATAAGTGCCGGAAGCTTGTTTACTGTCTGTTGCTTCAAGGCCAAGTCCAACAATGCCCGTACTTATATTTTTTAAAAGCTGCCTTTTATTTTTTGCGTCATTCATAATCGCCTCCGGCATTTCATCACTCATACGGCGAAAAAATAATTTTTCAATTGTAAGGCTCACTGATATAGTTTTAATTAAAATTGACGATTCGCTTAAAGGCAGTTTGTAACGATTAGTTAAATAGGCGTCAATCTCAGCGTCAGAATCAGAAATCGCCTCATCTATTCTTATACGGCATAAATCATCTGCATCTGATAAATCAATGTCATCATAAGCCCTGTTCTCATCGTTAACCAGGTCGTATAATTCTTTTGCTTTTTTAATTTTTAATATGTCGTTGTAGCTGCTATACATAAATATTTAAATATTTGCCCGGGGGCATGGCCCGGGACTTTTCTATCATTCACATTAAGGCTGATTCTTATCTCAGGGTAAGAACTGTACTTATTGATCCGGCCGCATGCAAGCCATGCCTTAATGTTTTTATGCAGGCCGGAGGCATAAAAACGCAAACCATATCCTTAAGTACAACGCCGCTTTTATTGGTTTAATTTCAAATTGTAAAGAACTTTAATAACGCCGGGCATCCCTCAAAGGAAGAAAAGGAATGCCCGGGCAGGGAGTATACGACATGCTGGCTAAGCAACTTTACCATAAATAACGGAACCGGGTTCACCTACAATTGGCAGCGGATGCGATTCTGCAAGCAGCCAGTAGATACTCGGGTCTTCTGTAATCCAGTCTTTACTAAAAAACTTTGCCTGGACAGTACCTTTTAAATCTTCAATTGCACCAAACAATATTCTGAAATCTGCTGCAGGGGTTCCAAGAATAACATAGCCATCAGGAATCATATACTGAGTGGCACCATCTTTATCTTCATATATTTCATCATAGGTGTAATATCTTACCCCATCTATAATCCCCTTGAATTCTGCTCCCATATCGGATATTGAAGCTTCAGTGTTAATCGATCCCGGATTATATTTAAGTTTATCAAGTTTGCTAAGCGTGACTGCGGAGTTAATAAACAGGCTAAATGTTGTGCTGTTCATAACCGTAATTGTCGGAGTCTTGCCTGATTTTTTAGCAATAATTTTCCATTTGCTTATTGTGTCAATCGGATCAGCTTTTGGGTCATCCCATTTCGCAGCGCCCGCAAGGACAGGCTTATTTGCTACAGGCATATTAAAATCAATAGCAAAACTTCCACCGGTTTCCTGTTCCATGGTGTAAGAACCTGTAAGGCTTTGAATACACATATATTCAATGGTTCTGTTGGCCCTGTCCATCATATCCTGCTGTTCCAGGGAAATTTTGTTTCTTCTTGCCGTTTCAATTGTGTTGCCGCCCGCACCTGGGATAAATGGTGCATCTCCCGGGCTTCTGGTAAAAAACAAATCATTTGCAGTAAAATCTTTTTTGAATCGAATCATTGGAGGTTCAAATGATTTTGCCTGCTGTCCAAGTTTACCAACAACAACAGCTTCCTGGCCCCTTGCTACAAATGGGGCAAGTTTTCTGCCGTTAACAACAATATCAGCTACAACTGTTTTAGTAGGAAAAGTAATTTCCCGGGTAAAAAACATTTTTCTTATGAAACTATTTACCGGTATTAACTGGTTTATGGACTCGGTCAATGCCTGGTAACCGTATAAATTTATTGTAATAGCCATTTTCTTTTACTCTTTATTTATTTACAAAATCTGTTAACTCTTAATTGTCTTTTCGGGGGAACTTTAATGTCCCATAAAAATACGTGCTGTCCCCGTTGCCAGTGCTGCCTTTTGCATATATGTAATAATTATTAAGCCATCGGGCATCGACCGTGTCCACCACCGCTTTATATGTCTCAGTTGAATCAGCATTGGCGAATGTAAGCAGAGTAGCAGTTTTACCGGTGTGGTCAGAACCAAGCAGGCTCAAAGATACTTTAACAGAATCATCAGTTGCACTCAGATAATAAGTAAATTCAACAGGGCCGCTAAGGTTTGTTAACTCCATTGCATCTGAAGTAATACCAGCAGTGCCATTCACACGACCCTGTAAAGTATATTGCACATACCTGGGGTCATCGGTTGATTTGGTTCCTGCATTTGAAAACTGGGCCATCAGCGGCGTTGAAAACACCAGCCCCAATAAAATAATCAGTGAATAAATTTTGCTTTTCATTTTTTACCTTATAATTTTTCTCTCAAACCTAACAGTTAATTAGCTTACAATTGTCCCGGTGAAAATCGGGGTGCCTTCAAAATCCACACCAGCAGCGGCATCGTAACCGGTTAAAGCAGCCACATTAAAATGTCCTGCCTGCCAGGCCGAACATTCAACTGCAGCATCAGTGGCGTCTACATCTTCTGCAAGTATAAGTTTTGCAGTCTGGCGCCCGTCATTTGCAGCGTCATTATAGGCGCCGTAATATCCCGTTTCAGTTATCTTGCCGAGTACAGTACCTTTTGCGAGTACATTCTGCCCGGAGGCTATTGTAATCTTCTTAAATACCTGCGGAAAGCTTCCTGCAAAAAGTTCAACAGGTGTTAAATCCTGTGAATCAACTAACTGTGTGCTCATTTCTTTTTCTCCATTTACTTAATCAAATTCAAAGTATTTTATTTTTTACGATGCTGATTTGCATAACTTGCAATTTCTTCACCGTCTTTCATATACTGAGGTTTATTGTCCTTATCGCCTGCAGCACTTTTATTCGTGGCACATTCAGCAAATTCAAATTCGGGCAGGGCAGAAAGAATTTTTTTGAAAGCTTCAGCTTTTGTAATCTTAACTGTTTTTGCTTCTTCGCCTTCGCCTTCCTGAAATTCAAACTGGCTGTCGTTATTCATCAGGTCGGACAAAATTTCTTTAACATAAGGTTTAAGCGCGGGGGTAATTCGTGCCGCCATGTCGGGGCCTTCACAAAATTCCCTTACTGCGTTATCAGCAAGCTTCTTTTTTAAATTGGCAATTTCAGTATCTTTTGCTGAAAGCTGCTCGGTAAATTCTGCAGGCACTTCTTTCTTTGTTTCTTCGGGCATTGTAGTTCCTTCGTTATTTTCATTAAAATATTTAGATGTATTCTGCTGCCATATTCTTGGCGGGTCTGCCAGATTTGTAATTGCAGTTTCCGGAATAAACTTTTCGGTTTCCTCAAGCCCAAATTTGCTGATGAGAACATTTTTAATGCTCCTTAAAACTCCTACAGCGCCGGAAAACCACCATGTTGATATTTGTATATCATTAACATCAAATTCATATGCAGCCTCTTCATCATCTGAAAGCTCTATTCCTCCCAGCGCTTTAACTGCGGGGGCCTGAACGCCAAGAACTGCAATATGTTTTATTGCGTTATCCGGGTATAAAGAAATAGAAACCTTATCAAACATTTTCCTGTCCAGCGCTTCGGCAAACTCGTTTACCAGGTATTCATATTTTCCGAGCAGAAAATCACCGCTTCTTTTAAATGCATCTTTTTTAAATGCGCCCCACTTTGGTGAATTATCTTTTTTGTGCCCAATGCAAATAGGCACTTCGTCATTTGCGTAAGTCCTGTTGGCTGTGGCAGAAACTATATCGTCAATGGTTTTTTCATCAGCAGAAAATTCCTTGCCGTTATTGCTCTTCCAGGTACCGGTTTTAAATAACTGCCACCATGTCTCTTTTACATTTTTCGCTATTTTTGCCATTTTCAAACTCTTTGTTTTCCAAAACCCGGTTTTTTATACCGGGGTCATCAATAATTCTCGTTTAATTGCCCTTTAACTTCGTTTAATTTCAACGATTTTGGATTTAAGCACCGAATATTCATCCAGCCCCGGGAAAATGCCGCCACGGGGCTTTATTTGCGAATTTCAGTTGTCAGAATACATTGTTTTTGTTTCCTTAAGCATTAATTTGTTTTTGATTCCGATTTTCATTTTGTTTGCGGTCGAAACTTACAGCATGCAAATAGTATGTTCTACTCACTCACTCAGTGAACCCCTCAATAGATTTAAGCAGCTTACAACTTTAACTTTCCAATCATTTATTTTATCATCTTTTGAGGGATAACGTCCATGATTTCACCCTGCCTTCTGGTAACAATCGCCCAGGCTTCCCAGCAAGACCCGTCGCCAAACATTAATATTTTTGATTATGTAATGAATGGTGGTATTGCCGGCGTGGTATTGGTTATATGGTATTTAACATTTCGTTATATGCTCAAGCAGCATGAGGAAACAATTAAAAGGTATGATGAGCTTGTGAAGGAGACAAAGAAAGAATACCAGGAACTGATAAAGAATGAGAATAATAATTATTCCTTTGTCATTGAAAAGTTCATTTCCATATACAAAGAAGGAATGCAGCTTAACAATTATGTTATGGGTGCCCTTAAAGAAATGATTGGCAAACTTGACCAGGTCTTAAAAAATAAATAAAGGCTTTACTTATGAATCAGGATGAAATTTATCAGTACCAGGGTAAACTGGTTAGGTTAAAGCAGGAATGTGAGGACAAAGAAATTTCTGCAAATAATTCTCTTATCACAATTAGAAATGTTTTAGATCCAATCCGGATAGAAGTAAGCATTGCCGATATTGATATGAATTCCGCAAGAATAGAAATGAACCAGCTTTTTGATACATGGTTTGAAGTTAAAAAGCTTCGCGCCCAGATTGAAAAAATAGAACTGGAGCTTGGTAAAATAAAAAAGGCGCTTGGTTAATATGGATGCTAATAAAAACACAACTACCAATACCAGCAAACAGGCAGTCTTTTACCAGATAGCGGAAGATTATTATGTAAAAAAAGGTTTCCCTATATCTGCAATAATTGCTTTAATAGGTGAAGAAGTTACAGACAGGACTTTAAGAAACTGGAGAGAAAAGTTTGGCTGGGATGATAAACGCAAAAAATATCTTTTGCAGAACCAGCAGCAGATTGTAAGGGCAAGAGTTATTCTTGATAAATGCGCAGATAAAGCCGAGGCTGACCCAAGCCCCAAGAATTTACTTGCATACCAGAGGGCAACCAATATACTTAAATCCCTTGAAGGGGTTGAGATACTTAACCCGGACGAAAAGGATGAATCACAAGGCACTAAAGATATTACCCCGGAAAGTGCAGAGAAAATCCGTAAAGAAATTTTAGGTTTATAATATGCCGGATGTAGAACAATTTTTTCTTCCATACCAGCAGCGCTGGCTGGCAGATAAAAGCAAAATAAAATTATTTGTAAAGTCACGCCGTATCGGCGGTACTTATGCACAAAGCTATGAAGATGTTGAAGATTGCATATTTAAGCGTGTACCTGCAGTATGGTTTTCTTCTGCTGATGAATCTGCTGCAAAAGAATATATTCTTTATTGTGCTATGTGGGCAAAGCTTTACAAAATGGGAGCAGAGCTTCTTGGCGAGACTGTTATTGATAAGGAGAAAGATATTAAATCTGAATCAATATTGTTCAGCAATGGTACCAGGATAAACGCACTTACTTCAAATCCAAAAGCTTTCAGGTCTAAGGGCGGCAAGGCATGCCTTGATGAATTTGCACATCATAAGGACCAGGCTCAAATGTGGAAAGCGGCAAAACCGGTTTCAACATGGGGTTACCCAATCAGGATTCTCAGTACGCATAATGGGGAAAGTAAATTTTATGAATTCCAGCAGGGCATTGAAAAAAAGAAGCTTAACTGGTCACTTCATGTTGTGGATATTTTTACTGCTGTTAAAGAAGGCCTGTATGACAAAATTATGGGCAGGCCCACAACTGAAGAAGAACAACATGCCTGGCTTGAACAGGAACGCATGGATTGCTTCGATGAATATACGTGGCAGGAAGAATATTGCTGCAATCCGCAAATTGGTAAAAATGTTTTTCTTGATTATCCTCTTATTGCCACATGTGAAGAGAAAGATTTGTTATGGCCCGATTCCCCGCTGGCTGATTCCTTTGAACTTGCAAAAGCAAAGGAACCACAGCATAAAGACTCACAGTGGGTGCGGGAAAATATTAATGCATTTGCTGACTGGTTAAAAACAATAACAGTCACAGGCAATTTATTTATTGGCTTTGATATTGGCCGCCGCAAAGATTTAAGCTGTATCTGGGTTATTGAAAAACTTCTTAATATAAATGTGACCCGTGCAGTTGTTGTTCTTGAAAAAGTTAAGTTCTGGGTGCAGGAAGAAATTCTTTATACTTTTCTAAAGCATCCCAAAACTCAAAGATGCTGTATAGATGAAACAGGCCTCGGTATGCAGCTTGCCGAACGTGCGCAGGATAGATTCAGCATAAGCCGTGTAGAAGCCGTTAATTTTTCCGCAGGTTCAGTAAGAACTGATATGGCTTTTAATACGCGTAAAAACTTTGAGGAAAAAACAGTTCTTATCCCTGATGATAAAAACATAAGGAATGATTTGCACTCAATGAAAAAGGTTGTTACTTCAGCCGGTAATATAAGGCTTGAAGCTGAAAAGGATGAAGACGTGCAGGGGCATGCAGACAGGTTCTGGGGTTTGTCACTGGCTTTGCATGCAGGGCAGACTGAAAGCGGGCCTATTACAATAACAACAGGCATGCGCAGACACACAGCTACTATTTTCAAAGGATATTAATTATGCCGGGCTTGCAAATAAAATTTAATCCGTTTGATTTTAATTTTTTGTGGAGCGGTGAACAATATCATTTTTATTACCTGAATAAGCCGCGCGTTATTTTATATGAAGATATTGATGTAAACCGCGAAAAAATTTATCGTATTGAAATTGAAGGGCAGCAGGTTTATTGCGGCTATATAAACACAAAAGTATTTGCTGCTGAACTATTTAAAAATCTTGGGATTTAACATGAAGGGTTTTTATATAACACCGGACAGGTTCGTTAATTTTTCTGAGCTTAAATCAGCCAGCCTTGCATCTGAAATTGCAACAAGGGCTAACTCCTCTGAATACTGGGGTACAGTTTGGGGCGCTTTGCCTGACCCGGATTTGGTATTAAAGAAACTCGGCCTTGATGTACGTGTTTATCATGAGACAATGACTGACCCGCATGTTTTCTCATGCATGGAGCAGCGCAAAGCAAAAACACTCAGCATGAACTGGGAGATTAACCGGGGCGGGGCAAAGTCACGAAACATAAAGCTTATTGAAAGTGTCTTTAATGATCCTGATTTTCGTTTGCATGCTGTTATGGAAGCAATGCTTAATTGTGTTGCATATGGAATGCAGCCCATGGAAATAATGTGGGAACAAATAGGTCAGTACTGGCTTCCTGTCTCTGTTGAAGAAAAACCGGTTGAATGGTTTATTTATGATGATGAAAACCGGCCACGGTTTAAATCACAGGATGACCCAATCGATGGAATGCTGTTGCCTTACCGCAAGTTTTTAATTGCACGGAATAAGCCCACGTATGCAAATCCGTATGGCGAAAAAGTATTAAGCCGCTGTTACTGGCCTGCATTGTTTAAAAAAAGTACAGAGAAGTGGTGGATTGAATTTCTTGAGAAATATGGTTCTTTGTTCGCAGTAGGAAAACTTCCCCGCAGTTCCATGGGCGAGGGTTCAAAAGAACAAAGCAGCCTTCTTGAAATGCTAAGCCTTCTTATTCAGTCAGGCACTGCAGTAATCCCCGACGATGGGAGTGTTGACTTTAAAGAAAGCGCTACAAAACAGGCAACATCTGATATTTATAAAACACGCTGTGATTATTCCAATAATGAAATAAGTAAAGCTATTTTAACGCAGACGCTTACTACTGAAATTGGCAATAAAGGTTCTTATGCCGCTTCTGAAACTCATTCAGATATGCTTACCCATCTTTCACTGAAAGACAGAAGCATTATTGAAAGTGAACTTAACCTGCTTATAAAATGGATTTATGAGGTTAATTTTTCCGATACCAACATCCCAAAGTTTGAAATGTTTCTTCCGGAAGATGTTGACAAAGACCTTGCGGACAGGGATAAGATATTAACTGAGTGCGGTGTTAAATTTACACGCGGTTATTTTATAAAAGCTTACAACTTTAAGGAAGAAGACCTTAAAGAAGTTATTCCGGATTCGCCTCAGCCGGATAATACAAATACCTCTAATCAGGATAATGCATCAAATAATATTAACAATCCGGAAGACCTTGATAGAACAACCACCGGCAATAATGATTTTGCTGAGGAGAAAACATCAACCGGTTTGATTGCTAAACTCAAAAATGCCTGGGATAATATTTTTGAAAGCATAAGCAAAAAAAAAAGTTTAAACGATTCTGAAATAAATACCGCACTTACTGATTCGCTTTCCCGTGATGCTTATGATAAAATAGCAGAAGGTATTTTACTGCCGGTTATAAACGCTTACACCGCTGTTGTTAAAAAAACATCTCTACAGGCAGTGAGGAAAGATATACCCGGATTTTATGATAAGATGAATGCAGATGAGCTTATCACACTACTCGATAAAATGTTTTTTACTGCCTGCCTGTACCAGGTTAAACTTGATTCCGATGATTACAATTTTGCTGAAGCATCAATGTATGAATTAAGTAATATATTCCGGCTGCCTCCCAAAGATGCACTGCAGTATTTCAGAGATAAAGGCTATACCTTCAGTTTTAATTATAAAGATGTATTAAGGGAAGCTCACACCAGGTCGTTTACTGTTGCTAAAGTAATGAAACTGGACATTCTCCAGGACTTGCGCGCAATAACCGATAAGTTTATAAGCGAAGGTATTACGGTTGATGAAGCTATAAAACAAATACAGCCTGTTCTTGCCAATAAAGGCTGGTGGGGCAAAGTGCCGGCAAAAGATGTTCCCGGGGTTGATGTAAGCAAACTTGATGATCCCAATAAATTGGTTCAGCTTGGAAGTTACAACCGGATTAAAACGATACTCTCCACAAACGAGACTGTAGCGCACAGAGCGGCTCACTACAGGCAGTTAATGGATATTACTAACCTTGCACCCTACTGGCAGTATATTCAGCTTGACAGGCCCAGCAAACGTAAAGAGCATGAGCCTTTCCACGAAAAAGTATTCAGGTTTGATGATAAAATATGGGATATTATTTTTCCTCCCAATGGATGGCACTGCATGTGCCACATAAAAGCTTTAACAGAAAAGCAATTTAACCGCCTTAATATTCCGCTTTCTACCGGGGATGAAGTTACTTACATGCCGCCTGAAGAGTGGGCCTATAATCCTGGCAAAACAAACTTTGAGGTTGATAAATCAAAATATGATAATGATATTTTATCAGCTGCAAAATGATTACAATATTAGAGGACAAAATAACCATAACTCTGAATAAGATTGCAACGAAGGCTAAAGATACCGGGCCTTTAATGAATCTTATAAGCCAGAACATGGTTGAAGCAGTAAGGGAGAATATTACAACGCAGGGAAGAAGCCTTGGCAAAACATGGCCCGCTGAAAGCCCTTTAACACGCGCAATGAAAAAGGGTGGGAAGGGCCAGTTAAGAAATTCCGACAGGCTTATAAACACTCTGTTTGCTACTTACTCAAACAGTGAAGCTGCTGCCGCTTCTCCGCTTGTATATGCTGCATTGATGCATTTTGGCGGAGAAGTAAAAGCAAAAAAAATACTTGGTTCCGTAAAAAGGAAAAAAGATGTTTACGCAATGGAACAGTATTTCTGGCGTATGTGGTATGTTACAAATAAAAAAGAAAAAGCTTTTAAAATCATGGCGCTTCACGTTTCAAAATATGGCAAGTTTACAGTTAAAGCCCGCCCCTTTATGGCTCTTGGGCCAAACCATATAAAAGACATAAAAGAAATCATAACAGATTATTTTACTGATTAATTGTTTCTTCCCATTGTGAATTCCAATTTAAAATAATAAATCCCGCCGTGGCTTAACCGGCGGGATTTGTGGTTGTTTCGGTGTGTTATTAGCCGGGCACTCACTCCGGCTGAAGTTAATATTCAGTACTGGCAAAAAAACAGGGAAACCTCCGTTTATTGTTTATCATTTCTGTTAAAGCTTCCTTAAATGTTTTTTCAGTTCCATTCTCATTATCATCAACATATTTCAAGCGGTTCATTTCTTCCTCATTTAATTCACGCGGATCATCAATGGCAATGTATCTTTTTTCACCTTCATCAAGAAAAGCATTAACAGTTGAGCCCAAACCGTAACCGGCCCACCATTCATGGTCGTTAATCCTGAATACCTTTGGCACTTTTTCAGTAGTTTCCTTTATAGTTTCTGCCTGTTTAACATATTGTATATCCATTTTTCTCCAGCAAATAACATCGGGCCATACACTCTTATCCGCACCCACTACAATCCTTTTAACTTTCCTGTAACCTCTGGCCTTCATTTCTTTATCCTCTTCTGAATCATCAGTGGCAACTTCAATATATGCTGCAGTAATGCCAATTTCACTTGCCAATAACTTTCTTATCTTTTCCCCAAGAGCTACCACATCACCATTTATCGCAGTTACTACCAGTTCTACAAACATATATATACCTCCTTTAATAAGCGTATTTTACCAGCTGATATAATTTTTGCATCAGCTTCGCACCGCAACATGTCAAGAGTTTCGGACGATGCAATATTATCTTCCTTTGCTTTCTTTATAATCTCACGTATTTTTAGTGCTTCTTTTTCACATTCAAGAGCAGCTTCTTCAAGCACATTATTTCTAATTTCTTTAGCAGCTCTTACAAATTCTATTTTATTCATAAGCGTTGTTTCCTTCATACCGTCAGGAATCTTTTTTATATTCATGTATTTTGAAAATATTGACTCATAATTCATACTATAACTCCTTTTGTAAATTTTATTTTTGCCTATTACTTACTGCTGACTGCTTACTGCCGACTGCCTACTGTTGACTGCCGACTGCTAACTGAAAACTTGCCCTCACGGGCTTCCCTCGTTAAACATATTCATCTGGTTTATCTTCTCTTCAATCTTCCTGGTATTAGGCATATTATCAAAAACAAATTTCTCTGAGCAGCCAATCCTTCTTGCAATCTTACCGGCTTTCCCGGGCTGATAATTTAAGCGGATATATTTTGCTCTTATTTTATCAAGTGGTTTTTCTGTCCAGTAAGTTGTTGTGGACATTAAAGCCGGCCATATCATCAGGAAAGCATTCTCACCAATGATGGAAATAATATCCCTGAAATTATCCGGCAAATCTTTTTGCCAGCCTTCAACATCCTTTACCCAGTCAAGATCTGAATTCATATATAACTCCTTTACGCAGCGTTAAAACCATCTGCCTCGGAATAAACTGTTACTTCGTCCCTCGATGCAAAAGCAGCATTTCTGCCGGGATAGTATTTAAAGCAATCAATGCCTTCATAATATTTACCGGCAAATATTACTCCCTGGTATTTGAAGAAATAAAACTTGTTATTTATTAATCTATTCATTATTGTATTTATCCTTTCTGATTGCTTCTATAAAACAGAGATAATCCTTAGCAATAAATGCAATTATTATCTGAAGAATTCCAATTGTAAATCTGTCAAGTATTTCCCTTTCTGTATCTGCAAAAATGTTAATCATCATAACAATGAGATTAAGAATTAACCAGGCCAGCAGTTTGTATAGTTTATTAATGACATGACTTTTCTTATACATGCTTATTCTCCTCAATTTTAAGTTCCCTTTTACACGTTATTAACTCCTGTTTACACTCCATTAAAATGCGGCCAAAGACAGTCTTAAAGTCCTCATGTATGCCCATGGAAGCAAGATGTTTACGGTATTCATAAACAACTGCGGTCTGTTCATCAGTAAGGGTAATTGTTGTTTTCATTTCCTGTCCCCTGATGGAAGGGCTTCACTTGATTGTTTTTCTTCTGCAAGTTGTGTAGTTGTGACAACTTCATATAATTCAGCATTAGACTGTTTAAGTTTTTCAAATAAAGAGTATACTTTGTTAGCTGTCATTATCTTAGTAAGTATTTTGCCATTAAGCCTGTTTCGAATAAAATATTTCTTTTCAGCCATATTAAGCCTCTTTATTTTGTTCTTTCTTGTATTCTTCTCTTGTCTTTCCATAATGTATAGGTGCACACTTTTCACAATAAAATTCTCCGCAGTAATAGCATCTGTACATAGCATAAACAGGAGCTTTATGGCCGCATCTGCATTTAACCTGCGATTGTGGGAATTCAACTGCTTTAATCATGTGCATCTGAAAGTGGACAAAATCAGCCTTATCTCCTTCAACCAGCTGCTTCCATGTATTTTCCTCACTTGAATTGCCAATTGCTAACTGCGTATTGCCTTCTTTCATTATTTTGTTCCCATTTTTCTGGCACTCAACTCGGTTTTAACAAGATTAAGAAGAGTATTTGTAGTTTGATTTATTGCAGTAGCCTGTTTTATATATCCTGGTTCCTTTTGAAGCCGTGAAATGTTGTCCTGTAAAACTTTCACAAGGTCAGTTGCTTTTACTTGCTGAAAAACAACAAGACCGTTACTTTTTGTTAATCCATCATTGTCTACTTCAACCGGAAGAAATTCTTTTTCTATTATTTCCTCTATATCATCCAGGGGAAATATCAGCAGGTCTTTATCAGTAGAGATAAAAACAGATTCGTCTGTTTGCTTAATTGCAATTATTTTGTGGTTTTCCGTTTTGTACATTATCGTACTTCCCGTTAACTGGAGTAACTTATTTTTTAGAGGCATTTTTTATTTCCCTTTGTAATAATAATTGAGTTCTTTTAAGATTAATTAAATCACTGTCTTTTTTAACTATTACTCTTAAAGCAGGATTTTTACGGGTAAGAGTAGAGGCAATGTAATTGTCAGTAAGTTCTTTAGTACCTGTATTATTTTTCGCAAGTTCAGCCCTGGTTATCAGTTTGAGATTATTCATTGACATATTACCCGAATTACCATCAATGAAGGTTACGACATAACCTTTTGGTATATCGCCGTTTTCACGCTGCCATGCCCATCTCGTCCACTGAATAAATTTCCCGTTTATTTTTATAACCGGGTATCTTCCCTGAAATCTTATTTCCCCCTGTTTTGCTACTCCGCATTTTTCCCATCTTTTAACAGAACACATTGCAAATCTGCCATTTGATACATTACGCTTATGTATTGCCTTTATTTCTGCGGGAGTACGTGAAAGATTCATGTATTTCCTTTTCTTCTCAATGTGCTTTATTGTCCATGGCTTATTTTTAGGGAAATTATTTTGAAAATATTCTGCAATTTCCTTATCCCCCCATATATGGTATTTGTTAATCAAAATAGATATTTGTTCAACAGTCCAGTATTCCATTTCCATTTTTTTAAGTCCAAGCTGATAACATAGACTTCTGCATGTTGTTAGTCCAAGGCCGGCTGTTTCAGCAAGCTCTGGCATTTTCATGCTGCTCCAGTTATCGCGTAAATACTGTAAAGTAGTTTCCGGCCATATCTTTTTTGATTTGCCCCGTTTTACCTTATATATAAATTTAAGCTTCAATTTTACCATGTATCCTTAAAACTGATAACTGCATAAACTCCGTGCCGTTATTTTCAATATTTTTCACAAAAACAAGTTGGGCTTTTTTACCTTCCCTGATTATATCCTGCGCAAAATCTTTACACTGGATAACATAACTGCCTGAAGCATTTTTCCTCAGCGTAAAAGAATCCTGGTCTGATATTTTATCCTCAACAACTTTCAGGTAAGCATATTTGCCGGAAGGATCATCTGTATCAGTTGCAAGCTTAACTTTTTTCCCTGCAAGCCCGTGTGTTTCAACAAAACTTGGCGGAAATAAAATCAATCCTGATTTATTTACTCTTATGTTTGAACCGGTACCATACCTTGATGCAAATGCAAGTTTCATTTTATTACTCCTTTTATTAATAATGTTTTTTCTATTAATTCTATTACGCTGCTCTCTTCATTTCATAACGTTCAATTAAACCGGCCCATAACGCTTCAATTAACGCTTTGGCTACAGCCGGACAAACAGCATTACCAATAAATTTTTTCCTGTCTGTAAGTGAGCCTATCATTTTATAGCTTACCGGGAACCCCTGAATCTTTAAAAGTTCGTCCACTGTAAGCATGCGCATGTAAATAGCAATAATTCCATGCTCAGCCATAAACTCTTTTATTTTGCGAGTCCAAAAAGAATCACTTTCATATACTTCAATAGCAAGTTGGCCTGTTTCAATAGTCACCAGGTAAGGAGGCATTTTATCCATCCCTGCGATTAAGGTAAAACAGGGTTTATCCACGGAAGAAAACTGGCCGCCCCATTGAGGATTATAAAGAAATCTTTCTGCAGTCACCAATGCTAATTTATCTTTTGTAAGTAAAGTCGGGGCTGATTTATCCAGACTATGAGTTTTGCTGGTTTTGTTATATTGCGCCAAAAACTGAACGTCTATTTTAGTCAACCTGTCTTTTGTTGTAAGCGTCGGGGCAGGTTTATTTATGCTTACATTATTTTTACCATTGCCATAATATTTGGTTAAAAAAGAAATATCAGACGGTTCCGATGAGACAAGCGCAAGCCTGCCCTGTGTAGTTATAGTAGGAGAAGGTTCATTTAATGAAGCCCCTCTGTTAGTTCCGGTTCTGGGGTTATTACTCATATATTTCATAATATATGCATTGTTTGGTGTGTGCTTTTCCAGCCCGGAATAAATCCTTTTTAATGAATTCTCGCATAAAGGGTCAGGCAATCCCTTGCGGTTTACTCTCATGAAAATATTTTGTCCTTTGTTTTCAAGGTCAAGGCAGTTCTTTACAATTTTTTGTTTCTTTAACCCTTTGCCATGTGTCGGTTCCGGCCAGCAGATTGGCATATTGCCTAAAGCAAATATTAAAAAAAGCCTTCTGCGGTTTGTAGGAACTCCGAAGTCAGCCGCATTTAATATTTTATATTCCATTCTGTAACCGCGTGAACGAAACTCCTTTACCCATCTTTCAAAATAAATTCCCTTTTTGTCTGGATCAGGAGCCATAACAGGCTTACCTTTTTTATCATACATATAGTTTCCTTTAATATCTTTTTTATGTATTAAAGGCCCCCATGTTAAAAACTCTTTCACGTTTTCAATTATTCCGTAATGATAAGGCTGGTTAATATATATCTGGTAATCAAAATACCTCAGCATATCCTCTGATAAAGTCCTGCTGTCAGCATCCCGGCTCTTTCCTCCCAGGGCAATTGAAAAATGCGTACACTCGGCGGAACCCCAGTAAACCCGGAGAGATGCCTCATCAAAATTGTTTAAGCTTCGTAAAAATACTTTTCTGAAATCTTCAACTATATGATGTGCATGAGGATGATTTGCTTTGTGGCATTTAATAGCCTTGGCATCGTGGTTAATTGCGGTTATTACTTCCGCAAAACTTTTACCTTCATACCTGGCTGATTTAATTCCCTGACTTTCACCGCCAAAGCCACAAAAGCTATCACATACCTGAACTTTATCAAATAAAAACATTTATTAACCTTTTCAAATATTAACTGTTCTTAAATTCTTTTAATTCTTTTTGGAACTCTTTCTCAGCTTCATAATGAATATCTACATGTTCTTTACTATCACCGCGGAGGTCACTGTACCATTTTTTATATTGACTCTTTGGTAAATGTTTCCTGTAATATTTTGCCCACAATAGAAAAACATGAAGGCCTTTGATATTATTTTTTGTTTCATTATCCATTTCTATTTTCCTATTACATCTTTATCAATAGAGGCTTCCATCATACATCTTGCTGCGGAGAGTTTTCCCTCTGCTTCCCATGGATAATTATCCTCACACTCAGAAATGCCTTCTTCCGGGTATTTTTCTCTCAATGCTTTAAGATTTTCTTCGAGATTTATTATATCTCTTATCAAAAGTCCCATTTCAAAAACAAATGCCTTTTTCATATAAATACCTATAATGATTTTATTGCCTTAACTATTTTTTGTACCTGGTCTTTTTTTACCCAGGTTAAATCCGCTAACCCATATTTGTGAGCAAGAAACTTCTGCAGGCTTCCATCCGTTTTATCTTTGCTGTAAACACGCCATGTAAATTCAATAAGCCTTAACTGGCCTGGTGATGGCCATTCCTCACTCCGTGATGCAAGTTCTTCATATTTTTTGCGGCCCTTATTTTTACTCCACTTTTCATTTTTACCTTTTTGTGGTTCCGGCTGAATCCAGCCTGCAGACTTATATTTTTCAAGCAACTCTTCTGCCTGGTACATTGCAAGTTCATTTGCATGTTTAACCGGCAAATTGGTAAATACATTTATATAAACTGCAAGCTGCTGTCTGTAGCTTTCATCATCTATATGCAGCTCTTTTTTAGCAATGTGTATTTTTGCTATTTGTCCCTGTGTTGCAAGGTAAATTTTCAGCTTCTTCATATAACTTTTTTAATTTGTTTTTATCATATCCCGGCATTGCCAGGCTGAAACAATTATCACAAAACCAAAATATCTTTTCTTCCGTAACCGCTCTTTCAGTCTCCAATCCGTTTCTGTGTATTCTCTTATAATTATTACGTTCTTTGCTAATCATTTTTATCATATATTCTTCTCGTCTGCCGCAGGCTTCACAAAACAACAGCCTTAGTTTACTTGTTTTAACTATACCTTCGGGATATTGCTTAATTATCATAGCATATCAACCAGTTTAAACTTCAATTAACTGGCCTTTACGGATAATTTTACCTTCTTTTTCTTCAAATAAATCACCATATTGAAGGTGTTCTTTTGTAACGACGCGGCTTATGTTATCAGGCCTTCCTTTTTTAGTTCCGCCTGATATTTGATTCATTTTGGCATTACTCTTAATTACTTTTTTATAAAATCTTTTTGTAGTAAAGCAATAACCTTCCGGAAGGTCACTTTTAGAAAATGAATTTGGTACAACAGAAACTTTTTTGTCATTTTCACTTTTAATGTATTTCATGTTATTTTCCTTCAAAATTTGTTTTATAAGTAACACTTAAATCCTGTTCTATTCTTAATCCGCATTGTGCAAGGTCTTTTGCATTTAAAAGTTTTACTTTACCTTTAACCGCCTGTATTATTTTCCCTTTATTCAGGAACAGTTTTGTAACAACAAACTTATCACCATAAAAAGCCTTCATTAATCCGGCTGCCATTTTAAAAGTAATTTTTGATTCAAGAGTTTTAAGGCTGTAACTCCCGGCCCGAATAAGTATACTCCCAAACTCCAGACTTTTACTTTTTACACCATATTTTTTATTAAGATTTAATAGTGCTTTTTTAAGCTCACCTTCATGCCAGACAATTTTTGTTTCCATCCATTTTAATTGTTCGTGGTATTTATCTTCTATCTGGCTCATTTCTGATTCCATATCCCTTAAGGTTGTGGAAAGATGCTCCTTTTCAGCGGACAAATATGCCAGCAGCTGGTTTATCTCGTTCCATTTTTCTTCCGGTACCTGTTTTTTGTTTTTCATTTTATAAGCTCCAGATTATTGCATCTAATAATTTTTCTAAATCATGTAGAGTTTTAATTTTCTTGGGGATATAAATTCTTATTCTCGATAATTGGGCTTTTTCACCCTGCCCAATTCTTCCTGGTATTTTATGATTACTTATTCGTTCTAAACAACAGAAACCATCTGCAGGGTCATATTCCAAAAATACATCATCACTTATTCTTCTTATCCAAACTGTTATATCTTCGAACGCATAAGGCTTACTGCTTCTTACAAATCCATTATTTTTTAATTCATTTTCTGTTAACATTTTCATTCCATATTATATCAGTTATACCCCTCTCTCTTAATAAAGAAAGGGGCCGGGGGTGAGGTTGCGCTTACTCAAACAAAGCAAGCTGCTTACCCTCAGCCTTAATTCTCCACAATGAAACCTTCTTACCGCTAACTATGCTTTTACCTTCACATGCAAACTCAACTATTTCCATTTGCCTCAGCTCCAGCACGCGCGGGCAAACCTGGTGCGGAAGAATACCAAGATAAGCAGCTATACTTTCATTGCTTACCGGTTGAAGTTTTACAATCGCCCTGTAAACCTCTCCCTGCTTTTTGCCAAGCTTATCGATAACATCATTAAAAGCCTGGTTGCGTACCTGTTCGCTATAGTATCCTTCTCGCACTTTCATTTTTCAATCTCTTTTACTCTTTCAGCTAAATAAAAGCCCCGTATACCTTCAAACCATGCGGAAACGCTTTCACATATTATTTGTGCCGGATGAGTTACTTTTGTGATCATATATTTGCCGGAGTCAAGCTGCAGGGCCACTTCAGTCCCGACGGGAAATTTTTTATTAAATAAATCCGCTGCCGCCTGCAGGTCTTCTTTGTTTTTCAAATCAGTTCATCCTTATTGTATAAATCTGGTATAATTCGAGTGCTACTCTGTAGGCTATTACAGCCATTACTTTTTTAGCTAAGCAGTCAGTATGCCGGGCAATTGCCTTATTTAATTTTTTATATTCTTCCAGTGCTGCTGCATTTGTAAGTCCCGGGTTTTTCTCAAGGGCTTTTTCAAATACTATTGTATAAGGAATCATGAAAGTTTTATTGCAGAACAATTTCAACCTCCTTCATTTCTTTCTTAATTTCTGACTTTAATTCATTCCAGTTATAAGAATAAAATGCAGCAGCCATGCTTGCGAACGCTGCCTTTACAACTTCCGGGGGCCATTTTTCAATGTCTTTTAATATCTCTTCCGGAGTAACAGGTTTTAATATTTTAACATTATAATCAAGCCCGCTCATGCTGCCGCCTTAATAATGCTTTTTATATGTGTGACTTTAGTAATGCAGCCATTCCTTACAAACAAACTGATACTAAACATTGAATTACAGAATATTATTCCATCCTTGTTATCCATGAAGTATGCTGCGCTTTTCCATGCATCTCTTATCATATCTTCTGCAAATTTCAATCTGTCAGATTTTGCAATCTTTGGAGAAATATCCGGCGCCATTATTTCCAGAAATTTCTCTTTAGCGTGAAGAGATACTTGTATTTTGGGATTATTAACAAACTGTCTTTTATTGTGCATTGTTATACCTGTTTAGTAATTACTGTCACTTGTCTTTTTTTTATTCTCACCCCTCTCTCTTAATAAGGAGAGGGGCAGGGGTGAGGTTGCATCTGCAATTCAAAGCAAATGAATCTATTATTGCTGCATTGTTGCATCTGCCTTCTACGGGCCTGATAAACTTCAAACCAACAATACAAACTGAAACATTATTCTCTTTCCCGGTCAAAAAGGAACGTATTTTATTCCTGTCTTCTTCGGTATCAGTCCACAAAGGCATATTTGAATTTATAGTATATATCTCTTTTGACACCTGGCCGTCAATCTTTTCAACTACACATTTTATTTCATATTGATATTTCATGCGTTTGCCTCAATGCCTGTTGTATCCACTCCTTTGAACAAAGGATAAACTTTATCGTAAAATGTCTCGTCATCTTTGAAGAAGTCAGCAACAGTATTGAGATGCTCCTGTTTTATAGCAATAGTATCCCTTAGTTTTTTTATCTCTCTTTTCTTTTTGTTGTAGTTTTGAACTGCTGGCTTTAATTTGTCAGCGTCTGCTTCCTGAATTAAAATATCATGATTAAGCTGCTCAATTTCTTTTTTCGCTTTCTCAATCCTTTCTTCAAGTGTCATGCTATAGCCTCCGGATAAACTACCAAAGTCCAAATACCTGGCTGCAATTGTTCATACCATTCAGGGGAAGCACAATTCTTTATTTCAACACACTCACGTTTATCATCATCAAAAAGTCTGTATAAATAAGTTTTATATAATAAACCATGACCATCAGGATAAAGGCCGGAAAGAGTTGTATATAAAAATTTTATTATATGTCCGTTATTATTTACAAAGCATCTATCGGCCTGTAAATGCTTTTTATCATTCTTTTCCTCTTCTGAACCCGCATAGAAAACATTAAATAACTTTATGCTGGCATCGTCTATTTTTCATAAAAACTTCATAACGAATGCTAAGTTTATAAATACTCCGGTGGATTCAAATTCAAGGCTTGCATTCAGAATAAAAACACAGGCGTTCATTCCTTTCTGCCTGATCCATGCTAAAATTGATACTTTATTTTTCATGCTGGTACCTCCTCGAATTTAATTATAGAAATTTCACCGCACGCAAGGCATCTATATGTATTACATGCATCAATTGGGCCGCGTGAATGACTTGCTCCGCAGATACAAGTAAATAATCCTTCCTTATTAACAGTAGCAACCGGAATAATTGTTTTAATCACTCCGCTTGAATATGCAAAACGCATAAACATAGCTTTACATTTTGGGCATTGAACCATTGTATCAAAACAATGTTTTCCTTTCGGTAAATCTTCCTTTGCGGGAATAATTGCATTTAACATGCTGCCGCACTTCGGGCAATGATATTTTTTACTATGCATGTTTTCTAACCTCCTGAAGGCTCCAGGTTTCCGGAAATGCAGTCGTTTCCTGCAATAGTTTTTCTGCCTGGGCCTCATTATCGGCGTCAATAAATAATGACGCCGGGAAATGAGTGTTTGTATAAATAAATGTTTTCAATTTAGCTCCTCCAAATTATTATTGAAGAACCTGTTGGCTTCGGAAACATGAAAGTAAAACTCAATTTCGCCTGCAAGTTCAAGCTTTGTATTACTTTTTAATTTATTACTAAGTTCTGTCCTGAGTTCTTTTTCAAAAAGAGCCATAGCCTTTATTGTGCTTTCGCCCGGAAATTTATTTATAGCCTCTTGTGCTATTTCAAAAACATTAGTTGTCATAACATTATCCCTCTTGAAGCGCTCTGTACAAGCTTTTTAAGGCTTGCGTTTTCGTTTATAGCCTGCAGCCTTTTTACATTTTTTATAATCATCTCAACAGCCCTGCCGCTTCCCCGGGTTAAATTGTACAGGGTTTCGCATGCCTCTTCATTTGCATTGGGATAGACACTTCTAAAAATATTTGTGGTATCTTCTAATGAATATGGGCTAAGTTCTTCCAGCCATCCAACACGGCTGAATAGTCTTTTATATTTACTTTGATAACCCCTTAAATTACTTGTAAGCCTTTTATCTCCCAGCAACACAATACCCATTGTTGGGACATGGTCAACTTTTGTAAGGTCGTAAAGCCTTCGTGTATATTCAAGAGCGCCATAACTGAGGCTTTCCGCTTCATCAACCATTAGCAGCCTTCCTGAATTTCTTAACTGCTGAACTGTTTCTTTAAACATTCCGCTCATGTGTCCAATAACGTTAATATTAAGCCTCAATAGGATTTCATTAAATAATACTTTAGCACTCATATTTGGCTGTGCTTCCATAAATATTGCAGCAGGGTTTGTTTTACTGTATTCTTTTGCCGCCATTGTTTTACCATAGCCTGGTTCAGATACAACAACATTAATACTGCATGCTGCATGTGCATCAGCAGCTATACCAAAAACTATTTCACTGTTTTGTGTAGTAACAAAAGGGATTCTTACTACAGGCAGCTTATCTTTTTTGTATTCAGTATCAATAAATTTCTTCAGTTTCAGTTCTACTTTATCAGTCTTAGCTGAAGGATATTTATCATTTATTAATAAATTAAGAGAGCTGCCTGAAATACCGCCAATCTTTTTTGCAAGGCCTTCCCATGAAAGCCCATACTTCAGTTTGTAGGCGGATAGTGCCTGTTTTAATTGACCATCAATCATTATATTTACTCCCGTTATATTTACTGATTTGGCAGTTGACGCTGCCAGGTTTAGCCAGCTTTAAAAAACTGGCTTTTTTTATTTTACAGCAGCTTTAGGCCAGTAATTGATTACTTCGTCCTCTTCCTGCTGGTTAATTTTCCTGTAAAGTTTTGCAGTAGCAATAGCATCTTTCTCACTGCGTTTTTTATCTGTTGATATTTTCTCTTTTTTAACAGGTTCACTTAAAATTGGATCGTCATGTGTTAATATGCCTTCATTTTCAAGATAAGTTTGAGTCTCAGGCAAAACAGTATTCTTAAGAAAACTCTTAAGGTCGCCAAGTACCTGTTTTTTAAGTGCATTTTTGGTGCTGATTTTTTTCTTAAGTAGAAGCTGGTCGTCAACATTGCCAAGATGTCTTGCAAGTGGATGAGTCTTAACATCGCTTTCGGCTTTGCATATAAACTCTCCTGTGTTTTTGTCATAGACATAAATGGAGCCATTCTCTATAAAATCATATTTTACTTTCACTTCGTAGTTAATGCCAAATAATTCTTCTGCAAAGTAAACTCCTAATTTTGGTATGTGGATTTTACTCTTTCTTGGTTTTGTAATTAATTCTTCCATCATAAGGAATAATAACTTGTCATCGTCAACACCGGGGCCCCGGCCCTTCATAAAAACATCAATTGGTGCTATACCTTTTAAATGCCCGGTCTTCTGGGGCCTCTCAGCATATTCAGCAAACCATGCTGCAATAGCTTTATGAGCTGTGAAAATTGTAAACTTGTTTACATTAACTATCTTGTTGTAAAGGCTTCTGTATATTTTTTCGCCTCTGTGCAATCTTGCTGGTTTGTTATTTATGTTATTTCCCACATACGTAGGCATTAACCTTTCAAGCTGTCCAAAACTGCCAAAAAATCTTTCAATAGGTTTGCTTTGTCCATGATAAGCCCATGCAAACATTGTTTTAATCCCAAGCCGGTTAAACAGGCCCGGAATCTCAGTTTGCATCAAATCAATACCATTAAAATAATTGGATGAAAAAGCCCTGCCATTGTCAAGATAAACTACTTTCGGTATCATGCCGATAAATTTTATTGCCCGCCTCAAAGCAATGGCAATGGCCCTGATATTTTCACTTGGCATAATTTCCCACCCGCAGGGCATGTTGCTGGCCCAGTCATAAAAGAGAATTAAAGTCATACGTTTGGGTTGCCCTGTATGTGGGTTTATAACTTCAAAATCAAGAGTATGCCCGTCAGCAATTAAACAATCGCCTACATTTAATAATGTAGTATCTCTTATAATATCAGGCAGGCATTTATCGTTTAAAGCTTTTTCGCCTTCACGTCTTGCAATAAACAAAGCATAATTCTCGTTTCTCCATTTTTCAAGAGTGCGGCGGTAAGTAATATCAGATTTAATATCCTGGTAATTTTTTCTTTTCAATTCACTAATCGCCATATAAATGGCGTCTGATATTTTGGGCCTATTCTGCGTGAGCCAGTATTTAAGTAAAATGTCAAGTTCAAACTTAGAAACGCTGCACGAAGGAGCCTTGTAATTGCGTGCAAGGACATTATAATTCTGATTGTGTTCATTATATAGGTTAAGCCATCTGTCAAGTGTTTTCCAGTCTCTTGGGCCAACAATCTTAAGTATATCCTTAAGAGCGCCGCCATTATATAAATCAACAAATCGTTTCTTTTCTTCTAAAACTTTTCCATATTCTGCATTTTTAAGATGCTCATAATAAATAGTTACCAGCGCTGCCCGCTTAAGCGCAATTGTCCTTTCCTTCTCATTAAGTTCATCAATTCCTTTAGTAGAATAAGAATTGGAATTTGTTATAATTATTTCTGGCAGCGCTGGTTTTGTCTCGGATTCAATACCCGGCAGTGAGGAATTCTGCTCATTGTATTTCATCCGGGCCTCTGCGGGAATAGCAGGGTCATTTATATCTATAAAAACTCTTCCGTCAACTTTTACTGCAGTAATGTATTTACCACGCTGATATGATTTCTTTATTGCCCAGAAATCTTTATCCAATAACTGGCTTAATACTCCAATAGTTAGTAGAGTTTTATTTTCCATATTAGAGTAATCCGTAATTGAAAAAATCCCTTTGGTTTGCTACTTTATCCATTGCGGTAAATATTTCACAAACCAAAAGGAAGGTTATATGAGTACTGATGATTTTTATTCTATTGAACTTAGAACTATGATTGAGCACTTTAATCAACAAACATCTGTTCTTTATACTATTCTTAATGCTTTGGCTTATCTTATGAGTAAACAAAGTGATGAATCTGCCTCTAAACTTTATGAAGATTTGAAAGATGTTAATCATATTATTTACTCTGAATTAAATAAGATTTATCCTTCAGGGTTAGTAAGACTTCATTCAAAAAACAACCCTGCCTCAAAAGGAACTGGCCCTCTTTTTCCCGGCGATTTTTTCCCGCCTTATACAATGAATTGATTATCCAGTTTAGCATTATAACAACTCTAATTGCCCTGCAGGTTTTTTCTTAACCAGCGTTTTACAAGAAGCGCTGGTTCTTATTACTTCTGCTAAGCAGTCTTCAATTTTTTCAAGGTTCTTTTTTGAAGGAATCTGAAAGAATTTTGTAAGTGCCGAAACAGCTTCAACACATGTTCTCTGATAATTACTTATTATTTCTGCATCTTCTGCTTTGGATGCCGGAACTCTTGGAATTTTAAAAGCTACTCTGTTGCGCCTTGCTTCTAAATAATCAAGTATTTCATCATTATTGGTTGAGTTTAACAAAGGGATTAACCTTCTTAATGGCAGTTCAGCAAAAGAGGTTGTATCCTCTTCATTGCCGTAACGGTAAAGTAAGTTTGCGCTGCAACCCAGGTCTTCAGCAATATCAGTTATATCCTTACTATTCCTGTTAATAGTATTGTAAATGGCATCTTTTAACGTGTGGGGTATCGGCATTATAAAATTCTCCTGAAAATTTTAACAGAATTGATAATTATTTTAATAGACAGGAATGGGTTTTGGATATATGTTAGAGGTGTAACTTTTATAAGGAAAAACAATGAACTACTTAAAGACAGAAAACTTTGATGTAATAATTCCGGAAAAGGCAAAAACGCTTTTAATAAACCATTTCCTCCGTGAATGCTTTGGAGGCGGAACTGTTCAAAAAGAACCTCATCAATATTCAAATGAACAATATCAGTCTGTAATAGAAGAAGTGATTTCATCGAAGTCTGATGAATTTGAAAGCACTGCCGATTCAATAAACTGGCTCTCCGCAGAGCAAAAGGATATTCTAATTTCATTTATTAAAACCCGGGTTTCCAATCTGGTTAATAATGATTTTACCATCAGCATTAAGGACTATCTCTCCAATTACCTTATTACCTGGGTGTTTCATGAATATCTCAGGGCCCATGGAACCGGGAATGACTATTAAGGCATTACGCCCTTCTAAAGTGCGTTGAATAAGGTAATATTTATTTTCTTTTACTAAAGAAAATATTGTAGCGGCAGGCATTTTCTTAAAATCGGCAAAAGATTTTTTTTGTGAATTTTTGTCTGATTGTCTATATATTTCACTGGAATAAAATTTTTCCACAGGTTTTGAGTCCCCTGTAGAAGGAACTTGATCCTCGTATGATAAATTAACTTTGTTTTTCATTTAAGCAGCCTTAACTTGATTATGATTCTTTTAAAGAATGATTTAATTATTGACCATTTTCTTAGATTTATATCAGTTTTATGGGAATCAATCGGAATAACATACCTGCGGTTAATTATATCTGATAGCTGTTTTTCTCTTTTTGGATTTTTTACTTTTTTACGAAGTAGTCTTGATACGTAGGATTGACTAACGCCCATTTCATGGGCTATTTCAGCCTGTACCATTTTGTAGTTATAATTTAAATTATCAGTTAACTGGTTCATTAGGCTGCCTTTAGTTCTTTTTTTATCATTTCCTCAATTTGAGTCTTATATTTTTTTGACTTACGCTTATTAGTTAAAATCATCGACACGTACTGAGGAGTAATATTCAGAGCGTTTGCAATTGCTGTTCTGTCTATTTTGAGGAGTTTTTTCATAAGCTCTTTTTTATTAAATAAAAGTGTTTCAAAACTTAACACTCTAATGTAGATTTTAAATGCACCTTTGTCAAGGGAAAAGTGCATTTTGGATAAACTTTTTTATGGATACAATTGGTGATAGAATAAAACATATTAGAAAAGTCTTACTTGGTAATAAAAGCCAATCTGAATTGGCTGAATTATTGGGTCTTAAAGGAAAAACTTCAGTTAGCCATTGGGAAAGTAATGTATCTACGCCTGAAGTTTATTCTCTTATTAAACTTGCAGATATGGCTGGGGTAAGTATTGACTGGATTCTTAAAGGGGGAGGGCCGCCTACTGCAATAGCAGAGCCGGCCACTGAGTATCGAGTAAAAAAGCTTGAGAAAGAAGTAGCAGAGAAAGAAGAGGAGATAGAAAATCTCCGTTCTCAGCTTGGCGAAGTTGATACTGCTATTAAAGTTCTCTATGAAATGAAACAAAAACGAAGGAAATAAAAATCAGTATAATTACGGTTTTTTAGGTGCTATTTGTTCAGTTTTTTAATTACATAAAAAGGGGTTTATTATGTCAAAAGCTGGTTTAGTATCTTCGTATATTTTAATGAAATACCCGGTTTCTCGTATTCTGGCAATTATCTGTACTGGAATTGGTTTAGTTTATATATCCAATGGTATAGATTTAAGTTCACGCCTAAACAGGCCTGAGTCTTTGGCAGGAGGTTCATTATTTGTTTCAACTTTTATGGGCCATGCTACAAATCTTATATTATATGGCATTGGAATGATACTTATCGGCTTATTTTTTGCCATTTTTGCAGCGTCCAGGAAAGTAATTCAGGCTGTTAACAGCAATATTGAGTCTGACAATTAATCACATATTTTTTAAACAAAAAATGTCCCTTTCGCAATTGGACATTTAGTGCGACATTTTACAAATGTTTTGTTTTTGGCGTGTTTTCAAAGGGGACATTTCACTAAATGTCCCTTTAAATTGTCGCAGTTATTGCATTTTTAAAGGGACATTTAAAAACCAACGGTTTTTAGTATGTTTGTTGGGGTTAGCTAATTTTAATGGGTTTATAGGCCATTTTAACGCATTTTAAGCGGCTTCTAAAAGCCATTTAACTATTTATTATACATGGAAATATCTGGAAATATACCGGAAAAACCGGAAACTTTGGACAAACTAAAAAAGCGGCTGAAAAAATGCCATATTTATTTACAAATAAACAACTTAGCGCCTTTTTCTTTGCTTTTTTTAATTACTCAATCTTCCAGATTAATTATATTGATCATGATAACAAAACTATAACAATTATTGCGACTTACTACGTTATGACAGGAGATAATACTTCGATGCAAAATGCTCAGGATGCAGTTGATCAATGGAACGAATTTTCCGGTTCATATATTACTGCAGATGGAGTTGAATATACTGTTTCGTTTAATCTAGGCGTCCAGGAAAATATTGATCCATTAGGAGCTGTAGAGTCAGATCCATCAGGTAATGTTTTTATATCAAATGAAGCTCAATTTGCATCACTTATAAAAAGCGGTCGTTTGACTCAGGATGCAGCAGGTGTTACTTTTAATAATTGTGACATAGTTGTGCCATTATCCATTGGCAATAATAATACTATAGCGCATGAAGTTGGTCATACTTTAATGCTCCCAGAAGGTAGTGGAGTAATGAGTACTTACGTTACATTAGATAAAATTACTAGCGTACAAACTAATAATGCAGATAATGTGATTAGTAATGGAATCAACTAATCTATAGAAGGTTCAAGCCAACATATTAAAGTTACTACTGTGGGTAAGTACAATGGAGAATTATTTTATAGAAGTTGGTTAAACAGAAATATTTTTAATAATGGAATTAAAATGAAAAAATGATGAAGTTTTTTATAAAAATATTGTTTTTAACTTTTTCTCTTTTTATTCAACTATTTGCAGATTCTACAAGTTCTGCAAATTCTGTATCCTTTTTAGGTATTATAGAAAAAAGCGGGTATTTTTACGAATATACTGGCGGAAGATCAGCGGATGATCTATTTTCTTCAATATTATTATATTCAAAGAATGAACGGAAAATAATAGATTTTAAGGATACGCTTAATATTAAAACAGAAGAAATTCTGCTCTTCCAACTATTTTGGGGCTTCACGTTTATTAAAAATTCGGATTTCATTGAAAAAACAGGGATTGAACTACCTAAATTCAATGATGAGGATGTGTTTTATATTGGTGCGGAAAGAATATTGTCTGAAGAAAAATCAGGAAATTATATTTTCAAAAAGCACCTTGTTAAAGATGTTCCCCTCCTTATATTTCAAGTCCCGTTTTCTAAATTAATAAGAATTTTGAATAGAGATGATATTGTTATAAATGCTCGTGCAAATTTAGTTCGCATTGGAGTAATTCTCCCCCAAAAGAGTGAAATTGCCCGATTTATGCTAAAAAAGAATTAATAAATAATCCTGATTCAATTGATAAAAAATATGATTAAATAGACTTGAAGATTATTTGCATAGATGGATTTACATTACTGAGAATAATATCATCTATTACCAAAAATTCTTGATAACATGTAAAGTCAAATTTCTAAGGTTCTTACAAGCATAAGTTCATGTCTAATTGGGTAAGTAGGAAAATCATTCATTTAATACATTATGAATGAAAAGCAGAAAACCAATATTACTAAAAGAGACCGTAAAATATTTTTTGAAATATGGTTTTAAAATAATGAACATATTTTTAATCTGTCATTAAAAACAATTGATAAATTAGAAAGAACATTGCCATTACCCATCCTTAAGAAATGCCTTTATATCAAAAGTGGATTCCTGGGGAGGTAAGGTATAACGGCTACTATAGTTCAATCTATCAGTATACGCTAAACACTTGATGAAAAAGGCGAAGTTGTAAGTGCGCAAAATTATTATGCATTTGGCAGCATCTCTGAATATTATGATAATTCCGATACCTACGGCATTTATAAATACACAGGAAAAGAACGTGACAAAGAATCAGATTATGATTAGTTTACCTGTCCGTCCTTTGGCGGAGTGCCCGGTATTATGACAGTGATCTTGGCAGATGGCACAGCGTGGACTCGATGGCAGATAAATATTATGGCTGGAGCCCGTTTAATTATACTTTAAATAATCCTATAAAATATACAGATCCTAATGGTAAAATTGTTGATGATTCGGATGTTAAAGACAGTAAAGCTTTTAAGGATTATTCTTCCACTAAACAAGGAAAGAAATACCTATCGCTTTTTAGACCTGGCGGAAAATATAAAAATATAATTGTGAAGTTCACTGAAAAATATTCTACTTGGGGAGATGGGGAAGCAATTTCCGGTCATCTTGATGAAAATGGTAAATTTGTACAAGGAGAAAGTTCTGACGGTGCCCAAATGGTAGTGATCGTCTATATTGGTAAGCAACTAAATAGAAGTAATACAAATTTAAAGTCTTATTGCTCTGCAATTAATGCATATAGCCATGAAATTCAACATGCAATACTTATGAGTGCAATGGCAAGAGGCGATATGAAGAAATATTCACAACATGATATAATGTCTACTTTTTCTTACACAGAGGAAAGGATGGAAGCAAGTCAGGAGATCAATGCACGATATAATTTGGGACTAGATAAAAATGATTTATTAAAGGAAACAATGGACTTTCTCGGCTTTAATAAAGAGATATATAATTATACAAAGAATAAAAAGAAATGAAGATTTGCATTTTGTTATTTATTATTATGATTGTTAATGGCGATCCCACATATTTTATTTATAGAGTTCATTGGGTTCGTCATGATAATTCTGTAACTAAAATTGGACCAATTAAAGGTGATGATAGCTTGTCGATTGAGCAAGATGATGTCAATACGGACCATTACGAAGATTCAATCAATAAATATTACTGGTCAGTTTTGGAAGAAAATCTTCGAAAAATATATAATAATAATGATTACAAATGTTATTACAATTATGATTATATAGAATATGACTCACTATACTCTACTACTAAAGTTCCGTTATTTGCAATAAAAAATAATCAAATAAATATATCTTTAGATGATTTTCTATTGGGTATTAATATTCCTGCTTACTCGGATTATGTAGTAAACGGTGGTCAATTATATATAAAGATTAATGGTGCCTTTGAGAAGGTATTTTCTGCTTTTGATACTACTATTGTTCGATCTTCTTTTGGTTATTCTCAATTTATAAAAAAATACAAAGAAGTATCTTTCTTTGGTCGTTCATACAAAGAAGTATATTCATTTTATCTTAATATAGGTGAAGATTATTCTGAAAATGAAATATTATTATGGTTTAATAAAAATTATAAAGTAATTCGAATAGAAGGGACAACACATGGCATATTAGTAATTGATAATCCTTCATAGTTTATAGACTTCTTCCATCTTGTGAAAAGTACGAAGCTTTAGTTGGAAATGGAATTGTCTGATAATAATTTATGTGGTAACAGGAGATTCCAAAATGGGAAAACGAAAATATTATTCAACAGAGCAAAAATAGTATGCCAAGTGAATTGATGAATTCTTGAATCGGAGAAAGACTAAAAAATATTTTGTGTGAATGGTGTTTAGATCAAAGAATATTTTTAATATTTTATTAAAAAAGGACTTTACTCTATTACCCATCCTTCAAAAACGCCTTTATATCAAAAGTGGATTCCTGGGGAGGTAAGGTATGGCGGCTGTTATAGCTGCGGAGCTTTGTGTAAAGCGCCTGCTTATTCATACAGTATACGCCAAACACTTGATGAAAACGGTGAAGTTGTAAGTGCACAAAACTATTATGCATATGGCAGCATTTCTGAATCTTATGATAATTCTGATACCTACGTCATTTATAAATACACCGGTAAAGAACGTGACAAAGAATCAGATTATGATTATTTTGCCTGTCCGTCCTGTGGCGGAGCGCCCGGTATTATGACAGTGACCTTGGCAGATGGCATAGAGTAGATCCGTTAGCGGATAAATATCCGGGATGGAGTCCTTATAATTATTGTAAAGATGATCCGATGTGCCGAATAGATCCGGATGGCATGGCTGATTATAATTATTATATAGATGGAATTAGGGTTGATCCTGAAACTTTTCATTCCATGGCTCATGGTAGAAAGGAAAGAAAACAATCTCAGGATGATGGTAAAAATAAAGAGTCAAAGAAAGATAATGTAGATGTTGCGCAAACAATTCCTCAACCTCTTAATCCTTTTTTCCCACCTGTGCCAATGCCAAAAGATATTGAATCTCAAGAAAAGGATGGAAAAGCAATTAGTGATGCTGCTAACGATGTTTATGATGTATTTTCAGAAGTAGATAAATATATACGAGTATTTGAAGCTCAAGTTATTATAGAAACTGCAAATTTATTTGCTGAACATACAAAAAATGCCAGACCTTCAACAGAAGGAAAGCATCAATATGGAACTAAACGGAAACTTCAGGATAAAGGCGGAGAGAAGGCTGATGAAAATAGACGGTATAATAGAAAAAGACCACTAAAATATCGTGGTAAATGGCCTCATTCAAAATAAGAATAAAATAGGTATAATATGCTAGGTGATATATTATATAAGAAAGCTTTGAAGCTTGCACAAAAAAAACATCCAAATGATAAAAAGGTTTTTGAATTGCTTGAACGATCTTTGGCAAAAAATAATCCTTTGGCCATGTATGCCATGGGGACATGGTATTTGCATGGGTATTATGTAAAAAAAGATATAAAAAAAGCTTTTAATCTTATATCTGCTGCTGCCCAAAAAAATGTACCAGAAGCCTGCTTTGATTTGGCAATATTTTATGAAAAAGGAAATAAGGTTAAGAAAAATAAAAGAAAAGCATTTTCCCTTTATATGAGAGGTGCATTATATGGTGACAAGCTATCTTTTTATGAGGTTGGACGATGTTTTAACTATGGTATAGGAGTAGCTAAGAATACAGAAATAGCAAAAATATGGTATGAAATATCACATAAATAATCAAAGACAACATTAAATATAACAATAATTAAGTGTTATTAAAAGATTTGAATTATTAAGAATACTCGAAACCGATATAGGAAACGCAGGTGTTGAAAATAATAGAGTAAAATAACAAATAGCTATTCCAAATCATGTGGGCAGATTATTACTTGAATTCAGAATGAATCTCACTAAGAAAAAGAGAGTGTAAAATATCTTGTGCAAAGGGAGTGTAGCTCAAAGAACATTTTTTATTTAATAATAGGAAAGTACTTTTCTCTATTACCCATCCCTCAAAAACGCCTTTATATCAAAAGTGGATTCCTGGGGAGGTAAGGTATGGCGGCTGTTATAGCTGCGGAGTTTTGTGTAAAGCGCCTGCTTATTCATACAGTATACGTCAAACACTTGATGAAAAAGGCGAAGTTGTAAGTACGCAAAATTATTATGCATTTGGCAGTATTTCTGAGTCTTATGATAATTCCGATACCTACGGCATTTATAAATTTACCGGTAAAGAACGTGACAAAGAATCAGATTATGATTATTTTGCCTGTCCGTCCTTTGGCGGAGCGCACGTTATTATGATGCAGATCTCGGTAGATGGCATAGTGTGGACCCATTATCAGATAATAGGTATGGATTAACTCCTTATAATTATGTTAAAAATAATCCGGAAATTTTTATAGATACTAAAGGTATGCAAGATGAACCAAAGGATGAGATACATGATCCTCTTGAATCATTAAAGAAAACTTGGAAGACAATGAAAAAAATGATGTGTGAAAGAATCTTTGGTACTTCAAATCACTTATCTTTACAACAAAGAGAACAAAAAGAGCAATATGAGATTATTCAGAATCATGGATTAACAAATGAGCAATCTGATGAAGTTAAATTTATTGTTTTTGAGACTTATATTACTTCTACCGCGAAAGCACAAATGACAGCAACTGCAATATGGTTTAATTTAGTATCAATGCCTCAGAAAGGTCTTATAAATGTAGCCGGATATGGTATTGGATCAGCAATTCCAACATTAGGTTGTGATTTATATGAAAAATATTTAACAGGTAAGCCTGATTATTCAGCTTCAATTTATTCAGGCGCTATTACCGTAGGTTCATCATTAGCAGCTGCTGGAAAAAAAGAACTATTCGTAAATACTTTGGGTTATTTAGGAATATTTACTGGTGTTATTACAACATCATTCGAATATGAAAAATCACAATGGAAACACATAAAACATATTTCACGAGGATATTAATTTGTCAGAAATAAGTATTTCCATCGTATTTGTTATGTTATCATTATATTTTCTATATATAAAACTATTTTGCATGACAGATAAGGATGAAATATCAAAAGCTGATAGATTGAAATATGATATTACTTCTTTTGCTGTTGTCGGGTTAAGTGTATGCTATCTTTTTGTAGCATTTGCGCTCTATCTGGATATGAATAGTGATAATCTTTTCACATTGCGTGATTTTTATAATGATAGATATCGATTCTTAAAATTTTGGGGTGTGGTCTTTATTTTTCGCGGTATTTATATTCTATTTAATTTGGATATTTCCAGAGAGACTTATCGTAAACGATTTTTATTGAATTCCTGGGAATTAAACGCTAAGAAAAAGAGATTGATTTTAGTAGGTGTAGTATCAATTGTTTGTGGAACTTTATTGTTTTTTGCAAAATATTTATAAGGTGTCCACCCAAAAACCGGACAATAATTTAAGGTGGAAAAACCTTAAATTATAATAAGCAAAATTATGTCTTATATTACCCTGAAAAGTATGGATATTAATTAGATTCCTTCCCCATCCTTCAGAAATGCCTTTATATCAAAAGTGGATTCCTGGGGAGGTGAGGCATGGCGGCTGTTATAGCTGGAGAGTTTTGTGTAAAGCGCCTGCTTATTCATACAGTATACGCCAAACACTTGATGAAAAAGGCGAAGTTGTAAGTGCACAAAATTATTATGCATTTGGCAGCATTTCAGAATCATTTGATAATTCAGATACCTACGGCATTTATAAATACACAGGTAAAGAACGTGACAAAGAATCAGATTATGATTATTTTGCTTGTCCGTCCTTTGGCGGAGTGCACGTTATTATGATGCAGATCTCGGCAGATGGCACAGCGTGGACCCGATGGCAACTAAATATCCCGATTGTAGTCCGTATAATTATTGTAATAGTAATCCATTAATGATTATTGATCCTGATGGCCAAGACTGGTTCTATTATCAAGATAAAAAAGACAAGGAACCCCAATGGCATTGGCAGAAAGGTTCAACCGCAAAATATATTGATGTAGATGGAAATGAACAGCAAATCAGTAATGGTTATGAATATTTAATGAAATATACAATTACCAAAGATGATAATGGTTATGCGCAAGGTTATTTAGAATTATATTATCAAGATAAAAGAGTCTCGCTTAATGATGATGGAGCAGAAACATCTTATGCTTTCTCTGGTGATCACTCTCATCCTCATCTTAAAGAAGGAAACTGGTTTATGGATTTATCAGTAAGACCGAAAGTTGAACTAAATGGAAATATGCTAAAACATATAAACAAGGGAATGCAATTTTGGGGAAATAGAGATATATTAAACATAAATGGACAATGGAGAGCAATAAATGAATGGGGTGGAGGCAGGATAAAATTAAACTATGGTAGTAATGCTTATGATCATCTGGATTACTATTTGCATGATAGAAATAAAAGTTTGGACTTTACTTTTGGATGCTTGGCAACCCGTGATTTTAATTATATTGCATCATATTTTATCAGATTTAATGTTAAAATAGTTCCGTTATGGGTAAAGAAATGAGAGTTTTTGGGTTAATAATATGTCTTCTTTTATCATTTGAAATACCAAATAATGACAACTTAAAAAACACATTTTGGATTAATGAAAAGCAAGCCATTGATTTAGACAAAGGAATAATTCCCGGCGAAACGGGCATCCTTTATCTGAGAGATGATGGGAACTATGTAGCGTTCAGCTCATGTTGTTATAAAGGATTTATTTTGAATAATACATTGTTTTTAGAACACAGTATTCCACTCTTTAAAGGGACATGGAAGTTAGAAAATGATAAAATTCAATTTAGATACAAAATTGCAGTTTTTAATCCTGACTCGGCCAGTAGTTATAATATATCAGGTTATGATGTCATATATAAAGACGGTAAAATATGGGAAATAAGTGATTTACCTCCGGACACTACTATTTATATACCGTTAAAATATGATCTTGATAGTATAAGTATTAAAAAATTTAACGAATAAAATAGTGTACATCAAAAACCGGGTAATAATTTAAGGTGGAAAAACTTAAGTTATTAAATGATCTTTATACAAGATTGAAAACTATTTTATATAAAGTGTTTTTAGCTCAAAGAATGTTTTTTATTTAATAATAAGAAAGAACTATCCCTCATTCCCCATCCTTCAGAAATGCCTTTATATCAAAAGTGGATTCCTGGGGAGGTGAGGCATGGCGGCTGTTATAGCTGGAGAGTTTTGTGTAAAGCGCCTGCTTATTCATACAGTATTCGCCAAACACTTGATGAAAAAGGCGAAGTTGTAAGTGCACAAAATTATTATGCATATGGCAGCATTTCTGAATCTTATGATAATTCTGATACCTACGTCATTTATAAATACACCGGTAAAGAACGTGACAAAGAATCAGATTATGATTATTTTGCCTGTCCGTCCTGTGGCGGAGCGCCCGGTATTATGACAGTGACCTTGGCAGATGGCATAGAGTAGATCCGTTAGCGGATAAATATCCGGGATGGAGTCCTTATAATTATTGTAAAGATGATCCGATGTGCCGAATAGATCCGGATGGCATGGCTGATTATAATTATTATATAGATGGAATTAGGGTTGATCCTGAAACTTTTCATTCCATGGCTCATGGTAGAAAGGAAAGAAAACAATCTCAGGATGATGGTAAAAATAAAGAGTCAAAGAAAGATAATGTAGATGTTGCGCAAACAATTCCTCAACCTCTTAATCCTTTTTTCCCACCTGTGCCAATGCCAAAAGATATTGAATCTCAAGAAAAGGATGGAAAAGCAATTAGTGATGCTGCTAACGATGTTTATGATGTATTTTCAGAAGTAGATAAATATATACGAGTATTTGAAGCTCAAGTTATTATAGAAACTGCAAATTTATTTGCTGAACATACAAAAAATGCCAGACCTTCAACAGAAGGAAAGCATCAATATGGAACTAAACGGAAACTTCAGGATAAAGGCGGAGAGAAGGCTGATGAAAATAGACGGTATAATAGAAAAAGACCACTAAAATATCGTGGTAAATGGCCTCATTCAAAATAAGAATAAAATAGGTATAATATGCTAGGTGATATATTATATAAGAAAGCTTTGAAGCTTGCACAAAAAAAACATCCAAATGATAAAAAGGTTTTTGAATTGCTTGAACGATCTTTGGCAAAAAATAATCCTTTGGCCATGTATGCCATGGGGACATGGTATTTGCATGGGTATTATGTAAAAAAAGATATAAAAAAAGCTTTTAATCTTATATCTGCTGCTGCCCAAAAAAATGTACCAGAAGCCTGCTTTGATTTGGCAATATTTTATGAAAAAGGAAATAAGGTTAAGAAAAATAAAAGAAAAGCATTTTCCCTTTATATGAGAGGTGCATTATATGGTGACAAGCTATCTTTTTATGAGGTTGGACGATGTTTTAACTATGGTATAGGAGTAGCTAAGAATACAGAAATAGCAAAAATATGGTATGAAATATCACATAAATAATCAAAGACAACATTAAATATAACAATAATTAAGTGTTATTAAAAGATTTGAATTATTAAGAATACTCGAAACCGATATAGGAAACGCAGGTGTTGAAAATAATAGAGTAAAATAACAAATAGCTATTCCAAATCATGTGGGCAGATTATTACTTGAATTCAGAATGAATCTCACTAAGAAAAAGAGAGTGTAAAATATCTTGTGCAAAGGGAGTGTAGCTCAAAGAACATTTTTTATTTAATAATAGGAAAGTACTTTTCTCTATTACCCATCCCTCAAAAACGCCTTTATATCAAAAGTGGATTCCTGGGGAGGTAAGGTATGGCGGCTGTTATAGCTGCGGAGTTTTGTGTAAAGCGCCTGCTTATTCATACAGTATACGTCAAACACTTGATGAAAAAGGCGAAGTTGTAAGTACGCAAAATTATTATGCATTTGGCAGTATTTCTGAGTCTTATGATAATTCCGATACCTACGGCATTTATAAATTTACCGGTAAAGAACGTGACAAAGAATCAGATTATGATTATTTTGCCTGTCCGTCCTTTGGCGGAGCGCACGTTATTAT